>Ga0193753_10000003_pt1 | contig 1255073 bp, 1135 predicted proteins | sample H1c2metaG_FD_144925 | JGI IMG/M metagenome (GOLD analysis project Ga0193753, IMG submission 144925) | Soil microbial communities from a riparian zone of the East river system, Colorado, United States - H1c2 | ecosystem: Environmental > Terrestrial > Soil > Riparian zone | place: USA: East... | reverse complement strand
AGACTAGAGCGGATATTAGTTCACCCTGCCTTTATATTAACTTATTCACAAAGTTTTTAGTTTTTAACACCCCCTAGAACCCCCATTTCAAACAATAGTAGTTTCTTAAGTTATTTCCTTTGCTTTACCAAAGGAGCGGATAGCCTGGTGCGCTTCTATCAGCGCACACGCCCAACACTTCAGCCATTTAATTGTTACCTTAGTTGTATGAAAAGCTCGCCCATCCTGCTACTGCTACTCGCCACTGTAACGCTAATAAGCTGTTCGCCCAAGGGGCCGTATGCCCTCACCAACAAAGTATATAAAGACCAGGCGAAAACCTATGCCGAAGCCATTGAACTGGAGCAGCCTGCCGTGCTTACGGATAGTACGGGTGCCGTGGTGCCGTCGGAGTGGGTGGGCACGGTAAATTTTAATATGCGCAAGCCCAATTATGTGATCATCCATTTTACGGCGCAGGATTCGGCCAAACAAACGCTGCAAACTTTTACCGTGGTGAAAACCCAGGTGAGCGCGCATTACGTGGTGGGCAAGGATGGCAAGGTGTACCACATGCTGAACGATTACCTGCGGGCCTGGCACGCCGGCATCAGCAAGTGGGGCAGCATCAGCGATATGAACAGTTGTTCGATAGGTATCGAGGTGGATAATAATGGTAACGAGCCGTTCACCGCGCCGCAGGTAAAAAACTTGCTGGCGTTACTGGCGAATCTTAAAAAGACTTACAATATTCCTACGGCCAATTTTATCGGTCATCAGGATATTGCCCCTGTCCGCAAACCCGACCCGGGCCCGTATTTCCCGTGGCGGGTATTGGCGCAGCACGGTTTCGGCTACTGGAGCGATGATGTGCTGGAGCTTGCGCCGGATAATTTTGATTATGCCACCGCTTTCCGGCTGATAGGCTATGATACATCAAATCTCAACGCTACCATTGTAGCCTTTAAACGCCATTTTGTGCAAACGGATACCACAGCACAGCTAACCCAACTGGATCTGAATGTGCTGTATAATGTGTATCAGAAGTATTAGACCCCTCCCAACCCTCCCCAAGGGGGAGGGCTTTAAAAAGTGTCTACTTCCACTCCAAACCCATATTCTGAAACATGAAAGCCCATTTATCCGCTTGGCCGCTGATGATCTGCGCGGTGGACTGGCCAGCGCCGTGCCCGGCTTTGGTTTCGATGCGGATGAGTATCGGGGCTGGCCCTTGCTGATCTTCCTGCAGGCGTGAACCGAATTTGAACGAGTGTGCCGGTACCACACGATCGTCATGGTCGGCAGTGGTGACCATGGTTGCCGGGTAGTTGGCCGGTTTCAGCGCATGGTAGGGCGAATACTTATAGAGGTATTCAAACATTTCTTTGCTGTCTTCGGCGGTGCCGTAATCATAGCTCCAGCCTGCGCCAGCGGTAAATTTGTTGTAACGCAGCATATCCATCACGCCTACGGCCGGGAAAGCCACTTTGCACAGGTCGGGGCGCTGGGTCATTACCGCACCTACCAGCAGGCCACCGTTTGAGCCGCCTGATATGGCCAGGTAATCCTTTGAGGTGTATTTATTTTTGATCAGGTATTCGGCTGCCGCGATGAAATCGTCAAACACATTCTGCTTTTTTAGTTTGATACCGGCCTTATGCCAGTTCTCGCCATACTCGCCGCCGCCACGCAGGTTTGGCACAGCATAGATACCGCCATGCTCAAGCAATACAATGTTCGATGTACTAAAGGCTGGCGTCAAACTAATTCCAAAACCTCCGTAGGCGTAAAGTACCAAAGGGTTTTTGCCGTTCATCACCGTACCTTTTTTATAGGTGATGATCATTGGTATCCTGGTGCCATCCTTCGATTTATAAAATACCTGCTTCGATTCAAATTGTGTCGGGTCGAATTGCACCCCGGCTTTTTTATACAGGGTTGATTTGCCGGTGGCAATGTCGTATTTGAAAATCGTGGTCGGGTAAACGTAATTGGTGAAGGTATAATAGGTTTCCTTTTCTTCCTTCTTGGTGCCAAAACCACCTGCCGAGCCAACCGAAGGCAGTTCGATGGAATGTTCCAGCTTGCCGTCCATATCATATTGTAAAACCAGCGAAGTGGCATCCTTCAGGTATTCGGCGAATATTTTTCCGCCCCCTGTGGTTACGGTCAGCACGTTTTTGGTGGCGGGTATCAGGTCTTTCCAGCTGGTGGGTTTGGGATTAGCCGCATCAACAGTAACCACCTTAAAATTGGGCGTATACAGGTTGGTGAGTATATACAGCTTGCTGCCCAGGTTATCGATCACGCTATGCTGGTTGTCGAAATTATCCACCACGTTTACAATTTCGCTGCCGGATTTGCTCAGGTCCTGCAGGTAAAGTTCATTGCCTGTAGTTTCTTTTGCCGCGGTGATCACCAGAAAGCGTTCGTCCTCCGTTAAGTAAGCGCCGATATAACGGCGCTGCGTTTGTTCACCGCCAAATATCATCTTATCCTGGCTTTGGGGCGTGCCCAGCACATGGTAGTATAGCTTATGAAATTGGGTAATTCCGGCCAACTGACTGCCTACTTTCGGCTTATCATAAGTGCTATAATAAAAGCCTTCGTTGCCTTTCCAGGCTATGCCGGTAAATTTAAGGTCGACCAGCGTATCACCAATGATCTTCTTATCCTCGGTTTTGATCACGATCACTTTGCGCCAGTCGCTACCGCCTTCGGAAAGCTGGTAAGCCGCCGTGCTGCCATCTTTGGTGAAGTCGATACCCTGCATGGAAGTAGTGCCATCAGCCGAGAATTTATTAGGATCGAGGAATACCTCTGGCGTGCCATTATCGCCTATTTGCCGCCACAGCACCGCCTGGCTTTGTAGACCATCATTTTTATAAAAATAGATGTATTTGCCCTGCTTAAAAGGCGCGCTGTATTTTTCGTAGTTCCATAATACTTCCAACCGCTTGCGGATGGCTTCGCGATAGGGTATCTGGCCCAGGTAATCCTGGGTAACTTTATTTTCTTCCTTCACCCAGGCTTTGGTATCGTCGGCACGGTCATCTTCCAGCCAACGGTAGGGATCAGGCACGGCGGTGCCGAAATAGGTGGTTACTGTATCAACTTTTTTGGTTTTGGGATATGGTAGCGTTTTGATAGTCATTTGTGCAAAGGTAGAGCTGCCGGTCAGTGCAGTCAGTATAAATAATGTAAGTTTCTTCATGGTGAATCCAGTTGTTGAGATTTTAAAGATAGGAATTTGAGTGGAAAGGCAAAAGGGCAAAGGCGAACGGTAATTTGGTTAAACAAATTGATTGTCATGCTGAGGGATAAAGCATCTATTCACAAATTAGATTCTTCACTAGGTTCAGAATGACAAATGAACTATTCCCCCAACAACGCCTTCAAACTATCCAGTGTGTCCGCTTCTTCTTTAGGCTTATCATGCCGCCAGCGCAGAATGCGAGGGAAACGAAGAGCCACGCCTGATTTATGCCGGTTTGATTTGTTGATGCCCTCAAAACCTATCTCGAAGACCAACTCAGGTTTTACTGTGCGCACCGGGCCGAACTTTTCGATGGTGTTGCGTTTGATAAAATAGTCGACTTTGCCGATCTCCTGATCAGTAAGGCCGGAGTAGGCTTTGGCAAAGGGCACCAGTTTATCGCCATCCCACACAGCGAAGGTGTAATCAGTATACAGGTCGGCGCGGCGGCCATGGCCTTTTTGGGCGTAGATCATCACGGCATCAACTGATAAAGGATCGATCTTCCATTTCCACCAGTCCCCCCGACGGCGGCCAACCTGGTAGGTGGCGCTTTTCCGCTTCAGCATAATACCTTCGGCAATCATCTCACGGGACCGTCCACGAATGGCAGCCAATTCATCCCAACTGTTAAAATCGATCAGCACCGATATATTGAACACCTCCGGGAAAGGTGTAGCGGCCTGCAATTGTTCCAGTATCAACCGCCGCTCCGATTGTGTTTTCCGCCGGATATCTTCCCCGGCATATTCAAGACAATCATAAGCAATCACCGCCACGGGGCTTTCTTCAAGTATTTTTTTATTGAGATTTTTGCGGCCGATGCGGGTTTGCAACACATTAAAGGGCAGCGGCAATCCATTACGGAAACTCAGGATCTCGCCATCCAACACAGTGCCATCCGGCAGGGCGTTCAGGAAGGGATGCAGTTCCGGAAACTTTTCCGTTGCCAGATCCTCGCCCCGGCTCCAGATAAATATCTGTCCATCGCGCTTAATCATTTGCGATCGGATGCCATCCCATTTCCATTCGGCTTGCCATTGACTTGCATTGCTCAAAGTTCCCTGTAATTCTTCCACTGAGCGTTGCTTTTCCGAGGTTTCCTGTATGGGATAAGCCAGGAAGAATGGGTAAGGGCGCGAGATATCATCGCCCGCGTTTTGCTCCTCGATCAGTTGCTTATAATGATAGGTTTCCGGCATCCAGCTGCCCATGATGCGGTGGGTGAGCGTGGCGGCTTCCAGTCCGGCCACATCAGCCAAAGCTTTCACCACTAAATTTTGAGAAACCCCTACCCGGAAACCACCAGTCAATATTTTATTGAATACAAAGCGCTCCTGCCTGTCCAGCATCGCCCAGGAATCCATCAGCCATAGTTTGCGTTCTTCCTCGGTTTTACTGCCTAATGTATTGATCTCGGCTATCCATTCGGTTAGTGATTTGTTGCTGCCCGCAGTATTTTCCGGCATTAGCAGCGACATAGTTTCAGCCAAATCACCTACCACATGATAGCTTTCCTCAAACAGCCAGGCTGGAATGTTGGAGGCCTCGATGGCCCAGTTGCGCATCAGCGTAGCATTGATCTGTCGCTTGGGTTTGCGCCCGGTAAACAGCGCCAGCATGTGCATCTTATCGGTATCGGGCACGCTGATGAAATAATCCTTCAACACCTTTACCTTTTCGTTGGTCTTGTTGGTTTCGTCTAATGAGAGGAAGAGTTGGGCGAAGGCTTTCATTGTGTTTCGCCTCCCACCCCTCCTAAATCCTCCCCAAAAGGGAGGACTTTATGATTTTTGATTTCTGACTTCTCCCCTTCCGGGGGAGGTTGGGTGGGGGTGGCTTCTTCTTCCTCGCCGCCATACAGCGTATGCACCTCATGCGCATCAAATCCTATTTCGTTTAAGTATCTCGAAAACGTGGCGGTATAGCCGTGGGTAAGGTAAACCTTTTCGCATCCGGTGGCGTCAATGGCGCTTACCAGGCCATCCCAGTCGGCATGATCGGAAAGGATAAAGCCACGGTCGGCGGCGCGGCGACGTTTGGCTCCACGTATGGCCATCCAGCCGGAACAGTAGCCAAAACTATAGGGCCCGAACTTCCGCATCCAGGGTGTACCCACAGATGATGGAGGGGCTAATACAATGCCTTTGCGTATCTCGTCCTTAGGGGTATCAGGTGTGATGCGTTCTGTGGGATTGAGTATGACGCCATTGTTTCGCAAAGCCTGGTTGGTATTTTCAATAGTTCCATGCGTGTAAACTTTGCCGTTTGTGAGGTCGAGGTTTTGCAGGATGCGCTGCGCCTTGCCAAGCGAATAGCCCACCAACACCGTTGCCACACCGTTTGCCAGATTGGTTCGCCACCAACTGTTCACTTCGTTAAATATCTGCACCTGTGGTTTCCATTGGTAAACCGGCATCCCGAAGGTACATTCCGATATAAAATGATGGCATTTTACCGGCTCAAAGGGCGTTGAAATTCCATCGTCCTCCACTTTATAATCTCCGGATACCACCCAAACTTCACCCTGGTACTCCACCCTAACCTGCGCCGAACCGATCACATGCCCGGCCGGGAACAGCGATATTTCTACCCCGTTCTTCGTTACCTTTTCGCCGTACTCAACAGTTTCTAAATTGATCTCGCCCAAACGGTAAAGCAGCACTTGTTTAGACAGATGATGCGCCAAATAATGCTTGTGCCCCCAATACGCATGATCCGAATGGGCATGGGTGATCACGGCATCATCAACCGGCTTCCAGGGGTCGATATAGAATTTGCCTTTACTACAGTAAATGCCCCTGTCGGTAAATTCAAGTAACGGTTGTTTTGCCATATCGTTTATAAACTGTCGGGATGAGGAATTAGTTTTAAGGTACCGCGTGAGTTAATAATTATCGCCGTTTTTACCCCTATTAAAGTTACTGCAAGTTTGCAGTGGCAGTAGTTTCCCCTAAGTTTAGGGGAAGACAAAGGCAATGCTATAGCAATTGCCTTGATAAGGGGGCAACCAGCATTTTGGAGTATCCTTCTAAACAAAAATACCCCGGCCAAGGCCAGGGTATCCAATTTCTATTTTGAAAGCGATTAGTTACTGCCTGGCGCAGCCGGAGTGGTCACACTGGTATATTTACTGCCCAGGTTGATATAATCTGTTAATATCTGCCCTGCTTCGATCTTTAAAAAGTCCAGGTCTTCCTTCTTTGGTTTAGGATCGCCTTTCTTTAATGCTTTAAAGCCTAATGCAACCCTGCGCAGGTTATCGCGCTCAAAGCTTTTGGCTTCATCGCTATCGCGGTCTTTTTTAAGTTCCTGCTCATTCAAAGTAACACTTTTCTCGTTCGAGTGCTTATTGAAATCAGCAATATCATCATTCAAATATTTGAAGCTTGGATTAGTAGCGGTGCGCTGTTTATACAGTTTATCCAATTGAGGTACTACGGCAGTAAAATCGCCTACTTTGGTATAATCGCTTTTGGCAATAATATCAAATGGCAATGCCGATGGCTCGGTATCCTCACCGTATTTATCCAAAGGTATCACCGACGGGAACTGAATATCAGGCGAAACACCTTTATGCTGTGTGGAGCTTCCGCTGATACGGTAAAATTTAGCAATGGTCAGGTTAAGCTGGCCAAACCTGCTCTGGCTGCCTGTAGCCACTGTTTTATCAGTTTTACCAGACACTTTAGCCAGCATATCGCGTACCGATGGTTTAATTACCCTATCCAGGTCAATCGCGTTTTGAACGGTGCCTTTACCATAAGTTTGTGTACCAACGATCAAAGCACGACCGTAATCCTGCATAGCGCCGGCAAATATCTCAGATGCCGAAGCACTGAATCTATCCACCAAAATTTCAAGCGGGCCCGAGTAAGCAATAGCCGGATCATCATCATTATCAACCTCTACCTGGTTTTTGGTGTCACGTACCTGCACTACAGGGCCGGTTTTGATAAATAAGCCGCTCAGGTCAATAGCTTCCATTAGCGAGCCACCTCCGTTTTCACGAAGATCGATCACCACGCCATCTATATTTTCCTTTTTCAGCGTATCCAGTATCAGCCTTACATCACGGGTGGTACTTTTGTAGTTCGGGTTGCCTGCTTTATAGTCGTTATAATCAATATAAAATGCGGGTATCGATATCACCCCGATCTTCACTACTTTGCCATTGGAGTTGTAAGTACGTATTTCTTTCTTAACCGATTGATCCTGTATAATGATCTTTTCACGAACCATCTCCACCACCTTAGGTTTGCTGCTCATACTACCTTTTGGTAATATTTCTAAGCGTACAACCGTACCCTTGGTGCCGCGGATCAAAGCGATCGCATTATCAACGCGCCAGCCTACCACGTTCTGAAATTCGCCATCCTTGCCCTGTGCCACAGCAATTATGCGATCTTCCGGGTTTATTTGCTTGCTCTTATCAGCCGGGCCACCGGGAACGATAGTTTTTATAGTAACGTACTCATTTTCGGTCAACAGCGTAGCGCCAATACCCTGCACCGAACGCGACATCTCAATATTGAAATTAGCCGCCAATGACGGGATAAAATAATTGGTGTGCGGATCGATAGCATTAGTAAATGCATCCATAAATATCTGGAACACATCCTGGTTATTCAGCTTGTTTGATTGGCTCAACAGGTTTTCGTAACGTTTTTTCAGCGTTGCTTTATTTTTATCCACATCAGCGCTGGCCAGCTTTAAATTAAGCATATCATATTTTACACGTTCGTTCCAGATGGTGTTCATTTCAGTCTCATTTGCGGCGTAAGGCAGGCTGTCGCGATCAAAGGTAAATTTCTCGTTACCCGTAAAATCGAATTTTTTGTCCAGCTGCGCGATGGAATACCTGATACGATCGTTGTATCTTTTCTGGTATACATTGAACATGTAAAACACATCGGCCAGCTCACCGTTTTTCAGATCATCATCCAACACGGTTTTAAACTTGTCGAAATCCTTGATATCCGATGCCAGCAAATAATTATGGTTCTCATCAAGCGCTTTGATATAGCGGCTGTAAACCACCTGCGATATCGAATCGTTTAACGGAACTTTCTTGTAATTAGCATCGGTAATAAATGATGCTACGGTTTGACATACAATGCTTTGCTGCACATCGGGCTGCAGATCGTTTGATCCGGGTACTTTGGTCTGTTGTTTTGGGGATGCTTTGCAGGCCAATGCTGCGCCAAGTATCAATAAAATATATAATTTCTTTAACATGTCTTTTACTGTATTTAAATCAGGCTGGCTATAGCTCATCAATATCTGTGCCTTTAATTGTTTGCTAATGTAAATAAAAAGAGACAGTACAAATACTGCCTCGCTATTAAGAATAACAATATTACAAATAATGTTTTATTTGGATCGATATTAATGCTTTAAGTTTAAAGCATCTTACCGAAAAACTTTTTTCCCTGTCTCAGCGGCTTCTGCGTATTTCACATCCGGTTTTGGATACAGTGTTCCGTTTTGTTCCAAAAACTGCATTTTTTTCTCAATTTCAGTCGTTTCTGGCAGCATGGCCCTTGCATGGGCAAGGTCGCGCGCTTCAACCAGGTCGGCATGTGCCGATGCTTTGTCGCCAAGTGTAACCTTGATCACCGCCAGGCTAACTAAATTTGATATTGTATGCTTATCGTCATTTTCTTCGCGCGCTATCTTATTACTCTGGAGCAGGTACCATTTTGCTTCAGAAAGACGGTGCAACTGTATATATAACTGTGCAAGGTCGCTAAAATTGTAGCTGGCTTCATTATAAATTCTGAAACGCATATTATGCTTGGCCATGTTCATCACAGTAACTTCAGTCGCTTCCAGGCTGTACCGGCTTTGCTTGAATATCAAGGGTCTTATTGCAAGGGTGCTTGGTTTTATTTTTAGCTGGATACGACTAATAGAATGATCTTTTAACGGCTGAATATAAGGAAGAACCGCGTGTTTTTTTAATTGAATGCGCCACCACTGGGCAGATGCCGAACAGCTGATGAAGCACAATAAAAGGAGGAGTTTAAAACGCATTAAAATTTAATCCCTGGTTTAATTTAATTCAAATAATGTGCAAATATAGCTGATATTAAATTGGTTAACAATTGCTTTGAAAAGGCAATTTAGTTAAAAACTTCAATTTGTCCATCATGCAAGGCCCAAACCATGTAAGGATGGGTATCAGCATGGTAGGTATCGCCATTAGCGGATATACCAATTATTCCTGCAAAACCATTAAACGGTTTTAGTTCATTTAAAGTTTTCATAGTGGCCATTTGCAGGTTCATACCATCGGTTACGCGGGTTACAATTTTGGGGGCAACGGCGCCGCTTACAATATCCTCTCCCACGCCAGTGCAGGATATCCCGGCACATTGATTTACATAATTGCCGGCAGCCGTAGCCGAATCGCTTACCCGGCCGGGTATCTCAAAGCCTTTGCCACCGGTTGAGGTAGCAGCAGCTAAATCGCCATAAATATCCAGGGCAACACAGCCTACTGTACCCAGGCGAATAGAATCGCTCAATTTCTTTTCATATTCATGCCGCCGCTGGGGAATTTCGGGGTTGTAATAAGGAAATCCATTATGACGGGCAAAATCATGGGCGCCTTTTCCGCTCAGCACCTTGTCTTCCATCCTTAATAACTTCTCGGCTACGCGGATAGGGTTTTTTACATCTTCGATATTAATAACCCCGGAAAATTGCATGGTTCTGCCGTTCATCAGGGAGGCACTCATCCTTATTTTACCATCACTCTGTATTTGTGAGCCCGTCCCGGCATTAAACAGGTCGCAATCTTCCAGCAGGCTGACCGTGTAAACTGCGGTTTCGATAGCATTATGTGTTTCCAGGTGCTTATATCCCAACTGCACTATCTCTCTTAACGCTTGTTGCTTGGCCTGCTTAACTTCCTGGTTGGTTCTCGACTCGCTAAAAAAGCCTCCGTGAATGATCAGTTTCATGCTTGATGGTTTCATGGCAGATGGTTTTTTATTAGTCCGGAAGTCAGAAAGTCCGCATAAGTCCGGAAGTTTAAAATACTATCCTATCAAAAAAATGCAGCCGGAAAAATCTTTCGGACTACAATCTAACGTGTTATTGCATAAATTCATTGTCCGGGCCTTTTATAAAAACGCCTTCTTCCACCTTGATCACCTTCTTGATCATCAGGCGGTGCTGCTGCAGATCATACTTATCAAATATTGACATCACATGCAGCCTCAGGTTCTCGATAGATACCGGCGAACCTAATTCCACATCATAAATATTGGTTTCCACCATGTTTTTACCGTCAACCAAAATAGTTAAGCCCGAGCCGATGGCCTCCATAATGGTACCCTCTGTAATCAACAGTCCCGCATCTTCGCCAAGGCCGATACCCAAAATACCCGGGTTGCTGGCTACGGCATACAATAAGCGGCCAATGCGCCCGCGCTGCACAAAATGGGTATCAATGATCACCCCATCAATAAATCCAAGCCCTGCGGTTATCTGCACTTCGCCTTTTATCAGCGCATCATGGCTTTGGCCACGATAGATCATGTGAGTGGAAGCTGCTGCCGCGCCTGCGGAAGTACCTGCCAAAACAAAGTGCTCTTTTTGGTAACGGGCTTTTAGTATCTGCAAAAACTCCGTCCCGCCAAATATAGAAGTCAGCCTTAGCTGGTCGCCCCCGGTGAATATCACAATATCTGCCTTGCGTATACGGTCAAGGAAACCTTTATGCGTGGCATCCTCCCGGCTTTTGATATGCATCGTATGTACTTTGGGCACGTTTAACTGGCTGAACGCTTTTATGTATTCGTTACCAACTAATTCGGGTATTTGCGAAGCGGTAGTAATGACCTCCACATGCGAGCCCTCATGCTTTTCCGACTCGTTGATCAATCTTTTCAGTATACCCCGGTCGAAAAATTTAATATAATCCGGCTGTACTACCCTTTCTTGTGAACTTATGCTGCTGCCCATATCAACAGCGCCGCCAATTATTACCAGTTTTCCCTTCGGAACGATCATATCTTAATGTTTAGTTTACTGCCAGTTAATACCCTACAAATTAAAATAAAAAGGATAAACAAAGGTGCCTATTATAAATATATTATGCGTTTTTTATTGAAAAGTTTTATTAGCCTGTGAAGTTTCATAGCTTTAAAATAAATTATACACCCCTTGCGGGTCAAACACAACAGATACTATGAAGATCGAGAATATACAGGTACTACGCGGACCGAATATATGGAGTACCAACCGGAAAAAGCTGATACAGATGCGGTTGAATCTGGAAGAAATGGAGCATAAGCCTACCAACAAGATAGAAGGTTTTATGGAAAGGCTGGAGAAAATGCTGCCTACCTTGTACACGCACCGCTGCTCGCCGGGCGTTCCGGGCGGATTTTTTCAGCGGGTGATAGCTGGTACCTGGATGGGGCACGTGATAGAGCATATCGCACTTGAGATACAATCTTTAGCCGGGATGGACACTGGTTTTGGCCGTACCCGCGAAACAAAAACCACCGGGGTTTACAATGTAGTGTTCACTTATTTAGAAGAAAAGGTAGGCATTTATGCCGCTGAAGCGGCTGTCAGGATTGCAGCTGCATTGATCAAAGGCGAGGATTATAACCTGGAGCATGATATACAGCAAATGCGCGAGATCAGGGAAAATACCCGCCTGGGCCCAAGTACCGGTTCGATAGTAGAAGAAGCCATCGCCCGTAATATTCCCTGGATAAGATTGAATAAAGAGTCGCTGGTGCAATTGGGCTATGGTAAAAACCAGGTACGTTTCCGTGCCACAATGACAGAAAAAACCAGCTGCATTGCAGTTGACATAGCCAGCAATAAGGACGAAACCAAGCGGCTGTTGCAGGAGCAGGCCATACCTGTTGCCAAGGGTATCACCATTTCATCAACGGACGGGGTGGATGAAGCGATCCGCAAAGTTGGGTTCCCATTGGTGTTTAAGCCACTAGACGGCAATCATGGCAGGGGTATATCCATCAACATAAAAACCAAAGAAGAAGCGATAAACGCTTATGAGCACGCAGCAAAAATCTCCCGCAAGGTAATTGTGGAGCGCTTTATAACAGGGTATGATTTTCGGGTGCTGGTGATCGATAATAAAATGGTGGCGGCTGCATTGCGCGATCCGGCGCATGTAAAGGGGGATGGAAAATCTACCATACAGCAATTGATCGACCTGGAAAATACCGACCCACGAAGGGGATACGGCCATGAGAACGTATTAACACTGATCGGGATAGACCGGGATACTTTGGACCTGCTGGATAAGAAAGGCTATACGCTGGAAACTGTACCTAAAAAAGGTGAAAAGGTATTTGTAAAATCGACCGCCAACTTAAGCACAGGAGGAACCTCGGTTGACGTGACCGACCATGTGCACCCCCAAAATATATTTATCTGCGAGCGCATATCCAAGATCATCGGCCTGGACATTTGCGGTATCGATATCATGGCGGAGAATCTTACTGAGCCGCTTACCGATACAGGAGGCGTAATACTGGAAGTAAATGCTGCGCCTGGTTTCCGGATGCACATAGCGCCAAGCGAGGGATTGCCCCGTAATGTGGCCGGCCATGTGATCGATATGCTGTATCCTCCGGGTAAATCGGCACGTATCCCTATCATCGCCATAACGGGCACCAATGGTAAAACAACTACTACCCGACTGATTGCCCATATTGTAAAAAACAATGGGCACCGGGTAGGCTTTACCACGTCTGACGGTATCTATGTACAAAACAATATGATGCTCAAGGGCGATACTACGGGCCCGGTAAGCTCGGAGTTTATCCTGAAGGACCCTACGGTTGATTTTGCAGTATTGGAAACCGCACGTGGCGGCATTTTAAGGGCAGGTTTGGGCTTTAGCCACTGCGATATCGGGGTGGTGACCAATATACAGGAAGACCATTTGGGCCTGGCGGATATCCATACGCTGGAAGATCTGGCAAGGGTAAAAAGCGTAGTGATCAACTCGGTAAAAAAAGATGGCTGGGCGGTATTGAACGCGGATAATGAATACTGCGTGCGCATTGGTAAAAAAGCCGATTGTAACGTGGCCTATTTCAGCCGGCACGAGGATAGCCCGGTGATCAAAGCACATTGCAAAAAGGGAGGCATTGCCTGCATCAGCGAAAACGGTTATATAACCATATTAAAAGGCGACTGGAAGATACGCGTTCAACGCACCATCCTCATTCCGCTTACCTTTGGCGGCACAGTGCCTTTTATGATAGAGAACGTAATGGCTGCTACGCTGGCCACTTATTTATGGGGCTTTAAAACAGACGACATTCAGACCGCGCTGCAAACCTTTATTCCATCGGCAGCACAAACGCCGGGCCGTATGAATATTTTTGAATTCAAAGATTTCAGATTTATGATCGATTTTGCGCATAACCCGGATGGCTATAATGGCATTAAGGAGTTTTTGAGCCATATAGATTCGCCTTTGAAAATAGGCATCATAGCCGGAACCGGCGACAGGCGCGATGAAGATATACGCGAGCTTGGAAAAATATCAGCAGAAATGTTTGATTATATTATCCTGAGGCAGGAAAAACACCTGCGCGGGCGTACCGAAGAAAATATCCTGACTTTATTGATTGAGGGCATTAAATCTGTTAACCCGGATAAAAGGTTTGAGATCGTACCAAAAGAAATAGATGCTATTAAGCACGCCATGAGCATGGCCAAACCGGGCACCTTCATTACTGCGCTAAGCGATGTGGTAGATAATGCCATTGAAACTGTGCAAAACTACCAGGAGCAGGAAAGAAATGGGTTGTTTAATGTGTAGTGGCCCCACCCAAACCCTCCCCGGACGGGAGGGCTTTTAAAAATTCGAGTTTCTTCTTGTCATTTCGAACGAGGAACGAGGAGAAATCTTATACAAGCGAGTTGCAGACTATGCAAAGTGTATAATATTTCTCTCTGTTGTTCGAAATGACATAGCTTATGATTTTGCTTTCGGTGCCGACAAATAATAATGCCACAACAACATCGCAGCCAAAGTGCGGTAAGGTGCCCATTTGGTAGTGATTTCCAGCATTTCTTCTCTTGTTGTTTCTGCAGGCAATTGCTTCACCCGTTTTAAAGCATTCACCGCCGCCAGATCGCCGATGGGGAAAATATCCGCACGCTGCAAGGCAAACATCAGGTATACGTCGGTCGTCCAGTTGCCGATGCCTTTGAGGGCCACTAATTGGGCGCGGATCTCGTCATCCGGCAGGTCGTGAAAGTCTTCCAGTTTTAATTGTCCGCTTAATAGGGCTTCAGCCAAATATTTGATGTAGGATGTTTTTTGCCGGCTGCAATAGCAGGCGCGGAATTCCTCATCCGTAAGCAGTAATACCCTTGCCGGGGTTAACTCCTGCACTCTTTCTTTGAGTTTATTCAAGGCTGATAATGCCGAGGCCAGCGATACCTGCTGCTCCAAAATGATATGCACCAATGATTCAAAACTGTTTGGTCGCGACCAAAATGGCGGGTAGCCGTGGGTATCAATTATTTTTTGAAGATCAGGGTCACTTGAAGCGAGTTCGGCACAAATTGCCTGGTAATTGGTTTTAGAAAATTGTTGAAGCATCGTATTATAAGCTCAAAATTAAATATAGCGAACTCAATGTTAGCGGCCGCTAAATTGTCCAAAATGCCAGAGAATTCCGGATGGGTCATGCATAAAACATTCCCTGCCCCAATCGTATGATTTGATACCGGTCAGTTTTACACCTTGATATTTTGTCGTCAGGTCTAAAGCCGAAAGGTCTTTCCAATAAAGATCAACATCATCCACTTCCAAAAAGATCATTGAATTATTTATCCAGTCCTGCACGTAGGCATTTTGCAAATAAAACCCGATTTGGTCTGTTTTAAATAAACACATCCCGGGAGCCAGGATGATTTCCTGGAAACCTAAGTCCCTGTAAAAACTCCTTGACAAGTCATAGTCTTTAGCCCCGATGAATGGCCGAATTGATTTAGCTTTTTGTTCCATGGTTTTTTATTTTAGTTCCAACAAAAATGGCATTTGTCGACGCGAATTAAAATTGATTGTAAGCAAGAAATCAGGCAACCCTCCCCCTTACCCTACTCAATGTTTCCGGCGTCATCCCCAAATAGGATGCAATTTGCATTTGCGGAAAGCGGTTAATCCAATCAGGATGTATCTGCAAGAGCTCTTTATAACGCATATCGGGATTTTTGGTGCTTATGGCCGCTAAATGCGCGGTTGAAATTGTCAAGTTTGCGATCAAGGCATTTAATTTAAGAAAGCAGGGATAAATGTCCATAAGTTCATGAATGTCTTCAAGTGTGATCAAAGCAATGTCTGAATTCTCAAATGCTTCAATATAATTTTTAGACGGTTGCTGCATCAGCAAGCTTTCAATATCTGCCACCCATTGGTTTTCGGTAAAAAAATTTATTATCAATTCACCACGTTCGGTATTGGTATAAAACCGCAAACTTCCGCGATTAATAAAGGTTAAGCTATTAGAAATTTGATCGGGTTTTACCAGGAAGGTCTTTTTTTTAAGTTTCTTAAAAGTAATCCTGGTTATGAATTGGTTTAGCTCTTCTTCCGTAAAAGGATGAAGTTTTAAAAGTGAAATTTTTATTCCTGACAAATCGGTCATATCGTTGTTTATAAGTGTTATTGTTTAAAATTACTAACTTTTTTAGGATTTGGCATTTACTTTTCTGAATTTTACTACATGAACAACCTGCCGCCTTTAGCCGAGCGCATGCGCCCCAAAACTTTGGACGATTATGTCGGCCAGAAACATTTGGTTGGGCCGGGCGCGGTATTGCGCAAAGCAATTGAATCGGGCTCGCTGCCCTCCATGATCTTTTGGGGGCCGCCGGGTGTGGGCAAAACTACGCTGGCTTATATCATTTCGCAAACACTATACCGCCCGTTCTTTTCATTAAGCGCTATTAACTCCGGTGTGAAAGATGTGCGCGAAGTAATTGAAAAGGCTTCGCTGTTAAAAGAACAGGGAGAAACGTTACCCATCTTATTCATCGATGAAATACACCGCTTCTCCAAATCACAGCAGGACTCATTACTGGGTGCAGTGGAGCGCGGCACGGTTACCCTCATTGGCGCTACCACAGAGAACCCTTCATTTGAGGTCATAGGTGCTTTGCTGTCGCGATGCCAGGTTTATATTTTGCAGCCACTGGAAGAGAATGACTTGGTTAGTTTGCTTAATAAGTCGATGAAGGAGGATGTTGTACTCAAAGAAAAAAAGATCGATATCAAAGAGCATGAGGCCTTGCTCCGCCTTTCAGGCGGTGATGCCCGAAAATTGCTGAACATATTTGAGTTACTGGTAAATGCCTTCCCGAAAGGAAAAATTGTGATCACCAATGATGTGGTGTTGCAGCACGTGCAGCAAAATATGGCCTTGTATGATAAGGCAGGTGAACAGCATTATGATATTATTTCGGCCTTCATCAAATCCATGCGTGGCAGTGATCCCAATGGCGCCGTTTACTGGCTGGCCCGAATGATCGTTGGTGGCGAGGACCCCAAGTTTATAGCCCGCAGGATGCTGATCCTGGCATCGGAGGATATCGGCAACGCCAACCCGAATGCTTTGCTATTGGCCCAAGCTTGTTTCAATGCGGTAACGGTGATCGGCATGCCTGAGTCGCAGCTTATTTTATCGCAAACTGTGATTTATTTGGCTACATCGCCCAAAAGTAATTCGGCTACAACAGCTATTGGCGCGGCCATCGCATTGGTAAATGAAACCGGCGACCTGCCGGTACCCCTGCACCTCCGTAACGCGCCTACCAAGCTGATGAAGAATATCGGCTATGGCAAAGACTATAAATATGCCCACAGTTATGAGGGCAATTTCGTGAATCTTGACTTTTTGCCTGAGGCTATACGAGGCACCAAGATATATGAGCCTGGTAATAATGCACGGGAGATAGAGACCAAAGAGAAATTAAAGAAGTTGTGGGGGGAGAGGTATAAATATTAATCCTGTAGAGACGCAATGCATTGCGTCTCTACGCCCATCTATATTAAAACAATCAACCCTTCTTGTAACAAATTTAAAAAGCGGATACTTATTGTATAATTAAGCAATAACCGAATTACAATTTACAGTGAGCGATAAGGAAACCCTTTTTATGCAAATGATGGAGCAGAACAAGGGCATGCTGTTTAAGATCTGTAAAATTTACCAGGACGACCCTGCGGACCGTGACGACCTCCTGCAGGAGATAACCCTCCAACTCTGGACGGTATTTGAGTCGTTCCGCGGTGATAGCAAGCTTAGTTCGTGGATGTACCGGGTGGCGCTCAATACCGCCATCATCTTTTTTAAAAAACAAAAACGCCGCCCTGATAATGAGCAATTGCCCTACGGTTTCGACCGTGTGCAGGAACCCGGCGCGGGTGACGAAAAGGAAGAGCAACTGGCCATATTTTATAAAGCGGTAAAGCAACTGGATAAGGTAGAGAAGGCGCTGATATTCCTGTATATGGAAAACAGGCCCTACGATGAAATGGCAGCCAGCCTGGGCATAACGCAGGTAAACCTGCGGGTGCGGCTTAACCGGGTGAAAAATAAATTGAAGGAAAATATTAAAAAAACGAATTATGAATATTGATGATTTGAAAGATGCCTGGAACAAGGATGAACCCACAGGCATGCATTTACCAATGAGCGCGGCGATGCTGGGGAAAACGTCATCGGCTATTGGCAAGATCCGTAGAAACATGAAAGCTGAATTTATAGCATCACTGATTATGTACCCGGCTATGTTTGCACTCCTGTACATCTTTCAGCATAATGTTTTTCTTTTCAATACCAGCTGCATATTGCTATTTGCCATGATGATACTGAATGCCTATTATGCCTCAAGATTTTATACATTCTATAAATCCATCGGCCGGTATGACCTTAACCTGAAAAATACGATTTACAAAGTGGCGTACGAACTTGAACTGAACATAGAATTATATAAGGCCTTTAATTTTTGTATAACACCGCTGTTCATATTACCATCTTTTGGCCTGGTATGCAACCGGAAAACATCTGATCGTATCGAGCACTTTATCACATCAGATGTCTTTCTTTCTCCCATGATATTAGTAGCGGCCTTTTTGATTGTTCTGTTTATGTTGCTTGTAATGTATAAGTGGCTAAATTATTATGTCCAATGTTTATATGGTAAATATTTAACAGAGCTGAAGGGGATAATGGATGATTTGGGTGAGGAAGAACAAGTTGCATAAAGTAGAGGGTGTATAGGTTAATGAGATGATCGTTCCGCTCAATTGCCGCTGGGCTGTTACTTTTTTCTTGATAAAAAAGTAACCAAAAAATCAAGACAGAAAAAAGCTTCTGCCCGCCCTGCCGGTTCTTTACGCCTTTTTCGCGCTTCGCGCATTGCAAAGGCTAAACCGGCATTCCCGCCATACACCCGGCCCGCTTTTCTGTCAGGCCTTTGCCCCCTTTTGATTAAGATTCTTTTCAAGTCCTCTCCTTTGGAGAGGACTTAGTTGAGCCGTTTCTTGTCAGCAGAGCAGCTTCGGATGAAAATAAGGCAAAACGATGGTGGCCCGTGCGTTGGAAGGGCATAGCAAATTTTGTCAAGCCTCGGCCTCGAGCGGCAAGAAAAGGGCAATAGTTTGCAGCCCAGGTTTTGGCGGATTTGCAGGGTAAAGGCTTGTGCGGCAAAGAAGCCTTTCTGCTGAAAGCCTTTTTGGTTACTTTTGTGGCGACAAAAGTGACTAAGCCTCCGCGGCTATGAGCGGAACAAACACCATTTGAACCGCAAACTTATCAGAACCACAATCAATGTACACCATCAAACAAGCTACTATCAACGACCTCGAAACCATTCGCCAAATAGCTGAAGATACCTGGTGGGCCACCTATTCACCGATACTAGAAAGGGAGCAGATCAGCTTTATGCTGGGTGAGATCTATTCGGTTGAAAAGATATCTTCTCAACTAAAAAACAATACGCAAACGTATTTATTACTGACAGAAGATAATAAACCGGTAGCCTTTGCCGCCTATTCACCCCGCGAGGAAGACCCGGAAATTTATAAGCTGCACAAGCTGTATTGCCTCCCCGAAACACAGGGCAAAGGTTACGGCAAGATCCTGATAAACGAGGTAGCTCATAAAACACTCGAAGCCGGCAAGCATACCCTCGACCTTAACGTAAACCGCTATAACAAAGCGAAAAGTTTTTATGAAAAGATGGGTTTCCAGATAGCTTATGAAGAGGATATCCCTATCGGTACCTATTGGATGAATGATTATGTGATGCGAAAGGAGTTATAATTATACCTATATTATTTTTTTAAATAGGATTTATGAAAGACAGATTAATGTATGTAGAATTAAAAACAGGGCATAGTGATAAAGGGCCAGCCTGGATTGGATTGGCTTTATTCTCGAAAACCCGGGAAACAATTTACTTTAACGGCCTGTCCTTCTTAAAGGGAGGGCATGGGAAAGAGGGCAATTATTTGGAGCGTTTTAGTGGTGATTACTATTGGATCTCAGGGGTAAAAAAGGATGGGAAAGACAGACACTGGGCAGGCGGCGGAAAAATTAAAATTGATAAAATCGTTGTGCCTGAATATCTGGAGTTGACCAATTTATCAAAACTGCCTGGCCATTTTGAAATTGTTGAGCTAAACAATGAGCCGCCCATACAGGAATTCCATGCTATTGAAAATAGGAAATTAAATTAAAATAATCACTTAAGTGCCTCTTGCATAGGCTTATCCGTCTTCCATCCGCTATACATCATATACAATCCATAGCATGAAGTAGCAATGGCAACACCAACGCCTACAAAAGCATCAACATGGGTTACCGTGTAAGTTTTATTCAATATTAGCAGTATGCCGGTAATCGCAATAAGCGTGGTCCATGTGGCGAGGTGGTAATCGATAGTTCTTCTGAATATTTTGGCCATAGGGTAAAAATGCAGTCCGACCACTAAGGCGATAACCGCTATCGTCAAATCGGCATGGCCCATATTGGTAACAATATTAATAGCGATAAAGATCAGCAAACCTTCCGCGCCGAAAATGATCCCGAACCACATGCCGGATCTTTTTCCTTCGGCCTTATCTTCATCTGTAGTTAAAACAGGGAAGCGTTTGGAGATGCTGAACAGGTAGATGGCGTTAGCAACAAAGGCAGCGCTGGTCACAGCAAACAGGATCAAAACAAAAAGGCCGTGAGCCATACTTCCATAAGCTATGCCCGCCCACATCATGGTAAAAAATGCCATCATCAGCATACCCGAAGCAATGCCGCGGATAGCGATGCGTGGGATAATATTCGGCTTGTTGGTCATAATTTAACTACGAGCTTTCGAAATATTAAAAAGCGATTTGTCATTCTGAACGTAGTGAAGAATCTTATTCCGATCGATAAGTCTCCACCATACTTGTCCTGTGTTCATGTCCCGTGGAGAAGATCCTTCACTACGTTCAGGATGACAAATTTAATGAAAAAGCGGGTTTTGAACACTCCAGATTCAAACCCCATCGCTATAGTGATTACCTCTCCAGCTTAGCTACCCGTTTAGGCGTATCTGCACCAGAAACGATACTGCGCGAGCTTAAAGCAATAGCCCTGATGGTGGACGTTATATTTCCGACATCCAAGGTTTTTAACTCGTCTTTTACGGTATGATAAAATTTATCAATATCGATCTGGTCGGTTGATATGGTGTGCGCTGGTACGCCTACCTCGGCCAGGGAAGCATTGTCACTACGGTAAAATAAATTTTGGTCAGGATACGGGTCAGGATAAAATTTAAACGCGGTACCTTCCAGGTTCTTTTGTAGTATCGTACCAAAATCAGACCGTTCAAAGCCCGTAATAAAGGCCGAGTTCTGCCCGAATTTGGATGCCTTGCCGATCATTTCAATATTAAACATGGCTACCACCTTATCCGGCTCAACCGTTTTGGCAAAATATTGTGACCCAAACTCGCCGATCTCTTCGGCAGTGAAAGCCACAAATATCAAGGTGCGCGCGTTGTTATGCAATTTTTTATAATATTTAGCCAGGCTGATCACCGCAGTTGTGCCTGATGCATCATCGTCCGCGCCGTTGGCAATACTGTCGCCTTCCATTGGTTTGATGATACCCAAGTGGTCATAATGCCCCCCGAAAACAACAAACTCATTGGGTTTGGTTTTGCCGGGAATAATGCCTGCTATGTTGAATAAAGGCAGTTCCTCGCTTTTAACATCGTAACTGACCGTGAATGATTTGACATCATCAAATGTTCCTAAAACAAATACCAGAGACTGATTATTTTTATTGGCTGCGCCTTTAAATGCTACACGCCCCTCTTTGTAGCGCGACTGTATCCTGTTGAACATATCCGCAAACTTGGGATCGATTAACAGCAGCATACTCTTACCACTTTTCATCGCGCTCATATATTCCTTACGCAAATCTTTGCCCGCTGTTACTTTTACTATTTCAGCATCTTCGAGCTTACTCCATGTAAATGCCGAAGCACCAGCAATTGCAATATTGGCAGCAGAAATGCTTGTTCCATTTATACTCACCTCCTGTTTTACAGGGGCCGTTTTTATCATCGTAAAATTCTGGCGGAACCCGGTATTGCCCTCCATGGGTTTCAGGCCGATCCGCTTGTATTCACCTTCAATAAACTGCGCCGCTTTTTCTATACCTGGTGTAAAAGTGCCCCTACCCTGCATATCATCAGCCGAAAGGGTTTTGATAATGCGTTCTACATCCTTTTCCTTTATCTTTTTATTAACGTTTTGGGCAAAACCGCCTGTTGCTAAAGCCAGTAAGGCAATCGCTATTATTAGTTTTTTCATTTTATTGTTTTACTTTGGTCGATAGCCAGCTAGTGCGGAAATCACTTTGTTCTTTAGTCAATTCTTTACCAGCCTTTTCAAAAGTAACTACTTCAAAATATGGGCTTTCTTCCAACACTATGATAGTTTCGTGCTCGCCTGTCCTGTTCTTATAATTAACTACGATCTTATCTCCGGGCTTTTTACCATCAGCAATATCGTTAAATGATTGCATATCCTTTACTTCTTTGCCGTCAGCCTTCAGAATAATATCCCCGGCATCCAAACCAGCTTTGTAAACAGGGGTACCGATAACTGTTCCCGATGTTATTGATAAACCCACATCCGTGGCTGTCCTTGTCTGGCCAGAACGCCCTCTTTGCTGCCCTGCGCCTGATAATCCTGCCCAGCCTTTGCCGGGTTGCACTTTGCGCAGTAATAAACCTGCTTTAGCCAACAGCGCTTCGTAATTATTCTTCTCGATGCCGTTGATATATTTACTAAAAAAGTCGGCAGCAAATTTGGGGCTTTTGGTCACCTCAGCCAGGTCGCTTTGCAAATCGGGTATGGTATAAGGGTGCATGGTTTTCCCCCTGTTCAGCCAAACTGTACGCATGTAATCATCCAGCGTCAAATTAAATTCGCTGCGCAAGCGTAATTCGAGCGCCAAAGCTACCGCACCGCCATAGGTATAGTAGCTGGTAAACATATTAGCCTGGTTATTCGGGTCGATGGAAACACCTGCATCGGCATATACAGAATATCGGCTATTTTGCGCTGCCGAAAACCTGGCTGCCCCTGGTGTGTTTAATACCTGGTTAACCAAACCGCTGATGGTGCGTGTATATTCATCGATGGTGTGAAATCCGGCACGCACCAATACCATTTCGCCATAATATTGCGTAAATCCTTCGGCAAACCAAAGCTCGCTGCTCATGTTTGCATGTTCAAAGTTGAATGGCTCCAATGTTTTTGGGCGGATGCGCTTTACGTTCCAACTATGAAAATATTCGTGCGAGTAGGTGCTCAGCAAGCGCGGCTCCAGTCCGGCAACCTTGGGTATAGGGTGCACAATGCAGGTGGAATTACGATGTTCCATCCCATCGCCCGAGTTGGTTGGATAGCTATCATCAATAAAGGTATATTCACCGTAATCATAAGCAGGCAGTTCGCCAAATACCGCTTTTTCCTCCAGCACCATTTTTTGCACCTGTTTAGCAAAATTATCAACGGTGGCCTGGTCATCATCCGAATGGATGGTGAGGTTTATCTTCTCCTTTTTACCATTATTGTTCACTTCCCAACTGTTTACTTTGTAAGCCGACAGTTCAGTAGGGCTATCCATCATATACTGCATATCCGGCGCGCTGTAAATATTATCGCCTTCGGATTTTAGCTGACTGGCTACCTTCCAGCCGTACTTATCCAGATCGTTAAATTCAAACCTCAGGGGCCGTTTCTCCTGCCCTACAACCCACAAAAAGGCAGCAGGCATATTCAGATGAGCATGGCTTGGGTCTATACTGGCATAAGTGCCATCGGTCCAGTTACCAAATAGGGTATAGCTTACTTTTACGGTCTCGCCGTGATCAGCAGGAACCTCATACAAATCACCTTCTACTTGTTTTAAGGCCAATGCGCTGCCATCCATATTGAAGGCTTTTACATTATAAACATTTTTACCAAACTCGTGCGTGGCATACCTGCCTGCAGACGAGCGGCTCATACGCAGGCGCATTGCCCCTGAACGGGCTTGGGGAATGGTCATTACAATTTCGGCCTCGTGATGCGCCGCATTGGGAAATGAAACTGAATAAAAAATTGCCTTTTGCTTTTGATCGGTTAAATTCTGGGTAACCTGGGCAAACGTGGTGGTTGCAAAAAGCGCTGCAACTGCTAATAAATAAAACTTCTTCATAGTACCGGATTAACAGCGGTCAAATTACTATTAAATCGGGAAAAGTTTTATATAAATTAAGTTGAATTGTTGATTGGGTTGATTGGATGAGTAGTTGGTCAGACAGAAATGTTAATAATGGTTAAACCAATCAACTTAATCCAACCTAATCAACTACTTAACCTATCAATCATAATTATGCCGCTCAAAATCGTATTCCGATTGGGCAGTAATTATCTTCTTCTGTTTTTCGATATCTGTCCCTACATGATGGTCAAATACATCATCTGTAACTTGCATTTCGCGTTTCTTATCTCTTTCGGCATAATGTATATTCGCTTCCGACATTTTTGAAATGGCCACGTCATAAGGGCCTTTTGGCGACATCAGCTTTACAAACACCGGCAGGCATTCGAACAAAATAAACAGGTAGCCGATAAATGAAATAGCGAGGTAGGTATCCAGATCGCGGGTACCATTCTCATTATAAGTTAATTGCCCAAGGGCCCAGTTACGGTCGGAGAAACCGGCAAGGTTTGAGAGGCTGTCCAATTCATGACTGTTAAATAGCCGGGTATTGTTCAAGCCTTCAAAATCCTTACGTTGCCCAAGGTAATTATCCATTTGGCCCAGGTTGGCCGTCACTTCTTTCAGGCGGTCTTCCTTCTCCTGCAGCACGGTCTGTTTCTGCTTGGCATAAGTGCCATATCCTATAATTCCTGAAGTTTGATTGGTTTTATCTCCAAAAACTTCCTGGTTCAGCTCATAACGCGTACGGTTTATATCCTTCTCCAGCGAGTCCTTTTCCTTTTTCAGATCGGTGTTCTTGGTCAGCTCCATACCATACTTTTGATTGTATGTTTTTTGCAGGGTATCTATCTTGCGGTGCTGACCTTTAAGGTAAGCTGTTTTTAATTTCTGGCGGATCTCCTTATCAAATATCTTTAACTCCAGCGGGCGCGATATCACTATACCGATCATAATGGCCAGCAAAATACGTGGTGAAGCCTGTAATATCTGTTGGTTGACGGTACCCTCTTTATTAATACTGGATACAATATACCTGTCCATATTAAAAATGGCCAGGCCCCAGATCAATCCAAATAAAATAGCAAAACCTACAGCGAATGCGTCACCATTAAATACAAAATACATGGCGTACCCGCCTGATAATGAAGCAAATAATGCGGTAAAAAATATGGTGGCGCCGATGCCTATATATTTATTGTGTTCTATCGGGTATTTCTTTAAGGTACCCACATGCGCCCCGGAACAGAACCAAAAGAATCGGGTAATTTTTTTCATCTAATTAATTGTTTTTCAATGATAATGAAACGCCGCCACCTGTCATATTGTGACGGAGGTTTCATCAAACAAAGGTAAATTTTATGCAAACATATATAAAACGCACTTACCTTGTGATTGTTACAAAAATATATCGTTAATTAATTGTTTTAGAAAAAGCTACCTTTGATTGAAATTATTATAACGATGAAAGAAATAAGCGTTCAGGAACTGAAAGAAAAAATGGATAACGGCGAGGATTTTCAACTGATAGATGTTCGCGAGGATTTTGAATACGAGATGTCGAATTTGGGAGGCACCCTGATCCCGCTTGGCGGGATACTGATCGAAGCCGAGCAGATAGCCAAAGACAAGCCCGTAATTGTACAATGCCGCAGCGGGAAACGCAGCGCGGCAGCTATTATGCAACTGGAGCAGCAATTTGGCTTTAGCAATCTGTATAATCTGAAAGGCGGCATACTGGCCTGGGCCGAAGAAATTGATCCGACCATAGAAGTTTATTAAAATGGGTAAAAAATTAGCGCTGAATGTTTTATACAACATCGGCATTTTTGTTTGCCTTATACTGGCATATACTTTTGGATACGAACATCCGCGTTACGAATATTTAGCCTGTGCTGTATTTATAGGAACCATATTGGTGATCCTGAAGATCAGGCTTATGAAGGACGTGCGCAACATGCAGAAAAAACCTTAAAACTCAACCAATTATGTTTATCGCAATCTTAGGTGTCATTGTACTTGTAGTGGGTATAGTGCTCAAACGCTCGCCCGAACCAGGCAGCCGTTTCGGTGGTATCGTCAATACTGTCGGAATCGTTATTATCGTTTTGGGTTTGGCGCTATCCACTGTTAAAGTTATTGACCCGGGTAAGCTTGGTGTACAAGTGTTGTTCGGTAAAGTGCAGAATGATGTGCTTGAAAGCGGTCTGCACCTGATCAACCCATTGGTTGACGTTCACAATTTCGATATCCAAACGCAAAATTATACCATGAGCGGCGTGAGTACCGAGGGCCAGAAAGAAGGCGATGATGCTATTCGCGTCCTGTCATCTGACGGACTGGAAGTAACCATCGATATTTCTGTTCTTTATAAGGTGAGCCCTTCAAAAGCGCCTTATATCCTGCAAAATATAGGAGAAGATTACATCGAAAAAATAGTGCGCCCGGTGACACGCACAGCGATCCGCGATAACGCGGTGAACTACCAGGCTGTAGACCTGTATTCCACCAAGAGGCAGGAATTTCAGGAAAGGATCAACCGTACTATTACCGAAACTTTTACCAAAAGAGGTTTGGAGTTACAGCAGATATTAGTGCGTAACATCGCACTGCCTGCTTCTGTAAAAGCCAGCATCGAATCCAAGATCAACGCCGAGCAGGACGCACAGAAAATGCAGTTCGTACTCCAAAAAGAACGCCAGGAAGCCGACCGTAAACGTGTAGAGGCACAGGGTATAGCTGATTACCAAAAAATACTTTCGACTGGTTTATCTGATAAGCAATTGATCTACGAGAGCATTAAGGCGCAAAAAGAAATTGCTTTGTCGCCTAATGCCAAGGTTATCATTATTGGGGGTGGCGGGAAAAATCCAATTATGTTGAGTGATAAATAACGATTATAATGCCGATTGAGGGCGTAGTAAACATTTCATGAAATTGATCAAAACAAGTTGTTTAATAGTGTTTATAATTGGGATGATATTTATATCAATGTTTACCGGAGATCGGAGGATGCATTCTGTAACTACTAACAAAATATTCCTAATTACAGGCATTGTTATGGTTAGCGTCTCGTTATTTATCTTTGTCATGACTACTGTTCGAAATAACAAAATGCGATAGAATGTTCACATAGCTTGATGTGATTTAAACATATTCCCATTTTGATATGCCATGAAAAATATGATCACTTTTCTATTGATCCTATTCTCCGTTTCCGCTTTTGCGCAAAATCATACGCAAAAGGATCTTTTAGGGCATTGGGAGGGGAGCGACAGTGCCGGTACCCCTGCGGCAGTAACCTTTTCGGATAGCGCTAAAGTGGTGGTGGCTATTCAGGGCGTGGCTTTACCGCCTTATACCTGCAAATCTGATTTTACCAAAACGCCTGCCACCATCGACCTGGCCGTGATAGCGCTTAATGGCAAGGAAGCAATATTGCCCGGATTTATGCTGTTCGTGGATGATAACACCATCAAATGGTGGATATTCCCCAATGGGAACAGGCCGGCAACTTTTGATGAAAATTCAAACAGCCCGGTTATTACTTTAAAACGGGTAAAGAAATAGTGCGGATTTACTACCCGTTTATTATGTTCTCACCAGTTCTTTCAACCTATCTCCCCAAAAAGGAAAATTTCCGTAATAATCAACGCAATTATTTATTGTTTTTAGTTTATCCAATTTCGGAAGTATTTCGGTTTCAAAATCTAATTTAATTTCTTTTATGAACTCATCAATATTTGTATGGGTCGATATGACGTAACCGGTTTTACTTCTATAAAGACTGGGTGTTCTGGAGTCGGACAGGTATGAATCCTCTCTAATCGGAATTGTTAAATCAAAATGGGTCGGTTCTTTAGAAATATCTTTCATTTCATTTTTTAGCCCTATGCCAATGTTAAAACAAAACGTAACATCGTTTTCAGTATTCCATGAAAAATTTTGAAGATTAATTATTAGAAAAAAATCACCCTGATCACGCCACCACGTCTGATTTTTTGTTAAATATCCGTATTGTTTAAACACAGGTTTTAAATATGTTTTAATAAGCATTGATTGTTTCTCTTTGGCCGTAATCGAATTCAACTCATTAAGTATTTGATGATCCCTTTTATATCTTTTTATTGTATCGAAGAATTTATTGAATAGATTCTTATTGGTCACTTAAAATACCTCGCATACTCCCCCGGTATCCCATCAATAGCCTTTATCTTAATATCCTTATAAAACACTTCCGCGGCTTCACTTTGGATCTGTATTTTGCCTTTTACCAATGGCTTTTCTTCGCCATTAAGCAGGTAGCGGCTGTTTGATAGCGCCATTACTACCTGTCCGTTCACAATGCGAATACTTTTATCACCATAAGTGATGAGTTCCAGATCGTTCCAGCCATCTTTATTTTCAGCATCAACGCCAGCATGGCAAAAGCCGCCGTTACCTGTGCCACCGCCGAATGGAGTTAGCGTTCCGTTGTTATCAAAGAAGTAATCCTTGCCTTTCTTCACCGCTTTCACGTCCGACCGTGAGCTGGCTTGCGTCCAGTAATCGCCCATGCCTCTTTCGGTTACCTGGAACTCCTGGCTCAGCATCCAGGTGCGCCAATACTCCACCCCGCATTCGCCAATTGAATGATATAATACGCCCGAATCCTTGTCCTCGTTTACCCGTGGCACGTATTTGTGGGTCCCCCATTTTACTTTGAGTTTCAGGTGGTAATTGCCGAACTCCTGTTTGGTGAACAGGCAGCCGTAAATGTCGCCATCAATATGCAAAACAGGCTCACCGTTTTCTTCGGCCACCGTAAATACCTTATCCTGGTTTATATCATAACCAATCGGTTTTACCAGGTTGCCATTTTCATCCTTTGGCGCCTCACCTTTATAGCCTAATTTATACCGGAAGCTTTGATAGACTCCCCACTTGGAGAGGCTCTTATCCAGCAAGGGCGTCCATTCGTCTTTGGGTTGAAAGGAGGTAGTGGAGAGGATGATAAAAATGCAGGAAAGGGATAAGAGGAAAGACTTCATGATGAATGGGTTGATTATCAAAACTACTAAAATTATATGCTATGTTATTGCGAGCGCAGCGTGGCAATCGCGAAGTATGCTAATCCGCCCTATATGGTCTGCGATTGCCACGCTGCGCTTGCAATAACAAGTTTTCTATTGTTGTTTGAGTCCTAATCCACTTTCACCCCCCAAAACCCACTTCCCATCCGCAAACACCGGCATCTTAAATGGGTTGTTTTTTACTAATAGCGGTCCGTCCAGGTCGGCCCAATCACATTGCGGGGCAAGGGCGGCGGCGGCGAGGGTGGCGCAGCTGGTTTCGCTCATGCAACCGATCAGTATTTTTAAACCCAGTTCCTGTGCTTTTAATATCATTTGATGCGCCTCATACATACCTGCCGATTTCATCAATTTTATGTTGATGCCATGATATACGCCCTTTGCCTTTTCAACATCAGGCAAGCGTTGCACGGCCTCGTCGCCGATAATTGGTATCGGGCTGCGTTCGGTGAGCCAGGCGTTACTATCGGGATCGGTTTTCAGCATGGGTTGTTCTATCAGTACCACGCCCTGCTCCTGCAACCAGTAAGTCATGTCTAAACTTTCCTGCAGGTCCGTCCAGCCCTGGTTGGCATCTACATAAAGCGGTACACCGGTTACCGAGCGAATGGTTTTTATCAATTCCTTATCACTATCCCGGCCTAATTTTACTTTGATCACTTTGCAGTCTTTGGCTTCTTTCACTTTTTGGATGATCACTTCAGGGGTATCGATGCCGAGTGTATAACTGGTAACGGGCATCAGTTTAGGATCGCTGCCTAAAAGTTGCCAGCATGGGCGACCTTTGATCTTTCCTTCCAAATCGTGCAGGGCAATGTCAATAGCCGCTTTGATCGCGGGATTGCCCGGTGCAATGCTATCAAGGTAATCGATGATCTCCCCAAAATCAAAAGGATATTTAAACCGATTGACATCCACCTTACTCAAAAAATCCGCAGCGCTTTGATGGCTCTCGCCCATATAGGGCACCATGGAGGCCTCGCCATAACCTGTAAAACCTTCATGCTTTAGTTGCAACAGCATCAGCGGCGTGGAGGTACGTGAAAACTTCGCGATGGTAAAGGGATGATTTAGTTCGAGTTCGAAAGGTTGGTAAGTCAGTTCCATGTTAAATTCAAAGCTAAAATTTTCAGCTTAAAATTACTGACTATCTTTGCGCCTATGCCGGCACAAATTTATTCACCGTTCGAAAAATTTAATTTCAGCAACCGTACCTGTTTTCTTTCCGGGCAAACGTTGACATCTGAAGAAGAGAAGATACAGGTGTTCCCGGCCTGGCTCATGAGCAGCTATAACTTAGCCGATGAGCCTTTTAAATTATTGGACGAAAGCATAGCCACCTACAAGGACCTAAAAATACCCTGTTCTGCGCAAATCAATGAGCAATATTTGGAGCCTCTGGAAGCCGAAATAGCCGCCGCGTTTGCTGTGGGTTATGATGCGGTACGGGAGTTAAATGAGTTTAAATTGTTCCAATGGGCGGGCAAATTACTGTATGGTATTGTGTTTAATGAGATGCAGGCCGGTATTAAACAGCAGCATGCGCAGGGATTGGAGTTTAATATTTCGCAGGCGCTGATCCATAAATTCAGCAACCTGCATTTGATGCTGCAAAGTATCAATCAGCCCATATTGTTCGAAGATTTTAAGCCCTTCAGCCTGTTTTTATTTAAGGTGAATAACGAGTCCGACCTGTTTGGCTACCGCGATGAGATCAATACGCTTACTTTTTCATTACGTATCAAGGATTTTGGACTGATCATCTGCCTGCAGGATAATGGCGCCAACCGCCTGTATCACCAGGAAGTTCTGGGAAAGATTGAGGGTAAAACATTGCACCCCATACAGTTTGAAGAATTTAACGCCCGCATATTTTATTCGGCTTATTTATTTAACCGCCTGCCGGAATACAATATTCTGCCTGTGGGCGACGAGACTTATTTAGAAGCCATGCCCCTGCGCGGCATGAGCAGCAAGCCGTTGTTCGATTTCTGGCAAAATAAAACCTACGGACAAGTGCTCGAAAACTTCTGGAAGAAATGGGGTTTCGTATTGCTGGAGATCATCAAAAACCAGGAACAACCCATGAGCTTTTTACTGGATGCTAATGGCGAACCGATCAGTGCGTCCACGATTGAACTTTCTCTGTAATGATGTGAATAAATTCGGGTAAAACCTGGTGATGCAAAACGATGGTGATCATCAGTCCGCTTAGCGCGCCAAATAAATGCGCATCATGGTTAACATTATCCTGGGAGTGTTTGGATGCGTAATTGCAATAAACCAAATATAACACCGCAAATACAACCCCATAAATAGGAATTGGTATAAACATCAAATAGATCGGGTTGAGCGGATCAAATAATATCGCCCCAAAAATAACGGCGCTAACCGCTCCCGAAGCACCAAGACTATGATAGCCATAATCATTCTTATGTTTACTAACTGAAGGCAGATCGCTCAACACCAAACTCAGCATATACAGCAACCCAAATTGCCAATGACCAAACACGCTTTCCAATTGAAAGGCAAAAAAGTAATAGGATAGCATATTAAAGATCAGGTGCATCCAGTCCTTGTGTATAAAACCACTGGTAATTAAGCCGTAAAGGCGCTTACCCCGTGAAACACTGTAAGGGTGCAGCATGCACTTCACTAAAAGATCTTCGTTATAAAATGCTATCAGCGAAAAAATGATGGTGATGGCAAAAATGACAGATGCTACTGGTGCTACGGCTAAGTAATGTTCCATTATTTCAGGTCGAGGTTAGTTTTGGTTAATATTCTGCCAACCGGGTAGCGAAGATAGGTTTTTTCAAAATAAGGCGAGTTGCGGTATACAAAGTTTAATTGCGCGGCGGCGCTATTGGCCATTTGCGGGTTCTTAGCTTTTTCATCATCCAGTTTTTTTCTGAGCGATGGATCATTCTTTAGCTCTTCAGCCGCCACATCTTCATACACATAATCCGAATAGTATTCCTTTGCGCCCAAAATGGAATCGAAGAAGTTCCAGGCAAAAAATGAATCAACTCCCTGCGGCTCCAAAGTTTCTACAATATAACGGTTCAAAGCCTGGTCGGTATACACCACATAATCACCGGCATAAAACTTCACTTTGGCATCAACCGGGTTCAACTTTACATTGCTGTGCAGGTAATGCCCCTCATAAGGTCGCTGACCTGTTTTGTAATCGGCTATATAATACATCTGCAGGTCTAGCGTGGTATCATGCGTGAGCCTGCGCATTGTGATATTGTTCAGCTTAAACAGCTCGATCACCTTTTGCCAGGCCTGGGGTATCACGTAGCCCACCGGCTTATCTGCCGTTACTGTAGTCTTATAGGTGTTATAATATTTAATGGTTTTTGTAAACGGCTTGCTGCGGTCGTAGTATAAACGGGGCAGTCCGCTTACACCGCTTGTTTTGTAAGCGCCAGTAAATCCTTTAAAGGTAATAGTATCATATTTCTGCTCATCCAGGGCCCAGTTGAGCGCGAAGGTGGTTTGGTTTTTCACCTGCTCATCGGCTTTATGTTTTACTTCTCCTATCAATTTGGCATCACGCTGGCAAATGTCAAACAGGTTCTGCATAAAGTCATAAGTGGCATATACCCGCTTGTCAAACGCTTTCAGCATGTGGGTTTCGGTAATGTAGCTGATGATATTGTGCTGGGCGGTATAGCCGGTGGCAAACCTCGGTGTCTCTAAAAAGCTCACAATACCCGAATCCGGCGTAGCCATTTTCTCTTCCACATAAGGCGTCATTTCATAACCACTTTTGGCCATGCGTTTATATAGTTCGGGCGAAAGCGTTTTGGAGGTGTATTCGGCCAGGATAGGGTTTTGTTTGTCCTTTTGAGTTTCTATCAGCGTCATCACATATTGGTAATCGGCGCCGTCGCTGGTATGATTATCCAGGAAAACTTCGGGCTGCCAGGTATTCAGTATTTGCATAAAGGCCAGGGCATTTTTACTGTCGGCCTTGATGAAATCACGGTTAAGGTCAAGATTTTTGTAATTCCCCCTGAAACCATAAGCACGCGGGCCATTTTGGTTGATGCGCGATACGCCCCGGTTGAGGCAGCCATCAATATTATACACCGCGATAAAACAAAGCACAATATCCTTAGGCAATTTATTATTCTTGAGCAGATCGCGGGTCAGCATCATACTGGCATCAATTCCTTCTGGCTCACCGGGATGGATACCGTTGTTGATCAGCAACACCCGCTTGTTCTGTTTTTTGATGAGGGCCGGATCGAAAACCTTATCCTTTGATAATACAACCAATGTTAACGGCTTACCTACGTCCGTAGTGCCGTAGTTGATCAGCTTCATCTGCCCGGTATATTGCTTACTCAATTTTTGATAATAAGCCATCACCTCGGCATAGGTAGCCGTATAGTTTTTATCCTTGCTTAATTCAAAGGGGGTTAGCTGCGCTTCAACTTGCAAACAAACGAAACAGACCAGTAATGCTGACAGGCATCTTTTCATAAAAAAAAGTTTTAGCAAATATAGATTTGAGGAATGATTATTAAAGGTTTGGAATAAGGATATTACAAAGATTGGTAGGGCGGCGCGGGCGAGTATAGGTTTTTCGCCATTCTTGTCATTCTGAGCATAGCGAAGAATCTAATCGCGCGACAGATGCTTCGCTATGCTCAGCATGACAATTTGATTATTATTAGGGCGTATCCCTGCGGGTCGTGCTATACGCTTATACTACACAGGCATTAGGCGCGAGGCCGGTATACGCTGCTATCCCTTACGCATTTTGTCTGAACTATGATTATTTATGGCCATCTTAATACTTGTACGCTGCGCTAAACTTGCGAGAGCGGGGCGTAGCATCGGCTTATTGTGTCGGCAACCCTTTGTTCATATCAATTTAACATTTTCCTTACAAATTCTAAAACAGCTAATGGGTTTGTACCATCCTGCAGCATTTGGCGCGCAAGTGTAATAACGTATATTTCTATTTTTAACTCTTCTGTCTTAGTCTTAACAAAATCATCTAATTCAGTTTTGTCACATGTTAGGCCCATCATCAATATTTTATTGAACAATTTCGCCGATGCAAGGGCAGGCGTTTCTCCGGAAGCCAAAAGGGTTATTGTCTCCAATAAAATATTATGTGCAATGGTGCTATCAAAGCTGCTAAAACCGCTTTCAAACCCGGCATAATTAAACCGTCTTTTTGCGCTGTTGGTAATAGTGTTCAATATCAGTTGTTCGTCTTGGTCAAAGTCCTCATCATCCTCAAGGTCATCATCTTCGTATCCATCCTCATCTTCGTGTACCCCGGTGACGGTCTGTTCAATTGTGATCCCGTCTGAATGATATATATAGTTCCCCGGCTTTAAGATAAGTCCGTCATTATCCATTTCGTCAAACTCATCTTCAAATTCATCTTGTTCTTCGTCCAGTAATATATATTTAACATCATCAAAAGAAATTTCTCCATGTTCAAACCTTTCTGAGATAGAAAATATCCTGCCAGGATTAACTTCTATTTCGGTCATATCATATCCCTGTTGAAACAGTATCCGGTCATTTTCATAAACACCATCAGGATCAAGTCCAAGCTTCGCTGCTGTTGCTCTATAACTCGGTTTCAATAAAATCTTTAATTTGGTTTTTGGCATAAGTGATAAATTAGTTAATTATGATAAGATCCGAAAGTAGGAAAACGGATCAAATAAATACCCAATGTTTTACTGGTAAAGTGTAAAACTTTGTCTCAGCGAGGTCTTCCGAAAGAAACCCTGCGGCAGTTCTTACCTTTATCAAATAAATGCAGGTCCTCTGCGAGACCCTACAGAGACCCTAGGAAATTCTATAAAATATTGTTTTATTTTACTGCCCCTGTTGAGGCTTCGATAATTAAACGGGCAACATCTTTGGGGTGTGATTCGAAAACAGAATGACTTGCGCCTTCAATTTCTACCGTATGGCTGCCGGCACGTTTGGCATACATGCGTTCCAGTTCGGGGTTAATGATCCGATCGGCTTTAGCTACCATATACCAGCTTGGCTTATTTTTCCAGGCCGGATTCTGAATTACAGCATGAAACACGCCATCTGCTGTTGGCATCTGTGCATTGGCCATAAATACTGCCTGGTTTGCGGGTAGGTCGCCTGCGAAATCGGCTGGAAACTGTGCAGGATCAATATAGTCGAACCCATTCGCCGGCTTTTGCAAGGATTTGTAAGCCGGAGGAATACGCTTACCGTTGTCGGCCTCTGACTCTCCTTTGTCGGGGGCGTGAGCGGCAATATAAACCAGGCCTACCACATGAGGATCATTACCGGCTTCGGTGATCAAACCGCCGCCATAGCTATGCCCCACTAAAATACAGGGGCCGTTTTGAAGATCCAATACACGTTTCACGGCGGCCAGGTCGGCATCAAAAGAGGTTAAAGGCTGCTGTACGATGCTTACATGATATCCTTTACTTACCAGGATATCATAAACCGGTTTCCACCCGGAGCCGTCTACAAAGGCGCCGTGTACTAATACGATGGTTTTAACCGGCGGAGGCTGTTGTGCATATGCAGTAAATAAAGCGGCGCACATTATGCTGCCGGCCACCATCAGCCGGATGATGTTTTTTGATAGATTTTTCATGATATATATTTTTAAAGATTGATCAATCCCCCCTAAAAATGGCACTTACCAAGCAAGGCTTCGGCCTGATTAATCACAAAATTTAAGCCAGAACCGGGCAATATCCTGCGAATGAATTTAATAACTTTTGTCTCAAGCGCCCCGCCAAGTTTAGTGTCGATACTAAACTTTAAAATATTCAAGAATCGATGCTTGAATAGGCATTCTCTCGGGCTATACACTCTTACTGCACAGGCGTTAGGCGCATGGCCGGTATTCTTGATTTATTGGATTTTTCACCTGTTGTTTGTTTTTTATAGGTGTTCAAGAGGGCTTCGCCGTTAAAAGATTTAGGATGGGAGATTTTAAAGTGCTTTACATTGCGGTTGGAAACTACAAAGAATTGTTACCGCGAGTTACGCTGCGCTAAAATCATGAGAACAAGTTGATTCGTTATCAATTTTCCTTTTTAAAACTATACTGCGTATCTTGTAAAGCCATAATATGCATTGCTTGGCCCCGAGCGCAATACTCGCCCCAATGGGAGAATTATCTAAAGCGATGGAAAGTATAAAATGAAAAAAATATTAGTTGTTATTATTTTAACAAATTTGAGCATCCAAGCAAATTGTCAATCTATCAATCTTGAAAAGATATTGACTGCAATTTATTTTCCAGACAAGGCTACAGTTAAAACAGATAGTATTCTAGCCCTCGACTATATTATTCCTGCTTATTTCGGTTTTATTGATACTGTTAGCTCTTCGAATTACCCCGTTAAAATAAATTATTTAAGAGATGAAAAGGCATTTGAAAAAAAACTTTTAGATGGTAAAGAGTTAAAGAGCCTCTCGGTTACTTTTAATAAGCTTTTAGCTAATTCCGCTTTGGTGACGATCGAAATAAATATCACTAATAAGTTATTATATTTTGGCAATCAACACGCGCACTTTTATACAGAATACGATAGACGAAAAATTAAAATCATCTACGACAAAAAACAACACACCTGGCGATACTTTAGCGTCATCAAAATAGATCAAATTAACTAAATAAATCTGACCTCCGCCAAGTTTAGTGTTGACCGTAAACTTTAAAAACAATTAAGCGTCGACGCTTAAATATGCGTCGCGCTTAAAATACCCTCAATGCTTCTTCTCACCCGCATATAACTTTTCACCTGCTTCCACAGCAAGTTGCAAATTGTTCTCATCAGGGGGTTTAGGACAGGCATATCCGCCGCCGAAGGCGCAGTAAGGGTTATAGGCTTTATTGAAATCTATGACCACGGCATTGTTTTTAATATCGCCGGTGCGCATATCGATATAGCGACCGCCACCATAGGTAGTGCTGCCGTTTGTTTCATCGGTAAATGGAATAAACAGGAAATCGCTGTATTGGGGCAATTTGCCCAGGGCGACACTTTTGTACATGGTGAGCTGCACAGGTTTGCCTTTAAGCTCAAACTTCAGCACCGCATAACGGGTATATTGCTGGCCGCCGCTGGTGTAGGTTGCCATCATAAAAACCGGGGGATTTATCAAAATCTCAGCTTTGGCGGTTACCCGGTAGGTGCTATCGGCATCATAAAAGCGCAGGTACTGCAGGTCGTCCTTTTTCAGCGGCGAACTGGGATCGGTAAGAAAATCATCGGAGTATTTCTTCCTGAAATCGGCTATACCGGCTTTATAAGCCTGCCCGTAACAATTAAGGCTGATGAGGAGGATTAGCATTAGAAGATATTTCATGTCGGTGATAAGGTTAGTTAAACAATATATAACAAATTTACCGACAGTGTTTGGATAAACGCAAAATCAAACCCGCTTCCTCCTATCATTCAAATATTTCCTTACCGGGATATCATAAAGCACCATAACCAACCAGGCTACGCCAACTAAAGTGATCATACCGGCGATGATGATCAAAGTTAGCTGACCGCTTGCCGGTTTATGGCTGGCATAATAATTTCCAAACATCCATATCGCGGCGTAGTGGGTCATATACAATGGATAGGATATCTTGCCGGAAAATACACAAAGCCTTTTAAGCCCGGGTGACAGCACGGCCCCTGCACCCAACGCTATCAGCAATGGAAAATAGATCAGCACCACTAGTGGCTCCGTAATCCAGTTCCATTTAGAAAAGGGCATCACAAAGGCCAGCGCCAGCAAAACGGCAATGCCGACAAAACCCAGCTTGTTTTTAATGATCCAGTTGGAGCGGTAAATCAGCAGGCCGGCCAAAAACGAATAAAAGATGCGGGCACCGCCATCCCAAAAATTGCCTTTGCCCCAGCCGCCCATCAGGTTGCCGGCGAGGTAGCAAACTATACAAAGAACTAATCCCGCAACCAGGGTTAATACGATCAGCCAGCGCCGGGTAAGCCGGTGCAGTATAAAAGCGTAAAAAATATTAGCTACATATTCCCAAAATAATGACCAGGCAGGCGCATTGAAACTGAATTGGTTAAACGCGCGATCTGATATTACCGGGAGAGGGATCAATAACACCGAGCACAGGAAAACCAGCAATATTCTCCCGGCACTATACAACTCGGGATGACCGCCAAAGGGGTCGAACAGGAAGGCGATCAAGCCCAATATTGACCCCAGGATAACCAGGGGGTGAAGCCTTATGAGCCGCGACTTAAAAAACTCCCAAACTCCCATTTTCCCGATACGGTCGTCATAAGCGTAGCCGATGACAAACCCGGAAAGACAGAAAAAGAAGTCGACAGCCAAAAAACCATGCCCGATAAAGTTCTGGCTATAATCAGAGTAAGCCATTTCCATAAAATGGAAACATACAATGGCCAGGGCGGCTATGCCGCGTAAGCCATCGAGAATATCAAAATGTTGTTTTGTTTTTAGAATTTCCGGGTTTAACTTTTCCATTTCCGATTAGTGCAGGGCCACAATATGCAAAATCTGTAACTATGGACGAAATCATAGCTGTACTATATTTTTCAGAGGTTGGCAATCTCTGCCTGAATGGTTTTAGGCAAACTTTTCAGCACCAAATCGTAAGAATGATCGATCATATCGCACAACTGTTTGCGGGTTAGGCTGCCATCGGTTTGTACGGTATTCCAGTGTTTTTTATTCATGTGGTAGCCGGGGCGCACTTCGGGATAGCGTTCGCGGAGCTCTATGCCCCATTCGGGATCGCATTTTACATTAAAGCTGGAGCTGTCTGAAATACTGGTGAGCAGGAAGAGTTTTTCGCCGACTTTAAACACTAAAGTGTCCTCGCCAAAGGGAAGGCCTTCAGTTACGCCCGGCTTTGCCAGGCAATAATCACGTAACTCTTCTATATTCAATATCTAAAATTGCGAGAAACGCCTGATCAGCTTATTAAATGAAGTTACATTGCCGAAGTTGAACTTAACCCCTATAGTAAACTGACGGTACTGGTTGGTGGCGTTGTTTTTAAACTTACCCGACGGATCGTCATAGCCATCAAGTCCTTCGCCAAATACCATATTGTGGACATAACCGATATCGATAGCCATATAGGGCTCTTCGTAATCGTTGTATATCTTAAATTCGTATCCAAACCTTAGTGGGATGGTAATATTGATACTATTATCCTTACCCGGGAAAACGTAGTTTCTATCGCCATAGTTAGGTAAGCCGCCCGTTCCATCATATACATTGGTGCGCTGCACAACATTGTTATTGAATACAATGCCTGCCCCGCTGCCGAAATAAAAGTTTTTTACCACATTGAGTATGTCGCTTTCCGAATAGTCTATTACCTCACCCAACTGGAAATCGCCATGTAAAACAAATGCTTCATATTTATTCACATACATGCGGCCATAGGGGTCCAGATTGGGCGTAAGGCCACCACCTGACAATTTACCGAATTGCAGTTCGGCGGTAATTGGGATATAAGGACTGTAATTATAGGTGAAATTGATACTTTGAGTAAGATTATTATCCTGCCTGTTAATATTCGTATAGCCCCGGGCGTAACCTATATCCAGGCCAATAGCAAATTCTTTATAGTTATATCCTGCCTGGGCTTTTACAACAGTTGCAGCGAGTGCAAAAACGAAAAATAAAATGAGTTTTTTCAATGTCTAATTTTAATCAATATTTTACAATTTTGAGCAGGCTAAACTAAGTTTTGTCAAAAATAAAATTTCTGCCAATATATACGCTATATATGAATTTAAATTCCTTGTTAAAATTTACAGTTACCGAACGCTTTTTGCGCTATGTAACCATTGATACGCAATCTGATCCCAACTCAACTACCTGCCCCTCTACCGAAAAACAAAAAAATTTAGGCAGGTTACTTGTAAACGAATTAATTGACATAGGGTTACATGACGCGCATTTGGATGAATACGGTTATGTGTATGCAACCATCCCCTCCAATACCCAAAAAAACAATATTCCGGTGATCTGCTTGTGCTCACATATGGATACTGCGCCTGATTGCAGCGGAACGGGGGTAAAGCCGATTGTGCACCATAACTACCAGGGACAGGACCTCGTACTACCCGATGATACTTCGCAAATTATAAGAATGTCCGATCACCCCGACCTGGAAAACCAGATAGGCAATGATGTGATCACAGCCAGCGGCACCACCTTGTTAGGCGCCGATAACAAAGCCGGCGTAGCCGAAATTATGGATGCCTGCTATCAGATGATCAATCACCCTGAAATAAAACATGGGAAAATAAGGATACTATTTACCCCTGACGAGGAGATAGGCCGGGGTGTGGACAAGGTAGACATCGAAAAACTGGGCGCTTATGCCGGGTACACCATGGATGGTGAAAGTGCCGGTAATATGGAAAATGAAACATTTTCCGCAGATGGAGCAAAACTGATCATCAATGGTATCAGTTCGCACCCGGGCTTTGCCAAAGGTAAAATGCAAAGCGCTATTAAAATAGCAGGAAAGATAGTTGCGGCTTTGCCTTATGATCTCTCACCCGAGGGCACTGAAGATATGCAGGGTTTTGTGCACCCGGTAGAGATAAAAGGGCATGTGGAAACTGCGGAGGTCGATTTTATCATCCGCGACTTTGAGGAGCATCAATTAATACATAATGCTGATGTGATACGAAAAATAGCAGATGAGGTGTTAAAAGAATTCCCCGGCTGCAGTTATGAATTACAGGTACACGCCCAATACCGCAACATGAAAAACGTGCTTGAACAGCATCCTGAGATTGTTAATTACGGCATGGAGGCCATGAAACGTGCAGGATTGGATGCCCGGCTGTGCAGTATCCGTGGCGGGACGGATGGCTCCCGATTATCTTTTATGGGTTTACCCTGCCCCAATATTTTTGCGGGCGAGCATGCTTTTCACAGCAAACACGAATGGGTTTCGGTACAGGATATGCAAAAAGCCGTGGAAACGATTTTGCATTTGTGTATGATATGGGAGGAAAAGGGGTAAATTAATTATGTCATTTCGAACGAGGAACGAGGAGAAATCTTATACAACCGAAACAGCGGAATATGCTTGTCGTACAAGATTTCTCGCTACGCATCGAAATGACAATAACGTCTATTTCTCCGCCAGCAATTCCCCGGTCAGCTTCTCAAATTCATTCACAAACTCGGTGTAATGTACGCCGGTACCCGGGCCGCTGAAGCCGGTATGTATCTTTCGCACATCACCCTTTTTATCAATAATAATGGTGGTCGGGAACCCTTTGAAATCCGCCAGCATAGGCAGGCTCTTTTGGGGGTCGCCTCTATTTGGAGTATAGCCAGTGATCAATAAGGGGTAAGTAATATTAAACCTGGTTTTTAATTGCCTCAAAGTTGGCTGAGATTTAGCGAAATCCGTAGTGCGTTCATAAGCCAGCCCGATAACCTCAACACCTTTCGGATGATATTTCTTGTAATAGTTCACCATGTAAGAGGTCTCATCCATACAGTTAGGGCACCACGAGCCCAATATCTGCACGATAACCACTTTATTCTTAAACTGCGGATCGCTCAGCGAAACCTTCTTTCCATTGATATCCGGGAAGGTAAAAGCGATCTTTTTGTCGCCGGGTTTTAAATAAGTAAGGGAGTAGGCATCAGGTAACTTAGCTTTTTCATTCCTCACCGCCGTCCATTTATCCAAGCCCGAAATACCCGAATAAAATTTTCCATTGGCGATGGTTTTGCTGTCGGTAATATCCGCTGTAAACAAAAAAGCATGGCCGCCATCAAAGGTCGATAGGTATACTTTATTACCTGCAACAGTTCCTTCTAAATAACGGTAATCTCCTGTAGTGGTTAAAAATGTACCGGTCAGTTTTGCTCCAAGCTGTTTAAACTCGCCAACAGTGGTGTCTTTCCCTGCTCCTTCTCCAAATATAGCCGACCATCTGCCGGTTATATTATAGGCCGGTTTTTCGGCTGTCTTAAAAAATCGCCAGGCTTTTCCGGGTTGTGCCGCAAATTCCATCACCGCGTCTTTATCGGCCAAATGTTTTATCCATTTTCCTTTTAAACCCGCACCTTCATATTTCAGTTTAAACTCCGAATTGAACAGGGGCATATGAATAAACACCGAATCGCCTTTTTGGCGTATATCGGTCACTTTAAATCTTTCAGCGCCGTTAGTAATAGCCAGTTGTTGCTTGCCTGCAATGTTGCTTACTTCAAAATTAAAAGGCAGTTCGTTTCCAGACGATGTTTTTAAAGCGCCCCGCCATATACCTGTTTTTAGTTTGCTTTGTGCCGAACTTACATTAATGAGAAGAGCTAATACCCCGGTAACTAATAGGTTTTTATAATGCATTTTGAATAGTCTATTAAATTGATATACTTTTTCAAAGTAAACGAAAACTATCTGATTATTTCAACACTTCCCGCGAAATGACAATCTTTTGAATTTCAGAAGTACCTTCGTATATCTGGGTGATCTTGGCATCGCGCATTAGACGCTCCACATGATATTCTTTCACAAAGCCATATCCGCCATGTATCTGCACCGCTTCAACCGTTGTCCGCATGGCTACATCAGATGCATAAAGCTTGGCCATTGAGCTGGCCTGCGCATAGGGTAAATGATGATCCTTTAACCAGGCCGCCTTTAAACACAGCAAGCGGGCGGCCTCAATTTCGGTTGCCATATCTGCCAGCTTAAACTGTATGGCTTGCAGGTCTGAAATGGTCTTGCCAAATGCCTTACGCTCCTTAGAATATTGCAATGCCAGCTCATACGCGCCGGCTGCTATACCCAGCGCCTGTGCGGCTATGCCTATGCGCCCGCCCTCCAGGGTTTGCATGGCAAACTTAAATCCGAAGCCATCCTCGCCTATCCTGTTTTCCTTCGGTACTTTTACGTCAGTAAACATCAAGGAATGGGTATCTGAGCCTCTTATGCCTAATTTATTTTCCTTTGCGCCGATGGTGAAGCCCTCCATCCCTTTTTCCAATATCAACGCGTTGATGCCATGATGTTTTTTCGCAGCATCGGTTTGGGCAATTACCAGGTAGGTAGATGCCGAGTTACCGTTGGTTATCCAGTTTTTGGTACCGTTAACCAAATAATGATCGCCCATATCAATAGCGGTAGTACGCTGTGAAGTGGCATCTGAACCTGCTTCGGGTTCGGATAAGCAGAAGGCGCCTATCTTTTCACCTTTGGCAAGCGGCACCAAATATTTTTGTTTTTGCTCTTCTGATCCGTATTTTTCAAGACCAAAGCACACGAGTGAATTATTTACCGAAATAACCACTGACGCGGATGCATCGATCTTGGAAATCTCCTCCATTGCCAGCACATAGGAAATGGCATCCATTCCGCTGCCGCCATAATCGGGCGCAACCATCATCCCCAGGAAGCCTAATTCGCCCAGTTTTTTTACCTGCTCAGCCGGAAACTTCTGATGCTCATCACGTTCTATTACACCGGGCTTAAGTTCGGTCTGCGCAAAATCCCTGGCTGCCTGCCGTATCATCAATTGCTCTTCGGTGAATTCAAAATGCATAGGAATCAAATAATTGATGGCCAAAAATAATGTTATGCACGCATAGTAAAAAACATATGCATAAAAAAAGAGAACTTTAAAATAAAGTTCTCTTTCCCCTAATTAATTTAAACTATTGATTAAACCCAAAACAAAGAACAAAAAATCCCAGCTTGGGCACCTGAGAATTCAAAAAAAGTTTTTCATAGGTAAATGAAAATTTATTTTTTCACAGATTATAATGCAGAGTCATTAAGTATTAATCAAAAGTAAAGCCATAATTTCATTAGCCCAATGACTAATACGTCAGGATTTGGAAATATATCTGTTACAAAGATTTTACCAACGTAAAAATTAGTTTAGTAATTTATTTATTAGATTGCACTATAATACAATCGACTAACCAATAACTAATATGCTACTAACTGATTTTGAGTATCTTAACAACTCGGAAGATGCCTTTAAGAAAAAGGTCGCACTACAGATAAAAAGATTAAGAAGACAGAACCAGGTTACCCAGGAAAAATTTTACAGCGAGACAAATATTAATATCGCCAGGCTCGAATCGGGCCGGGTTGATATCCGGCTGGACACCTTACGCAAGGTTTGTTACTACTTTGACGTATCGTTATCGGGCTTTTTTCATGGTATTTATTAGCTAAATTGCTTTTACAAAACACTAATTCACACACCATTCCAGTATACTGTACAGTAATTGTATTTTATTTTACACACACACTCAAAAAAATGACCAAAAAGACCGTCATTGGAGCTATCCTGGCAGCAGCTATCGGGATATCGCTGTTAAACGCTTGTAAGGATAACCAAAAAAATTATGCGGCTACGGATGCCATCTATAAAAATATGGATACCACCGTAAAGCCCAGCGATGACTTTTTTCAGTATGCCAACGGCGGATGGCTCAAAAAGAATCCTATACCAGCGGCTTATTCTTCGTGGGGCATCGGCAATGTGGCCGAAGAGGATCTGCGCAATAAAATAAAAACAATAAATGAAGATGCGCTGAAGGCAAATGCCGCCAGCGGAAGCAGCACACAAAAGATCGGTGATTTCTATTTCAGCGGGATGGACACGGCGGATATTGAAAAACAGGGCCTGGCTCCGCTAAAACCCGAGTTGGATAAGATTGACGCGGTAAAAGATATCAACGGCCTGTTAGATGAATTTGCGCATCTGAAAACTATAGGCGTGCGCACACCCATAGGCGCCTATGTGGGCCAGGATGCCAAAAACAGCTCGAAGATGATGTTACAGCTTGACCAGTCGGGTATCGGTTTGCCAAACCGCGATTACTATTTTAATAAGGACGAGCATAGTGTGGCTATTAGAACAGATTACCAGCAAAAGCATCTGCCGGTATTATTTAAACTGATGGGGATGACCGATGCTGCGACTACGGCCGCTATAACAAAAGTGTATGCGTTGGAACAGTTCCTGGCCGATAGCTCAAGAAAACTGGAAGATCTGCGTGATCCTTATCATAATTACAATAAAATGCCCCTGGCCGGTTTAAGCAAATTGGCGCCTGATGTTAACTGGAAAGATATTCTGGGCAAAATGAACTATAAAAATGTGGATTCGGTAATTGTTGGCCAACCTGAATACTACAGGGCGCTAAACAAAGCATTGAAAACCTATAGCCTTGACGACTGGAAGGCCTATTTACGCAAAAACCTGGTAAACTCATTCAGCTCCTACTTAAGCAAACCTTTTGATGCCGAAAGCTTCCGGTTTTATGGCCAGGTAATGTATGGGCAGAAAGAGCAGCTTCCGCGATGGAAAAGGGTATTGGATGTAGAAAATAATGTAATGGGCGAAGTGCTGGGGCAGCTGTTTGTAAAAGAGTATTTCCCTGAAAAAACAAAAGAACGCTATGTGAAACTGGTTGAGGCTATGCGCACGAGCTTTAAGGAGCATATTGAAAAGCTGGACTGGATGAGCGAACCCACCAAGCAAAAAGCGTATGATAAACTGGCCAAAATAACGCCCAAGGTGGGCTTCCCGGACAACTGGAAGGATTTCTCGGCATTAACCATCAGCCGCGGGCCTTATGCTTTAAATATTATCAGCGCTAATAATTTCTGGCATCACTTTGAGGCTAATAAATTAGGCAAGCCCGTAGATCGTAAAGAATGGGACATTACCCCGCAAACGTATAATGCTTATTATAATCCGTCCAATAACGAGATCGTATTACCGGCTGCCATGCTGATGATACCAGGCACCAAAGATGATGACGTTGACGATGCGGTGGTATATGGTTATGCGGCGGCATCGACGATCGGCCACGAAATGACGCACGGCTTTGATGACCAGGGCAGGCAATTTGATGCTAAAGGAAATTTAAAAGAATGGTGGGCGCCACAGGATTCTGTAAAATTCACCCAGCGTGCTAAAATGCTCATCGATCAGTTTAATGGTTATAGTATTTATGGCTTACATGTAAATGGCAAGGCCACGCAAGGCGAAAATATTGCCGATCTGGGTGGTATTGTGATCGGCCTGGATGCATTTAAGAAAACCGACCAGTATAAAGAAGGAAAAATAATAAATGGCCTTACGCCCACACAAAGATTTTTTATCGGCTATTCTTTAGGGTGGATGCAGCAGGACAGAAAAGAATTGCTATCAAGCCAGATACTCACTAATGAGCACTCACCGGCCTTTATGCGGGTAAACGGGCCGTTTACCGATGTGCCTGAGTTTTATGAGGCTTTCCATATTAAAAAAGGGGATAAAATGTGGCTCGATCCGGATAAAAGGGTTAAGATATGGTAAACGTGTAGACTCACCCGGTCGTTGCTTCGCTCGACCACCCTCTCTACCGCCAAGCGGTAAAGAGGGTTATTCTTTAAAACCCCCTCTCTACTCGTAGAGGGGGGTGACAAGCGCAGCGAAGTCGGGGTGAGTCGACTTGAACTTAGTACTGTTAAGCCATATAATTTTTACACAAGCCCTTAAACACCATTCCGATTTTTAATTAAGTTTGTCTTAAACAGTATATCACTATGAAAATACTTTACAAAAAACCGATCATCTATGTATCCGTAATAGCCGCGTTCGCATTATGCGCCTGGCAAACCAAAATCTTCATCGACCCGGCGAATGACCCGGTTTTTAAAAATCTTGATCCTACGGTTAAGCCTGGTGATGACTTTTTTTCATATGCTAACGGCGGATGGATAAAAAAGAACCCGATACCCGGGGCTTATTCCAGCTGGGGTATCGGCAATGTGGTGCAGGAAGAAATTAGGGGTCGACTGAAAAAGATAAACGATGATGCACTGAAAGCCAATGCAACCAAAGGAACCAGCACACAAAAAATAGGCGACTTTTATTATACCGGGTTGGATAGCGCAGGCATTGAAAAAGCCGGCATTACTCCTTTAAAAGAACAATTGGATATCATCGACCATGCAAAGGATACGCATGATATTGTAAACGCGGCCGCTTTGTTAACTACCACTGGCACCCGCAATTTTATAGGTTCGCGCGTTGGGCAGGATGATAAAAATAGTTCGAAGATGATGGTGCAGCTTGGTCAGACAGGACTGGGATTGCCAAACCGCGATTACTATTTTAAAACTGACGCCCGCATCACCCGCATACGCACGGATTATACCACCAAGTATTTACCCACTATGCTGGGTTTATCCGGTTGGGATGAGGCAAAGGCAACAGCAGGGGCAAAAAGCGTATATAACATCGAAAAGTTTTTGGCTGATAGCAGCCGCAAGCTGGAAGACCTGCGCGACCCATACCGCAACTACCACAAAATGACAGTGGCGGAACTGAATAAATTAACGCCTGAAATCAACTGGACCGACCTATTCAAACAATTGCAGTTTACGGCAGTGGATTCGGTAATTGTTGGTCAGCCTGAATATTACAGGGCGGTAAGCACGGCTTTAAAAACTTTCAGTCTTGATGACTGGAAAGCTTACCTAAGGTGGAAGCTGATCACATCAAACGCACCTTACCTGAATACTGCGTTGGTTGAAGAGAACTTCCGTTTTGCGGGCAAAGTATTACGCGGCCAAAAAGAACAGCTTCCGCGCTGGAAAAGGGTATTGGATAATGAAAACGGTATTATGGGCGAATTGCTGGGCCAACTGTTTGTGCAGGAATATTTCCCGCAAAGCAGTAAGGACAGGTATGTGGCGATGGTAGAAGCTATCCGGCAATCATACCGCGAGCACATCCAGAAACTGGATTGGATGAGCCCCGAAACCAAGCAAAAAGCGTTGGAGAAATTAAACGCCATCCATCCAAAAGTTGGTTATCCTGATAAATGGAAGGATTTTTCAACCCTTAATATCAGCCGCGAATCCTATGTAAGTAATGTAATGAATGCCCGCCGTTGGTCGTACATGATCAATGTAAACAAACTGGGCAAACCGGTAAATCACCAGGAATGGGGTATGACACCGCAAACCTACAATGCCAGCTACAGTCCTTCTAACAACGAGATCACCCTGCCGGCCGCGCAGTTCCTGATACCCGGTGTAAAAGACGACCAGGTGGATGATGCTGTAGCTTACGGCTACGTAGCAGCTTCAACTATAGGGCACGAGATAACACATGGGTTTGATGACGAGGGCCGCCAGTATGATGTAAAGGGAAACCTGAAAGCATGGTGGACCACGCAGGATTCAGCCAAATTTGCCGTACGAGCAAAAATGCTGGCCGACCAGTTTAGCAGCTACGTAGTTTTAGATAGCCTGCACGTGAATGGCAAAGCTACTTTAGGTGAGAATATAGCCGACTTGGGCGGTATCGTATTGGGCCTGGATGCCTTTAAGAAAACTCAGCAATACAAGGAAGGCAAAAAGATAAATGGCCTTACCCCATTGCAGCGCTTCTTTTTAGGCTATGCCTTAGGCTGGCTCGGCCACGAGCGTGATGAAGCGCTATCGAACCAAATACTGACTGATGTGCATGCCCCCGGCTTTTTACGAGTAAACGGACCATTCACCGATGTGCCCGAATTTTATAAAGCCTTCCATATCAAAAAAGGTGATAAAATGTGGCTCGATCCGGACAAAAGAGTAAAGATCTGGTAGAGAATTAATTACCCCGCATATAGATTTAAGCCATCCTTTTTAGGACGGCTTTTTGTTTTTTTTATCCGGCATCATCCATACTAATCAATTGCTTTCGGAGTTAAAATATATAGATAGCCACATTTTGGTAAGAACATTAAATTTTTATCGTCATGGAAATTCAGGAATATGCAACAAAAGCAGTGGACTATGCGAGGGATCCGCATCTGTCTACAGAAGTAAAAGCATTTTTAAAATTGTTAAATGCAGGCGGACCTCCGGTCGAAAGTTTGCCAAAACAGGAGGCCCGTAATGTACTGATCAATGCCCAGGCATCCGTCAAAGTTGACCTTTCAGGCATTGAGGAATCTGAGAAAACCATCACAGCTGATGGCTATACTATTAAGTTAAACATTGTGCGCCCCGAAGGTGTAAAGGGCATTTTGCCCGTTTTTATTTTCATTCATGGAGGCGGTTGGATATTGGGTGATTATCCTACGCATAAACGCATGGTACGCGACCTGGTGGTACTTACCGGCTATTCCGGTGTATTTGTCAACTATACCCCGTCACCAGAAGCACATTATCCGCGAGCAACAAACGAGATCTATGCGGCAACCAAATGGGTGGCTACGCATGGCGCCGAGATTGGCGTTGATGGCAGCAATTTGGCTATAATTGGCAACAGTGTTGGCGGTAATATGACAGCAGTAACGGCACTGAAAGCTAAAGAACAAGGTGGCCCGCGGATCAAAGGGATCGTTATGATGTGGCCGATTGTTGATGCCGATTTTGATACGGAGTCCTACAAGCTTTATGGCCAGGATCGTTTTTTGACTACCCCGCTGATGGAATGGATGTATGACCAGTATACCACCGACCAGAGGCAGCGCAAAGAGATTTATGCCTCACCACTGCAGGCCTCCGTTGAACAACTTAGGGGGATGCCTCCAACGTTGATCCAGGTAGCAGAGAATGATATCCTCAGAGATGAAGGGGAGGCTTTCGGCCGCAAACTGGATGAGGCAGGTGTTAAAGTAACCACGGTACGTTACAATGGAGTCATTCACGACTTCGGGTTGTTGAATGCTTTAGCTACCATCCCCCAAACACGCGCGCTATTTATACAGGCTGCGGCACAATTGAAACGTTATCTGGGATAATAACGCTTTATAAAAAACAGGATGAAGGGACCATTTGCCCTGTTTTTTAAAACACTTTCTACACCAAAACAACAATGAAATGTGGCCGGGTCCGGAATAAAAGAGTAAATACTTGGTAAAACTACCGTTAACCCTGCCCTTGAAAAGGCAGGGTTACTTATATTTGGGCAATGCAAATTATTCATGCGCTGCAAGATTGGTGGCACCATCAAACATTGCTCGAAATTATCGGCGTTATCTCCGGCCTTCTTTGTGTTTATTTGGCGGCAGTTAATAACATCTGGAATTGGCCCATAGCCATCATCAGCGTTGGTATTTACATCTTCATTTTTTTTGATAGCAGGCTTTATGCCGACATGGGTTTGCAATTTTACTTTATGGGGATGAACATTTATGGCTGGTACTATTGGAGTCATAAACCGTCAACCGAAAAGAAGATCCCGGTAATGCGGATCACTCAAAAGGAGATCATTCTATCAGTGATAGCTATTATTATATTCACTATTTTTCTGGGTTCGGTTTTAAAGTATACGCCCGCATCTTATCCTTATGTTGATAGCTTTTGCACCGCATGCAGTTTAGTGGCTCAAGTATTTTTGGCCCGCAAGGTGTTGGAGAACTGGCTGATATGGATATTTGTGGATATTATTTACGTGGGTGTGTATATTTTCAAGCATCTCGACCTGACCGCGGGCATGTACGCCATTTACGTTGGTATCGCATTGTTGGGTTATCTCGACTGGAAAAAAGATTATAAGAAGCAATTGGCTTAAATCCCGAAATGGAAAATCCATCCGAAATAATAAAAATAGCCATCGTTGGGCCCGAATCAACCGGAAAATCTACCATGTCGGCATTTTTGGCTAATCATTACCGTACGGTTTGGGTGCCGGAATATGCCCGTGGTTATTGCGAAAAACTAACCGGGCAACCCACCTGGCAAGACGAGATCAATATGTTTTACGGGCAATTGGCGCTCGAGGAAGAATACCTGCCTAAAGCCAATAAACTGCTCATCTGCGATACCACCTTTATCACGGTAAAAATATGGAGCGATTATACCTTTGGCCGCTCGCCGCAGGAGGTGCTGGATGAATTGCCAAAACATCCCTATGATCTATACCTACTATTAAGTATCGACCTGCCCTGGGAGGAAGACCCCCTACGCGATTTCCCCCATATGCGCGAACATTTTATGGACGTTTGGTATAAAGAATTGAACGCTTTGAATGCCAATTATGTGCTGATATCAGGCGCCGGGCAGGAAAGATATGATAACGCGGTGAAGGCTATTGATGATTTTTTAATGTCGAATTCCGAATCTTTAATTTCGAATTTATAATACCGAAAAGGGCCTATCCTGCATCTGATAGAAACAAAATCCGAAATCGAACCTCCGAATTCCGAAATCCTGAAAGAATTTCTTTACATTAAATTAAGCTATCGTGCAACGTTCAAAAAAACGATGCGTCATATAACCTGAAAGCTGAAAATTTGGAATCTGTATACATTGACAAGCATTACGACCTGGTGGTCGAGTGTAAGCAGGGCAGTAAAAAAGCCTGCTTCGAACTTTACCGTTTGTATTCGAAAGCGATGCTGAACATCGCCTTCAGGATAGTGGGCAGTATTGACGAGGCCGAAGATGTATTACAGGAAGCTTTTTTAGACGCGTTTAACCGGGTGAAGGATTTCAGGCAGGAAACCACCTTTGGTTTATGGCTAAAGCAAATAGTTGTTCACCGGGCCATTAACCTGTTGCGCAAACGTAAACTGGAGATGGTTGAACTGCAGGATGACCAGATAGATAATATAGCGGACGAGGAAAGTTGGGACGATGAAGAAATACAATATAAAGTGGCCCAGGTTAAAGAGGCCATGAAAGAATTGCCGGAAGGATACCGGTTAGTAATATCGTTGTACCTGCTGGAAGGGTATGACCATGAAGAAATAGGACAAATACTAAATATCTCGGAAAACACCTCAAGGACACAGTTTTTGAGAGCAAAAAGAAAGTTGAACGAGATTTTAACAAGAAAAGGAATAACATCATGAGCAAGCGATTAGAAGATTTTATGAGGGACAACAGGGAAGAATTTGATGACCTTGAACCGTCAGCAGACCTGTGGCTGAAGATAGAAAAGCATTTACCGGCGGAGGGAACACAGCCAAAAAAGCGCGAAGCAAAAACGTTTTCGCTCAACTTTGTTTTGCGGGTGGCGGCTTCTGTGATCTTAGTGATGGGTATCAGTTTCGTTTTCTACCTGCGCCACGAAAAAAGAGAAGGTATTGATTTTGCATCCATTAATCCGGCTTACGCCAAACAGCAAGTGCATTATGCTTCACTGGTTGAAATTAAACGCACCGAGTTGAAGACTATCGCCAAATCAGACCCTCAATTGTACAAAGAGTTTAGCGCCGAAATAGCCAAAATGGACTCCGTTTATAAAAAATTAAATAACGATCTGGCCACCAGCCCCAACCAGGAGCTTGTTTTACGTGCCATGATCCGCAACCTGCAAATACAGACCGAAGTGCTTAATCAGCAATTGAATGTGATAGAGCAGTATAATCAAATGAAAAAAGACCAAAAAAATGAAACCAAAAATATTTAAACCTGTCCTGTTTATCATTGCTTTATTGGCCGTTAGCCATATCGGCTTTGCGCAGGAAAGCCAGCGTAAATCAGTTAATAAAAGCCATAAAGCTGAGATCAAGGCTGCTCATAAAAAAGAGAAAAAGGATCTGAAATTAAACCTGAGTATAGATCTGAAGGATCTGGACCTGGCCATGAACGACCTGAATGTTGACCTGCATACCAGCCTGAATGAACTGAATAAAAGCCTCAATATAATTGTCCCCAAGGTATCCGTGAACCTGCAAAACCTGGTGAACAATATCAACCTAAGCATTAATGATGATGATATTGAACTATCTGATAACAGCAGTACAGACAATAGCAGTTCAGCCAACGGCGGTACGGATGAAAGGATAAAATCTTATAGTAAAAGCTATGCCATGGATGCCAATGATAAATTGGAGATCAGCAATAAGTTTGGCCGTGTGGTTGTAAATACCTGGAACAAAAACGAAGTAAAAGTTGATGTGCAGATCAAGGCAATAGCCAGTGATGACGGCGCAGCCCAAAAAATGATCGATGCGATCAGTATTTCGGATAGCAAAGACGGCAATGTGGTGTCTTTTAAAACAAACTTTGGCAACAACAGCAATAACAATTCTATCTGGAATCTATTTAATAACCGTAACGACCGTCACAAGGCCGAAGTAAACTACACCATTTATATGCCATCAAAAAATGCGCTGGAAATCGATAACCGCTACGGTGCAACAGAGCTACCCGATTTTGACGGGCAGGTGGAGATCAACAGTGCTTATGGAAGTTTTTCAGCAAAAGCGCTTCCTCATTCAGGTAATGATATTAAGGTGAGATACGGTAGCGCCAGTATCGAAAGCCTTAGTTCAGCCGAAGTGAATGTAAGTTATGGCAGCCTCGATTTGGGTTCGGTAGATAAGCTAAACTCTGACGTAAATTACAGCTCAGTAAAGATCGGCAAGATAAAAACCTCAGGAAATATCGATGCCCGGTATGCAGGCGGTATACAGATAGATGAGCTTGATAGAAACTTCACCAGCTTTACCGCTAATGCCTCGTATTCCAGCATCAAGATAGGTTTGAATAATGCCACTGCAGCCGACTTTGATATCACAGTACACTATGGCGGTTTTGATTATAACGATCTGCCAGTTGAGATCACCAGGAAAACACCCGCTGACTCTGAAAGAGGTTTCCATCCAACCCAAAACTACAAAGGCCACATAGGAAAGGGTAATGCCGCACGCACGATCAATATCAGTTCGAGATATGGTGGTGTGAAGTTTGAATAGATAAGTTGATTAAGTTAGATTAGGTGAGTGGTGGATTAGGTTAAAACTATTCACTCAATCCAACTTAATCAACCATTTAACCTCTCACTAATATACCCTGCACAACAATCCCTTCAGATATTCTCCTTCCGGGAACGATGCCCTAACGGGGTGATCTTCAGGCTGGCAAAACTGGTAGATAAACTGTACTTCTTTTCCGGCATCTAATGCGGCCCAGGCCAATACCTGTTTAAAGGTATCAATGTCCATAGCGCCGGAGCAGGAAAATGTGGCCAGCAACCCGCCGCTATTAAGCAGCAGCATGCCCATCCGGTTCAAATCCTTGTAGGCACGGGATGCCTTATTCATGGCCGAGCGTGATGGCGCATACTTTGGCGGGTCAAGCACCACGACATCAAATTTTTCTCCCTGTTCCCTTAATGCTCTTAGCTGTTTGTTGACGTCCGATTGTACAGTTACATTTTTTGAAGCATCGATGCCGTTTAGCCGGATGTTATCTTTTAAAGTTTCAATAGCCAACGCCGAGCTATCTACACTGGTAACCGATGCCGCGCCATTTTTAAGGCTGTTGAGCGTGAACCCGCCCGTATAGCAAAAGCAGTCCAATACTTTTTTTCCTTTGGAATGCAGGGCTACAACATGCCGGTTATCCCGTTGATCACAGTAAAAACCAGACTTTTGCCCTTCGGCGATGTTGATGCCGTAGCTGATACCATTTTCGATCACCTGGACTATTTCGGGTGGGTGATTACCTGCCAGCACCTGGTTAATGGTACCTAAGCCCTCGTGTGCTCGCGAAGAGGCGTCGCTTTTATCAAAAATGCCCTGTGGCTTTAATAGCTTTTGCAATTCATCTATGATGACCGGCATTACGTTTTCCATTCCCGAGGTAAGGACCTGCACGGCCAAATAGTCCGCATATTTATCTACGATCAGTCCCGGCAAGTAATCAGCCTCGCTGAATATAAGGCGGCAGGTATTAGTTGTGCCGTCCTCCAGTATATTGCTGCGGCTGTTAACTGCTATCGCCACTTTCTTACGGAACCAATTATCATCAATTGCTACACTTTCTTCCCACTCCAATAACCGCAATGCCACCCGCGACTGATCATTATAAAAGCCGTAAGCCATAAAATCACCTTTCTCATTCAGCAATTTCACTATGTCGCCATTAGCGGGCTTACCTTTTACGCGCTCAATAGCACCCGAAAACAGCCAGGGATGACGCTGCAGAACAGCTTTCTCCTTGCCTTTTTTTAATATCACTTCCACCATGCTGCAAAGGTAATACGATTAGCGGATTTATAAGATTTGGAGGTATAATGAATAATCCTGAATCATTCAAAACCCTTTGTTCATATCACTTGTTTCTTTGCTTGTAACTCCCTAAGTTTGCGCTCCAATAAAATTTTATGGCTAAAGCATCTGATATTAAAAATGGCAACATACTCCGCTTTAACGGCGAGTTAGTGCAGGTGGAAGAATTTTTACATCGTACGCCGGGCAACCTTCGCGCTTTTTACCAGGCCCGTATGCGCAATATAAAAAGCGGCAAATTGGTTGAATATCGCTTCCGTACTGATGAGGAAGTTGACATAGCACGCGTTGAAACCAGTGATTACCAATACCTGTATGAAGATGGTACCGACCTGGTTATCATGGATAACACCACTTACGATCAGCATAATGTGCCAAAGGCATTGTTTGGAACTGCTGTAAAATTCCTGAAAGAGGGAATGAATGTGATTGTAGCTTTTGAAAGCGATCTGCCTATTATGGGACAAATACCAAATTCTGCCGAATTAGAGATCACCTATACCGAACCTGCTGTAAAAGGCGATACCTCAACCGGTGCGTTAAAAAATGCCACTGTTGAAACCGGCGCCGAAATCAAGGTGCCTTTGTTTATCAATATTGGCGATAAGGTAAAAGTTGATACCACTACAGGTTCTTACGTGGAGCGTGTGAAAGGATAAGTTTTCCTTAACACGTTTGTCATTTCGAACGATAGTGAGAAATCTTGTACAAGCAACTGCCAGCATGCTTGTGGTATAAGATTTCTCCCTCGTTCCTCAGTCGAAATGACAATAAATAAAATTCTTAATTTATCGGTCTGAAAACCCGGCTCCAGCGTACCTTGCTGAAGAAACCTTTTGTTGAATCAATACTCATAAAGGTGAACATGGCCTTTCCCACAACATGGTCTTCAGGCACATAGCCCCAAAACCTGCAATCCAATGAATTGTGACGGTTATCACCCATCATCCAGTAGTAATTCATTTTGAAAGTGTAGCTATCAGCTTTTTTCCCGTTGATCAAAATATCCTTACCGTTTACTTCTACTTTGTTATGTTCATAAAGCTCGATGGCGCGGCGGTATAAGATCATGGTCGAATCATTCAGCGCTATGGTATAACCTCTTTTCGGCAATACCAGCGGACCAAAATTGTCCTCATTCCATTTAAACTTTTCATTATGAGGGAAAATCAGAGAATCACGTTCGCCTGCCCCTTTAATAATCGGTGTGATGCTTTTTATGTTGGAATAGCCTTTCATATCAGCAAGATGTTCTGGTGGGATAATCATTTCATAGGTATTCGCTACCATTGACGGTCTCACCTCAACATTGAAATCACGCAATATTTGTGGGTTGATATCTGTGCCATCAGTTACCACGGTGTAAGACGTTTGAGCTCTTGGAGCGTTTGGTGCAGCTTTTCCATTGATGTAAACCTGCGCGTTTACAATGGTTAGTACATCGCCCGGCGTGGCCTGACAGCGTTTTATCAGGGCCATGCGCTCGTCTACAGGTTTATCGTAAATTGGATCGGCTTCTTCGGGCTTATTAAATACTACGATATCGCCTTTTTTTACTTCCCCAAATCCCGGGAGCCTCCAGTAAGGCAGTTTGATGCCATCCCAATAAGTTTTGATACCAAACACTGTTGGCTCTGTAAATGGTATGGATACCGGCGTAAAAGCCATGCGTGGGCCATAACTTATCTTGCTTACAAACAGGTAATCGCCCGTCATTTGTGTTCCTTCCATCGAACCGGATGGTATGGCATAGGCAGAAAACAGTAATCCCCTGATAATAGTGGAGGCGATCAAGGCAAATAAAATGGCATCAACCCACTCACGGGTTTTGGATTTTTTTGGCTTGGGTTTATCTGTGGTTTTCTTTTTAAAGATGTTCCATTTCATAAGCATGGGATTTGGTTTTGATTAGATGCGGAAAGGGATAATTTGTTACAAAAATTCAGTAGAGAGAATTGACAACTTTTAAAAAGTTGTCAATTCTAAATTTTCATCAAAACTCCAACTCCAGCAAAACCGGGCAATGATCCGAATGTCTCGCTTCTGGTAATATAGCGGCCCTTTTGATGCTATCTTCAAGCTCTTTACTCGCCATAGCATAATCGATACGCCAGCCCAAATTCTTGGCGCGGGAGTTGGCGCGGAAGCTCCACCAGGTATAATTATGCGGTTCCTTGTTCACGTGCCTGAAGGTATCCACAAAGCCCGATTCGATAAAGTTCTCCATCCATTCGCGCTCTTCGGGTAGAAAACCGGAAGAGTTGGCGTTTGATTTTGGGTTATGAATATCTATCGGCCGGTGGCAAATATTATAATCGCCGCAGATCACCAGTTTGGGATATTGTACTTTTAGCAACGTGAGATATTTACCAAACTCATCCAAAAAACGGTATTTGAATATCTGCCTTTCATCCCCGCTTGAGCCTGACGGGAAGTAAACGCTCATCACGGATACATCGTCAAAATCAACCCGGATATTGCGTCCCTCCCGGTCGAAATCAGCTATGCCGCAGCCATACTCGATATGATTAGGTAGCTGTTTGGTGAATATCGCGGTGCCGCTATAACCTTTCTTTTCTGCCGGGAACCAATAGTGCTGGTAACCCATCTGGTCAACAAGACCCAGATCGGTCAGCACATCCGGTGTTGCTTTGATTTCCTGCAGGCAAATCACATCGGCATCGGTAGCCTGCAACCAAGCAAGCCAATTTTTGTTTATTGCTGATCGGATTCCGTTAACGTTGTAGGTGATTATTTTCATATTTGGGATTTCGGATGTTCGATTTCGGATTTAAGCTACTTAACTGGGGGGCTCAATATCTCATCCAGCCTTTTACATTCCTTCTTGCTCAGCAATTCCACCGCCATAGGTACATCTGTGGTTGGCCTGTCGCGCTCGTCCTTTTTTACTGCGGCAATGCGGTCTACCATGTCCAAACCATAAACTACTTCGCCATAGGCGGTATAAGCCTGGTCCAATTGCGGCGTTCCGCCAACGGATTCGTACCATTCCCTTTGCCAGGCCGGGAATTTGTGGCCATGCATCCGTTCTGCCTTTTCTAAAGTATCCAGTTTGCCATCAGTATAGCGTTTGCCTTCTACAATATAAAACTGGCAGCCGCTTGATGCTTTCTTCGGATTGTCATCCCGCGCAGCGGCTAATACCCCACGCTTATGAAAAATACTGTCCCTGAATTCAGCCGGAACAGTATAGCCCACATCGCCATTGCCCAACTCAGCTCCAGGAGTCGCTTTTTTGGGATCTTTGGAATCGGGATCACCACCCTGGATCATAAAATTTTGGATCACCCTATGAAACAAAGTGCCGTTATAAAACCCTTTTTTCACCAGTTTGATAAAATTGTCCCTGTGCTGCGGCGTCTCATTATACAGGCGGATGATACACTCGCCATAACTGGTTTTAATACGCACAAACCGGTTTTTAGGCCCTTTAGCGAAAGCGCTCAGGCTGACCAGCACCAGGATAAGTGTAAATAGTTTTTTCATACTTTTTTATTGTTGTAAGGTTGGAACGTTGTAAAGTTGAAAAGTTTTTTTGTAAGTGCTATTATAACCTTACAACATTTCAACCTTACAACTTTCCAACATTCGACTCACATGGACTCAAAATATTCAATTATCAATGATTTCATTACCATCTCCTGTTCCAGCAACGCGTAATTGGGTATAGCTTTTACCAAATTCCAATGCGGCCAGCCATCCTGGTCAAGTCCTTCCAGTTCATAAAATCCCATCTGGCTAAATAGTTTGCAGGTAGCGATATGCATCAGTTCTTCCTTCTGGCGCTTGCTGAACTTTTTTGGCCCCTGACCCAACTCTTGTACTCCGATCAGGAATAACATAACCTTGATATCGGGTGTATCGGTATCAAAATCTGCAGATATCTTTTGTTGTAAGGCGGTCCATTTTAAATTAACTTCAGCAGGTTTCATTCGCCAAAGATACATTGCCTGTGCAATTAAAAGAACTGCCGCCACAACCTTTACAACGATATTGTTACGATAGGATGGCGTTTTACAGATGTGTTTGACTATTTTTGCCAAACAAGGCATTATTATTGCAATACCTTGTTTTTGTGTTTTGAAAAAGAGCAAGCAACATATCATTTACACCTGGGTCGTGCTCATCTGCTTTGCAGCGGGTCAGTTGATGGTATATGCTCACCAGCACATTATTAAATCTGCTGAACATCACCATACTCAAACCGCGCAAAATCAGCAAACCATTACCGAAAAGTGCCAGTTGTGTGATGCCATGCACCACAATAGTATGCTGGTTCAAACCCAACAGTATTTTTCGCCTGCGGTTGCTGCCGATCATTTTTATACACCGGGCAAATATGATTTTATAAGTATTGCCCTTATCCTGTCGGCCGACAGGGGACCTCCGCTTTCATAATAATTTCTTTCCCAATTAACAACTGCCTGTACGGGCGGTATTATTAATCTTAAAAATTATTATGATGAAATTAAAGCTGATCTATTGCTTTTTATCCCTGTTTATATGTTTTTCGTCGTTTGCGGAAATCACCCTAAAAAAAGATACCATAATTGACAATGATGTTAAAAACGGCGTCATTGGCACTTTAACCGGTACCGTTACTGATAAGGCTGATGGCAAGCCAATCCCTGGCGCAACCGTTTCCGTTCCGGATCTAAGACTAAGTGTTGCTACTGATGCCGACGGAAAATTTACTTTAAATCGTTTGCCAAAGGGTATTTACCTGGTGCAAATTGGTTTTGTAGGTTATGCAAACTTTAATCAACGGGTAGATTTTTCAAAGACAAGTGTGCTTGATGTTAAATTACAAACCTCATCCATCGAGATGAGCGAGGTGGTTGTAACGGGTGTAAGCAAGGCTACCGAAATAAAAAGAAACCCGGTACCCATGGTGGCTGTAGGTAAAACCTATATCGACCAGCATTCGGCATCAAGCAATATTATTGATGAAATAGCCAATCTGCCTGGCGTAAGCGCGGTAACTACGGGCCCAAATGTTTCCAAACCTTTTATACATGGCCTGGGCTACAACCGTGTGATCACTCTGCAGGATGGTATCCGCCAGGAAGGCCAGCAATGGGGTGATGAACACGGTATTGAGGTTGATCAAAACTCCATCGACCGGATAGAAGTGATCAAGGGCCCGGCGAGCTTAAGCTATGGCTCGGATGCTATTGGTGGTGTGGTCAATTTAATATCTCCCCCGCCTGTTGCCGAGGGAAAAATACTGGGATCTGTTACCGGTAATTATGGTACTAACAATGGATTGTTTAACGGCTCGTTTCGTTTACAGGGCAACAATAATGGCTTTGTTTGGGGTACCGTTCTATCGGCAAAAGAAGCCAAGGATTACCAAAATCAGCACGACGGGCGTGTATATGCAACCAATTTCCATGAAAAGGATGCCCGCCTGATGGTCGGTCTGAATAAATCATGGGGTTATTCTTATCTAAATGCCTCCGTATATGACGATCAGCAGGCCATTCCTGATGGCAGCCGCGATTCGCTTAGCCGTAAATTCACCAAACAAGTTACCGAGGATGATCTCTTCAGGCCGATAGTACCCCAATCCGAACTGAATTCATACAGTATACCAACATTGCACCAGCACGTGCAGCTTTACCGCATCTATAGCAACAGCAACTTTGTGCTGGGTAGTGGTAACCTTGCAGTTAACCTGGGCTATCAATTTAGCCATCGCAGGGAGTATACGCACCCCGAAGACGCGGACATTGCCGGGCTTAACCTGCATTTGAGTACGTACACCTACGATGTAAAATATAATTTCCTGATGGGTAATTATGAAACCACCTTTGGCGTGAACGGCCAGTATCAGAACAACGCTATTGGCGATGCTACCGATTTCCCGATACCGGCTTACCACCAGTTTGACATCGGTCCATTTTTCATCATCAAAAAGAGCTATGGGAAATTAGATATAGCCGCAGGTGCAAGGTATGACAGCCGCTCGTTTAATGGCCAGGCAGCCTACATCGATACCGCAGGCGGCGCCTTTCCAAGTTTGTATGCCGGGCCGAACCCGACTACCACGCCAAATGTAGTTTCGCAGTTTGGCGCGTTGAACAAAACATTTTCGGGAGCTACCGGCAGCTTTGGAGCCACTTATAATTTTTCAGATGCCTTCCTGTTAAAGGCCAATATCGCCCGCGGTTTCAGGGCGCCAAGCATTGCCGAGCTATCCGCCAACGGCCCCGATCCGGGCTCGCAGATCTATCATGTAGGTAATAGCGAGTTCAAGCCAGAATTCAACGTGCAGGAAGATATCGGCGCGTTCCTGACCCTGCCTAATTTATCGTTAAGTGTGGAATTGTTTAACAATAACATACAGAACTACATATTTCAGCAGCAGGAGCTTAATGCCGATGGCTCGCCGGTATTAACCCAGGGCTACAATACTTTTACCTATGTGCAAAGCAAGGCGCGCATCAATGGCGGCGAAGTTAATGTCGACCTGCATCCGGTGCCCTGGCTGCATTTTGAAAACGCTCTGAGCCTTACCTACGGCACTAATTTAGGAAACGGCGGTCCTGTGCCTGACAGCCTAAAGTATTTGCCATTTATACCTCCACTGCATACACATTCGGAATTACGAGGTAATTTTTCTAAAGGATTCAGTAACCTGCGCAACGTTTACGCTTACGTTGGGTTCGATCATTATAGCGCACAGAACAAGTTTTTCTCGGCTTATGGGACGGAAACCTATACCGCAGGATATAATTTATTAAGCGCAGGCATTGGCGGCAATTTGGTCAACAAAGCAGGTAATACGGTATTAAAACTATTCATTGAAGGCACCAACCTGGCTAATGTAAATTACCAGTCGAATATGAGCAGGCTGAAATATTTTGATAACCCAACGGTTCCACCAGGCGTGCAACCCGGTATTTTTAATATGGGGCGGAATATAAGTGTTAAAATAGTAGTGCCTTTTGATCTGTCGCCGCACGCCGCAACAGCAACCAAGGGTAGTTAATAATATGCTCTGTAGCGATGGGTTTGAAACCCATCGCTATATTAATTTTTCAATCACCTGCGCAGTGGTGATCTTCTCCTGGACACCGCTCGTCATATCCTTAAAGGTCAACAAGCCGCTTTGCATTTCATCACTGCCAATTACAATAGTATAAGGAATCTGCTTATTATTAGCATACTCCATTTGCTTTTTGATCTTGGCGCCTGCAGGATATAGTTCGGTATTGATGTTATTGCTTCGCAGTTGCTTTAAAAGTGGCAAAGCATAAATTTCTCCCTCCTTATCAAAGCAGCAGATCAATATTTGGGTTGATTGGTTGGTTGCTGCCGGGAAAAGGTTCAGCTCTTCCATCACATCATAGATACGGTCGGCACCAAAGGAAATGCCTACACCGGTTAAATCTTTCAATCCAAACATACCTGTCAGGTCATCATACCGGCCACCGCCGCCAATACTGCCCATAGCTACCTCGTTAGTTTTTACCTCGAAGATGGCGCCGGTATAATAGTTTAATCCGCGTGCTAAGGTGATATCCAGTTCCAGTTTCGCAGTTTGCAGGCCAAAACGGTTCACATACTCCAAAACGGTTTCTATTTCGTCGCAGCCTTTTAAGCCAACAGGTGAACCGGTCAAAGCATCACGCAAGCTCCTTAGCTTGATCTCATTTGTGCCCTCTAACAGTATTACAGGCTTTATTTTTTCGATATCGGCCTGAGTAAATCCACGCTCCAAAAGTTCTTTTATTACCCCGTCGAGACCGATCTTATCTAATTTATCTATAGCTACGGTCAGGTCAATGATATTATCGTTTTTATCTATAATGTTGGCTATTCCGGATAGAATTTTTCTATTATTGATTTTTATGGTGAAATCTTTCACCCCTAATTTACTCAAAGCTTCATCGTAGATCATCACAAATTCTGCTTCGTTAAGTAAAGAATCAGATCCAACCACATCGGCATCGCATTGGTAAAACTCGCGGTAACGCCCGCGCTGTGGCCTGTCTGCCCGCCAAACCGGCTGCACCTGGAAACGCTTGAACGGGAAAGTGATCTCGTTCTGGTGCTGTACTACATACCGGGCGAAAGGAACTGTGAGGTCGTAGCGGAGGGCTTTTTCGGAGATATCACCAGTTATAAGTTGTGAGTTATGAGTCGTGAGTTTTTGTTGATCTACTTTCGAAAGAAAATCGCCACTGTTTAAAATCTTAAATATCAACTTATCCCCCTCATCCCCATACTTACCCATCAGCGTACTCAAATTCTCCATCGAAGGCGTTTCTATCTGCTGATAGCCATATTTGCGGAAAACGCTTTTAATAGTATCAAAAATATAGTTGCGTTTAGCCATTTCGGCCGGAGAAAAGTCGCGGGTGCCTTTGGGTACGGATGGTTTGATGGATGCCATAAACGCAAAAATAGTATAAATTTGCTTTATGCACGCCATAGCCCAAACTCCCCGTTTCGTGATCCGCAATTTCAAGCCCGAAGAAGAAAATACTTACATGTCCTTGTTTGATGATGAGCGTGTCACCTTGCATCTGCCCGACAGGAGCCGGAAAGAGCATATAGCGATATTCAGACAGGCTTTGGCTCATTATACGGAGCATAAAGTTTTGGGCCGCTGGGGAATATTCAATAATACCGATGGCGAATTTATCGGCCTGTGCCTGTTGCGTGCTTACAATGATGAAGATGGCAAGATAGAACTGGGCTATGTATTGCATCAAAAATACTGGGGCAAAGGCATCGCCAGTGAGATGGCGCTGATCATGGTAGCTTACGGTTTTACGCGTACCGATGCCAAAGAAATTGTTGCAGTAACTACGCTCGGAAATACCGGTTCGCAAAAGGTATTGGAAAAAGCCGGGATGGAACGCATGGATAATTTTGTAAGGGATGGGGAGAAGCTGACCTATTTTAGAATAATCAGAAAGCAGTGATATAATGACTGTTAGAAATAATTAATTTAGCAGAACACCATATCGGAACATGAAAAAAATCTCCCACTGCTGTCTTGTTATCTTATTTCTCTTGCTGGCCAGTCATTCCTTCGCACAATCAACAGGAGACACTATCGTATTGCGCGACCTGAAATGGGACGCCAAATCTCCTGCCGGGTTTGCAGAGTTGAACATACCATCTGCAGGAAGTTTGTTGCAGGGATTTATTTTGACAGCGAACGGCGCGCAGAAGCATCCTACTTTATTATTGCTTCACGGCTATCCCGGCAACGAACGCAACCTCGACCTGGCGCAGGTAGTAAGGGCGCATGGCTGGAACGTGATCTATTTTGATTACCGTGGCTCGTGGGGCAGCCAGGGGAAATTTACTTTTAAGCATTGTGTGGAAGATGTGGTAAACGTGGTAGCCTGGTGCAAGAAATATGCAGATTCATTAAAAATTGACACCTCCAACATTGCCTTATTTGGTCATAGCATGGGCGGCTTTGTGTGCCTGAAAGCATTGGAATATTTGCCCGGTGTTAAAAAAGGTTTTGTACTGTCGGCCTGGGATATTTATGCTGACGTAAAAGAGCTTAACGGGCCCGACCGGATAAAAAGAATAGAGCAGATGCAGGGCAAATATTTTGTGCTAAATGCGACTGCGGAAGAAAAGTTTGGCCCGGTTACCAAAGATGAGAAATACTTTAACCTCCATAATAGTGTGACCGCCTTATCAAAAAAGCAAATCATCATGCTGGATGAAATGCACAGGAATAAAGCCCTTGCGGATGATATCAAGGCACACAACAAAGCCTATTTTGACTATGAGGTTTGGGATACCGATCATCCTTTTACCAATAAGCGGGTCTCGTTAATGAAAAAGGTGCTGTGGTTTTTGGATAAATAGTTAATTGCCGGCTTTAGTTAACTGCCTGATCACATCCTTACACCCCTGCTCTATTAATTTAAACACCGGCTCAAAAAGGTCGTCATCATAGTAAGGATCTGGCACTTCCTTATCACCTAATAACAATTTCACCTTGGCGGCAGCCTGCTCATCAGGCGCCATGGCCAATACATCCGAGCGGTTATTTTTATCCATCACCAGGATAAGATCGAATTCATTGAAATCGCTCCGCCTGAATTGCCGGCATACCTGCAGACTGATATCCACACCATGATTGCGTGCTGCGCGGACAGACCGTCTATCCGGCCCTGCACCCACATGCCAGCCACCCGTTCCGGCTGAATCGATCTCCCTATCAAGGCCTTGCTCCTTCACCAAATGCCGCATAATACCCTCCGCCAAAGGCGAGCGGCAAATGTTACCAAGGCAAACCATGAGGATTTTCATTTTTTATTTTGTTGGAATGTTGTAAAGTTGAAAGGTTTGAACGTTATCATACCATTGGAAAGTTGCAAAAGCGATAAGCAACTTTTCAACCTTAAAACATTCCAACCTTTCAACAAGGGTTACCCGAACAATTCATTCAACACCCCCGCCAAACGAACGCCTGCTTTTACCAGTTGCTGGTTAACGATATCTATATGATTGAAATTGTATTTGTAAACATTCAGTTGATCACCTGATTTTACTTCGGAATATAGTTTTTCAGCGATCTGGCTCGATTCAAACAGCCATTGGCTTATCGGCGCTTTTTGCCATTCGGCACGTTGTGCCGCGGTGGTATGATTAATAGCAGCCGTATATTCGGTATAGCTTAATTGCTGAAATTCGATCAACTGCGAATCCCACACTGAATGAAGGTTGGTATTGTTATTAAACCAGGTTACCTTGATATCGTTTCCACCCTTGTCTTCGGTGTGCCCCGTATGCAGTGGCTGGTGTACATCTTCTGCAATGTGAATCAGCATGCGCAGATAAAGCAATTTGTTTTCTTTGGAAAGGGTTGGTTTTTTTAACTCGCCAATCAAAAAGTTCAGCTTGGTATAAGCATCCGCGTTAGTATCATGGTTTAGATATTCCTGCAATTCAGGATAAGTATATGGCTTATCAAAATCAACATAATGCCATGCGCTCATGTAATTGTAAGCAGGGTCTGATTTGATAAAATCGGCCCAGTTGCTGGTGATGGCAATGCTTTCGTTACCTAAAATAGCCTGGATGGCCTTGCGGGCTTTGGGCGTTAAATAGCTATCTGCAATTTGTCCGGCTATGCGGTGCCCTTCGGTTCCCCAGGCCATGGATTGTAGCGGAGCATAAATGATAGCGATGCCGAGAAGCAGTTTCTTTAAAAAGTTAAATTTCATATTACAATGGTTTTGGATTACAGGTAGTGTGTTTTAATAAATGCGCGTTGATGGGTATAACGTTTGATGTGCTTGAAAATTGAATAAGCGAATCGGTTTTTTTGCTGATCTTGAAAAACTCCTGGTAAACACCTGCACGGAAACAGCCACCCTCTTCCTTTATGCTATGGTCGGCATTGCAAAACTGGCCTTTTAAATGCAGGGTGTCGTTTCGCTGCTCGTAATTCCCCTTCACATATTCTGTCCAGCGGCCCGATTTCATGCAGGTATCCAAACCCGGATTTACCGTACTGACAGAGCGGATCGTCATATAAAAAGAATCGCAACTGAATTGCAAATGATAAATGGAATATTCCAGAAGCTTCTTTTGCATTGGGATGGAATCCTGCTGCCATTCGCCTTGCAGATAAACTTCGCCCTTACCCTGCAGGTTTGGGTTTACACCACAGCCTGTTAAGCAGAAAGCCGTTATTAAGGTTAAAGCTGAAAGGAGAAAAACGAAAGGTTTTTGCATTTGCAAATTCTTTTAGAACTTGTCATGCTGAGGAACGAAGCATCTATCGGGAATCAGATTCTTCACTACGTTCAGAATGACAGGTAGTTTGTGAGACGGTGCTTATTTCAATCCGCCTATCATATCTTCAGGCCTAACCCATTGGTCGAACTGTTCATTGGTAAGATATCCTAATCCAATAGCAGCTTCGCGTAATGATTTGTTTTCTTTCAAAGCGGTTTTGGCGATCTTGGCAGCGTTTTCATAACCGATATGCGGGTTTAACGCCGTAACCAGCATCAATGAATTTTCCAGGTGTTTTTTGATGCCCTCGTAATTTGGTTCGATACCGTTGGCGCAATGATCGTTAAAAGAAACGCAGGCATCGCCGATCAGGCGCGCCGATTGTAAAAAATTGGCAGCCATTACCGGTTTGAATACGTTCAGCTCATAATGCCCGTTTGATCCGGCTATAGATATTGTCACATCATTCCCCATCACCTGCGCGGCCACCATGGTAACCGCCTCGTTTTGGGTGGGATTAACTTTTCCCGGCATAATGGACGAACCCGGTTCGTTATCCGGGATATGGATCTCACCGATACCCGAACGTGGGCCTGAGGCCAGCATACGGATATCGTTGGCTATTTTCATTAGCGAAACAGCTATTTGTTTCAATGCACCGTGAGTTTCCACAATAGCATCATGTGCGGCTAAAGCTTCAAATTTATTTTCGGCAGTGCGGAAAGGCAGGTTGGTGAATTTGGCAATATATTCGGCCACCTTAACATCATAACCTTTGGGGGTGTTGATACCGGTACCCACGGCAGTGCCGCCCAATGCCAGTTCAGACAAATGGGCTAATGTATTTCTTAATGCCCTTAAACCATGATCCAGTTGTGATACATAGCCCGAAAATTCCTGCCCCAAAGTAAGCGGTGTAGCATCCATCAGATGAGTACGACCGATCTTTACCACGCTTTTAAAGGTTTCTGATTTTGCTTTCAAAGTATCGCGCAACTTTTCAATCCCCGGTATGGTAACATCCATCACCATTTTATAGGCAGCGATGTGCATGGCGGTAGGATAAGTATCGTTGGACGACTGCGATTTGTTGACATCATCATTTGGGTGAATAAAGGTTTTGCCTTCGCCCAATTGATTACCCTGTAATACGTGCGACCGGTTGGCGACAACCTCGTTTACGTTCATATTGGATTGTGTGCCCGAGCCGGTTTGCCAGATCACCAATGGAAATTCAGCAGCCAGTTTGCCTGCTAATATTTCATCACAAACCTGTGCTATCAGGTCGCGTTTTTCGGCTGGTAATACGCCGCAATCGGTATTGGTATAGGCGGCAGCTTTTTTCAGGTAAGCAAAAGCAGCGATGATCTCCTTCGGCATAGATGCCTCAGGGCCTATCTTAAAGTTATTGCGTGAACGTTCGGTTTGTGCTCCCCAGTATTTATCGGCAGGTACCTGTACCTCGCCCATGGTATCGTGTTCGGTTCTGAAACTCATGGTATTTGTGTCAATTATATTGCGGCTGCAAAGTTAGGGTTTTATATGGAGTGGCGGAATTGCAGCGCGTAATATTATCGTTAATAAATGCCTGTGAGGACACAGGCATTTGGTGGAAAGGATACTTCTTAAAATAATATTAAAAAGTCATTGTCAATATTGCAGTGATTATGTTATTTTTGATTTGCGCCAAACCTTACCTACAACGAATGAAATATTTAAGCCTTATAATTTTTCTCGCAATTGTACAAAGTACATCTGCACAGATCAAATCGATCACACTTGATAAAAAAGCAATCCCTAAATCTATTCATTTTGCCGGCCATGTAATAAACGCTGTTCAGTATACGGATAGTGAAGGTGAATATATCGTCATTACCACAGAAACAGGCATTGTGGAGGCGAAAGGAGAGGACAGCTTTCGTAAGGCTGATATTTATGCCTACAACTTTAGGATTGAAGGTGCTCAATATACGCTAACCTGGCAAATGCATGATTTTATTAATGATTGCGATGCTGACACAAAGGCGAAGTACATTTCGAATACATTTGCAATTACCGACCTTAACAAAGACGGAAAAGGCGAAGTATGGTTAATGTATACAACGGTTTGCCGGAGTGATGTTAGCTCTGCCAATATGAAAATAATTATGCATGAGGGGAATAAAAAATACGCCATTCGGGGCACAAACAGGGTAAAAATATCGGATAAGGATTATTCCGGAGGTGAATACACCATAGATGAAACCTTCAAAACCGGCCCGGTAGTTTTTAAGCAATACGCCCTTCAGCTTTGGAAAAAGAATTTAAATGAAACATGGGAGTAAGAAAGCCTAACGGTAATTACTTTCAAAACTTTTTTTCCGTAGCCGCTATCCATTTATCCAACTCGGTTAGCTGCTTATCGTTTTCCTTAAACCATTTCAGGCTCTCTTCCTTATTTACACTTAAATAAACCATGCGGGCAAAGGCAGGAACATTGCCCGAATCAGCCATTTTTTTGAAATAATCGGCATAGTAATTTGAATAGAATTCTACCTTTTTCTTTTCTGAAAGTTCGCCCACCAGCTGGAAAACGGAAGTCAATTGCAAAGCCAGTGAATCTGCCGGAGATAAATTTTTCTTATTGTCGGTGGCGGTTAATGTAGCCATACTTATCATCATGGAAGATGATCCAAGCTCCTTGTCCGAAATATGAACAGTCACCTCTTTTTCACTTTTACGTTCGAGGCCATAATTCAATATTTTGTGGATGTAGTTATATCCTTCAACGGATCGCTTCGTTTGCGGTTCAATCAAAATAAAATTGCACCAGGCCAGCAAGGCACAATCGCGTTTATTTTGATTATAGGTGGCCAGCGCATATAACCGCTGACTGCTGGCGTGTTTCGGATCGAGTTTTATCGCGGCTATTCCTTCCTGTTCAGCTTCGGGGTATTTCTTTTGCCTCAGGTATGATATCCCCAGGTTAAAATGAAGGCGCTGATCCTTTGGAAAAGCGATTAACCCTTGCTTATAAAAAGCTATGGCCTTTTCAAAGTCCTTCGCATCATCATAAATATTTGCAAGCAGGTCATAAGCTTCGGCATAATCATTAGATGGTGCGACCTTTAACAGGTAAGGAATGGCTTCCTGTGGGCGACCTGCGGTAGATAATGTGTAAGAAAGTTCATATTGCGCCCTCAAGCTTCCGGAGTCAAGCTTCAACGCACCTTTGTATTTTGCAATGGCTGCATCATACTTGCCGGAATCATTAAGCGCTATACCCTCCTCAATTAATGTTTTAACCTCTTTTTTATCCTGGGCATAGATCAAAGCTGAAGGCAAAAGCAACAGTAAAACAAACAATATTTTGTGATAGGTTTTCATGTAATAAATATAATAAGGATTTTGATTAAAAACCCCGTTCCGCTTTTTGTAACCACTCCGATAAAGCAGTTACCTGCTGCGCATTTTCCGTTGCCCATTTTTCATTCGCCTCTTTATTAGCTGCCGCGTCAACCATATGGGCAAATGCCTGCATATTGTCGCTTTGCGCCAGTTTATAAAAATAGACTACAAAAAACTGCTCGAAAAAAGTCTTGTCGGTTTTGTCTTTGGAAGACTGTCCCGCTATGCTGAAGATGTGTTGCAGCTCATACCCAAGCAAGTCTACCCCGGTCAGCTTCGTTTTCTGTGCCACCGATGCTGTAACTGATATCACCATGTTATTTACTGCATCGTCCTGCTTATCTTTAGGTGAGATGATTATCGTATTGCGGCCGACTGCATCTTTAAGCGTCCCCCCTTTCAGGATACTTTGTATGTTGGTATAAGCTTCGGTGCTGCGTGGGGTATTTGGTTCCAGTGCTATAAAACTGCAAAAGGCTAATAAGGCATTCAGCCGCTTATTTTGATGAAAGGTAACCAATGCATACAGGCGCTGACTGCTGGCATGTTTGGGGTCGAGTTTGATCGCTTCAATAGCTTCCTGTTCGGCTTCGGCATATTTTTTATAGCGGGAGTAGGCAATGCCCAAGTTAAAATGCAGTCGCTGGTAATTGGGATTCACCTTTATTCCACTCTTATAGGCATCAATAGACTTATCACTTTGATTAGCCTGATCATAAATGCTGCCCAAAAGGTCATAGGCAGAGGCTGTAAATGACGGGGTAGCGCCGTTTTTAATGGCCTTTTCAACAAAGGGCACACCATCCATACCCTTACCCGAAGCAAATAATGAGAACCCCATTTGATAGTTTGCCTGTGTGTTTTCGGGATCAGCTTTTAAAGCTTCTTTATACTTCTCAATCGCCTCAGCATATTTACCCTGGTTCTGCAGTTCAACACCTTGTTTTACCATGTCCCCCGCATTAGTATCCTGTGCTTTTGCACAACAGGTGATGGTTGCAAAAAGCAGGCTTAGGGCTATTTTTGAAATCAGGTTCATACTTTAAAAATAGGTAAGGTTATTAACTAAAAGAAGAAAAATGTTTAAAACTTTAGTTTCGTGCCGGTATATAATTTTGGATTTTCGCGTTTGCTTACGTGATTGAATAACTTATGAGATTAGTGATAAAAAAACTGCTGACTACTTCGGCCCCCCTACTGTTGTTAATAGCATGCGGAAACAACGATAAAGCCAACCCCAAAACCTCCATATCCTACAATAAACCCTTTAATCCTACCGAACTTCTAAAATATAATCCAAAAAGCGCGGATAAACGCATCGATGAGTTTTTCCATAAACTGCACCTCAAAAGTGGTTTCAACGGCAATATACTGGTAGCTAAAAAAGGTAAAATAATTTACGAAAACGCCCTGGGATGGGCCGATCACCTAAGGCGCGATAGCCTTAAGATCGGTTCGCAGTTTCAACTGGCTTCGGTTACCAAAACCATGACCTCCACCGCTATTTTACAGTTAATGGAGCGCGGAAAACTAAGGCTCGATCAAAATGTAAAGGACTTTTTCCCGAACTTCCCGTATGATGGCATCACCATAAAATTGCTGCTTACACACCGTTCGGGCATGATGAATTATGTGTATTTTATTGATAATATTTACCGCAGCCAACACCTGAACCAGCGCAAAGGGTTGACCAATTTAGAGGCTATGAATATGATAGCCCAATATAAGCCAACCCCATTTAACAAACCTGATAAACGCTTTTTGTATAACAACTCCAACTTTATGGTACTGGGTTCCATTATCGAAAAAGTGAGCGGCATGACCTATGCTGATTACATGAAGGATAATGTGTTTAAACCTGCCGGGATGACCCATACAGCCGTATATTCAAAAGCGGTTTACGATAAAATACCTGTTGATGTGGTTGGCCACGACCGCAACAGCTGGAAATATTCTGTTGCTCCAAATTTCCTCGATGGCCCGGTGGGTGATAAGGGTGTATACAGCACTATAGGCGATTTATACTTATTTGACCAGGCGCTCCGCTCAGGGCGTTTGATAAAACCCGCTACCCAGGATTCGGCTTATACCGACCGCAACCCGATGATACGCGGCCACTTTAACTACGGATATGGCTGGAGGCTGTTTGAAGCTCCGGGCGAAAAAGTAGTTTACCATACCGGCTGGTGGCACGGTTTCAGGCACATCTATGTGCGCGATCTGAAAAATGACGTAACAATTGTATTGCTTGGAAACCTTGTAAACGGAAGCTTGTTACATTTGGACGAATTATTTAAGCTGGAAGGCATGCCCGTGATCCGCAAAGGGGCCTACAACGGTAATGGCGATACGGCGGAGGATTAGTTTTTTAGTTGATTGGGTTAGATTAGGTTGATAAAGTTGAATAGTTGTAAAAAACTTCTCAACTTTATAATAATTATCCTGGTTAGAACTCAATCAACATAATCAACCACTTAACAAAACAACCATGTTCGATAAACTATTTGAAGCACAGCAAAAAGCTGGCGAAGTAAAACAGCGGTTGGATACGATCACTGTTTTAGGAATGGCCGAAGGCGGGATGATCAAGGTTACCGCTAATGGCAACAAGGTAATTCAATCGGTGCTTATTGATGACGAGTTTTTGAAATCGGCGGATAAGGAAGAGCTGGAGGAGTTATTGATGGTTGCTATAAACAAAGCCCTTGAGCAGGCAGAAAATGTAAGCCAGAGCGAAATGGCCGTTTTAACAAAAGACATGTTTGGCGGGCTGGGAAATTTGTTTGGTAAGTAAGGCTGAACATTATTTCAATGTAAAAATAAAAAGGTTTGTCATGCTGAGCATAGCGAAGCATCTGTCGGCGATCAGTTCAACAAGTAGATTCTTCGCCATGCTCAGAATGACAAATTATCTTAACTAGTTATTACCAAAAACATCATCTACAATGAAATTCACCTATTACGGCCAGTCGGCGTTTGAATTGCAAGCCGGTGGCAAAACACTATTATTCGATCCGTTTATTTCGCCCAACGAGGCAGCCAAAAACATTGACGTCAACAGTCTGAAGCCCGATTACATCCTGCTTTCGCATGGCCATGGCGACCATATGGCCGACCTGATCACCATTCAAAAAAACAGCGGAGCCAAAGTGATCTGCATAGCCGAAATAGCCGGGTGGCTTGGTGGTAAGGATATTACCAACGTGCATGGCATGAACATAGGCGGCGGTTTTAATTTTGATTTCGGCCGTGTAAAAATGGTGAATGCCATACACTCAAGCTCGATGCCTGATGGTGCTAATGGCGGCAACCCTGCGGGCTTTGTAATCTATGCCGATGGCAAAAAGATTTACTTCGCCGGTGATACCGCGCTTACCTATGATATGAAATTATTAGCTGACGAGAACCTAGACTGGGCCATTTTGCCTATCGGCGATAATTACACTATGGGGCCTGATGATGCTATCAAAGCGGCTGAATTTGTGAACTGTAAAAATGTGATCGGCGTGCATTATGATACCTTCCCGGTGATACAGATCGATAAAAAAGAGACTGCTGAAAAATTTGCGAAGGCGGGTTTAAATCTAAAGCTACCGGCAATAGGTGAGAGCCTTGAGCTATAAAAGAAAAGAGCCCCCAAAATCCGGGGGCTCTTTTTGAAAAACTACGCTTTTGTGGTGTCCTTCATCTTTTTCTTCATCTTCATCTTGTTACCCTTCTTCTTCATCTTCATTTTCGAGGTGTCCTTTTTGGTAGTATCCCGCAATGCTTTTACCGGGGTAATTGCAGAAGCAGTGCTGCCAAAACAAACCGCTGCTAAAGCGATCATGCACAGTGCTTTTTTCATAGTTTGAGTTTTTTGGTTTTTTATGATAGCTATAATACTTTAACCAAAACGCACAACTATTTGTTTTTAAGTTTTTAAATTATCGTTCCATGTGGTATGATAGCTCTTTTCTTGATAACCACAATACCATCCTGCACGGTATGCGTGCCATAATCCCCGTCTTCCAGCGGGTCGCCGCAATTGATCTGTACATCATTACCGATATACGTATTCTTATCAATGATGGCATTTTTGATATGGCACCTGTCGCCTATACCCATGATGGGCGAATTGCTTAACCGCGATTCTTCAATCTGATCCAGTGTTTGGTAATTATCACTTCCCATTACATAGCAGCTTTCGATGATCGTTTCCAAACCAATTCGGGTGCGGATACCTATTACCGAGCGCGAAATTTCACTTGCATTAATGATGCAGCCATCCGCAATGATGGTTTTATCCAAACGTGTGCCGGATACCTTTGATGGCGGCAGCATACGTGCACGGGTGAAGATGTAATTCTTATCAAACAGGTTGAATTGAGGAATATCATCTGTCAGCCCCAGGTTGGCTTCAAAAAATGAGGGTATGGTACCGATATCTGTCCAGTAACCCTCGTACTGATAGCTTGCTACCCGGTGGTGATCGATGGATTGCGGTATGATCTCTTTACCGAAGTCGGTTCTTTCATTGCCTTCAAGCAATTCATACAACAGCTTCCGGTTGAAGATATAAATACCCATGGAAGCCAGGTAAACCCTCCCGGCGGCCTTCATTTCATCGCTAACTTCGGATGCCCAGCCTTCGAAATCCTTTTTGGGTTTTTCGATAAAGGCATTGATCATTCCCTTCGAATCAGTTTTTAAGATACCAAAGCCGGGCACATCAGCGGCATCTACTGGTATGGTTGCAATAGATATTTCCGCGTTGGTTTCAATATGATGAGTGATCATGTCCTGGAAATCCATCTGGTACAGCTGGTCGCCCGAAAGGATAAGCACATATTCAAACTCATGTACTGCCAAATGGTGCAGGCTTTGCCTTACCGCATCGGCTGTACCCTGGTACCAGGCCCCGCTTGTCGGCGTTTGCTCTGCAGCCAAAATATCCACAAAAGCGGTACTGAAACTGCTGAAATGATAGGTGTTTTTGATGTGCTTATTCAGCGAGGCCGAATTGAACTGCGTTAACACATAGATACGGGTAATGTCCGAATGCAAACAGTTTGATATCGGAATATCAACCAGGCGATATTTCCCGGCGATGGGAACGGCCGGTTTTGAGCGGGTTGCGGTAAGCGGCGATAAGCGGCTTCCCTGGCCACCGCCAAGTACGATGCAGATTACTTTTGATGTCATATAGCAGGATTTAAACTTTCGTAGAGATTTATATATTCTTTGGCCGAGCGATCCCATGAGAAATCGAGCGCCATCATTCGTTTACGTAACAACTGTAAATGCGGTATAGTTTCATAAAGTGTTACAGCCCGGCCCACAGCATGCACCATATCGCTCACGCTGGTATGGACGAAACGTATGCCATAACCGCCCTCATCGCCAAAATCAATTACAGTATCCTTTAAACCGCCTGTTGTTCTCACCATCGGAACTGTACCATACCGAAGCGCGTACAACTGGTTCAGACCGCATGGCTCCACGCGCGAAGGCATCAGCAGGAAATCAGACCCGGCATATACTAAGTGCGCCAAAGACTCGTCGTACCCGATAAACACATTACACTGTGCAGGGAATTCCACTTTCAGCGCCAGTAACTCTTCCTGCACGGCTACCTCACCTGCACCCAATATAAAGAAATTGATCTCGCCGGGATGAGCTAAAATGCTTTGTCTGATGGCTTCGGCTAACAGGTCGGCTCCTTTCTCAATAACCAGGCGGCCAATAAATGAGATCAGGGCTTTATCAGGCGACAGTTCAAACCGGGCACATAATGCCTCCTTATTCTTTTGTTTCCCGGCTGCCAATTGCCTCAAAGAAAATTTTTCCGGTATCATGGGGTCGGTTTTGGGGTTCCATATTTCGGTATCTATCCCGTTAAGGATGCCGTAGCCTTTAGCCCGTTCTATATAAAATAAATATTCGAGGCCATTTGAATTGTAGGTTAATTCTTCCAGATAGGTTGGCGATACAGTAGTATAACGCCAGCAGCATTTTACCGCGGCAGCCAGCGGATTGATGGCCCCGTTCCAATCAAGCAGACCGGTTTTTGACAGGTCGATCTCTGGCAGATAGGATAACTTATCCCAGCCGAAAGCGCCGTGGTATTGCCCGTTATGTATCGTAAATATGGTTGGCGTATCCGCCAGGCGCTCATAAAGTTTTGAGTTATACAATAAAAAGGGCACCAGGCCCGAATGATGATCGTGACAATGGATCAGGTCGGGTGTTTGATGCGACCAGTTGATCCAATCTAAAAACGCGATCTGGAAAGCGATGAACTGTTCTGTTTCATCGGGATAACTGTACACGTTTTCCCGGTCAAGCAAACCCGGTATTTTTACCAGGTACAGCTCAAAACCCAGTTTATCTGTTGCCTCCTTTAATATTTCGAAATAAAACCTGCGCGAGCCCAACAGGGAAGACGCCTGGAAAATGGTCTCAAATTCATTCTCCTGGGTAAACTTCCGGTCGTAAAAAGGCATCACCACAGCGGCCTGTAAACCAAGCTGGTTTTGGTATTTTGGAAGGGCGCCTACCACGTCGGCCAGCCCGCCAACTTTGGCTACTGGATAACACTCGGCACTCAGATGGAAAACTCTCATTGATTGGCAGATAAAAAGCTCAATTTAAGCAAAGAATTACTTAAATAAACAACCTTAATGTTATATTGAGTTTAAAAAATGAATTTTTATTATTTGTTTAGCCGCCGGGGCTGTTCGCTTTTAAATTATAAGCGGCATGGGTGGTTTTTTGTTAAATTGATATTTTTTGGAGGGGGAATGGTGGGTTTTTTACGAAAGTGGTAATCTAAGTCTTTAGTCTGAAGTCAAAAGCCAAAAAGATTATGCCTTGAAACTTAAGACTTATGACTTTAAATTAGGGCGTTGCCTGCGGCCCGTGCTATTCGCTTATACTGCCCGGGCATTAGCCACATGGCCGGTATCCGCTACTATCACTAACGCGGCCTTCGCTGTGTCCGAACTGGGATTTATAGGATTAAGGATTGCCATGATCACTTATCTCTTCTGCCGCAAGCTTGCAGCTTGTGGTTTAACATGGTTTCAGTTTTCAACTGAAGGAAGCTGAAAGCTTCATCAAATGTAACCACGAGTTACGCTGCGCTAAACTCGCGGGAGCGTAGAATAACTAATAAATTATTCTATTTTTTTAATACATCTTTTGGTTTTTCGTAATTCCAAAATTCTTTAATTCTCAATGCTCCTAGCAAAATTCCAATCTTTCCAATTATTATTTTATCAACTTTTAAATGATGCTGAATATCAGCTGGAAAAGATGACTCAGGTTTTGCAATAAGAATAAATCCGCCTTCGTTGAGCTCTGATGGTTTAGACAAATAATCAAATTCACCAAAATGATAAGCATCGCTAACTAATACTACAACATCACATCCACTCCTACGTACCAAGCGGTACATATAATGTTCTTTGGTTGAAATATTTTCAACGCTTACAACATTTTGATGAGAATGCAACTTTTCTAATATGAATGGCATTATCGAGGGATGAAGATCTTTTCCCATATTAAATGATTTTTAAGCAAATATTCTTATTCATAAACTTTTTTAAATCCACTGGTTCATTTTGTGTAAATGTTGTTATATGTAAAGCTATTTTAAATTTTTCAAGAAATTCTTCTTTTATCGTATTAACTATTTTGCTATATTCTTTTAACTCATTGTTGTTTTTAAAATTTATGTTTTGAACAATATCTACATCATTAAAATTTATAGAATCGCTTAATATAGAACCTATAAGGTATAAATCATCTATAATGGTATATTCTGAAAATCTAGAAAGAATCCAATTTTTCACTTCTTGTACTATATTAGTTTGAACTCTCTTCATTCACAATTCGAATTATCTCTTTCGGGAACAAATATTGACTATAATCAAAATTAGCATCTTCACAGTGCTTTTCAAATGCATATCCATGAGCTAGAAAATCTTCGAATATTTTAAGATGCACTTTTGGAATAAGAGCCTTGTACTCCGAAATCAAGTTTGATATGATACTATTATTAGGCAAAAGCTGTTCTCTTCGAACCTTATACCATAAAGTCATATCCCACCGTAAAGGTTGCTGATTGTTAACACCAGAATTAGGTCCAAAAGCACTAAAAACTCGCTCATTGTCTTTTAAATAAGGTAATATGATTTTGCATAACTGCGTAAAAGATTCAATTGGCGGTTCTTCAATATTAGTGGCGATATCACTAAATTGGGACTCCAACAATTCTTTTATGGCAAGAATCTTGCTAAGATCATTTTGCTTATTTAATAATAAATAAAGTGTTGAAAAATCTATTATGTCTTTTCCCCCATTAAAAGCATAATTTGGATTAACTATTCTGTCAATTGCTTCTTGACTATATTGTTCCTGCCGACCAGTTATGATTAAAATTTTTAGTGCCTTATATTTTTCATAATGTTTATTTTTAACATATTTCTCTAAAGTATCTTTTACTTTCTTTATGCCGGAAGTTGCTGTAATTTGAATTGAAAGTTGACCAAATTTGTCACGCAAGTCTATACTATTATAATTTTTGGCTTCAACGTAATTTACGTTTTCAAAATCTGCACTAAAGACAATATTTAGAATTTTAATAAGAACATTCTCGGCATGAATGTTAATGCTAAATTCTCCGTTCTTATTAAGAATTTTAACTTGTTCACTAAAACGGGAAAAGTATTTGGATATTAGTTGTAGAAGCTCCTGCTGTTTCATCAAACAAATTTTAATAATTTAATTTGTAAGTGACCTATATTCTTATGCGAATCTAAAAAACATATTTGATTTGTTATCTCGTGTTTGCGGCTTGTAGTTTAACATGGTTTCAGCTTTCTACTGAAGGAAGCTGAAATTTGGGCAAGGGCAACCACGAGTTACGCTAAGATAAACTCGCGGGAGTAAAAAATCGAATGTTTCCCTGTCTGTTCGAGTGTCGACACTCGAACGTTTTTAAAGTTTAGCGTGGACGCTAAACTTGGCGGAAAAGATAATCATGGCAATCGGTTCAATCCTAAAAATCATGGTTCAGACAAAAGGAAAAAAAGGGTGCGTTAGCGATGGCAGCGGATACCGGCCTTGTGGCTAATGCCTCGCGGAGTATAAGCGTACAGCGCGGGCCGAAGGCAACGCCCAAATAACTCGCTACTTTTATGATCGGGTGCCGAAACAAGTTCGGCATTACAGGTAATAAAATTTAACATTCCAACATCAACCATTAAACCCAATCAACCAATCCAACCACCCATCAATGCGCCTCCAACCAATTCAACCCCGTCCCTATCTCCACCATAATAGGTACCGTGGTTTTTATCGCGGTTTTCATGTGGTGCATAATAATAGGTTTTACTGTTTCTATTTCATTGTTCGGTACATCAAAAACCAACTCATCATGTACCTGCATGGTCATGCGGGCATCCAGTTTCTGGGCTTTCAGCTCGCGGTGAATATTGATCATGGCGATCTTGATCATATCGGCGGCCGAACCCTGTATTGGCGCGTTGATGGCATTTCTTTCGGCAAAACCACGCACGGTCATGTTGGCCGAATTGATATCGCGCAGGTAACGGCGGCGACCCATCAGGGTACATACATAGCCATTTTCGCGGGCAAAATTCATGGTATCGTTCATGTATTGTTTGATGCCGGGGTACTGGGCGAAATAGTTCTCGATGATCTCGGCAGCTTCCTTGCGCGGGATACCCAGGCTTTGGGATAAGCCAAATGCCGACTGCCCGTAAATGATACCGAAATTAACAGCCTTAGCATTTCGGCGCTGACTGCCAGTTACCTCTTCCAACCCTATGCCATACACTTTAGCTGCGGTTGCCGTATGGATATCCAGGTTTTGCACAAAGGCTTCCATCATGTTCGCATCCTTGCTGATCTCGGCGATGATGCGCAGTTCGATCTGCGAATAATCCGCAGATACTATGCTATGCCCGGCATCTCGTGGAATAAATGCCTTGCGCACTTCGCGACCTCGCTCTGTACGGATAGGGATATTCTGCAGGTTGGGATTAGTGGAACTTAACCGACCAGTTGCAGCTATCGCCTGGTTATAAGAAGTATGCACGCGCCCGGTTTTCTGGTTCACCATTTGCGGCAGGGCATCAACGTAAGTCGATTTCAGTTTTTGCAGCTGGCGGTAATCTAATATATCCCTCACAATATCACTTTTGGCGGCAAGTGAAAGCAACACATCCTCACCGGTTTGGTATTGGCCGGTCTTGGTTTTTTTAGCTTTAGGATCGAGCATCAGTTTTTCAAAAAGCACTTCGCCCAGCTGTTTTGGCGAGGCGATGTTAAATCGGACGCCTGCCTTTTCGTAAACTATCTTTTCGTATTTGGAAATATCCGTTTCCAGTTCTTTGGAGAACTCATTCAGCGTATTATGGTCGATCTTTACACCTTCGTACTCCATATCGGCCAAAACATACACCAACGGATGCTCTATCTCGTGGATCAGCTTTTCGCTTTCCACTTCCTTCAGTTTAGGCTCGAATACGGTTCTTAACTGTAGGGTGATGTCGGCATCTTCGGCAGCATATTCCTTTATTTTTTCAAACTCCACATCGCGCATGCTCCCCTGGTTTTTGCCTTTAGCGCCGATCAGTTCGGTGATGGAAACCGGCTTGTAACCCAGGTAATTTTCCGACAGGATATCCATACCATGCCTGGTATCCGGGTCGATAATGTAGTGGGCGAGCATGGTATCAAACAGGTCGCCCTGTACTTCCACGCCATACCATTTCAGCATCAGGATATCAAACTTCAGGTTTTGGCCGGTCTTGCCGATGGCGGCATCTTCCAGTACCGGTTTAAATTCATCTACAATAAGCTGGGCTTCCTTTTGGTCAGCCGGAACAGGCACATACCAGGCCTGCCCATGTTTTACCGCGAATGAAAGGCCTACCAGTTCGCAAAAATTAGCGTCTGTTCCGGTAGTTTCCGTATCGAAGCAAATGCTTTTTTGCTGTTTTAAAGTGGCGATCAGTTCTGCACGTTTTTCAAACGTTTCAGCCAAATGATATTCGTGGGGAACGGTATTGATATTTTTGGTGACCCGTTCAAATTCGGGTTCGGCTATATCTTTCAGATCAACCGTCATGGTGGTGCGGTTGGTAGCCACCGGGTCGCCAAACAGGTCGGTTTGGATGCTGACAGCTTTAGTTTCGGTAATGCTGAAATCGTCGCCAAAAACACGACGGCCCAAGGTGCGGAATTCCAGCTCAGCAAATAAAGGCTCTAACAGATCCTTGCTCGGGGCACACATTTCCAGTCCGGCCTCATCCAGTTCAACAGGCACATTCAGATTGATGGTTGCCAGCTTTTTGGACATCAAGCCCTGCTGAGCGAATTGCTCTACATTTTCGCGCTGCTTGCCTTTCAGCTCATGACTATGGGCGATGATCTCTTCCATCGACCCATATTGCTTGATCAGCGCTTTAGCAGTTTTCTCGCCTATGCCGGGGATGCCGGGGATATTGTCCACCGCATCACCCCATAAGCCTAATATGTCGATTACCTGTTCTACACGCTCTATTTCCCATTTTTCCAGCACTTCCTTTACACCCAGGATCTCCATTTCGTTACCCATGCGAGCTGGCTTGTAAATGCGGATATTATCGGATACCAGTTGCGCGAAATCCTTATCAGGTGTCATACAATAAACCTGGTAGCCTTTTAGCTCGGCCTTTTTAGCCAGGGTGCCTATGATATCGTCAGCCTCATAGCCATCGGAAGTGATCAATGGGATATTAAAACCCAAAACCACTTTAAAAATATAAGGTAACGCTTTAGCCAGATCCTCGGGCATAGCTTCGCGGTGTGCTTTGTAGGCTTCGAAATCGGTGTGGCGTTCGGTTGGCGCTTCGGTATCAAAAACTACCGCCATGTGGGTTGGCCTTTCTTTTTTCAGCACATCCAGCAGGGTATTGGTAAAACCCATTACCGCCGAAGTATTGAGGCCGCCCGATGTAAACCGCGGACTTTTACTCAACGCAAAATGAGCCCGGTAAATAAGGGCCATACCATCCAACAAAAAAAGCTTCTTCATATATTTTTATTATGATTTCACTGATAGGTAATGATTACACCGATCTTTTCAAAAATACAATTTATGTTCACTGATTAGCAATCCAAAATCAAATCGGTAAAATCAAAAAATCTTAGATCAAATTGTCATTCTGAACATAGTGAAGAATCTAACTATACGACAAGTCTCAAACAAGCATGGCGGATTAGATACTTCGCTATCGCTCAGTATGACAACAGGCTATTGTGTTGTAGTAGATTCCTACTCAAAGTGAAAGGAATAATAGTTATTTAAATGAGCAACTGTCAATATGGTCATTTACCATGCCGGTAGCCTGCATGTGAGCGTAGCAAATCGTAGTGCCGAAAAACTTGAACCCGCGCTTTTTCATGTCTTTGCTTATCGCATCTGAAATGGGGGTGCTTGCCGGTATTCTATCCGAATGATTGACAATGGGCTTCCCATCCGGCATAAAGCTGTACAGGTATTTGTCAAAAGAGCCAAACTCTTTTTGTATCCCGATAAACAGTTTGGCATTATTAATAGCAGCTAATATTTTTAACCTGTTGCGGATAATGCCGGCATCCTGCATCAGGCGCTCCACATCCTCATCGGTAAAGGCGGCTACCTTATGCACATCGAAACCGGCAAATGCCTTGCGGTAGCCATCGCGCCGGCGCAAAATAGTGATCCAGCTTAAACCGGCTTGTGCAGATTCGAGGATGAGGAACTCGAATAGCTTTTTATCATCGTGAGTGGTTTTGCCCCATTCTTCATCATGGTATTTGATGTAAAGCTCATCGGTTCCGGGCCAGGAGCAGCGTTTTATTTCAGTTGGCATATGCTTTTCAATTTAATGATTAATTTAAGTTTATTCTTTTGTCTGAACTAAGATTAAACGGGATTTCAGGATTGATGGATTTTTTGCCTGCATTAACTGCACACTGCTACTGTCCACTGCCAACTTCATTCAACTCATCCCAATACTCCACTGCTCTTCTATAATGCGGTATCACTATCGATCCGCCAACCAAATTGGCTATCATAAACACCTCGTTCATTTCATCGTGATTTACGCCGGCTTCGTGGCATTTACCGAGGTGATATTTGATACAATCGTCACAGCGTAAAACCATGGAGGCTACCAGGCCCAGCATTTCTTTGGTCTTTACATCAAGGGCGCCTTCGGCATAAGTGGTGGTATCCAGCGCGAAAAAACGTTTGATATTGATATTGGCCGACTCCATTATCCTGTCGTTCATTTTGGTGCGATAGGCGTTGAAATCATCTTCTAATTTTCCCATGGAGATTAATTATTGAGTTATAGATTTGTTGAATTATTGATTGGCATTTAACACATTGAAAATGCTAATAAAATTAGTTTTTTACGAATATATATTTTTATCTTTATATCGTTTCAGCAAAATTAAATTTTTACCTTTTTACTATATTATATGGAAAGTATATCACCGAATATTTTTGTCAGCAATATGCCCGAAACCGTTGCTTTTTATAAGCTGCTGGGTTTCCAGGTTACCATGTCCGTTCCTGATAGTGGCGAGGACCTGGTTTGGGCAATGATGGTTAATGGCAGCGTTACCATGATGTTTCAAACCTATAGCAGCCTGGCCGAAGAACTGCCCGAAATAAGCCGGAAAGATGGAGGTTCGCTGTTGCTTTATATCGATGTAAAAGATATCCGCGGTTTTTTTGAGTCGATAAAGGACAAAGTGAAAGTGCTGAAAGGTTTGGAAGCGACCTTTTACGGAGCGACCGAATTTTCCATCCTGGATAACAATAACTATGTGCTCACCTTTGCCGAACACGAATGATAGATTTTAAACGCGCCGACCATATTCACATTTGCGTTCCGCCTGAAAGGTTGGAAGAGGCCAGGCAATTTTACGCTGATATAGTCGGACTAAAATTAACACACCGCCCCGAGGTATTTCGTCACCCGGGATACTGGTTCGAGATAGGTAATATTGGTTTTCATATCGGTATTGAACCCGGCTTGTTAACTACCTCGCGGCACAGCGCATTCGAGGTGACGAATTTAAACGCAGCCCGAAAGCAGCTGGAGGAAAATGGTGTGAAAACGTATGAAGAAGAAAAATTAGCAGACCGGGAACGCTTCTTCTTTCTCGATCCGTTTGGAAACAGGATGGAGTTGCTGGAATATCAGCCCCCTCTAAATCTCCCTCTGTAGGGGAGACTTTAAAAGCATTTTAAATCCTCTCCAAGGAGAGGATTTAAGTGAGACTTCTTTCATGCCGCCACCCATACCTGGCATTTCATCATATAAATTATTTGTGAAGATAATTGAAACGCTCTTTGACATCTTAATTTAATTGGCGCAGATTTGACAACTTTTAAAAGTTGTCAAATCTTATAGATCGTGCGTGGGGATAAGACACTGATTGAATTATTAAAAAACCTTTTCCTTCAATATCTTGACTTTAACAATTTTCCAGGAATCATTAACTTTTATCCATTCATAAACGCCTTCCCTTTCAACTGTCCAATTTTTTGAAAAGAATATGAAGATTCTAAGTGACACTTTGGATTGCTGGACTAAAGTTTCAACTACGCAATCTTTATTAATAGTGTAGTCTTTTCTTTCGTACTTACTGGAAAAGCTTTTAATTCGCCTAAAATAGTTGGTTATATCCTGGATTAGTTGCCTTTTCCCAATCTCTTTTCCATTAAGCTGAACATATTTTAGATTCTCACTGAAATATTCTATATACCGGTCAAACTGCTTAAATTTTAGAGCTTCGTTCGATAACTCATGGGTTTTATCAATTTCTTTGATTATCTCGTCATTGACCATAATTTCAGGTGGTTATCTATTATTTTTAGTAAAACACGATAAGCTAAAAAATCCATAATACTATGAATCAAGCGTATCAGCCATAATGAAGGTCATCATAACCTTGTTACCAACTACCTTTATTTCCCCCCGTGCTGCTCAATATAAGCCGCCATCGAGTTCACATCCACCAGCACTTTGCGTCCTTCCTTGGGGTCCTGTATAGTAATGCCGTATTCGCGTTTCAGCAACACGATCAGCTCCAGCGAATCGATGGAATCCAGTCCCAGTCCATCGCCAAATAAAGGCTCATCATCCTTGATATCCGCCGGGGTAAGGTCGGTCAGGTTTAAAAATAATATGATCTGGCTTTTCAGCTTTTCTTTCAATTCCGTGTTTTCCATCGAGTAATTATAGTGGTTTTAACGTACAAATCCGAACAAATAGTTAGATCGCTAATTTAATTCATAGATTTATACATCCTTTATTTTATTAATACAATTATGAAAGTTGTTAATTATATATCATGAGGCAACTTGTAGATTTCAAAAGTGATTTTAATAATCCAAAATTGATAAAGATTTGGCTCGCTATACTTTGTGTATTAATATTTCCCTGGCTGGTTGTATTTTTCCGATTCAACAAAGTGATAACAGTTTTTGCCATATTCATCAACATGGCGGTGGTGTTTGCAGTAATCGCGTATATAAAAATAAGTCTCAAAATCATTATATATCCACAAGAGCATATTATCGAATATTATTGGATGAGACTTTTTGCGAAAAAAAGTCAGATAACCATCGATATTAAAAACGCTCACCTTAACCTTGACATAATAAATTATAAAGGGAATAATCTCTGGAATTTAATTATTACTGATAACAACGATCCGGGTAAAAAGATTTCACTTACAGAAATAACTGATGGATTTGACGGACAGCAAATCAAGACTATGTATCAAGTGTTAAAGCAAGTTAGCACTGATTAGGTAGATAAGAAAAGTGATCGTCCTATAAATCCTTCCAATCGCTAAATCGTGTCGTCAATTATATTAAATTTTTTCTTTTCAGCCCAATAAAGGTGATCAACTGAAACACCAGGGTTATGGCGATCAAAGGTACAAGGTTTCCAAACACATCACGCAATTTACCACCTTCGAGGAACAATCCGTAATAAGCCTGTAAGCACCAATGCATCGGCGAAAAGTTAGCAACAGTTTTAAGCGATGTATCCATGGCAAAGCTCGGCACCATTAAGCCACCAATAGCGGCCAGTATCACAATGGATATCGCCCCGAAGCCGTTGCTCTGCTGGTGTGTTTCGGCAAAAACGCCTATGCATATCGCATAACTCACCGCGCACCAGCCGCAAACTAAAGTTACCACAAACAAGCCCGCTACATCTCCTGGCAAGTTCAAAGCAGGTAAACCCACCAGGGGGAAAATCCAGATTCCTAATGAGAATATCACAACCGCCTGTATCACGGTAACTACCACATAGGTGATCTGCTTGGACAATAATCCGACCGCGTAATTGGTTGGCAAAGTTTTGAGCCGGATAAAGCTGCCGCTCACTTTCTCCCTTACCACGCTGCCGCCTAAGGACATGATCACAAAAAACATGGCGAAGATGGTCCAGGCAGGCACATTGTGCTGGGCCGCGTTCGGCGCGCTCAGCGTGCCGTTTTTTGAAACAGGCACCTCATTGATGGTCGCCTTGTTATTCAGCATCTCCTCTTCCAATTTAGCCGGCAATGGCTTCTCGTTGATAGCGAAGTACAGTGTCCGCAAAGTTTCCCTGCTCTCTACCAATTGCAGCGCACTGCGCAAACCGCCCTGTACAGACAGGCGCAATTGCTCCTGCAGCACCGGGTTATAGTATAAGGTCAGCGGATCAATTTCTCCCGCGTTGTTTTTAACGGAATCTGCCTGTAAACCAAAGCTGGTTAATGCTTTACCCGCCACGCTTTTTGATTTGGCTTTTACTTTCCCGGTAAAATCAGCGGGGATCACCACACCCAATAAAGCATCCCTTTGCTTCATCGAATCAGTGATGAGTTTAATATCCTGGTTTTTTGGCAGCTGATATACCTTAAACAACCCGATTTTATTGATAGCTTCTATCAGTTGTGTGCTTGATTCACCCGTATCCTGGTTGCATACCAGGATGGGCATTTTGTTTTTATTGATAAGCTGGAACGTACTATTCTGAATATCCGTCACCACAAAAACCAATACGATAGGCATGATAAACATCAGTGCAAGCCCTATTCCATCGCGAACCAGTATCCGCACATCTTTTACTATTGTGACCCAAAGCTTAAACATCGTTCCGGTATCCCTTCCCCGTTAAATTTAAAAACAGGTCCTCCAGGTTTTCCTGCCTGTGCTCCTTCAATAAATTGGTTAAGCTATCCTGCACAATGATCTCGCCGCTGTCTATCAGCGCCACTTGTTCGCATAAGCCTTCTGCCTCGCTCAATTGGTGCGAAGTGTAAATAAGCGTGGTGCCCTTTTTGTTCAGCTCCATCAGGTAGTTAATAATGGCGTGGCGGGTTTGCACATCCACGCCCACAGTAGGCTCATCTAAGATCAGCACCGCCGGGTTGTGCATCACGCTGATAGCGAGGTTTACCCGCCGCTTCATTCCGCCCGAAAATTTATCTACCTGTTTATGACACACGTTTTCCAACCCCAATATCTGTAGCAATTCATCAGTGCGGGTTTTGATCTGCTGTCTGTTTAATCCAGACCAGGCGCCGAAAAACTCTAAATTTTCCACCGGGCTCAATTCCTGGTAAAAAGAAAAATCCTGCGGTACAAAACCGAAGAGTTTGTTCACCTCTTTGTTATGCTTATTTACATCGAGGCCCAATAAATGGATGCTTCCTTCATCAGCGGAAAGCAGTCCTGTCATCAGGCTCAGCAAGGTAGTTTTACCTGCGCCATTGGGGCCAAACAAACCAAAGCGTTCCCCTTTTTTTACCTGTAAATTCATGTGGGAAAAAGTAACGCCGTCGTTGCCGGGATAATGAAATCCCAGGTTTTCGATGTTTACAGCTAAAGAATCGCTTACTGCCATTTTATATTTTTTAGCGCGAGGAATGCCTCTTTTTCCAATACGGATATTTCTATCAAATAGTCACCCATTAAATTAAAATCTTCCTGGCTGCCTAATCTTCCCTTGTAAATACCCGCTGCCTGTACGGCTGCGGTACGCCAAAGGTCGCCTGCCTGGGTAAATAGCTGCGATATTTCCAATAGTTCATCTTTTTGCCAGTAAGTATGCGCCTCCTGCAAAAAGGCCGCATAAATATAGCGAAATCCACCACCGCCTGTCCCTATTTCTTCCTGCATACGCACCAATTGTGCCAGGTACAAACCTGCTTTTTGCAAGCCCAGTTTATCGCGCCATTTTTTTATGCTCTCGCCGGTATATTTAATGCCTTTTACCCCTGCAAACCAACCCGGAATATTCAGCATCTGGTAAACATTCTTTTTGATCCCGTTCGCAATAGCCTTTTTGATCTGCCCCTCGGTAATTTCCACCTTGCTGCCCGGATAGTAGATTTGCCCTTTGGGTGCCAGCGCCCCTTTGGCAAAGCGCACACGCTCCAGTTCATAGCTGGTCAACGTGGTTGCCTTATCCATTACCGGGTCGCTAATGAGGTAATTATCCCCCTCTTTGCCATACACAATTAAGTTATGCGCGTTAAAGTGAAAGCGGTATTCTCGCGGGAAATACGATAAATAATATACCCCCACCTGGCAGCCCACAGGGTGTCCTTCATCCAAACAATGCTTTAAAAATGCTTCGGCTTTTTCTTTGGAGCTGAATTTTTTCCTAATTACCGGTATGCCCAGCGCCTTGCAAGTCCGCTTAAAAATATAACCCGGAATGGTGCGGAACGCGATGGCCGGGCCATTGTTGATCTTGATAAGTGGCACATAAACAAAAAACAGTCCTGCCCCAATACCAAAAGCCAGGGGCTCGGTTATTTTGGATAGTGAACTTTCGCGTAATAAACTACTGGTAACTCCTGATTCACAATGTGCCGACTGGAGATGTTCGAAATCAAGCTTCATGCACATTCATCGTTTTAAGGTCCTCTACTTTTACGGTAAAGGCCTCCGCATATTTCTGCAGTTTTTTGTCTGATAATCTGTTAAATACTCCCGGTTTCAGATGCCGTTTGATCTGCCATTTCCAAAAGCCGGAATAATCAGATAAGATGCTTATATCCATCAATCTATATTCCATAAAAAACAGCAGCGGACTCGCTTCGTTATTTAATACCTGCTGTTTTGCTTTAGCAGTACGTTGTGCTATATCCTGCCAGGCCACATCCAGCGCGTTGATCTTTACGTCCCAGCCGCTGCTCAGTTCCTTTACATATTTTCCCGAACTATCCGTAGCATAGCAAACCTCCTTCGTGATCTTTCCCAAAGCACTTACATCCTGCGGCACGTTTTCTTTCTTCATTTTGTCTGAACCATGATTTGTAGGATTGAAGGATTACCATGATTGTAAAACCCATTAACTTAATCAACCCAATCTAACCCAATCAACTAAACCACCGTCAACATCGCATACATATACGAGAATCGGGCGCTTTCCGGAACAAGCAATAATATCCGTTCGCCCTTTTTCAATCTTCCGCTGTTAAACAGTTCGTTGATCATCAAATATACCGATGCGGCGCCTACATTACCTACGGTGTACAGGTTGATAAACCATTTCTCGTAAGGGATGCCGCCGCCATAATATTCTACTAAATCGTATATTTTACTCTTGAAAAAATCACTGGAGATATGGGGTAAAAAATAATCCACATCATCAGCGGTAAGTTTGCGCCGGTCCATGATCTCTTTGATCTTCTTGCCTCCCAAATGCACAATATTATCGCTCAATAAAGTAATATCCTGTTTTACGCTGAAAATGGATTTGTTCATGATCTCTTCCGGCGTATAATCCATAAAGCCTTTCAGCGTGCCGTCTTCCTGCTTGTCGCCGCCCATATACATACAGGTTTCCATAACGTTGGCGTAGGACGCACCCTCTATCCAATCCAGTCGCAGGCTCAAGCCGGTTTCGTTCGGTTTATCCGACATTAAAAACGCCGATGCACCATCCGACAGCATCCACCTCAAAAAATCCTTCTGAAAAGCAATAAATGGATTGTCTTCCATTTCCTTCAACTTCTGCGCCTCTTCTTCAAAAACATCCGAAACCAATAAGCCCGAAAACCTTTCAGACCCTGTAGCCACCGCCAACTTTACTTCCCCCGATTTAATGGCCAGGTAAGCGTACTTAATAGCGTGCATACCTGCGCAGCATACACCTGAGGGCGAAACCACCTCGATCGCTTCAGCATCGGGCAGCCAGCCATGCGTCATCACACCGTGGCTCGGCATTACCTGGTCGGGCGATGAGGTACCGCAGGATAACAGTTCAATTTCTTTTATTTTAGCCGGATCGTCCTTAAACAACTCCTGCACCGCCAGGGCGGTCATCTGGGCATTGGTATGAGTAGGTTTCCCGTTCTTATCCAAAGCGTAATAACGGTTGATGATACCATTGTTACGCAGTACAATTTTTTTTGATTTAGACGGCCTGCCATCGATATAGCCCAAATATTCCTCCATTTCATCGTTCGAAACGGGCTCATTTGGGAAATAGGCAGCGGTAGAATTTATATAAACTTGTTGGGTAGACATCACTTTAAATTACTTGTAAATAGCTTTGTTTTTTAATTTTTATTCTTTTGGATGAAAATGGCCTGATAAATATCGCATCTAAGGTAAGCAGAACCGGGGCGCCCAAAAATAACGCCACGAAAAGATAGTACTTAAACGCCGAAAGCCACGGCCCTTTATTCTTCCTTCTAGCTATAAATTTGGCCCATACGGCAAATATGATCTTTGCTTTTCCCTCTATAAACATCAACGGGTATTTAACAACAACCGCTTTTTGCTCTAAAAGTTCTTCCTGCAAATTGCCCCAGTCGCCTTTGGCTAAATGCGCGGCAACCGTTTCACCAAATATCCTGGTATTTTTAATATCCTCATCGGCTACGCCAGGCTTTGGGAAGATGTTTAAATACTTGTCCCGCTTGCCCGTCAGCATCCAGTAAAAAATGGTGATGAAACTTATCGGGTTTGGGTGCTTATCCACCAAAGCGATATTGCCAACCAAATTCGCCTCCGCATCCTTCAATGATTTCCTGATCCTCACATAAGCATTCAGCCACATATTACGGCCGGCGCTGATGGTGATTACAGGAGTATCCTTTAAAATAGCCCCGAAATCCGGGTTGTTCAATAACGAGTTGGAAGGTATGCTTGGCGATAAAAACCAGGGCTGATAACCTAAAATGACCAGGTCATATTTTCTTTCCTTTAACCCAAGCGGCTCTAACGCGGTAGGCACACTTAACACACAATCCGGCATCACGGAGAAAAACCGGCTTCCTGTCCACGGAAAGGCATAATCGGTAACTGGTTTGATCTGCACTTTTTCAACTGTTGCACCTGTCTCAACGATCGGAGCAGTAAATGAATTGATAATTTCGCCTAACTGACCCGATTGCGTATAGTAAATTGCCAAAACTTTTTTATCCATTCTCCGGCAAAGTTAAAATTCTTCCTTATGCAACACCTTTGAATTTTCAGCGTAATCCAAAATGGCGTGCTGCACTGCCGGCGATAAGCCTTTAAAATTCTTCTGCACAAACTCTTTGTCTTTCCCGATATCCGACCGGTACTTTACAATTTTTGGCGCGTGCTCCTGTATCGCCAGGCGCAAAAAGTGAAATTCTGTATTATCATTATCAGCCAGTAGAGCCGTTTCCAGTTTAATTCGTCCCGCTTTAAAAAGGCTTAATCTTTCTTTCGGCCTTTTAGCCAGGCCCGCTTGTTTCATTAGCAAAGCTCCCTCATAGCCTTCTTTCTCCTTTGCAGGGGCATCACTCTTCACCAAAGCTATTTCACTTTCAACAGCGGCTTTATCACCCGATTTCATAACCGAATAAAAATCAGCTTTGCTAAACTTCTGGGGCGCTGCTGCAGCCCTCACCGGCCCTGCAACCATCAAAAATATCCCGGTGATTACCGCGGCAAAAATTGTTATTCTTCTCATAAAATATTTAAGCAGTCCCAAACATAATAAATGCCCGCGCAATAACCATGAAAGGCATCAACTCTTCTATTACTTAATAATGGTTTATATAACAAACTATTCACAAGTCGTTATATTATCGGGCATCATGCTATAAAACTAATTTACTTTTGCTTACTTTGAGGCTGCAATTTTTTTTGTAAATAATTTTATTGCCTTTAACAATACCCCTGTTAAGACAAGCTAAGGTTATAAAAGTTTAAAAATAATTAAGTGAGTAAAAACGTGCCGTTTTCGGGCCTGTGGGCTATAATTTTAGGTGGATCAAGCGGATTTGGATTTGCCTCGGCAGAAAAACTGGCCCAACATGGTATGAATATCGCCGTTCTTTACCGGGAAACAGCTATTACGGAGAAACCGTTACTGGTAAAGCTCGCCAAAATAGCCTCCGAAAACGGGGTAACTATTCTTCCATACAATTTAAATGCGCTCAACCTGCAAGGGCGTGAATCCTTTATACAGCAATTTACCGCTGCCGCGGGAAACTCAAAGCACAAAGTCAAATTGTTGCTTCATTCCATCGCGCGGGGTAATTTAAAACCTTTGGCAGCCGAAGGCGGGCAGGATGAGCTTTCTGTAGAAGATATCCAGTTTACTACTTATGCGATGTCAAACAGTTTGCTTGATTGGGCAAGGACCCTTTTGGACGCCGAACTATTTCATCCTGATGGCCGCATCATCGGCCTGACAAGTGAGGGCGCACATAAACATTGGGACGGATATGCTGCGGTTTCCATTGCCAAAGCATCCCTGGAGAGCCTTGCAAAATATATGGCGGTGGAATTCAGCAAGTTCGGATTAAAAACAAATTTGATCCAGGCGGGTATTACAGATACTTCATCGTTAAAAATGATACCAGGGAGCGAAAAACTATTGGAAATTGCCGCAACAAGAAACCCGATGGGCAGGATGACACAGCCGGAAGATGTGGCAAAAGTCATCTATTTACTATGCACCGATGAAGCTTTCTGGATAAATGGTTCCCTAATTCATGTTGATGGCGGGGAGCATTGTAAGTGATGTGCGAATATGCAAATGTGCGGATGTGCAGATGATTTTAAATATTGAATGATGAAGTTATATAGGTATATAGTTAGTTTAATTCATGCGCTTTTCATCTTCGTACCCGTAATTTGCAAATCGATACATTTGCATATTTGCACATTTACGCATCTGCACATTTACGCTTATGTATAACGATATATTAAACCTTTTGCCATATAAATCGTCTTTCCTTTTTGTGGATAATATCACAGAGCTAAGTGAAGATGGGGTAATAGGTGATTATACTTTAAGGGCAGACTCTTTTTTTTATGAAGATCACTTCCCCGGTAACCCGGTTACACCGGGGGTAATTATTACCGAAATTATGGCGCAAATAGGGCTGGTGGTATTAGGCTTGTTTTTATTGACAAGGGACCCTGAGTTTAGTAACAAAACAGGTGAGGCAACGTTTCCCCTGTTTACATCAACGGAGGTCTCTTTTCATAAAATGGTTTTACCGGGGCAAAAAGTAAAGGTTATTTCAGAGAAACAATATTTTCGTTTCGGCAAGCTGAAATGTTATATAGAGATGTTTGATAGTTCGGGTGATACAGTGGCAAAAGGAATGTTTTCGGGTATTGTTAAAAGGATGGATATAAAAAATGGATAGACGTGTGGTGGTTACCGGCTTAGGGGTTGTTTCCCCTAACGGTGTTGGGTTGCCCGCATTTTTAAATGCCATCCAAAAAGGAATATCAGGGATAAAGTTTGTACCGCTGTACCAGGAACTTAACATGAGCTGCCAGGTAGCCGGTCTCCCTGATTTTGAATGGGATGGTTTAAAGAAATATATCTCTGATGTCACCTTTCATGGTTTAAAGGGAACTAATATTGGTTACGGCATCACGGCCGCTATGGATGCCTGGATAGATTCGGGCATGCCTATGGATACTGATGAGCCCCGCTGGGAAACTGGCTGTGTTTTTGGTAACAGTACACCGGATACCGAAGCTATGAAAAACGTGATAACCCGGGTAGATAAAGGTGAGGCCAAAAAATTAGGTTCGCGCGTAGTGGAACAAACTATGAATAGTGGTGTTACTTCCTATATATCAGGCCGTTTGGGCCTGGGGAATAAGATAATTACCAATTCATCAGCATGCGCAACCGGCACACAGGCTATTTTAATGGGATACGAGTATATTAAACATGGCTTTGCCAAACGCATGGTGGTGGGCAGCAGCGAGCATGTGGATACTTACGTTTTTGGAACGTTCGATTCCATGCGTGTTTTATCGCGCAAGTTTAATGATCGCCCCGAACAGGCTTCGAGGCCAATGAGTGCTACCGCAGGCGGGTTCGTCCCCGGTTCAGGTGCAGGGGCATTAATTTTGGAGGACCTTGAATTTGCCTTACAGCGCGGCGCAACCATTTATGCCGAAGTGCTGGGTGGTTCAAGCAATTCGGGCGGGCAGCGGGGCGGCGGCTCGATGACGGCGGCTAATTCAACAGGTGTGGTAAGATGCATTGAAGAGGCTATAACTAATTCGGGTATTCATCCGCAGCAAATTGACCTGTTAAGCGGTCACCTGACAGCCACGATGGCCGATAGGCAGGAAATAAATAACTGGAGCAAAGTATTGGGTAGAAGCGGAAAAGATTTCCCTTTAACCAATTCACTCAAATCCATGGTCGGGCATTGTTTAAGCGCCGCCGGGTCTATTGAATCAGTGGCATCCGTTTTGCAGATCATGCATGATTTTGTGCATCCGAATATTAATTTAGAAGATCCAAACACAGAGATAACTAATACGGTAAGCCCCGAAAGCTTGCCGGTAACTATGATAAAAAAGGAAATTAATATTGTAGCCAAAGCAAATTTTGGTTTTGGCGACGTTAATTCCTGCTTAATATTTTCAAAATTTAATAACTGATGACGAGAGAAGAAACGCTGAACGAGCTTAAAAAAGTTTTTGCGCCCTATACAACACATAAAGAATTGCTTGACAGTATTAATGATAATACCGATTTGATACAAGATCTGAAGATCAATTCGGCTAATTTGGTTGATATTATTATCGATGCGGAAGCTAAATACGATATAGAAATTGATTACGATTCGGCTGATAAGATGACCAATGTGGGTACCTGTTTGGATGTGATCACCGAAAAACTTGGCCAAAGAAAATGACCGGCACGGGCAATGATATTGTAGCGCTAAAGGCTATAAATGTTGTCCGTACAAAACAGTCTAATTTTTATTCAAAGATCCTTTCAGCTGCCGAAAAGACTCTTTACGATGAGCAGTTTGCAAATACATTAGCCTTCGAAAACTTCGTTTGGCTACTGTGGTCTGTTAAGGAATCTGCTTACAAATACCTGCAAAGGTTTACGCCGGAACTTGTTTTTTCGCCTACCAGGGTCAGCATTCAAACGCTTGCCCCCCCGGCGCAGCACTCGTTAAAGATATTTGAAGGGGCTACCATAGAGGACAATGGCTTTGACGATCAAGCTGGTTATAAGGGCGTTGTAAAGTGCGGCAGTACTCAGCTGTATTCGAGGTCGATAATCAACCACGATTTTATTTTCTCCGTAGTAAATGGGGAGGATGATTTTACACATACGTGCTGGGGTATCCGTTTGATCGATTCATCTGAAACAGAGTATCAATCCAAAGCCGTACGGAAATTTTTGATTGATAAACTTGATGGCCTTTTCCCTGATATGGCTTTTACTATAGAAAAAAGCCCGGAAGGTATTCCTGCATTATTTAACGGAACAGAAGTAACGAACATACCTGTTTCATTAGCCCACCATGATCGTTATATTGCCTATTCTTTCCAATTAAAATAATCAGAATGGAAACTTCTTCCAACCGCCGCAATTTTGTAAAAACCACCGCAGCAGGATTAGGTCTGCTCACGTTACCCGGTCTTTTACAAGCTCAGCCTCCCACCACTGCAGAAAAGAAAAAGATCGTTTGCTTCGGCGCACATCCTGATGACCCGGAAAGCGGTTGTGGAGGTACATTAGCCCGGCTGGCTCAAAATGGCCATGAAGTGACCATCATTTACCTCACCACCGGCGAGACCGGAATTGAAGGTAAATCGCACGACCAGGCAGCCGCCATCCGTAAACAGGAGGCCATCAATGCCTGTGCAATTTTAAAGGCAAAACCGATGTTCGCCGGGCAAATTGACGGCGGTACCATTATGGATAATGCCTGGCTGGCCAAAGTGCAAAAGATGATCGCTGATGAAAAACCTGATATGGTTTTTACACATTGGCCCGTCGATAGTCATAAAGACCATCAAATAGCTAGCCTGCTAATGATACAAACCTGGGTGCGTTCGGTGAAAAAATACCCGTTATACTTCTTTGAAGTATGCACCGGTGAGCAAACCATGATTTTCAAGCCAACAGATTATGTGGATATTTCAGACACGCAGGAACAGAAGCGGAAATCAGTTTATTGCCACGTAAGCCAGGACCCGCCTGGGATTTATGGCTGCGGTCACGCGTCGATGGAAGATTTCAGAGGGCGCGAGCTAGGTGTAAAAGCCGCCGAGGCTCTTGTATTAATGACCGGAAAGGGCCAGCGCTCCATGATCGAACACTTATAAATCGCTATAGTTCAGCTATATAGGTTAGTAATGTGAATAGTCCTCTCCAAAGGAGAGGATTTAAAAATGCACGGCGAGTGGACTCACCCCCACTGCGCTGGTCGACCCTCTCTGCTGCGCAAAGAGGGTTGAAAAAAGGGTATTTACAAATTTACGAAACCATTTTGAATGTTTTACTGACACTGTTTTGTCAGTACATTTATAGTTAAATTTCTTAACTATTATGGTGTGGCGATTCGGTGTAGCATGTGTTGCGCTACGCTACACCCAAGCGTGGACAAAACGGCTTCTTTGGGGTGCTTGAAGCAGGATTATTCGAAAATGTCCCCGCTCCCGCGAGTTTGCAACTCGTGGTTGTGCATTGTACAGTTGATAATTACAATAAGATAAATTAATCTATCCACTCAAACTTTGTATAAGGTACCAGTACTTCGGGTATCTTAATTCCTTTTTCAGTCTGGTTATTTTCCAATAAAGTTGCCACAATACGCGGTAAAGCTAACGCGCTGCCATTCAGCGTATGCGCCAGTTGCGTTTTGCCTTCGGCATTGCGGAAACGTAGTTTTAAACGGTTACTCTGGAAGGTTTCAAAATTGGACACAGAAGATACTTCCAGCCAGCGTTGTTGTGCGGCGCTCCAGGTTTCCATATCGTAGGTTAAGGCAGATGCAAAACCCATATCGCCGCCGCAAAGGCGCAATACGCGGTAAGGCAAACCTAATTTTTGTAATAATCCCTGCACATGCGCGCTCATTTGCTCCAGCAGGCTATAAGATTCATCCGGATGGGCTATCTGAACAATCTCCACCTTGTCAAACTGATGCAGGCGGTTCAGGCCACGCACGTGTGCGCCGTAAGAGCCTGCTTCGCGGCGGAAGCATTGCGTATAAGCACAGTTTTTAACAGGCAGTTCATCGGCCTTTAATATCACATCACGATATAGGTTGGTAACCGGTACCTCCGCTGTAGGGATCAGGAAAAGCTTGTCCTCATTGATGTAATACATCTGCCCTTCCTTGTCCGGTAATTGCCCGGTTCCAAAGCCGGATGCTTCGTTGACTACCAGCGGCGGGATCACTTCAGCAAAACCTGCTTTTTCAGCTTCATCCAAAAAATAAGCGATCAATGCCCGTTGCAGTTTGGCCCCTTTACCCAAATAAACCGGGAAACCGGCACCGGCTATTTTAACACCCAATTCAAAATCGATGAGCTTGTATTTGGCGGCAAGTTCCCAATGCGGTAATGCATTAGCAGGCAGTTGGGGTTTGGTGCCATTTTCCAGCACTACCTCGTTTTCCTCGGGGGTTAATCCTTTGGGTACAGATGCATGCGGCAGGTTAGGTAATAATACCAGTTTCTGCTGCAGGTTATTTTCAATTGTCGCCAGGTCATCGCCTAAGCCCTTGATCTGCTCCTTTAAAGCACCGGTTTTAGCCTTGATGGCTTCGGCTTCATCCTTTTTACCGGCGCGCATCAGTTCGCCTACCTGCTTTGCTGCCAAGTTAGCTTCGGCGGAAACATTATCCAAACGGCTTTGGGTTTGTTTGCGGTCATCATCCAGTTGGATCACCTCATCAACCAATTCGGGCTGTTTAAAATTTTTTACAGCCAAACGTTCTAAAACCTGTTCCCTGTTATCGCGGATATAACTAACTTGCAGCATTATTGTATTTTTTGACAAAGATATAAATAAGTCGATAGTCAATAGACCATGGTCCATCGTTATTTGGATTGAATGCTATGGTCTATCGTCCATGGACTATGGACAAATAATCAAACTGAATGCCTGGTAAACTCTACTTAGTACCCACCCCGATAGGCAACCTGGAGGATATCACTTTCAGGGCGATACGCGTTTTAAAGGAGGCCGACCTGGTACTGGCCGAGGATACCCGCACATCCGCGCCTTTGCTGAAGCATTTCGGGATCGAGAAAAAAGTGTTCGCGCATCATCAGCATAACGAGCATCAATCATCTAATGAGATCGTCCGCTTTTTGAAGGAGGGGAAAAACATTGCCCTGATATCAGACGCAGGCACTCCGGCCATTTCTGATCCGGGATTTTATTTGGTGCGTGAGGCTATTAAAAATGATATTGATGTTGAATGCCTGCCGGGTGCAACGGCATTTGTTCCAGCGCTGGTTAATTCGGGTTTTCCTACGGATCGTTTTTGTTTTGAAGGATTTTTACCGCTAAAAAAAGGCAGGCAAACACGTTATAAACAATTAGCTGAAGAGGAACGCACGATTATACTATACGAATCGCCGCACCGTTTTTTGAAAACGCTGGACGAGATGGCAACTTATTTTGGAAGCGAAAGACAAATATCCGTATCCCGTGAACTGACCAAAATGTTTGAAGAGACTGTACGCGGAACGGTGACGGAAGTAAAGCTTTATTTTGAAACTCATCCGGTGAAGGGTGAGTTTGTCATATGCCTGGCGGGGGCCTCGCCCAAACCCTCTGTAAAGGAGAGGGCTTATGCAGAAGAAGAATGAAAAAAAACATCACCTTATCCATCCTTTCGGGTTTACTATTATGGATCGCCTGGCCGCCTACGCCTTACAGTACCTTTTTATTATTTATAGGTTTTGTGCCGATGCTGGTGGCGATAGAAAATATCATTCAATCAGCGACAGCAAAAAAAGGAAAAAAGATATTCTGGCTTAGCTTCCTGGGATTTTTTGTCTGGAATAGCTTGTCTATTTATTGGGTTTATAACGCGTTAAAGATGATTGGGCCTGTGGTGGCCGCGCCTGTTACCCTCATCCCGTTTTCACTGGCGCCGCTGATGATGGCTACGGCTTGCTGGCTATATTACCGGGTTAGATTAGTTACTAAACGAGGCTGGGCCTTATCCGCGTTGGTGTGCCTTTGGGTAGGCTATGAATACCTGCACCAAACCTGGGACCTCAAATTCCCCTGGATGACCTTAGGCAATGGCTTTGCCGTCAGCCACCAATGGGTGCAGTGGTATGAGTATACCGGCGCATATGGCGGTACCGTATGGATCTGGGTGATCAATGTCCTCGGCTTTTTAATATATGACGGCCTGAATAAAAAACAATCTAAATACCGGCGAAAACTGATCATCGCTTTTGTATTGGTCTTGGTTTTCCCCCTTAGCTTTTCGCTGTACCGGTACAGCGCCTATACCGAGCAGCAAAACCCGGCAAATATTGTAATAGCGCAACCTAATATCGATCCTTATGAAAAACAGGGCATTATCCCTACTGCTCAGCAGGTGGCTATTTTAACACACCTGTCTGATTCCTTGGGCCAAAAAAACACCGAGTTTTTCATCTGGCCCGAAACGGCGATCACTCCACCGCAGCCTATCAATGAGGAGCAGGTACGCTTCAGTCCTTATTTTACGCAGGTTCAGCATTTTTTGAATAAATACAAAAACGGGAATGTGCTCACCGGGGCCGAAACCTACAGGATCTACAATTCACCCAAAACCAGCACCGCCCAGCCGCTCGACCCGCAGGAAAGTCAATTTTTTGATCGCTTTAACGCCGCTATCAATATTGAAAATTCGGCCGAGGTGCAATTCTATCATAAGTCAAAGCTGGTGCCCGGTGTCGAGGCCATGCCATTCGGCAAAGCGCTATCGTTCATGAAACCTGTTTTTGAACATTTGGGTGGCGCGGTCGGTGGCTACGGCGTTCAGGCTGAACCGGGGGTATTCTATTCGCAAAGCGGGATAGGCGTTGCCCCGGCCATTTGCTATGATTCGCTCTGGGGCGAGTGGATAGCGCAATCTGTCGGGAAAGGCGCCCAATTTATTACCATTATCACCAATGATGGCTGGTGGGGAAACACTTCCGGCAAGGACGAGCATATGGACTATGCCAAGCTACGTGCTATCGAAACCCGCCGATGGGTTTGCCAATCGGCTAACACGGGTATTTCGGCGTTTATCAACCAGCGTGGGGATGTGGTGCAGCATACGCAGTGGTGGGTTGCCACAGCGATCAAGCAAAACATCAACCTCAATTCAGAACTGACATTTTATGTGCTGCATGGCGATTACCTGGCAAAAATAGGCAGCCTCCTATCAATAGCTATTGTATTTTGGCTGTTGGTTGAAAAGGTGAAGACCAGGAGAAGAAAGCCCTCTTAGAGATTAAGTAATTTATATATAACATATATAGGTTACCTAAAAGGCCAACAGGTATTAATACATAGACATTAATATTATGCGCAAAATAAACAAAATTTGGGCCGCAACATTCTTGATAGTCTTAAGCTCAATTTTGCTGACCCCTGGTTGTATAATGGATTATTCTAACCACATGTTAAAAGTGCATAATAGCTCTAATAATAAGATCAGCATTTTATACTCTAATAACAACGCCCCTGCATAGACTGAGAATAATGTTGATTTTTATATAAGTGAGAATCAGGTAATCTATCCAGATTCAACCAATACTATAATTACGGTCGGCAAAGCTGATGCATGGCACAATTATATAACCGATGGCGCAAAAAAGAAACTTTTTATCTACGTGTTTTCTGTTGATGAACTCATCAAGTATAATGGAAGTGATTCCATGAATGAGTTACTTGCTATGCATAAATATTTGAAGATGATGGAATATTCAGAGGAGGAATTGATCAAAAATGATTGGTTGATAGAATATAAGAGTAATTAAATATAACCTTTCTTATATTTAAGCTCATCAGCATAAAAGATAATTCCAGAGTAACAACAATTTAAAGCCAATAACTAAGTTTATAGTTAACAAACTTAGCCATCACTTTAAATGAAAAAATCGTTCCTGCTCATTTTATCCTTATTCGCTTTTCTTTCGGCCTCAGCACAAAAACAGGATATCGATAACAGGATATACAACCCGGATAGCACCCATAGCCCACACAAGGCAGCTATGCGCTCATTAATGATCCCGGGCTGGGGGCAAGTATATAATCGCAGCTATTGGAAAGTACCTATAATTTATGGGGTATTAGGTTCTCTGGCATCGGCTATAGTCTCTAATCAGCAGCAGTATTCGCAATTTACGACCCTGGCAATAATTAAACGTTTGGGGTCGATACCTACGCCGTCAACCAGGTATTATTCTCTCTACAAACGTTACGAAAAGGCCTACATACAGTATTCCTATCTTTCTCAAGATAATTTAGCAGCTGCATCCAGTTTATTTGAGCGTAACCGTGATCTGAGCATTTTGGGATTAGCCGGTTTTTGGGGGATCAATGTATTGGAGGCGTATATCGAAGCGAAATTTATGCAGAGCTATACCATGGATAATAATTTATCTTTCAGGATAAGCCCGGCGATTATGTATCAGGGAAGCTACGCTGCCAGCAGCTCATTAATTCCGTCCATAAAGCTCACCTTATCGATCAACTAATTATCCCGGCTTACAATAAACTGCATCAGGTCAAAAATAGGCTGCCTGATGATCTTGCCGGTATGTATTCCGTTGGCTGCACATAATACTTTTAGCTCATCGGCAAAAACATAAGCTATTGAACCCACAAAATGGCATTTATACTTGTGGTATTGCGGGTATGATTTGATATTGGTTTCAATAAACTCGTCAAAGCCTTTTTTCAATAAAGCCTGCCCATAATCGGATTGCCTGATCTCATTTAAAAATTTAGCAAATGGGGCCAGGTAAGAATTTGCTCTTGGTTGCTGGTAAACATTATAGATCACTATTTCCTTCGTCAGCGAGTAAGCATTATTGAACAGGATACCGATATCGCCGGGCATATTACCATACAGAAAATCAGTGATGAGCGCCTTGCCAAACCAGGTGCCCGAGCCTTCATCGCCTAAGGTATATCCCAACCCATGCTTGCCCGAGTGCACATCCTCGCCATCAAAAAAAGAGATATTGGAGCCTGTTCCCAAAACACAGCAAAGCCCCTTCTCGTGCCCGGAAGTGGCGTATGCGCATCCCAAAAGATCGCTGTCAACGCTGATATAAGCTTTGGTAAATAACTGGCTAAGCGCATTCGAAACAATCTCATGCCTGTCGGGGCTGGAGCAACCTGCGCCAAAAAAGTAGATCTCAGTAATATCTGCAGCGTGGGCCACAAGGTCGGCACCCTGTTCCTGCAGGATTTTCACCATTTCTTTTTCCGTAAGGAAATAGGGATTAAGCCCCCCTGTTCTGAATTGTAATGGCTCTTGTTGGGGTACAGCAAGTAACCAATCTGTTTTAGATGAACCGCTGTCAGCAACTAAGATCATGTAGAAATCTCATCAAGTATTTTTTGGGTGAGTGGCTTATGAACAAATTGTGTGATGTACTTGTTGTTGACCGATTTTTTCATATCCGTTGGGTCCAATGATGATGACAGCATAAATATTTTTATGTTGTTTTTACCCTCAATATGCAGCTTATCATATTCCTGCAAAAATTCAAACCCCCCCATCATCGGCATGCGGATATCTAAAAAGATCACATCGGGCTTTACCAAACCAGCGCGCAGCTGATCAATGGCAGCAGTAGCCGATTGACTGACAATAACCTGGTCGGCAAAGTTGCCGCTTTCCAATATTCTGCGTGTGACAAAATTATCAATGTAATTATCGTCTATCAGCAAACAAGTTTTATAATTTGACATTCCTTTCAAAAATAGCTTTTATAAAAATAAAAAAGAATGTGTTAGCTTTTTTATTTATTTATTGAATATCAATGCTATTAGTGAGCTGTTTCAATGTTATCTCGGCTATTTTGGATTGATATTGCGCAGCAAAAAATTTCGATTCCGCATCCAGGTAATTCCTTTCCGCTTCGCGTATCTCCAGTGGGGTAATGTTGCCTAACTTGTATTTATCCAAGGATATCTGGAGGTTTTTACGTGCGATGTCCACATTTTTCGCACCCAGTTTTACCAGGTCGAGGCCCGACAGGTAGCTGATGTAAAGATCATTGATCTGCGCCTCTACGTTCAGTTGGGTTTGTTTGTAGCTCAACTGGGCATTTTCGATCCCGATCTTGGCGTTTTTTTCCAGCCGGTTTTGATTGAAGCCGTTGAATATATTGATAGATGCGGTAAGCCCGTAGTTAAAGCCATTAGTATTTTGCGTCCGGGTAAAGCCGGCGGGGGTTTTGCTGTTGCTCACCGTGTAGCCCGATGTTAAAGCAACCTGTGGATAACGCGTTGCTTTAACCTGCCGCAAATTGATCTCGGATAAGCGCTTATTGATCTCGGATAATAATATCGTTGGATTTTGATTTTGTGCTTTAGCCAGGATATCACCCAACACCAGTTTCTCATCTACAACTATCGTATCAGCTACTGAGAAGTCAGTCTGAAGATCACGTACTAACAATTGGTTAAGCTGAACTTTGGCTGATCTGAATTGCTGTAGTTGCGTTAAATAGTTAGCTGTATCCGTATTGAGATTTACCTGCGCATTCAATACATCAAGCCCGGACGCCCTGCCAACCTGGTATTTATCATTGGCATAGCGCAGCTGTGTCCTCGAAATATCAATTGCCCCTTTCAACGCGATGATCTGCTGATTTTGGTTGATCAGGTTAAAATAGGTCGCCATTACATTGCTGATGGTACCTAATAATGTATCGCGCATCGCAACTTCGCTATACTGGCTCAATTGCTTCAACTGGTCATAATTGGCAAACATGCCGAATCCATTAAAAATAGTCCAATTTAAGTTTGGGCCGAAACTCACATTGCTGTTATTAGCACCGTTAATAGTGGCTGATGTACCATCGCTGCGTACCTGCTTGGTATTCTGGATGCTATTGGTCGAAGTAAAGGCACCACTAACCACAGGCAGCATACCGGCAGCGCCGGGGGTAACATTATTTTGGGCGATGGTGGAATTATTTTTAGCCAGTTGTATGTGATAGTTGTTCTTTAACGCTATTTCTATCGCATCTTTCAGAGTAAGCATTGGGGGTGCGGTTTGCGCCCTGCTATATGCGATGATGAATATGCAGCAAAAAATCAGGCAAATTATTTTCTTCAGATCCATCTTGCTTAATAGTTTTCAATCAATTTAGGTTCTTTGTCTTCTTCTTCTACAGGCGGCTCTGCATCCGGGTCGTGGTGTTCTTTTGGCGCGAGGATCATATACATCATCGGGATGATATACAACGTCAGTACCAGGGAGAACAACATACCGCCCATGATCACAATACCCAGTGAAACCCGGCTTTTGGCACCCGCACCCAATGCGAACGCGATAGGAACCGAACCAAGTACTACAGCCAAACTGGTCATCAGGATAGGGCGTAAGCGTGAAGTCGCGGCTTCAACCACCGCTTCATATTTTGACAGGCCATGTTCCATACGCTGGTTAGCAAACTCCACGATAAGAATACCATTTTTGGTAACCAGACCCACCAGCGTGATCATACCAATCTCGCTGAATATATTCAATGTTTGGTTGAATAGCCACAGCGATAAAAATGCACCAGCAATTGCCAGGGGAACCGTCATCATCACAATGAATGGGTCTATAAAGCTTTCAAACTGGGCCGCCAATACCAGGTAGATAAGCAATAAGGCAAATGCAAACGCGAACCCGATATTGGATGAGCCTTCGGCCGCATCACGCGATGGGCCGCTAAGCGCGGTACTGAAGGTCTCGTCCAGCATACTTTTGGCAATGCGGTTCATTTCGTTAATGCCATCACCCACGGTATGCCCTGGCGATAAGCCCGCGGATATGGTAGCCGACTTATAACGGTTAAAGTGATAAATAGCAGGAGGAGTTGCGTCCTCATCCATCTTCACTACGTTGTCCAGCTGTACGAGATTACCCTTTGTGCCCCGAACATAAACAGTTTTCAGGTCCAGCGGCTGATCTCGGTTTGCACGGTTTACCTGCCCTATCACCTGGTATTGTTTACCATTGATCAGGAAGTAAGCCATACGGCCGTTACTATAATATAATTGCAGAGCCTGTGCTATATCAGATACCGATACACCCAAGTCCCGGGCACGATCACGGTCGGTAGTGATACGGATTTCAGGCTTGGTAAATTTCAGGTTGACATCCGTACCCTGGAATACCGGGCTTTTGGACACTTCGGCAAAAAAATCAGGCAGTACCTTTCGTATCTTTTCAAAATCCTGGTTCTGGATCACAAACTGTACCGGCAATGACGTACGCGCACCGCTACCCCCGCCGCTTATGGTTTGTTCTTGTATCACCAGCGCCCTGGCATCAGGGAAACGGCTTAGCTTTTTGGTTAGATAATCCGCTAACTGTTGCTGGGTTCGGGTACGCTCATCCGGAGGTACCAGCCCGATACGCCCAAAACCTGAGTTGGCCGAGCCGCCGCCGCCGCTGCCGGGCGAAATCACTTCAATATTTACATTGGCTTCCGGTATAGAATCATTAACCAAGTCACCAACCCTATCCATATACTTGGTCATGAACTCATAGGTGGCACCTTCCGAACCGGTAACCGAATAGCGTAATAAACTCTTATCATCCAAAGGCGCCAACTCATAAGGCACCACATAGTACAGCACGACCGTTATCGCTAATGATATACCCAGCAGAACAAACGACACCCACTTCACTTTCATAAACTTGACCAATGTTTCTGTATAAGAGTTGGTCATGTTCACAAAAAATGGCTCTGTTTTCTCGTAAAATTTTGATTTTTTTGAATTCTTACGGATCAGCTTAACGTTAAGCATTGGCGTTAACGACAATGATACAAAAGCCGAGATCAATACGGCCCCGGCCACCACCACCGCAAACTCCCTGAACAATCGCCCGGTAAAGCCCTGTAAAAATATGATAGGTAAAAACACAGCGGCAAGGGTAACGGATGTAGATATTACCGCGAAGAAAATTTCTGCTGATCCTTTAAAAGCAGCCTCCCTAATCGGCATCCCGGCCTCCACCTTTTTATAAATGTTCTCCGTGACGACAATACCGTCATCCACCACCAGGCCTGTCGCCAATACAATGCCAAGCAAGGTCAATATATTGATGGAAAACCCAAAGACATACATGATGAAGAAGGCCCCGATCAACGAAACCGGTATATCGATCAGCGGGCGGAAAGCGATAAGCCAATCGCGGAAGAACAGGTAAATGATAATTACCACCAGCACAAAGGAAATAAGCAGTGTTTCCTCCACCTCTGTAATGGATTGGTTAATGAATTTGGTATTATCCAAAGCCACTTTCAGGGCGATATCTGGTGGCAGGTCCTTTTTTATCTGCGCAAGCCTCACATAAAAATCTTTGGCGATTTGTACATAATTAGCTCCTGGCTGCGGGACGATAGCCAAACCAATTTCGGGTATACCTGATTCCTTCAGGGATGTCTCTTCATTGGCACTACCCATTACGGCATAGCCAACATCGCTAAAGTGGATCACCCTATTGCTATCGGCACGGATGATGAGGTTATTAAAATCTTTTTCGGTAGATAACTTACCTAATGCCCGGATGATCACCTCGGTATTGTTGCCTTCGATTTTACCCGCAGGCAATTCCACGTTCTCCAAATTCAGCGCGTTGCTGATATCCGTAGCCGTTAAACCCAGCGATGATAATTTATTGGGATCGATCCACAAACGCATAGCGTATTGGCGCTGCCCCTGGATATTGATGGCGCTCACACCCGGTATAGTCTGCAAGCCTTCCTGCAGCACATTTTCGGCGTAATCATCTACCTGTGTTATGTTGCGGGTATTGCTGGTTACGGTAAGCGTAATGATGTTATCCGCACTGGCATCAGCCTTGGTTACTACCGGCGGCGCATCAATATCCTGTGGTAGCTGGCGTTGCGCCTGACCAACCTTATCACGCACGTCATTAGCCGCGGTTTCCAAATCAGCATCCAGGTTAAACTCAACGGTAATTTGACTTTGTCCTACGGAGCTCGTGGATGATATATTCCGAATGCCCGGTACTCCGTTGATATTTTTCTCTAATGGCTCGGTGATCTGCGATTCAATTACATCTGCGTTGGCACCGGAATAGCTTGTACTTACCGTAATGATGGGAGGATCAACCGAAGGGAAATCCCGGATGCCCAAAAACTTGTACCCGATGATACCAAATACCACGATAACAACAGACATTACTGTCGCAAGCACCGGTCTTTTTATACTTACTGAGGATAAACTCATGGTATTTACTTAATAACTTTTACAACTTTTAAATCAACCTTTGGCCGCATCTGGATAATACCCGACACCACCACGCTATCGCCTGCGTTGATCCCTTTGATGATCTGAATTTTGGTATCCGTTCTCAGATCGGTTTGTACCGGTTTTGCAAGCGCCTTGCCATTATGATAAACATACACAATGCTGCTTTTCAGGTCGGGGATAACGCATTGGGTAGGTATCATGATGGTTTTTGGCATCTGGTCAAGTGTTAAATTGATCTTGGCAAATCCGCCGGCGGTAAGCAACCCTTTTGGGTTTGGCGCTTCGGCACGCACGGTTATAGTGCGCGAAGCAAGATCGATGTTGGGCTCTATAGCATATACTTTAGCAGTAAATTTTTCCCTCGAACTTTCCACACCAAATTTGATCTTGCTGCCTATGTTTATCAAAGCCAGGTATCTTTCAGGAACAGAAAAAGTAATTTTTGCGGGATCGATATTTACCAGTGAGGCGATAGTTGCACCCGGTACCAAATATCCGCCCGGACTAACATTCCTCAACCCGATAGTACCCGAAAAGGGCGCGCGTATCTCTGTTTTGTATATCTGCGCCTTTACCACATCGCCTTGTGCCTTTAGGGTATTCAGCGAAGTTAACGAAGTATCGTACTCCTGCTTGCTGATGGCTTCCTTTTGCAATAAAATGCTATTGCGGTATTCATTTTGTTTGGCCAACGCTACCTGGTATTCATTTTGCTTTAATGATGCTACGAGGTCCTGGTTATAAACCTTAAGCAACAACTGCCCCTTTTGTACCCTGGTACCTTCTTTAAAATAAATGCCTGTAATGTTGCCCGCGGTTTCGCTCGTCAGGTTCACTTTTTCGTTAGCATCAATGGTTCCGGTCACATCAATACTGTTGATCACGATGGTATCTTTCGCGATCATGATATTCACAGGCACGGGACCGGTTTTTCGCTTGGCGCCTTTTTTACTGGCGTTAGCCATAGCCTCCTTGCCTTTAGGACTATAAAATTTGTTATAGATCAAAAAGCCGATGAGCAGGGCCAGCGCGATGTATATGTAATACCTGGTTCTCATAAATTTATATTCATTGTGTTTAAGGTCGAATTATTGCGTTTGAAAGTTGTTCAGGTTTTCCTGCATTTTATATAAAACACTGTTAAAGATCAGCATTTCATCTTCTGATATATCCCCGGTTATGCTTTTATTCATTTGTTCAAAAGCTTGTACGATTTCTGGTACAGCTTTTTTAGCTTTTTCGGTCACCTTTAATAAGTGCTCTCTTCTGTCGGCAGGGTTGATCTCCCGGTAAACAAACCCTTCTTCGGACAAAGTATCAATAATAGATACCATAGATGATTTATCCTTGCCTAACATTTCGCCTAATGCTTTTTGGGTAAGCACCCCGTCGTGATAGCAGATCAGCGTCAGCACATAATAATAACGGTTGATGTCTAAGTGGTCTATATTTTTGGCTAATTCACTAAGATACAATTTACCAAGGCGAATCAGCTTACGGGATATGGGTTCTACTAATTTCACTTTATCCATTGCGGGTACAAAGTAAATGGATAAACCACAATAATAGTTTCATGTATCAACCATTTTACAACCAACAGCTTAGCTTGTTGTGTTACACTTTTTAATTTTTTTATAAATTGCCGGCATGAAACTGTCACGATTAACAATCCTTTTTTCTTTATTATTGCTTTTGATGAATCAAACTACCAAGGCGGCGGGTAATACGCAGATCAGGTATACGGTCACCTTCCCGGAAGCCCAGGCCCACTACGTGGATATTGAAATGAGCATTACCGGTTTGAAGCAAAACACTTTGGACCTGAAAATGCCTGTTTGGACACCCGGCTCCTACTTGGTGCGGGAATTTGCCAAAAATGTGGAGTCATTCAGCGCCGAAGCCAATGGAAAAGCTTTGGATGCCAAAAAGATCCGCAAAAATATATGGCGGATGCATACCGAAAACGTTTCGGCTGTAACGGTGAAATATAGGGTTTACTGCTTTGAGATATCGGTACGCACCAGCTTTGTGGATGTATCACACGGTTTTCTGTCATCATCGGGCGTGTTCATGTACCCGGATGGTATGCTGATGCACCCGTCTACCATTCATATTATACCTTATAAAGGCTGGAGCAAAGTTTCTACCAGTTTGGATATGGTGAATAACGATCCGTTTACATTGCACTCGCCCAACTATGATATTTTATTCGATTCGCCTATAGAGGTGGGTAACCAGGATGTTTTTGGATTTGACGCTGCCGGAGTTAAATACGAAGTAGCGATGTACGGGGGTGGTACTTATGATAAGGAACGCCTGAAAAAGGATATGCCCTCGATTATTGAACGCGAGGCCGCTATTTTTGGTGAAAACCCCAATAAACGCTATGTTTTCATCGTACATAACCATGCCAGGGGCGGAGGTGGTTTAGAACACTTAAGCTCAACTGTTTTAGGTGCTTCGCGCGAAGCTTATTCATCAGAACGTGGTTACCAGGGCTTTTTAAGTTTGGTAGCACACGAGCATTTTCACTTGTGGAATGTAAAGCGTTTACGCCCGATCGCATTGGGGCCGTTTGATTATGACAACGAAAATTATACTACCGACCTATGGATAGCCGAAGGATTTACAGCCTATTACCAGGATATCATTGTGCGGCGCACTAATCTTTATCCTCCTGATAATTATTTGGGAATTTTAGCTACAGATATTAATGTCGTGGTCAATCATCCCGGCAATAAACTACAAACGCTGGCCGAATCCAGCTACGATGCATGGATAAAATATTACAGACCCAATGAAAATTCGGGTAATATTAATATTTCCTATTACAACAAAGGCTCCATCATGGCCTTGCTATTTGATCTCGAAATCATTAATGATTCGAAGAGCAAATACTCGCTGGATGATGTAATGAAATACATGTATACCACCTATTACAAAACCAAAAAGCGTGGCTATACAGATCTTGAATTTAAGCAAGCAGTTGAAAAATTCAGCAGCAAAAACCTGGATGAGTTCTATAAAAAATACATCTATGGCCTGGCCGATATCGATTATGATAAATACCTCGGCTATGCGGGCTATCATTTAACCGATGAGCTTGCTGATAATAACGACCCCGGCCTGGGTATTGCTACAGCGACAGCCGCCGGCAAAACAACTGTTTCAGGCGTATTTCGCGGCAGTTCGGCCTGGGTTGATGGCGTAAATGTGAATGATGAAATAACCGCTGTTGACGGCAATAAACTGACAGACATGAGCACTATCCTGACCGGGAAAAAAGTTGGCGATAAGATCACCCTATCTGTAATACGGGATGGGCTGCCCATGGATCTGCCGGTTACCTTGTTGAAAAAAACACAGATCAAATATAAGATAGACAGCCTGGACAATCCTACTCCGCAACAACTGGAGGTTAGGAAGAAATGGCTGAGTTTATAAATTATTAATCACCAAGCAAATAACAAAGCCGCCCCGCTAAACCGGGGCGGCTTTGTTGCTTATAACTTAAAAAATATAAAACATTTTGCCCCTTTTGCGACTTATATAAGTGAAAAACAGAATAATAAACTAAAAACATCAACCATGAATTCATTATTGTATATCGTTGCCGTTATCCTCATAATTGGATGGGCATTGGGGGTATTTGTATACTCCGTAACCGGATTAATACATGTATTATTAGTAATTGCAATTATAGCCATCATATTAGGGCTGATCAGGCGGCCAACAGCCATTTAAAAAATGTCAGTCTAATAAAAAAGCCACTTTAATAGTGGCTTTTTTGCATTAGTACATTTTATAAATAATAAAAGCCACCCGAAGGCAGCTCTTATCACTCATCACATTATCAGTTTATTTCTTTTCGCTTTTGGCAGATTGATTGATGCTGCCTTCGGCGATTTGAGTAAGCAGGCTATCCGCATTTTTTTCTTCCTGCAGGGTAGCGTCCAATATCTCGGCCGCTTCATTATAGCCCAGCACGCTTGCTAAAGTTTTTAAGGTGCCATAAGAAGCAATCTCATAATGCTCTATTTTTTGTGCGGCGGATATAATACCGACGTCGCGGGTGAGGGTGCCCTTTTCAGTTTCGGACACGATTTCATCACCTTCTTTGATCAGGCCTGCCATTGCTTCACATTTTACTGCTACTGCTTTTTCCCCAATGGATTCAAAAGCCTGCTCCAAACGGGTTACATGAGTTTCCGTTTCTGCAAGGTGATTTTCAATGGCGGTTCTCAGTTCATCACTCGTTGCAGCTTTTGCCATTTTGGGCAATGCTTTTACCAGGTTTTTTTCGGCCCAGTAAATGTCTTTCAGTTCATCAATGAATAATTCATTTAATGCCGATTCGGTCACACCAGTAGCCATTTCTGATGGATTTGATTTTGTTTTTGTGGTTGCCATAATGTAGATTTTTTTTTATGTTTTTCATACATAATTACATACAACTTTTATTTAAGTTTTAATATTTAGAAAATTTATTAATTAGAAAATTATTTTATCGTGCGTGTTATGACTTCAATAATTCCAGTGCTTTTTTCAGATCATTTTTGCTTTTTGTTAAATTCTTCCAGGGGTCATCTGTCTTTTTTACCCGTTCTCTCATATTATGAATAGTGAAATTGGACAGCTTCAAATCTTCATTTACCTCATGCCAATGCAATGGCGCAGAAACAGTTGCCCCCGGTTTGGGTCTTACTGAATAAGGGCAGGCTATGGTTTGCCCGCGCCTGTTTTGCAGAAAGTCAATGTAGATTTTATTTTTCCGCTTCGCGGGACTTCTTTCAACGCTGGTGGTATCCGGCAATTCGTCATGGATCAGGTTGGCGGTGTATTCGGCAAACATCTTTACAAAATCATAATCATACTTCGCACCCAAATAACAATAAATATGCAGCCCCTTTGAACCGGATGTTTTAATAAATACCTCCAGCTTCATCCGGTCGAATATCTCCTTGGTTTTTTGCGCCGCCTCAATGACCTGAGAGAACGGCACATCATGCGGATCAAGGTCGATCACCACAAAATCAGGATTATCCGGCTTTTTATAGGAGCTCAGCCAGGGATTGATCTCAATGCAGCCCAAATTCACCATATACAGTAAAGTTGCCGCGTCATCGCCAATGATATAATTAATGTTCTTATCATTACTTTCCGAATACAACGGCTGGGTTTTTACCCACGCCGGCAGGTGACTCACATCCACATCCTTTTGGAAAAAGCCTCCGTCCTCAATACCATTTGGCTGTCGGCGCATGGATATCGGCTTATCCTTCAAATAAGGCACAATATATTCGGCCATATCCTTATAGTAGTGGATCAGCTGGCCTTTGGTGATGCCTTCCTCTTTCCAGAAAACTTTTTCTAAATGCGTTACTTTCAATTGCTTTTTGCCGAAGGTGATCAATTCCTCATCGGCCAATTGTTTATCGGGTGTTTCCATAACTACTTTTTGAGTTTCCTTATCTGTTCGTAATCCCTTAAAAACCGGGTGGCGCAAATGCCTTTCCTCTGTCCACTCCGAATACCACACCTCGCAAATCAGCTTGGGCTTTAGCCAGGTAACCCTGCTGCGCTGGTGAACCTTCTCTTCAAAGGGCTTTTGGTCGGTCTCTAAAGGCTCCAGCTTGGCATATAATTCCTTTATCCCGGCCTCATTAAACCCGGTTCCACAGTTGCCTATGTACCTGATCTTTTCCCCTTCATTAATTCCCAGTATCAAAGCCCCGAAATGCTTACGCGAACCCGTAGGCGCGGTATATCCGCAAATAATAGCCTCCTGCGAATTTTGCAGTTTAAACTTCAGCCACCGGTCGGTACGCTTGCCGCTGTTGTAATAGCTTTTCCCATCTTTACCAATGACACCTTCCCAACCCTCTTTTTTCGCTTTGGCCAACAGGTCGGTTCCCTTGCCAACTATGTGGTCATTATAAATAATAGAGGGGCTATTTAAAGGTTGAATCAGTGCTTTTAATAATTCTTTGCGCTTTAATAATTCCAGGTCGCGCAGGTCGTGCCCTTTGAGACTTAGCAGATCGAACACATAAAATTTTAAAGTCCTGTCGGCTTTATCACCGTCATAATTCTGAATATCCTGGAAACGGCTGCGGCCCTCTTTATCTTCAATCACCAATTCGCCGTCAAGTATCGCATCGCCTTCTATCTGTTTCAGTTCATCCGTTATTTTTTGATACTGATGCGTGAAATCTATGCCATTTCTTGAGGTTAGTTTGGCCTTTTTCCCGGTATGCCCTATAGCCCGGTAACCATCCAGTTTACGCTCGTAGATCCAATCCTCATGATCAAAAACCTTGGCTTCTAATTTGGCCATCATGGGCGTATAGGCTTTGCCTGCAACCGGCTCATCCTCTTCTTCGTCAAGGTCCGGACTTTTTTTTTCAGCCTTAGCTTTTTTGATATGGCGTAATGAAGTTGCCTCACCGCTTTTATTGTTCCGCATTTTTTTTATTTCAGCCGGAACAAGGTCTTCACTGTTATATTTTTTGGTGACTGCAAAATCATCTTTATGCTTGATCAGCAGCCAGGAATTGTCTTCGGCACTGCGGAGTTTCACCAATACAAATTCGCCTTTTAATTTTTCACCATTGAGCCTGAATTTCAGGTCGCCCGACTTTAAACCAGCGCGCAGTGTTTTTACATCATCCGCCCGCGACTCGGCTAAGGATTCATACGTACCATGATCCCATATCATCACCACACCCGCGCCATAATTGCCGTTGGGGATGATGCCCTCGAAATGCTGATAGTCTATAGGGTGGTCTTCCACCATCATAGCCAAACGTTTGTCGCCGGGGTTCATGGATGGACCTTTTGGTACGGCCCAGCTTTTTAGTGTGCCATCCAGCTCCAGCCTGAAATCGTAATGCAGGTGCGAGGCATGATGGCGTTGGACAACAAAAGATAATTGCTTGCCCGTACCTTTCCCACTTTTTGGTTCGGGTGTTTTATGGAATACCCGTTTTTTTACATAATCAACCAGGCTCATGTTATGCCCCCTTCCTTGTGTTCAAACTTTCCATTAGTTGTTCGTACAGGTCATCGCCTTTGGCTTTATGCGGTTTCAATTTCTTGATGGTTGGTCGTTTGCCTTTAGCTTTCGCCTTGATGATCTTCAGCAGCTCATCATTGTATTCATCCTTAAATTTGGATACGTCAAAATCCTCGGCATACTGGTTGATCAGCGCCAGGCCCACGTCCAATTCTTTTTTACTTACGCTAACATCGGGGTCGATATTCAATTCATCCGTGTCGCGGATCTCCTGCCCAAAGCGGATGCGCGTTACTACCAGCACATTCTCTACCGGGTGCACAATGCACAGGCTCTCGGTACTGCGCAAAACAAACCGCGCCAAGCCAGCCTTGCCTGATTTTTTCAGGGCCTGTAATAAAAGGGCGTAAGCTTTATTCTTTTTGGTATCGGGTTCGGTGTAATAGGAGGTCTCATAGAACATGGGGTTCACATCAGCGATATCCACAAAGCTTTCGATCTCGATCACCTTGCTTTTTTCGGGCGCAGCATCTTCAAAATCGCGTTCCTCCACCACCACATATTCATCATTAAGCTTATAGGCCTTTACAATTTTGTCATAAGGCACTTCCTTATGCGTATGCTCATTGACCCGCTGGAAACGTATGCGCGAATGGTCGCGACCATCCAGCATATCCAGGTCGAGCGAACTTGATTGTACAGCAGAGTACAGTTTGACGGGAATACTTACCAGCCCAAAACCTACCGAACCTTTCCATATTGATCTCATAGCCAAATGTTTTTAAACATTTAGTATAACTATGGAAAGCACAAATAGGTTTTAAAATTTAAACCCGTAGAGACGCAATACTTTGCGTCTGGGCAAAAAGCAAAAAAAAACTTACGAAGTCTTTAAGACTTCGTAAGTTTCTCAGCGCTTAACTATCAGATGAGTTTTTACTTCCCCGTATACTTCTTCGCTATCTCCGGATACACATCCATGTATTGATTAGACTTGCCATCCCGATCAAAAATACCTTCCCAACTGCTGATCGGTTCCCAGATGAACGAACCGACAGCCTTGCTATTGGGCACATTAAAGGAAACATCATTAACTTCTTTTTTCAGCTGAGAATATTCGGCCACCATTACTTTCTGCGGGTAGCGGGTTGACAGGTCGGCCATGTTGTTTTTCAGGTCTTCGAGGGTGCCGTGCCATTTTGGATAATAGGATAAGCCGATCACATCAAAAGGTAAATTCCTGGCCTTCATATTATCCAGGAAAAATTTGGACTCCTCACTTTGGCCACCCAAAGCAATATGGATCATGATAATGGTGGATGGACTAACAGCCTTCACCCCGGTAATACCGGCATACAACAATTGCGACAGGCTATCCAAATTATTGATAGCACCCTCGGGCCAGATCATCCCATGGTTGATCTCGTTGCCAACCTGCACCATATCCGGCGTGGTACCCTGATCCTTTAATTGCTTCATCACATCCACGGTATAATCATGCACTGATTTTTTTAGCGTGGTAAAATCTTGCCCCACCCAGGCAGCCGGTTTGTTTTGCTGCTGCGGATCGGCCCAATAATCGCTGTAGTGAAAATCGAGCAAAAATTTCATACCGGCAGCTTTGATGCGTTTGGCCATTGCTTTGGTATGTTCGAGGTCGCAAAAACCCTTATTAGGCGAATAGCCTTTAGGATTCGCCGGTGCATTGAATATGCGCAGGCGGATATAATTAAACCCATGATCTTTCATGATCTGTATGGCATCGCCGGGTGTGCCTTTATCCGAAAATTTCATTCCGCGGTCTTCCAACTGTGGCAGAAAAGAAATATCGGCCCCCAATATTTTATCATCGAACTTTTTAGGTGTGTATTTAGCGGTTGTAACCACATGTGCCTTCCCCGGCTGTACGGTATGGATCTCGGTTGAGCCAGGCCACAGGCTATCCGCTTTCGCTTCAAATTTGATATGACCTAACGTGCGCCCGGCCACTACCGTAACCCACAACAATCCATTTTTAAAGGTAGCTTGTGCCGATGTATCAGCTATGGTCGCTCCGGCATCGGCTTTGCTGCCATCCTGTATCCTGGTAATGCGAGCATCCCCTTTTAAGGAAAACCTAACCGGGTTTACGGCGTCCTTCATTTCTGTTCCAACGCCATCTATCACCACCACTTTTACAGATACTTCATCCTTGCCGTTTGCCAGCATAGTGGTTTTGTAGGGCGTTACCTGTATCTCGAAAGGCTTGCCGGCTACCCCGCGCCTGCGTCCCTGCGCATCAGCAGTTGAAGCAACAAGAGTGATTAATAATATCGTAAGCAGGCAGCTTTGCAACCGGGTTACTGATCTGGAAAAATGTTTTAACATGGTTTTTTAAATTGGTATACTAAAGGTAGAATTAAAATTGTATGATTGACAATTATTAATTAAAAATTTCCTTTTATAACCATTTTTTTACAAAGCAGGAATTAACCGGATGCTGCGTCGCGGGCAAATCTTCTACTCCATTTAACCACCTGCCAGGCAATTTCGGCGGTAAGTAAAGCACCAATGGCAAAGATGGCGGGCATTATACCACCCTCCTCGGATGACAGCGCACCGCAAAGCGCGACCACATAAACAGCCAATGGCAGAATCGTCATCACACAAAGCCCGGCTATGTTTAGCGGTATTTTGAAAGGACGAATGGTATCCGGCTCCTTCAATCGTAACCTGATCAGCGAAATGTATTCGAGGAATAAGCCGGCCCCATAAACCGTAACATCGATGATCAGCAGATCAGCAAAAGTCCAAAGCACCATCAGGCTTACCACCAGCGAGCAAATGATAATGGATAGATAAGGCGTGTTAAATTTTGGATGCAGTTTATTCAGGCTCGCCGGAAGCAATTTGTCATCAGACATTACCTTTGGTACGCGCGATACCGATAACAGCACCGCAGCGTAAATCCCCAGGGTGCTGGCCATGCCGCCAATAGCGATCAGCGTGCCCAGCCAGCGCCCGCTGATCAGCTCACCCAAAGCGGGGAAACCTTTTTTAGTAAATAAAGCTAAATCGATATGCGACTGCTGGGCAACCAGTATAGTAAAAAAGTAAACCACCATCACCAATGCGAATGCTACAAAGATGGAAATCAGGTACGAACGCACGGGCTTCTCCACTTCTTCAGCGTAGGTGGTGATATTATCCCAACCCAAACAGTTCCACATCACTGTATATAAGGCCATGCCCAGCGATGGAAAGGCAATGCCCTTTAATGACGGCGAAGGGATGGATACCGCCCCGGTATGATGATAAAAAAACATGATAACCAGCAACAGGAAAGGCGTCAATACCGCGATGCTCAGCAACAGCGAAACCCGGCCTACCGGTACAATACCCAAAATATTCAGCCCGGCGGATGACCAGATCACAAACAGGCACACCGGGATCTTATATCCCGCCAAAGCCGGAAAAAGGAAGGATGCGTATTGTACAAACAAAACCGGGTAAATAGCCAAATCCACAAAGGTATATAGCCATGTCCACCAGCCTTCAAAAAATCCCCACCTATCGCCTAAGGCATACTTCACCCAGCGGTAATACCCGCCTTCAACCGGCATCATGCTGTTAAGTTCGAGCACAGTAAAAATGGCCGGCACATCCCACAGCATTGGGGTGAGTAATAGTAGTAATATAGCCGCGTGCTCACCGGCATAACTTAATAACGACTCCAAGCCATACGGCCCACCGGAAACGGTAAAGAAGATGACAGCGATTAGCTGCAACGGGCGTATCTTTTTTATGGCGGCGGACGGAGGCATCCGATAAAAATATTATTTTTTGGCCTGAATTGTTTAACACTTTAAAAATTAAGTAGGTTATATTTGGATTTATTCAGCCACCGTAAACCATCCTGAGCCCATGCTCAACAACAATTAAACGTATGAAACACATTAAAGCCGTTTTGCTTACCATCCTATATATGGTAATTATCTCCTTTGCAGCTAATGCCAGCACCGATATTTACATCAACCAGGTAGGTTTCGACAGTCGCGGACCCAAGATAGCTGTCATCGGTTCAGATGAGCCTTTGCCGGCCAATACTAAGTTCTTCGTGATCAATGTATCGGCGGGGGGAAAAACAGCATTTACCGGCACCATTGGCGCCCCGCAAAAGGTAAAAGAATGGTTCCCGGGCAAAATATTTTACCAGGCTGATTTTTCAAAATTGACCAAGGAAGGAAAGTACCTGGTTGAATTTTATGTTGGCCATGCCGTGTTTGGTTCTGCTACGTTTACGATCACCGAAAATGCGCTGGCCAAATTGACCATCTCCTCTATCCTCCGTTATTACAACAAGCAAAGGGCCAATACGCCGGAAGAACTGGAGGCCGATAGTCATATTACCTTATTTGGCAGTACCAAAACGGCAGATCTGCGTGGCGGCTGGTGCGATGCCTCAGGTGACATCAGCAAATATTTCTCGCATCTGGCTTATGCCAATTTTGTGTCGCCGCAGCAAATCCCGCTGGTTACCTGGTCGATGGTCAGCGTTGATGAGTCTATCCCCGGCCTGCTGACCAAATGGCACCTTAAAGATTCGCTGGAAAATGAAGCTGTTTACGGGGCCGATTTTCTTATGCGTTCGCTTTCAGCAGAAGGCTATTTTTATGAGACCATCTTCAGTTATTTCAGCAAAAACCCGAACGACAGGCGTGTAGTTGGCTTGCGTGCCAATAGTGTCACCACCGATCAGTACCAGGCCGCTTTCCGCGAAGGCGGGGGCATGGCAATTGCCGCGCTGGCCCGTATATCAAGATGGAAAAAGGACGGCGAGTTTACCTCACAACAATACCTGGACGGCGCCAAACGCGCCTTTGCCCACCTGCTTATCAACAACATCAAATACGATGATGATGGCAAGGAAAATATTATAGATGACTACTGCGCCCTGATGGCGGCGACTGAACTCTGGATAACCACCAACGAACCGCTTTACCGTGACGAAGCCCGCAAACGCGCCAATAATTTAGCTAAGCGTATGTCGCCAAATGGCTATTTTATCGCCAATGATGCCAACCGGCCTTTCTGGCATGCGGCAGATGCAGGTTTGCCCGTTGTGGCCTTATCCCGTTATCTAAAAAAAGAAACAGACCCGGCATTGAGGAATAAGGCTTTGTTAACTATTAAAAAGGCATTGGATTATAATTTGGCAGTTAGCCATAAAGTGAGCAATCCCTTCGGCTATGCCCGGCAGAGCTTCTTATACAAAGGCGCGGTCAAGGATGGATTTTTTATCCCCCATGAAAATGAAACCGGCTGGTGGTGGCAGGGTGAGGATGCCCGGCTTGGCTCATTGGCAACTGCGGCTATCATCGGTGGTCGGTTAACTTACCCCGCGCAAACCGGCTGGGGTATCAAAGCGCCTTTGGCTACTTATGCCTCGCAGCAATTATCGTGGATACTGGGCTGCAACCCTTACTCCATGTGCTTTATGTATGGCTTCGGTAAAGTGAACGTGCCTTACATGCACTCCCTTTTTGGGCATGGGTCTGAAAAGGGTGGTATATCCAACGGTATCACCGGTAAGGATGGCAACGGCGATGGCTCGGGCATCGACTTTAAAACCGAAGCCAAAGGAAATGAATGGCGCTGGACGGAGCAATGGATACCGCATGCCGCCTGGTTTTTACAGGCCATAGCTGCCGCCGCGGAACCCGTGCATCAACCCGGCAAAAAATAGCGCACAATTTCTTAACATCAGAAACATTTTAGTCAATTCCTTCTTTTGCTATCTTGTGCCCAACAAAACATCACAACACATGACCACACAAGAAATTTTCGGCTACAAGCCAGATAAAAAATATAGCAAAGCTGTCGCTTACTTCTCTATGGAGTTCGCTATCGACCAGGCGTTAAAAATATACAGCGGCGGACTTGGCTTCCTGGCGGGCTCGCACATGCGCAGCGCTTATGAACTAAAGCAGAACGTGGTCGGTATCGGCATGCTCTGGAAAAACGGCTACTACGACCAGGGGAGAGATCTGAACGCCGACATGAAGCCTTTTTTTGTAGAAAAAGATTATTCCTTTTTGCAGGACACCGGTATCATGTTTACTGTACCGGTGCACGATTCACCTGTGTATGTAAAAGCATACCTGCTGCATCCCGAAACTTTTGGTTCGGCGCCTATCTTTTTGCTGACTACCAGCCTGAATGAGAATGATGAGCAATCACGCTCCATCAGTTATCGTTTATACGATTCTAATGAGGCGACCCGTATAGCGCAATCCATCATATTAGGTATTGGCGGCGCTATGCTACTGGATAAATTGGGCCTGAACATCGATATCTATCACATGAACGAGGGTCATTCCCTCCCGCTCAATTTTTACCTGTACTCCAAATATCAGAGCCTGGATGAGGTAAAAAAGCATGTGATATTTACTACACATACACCGGAAGCTGCCGGGAACGAAGAGCACCGTTTTGATCTATTGAAAGAAATGTCCTTCTTCTATCATCTGCAAACACATGAAGTAAAGTACATCTTAGGCATCGAAGGTGATTCGTTAAATTATACCGTAGCTGCGTTAAAGTTTGCCAAAAAAGCAAACGGCGTATCCAAACTGCATGGCGAAGTTGCCCGCGATATGTGGAAAGGCAATTCGGGCATCTGCGAGATCACTTCCATCACCAACGCCCAGAACAAAACCTATTGGAAAGACGCCCAACTGGAAAAAGCTTTGGCTGAAAATAATGATGAGGCCATCGTTTCCCGCAAAAAGGAAATGAAAAAACAGCTATTCAAGGTGGTGGCCGACCAATGCGGAAAGATATTTGACGAGAACGTACTGACCATAGTTTGGGCGCGCCGCTTTGCAGCTTACAAACGTGCAGATATGCTGATGTATGATTGGGACAGGTTTATCAAACTGATCTTTAATGCCGAGCACCCGGTTCAGGTAATATGGGCGGGTAAACCTTACCCGGAAGATATGGGCGCGATAGACCTGTTTAACCAGATCATCCGCCGGGCTAAGCCGCTGGCCAATTGTGCGGTGCTGGTGGGCTATGAGTTAGGCTTATCCGCTTTGCTCAAAAAAGGCTCGGATGTGTGGTTGAACAACCCGCGCATGTACCGCGAGGCCTCAGGCACCAGTGGGATGACCGCCGCTATGAACGGCAGCATCAACCTCTCGTTACCTGATGGCTGGGTGCCCGAGTTTGCTAAGGACCAGGAGAACTCCTTTGTTATACCACCCGCTGATGACAGTCTCCAATATTATGAAAAGGATCAGAAAGAGGGCGCGGCGCTGATGGATATATTAGTGAAAACCGTATTGCCCATGTATTACACCGACCAGGCCAAATGGCTTTCGATCCTCAAAAAAGCAGCTGCGGATGTTGTTCCGGCATTTGATTCGGGCCGGATGGCAGATGAGTATTACAGGGAAATGTATTTAGCGTAGACGACTCACCCGATCATCGCTCCGCTCGATCACCCTCTTTACCGCAAGCGGTAAAGAGGGTTTTTCTTTTTACTCCCCGCTTTGCGCAGCAGAGGGGGGCAGGGGGTGAGTCAACTCGCCGATTGGCTCACCACTTTGTTACCCCTCATCCCTCTTAAACTCCTCGATCTCTCCGAGTAGTTCACTCGCCGAAAGCGCATATTTATATTCCAGGCCCATCATCATCAGTTTTTTCATCCAGCTTTTATGTAGATTTTCTGGTATAATGTTTCTGTACAGCCATATGGTCAGTAGAATGAATAACAGGGTAATGGGCACCGCAATAAACCAAAATCCTTTATCATTCTCCATTATCCATTTATTGCTCCAAAAAAACGTGGTGTAAAATGGCATCTGCAGCCAGGCAAACCGGGTGGTATAGATAGTTGATACCTGCAGCTCCGCCAGTTTCGCCTGTGTGCTGGTTATGCTGTCTGTATAATCTATTTTGCCGATCAGGATAATATGCTCAATGTAGTTGACGATAGTGATCACCGTAAATATCATGATCATCAAAAGCGATCCCGAAAACCATGGGTTTTTAAAATTTACCGCAAAAACCAGGAAACCTAAAAGCGCCAGCCAAAGTATCCCTATAATAACGCCTGTTAGTTTTATAGAGATCAGTGCCCTAAGTTTTGATTTGGCTTTGCCGGTTTGCATATCTTCGAATATCCTTATATTCAATTTCAGCGACTTTTCTAATTTTTTGTCGTAAGCACTCCAGATGCTTTTCAGTTCCAGTTCGTCCATTTTATTTATGATTTAATAGTTGAAAATTTTTGTTTTAATTGATCCTTTATCCGGCTGATCTTGGTAGCCACATTAGTTTCCGTGATGCCTAATATCTCGGCTATTTCTTTATAGCTTTTTGATTCGAGGTAAAGGATCATTAGGGCCTTGTCCAGTTCCTTTAGTTCGTTGATAAATTGCTGTAGCATCGCGATGTTGGCTTCCAGTTCGCTATTGCCATTATCCTCAGCGATTTCCGTCATGCCTTCGGTTAACGGAAACTCGGCTGCTGTTCTTTTTCTGTCTTTACGATAAAAGGAAATAGCCACGTTTAAGGCGATGCGATACATCCAGGTAGATAGCTTGTATTGCTCATCATAGCGTTCAAACGCCTTCCACAGTTGAATGATGATCTCCTGGAAAAGATCTTCCCTGTCCTCTTCATTTTTGCCATATGACCGGGCGACTTTATATATGATTCCCTTATTTTGCTCGATAAGTTGCAGGAATTGCTCTTTAATATTCAGGCTCATTTTTAGTTTGATGATGGCATAATCAATGTAAGCATTTTATCTGTTTACCTGATTATTCGCAGAACGGGCGAAAAAATCACAGGTTGATCAAAATATTCTTCAAATAAAAAGCCTCCCAACTAATTGAGAGGCCTTCAATATTCCTTAATCCCTTATTATGGACGCGGCGGTGGTGGCGGCAGTGGCGGATGCGGCGGCAAGTGTATGCGTATCCGTGCCCGGCGATGATGCCTGTAATGCCTCACCGGCCTACGGTGTCTTCTGAATCTTGGGCGGGGTGGTCGTGGTGGTGGCCTTTGGAAGGAGGCTGACCCAACCTCCGGGCTTACCACTTCAGCTTTTGCGAAGTCAACACTAAAAATAATTAGTGCTGTAATAAATAACAATTTTGCAAACTTCATGTTGGTTGTTTAATTATCAAACGATTACACAAATAACCTAAAAACTGGTGGAATGTTTACATTTGGGCTATTAAAAACGGCTTGTAATATATGATTTCAGGTGTTGGTATTGATATGATTGAAGTGAAGCGTGTAGCCGAAAAGATAGGCAAGGAAAGCGGTTTCCGCGAACTGGTATTTTCGGAAACGGAAATAGCTTATTGCGAATCAAAGAAGAAGAAATTTGAACATTATGCCGCCCGTTTTGCCGCCAAAGAAGCTTTTTTTAAAGCCCTGGGCACCGGTTGGCTCGAAGATACCCGCTTTAATGAGGTAGAAGTCAACAATAACAACGAAGGTAAACCAGGGATAACGTTATCCGGGCTCACCTTAAAAACAGTAAATACAATGGGAATAAAAAAGATCCTGGTATCCTTATCCCACATCAAAAAAACTGCATCGGCAGTAGTCATCATAGAGAAATAATGGAGTTTTCAGGAGAAAGGGATAGTCAATTGGCAGGCAAGGAAAGCGAAATGCAGGAGCAAAAATTACAGGATCTTTTGCAATATGTTGCTCAGTATTCGCCGTTTTATAAGGAGCTGTTTGCAAAACATCATATTGACATATCAGTCGTAAAAACCCTAACCGACCTGGCGTTGATACCCACCACCAGTAAGGACGACTTGCAGCAGCGTAACAATGATTTTTTATGCGTGCCGGCCGGGAAGGTTATTGAATACACCTCCACATCAGGTACGTTGGGCAGCCCGGTAACTATCGCGCTGACAGAAAACGACCTTAACCGTTTGGCTTATAACGAGTACAATTCATTTTTATGTGCCGATGGTTCGGCGGATGATATTTACCAGTTGATGCTTACCCTCGACCGGCAGTTTATGGCAGGTATCGCCTATTATTCAGGTATCCGGAAAATGGGCGCCGGTATTATCCGTTTGGGGCCAGGTGTGCCTGCTTTGCAATGGGAAACCATCAAAAGATTAAAACCGACTGCCATTGTTGCTGTACCGTCTTTTATTTTGAAGCTGATAACATTCGCCAAAGAAGCCGGGATCGACATTAATCAAACCTCGGTCAAAAAAGCCATTTGTATCGGCGAGAATATCCGCAATACCGATTTTTCGCTGAACATGCTGGGCAAAAAAATAACCGAATCCTGGGATATCCATTTGTACTCCACCTACGCCTCCACCGAAATGCAGACCGCCTTTACAGAATGCGGCGAAGGCAAGGGCGGCCATTATCAACCCGAACTTGTTATTGTAGAACTGTTGGATGAGAATGATAAACATGTAGAGCCTTATACTCCCGGCGAAGTAACTATTACCACGCTTGGTGTTGAAGGAATGCCGCTGCTCCGTTACAAAACCGGTGATATCTGCATGTATTTTGACGAGCCATGTGCCTGTGGTCGTACCAGCTTGCGCCTTTCGCCCATCATGGGCCGCAAAAAGCAGATGATCAAATTTAAAGGCACCACGCTTTATCCACCTGCCTTATTCGACCTGCTGAATGAGCGCGAGGAAATATTGGATTTTGTGGTGGAAGTTTATTCCAACGAGATCGGCCTCGACCAGGTATCATTATATGTGGTTCCCGCGGATGATAGCGACGAATGTGATCATCGAATACGGGCCTATTTACAGGCAAGACTAAGGGTGAGTCCGCACATCAAATATGTTTCGGCAGAGGCGATACAAAAGATACAATTCAGCGAAGCGAGTAGGAAAGCTATCAAATTTATAGATAAGCGGCCGTGATATTTTAGGAGGCTCCTATGGAGCCGGGGGCCTATATTGTGTTTTCTATAAACAGGGAGTTCCTACGGAACTTAACCCTGATATTATTGATCATTCGTCTCTCCTATATGTATTCTGCTTATAGACATATCCATGCGGATTAGGCTCCATAGGAGCCCCCTGTTTATAGCACATTATTGAAAAAATCGGTTGGCTCCTAGGAGCCTCCTAACAAAATCCATTAAAATACGTTTGCTATGATATTGCAGATTGATGTTAATCCCTTTTGCATATATTTCCTACTTTAGCCCTTTATTATTCAACCCATAAAAACAAATAATTTTTGCCCATGATACTTGTTGGACAAAGTGCGCTTTCTTTAGATGATTTTTCCAAACTAATATTTGAACATCGGGAAGTCGCTTTAGATAAAACGGCTTTAGATAAAGTTAATACCAATTACGAGTTCCTTAAAAAATTCTCCTCCCATAAACTGATCTACGGCATCAACACCGGTTTCGGGCCGATGGCGCAATATAAGGTGAGCCCGGAAAATATTTTACAGCTTCAATACAACCTCATCCGCAGCCATTCATCCGGCAGCGGAAAACTGATGCCCGCGCAACTGTCAAAAGCCCTCATGATCGCCCGTTTGAACAGCTTTATGCAGGCTTATTCCGGCGTGCATACTGAGGTGGTTGAATTGTTAACGGAAATGATCAATAAAGACATTTGTCCCTGCATTTACGAACATGGTGGTGTAGGCGCCAGCGGTGATCTGGTGCAATTGGCACATTTGGGCTTAGTATTGATCGGCGAAGGCGAGGTGCTCTTTGAAAATGAGGTTCACCCTACTATCAATATATTTAACAAGTTCGGCATCAAACCGCTTTCCATCCATATCCGCGAAGGGCTGGCTATTTTAAATGGCACTTCAGCCATGACGGGGATCGGAATGGTCAATATCATACAGGCCCGTAAACTGTTAAGTTGGGCAGTGATGTTTTCAGCCATGATCAACGAGATCGTGGAAGCATTTGACGATCACTATTCGCACGAACTGAACATTGTAAAGCATCATAAGGGCCAAAACAAAATTGCCGCCATTATGCGCGATATTTTGAAGGACAGTAAGATGATCCGCGACCGCTCTGAGCATTTATACAATCCCGATAACCTGGACCAGGAAGTTTTTGAAGATAAGGTGCAGGAGTATTATTCGCTGCGTTGTGTTACGCAGATATTAGGGCCTATTTATGATACCATCTCACAGGCGGAAGACGTGCTGGTAAACGAATTGAACTCGGTAAATGATAACCCCGTGATCGATCATGAGAACCAGAATATCTTCCATGGGGGTAATTTCCACGGCGATTACGTATCGTTGGAAATGGATAAGCTGAAAATAGCCATTACCAAATTATCAATGACGGCAGAAAGGCAACTGAATTACCTGCTGAATAATAAGCTGAATCAAAAACTGCCTCCTTTCGTCAATCTGGGTGTATTAGGGTTGAACTTCGGCATGCAGGGTATGCAGTTTACCGCTACCTCAACTGTGGCCGAAAATCAGACCCTTTCCTTCCCGATGTATGTGCACAGCATCCCGAATAATAATGATAACCAGGACATTGTGAGCATGGGCTGCAATGCGGCGCTGATGACCAAAAGGGTGATCGATAATTCGTTTGAAGTGTTAGCTATCCACCTGATGACCATCCTGCAGGCTATAGATTACCTCGAATGTCAGGACAGGCTATCTACCATTTCCCGCACATTATATGATACGGTAAGAGAAATTTTCCCGAAATTTATTGAGGATCAACCAAGATATAAGGATATGGCAAGGGTTAAAGAGTTCCTGGAAAGCACAGATCACCTAAACGCTTTTGCAAAATGAAATGCGCGTTAGTTACCGGCGGCTCAAGGGGCATTGGCAGGGCGATCTGTATCAAACTGGCGGCGTTGGGCTATCATATACTAATAAATTATAAAAGCAATACCGCAGAAGCAGATAAGACGCTTTCGCTCATAAAAGAAGCCTGCGGTACCGGCGAATTACTGCAATTTGATGTAGCCGATAGGGTTCAAATACAGGAAGTTTTAGGTGGCTGGATAAGTATTAATGAAGAAAAGCAGATCGATATCCTGATCAATAATGCCGGTATCCGTGATGATAGCCTAATGGCCTGGATGGCCGAGGAGCAATGGGATAACGTTTTGAAAACCAATCTCGATAGTTTTTTCTATGTCACCCGCCTGGTATTGAACAGTATGCTGACCCGAAAGTACGGACGCATCATCAACATAGTTTCCTTGTCAGGTTTAAAAGGATTAGCCGGGCAAACTAATTATTCGGCTGCCAAAGCCGGAGTAATCGGCGCTACCAAAGCATTGGCGCAGGAAGTGGGCCGGCAGGGAATCACCGTGAACGCGCTGGCTCCGGGTTTTATCAAAACCGACATGACCGATGGCCTGGATGAAAAAGAATTAAAGGCGCTGATCCCGGTAAAACGCTTTGGTCTACCGGAAGAAGTGGCGCATGCTGCTGCTTTCCTGGCTTCGCCCGAAGCGGCTTATATTACCGGGCAGGTACTGTCTATTAACGGTGGCTTATATTCCTGATATGAATTTCCCGGTTGAAGATATCGTCCTCCTTATCCCGCAGAAACCACCTTTTGTGATGGTGGGCAAATTGCTATCAACCGATGAAACCAGCACCAAAAGCAGCTTTGTAATTCAAGCAGACAATGTATTGGTAAAGAATAATGTTTTTCAGGAAGCAGGCTTGATGGAAAACATTGCCCAAACCGCCGCATTAAGAGCAGGCTATTTAGCTGAAGCAGAACATAAACCAGTTGAAGCAGGTTATATTGGTGCAGTTAAGAATTTCGAGATATTCAACCTGCCAAAAGTTGGTGATGAACTAACCACAGAGATCACCATCGAAAACCAGGTGTTTAATGTTACCGTATTTTCGGGTAAGGTTTGGCACAATAACGAACTACTCGCTCAATGCGAAATGAAAGTATTCACCGGTAATGAATAATTGGAGGAGAAATGAAGGAACCGGATGTATTTGTAATTGCTGATAATGTATTGTCTCCATTGGGCAAAACCACTGCTGAAAATTTTTCCCAGTTAAAGCAAAACAGATCTGGCGTAAAACTTCACACAGATACCGGCTTTTCATCGCAGCCTTTTTATGCCTCATTTTTTGATCAGAATGAAAGCTTTATCGAGGGCGATGCTCATACCTATACCAAATTTGAACAGTTGCTTATCGCTTCGATCAGCGATGCTTTGCAAAATATCAGCATAGCTGCACAGGATAAAAAAACGGTGTTCATTATATCTTCCACCAAGGGGAATATCGGACTGCTCGAAACGGAAAAGAACAGCCCGGCCTTACAAAAAAGAATAGCCTTATCTACCTCGGCAAAATTAGTGGCTGACTATTTTGGTTTTGCCAATCAGCCTGTCATCGTTTCCAATGCCTGTATCTCGGGTGTATTGGGCGTCATCACTGCAATGCGTTTGTTAAAAACCGGGCAATATGAGAACGCAGTAGTCGCCGGGGCAGATGTGATATCTGAATTTATCCTGTCGGGGTTTCAGTCTTTCCAGGCGCTTAGTCCGCAGGTATGCAGGCCGTTTGACAAGTCGAGAGATGGGTTGAATTTGGGAGAGGGCGCAGGCACCATCATCCTGTCGACCCAAAAAAAATACGATCAAAATGTAAAAGTGCTTGGCGGCTCAGTCAGCAATGATGCCAACCATATTTCAGGCCCATCCCGCACTGGTGAGGAACTGGCTCACGCGATCAAAAAGGCAATGCAGGATGCCGAATTAATAGCAAAGGATATCGATTTCATTTCGGCACACGGCACAGCCACGCTTTACAATGATGAAATGGAGGCAAGTGCTATCGGGCTGGCAGGTTTGCAATCCGCCCCGCTAAACAGCTTAAAAGGCTATTACGGGCATACTTTAGGCGCGGCAGGATTAATAGAATCTATCATTTCTTTACAATCATTAAAAGAGGAATTGATTTTACCTACTCCCGGTTTTGAAGAATTGGGCGTGAGCAGCCCGGTAAATGTTGTGGCATCTTCATTAGCTATTAAAGCGGATACTTTTTTGAAAACGGCCTCTGGTTTTGGCGGCTGCAACGCGGCAGTGATTTTTGGCAAATAATAGATATTTTTGAGGGATAAGGTGAAAGAACAGAAATTACTTGCAGAAAAATCTATAACCGGCAATTGCATCATCAGCCAGGGTGTCGTAAGCAAGGATGGCATCGGATTATTTGCGAATTCAGGCTCTGATATCTCCGGCTTCTTACTTTCCATTTATCAGCATTTCCAGCTCAATTATCCCAAGTTTTATAAAATGGATAATTTAAGCAAGCTGGGCTGGCTGGCTTCGGAGCTGTTGCTGAAAGATAATTTCGAAAAAGAACACTATCAACCTGAGGAAATAGGTGTAGTTTTGGCCAACACCAATTCAAGCCTGGCCAACGACTTGAAATACTACGACACCATACAAGATATCCCAAGCCCATCCGTATTCGTTTACACCTTGCCCAACATTGTTATCGGGGAGATCAGCATCAGGAATAAATTTAAAGGCGAGCACGCGTTTTTTATACAGGAAACTTTTGACGCGGGTTTTATAGCGCAGCAGGTAAACTATTTGCTGGATCATAACATTTTGCAGGCCTGCATTTGCGGCTGGGTGGATGTGCTGCACCAGGATTACAAAGCAGTATTATTTTTGATTGAAAAGAAGAAAAACAAAAATTCTCTCTTATTTTCGGCAGAGAACATGGATAACATTTTTAACAACAGTTAGGCAATAATATGAGTTCATCGGTTTATGTGGCGGGTGCAGGCGTGATCTCGGCGATTGGAAACAATATTGCTGAACACCTTGCCGCGTTCGAACGGGAGCAGGCCGGCATGGGCGATATTACCCTGCTCAATACTATTCATAAGAACGAATTGCCTGTTGCCGAAGTGAAATTAAGTAATACGGAACTGGCTAAGATAGCAGATATGCCCCCTCAAACCAGTCGCACGGCTTTATTGAGCCTGGTTGCGGCCAAAGAAGCGATGACTGATGCCGCTATTCCAAACTTCGAAAATCTGCGTACCGGCTTTGTTTCGGCTAACAGCGTAGGCGGGATGGATAAAAGCGAGGATTTTTTTGTGGAATTTCTGGCGGATAACAACAAGGGTAAATTAAGGAATGTATTCGATCACGAGTGTGGGAGCAAAACCGAGATCGTAGCGGATAAGCTGGGCATCACTGATTACATGACTACCATCAGCACGGCCTGTTCATCCTCCGCCAACGCCATTTTTTATGCGGCGAGGCTGATCAAAAATGACATGCTCGATGTAGTGATCGCCGGTGGCACGGATGCACTGACCAAGTTCACGCTGAACGGCTTTAACACGCTGATGATACTGGACAAGGAATTTTGCAAGCCTTTTGACGAGCATCGCGAAGGCCTCAATTTAGGTGAAGGCGCGGGGTATTTAGTTTTGATATCAGGTAAGGTAGCCCAAACATTAAGTAAACCGCTGTACTGCAAATTAAGCGGGTATAACAACAGTAATGATGCCTATCATCAAACCGCGTCATCACCGGATGGCACGGGCTCCTATATGGCTATGAAGGGAGCGCTGGAAAAAAGTGGCCTGCAGCCATCGGACATTGATTATATCAACCTGCACGGTACCGGCACGCCCAATAACGATAGTGCAGAAGGCACCGCCATCAAAAGGATATTCGACCCGGAATACCCGCCGATGAGTTCGACTAAATCCTACACGGGACACACATTAGGTGCAAGTGGAGGCATCGAGGCGGTATTTTCTGTTTTGGCGATAAAGCATAGGATCATCTACCCAAACCTCCGTTTTGAAACACCGATGCAGGATCTGGAATTGATCCCCGAAAAATATTTTTTGACTAACCAGGACATTAACCATGTGATGTCGAATTCCTTTGGCTTTGGTGGTAACTGCACATCTTTAATATTTTCGAAGGTTTGATATGAACATCTATATCCGCTCATCCGCCTGCATATCGCCGCAAAAAACTTTCGGTACGGATGACTTTTTAACCGATGTGGTGGAATACACTGGGACGCGGTTAAGAACCATCGAACCGGATTATAAGGAGTTTATTGATCCCAAACAGATCCGCCGGATGAGCCATGTCATCAAAATGGGAGTAGCCGCCGCAAAGGATTGCTTGAACAAAGCCGATGTGGATATGCCGGGCGCTATTATCACCGGCACAGCTTTCGGATGCCTGGAAGATACCATCACCTTTTTAACCCGCATAGTGGAGCAGGATGAGGAACTGCTGCCCCCAACTGCCTTTATTCAATCCACCCACAATACGGTAGCCGCGCAGATTGCGCTGATGCTCAAATGTCACGCTTATAACAATACGTTTGTGCATAAGGGCATTTCTTTTGAGAGCGCGCTTTTTGATGCCATTATGCTTTTGAAGGAACAGGAAGCCGACAATGTTTTAGTTGGCGGAACAGATGAAATGGTGGATACCAGCTTTAAAGTTTTAACCAGATTGGGATTATACAAACGCTGGCCTGTTTCCAACCTGTCGCTTTATACCACCGAATCCAAAGGTACTATTGGCGGTGAGGGCGCGGCATTTTTTCTGCTGACGGATAAACAGTCCCCAAGCAACATGGCGGAACTTACCGCGGTGAAAACGCTGTATAAGCCAAAAAATATTGAAGAAAGCATCGCTTCTTTTTTGAGCGATAATTCCCTGAAAGTTGATGATATCGATTTATTCCTCACCGGTAAAAATGGCGATACACGGAATGACGAAATCTATAAGCAATTAGCCAACTCGTTGTTTAAAAATACTGTTTTGGCAAACTATAAACATCTGTGCGGCGAGTATCCAACCTCCACCTCATTCGCGTTATGGCTGGCAGCTAACATGGTCAAAAATAGTGTGGTGCCGGAAATAGTTGGCGATGCCAAAGGATTGGCTCCTAAAAAGGTACTGATCTATAATCACTACCAAAATAAATATCATTCCCTGATGCTTGTTTCTGCCATTTAATTTGACCGCTATGCCAGCCGCAAAAAACGACCTGTTCAGTATTGACGAAATAACGCATGAAGGTGGTGCCGTCAGGGCAAAGCTTGACATTAATCCGGAACATGAAATTTTTAAAGGCCATTTCCCGGGCCAGTCTGTAGTACCGGGCGCCTGCATGCTGCAAATTGTGAAAGACGTATTGGAAATGACATTCAAGCATCCCGTCAGGCTAAAAAAAGCGGATCATCTTAAATTCATGACTATGGTTGATCCTACAAATACCTGGTCGGTACAATTGGACATAGCCTATAAAATGCTTGATGAAAATACCATCAGCGTCACCGCTAAATTGCTCAATGACGAGGTGGTCTGTTTTAAATTTCAGGGAACTTTTTCAAAATAACTATCCTTGATTACCGCTGAACAGCGCACAAGGCTATCCTAAACCCACGATAGGCGCTATCCTCATTCGGCGGGTTTTTGGCCCGGTTGGCTGATCGTTCATCATTCGCCCCGCTGCCAAAGCTGCCGCCCCGGTTCACCCGGTCGATGCCCGTTGCCGGGCCTGTAGGATCAACAACGTTTCCACCCGGATAGGGCCCGTACCAGTCGCGGCACCATTCCCATATATTGCCGGGCATATCCTGTAACCCCCATTTATTTGACTGCTTTTCGCCGGCATTTCGCGGACCAGCGGGTGGGTTGCTCAAACCCTTTCCTGTATAATTGATAAAGCTGTTTTTCACATACCAACCAATATCATCTAAATTGCCATAGGTAGGCCCCGTAGTACCCGCACGACAGGCATATTCCCATTGAGCTTCTGTCGGGAGTGTATATTCATAACCTTTGGGCAGTCTTCCATGAGCGCGTTCCTGCCCTGTGAGTTTCCGGCAAAAATCCATGGCTTCATTCCAGCTAACAAAATACATTGGCAGCCGTTCATCTTCATTCGCGATCACCTTGTCGGGGTTATGCTGATCGAACCCCATAAAATCCCTTATCTTTTGCTGCTTACCCTCAAAATCATATAGTTTTTCATCGTTAAGCAATTGGATCAGCTTGTCGCGCACTCCCTGTCCCGTTACCGCTTTCCACTGACCAACAGTTACCTCGGTTTTGCCCAGCCAGTAACCCTTGGTGAGCGTAACCGTAGTTTGCGGACTTTCATCAGCCTTGCGTCCCTGCTCAGATTCCGGGCTGCCCATCACAAATTTTCCCGGCGCGACCCACATCATTGGCAGTAAAGTATTGCCCGGTAATTTCAAATCCCATTTCTTTCCTGGAGTTGGGTGTGCCCCGGCCTTCTTGTTTTGTGAATAACCATTAGGAGAAAATATCAGCAAGGCAATTAAAGCCAACATGAACGACTTTATAACACTGTTTTTACTTCGGACAATTTTCATGAGGATAGTGGTTGGTCAGGTAAATATAACCACAATAAATGTATTACTGACAACTAAAGAATCTTCTTTTTGTCCAATTTCAGGGCGTTCCGCTTCAAAAATGTGGAACACTATGGAACACCCCGGAACACCATTATAGTTAATAAATTTAACTTCAAATGCCCTTCTTCCCACCCTCTCTGCTGCGCAAAGAGGGTCGACCATCCGCTGGTTAGCAGCGCAGTCGGGGTGAGTCCACTCGCCGCCACGAATACAGCTCCAGTCCCCGCAGGGTCTCCCAATGGGGGACCCTGCGGAACATGAATCATCTTACTTCCCCGGCGTAATCACAATATTCCTGTAATCTATCGGCCCGTGATCGCCCTGTATCAATATCGGGCCCGGTTCGCCTTCTGCGCTGTTGATGGCGCCGCCTGTAATGCCCGGTATTACTGCGTCGCAGATCACCTTTTTGCCGTTGGCTACTATGGTGATCATCCTTCCCCGCAGCGTAATATCGTACGACTGCCACTCGCCCGGGTTCTTCGCCATCATCACATTCGGCGGCAAAAAGCCGTAAACGGAGCTGAACTGGTTAGCGATAGGCTCCGGCTCGCCGCTTTTGGTATCGATGATCTGTATCTCGTAACGACCGCGCAGGTAAACGCCGCTGTTGCTGCCCTGCTTGTACCTGAACTCAATATGCAGCTTAAAATCCTTAAAAGTTTTATCCGTGATCAGGTTGGCGCCCGACTTCAAACTCCGCAGGATACCGCCCTCGGCAATCCATTGGTTTTTGCCGTCGGTATGCCAGCCTTTGGTATCCTTGCCGTTGAACAATTTAATAGGCTTGCCCCAAACCGCCGCACCAGAGCGGATCAGCAACGGCGCGCGAACACCTGTAAAAGTGTACTTTTCGCCATCGGTATACACCATGGTACCGGTCAGCTGATCGCCCTGCACCTCGAACTCAAAATCCATGTTGCGGGTGCCCGGCTCCCATTGCGGGGGGATAGAAAAGCTGTATTTACCATCCGTCACCTTCACCTCCGAAATAGGCCGCGCGCTGCCAAAAGCATACACGTACCGCCCGATAAGGGTATGCGTACCCGATTTCTGCACCTCCAGCCACGACGGCAAATTTTTACCCCCCTGGCTAATGGTGATATCCCACCGGCCAATAACCGCCGGGTCTTTAACCATCACTGGATGATCCTGCGCCATAACTCCCGAAAAGGCAACCAGTGCCAAAATAACCTGCGCCGCCATAAAACGCGCCACCCGGTTAAACCCAAAAAATGCTGTTTTTCTCATAATTTTCAATAAAACTTAAACCTACAAACTAACATTCATTTTTGCTAATAGTTCACCGCTTAATCTTTTCATGATCCCCGGCCGTTTCCCTAAAACAAAAAAAGCTTTCTTAAATGGAGAACCCCTTCCCCTGGAGAAGGGCAGGGGTGAGGCTACTGACAAAACAGTGTCAGTAACTTATCCAAATCAGTTAGTTATATTTGTATATATCCCGCAAAGGCTTCTTACAGTTCTCTCCTTTGGAGAGATTTCAATTATTAATAACCCACATAAAATGAGATACTTATGTGATTGTTGGTGCTTTTACTGTCAACGCTACTGTCAATAAAGATAACAAAAAAATACTAAAAGTCAGTCAATATTTGGGTAATAAATCATGTCTTAACAGTGGGTATAATTAAAGCTTTACTAAACTAAGGAACTGAAACATTGGTTGAAGCTGCAATTATTTATAATTCTAGTTGTCGAGGATATTTTCTAAGAAGAATAGCCATCTTTTAATTATTGTTGACCCAATAGTTATATGTCCCCTGCATTTTTTTAATTATTGAAAATGAATAAAATAGCATCTCGCTATTTGCGCTATCCCCAAAGCTTTTTTTTAACCTTTAAATTTAATAAAGTAAGATTACGTATAAACACGTTGAAAATACCGTGAAAACACGGGGTATTTTTGTAATTATTCCTTTGTAATTTTAAAGATGTCATTTATCACAATAAATAGCCTTTTATTTTAACTTTTCTTCTAAACCTTTTGACTCGATGAATATAAAATTTATTATTCTATATTTTCTTTGTGTGCTATTTATCGCACAATCCTTTGCACAGGGTGTTAATGTCAATCCATCAACGGGTTCAGCAAGTACAGTCATTCCTATTTATAGTATTGCAAGCGGACAGGTTTCTATGCCGGTATCTTTAGTTTACAGCGGATCAGGAGTAAAAGTTAAAGATGTAGAAGGTAATGCCGGTATGAACTGGCAACTCGTAACTGGTGGACAAGTCAGCAGGCAAGTTCGTGGGCTTCCAGATGATGTCAGCAAAGATACTGTCGGCAATGCACGGTTGGGTTGGATGAACGCTTCCAATACAGCTGTCGCTGCGATAAATTCCTTCACTATCGCCAACAATGGTGGTTTAACTTGTGCCAACGAAACAACTGATATTAGTTATATCAATAGCCACTTTCCAACAAATTACGATACTGAACCAGACATTTTCTATGTCAATGCCCCAGGCTTATCATGTCAATTGGTCTATGATCCCGGAACTTCCAAATTTCACTCTGTCAATCAACAGGATTTAGTCATTACTTACACCACCTATAGTTCACCAGGTCGTTATTTAGGCACAATCACTTCATTCACCATTAAGAATGATAAAGGAATCACTTATACATTCTCAACGCCGGAATATATGGTGGAAGGCACTAATGGCGGTAGCGCCAATTTCTTGGCAACCAAATACAACCAGTATTTAAATGGGATTTATTTTGCAGACAGCTGGTATTTAACCACCATTAGCGACCAATCAGGAAATGCGATTCAGTTAAATTATACTACCGCTTTGCCCAGATATAGCATAGATCCTGTAATGTTATACGTCGGCGGATCAACTTCGGCATCATTGCAGTATTACGTGAAGAAAACGCTCTACGCAAAAATTCTTTCCAATATAACGGCTACTAATGCCAATTCTACTGCGCAACATATCAGTGTAAGTTTTGCGTGGACTTCAATTAACTATCAAAATTTGGGCGGGACGGGTCAAACCGTCATTTCGAGCATTACCGCACCCGGCCGTAACATTTCATTTGTGTATAGTCCAGTTAGTGCCAGTACTGGCTATGTCCGGTATTTCTTAAGGAATGTTTCCGACGCAGGTTGTAGCTCACCAATCAATTACATCTTTAAATATGTCGGGGAAACACAAGGGCCATTAGGTGTTTTGGCGACTTATACTACCATTCTTCCGGATTCCGCTTCGACCAAGGTGGACTATTGGGGTTATTATGCAGGTACTGCCGGGGCAAGCAATCTTGAACCTTCGGTGTATGTCAATCCCTTTAATTTTTCATACCAGAGGTATTTAATAAAGGTTTCCGCTTCGCCCGGCGCGATCTATGCCTATACGCTAAGTTATAACAATAGGGGCGCTGACCCAACTACGGTGGCAACCGGGGCATTAAACAAAATAATATACCCACAAGGAGGCAGTACCAATATCGTATATGAATCCAATGATTATTACGATACTCCTTCACTATCAGTTGTGCAAGGCGGTGGCATCAGAGTCAAGCAAACCATTGACTCCGTTGGAAACGGTTCAACAAGTAGGATTGTTAAGAACTATTCTTATTTAAATTCATCCGGTGTTTCCAGCGGAAAGCCAATTTCTTTGCCGTCTTTTTCTTTTACGATTCCTTATAGTGGCTCAAATACTGGAAGTGCATTATGGGCAAGCGCCACGGCCTTATCAGCCTACGACTTGTCATCGGAAGAACACACGATTATGTATCAGTATGCCAAAGCCAGCCAAACGGGTGCAGGCAGCACTGCATACCAATTTACCGTCCCGGCCACATATTGGGATACCGGTTCTGCACCATCTTGTAGCGGTTGTTCAAGTAATGAATGGTATCCGACAAGTAACCTGGTTGCGAGGAGCAATTGCGCATTGCCAGCTTACGGTCCGGTAACTAACTACATCTATTCTTATCCTTTTATCCCGAATCCCAATTATGATTTCGAGCGCGGGTTGCCCGTAAAAGTCATCAATTACAATGATAGCGGTACAGAAGTCAGTGAAACAAACTATACCTATCAACGATCGTTTACGCCATCTACTATTACGGCTTTTAAGTATGATGACAATATAAACGGCAGTCTTTCGGTGAGGTCATACGACAAATACACCATCTACTATAATACAAGCGAACTTAACGCAACTATTATAAGCAAGGTATATGATTCCAAGAACTTGACCACAGCTCAATCAGACACAACGACTTACAGCTATGGCAGCAGCAATCATAAGCTGTTAACACAGGTGCAGAAAACCAATAGTGACCGGAGTATTGGCACAACCATAATAACATATACTAAAGATTTTCCTAATGCCGCGGCCGGATCAAATTCTTATGTAAACGCGTTGTATTATTTGCAGCAACAAAATATTAATACTCCGGTTGAAACCTATCAACAAATTACCAGGGGCGCTACTACGCTTACCACAAGCGCATCCCTTACCCTTTTCGATGACTTTACAACAGGTGGAACGACCTCCTATTTACCAGTGCAACAGTTGCAGCAAGTATTGCCTGATGGTGGCAGTTTTACACCGTATAGCATTGTTGGCACAGTTCCCCAATCTTCTACGTATGACAGCAAATATTATCCGATTGCCAATTACACCTATGATAACACCGGCTATCCGTCCACTACAGATGATGGCAATAAAAATAAATCTACAACCGTTACCGATCATTATACTAATCAGCCTGCGGCGATCTTTAAGAATGTTGCATCCGGCGAATTTGCTTTTAAAGATTATGATTCCTATCCTGCGCCATCCATTATTGGTTTTACGACCAGTGGAAGCGGTTCGTACACTCCAGTTGGCAGCCACGCCGGAAACGCCGCTGGGATAGCTTCTACACAAACTGTAACATCAGGGACAATAACAAAAAACACCATCGCCAAAAATTACATCTTCTCTATATGGATTAATGCTGTAACTCCTGGCACGATGACAGTAGCGGTAAGTGGGATTACTTCACGTACAATCAGTTATTCCGGTGGTTGGAAATACTATGAGCTCACACTCCCTGCCGCATCAATTTTATCAAGTATCACTGTTGGCATTGCCACAGATCATAATATCTCCATCGATGATATTTTATTTTACCCGGATATAGCTGATGTTGGAACAGTTACTTATGATCCAACGACACATTTTAAGATTGCCAGTACTGACGTAAACGGGGTATCTGCTTATTATTCCTATGACCAATGGGGCAGATTGCTCTACCAGTTTGACCAGGATAAAAATATCGTTCAGAAAAATACTTACATAACGGCTGCTAACGTACAGGATTTTGTAAAGCCGGTTCTCAATCATTCGCCCGGCAACAATAGCGTTACAAACATAACTCCCGTTACATTGAGCACGAGCAGTTATAGCGACCCCTGCACTATGGCCGGATTTACCTATACCTGGAACTTTGGGGATGGAACGGGTGATGTCGTCACCACTTCGGCGGTTGCTCCGGCACACACCTATGCTACGCCGGCTACTTATGTAGGAACTCTCACTGTCGGTTCACCATATTTCGGTTCAAAAACGGCTGATACTGTCCATATCATTGTCAAACAGTCAATGGCTTCGCTCTCTTACCATGACTACGCTGTTTCCGGCGGGATCAGCAGTGTCGTTTTCTCAAATGTATCCAATACGTTCACTTACAATACGGCTCAATTGAATGGGGGGCAAGTGCTGCCGGGCACATATACGGTAACCATCAATCCGGTTGGCGGAGCATACAATCCGGGAACAGGCAAAGGCTACACCAACATGGTATTTTCAGATGGCATGAACGGGCAATGTTTTGGCTATACGGGTTCACCATTCGTATTTACCTGGACCGTCATTGGTGGGCATACGCTTGATTTCTCTGTGTATAACGATAATACCTGTCCTTTTAATTAACAATGCCGACCAAACCTATCATCATGAAACTTAAAACCACTTTCATCCTATTGGTAATCGGCAGTGTTACTTTATTCTGCCAACCTGTATCAGCACAATCACCTAGCTTTGTGGAACAGGATGTTATTAAACAAGCAGGCATCACTACCGATGCTCAAATTTATGCGTTAAGCGTGGATAATAAGCAAACCACCAGGGTGTATATCGATGGGTTAGGCAGAACGGCCCAAACCATCGCCGTGCAGGCCAGTCCAGCAAAAAGAGATATCATTCAGCCAATGGCTTATGATAACCTCGGCAGACAAACGACAAGCTATCTTCCCTATGCCGGACAAAGCACCGATGTTATGGGCAGCTATCGCGCTAACGCGATCAGCACTGACCAACCAGCATTCTATAATCAACTAAGCCAATATTTAGTAGCAAAAGACAGTTCACCTTATACCCAGCAGGTCTTTGAAAACAGTCCATTACAACGGATGGTATCAGCAGGAACAGTTGGAAAAGGCTTTCAGCCTGTAACAGGGCAAAAATTTAAGACGGTTGAATATAGAGCCAACACCTTACTTGATAGCAATATCATGCTATGGAAACCCGGTACAACAACAGGCACATACGTTACAAGTGCATACTACGCCATTAGTAGCCTCGCAGTAATGGACGGCAAAGATGAAGATGGTACAGAAACATTAAGTTTTACTGATCTTGCAGGCCATCTCGTACTCAAAAGAGAAATGCTTGGCAGTACAAGGTTAGACACTTACTATATTTACAACAATGCCGGAATGGTCGCTTATATTATTCCGCCCCTTGCAACCAATAAATTGCCTTCGACTAGCTACAGTCTGACCACTGCTCCTGTAAGTAATCTGGTGTTTCATTTTGTCTACGACTTGCATGGTCGCATGATTGAGAAAACAGTTCCCTCAAAAGGCACGATGTATGTCGTGTATGATCCTCTGAACAGGCCCGTGCTGATGCAGGATGCCAACATGCTAGCAAAAAACCAATGGAACTATATCAAATATGACTCTAAGAACCGGGTAGTGTGCCAGGGAATTTATACGGATAATACAACCACACCAACATCACATATCGGCCGGGCCAATATGCAGGCCTATGTCAATACGATCGCCTCCAGCTATAACACCACCTGGTATGAAAGCCGTACAGCCACGCTTACCAACAATGGCTACTATACCAATGTTGTGTTTCCTATTTTCGCTTCCGGCACATTAACAGCATTGGCTTACAGTTACTACGATGATTACGACATGAACTTTGATGGCGTAGCTGACTTCACTTATGTTATGCAAGGGCTTCCCAATGAGGTCGGGGCAACCACCGCTCAACTCAAAGGGGTACCCACCGTAGTAAGTATTGGGGTAATTGGCCCGGGACTAAGCGTAAGCACTTGGGTGACCAAGGCTACCTTTTATGACAAAAGGGGCAACCCCATACAAAACCAGAGTGGCAATCATGTATATTACCTGGGACGCGGTGTAACCGATTATAAAACGGTTGTACCAGATTTTTCGGGAGTACCACAAATTAGCAAGGTGTCCAAAAAAACTAGTGCTGGCTCACCCACTACAGTGCTTACCATGTTTACCTATGATCACATGTACCGTGTGAAAGCGGTCAGCCAGCAATATAATGGCAGTGGCACTACGCTACAAGTAGCGGAATATACTTATAATGAATTAGGGCAAGTAACCAGGAAAGGGTTAGGACTTAATGGCGCTACCTATTTACAGGGCGTGGATATGCGTTACAGCATCCGTGGACAACTGCTGAGCATCAACAACAGTCAGCTTAAAAATGATACCGGCAAGACCAATAGCGATACCAATGACCTGTTCGGCATGCAAATGCTATATGATCAAACCGACTCCAAACTGACTACTACCCCTTATTACAACGGCAAACTATCAGCCGTTAAATGGATGAGCAAAGACGGAAGCGGGACGAGTGGCTATGAACGGGCGTTCCGTTATTATTATGATGGCCTGAACCGGGACACAGCAGCAATCTATTATGAGCGGACTGGCACAGGCACGTTTTCACTTACACATGGCTGGGATGAGAACAGAATTACCTACGATTTAAATGGGAACATTAAGACGCTGTTTCGCAATTCGGCGCAGCAGGGTGTTTCATCAGGAGGGCATACACCCATCGATAACTTGGCCTATACTTACGACACCAATAACCCTAACCAGCTAAAATCCGTTACGGACGGTACAGGTGGCAGTTATAATTTGGCAGGTTTTATGATCTATGCGGGTGGTAGTTCGGGTAATTACAACTATGACAGCAACGGCAACCTGGCATCCGATCCGTACAAAGGCATCGCTCATATTTCGTACAACGTGTTGAATAAATCAGACACGATCAGGTTTTCGTCAACCCAGTATATTACCTATACATACGACGCCGCCGGCGTTCTGTTACGAAAACAGGCCTATAAAACCGGCACAACGACACAACTGACGGATTATGTCGATGGGTTTGTTTATAATAATTCCAGTGGTACGGAGGCGTTGGCGTACTTCCCTATGCCCGAGGGTCGGGTGCGAAGTGATGCCAGCGGAGTACATCAAGAGTTTATCATTACCGATCAACAGGGCAACGCGCGCATCAGTTTTGATAACAGCGGTACTGGTGGCGCAGCTAAAGTACGACAGGAAAATAGCTATTATGGGTTTGGCATGAGTATGACCAACAGTACGGTCGGCACATTGGGCGATGATAACAAGAACCTGTACAACGGAGGCTCGGAATGGCAGAACGATTTTGGTGACCTACCGAATTATCAACAAACTCATTTCAGGAATTATGATCCTGTTTTAGGTAGATTTGCGGGTGTAGACCCTGAACCTGAAAGTGCAGAAAGCTTAACAACTTATCAATATGCGGGAAATAATCCTATAATGTTCAATGATCCATTGGGTAATTTTATTCAAGATCCAGCGACAGCAACACCTCCGATGGCATGGGCAGCTGAGTTTTCAGACGAATTTAATAATTCCGAATTGGCAGACCGTGCATACGCACTTGTTAATGGTAGTGGATCAGCATATCTGTGGAATAGTAGTGGTTTGGGGCATAATATATATAATAAAGGCAGTGGAGTAACTTCGGTGGCCGATGCTGTGGGCGCAATCAATGCCATATCAGGTGGAGAAGTTGGCTCAGAACCACCGGAAGATGATGATAGAGGCGGAACGTCATATGCGGAAATTAGGGGACAACGGTATATGCAATATAATACATGGCGGGATGATTTTAATGACGTTACCTCATCAAATGATCCAGCAATGGAATTAATAATTCACTTTATTCCGGTGCGAGAAGGTGGCTGGAACAATGGAGGCGGCAGTGGTCAACATCAACATGGTTTTAATATACCAGCAGCAGTGGCTAATTTAAATGCTAATTCTCTTGATCATTATGAAAAAAACAAATGTGGAAAATGTGCGATGCATGTAAGGAAAGCAATTGAAGCCGGAGGAATCAATACTGCGAATCATCCAGTGGCTGCGAAAGACTATGCCCCTTATTTAAAGGATTGGGGATTTAAAATCATAAGTCCTAAAGATTATTCGGCCGACATGGGAGACATAAGAGTATGGCAGCCTTATTTCGGAGATAAAAATAATTATGGCCATATTGATATGTTTAACGGTAAGCAATGGGTGTCAGATTTTAAGGAAAATAATTTTTATCCTGGCAGAGGCTATCAAGATAATAATGCCAGTTATCAAATCTTCCGATGGCCCGGGAAATGACATTATTTAATAAACAGATATCAAAATCATGAAATACAATGTAAATTAGAGCTATGAAAACAAAAATGTATTTATTTATCTCTTGCATCCTTCTTTTAGGAAGCAACATAACGTTTGCACAAGGCAGTAGTATTAGTAATCAATCGACAGCTATGCTAAAAGAGTTTTATTCAGCATATAGCACTGTTAAATTTACTCTTAAGGACCTCAAAAAAATAGATTCTCTTCAAAAGAAATATTGCTCAATAAATCTGAGAAAGGAGTTGAACGAAGAGTATAAAGCAAATGGATTAGAACACGATTTGTTAACTAATGACCATGGTATAAATGCTAATTCTTTAAAAACGTTAACTGTTATAAAAAATTCAAAAAAAATAAACGGATATATAGTTTCATATTTTAATCAAACTATTAGTGCTACTAACAAACCGATTTTGGAAAGGGTTATTCTGCATGTATGTGTGACTAAAGAAAATGGCAGTATTAAAATAGTATCGGTTTTCTAGCTATTTTTCATAGTCGAAAATTGTGCTCACAATTATGAAAAGCAGTTGGTTTCAACTTTAATTGGGAAGGACAGGTGAGAAATTCTAACCATTCCCTTCAAAAAAACAAAACAGGGGGTTCTTCCCCTGTTTTTTAATTGCATTATTCTGTTGTGCTTGCTATTGATATGCTCTATCCTTTTGCCGTTGCCCGTAAATATGTGCGGCCAAGACAGCTTCAAACACTTTTTGATGGAAGCGGTGATTCGTCTCGATAACTTTATTATGGAGCGCGGATAAATCGGGATATAGCGGTTTTGTATAGTGTAGTATTTCGGGAGTTGAGCGCAGGTTGAACTTCTCTTTTATTTCCTTTTTTAGTGTTGAGGTTAAATCCTCCAACTGGCGCAAGTATCCAGAGGCGGTAATCGTGATGCGTACTCGTGCTTCTTATGAATAAAAGTCCACCACCATGAAGGGGTTAGCAACACGGCAGTTGCAGACTGTTATAAAAATGCTGCAAGCCTATAACATGCAGCATTCACTGCCACCGGTGAGACTTTTATACCAACAATATACTGATTTTGATACTTAGGATTCAACTCATGTTATGAAGAACTCATTAACATTCACTTTTAACGCATCAGCCAATTTTAAGTAGGTAACAATAGTAATATTTCCCTCACCTCGCTCAATACGTCCTAGTTGGCGGTATTCGATATTAGCTTCATTTGCAACCGCTTCCATGCTTAATCCTTGCGAATTACGGATACGTCGGATATTGTTTCCGATATTTTTTAGCACAGGATCATAGCGGTTATCTTCCACGCTACGAAACTGAATTATCGTTTAAGATTTTAGTAGGTTATATATCACCTATTTTATAATATTGTAAAGTCAATTTAAACCTTAATCCTCATGGGCCTACTTTCAATACTAACCGGAATTGCAGATGTTATTTCAAATGATATAAATACCCCTGAATCATTTAAGCAGGGCCAGAAATTTGAAAACTATGTAGAGGAATATTTATTCCCCAATAGTTATTATGATGTTTTGGAAAAAACTCATAGTTACCAAACCAATAGCAAGAGTTATGTGGAATCATCCTTGAACCCTGATTTCAAATTTCGTGACCGGTATACAAAAAAGGAATTTTACGTGGAAGCCAAATTCAGAACTAATGTCTACAAGAATAAATTGGTTTGGTGTAATGACAAACAATTGGCGCGATACCAGGATATAAATAAGCGAATCTCCGTATTTTTGATACTGGGCGATGGCGGCAAAGCTGATTGGCCGGAATATCTTTCGTTAATCCCTATTTCAAAAGCGAAATACACCGGATTATTTCCATCATTTGTTGATCAATTCGAAATCGAACCTGAAAAAGCCATTACCTCAAAAATATTATGGAATAGGTAGCGACCTCTTAAAATTAAAAGGAAGGGCTACCAAATAGAAAAAGCGCAAAGGCAAAATTAAACAGGTGGCTTGTTGTCGAAGAAAAAGTCTATGAGGTTTACCCGAATTGTCTTTTTGTGCTGGGTGGTGCAAACAAGCCTCCTGTTTAATTTTTTTTTGTGCGGGCAAGGTTTTCACCTGCGTAGTTTAGAGCACGTCAGAGGCTGCTTTAAAAGCCAGTCTCCTAAAACCGAGATGTAATTGTTAATGTGTGTGAATGTACCGATGTAAGTAACACGGTACATTCAGTCCCGTCGGCCGGACTTTTATACTACTATTATACTGATATATATACATAAAACATTGCCTCCCGACAAATGGCCTCCAAAAACAAAAACCCTATGTTTTCACATAGGGCTGAAAAGTTGATTACTTATTAATAACGATCTCCAATTTGATAAAGTCGTATTGATAAATCTATCTCGTCCCTGGTAAAATATCTATTTTTACCCATCCTTGAGCCGACAAGCCATCCTTTTTTTCGCCAGTTGTGAACGGTGGCAGGGGTCACCCGGAAATTTTCGCAAATCTCTTTGATAGAGTATAGCTTTGATTCGGCTTTTGCAGCATTAAGTTTTGCAATAAAACCACTAAGCGCTTGCGCTACAGCTTCTTCAACAAGTATTTGAAAAAACTTTGTTTCAGGGTTTCTTCTAAACGCTTCGTAAGCAAATTGTTCTTGCGGTGTTAATACCATAAATTATAATTAATGAATTATTCGCCCAATTCGGGCATTGCAAGCTCGGTTAACTCAACCAGCGTTAAATTTGATTCTTACTAAAAGTCCCATGCCTGTTACGGCATGGGACTTTAAACTCACATTGAAATTTGTTTGCGTCTGTCCAGTAGTCCTTTCGGATCTAAATAACGATACTTAGTAAGATTTTCTTCTAATTCTTCCATGTGAAAGAACCTACCTTTTCCTTGTTTAAAACCTGTAACAATACCCTGCTTGATCCAGTTATGGATGGTAGCTTTTGAAACTGCATAACGTTCGGCAACTTGTCCGATGTCTAAAGGTTTAGTGTGTTGTTTCAAGCCTTTAAGCTCTTGAATTGCTTTAGCAAATTCTTCTTTGATTAGATTTCTTAAATCTTCAAAAGCCACTTCCGTGTCTTTACTTTGATAATTTGACATTAAATTGTGAATAATAAAACGTTTCTAACACCCAAAAGCTTTAGTAACAAGCTTGCATAACTTTTTTTAGAAACAATAGCCGAAAGGCTAGTAATATGACGAGAAGAACTTCCGAAAACTACTCGGGGTTCATTAAAGTCATGCAATATACAAACTCTTTGACCAAATATTATTCATTTCAACTATTTTGACCTTATCGCTCAATTTTATATACTTCTTAAAGGTCTGATAATCCTTGTGTCCCGTGATTGACATAACGGTTTCCGGCCTCATTCCCTTTTCAAGTGATAGCGTTACAAATGTTCTTCTGGCTGTATGCGTACCTAAAAATTTATACTTAGGTTCAATAAATTCTACTTTCTCAACTCCCCGGTATTTTATGATTTGCGTTTGCTCGTTAATTTCCGCCAGCTTGCCAATTTCCTTTAGATAAAAATTGGTCAACACATTTGAAAATAGCTTGGGTAAGCTGCCGTTGTTCCTTTTCAACAAACCTTTGGCATAAACATTTAGTGGTATCTTTAAAAAATCCCTCGTTTTTTCGGTCGTGATTTCTATATAGTCGGTCTTGATATTTTCCTTTTGGAGTTTGACTATATCCGAATAACGCAAGCCTGTAAAGCAGGCAAAACAAAAGTTTTCCCGGACTACGATTAATTCCGGGCTTTCTAATTTTAAATGAAAGATGCTTAACAATTCTTCTTCTGACAGGTAGATTAATGCGCTATCATCCTTAAACACTTTGAAGTTCTTAATATCATTATTGGCACTGCAAAACCCTTTCATAACGCTAAAAGCAATAAAGGCTTTAATGGTCTTTACATAGGTGTTAGCGCTATTATTTAAAATACCCTTATCAACTAACAGATAATTCATAAAGGTTTCATAGAAGCTTTGATTTATCCTGTCAAACGTTAATTCATAACGTTTCAGCTTCCTAAATTCTTTAAGGTGATTAAATGTGCAAATGATTCTTTCGGTAGTTTTAAATCTGTTGTTTGCCCGTGAATGGGCTATATAATTCTCAAAGCACTCCTGTAAAGTTCTCTTAGTTTCTTTCTTCCCCAGGGCATCATTAAATTTTTGCCTTACGTAGCTGAAATTAATTTCATTGGTACTTAATAAAGAGTGTGTTTGTGCTTCTTTAATAATGTTTTCAAGGCTGTCTAAGTGACCGTTGATAAACTTATCATCGGTTGAATTTTCCTTTAACCTTTGTTTGTTTGCCAGCCATTTACCCGGAAAAATTTTTAGTTTTACGGAGTGCCTGAATTTTTGACCTCCGGCTAAATAAGTCATCATAATGAATGATTTGCCTTGTTTGTCGGCTCTGTCGAGATAGAAATTTAGTGTTGCCATGTTGTTTACTGTCAATATAACTGTCAATTTGTTGTTTACTGAACTGGTTTAAAGTTGAGTAACATTGACGAGTAAAACAACATAATTAATTGATAATCAATATATTAAGTCAAATTCAATTAAGTTGAATATAATTGACTTGAATATTAAACCTCTCCTTTGGAGAGGATTATTAACCGTGCTCGTTTTCTTTAAGGTGTTAATGAGGGCTGCGCCGTTTAGGTGAGGTCACCACCGGCCCGAAACAGGATCATCCAAAAATATTATTCTTAAAAACACCCTCTCTACTTTGTAGAGAGGGTCGACCAGCGCAGCGCCGTCGGAGTGAGTCCACTCGCCGCCATGCAAAAGCACAACCCCCATGAACAAACCCACCAAACCCACCCCTTACCCCACCCCCGACGAAGCAAAATATATGTTCAAACTGGCCACCGGCAACCGCTGGCTTGAATTGGGCGAGCGCGAGCCCGACCCCCAAATGCTGTTCGGCGAATTTTGGCACCAGCACGAGCTGTGCATCCTCTTTGCCGATACCAACGCCGGCAAATCCGTGCTCGCCGTGCAGATCGGCGAGAGCATTGCCCGCCGCCGCAAGATCGGCCCCTTTACCTGCAAAACCAAAAACGCCGTGGTGCTGTATGTCGACTTCGAACACAGCGCCAAGCAGTTCTACCTCCGCTATACCGGTGCCACGGGCGGTTATGATTTTTCACCCAATTTTTACCGCGCCCAGCTCAACCTCAACGGCGAAATACCGTACGACCCGCAAATCTACGACCAGTACATCATGGCCGCCATTACCGACCGCATCTGGCAAATCAAAGCCACCGTACTCATCATCGATAACATCACCTGCATGCGCAACGGCACCGAAAACGGCCGCGTGGCCCTCGCCCTCATGAAACACCTGCGCGAACTGCAAAACAACCATCACCTGTCCATCCTCGTGCTGGCCCATACACCCAAACGCAACCCCTCGCGACCCATCAGTACCGACGATCTGCTGGGCAGCAAACTGCTCATCAACCTGGCCGACAGTGCCTTTGCCATCGGCAAAAGCAAAACACAGCCCGGCCTCAGCTACATTAAGCAGGTAAAGCAGCGCAGCGTGGCCGAAAAGTATGGCGCCGCCAACGTCTGCCTGTGCCGCATCACCCAACCCGCCAGCTTCCTCAAGTTCCAATTTCAAGGCAACGGCCACGAGCGCGACCACCTGTACCGCCGCACCAATCACGACCGCGATCACCTGGCCCAGCAAGTCGCCCAGTTAAAAAAACAGGGCCTCAGCCAGCGCCGCATCAGCAGCGATTTAAAGATCCCCCTCACCACCGTCCACCGGCTGATGCAGGTAGGAAATACATAAAAAATCCCTCCCTTGGGAGGGGTGCGTTGGGCTATGAGATGGCAGGGAGGGGTTTATCCGACTTGTTTGCGCCGAAACCCCTCCCTACCCCTCCCGTTGGGAGGGAATCGCACAGGCCAGTGCTTTAGAAAATATAGTGATCGTTGAAAGTTTTCCCTCCCCACGGGAGGGGCGCGCCAGGCTGCGCAGTGGCAGGGAGGGGTTTCTACGCTAACCAGGCAAGACCAAACCATCCCCACAGGGATTCCATCATATCATCTTTATTTGCGACAAATAATGGAATCGTTCTTTGACATTTTAGTTTAGGCGTTGCCTGCGGCCCGCGCTGTACGTTCATACTGCACAGGCTTTAGCCACAAAGCCGGTATCCACTTCCATCGCTAACGCGGTTTCAAATCATATCCCCGTATACCACGACCATCCATTAGGGATATCCGGCCCGGCATCTACAAACTTATCGGTTACTACTATGCGCTGCAGGTATTTCACGTTTTTGTAGCCAATTTGCGTTTCTACCCGCAGGCGTACCGGTGCGCCATTGCGGGCGGGGAGGGTTTCGCCGTTCATGGTGTGGGCCAGTATGGTTTGGGGGTGAAAGGCGTCCAGCAGGTCGATGCTTTCGGCGTAGTTATCATAGCCGTAAATGGATACGCAGCAGGCGGCGGGTAAAATGCCTGCGTGCTGCAACAGGGCGCCCAGCGGTACGCCCGTCCATTCGGCAATGGCGCTCCAGCCTTCCTCGCAGGTATGGCGGGTGATCTGGGTGCGCTCGCCCAGCTTCTTCAGGTCGGCCATGGTGTATTTGCCGGGTTTGGCTACGCTGCCCTCAATGGATAGCGCCCAGTCTTTAAAGCTGTTGCGTTGCAGTTCCTGGTATGCCTTGTTGTAGGCGGCCTTGCTTGCCGGGTCGGCAGGGTCGCCTATGTCGGTAACCGGGAAGGAGGTGATATCGCTTTTTTGATACTCCGGGGCCAATGCCTTTTGCGACAACAGACCACGCTGGGCCATGTAGGTGAGGTTATCGCCCATGCGCAGGATATTACCGTAGGTGGGCGGCGTGGCCTTTTTTAAACAGCCCGACAGCAGCAGCGCCCCCGCCGAGGTGAGCCCCGCGAAAATGGCCCTGCGCCTGGTCATGGTTTTTTTATCTTTCATGGTTATTTGCCAAAAGTAATTGCCGCTATGTTCCGTTTAAAGCCCGACCGTACTACCATCACCACATGCGCCAACAGGAACAACACCAGCGCACTGGCCGAAAAAAAATGAATGGTACGCGCGGATTGGTGACCAAAAAATATTTTAAGCAGGAAAGGGTAAGACGCGGTAATGGCGGGCGACATGGTGAGCCCTGTTAAAATAACCACCGGGAACAGGAAGAATATAACCCACAGGTAGGTGAGCTTTTGCAGCAGCCCGTATTTGCCCTCGGTATAGGCCTGCTTGCGGAAATGGCTCACGAAATCCTGCCAGAAAAGCTTGAAGCTAAACTCCCGTTTGCCCGGCACCAGGTCGCGGCGGAAATGACCGCTGAAAAAGCCCGTGATAAAATAGATCAGCCCAGTGATCACCAAAAACCAGGCCGACAGGAAGTGGGTACTGCGCCCCCAGCCGTTCTGGTTAAAAATATCGTAGGTGCGTACCGCGCTGACCTGCGAACCGCCTAAATGTTTAAACTGGATCTGTTTTACCCAGCCGCCGTGGTGGTAGTTGCGGCTGATGGGCAGCTCGAACAGGGCCGGGGTAAGATCGTTGCCGGCCTTGCCCCAATACAGCCGCGGGTGCGACATCAGGATAACATACCCGCTAACCGTGAGCACCAGGAAACTTAAAGTAATAATCAAATGCGCGCCCTTAACCCAGCGCTTATGCCGAACTTCTCCCATTTTTGCAGCGTTAAATCAGCTCATTTACAGTGTACTACCCCGGTTGTATTTTGTGGAAGTATAAAGATAAAATAAATTTTTGCAAGATGGAATGGGTGGGTGGGATTTTGGTGGGTGGGGGTGGGTGAGTTAATTATTTACAATTGTCATTGCGAGCGAAGCGTGGCAATCGCGAACTATGCAAGGTCGGCGACTTGTCCTTTGAGATTGCTTCGTACCTCGCAATGACAAACGAGGCATTTTGCTGCTAACTGCCAACTCAAAACTGCAAACTGAATCAGGGCGTTGCCTGCGGCCCGCGCTGTACGTTCATACTGCGCAGGCATTAATCACGAGGCCGGTATTTATAGGATTTAAGGATGGGCATGATTAGGGTTTTTGAACAGTGTTATCATTGAAGCATTTTACCGGATTTTTTTTGGATAGCGGTAAAGAGATTGCTCTGCTTAGTGGTACGGTGATAATACCGACCGCGGGCAATACTGTAGCGCGCGATAAGGTATAGCTTGGCTAAAAAGACGCTAGTAGTAATCGCGCTTATGGCTGTCCTATATATTTGTGTCAATTACGCTAATTTTATATATTTGAGAACCTAAGCCGGCGATATGTTATTAATATGCCGATCGGCGCATCAATTATTACTTACCAATGGACAAAGAAATAACTACGCTGAAAGCAATTTTGCTAAAGGAAAAAACAATACTTTTTACGGGTGCCGGATTTTCAAGGGGTGCTAAAACTCACAAGAATTTAGAATTTCCAGATGGATCTAATCTTAAAGCTCAAATTTTGAAGGACTTGATGCACCTGAAGGAAGGAACTGACGAATACAATGAATTTTTCGCATTTTCATTATCGGACGTTTGTAACCATTTCAAAGATGAATTCAATCCGATAATATTGGACGATTATTTAGTAGAAATGTTTGCAAATACCCAGCCAGCAATCTTTCACTTTGGAATACGAGATTATCAATGGGAAAAAATTTATACAACGAACATTGATGATCTTCTTGAAAACATTTACCCTCCTGGAACTTTATTAGTTCAAAATTTAAAAAGACAGAAAACCAGTTCCCAGCAAGGGAAAATTGAGTATATAAAACTTCATGGATGTGTTAATAACATATCAAATGGATTTACCTTCAGCGCTTCTGAATATATTGACTCAATGCTTCAATCGCAAGATTATCGATTCAACCAATTTGGTTTGGATATACAATTCAAGAATTTTGTATTCTTAGGAACAGATTTCAACGAAATTAATCTTGATTACTATTTGAAGCTTTATGAAAGCGCGGGTGGAATATCGCAAAAAGGCTTTTTATTTTTTATCAATCCCAAGCCTTCACCAATTTTCAAAAGTCGCGTAAAACGTATAAATGGTAAAATAATTGAATGGACAACCGAACAATTTATAAATTTTTTAGAAAAAGATGTCGTTTCAGAACTTAAAAAAGAGGATAAATCTGTAAGACTTAAAGATTACAATTATGTAAATAGTTCTATCAAGCTTTATAGCAAGGAAAGTGCTTCTGAAAGTAAATTATATTTAGGTCACGAACCTAAATGGTCGGACATTCTTTTTGATTGGGACTTTAGGAATCAAACGATTGAATCAAGTTTTAATAAGTTTTTAGAAACAGTTGAGGAAAAGAAACAATCACATTCTGTATTTACCATTGTAGGTAAGGCGATGTCCGGTAAGTCAACTTACTTAAAGCGGTTAGGCCATATACTAATTAAACAAGGGTACGAAGTTTATGAATTTTATGGCAAAGAACTCGACACTCGTTATATACGCGACTATTTGAGATATAATAAACACACTAACTTTTGTATTATTATTGATAATGGAAGCTATTTCTACGGTGCAATCAGAGATTTGCTAAGATCATTTCCCGCCGGTAAAAACTTGATAGTATTAACAAGTTCAAGGCCTTTTTTCCATAACAAAAAAATATATAATCTTATAACTGAAAATTTTTACGAGCATTATATTGATCCGGAATTAAGTAAGCCTTTCGCCATCGAAATTGAAAGAAAACTAAATGAAAAAGGACTATTAGGTGATTACAGAGCACTATCTCAATCAGAAAGAATTAAAAAGATTTTGAATAATAATGATATCCCGAGTGTGCTTTATGAAAACACGTACGGATCCAAATTCTTATCAAGATTTACAGCAACAATTAATAAGTCTTTTCAACATATTGGGTTAGGGAAGGAAATCTTAGCCATTCTTTCAATTTTTGAGAAACTCGATCTGCCATCATTTCCAATTCAGATTTTAAATACAGTTTATTCGGGCAAGACTAAAACAATATTCGGTGAAATTGAAGATTTTATTAAATTCGATAATTACGATGGGATTATTCTCCGTAACAGTTTCTTATGCCGGATGATTTTAAATAAGGTAAATAGAAATCAAACCATTCAAATTATTAAGGAGATACTGTTCAATATTTCTCCTCAGGTAACAGAGGACAAGCATAGTTATTGGAACGAGATGCAAGCGGCATTAATGAAGGAGCGCTTATTACGCACTAGATTAAAGCTTTCGTCGAAGGAGATAAAAAATTTATTATATGAATTAAAAAACTACTATGACGACTCATATAATTACTGGCTCCAATTAGGAATCGCAGAACAAAGGGAATATGATTTTGAATTAGCTTTAAACCATTTTAAACAAGCAGAATCATTAAGTAAAGATTCCTACATGGTGGAAAATGCAATTGCAAGGAATTTTCTGAAACAAGGAAATCACTCTGATATTTATGAAAAAGCAAATGAATATTTTAGTGAAGGTGAACGCCTAATGCTCGCTTTGATAAAAAATAGAGATGAATTTCAAGTTAAGGCGTTTTCGACCCATAGTTACCTTTTCGAAAAAATTTATTTCCTAAAAAAATTCAAGGTGAAGCCATCAGATGAAACGTTAAAGAAACTATATGATTTGTTGAAAGCTGTGACAATTCGTTCAACCGATGATCCGATAGGTAAACAAATCACAAATACTTTTTATCATTACTTAAAATCGATAAACAAAACAAATATCATCAAAGTATCACTTCAAGACATGTCTGATTTGAAAATTTTGTTCGAAAAGTATGATATCGACATAGATACGTTATTAGATGACTATGAATTAAATTAACACCCCCGCTGCCACTGGTTTAACGAAGTGTAACTCGTGGTAAGCAATGGGCAAACTTCCAGCTTGTGTTGCCATAAGTATAGCAGCTGAAACAGCCTAAATCATGGTTTACACCATGCAACCATTAAATATCTCATCATCAGTTATTTAAGTCCAAAAATGGCCAATTTATGTAAACCCATTTAATGGCTTTTGTTTTCAACTGACATGGTTAATAGTAGCAGTAGCCCCGCGTTAGTGATGGAAGCGGATACCGGCCATCGCGGTTAATGCCTGTGCAGTATGAGCGTACAGCACGGGCCACAGGCAACGCCCATATTCCGTTTGCAGTTTTAAGTTGGCAGTTTGCAGTGGGATAATAACCTAATTACCGCATTACCAATGTAGCGGGGGTATTAACCTGTAGCGCTATGCTACACTTGTTGTTGCTCATTTGCCTGATCATTAACACACTACCCATACAACAGGGGTGTTGCGATTCGGTGTTGCGCATGTGTTGCATGTGTTGCGCAACGCAACACCCTTTACCGGATTTACCTCTTTTGTAATTGCGAGAAACGAAGCAATCTCACAGGACAAGTAGCCGGCCTTGCATAGTTCGCGATTGCCCTCCGCTGATTAGCGGATCGCAATGACAATTATAATTACTCGTCCTCACATCCCCCAAACCCCACCCGCTCCCCACCCACCCGCCACCCGCACCTCTCCTATTGTAAAATTTTTTTCCACAATTGGTATTTTTCCCCTACATTTGCGGGCTAATTGTCGCTCATTGAAATCGCTAAGGACATATTCGATACCTTTTACCGGCCTTAAGCTGGGGAAGCATCAGTTTGATTACGTGATAGACAATGCTTTTTTTGACGAATTTGAGTATTCGCTGGTTAAAAAGGCCGACCTTAAATGCAGTTTGGAGCTGGAGAAGCAGGAAACGATGCTGATCCTTAACTTCCATATCAACGGTAAAATTGATATGAGCTGCGATAAGTGCCTGGCTGAGTATCCGCAACAGGTGGATATTAACGAGCAGCAGATAGCCCGGTTCAGCGAGGAAGCGATAGACGATGATGAGATCATCACCCTGACCAAAAATGATCACGAGATCAATGTTGCGGGGCTGATCTATGAGTATGTAAATGTTGCCGCTCCTTTGATCGCGGTTTGCAGTGATGAGGGTAACACCCCTTATTGCGACAAGGAAATGATTGACCGCCTGGAAAAACTGGCGGGCAGCAGCGACGAAGAAGAGGATAAGGCAGACCCGCGCTGGGATGCCTTGAAGAAAATTAAATGATATAATATTAGGAAGTTATGCCACATCCAAAAAGGAAATTCTCAAAATCAAGGACAGCAAAACGTAGAACACACTACAAAGCTGAAGCCCCAACTTTAACTACTTGCCAGGTTACCGGTGCTGTACATTTGCCTCACAGGGCTTACTCTGTTGACGGAAATTTATACTACAACGGAAAAGTATTGATCGAAAACGCAGCAGTAGCCTAAGTTTAATTTTCTGCAATGAAGATTGGCTTGGATATTATGGGCGGTGATTTTGCTCCCAAAGCAACAGTTTTAGGAGCGATTGAGGCTTGTAAAACGTTATCTGCCGGGCAAACATTAGTACTGATCGGCGACAAGGATGTCGCCCTGGCCATTCTTCACGAAAATAATTTCAGCCCTGATCACTTTGAATTTGTGCACACCACAGAAGTGATCGGCATGGGCGAACACCCCACCAAAGCCGTAATTCAGAAACCGGATTCGAGTATCAGCGTAGGTTTTAAGCTGCTTAAAGAGGGCCAGATACAGGCTTTCTCGTCGGCAGGTAATACCGGAGCTATGCTGGTTGGTTCGGTTTTGAGCGTTAAAACCATTCCCGGCGTACTGCGCCCGGCCATGTCAACCAACGTGCCTAAAGTTTCGGGCGGTTTTGGTTTGCTGGTAGATGTAGGCGCCAATGCGGATTGTAAACCCGAGTACCTGCCGCAGTTCGGCATATTAGGCGGCTTATTTGCCGAGTGCGTTTACAACATGCCTAATCCGCGTGTAGCCCTGCTCAACATTGGCGAGGAGGAGGAGAAAGGCAATGTGCTTTGCCAGGCAGCCTACCCGCTGCTGAAAGAAAGCAAACACCTCAATTTTGTGGGCAATATGGAAGGCCGCGACTTGTTCGGCGATGTTGCTGACGTGTATGTTACCGATGGCTTTACCGGGAATGTCGCCCTGAAAATGGCGGAGTCCTTTTACATGATATCCCTTAAAAAGAAACTAAAGGACGAATTTTTCGACCGTTTTAACTATGAGCAATATGGCGGCAGCCCGATACTTGGGGTGAATGCGCCAGTTGTGGTAGGGCATGGCATATCCAGCCCCGAAGCCATAAAAAACATGGTTCTTTTATCAAAAAATATGGTTGAGAGCGATCTGGTCGGTAAGATCAGAACTGCTTTTCAATAAAAAAATCTACATAGATGAGTAAAATTCATGCTGCTATTACCGCTGTAAATGGATACGTTCCGGATTATGTGTTGACCAACCACGAGCTGGAAACCATGGTGGAAACGAATGACGAGTGGATAACCAGCAGAACCGGAATTAAAGAGCGCCGCATACTTAAAGGCGAGGGTCTGGCTACTTCTGACCTGGCCGTACCGGCTGTTGAGGGCCTGCTCAAAAAGCGCGGCATCAGCGCCGAAGAAATAGAACTGATCATTTTTTGTACTACTACGCCTGATATGCCTTTCCCGGCTACGGCAAATATATTGGCTGATAAGATAGGCGCTAAAAATGCCTGGGGGTATGACTTGCAGGCGGCTTGCTCGGGCTTTGTTTTTGGCCTGGCTACCGGCGCACAGTTTATCGAAAGCGGCAAGCATACTAAAGTATTGGTAGTGGGCGGCGATAAAATGTCGGCCATTGTAAATTATAAAGATCGTGCCACCTGCATCATTTTTGGTGACGGCTGTGGCGCTGTTTTGCTGGAACCAAGCACCGAAGGCTACGGCGTGATCGATTCGATCTGCAAAAGCGATGGCTCAGGTCGTGCTTACCTGCATCAAAAGGCAGGCGGCTCGTTACGGCCCGCTACCCATGAAACCGTTGACGCGATGGAACATTATGCTTTCCAGGAAGGGCAGGCGGTGTTCAAATTCGCGGTAACCAATATGGCCGATGTAGCAGCCGAAGTAATGGAACGCAACAGCCTGAAAGCGGATGATATTGCATGGCTGGTGCCTCACCAGGCCAACAAGCGCATTATTGACGCTACCGCTAACCGTACCGGTGTAAGCGCTGATAAGGTGATCATCAATATTGAACGCTACGGTAATACCACCAACGGCACCATACCATTGTGCCTGTGGGAGTGGGAAGATAAATTTAAAAAAGGTGATAACCTCATCCTTGCCGCGTTTGGCGGGGGCTTTACATGGGGTTCTATTTATTTAAAATGGGCCTATTAATTTTAGGAACTTTTTTTATTTAATTTGTTATAACTTAGATATAATTCTTTATCCAAAACCAATTTATTCCAAACATGGATATTAAACAGATTCAGGACCTCATACGCTTTGTTGCAAAGTCGGGGGTAAATGAAGTTTCCCTTGAACAGAACGATTTTAAGATCACAATAAAAACCAACCAGGCGCCTACGTATGTAACAGCTAATGTCCCGGCAGCGCTGCCAGTACATGAAGGTGCTCCGGCAGTGGCAGGTACACTTGCTCCGGCTGCCGGTACTCCAGCAGCAGCACCCGCAGCCGATACCTCACATTACATCACGGTAAGGTCGCCGATGATCGGTACTTTCTACCGTTCGTCAACGCCTGAAAAGCCGTTGTTTGTAAACGTAGGCGACGAAATAAAACCAGGTTCGGTGCTTTGCATCATCGAGGCAATGAAATTGTTTAACGAGATCGAATCAGAAGTTTCGGGCCGTATCGTGAAGATACTGGCTGATAACGCATCCCCGGTTGAGTACGATCAGCCATTATTTTTGGTTGAACCTATATAATTGATTACACAGATTATTGTTTGATTACACAGATTGTACGCTGTGAATTTAAATAGCATGTATTATAAATCAATGTAATCAAAATGAAAATCGGCGTAATCCCAAACGGAAAAGAAATGTTTAAAAAAATACTAATAGCTAACCGTGGTGAAATTGCCCTCCGTATCATACGCACCTGCAAGGAGATGGGCATTAAAACCGTAGCTGTATATTCTACTGCCGACAGGGACAGCCTTCATGTACGCTTTGCTGATGAGGCAGTTTGCATAGGCCCCCCGCCAAGTCGCGATTCTTACTTAAATATACCCAATATCATATCAGCCGCCGAATTGACCAATGCCGATGCGATCCATCCGGGCTATGGTTTTTTGTCGGAAAATGCCAAGTTCTCGGCTATATGTGCTGAGTACGGTATCAAATTTATCGGGGCAACTGCCGACCAGATCAATGCCATGGGTGATAAATCATCGGCTAAGGCAACGATGAAGAAGGCCGGTGTACCTACCATTCCCGGTTCTGAAGGCTTAGTTCAGGATGTGAAAGATGGCATCGCGATAGCAAACAAAATTGGATATCCTGTTATCTTAAAAGCTACCGCAGGCGGTGGCGGGCGTGGTATGCGCCTGGTGTGGAAGGATGAGGAGTTTGAACCGGCCTGGGATTCGGCACGTGCAGAATCTGCCGCCGCTTTTGGCAATGATGGTATCTATTTAGAAAAATATGTAGAAGACCCGCGCCACATCGAAATACAGGTAGTGGGCGATCAGTATGGCAAAGTTTGCCACCTTTCTGAACGCGATTGTTCCATACAGCGCCGTCACCAGAAACTGGTTGAAGAATCGCCATCGCCTTTTATGACAGATAAGCTGCGTAAAAGAATGGGTGATGCCGCTATAAAAGGGGCAAAGGCTGTGAAATATGAAGGTGCCGGCACGGTTGAGTTTTTGGTTGACAAGCACCGCAATTTCTATTTTATGGAGATGAACACCCGCATACAGGTGGAGCATCCCGTTACCGAAGAGGTGATCAACTTCGACCTGATCAAAGAACAAATCAAAGTTGCTGCAGGCATACCTATATCCGGTAAAAACTATGAGCCAACGATGCATGCCATCGAATGCCGTATCAATGCCGAAGACCCTTTTAATAACTTCCGCCCGGCTCCGGGTAAGATCACCAACTTCCATTCGCCCGGTGGGCATGGTGTGCGTATTGATACCCACGTGTATTCGGGCTATGTGATACCGCCCAACTATGATTCTATGATAGCCAAGGTAATATGTGTGGCCCAAACCCGCGATGAAGCTTTGAGCACCATGGAGCGCGCCTTAAGCGAATTTGTGATAGAAGGTGTAAAAACCACCATACCTTTCCACTTAAAATTATTGCAGGACCCCAACTTCAGGGCAGGTAATTTTACCACCAAATTCATGGAAACCTTTGAATATTCTGAATAATTACACTGCGATAATAAATTAAATCGTAAATAGCACGGCCGGGCGCTTATCAATAGCGTTCCACTATAACAATGAGTAAAACAAGCGACAAGATCATCAAGGCTATTAAAGATAAGGGAAAGACGCTCGAAGGCGAAATGTCTTTTTTTGGCCACCTCGAAGAACTAAGATGGCACCTTATCCGCTCGGCCCTGGCAATTGTAGTGATTACCATTGTTGTATTTGTGTTCTATTCCTGGATATACGATAATATCATCATGGCGCCCAGTAAGCCCTCTTTCTGGACTTTCAGGATGATGTGTGACCTTGGTGCGATGCTCCATCGGGATATGTGCCCGAATAAAATTAATATTCACCTGATTAATACGGAGATGGCGGGGCAATTCACGCTGATGATCGACTCCTCATTAATGATCGGTTTGGTATTAGGCATTCCGTATGTACTATATGAAATATGGCGTTTTATCAAACCCGCACTGCACGAAAAGGAGCGCAAGGCTGCTAATGGATTCGTATTTTATACTTCAGCTTTATTCATTACCGGGGTATTATTCGGGTACTTTGTGATCACACCCATCTCGCTTAATTTTCTTGCCGGTTTTACGGTAAGCGCAAGTATTGAGAATTTATTCTCTATTGATTCCTATATCTCATCCGTTGCTACCTTAACGCTGGCTACAGGTTTGGTTTTTGAATTGCCTATTTTGGTTTATATACTCGCGAGTCTCGGCATAATGACCCCCAAATTTATGCGAGAAACACGTCGCTATGCCATTGTCATTATATTAATAGTAGCTGCCGTGGTAACCCCAACCCCGGATATGCTCACGATGACCGTGGTTGCTATTCCGCTGTTTTTACTGTATGAATTGAGTATATCAGTAGCCGGCAGGGTAGAAAAAAGAAGGAAAAAAAGGACTGAAGAATTAATGAACTCCTGACAATAAAGGGTTTCTGACAAAATCTTTACCTTCGCTGCTTAGTTTTATAAATAGATTTGAATAATGAAGGATGATCTGAAGATAGCCATAGGCGCCGACCATGCCGGGTTTGATTATAAGGAAGCTATTAGTAAATGGCTGAAGGCTGAAAACCTAAAAGATTTTGGTACCTATTCTCTCGATTCGGTTGACTATCCGGATTTTGCCCACCCCGTTGCATCAGCGGTTGAGAATGGCGAATTTGATTTCGGCATCCTGATCTGCGGCAGCGCCAATGGCGTAGCCATCACAGCTAACAAACACCAGGGCATACGTGCCGCTATCTGCTGGAACGAAGAATTGGCCAGCTTGGCACGCAGGCATAATAACGCTAATATTGTGTGCATCCCCGCCCGTTTTATTTCGATAGATGAAGCGGAGAAGATCGTGAAGACCTTCCTTTCGACGGATTTTGAAGGAGGCAGGCATGCTAATCGCGTCAATAAAATAGCGTGCTGAAATTCCAAAAGCTAAATACTAAACGCTAAAATATTAAGTACTAATCTCAAATTAACTTCTCTCTCAATTAATTAAACCATTAACTGTAAATGAAAAAAATTACCTTGTGTATCGCCACGTTTGCCCTTGCAACGGGAGCATTCGCGCAAAAAAACAACAATCCCGAAAAATACGCTAAATACATTAGCGCCGAGGATGCAAAAAAACATTTAAGTATCCTGGCATCCGATGCCTTTGAAGGACGCGAAACAGGCAAGCCAGGCGCCGAAAAAGCGGCTAACTACATTGCCGGTGAGTTTAAAAAACTGGGCCTGCAAGCCCCGGTTAACGGATCATACTTTTTAGATGTTCCGTTGGTGGAAAACTCCACGATTATTTCTTTCACAGCCAACGGAGCTTCCTTTGCCAACGGACAGGATTTCTTCAGTCGTGGCGGTGCGAGCGATAAAACGATCACTGCAGCCGAAGTAGTGTTTGTAGGATATGGTACCGAAGCCGAAATAGGCAACACCGACCTGGCAGGAAAGATATTGCTATGGATAAACGAGGATAAGCCCGAAGCCGGTAAAACGCCTAATGTGAGCTACCGCTTATCTACTGCGCGTACACAGATCGTTAAAAACTTAGTAAGCAAAAACCCGGCGCTGATATTGGCTGCCAATGCAGATATTGCCGACCTGATGAAAAAATTTGGCTCATCGGTAATAGGCGGCCGCCTGACCATCAAAACTGATGCAACCAAGCCGGCGAGCACCCAGGCACCCACGCTGAATATCACTACCGCCATGGCAGACCAGCTGGTAAAATCAACCGGCAAAACTTTTAGCGACCTGAAAGCTGCAGCCGCCCAAAGCATCAAAGCAGAGGTGAATGTGAGTTTTAAAAGCGAAACCAAAGATGTCAAGGCCGTTGATGTGTTAGGCTATTTACCTGGTACCGATTTGAAAGACGAGGTGCTTGTGTTTTCAGCCCACTACGACCATATCGGCTTAACCACTAAAGGGACAGACAAAGTAAACAACGGCGCTGATGATGACGGATCTGGCACTACAGGTATACTGGAGATAGCCCGCGCCTTTACCCAGGCCAAAAAAGACGGTCACGGCCCGCGCCGCAGCATCTTATTTTTAGGCAATGTGGGTGAAGAAAAAGGTTTATTGGGTTCAGAATATTATACCGATCATCCTGTATTTCCATTAGCCAATACCATTACCGACCTGAATATCGACATGATAGGCCGTGTTGGCGAAGAGTATATCGGCAAGCCTGATTCTGCTAACTATGTATATACTATCGGCTCAGCTATGCTAAGCAAGGAATTGCACCAGATCAATGAGGATGCCAATGCCAAATACATCAAAATAAACCAGGATTATAAATATGATGATCCGAATGATCCGAACAGGTTCTACTACCGTTCAGACCATTATAATTTTGCAAAACATGGTGTGCCGATTATTTTTTACTTCAACGGTGTACATGCCGATTATCACCAGCCAGGAGATGAAGTAAGCAAGATCAATTTCCCATTGCTGGCCAAACGCGCGCAACTGGTATATTATACTGGTTGGGAACTGGCTAACAGGGATAAACGCCCTGTGGTTGATGCCCCGGCTACTAAGTAATAAAATATTAGCATTAAAACTTTTAAGGCGACCATATCGGTTGCCTTTTTTGTTTAATTCAGATTTACGAAGTTTTAAAACGGCGAAGCCCTCAACGAGGGCTTTGAAAACAAACACTTCCGGGTTAAACTTTGTAAATCTCTCGCCTATGAGTTTAATATAAATTGAGCTACATTAGTACTCCAATATGATCTACTATACCCAACTTATTTTTATCAAACACGGATGCGAGCAGGAGTTCCACGCTTTCGAAGACAAAGTGTTGCCGCTGTTGAAGGATCACAATGCTGAGTTGGTCTATCGCATCAGGCCGGATAAAAACGCGTTTGTTGAAAGCAGCGAAGAATTACCTTACGAGATCCATTTAGTAACTTTTGGCAGCAAAGCTGATTTTGCGGGCTATGCAGCCGACCCCAGGCGCCTGGATGCTATGGAAATGAAAAACAGGTCGGTGGAAAAGATAATTTTAATTGAAGGTTTCGCATTGTGACGATCCTAATTATTTTATTAATCGTACAAAGATTTTAAAATTCAGGGAGAAATGTGCTACTCAAACCGCGCAAATGATTTTAGCAATTATGAAGTTAATGAATAGTAATAAGAGGCCTATGACTAACCCCAAAGCCAACCTTATTAACCACCGGTTTTGAAAATCAATTATTAATTTTTAGGAAATTTTCCCAAGGTAAAAGTGCATCTAATTGCTTCAATAGATACTCGTGTTCACCTAAGGCGGCAATTAAAAGTTTCTTGTGATTTATGGACAGCCCCTCATTAAAAATATTTAACGTTGCATTAGCCGACTTTTCAGCCATGGTAGAATTTATTGTACCAAAAATTGCCATAACAATTAATGGTAAATATTTTTCAAATTGATTGTTTCGAGCACATTCGCAAAGTTCTTTCAAATAAGGAATTAATTCTGTCATATACAATCCTTGAGTAACAGAAAGGTCTTTTAGCACATCTATTGCATCTTGGTTATTTAGAGTTTCGCTCGGGAAATGTGAGCAAAGAAGTATTAATATAATAGCCTTTTTTTTATTATCAAAATCTTTGGTAGCATTTAATATTTTTATTAAATTATCGAAATATTCTGATGAAAGAGTAACGGTCGCCAAAGTTGGAAAAAAATGATTTATATCCAATGGCTCGACTTCTAGTCTTTTGAAAATCGCTTTTATTTCTTCATTTCTTAATGATTCATAGAGTGCTGACAAATTACTCCTTATTGTTTGTTGAATGCTAGTAACCTCAGTTTGCATATCTAATACTTCTTGACGCACATTATTAATATTGCTTAGGATCGTATTTGCTTGCACCAAATTATTTGTAACTCTATTCGATAGGCGAGTTATATACCAACTTACAATAGGAATAACTATAACTAAAATTATACTTATAACAGTAAATAAATTACTTAAACTACTCAGATTATGTTGTGAACTTGATAGTTGGTTGGAAATCGAACCATTTCCAACTTGTACTAATGATTTCGTATATTCAATCTCATTCCTGAGCTTAGAAAGTTCCTCTGAAAATTCAATGTTTTGTCGTTGAAGCATCTTTAAGCTATCCGGTAAACTACCACTTTTGGCGTTGACAGAATTCAATGAAAATAGAATTAGAGAAAGTAATAGTAAGTGCTTTTTCATACCTAAAGATGGGGATTTTCTAACACTCTATTAATTATAGTTTTCTAACACTCATTTTTAGCAATCTTATTTTAAAAACTTTAATTTCGCATTTATGGGAAACACTGCGGATGAATTTTTGGTTGCCTCTGAGGAAAAGGCGTTTGATATGAGTCATCGCCGTATTATCAATAACAATATTGGTAAATATGATACGGCAGTTGATAGAGGCCTGTCAAAATTCATCAACCTGGAAAATGCCAAACGCAAGGGCCATGTGATCAAATGGAAGGTGATGGAGAACCTGGATAAGTTTTTACCGGAGTTTGAATCGAACTTTCTGAAACGCGGCGGCAAAGTGATCTGGGCCAATGATGCCGAAGAAGCCAACCGCGAGATACTAAATATCATCCAAAAAGCAGGCGCTAAAACCGTAGTCAAATCCAAATCGATGGTTACCGAAGAAATTCAGCTAAATGAGTTTCTGGAGCATCATCATATTGAGTCATTAGAAACCGACCTGGGCGAATACATTGTGCAACTGCTTGGGCAGCGGCCTTACCATATTGTTACCCCGGCCATGCATCTTTCAAAAGAAGATATCGCGAAGCTATTCAATGAGAAGTTTGGAACACCATTAGACTTTACCCCGGAACAATTGACCATGAAGGCGCGTGAACTGCTGCGCGATAAATATGTGCAGGCGGACGTGGGCATTACCGGAGCTAACTTTTTAATTGCCGATACCGGCAGCATAGCCATTACCGAAAATGAAGGCAATGCCCGGTTGAGCGTTAGCTTTCCCAAGATACATATCGCCATAACCGGCATCGAAAAGATCATCCCATCCATGGCTGATCTCGACCTGTTCTGGCCAATGCTTTCAACCCATGGTACCGGGCAAAACCTTACGGTTTACAATACTATCCTGAACGGCCCGCGCCAGCCAACTGAGACCGATGGACCGGACGAGATGTATGTGATATTGCTGGATAATGGCCGCACTAACCTGTTGGCACAAAAAGATCAAAGGCAGGGATTATATTGTATCCGCTGCGGGGCCTGTTTAAACGCCTGCCCGGTTTACCAGAACATTGGCGGTCATACTTACGAAACTACTTACAGTGGGCCGATAGGCTCTATTATCACCCCGCATATGCGTGGCATGGAAGAGTTTAAACACCTGAGCTATGCTTCCAGCCTATGCGGCAAGTGTACCGAAGTTTGCCCGGTAAAGATCGATATCCACAAGATACTGTTGCTCAACCGCCGCGATGCAGTAAAAGAAAACTTAGTGACCAAAAAGGAAGAATGGGGCTGGGCGATCTGGAAAAAAGGCATGCTGAGCCGTAAACTGACGGACTTTTTCAGCGGAAAAACAAAAAACTTCCTGCTAAAAACCTTCTTCAAAAAAACCTGGGGACATTTACGGGATATGCCAAACGTTGCCGAAAAATCATTCAACAAAATGTGGAGGGAACGGAATAACCCCGATTCATAAACAATAAAAAGATAATTCCGAAATCGAAATTCCGACTTCCGAAATCAATTAGTGTCTATTCCCGAACCCAAATTCCTTATAAGTATTAGGCATTTCGTTGCTGCTGCTGAAAGCGAAGGTGTAGCTTGCCATCCATGTTTCAAAATCAGCGTTCTTATCTTTTGATGCCTCCATGTGCAGGGTGCGCACCAGGTAAATGCCTTCGCGGCTTAGTTTAAAATATATTTTTCCCTCTTTATCCGAAGATAGTCTTTGAACGAATACATTCCCGGTAGCTGCTTTTACCGATAGAACCACGTTGGCGTTCACTAATGGGCTTCCTTTGAAGTTAATAACACCGATCAGGTCATCCCCATAATTGCCCTTGTAGGGATTGTCCTTTAAAATGATTTCTAAGTCCTGGTTTAATGGCTTTTCAAAATTATTAGCGCTGTTTTTATCCACCTGTACCAGCGATTTCATAAACCAGGTATATCTCTCCCTGAAACTATCCTTACTGCCGTTCTTCGCCTTTTCCGACTCTTTGGTCATCCCCTCATCATCCAATATCTTCAAAAAATCATCCCGCTCAATCTCATCGGTCACCGGTTTGCGGGTATACTCTATCATATTAAGCCCCTGATTCTCGAGCGCGTAGGATACAATAGGAGTTGCAGTATCTTTCGCCACGGTAGTCAGATCGGTTTTTTTCGATCCGGCAGACAGGATGAATTTAGATGGTTTTATGGTTTCATATTTAACCTCATCCTGTTTAATAAACTGGTTGGCTGTTATGATGTGAAGGTTAAGCTTATCCCCTTTATGTAAAAAGAAATTTTCGGGCAGCAACACGTAATCCTGCGCACTTGCCTTAAACGCGACCAATAAAAATAAAACAGTAACCAATAAATAAATACGTTTCATAGACATGAAGATTGAATGATGTAAACATACAAAGTTTTAAAAACTTCAGTAGTTTCGCTTTATGATATTTGACCGTAAAAACGTTGATAATGACAAATTAGTGTCGTTTTATAAGGCTTTATTATGGCCGCGACTGATAGAAGAGAAAATGCTGATCCTTTTAAGGCAGGGCCGTATCGGTAAATGGTTCTCCGGTATTGGCCAGGAAGCTATTGCCGTAGGCAGCACACTGGCCATGCAGCCTGATGAATATATCCTGCCCATGCACCGCAATTTAGGTGTTTTTACTACCCGCGATATCCCATTTTCACGCCTGATGGCACAGTGGCAGGGCAAGGCTTCGGGCTTCACCAAGGGGCGCGATCGCTCTTTTCATTTCGGTACGCAGGAGTATAAGATCATCGGCATGATATCGCACCTTGGCCCGCAAATGGCGCTGGCGGATGGCATTGCTTTGGCGGATGTATTAAGCAAGAGAAATAAAGCAACATTAGTTTATACAGGCGAGGGTGGAACCAGCGAGGGTGATTTCCATGAAGCTATAAACGTGGCTTCCGTTTGGAACCTGCCTGTTATCTTTTTGATCGAGAACAATGGCTACGGCCTTTCCACACCTACAAACGAACAATACCATTGCGAATGGCTAAGCGACCGCGCCGTTGGCTATGGTATAGAGGGAAGAAGAATAGACGGCAACAATATCCTCGAAGTTTACAACACCATTAATGCACTGGCAACCGATATCCGCCAAAACCCACGACCTATTTTACTGGAGTGCATGACCTTCCGGATGCGGGGCCACGAGGAAGCCTCGGGTACTAAGTATGTACCCCAGCATCTGTTTGACGAGTGGAAGGAAAAAGATCCCATCACCAATTTCGAAAAGTTTTTGCTGGATGAAGGCGTACTTACAGAGGAAGTGATACAGGTAACTAAGAAAGGTTTTACAACTCTGATCGATATTGAGATCGAAAAGGTATTCAGCGAGGCTGATATTATACCGGATATGGCGATTGAAATAGCCGACATGTACAAACCTTACAACCTTACAACTTTACAACCATCCAACGGTAATAAAACCTCCAAAAGATATATTGACGCGATAAGTGATGGGTTGCGCCAGGGTATGCGCAAGCACGATAACCTGGTGATCATGGGGCAGGACATAGCCGAATATGGTGGTGCCTTTAAAATAACCCAGGGCTTTGTAGAGGAGTTTGGCAAAGGCAGGGTGCGTAATACACCTATTTGCGAATCAGGCATTGTGGGTGCGGCGATGGGTTTATCTATCAACGGCTATAAATCGGTGGTGGAGATGCAGTTTGCCGATTTTGTTACCTGCGCCTTTAACCAGGTGATCAACAACCTGGCAAAAACGCATTACCGCTGGGGCGAAAATGTGGATGTAGTAGTGCGTATGCCTACCGGTGCAGGCACAGGCGCCGGGCCATTCCATTCGCAAAGCAACGAAGCCTGGTTTACCAAAACGCCGGGATTAAAAGTAGTTTACCCCGCTTTCCCATCGGATGCCAAGGGCCTGCTGCTTGCTGCGATAGAAGACCCCAACCCGGTGATCTACTTCGAGCACAAATATCTGTACCGGAGCATCAGCGAAGACATTTGTGATGAGGATTACACCATCGAGATAGGCAAAGCACGGGTAGTGCAGGAAGGAACCCAAGCCAGTATTATTACTTACGGTTTAGCCGTGCACTGGGCTTTAGAATACGCCAAAAAGCATTCCGAAATGTCGGTAGAGATTATCGACCTGCGCAGCCTGCAGCCCTGGGATAAAGAAGCCGTAGAAGCCAGCGCTAAAAAAACCGGCCGCGTAATGATCTTCCACGAAGACACGCTGACAAACGGTTTCGGTGGTGAAATAGCGGCTCACTTAGCCGAACATTGCTTTACCGCGCTGGATGCGCCCATTATGCGCTGCGCCAGTTTGGATACCGCCATACCTATGAATAAGGCATTGGAGGATCAGTTTTTGGCGAAGGGTAGGCTGGAGGAAATGATGGAGAAATTGTTGAGTTATTGAAAAATCCGACTTGATTAACAATGGGTATTGACTATACGAATGATGCTGAGATAAGAGAGAAAATACTTGAGGGTATAAGAGCGGCAATAAAAAATCTTATCAAAGACCGCAAAAGAACAGGTGGTGAGTTAGTTATTATGATGCAGGGTAAAATAACGCATATACCAGCGAAGGATCTTTAATTTCTGAGTTCAATTTAATGCAGTTTCCTTGCTTCTGCCAAAGAGTTAATATTATGCCTACAGAAGAAGAAATTATTTCAAAAGCATCAGAACACATTGGATTAGATGTGAATGGCCCTCAAGGAAGGTTTAAGCAACCAGTTGTCATCGTAACTAAGTCAAGCGATAACCAATTTTATACCTGGCGTTACGAAGTGCTTTTTGAAAAACAAATTGCAGATGGAAAAAAGGAATGGCTTGCAAAAGAAATTATTTATAAATAGACGTTGTTTAAACCTAAAAGGTAAAAATGTCATTTCGAACGATAGTGAGAAATCTTATAGAACATGAAAAGCAAATTATGCAAGTTGTATAAGATTCCTCTTCGCTACGCTCATTCGAAATGACATAATTTACTTTTCTTCAACGTCCTCACCCCTCCACCAATTCCACCTCCGCAATCGGGCTAAACAAATAAACACGCTTGGTCTTAATTTCAGTGCATTTATAGCGCTTCCTCAATTTCTCTTCCTTGCGGAATACCCTGCCATTTTTAAGTTTGAACAGCGCATTCATAGCCACTTTTTCAACTGTAAGATGCGTTTCCGGCTTGGGGGCATCGTAGAGGCGTAATGATTTATACAAATGCAGATCCGTACAGCTTGACGCGGCAGGATTATTCAGATACCGCACAATGGCCTGCTTTACATCTGCCGGGAATATCTCTTTTTCAAAAAAAGGCTGCATCATTTTTTTGAAATTGGCTTTCCACTCCGTGCCGTGCGGCTTGGCTTTGTGCTTGTGCTCGTTCCATGTGTGCAGATGTGCAAACTCATGCACCGTAGTTACCAGGAAGGCATAAACATTCAGATCATAATTTACGGAGATGCGGTGGCCTTTGCCGGCATGGGGTGGGCGGTAATCACCGAACTTACTGTTGCGGTTGCGGGAGATCTTAAATTCACACTTAAAGTAATCGATCCAGCGGCCTATCAGCGGCGCAGCTTCAGGAGGGAGATACTTTTCTAATACTTTTACTTTATCCAATTTTACCTCAGTACAAAGATACCAAGATTTGACAACTTTTTAAATTTGTCAAATCTGATTTACCTCAACAAATGATAAGTAATCAAACTCGCCACATAAGCCAATACCGTCATATAAGCAAACTGCGAGGCCGGCCAGCGCCAGTCCTTGGTTTCACGGTAAACTACGGCTACGGTGCTTGCGCACTGCATAGCGAAGGCATAAAACATCATTAACGAGAACGCCACTGCCACGGTGAATACCGGGCTGCCATCAGGGTTTTTAGCCGAGTGCATTTTTTGTTGCACCGATTCCATTTTTTCAGCATCACCATCCACACTGTAAATGGTGGCCATGGTACCTACAAAAACTTCACGGGCGGCAAAGGAGGTAATGAGTGCGATACCTATTTTCCAATCAAAGCCAAGCGGTTTTATTACTGGTTCTATCACATGGCCCAATACACCGGCATAAGAGTTTTCCAGTTTTTCAGAAGCGATAACCCGGTGCAGATCATCCGGTTTTATGTCTTTCGCGTATTGTGCCTGTTTATATTTTTGATCGATCTTTTCAAAACGGTCGCCGGGGCCGTAGGATGCCAGCACCCATAGTATCACCGATACGGCTATGATCACTTTCCCTGCTTGCAGCACAAATGCCTTTGCCCTGTCGTACATGGAATAGCCCACATTTTTCCACCGTGGCATACGGTAAACCGGCAGTTCCATGATGAAGTAACCACGTTCACGCGCTTTCAGAATATACTTCATCACAAAAGCCACCGCAACGGCAGATACCAGGCTGAAAAGATACATGCCTGTTAAAGCCAACCCCGGCATATTAAATATCCACCACACATTTTTATTGGGAACAACCAATGCGATCAGCAAGGTATAAACGGGCAAACGGGCCGAACAGGTAACCAGCGGCGTCACCATAATGGTGATCATCCGGTCTTTCCAGTTCTCGATGTTACGGGTACTCATAATGGAAGGTACCGCGCAGGCAAAGCCACCGATCAACGGCACTACGGATTTCCCGTTCAGGCCTACTTTACGCATGATCCTGTCCATCATAAAAGTAACGCGCGACATGTAGCCTGTATCCTCCAGTATCGAAATAAAACCGAATAGGATGGCGATCTGCGGTATAAACACCATCACCCCGCTTAACCCGGCTATCACCCCATCAACCAGCAAGTTGGTTAACGGGCCCGCTGGCAAAAGGGTATGCAATGAACTTTGCGCCCATACAAACAAATCAGCGATCAGCTTCATTGGGTAGGCCGACCACGCAAAAATGGATTGAAAAATAAATAACAGGATCGCGAAAAAGATAATGAACCCAAATGTTTTATGGGTCAAAACCTTATCGATCTTGTTGCTCATCGTTTCATCCTGTGCGGTTTCCTGCTTCTTTACGGTATCATACAGTAGCTCATTGATGAAATTATACCGTGCAATAGTTTCCGTTGCCTGGGCCTTTTGCGAATGGAAGCCAAACTCGAGCTCCAGTTCTTCAATACGGTCGCTTTCAGCAGGGCTCAAAAAGTCAATCGTTTCATGCTGATGTGCTAATTGCAAAGCGGTATAGGGATTTTCAACCTGGTACTCTTTCGTAATTTGAGCAATCAACTGTGGTGCGATGGCTTCCACATCAATGGTATCTTCCTGCAAGGCAATCTTATTGGCAAAGGTGATCGCCCCTTTGAGTTTGTCGATCCCCTCTATCTTTCTTGCGGATATTGGCACCACCGGTACACCAAGCTTTTCGGCAAAGGCATTAACATCAATGGTGATATCTGCCTTTTTAGCCAGGTCCATCATGTTGAGTGCGATGATAACGGGAAGCTTCAGATCGGCAACCTGGGTATAAAGCAGTAAATTTCGTTTTAGATTGGAGGCATCCAGGATAACAATTACCAGGTCGGGCCTTAAAGAATTGGCCTTATCGGCCAATACAGAAAAAACAATGGATTCGTCCCTGCTTTTGGGATAGAGGCTGTAAGTACCCGGCAAGTCGATTACCTGGGCGATGCGTCCATCAGGAAGTGCGCACAGGCCCGTTTTTTTATCAACTGTAACACCCGGAAAGTTTCCTATTTTTTGATTGAGACCGGTTAGTACATTAAAGAGCGTTGATTTACCGGTATTTGGATTTCCTACAAGCGCAACTTTTATATCAGCTTTCAAATGCTAAAAACTACTGCAGTATTATCGTGGAGGCTTCTCTTTTTCGTAAACTTAACTGGTAACCGGATACATGAATTGCAATTGGGTCCCCAAGCGGGGCAATACGCGAAACTGTGATCGCTTCGCCGGGCAAACAACCCATTTCCATCAATTTAACTGACATTTCAAGGTCGGTAAACTCTTTAACAATTCCTGTTTCGCCTACTAAAAGTTGTGAAAGCTTCATGTGCTACGTTATAAACTGAAACAAATGTAAACCTTATTTAAATTAAATCCAAATAAGAACAAGTAAATTACAATGAGATTAGCTTTTGTTAAGCCCGCACTGCTATTTGCGGATTTGGTGTGGTATTTACTTTGCTGAAATGGGGGCAGTTGCAGTTCTTTTTAAATAAGCCGCATGATGACAGGCTTGCTATCAGCATCAATAAGAGGATATACTTGATTTTTTTCATGATAATTACCCTTAACGGCTATCCCTCATTTATACGGTATAAACTTTATGTTTTGTTGCCTTATTATCAGCAAGAGCAAAAAAACTTTGTCCTAAAACAAGTAAGGCCTCCCGCGGGAAGCCTTTAATATTTCAACCAGCTTTAATTAAGCGCCCACCAATGCCTGGTAATCTTCGGCGGATAATAGTTCACTTACTTCAGAGGCATCTTTTATACTGATCTTCACCATCCAGCCCTGGCCATAAGGGTCGGAGTTTACCAATTCAGGTTGACTGTCAAGCGCGGGGTTAATTTCATTTACACTACCCGTAAGCGGCATAAAAAGATCTGATACTGTTTTAACAGCTTCAACTGTTCCAAAAACATCTTCTTTACTTACTTCTTTTCCAAGTGAGCTGATATCTACATAAACAATATCACCCAGCTCCCGCTGTGCAAATTCGGTAATGCCGATATAGGCGTCATTACCTTCAACTCTTATCCACTCGTGGTCTTTGGTGTATTTCAATTCAGCGGGGAAATTCATATTGATCGTGTTTTTTAGTGGCTCAAAAATAATAAAACTTTGGATAACATCATCCTAAATAAACAAGGAAGAATTATGCAGAAAAACTTAAGCAAAGATAATTTGTTAACCAAAAGTAAAACCACAAATTATATTTTACCATGAAAAAGTTAAGTTCAATTTTAATGATCGCCCTGGCTGCATTGGCATTCCAGGCATGCAAAAACAAGGCAAAAGACAGCACTTCGACTGCCGACAGTGCTAATATGACAAAAGATACATCACAAAACACCGCGGCGACCGGAGGCATAGCTGTGGATGCGGATGATGCTAAATTTGTAACTACGGCGGCCAATGATGGGATGGCCGAAGTAAATGCAGGCAATATGGCGCAGCAAAAAGCAAGCAGTGCCCGTGTAAAAAGTTTTGCAGCTATGATGGTGACCGACCATACCAAGGCCGGCGATGAGCTGGCAGCTATTGCCAAGACCAAAAACATTACCCTGCCGGCAGCGCCTAATGCCGATGCACAAAAAATGGCAGACGACCTAAGCAAAAAATCAGGTAAGGCTTTTGATAAGGCTTATGTAGATATGATGGTTGATGGCCACAAAAGTGCAGTAAAGTTATTTACTGATGCTTCTGCCAATTGCAAAGATGCTACGTTGAAAGACTTTGCCATCAGGACATTACCTACTTTAAAAATGCATTTGGATTCGATCAATGCTATTAAAGCAAGTATGAAATAATAGATTGATATTTATGAAAGAAGGGGTTGGGCCGATAGCCTGGCCCTTTTTCTTTTTAATTGGATAAGCCTGATTAAAACAATATTTTTAGCCTGTCTTATCCGATTGGCTATGAAAAAACTTTTCCTCTTCCTTTTACTATTCGTTTGCTCAATTCAGCTAACCAAAGCTCAAAAATCAGAGATCGAATCCAAAACAAAGGGCCTGACCAAATACACCGGCTACTTTAATTTTTACTGGAATGAAAAGACCGGGCAGATACTCCTTGAAGTAAACAAGTGGAATGATGAATTTCTGTATGTAAACTCCTTACCGGCAGGTGTGGGTTCAAACGACCTGGGGCTTGACCGCGGCCAGATAGGTGATACCCGTATTGTAAAGTTTATTAAGGCCGGCAATAAAGTACTGCTGGTGCAGCCTAATTATAATTACCGGGCGATCAGTAATAATGCGGATGAACGTAAATCAGTCGAAGAAGCTTTTGCGCAATCGGTAATATGGGGCTTTACTACCGAGGCGCAGGATAGCAGCAGGGTATTGATCGATCTCACTCATTTTTTGCTGCGCGACAGTCACGAGATAGCCCGTAAACTTGGAAAAAGCGACCAGGGGAATTATCATGCTGATGAGGGTCGCTCGGCCATGTATCTGCCTAATACCAAAAGCTTTCCTGATAATTCGGAATTTGAAACCATCATTACTTTAGCCGGAACGGGCATAGGTTCCGAGATCAGTTCGGTAGCACCCGACCCTAATTATGTTACGGTAAGGATGCATCACTCATTTATTAAACTACCGGATAATAATTATAAGGTGCGCAAGTTTGATCCGCGTGCCGGGTTCTATGATGTAGAGTACATGGATTACGCTACCCCCATCGATCAACCCATAGTAAAACGGTTGATGGCCCGCCATCGCCTGCAAAAGAAGGACCCTTCTGCAGCCATAAGCGAAGCGGTTAAACCGATCATATATTATGTCGACCGCGGCGCGCCAGAACCCGTACGCACCGCGCTAATGGAAGGCGCCTCCTGGTGGAACAAAGCTTTTGAAGCAGCAGGCTATAAAAACGCCTTCCAGGTAAAACTGCTGCCCGAGGACGCCGACCCGATGGATATCCGCTATAATATCATCCAATGGATACACCGTTCAACCCGGGGCTGGTCATATGGTTCATCTATTGTCGATCCGCGCACCGGCGAGATCATTAAAGGGCAAGTTTCACTGGGTTCGCTACGCGACAGGCAGGACTTTCTGATCGCCGAAGGCTTAGTGCAGCCTTATGAAGATGGCAAACCGGTAAGCGATAAAATGATGAAAATGGCCCTCGCCCGTTTACACCAGCTGGCCGCGCACGAAGTTGGGCATACGCTGGGTATGCAACATAATTTTACAGCGAGTGTAAACAATCGTGCATCGGTAATGGATTACCCGCCACCCATATTTACTTTGAGCGCCGATGGAACGGTTGATCTGTCCAATGCTTACACAACCGAGATAGGTGGCTGGGATAAGCGTGCTATACTATACGGCTACCAGGATTTTCCTGCCGGGACCAATGAAGACGAGGCCCTTAGTGGTATTATGAAAGAAACCCTGAAAGAAGGGTACTTATTTATTTCTGACGAGGACGCACGGCCCGCAGGTAGTGCCCATCCGCAGGCCCACCTTTGGGATGGTGGCAAAAATGCCGCCGATGAGTTGAACCGACTTATGGATATCCGTAAACATATTTTGGCTAATTTCTCAGAAAAGGCTATCAGGCAGGATGCCCCTATGGCCACATTGGAAGAAGTGTTAGTGCCCATGTACCTGATGCACCGCTACCAGGTAGAGGCAGCCTCAAAAATGTTAGGCGGTTTGTATTATACCTTCGCCCTTAAAAACGATGGGCAAACTATAACCAAATTTGTGCCGCCTGCCGAGCAATGGAAAGCTTTTAACGCCCTGATGGGCACTATAACACCCGATGCTTTGGCATTACCCGAAAAACTGATCGAAAAGATACCGCCGCGTCCTATCGGTTATCCGCGTACAAGAGAAACCTTTAAATCCCGTACAGGCTTAACCTTCGACCCACTATCAGCTGCCGAATCCGCTGCAAGCAACACTTTGGAGTTTATGCTTCAACCGCAGCGTGCTGCCCGTTTGGTGGAATACCACTCGAGGGATAACACTCAACCGGGACTTGAGCCCGTAATCAGCAAACTATTAACCCAAACCTGGAAAGCGCCGCAGCAAACTGGTTACAAGGGCGAGGTACAACGCCTGGTAAATAACTTAACCTTAAAACAATTGCTGGCATTAGCCGCCACCACCCGTGCATCTGAAAGTGTGCGTGGGATAGCCTTGCTTGAGATCTCAGAGTTAAAAAAATGGATGGGCAAAACTGCATTAACAGCCGGAAACGATCAAAAGGCCAACCTGTTGTTCGGCTTATCGCAAATCAGCCAGTTTGAAAAAACACCCGATAAGTTTCAACCCGCCGAAGCCATCAACATGCCTGATGGTTCGCCGATAGGGATGGATGATTTGGGGTGTGGGATGTAACCGCAACCAAAAATTATTGTCGTTTCGGACGACAGAGAGAAATCTTATACGACTTGAAAAGTCCGCTATGCAGGTGTATAAGATTTCTCCTCGTTCCTCGTTCGAAATGACAAAATAGATATTATTTATTGCCCCGAATCCTTCTTATTCTCCACCGCATCCTGTACATTTTGCGGCAGCGCGGATAACAGGTTATAGCCCGTTGCAGCTTCAATATCTTTCACTGTAACGATATATTGCTTCCAGTCCGAATTGATGGCATTAACGTTTGGCGTGTTTACCGCGATCACCCTGGTGGTGGTAGATACCCTGCTCACATCGTTATTACCAACCGGGATAACAACAGCTACCTTCCACACATTGCTGGGTACATTTACGTGCCCGCCGTTTACGGTTGTGGCCGTGCCATTAGATCCGGTGCCGCCACTGCCATAACTGCCCATAATGATATAAACCTCGTTGCCTGCCACCACCTGTTCGCGCAGGTAATTCTCCAGGTTCGCCCAGGTTTGTTGGTTGTTTTGCGGGGCCTGCGGTATCATATTGGTCATCAGGAAGGTGGCCGAGTTGGCGTCTGTGGAACTGGTTCTGTCGGCCGAAGGGCAATTATGACCCCTGTCGAACCCTGAACCGCTGTAGCTATTGCTTTGCACTGTATACCATCCTGCTGGTATGCCGCTATATCCCGCAAAATTATTTAAGCGGGAGCTTGCATTGGTGATATTGCTTGCATCCAGGTGCCAGCTTACCCAGTTCGGTTCGCCTTTGGTGCCATTGTATGATTCCACATAGTAGCCCTGGTCTATCAGATAATTATCAGGCATCACTACGGATGCTACCGCGCCCGAAGGATTGCCAAATAAAAGGTCGCTGTTATCACCGCTTACGGGCGGGGCATCGGGGCCAACAACCACACCTCTTGGCGTTGAAGATGATGAGGTCCCCGTTGTATCTGAGCCGCCTGTATCCGGCGCACCAACAGTTATGCCCGGATCGCCGGTTCCTTTAAAAGTAATATCATCAATGTTGATACGGGTAGTGCCCGTCTTTTTTATCTCGAACCTCACTTTGGTGGTCACATCTACCTTGAAAGAATCGGTTACCAGCGTGGTACTGGTCTCACTAATATCAGTACCCACCTGTGTATAGGTGGCCCCTCCATCTGTCGACATTAATAATTGCCAGGTTGAGTTGGCATCCGACCCATATTTGGCATGCTTAATAGTAATTTGTTTTAAACCATTAATATCAAAGTCCATCGCAAGGTCGCCGGTACGCAAACGCACAGACTTATTCCCATCCTTTACATCAGCAGGCAGGTTACCTATCAGCGCGTCATTAAAATTCCACGAGCCTGTATTCAGCATTACATCAGCAGCGGCATAGGCAGTTTTGCTCCCGTTTTCAAAATCTTCGGTTATGGCATAATTGCTTGGGGGGTTGGGAATTACAGGGTGATCGTTGCCATTATTATCCCCTTTTTTACAAGCGGCGATCATCAAAAATAAGGCTGCGACTAATAGTAGACTTTTGTTTTTCATGTATAGGTTAATTTTTGGCTAATTTCCTTATTGTATATTAACTGCGTGTTAATAAAATAAATTGTATAGCAATTTGTTACAAATGTATTCGTAACGGCTAATTACATAAGCTTTCGTATTTTTGCAGACTGATTTTTAATAGCAAGCAATGTTTGAGAACGAAGAGAGAACCAATATAGAGTCGTTAGGTGAATTTGGGTTGATAGATCATTTAACCAAAAACGTAAAGCTGAAGCAGCCGGGTACCACAAAGGGTATTGGCGATGATGCCGCGGTGGTTGATTTTCCGGGTAAAAAGGTTTTAATATCTACCGATATGTTATTGGAAGGTATCCATTTCGATTTGGCCTATACTCCATTAAAGCACCTGGGCTACAAAGCCATACAGGTAAACCTGAGTGATATTTATGCCATGAACGGAACAGCCGCGCAGGTGACCGTGTCCTTAGGTCTATCGAGCAAGTTCCCGCTGGAGGCTGTTGAAGAACTATATGAAGGCATATACCTGGCTTGCGAAAAATACAATGTCGATTTGGTTGGGGGTGATACTACTTCATCAAGGCAAGGTTTGGTGATTAGCGTGACGGCTATTGGCTATGCCGATGAAAAGGATGTGGTTTACCGTAATACTGCCGAAGAGGGCGACTTGATCTGTGTATCCGGTGATTTGGGCGGAGCCTATACCGGCCTGCAATTGCTGGAACGCGAAAAAATGATCTACCTGGAAAATCCTAATATCCAGCCAGACCTGGAAGGCAAGGACTATATCGTAGAGCGTCAGTTAAAGCCTGAGGCCCGCAAGGATATTATTGAACTATTGAAAGATATCGATATCAAACCTACTGCCATGATCGATATTTCGGATGGCCTGGCTTCGGAGATACTGCACATCTGCAAGCAAAGCAACAAAGGCTGCAATATTTATGAGGACAAGATACCGCTTGACCCGATGACCTTTGAAACAGCGCGCGAGTTTAATTTAGACCCAACAGTTTGTGCACTAAGCGGTGGCGAGGATTACGAATTGTTGTTCACCATTAAACAAGCCGATTATGATAAAATTAAGCTGCAAATGGATATTACCATTATCGGCCATATCACAGACGCGCCCGCAGGCTGTAACCTGGTAACTAAATCGGGAGTGGTGCATGCCTTAAAAGCGCAGGGGTGGAATGCGTTCCCCCCGGCTCCCTGAAAGAGATCTTAATTGGCAGAAAAATAAAATGCAAGGTTTAAGATTTCTTTCTTTTTAATATCTTTAAGCTTTACTTAAATCACCATGAAAAAAATTTATACACTTGCCCTTTTATGCTTGTTTGTAAGTCAGCTCAGGGCGCAGCAAGGCGTTATTTTTAAAATAAAATATATGCCGCAAAAAACCTATCAATCATCTGTCGGCGTAGGTGCGAAACTTAATATTAACCTTTCCGGTGATCCAAAATTTATTGATATGCTGAAATCACAGGGAATAACACCACCTGTGATTGCAAGCCTTAATATGGGGTTGGGCGGAACGATGAAAACCGGTTCGCTTAATGCAGATAACACTTTCCCGTTAGCGATCGATTATAAAATTTCCAATTTAGCTGTTGAAGCAAATGGAAAGCAGGTACCTATTCCGGCTAATGTTACGGAGAAAAGTATCAAAGTAATGGCGCACGTAAACGCGGATGGAAAAATCAAAATAGATTCGGCCGAAGGCAGGAAAGTTAATGACACCACCGAAAGGAAAATGCAGCAGATGATGGATATGATGCAAAAGCAGATAAAATTTCCGGATAAGCCAATGAAACCCGGTGATTCCTTCACACAGGACACACCGATGAACATACCGGTAGGTAAGGAAAATAACGTTAAGATTGAGGGTGGACTTACTTACAAACTGATCAGTATTGCTGATGGAAAAGCATATTTCGATATGATACCGAGCTTCAGCATGAATTTAACCATCAAAAATACAACGATTACTATGACCGGTATGGGTACCGGAAAAATGGTTTACAGTATAAAGGATAATTTTCCTTTATCAAAGGATGTGAAATTTACCATGAAGATTAAGGTGGTTTCCCCGAAAGTGAATGTGGACGGTACAGCGGATGTTACTTCAACTTACAGCGCAACTATTAATTGATATATTAACTGAATAGTTTATCCTTCAGTTATCTGAGAAGGTTCTTCATCGTTCCCGATATATTTTTGGTCCAATTGCTTATTGGCTTTCGCCCCTAATTTTTTGATCTTATCGGCGGTTACGGTCAGGTTGCCGTTACCTTCTGTCAGCTTATTAATAGCGCTGTCATAAGCCGACTGGCTTAGTTTGATATTTTTGCCGATGCCTTCCATATCACCGATAAAGCCGACAAACTTATCATACATGGCCCCGCTCAAACGGGCTATTTCCAATACATTCCGGTTTTGGCGTTCCTGTTTCCAAATGCTGGATATAGTGCGTAATGTAGCCAGCAAGGTGGATGGGCTCACAATTACCACCCGTTTCTCCCAGGCATCGCTGAACAGTTCCGCATCCAGTTGCACAGCAAAGCTGAAGGATGACTCGATCGGCACAAAAAGCAACACAAAATCCGGCGAGTTGATCTGGTAAAGGTCATGATAATTTTTGGCTGACAGGCCGTTTACGTGGCTCCGGATAGATTCCACATGGGCCTTTGAATAAAGTTTGCGTTCATCCTCGGTTTCACAATTAACCAACCGCTCATAAGCAACTAATGATACTTTTGAATCGATAACCAGGTGTTTTTCATCCGGCAGGTCGATAATCACATCGGGCTGTAAGCGGCTGCCATCAGGGGTGATCAAACTTACCTGCATACGGTATTCCCTGTCCTTCACCAGGCCCGATCGTTCCAAAACACGCTCCAGGATCACCTCGCCCCAGTTACCCTGTTTCTTACTATCGCCTTTTAAAGCCTTGGTCAGGTTTTGCGCCTCGTTGCTGATCAGCTTATTCAGTTCCATCAACTGCGAAATCACACCTTTCAAAGTATTACGCTCGGCAGCTTCCATGTTATAAACCTTATCTACTTTTTCCTCAAAAGCTTTAATATTTTCCTTTAGCGGATTTAATAAGATATCCAGGTGGGTCTTGTTAGTCTCAACAAACTTTTGTGATTTTTCATCGAGCAGCTTATTGGCGATATTTTGAAACTCCAGCTGAAACTTTTGCTGTATTTCCTGTATCGATTTTTCCTGTTCTGCCAGGCGCTGCCGCTGTGCTATGAACTGCTCTTCGGCTTTAGCCATCCGGTTCTTCTCGGTATTCAGTTCCTGGTTAAGCACAATGGTCGAGGCATCATATCTTATCCGCTCATCCTGTAATAATTTATCGGCCTTGTCCCTTTCCAGCGCCAATCCCGAAGCGCGTTCCTCGGCTTTTGCTAAAGTAATTTGCAACTTGCTGTTTTCATCCCGCAAGCGCAACAGCTCAGCCTCACTCACTCCAACAGGCTTTCGCAGAAAAAGCACAACAGCAATTAGCAGGATAACAATAGCAACAACCAGGATAACCACATTCATTTTGATAAAAATTTTAGCAAAACGAAGTTAGGAAATTTAGTAAGTGCGGAGAAAAATATTTGAAGATTAAGGCTTTTTCCTGTTAAGCGAATCATTCTTAGGGGCGGCAACGGAGTGGCCCGGTGTAACTGTATCTGTTGTTGCTGGTGTGTTGGCGCTTTGGCCATTTACACCCGAACCTATTGCTTTGATGCTATCCACCGGATGTGACCCCCCGGATGTTCCGGTGGAAGATGCATCGCCTCCTGCATTATCAGGCGCCCTGTTGCAGGCCGCCAGGAAAACAAACGAGGCAAGTATAATGATGATTAAACTTTTCATAACAGCATTTACAGGTAGTAACAATACCGGTATGATAGGGTTTTAATTCGTTTCAGATAATGGCCGGTAAGAAACTATTTACAAAATTTCTTAATATTTTCGGGTGCATAAGTACTCCCTAATTCAGCAGCCTTGGTAAAATCAACGCAAGCCCCGGCATTGTCTTTAAGCAGGTATTTGGCATATCCCCGGCCATTGTAAGCGTCAGCATATTTAGGGTCCATCACGATCACTTTATTATATTCTTCAATGGCCCCGGTTAGATCATTCAGGTTGCGTTTTGACAGGCCACGGTTATAAAGGGCATCCACGTATTTCGCATTCAACGAAAGCGTAACACTATAATCTTCAATCGCGTTTTTATAATCCTCCAGCGAAAATTTTGCATTCCCTCTTTTAAAATAACCGTCGGGGTCTTTGGGGGAAAGGGCAATGTATTGTGAGCAATCGTCCACCACATCATTATAATTCTTTAATTGGGAGTTAGCGATCCCCCGATTATAATAGGCATTGGCATACCTGGGATTAAAAGAAATGATCCTGTTATCGTCAGCGATCTCACCCTCATAATCACCAAGGTTGTATTTACAAAGTCCACGGTTATTATAAGCATCCGCATATTCGGGCCTTAAGTTTATCGCTTTTGTATAATCCTCAATAGCGCCCTTATCGTCCTTTAAATGACGTTTCGCATCGCCGCGTGAGTACCAGGCATCAGCATCATTGGGGTTTAGTGAAAGTGTTTGGGTAAAATCGTCCAGCGCGCCCTGGTAGTCTTTCAGGTCATATTTACAGTCGGCACGGTTATAATAAGGGTTTGGATCTTTAGCATTGATGGCTATGGCCTGGGTAAAATCGGCAATGGCTCCCTTATAATCTTCCAGGTGTTTTTTGGCCAGGCCCCGGTCATTATAAAAATCCTCGTCTTTTGGGTCGATTGCGATCGCCTGGTTATAATCGGCTACCGCTCCTTTAAAATCTTCCAGTTTGCGTTTGGCGAGCCCACGGTCATAGTAAGCTACTGAACTGGTTGGTTTTAAAACAAGAGCCTGGGTATAATCTTTTATGGCTTCGTTATAATCTTTCAGCGCGTATTTGGCCCTGCCCCTATCCAGCCAGGCCTCCTCGTATTTAGGATTCAGGGTAATAGCCTTGTTGTTATCGGCTATTGAACCCGCATAATCTTCCAGGTTGAGCCTGGCCTCCGCGCGTTTGTAGTAAGCAGTGGCGTCATTGGGCGTTTGTGCTATGGCTTTGGTATAGTATTTAACAAAACCAGCATATTTGGCGCTGTCTGAACTTACTGTGGTTTGTGCGGTGGCAAATAAAGGAATTAAGCAGGAGAGCAGTAATAACTTCTTCATTGTGATCGATCAGATTGAATATCTAAAATAAGGATATTTTTTCAAATCGCTTTCTAATGGATCGAAGTAAATTATTTTTATTCTTATTGTATATGGCTATCTTAGCTTATCAACTTCCAGCATTATGAAAAATATACTACTCTATTTATCCGTCATCGCATGTTTATCTTTTAACGCTTGTTCTAAAAAGACAGAGGTTAAACCTCAAACCCACACGATAAAACTTACTATCACTACTACTACTTCTGATCTGACCGTCTCATCCTTCATCCATAAAAAAGGTGTAACCGGAAATACCAGTTTAGATATTGATAAGAATGTGACCAGCACTTACGTACTTACTTATGACCTTGCCGCAGGTGATGCAGTGATATTTTATGCAACACCAGACCAGGACTGCACTATAGATTATGCTTTTACCCGGGATGGTAATCCAGACTTTTCGGCAGAGCACGTGCCATTGAACGCCGGTGTTTTGGCCGCCATGGAATATGATATAAAGTAGTTTTAAAATTATTTTGCTTTTTCAACCCTTAAACCTACATCGCTTACCTCGTGCAATGGGTTATCACGCATGTTTTGCTCTATCTCAAATTCGTAGGTCCCTTTTTCAGGGAATTTATAATCGGTGAGGATGGAAACCTGCTGGCTATATAAATTACCAGATCCCTGTCCCAGCCATTCGCCATCGGGCCTGGCCAGTTTAATTTCATAACGGGTTATACCCTTCAACTTAGGGCCATTACGGCGTACCAGCACAAATATATTAGAGTAACGGTAATCACCGGTTACCCGTAAATTGATATAAACGTTATAGGGTACTGAAGGGTCATCAATTTTAACCGGGTATTTGATCCGGTTGGCGTACGACCAATTGTGATTTTCGATCGGTGTATTCTGATCGATAATAGCGTTAGAATCAGTACATCCACTGATAAACACCAGGACCATAGCCGGTAAAACCAGGAAAAATAGCTTACGAACCGCTTTCATTTCCTTTGTTCTGATCATTCCGGTTTTGGTTATTCCTGTTTGGCCTGGAACGGCGGTTGTTACGGTTTTGATTATTCCTGTTAGGGCCATCGGTTCTGGTAGCTTCTGTTGGTGGTGATGCCTGTGTTGTTTGTTGCGTAGCTATAGCCTGGGGAGGTTTATTTCCCTGCTGGTTTTTATTGCGATTTTTGTTCTTCTTTTTATTACGGTTGCGCTCATCCAGGCGGGTAAGGCTATCCTGGCCTACCACGTTTTCATAATCCAGCGCTTTTACCGGTTTGCTTTCCTCTTCTATGAATTCGCCCAGGTCAGCGGGAATAATGCCTTCTTTGTTTTGTTTCTGGATCTCCTTAACACGGTCAATTTCCAGCGGGATCCAGTTGTCTTCCCTCGGATAACTAAACCACATCAGTTTCTTAAAAATATCCGTTTTTTGCAAGCGGGCATCCCCTTTTTCGGTACGCAGCACATTTACATTATCAGGGATGTGTTTTAAAGCATCCATATAAGTATCCAGCTCATAGTTCAAACAGCATTTTAATTTGCCGCATTGGCCCGCCAATTTTAGGGTATTTAAGGAAAGATTTTGATAACGTGCCGCAGATGTTGAAACAGTTTTAAAATCCGTTAACCAGGTGGAGCAGCACAACTCGCGCCCACATGATCCTATGCCCCCGAGCCTGCTGGCTTCCTGCCGCATACCTATCTGGCGCATCTCGATCCGTATCCTGAAAGATTCAGCCATGCGCTTGATCAGCTCGCGGAAATCTACACGCCCTTCAGCGGTATAATAAAAAGTAGCTTTGGTTTTATCACCCTGGTAATCCACATCGCTTATTTTCATCGACAGGCCCAGTTCTAAAGCCAGCGTACGCGATTTGTGCATGGTTTCCCACTCCAGGTCTTTAGCCGCTTTCCACTTATCTACATCAGTAGATGAGGCCCTGCGGTATATTTTTTTGGTTACATCAGCCTCTTTTACATGGCGTTTTACCATCTGCATACGCACCAGCTCGCCGGTTACAGATACATGGCCCACATCATAGCCGCCGGTAGTGGTTTCTACCGCCACCAACTCACCTGCCTCTAAATAAATATTATCGGTATTGATAAAAAAGTCCTTGCGGGAGCCTTTAAATTTGACCTCGATGATTGAAAAAGGCTTATAATTAGCCGGCATATCCATATTCGACAGCCAGTCGTAAACATCTAATTTGCTGCAGCCATTGGTAAGGCACGAGCCATTACTTTTGCAGCCGGCGGGCGAACATCCGCCCGATGAGCAACTTCCACATCCCATAATTTAATCCGGTATATAATGAGTCCCCTGCGGGAGCGTTTTAAAATTTAAAACTTTTATAATCTGTAAAGATACATCTAAAAATAAGATTTTCGGATTTGCATTTCTTTCCACGTGATAATGAGCTTTTTCCAGTTCAGTACTGATGGCTTGCGCACTGGCCAGATTCATTACATTGGTCATTTTTTGCGCGGTTTCCAGTTCCTGCGCCGGCAAATGTACCAAGCTTCCGGCCCCCGACATCAGCAGGCAGCACTCGCGAATAAAGCTGATACCGTAGCGCAAAAAGTTCTTTTGATTTTCACGCCCCATCTTGGATACCTGGTCTACAAAAGCCATCACCTCGATACCTTTATTGGCAAAACACAGCCGCAGCCATTGCACAAATAAAGTATGATAGCTTTTATTTTCCTGTTGCAGCATAGCCAGCGCTTCGGTGAGGTTGCCGTTGCTTAAGTAGGCTATTTCGGCAGCGGCAAATTCTGTTTGATGATGGTTTTCCATCAGCTCACCTTTGATCTCCTCATAACTCAACGCCGGTATTTTCACCAGTTGTGTGCGCGAAAGGATGGTGTTCAGTATCTGGTCCTGGTTTTGAGCGACCAACAGAAACAGCGTATTGGGCTGCGGCTCCTCAATTATTTTGAGCAGGGCATTGCCCTCTTTATCCAAATATTCAGGCAGCCACAGGATCAATATTTTGTAAACCGATTCGAACGGTTTAAAACTCAGTTTTTTGATGATCTGGTGGCACTCGGCAATATTGATATTGGCCTGCTTGTTTTCGGCATCCAGGTAACCGCGCCAGATATCCAGGCTCAGGTAGGTATTAGCCAGCAGGGCCTCGCGCCATTGTTCAATAAAAGAGAGGGCGGTATCCTTCGCGTCTTTCGCAAAAAAAGGATAGGAAAAATGCAGATCCGGGTGTGCCAGCTTTTGATATTTTCGACACGAAGAACATACCCCGCAGGAATCATCCGGCTGCTTATCCTCGCAGGATAAATATTGTGCGTAGGCAATAGCCAGCGCCAAACTGCCCGAACCTTCCGGCCCCAAAAACAGCTGCGCATGACTTACCCGGTTGTCATTCACCGTGTTGATCAGCCTTTGTTTAATGGCCGCTTGCCCCGCTATTTGTTTAAACTGCATTTGGTGCAAAATAGGAATTTGATTTGAGAATTTAAATGTACAATGGCCAACACTGACGTAACAATGATGATTTAAACATAATGCCAAATAATCCGCACATTTGCATATCATCATATTTGCACATCCACTATGAGAGTAATGGCCTTCGATTATGGCACCAAGCGCATCGGCATCGCCGTGACTGATCCTATGCAGATCATCGCCACAGGATTGGACACCATACACCCCAATGCTATCATCGAATACCTCAAAAAATACCTGCAAACCGAACAGGTAGAGCGCTTTATTGTAGGCGAGCCCAAACAGATGGATAATACCCCTTCGCAATCAGCTATTCATGTCAAAGGATTTGTGAATCTGCTCCGGAAAACCTTCCCGGATATCCCCATCGAAATGCTGGATGAACGCTTTACTTCTAAGATGGCATCGGCTACCATTGCGCAAAGCGGGATGGGTAAAATAGCGAGGCAGAATAAAGCGTTGGTGGACAATATTTCAGCGGTGATACTTCTTCAATCCTACATGCAAAAAGGGCATTAATTTATTTTTGTTATTTTTGCAGCGATGGAGATTCTACCCCATAGTCTGCAACTATACCTGGAAGACCATTGCGATCCCGAGCCTTCGGAGTTGCAAAAGATCAACCGGGAAACCTATCTGAAGGTGATAAGGCCGCATATGCTGTCGGGTCATTACCAGGGCAGGCTGCTGAGTATGCTGAGTAAAATGACCCAGCCCCGCCGCATCCTCGAGATCGGAACCTTTACCGGTTATGCCACTATTTGCCTCGCCGAAGGCTTAACCGAAGACGGCATCATCCATACTATCGAAATTGACCGGGAATTCGAAGAAATGTTGGTTCAACACTTTAAATCCACAAATGTGGATAAAAAAGTGAGGCTTCATTTCGGCCCCGCAGCTCAAATTATCGTACAAATGGAAGAAGAAACCTTCGATTTGGTTTTTATTGATGCGGATAAAAGAAATAATTTACATTACTTTCAGTTAGTATTTGACAAAGTTAGGTCAGGCGGACTTATTATAATTGATAATGTTTTGTGGAAAGGGAAAGTATACGGCAGCGAAAGCGACACCGATACCAGATCGATCCGGGAACTTAATGACCATATTGCCAACGACACCAGGGTTGAAAAACTGATCCTCCCGGTTCGTGACGGTATTATGCTCATTAGAAAAAAATAGATTATGAAGAAACTCATTCTGATTACCATTCTGTTGATATCCTCATTGGCTGTTTCGGCCCAAAAAAACACTTCACAATCCTACATAGAGAAATTTAAAGATAATGCCATCCGCATCATGCATGAAACGGGCATACCGGCAAGCATCGTACTTGCGGTAGCCATGCACGAATCGGCAAACGGCAACAGTAATATCGCCCAGAAACTGAATAACCAGTTTGGTGTAAAAGGATACGGCACCACGGTGATGATCAAACACAAGAAAAAAGTGCGTACCTCCTACAAAAAATACAACTCGGTAATGGACTCGTTCCAGGATTTTGCCCGCATCATGACCGAGCGCAAGCAATTCAGCCACCTCACCGAAGAGCTTACCCATTACGACTATTTTGGCTGGGCAAAGGGTATACAGAAAAGCGGTTATTGCAGCAGCCACAAATGGGCGTCGCAGGTATTAAATATCATCAACAAGTACGGGTTGAGCGCCTACGATGAGAAACCTGAAGAACAAACCCAAATAGTGAATGCACAATAATTTGCATATAAATCTTAAGTTTGGCGTAGAATGATCTGTACCATTAATTAAGATTTATTGTTCATGCGAAAATCAGCTTATTTTTCTTTTATAGTTCTTTCAACTTTACTACTAAGCTCCTGTGCGGTACATAATGGCCTCATCAATAACCGGGAGGCGCACCGCAATAACCAGGAGATCCAGAAAGCCAATAGTGCCTCCATTGCCAACTATACCACCTACACTTCATTAACCTATATCGATCGTTTTAAAAGCATTGCCGTACAGGAAATGAACCTTTATGGTATCCCGGCAAGCATTACACTGGCCCAGGGCCTGTTTGAATCGGGAAGCGGGAATGGCGAACTTGCCCGCGTGGCCAACAATCATTTCGGCATCAAATGTACCGCTGAATGGACGGGTAAAAGTTATTATAAGGATGACGATAGCGCGAATGATTGCTTCAGGGTGTATGCCAACCCGGAGGACTCTTTCCGTGATCACTCGGAATTTTTGAAACGCCCTCGTTATGCCAAATTGTTTCAGCTGGATAAAAACGATTATGTGGGTTGGGCCAAAGGGCTAAGGGCGGCAGGATACGCTACCAACCCCAATTACGCTAACCTGCTGATCAATGTCATACAAAAATACAACTTGGATCAGTACGACCGCCCGGAGACTGACACGCAGAAAGAAAAACGTGAAGACAGGGTGCTCACTCAGATCAATGACAATGCAATTGTGGCCGCAAAAGACTCCTTAATTAAAAGCGTGGCTTCCATGACCTATTATACTGTTACAACAGGCGACACACTATATTCTATAGCAAAGCGTTTTGGACTGACTGTTGATGTGCTTAAAAGCATGAATAACCTTTCTGATAGCAATATCAGGCTGGGCCAAAAGCTGGTGGTGATAAAACAGTGATGTTAATTTTTGTTAAATTGTGTGATGAGGCCCCGCCAAAAGTTTAGTTTTAGTGTTGGAATGAAATTTTGGCTATTGCTATTTCTTTGCGGATCATGCATGAAGGTTTTCGCACAGGAAAACTCTGTGGAGGGGATAGTGTTTGATAAAGATACCAAGGACCGGGTTGCCCATGTCAATATATTAAACACCAGGACAAGCAAATCTTTTTATAACGATCTGAAGGGTGAATTTAAAATTGAAGCCCGCCAGGGAGACAAACTGGTGATTAGCAAGCAGGATTATTTGCCCGATACCGTCACCGTAAAAAGCAATGCCAATATCGCGGTATACCTGCAGCGCTTTGCAATCCCGCTGAAGGAAGTTTCTATCCGCGATTCATTGGCCACACCTCAAAGCAGGCTCGCAGCTACCAAACGGGAGTATAGCAAGGCCTATGGCTCGGCTGCCTACAGCGATCCTTTTGGCGTGGTGCCGGGTGGCGGCGCGGGTATCAGTATTGATGCCTTGTATAACTCCATCAGTAAAAGCGGGCGCAATGCCGAGCATTTAAGGGGCCTTATACAGGGCGATTTTGAACAAAATGTAATTGATTATCGTTTTAACCGGAGCTATGTGGGCAATGTTACCGGGTTAAAAGACAGGGAACTAACGGATTTTATGCTAAGGTACAGGCCGGGCTACTATATGGTTACCACAGCCACTGAATATGAATTTATAACCTATATCCGCAATAATTTACGAAGATATAAGCGTAACAAAAGGGCGCTTTCAACTCCACCACTTATAAAACCGGCCAAAGGGGGTGAACCTGATTAAAACTGTTTAAGGTAACTGATCTTGGCGATCAGATGATCTTCAGACGGGTTTTGCAGCAATAAATTATTAAAAGTTCCGTGATTGTATATGATATACAGGTATGACAGGGGTTGAAACTCCCAGGATAGCCGGATGTTGTAATTTTGCCCGTTATTTAAGGAGTTCTTTTGATACAAACCGCTTAGCTGCACCCGCGGATTTAATGCAAAGCGGCCCTGCAGAATATACAGGTCTACTGTTTTTGAAGTAACCGGGTCGCCCACTCCTGTGAATTGGTTCCGGTTAAACTCGCCCAGGAACGAGATATGCGGAATGGGTGCAAATTGCAGCTTAACATCCCCGGAGGTCAGTTTCCCATTAAAATAGTTACCCCATTTATAATCAAAAACCAGGTTTAAAATTTTCGAAGGGTCGGTACTGAAGGTCATTTCCTGCCTGGTAAAATTATAATTTGCGGCAGGGATATTGATCCCCAACGGTTGAAAAGCATTGGCCAGGTGAAGAATGGTTGGTGTAAAGCCCCAGCCGAAAAATGCGCCGCTCTGGAAGTTTAGCCATACCGGGTAAATGGGCAAGCTCAATTCTTCAAACCTGCCGGTGGATGCCTTAAAGTATAGTTCGGGTAAAATGCCGGGCTCAATAGCACGCAATATGCTTTTGAAAGGCAACAGGCTTCCCCGGTAATAATAGATAGCTCCCGGAGTGGTGCCAATTACATCATTGCGCGAAACAAAGCCCATTTGCGGGTCAAAATCTTTGGTTACAATGGATTCCGTCAGCCATATTTTATACTTATTGGTAGAATGATAATATTGGGCGAAGCCGGAGAAACCCTGCTTTTTGGTATCCGTTGAGATGGAATGGACAAAAATGGTATTGAGCGAATTGGACTCGCCCAACCGGAAGAACCCATCTACCGCGGTTTCAATATTGGTGTTATTGGGTTGATTTTTTACGGTGACCAACGCGCCGATGCGGTTTTGACTGCCAAAGTTTTCGGATACCCTGCCTACAAAAAAGTTTGTGCCGGGCGCATCATTATAACTGCCCTGCCGCATGGCTATCACCCCATAGTTCAACTTATCCGAACGGGAAACGAAACGCCCGCCCGCCGTAATGGGAATAGGGTTACCGCTGGTGTCGAGGCCTATCGAGCGGCTGTTAAATGGTTGTATTCTCATCGACCCTCCGGCGCCATCCCCCGCCATCCCCATTCCAAAACTAAACAGGGAAGCATTCTCTAAAAAGAACTGCCGTTTTTCGGGGAAAAAGACCGAAAACAGGCTCACATTGTTTACCTGCTGGTCGGCATCAGCCTGGGCAAAATCAGTATTTACCGTTAGATCAAGTACCGTATTTGGGTTGATGGCCCACTTCAGGTCGCCGCCGCCTTTATAATGCGTGGATGATGGTTTTATGCCCGGCCCGAAATTGGTATAATGGTCATATGAGGTTAAAAAATAGGGCTGTACCCTGATATTAGGGCTCGGAGGGGGAGGCTGCAGGTTGGTCAGTTCGCCGGCGTAATCCATCCTTGAGGCGCTAAACACCCGCGGGAATGGAGAAAAAGCCGATATCTCGTTGGTGAACCGCCGGTTCCGGTAAACATTGAATCCCCAGGTTTGGATAGTATCAGCACTTTTAGGGTAACGCAAGGTTTTCCAGGGGATAGCCATTTCAGCAACCCAACCCGAATCAGTACGGGTAGTACGCACATCCCATAGCCCGTTCCAATCAATATCAAACAGTAGGTCATCAAACGCCAGATAATCCCGCTGCACGCCGTAGGCATTGGTTGCAAAAGCCATCGCGTTGCGCCGGTCGTTAAAGCCATCAAAAGTAAGGTTGATCAGGTCATGTTTCAGGTAATCAAAATCTCTCATAAAATCAGTCGCCCGGATGGCTTTTTTTCCCAGCGGATCATGCGCAAATACCCCTACATACAAGTATTCGTGATTGTAAAGTACCTTGATATCGGTTTGATAATTAGTAGGCTTACCCTGCTGCGGTTCCACCTGGATAAAACGCGGGGATGGCTTGGCCAGGCTCCATTCAGGCTCATTCAATTCGCCATCGACATGTAACGATGTTGCTATTTTTACAGCTTCGATCTTTCGCTTTACCGAGTCGGGTTTAAAAAAATCGGCATCCTGGGCAACAGCACGGCACGAAATCAAAAGAAATAACCAGAGTATTTTCCTAAACATTCTTAATCGCAACAGGTTTTATAATTGGGTCAGGGAGCAATAAACATAAGGAATAATTGTTATATGGCTGTTTTGATTTTAAAAGAAAGTTGTTTTTCCTTTAATTTGCACACATGTCAAAAGCTGGTCTTTGGTTAATTCTTTTCACACTATCCTTTACATCCGCCTTCGCGCAAAAAACCGATACGTTAAAAGCCGATACCAATTTATTGAACAGGTACAGGATAGACCCCCGGAAAAATGCCTTCCCGATACTTATCAGGCCCATACAGATCACCGAAGGGCAAATACCGGTAGAATTGCTCGATTACAAAGTAAGCTACTGGCACAAAAATGTTGTTTTTGGGTTGAATTTTAGCCAATCAGCCTTTAGTAATAACTATAGTGCGGGAGGTATCAGTTCGGTAGCTTTGGGGACCAACTTCGATTTCAAAACAGAATACAACAAATCGCCGCTGGACTATACTTCCGAGATAAACCTCATCTACGGCATAGCTGCTAATAAGGGACAGGGATCGCGCAAAACCAACGACCGTATATTTTTAGATAATAAAATAGCCAGCCAGTTATCCAAACACTGGTACTTTTTCGGGTCATTAAGTTTTGAATCGCAATTTGCGCGGGGATTTAACTACACAGATGCCGATGGCAATCCGGCTGTTCCGCCATTGCTGATATCCAATTTCATGTCGCCGGGCTACCTCACAGAATCGATCGGTTTTGAATATAAGCCCACCAAATACTTCGACCTGAGATTAGGTACCGGTACCGCCAAGCAAACATTTGTATTGGATACCACCATCTATCACAATCAGCCTGATAACTACGGTGTGGGTCCGGGGCATACTTTCCGGAATGACCTGGCTTTCCAGATCGTAGCCGCCATTGATAAAGATGTTATGAAAAACATGCACCTCAACGCGCGTTACGCCTTATTTATACCTTACCAGCAAGGGCTCGCCTATACTACCCATAGATTAGACGCTACCTTAATCGCAAGAGTGAACCGACTGATCAATGTAAGCATGAACGGAACCTTTTTGTATGATAAAAACACCTCGCCAAGACCGCAGGGCACAGAAGGGATTGCACTGGGCGTTAGTTATACCTTCCCGTAATTAGCCCTTCTTTTTTCTCAAATTCTGATAGTCGATATAGTACAATATTTTGAAAGAGAAATTATTGTTCTGCGGGTCATTAAACGTGTTTTGCAGATTTCGGAAATAGCCCAGTTTGGCCTGATCGGTATTGGTTAGTGAAGAATTTTTCCAGGCGATACTGATCTCTGAACCGGGCGAGAATTGCCATACATACACCATATCGATGTTCCATGCATTGTAGTTCTGGTCGTTGTCCCTGTTAAAATGCGATGAGGTCAGATCTGCCAGCTTTCCATTCTGCGCCAGGTCATAGTATTGCAGGTTATTGAGTTTAGACCAGTAATGCCTCAGCCTTAAAGTCAATCCCATATCACTGGTAAAGGTGTATTTGAGGTTGAAAATGTTTTGTACTGTATGCACATTACGGTTAGCGAAAATTGGATTATTGCTCACGCTATCCACCGTTGAAAAACCCGTAAAGTGAATATAGGGGCTGTAGGTAACATCCTGGCCGAATGAAAAGCGGTTGCTGATACGCAGGTTATAATTAGCCTCGAAATCCGTACCCTGCCGGCCGGGGGTCACATATTCCCGGTGGAAAATACTGATGCCGCCATATAACCTTTTAGCCTGGTTGGTGAATAAATTCAGTCCCACCATATAGCTTTCAGGTATACTAAAAACCCGGCCCGCCATACGTGGTTCATAAAAATCATTCGCTTCGCCCTGGTGCTGAACCCGTATGTTGAACCCCCAGAAATTTTTAAGATTGGCAAGGTAGCCTACCATCTGATTAAAATTCTGGTAAGCCGATGGCGAAAAGCGCCGCGAGTAATATACATTGGAGAATACACCCCATTGGGTAAAGTACTTTTTAGGCTTATAATTGTTATACTGCAGGTTGATATTATGATCAAAGAAGTTGTTATTAAATAAAATACCCAGGTCGTTGGGGTTATACTTACTGTCGACCAAATCCTCCACTACGTTCCAGGTAAAGTTTCCCAATGTTTTACCGCCGTTAAGCTCATAGCTAAAGCCGGTGGTGGTTTTCCTGTCGGTATAAAACAGGTTGCTCATCATGCCATAGCCGCTGATATTGTAGGAGTTTTTTTTGTTATTCAAGTTGAAAACCAAGCCGCCTACATCGGCTGAATAGTCTTTCCCAAACCGCTCCACATTGGTATTGATCAGTGTAACCGACGAGTTATATCTTAGATTTTGGTCCAGTACAATAATATTATAATTGGTAACGGGCTGTGTTTGCACCTGGCGTTTGTTGCCCGCGGCATCTTCAATGGTGGCATAGGCCGGGGCGCTCACCGCGTTAAACACACCGATACCCAGGCCATTAGCCAACCGGCCCGACAGTTTGGTCGCATTGTACAGTTTGGTTTCCGTGGGGTTTTTGATCACACTTTCGCCGGGCTGCAGATTATTATAGGCCACTGAATAATTGATAGGTTGCCCGCCGACACGCCGGGAATAAAACAGGTTGCCCTTATTAAACAGCTCTGTACCCTCAGTAAAAAATGGACGGTTCTCCTGAAATTTTACTTCAAAGGGGGTAAGGTTGAGTATCTGGTTATCCGACTGCACCTGCCCGAAATCGGGTATCAGCGTCATATCCAGTGTAAAACTTTGGTTGATACCATATTTTACATCCATGCCCCCGTTAAATGAGGCAGTTGTATTTTTAACTCCCGGCGTATTATAGGGATAATGATTTATATAGGTTGAAAAATAAGGGTAAAAGGCAAGGCGCACGGGGGGTGTTACCTTTTCAATTCCATCCAGCTCACCCTCCTGGTTCATCAGCCCGTTCTTTTTGGGGTCAATCTCATTCCAGAATAACTGCGTGTTTATGGCTCTACGCTCCCGCACAAACTGCAGGCCCCAGTTTTGCACATCCTTTTTAGCAAAGCGAAGTGCCGAATAAGGTATTTTAAATTCAGCTGTCCATCCAAGGCTGTCTAATTTAACCTTGCTTTCCCAAACGGCATTCCAGGTGCCATCTTCGGTATTTCCGTTTGGGTTGGGTGCATATTTGGCATCATATTGTGTGCCGGCAGCGGTAGTATAAAACCCCGATCCGTTAATACCATCATGATAGGTATCCAGGATAACCCCGAAAAAATCATCATTGGCAATATTATCCCGGGTAGTCAGCTCGCGGGCAACTTTTGACGAGTTGGTCTCATACATTTTTGCGGCGATATAAATGGCAGTATTGTCGTAAATGATCCTTACCTCGGTGCGCTCCTCCTGCTTTTCGTGGCGGCCCGCTACGGGCTGGTTCTCAATAAAGCCGGTTGCCACTGGTGCATTTTTCCAAACATCGTCATCCAGCACCCCATCTATCTTGGGTGGCTTTTCGGTCCTGACAGCCACCAGTTTTTTAAATGGTGTTTGTGAAAATGCTGTAAAGCTTATAAGTATGATCAGTATGGTAAAAATGAATTTCATTAAGGCTATCAGTTATAGGGGATAAGACGCAGAATCCAGAAGAGCGTTACAGTAAAATATGTTAAATGGATTACCCTTTGGCTATCAGCTTCTTAAATTATGTTTATCTTGGATGACAAATATTAACCCTATGCCTATCAAATTTGTTGCCATAACTTGCATTTTGACAAGTATTACCATTTGTTCTTTTGCTCAATCTATCCGTATTCAAAACGGGATCAACCTGCCACAGGATACGGCTATTAGCAGCCAGCTAATCAGATCACTGAACGGCTTTCTCAGTCAGAAAGAAAAACCCAACAAGGAAAATTCTTTTGTTTTGAAGGATGACCTATTGGAAACATCGGCCCTTTTAGACGAAATAAAAGGCGTTGAGCAAAACGCTAAGCTAAAGGATAAGGATTTTTATAAAAGCTATCTGTCCAATGTGGTAAAGCTGGATGAAACGCATTTTATGGTACAGCTATCGTATATCGGAATGGCGGATAGCTCACCACTTTTACGGGCCAGTTTTAAGCTGCTGGCTAAGCGGGAAGGAACACAGTTTTACTTTTATTCGCCGTTAAAGCAAAATACAATCGGTTGGAAAACGAAAAAGCTTAATAATATAATCTATCGCTATAAAGATACCCTTAATGCGGCTGATGCAAAAGCCTATCAAACAGCGGTAAATTATTATGATAAGAAGCTGAAAGCGCCCAACTTTCCTGTAGAGTTTTATTATTGCGATGATTTTCCGGAAGTGCTGCAAGTGTTAGGCGTTGAGTACAAGGCCGATTATAACGGAGCAAAGAGTAACGTTCTTACAGCGCATGAAAACAACGTCAACTTAACTATAAACGGATGGAACTCCAACCTGCACCGTTTCGACCCGCATGACTTATGGCACGAAAGATTACGCGCCGTAATGAGCAGCGACGTGATCAATCGCCCGGTAGATGAGGGCTGCGCTTATTTATACGGCGGGAGCTGGGGCTATAGCTGGACAGAAGTATTAACCAAATTTAAAAAGTATGCAGCCGATAATTCAAATGCGGATTGGCTCAATTTGTATATCGAAGTGAAAAATTTTGAAGGCGGAGAAAAACCCCTGAAAGTGCCCTATATGCTTAACGCTTTGATCGCTCAAAAAATAGAGAAGGAAAAAGGCTTCGCCGCCGTTATGGAATTGTTACGCTGCGGCAAAAAGGAACAGGGTGATGAAAACTATTTTAAAGCATTGGAAAAAATCACCGGAATAAGCAAGGGTGATTTTAATGCGAAGATGCGGGAGTTGATAAAGGGGGCATAAAATGAATCCCGGATGTTGCGTTAGGATACCGGCCAATGTTATTAAATTAAGGATTGGCCCCATCGGGGTCAAATGTCGGTAGAAAAATAAGCATGCAGAATACCGTGCCATAGGTACGGGACTTTGCCAGGTTGCGTACCTATGGCACGCTAAATATTTAATAAAATGAATTTTCTACCGACATTTAGCACCTGACGGCGCTATTTGAAATGTGTATTTTCTTAACTTAATGACATTGGAATACTGGCCTGTGATTAATGCCTGTGTAGTATGATCCCGATATTCATCGGGACAGGTCTCCTATCCCGGCCCGCTGGTGAGCGGGAACGCCCTGAATGATTAACTACAAAACTCCTTTTCAGCACGTTGGTTGATTTCGCTTCAAAATCATAACTTTGCATCCTTTATAATTGAGGTAGAATAACAATGTTTGAAAATCTTTCGGATAAACTCGACAGGGCGTTTAAGGTCCTGAAGGGACAGGGAACCATTACTGAGATCAACGTGGCTGAGACCATGAAGGAGATACGCAAAGCCCTTCTGGATGCCGACGTTAACTATAAAACCGCCAAAGCTTTTACCGATGAGGTAAGGCAAAAGGCGATCGGTCAGAATGTACTGACCTCTATTTCGCCCGGCCAGCTGCTCACCAAAATAATGAATGATGAGCTGACCGAACTGATGGGCGGCAGCACGGCTGATCTGAACCTGACCACGTCACCAACGGTGATATTGATAGCCGGTTTGAACGGTGCAGGTAAAACAACTTTCAGCGGTAAACTGGCCAATTTTTTAAAGACACAAAAAAACAAAAAACCTTTATTAGTAGCCGGTGACGTTTACCGCCCGGCGGCTATTGAGCAGTTGAAGGTTTTAGGCGAGCAGATCGGTATCCCCGTGTATGCCGACCTGGAATCAAAAGACCCGATAGCCATAGCAAAAGCAGGTTTGGCGCAGGCTAAGCTGAACGGTAATAATGTGGTGATCGTGGATACGGCGGGGCGTTTATCTATTGACGAAGCCATGATGGTGGAAATTGAGCAGGTGAAAGCCGCTTTAAATCCGCAGGAAATACTATTCGTGGTCGACTCGATGACGGGCCAGGATGCGGTGAATACAGCTAAAGTATTTAACGACCGCCTGGACTTTACCGGCGTAGTGCTGACCAAACTGGACGGTGACACCCGAGGTGGTGCTGCCTTATCCATTAAATCGGTAGTGAACAAGCCGATCAAATTCATCGGTACGGGCGAAAAGATGGAAGCGCTGGACGTTTTCCACCCGGATCGTATGGCCTCCCGGATACTGGGCATGGGTGACGTGATCTCCCTGGTCGAACGCGCGCAACAACAGTTTGACGAAAAAGAAGCTGCCGAACTGCAAAAGAAGATCCGCAAAAATAAATTCGATTTCAACGACTTTTACAGCCAAATACAGCAGATCAAAAAGATGGGTAACATGAAAGATCTGATGGGCATGATACCCGGCGTGGGCAAAATGATGAAAAACGTAGAAGTGGACGATGATGCCTTTAAAAATATTGAGTCCATCATTCAATCCATGACCCCCTTTGAAAAGGAAAACCCGGATTCGATCAACCAAAGCCGCCGTAACCGTATTGCCAAAGGTTCGGGCACCGACCTGTTGGAGGTAAACCGCCTGATCAAACAGTTTGAGGACATGCGCAAGGTGATGAAACAAATGAGCAATCCCGCAGCCATGGCAAATATGATGCGGAGAATGCCTAAGTGATTTGGGAATTCGGATGTTCGATTTCGGATTTATCTTATTGATATTGAAAGCGGCGATGGCCGCTTTTTTTAATTAGTTTTGAAACTACTGATTATATTTAAGGCATGAAATTACCTTTACTGCTTATCGCACTTATACTTTCAAATAAACTTCTTGCTCAAACTAAGGAATGCAGGTCGATAGATCGTAATAAAGATTTAGTTGAACGCTATTATGCATTGCAGGCGGACACCCAAATTAAAGAGGGCAGATATGTTGCCTATACTTTTTTTTCCGATAGGATAATTTGCAAGGGTTTTTATAAAAATAATTTGAAAGACAGTACCTGGAATTATTATTCTTGGGGCCGTAATTTAGCAGATAGCGGGTCTTATCATAAGGATAAAAAAAACGGGGTTTGGTACGCATTTAAAGACGATGGCCAGATCCAGTTGGCATATGACTTTACCAATAAAAAGTTGATCTCCTATAACCGCAACCCGCAAGATACTGGTTATGTGTATAAAATTGTGACTGATTCTGGTTATACGTTGTCACCTTTAGAAAGACCTCCGATTTACCTTGATGGAGATGTAATGCTTAAAAACACTATTGGAATTAATATTCGTTATCCCCAGCAGGCGCGTGAGTCAAATATCCAGGGAAAAGTAATCGTAGGCTTTATAATTAATACAGACGGGCATATATCAGATTACAAAATAATAAAACCGGTACCTGGTTTGAATGAAGCTGCAACTGAAGCTGTTAAACATGCTTCCGGAGATTGGCTACCAGGATTGCAAAAAGGGAAGCCTGTTGCCGTTGAGTACATCATCCCAGTTACTTTTTCACTTGCAAAATAATCATGTTAAAAAAACTTTTTACTCTTTTATCATTTACAATTGTTTGCTTTTTAACAAAAGCCCAATCCCCCGGTGCTACTATCGATGTGCAGCATTATGGCTTTACCCTGCAATTGAGCGATGCCAATGATATCATCAAAGGCCAGGCGGATATATCGGTTAAATTTTTGAAGGATGCGGCTTCATTCCAGATCGACCTGGTAAAGCAAAAGAGTTCGGGCAAAGGGATGCTGGTTAGCACGGTGACAGAAAATGGCGCCAGCCTGCAATTTCAGCAGAGTGATGACGCGGTTACGATCAGCGCTCCGGCAAAGTCGGGCAGTGAGCATACTTATACCGTCAATTACCAGGGCATACCTGCTGATGGGCTGATCATCTCGGTCAACATATTCGGGCACCGTACCTTCTTTGGCGATAACTGGCCCAACCGGGCGCATAACTGGCTGCCCTGCGTGGATGAGCCCGCTGATAAAGCTACCGTTGATTTTATGATCACCGCGCCTGATCATTACCAGGTGGTGGCCAACGGTTTAAAGGTAAGTGAGACAGCGTTACCCGGTAATTTAAAACTAACCCACTGGAAAGAGACCACCGCGCTTCCTACTAAAGTAACGGTGATCGGTGTCGCTGATTTCGCGATAGACCATACCGGTGATGTAAAGGGCATACCGGTTTATACTTATGTTTTCCCGGAGAATAAGGATGTGGGTTTTAAGAGCTACGCTGTTGCCAAAGAAATACTGGCATATTTTATGGATAAGCTCGGCCCTTATGCTTATGAGAAACTGGCCAATGTGCAATCAAAAACCATATTTGGCGGCATGGAGAATGCCAGCGCCATTTTCTATTTTGAAAATTCGGTAGGTGATAAAGGCATTGAATCATTGATGGCGCATGAGATAGCACACCAATGGTTTGGCGATGCGGCCAGCGAAAAAAGCTTTAGTCATTTATGGCTAAGTGAGGGTTTTGCCACCTATATGACCAACGTTTACCTCGAACATAAATATGGAGCCGATACTTTGAAAAAACGGCTAAAAGCTGACCGGCTGAAAATATTTCAGTTTGAAAAAAACCGGGTGACCCCGGTTGTGGATACCACGGTTAAGGACAACTACATGGTGATGCTGAATGCCAACAGCTATGAAAAAGGCGGCTGGGTATTGCACATGCTCCAACGTAAATTGGGCGATGAAACATTCTGGAGAGGAATTCGGGCTTACTATGCCAAATACAACGGCGGCAATGCCAATACGGACGACCTGCGGGCAATAATGGAACAAGCCAGCGGGCAAAACCTTCAGCAGTTTTTTAAGCAATGGCTGTTTACTACGGGTCATCCGCAATTGGCTATCAGCTGGAAATATGATCCGGCAAAAAAGGCTGTGAATGTCAGCATAACGCAAAAACAGGATTCGCCCTATGAGTTTACGCTGGAATGCCTGATCGGGAAAAAGCTGCATAAAATTAAGATGACGGATAAAACAACTGCTGTTGTAATACCGGTTACAGCAAAGCCGGCTGCAGTAACCTTCGATCCGGATGTGAATTTATTGGCGGGGATTGAGGTGGTGAGGGATTAATTTTGTCTTTCTAAATTGCAAGCCTGTTCAGACTTGCAATTTAGTTCTGTGTTTTCGCCTTTCACCCACAATAATTTTATCAAACAAAATAATTTCAAAATTATATACTTGTTTAAACATTTTTGCGTTTATAAGTTAATTCACAGTTGTCCTTCCCCTAAGGACATCGCAACCGTTAACCTTTAAATATTGCAGCCATGTTAAAGTTATCAAAATCCATCTATGTAACAGCTTACAGGTGGAGCTTTAAAAATTTCGGTTTGGGCGAACTGCCCCGGTTCAAATCATTATTTAACGTCAGCTTTTTGCTGGTTATCATGCTTACTGCTGTCACGCTATCAGAACAGGTAATGTTACGGTCGGCGCTATTTGCAACTAATGGATACATGGTGGGTACTGTGATGTTGATGGGTACGGTATTCTTTCTCTTGCTGAGTCATTTGGTGTTTTTAAATAACAGGTGGCTCAAAAAACTAAATTACCGTTTGGCCAGCTTAAGCCGTCATAACCTGAATACCTGGTCGGTAGTGGTGCTGGTGAATGTGATCATCATTTGCGGATTCTTACTTTTTACTGTACGATAAATTCTTGTCATCCTGAACCTGCCAGAAGGCAGGCGTAGTGAAGTATCCTCCAAAAGGATAAGTGTGAATTGATATGGCGCGGAGGTTCTTCGCTATGCCGGGCTGACAAAAAATTTCTATAAATTCGTTCGCTTGCCGTAAACAGGTAAGCGCAAAAAGAATGTCTTCATCCCAAATCAATTTCCAAGCCATAGACTGGTCGAAGATCGAAAAGTCATTACACGCCGGCGAAACGGGCGAGTCCTTCTGGCAAACCCTGCAATTTCCAGGCTTACGTATCAGGATGGTGGAATACTCTGCCGGCTACCTGGCCGATCATTGGTGCCAAAAGGGACACATCGTTCACTGCCTGGAAGGCGAATTTGTAAGTGAGCTGGAAACAGGTGAGGCCTTTACTTTGACTAAGGGAATGACCTACGTGGTTTCGGATGATTTGAGTTCCCATTGTTCGATATCAAAAACGGGGGTTAAGCTGTTGATCGTTGACGGTGACTTTTTAAAATAGCTGCTTTTTATCAACTCTTACCCCTTATTAAAGTTGGTGCTTTGGCACTGCCATTGCCTTCCCCTGATTCCAGGGGAAAATTACCGGCACTGCAATTTTCAGTGATGTTAATAAAGCCTTAAGTAAGCCTTTTAGTAGAAAGTCGCCTTTTTATCCCTCAAAAAAAATCTATACCTTACACCTTGATTAAACTTTATCATTGTGTTAGCTAAAACTTTCGGGAGCGCGGTTTATGGTATCGAAGCTATTACGATTACCATTGAGGTGAATATTTTGCCTGGTACTAAATACTTTGTTGTCGGGCTGGCCGATACCGCCATTAAGGAAAGTTATTTCCGTATCGAATCAGCCTTAAAAAATTGTGATTTCAGGATGCCGCGCCAGCAGGTGGTGGTAAATATGGCCCCGGCCGATACCAAGAAAGAAGGCTCAGCCTACGATCTTACCATTGCGCTCGGCGTATTGGCCGCTTCAGGCCAGGTTGAAAGCGAAAACCTCGACAAATACCTCATCATGGGCGAACTGTCACTTGATGGAAGCCTGCAACCCATTAAAGGCGCCTTGCCTATCGCCATACAGGCCCGCAAGGATGGTTTTAAGGGATTTATCCTGCCCAAACAAAACGCCCGCGAAGCAGCCATAGTAAACGATTTGGAAGTGTACGGCGTGGAAAGCATAAAGGACGTTGCCGGTTTTTTTAATGGCAATGTGCAGCTCAGCCCTGAGATAGTAAATACCCGCGAGGAGTTTTTTAATAGCCTCTGCAATTACGACAGCGATTTCAGCGAAGTAAAGGGGCAGGAAAATATAAAACGTGCTTTGGAAATTGCTGCAGCGGGCGGGCATAATGTGATATTGATCGGTCCGCCGGGGGCGGGTAAAACCATGCTGGCGCGCAGGCTGCCATCTATATTGCCCCCATTGAGTTTACATGAGGCATTAGAAACCACCAAAATACACTCTGTAGCGGGTAAGTTAGCTGCGGCGGATGCATTGGTAACTATACGACCGTTCCGCTCGCCGCACCATACTATTAGTGATGTGGCTTTGGTAGGCGGCGGCAGTAATCCGCAGCCGGGTGAGATATCCCTGGCGCATAATGGCGTTTTGTTTTTGGATGAGCTGCCAGAATTTAAACGTTCGGCCCTGGAAGTAATGCGGCAGCCGCTGGAAGAACGCCGGGTAACCATATCGCGGGCAAAATTTTCTGTCGACTACCCCAGCAGTTTTATGTTGGTGGCGAGTATGAACCCTTGGAGCGGTGAGAACGTTTCTCTGGATTTTGAGGAAGCGAGGGAGCGTAGGCAAGCGTGATGGTAATATCCTCTGTGCCGATTTCCACTTTGGTTGTTATCGTTTCAACAATAGCGCGTTTTTGTTCAAGCGGCATGTTTAGCCACTCGTCATGCAATGTTCGGGCCTCTTTAATGATCACGTCACTTGAAAGCACCTGTATTGTACGCACATCAATCTCAGCTTCGAGTTGTGGCAGTTGGACATCTAATTGCTGCAATCGTTCCTCTAACGGCTTGTATTGCTCCATATAGCGCTCTTTGGAAAGACTGCCGTCAATGCGCAATTCCACCAATTCATTGATGCGTTTTGCTAGCTTGTTGCGCTCTTTGGTTGACGCTTCTAGCAAGGCTTTCCGTTCCTGCAATTGGAGGTCAGAATGTGCGAGATAATCAGTATGATTAATGCTGTTCAAATAGTCCTTTAAATAGATTTGGTATATCTCGTCAATGTCAGCCACGCTGATGCGGATTTTACACTGCTTGCAGGCATACGTTTTTGAGGAATGGTACACATACATCGTTTTGCCACACGTGCAAGTCACAAAGCCGGATAAAAGATAGACCGCTTTCGGCCCTACCGGAGTACGCTTTGCTTCCTGGGCATCTAAAATGCCATTGACCTCATGCCACAATGCAACCGGTATGATTGGGGGGCACGGCATAATAATCCATTCCGACTCCGGTTTCAAAACCCATTGCTTGTTATTTCCTGTGCTTTTGGTGTAGTTGGCTCGGCGTTCTCCCATAGCGGTACTGTCACGCAGGAGCCTGCCAATGGAGGTTGCGGTAAAGAGTGAGCCATTGCGGGTGCGGTAGCCACGCTTGTTGAGTTCTGTGGCAGTGCTTTTTTTACGCTGTAGCTTGAGAAACAATTCATACATCAGTTTCCGTACCGGCGCTTCTGCTTCGTCTACCAGGAAATCCTTGCCAGCCCATTTGTAGCCAAATGGCGCTTGACCGCCTAATGGCTTGCCCATCTTGGCGCGTATCGGCACCGATGCCGCGACACGAGAAGCAATTTCTTCCCGTTCCCATTCGGCCATAGCGGAAATGATAGTGAAGAACAATCGACCAGCCGGAGAACTGGTATCAATGTTTTCAGACAGCGAGATCAGGTCTGCACCCTCGTTGCGGAAGATTTCCGCGAACTCCAAGAGCTCTTTGGTACTACGGGCAAGGCGGGCAAGTTTAGAAAACACCAAGCCCGTGATGTGACCGCTTTTAATGTCAGAGAGCATGTGCTTAGCTTCGGGGTGTCCGATGACGGATTTCCCGCTTACCGCTTCGAGGTTATACACCTCCATTACTTGCCAGCCTTTGGCTTGTGCATAGTACCGGGCACGCTGCTCGTGATGCTCCGGGCTTTCCTCTTTTACTTGTTGTTCGGTGGATACTCGTATCCAAATGCCGACTTGTTTGGATGCTGTCATTGTTCATGTTTTTAATTGTGAAAGGAATAGATTTCTCTTAAAGATAGCGAAAAATAAAGCCTCCCAATAGGGAGGCAGATTAGTTGTACAGAACTAATTGAGGGGAGAACTATTTTCCTGCTTGCACAGATGCGCGACAATGACTGCTTCAAACATCTTATCGTGATACTTATTTCTGTTTTGCAATTCTCGTTGGTGTTTTAGTATCAGCGGAGGATATAACCTCGCAGTATGCACCATTATGTCCTTGGTGTTTTTCGCTCCTGGCAAGGCACGTTTGATGTCGGCCTTCGTCTTGTATTGCACCATGCAGCCGTGATAGGTCAGCATTTCTTGTAGCTGTTTTAAGAGCAAAAGCAGTGCTTCGGTTCGATGGGTCAATGGCGGGATTTTCAATGCCACAACGGTCACCTTATGTTGCTGTATGAACCGCTCATATTTCCTCACGATATGCTGGGCCTTTTGTTCAGACCAGGAATTTTTGAACGACACCGTATTGCCGTGTACTAATCCCCTCTTTGTCAGTATGGCAATGCCGGACGTCCGGGTGCCAATACTAATCCCGAGAATAATCATGACCGTATTGCTTGTGTTGATTGACAAGGTGGGTGAAAAGGGCGCCACGGCTTCGGCGAATCTGTCGATCTGGAATGGAGCATACCCGGTTTAAAAGCTCCCGTAATTTATCGTGTGGAAATTGTTGGGCATAGGAGAGATATAATGAAAGGGCTTCGGGATCGTTGAGGCGCTCTGCTATTTCATGCGCCAGTTGGATTTCTATTGGGTTGTAATGGTTTGTATAGTGGTTAATTGATTTCATACAATAGTGACTACTAATAATTGTATCGGTCGTTCGCTCGTTTTTTTATATTTTTCGATTGTTCGCTCGATATAAAAGCTGCAAGAATTTTAAAAAACACCTTGTCCTTTACTATCGGACAAAAACCACACTTGTTGTTTTGCGGTTAGCTTGCTTTAAATTGTTCGAGTTCTTTAACTTTTAACTCTTCGCGAAAAGTGTGGAAAACATCATCATAGAGATCATTGGGGAATGTGCGATAAATCAAGCTTAGCTTTATCAGATTTACCGTATTAGGAAGCGTTGCGCCTTTTTCCCATAATGAAATGGGGACAGTATCATGCAATCCTAATAAGGCAGCGACTTGTCGCTGCGTGTATCCCATCGTGGTACGATGCAAACGTAATGTATTTGGAAAAGTCCGATGTGCTCTTTCCATGCATATAGGATAGCAATGAGAATAAGATGGTATAAGGGAGGTAAAATAGTTCTGAAAGCAATTTGTGGGGATAACTACAGTAAAATCTTTAGCAATTCTTTATTATGGCATTAAGGGATATCCCCGCCCTTGGTTTCAATAGCACTATGTAATTGGATTGGCAGTATAGAAAGTATAGAATAAGTATAGTAAATTTTATTTACAGAAGATTTTTGGGAAGATAACTCCACAGCATGTACACTTGATGTTTTTTATATCATAATCAGCATGACGGGACGGCTCTCGTCCTAACGGTCTATGCCTCCAGGATACTACCACTCCCCCAACCATCTTAATATCAAAAGTGAATATAAAGTAGCGTGATTTTACTTATTGAAAAAAGTATTTTTACGCTGGATATTTCCACTACATCTTATTAAATTTATTCTATGTAGAATGCACATATAGACAAGCGTTAATCTTCAATTCAGAAGTTTAGTTAATATCAGCTATATTTAACTTCTTATTGAATGAAGAAACTCTACTCGACACCTAATTACAAACGGAAAAATCGAATCCATGCACTAAATTCATTAAGGGGGCAAATACGGTTTAAGTTATATAAAACAAATAAAAACAGGGTCAACAATAAAAGAACCACTCCTGAAAGGAAATCAACAAAAGATAAGTATAAAGATTATGATTTAGTAAACGCGAAAGTACCATCAAACTTCTCTTTTCTTGATAATCCGGTTGAAGTAATAAAATTTATAACTGATCTCAAAAGGCTATTTGATGCAAAAAGGAAAGTCTTTATTTTAATGAAGAATATTAAAGTAATTGACTATAGTGCAATTGTTGTGCTTTTATCAATCATGGTTCGTTTTAAATCACAGAACATTAGGTTTAACGGTGATTTTCCAAAAGATAGAAGAATAAAAAACATTCTAATTGCTTCAGGCTTTTTTCAGACATTATTTAAAATTACTATTAAAGATAGAGACAGATATAATTTAGGTAACAAAAACACTATACATACTCATGCCTGGCGAAATGTAGACTCTGAACTTGGACAAACAATAATGAAAGATGTGTCAGTGAAGATACTAGGTTGTGAAGCCGTTTACAAAGGGCTACAGAGAACATTGGTTGAATTGATGCAAAATTCCTTTAATCATGCCACACCAAGTAAAGAAGGCGAAAAACATTGGTGGCTTTCAGTAAATGTCAGTGAAAAGCAAAAAGTCGCCTCTTTTTCATTTATTGATTATGGAATAGGTATCTTTGAAAGTTTAAACGGCAAAACGACTGAAAGTAAGTGGTTTAATTGGAAAACGAAACTAAGAAATCTATTTAGCTCTGATAACAATGCAGAGGTCCTTAAGTTAATATTAGATGGTGAATTGCACAAGACTGTTACTGGAAAACACTACAGAGGAAAAGGATTGCCTGGGATTAAAGAAGCGATGGATAGAAATCTAATTTCTAATCTGCACATAATAACTAACAATGTATACGCTAACGTATGCGAAAATAAATACCAAATTTTACCTCACAATTTTGGAGGAACATTCGTTTACTGGGAAGTGAATGAGCAAACAATTAACACACCATGGATACATTAAAAGTAAAAATAGCAAGGGATTTTACCCCGACTCCGGGTCCAAGATATATAAAAGAAGGCAAATGGTCAGGTGAACAATTTAGAACAGAAAAGTTCTATAATATTTTTAATGATGCTATACAAAGCAATAAAAACATTATTGTTGACTTAGATGGCACACTCGGATATGGTACGTCTTTTTTAGAAGAGATATTTGGCGGCTTAATCCGTGAGCATCATTTGGATTATAATCAAATCGTTAATCGCCTACAAATAATCTCCACGGAAGAGCCTTATCTTAAAGATGATATACTAGCTTATTTAAAAGACGCCCATGAAGAAAGCCTGGTGGTGGGTAATTAGTATATATTCTGTATTTCTATTAATTCTCGGAATACTTATAGGTAAAACCATCCAACGATGGGCCATTATAAAGGTAAAAACTGAAGTTGATACCGTAGGGGCTATTATCTCCCTTCTTTCATTAGCAGTTACTTTAGCAGTTGCGTACTGGGTTGCAAGTATATTGGAAAGCAAAAAAGAAGCTAATCGGGTAGAAAAAGATCTAATCATCAAACGAATCGATGATATTTACGGCTTAATTGAAGAAACAAGTATAAAGGTCGCTGTACAAGAAATAGACTTAATCCTCGCCGTATCTAAAATAAAACGTATTTCTGTAAATATCATATCGGTAATTGAGACCGTTAAACAAGCTAAAATAACTATTGATGAAGCACATCAGTCTAAAATAATTGACGCAATCGGTGATTTAAAAATTCTTCTCACAAATACACCGCTTATAGGAGATGAGCACTTAGAGAATTTGCCTTTGGAAATCCGTGAAGGCATTATACATATGTCGTCTGATCGCCGACTACAAATAGATAGTGAATTTGATAAAATTAAAAGACTAATCTTCAATTTAGAGTTGTCCATTAATAAAGCCTAATTAATTATATTTTCAATCCAAGATAATAGATATATGATGTTAAAGCTAAGTTACCTTCCTAGCATTTCGCATCATAAGGACTCAAAACGCGATAGCAAATTGCAATATTAGGTACAAATACAATTAATCCTTTTTCACCATTTTCAAGGGCAGTTTTTCCACGACATCCCTCACCAGTCCAAAAACCTTTGCGTCTTCAGCGCTAAGGAAAACGGTGTCGGACATGGCCTTTTTTATTTCAGTTATTGTCTTTCCTGTTTCTGCACTTAGTACGCTAACGTGTCGAGAGATGCGATCTTTCATCCATAACAAATTGTCCTCATGTTGATGGAGCGAGGCGGTAGGATTGTTAATCGTGTTGGTTCCCTCATGCAGTACGAACAAACAGTCTTTAGTTGCAGAGCGATTTGTACTGCTAACAAAAATAATATTTGCTGCTGACCCCACCTTATTAAACGCAATTATTTCCGTTTGAAGCGGCAATGATTTAATGTAATGGTATATTATTAGCGCAGATTCAACGTCTCCACCCTCTGATGATAGCAATATCTTCAGTGTGGTGACTGGATTTTCATACACCTGACCATTCACCCAGGACACCAATTGCTTGGCTGTGTCGGGCGTAATGTCCCCTATAATGCTGTACCATATTTCCTGCATGATACTTATTTTACTCTTTCAAAACTGGCATGTAAATTGACGGTTATACATTCTAAAACGGAAGATTTATGAAAGCTAATCAGAATCTATACGGGGGCAAGGGCGGCCATGGCAGTGGCAATGCCGGTTCCGGCGGACAGTCTGGCGGTGGAGGTGGCTCTACCGGAGGCGGTACTGGAACAAGAGGTCAATAATCCGTAGCTAAAAAGGCAGCCTGTTGAGGTTGCCTTTTTAGTTTTTTAAATATACTACTAGCTTATCAAGAGATTCCCAGTACTTCCCTGTCATTGGACTCAACATATACCCGAACAATGAGTTCAGCCAGGGTATTGAACAGCTCGTGGTTATCCATCTGCGCATAGTCTTTTTGCAAATCTGCTTCAAGCTGAGTAAAGGAAGGAACACTATGCTGCTTCTTTTCCGGAGGAGTATGCTTCTTTGCCGGTGGTGCATATAGCGTATCAATCGGCACTCGATATACCGCAGCGAGCTTCATCAGATTTTCAATACCTGGCTTGGCCTGGCCATTTTCCCAAGTTGAGAGCCGGTTCGCGCCCTTGTGCCCGATGTGGGTAGCGACTGCTTGCTGTGTGAGGTTTCTTTTTAAACGATAGTATCGAAGATTGTTGAGGTATGTTGTTTGTGTAGGCATGGGCGATATTTTCAGACTTTTAATTGAAAAATATAAAATCCCACTTACTGTGGGACTTTAGTTGCTTACTTATTAGCGATTTTCCATTCTCCTATTAATGCGTATCCTGCCGCAATTATTCCAGAAGGAATTGTGCAATACACTGCAATTTTGGCTATGGTCTCATCGGGGCCGATTGTCATCGCCAACCCTAAAGAGATAATTGCAAGGGCAATTGAAATCGCTATTAATATGCCGATACGGCCACGATACTTTTTTATAAAGCCTCGTTTATGTTTGAAGTTTGTATGTGCTGTCATTTTGAAAGGTTTTAAGCAGTAATCGCAGACTTTAATCTATGAGCATTGCTTAAAACCTTTCTGTTACTGTTTCTTTATTTATATCATACAATTTCTATTTTGTCAATAATCATTGCCGTGCTTAATTCATCCACCAGTATTTATCTGTATACGAAATCTCTTGCTTTTCTTCTTTCTGTTCCAACTTATCTTTCAACTCCTTTAGCTCGTCTACTACCTGTTCCCAATACTCCTTTGATTGAAGAAAGTTACTTAAGGGAGGCAATTTAGTCTTGGAAACCGTGTTTTTTCCTGTATACTGCGAGGGCACTACCTGGTCAAAAATTGGTGGAATTACGTCTTTTAGCTTGAAAATATTACATATTTTGGGTGTTCGAAAATTTATTCCATTGAACACTATACCATGCGGAAAGTCGAACACTTGTAACTTTTTCTTTATCTCAAAAGGGCTTTTTTGCCAAAGAATATGGGGCTCCTTTAATATCGCAACAGCAAAATTAAATAATTCTGCTATATCGAATTCCTTTATGACCCTATTTTTTAATAAATCTTGCAAATCTTCCAATTCATTTTCAAGTTTTTTAGTTCGTTCCGTTAATAAATTAAGGCTAATGCCGCCATTGGTTTGTAGATCAATTAGCTTATCAATTTGATCATTTATCTCCGTTATGCGTTGTTCAATAACCTTTCGTCCATCTCCTTGGCTAGTCAGACGCTCTTCAAAATGCACCTTTAAGTAGTGACGAATAGTATTTAGGTATTTGTCATCAAACTCATATTGAGCAAGGAAATCCATAAATTTTCTCTCCAATACTTCTTTTCTAATTGTTGTGCCTTTTAAATGAAATGAATAATATGGATATTTTAAACGTTTACCCTTCGACCAGTATCCTGTCAATTGTTTCCCATGTTCATTTACAACAAAACGCCGTAAGGGAAAATCTGGATTTTCGTGCAAGTAATATTTTACCTTTCTATTTTTCCCTTTCAGGATATTTTGAACTTCATTAAACAACTCTTCTGTAACGATTGGCTCAAAGGTTCCTTGAACTGCCATACCAAACTTCTTGATTGTACCTTTGTACAATGGATTTCTTATTATTGTATAAAATCTTGATCTCACAATCTTATTGCCTTCTCTTCCTACCAACCCCTTTTCAACCATCAATAAGCGGACTTCTTCCGGCGATCTAAGTCTTTGGGCAATGAGTTCAAATGATTCTTTCACCAATGGTGCCATAGCATTTTGAATGATTGTAGACTTGCCGTTTACTTTCGCATTGTCATATCCTACCGGTGCCATCCACACATATCTTCCCTCATTTACAGCCTCCCGCATGCCTCCCACGCTTCGTTCTGTTCGGACATCATTATCAAATTGACCCACATTTGCAATAATATTCTCCATAAAACGACCGGCAGGAGTATCTTCAAAATATTCAGTAACAGACTTTATTTCAACACCATACTTTTTTAATAAAACGCGGATGTGACTATAATCAGCTATGCTTCTTGAAATACGGTCAACTTTGTAAGCAATAACTGCATGAGCGTTCCCCTTTTTTTGAGTACAAAAGCTAATTAACCGTTTTAATTCGGTTCTATCAGCAGTCTTTGCACTTTCGCCCTTTTCGATAAATACTTCAATAACTTCAAAGCCTTCTTTCTTAGCATATTCACGACAAATACGTTCCTGCGAAACAAGACTATTACCATCATCAACTTGTTCCTTAGTCGACACACGGCAATAAATGACTGCTTTTTTACCCTCTATTTTGGTTTGATTCATAAAAAAATACTTCAACAATTAATTCTGACAATATCTCTACAAGAATTTCCGCGGCTGGTTCCTGGTTACCAAAACCCAAAGAGGAGCAACGACTTGTATCTCTGTTGCTAGGCAAGAGAGCTCGTTGCTCCTCATTAGGTATTTCAATATTTCGTTTTACTCTCTTGCCTAGCTTTTTCATAATAGCATATTATTTATTCTTGTATAGATGCAGTATGACAAGGGCTGATTAAGGAAAATAGTCAGGCATTAAGGTATTGCAGGCCTATTTCGCCCGTCTTATATGTGAAGTGTTTTTTTCATAGGATATATGAGTACATGAATTCCTATGACCATTCAAAACCTTTCACCCCCATTGGCTATACGAACTGGAGAAACACGAATATGCTGTTTGGTATCAAATTACAAGACCGCTTTTCCCACATCTACGCCATTGGCAAAACCGGCGTGGGTAAAACTACACTCCTTTTGAATATGGCAATTGATGACATCCATAAAGGTTATGGAGTGGCATTGATAGAGCCACATGGCGATGCTTGCCTTAAACTCATGCAGAGTATTCCAGATCACCGGAAAAATGATGTCATATACTTTGATGCCACTGACCCAGCACACCGCACAGGCTTTAACCCACTGCATGGCGTACCAACTGAGGAACGGCACTTGGTCGCCTCTGAAATAGTACTTTCTTTTAAGAAGATATGGGGTGATTCTTGGGGGCCGAGATTGGAGTATATTTTACGGTATACAATTTTAACCCTTTTAGATTACCCCACAGCTACGTTACTAGACATTCAGCCATTACTCTTAGACCAGGCATTTCGAAATATGGTGTTGCTTTATACAGACAACACGGCCATCCACTCATTTTGGCACAATGAGTTTGATAAATATCCACCCAGCTTGCGTACAGAAGCCATCATGCCTATTCTCAATAAGGCCGGAGTATTTCATGCTAATACCCTACTGAAAGGCATTGTGGGGCAACAACAAGGCATTCCTATTGAAGAAATTATGAATGGCAGCAAGATTTTGATTTGTAACCTTTCGAAAGGGATTATTGGGGAAGACGTGTCACAGATATTGGGAAGCTTGTTGACCACTAGCGTCCAAATGGCCGCTATGAGGAGAGCTAAAATAGCTGAACAAGACAGAATACCCTTTATGGTATTTATTGACGAGTGTCATTCTTTTATTACCACTTCATTTGCGACCATTTTGTCAGAAGTTCGGAAATATAAAGTTGGGCTGTTTTTGACGCACCAATATTTAGATCAGTTGCCGGAAGAAGTTCGAAGTGCAATTTTAGGCAACGTTGGAACCCTTATATGCTCTCGCTTAGGCACAACGGATGCAAAGGTCATGGCAGAAGAGTATTATCCGATATTTACTGTTGATGACTTTATCACTTTACCGAGGTTTAATATCTATTTGAAGTTAATGATTGATGGGATGGGAAGCAGGCCGTTTAGTGCAAAAATTGATTTGCGACACTTCACTTAAGATTAAATTGTTAACTCATTATATTTCAAATTTTTTATAAATTTTTATTTTTTTATTTATCTTTTTTTCCATACTTTCGATATGAATAAAATTGTCAAAGCGCTTTCCTGCCATCCTCGGAATCGTTTTGACTTTTTTTTTGATATTTAACTAACTTTTAATGTTTAATAGTGTCTTTTATATGACAAAATACTGGATATATCATAAATAAAAAATCCGGGTCTATGACCCGGATCAAGCAATCGTTAAATTGCAATTTGCTTGTGCACAGCTCTCGTTTGATCGACGTGTGAAGCTGCTAGGCACATTTTAATATCTAATGTAGGGAAATGCAAGATACTACCAAAATTAATTTGGAAATATCTGAACATTCTCTCTTTTGTATTGCGTTACATTTAACGATTGTTTGACTAATTGAAATCGTATGGTTTAATTAATTCAAATAATCGGTATGAACATTTCTGAAAACCCAAATTCGATAATAGAAGCTATTATCAAATTTTGTGATGAACTCAAGGAGTTTTTTTCATTGAGAACATGGTTCTTGAACTTTATCCATTACAAGCCCCCTTCTATTGAAATAGATTGGATACCCACAATTCGTTTAAAAAAACAAGGCTCCACCCTGTTCGGTGAAATTTTCATCAGCCTAAACAACACCGGAAAGAAAAAATACTTGTTTACATCAACGATCTTAATTAGTAAAGCCCACACTAACCTAGAGTCAAAATTTACATTACTTGAATCAGACGGAAAGAAAAAGTTACGTTTGAAATTAGGGAGCCTCGACAATTTTGAGGGACAACTGGGTTTTACACATAAAAATGATACGTACCCTAATATATTCTTCGATCACCTACTACCAGGAATCTATGACGTGGGGGTTTGCTTCGTTGATCGCGCTACAGGGATTTACAAAAATGGAAGTTTTATGATCACAGAAGCTGATATATCATGGTTAAACAGCATAGAAGCCGATATTTCTTTTGAGATCATTTAAGTCTTTGAACACAAGAAAGTATTTAAGGTGGCTTGATCGTCTTAGGTAACATTTAAAAAGTTCCTATAGATTGTATTTGCGATCCTTTTCGGGTATTTTTTGCCGTTGTGATTCACAATAACCATATCACTTTGTTCAAATTTACCGTCATGAAAATCTTTTATTTCCTGAAGGGCAGAAGTAATTCTTTTTTTTCTATCCAAATGCAGTCTTTTTTTCAATGTTATTATATTGGGCGGAAGGATATATACTGAGTAAACTATATTAGGAAATATCTGCCGTAATTTGTCTATATATTGTATCGGGAAATCTAATACTGGGAAATACCCATTATACATTAACTGTTTTATATCCTCTATTAACGTCACATATGTAAAGCCATACATTTCATTTACAATAACCTGGCTATTATTCTCGATAAGGATATTGATGTCTTCGGTTGTCACGTAATTTTTTTCACTATCTTTCTCTCTAATTCTGTCAGTATATGGTTTGACATAACAAAACCTTTGATCGTAACTTAGGATTTTATTTATAATAGTAGACTTCCCGGCTCCTGTGACACCAAGGATAAGTAATATTCTAGCCATAAATAGGTTTAATATTTCATACTTAAAAGTACGGAAATTTTAAGTTTTACTGACTACTTGAATAAGGTTATGGCAAGATGATGATCGGAAGAAATGTTAAAATATTTTATATTGAGAACAGTTCGGAGATAACTCATAATTTATAACTGCATGATGATATAACTACCCCCCCCCTATTTCTGCTTCAATATATCGCGTACAATCAAAGAAAATTCTTTGAAACCCATAAAACTTGTACGCCATGAACACACCAACACATCTTGACGTGTACACTATCGTCACCAATCGCATCATTGCACAATTAGAACAAAGTATTGTTCCCTGGAGAAAACCCTGGACAGAAGCCGGTCACCCACAAAACTTCTTAACGCGAATTCCTTATAGGGGTATCAATGTGTGGATGCTTACCTCATTAGGCTATGCCCAAAACTACTTTATCACCTACCATCAATTGAAATCCGTAGGTGGATCAGTGAAGAAAGGAGAAAAGGGCCATGTAGTAGTCTATTATCAAAAGAGAGATCAGTCAGGAGAAGAAAAGTCCAAAGCAGTACTTCGCTATTACATTGTCTTTAACATTGCACAATGCGATCATCTACCTGAAGTCCTCACTATTCCTTTCGAAAATCACGGCATCTCGCAAATCAGTGCGTGTGACGAAATCATTGAACGCATGCCTAATTGTCCGGTCATTAAACATTCCAAACAGGAGGCATACTATAATCCTGTAAAGGACTATATCAATCTGCCGAAGCAAGGAACGTTTGCCTCTCCTGAAAGCTACTATTGCGCAGCCTTTCATGAATTAATCCACTCCACCGGCCACCAATCCCGGCTTAACCGCAAAGAGATTGTTACACCAAATGAATTTGGTTCAGAACTGTATTCCATTGAGGAATTGACGGCTGAGATTGGGGCATGCTATTTAAATTCTATTGCAGGTATTATCGACAAGGAATTAGATAATAGTGTCGCTTATATCAAAGGATGGATTGATGTCTTGAAGAATGATGCCCGACTGATTGTCTATGCCAGTATTCGCGCACAGAAGGCCGTAGATTACATTTTGAGAGTAGAGCCGTATCAAAAGGAGGAAGACGTGCAGGTAGAGCAAACAGAGGCCCAGTGATGGGTCTTTTTTAATGAAAATACCGTGAAAACACTGTGTATTAATATTATAAAATTGCAGATATTTACTTAATAATAAACCACCTTAAAACAATTTATATAATGGCAGCCCCAAGAGCATTTATAAGCTTTGACTTCGATAACAATGAAAATGAAAAAAATCTTTTCGCTGGTCAGGCAAAAAATTCAAGAACACCATTTACTATTGAAGATTGGTCATTTAGTGACTGCTACTGGGCCAACCACGACCCTGAAACGAAAAGAGCTAAAGAACCATGTTGAGGAATTATTCAAAGACAAAAATGATATCGCGCTATTTTATTTTTCCGGCCATGGATATATAGAAAGTACTGGAGGATACTTAATCACATCAGAATGCAGTTATGGCGATGATGGCCTTCCAATGAATGAATTGCTTCAAATTGCAAACGACTCACCGGCAACCAATAAAATTATAATTCTCGACTGCTGTCATGCGGGTATTTTGGGAAATTTATCTCCCAAAGATGACAAGGCGATACTTTCAGAAGGGATGACCATTTTAACAGCTTCGAGCCCAAGCCAATATGCGCTAGAAAAAGATGGTTCAGGTGTGTTTACGGCCTTATTAATAGACGCGATGAACGGTAGCGCATCCAATTTGGTTGGGGACATAACGCCAGGCAGCATTTATGCACACATTGATCAGTCATTAGGTTCTTGGGAACAAAGGCCTATTTTCAAAACCAACGTAACCAGATTTACTACATTACGAAAAGTCCAGCCACCTATTTCATTAGCCGACCTGAAGCTTATTACCAAGCTTTTCCCTGCGAAAGGTCAGGATTTTCAACTAGACCCCTCTTTTGAACCTGAGAGTGAGAACCCAATAGAAGAGAATGTTGAACAATTTAAAATATTGCAAAAATACAATAGGATAAATCTTGTCGTCCCAGTGGATGCGGAACATATGTTTTTCGCGGCTATGGAATCCAAATCTTGTAAGTTGACAATTCTTGGTGAACATTATTGGAGTTTAGTAATGAATGAAAGAATATAGGGCATTTTAATGAATACTTCATGTCAAAAACCCATAATCTTTTTATAAGCCATTCCTGGAATTACGACAATGCTTATTACGGACTAATTAAATTATTAGACAATAGATCGTACTTTTTCTATAAAAACTACTCTGTGCCTAAGAACGACCCTATTCTAAATGCCGCAAATCGAAAGATGCTTTATGATGCTATTAAAAAGCAGATATCATACAGCCATGTCGTTATTTTATTTGCTGGCGTTTATGCGTCATACAGCGAGTGGATCAATAACGAAATTATAATTGCACAAAACGAATTTCAATTTAATAAACCAATTCTAGCTGTCAGACCATGGGGCGCTCAAAGGACATCTAGAATTGTTACTGATGCAGCCGATATTGTTGTAAACTGGAATACGGAATCAATAATTTCTGCAATAAGAGAACTTTCGGTTGGTTCATGAATAAAAACACGTTTACGGGGCTAAAAAAAATCCATAATGGTCTTTTATCGTGCTTTCTACTTATACTTCATAATGCTTAATTGACTGTAAACTGATACAGTCCCGAATCAGAAGTATTTCCCTTCAAATCCCTTGTTATCACTTTCCAGTAATAAGTTGTTTTCGAACTTACATTAACAGTATTTGTAGTCGGAACTAAATTGGGTTGTAGCAAGTGAGGGGTATTAGTTGTGCCGAAATACAGATCGTAAACCGAAATATCATTATCTACATCGCTCCCTGCCCACGTCAATGTTATCTTATTGGATGTTGCTGCAATATCCTCATCAAATAGGGGAGAAACAATTTCCGCAGGAAAGGGGGCGTGGGATTTAACTGCCGCTCCGGAATTGTAGAATTTCCAGGTATCACTCATGTTCTTTGCCGCAGTTTTGGACGACTTGGCAGTAATGAACCATGAGAATGGAGTGTTTTGCGATATCGAAACATCAACCTGTGTATCTGAGATTGTGAGTGGAGGTCTAATTTCCCCTGTTTCTAAATTCTTAATGCTCAATTCATAGTATCCTGCGTTGGAAGCACTCTTCCACTTGAATAAAACTGTGCTTTCTGTGGGAGAGGTAGGAGTACCTGAGTAACAAGCCTCATTATTTGCTGGCGTAAGCAATACCGCCTTTGAGGGTGTATAATCTGGTTTTGGTGGCTTGGTCTTTTTGCATCCTAGTGTTGAAATACACAAAATGAAAAGGAACAGATATGCTGACTTCATTTTCTTGTGATTTTAAATATTTGATTGGAAATACTAAGCTTTAATGAGTATACACCTGGTATCAGATTTGGAAGATTTGCAGTGATAAATCCTCCTTCGTTATTTAAAACATTGGAATACACTATATTTCCGGTAACATTATAAACTTTCACACCAACCCGTTTCGTCATGTCAGTTCCGAGGCTAATGGTGATGTTTCTATCAAATGGATTAGGGAATACAATTATGCCGTTAGATAGTATAAAATCTCGCTCATACACACCCTGACAGAGATTGTCTGCTGTTATGCGCAGTTTGTTATGTCCAATTACCATTGGGAGAGTAACGTCAGACTCTGTGGTGGTATATGACTGTCCGTTAATCTCTATATTATATTTGACTCCGCCATTGAGCGACATAGTTATTGTTTTTGCAATATTGTTTACCGCAACATTGAGTACCGCTAAATCCTTTGGCTCTCCTATTACCAGGTCGTAACATTGCTTATAAGCATCCTGACTATCCACCTTAATGCAAATCGTGTAATTCCCGGCGGATAAAGTGCCGATATGCAATGTTTGGATAAGTGGATAAGTGGCCGTAGCTATATTAGTTCCTGAAATCGTAACCTTATATTGCAACGAGGTTTTTGCTGTAATATCAATACTTCCGTTATTGCTCGTTCTGCAGGTTTCATCAGTTGTCGATACGGTAAAGTTATCTACAGGGAGCGCGATAACTGTAGTAGGAGCTGATATTAAAGTGCAGTTGTTCGCAGTAATCTGGACGGTGTACAATCCACCTTCATTTGCCATGTATGATGAGGTAGTAGCACCGGTAACAGGTGTCCCATTTTTACTCCATTGATATAAATATGAGGGGGCCGTGTTAGCCGAGAGTATGACCCCCTTACCATCAAAAAAGGTGGTCGGTCCATCAGCATTAATAGTAGCTTCTGTAAGCGTAGCGCCGATCGTCATTGATTGTGTTAGTGCGCACAACGTTTCTTTTTGAGTCACGGTCAGAGTATAATTACCTACAGGAAGTCCAGACACTTGAGGTGTCGCTAATGTACCTTGAAAGGGTCCCGTCCATGCAAATGTGTAGTTAGCAGGATCGCCATTCACTTCCACAGTCGCATTACCATCACTCACGCTAGGGCAAGAAGCGTCATTTTTAGTTATTTTGGTGATAATTGATGGCGGCTCGGTAATTGTAAAATTGATTGTTTTTATGCAATTTCTCTTATTATTACGGATTGAAACAGAATACGTTCCAGGCTTTAGGTCGGTTAGTGAATCAAGCGAGGTATACGCTGTGTCAGTAATTGTGCTCCAATGATACAGGTATGATCCAAGCGTATCAGGAGTGACAATTTTTATTCTTGCTTTTCCATTGTTTGCACCGTTACATACGATTTGTTGTGGCACTATCGCTATAGAATCTTTAAAGATACCTTTAATGGTAAAGCTTTGATTGCAAGTGAAACCCGTAATAGGTTCTGTTATCACTACCGAATAACTACCTCCGGGAAGGTTTGTTATGCCTGCCGTTGTTTTTCCATTACTCCATAAGTATTGATAGTGCGCAGACAGATCTTGGGCTGTAATTAGTATCTGACCATCCTTGCCGCACCTTTCGTCAAAAAGGCTATAAATGGTTTTAATGGACACCACGGTTACAGATGTCCGGTTACCATTTGCATCATAGCCATACTTAGTCCCGGTACAGTCGGAAGATACCTGTACCAACCGATTTACACTATCATACTTATAGGTAATTTGACCCATACTAATATGAAAGAGGAAAATACAAAAAACCGATATAAATAAAGTCCTTTTCATTCTTTTGCACCTCTAATTTTATTTAAATAGTAGGTTTTTAAGCAAAACACTAAATCATTGGTAATTGATTAGGTTTTAACCAAAGTGATATCAGTTGCTGTTGTTCATTAACAACAGCAACGCAATTTGTTATGAACTCAACCGCGTTTCCTGGTCTTGTTGGATTTCCTATGCAAACCCAACCAGTTTCAATATTTACATAAATTGGTACATCTTTGCCATTTATACCGTAAGCAAAAGAATGTTCCAAATAATTTTCGACTACTAAAATTCCTTTCTTATATTTTGGAACTTCGTAATTTGATTTCATGTTTTTATTTAAGCCACAATAACCCCATAATTGAATTATTCTATTATTCAGAACGGATAAGCTTAATTTGTTTAGAATCAATTCAAAATCAATTTGTTTAACTATCGGTTCCATGTCAAAAGAATAGTCCTCTTCAATATACGTGAGTACTCGTTCTTCTATATTATTTCTATATTCTATTCTAAATTTCATTTAAAGGTTATTTTATTGACTTAAAAAGAAAGTGGTAAATAGTCCTTGTTTGAGGATTTATAACTAGCTCAAATATCCCGTTCGACCCATTAAAACTTCCCAATGCATTATAACTTATTCCGCCTTTAACAAACGCATCAGGCACACCTTTGCCAGATTCCATTACGCCTACGATAGTCGAGGGCGAATTCAGGTATGGCCTAGTAGCAAGACTGTTAGCCACGGTTTTGGTCATCGAATATTCTCCTCTTTCGATTGCCGCTTTAGTTAATAGTTTTAATGCGGCAGTTGCAGTAGCTTTAACTAGAAAAATATCTGAGATAGCAAATGCAGTATTTAATGCGGCAAGACCGTAATTCCCTTGATTAGCATTGTACATTGCAGACCTATAACTTCCCCAAATAGGAATAATGCTTTCGCCTATCCCTACCGGGGATGTTAGTGAAAACTGCCCACTCGGATCAATATTTATTAATGGATTATTTCCTGCATAAGAAAAGAGATTTGAATTCCATTTAGGATCTTCAGAAGTGAAGCGCCCAGCCATCGGGTCATAATATCTCGCCCGCATATAATAAAGATGCGGACTCTCATACATTACACCATACTTGCCGACAAAAAGAAAGGGAGTTGTCTTATCAGGTTTGCTAGAAGATTCTGTGATATTGCCCCAGGGGTCGTATTTGTAATAATTAGTAACATTCTGACCTTTATCTAAAGTCGCTATTGTACTTCCTCTAAAATCATACAGATTAAAGATTGGTTCGGCAGTCTGCGGATCAATGCTGCAAACAAGACCATTTGTCGAGTAGACGTACAATTGTTGCGGCGAGTTTATGCCAATCTTTCTTTGTACAAGTATATTGTTATTGTTGAGGGCGTCAAGCGTATATCGTAAGCTATCGTTACCATAGCGATTTCCCAATGCGTCATAAAGAAATTGCCTTATTTTTCCATCAAGCGTGCAACTTATAAGGTGGTTGAAAGGATCGTAAGTAGCGGTGCTAAAATCGGAAGGGTCATTTCTATTAATGCTTCCATTATTATCGCTTACTATCGTTTGCCCATTTATAAGATTTAAACGACTATACTGATCATATGTAACGTCTGCATTACCCTGAGGTGGATTCGTAATGCCTTTCGGGCCATTCCACTGTACAAAAGATGACTCCCGAGTATGATTGCCGTTTTTGTCCATTGAACAGCCAATTGAATATAACAACGTCTTCGCATCGCTTTTTAAACAATACATGCTATCAAGCCTATTTGCAACATCATAATGGTAGAAGAGTGTTGCACCATTGTTGAACTCTTGAGTATTTAAGAGGCCATTATTTAAATAATTAAATCGCACTATGGGTTTGCCGTTCCAATCTTGGATTGATTGCAATCGGTTGAGAGGGTCATACTGGTAACTAAACGATTTACCCTCATTTGTAAGTGAAAGGGTGGTTATGTTGCCTGAAATATCATAAGTATAAGATACATCCGACTGATAGGTAGGTGCATTAGAAATAACTTCATTGGGACGTAACAGGTCGTCATAGGTGTATCTAATCGTGCTTTGGTCATATAAGTTTAGGGTCACCTGATTTAATACACGTTTCGAGTTGTCATAGGTAAATGTTTGGAAGCCATTGCTTTTTAACTTGCCCTCATTGGGGTCATTAGTGCCATAATAGGTGTTATTGAAGGTATTTTGAGCCTTGTCAATGTAGGTTTTTTGACTGCCATCGGAGTTATAGTTCCATTGACGTAAATATCCGCCTTGTTGTTCTTTTACTAATTCGTCATTGGCATCATAGGTTAAAAGTACTTCTGCACCGAGCGGTGGGGTGATTTTGCTGACATTATCGTTTTCGTCATACTGATATGAAGTCGTTAAACTAAGCTTGGTCGGGTCTACTATCGTGCTTGTAAGATTATCATTAGCGTCAAAACTATATCGTGTTTCATTACCATTGCCATCGGTAATAGATTTCAATCTACTCATTGGATCATAGACCGCACTAAAATAAACGAGGGGGTTAAGAAAAAGAACAATGTCCTTAAGATTACCAAATTGATTGTAGCCGAAACCGGTTTGAACTCCAGTGGCATCTCTTTGATATCCCACCGTACCATCAGGGTTAATGCCATACTCCATCGAATAGCCGTAGGCACTTTCCCTTGTTTTGTTGCCATAAGGATCATACGCGTATGACGCAACAGTACCATTCGGCCAGGTGTGAGTCAGTATGTGATTGGTGTCATCGTACGTATAATGGTTGGCAACCGTAGTGTTTTGTCCGCTAAAATAACTGTCAAGTACATTGCCCTTACTGTCATAGGAATAGGACTGCCTAAGCCCTGTATTATTATCGACAATCAAGGTTGGTAGCGTGGGATTAATATTATCCCCATAGGTATACGTAATGTTTGAACTTGCAGAAGAAACGGTACTAACTAGTCCTGATGAATTTTGATTGTACGTTATGGCATATTGAGTCCCAGTATTAGGTATAACGGACACAACACTTTGCGTGCTTGGGTTCGAGGTTTCATATGCAGCACTAAATGCAACATTTGCAACATAATTTGGCGTCTGGGTTGAGAGCAGCTTTCGGTCACGATAGGTGTTGGTGATGGTGTTGCCCCTTGGCCGCTGGATGCTCATGAGCAAATGGCTATCCTTATCGGTTGTTCCATAAGTATAGTTGGTTTTATGCAGGTTGGCATTTGTGACCGATTGCAGATTCAGCGTTTGAGGGTTAATGTCAAAGGTCATCCCTCGACCATTGTCGTCAGTGATCGCATTTAATAAATCTGTGCCAGACGCATAAGAAAAGATTAAGGTCCTGTTAGCCTTGTTATCGACCACCCGACTTAAGCGCTGATTACTAGTCCCATCACAACTATTAACTGCAGAATTACAATTTGCCGATTCATATAATAAAGTCAGTGTATTGCCATTCGGGTCTGTTATTTTCGAAGCAATGTAGTATGAGGGGTTGATTAAATAGATATTTGCGGTACTGTGTCCAAATTGAGTAGTGATTTGGTCTTTCGTAGTGACAGAGAAACTGGTTATGTGCCCCTCTCTTGTTTCAATAACATTAAATCGATCATATACTCCGGCTTCAAATTTATTTGTGACAACGTCATAGACTGCCATGCTTCCATCACCCCAGCGTATGATGATATACTTGTCCTTATTGTTTTCATCATATACAGCCTGGGCAGTTATGTTATAAGTGTGCGTCCAGCCGATACCGAGAGGAAAATTACGTTCTTTTGCTCGATAGTCTGTATAGTTTCCATTATCGTCAAAATAATGATCATAACCCAACATTGGGAGATCAACCCAGTCAGAATGATAACTATAAATGAAGTTTAGTCCGAGCCCGGAACTTGGAAGAGAAAGGCCATCTTGCTCGTACGTTTTGAATACGCCGCGAGTAATATCTGTAGTGGCGTTTGCATTGCTTAATTGAACATTATTAGGTTTATAATAATTCACATTATCTATAAATGACGGTATGCCACGAAGCTTAATTAAATTAGATAAAACCACTATAAAAAACTCACCTGGCTTAACATTGGTTTTTTGCAGCACGCCACCGATATTATAACTTCCCAGGATGCCATCGTTAACTGCTTGTTGAAAATAGCCGTAATTGTAATCGTCCTTATAAATATTTTGCAAGAACGAACTAGGCGAATGGTCTAATATATTATAGCCCGCTGTGTTGGGTTGAATGTTCCAAGCCTCGTACAGCATGCGGAGCATGTTTCCAAATGTTATCGATTGATACGGCTGAATCTTGCTATACTCGCGGCTTAAACATGGTCTGCCATCGGTATATTCCAAAAAGCACATAGCTTTAATAGCACGGTTATACTGTAAAGGGAGGTTATCTATGTCACCGAAAAATGTCGGAACATAATCTGACGGAAGTGAGGCCGGTATATTACCGTTATACAAAGTATTCAAGACTATCAATGAAGCATCTGCAACCGTCACAACTGACAGCTTGTTATCCGAAATCGAACTATTAATAACACCGCGGGAACAGAGATAATCCGCAGCATTAACGAAATCATAATTGGACGGGATAAAGCCATCCGTCCACGTGACACAGGAACTTCTTGGCCCGACAGGGCCAAATGTTGCATTTAACTGCACATCATCAATCCTAAAAACAGTGGGGTTGGAGCCGTTATTTGCTGCTCTAAATACTACCGTCACCACCTGACCGATTAAATTAGGCGGAAGAGGAACAGATAGTGTTTGATAATTTGCCAGTCCACCGGGATATGTTGTGGCTGACCTATTTGATAAATCAATAACCCGCCAAACTTCCGTGTTCCCCACATAAAAACCGACTTGAACCACATCATTCACGCTTGTATTGGGTTCACTAGTGTGAATAGAATATGAAAAGTTAAATGTGGCAGCAGTTACATTGGAAGGAATGGAGATAGTTTGGTACAATTCACCAAATAAATCATTTCCTGCAGTTCCGTCAATATTCGCAAAGTAGGCATAGCCTGGGCAACTGCTGCAAGAAGCAAATCTCGAATCGTAGTGAAAACTTCCCGTTGTTTGCCATCCATAGTTAGAATTTGAAAAATCACTGTTCTGCAAAAGGTTTTGTCCCAAGCAGGCTGTAACATTCAAAATCAATATGACGAATAATAAATGCTTCATGGTTCAGGTACTACAGTAAGGTTTATATATTCTTTATTCTTAAACAACAATTAAATACAGTATTAATATTCAGCGAGTTATTTATATTTTGGTGGCATTTTAGCAACAGGAAATAGGGTATTCGTCACTCCCAATCACCACAAAAAGTAACGCCATGTTTTCGTCAATACTGATATAAGCTTTTCAAGCAAATATCAGCATTGACCAGCTATATTCGCTACCGCGAATGCTGAACCTGTCATTATTTTCGTAGGTGAAAGGTCGTTCCTCATGAAAGCTCTCTTTGGCCTTTACAGCCTTTTCACTTCGTTACAATACTGACAAGCCAATCGCTTTCTGTGTTTGGCTCGCCTGCTCTCTCGCAAAAGGCTTCACAAAGGGTATCGCGTTTGATGCCCTACAGCGGCATTCACCCCGCCCATCAAACACTGATACTTTCCTTTGTTCGTGTCCCAGACATACCAGGCAATCGCTGCGCTTTCTCTGCCTGGACCTTTTGCTCAGCTCGCACCACCTCCGCTTCGCTTCGGTGGTTGGTGCGGCTCGTAGAAAACACTAGCTGACTTGGGTAATTAATGTCCCGGCATTAGTAATAATATCATTAACATTAAAAGTTAAAATTGATACTCCCAAATTAACGACAGTAGCAGCAATATTGATTGCTTTCTGAACATTCGCAATTGTTTTAAGTGCTGCATTTATTTTACCTGAGGCTTTATTAATAGAGGCAATTTGCGCTGATAAATTTTGTACTGTTTCATACGTTGATAAAGCGCCCAGTAAGGTGACATTATGATGTATTATGCTAACGCTGTGGCTCATTGCCAAATATTGGGAAGTAGTTAAATTATTGACGTTATCATTCATGTAATTCATCAGTTGATCACCTAAATTTTTATAATCTAGCGTCAATTGTGTTAATTGTGCGGGTGTTAACTTTTCCATAACATATTATTTAGCGTTTTTAATCTTATTAAACTCTTGAATTATTGCGTAGAGATCGGCTGAATACCCATTAATAGCGGTTTTTAATCCGTCTTCGGTCAAATGATCTACCTCGGTGGCAAGCTTTGCGTGCCCAGCTTTAATTTCCTTCAAGGCAGCAATAAATTTCCCCGTCAGATTTTTGTACGCTTTAAATTTGCCTGCTTGAGCAAGATAATCTTGGTAGATTTGTGTTTTAATATAAGAGGGCATTTGGCCCTTATCATCGTTTGTTATTATAAATCGGTTATATCTAACGGCGAGTTCATCCTTATCAGTTAATATCAATGTTTGGGTAAATTGATTTTCCATTAATGCTATATAGGTATCCAAAACTATTTGAAAATCCGGATTAGTATCTTTTATGATTTCCCCAAGTTTTTTCTTTCTATAGCCATCCATTAGATTGTTCGTAATTGTAGCAGCTATTTTCCCAAGTGAGGTAATTTGATCTTTGGTTACCGGGATAACAGTTTTGATTTTATCTACATCAATTGCTTTAACCAAATTGTCATAATTATAATCGACTGTCTTTTTATCAGATAATTTTCCCAACCCGGTGAGATATGCAGACAAAACGCTATTGAGTGTATTTAATGCCTTATCTGCTAACTTATAGGGCTCGCAATCGCACGCGGATGTATCTTGAATATGGCCATTAGCCGGCACTGCGTATATGTCAGATACACACACAAAATCTTGACAATGCTGGGTATATGAGTACCCAATTGCGCTTTCAGACTCGAGGGCTTTTGTCGAAACTGTCGCATAGGTGTTAATATGCTCTAAATTAGCACATGAGGTAGCAATCAGTATGATGCTACTAAGTGAGTAAACTATTATCTTTTTCATGATACAGTGGATTTAAATAGTTGTAAGTGCCTTCAATTAAAAAATTTAGAGAGAATCTATCCCTGTTTTTTGCCGTATAACCGTAATATCGGTGTGATAATAAATAAAAGGGTGTTGATTGACGTCACTCCTATTAGGCATGAGATAAGAATCAATGACGCCGTTTTTGTGCTTTACTATCTTCCAACAAAACTCTGGTATCCAAACTTTATGTGGCCCAATAGTTTTTAGTTGGCCATAGCTGCCACATTCGATAAATAAATCATCGCCTGCCTTCACCCATTTTCTACACTGTTCATCCAACGCACGCCATGTAATACGATTAAGATTAGGAAGTTGTGGAGTCATATTGGTAAAGTACCAGCAGTGCTTATTTAATTCAGGAGTAGCACATGCATCGTCTGCTGCGTTAAAATTGTGTCCTTGATCATACCCGGACTTAGCATAATCAGTGGTAAGATTACTTTCAGTTGGTAAATGAGGATCGGCCTTAAAGCTATTGCTTCGTTTGAGCGGATTGGAACAGTTTAGCATCGCTTTGGTTAAATGCCAGTAAACCTTTACGGGATATTTTGCCTGGTGACTCCAGGTAACATGAAAATTGCCTTCATCTATACCGACAGTGTCAGTGGGCGCTTGTGCCCGGCACAGTACCGGCAAAAGCAAAATGATATATAATACCCTTTTCATGATTATTTATTTTCAGGTATTTTCAATAGGGCATATGCTCCTGAACTAATGCCTAGAAGGGTGAGTGTTTCTTTCGGGAAATCGTAAAGAACATTTTGGGATACCACAATAGCTAAAAAACCGCACCCATAAATGATATTGAACAACACCGTTTGAAAGCGAGATACGCTTAACCCCTTGCCATCGGAGAGAATATCGGTAAGAAATCCCTGAGTTTTGTCATTTTGTATAAGTGTTTTAATCGCGGGGTCTTGCTGCTGTGTATTATCAATCACCCTGCCTGTGGTTGTTGTCCCAACGACAATACCCATTAAAATGAGCACTCCACTATCAATCTTAGGGAGATTATCGCTGACAATACCGATATAACAGACCGAAATAACTATGATGAGCGTCCAATAAAACAATATTGTCCTCGAAAGACTGTAGGTACGATCCGGTAGCTTTTGCGTGCTGTCATCTTTAAGCAATTCGTTGATATGTTTCCAAAATATAAGGAGCAGCAGTACTATAAGAAATAACGCGACACTGCAGGAGGTGGTGAAAGCGTACATGATAATGGGGTTTAGTTCCTATAAAGTTATCCTTACAGAATAATACCTACAAGGGTGAAAACACCTATATAATAGGGTGTTTTCACCCATTTTATTTAAAAATGCAATCAATATCTTTATTGTCTTAATCCTTATTGGTTCGCAGGTAAATTTCTTAAATGTTTGTTGCGCGATTAAATACGATCTGATTCTTAACCAAGTTGAACGATGAAACAATATGCACGGTGTTTGATTATAGTAAGCCTGGTGCTTCTAGTATCTCTTGACTCGTTTGCAAGTCTTAAAGTATATAACAATACAAGGTACAATGTTATTTTGGTGCTGGGGTATATGGAAAACGGCAGTCCGGTATCTGAGGGCTGGTATGTTTTAAATCCAATGGAAACGAAAGTAGTTAGTGATAAACCATTATTAAACAGATACTATTATTATGCTATTGGAAACGGAAGTGTCGTTTGGAGGGGCAGTAAAGATTTTTTTATTAGCTCCACACCGAATTTTAAAATAAAGGCCGGCCTTGTTGGAAAGTACGCTGACGTCAGCACGGTTAAATTTAAAGTTGTCGACATCGGCCTCCATAGTGGAAGTGATTACACCATATTATTAATTCCTCCCGTCACTTTTAATAATGCGCAAATTCAAGTTCCAGACACATTGCCTAAGGCAACTGCTCCTCGGGGTCTACACCAAGCAAGAACGCAATAACAGTGGTTTAATCTTATACTAGTATGTTTAAATACGCCTTTTCAGATTATTTTTGGCTGTACCTATTAGCGATAGCATTTTGGAGCATTGTATTTGCTATTATTCATGTATGTAATAAAAGTATCCTAAAAAATAATTTGTATTACTTTTTGCTCCTGGCTATATCTTTTTCCTTTTTGGGGCTAACTATTGGGATACTGATAGGATTGAGTGAAAGCCCGGTTATCGGATTGATAATACCGGCATTACTTACTTTTTTTGGCGGCTTCATTATCTACGCATTTGTTTTTGCGGCTAAGAAAAGCGTACAGGATGGGTATGTGCTTTTAATCATATTGCTTTGCGTTTCTTTTTTTCTGATGCTGGGCTCTGATTATGGAGGGAGAATAAGATGTGAGTACGATGCTCAGGAAACCGAGTATAAATATTATCAAAAGAAGGATTTTGAATTATTTAAGCACAATCTATCACTCCAAAATGGGCCAACGGAAGGTCCGGTTGCGATTGCTGATACATCCACTAAAAATCTATTTAATACGATTATTAAAAATAGTGCGCGAACTAAATAAGAAGCTTTTTTAAAAGAAAAATTTCAAACGCTAATCAAATCAGAATTGTTATGAGTGACGCAGAAAATACTCCTATGTCTTTTATAAAGAATTACAACTGGCCTGTTATTTTAAATGTTGCGCTTCTATGTAGCAAAGGAGTCATTGTATTATCTATTTTATGTCTTGTTTCATTTTTAACTGTACATTACATACTGCTCCCTTATAGTATTTGCGTTATAGGGATATGGTGCGGCCTAAGTTTATATGCCATAGTTTCAATGGTGAAGCGTAAATCAGTGTGGATAAGGAAACCCTACAATAAGGACAATCTGAAACACGCAGACAATAGTGAATTATTGCTTTTACTTACTGAAATCACCAACGACATTCATCGGTATCAAGCAGCTTCCTATAATAACTTTCTCAATGTAAGGTCGTACAAGCATACGACCCTTATCCTTTCAGGCGTTTCAACCATCCTGTTAGGGTTAAGTTTAGAGAAGATTTTCCCGTCTGTTAAGGATCAATATTCATTATATGCAAAAAATATTGCTTTTATAATTGGGGCTATTATTACTGTGTACTCAGCTATTACGTCTTACTGGAACATTGAAAAATATTGGTTGATTAATAAAAGCATCGCCAATAAACTTATTGCATTAAAATTTGAAGTTGAGGATTTGGATACGAAAGATCCTATCCTTCCTGATGACATTCAAAAAATGGTCGTGAACTACCAAAATATAAAATTAGATTTTTATAAATACTGGGAAGGTGCACTTTCAGGTAAAGGTGCACAAAATGAACAGGCAGGTAAGTAATATTACGGGTCAAGGTATTAGTGAGTAGAATTATTTTTCATAAACTATTTCACTTTAGTTATTTTTTAATTTATTGCTATTTATTCGGATACACTCTACTAAAATAATAAGGAAAAACCATCAAATATAGCCGGCTTGCGCATCCCCTCTGTAAGCCTGGCAAGGAACTACGGCATAAACCCATAGGCCAATACACAGTCCATTTATTCCGTTCCTCCTTGCCAGGCTTCCCCGCGCCGTCTACTGTGATTTCTTTTTCTCTTTTTGTTTTTTGAAATAATAGTTTTTATGTTTTATACCCCGTGAAAAAACGGTGCAAATCCCGTGAAAACACGCTTTCGAATGGAACAATGGTGGTAGTATCTTTAGATAATCTTGATGAAGAGTTGAAAGATATTGATCGCTTTTTCACCTAACCTTATTCATATGGCCTCACAACCAACCATCCATGCGCACCACTATCAGCACTTTGAAAATCTGCAATTATCCTCGAATGATTTTTATACTATACTCGAAACCATGATCAAAGAGTATCAGTATCCTGATGTAATTTGTAAAAGGGCAACATTAAAGGAACGAGGTATCTTTTCCTCTAGTCGGGAATACCTGAAGATCAGTCGAAGTCTGTATAATTTTTATGTCTGTGCTGCACCATTTGGCAAAAGTTTTTTTATCAGTTGGTGGCTGAAAGAAGATGCTAATACTACCGCCAATGTTGCGGAAAAGGTGCCTTGGTTTGGCAAGATCTTCGCAGAGCAAATTGAAAGCAAGTCATACTATCAGCTTGATAGTGAATTGATGTTCACCAACAGCATCCACTCCATCATCAAACTGGCCGTAGGGAAGGTATTGAAGGAGTATGGGCTTCGTACTGATGCAACACCTGCGACTACATGAGTATCTCCACAGCCCAAGCCCTCACCAACCAATTTTATGAATGGGAGCGCTGTGGCCGGGGCTGGCACAAGGCAGACTGCCTGGTGCAACTTGAACCGTACTTTTATCCCTTCTTTGGCCATTTCTTGGAAGAGGGCGACATTATTGATGATGGCAGACAACCAGGTTTCCTTGATACTATCACTAAACTGTTTGGTGCACCGGTCGAGCCATCTTCACCACAACAAGAGGAACTCCCGTATGTCTATCCCTATACTGATGAGGCACCCTTAAGCCTCTATTCGATCATATTGCCTCGCAACTTTAGGCAGAATGCCGAGCGCATGGAGCAAATGCTTACCATGCTCTCATACCGCAAAAGTCCTATTAGCTTTGAGCTTGTTGCGAATACTACCTCAGTCACCATTCAATGGGTCTGTCGTGAACCGGATGCTGCATTTCTGTACAGTCAAATGCAAGCATTTTTCCCGGAGTGCGCCCTATTGGAAGCAGACACTGATTACTTGGTTGAAGCATTAGCAACAGAGTTGCCATTATACACAGTGGATTACGGATTGCGGGATGAATTCATGCGGCCGATATCTTCACACAGCCTCGACCATGACCCCTATACTGCACTGTTTGGCATCCTGTCACGGCTGCACGCCGATGAGTATGTGATACTGCAAATCTTGTTTTCCGGCACGCATAATGCCTGGGCGGAAAGCATTATCACCGCAGTCACCGATGACAATGGCAAAGGATCATTTTTCCTGGACGCACCGGAAATGCCCCAACTTGCAAAAGAGAAAGTATCGAGGTCATTGTTCGGTGTATCTATTCGGGTGGTGACGATGGCAGAAACCATACCTACAGCCAGTACTTTGCTCGAGCATGTTAACACTACGCTTGTCCATGCATCAACCAGTCCATATAATGGCCTCACGCCTTTATCAGACCCACACTACACCGCTTATGAGCGATTATCAGACATAATATTACGGGTGTCGCACCGAGTCGGGATGCTGCTAAATTGCAAGGAACTGGCAACATTTGTGCATTTCCCATCGGTGCAGAGTAAATTATTATCCCCTAATACGTTCAATACTAAAGCTGCACCGCAATCACTCATTGTCCATAGCTATCTAGTAGGCCTCAATGAACATCAGGGTGTGAGTACGGAAGTTGGCATTGCGACGGAACAAAGGATGCGCCATATGCACATTATTGGCGCAACTGGTACAGGGAAATCGACATTGCTGCACAGCCTGATTATGCAAGACATTTTAGTCGCAAATGGCATTTGTGTATTAGACCCGCATGGTGACCTAATTGATACTATACTTACGCATATTCCAGCCAGCAGAATAGGTGATGTGGTGTTGATTGACCCCAGTGATACAGAACACCCCGTTGGCTTTAATATTCTATCCGCTCATTCCGACCTTGAAAAAGAATTATTAGCCTCTGACCTGGTCACACTCTTTAAGCGCTTTAGTACCTCATGGGGTGACCAAATGAACAGTGTCTTTGCCAATGCTATTATGGCGATGGTGTACAACACGCAACAATTCCATATTGGCGATTTGCGGAAATTCTTAATCGAGCAGTCCTTTCGTGCCCAAGTGCTTGTGACGGTGACTGACCAGGAAATTGTTTATTACTGGCAAAAAGAATTCCCACTGTTGAAAAGCACCTCTATCGCTCCGATCTTATCCCGCCTTGATACCTTTTTGCGCCCTCGTGTTATTCGTTCAATGGTCTGCCAAACGCACAGCCTCAATATGCAATCATTAATGGATAGCAGCAAGATTATCCTGGTGAAACTCTCGCAAGGATTGCTCGGCATGGAAAACAGCTTCTTGTTGGGTGCACTGATGGTGTCGAAAATTCAGCAAATTGCCATGAGCCGGCAAGCTCAGGCAGTACAGACCCGCAGACCATTTTTCGTCTATATAGATGAATTCCATAATTTCATCACGCCATCCATGGCTACCATCTTGTCGGGCGCAAGAAAATATGCGTTAGGATTAATTTTAGTACACCAGGACATGCAACAGGTTTCGAAACTTGATAATGACATTGCTGCTTCATTGCTTGCAAACGCAGGCACACGGGTGTGCTTCAGGTTGGGTGACAATGATGCTAAGCGGTTGCAGGAGGGTTTTGCATCCTTTAGTGCAGATGACTTGCAAAACCTGCCGACCGGCCACGCGATTATTCGTGTGAATACCACAGAGATCAATTGCAACATCAGGGTATTGCCTTATATTGTATCGGAAACTGTCAATTACCGAGAGCAAATTATAAATGCTTCACGCGCACAATACAGTGTTCAAATACACCAGGCCGCGCAGTCAGATCTTGCTATTGCACCTCCAACATCTATTCTCCCCATTATCGAGGCAATAGAAACAATCCCCATCGCCAAAAAGGAGTCAGTCCGGGAACACCGCTATTTGCAGACGTTCATTAAGAATACGGCTGAAGGATTTGGTTACAAGGCCACGTTGGAAGTGCCCACACCTGACGGCAGCGGTCAGGTGGATGTATTGTTGGAAAAGGACGGCACACAGATTGCCGTGGAGATTTCCGTCACCACCTCAGCCGGATGGGAGTTACATAATATCCAAAAGTGCCTGGTTGCGGGGTATGAGCAGATTGTATTGTGTGCGAATAATAAAACTAAATTGCAGCAGATTGAACACATTGCTGCGAAACAGCTATCAAAAAAGGAATTGGCAAACATACAATTTGTCAGCACTGACCAATTTCATTCGATCTTATCCCCATTGCAGGCGGAGCAGCCAACAGAAACCGTTATAAAAGGATATCGGGTGAAAGTGCAGTATAATAAAGAAGGGACGGATAAGCAGGCACTATTGAAGAGTATTATTGCGACTTCCCAACACATAACGAATACAAATAAGTAATGCGGTTTGCTATACTATTTACAATAAATAGATATAGAAGCCTATGAATGACCAACAACAAAAGCAAACTATCAAATCTTTACTAGATGAATTGAATAAACAGGACAAAGCAATGCAGAGAAGTATGGCGCTACTGTTAGATGAAATAGGGCGTGTTATACAATCGACCCGGAAGGCGTTAAAATAACTCGTTAATAAAGGCTTGATTAGGCGGTAAAATCTAATAATTCATTAAGATTAACTTCCAATCCAGCAGCAATCTTTTTTAACATTAATATAGTAGGGTTGGTATTGCCTGCCTCAATTCTTCTCATATTAGGTTTCTCAATATCACAGCGATAACTTAATTCCACTTGCGTCATATGCTTTCCCTTCCGTATTGTCGCAATACGATTTCCTAAGGATTGTAGAAAAATGTCATCGGCTTTTTCCCTCGATTTCATGCCTGGGAAATTTCCAAATATTTTATGCGCCTATGGTTATCATATATGATAACTTTTATTTAGCTTTGATTTAGAACTCATTGCATAAGTATTATTCACACTTAAACCCTTATTCATATGAAAGCAACACTTTTTCTCCTATTATTTCTGCCGACTCTATCATTTGCCCAAGTGTTGGGCCTGGGCAAGCGGCTCAATGTCTATCAAGCATCAAATAGCAAGGCATATCGTGTGGGCGATACTATCAAATTAGCACAAGGGTCATCCCCTAATGGCACCTTTCGCTATGTACAATACGGTGGCTGGCTGATGTTCTTGCAAAGCGGTACAAGCGAGGACAAGAATAATTTAGAGCGGGACAAATCAGGCTATGGTGCAGTCATACGAAAGATACACAGCTTTAAAGCGCACGGCGTTGAGAAAGTGGTGTTTGCCGTTGATCTTGGTTTAAAAAGCAATTGTGATATGTGGATAGAGGACGCGATTGCGACTTGTGAGATAGTGGAGTGCAAGGGTGCAAAAGTGCAGACGACTATTGTGCAGAAGGCTGACGACAAATTCGACCAACTGAAAAAATTGAAGGCCTTGTTTGATAGCGGCGCAATCACCCAGGCCGAGTATACCGAGCAAAAGAAAAAACTGTTAAACCAATAGCCTAGTTAAAACGAGCAATATGAAAATATCATCCACTATACTGTATATCGCCCTCATTGGCGTTATGCTTTTCGGCTTTGCAGCGTGTAGCAAGAAGAAACCGGTTGAACCAATTGATAACGATCCTCGAGCTACCCAAACATTAAAATACCTCACGCAAGCACCGTGGAAGGAAACGAAGCTTGAATACCAAACTCAGGGCGGCACATGGGTGGAAAAACCGTTATCAAGCGTGGTGACATCAGTATCTAACGTGTTTTATACTAATGGGACATATACCGTGTTTAACAGCAATGGCAGTGTTAGCAGTACCGGCACGTATGTTATTGTTGGTGACAATACTCAGTTGGCGCTCAACAAAAACATCACCTACGATTTTTCTATATTGAACAGCACAACCATGCAGTTAGCACTCACTGGGCAAATGACATACACCGACCCAGGTACTGGCAGCACCACTACCTATTACGGAAGGAGGGAAACATTTGTGCATTGAAGGCTTTTATCGAGAAAAGTGTTCGCGAGTCACTCTTCCCATACAGTGCTTTCGGCGATTATTTTGCCGACTTTGGATTGGTCAACCCCTTGCTGCTTGGCCATTTGTTCGAGCAACTTGATTTGGGCCTTATGGTAGCGGAGAATCGTTGGGATATTGAATATCCAACGTACGATAAATACGGTGACAAGGAAGCAGATGAAGCCGATGGCAAAACAGATGAATAGTTGGGTATAGAATTCTTCTCTCATGGTGATAATGGTTTAGGTGAAACATTGATTGAATTAAAATTATCGTTTGAGCGAATTCGGAGCAATGGTGTTTTCACGGAAATTGCACCGTTTTTTCACGGTGCAATTTTTATAATTATATTTTTAAACATCTAATGACAATTGAAAATTAGTTTTTACCTTACCATTAAATTATCACAACCTTTAAAACCTTAACCTTATACATGAACAACAAACGAAAATCAACATGCGGTACATAGACAAGTAATCCGCCTATCGTCAGTTAAGCAAAAATCCTGTCCTTACATTTCTTATCCTTTACCCCCAATGAATAAAAAATATATTATTCTACATTTTCTATGCGTACTTTTTATTTCATGCTCATTTGCACAAGGCATCAATGTTAATCCATCAACTGGAGCTGCGAGTACAGTTATTCCTATCTATAGCATTGCAAGCGGACAAGTATCAATGCCCGTTTCCTTGGTCTATAGTGGCTCGGGTGTAAAAGTGAGAGATGTAGAAGGCAATGCCGGTATGAATTGGCAACTAGTAACTGGTGGGCAGGTCAGCAGGCAAGTTCGCGGGCTTCCGGATGATGTCAGCAAAGATACTGTCGGGAACGTCCGGCTTGGTTGGATGAACGCTTCCAATACCGCTGTTGCCGCAATAAATTCCTTCACTATTGCTAACAATGGCGGCCTTACTTGTGCTAATGAAACGAGCGATATTAGTTACATCAATAGCCATTTTCCAACGAATTACGATACCGAACCAGACATTTTCTATGTTAATGCACCAGGCTTGTCATGCCAATTGGTATACGATCCCGGAACTTCTACATTTCGCTCCGTCACACAACAGGATTTAGTTATCACCTACACCACCTATAGTACACCAGGCCGTTATTTAGGCACAATCATCTCATTCACCATTAAGAATGATAAAGGAATCACTTATACATTCTCAACGCCGGAATATATGGTGGAAAGCACTAATGGTGGTAGTGCCAATTTCTTGGCAACCAAATACAACCAGTATTTAAATGGAATTTATTTTGCAAACAGCTGGTATTTAACCAGCATAAGCGATCAATCAGGAAATGCAATTCAGTTAAGCTACAACACTGCATTGCCCCGATATAGTACCAATCAAGTGATGTTATATGTTGGAGGCTCAACATCAGCTACTTTACAATACAATATTAAACAGACCCTGTATGCTAAAACCCTAACCAGCATAACCTCTACAAACGCCAATTCACCCTCACAGCACATGAGCGTAAGTTTCGCCTGGACTACTATTAATTATTTAAACATGAGTGGGACAGGTCGAACTGTTATTTCAAGCATTACCGCACCAGGTAGAAGCTTCTCGTTTACCTATAGTCCTGTGACCGCGAGCAGTGGATATGTCCGTTATTTTCTCCGAAATGTATCTGATGCTGGATGCAGTTCTCCTTTTAATTATACATTTAAATATGTTGGAGAAACGTCACATACATCCGCACCTTTTTATACCACAACACTTCCCGATTCAGCTTCCACTAAAGTGGATTATTGGGGCTATTATGCCGGCACTGCCGGGTCAAGCAATCTTGAACCTTCCGTCTATGTCAATCCCTATAATTTTTCATACCAGCGGTATTTAATTAAGGTTTCTACTTCTCCAGGCGCGATCTATGCCTATACACTAAGTTATAACAATAGGGGCGCTGACCCAACTACGGTGGCAACTGGGGCATTAAACAAAATAATATATGCACAAGGAGGCAGTGCCAATATTGTATATGAATCTAATGATTATTATGATACTCCTTCCTTGTCGGTTGTACAGGGCGGCGGTATTAGGGTCAAACAAACAATAGACTCCGTTGGCAATGGTTCAACAAATGCGATTGTTCATAATTATTCCTATTTGAACCCATCAGGTGTTTCCAGCGGAAAACCAATTTCTTTGCCGTCTTTTTCCTTCACCATCCCGTATGGCGGTTCAAATACTGGAAGTGCACTATGGGCAAGCGCCACAGCCTTGTCGGCTTATGATTTGTCATCAGAAGACCATACAATTATGTATCAATATGCAAAAGCCAGTCAAACAGGAGCGGGCAGCACGGCGTATCAGTTTACCGTGCCTGCTACGTATTGGGATACCGGTTCTGCACCATCTTGTAGTGGGTGTTCAGGAAATGAATGGTATCCAACGAGTAATCTTGTTGCGAGGAGCAATTGCGCGATGCCCGCGTACGGTCCAGTTACCAATTATATTTATTCCTATCCTTTTATTCCCAATCCTAATTATGACTTTGAGCGTGGCTTGCCCGTAAAGGTCACTAATTACAATGATGGCGGCACACCAGTGAGTGAAACCAACTACACGTATCAACGCTCCTTTACACCTTCTACCATTACTGCATTTAAATATGATGACAATGTGAACGGTAGTCTTTCGGTGAGGTCATACAATAAATACCTGATCTATTACAATACCAGCGAATTAAATACAACACTTATCAGCAAGGTATATGATTCTAAGAATTTGACAGTCCCTCAATCCGACACAACCACTTACACCTACGGTAGCAGCTATCATAAGCTATTAACACAAGTCCAGAAAACGAATAGCGACCGGAGTATAGGCACAACAATAATACGTTATGTAAAAGACTTTCCAGGTGCTGCCGCTGGATCAAATTCTTTTGTTAATGCTTTATATTATTTGCAGCAACAAAATATCAATACCCCAGTTGAAACCTATCAGCAAATTACTCGTGGGGCTACCACATTTGCCACAAGCGCATCCCTTACTCTCTTTGACGATTTTACCACTGGCGGAACAACATCCTACTTACCTTTACAACAATTGCAACAGGTACTACCCGACGGTGGAAGCTTTACGCCCTATAGCATAGTTGGTACAGTCCCCCAATCATCAACCTACGATAGTAAATATTATATAACTGGCAATTATAAATACGATAATACTGGTTATCCATTAACCACAGAAGATGGTAACAAAAATCAAACAACAATGGTAATCGATCATTACACCAACCAGCCAGCCGCAATTTTCAAAAGTGTCGCGGCTGGCGAGTTTGCCTTTAAAGATTACGATTCATATCCTGCACCGTCTATTATCGGGTTCACAATTGGCGGCAGTGGTTCGTACACTCCCGTTGGCAGCCATGCAGGAAACGCGGCCGGAATTGCTTCAACACAAACCGTGACATCAGGAACAATAACAAAAAACACGATCGCCAAAAATTATATGTTTTCCATTTGGATTAATGCTGTGACTCCTGGCACGCTGACGGTAGCGGTAAGTGGGATTACCTCACGTACAATTAATTATTCCGGTGGTTGGAAATATTATGAACTCAAACTTCCTGCAGCATCAATTTCATCAAACATTACTGTTGGCATCACCACAGACCATAATATTTCCATTGATGATATTTTATTTTATCCTGACATTGCCGATTTAGCTACGATAACCTATGATGCGACAACACATTTTAAAACAGCAAGTACTGATGCAAACGGAGTGTCTGCATATTATACCTATGATCAATGGGGGAGATTACTTTACCAGTTTGACCAGGACAAGAATATTGTCCAAAAGAATACCTATATCACCGCTGCTAACGTGCAGGATTTTATAAAGCCAGTTATCACCCATTTACCAAGTAATAATAGTGTCACCACCATTACCCCGGTTACCTTGAGCACATCTAGTTATACCGATCCCTGTACTACTGCTGGATTTACTTATACCTGGAATTTTGGTGATGGTACGGGCGATGTCGTCACCACCTCTGCAGTTGCTCCCGCACATACTTATACCTTGCCATCAACTCCACCAACCCATTATGTAGGAACGCTCACAGTTGCTTCACCATACTTCGGTTCAAAAACGGCTGATACAGTCCATATTGTAGTCAAGCAAGCCATGGCCACCCTTTCATATCATGATTATGCCGTTTCTGGTGGGATTAGTAGTGTGGTCTTTTCAAATGCGTCTAACACATTTACATATACAACAGCCCAATTGAATGGTGGGCAAGTATTGCCGGGAACGTACACGGTGACTATTAATCCGGTTGGCGGAGCATACAATCCGGGAACTGGTAAGGGGTATACCAACATGGTATTTTCAGACGGCATGAATGGGCAATGCTTTGGATATACAGGTTCACCGTTTGTATTTACCTGGACAGTCATCGGGGGGCATACACTTGATTTTTCAGTCTATAACGATAATACCTGTCCATTTAATTAAAGAACACTGACCAAACGTATCATACAAATGAAACTTAAAATCACTTTCATCCTTCTGATAATCGGCAGTGTTACTTTGTTCTGCTATACCGTATCAGCACAATCACCGGGCTTCGTGCAACAAGATGACATTAAGCAAGCAGGCGTCACCACCGATGCGCAAATTTATGCATTAAGTGTACTCAATAAGCAAACCACACGCGTATACATTGACGGCTTGGGCCGAACAGCCCAAACCATAGCCGTACAAGCCAATCCCTTTTTAAAGGATATTATTCAGCCAATTGCTTACGATAATTTAGGTAGGCAGACGACAAGCTATCTTCCTTATGCAGGACAATCTACTGACCTTGTGGGCAGTTATCGTGTTAACGCATTAACTACCGATCAACCAGCATTTTACAATCAAACAAGTCAGTATCTTATTGCAAAAGATGGTTCACCCTTTGCTCAACAGTTATTTGAAAATAGCCCCCTACAACGGCTGTTGTCGGCGGGAACGGTAGGTGACACTTTTCAACCGGTATCTGGTCAACATTTTAAAACGGTAGAGTACAGGGCCAATATATCAGGTGATGGCAATATTTTGATGTGGAGGCCGGGATCGACAGCGGGAACGTATACCACTACTGCCAATTACGCGATTAGCAGTCTTGCGGTAATGGATGGGAAAGATGAAGATGGGACAGAAACCGTAAGTTTTACCGACCTCGCCGGTCACATGGTATTGAAACGGCAAATACTAAGTACTGGTAACCTTGACACGTACTATATCTACAACAACGCAGGAATGATTGTCTACATCATCCCTCCATTGGCAACCAGCAAATTGGCGTCAGTAAGTTATAGTCTGACCACCGCTCCAGTAAGTAATTTGGTATTCCATTTTGTATATGACCTCCACGGGCGATTAATTGAAAAAACCGTGCCCTCAAAAGGCACAATGTACATCGTGTATGACCCTATGAATAGACCAGTACTAATGCAGGATGCTAATTTGCACGTAAGCGGTAAATGGAATTACATCAAATATGATGTGCGGGGAAGAGTTGTCAGCCAGGGTATATATACTGACGCCACACATACCACTCAAGCCAGCATGCAAACTTATGTGAATGGTTTAAGTTATACGCCCTGGTACGAAAGTCGCGCGACAACGCTGACTAATAATGGTTACTACACGAATGTGATTTTTCCAACGACCAGTGTTACCGCGCTCGCCTACAGCTACTACGATGATTACGATATCAAGTCTGATGGCACAATTGTTTTTAATTATTCAGCACAGGGATTATCCGGTGAGGATACGACCAATTATAAAAGAGTGCGAGGAATGCCAACTATCACCAGCAAAGGTGAGATTGGTTCGGGATTGAGTTCTGCTGCTTGGTTCACTACAGTAGTATTTTACGATAAAAAAGGTAATCCGAAGCAGGCACAAAGTAACAATCAGTTGTTTTACACTAATGCGACGACAATGACTGACTACAAAACAACTGTAGTCGATTTCAATAGTGTGCCCCAGTTAGCTAAGGTATCTAAAAAAACCAGCGCTGGTTCGCCTACCACCGTCCTCACCTCATTTACATATGACCATATGTATCGCGTCAAAACGGTAAGTCAGCAATACAATAGTAGCGGCACTACATTACAGGTGGCAGAGTACTCATATAATGAATTAGGGCAAGTCATTAGAAAGGGCTTAGGAATAAATCCGGCCACTTCTACCTATTTACAAGGGGTAGATATGCGCTATAGCATACGCGGTCAATTATTAAGCATCAACAACAGCCAGCTTAAAAATGACACGGGCAAAACGAACAGTGACACCAATGACTTGTTCGGCATCTCGTTGCTCTACGACAAAACAGATGGGCAGCTTGTTAATAACCCTTACTATAATGGGAAATTATCAGCGGTGAAATGGATGAGTAAAGACGCTGGTGGATTAAGTGGCTATGAGCGAGCCTATCGCTATTATTATGATGCTTTGAATCGTGATACGGCGGCTTTATATTCAGAGCGGTTTGGAACTGGCACATTCAATTATTCCAAAGGTTGGGATGAAAACCGTATTACCTATGATTTAAACGGCAATATAAAGACACTATTTCGAAATTCAGGTACACAAGGAGGTTTAACTGTTGCAATTGATAACTTGACCTATACGTATGACACCAACAATCCTAACCAGCTAAAAACCGTTACTGACGGCACAGGCGGCAGTTATAACTCGGCAGGCTTCATGATTTATGCTGGTGGAAGCGGTGCGGGCAATTACACCTATGACAGTAATGGAAATTTGGCGTCTGATCCTTACAAAGGTATTGCTCATATTTCGTATAACGTGATGAACCTGACGGACACCATACGATTTTCATCAACCTGGTATATAACTTATGCCTATGATGGTGGAGGAAACTTACTTAGGAAACTGGCTGTGAAGTCAGGCACAACCAATCAAGTTACCGATTACATAGATGGGTTTGTCTATAATAACTCCAGCGGTACAGAGGTATTGGCATTTTGCCCAATGCCAGAGGGAAGGGTTAGAAATGATGGAGGAACGTTGCATCAAGAGTTTATTATAACTGACCAACAAGGCAACGCGCGGATAAGCTTTGACAACAGCGGTGCTAGTGGTGCAGCCAAAGTTAGGCAAGAGAATAGCTATTATGGATTTGGTATGAATTTAACTAATAGCAAAGTAGGCACATTAAGCGACGATAACAAAAATCTGTATAACGGCGGTTCAGAGTGGCAGAATGATTATGGTGATTTGCCAAATTATCAGCTAACCCTTTTAAGAAATTATGATGCAATTTTGGGTAGATTTGTAGGGGTTGACCCACAAGGTGATAGCGCAGAAGATATGACTAGTTATCAATACGCGGGAAATAATCCAATTATGTTTAACGATCCGTTGGGCAATAGAATCCAAGATCCGACTACTGCAACGCCTCCGATGGAATGGGCAAGCGAATTTTCAGATGAATTTTATAAGTCACAAGTGGCAGACCGCGCCTATGCATTAGTATACGGCGGTGGCGGTTCGGCTTATCTTTGGGGAAATAGTGGATTGGGAACAAACATGTTTAGTGCAGGAACTGGTGCTACGTTTAATAGCATAGGCGGGATCGCTGGGCTAGGTAAAGAGGAAGTAACTCGAGCTCCTACTAATCCTCTGGAAGCGGCGGGGCGAGCAATTGGCGATGGAAATGCGGTTACACCTAGTCTTGATATTGATGCCTATCGAAGTTTACCAGGAATTACCATCAAAAATCATGGTTTTACTCCCCCAACGTGGTGGGGTAATAGCAATTATTTTCTTAACCAATTCTCTGTATCATTTAGTTCTTACAAGGGCATTCGCCATAGTATGGCAGTAGGAGGAGAGCATTTTGACATTTATTATCGAAAACCCGCTGGTGAGGATTTCAAGTCTTATCAATGGATTCAAACTGTTTCAGTACTCAGATATGATTTAAGCGCTAAAGATAACATGCAAAAGCCATTTGTTGATAAGACCATTGATCCTGATGACCCTAACTCCATATTTTATTATACAAAACGCCAAGCAGAACGTCATTCATCTACACCGGGTTATACAGCAATTTTTGACGATAACCCATTCATGGCAACTTCATTCGGCAAATTTTATGCCGAAACTACCTTAATTGGCGTTGGGTATAATAATAAACTTACACCTTTAGGAACATTTAATTGGGGTTTTGAAGTACATGGTTATACAAACGCCATCGCAATGCCATGGAGTTATTCTTCGACACCTTCAGCATATCAGCAAAGTCTAATAAATGATTATAACTCAAAACATTAAATAATGAAGATGAAAAATTACATAGTGATGCTTGTCATACTGGCAACATTCACTAATTGCAAGCAAAAACCTGACAAGTCAAAAGAAATGATTGAGTTTATTTTCACCCGTCATCCTACGTATGGATTAAAACCGGTTTTCCCGCTCATTATAAGCAAGGTTAAACTTGATCTTCCTTTAAATTTGAGTGATTATGATAAAGAATTTGTAAAAAAAACATTTGGGAAAACTACATTGACAGAAAAAGAAAAGGATATTTATTTAAATTTAAAATACGACTTTATTGTAACTGACGACAAAAACTATCAATTATTGGTTGATTATATTTTAAGTCATAAAAATTTGTATTGTGAGGAGAATAAAAATCCTCAAAACGCAGATGATTTTAGAATTGTAATGGATGGCGACACCTATATTATATTGAGTACCTCTATAGATACTTATAGAGAGCAACTACTAAACTTTTTGAAAGCAAACCATGCCAGGCAAAACATCATTGATGAAATCAAAAAACTATAACTTTTCTTTTTAAACCGCTAATAACAAAACCTCTCCGGAGAGAGGTATAATACATTAGCATTAATCAAACAATCGACTTTCTGTGGTTATTTTATGGGTTTCCGGAAGATTTATAAACTTCAGTTTTATTCTACAAAATTATGTAAAAGGTGAGTACTGTAAAAATTCAATTATAACTGAATAGTACCGGGATTGTGGTCTTGATCTTTCATTCTCCCAACCTGTTATCGAATCCTCGCAAACCCCTAATATTGCTGCTACATCCTTTTGCAACAATCCGAGTTCAAGCCTTTTTTTCAAAATATGCTCTCCCAGCGTTTCCGGATTATCAGGCACAGCCTTCGCAAGCGGTTTTTTCACTATCTTCGAGTATGGGAGAAAAGTTCTCACGTCCATGCCCCTGCGGTTATTACAACCATCCGGAGAAGGAATGTATCTGTCCGCCGGGCACGGTGCAAAAATATTTGAGCAAGATCTCCGGCCCGCTGTTGGACCGTATCGACCTGCATGTGGAGGTTACGCCGGTCAATTTCTCTGAACTATCATCCGATCGATTAGCCGAAAAAAGCGAATCCATCCGCGAGCGGGTGATCCAGGCCAGGGAAATACAAACCCTGCGCTTCGGCAACAAACCCGACCTGCATGCCAACGCGCAGATGAGCCCGCAAATGGTTAGGGATGTCTGCAAGATCAGTACCGCAGGGCAAACCCTGCTGAAAAAAGCGATGGAAAAACTGGGCCTTTCCGCCCGCGCTTATGATCGCATCCTGAAAGTATCCCGCACCATAGCCGACCTGGCCGGCAGCGAAGACATCAAACTGGAACATCTGGCCGAAGCCATACATTTCAGGAGTTTGGATAGAGAAGGGTGGGCGGGGTGATTAGTTGTAGTGCGGTGATAACTGTGGTGGTCACGAGTACGCCACGCTCAGGCCCGGCGCTGCATACTCGCGCCAGTTGGGGATAACACCGAAGCTAAAAGGTAAACCAATAAATTAAAATGAAAAGTTTATTACTTCTTATTTGTATTTGGACTATTACAATAATTGGGTGCCAAGATAAATCAAGCATTATTAAAAGTGACAACATTAAGATAATTGAGCTTAAATTTTATACGGGTAATAAGGTTTTTTCTGAAAACATATCGGATCGGCAAAAGGTACAATCGATAGTTACCGAATTAAATACAGCTAAAAGAGAGCTATCAGTTTTTAAAGCACAATATATATTAAGAATTATCTATAGTAATCGAGAAGAACAGTTAATAATATGCAATGGGAGCCGTATAAAAGTAAATGGATTGACTTACAAACTTAATATGCCAATCGAGAAAATAATTAGTCGACCCTTATAAAGCGCCGCTTGCTGGCGCACGCGTGCGCCAGCAAGCGGCAATTAGACCCAATAGCGGAAAAGTAGTTCCAATGTGTGATAATTGCAAAGTAATATTTGGGGGGAAATAAAAAAAACATATATGATTACGGACATCGAGCAGGAGACATCGGATATTGAATGGTTTTTTATCTGCGGTGAAGAAATAGGATTTGTTGAATCGGGGGGAGGTAAATTGCCAAACTCTATTTCTATTAAATCAATGGAAGAAATAATATTGCTGGCAACCTATTTCAGAAATTTACCCGCAAAAAGTGACGTTGTCATTAATCGTGATTTAAAAAGATTATTAACTCCTGGTACAGCAATTAAAGAATACCTAACATATTTTGTTGAATTAGCGGAAAAGGGAATTTATTCGTTCGATAAAACCGTCTCAAATAGGTTTGCAGACACTAATTATCATTTAGTTGCTAAACCGACAAATCCATTGAAAGTCAGCGAACTACCATTAGAGATTACTAATCTTATAGCTGAAACTAAAATTATCGGCAATATTGGAATGAGTTTAGATATTAGTCAAATTGGTTAATATGAGCCTTTAGCTGGCGCACGCGTGCCGCTTGTGACCTCAATTGGGTTGGCTTGAACTATTATAAATGATTGTATAATTTTCTACAGAGACACACGCGGTACGCGTGCGCCAGCAGGGGCGGTGATAAAACCGACCACAAGCTGAATCCTGGTCACCAGACTGTGATTTTTTATTTCACACAACGCTTGTGTATATTTGCATTCACCAACCTTGTTACGCAATGAAAAACCCCATACTCATTCTAATTATTTTTTTGATTGCTTCGTTTGCTCACGCACAAGTTAAATCTGACGTTCCTACACAAAGTAGTTCTAACAATGAAAATGTTACCTATCGATTGTTCCCTACAACAAACATTTATAACTTCATCAAGCTAGATACACGGAACGGTAAAATGTGGCAAGTCCAGTGGGCAACTGAATCTGATAAGCGATTTACAACCGACCTAAGTTTAATTCCTTTGGTCGCAAAAGAGGATGAAAAGAATGGTAGATTTATTTTACAGGCGACACAAAACATTTACAATTTTATATTGATTGACCAAATTGATGGTAGAACATGGCAAGTTCAGTGGTCATTTGACCCTGAAAAAAGAGTTGTTGTTGCGATAAATTAATCAGTTAGTAAATATTCTAGCCTGTGGTCGGTGTTATCACCGCACCCCACACGGAGTTTTCTTATTGACCGCTTAATAACTAAATTAGTTTATGCACCAGGGCATCGAATTTTTCACTGCTACCTGTCTAAACTGCAGCCTCTGTTTTCCAGTCCCGCAGGATCTTCCGGTAGGAGACCCCGCGAGGCAATCGCTTAGATACAGCGCATGATCCTCTACGAGAGACCCAGCGCCAGGACAGAAGCTTTAATTAGCGTACATGCTTGTTTCAGTGTGCTAACAAGTAGTTAATTTCATCAGTGCTGAGTGACCTTTTGTATACCCTTATTTCATCAATGGCTGAGTTATAGAAAAAAGATGGAGATCCGTGGCCGTACAGCGCTCCGATGAGTAAACCACTGCCGAGACGCGCAGGAGCAGGGAATCCCGTAGTAACTGTTCCAACTAACTTACCATTCACATACAGGGTTAGAACAGAATTACTATAATTTACCACCAGGTCCATCCATGAATTTTCACAAAAGGAAGGAAGAAAGCTGTCAAATCCTGCGCCGCCATTCCCTGGTGTTTCAGTCCATAGGACGCTTACGCCATTTTGGTTTCCGGGTGATGGGAGTTGTAATATTCCATACGAAGTTTCCAACACAAAATAGGGGCTCCCCTTTGTTGAATCATAAGCATCCCCAATGCTCAGCAAAGTCCCGATAGTGTTCGATTTGCATCTTACATAAAAACTAAACTGTGTCTGCTCAGCATGTGTATTGAACAGTGTATTTACCGTTATGATAGAATTCCCATTAAAATTGTAGGCCTCGTTGGATATTCCATATTTGTTCCTGGTTAAGGTTGGAGTTCCGGTACCGGAAAACACGCCATTGTGTCCGTGGCCGCTTTCATCGTTTGCGTTACCATGGAAAGGATAAAAAGCGATAAGTCCCCTGTTAAGGGTATTACCGATAATACTGCAATTCAGGTTAGTTAATCCCGTGTTAGCATTTTGCAGATCAGCTTCTTGCAGATCAGCACTTTGCAGATCAGCTTCTGGTTTAGAAGGGGTCTGATTGTCTTTTTGGCAAGAACTTAGAAAAGCTGCAATCGCCAGCGTACAGACAAGTAATACATTTGATTTCATAAAAATGTGATTTAGTGTTAATGAATTAAAAGGCAGAGTAGCGTTTAAGAGGCATTCAAACGTTATAAACCGCTGTCTGTCAGATTAGTTTGCATATACTAAAAAAAAATAACTACCTGTCAGGGCTTCTATTGAGATGTTCAATCACCCCGTGCGAGAAAATGGGAGGATCTGTGATCCATGGGTGCGCCTAACTAAATCCTCAACTGGCGCGAGTATGCGGCGTTGGCAAGCGGGGAGTACTCGTGCCTGTCTTGTAATAGCAGCAGTTTGCTTTAGGTTGAACTATCCAGTATCTTTAAGTTGTAATGAGTATCAAATATAAATTCAGAAATCAGGAACAATTGCATTTTGTAAGTTTTTCAGTTGTAAACTGGATAGATCTTTTTATCCGCAATGAATATAAAGAGATCATGTTTGATAGCTGGAAATATTGCCAGCAAAATAAAGGACTTGAAATATATGGATGGTGCATCATGACGAGCCATATCCATATGATCATAGGGAGCCATGGGGAAAAACTTGAAGATGTTATGCGGGATATGAAAAAACATACATCCATAGCATTGAAAAATGCAATCAAAACGCACCCGGGCGAAAGTAGGCGGGAATGGTTGCTATGGATGATGGAAAGGGCAGGGAAAAGCAATAGCCAGAACAAAGATTTTCAATTATGGCAACAGGACAACCACCCGATAGAACTGTCGGATTACAGGATATTGCATCAAAAGCTGGATTATATTCATAACAATCCCGTAGTAGCAGGAATAGTTGAAAAACCGGAAGATTACTTATACAGCAGCGCCCGCGATTATTATGGTCTGCCCGGTTTAATTGATATTATTTTGGTTGAGCCGATGGTACAATGAAGAAAGAACACGGATATTGATTAGGTCACGAGTACGCCACGCTTAGGCGGCGCTGCATACTCGCGCCAGTTTGGGGGCGAAAGTTCTTATAGGTGCAGCACAAATCGCATTCCCTGTATTTGGTGTAGTGTACGGGGCATTCGATGTATTAACGGGTTTGGTTACAGGAGAGACTCTGACGGACAGAATTGGTGATGGTGTTGACAATATTAAATGGTAAAAAATTATGAATTTCTTTTTTGATTATATTTATTTTAGGATTACTAAGTGGAAATATAAATCTCAAGGTAGCAATAGTGCTACCGCGATTAGTTTTATCGCTGTCATGCAGACCATGTTTATCGAAGCATTCATTAATCCAATGTTTAAATTTTACTTAACTCAAGATTATATGCGATTACATGCCAGGCAGTTGGGATGGATCGCGGGTGTTATTTTTGTTTTTTTAATGTTTGTAAATTACAGAATATTTGACGGAAAATATGAGCAATTTGAAGTGAAATGGAAAGATGAAACGCCTAATAAACGATTTTATAAAGGTGTGTTAGTAGTATTTTCTTTTTTTATACCAATAATACTATTCTATTTTTCTGGCAAATTAGTAAAAAACTGATAGGCGTTTTTACTAATTTGCCCTTGAGTTGAACACAATTAATATCGATTAATTGTGAATGTTAAAATACTTAACACTATTGATATAAAACAATTCTACAGTGTTGAGTAAAATAATACCTCCTAATAAGGAGGTATATTAATTTAAGCGGTTGTGATTTGTTTATAAACTATTAAAAGTTTTAACTGAAATTCTCTTGAGATGTTCATTTTTTTTCTTTCAAGTCTTTTAATAGTAACGGAATCAACCTTAAATTCTTTCGCGCACAGCTTACGACTCCACCCGTGGCTATATCGAATTTTAAGCAATTTTCCAGCTATACTTTTGGTTTCGTGAGTAAATGGATAGTATCCAAGAAAAGCAATAATGGCAGGATAGTATCGTATTTGTGGGTTTGACCTTCCGTTTTCCCAATAAGTTATGCAGTCCTCGCTAACACCCATTATCCTTGCCACATCTTTCTGCAATAACCCGCCCTCCAATCGCTTCTTCAAGATATGCTCTCCCAGTGTTTGCGGATTCTCAGGCACAGCCTTTGCAACCGGTTTTTTCACTATCTTCGAGTATGGGAGAAAAGTTCTCACGTCCATGCCCTTGTGGCTATTTAACCAATGGTCGGTGTTTATAATATAAACAACACTATCTCTCCTCGCTTCTTGTCCGCTGCAAACTATCGCGAGTGTGCAGGCCGGGTGTAGCGATTCGGTGTAGCGGGGTGTAGCACGTGTTGCGCTACGCTACACCCCATCACTTCTTATCCGCCACAAACTTCCCGCCATCCACATCTTTTTTAGCCCATAGCCGGTATTACCATCGCACCGCATCTTATTTCCAACAAGTTCCACGTAAAACTACGGCAACAAATTCCGTAAAAGTACTACCCAAAATACCGTGTAAAAACGGGTTAAAATGTGGGCTGATTGTCTTTAATTTTACCCCGAAAGAATCTGTATTTCAGCATTTTAAAACTAAAGTTTTCTTTCTGCTCTATTACTTTAAGATCACCTATCTGCACTTCTAAAAAATCTACCGGCGGGCGAAAGTTCGCCTGATTCTACCAAATAACCGAAAATAGTTACCACACACGTAAACAACCTAAATTATGGAAATCATTCACACTATACTAAAAGTTTCAGTAAGAACCTATGATGGTTCAATGACTGATAAAGCAACGGTTGAATTGGTCGCCGTTGACGACAGGCCGAAAAAAGGCGATCCCATCAAGCTGGTTTTTGATGCCTATTCGGGCACCTATGATGCCGGTAAGCTGCAGTCGGGATCATACCTTGTTAAAGTGTCCTTAAAGGATTACGAATCACAGGAGCGCCCGGTAACCCTGAACAGCGGTGAGCAGGAAGAATTGTTTATCCTCGGAAAAGAAGGAATGCCTTTTTATTACCGGGGCAGGGTGAGAGTTCCTTTTGAGCCTTTGCCAAATTACCTTGGTGTGGTAGTGCATAAAACGGAGGAATCAAGATGGGCCGGTTCAGAGTTTTTGAAGGAAATAGAAAGGAAACATTCCTTAAAACAGGTGAAAACCCATTCAAATTATAAAAAGAATGAGCTGTACATTTTTGAAATGCCTGCTAATATTGCTTTTGACACCAGGGGAGAAATACAAAAGGAAATTTTAAGCAACGAGCATATTTTTCAATGTTCCCCTATTTTGCAATTACTGGAGAAAAACGCCACGCTGCTAACTGACAATTTAATCGTAAAATTTAAGCCCTATATTACCGAACAGGAGATTCCGCTCATCGCCAGGGAATATAGATTAAAACTCATCAGGCACATTCCTTATGCAGGCAACGCGTACCAGTATGCTACCCGCGAAATGCCTTCGCTCAGGATATTGGAGATTTGCGACAGCCTGGTCAAAACTGGCAAGGTTGAATATGCGGAGCCCGATCTTTGGCATACCATAGAACAGGACTCTGTTGTTCCAACAGACTGGCTTTTCCCTGAGCAATGGGATCATCCACTGATAAATACTCCCGATGCCTGGCAGGCACTGCGGGATATTAATGTAAATAAAACATTTGGCAGCCCTGGTGTTACAGTCGCCTTATTTGATACAGGTATAGATGCGGCAAATCACGCTTTTGCCGGTACCCTCACCGACGGAAGTGCCAAAGTATACAAGCTTTATGATTTCATAAATATGGCTGCCAACAATAATGACCTTTCGGACGGCGGGCACGGAACATGTACCGCAAGCGCCGCTACGGGCAAAGCCAATGATCCTTCATCGGTTGCAGGGGTTAATGACGGCACAGTAGGCTTAGCCGGTAACTGTAAGGTAATAGGCATTCGCTACCCCAGTACCGAATCAGTATTTGCTGATGCTTATATATGGACCGCCGGCTTTAATCCTAATAGCGCTATTGCAGGATTCCCGGCCCCTATCTCTCCCGGTGCTGATATTATTTCAAATAGTTTTGGTTTCGGTAGCGGCCCTATTTCGGGCATCATGAGCGATACTTTTGATTACATAACCAATTATGGCAGGAACGGCAAAGGGGTTTTGCTTTTCTTTTCAACAGGCAATTACACCCCAAAAATAGATTTTACAATGGTCAGGCCATGGGCCGCCTATAAAAAGACCATGGCCATCGGAGCTACTTCATTGCAAACTGACGGGGTAACAGAAAGCGCAACAAACTACAGCAACTACGGTATGAAATTGGATTTTTGCGCATTAAGTCATGCTACCTACAATCTTGCAGGGCATATTGTGCACAACCCGCCGGTAAATTATGGAGCATGGACGGCCTCAAGAGTTGGGAAGGGAAATGTTCCCGGCCGCCCAAGCGTTCAAACTACGTTAAATGCTGCTGCTGCGGCAGGCGCGGGCACGGTATCTGTAGCCAGCACTGCGGGGTTGGTCGTTGGCCAGGGTATCCTTATTGAGAATCCAGGAACAGCAGGCTCAGAAGCCAAAAATATTACCGCAATAAATGCGGCTACACATGCCCTTACCCTGGCTTGTGATGATATTGATGGGGTAAATGTTACAACCAGTGCGCCTTTATTCCACGCACACACCAACGGGCATAGTTTAGCGGCGTCAAGCGCTGATTATACCAATGGCATGGGCGGCACCTCGTACGCAACACCTGTTTGTGCGGGCCTTGCTGCTTTGATCTTATCTGTCAACCCCGATCTTTCCTGGATCGATGTGCGGCAGATCATCAGGGATACTGCTGTCAAGGTTGACCCCAATAATGCAGACGTTAACGGGCGCTGGAGGGATGTCAACGGTTTTGTACAAACAGATCCGGGGTATATGGGGCCTTTTTTTAGCCAGTGGTATGGTTATGGGCGCATCAACGCTGCATTAGCAGTTACAACCGCAACAACGTTTGTAAACAATGCGGATATTATCATAAGAGATAATTTACCTGATACCGGGAATAATCCCTCTACAGGCGCTTTCTGGAACAGCCCTGATATTTGGGTTCGTAAACACGACCCGATAGCCGAAGGGGCCGCAGCATTACCGGCAAATTATACTTCAGCCGGCCCGCATGAAAACCCCGGGAGAAATCATAACAACTGGCTATATGTACGCGTGAAAAACAGGGGTACCACCACCTCAAATAATTTTTATATACGCGCTTATATAGCTCATTGGCCGGGTACTGAATTTGTTTTCCCCGATAATTTTATTCCTACCAACCATCCGGGGGCGCCTATTCCCACACCGATGAAACCTGGCACCTACCTGATCGGAGAATCTTTTATAAGCTCATTGGGTGCCGGTCTTGATACGATCATTAATATGCAATGGAATATGAATCTGATCCCACCGGAAACTGTTACAGTAAGTGGCTCAACTGTTCACTGGCACCCTTGTTTATTGGTGCAGATAACCCCACAAGATGGCCCTGTAGCAACAGGCAATCATGTTTGGGACAGCAACAATCTTGGACAAAAAAATATTTCAATTGACACTACAGACAGCGGGCCCTCCGGCGATTTCAACGTGGCAACTATTGTTGGTAACCTGAGTAATCTTAATCGCATCACCGAAATTGAAATAAATCGCGGCAAACTTCCTAAGTCTGTACGATTGCAAGTCCAGGTATTAGATCAAAGAGCAATGGATTATATTGAACAGTATATTAAGGCCAAAGGGAAAAATGCAAAAATATCCCTCGGTGAATCCAAGCGTAACAGGGTGTTCGTTCTGGAGGCAAGTGAAAAGATCAGGATACCGATTTACCGAGCCTCCAGCAAATTAATACCAATAATTGTAAGCGGGATACATGAATCCAGGCCGCCAAAAGGAAAATACCAGGTGACTATCAATCAGTATGACCATACTACTGTCCTTTCCGGAAGTTATGGCATCAGCCTTGAATATTAATTCTATTAACATAGACTGTGATCTTTGTATTACAGTCTATGTTACTTATTTATAAACCAGCAACAATTTAGTTAGGATACGGAACTACAAATGTTTGTTTCACACGGGTGGATACATTTAAATAGTATGTCCAGATAGCCGCCACGACGACCGCCTGGATAATTTGCTGCACATCGTAATTAGAAAATTCCTGTTTAACAAATGCATTAAAAAAGTAATCGATAAAAAGGAACATCACGATACACAAATAGTTCAATTTCACAAAACGCGGTGAAATATCTCTTTTGTTTAATATAAGCACCACGCAAAACAAAGAAAAACATGCCAGGGATATATAGCCTGTAATTTCAAATCCGAGCAAAGCCTTGTGCATGATGCTGCCCGGGCCGGTCGAAACCTGGTTCCATTTGCTTACGCTGTAATAACCCTCATTGATCAAATTTATTACGATGCCCAAGGCAGTGCCGCATAACACTACAACAAGCCAGATAAGCCACCCGCCCAAAACCGGCTGAAAAGCGTTTCTGTTATCAAAATAAGATAATTCCCTTGTCTCATTTTTATATATCCTGAAACCCCCATAAGCAGATACGCATATTACCATCAGGGTGATGATCAGCGCCAGGTAGTTTGGCCTGAACGGAACTATTTTGATATCAGGGGTATAGGAAAAGCTAAAAAAGAGCTTATCATCTTTCAGGTCCTTAATATCACTTTTAAATTCGGATAGCTCTCCCTCTGGTACAAATGGTTTTAAATATGAAAACTGGTATCTTACGGTCAGATCATTATCCAATACTGTTTTATCAGCGGTAAATTTATAAGCATTTCGTTTGATAGCTTCGTGTTCGTTGTTCATATCCCATCCGTAAGGCAAAGTCACCAGGATGGTATAGTCTGCATCATAAGGATAATTTACAGAAACCGGGGTTTTTACCTGCCCATCAATACCCGGCAATTGGCCGGCGATCTCATCCGCGTAAAAATCAGCGTTGTATTTTTTGTTAACAGAGTCACGTTTAAAGAAATTACTAATGGTATAACTCTCTACGGTGGTCAGCTGGTTTTTTTCCTGGTCATCTTTAATTTTAATTGAATCTGCCGCTTCAATCTTATTATAGGTTTTTGAATAATATTTAAGATAATTTTTTTCTGTTTGAGCCGATCCATTTGAAGCTATTTCATCCCGCATTTCATCGGCCTGGTTTAAAGTGTATGTGGTTGTAACGGTAAATTTAACAGGTGCAAATTCATCGGTGATCTTAAATTTTTCTACACATACTATTTTCCCGCTTTTGGCTTGTTCAATATTGGTTAAGCCATTATTCCCGGCTTTTAAAATTAAAGCTTTACCGTATGGAGGGAAATACAACTCCGTGCCTTTGCCCCTTTGATTTGCTATAGTGGCATCAACCCATATTTGTTTTCCATTTATAGTAGCTACCACAACCGCATGGTCAAACAATGTTGCCGATGGAATAAAATCGGCTAATTTATCCTGCAGGCCGGTATTTATTAAAGCTAAATGTGCCTCAATTCCATCCGCGTTTAATATGGATGCCAATAAAAGTGACTTATCCTTACAATCACCATACCGTTGCTTAAACACCTTGTCGGGTGTATTAGCCTTGTGCGAATATGGGCCTGTTTCAATCCCCATATACCTAACCTCGTCCTGAACCAGGGTAACCGCAGCCCTGAAATATTTTTGCTGATCATTCCTGTATTGTTTTTTTAGTTTAGCTATCGTATCGGCCAGTTCACCGGTAAAGGTTGTCTGTAAAGGATTGATCTTAAGGCCCCAGTTAACCACATCGGCCCAACTGCTATAATCGCTAAACTGCACCCGTGCACATTGATTAAACCATCTTGGTTCAAACTTATTTGTTAACGCACCCGGCACTTCAAAATCTTCCCACTCATATCTTTTAAGGCTACCATTTACAGACACCCTGGGTAACGAACGCAGATTAAATGGCTTAGAGTTCAGTGTTCTTGTTGCAGAAACCAACAGCACTGTATATTGATGCATGATCAGGTTGGATCCCTGTAAATAGACGCTTCGGCAAAATTTGTTGTTGAAAATTGGGTTTATGCCCTTTAACGTATAAGAATATTCTATCCTATCTCCCTTGCGTATATCAGCCAGTATATATTTTGCCGAATAGGTCCCGTTATAAATAAATTTATCAAATTCATTTTCATCGGGTAGCATTTTAAACGCTTCCAAACTTAGCCGGTCATATGGCTTATTATTCCTCCATATGATTATTTCATGAAAATCAACCCGTTCAAAAGAAGGGTCAAAGCTTACTGAGATTTCAGAATTGTTTTGTACGCCAGATTCCGAAACGATATCGATAATAACGTGATTATAAGTAGCCTGTTCTTCAACATTTATTTGCTCCTCCACAAGTTCATTAAATGCCCCGTCTTGAATATTTCTTGCCAATGGCTTTTTATCATATTTTTTATAGGATGATATCCACGAAGGCTTAGGTGTTTTATGGATTATTGGTAAAGCCGCAACCGCATTTTCTGCATTAAGGCTGATTATCAGAAAGCTAAATAGAAGATTAAATAAAAGATTCAGGTGTTTTTGCATTTGGCTATGAATGTAAAAAAAGATCATCGATTTTAGAAAACAGGAAGAATATTTTGCACTTGTTTTTATACAAAAAACCATGTTAAAAATTTATCCTTTTCTAAAACGGCGCAAGATACTGCTATAAAGGGTAAGGTTGGGGAATACTGACGAAAATTCTGGTTGTGATTTGGCTGTTTGATCACACTGGCAACAATATCACAAACTCTGTCCCTTCGCCTAATTTGCTGTTGAGTTTGATGGTTCCACCCAATGCTTCCACCTGTGTTTTTACCATAAACAGGCCCATGCCTTTGCCCTCGGTGGTAGTATCAAAGCGTTTGTACAGGCCGAACAAATAGGCCGCGTTTTTTTCGAGGTCGATGCCCTTGCCGTTGTCTTTAAACTGCAGTTCTATTTTATCCTTTAGCTTTCTGCTTTTAATGCTGATTATTGGGGCAACACCATTTTGGCGATATTTGATGCTGTTTGAGGTAAGATTATAGAAAATGCTGTAGATATAGCTACGGATGGTAAAAATACTACCGGCTTCATCAAATGTGCATTGAAATTGCACGTTTTCTGCTTCTATCGTGCGCGAAATGCTGGTTTTGATAGCCTCTATCAAAGTATTAAAATGAACCTCTTCCTTTTTTTCCTTCACCAGGTCGCGGGTTTGCAATATCTGGTTCAGGTCCTGTATCACGTTGTCAATGTTTTTGATGGAGGATGAAATGCCGTCTATCACTTGCTGCTTCATGTCCGACTCCAGGTCGGGCTCTTTCAGCATATCCGCCAGGCCAATAATATTGGCAACCGGCGCACGCAGATTGTGCGAAATAATATAAGTAAACTGTTCCAGGTCCTTATTATGCTGAATAAGGTCGGCGGTTATTTTTTCGCGTTCCAGCGCCGCAGTTTTGGCTTCGGTAATATCGTTATTGGCGAGGATGAACCCCCAGTTTTTGTTATCACTGTTTTTTACACTTAGCCAGCGCACGTCATTCCAATGCAGGGTTCCATCCGGTTTCGTAAAGCTCAATTCATAGTTAACGCTTTCACCGTGTATTAATTTATCCAGTATTTGCGCTATAAATGGCCACCTTTCTGTCGTAAAATATTCTTTTATCGATCTGCCGGCCACCAGTGTCTGGTTGTTTTGCTGCCGCGAATATTTTTGGGCTATGGCATTAAAAGAAACGATCTTCATTTCGGCATTAAAGAGAATATAAGCGGAGTCGGTATTGTCAAAAATGGTACGCAGGTTTGCCTCCGATTTCTTGAGCGAATCTTCATCCAGTTTACGCTGGGTTATATCCCTGGTCACACCGTCCACCCTTACCAGCCTTCCCGTTTTATCCAGGCTGGGAATGATTTTATTCTCGATCCATCGAATCGATTTGTCCTTACGGATAATGCGGTATTGATTATTTAATTGCTCGCCCCGCCGTAATATTACATCTTCACTTTCAACCATATGCCTATCCTCCGGATGAATTAAGCTAAACCAAAACAGGTGATCGGCCAAAAAATCGGCTTGTTTATAGCCGTAAAATTTTTCACAGGCGGGCGATACCTGTATCACCCTTAAATTGACCATATCAACCGAAAAGAACACTTCGTCCATCGCATTAAAGAACACCATTAATTCGCGGTGCGCATTCTGCATGCCATGTGCCGATACCTGGCCGGAGCCATCTAACGCTATCAGTTCAGTACTATCCTCCGCATTTGCCGGATATAATACCTGGCGCTGTTTGGTCTTTTTCTTTTCAATTTCCTTCTTCACCTGATTAATTTGTAGCTTCGGGCATTACTGATATATTTCAGTATATATTACTACCTGTATAAATAGGTTTTGATCCTTTTAGTTTCAGGTACAGGTAAATAAAGCGCAAATAGTTTAAACGAGGAAAAATATTTATAATATTCTATTATTAAGCACTTTACCGGTTTGATTGTCTATTATAAATATACATATTTGATTCGTTTAAAAAAAATTAAAACATTTGCTCAAACATCAGGTATAAATGGGTGGAGAACACACTCCTAATATGGATAAATCAGCTAAGCGAAAAATAATAATTTTTGATGATGATGAAGATATACTTTCTATATGCAGTTATGTATTGGAGGAGCAGGGATGGGAAGTTTACACCTTTACCGATTGCAATAATATAGCCGAAAAAGTTTCAGTGATATCTCCCGCTGTTATTTTAATGGACAACTGGATACCTGATGCCGGGGGAATTATCGCTACGCAAACGCTGAAAAAAACTGATGTATTAAAGGATATCCCTGTAATTTACTTTTCGGCAAACAGCGATATTCAATTACTGGCAAATGATGCCGGAGCCGAAAGCTACCTGGCCAAGCCCTTTGATCTGCATGATCTGGAACGGGTTATTGATAAAGTACTGCTGAATAATTAATCTCCGGTAAATAAAAAACTCCCATGTTTGTACAGGAGAGCTTATGCAACAAGTAATTTTATTCACCTCCTGGAGGGCCACCCGGGCCACCGCCACCATCACCACCTCTTCTGAAACCTCTGCCCGGATTATTTTGTGTAGGCGCTTTACCGGCAAATTTTTGCAGGCGAAGCGTAAAGGTAGCCAGGTAATAACGCGAAAGCCTGTTAACATGGGTTTCGGTAAACGAACTTGGGGTTGAAGTGGATGAAAAACCCGTATTTTCATTAAACAAGTCGAATGCTGAAAAGCGTATCGTAGCCCTGTTATCCTTCAGGAAACGGCGTTCGAGGTATAAGTTCAATACATTAGGATTGGTCACTTTAACATTTGCACTATAGCCGTAATTGATGGCTTTGCCATAATCATAGCTGAATGTCCAATTCTTGAACAGGTAATTTTTACCATTTACGCCAAGGTTCCAGGTTCTTACATTGGATGTCCCTTCCAAAAGCGGGTTATTTACCGAATTGTTGGTGCGGTTGATGGCGTAGTTAGTCAGGAACTGGGCATCTATCACATCGGTAATATCAACCCTGAAACGAAGGCCCGGCGTAAACTGCAGATTTTTGGCGATATTTTTTACCGTAGTAGGATTATAGGTGATTGAATCAATATCCGTTAAATAACCAATGCTGTTGCTATAGTTTACCGTACCCGAAAACATCAGTGTAAACTTGCGGTTGTCCCAGGGCTTTGCATAAAGCACATTTCCGGTAATATTATAATAACCATTAGCATTTAAGTATTGGGTCAGAATGGTGTTTTGAAACCGTGGATCAACTGTATATTTTGCCGGGTAAGTAATGGTATTGGTTACTACCTGGTTGCTTATTTGCTGGAACGAAAAGTTGGTGAATAATATGTTCCCCGTAGCAAAACTGAAAGCATTGTACCGGATAGATAAATTATTGGTAAACTGGGGCTTCAGATTGGGGTTACCCTGTGTTGGGTATAAGGCGTTAGAAAAATCAATGGTCGGCTGCAATTGTGTAAAGCTTGGCTGGCTGCTTGAGCCATTATAATTTATACTCAGCGACTGGCTTCTTGAAAAATTATAAATAAAACGCGCCGTAGGTATAATATTAAATGTGCTTACATGGGTTGATAAACCGGTTAAAGGCGAATATCCATCCAGGACAGCCGGCTGTGCTGCAACACCCAGAGTATAATTGTATTTCTTTTGCACATACCTGTAATTCAACCCGAAACGATTGGTAGTAAAGGTGTAATTATAGTCGGTGCTTAACGCGCTATCAGGTATAAAAACTGTAGTGAAAGGATCTTCACTTAAGGTATCCAAAACATCGGTCAGCTTATTATTTATAGTGGATGAATGGCTAAAGGCATAATTAAATTCGAGATAGGAGAATTTTCCTATCGGTTCAAGGTAGGATAAGTTAGTGCCCACCGTGGTGGTACGGCTATGCGTATTGATCAATTGATTGGCAGGGGCAGTAGGTGTACCGTTAGTATAAACATATATCGGGTTTTGAAATTGATCGCTTTTGCCTGAGCTTACATTGAAGTTGATGCTCAGATTGCGCCCATGGCCATTAAAACGGTGATTATACAAAGCGGTAAGTCCAAAAGTGGGCGCCTGCGAATTACTTCTTGATGTAGAAGTATAGGCTGACCTTGTGGTATCTTTTTGGATATAATTAACACTTTCCTGGTCATGTGAGTTAACACCGGCATAAGAAAAAGTCGGCGTTATCTTTAGGTAGTTAATGGTATCCGGTTTATACTCCATATTCCAGGTGAAGCGGTGGTTTGTATTCCGGTCAACTTCGTTGCTGGTTTGATTATTTAAGCTCGGATTTGCGAACGATGTGTTTTGCTGTACATTGGTGCTGGTGGTTGCAACTGTATTATCAGCAAAGCTGTAACTTCCATATACTGACAATTTTTTTCCCCATTGATCCCTGAAATTAGCGCCAATGGAATGTGCGGCAGTAATACCGTTTTGTGTGGTGATCAAACTGCCTGTATTTTGTGCGCCCCGGCCTGCATTACCACGGCCCCCGCCGCCACCAAGACCGCCGCCGCCACCCCCATTACCTCCTCCTCCGCCACCACCACCACCGGTAGGGTTAAATGAAAAGGTATTTACGTTGGTATTATTAACACTTCCCAATAGGGCCATCTGCTGGTCACCATTAAATTTAAAAGTGTTTAATGTGCCGAGGTAGCGGTTTTGATCCGCTAATCCGCTATTTTTAGGTAGTACGTCCTCACCATCACCTCCTGTTGCCTGGCCAAAATAGCCGTAATTTTTATCCTTCCGGATAGTAATATTCATTATTTTATCGGGCTCGCCTGTTTTAACCCCGGTTAAATTGGCCTGGTCGCCATAATCATCTATCATTTGTATGCTTTCAACCACATCAGCAGGCAAATTTTTGGTGGCGCTTTGCACATCACCCCCCATAAAATCTTTTCCATTTATTCTTACTTTGGTTACCTGTTTACCCTGTGTGGTCACATTACCGTTAATATCCACATCAACGCCCGGCAATTTTTTTACAAGGTCCTCAACCGGTGCATTCTCTCTTACCTTATAAGCGCTGGCTTTATAGTCAACGGTATCTTCTTTCAAGGTTACGGGGTTGACACCCACGATAGTTACTCCCTTTAGCATATTTGATTCTACTTGTAAAAGGATCGTACCCAGATCAACAGGCTTGGTATCACTATCAAAAGTGTAATGCCTTTTAAGTGTTACATAGCCAATAGAGGATATAGTAAGTGTGAATTTAGTTCCGTTTACAGCAGGGAAAACAAATTTTCCGGCGGCATTAGTAGTTGTTACGGTGCTATCGCCTTTGTCTGATACCACTTTAACATTGGCTCCCGGAACCGATAGTTTGGTCGAGTCTATCACTGTGCCATTCACCTGGCGCCCGCTTTGGGCCTTTGCGCAAATAGCAGTTATAAAAATAAAGCAAAAAAGAAGTAAAAAAGATCTCATGGGTTTTGTAAGCGTGCAATAGTTTAAGGTATTGATAACAAATGATACGGCACAAAGGTTCAACTTATTAGCCTTAAATATTTAATAATCATATTATTGTTACAAAAACATTGTTGTTACAAAAAAAAGCCCCCCGATCGAAATCGGGAGGCTTAGCCTATGAAAAACCACTATGAAATATTAATTTTTGATATGCAGTGCTGCAGCTACCTGGCCGAAATTTTTATAGTTAAGCCCAGGATGAGCAACGTTTAGCAATGTAACTGAAGTACCAGGTATTACAACAACCCTGAAATAAAGGTTAGTTTGTAAGGTGGTTGAAGTTACAGATACAGTACCTACGCCATAGTTAACCATGGTAATAGTTGTACCGCCGTTGTTATATGGTAAAGCGTACCATGGACCGGTTGTTCCTGTATTGCTGAAGTACACCAATACAATACCCTGATCAACAATGCTCTGCGTTATAGCGGGTACTGACATGGTAGTACCTGTTACCGGTACATTAATGTTTCTCAGCACATAGCTCGCTACATCTGCATTACCCGATGCACCTGTTGCACCAGTTGCGCCTGTTGCGCCATTTTGTCCGGCTGTACCAGTAGCACCTGTTGCACCAGTAGCACCATCTTGTCCGGCTGCGCCAGTAGCACCTGTTGCACCATTTTGTCCGGCCGCGCCAGTAGCACCTGTTGCACCATTTTGTCCGGCCGCGCCAGTAGCACCTGTTGCACCGGTAGCTCCAGTTTGACCAGCAACACCGGTTCCGCCTATAGCGCCTGCATCGCCCTTGTCACCTTTGTCGCCTTTAACGCCAGTAGCTCCGTTTGTTCCATTAGTTCCATTTGAACCTGCGGCTCCTGTTGAACCGGTTGCTCCAGTAGCACCAGTAGCTCCTGTTGGTCCTACCGGTCCTCCTGAAGGCCCTGTCGGTCCTTGTGGTCCTTGTGGTCCGGTAGAGCCTGTGGTGCCTGTCGAACCAGTTGCACCTGTTGAGCCAGTAGTTCCTGCCGGCCCAGGTGTTTTGTCTTTTTTACATCCATTAATACTAATCAAGCATATTAGTAGCATTAATGGTAATATGTGTCTAATTCGTCTCATATAGGGTACGTTAAATAAATTAAATTACCACCTTCTACGAGAAGAAATCCAATAGGTTACAATTACATTCCTACGAAATATATTTTCTTACTATTTTATTATTAATGTATAGCAGTCTTTTTATGCCATTTATTAACTATTGTTAACAATAAAGGCGGCAGAGTGAAAACATTGGGTGTATTTTTTCGTTAAGCTTAAAAACCATTAACCCATGAAAAACATCGCTTCATCACTGCATTCAAAGATCCACGATTGGATCGATGCTTTTGGCTTCAGGCTCAATACATCTCAAATAAACTCAAGAAAAAATATCGTTACCAGGCATTATTTCTTTGAAACCTTTAATTTTTTAGAAAAAACAAACTCCAAACACCCGGAAAGATCTCAGTTCCTGTGCTTTGACGCATATGGAGAAAAAATGAAAGTCAACTCACTTTTAGATCTTCAAACTGCTTTTTTTGAAAATATAAGTCAGTTAAAGTAAGCCTATGCTGATCGTTCAAATGGTTTTTTAATAATTTTTTTAGATAATAAGTTATAAAATATAAAAGCTTGCTTAACCTAATAAGCAGGCTTTTTATTTGTTTAGGAAAAAATGGTTGATCGCTGATAACAATCCTGGTAAGACTGATTGATAGAAAACTGAATAGAAATCTACTGTAACAACTTTGTTATATACGTCGCCTCAGGGTGAGGATTACCTTATCATATCTATGATCATGATAAACCTCGAGCAATAAACTACGCTCACTTTTTGATTTAAGGATATCATCAATTTGCTCCAGGGTCATATCCGCTACCGACTTAAAATTAATGCCTACTATCTCATCATCTCTTTCAAGTCCTATTTCATCTGCAGGCGACCCCGGCTCCACCCGGCTAATAATGATATGCTTAAAATCATCGCCCCCCGAGTAATACTCCATGCCGCTCATATCATGTTCAAAAGGATCACCGAAATTTGCATTGGGTTTTAGATACAACGAGTTGTCATGATAATTAAATATTACCGTAAATCTTTTAAGTATGCCCACACCAATATTGCCATCCCGGGGTACAGTCAGATACTTTAATGTTTCCGCATCGTAATCGTTCGGGAAGGAGGTAATCACTTTTTTTATTTTATACTTGCCCAGTTCGATCTCCGTTATGCGGCTAAGAAAGCCGCTGATGGGGCCCGTGAGGCCGACCCCCAAATTTGCTATAATGAATTTTTGGGGGAGACCATTTTTTTTGATCATGTTTTCGAGCGAAACAGGATGGCCGGCCCCCAGGTCGATGATCAGCTTGCAGGTCTGTTCGGTGCCATTGGGCAATTTTACTCTTGCCTCCACATAGGGCTTATGGCTTTCAACCATCATCGGGATCTTACTTCCCTTTTTAAATAAACGCACATCCTGGGGCCTGTAAACGGTAAGCGTACTGTCGTTAAAGTTTATTTTTACAGCCAGGTTGTTAAAAAACTCGTAGCCCAGTAACCCATGAATAGGGATACCCGCAAAATTGGATAGATTAAAGTGGTCGGTTTTAAGTATGGCAGCAGCCACGTCATAACTGGTAAGGCCGGGTATATCAATTTTTAAAGGAGGGGTTACATAGGCTTCATAAGCTTCACCTTCACCAAGGCCGGGTAGTTTAATGGTGCGCTTATTTTGCAAATCAATAGAATCAACCATTTTCGGGTCGGTTATTATCATCAGCCCTACACCGGTATCCAAAATAAAGTTGAATGGCCCTTTATCATTAATTTTTAGCTGTATTACGCATAGGTTTCTGATTAACTTAAAGTCAAGCTTTACTTGTTTCCGGTTGTAATTCAGGTCAAAGTATTGCGCCTTTACTCTGGTAAAACTAAAACACATTAAAATCAGCATCACCAAAACAGGCAGGAGCTTCGTTTTTTGAAATATTTTGAACAACAATTTGCTTATAATTGGAATATTAAATTTACAAAAAATACGCTTAGTTACCTAAAATAATTATGAATGGAAAAGCACTGACAATAATCATACTCGCCGGTATAGTGCTTTTATTAAACGGATGCGCTGAGAAAGCAAAAATCAGGGGCCTGTTCAAACACTCGCCGGTTGCTAACGATCATTTTACCGGGTTTGCTTTGTACGACATGGATGAGCAAAAAATGATCTGTGAGTTAAACTCCGATAAGTATTTTACGCCGGCATCCAATACAAAGCTGTTTACATTTTATACCTGCCTCAGGATGCTGGGCGACTCTATCCCGGCTTTAAAATATACCGTTCGTAATGATTCACTGATATTTTGGGGAACCGGCGATCCGGCTTTTCTTCAAACTGATCTTAAAGGCGTGAATGGTTTTAACCTTTTAAAAAACTCGGATAAGAAGCTGTTTTTTTCACCGGGTCAATATAAAAATGACTTTTATGGCAGCGGCTGGGCATGGGATGATTATAACGATTACTACCAGGCCGAGATCAATGAACTGCCTATTGAAGATAATGTAGCGGTGGTGTATGCTGATAAAAATGGTGAACTGGCGATCAGGCCATCGTATTTGAAAGGTTGGTTAAAACGCGACAGCAGTTATAAACCGTCATCTTTTAGGGTGCAGCGTGAGTTTTTGACTAATACTTTTACATATCCGGCCATGGGCATCCCGACAAATTACAGGCAGGAAATCCCCTGGAAAACCAGTACGGGGCTAACATTGGGTTTATTGCAGGATACCTTAAAAAGGCAAATTGATGAAGTACACGTTCCTTTAAGCGCTGATGCAAAAACCATTTATGATGCCAATGCCGATTCGGTTTACAAGCGCATGCTGCAACCCAGTGATAATTTTATTGCCGAACAATTGCTGCTGGTTTGCTCATCGGTAAAGTTTAAAACTTTGAATACCGACTCGGTGATACAGTATTCAAAAGCAAATTATTTGAACGACTTGCCCGATGCACCACAATGGGTTGATGGGTCGGGTTTATCAAGGTTTAACTTATTTACTCCCCGTAGTATCATCAAGCTGCTGTGTAAAATATCCGATCAAATGAAGAACGACTCGCTTTTACATAGCCTGATGCCCATCGGCGGCATAGCCGGAACGATAAAAAACGCTTATAAAACAGATAATGGGAAGCCTTTTGTATGGGCAAAAACAGGTTCCCTATCCAATAACCATAACCAAAGCGGCTACATCATTACACGGAAAGGACGGCGTTTTGCTTTCTCGTTCATGAACAACAATTTCACCCGGCCAACCCGCGAGATACGCGATGAAATGGTGCGGATAATGACTTATGTGCATGAAAATTTTTAGGCCGGAAAGCTGAATTTTCCCATCAACACCGCCGGGTTATTACCAATCTTAATGGGCTCACCAGATAAAGCCTCATTCCCCAGCAGGGCAAATAAGATGGCTTCTTTGGCATCGGGATCGATGCCTAAACTGCCGGTATCACCTATAGTGGCCTGCGGTAACAGGTGTTTTAGGCAATTGATCACAAAAGGATTTCGGGCCCCGCCGCCGCTTGCGTAGATCTGGCTATCTGCAGGCAGATTGGCTAAAATAAAGTCCACTATACCTTTGGCTGTAAATTCGCTTAAGGTGCTCATCAGGTCTTCCGGGCTGATAGCTGTAATACCTGCTATTTGTTTAGCATCTTCCACATAAGTAAGATTGAACAATTCCGGTCCTGTAGTTTTAGGTGCTTTTTCCTTGAAAAAAGGATGATCAAGCAGGGCGCCAAGCAATTTGTTATTTACTGTTCCAGATAAGGCGATCATAGAATCTTTATCGTATGGCCTGTTAAAATATTCGCGGCAGGCGGCATCTATTAAAGTATTACCGGGGCCGATGTCTGTGCAGACTACTCTATTCATATCCCCATCCGCAGGCAAATAAGTCAGGTTGGCGATACCGCCGATATTCAATAATATCCTGTCCTTGCCGGGTTTACTGCCCAGCAACACATCGCCATATAAAGCTAATGGAGCGCCTTCTCCACCTGCAGCAATATGTTTTTGCCTGAAATCGCTGATGGTTAGTATACCTGTTTTAACCGCCAGGTGATCGCCGTCACCTATCTGCAGAGTGGCATTTGGATATTCAGCCTGTTGGTGCAACCGTTTAGGCGCGTGATAAATAGTTTGCCCGTGACTGGCTATAAAATCAATATCATCAGGTTTAATATTCCACTTGCCAAGCGCCTCCAAAACCAATTCCCCATGAAAAGTGCCGATGAAGGCGTTTAGTAACGTGATCTTTTCAAGGTCGACCAATCGCTTCGAAAATATTTCATGTACCTCCTGTTTGAAACGATCCTGGTAAGGCGTGGTAATGAACTGCAGCAATTCAAATTTGGTACTCAAGCCATTACTTGTAAACCGGCATAAGGCGATATCCAACCCGTCAAGCGAGGTGCCCGACATTAAGCCGATGCCCAGTTTTTGAGGCTTTTGTGCAATATTGAATAGCTTTTGCAGATTTTGGTTCATGGCTAACAAGGCCTTAATTTACGCATCTTATGCGCCGGGTAAAAGTTTAAGTGAATATCCTTTATATCTGTAAACATATCTAATATATTTGTTTAAAACCTACCATACAATTATAAATTCCTATTTATGGCCCGATTAAATTTATTGGAAGAGACCCGGTACGAGAAGCTACCGGTGAGTGTTTATCCCGATCAAAATGTAGCATCTCTTGCAGTTGCCCGACGGATAGCCGACCTGATCATCAGCAAGCAGAATGCCGGCGAAAAAGCCGTGCTTGGATTGGCAACAGGTGTAACGCCCATTGGTGTATATGCCGAACTGGTGCGTTTGCATAAAGAGGGAGGGCTGAGTTTTGCCAATGTGATCACTTTCAATCTGGACGAGTACTATCCCATGAAAGCCAAAGCTGCCCAAAGCTATGTGACTTTCATGAACGAGAATTTGTTCAATCATGTGGATATCAACAGGGCCAATGTGCATATCCCCGATGGGACTTTGAAAAAAGAGGATGTGGCGGGATTTTGCTTAGAGTATGAACGAAAGATCAGTGCTTTAGGCGGGCTTGACCTGCAGATATTAGGTATCGGCCGTACGGGTCATATTGGTTTCAACGAGCCGGGCTCTGCGCCAAATTCGGGCACCCGTTTGGTTACTTTGGATGATCTGACCCGTAACGATGCTTCGCGTGATTTTGGTGGCAAGCAGAATGTGCCGACCAAAGCTATTACCATGGGTATCGGTACCATATTCAAGGCCCGCGAGATTATTCTGATGGCCTGGAGCGGCAAGAAAGCGCCGATCATTAAAAAAGCCGTGGAAGGAGAAATATCCGGTGATGTGCCGGCTACCTATTTGCAATTGTCTGACCACGTGGAGTTTGTTTTGGACGAGGCAGCCGCGTCATCGCTTACCCGTTTTGATACGCCCTGGCTGGTTAAAGATTGTGTATGGGAAAATATGCTGAAGAAAAAGGCCGTCATCTGGTTAGCCAGCACGCTGAGTAAGCCCATATTAAAATTAACCGAAGAAGATTATAACAACCATGGCATGGCGCAGTTAGCTGTAGAACAAGGCCCGGTGTATAACATCAACATTGACATTTTTAACCAGGTACAGCATACTATTACCGGCTGGCCGGGCGGCAAACCTGATGCGGACGATTCGCAACGGCCCGAACGTGCACAGCCTGCACGCAAGCGTTCGATCATCTTCTCGCCTCACCCGGATGATGATGTAATCTCCATGGGCGGTACCTTCATCCGACTGGTCGACCAGGGGCATGATGTGCATGTGGCTTATCAAACCTCGGGTAATACAGCCGTTTGGGATGATGATGTATTGCGCTTTGTGGAGTTTGCTATCGACTTTAACCAGAGCATTGGCGAAGATAACAGCAAGCTTAAAACCATTTATGATGATATGCGCAATTTCTTCCCGCAAAAACAACCTAACCAGATCGATACTAAAGAGGTACGGGACGTAAAGGGATTTATCCGCAAAACGGAGGCCATTTCGGGTGCGCGCTATGCGGGCCTGGATGATGACCACATCCATTTTATGGCGCTCCCATTTTATGAAACAGGCAAGATCAAAAAAAATTCAGTTGGAGAAGAGGATATCCTGCTCACTATAGATCTGTTGCAAAAGATAAAACCGCACCAGATTTTTGCTGCCGGTGATTTTGCCGATCCGAATGGCACCCACCTGGTATGTTTTAACATTATCCTGGGCGCATTGAACCGCCTGAAAAAGACCGAAGATTGGGTAAAGGATTGCTGGCTATGGATGTACCGTGGTGCCTGGCTGGAGTTCTCAACCTACGAGATCGAGATGGCAGTGCCCTTATCGCCCGAAGAAGTGATCAGGAAGCGTAACGCGATATTTAAACACCAGTCGCAAAAGGACAGGCCCGTATTTCCCGGTGATGATGCCCGCGAATTTTGGGTACGAGCCGAAGACCGCACGCGCGAAACCGCTAATAATTACGATAAATTAGGCTTAGCAGAGTATGAAGCGATGGAAGCCTTTGTGCGTTATAAGTTTTGAGTGGTGTCATGTCGGTCAGGAAATGAAACAATTGTATAAAAATAATATCACGCGGCATATTATATATTTGATATGCCTTTTAGTGATTGGAAATATACAACTATCACACGCACAATCACATGAGTATAAAAAGCTAATAGATAGCCATCGGCCTGGTTATACAATCAAACGAACAGGAACTGAATATACTTCCCTATGTGTCTATTTAGGAAACACAAAATCAGCTGATGGAAAAGTGCTATATCATATCATCAGTAAATTTGAACGAATCAAAGCTGCGATTTTGTGGCATGGAAAAAGCACCTTGTTGTTTTTTAATAATAAAGAAAGACTAGTGACAATATATTATATGAACATGCCTGATGATCTGCCATATAAATTAGAAGGTAACCAATTATATTTTAGATCGAGAGGCGCCAAAAAAGAGACTATGGCTGTTTCTGTTCCTGATAAATTACCTAAATTGCTCTGCGCTTTCGAGTGTTTCTAAATAATCATGGCCACACAATCACAACCATTTACCCAAAATTCACCACTAAACAAACGCCTACTCTCCCTTGATGTATTTAGAGGCCTGACTATCGCCGCTATGATATTAGTAAATGATCCCGGCGATTGGGGGCATATCTACGCGCCGTTAGAACATTCCAAATGGAATGGCTGCACACCTACCGACCTGATCTTTCCTTTCTTCTTGTTTATGGTGGGCGTATCTATCATTTATGCGATGGAGAGTAAGAAGGAAACTGTAAGTCATTCTAAATTGATCCTGAAAGCGTTTCGGCGAATGGTTATTATCCTGCTGATACAATATGCGATACAGTTGTTATTCCATCACGGTCTGTCGCACATGCGGATACCGGGAGTGTTGCCGCGGATCGCCGTAGTATATTTTATTTGTACCGTACTGTATGTAAAAACCTCCCAAAAAACCCGCGACTGGATCTTTGTCATCGCACTGGTTGGCTATTATATCATCATGAATTTTATCCCCGTGCCAGGTGTGGGTTATGCTAATTTGGAACCTGCCACCAATATGGGCGCCTGGGTAGACCGTATGGTGTTCACCCCAAATCACCTGTGGGCCGAATCACGTACCTGGGACCCGGAAGGTTTATTAGGCACCATCCCCGCCATAGCAACTTGTCTCTTCGGTATCCGGTTGGGAAGCTGGCTGAAACGCAAAGACCGCGATGACAATGTTAAAGTAAACTGGATGTTCAACTATGGGGTTATCTCGGTTATCCTTGCTTTGATCTGGGACCTGTTTTTCCCGATCAACAAAGCGCTTTGGACCAGCTCCTTTGTATTATATGCCGGCGGATTAGCCACCATTGGCCTTGCGTTAAGCTATTGGCTGATCGATGTGCAGGGCTATAAAAAGTTCACCGCGCCGTTTGTGGCTTTGGGTGCCAATGCTATTACCGCTTATATTTTGGCCGATTTTATCCCGCATTACTTAAGCAAGATCACGGGTGATGCCAAGGGTAATCCTTTTTACCATGCATTTTTTACGTCCTTCCTTTCACCCATCAATGCATCACTGGCAAGTGCCATATTTATTGTTTTGGTGATTTGGTTGGTAATGTGGATATTGTATAAAAGGAAGATCATTATTAAAGTTTAAAATACTTTGAAACTAACTATTTCGTTCGCATCTTAGCAATAAATCTTAAACATTGTCCATGAATTTCAATAGAAAACTCTCTATAGCTGCTTTAGCGCTATTCATTACAGTAAACTGCGCCTTTGCGCAGGTTAAAAAGACGCCGGTAAAATCACCAAAGGAAAAGCCTGCGGCATTAGCATCACAACTTAAAGGCGGTATATTACCGGTTGATCCCAATGTGATCATCGGCAAACTACCCAATGGTTTAACTTACTATATCCGGAAAAACGTTCAGCCCAAAAACAGGGCCGAACTGTACCTGGTAAACAAAGCCGGTTCTGTATTGGAAACAGATGCACAGCAAGGCCTTGCCCACTTTACCGAGCACATGGCCTTCAACGGTACCCGCGATTTCCCAAAGAATGAGCTGGTGAATTACCTGCAAAAATCAGGTGTGAAGTTTGGCGCCGACCTGAATGCTTATACTTCGTTTGACGAAACAGTATACCAATTACCATTGCCAACCGACAGCGTTAAAACTTTTGAAAAGGGTTTTGATATCCTGGCAGATTGGGCCGGACATGTAACTTTCGATTCAAAAGAAATAGATTCGGAACGCGGTGTTGTTTTGGAAGAAGAACGCCTGCGCGGTAAAAATGCACAAGAACGTTTGCAGAACCAGATATTACCTGTGTTATTAAATAACTCCAGGTACTCACAGCGCTTACCTATTGGTAAAGAAGATATTTTAAAGAACTTTAAGCCTGAAACCATTAAGAGCTTTTACCACGATTGGTATCGCCCAGACCTGCAGGCAGTAATAGCCGTAGGCGATTTCGACCCAAAACGTGTGGAGCAACTGATCAAAGAGAATTTCTCTGATCTGAAGAACCCTGCAAAAGAAAAACCGAGGACTAAATATACTGTACCTGCAAGTCCGGGTACTATGGTTAAGATAGCTACTGATAAAGAGTTCCCTTATACATTGGCAGAAGTTATTGTAAAGCACCCCGGCACCAAAGTGCGTACCAGGGTCGATTATGTGCAAAGCCTGCGGGTAGAGTTATTCAACCAGATGCTTAATGCTCGTTTGGGTGAGTTGACCCAAAAAGCAGATCCTCCATTTTTATTTGGCAGGGCAAGCTATGGCGGCTTCATAGGCGGCCAGGATGCCTTTACTTCCATCGCGGTAGCAAAACCCGGTGAATTGGAAAAAGCATTGAAAGCCGTTGTTGCCGAAACAGAGCGTGCCAAAAAATTTGGTTTTACCCAAACAGAGCTTGACCGCGCTAAACAGGATGCTTTAACGCAAATTGAAAACGCCTATAACGAACGCGACAAAACCAAATCAGTAAATTTTGTGCGCGAATACCAGCAGCATTTTTTACAGGGGGAAGGCATACCAGGCATCGAATTTGAGTATAATTTCCAGAAGGAGCATATCAACCAGATCACCCTGACTGAAGTAAACGCTTTAGCAGGTAAATATATCAGCGACCAAAACCGCTCGGTGATAGTGGAAGCACCTGAAAAAGAAAAGGACAAACTTCCATCAGACAAAACACTGTTGAAGTGGATAAGCGAAGCCGGTAAAGGCGTAAGCGCTTACGTAGATAATGTAAGCAAAAAACCATTACTTGATAAAGAGCCCGCAGGCAGCAAGGTAACAGCCGAACAAAAAGATGCATCCATAGGAACCACCACCTTAACATTTGGTAACGGAGTTAAAGCTATATTGAAACCAACTGATTTTAAAAACGACCAGATACTGATCAATGGTTATCATTTCGGCGGTACATCACTGGCCAGCGATGAGGACTACACGTCGGCAAGCATGGCGACCGGCGTAATAGGCAGCAGCGGCCTGGCTGACTACACCGAAATTCAGTTAGGAAAAATGCTGAGTGGCAAAAATGTGAGTATTTCACCCTATATCGGCGAAACTACCGCGGGCATTAACGGTAACTCATCGCCAAAAGATTTCGAAACTGCCTTGCAATTGGTTTACCTGTACTTTACCCAACCGCGTAAAGACCCCGAAATATGGCAATCCAATATCAGCCAAACCAAATCAGTATTGGCTAACCGCGGCCTTGACCCTACCAGCGTGTTCCAGGATACGGTGGCAGCTGTTTTAAGCAATTACAATTTCCGCCGCATGATCGTAACCCCTGCGCAATTGAACAGCGCGAGTTTGGATAAGGCCTACGCATTTTACAAGGACAGGTTTGCTGATGCCAGTGGATTTACCTTTACCCTGGTAGGCAACTTTGATGTAGAAAAGATTAAACCTTTATTGGAGAAATATTTGGGCGGCCTGCCATCAACCAACCACAACGAAACCTACAAAAATTTAGGTATACATGCACCGACCGGGCAGATCACCAAAAATGTTTATAAAGGCATTGGAGATAAAAGCAGCGTACAACTGGTATTCAGTGGCGAGTATGAATACAACGATGCCAATAACACACAGATGGATGCTTTGAAGGAAGTGTTGAGCATCAAATTGATCGAGCGCCTGCGCGAAAAAGAAGGTGGCGTTTATGCTCCGGGCGTAAGGGCAAGCTATGCAAAATTGCCAAACAGCAGGTACAACATTACTGTTTTATTTGGCTGTGCACCGGCTAATGTAGATAAGCTGATCAATGCTACTATGGAAGAGATCGGGAAGATCATCAAAAACGGTCCTGAGCCGGTTGATATTCAAAAGTTCACAGCGGAAGAAACCCGTGCAACCGAAGTACAGTTAAAGGAAAACAATTTCTGGGAAGGACATTTAGCGTCTTCTTCACAAAACCAGGAAAACCCTGCCATAGTGTTAGATCATATTAAGGATCTGAACAAGGTAACCGTTGAAAGCGTGAAAGCTGCTGCCAATAAATACCTGAGCGGTACTAACCTTATCAAACTGATCTTATTGCCAGAGAAGAAATAAACCAGCCCCACCTAATCCTCCCCGGCGGGGAGGACTTAAAATATTTAGTCCTGTCTTAATATAAGACAGGACTTTTTTTTATTGCTTATCTTACCCTGCCATGAAAAAGCTAAAGCAAATTATTACCCGCGTCAAAACTGATCCGCCATCTGATCCAAATGAATTTACAGAGTTGCTTTGGCAGCTGATCTGTTATTCTCCAAAAATGTCCGTCCGCTTGCAACAGCAGCAACTACTGGATGAAGCAGAGAAATTCAGCCTGAAGGTAAGCGATGATTATTTTGCTAAGCAAGAGCTAAAATTTAATGGCTTTAAATGGGGTAATGGAAACCGGAAGGTTTTGATAACACATGGCTGGGGCTCAAAAGCAGCTGACTTTACAGAGTTGATCGCCGCGCTCCGGGAAATTGATGACCTGCAGATCATAGCTTTTGATGCGCCGGGTAATGGCAGTTCGGAAGGTGAGTTGTCCAACTTGCTATTGTTTATTTTGGCCGTAAAGGCAATTGTGTCTGCTTATGGTACGCCTGATATATGGATCGGGCATTCGTTGGGCGGTATGGCCAATGTAATGGCTGTTAAGGAAATAGGGATTTCCCCGCCTTTGATGATCAGTTTGACTCCATTGATCCGGCTAAAGGAAAACTTTGAAGCGAGTATGAATGCCGCGGATGTTCCGCAGATCGCCCAGGGTAAATTTCTAGCAGATTTCGAACATAAATTTGGCAAACCGGCCTCCTATTATAATCTTATTGACTGGTATCCAACTAATGTACCATTTAAACATTGGCTGGCTCATGACCGGCATGACCTCGTTTCTACCTATGATTACATGGAGGAGTTTTTGAATTCGAACCCATCAATTATTAGCCAGGAGCACGAGGGCGTTGGGCACGAAAGAATCATTAAGTCAGAAGCAGTAATTAATGATATAGTTACCCTTATAAAAGCCGGTTGAATTATCCTGCAAAATCAATAGCCAACTTATTGTAATTTCCATTGTATATTATTGGCATGATTACACCTGGTCAGCAGATCATCCGGCAGTGGTATAAACGCAAGAACTGGCAGCAATTCCCTTTCCAGCAGGAAATGGAGGAGGCCTATCTTAACGGTTACTCCGGCTTATTGAATGCCCCTACCGGCAGCGGGAAAACCTTTGCCTTGTTTTTGCCTTTCCTGGCCGATTACATCAATAAAAACCCAGATTATCTCACTAAAAAAAATAACGGCCTGATGATGCTTTGGATAACGCCGCTGCGCGCGCTGACCAACGATATCAAAAAAGCCATGCAGGAAGTTTGCGATGAAATAGGCCTGCCCTGGCGCATAGCCACCCGCACCGGCGATACACCGGCTGCCGAAAAGCAGGCACTAAAGAAAAAGCTTCCCGAAGTGCTCCTCACCACCCCCGAAAGCCTGCACCTGATGCTGGCCCAAAAGGAATATCCCAAAATGTTCCAACAATTACAAGTGGTAGTGGTCGATGAATGGCATGAGCTGTTGGGGACTAAAAGAGGAGTGCAGGTGGAGCTGGGGCTGTCCCGCCTTCGGGCTATCTCGCCAGTTGGCAGTTTCCAGTTGGAGGCAGGCAGTGGGAAAGAGGTAAACAATAACAAACTGCAAACTGCCCACCGCCAACTGAAACTCTGGGGTATCAGTGCCACCATCGGCAACCTGGAGCAGGCTGCAGAAGTGCTATTAGGCAATGATTTTCCGGCCGACAGGATACGAATGGTGCGTGCAAACCTGGAGAAAAAGCTGGTGATCAAATCCATTATTCCCGAAAATATTGAGAGCTATTCATGGGCCGGGCATATCGGGGTGAAGCTTCTGCCACAGGTGATGGAAATTGTAGCAAAAAGTAAAACCACGCTGATATTTACCAATACCCGGTCACAGTCGGAAATATGGTACCATGCGATACTTGACAATTACCCGGAATATGCCGGTATTATGGCCATGCACCACGGTTCGCTGGATAACGAGATCCGCAACTGGGTAGAGCAGGCCCTGCATGCCGAAGCCTTAAAGGTCGTGGTATGCACCTCCAGCCTTGATCTTGGCGTGGATTTCCGTCCGGTGGACACCGTAATACAAGTAGGCAGCCCGAAAGGTGTAGCACGTTTTATGCAGCGGGCGGGGCGCAGCGGGCATCATCCCGGCGCAGTATCTAGGGCCTGGTTTGTGCCTACCCACTCCATGGAATTACTGGAAGGTGCGGCCTTAAAGGAGGGCATCAAAAAAGGGATCTTCGAAAGCCGTGATCCCATGCTGCTCACCATGGATGTATTGATCCAGTATATGGTTACGCTGGCTGTTTCGGATGGTTTCAGGGCGGATGAATTATTTAAGGAAGTAAAATCTACTTATGCCTTCGCTGATCTTACCCGCAATGAGTTTAATGAGCTATTGGATTTTGTAACTCACGGCGGCAATGTGCTTGCACAGTATGATGAGTTTTTGAAGGTCGAAATCGAAAATGGACTGTACAAAGTAAACAACCGCCGGGTAGCTATGCGGCACCGCCTGAGTATCGGCACCATTACCAGTGATGTAAGCATCCGTGTAAAGTGGTTGAGTGGGGGCAGTTTGGGTACGCTCGAAGAATCTTTCGTATCAAAATTAAAGCCGGGAGATAATTTTTGGTTTGCCGGGCGCAGCCTGGAATTTATCCGGGTAAAGGAAATGTCGGCCTATGTCAGGAAATCAAATAAAAAGAAAGGGCTGGTCCCCAGTTGGATGGGTGGGCGGATGCCTTTGTCGTCACAGCTTTCAGCGGTGTTCCGGGATAAGCTGGATGAAGTAGCACATGGTATTGAAAATGATGAGGAAGTAATCGCCCTAAAGCCTTTATTTGACCTCCAGGCACAGCTTTCCCACCTGCCCGAAAGCCATGAATTTTTAATCGAGTCATTCAAATCTAGCGAAGGGCATCACCTGATATTTTATCCATTTGAAGGGAGGCTGGTGCATGAGGGCATGGCTTCGCTGTTGGCTTATCGCATTTCCAAAATAAAACCTTTCTCTTTTTCTATAGCGATGAACGATTACGGCTTTGAATTGCTGGCCGATGAGGATATCCCTATTGAGCAGGCTTTGGAGGATGCCAGCTTCTTTTCGATAGATAACCTGCTGGATGATATTTTACATAGCCTTAATGCCAATGAAATGGCCCGAAGGCGTTTCAGGGACATTGCTCACATCGGCGGATTAGTATTTACTGGTTATCCCGGCCAGCCGGTAAAGAACAGGCATTTGCAGGCGTCAACGTCCCTGCTTTTTGATGTATTCAGCGAGTATGAACCGAATAACTTACTGGTGAGGCAGGCTTACAACGAAGCGCTTGCTTTTCAGCTGGAGGAATTTAGGCTGCGCCTGGCCCTGCAGCGCATCATCAAACAAAATATTATCCTTAAACAAATAGACCGCCCCACACCATTTGCATTCCCTATTATGGTTGACAGCCTGGGCCGTGAGCGCTTGACGACCGAAACAATGGAAGAACGGATAGCTAAAATGAAGCGCCCTTATAATTTAGATGACTTGGATAAGCTCGAAAAGAAATCTGAGCGAAAAACAGGAATACGCAGAAAAAAGGGCTTCTGATGCTAAATGACGCAAAATAAGCCTGGAATCCTGTCAGAGAAAAGAGTGAGAGAAAAAGGGTAAAGCATGGAGTTTTGACATACTTTACCCTGAAACCTGTTTAGGGAGAATATGATTAATTAATCAAAAAGTTTTTTACCACGTACGATTACCGTAACGATAATTAATACGATTGGTAAAACAACAATGATTACTCCTACTGCTGTTAAATTCATAATGGGTCTAATTTTATATAAAAGTTAAACATGACAAAAACCATGCCCTGCACAATAACTATGCTCAGAACTCCTATTTGACGCCTTATTTGCAAATTGGTTTAAAGTGCAATAAATAGCGTGTATATTCTTCTACAATAATACAAAATATTATTCTTATTCGGGCAATAATTTACCCCAACAATTAATTGAATATCAGTAGTATATAATCAATAGTTAAAGCAATTTATAATTATAGGGCAAAAGACGTTAAATGGGCTGTTTCAAGCGGGATTTTATACAGCTAAAACCTTAAATATTGCTTAAATTCACAGTAGGGTTTATGAATTTTTAATGACTAAATAAATGTACGTATAAAAATATAACGTGATGATAATGAATGTAAAAAAAATAAATATTTTAATAACCGCTTTGTTGATGACGGTTTTAAGCGCTTGCGACCAGGCCGGGCCAGGCGGTAAGGTTACGGCCGGAAGTTCTGAGGATGTAAAGACCTATCCTGAAGCTAAGCCTAATGCCTACTGGAAAAAGGTATTATCGACAGAGGCATATGAGATCATGGTAGAAAAGGGGACAGAGGCGCCATTTCATAACCCTTATTGGAATAACCATGAAAAAGGCATCTATGTAAGCGCGGCAACCGGCAAGCCCCTATTCAGTTCTGATGCCAAATTTGAGTCGGGTACGGGCTGGCCAAGCTTTTTCAAACCAATCGATCCCAAAGCGGTCATGATCGTAAAAGATTATTCATTGGGTGTAGAACGCGATGAGGTGGTGGAACGCAGCACCGGCCTTCACCTGGGCCATGTATTTGATGACGGGCCCGCCCCCACAGGCTTGCGCTATTGCCTGGATTCATATGCGTTAAAGTTTGTTAAATCAAAATAAGTTAGATAAGATCGCTGCTCAACCAGTAATTCAGCACTTTATAAAATGATCGCATTATTTGTATAATTGGTTTATTTAAAATACTTTTAATTCAAATACTGATTAAACCTATTAGTTTGAAGAAGTTTTTTGCGATAGCGATGCTTGCTTTGCTCCTTTTTAATTCGGGGGGATACTCGCTGCTATTTCAATATATGATCTATCGTTCTGATAGTTATATCATCAATGAAAAGATCAACAAGAACCTTTACAGGTCCTCGGACCTGGTCGAAGTGAAAATTCCCGTGCATATAAATAATATCCAGGATTGGACCGAATATGAACCCATTAGCGGGCAGGTGCAATTGAGCAATGGCTGTTATAATTACGCACAACTAAAAATGACGCGGGATACCATGTACCTGATGGTGATCCCCAACTACGAAAAGACGCGGCTTATCAATGCCAATATCATTTATGCCAAACAGGTGAGTGATATCCCGGTAAGCAAAAAGTCACATGCTCCGGTGATCAAGAAAAATATTACTGAAAACGTATACAGCTACACTGCGATATTATACAAAGCATTCATTGTACCTGCAACTATAAAAGCGGTACATAGCCATGCCTTTTCAGACATCATTGAATCCTCCATCGATATTCCCGGCCAACCGCCCGAAGGGCCTGGTATCCTTTCTTAATCAATTTTTTTGTTCAGACCTGGTCATGGGCGCTTTAACGGTGCACATGGTTTAAAATGCGTAGTAATTCTTATTAAGATATTCTGCATTTATTCCCTGCGCAAGCTAAAGGCAGATCAGTAAAGTTGTTGCACCACCTTTTACAGGTGATCATGCAGCCGCAAAAAGGCAGAACAAATCATTCAAACAGTATTCGTAAACAAATGATGGCAACAATGCTGGCCATCCTTTTGAAAATTACTTATTCATTATCAAGAGAAAATATGCCACACATTAATGTAGATAAAAACTTACCCGGCATGAGGTCCTTAATGGCCTTCAGCCCGGAAACAGCCACACCGATGGGTGAACTGGCCAACCTATTATTACGCTCGAACGAAGGTTTAAGCATGGCAGACAGGGAATTGATAGGTACCTATGTTTCTTATTTGAACGATTGCTTTTATTGCCAGCAATCGCATGGCGCCATAGCTGTTTGCTACCTTGACGGAAACATTGACCTGGTAGAGCAGGTAAAAAAGGATTATACCCAGGCCGATATTTCGGATAAATTGAAAGCTTTATTGTCCATTGCCGGAAGCGTACAAAAGGGCGGAAAATTTGTGACCACAGAACAAATAGAAGCCGCCAAAGAGCTCGGGGCAACTGACCGGGATATCCACGATACCGTACTTATTGCTGCCGCTTTCTGCATGTTTAACCGCTATGTTGACGGGCTTGCATCCAATACCCCTACTGATCTTTCTTCTTATCCGCTAAGGGCGCAGCAGGTCGCTGAAAAGGGATATGGCAATCATGTTTTTTCAAACAAACAACCTGTTCCTCAAAATGAAGAGATGTAATAATTAATGTTTCTTCAAAACAATTAAAATCATTCAACCAAACCCAAGACAATGAGAAATAAATTACTTTTTATAATAGCATGGTTATTAATAACCATAATTCCTGTCTCCCTTTTTGCGCAAAATAAAACGCTCACGGGTACTGTTAATGCCGTTGACAATACCCCGGTGCCTGGCGCAACTATCGTAGTGAAAAATTCATCACAGGCTACGGCCTCTGATATAAATGGAAAATTTACGCTGGCCGTCCCGGCAAACGCTATTATAATCGTCAGCGCTATCGGCTACAGAACACAAGAGATCAGTGTTTCCGGAAAGTCTACGCTGCAGGTAACATTAGCCGAAGATGTATCGAGGCTTGATGAAATAGTTGTAACCGGGCTATCAACATCTGTCAAAAGAAAAAACCTGGCAAATGCTGTAACAGTCATAGGTTCTAAAGAATTAAATGGAACTGCGCCGGCGCAAACCTTTGATGCCGCCCTGGAAGGTAAAATTCCCGGCGCTTATATCAATGCCAACTCGGGTGCGCCCGGCGGCGGCGTTTCGATAAAATTAAGAGGTGTAACTTCTGTATACGGTAACACCCAGCCGTTGTATGTTGTAGATGGAGTATACATAGATAACTCTGCCACTTCCGGAGGGCTTAATGCGGTTACATCTGCAGGCAGCACCGGCGCTACATCAAGCCAGGATAACCCTTCAAGCCGTATAGCCGACATCAGGGCTGAGGATATTGAGAATATTGAAATATTAAAAGGCGCTTCGGCTGCTGCCATCTATGGCTCAAAGGCATCTGGCGGTGTAATTATCATCACCACCAAAAGAGGCAAACAAGGCAAAACAAGTGTTAGTTTGTCGCAGGATATTGGATTTTTGAGGCCGATAAAACTATTAGGTGTAAGAAAATTCACAGCAGAAACCGCAGCGAGCCTTCCGGGCGACCCTGCAGCACTTACTCAAATGTTTAATGCCGCACAATCCAAAGGGGAGATATATGACTATGAAAAGGAAATTTATGATCATACGCCTTTCCTGAGAAATACGGTATTAAGCATGAGCGGCGCAGGTGAAAAAACAGGATTTTATTTTTCTGTTGCGACAAAAGATGAGGGTGGCATCGTTCAGCGTACCGGGTATAACAATACCAGTATGCGCCTGAATCTTGATCATAAAATTACAGATGATATCAAAATAGGTGTCAGTACCAACTACATCAATTCATCAGCAGACAGGGGGCTGTTTGGCAATGATAACGCGGGTGTTACTACCGGTATCGCCCTGTCATCCACACCGGGCTTTGCGCAATTGCACCCTGATGCCGCTGGAAATTACCCCAATAATCCTTTTGCTGCGTCAAATCCATTGCAAACCATCGCATTGATGGAAAATAATGAATCTGTAAACAGGTTTATCACAGGCGTCAATCTGGATATTACCTTACAAAAAAGCGACAGGAGCAATACCAAGTTTATAGGAAGAGGCGGGATCGATTTTTATAACCTGCAAACCAATGTGTTGTTCCCGAGTGTGTTGCAATTCCAGGCGATAAATAAAGGCACATCTATACAGGGCTTTCCAAAAACCTGAGCACCAATTATATTTTCTCGCTGGTAAATACCTTCAGACCTTCTAATAAATTATCATTGACCTCATCAGCAGATATTACGCAGGAAACCGGTAATTATAACAACCTGCTGGATGTAGCTACGCAAGTTATTTCGGGCCAGTCAAACGTTGACAAAGCGGGTGCTTTAAGCGTCACACAATTGCGCACCAAGTACCTTAACAGCGGGCTATTTATACAGGAAGAAGCAACCATAGTTAACGCTATTACCTTAACAGGCGGTCTGCGTTTAGACAGGTCGAGCAATAACGGTAATGTTTCCAAATATTATCTTTATCCCAAGGCAGGTGTTTCATGGAACCTTACCGATATGGGTATCATAAAAGAGGGCCTGTTTGAAAGTGTGAAATTACGCGCAGCTTACGGACAGGCAAACAATGTCCCTGTTTATGGAAGCAAATTCACATCGCTGGGTGTATCTAACATTAACGGCTTCCCCGGATTGCTTGTTAATACCCAGCAAGGCCAGGCTGATATTAAGCCTGAAAGGCAAACAGAGCTTGAAGCAGGTATCGACTTTAGCTTAATAAAAGGCCGACTGAGTTTTGAACTAACTTATTATAAGAAAAACATTTCTGATTTCCTTTTATTAACAACTCCGCCGCCTTCATCCGGTTTTGCACAGCACTATACCAATGCGGGCGATTTAACCAATCATGGTGTGGAGTTGGGCATGAATGCAAGGCCGGTTGAATCAAAAGACATTGTATGGAATACTTCGGTGAGCTTTTGGGTAAACCGTTCGAAAGTAACCAAATTGACAGTTCCACCGGTACAATTGGGTTCGGTTGGCGGTGTATTGTTGGGTACTTACCAGATAGAACAGGGAAAATCGGCAACACAAATTGTCGGGCTTAACGGCCAGGGCGTAGGCGTATTAGGTGACTCCGAGCCAAAATTCCAGATGAATACCTATAATGAGGTTACCCTTTTCCGCAAATTAAGTTTACGCTTTTTGATACACTGGAAATATGGCGGCCAGAACGTTGATGTTACCGCCATGCAAAACGTATTCGGGGGCACCAGCGCTACCTATGATGACCCGAGCCCGATACCTCACGTTCCTTACGGAGTATCACAGTTAATGAAGATCGGTTCGGATGCGCACCAGACGGTAGAGACATCTACTTATCTGCGTTTCCGCGAGATCGGCCTGTATTATACATTCGGCAAGCTTCCTGTTTCGTACATCAAATCGATCAATATCGGTGCCTCGCTTAACAATTACATCACCATAACCAAATACAAGGGTTATGACCCCGAGGTATCCAATTTTGGAACAGGATTTTCATCGGGCGTAGATATCGACCCCTATCCTTCAACTAAACGGGCGATGTTGCACGTGGCATTAAATTTTTAATCTTAAAAGCGTAATTATTATGAAAAAATATATTTCAATACAAAGCATCTTGTTTCTCGCTGTCATCCTGCTTTTTGCGGCATGTAAAAAAGATTATGGCGATCTGAACAATGCGACCATCGAAGATTTATCAAAAAATGCTTCGCAAAGCGAATTAAATAACCTGGTGACAGGGACAGAATCGGGCATGAGAAACGCGCTCAATTTTTACCTGGATGATGTAAGTATCATCGGGCGCGAAACCTATCGTATGTCAGGTTCAGAACCTCGTTATGTTTTAGACCTGCTTGGAGCCAACGATGCCACATTAAGTGGGAGCAATTTCTACATCTTGTTACCATGGGCTGCAAAATACAGGGTAGTTAAAAATTGTAATATACTCGTCCAGGCGGCCAACAATTCGTCTTTGATTACCGCGGCACAGAAGAAGGGTTACATTGGTTTTGCAAGAACTGTTAAAGCCTACCAACTTTTACTTAACCTTAATCTCACCTATTCAAAAGGTATAAGGGTTAATGTTGCCGATCCTGATCATCTTGGCCCTATTGTGAGCTATACCGATGGGTTGGCGGCAATTACATCAATACTTGATTCGGCAAAGAATGATTTGAGTGGTGCAACCATATCCTTTCCGTTGGCAGGGTTCGCAGGCTTTGATGATGCAGCGGGGTTAACACAAGTTAACCGTGCGCTTGCAGCAAGGGTAAGCGTTTATCAAAAAAACTGGCAGGTTGCCCTGGATGATTTAACCGGGTCATTCTTCGGGTTGAACAAAAGTTTCAACACAGGGGTATACCATGTTTTTGGCACGGGTTCCGGCGATCAGCTAAATCCCGTATTTATTCCTCAAAACCAAAGCGGTGAAGTAAGGGTAGCACATCCTAGCTATGCTGCAGACATCACTCCGGGCGATGACAGGATCAATAAAGCCAGTCTTCGTACTTCTGTAGCATCACTTAGCGGCTTGAGCAGCAACAGGGATGTGTGGCTGTACACTTCAAGCACCGCACCGGTAGGTATTATCAGGAATGAGGAGTTAATTTTGATCTACGCAGAAGCCAATATCCAGTTGAACCATTTACCTGAAGCGGTTGGCGCTATCAATAAGATCAGGAACGGCCATGGACTAGGCGATTATGCCGGCGCGGTTACACAACCGGCTTTAATTACTGAAATGCTGAGGCAAAGAAGATATTCCTTATTTTTCGAAGGCCATCGTTGGGTTGACCTGCGGAGGTATGATCTTTTAAGTACTTTGCCTCTTGACAGGGAGGGTGATGATATATGGACAGAATTCCCTTTACCTGTAACTGAACAATAATTCACCTAAGCTAACGCTGGCATCTTTAATCGGGTGCCGGTGTTAGTTTTTAAATTTAGTTTTATGCTTATCTATAAAAAAGTTGTTTTAATCGGTATCGCAACGGCCTGTTCCTTACAGGCTATCGGGCAAAAAATTACGGCCAGTTTTACACCTGCCGCATTGGGAGAAAGTTTTTCGGGGAAAGTGTTTTTATACCTTTCCAAGGATTCTAAAAGCCCGAAAGATGAAATGGTTGGGGTGTATAAGTTCCCCTGCTTTTCCATTTCGGTAAAGGATGTAGAGCCCGGTCAGAAAGTCGTATTTGATGATGCGGCTGTATTTTACCCGACTGTTCTTTCCGATATCGAACGAGGCGAATACAACGCCCAGGTGGTATGGGATAGCAATGAAGGAGGTCGTTCTATAGGCGATAGTCCCGGTAATATGTATAATCAATCTATGCCGGTAAAACTGACTAAAAATACCAGCCAGTCGTTCGATATTGTTTGCAAAGAGGTGAGCAAAGAACGCTCTTTTGTTGAAACACAATTCATCAAAGAATTTAAATCACCTTCTGCGTTGCTGACCGCTTTTTACAAACGACCCACTTCGGTAAACGCGGCGGTATTATTACCCAAAGAATATTTTGAGCAACCAAACAGGAAGTTCCCGGTACTGTATTGGATCTCGGGCTATGGCGGCGATTATCATAATTATTCGGGCAGGCCCGATAAAAGCGCGCCTTTAGATACCACGCCCTGCATCCGGGTTTACCTGGATGGCAATTGCCCGGGCGGGCATTCGGTATATGCCAACAGCGATAATAATGGCCCCTGGGGCGATGCACTAACTAAAGAGTTGATCCCTTTGGTGGAAAAAACCTATCGTACCAATGCTGCCCGCTTGCTTACCGGCCACAGCAGCGGCGGCTGGACTGTATTATGGCTGCAAACGCATTATCCAAAAATATTCGCGGCCTGCTGGTCAAGTTCTCCCGACCCGGTTGACTTTAGAAGCTTTCAGCAGATTGACCTGTACGGCGATAAAAACATGTATTATGGCAAAGACAGCACATTAAGGCTAGCAGGTACCATTGCCGGGCGCTTCCCCTGGATCGCGATGAAGAACATGTATGCTATGGAACACGTGATATATCGCGGCGAGCAGATGCATTCCTTTAACTTCGTATTCAGTACCAAAAATAGCGATGGCACACCCCGCAGCCTGATTAATGACGCGACAGGGGATATCGATCCCGTAACTGTTGAGCGCTGGAAAAATTATGATATTTCGCTTTACGTGCGAACCAACTGGCAGCAGCTAAAGCCAGACCTCCAGGGTAAAATAAGGGTGTCTGTAGGCGAGCAGGATAATTTTCTATTGAATTACCCGGTGCACTTACTGGATGATGAAATGAAGAAGGTAGATGCCGGTTTTGTTTTTGGGTATTATCCCGGCGACCACTTTACGGTATCTACGCCGGAATACAAAAATAGTGGTTATCAATTTTTGCAGCAGAAATATAATGAGCTGGGAATTAAGAACTAAGAATTCATATCTTACAAATAGTGTCAATCATTTAACCATATTATCATGCCCTATATCGAATTAGAAAGCCATTTACCCGGCATAACAGGCTTGCTGGAGTACCGCAAGGATTCCGCCCAGCCTATCCGTGATCTGACCCAATTGTTATTGAGGGGCCCGTCAACCCTGTTAGAAGGCGACCGTGAATTGATAGCGACCGTTGTTTCATATGGCAACGAATGTACTTTTTGCACTACCGCCCACACCGCTGCAGCCGACCTCTTAACAGGCGACCAGGACATCGCGCAGCAGGTAAAACAAAACATCGAAACAGCGCCGGTAAGCGAAAAAATGAAAGCGCTGCTAACCATCGCTTCGTTAACCCGGAAAGGTGGCAAAAATGTATCTGCAGAAGTTATTGAAAGGGCCAAAGCAGCTGGGGCAACTGACATCGAGATACATGATACAGTATTGATCGCGGCTTTATTTTGCCTGTATAACCGCTATGTGGACGGGCTTGCAACTACATTGCCTGATACTGCCGGTTATTATGATGTGCTTGCAGAGCGGATAGTAAATCACGGTTACACACGCCTGCCACAGGGCTATGATCATTTAAAAAAATAGAAAACCTTAATCATGAAAGATACATTAACAATTAACGCCGAAAACAAACAGACAACGTCAGCAAATCTAATCCTGCTGTTTATCATCTGTTTTGCAGGCAACATGTTCGGCGGGGTGATATCCACCCTGATGTCGGTATACCTGCCTGTTGTGGTGAAAGAATTGCAGGGCACTCAAACCGAAAGTCAGCTGAATGATATCAGCGCTTATATCAATTCCCTGTTTATTTTCGGCTGGGCCGCAGGTGGTTTCTTTTGGGGGATTGTCGGCGACAGAACAGGCAGAAAAACTTCGTTGTTACTAACTATTGCTTGTTTTGCCATATTTACCGTGTTTACCGGCCTAATGCACAATTGGTGGGGTATCGTGTTATGCCGTTTTATGAGTGGTTTTGGCACCGGTGGCTTGCTGGTGATATCATTTACTTTGATAAGCGAGGTATGGCCCGAAAAAAGCAGGGCTGTTGTTACAGGCATCTTATCCATTTCCGTCCCGGTCGGTATTTTTTCTGCCGGACTGATCAACTACCTGGTTTCTTCATGGCGCCAGGGTTTTATGGTGGGGATTATCCCTTTAGTAGTTGCCATTGCAGGTTTTTGGCTGATCAACGAGTCGGAATTGTGGCTCAGTTACCGCTCTGATAAATCGGATCTGCAAAAACCGTCAAACCGGCTATTCGATCCAAAAAATATCAAGGCCATTGTTACCGGCTCCGTCATATTCGGTACTATGCTAATCGGCCTATGGGCTATTTTTTCGTGGATGCCAACCTGGATACAAAGCCTGATAAGTACTGATGCGCATAAAGAACGTGGATTAAGCATGATGTTTTTAGGGATGGGTGGCTTAACCGGCGGGTTCTTCTCCGGCTGGCTGGTCAACCTGATAGGATTGAGAAGATCACTCATCCTGAGTTTCGCGGTTTGCGCTATATTGTCTTTTATATTGTTCAAAACCAATAGTACATTTTCAGGAATTATTTATGGGGAAATTGCTGTACTGGCATTATTTTTTGGCGCCAGCCAGGGGATACTATCGCTTTACATCCCCCTGTTATTTCCAACCGGGATTCGGGCTTCGGCAACCGGGTTTTGCTTTAATATTGGACGATTATTTACCGGTGCTGCCGTTTTAACCGTTGGTGTGGTGGTTACAACTTTGGGCGGATATGGTAATTCCCTGTTTATTTTTTCACTGGTATTTGTAATTGGGTTGCTGGCTGTGATACTGATAAAAGACATCCAACCTGATACAGAATCAAAAGCTAAATTAGAAGTATAATATGGCACATATAAACGTTCCGGAAGGTGTACCGGGGATCAGGTCCCTGGTGATGTTCAGGCCCGAGACCGGCAAACATCTGTACGAGCTTGCCCAGGTATTGCTGCGTGGCGAATCTACTTTATCCGAAGCTGAGCGCGAGTTGATTGCAGCACACGTATCATCGCGCAATAAATGCTTTTTTTGCATGAGCAGCCATGCCGCCGCCGCAAGGTGTTTGTATGGTGACGAGGAAGATATTGTGGATGACGTATTGCGCGATGCTAAAAATGCGAACATCAGCGATAAAATGAAAGCTTTATTAAACATTGCAGGCAAAGTGCAGATACTGGGCAAGGAAGTAAGCCAAGCGGATATTGATGCCGCAAGGGCCGAAGAGGCAACTGACCGGGAAATACACGATACCGTTTTGATAGCGGCGGCCTTCTGCATGTTTAACCGCTATGTAGATGGGCTGGCAAGCCCTACCCCGACAGATCCTAAAATTTACGAGGAAATGGGTAAGCGGATGGCGGGTGGATATAATCCGCCTCAATCACAATCATAAAATGACATCTGTTTTAATACTAATATCTATTTAAAATCAAACTTATGGCTTACATCGATCTTCAAAATGAATTCCCCGGTATCAGGGGACCAATGGCTTTCCGGCCCGAAACAGCAAAACCTTTAAACATGCTGGCCGAGATCCTGTTAAGGGATGATAACAATACCCTTACCCGCGGCGAAAGAGAGCTGATTGGGGCTTATGTGTCCTCACTGAACGACTGCTTTTTCTGCCAGAATATTCACGGTGCACTGGCCGGGCATTATCTCGACCTGGATATAGAGCAGGTTGACGCGATCAAAAGTGATTATTCATTAACCGACCTTTCTCCCAAAATGAAATCCTTATTGTCCATTGCCGGCAGCGTGCAAAAAGGCGGCAAGTGGGTAACACCGCAGCAAATTGAAAAAGCAAGAAGTAATGGTGCTACCGATATGGAGATACACGATACCGTACTTATATCTGCTTCCTTCTGTATGTTTAACCGCTATGTGGATGGCCTGGGCACATGGGCGCCCCAGGACCGCACTTACTACACTAACCGCGCTCCGCAACGGGCATCGGAAGGCTATATCGATTTCGACCTGGCTAAATGATCTTTTTATAACATGAATACCACGTTAGGTTGAGTAGTTGAATGAGTTGGATTTGGTTGATTAGGTTATATTAAATACAACCTGATCAACTCACTCAACTGCGTTTTTCCCTGAACCTGCTGAAAAATATTAACGCGGTAAGGCAAAGCGCAAACCCACAAACACCATTTAAACGCAACCCGTAATCATGCCCCGGATCTTTACCATACACTGTCAGGAAGGCGAATAAGGCAATACCCAGTGTTTGGCCCATTTTTACAAACAGGTACTTTACCGCAAAGAACATTCCTTCGCGGTTTTCACCGGTTTTAATGGCATCATTCTGGGCTATTTCGGCTAATATGGCATTTGGCAAAATACCTAATGCCGCCAGTGGGAACGCTGCGCCAAGTACCAGCACATATACCTGTAAATACGGCGATATCGGGAATTTCCCGAGAAAATATATAGCCACAAAGATCAAACTTAACAGGCCGAAGGAGAATAATACTAACGGCTTTTTTCCGATCCGCCTGGACAGATAATTGATAAGTGGATAAAATACTAAGGAAAACACCACCATCGCCCCCATTAATTCTCCGCCCATTGATTCGGGCAGGTTGAGTAATACCGTAACGAAATACAATAATCCGCTTGAGATGATACTCAAAGCCATGTAAAAGGAAAAATCGGAGATGAGGTAATATTTAAAATTGGCATTACTGAATGTTTTGCGGATAGCCGTAAATATGGGCAGGTGGGTAGGCTTTGCGGTGGAATATTTCTTTTCGTCAATGGCAAATACCGGTATCAGCATAATGATGCCGGCAAGAACACTCAACCCCCAAATGGTGTATTGAACCGCGGAATCACGGTTGGCAACATGCAGGAACTTTTGCACCAGGTCGGCATAATTGTTCACCAAAGCAGCAATGACAATACCGATCACAAAACCGGCCTGCTGAAAAGACGATAGCTTTACTTTTTCGGCGGGAGTATCAGCCAGTTCCGGCAACAGGGCATTATAGGGGATGATATAAGCGGTTACACTCATGAAAAACAGGGTCATGTTTACTGCCAGCCAGGCGGCGTTCTGATTACTTTGGCCGAATACCAGCGGGTAAAATGTAAGGCAGCAAAACACTACCGCCGGCAAAATGGCCCATTTCATAAAAGGGATACGCCTGCCTTTGGGGTTCTTACTTTTATCGCTCATGGATGCAATAAAAGGGTCGAACAACGCATCCACAAACCTTCCAGATGCCGCAATAATAGACAGGATATTCACCACCCCAAATAATAGCAATTGCGGCACCAGTGTGGTAAGCCCGGCATTGGATGGTGGCAGGTAAAAATAGAGCAGCATCACGCTGATAATATTCGTCATGATGCTCCAGCCTATCATCCCGCAGGCATAAGCGATCTGTTTGTTTAAAGGTAGTTTTGTAACCGGCATCTGCTGCAAGATGCTAATATTATTTGTCTTAACCGTTGGTTAATATGATATTAAGCAGTTATAGCCCCGAATAATAATCATACCCCTGCTCGGCCCAATAATCGCGGGGACGAGTGTTACTAAAAGTCAAAGTGCCGATGCGTTTGAGGTTTTTGATGCCATATTTAACCGGGATAATGAGCCTTAAAGGTTGCCCGTGAATGCCATTTAGCAACTCATCATTCATTTGGTAGGCCAGCAGTGTTTGCGGATGCAGGGCGCTTGGCATATCTATCCCTACATAATACTGTTTATCCGGTGTTTCAAGGCCAACATATTCCAGCTTAGCCTCATCCTGCAATTGATAATGCGCGATAAAATCGCTGAATTTTACCCCCGCCCAATGCGATATTTCGTCCCAGCCCTCTACACATTTAAAGTCATAGGTGATCTCGGTTTTTGGCAATTTCATGATCTCATCCAGCGTGATCTGCAATACTTCGCCCGATCTTTTTTTAACCTGCAATTTCCAGTTTTCGGGCGGCAGCTTACCTGCCGAACCGATATCGCTGTTGTGCCTTATCCTTTTGGCAGCCATGGATCGGGGATAGGTTTTTACGAGGTGATTTTCATTAAAAGCTAATCTTCTGAAAAATAGTTCGGTTTTATTCAATGCACGGCGCAATGGTGCATGTGCCCCGGCAGTAATTCCGGCAGTTTCATTGGGCGATTTGTATAGCCATCTCCAACCACCATACGCGACGGCAGCCCCGGCACCGAAAACGGAGAAGGATAAAAAATTCCGCCGGTTTATTTTCTGCTCAACAGTGAGCGGCTTTTTAATCTTTTTTGGCTTCTTCATGGTCGGCTTCAATTACTGGTTTTGGTTGCTCGTTGATAACTTCAAATCCGGATATTACAGACCGGAAATTGTTCCATCCCGCCAATACAACTTGTACCACATGGATCACAAAAAATAAAACATAGCCTATGGTTAAAATAAAATGCCATATCCGGGCCAGGTGATAACCCCCGCATAACCAGGTCAACCAGTAAAACTGCACCGGTTTATAAATAGCCAGGCCGGTGATCAGCGAGCCGAAGCCCATCAGGATAATAGCCGTGTAGGCGATGCGCTGGGCCGCGTTATATTTATTTTGCGGCGGGGCTGTTTTGCGGATATGCAGATCGTGCAGCAACACCAGCCAGGCTTCTTTAAATGAATTCCGTTTGGGCACCAATTGCCGCCACTCGCCTGATATGATGGTATACAGCACATAAAAAAAACCGTTCAGCGTAAAAAACCACATAAACAGGAAATGAAATGCCATACCCTCGGCCAGGCGCTGGGGGATGTGCAGCGTTTTATAAAACCACGCGGGGAAAAAGCTGACAAAAGTATGCCCGAATATAGTGATGCTATAAACATCGTTGGCCCAATAGATCAGCAACCCGCTCCAAATCATGATGGCCAGGATCGGGAAATTGACCCAATGGGTCCACCGCATAATCAGGGGGTGTTTTTCTTTAATGACTTTCATACTATCAGCTATATTTTACCATAGCGATGGGTTTCAAACCCATCGCTATTCATTATTTGGCGATATTAGCACTTGTGCCAGACGGAAATGCTGCTTTTGCCGCAGCGGTAATTTCGCCATTTGATGTGTTTTGAACAAAACCGATCAGCTCCCACTTTTCAGGATTAAATCCATGCGGAAATGTAATATTCTGATTGCCGCTGGCATTCTTTTTTAGTGGTATGCTTTGCAGATGTTGTACAATCTGCACATGCGATAAAGTGCGGCCCCCATTTTCACCTTTTTGCACTTTTGTGGTAGCGTTTTTCTCCACCAAAGCAAGCAACAATGCGGCATTACCTGCAGCGCCATCAGTATGATATTTTAAACTGGCATTGTCGCCATTAATTTTTATATCACTCAGGGTAAGTTCGGTTTTTGCAGATTTTTGCAAACTGGTTTTAATAGCATTATTCAATTTGCCCTCTTCCGACCCCACAAATTCGGTGCGGCCGTTAACTATGATCTGGGGGGTGTATATCTGTGATGATTTTAACCATCTTGCATACTGCCTTTGCCTGTCTGAATAGGCAGAGCTGCTGAAAGCGTCCTTCCATCCCAGGCGGTCCCAGTAATCTACATGGTAAGCCAGGATATAAACCGGCTTATCGCCTATATCCTTTTGTACTTTGGCAACCAGCGCATCAGCCGGTGGGCAGCTGGAACAGCCTTCAGAAGTAAATAGTTCGATCACGGCAAATCCTTTACCTGAACTCTCCATTTTTACAGGTTTTCCATCTTTTATAAAAATGAAAGCCTGGGTAACCATCGCAACAAAACCAATGCAGGCGACAATCATAAATAGCTTAAATGATCTCATTTTTTTATTGTTTATAACACATACGTAGTTAATATGTCTTCGGACTAAACTCTATATAAATTTAACCTTTTTTAACAAAACAACACTTTTAAGAAAGACGTGCCATCGGCCTTTTTATTTCAGCAAAAGTGTGAATATATTTACAACACATTTATCCTTTACCATGAAAAACCTGTTAATCATCCTTTTTCTTTATGCCGGCACAGCCTTAGCGCAGGAAACAACTAAACCAACCCACCAGTTTACTATTTCCGGGCAGATCAAAAAAGAATCGGTGATCACGATGGACTCGCTGAACAGTTATCCTTTAAAGGAGATCGGCGAGATCAAAGTGACCAATCATCTGGGAGATTTTAAGCACAAGGACGACAAACTGAAAGGTGTATTGTTAAAGGATATCTTAAGCCATTCAGTATTGAATGTGAACAACCCCAAACTGTACAGCCGGTTTTACTTTACCTGTGCGGGCTCTGATGGCTATAGCGTGGTGTATTCATGGAACGAATTGTTCAACACTCCGGTGGGTGAGCAGGTGTATATCCTGCTGGAGAAAAACGGCGTAAAAGCCTCGCAAATGCCCGAAAGTCTGCAAATGGCCTCCATGCTCGATTTTAAAACCGGGCGCAGATTTTTGCATAATCTGGATAAGATAATCGTTAGCGAAGTTAAGTAGAGACGCAATGCTTTGCGTCTCCCGTAAATCAAAACGATCCTTCAAAGACGCAAGGTGTTGTGTCTCTACACGGGGTTAATTTCTATTTCCCTCTCTGTTAATCCATCCAATTCCTGCGGATTGTGGCTAACGATAATTGTGGTGGTACCCATCTCATCCCAAAGAAGCTTTAATCCCGGTATAAGCTCCGATTTCATTTTGGGGTCGAGGGCCGAAAATGGTTCATCCATCAGTAATAGTTTTGGTTTGATAGCCATTGCCCGTAGTATAGCCAGTCGCTGCTGTTGGCCGCCTGACAGGTATTCGGGTTTGTGTTTGGTAAAGGTTTCCAGCTTGCCTATCGCCAATAAGCGACTGATCCATTGCGTATCATCGGTAGCATATTCCAAATGCTGCTGCACGGTCATGTTGGGGAATAGGGCATAATTCTGGAATACAAAGCCCACCTTTCTTTTTTGGGGCGAGAGTGAAATGCCTGCAGACGTATCCAACCAAATGGTATCATTGTCGGTTATCTTCCCTTTTTCAGGGTTGATCAACCCGGCGATGATCTTCAAAAAAGTGGTCTTCCCCGCGCCTGACGGGCCGAATATTTTGGTAATGCTGCCCGTTGGGAATTCAGCGGCTAACTTCAACACCTGCTGCCCTTTATAAGCTTTTAGCTTTTTCTCGATATCCGCGCTGATCATTCTAAAGGGCTTTTGGCTTTATATTTATTAAACACGAACACCGATATTACCATAATAAAAGTAATAGAAAACAGGATAAGCGAATACACATTGGCGGCATGGTAATCCATATTCTCTACGGAATCGTACACCGCGATAGAAGCAACGCGCGTTATCCCGGGGATGTTGCCGCCTATCATCAGCACCACGCCAAACTCGCCTAAAGTGTGGGCAAAAGTTAAGATGATCGCCGTTAATACCGATGACCGGATATTAGGCAGCAACACACGAATAAACGTTTGCTTTTCGGTTTTACCTAAAGTATAAGAAGCCTGTGCCAATGACAAAGGCAGTTGCTGTAAGGCCGATTTGATGGGCCCTATCATAAAAGGCATACTGTAAATAACCGAGGCTAAAATCAATCCCTGGAAGGAGAAAACAAACTGTACATTAAACGTATGCTGCAGCCATTTACCAATACCATGCTGCGGACTAAATGCCAGCAGTAAATAAAACCCCAGCACCGATGGCGGCAGCACCAAGGGCATAGTAATGATAGCCTCGATAATGATCTTGATAATAGAACGGCTTTTGGATAGCCAGTACGCTATAGGCAACCCAATAAGCAGCAGTACAAGAGTAGTAATGCCGGCCAGTTTTAACGTAAGCCATATCGGGGTTAGATCCATTTAGATTCATCAAAATTAGTGATGGGTTTGAAACCTATCGCTATAATTTGAAATATTTTTACACCCCGTACCCATATTCCTTCAATATCTTCTTAGCATCGGCGCCCAGGATATATTGATAAAATTTTTCAGCGTTCGTGGCTTCCTTGCTTTGCTTGATGATGATCATCCCCTGTTTGATCGGGTTGTAGCTTTTGGGGTCGATCTCACTCCAGTAAAGCTTTACTTTACCTTCCGCATCTTTTACAAGCGAACGAGTGGTAAAACCCACATCCACAACGCCTGTGGTGATATAAGTATTTACCTGTGCTATACTTTCGCCATTAACAATTTTGGGCTGAACATTATCCAGGATACCTTTCAGCTTAAGCGACTCTTCGGCTGCCTTGCCATAGGGAGCAATTTTGGGGTTGGCTATGGCCATCTTTTTTACACGTTCGCTCATTAATAACCTTTCCCAATTCTCGAAACCTATATTCTGCGTGCTACAAATGATCAGGCTGCCATAGGCATACACCGCTGGTTCTTTTAAGCTGAAACCTTCCTTATGCAAAGTTTCGGGAAAATTCATATCTGCCGACAGAAACACGTCAAACGGCGCCCCGTTTTTGATCTGCGCCGCCAGGTTGCCTGATGAACCTACAATAGGCTGGATCACGATGCCTGTCTTTTTTTCAAAATCTTTGCCGAGCACCTTAATAACACCCTGCAGGTTGGCCGCCACGGCTACTTTTAACTCCTGGGCAAAGGATGCCGCGGACAGAAACAGGCAGACAGCGGCAATAAAGAATGGCCGCATGAATTGGTTGATAGGGGTGGGTTTACTTTTCATAAATTATAAACGCTTAGGTTTTATATTTCTTGTTAAAATTAACATCATGGCGTGATATATTCTATAGATAAAATATATTTTAACCATGTATTTTGTACACTAAGTTAAAATAATACTATATTGCATCTGCAAATCTAATTGCGCCATACCAATTTAAAGCCAGAATACCCCTGTTCTGTAACAGCAAATTTGAAATTACAGCAAAGGATCATTATGAAAAAAACGATTGTGTATTTTGCCTTTCTGGCAATATTTTTAATGCCATTTTATCTAAGAGCACAAGGTAAATTTATCAGCGTAAAAGGAAAAGAGGTGGTTGATCCCAATGGCAAGCCCTTCCTGATGCGAGGTACCAACCTTGGCAACTGGCTGATACCAGAAGGGTATATGTTCAAATTCAAAAGTGTTAATTCGCCCCGGTTGATCAACGAGGCATTCAGCGAACTGATCGGCCCCGATGAAACCCGCGAGTTCTGGGAAAAATATCTGCATGCTTACGTTACCGAAGGCGATATCCATTATCTGAAAACTATTGGTGTAAACTCCATCCGCATCCCATTCAGCTACCGCCTGTTTACCAACGAAGACTATTTGGGCCAGAATAACCCCAACCGTGGTTTCGAGCTAATGGACCGGGTGATCGGTTGGTGCAAAAAGGAAAACATTTATGTGATGCTGGATATGCATAGCGCGCCCGGCGGCCAAACCGGCGATAATATTGATGATGGTTACGGATATCCTTTCCTATTTAAAAGCGAAGCCAGCCAAAAACTGACCGCCGATATCTGGAAGCGTATTGCGGATCATTACAAAAACGAAACGATCATTTTAGGCTACGACCTGCTGAATGAACCCATTGCCACTTACTTTAATAAGGACGAATTTAACCCCGGGCTTGAGCCTTTGTATAAAAAGATAACCGCTGCCATACGCACCGTGGATAAAAATCACATCGTGATATTAGGCGGCGCGCAGTGGGACAGTAATTTTAAACCGTTCGGGGCACCATTTGATTCGAAACTGATCTACCAGTTCCATAAATACTGGACCGATCCCACCAAACAGGTGATACAGGATTATATCGATTTCAGGGATAAATATAACGTGCCCATTTATTGCGGCGAGACCGGCGAAAACAAAGATGAGTGGGTGGGCGCATTTAAAACCGTGCTGGAACAGAACAACATAGGCTGGCACTTTTGGCCCTACAAAAAAATGGCCAACCTGGCTGGCTTTGTCACCTTTGATGTGCCGGCCGGTTATGATAAGGTTATTGAATACACCGAAAAATCACGCACGAGTTTTGAGGAGATCCGCAAGGCTGCCCCGGCAGACCGCGAGCTGATCAAAAAGGCCTTATATGATTTTATCAATAACAGCCGGTTTGAAAATTGCAGGCCAAACACTGGCTATATCAGCGCACTGGGACTTGGAACAAAATAGTATCAAAAACTGTTTAAGAAAATAAACCGTATAGTTAAATCGAATAAGATGTTATTAACCCCTATAAAATTATCCATGATCAAAAAATTTACATTTACCATTGCAGGCATAGCATTATTGCTTGTTTCTGTGTCCTCATGCAAAAAACAGGATAATACCAATAAGTCGGGTACCATTGGCACCCCGGTTACTCCGGTTGTAAAACCTATTTATGCGCTCACCTGGTCGGATGAGTTTGACGGAACAGCTGTTGACGCCACCAAATGGGGCTTTGACCTGGGTAACCTGCATGTAAATAATGAAAAGGAATATTATAAGGCGGAAAATGCTACGGTGGCTGATGGTAACCTGGTGATCACCGCTAAAAAAGAACTGACCGATGGGCAGCCCTATACCTCTGCCCGTATGACCAGTAAATTCAGCCAAACTTACGGTCGCATAGAGGCACGTATTAAGATGCCTATGGGCCAGGGAATGTGGCCAGCTTTTTGGATGTTGGGCTCTAATATTGCCACTGTAAATTGGCCGCAATGTGGTGAGCTGGATATCATGGAGCATGTGAATGCCAATAACCTAATTTACGGCACCATGCACTGGAATGTAAACGGGCACGTGCAATATGGCAACACCACTGCGTCTACTCCGGGCGATTATCATGTTTATGCTATCGAATGGGATAAAAATGAGATCAGGTGGTATGTGGACGATAACTTATTTCAAACCGGTAATATTAAAGATAACATCAACACAACCGGGGCTTTTCACCTGCCTTTCTTTATTCTTTTAAATTTAGCTGTAGCAGGTGACTTTCCGGGCGCCACTGTGGATGAAAGCGTTTTACCGGCCAGCATGTATGTTGATTATGTGAGGGTTTATAAGCAAACGAACTAAATAGTCCAGAAGTCGGAAAGTCCGCATAAGTCCGAAAGATGAATTGCTAACGCTTTATTTTAATGGCTTCCGGTCTTTCCGACTTCTGAACTTACGGTCTTTCGGATTACCAAAAATAAAAATTGTCGTTGATACGGTTTTTATTTATTTTCGGCTACATAAGCCATTCATAAAACCGCCATCCCGATGAAACATTGTATCCTGCTGTTAGCTTGTTTGCTGTTGTCTTTTAGTACAGCCTTTGCACAATCAGAAAAAACTTATCATGTAAAATCGCCTGATGCAAAGATCGACTTGAATATTTCAGTCGGCAAAACCATCAGTTGGTCGGTAAAGCATGGGGCCACGGAAGTGATAATGCCTTCAGCCGTGTCTATTACGCTGGATAATGGTGCCCTCTTAGGCAAAGACGCTTCGGTTAAAATCGCAAAAACCGCATCAACAGATCAAATCATCAATACCCCGGTTTATAAGAAAGCACAGGTTAAGGACAATTATAATCAATTGACCTTAACCCTTAAGGGCGATTATGGCCTGGTATTCAGGGCATACAATGATGGTGTTGCATACCGTTTTTTCACCACTAAAAAGGGTGATATTACCGTCAAAAATGAAGAGGCTAATTTCAATTTTAAGGATGATGACAAAGCTTATCTTCCCTTTGTAAATGATTACCGTAATAAGGATAAATTCAATACTTCGTTCGAGTCGCATTACGACCTCGTTAACTTATCGGCCATAAAGAAAGATACTTTGGCTTTTATGCCTGTTTTGGTCGACCTGGGCGATGGTAAAAAAGCGGCTTTATTAGAGGCCGACCTGCAGGATTATCCCGGCATGTACCTTACTCCGGGTGATGCCGGGCAGAAAAACCTGCATGGTGTATTTGCAACTTATCCAACTGACGAGGCGATCAAAGGGATTAATTATGTAGTAAATAAGCGGGCCGGTTACATAGCCAAAACCAATGGTACCCGCAGCTTTCCGTGGCGTGTGGTGGTTATCAGTACAGAAGACAAACAATTGGCAGATAATGATATGATGCAGCGATTGGGAGCGCCATCTGCAATCGCGGACCCATCCTGGATAAAACCCGGCAAAGTGGCCTGGGATTGGTGGAACGATTGGAACATTACCCATGTTGATTTTAAAGCCGGTATTAATGTGCCTACTTATAAATACTATATCGACTTCGCGGCAGCAAACAAACTGGAATATATCATTATTGACGAAGGCTGGTCTGACGATCACGACCTGAATAAAACCAAACTGGATGTACAGCAGATCGTTGATTATGGCAAGCAGAAAAATGTGGGCGTGATCTTATGGTCAACCTGGTATGCTATTACCCGCGATGCCGATGGCTTATTTGCCAAATTTGCTCAAATGGGCATAAAAGGTTTTAAGATAGATTTTATTGACCGGGATGATCAGAAAACAGTAAGCTCCTTATATGACCTCGCGAAAAAAGCAGCGGATCATCATTTACTGGTCGATTATCATGGCATGTACAAGCCCAGCGGCATGCAGCGCACCTGGCCCAATGTAATTAATGCTGAAGGAGTAAAAGGCCTCGAAAATATGAAGTGGGGCACGGATAATCAACCCGGCTATGATGTGAGCATCCCATTTATCCGCATGATGTCAGGGCCTATGGACTATACCCCCGGCGCTATGCGCAATGCATCGAAAAATGCCTATCGCCCGGTAAACAGCAACCCCATGAGCCAGGGCACCCGTTGCCACCAATTAGCCATGTATACCATTTTTGAGGCTCCGCTGCAAATGCTGTCTGATAACCCTACAGCCTATATAAATGAGAAAGAAAGCACCGACTTTATAGCCGCCATACCTACTACATTTGATGAAACCGTGGCCTTAGATGGAAAAGTAGGTGAGTTTGTGAGTATTGCACGTCGTAAGGGCACGACCTGGTATGTTGGCGCAATGAGCAACTGGGATGCCCGCCAAATGAGCATCGACCTCTCTTTCCTTCCCGAAGGAAATTACAAAGCAACGATTTTCCAGGATGGGATAAATGCGGATAAAGACGGAACGGATTATACCCGGACAGTAACTACTGTTAAATCAAAAGATAAGCTGACTATTAAAATGGCATCCGGCGGGGGTTGGGCGGCCAGATTTGAGAAGGTTAATTAAAATTTCAAATTAGCCTTTAACCATATCTGCACTGCTTCCTGGGTGGTTACTTCAACCGGCATTTTATCGTGGATCAATTTTTCCATTTTGTTTCCTGTATTGGAAAAACGGTAGTCCCAAAGGGCCATGAGTTTATTGATGAGATAAACCACTTCATTTCCTTCCTCTTTACAAAATGGGGTGTCATCCGGGCGGCCATTGGTACGCGGGTCATTCGGCACATAGGTACTCCATCTGTAATCGCTGTAAAATAAGTTTCTTCTTGAAAAGAGGATCATGAGCCGGGGATTTCTGTAAATGTAACATTAATAATCGGTTTGCTGTTTAAAACAAAGGAGTTAGATAATAACGAACACCGAATGACGACCGCCGAATAATGACACTATACCCAATTAATCATTTCGAAATTTGATGTTCAAAATTCATTATCCGATATTAAAAAGATTTTGAAAAATGCTGTTACCAAAAGGTATAAAAACAGTAAAGCCCCTGATGGGCAGGGGTCTTTACTAACCAATTATAAACCTAAATTATGAGAAGGGCTGTAGGAGAAGGGGTCGAACCTTCACGAAGTGGTTATTCTCATTGCTGAAAGTTTCCCAATTTCTTCGCCACCGCGACAAGGAGGTGTGTCTGCCAAAAATTTCACCATCCTACAGTATATAATCCTGCTTCGCGCAAGAGTGCTGTTGGGGAAGGGGTCGAACCTTCAAGGAGTGGTTAGTCAGCAAGCTGATTTCCCAAATTCTCCGCCACCGGGACAAGGAGGTGTGTCTGCCAAAAATTTCACCACCCAACATTGTTTGTTATTTAAAGAACGGTAAGCATCATCCAATTGCTTATTACAAATCTAACAGGACTATCAATTTCTTGCAAATATTTCAATAAAATATTTGCATTTTTAATTTTATTTTAATTAAACTTGTATTTAAATATAGAATTCCAAATTTATGTCCCACAGAAAAGCTCAAAATTTAGAAATTGATAATCTCGACATCCAGATTTTGTCGATATTGATGAAAAATGCGACTACTCCTTACACCGAAATAGCCAAAGAGTTGATCGTTTCCGGCGGAACCATACATGTCCGCATGAAAAAATTAGAAGAAATGGGCGTAATAAAAGGCGCCAGTTTAGAGGTTGATCCGCAGAAACTGGGCTATGATATCACCGCCTTCCTTGGGATATATCTGGAAAAAGGCTCGCAGTACCACGAGGCCGTTAAGCAATTAAAAACCGTAAAAGAAATTGTGGAACTGCATTACACTACCGGCAGTTACAGCATTTTCGCCAAGATCGTTTGTCACGATACCAACCACCTGCGCGAGGTGCTGAATGAAAACATCCAGGGCGTTAAAGGCATTCAACGCACCGAAACTTTCATCTCATTGGAAGAAAGTATCAGGAGGCAGATCACTTTGGAGTAAATCACATTAAACCCTACTTGTCATTTCGAACGAGGTACGAGGAGAAATCTTATACACCCAGTAAAGCGGACATGCCAATCGTATAAGATTTCTCTCTTCGTTCGAAATGACAAGGAATACTAAAGATCATTTAAACTTCCCCTTCAACGCCGCCAATTTAATGGCCATATCTGTTTCGGGCTGAGGCTGAGCTCTTTTCTCCGTAACCGGTTTGGGTTGACATTTTGGTTGTTCCCGTGGTTTTGGCTGCTCCCTGGGTTCGTTCACTTTCATGGATAAGGCGATACGCTTGCGGTTAATATCCACTTCGGTAACTGTAACTTCAACCTTTTGATGTACCTTAAGTACTTCGTTGGGGTCTTTGATAAAACGGTTGGTGATCTGGCTCAAATGCACCAAACCGTCCTGGTGCACACCGATGTCCACAAATGCGCCAAAATTGGTAATATTGGTTACTATCCCCGGCAGCTTCATCCCGATCTTCAGATCGCCTATGGCATTCACCCCATCGGTAAAGCTAAACGCCTCGAACTGCTCACGCGGATCGCGCCCCGGTTTAGCCAGCTCGGCCATGATATCATTCAGGGTTGGCAACCCAACTGTCTCCGTAGCATATTTTTGAAGCGGGATACTTTTTCGCAATTGCTGATCGCTCATCAATTCCTTCACCGAGCATTTAAGGTCTTTGGCCATTTGTTCCACCAAAGCATATCTTTCCGGGTGAACTGCGCTCCTGTCCAAAGGGTTTTCCGCATCGCGGATACGCAAAAAACCTGCCGCTTGCTCAAAAGCTTTATCGCCTAACCGGGCCACTTTTTTGAGTTGGTCACGGCGTTTAAAGGCACCGTGCTCGTTGCGGTAATCCAATATATTCTGCGCCAATTGTGGCCCCAGCCCGGATACATAGGCCAGTATTTGCTTCGATGCCGTATTCAGTTCAACCCCCACAGCATTTACACAACTGATTACGGTATCATCCAGGGATGTTTGCAATTTGTTCTGGTCCACATCGTGCTGGTATTGCCCCACGCCAATTGATTTTGGGTCGATCTTTACCAGTTCAGCCAAAGGGTCCATCAGGCGGCGACCGATAGAAACCGCTCCCCTTACCGTCACATCCTTATCCGGGAATTCTTCCCTCGCCACATCAGACGCGGAGTAGATAGAGGCCCCGCTTTCATTCACCATTACAATGGCCACGCCCGGCAAGTTCAAATTGCGGACAAAAAGCTCCGTTTCTCTCCCTGCCGTGCCATTACCAATGGCTATGGCTTCAATGTTATATTTTTCAAAAAGATGCTTCGTAGTCTTCTCTGCTTCCTTAACGCCGCCCGCCCCTGTGTGCGGAAATATGGCGGTATATTCCAGCAGCTTACCCTGTTCGTCCAGGCAAACTACCTTACAACCGGTGCGGAAACCCGGGTCAATAGCCATCGTGCGCTTTTGTCCAAGAGGGGCGGCCAGCAGCAACTGACGGGCATTTTCCACAAATACCCTAATCGCTTCCTCGTCAGCTTTCTTTTTGGTGAATAGCCGTATCTCTGTTTCCATCGACGGTTTCAGCAAACGCTTATAGCCATCCGCTATGGCCAGTTGTACCTGTTGTGAGGATTGGTTATTCCCCTTTACAAATAACCTATCCAGCAGCGCTACAGCCTCGTCCTCCGGCGGTTGAATATCCAGCCAAAGCATCTCCTCCTTTTCGCCCCTGCGGATAGCCAGTATCCTGTGCGATGGGATAGATTTTACAGGTTCAGCCCAATCGAAATAATCTTTATACTTTATTCCTGCCTCTTCTTTCCCGGTAATTACTTTGGATTGAAAAGTTCCTTTTTCTAAAAACAGCGCCCGCATTTTGGTACGCACCTCGGCATTTTCGCTGATGTGCTCGGCAATAATATCCCTTGCACCGGCCAATGCTTCTTCCACCGAATTCACGCCTTTTTCTTCATCAATATATTTGGCGGCTTCCAGATCCAAATCCGCCCGGCCCTGTTCTAAGATCAGGTCGGCCAAAGGCTGTAAACCCCTTTCCCTTGCGGCAGTCGCTCTTGTTTTTCTTTTGGGGCGATAAGGCAGGTAGATATCTTCCAGGAGCACCATCGTTTCCGCATTGTTGATCTGTTTTTCCAGCTCAGGTGTCAGTTTACCCATTTCGGCAAGCGACTTTAAAATGGCCTCGCGGCGTTTGTCCAGTTCGCGCAACTGCAGTATACGGTCGCGTATAGCTGCTACCTGCACTTCGTCCAAACTGCCGGTCATTTCCTTACGGTAACGGGATATAAAGGGAACCGTTGCGCCCTCGTCCAGCAAGCTGGCGGTGGTACTTACCTGTTTTTCAGCAATGGATAGCTCTAAGGCGATTTTTTTATAGTGGGTACTCATATAATTCTTTATCGGGATTGCGAAGTTGCCACTCTTTGGGCACAATCGGAAATGGTGTTTAAAAGTATTTGCCGGCACCAGATTTGACAACTTTCAAAAAGTTGTCAAATCTTATGAAACCGGGCTTGCGAAAAATATACCGCCGTTTGGGAAGACCAGAATGGTGTTTAAAAGTATTTGCCTGTCATAATAAACCCTATTCTACCGGCAAAACGGGTTTACCCGGTAGTAAAATCCCCCGTTTCCGGGCATTCGGCGTTTTGCCCGTAGTAAAAAATCCCTGTTTCCGGGCTAAATGGATTATGCCGGTAGTAAAAATCAGGCCTTTCCGGGCGTTCGGGGTTTTGCCGGTAGTAAAGTATTAGCCGATTTTTATTTAAATTTCTTATTATCAATAAGATATGATTTTACTGCTGTTAATTGGACCCTTTTTCCGCTCAAAATAATTTCTTGTAACAGATCAAAGAACTTCTTTTATGTCAAAAATCCTTTTTGTTGGTGGGGATTTGCAATCACAAATGTTCGAAAGATTAATCAACGATATAAATTCCCTTCCTTGGGAGGGGTGCGATTGGATGTGTAGTGGCGGGGAGGGGTAAATCTGCTTCACGAAAATAATCCAGAACCCCTGCCTCCTCCTTCCCCGGGGAAGGAACCGCACATTCCCAACCCACTGTTGAGTCCCCGACTATTAAATCCGGACTAACGAGGATTCCCGATCGTACATTAAATATACGAAATTTCAGGCAGAAATGAAAGGGCTAAGTCTTTTTACGGCTCTCAATAATACTAATTTCACTGCTTCACATACCCCGACAACGCCGCCAATCTATCCAGCAGTTCCGCCGCCTGTATCACCATAGCGGTATCTGCTATGTCAAGGTCATAAGCGATCTCTACCAATTGATATACAACTCCATATTTACGCTGCCGGATATTCTGGACGAGTGCTATATTTAATAACAGGCCCGCCAATGCATCCTGTTCGGGCCCGGTTAATTGGCTAAACTCGTTAAACCAATGCGTGTTTTGAAGATCATGCCTTAAAAAGGGAAGTATTCTTTTGGCGCTGCCTGTCGAAAGCAAATTATCTACTGGAATATTTTTTGGTGGTGTCCTGCCCGGCTGTAAGGCTGCCGAACATAACAAACCCATCACATAGGCCGTATGATAGGCCGTCGCGAACAAATATTTTTTCCGGTTGTCGCCCTCCAGTTGTTGAAGGGTATCCACGCGGGTGGCCGGTGATGGTAAAAATCCGGCCTCATCTTCCACTTTGGTCAATACCCTGAAAGCGAAAACAGCCGGTGCGCTCCATGTTTTGCCCGTAAGCGGCCAGCTCAGTAATACTTCACCCGCCAGGTCATAATCCTGCTCGTCAAGGCACCTGGCCAACATGGCATCAGCTTCGCTTAATATCTCTTCCCGGCTCCGTTGTATGGGCCACGGATCAACATTAAAACTGGATACATACATCAGCGCATGGGTGAACGCATATACATCGTCCCTGGTGCCGTGCAGCAGGTCGATAGGTTGGGTTAATACCGAATCGGCTATGGTTATATTGATATGAGCGGGAGCGGGCCTGTAGCCGCCTATTTTCTTAATCCATTCCTGCTCAAGCATCCGGTGCGGATTTCGTTCGCGGCCATGATGAGCCTGCGCGCCAATACTTTTTATAAGCACTTCATCAAACCGGTCATCAGGGTAACCAATACTTTTAAGACACACATGCGCCTGCGCATATTCCATCGCTATTGCCGGGTGAAGGCATATTTCCAGTAATATTTTTTCGTTCCTGGCATACAATATTAAAATAGCAGCCAGTACCTTAATTCGTTCCGCTATCTCTTTATGCGTGTTTACAACTGAAGATGCAAACAATAGGAAAGCCGTCTCTCCGATGATCTTTTCGGGCACGATCTTATTACCCGGGTCATCCGGGTTGCTGAAGCCATCAGAGGCAAGCAATCCTATTGTTTCTTTGGCAATATCCAGGGCATGGCAAAGCCGCCATACAAGGTCCGTGGTTTCCCACACCTCCCCGCGGCCAGGCACGTCCTGTATTACCGGATTAGCGTAACTCTTGTCCAACTTCAGCCAGTTTACCTAAGTTTTCCAATGGTGAGTTCACTCCGGGCAGGCGGTAAAGATGGATAAACATCCTCATGGTGCCGCAAAAGGTGTCCCATGGTTCATCGGCCATGGCCAGTGATGGGCCTAACTCAGCCACTAATTTGCCGATGGCATTAAAATCAACTGCTTTGCTGTCAAGAGCTCTCTTGACGATCTCATGTTTGTTCATTATTGTTTGGTTTTAAGTAAATAATTCGATATCACTTAAGGGCCTGAACAGATATTATAACGCTTTGATTAATAAGGTAAAGCTACCGGGTACTAAACCGATAATCAACCGTGTTGTCACGGTAATTGATGCGTATAAATACGTGTTTGGTTTGGGGCATATCAGAGCTGACTTTTTGAAAGTTGTCAGCTCTATTCTGTTTGTTGGTCGGGATTTATAATCCACGACCAACAAACAATCGGATTTGCAATCCGCGTAAACGAAATAACTTAGTTTCAAAGGGATTGCAAATCCCTAATAATTTGAGTCCGGGATTATTTAAATCCGGACTAACGGGTGATGGTATTAAACACTGATCTATCAGAATTGACAACTTTCAAAAAGTTGTCAATTCTATTTTGGCGGGGCTTGATATGACCAGGTACGGCTTTTAGCTTTAGTTTCTAGTTTACCTTTTCGTCTTCCTATCCATTCGTCACCAACACGTTGCACATAATAAACTTGCCCATCTTCTAATTCCCTTTTTTCGTATCCATCAGCAAGTATCTCTTCCAATGTAAATTCAGCATAATCGAAATCATCTGCCCATACTATATTATTTTCATCAGCCAACACCCATTCAAACTCATTTAAATCGTATTGACTACTGGCAAATTTTTGATGAGGAAATGGCTTCTGCTCTTTTGCTTCCCAGCCCAGTTTCATATGTTCTCCAGATTCTCGCACTTTGTAACAGATAATTTCTGAAAGAATATAAGAGGGGTCGTATAGCCAAATCTGTAAATCATAAGGCATACCTAATTCAGCAAAAGCTTTCTCCCATTCATCATAGGCAGCAATAAACTTAGCTATGATCAATTTATAAAACCATAAAGGTGGATGGCGCTTATCCAATCTATAAAAAGGTGAAAGATAACAGCGTTCGTAACTATGACGTGTTTGCTCCCGTTTAAACCATTCAAGGTTGGGTTGCTTTAGGTGTTCACCCCATTCGTCAACCTGTCTTATCCTGCGCTTCCAGCCTCTTATTTTCTTTCTGTTTGAATTGTAGGGTATCCTCATAATACGTTTAGGTTTAATGCAAAGATAATAATGCGATTGTATTAGCCCCCCAACCAAAATTTACACTCCCCCTACACACCAATCCCCCTTGCATTTTGAACTTACAACATTATTATGCAACTTTGTACCGCTTATAGAGAAAGACGGAGGGATTAGACCCTGCGATGTCTTAGCAACCTGTGCTTACAAGGTGCTACGTTCTACTTATCCGCCTCAAAAATGGATAGGAAAGATAAGCGAAAGTCATTTGGGTATACCCGACTTTTCGATATAAGCTTAATTAGGATTACACCGATTATTGGAGGATTACACCGATTATTTTCGATTGCACTGTATAAATCGGTGAAATCATCAAAAAACAATCAGTGAAATCACCAAAAAAATAATCTGTGAAATCACAATGATATCGGTGGAATCACAAAAAATGGACATTAGAAAAGAACTACAAAAACGCATCCTGGTGATTGACGGCGCAATGGGTACCATGATACAACGGTACGAATTGTCCGAAGAGGATTTCCGTGGAACACGTTTTCATAATCACCCTTCCGATCTGAAGGGAAATAACGACCTGCTGAATATTACCCGCCCGGATGTGATCAAGGCGATACATAAAGAATACATTGAGGCCGGTGCCGATATTATCGAAACCAATACCTTCAGCACACAGCGTATTTCGTTGGCCGATTACCAGATGGAAGACCTGGCCTACGAGCTGAGTTACGAGGGCGCCCGTATTGCCCGCGAGGTGGTTGACGAATACAATAAAACATATCCCGAAAGGCCACGTTTTGTGGCCGGTGCTGTTGGCCCAACCAACCGTACCGCTTCCATGTCGCCTGATGTAAACGACCCCGGCTACCGGGCTGTTACCTTTGACGACCTGGCCGAAGCTTATTATGAGCAGGTGCGCGGATTGGTTGACGGCGGCTCCGACCTGCTACTGATCGAAACCATATTTGATACCCTGAATGCCAAGGCTGCCCTGTTCGCCATCAAGCGATATGAGAACGAATGCCGCACCGCCGGTAAGGACCGTTCCTTTTACCGGAGTACATCTAACATCATGATCTCGGGCACCATTACGGATGCTTCGGGTCGTACACTTTCGGGTCAAACGGTAGAAGCTTTCTGGAACTCCGTCCGTCATGCCGACTTGTTATCTGTTGGCTTGAACTGCGCTTTAGGCGCTAAGGAAATGAGGCCGCACTTACAGGAGCTTTCTGAAAAAGCCAATGTGTTTATTTCAGCCTACCCTAATGCTGGCCTGCCTAACGAATTTGGCGGCTACGATGAAATGCCGCATGAAACCGCGCATCTGATCGAAGATTTCCTGGATTTCGGGATGGTGAACATCGTTGGCGGATGCTGTGGTACCACACCCGACCATATCCGCTGTATTGCCGAAAAAGCTGAAAAAGCTTCGCCGAGGGTTGTACCCGAAATAGAACCTTACCTGCGTTTAAGCGGGCTGGAATCGGTAACTCTTACCCCCGAAACCAACTTTGCCAACATTGGCGAGCGTACCAATATTACCGGATCGCCCAAATTTTCCAAGCTGATCTTAGCCGAAGATTTTGAAGGCGCTTTGGTAGTTGCCCGTCAGCAGGTTGAAGGCGGCGCACAGGTGATCGATGTGAACATGGATGAGGGTATGATCGACTCAGAAGCGGCTATGGTGAAATTTTTGAACCTCATCGCCTCCGAACCAGATATTGCCAAACTGCCTATCATGGTGGATTCATCCAAATGGACAGTGATCGAAGCCGGGCTGAAATGCATGCAGGGAAAGGGGATAGTCAACTCCATTTCCTTAAAGGAGGGTGAGGACAAGTTCCGCGAGCAGGCCCGCAAAATATTAAGCTATGGCGCTGCCACGGTAGTAATGGCGTTTGACGAAACCGGCCAGGCCGATTCATTGGCCCGCCGTATCGAGATCTGCCAGCGCAGTTATGATATTTTGGTGAACGAAGTAGGCTTCCCACCACAGGACATTATTTTCGATCCGAATATATTAACCGTTGCTACGGGATTAGAAGAACACAACAATTACGCGGTCGACTTTATTGAAGCGACCCGCTGGATAAAAAACAACCTGCCCCTCGCCAAAGTGAGCGGCGGGGTGAGTAATATTTCCTTCTCCTTCAGGGGGAACAATACCGTGCGCGAGGCGATGCATTCGGCATTCCTATACCACGCCATCAAGGCCGGTTTGGATATGGGTATTGTTAACGCCGGTATGCTGGAGGTTTACGAAGAGATACCAAAGGACCTATTGGTAATGGTGGAAGACGTGCTGCTCAACCGCCGCCCGGATGCTACCGAGCGACTGGTGGAGTTTGCCGATACCATCAAATCAAAAGGTAAAGAAATTGTGCGCGATGAAGAATGGCGCAAAAACCCTGTTGAGCAGCGCCTCTCGCATGCGCTGGTAAAAGGCATCATCGAATATTTGGATGATGACGTGGAAGAAGCCCGTCAGAAATTTGCGAAGCCATTAGAGGTGATCGAAGGGCCCCTGATGGACGGAATGAATGTGGTCGGCGACCTGTTTGGCGCCGGCAAGATGTTCCTGCCACAGGTAGTAAAATCAGCCCGTGTAATGAAAAAAGCGGTGGCTTATTTACTGCCATTCATCGAGCTCGAAAAACAACGGGTGATAGATGCTGGTGAGGATATAACCGTAAACCGCGCCAATGCCGGCAAAGTTTTAATGGCGACTGTTAAAGGCGATGTACACGATATCGGTAAAAACATCGTGGGCGTAGTACTGGCCTGTAATAACTTCGAGGTGATCGACCTTGGCGTGATGGTGCCTGCACAACGCATTATCGAAGAAGCCCGCAAGCAAGAGGTAGATATTATCGGTTTAAGCGGATTAATCACGCCTTCATTGGATGAGATGGTGCATTTCGCCAAAGAAATGGAGCGCGAAGGCTTTACCATTCCGCTGATCATCGGCGGGGCCACAACCTCCCGTATCCATGCCGCTGTAAAAGTAGCGCCTAACTATTCGCATGGGGTAATTCATGTACTGGATGCCTCGCGAAGCGTGGGCGTTTGCAGTAATTTGATGAATAAGGACTTGCGTGATGGTTATATAAAAGGCATACAAGCCGAGTATGATAAAGCCCGCGAGGCGCACTTGAATAAACGTTCGGACAAACGCTTTGTGAGTATTGATGATGCGCGGAATTTGAAATTACAGATCAACCTGAATGGCTCCATCCCACCAAAACCAACATTTACCGGCACTAAAATTTTTGAAGCTTTCCCGTTGGAAGAACTGGTACCCTATATCGACTGGACGCCGTTTTTCCATACCTGGGAACTGCGCGGCAGCTATCCGAAAATATTTAATGATCAATACGTGGGCACCGAGGCTAAAAAGCTTTTTGATGATGCCCAGGTATTGTTAAAGAAGATCGTAAAAGAAAAACTATTGCAAGCAAACGCCGTTATCGGTTTCTGGCCCGCAAACAGCGTGGGTGATGATATCGAATTGTATACTGATGAAACCCGCACGCAGGTGTTAACCCGCATCCATACTCTTCGCCAGCAATCGGAGAAGGTAAAGGGCGAACCCTACTATGCGCTATCTGATTTCATCGCGCCAAAAGATAGCGGCGTGCCCGATTACTGGGGCGGTTTTGCCGTAACCTCGGGTATCGGTTGTGATGAGCTGGTAGCCGAATTTGAAAGAGATCACGATGATTACAACAGCATCATGGCCAAAGCAATTGCCGACCGCTTTGCTGAAGCTTTTGCTGAAAAAATGCACGAGTTGGTTCGCCGCGAATACTGGGGCTATGCCAAAGATGAGGCCTTAAGCACTGATGACCTGATCAAAGAACAATACCAGGGCATCCGCCCGGCACCTGGTTATCCTGCCTGCCCGGATCACACCGAAAAGCTAACCCTGTTCGAACTACTGAAAGCCGAAGACAACGCCCACATGCATCTAACCGAAAGCCTGGCCATGACACCAGCCGCGTCCGTAAGTGGTTTCTATTTCGCGCATCCACAGGCACGTTATTTTGGCTTGGGTAAGATAAGTAAAGATCAAATTGAAGATTACGCTAAACGGAAGAATATGTCCGTTGATACAGTGGAACGTTGGATGGGGCCGAATCTTAATTACTAAATAAATTGTCATTGCGAGGAGTGAAACGACGTGGAAGCAGCTCCGCCCAACCCTCCCCGGATGGGAGGGCTTTAAAAAGTCTCCCCTACCGGGGGAGATTTAGAGGGGGCAGATTGCAATGACAAAGTTTAAAATGATATTATATATTTGACCGTACTGAATCACAAATGAGGATCACCGAACACATAGAAAACGCCAAAGGCAAAACACTTTTTTCATTTGAATTGCTGCCGCCTGTTAAGGGAAACAGCATCCAAAGCATTTATAACGCCATTGACCCGCTGATGGAGTTTAATCCGCCGTTTATTGATGTCACCTATCATCGCGAGGATTATATCTACAAACAGCATGATAATGGTCTATTGGAAAAGGTATCCTATCGTAAGCGCCCTGGCACGGTGGCGATTTGCGCTGCTATCATGAACCGGTATAAGGTAGATGCGGTGCCGCATTTGATCTGTGGAGGCTTTACAAAGGAGGAGACTGAAAACGCCCTGATCGATCTGCAATTTTTAGGGATCGACAATGTGCTCGTTTTACGCGGTGATGCCCGTATGGCTGATGCTGGTTTTATACCTACCCCCGGTGGCCATGCTTATGCTACCGACCTGCTGCAGCAGGTGGTGAACATGAACAGCGGTAAATATCTATATGAGGACCATGAGGTGATGAACGCCAACTTCTGTATCGGTGTTGCCGGTTACCCTGAAAAGCATTTTGAGGCTCCTAACCTTAAAACCGACTTTAAATATCTCAAGAAAAAGATAGATATGGGTGCCGATTTCATCGTGACTCAAATGTTTTTTGACAACAGCAAATACAAAGAGTTTGTAAAACAATGCCGCGATAATGGCATCAATGTCCCTATTATACCTGGTTTAAAACCGATCACGTCCTCCAAACAATTGATCAATCTGCCCAAAATATTTCATATCGACATCCCCGAAGACCTTAGCGAAGCGGTACACAACTGCAAATCAGAAAAAGAGGTAAAAGAAGTGGGTATCGAATGGATGATCAGCCAATGCAAAGAGCTGATGGAATTTGGCGCGCCGGTGCTGCATTTTTATACCATGAGTAACCCCGGGCCAACCAGGAAAATCGCTGAAGCGATATTTTAGAATGAACGGTTCTATTAAGGCCAGCCCTCTATTAGCATAATACCATTTTAACAATTAATATTCAGTTTTGCGAAATATGGGCGATGGTGGCGGTTTTTTAGTTTGTGAACATTTATATTTAACCCTATAACCTAATCACAAGCTTCAAATGAAACTGCTTTGTCTAATTCTGATCGTAGTTTTTCCATCGCTTATTTTTGCACAATCAAATTATCATGCAGGCTTCGTATTAAAACACAACGGCGATACCCTGAAAGGATACATTAATTACCAGGAATGGAATCAAAATCCGCGTACCATTGATTTTAAGGTCAATAAGGAGGATAAACATTCGCTCCCTTTTAATGCTCAAACTATCCGGGGTTTCCAGATCAATGGAATGGAAACTTACATCGCCTATACCGGATTAATCAGCACAAACAAAACAAATTTCGCGGATGTGCCGGAAAAGCTCGATACCGGTAAAAAACTGGATACCGTATTTTTAAAACAGGTAGCAGCCGGAAAGAACATCACCTTGTATTCGCACAATGATGAAATAAAAATCAGGTTCTTCATCGCCGAAACAAATGGCGGCCCCGTTGAGCTCAGGCAATATCAATATTATAATGATTACAGGCAGATCATCAACTCGGATATTTATAAAGGACAAATGTTGTTATATGTCAATAAATTCAGTCCCGGTAACGACAAATTGATCAGCAGGGTTAACCAGGCTAAGTATAATCAGTTGGGCCTTGAATCGATCGTTAATGAAATTAATAATAACGGTAATGATGTTAAACAGCGGTCATCGGGCAGGTTATTTGTTGGCCTGGGGATCAACAGCACTATTACGGAAGTGTACGATGTAAATTATTCCGGGTTAACCCAGCGTTATACCACCATGTCGCCCAAGATCAATTTGGGCATCGATTTTTTTGATAATCCAAATGTGCAAAGGTTTGTTTTCCGCGCCGAATTATCCTTATCCTATGTTGCTCCACGTTATTATTATCCTGTAACCGTAAGCGGAGCCGGTGCAAACGAAGTGTATAAGTTCAATCAGTACACCGCTGCTATAACACCCCAGGTATTGATCAATCTGTATAATAAAGATGATCTCAAAATTTATGTAGACGGAGTCGTGGCACTTAATTTTTCAGCCTATTCCAATAACGTATTTACTATTGAAAATGCCCCGGCTAATGTTACTGAATCCACTACAGTTAAAGAACCCTACAAACTCGAAAGCTTCTATGCCAATTTTCCGTTGCAGGTGGGTGTCACACTAAATAAAAAATTCGAGATCTATCTTACACGTATTGGCTACGCTGCCTATACCAAGTATGACGGGTTTTATGCAAGTAACCAATCCTATTGTTTAGGTGTAAAACTGCTGTTAAGCAAGAAGTAAGCCACGTGATCTACAGCAATCGATGCTCTTTTAATTCTTTCTCTAACTGCTCCGCCGAAGTAAAATGAATACACTGTATCCCTAATTTTTCAGCAGCTAAAATATTGCGGTAATTATCATCTATAAATAAAGCTTCTTCCGGTTTCACCTGGTAACGATCGAGCAGGATATGGTAAAACTCCGGCGATGGCTTTCGTATTTTTTCCATACCCGAAACCACGATGCCATCAAACCAATGCAGAAACTCAAACCGCTCCAAAGCCACCGGGAAAGTCTCTGCCGACCAGTTGGTAAGTGCGTAAATTTTATAGTGTCCTCTTTCTTTTAACTGTTTAAATAGCTCCACCACATCATGAAATGCCTCACCCAGCATCTCATCCCAGCGGCCATAAAAAGCACGGATAAGTTCCTCGTGCTGCGGGAATTTCTTAACCAATTCCTTTGTTCCCTCCTGTAATGACCGCCCCGCATCCTGCTCCTCGTTCCAGTCGGAAGTGGTTATATCAGCCAGGAATTTTTCCATTTCCGTTTCATCGCTGAATAGCGTGCGATACATATATCTCGGGTTCCAGTCAATTAAAACCGCGCCCAGGTCGAAGATGATGGTGTTAATCATAAGGTCAAATCATATAAAAATGTCATGCTAAACTGTTTCAGCACCTCACTTGCTAAGTCATCGCATGCCGGAAATCTGTCCTGTGAGATGCCGAAATAAATTCGGCATGACCGGGACTTTATACCTATTCGTTCTCCAGCAAATATCTTTTAAATTCCTCAAAACTGATACCCATTGATGCCGCCTGCTTAACTTTCCCATCCAGCTCCTTTACTTCTTCCGGAATCACAATGGCTTTAGCCACATGCTCCGGTAATACATCCGGGAATTTACACGGATGAGCCGTTGATAAAAACACGCCGGCAGTTTTACCCGTAGGCTCGTCCTGCTGCCAATCCTTTAGCGCCTGCCAGGCAATAGCGGTATGCGGACAAGCCACATAGTTATAGCTGCTGTAGATCTTTTCAACAGCCTCCAAAGTTTCTTCATCATTAAAGCTAAATCCGGCGATCAGCCTTTTCAGCTTTCCCTCATCGCCTTTAAACAGGTCGGCTATACGCACCCAGTTGCTCGGGTTACCCACATCCATCGCGTTGGATATGGTTTGCACCGATGGTTTAGGCTGATAAACACCTGTCTTTAAAAACTCCGGTACAGCATCATTGGCGTTGGTAGCCGCGATAAACTGCTCAACCGGTAAACCCATTTTCCAGGCCAGCAAACCCGCACCGATATTACCAAAATTACCGCTCGGTACTGAAAACACGATTTTATCCTTACCTTCTTTCAACAGCTGCGCATAGGCATTAAAATAATAGAATGTCTGCGGGATCAGCCGGGCAATATTGATGGAATTAGCTGAGGTCAGCCTGAACTTTGCATTCAGTTCCGGGTCGGTAAAGGCTTGCTTTACCAATGCCTGGCAATCATCAAAAGTGCCGTCAACTTCTATCGCGCGGATGTTCTGCCCGTTGGTGGTTAGCTGCAGCTCCTGTATACCGCTTACTTTACCTTTAGGATACAATATAGTAACGCGGGTATTGGGCACACCCAAAAAACCAAGCGCCACGGCGCCACCCGTATCACCCGAGGTGGCCACCAATACATCCAGTTGTTTTTCGCCGTCCTCCAGGAAGTAGCTCATCACGCGGCTCATAAACCGCGCCCCAAAATCCTTAAACGCAAGCGATGGCCCATGAAAAAGTTCCAGCACATACACATTCTCTTCCATCTCCACTACCGGCGCATAAAAGTTAATGGCATCCTCAATAATAGCTTTCAGGTCATCCGCAGGTATATCATCACCAAGCAGGTTTTTTGCCACATGAAAAGCGATCTCCGGCAGGGTATAGCCATCCAAATTATTAAGGAATTTATCATCCAGCCGTGGTATCGAAACCGGCATATACAAGCCTTTATCTTGCGGCATACTATTGAAAACTGCTTCCTTAAAAGAAACCTGGCTGGAAGTGTTGTTGGTACTGTAGAATTTCATTTGTTTATTTCGGATTTCGATTTCGGATTTATTTTTTTTAAAGCCCTCTCCTAAGGAGAGGGTTGGGAGAGGTTTTTAACCTATTACCTTCGGCCCCTCATCATTGATCTCAGACACATACATATTTGAATTGATCTGTATCCCCGTTAAATGCTGCTGCAATTTTTGGGTAATCAGCTTAGCCGTTTCCTCATCCCGTGTAAAGGCAAACACAGAAGGCCCCGAGCCGGATATACCAAAACTTACAGCGCCTAACTCCATCGCCATTTCGCGCATTTTATAAAAATCAGGGATCAGCATGGAACGCACCGGCTCTACCAAAATATCCTTCATGCTGCGGCCGATCAGGTCTATGTCGTTCATAAACAACCCGCTCACCAAGCCGGCAATATTGCCCCATTGGGTTACGGCATCCTTCATCTGTATCTTATTACGGATGATCTGCCTGGCTTCCCTTGTTGGCACATCCACATCCGGGAACACAATAGCACAGTACAAGCCTTTTGGATGCGGTAATTTTACGATATCCAATGGCTCGTAGCTGCGTATCAGCACAAAACCACCAAGCAGGGCCGGGGCCACATTATCCGCATGCCCATGACCACATGCCATTTCCTCGCCCTTCATGGCGAAAGGCAAAAGCTTTACCGCATCGGTTTCATCGCCCAATAAAGTCTTGGCGGCAAATAAACCCGCAACCGTACTGGCCGAACTTGAGCCCAATCCGCTGCCAATGGGCATCTTTTTGTGCAGCTCGATATCCAAACCTATATCCGTGCGACCAATACTTTCCAAATAATGCTGTACACTTACCCCAACGGTGTTTTTTAGCGGATCAAGCGGCAAACGACCATTATCCCCCGTGATCTTACTGATGTTTAGGCCCGGTTTATTGGTCACGCGCATAATCACTTCGTCACCCGGCTCGTTAACCGCGAAACCCAACACATCAAAACCGCATACCACGTTGGCAACAGTTGCAGGGGCAAATACTTTAACTAATTTTTCCATTTATAGCTTTCGGCTTATACACCGAAATTTTTGTTAAACAATAAATTAAAAAATCTCTCCCTCTTGGGGAGAGATTTAGAGAGGGGTCTAATTAGCTCCCACGTTGATCAGATCAGCAAATACACCTGCCGCGGTAACTTCCGCTCCTGCGCCCGGGCCTTTAACCACCAACGGCATATCCTTATACCGGTCGGTCGTAAAAGCAATAATGTTATCACTGCCCGACATCATATAAAAAGGATGGTTTTCATCCACCATTTGCAAGGTAATGGTCGCTTTGCCATTCTCCAGTTTACCGATATAGCGCAGCACCTTCCTTTCAGCTGCCGCCTTTTCTTTTAATTGGGTAAAGTAGGCGTCTTCCTTTTTTAGCGCGACATAAAAATCATCTACCGTTTCGGCATCCAGGCAGCTTTGCGGCAGCATGCTTTCTATCTGCACATCCGCAACTTCCATTACATGACCTGCATCGCGGGCCAGTATTAATATCTTCCGCATAAAGTCGGTACCGCGCAAATCATCACGAGGATCGGGTTCGGTATAACCACGTTCCTGCGCCAGTTTTACCACATCGTGAAAATTGGCATCGCCCTTAAAATTATTAAAAATGAAAGAGATCGTGCCCGATAAAATAGCTTCAATTTTCTTCACCCTATCGCCGCTGCTCATCAAATCCTTTAAAGTACGGATGATGGGCAAGCCTGCGCCTACATTGGTCTCATAATAAAAGTCAACCCCATGCTGGCGTGCGGTATCCCTGAAGGTTTTGTATTGACTGAACGCCGCTGAGTTACCGATCTTATTACAGGTAACCACCGATATGTTCGACTTAAAAATATCCTCGTAAAACTCCACCGGTTTCGGACTGGCGGTATTATCAATAAACACACAATTAGGCAAATTCATTTCCTTCATGCGGAAAATAAACTCAGCCAGGTTGGCTTTTTCATCCGAAGCCTGCAGTTCGTCCTGCCATTTATCCAGTGATAAACCATCAGCATCAAACATCATTTTGCGCGTGTTGCTGATACCGGCAACCTTTACTTGTATACCATTATTCTGCTGCAAAAATTCACTATGCTGATTCAATTGATTGAACAGCGTAGTGCCAATATTTCCTGTCCCCAAACAAAAGGCATGCAGTGTTTTGTTGAGTTGCACAAAAAAAGCATCGTGCACCGCGTTTAGCGCTTTAGCCAAATCGTGCCTTGAAATGATCACTGAGATATTGTATTCTGATGAGCCCTGCGCGATAGCCCGCACATTAACACCATTCCTGCCCAGGGCATGGAACAACTTGCCCGACATACCCGGAGTTTGTTTCATATTCTCGCCCACAATAGCCAATATGGCAAGGCTCTGTTCAATTTCAGGACACTCCAGCTTACAGGCCAACAGCTCCAGTTCAAATTCCTGTTCTATCAGGCGTTTGGCTTTGGCTGCATCGCCTGGCTGAACCGCGAACGTAATACTATGCTCTGATGACGACTGGGTGATCAGGATGATGTTGATCTGCTCACGTGCCAGCAAAGAGAATAAACGCCCGCTAAAGCCCGATTTGCCCACCATGCCGCTGCCCTCTAAATTGATAATACTGATATCGTTGATAGACGATATACCTTTGATAGCCAAACTGGATGCTTTGCAATCGTGCTGTATAATGGTCCCTTCAAAATCGGTATCGAAAGTATTTTTTATAACGATCGGTATTTTTTTCAGGAATGCCGGGATCATGGTTGGCGGATAGATCACCTTCGCACCGAAATAAGATAGCTCCATCGCTTCAGTATAGGTCAGTTCGGGTAAGGAAAACGCCTTTTTCACCATGCGCGGGTCGGCTGTCATCATGCCGTTTACATCGGTCCATATCTGTATCTCGGAGGCATTGAGCGCCGAACCGAATATAGCCGCGGTATAATCGCTGCCGCCACGGCCCAATGTGGTGATCTGCCCGGAATCGTTAGCGGCAATAAAGCCGGTCACAAACATCATTTTATCCTCATTCTCCTGGCAAAATCCACGGATCAGTTTTTCGGTCAGGTCTATATTCACTTTGGCGTTGCCGAAATCACTATCCGTTCTTATCAATTCCGAGGCGTCCACAAACAAAGCTTCGGGAAAGTATTGCGCTGCCATTTTGCTGATCATCAGGGTTGAGCAACGCTCGCCATAGCTTAATATCAGGTCGCGGGTTTTTGGGGTAAGTTCGCGCAAGGTTAAAACGCCCTGCAACAATTCTTCCAAATGGTTAAAGTTGATCTTCAGCCTGGTATAAGCCGGATTTTGGTGCTGAACTTTTAGCAGCGTTTTCACCATTTCAAAATGTCGTGTTTCAAGCTCGGCTAATTGCGTGGTAAAATCCTCACCATTGGCGGCGTTTTCAGCCATGGCCGACAATAAATTGGTCACGCCGCTCATAGCCGACAAAACAATTACAGGCTTTTCGCCCGCCTGGTACTCCTTTTTCAAAATGTCGATCACAGTGCTAATGCTTTGTGCTGAACCGACCGAAGTACCCCCAAATTTTAAAATTTTCATTTCTTTATTGTGATATAGCTATAAACAAAAGCGCCTTCCTCTTTTCGGGAGGAAGGCGCTCAGTTGGTTTATTTTATTTTTTACACCATACGATCATCTTCCGCCGCGGTAAACCCCGGTGGTAGTTGTTGTTGTCGTAACTATGGTGCCGTTAATTATCATATCTCTAATGCCCGTAAAGTAAGTAGATATTTTTTGAATATGCAAGCCCTATTTGTGTTTATTTTAATCGCCATGCCAATTTTGATACCTTTGGTCCGATAATGGAAGGACTTGTAACCAAATCAACCGGCAGCTGGTACCAGGTGCAAACCAAAGACGGGCAAACATTCGACTGCCGGATAAAGGGGATATTCCGCACCAAAGGCATTACGACTACTAACCCCATAGCGGTTGGTGATATCGTTGATTTTGATATGGAACCAGAGCAGAACACCGGGGTGATCACCAAACTGCACCAGCGCAAAAACTACATCATCCGCAAGTCCATCAACCTGTCAAAACAGGCGCAGATCATCGCCGCCAACCTCGACCAGGCTTTCCTCATTGTTACTTTAGCTTCGCCACGTACTTCGCTGGGTTTTATCGACCGCTTTTTGGTGACCGCCGAGGCTTATGACATTCCCGCCGCGCTGATCTACAATAAGCTTGACCTGTTCAGCGATGAGGGGTTGGAGATATTGGCTGATTATAAAGCGGTTTATGAAAGGATCGGTTATCCCTGCTACGAAATCTCAGCCCTACAGGGAACCAACGTTGACCATATTTCCGAACTCCTCAAAAACAAAGTGACCCTTTTCTCCGGGCATTCAGGCGTAGGCAAATCGAGCCTGATCAATGCTTTATTACCCGACCTGAAACTGCGCACCACTGAGATTTCCGAATGGCACGATAAGGGCATGCACACCACCACTTTTGCAGAAATGTTTGAACTGCCGCAGGGAGGCTACATCATCGATACCCCCGGCATTCGCGAATTAGGAGTGATTGACATTGAAAAAGCCGAATTAAGTCATTTCTTCCCCGAAATGCGTGCACTGATGAACCAATGCCGCTTCAACAACTGCAACCACATCAACGAGCCCGGCTGCGCCGTGATCAAAGCCGTTGAGAATGGCGAGATCGAATTATCCCGCTATGAAAGCTACTTGAGTATTTATCATGGGAATGATACAAGGGCGTAAATGATCAACGCGGTACAAGCACCATAGCATAACCCATCGAGTTAACATAACCCAGTTCGGTTGGAGTACCATTCTTCCAATAAGCTGCCTGGTAAGTAACATTATATCCCGTTACATATACATCGTCATCATTTACAGCAATACCATAAGCTTCAGAAACAGATAAAGCAGTTGTCTCCTCCGAGATCAAAGTGCTGTTTGGGACCCTTATAGGCGCGCCATTTTTCCAGTAAATCGCTATCGGGTAACCATTGTCATTCCGGGTACAGCCGGCAACATATACATCTTCGCCATTAATTGTGATCGCATTTGCACTAAAAGCCACGGATTGAGATTCTACAAGCTTCGTAGCGGCTCCATTTTTCCAATATATGGCATCATTGCCTATATATCCCGCTACATATACATCAGTGCCGCTCACCGCCATAGCGGTTGCACCAGAATAATATGGTGATTTATCCCCCAGGTATGTGGCAACCCCGTTTTTCCAGTAAGTCACTGTATATTTATTACCTGCAGCTATAGTATATCCGGCCGTATATACATCGTTCCCGTTTAATACAATAGCATTTACTGCCGACCCCATCAAATTATCAGGAAGATTCGTCGCTATGCCATTCTTCCAATAAACCGCTGTTTTAACACCGTTGGAATTGATGTATCCCGCTACATAAACATCGTTCCCATTCACCGCGATAGCATTAGCAACAGAGCCTGATAAATTATCCGGCAATTTTGTAAACACACCATTCTTCCAATACGCAGCTACTTGCCTGTCATCATTTTCCGCAATAGAACCGGCTACATACACATCACTTCCGTTTACCGCGATAGCTTTTGCCTGGGAATTTGATGTTTCGTGGTCAAGCTTATTGAGCACGCCATTTTTCCAGTACGTTGCCGAAACCGTGGTAAAACCCGTGCTTAGATATCCCGCTACATAAACGTCCACCTCTACTTTTGTATGCTTTTGGGGAGAAGTACCGCTTTTTTTACATGATGCTATAGCAAGCAACAGAGTTAAAGAGAGATAAAAAAAGCTTTTAAATTTCATGTTGATGGAAAAGCGATAAGGTTAGTAATGTAACTGCTACACAAATATATTAATAAATCCACCAGTAAAATCAGGCGCTTTAATTTATCTTGCCTCTTGATTTTAAACATATGCGGGCAGTATTACAACGCGTTACCCAGGCCAGCTGTACAGTTGATGGAAAGGTAACAGGGGAAATTAAAACAGGGTTTTTAGTACTGCTTGGTATTGAAGACGCTGACACATTAAAAGATGTGATTTGGTTGGGTGAAAAAATTGCAGGGATGCGGGTTTTTGGAGATGAGAATGGATTGATGAATAAATCATTAGCCGATGTTAATGGCGATGTTTTGCTTATTTCACAATTCACCTTATTCGCCTCAACGAAAAAAGGCAATCGCCCTGGCTTTACCCGTGCGGCAAGGCCCGAAAAGGCTATTCCCCTATATGACTGTATGATTGAAATGCTCAAAAGGGCCACCGGCAAAAAAGTAGCCACCGGCATTTTCGGTGCCGATATGAAGATCAGCCTGTTGAATGACGGTCCGGTTACGATCATTATGGACACCAAAGACAGGGACAATCATTAATTTTTTAAATATCTCTTATGGAAATCAAGGCAGCGCAGGATATAGTTGATAACTGGATCAAAACCACCGGCATCCGGTATTTTAACGAACTGACCAATACCGCCATTTTGATGGAAGAGGTGGGGGAGGTAGCCCGCATTATGGCCAGGCAGTATGGCGAGCAGTCCTTTAAAAAATCAGATACCGAAGTTAACCTGGCTGATGAAATGGCCGATGTACTTTTTGTGCTGATCTGCCTGGCCAATCAAACTGGGATCAACCTGTCCGAAGCATTTGAAAAAAATTTAGAAAAGAAAACTATCCGCGATACCGACCGGCATAGGAACAATGAAAAACTGAAGTAATAACGGTTACTGACAAAGTCGTGTCAGTAACTTATCCAAATCCTCTATGTATCTTTGTATATAACATTCCGCTTTACTATTACCTGCATCCCGCTTGTGATATCAGCTAAAAAAATCCTATGCCAGCCGTCAAAGTTTTGCAGCGGCATTCCATCATATATCATTAATTGTTTGTGAAAACAATTGCATTATTCTTTGACGTACTAAAATAATATGCTGTAAAATTTATTTTGGCGGATTTTTATTCTGTAATTATATATTTTACACAATTTAATTTTGAAGTTGGCGTTTTATATGGTATAAAACTAAACAACCTTATTATGAAGAATCTCATCCTGACCGCCACCCTGCTGTTGATCTTCTCATCCTGCGGAAATAAAAACAGCAACTCTGATTCAGTTAAGTTTCCGCCACCCGTTGTAATGGCCGATGAAGAAGTAATGGAGGAAAACCCACCAACTATAAAAGAACTGCAGATTGCCGATCCCGGAGTAAAGTCTATAAAAGGTGACCCTAATGCCGATATTCGAATTGACGAGCCTGTTGGCAATTCGGATGCCAAAGAATATGTGGTATTAAAAGACCCGGCAACAGGAAAACTGACTGTTGATACTTCAAAAAAGATCATAAAAGATGGCGACATCAGTTTCGAAACCAATAACATCAATGCCACCCGCAAAAAAATTCTTTATTCTCTTAAAAAGTTAGGCGGCTACGTGGTTGAAGATAACCAGTCGACTGACAACGAAAGCCACCGCAAGGATTACACGCTCAAACTTCGTGTCCCGGCTAAATATTTTGATCTGCTTTTGGATACTGTTTCGGCTGCCGCTGATAAAATAGATTCCAAAAACATAAGTATAACGGATATTACCACAAAATATATTGACATCACCACCCGGCTTGGTAACAAAAAATTGCTGGAAAGCCGCTACCAGGACTTATTGAAAAAAGCAACAAAGATCTCGGACCTGCTTGAAATAGAAAACAAGCTTACCGAAATACGCAGCGATATCGAATCAACCCAGGGCCAGCTGAACTACTTAAACAAGCAGGTAGCATACAGTTCTCTTTCACTTACTTTTTACACCCGGTTGATTGTGCAGGCAGACAAACCTGTAGGGTTTGGCTATAAATTCAAATATGCGTTGAGCAAAGGCTGGTCATTCATGCAAACCCTCTTTTATAAAATAATTGCGTTGTGGCCTCTTTGGCTATTGGTCGTGGTGCTTTCCCTGGTATTTAAAGCACGGCGCAATAAAAAAAGGTTGGCAAGAGAAAATGTGTAGCTATGCAGTTAAGCGGTAGTAGCCCGGGTTAGGAAACGTGAATAGTGATGAGTGCTACTGCCGCTGCAACTGTTACTCAAACTGCAACTTCACCAATCGCTCCCCCTCTAAAATCGGTATTGCGGTAGTGATATCCACGTTCAAACAAAAAGCGATATCAGCCTCGATGCCCAGTTTTTTCAGGCGTTCGCTGTGAGATGTTTTGGCAAGGTAAACATCCAGGTTGTCCCTGCCTGCCTGGTATAGGTCGTTGGCAGCAATGGCCGGGTCATCCAGTTTAAAGTCGAGGTGCTTTAGTTGTTCAACCACCGCGCCCGAGAACAGGGTATCCTCGAGATTAAAATTGTTTTTCCAGCCGGCGCATACCAGCAGGATGTTTTCGTTCTGCGTTTTTAGCCAGTTACAAAGGGAAGTTAAGTTAAGAAATGAACCAATCACCACTTTCTTTGCTGTACGCGACAAGTGCAGCGCCTGTGTGCCGTTGGTAGTGGTGAGCACAACGGTTTTACCGGCCACTTTTTCTTTGGTGTAGGAGAATGGCGAATTGCCAAAATCAAATCCTGTAACTACTTCGCCGTTTCTTTCTGCTGCAAGGAGGTAGCCCAGGCCTTTCTCTCGATATGCGGAACACGCTTCCACCTCCGACACCGGGATAATAGCTTCCGCGCCATTTTCAATACCATAACAAATTGATGAGGTTGCCCTGAATATATCTATGATCACTACAATGTATTCTTCCACATCGTAAAGCGAGATCAGGGCGGGTGTTAAACAAACTTCAAGTTTAGCCCCCCGACCTCCGCCAGCTGGCGGAGGAGGAGGAGTATGTTTTTCGATTTTCAAAGGAATCTAATATTTTATGCTATTATTCCCCCTTTAGGGGGTTAGGGGCCTATTTATAAAACGGCGGCTTCACAATCTGCGCCTTGATGTTATTATCCCTGATCCTGATAAATATCTCGTTGCCTTCTTTGGCAAACTCGCTTTTCACGTAACCCATCCCGATAGCCTTTTGCAGTGATGGCGATTGCGTACCAGAAGTTACTTTGCCAATGTTGTTGCCATCAGCATCAACGATCTCATAATCATGGCGGGGGATGCCACGGTCAATCATCTCAAAACCTACCAATTTGCTTTTTAAGCCATCCTGCTTTTGTTGCTGCAAAGCTGCCGAATTAGTAAATTCTTTATTGAACTTGGTTACCCAACCCAATCCCGCTTCCAATGGTGAAGTGGCATCGTCAATATCATTCCCGTATAGGCAAAAACCCATTTCCAGGCGCAGGGTATCACGTGCCCCCAGGCCGATCGGTTTGATACCAAAAGGCTCACCGGCCTTAAATATCGCGTTCCAAACACTTTCGGCATGTTCGTTATCTACATATATCTCGAATCCGCCCGCACCCGTGTAGCCCGTTGCCGATAGTAATACATTATCGATACCCGCAAACTTTCCTTTTTTAAAGGTATAATACTCCATTGATCCGAGGTCGATGTCGGTAAGGCTTTGCAAAGCTTCGGCGGCTTTGGGGCCCTGCACGGCAAGCAAGGAAGCTTTGTCCGAAATGTCCTTCATATCAACACCTTCGGTATTGTATTTTGATATCCAGTTCCAGTCTTTTTCAATGTTGGAGGCATTAACCACCAGCATATAAGTTTTTTCATCAATACGGTATACCAGCAGGTCATCCACAATACCGCCGTCCTCGTTGGGCAGGCAGGAGTACTGTACTTTCCCATCATAAAGCTTAGAAGCATCATTACTGGTAACGCGCTGTATCAGGTCCAGCGCCTTATCGCCCTTCAAAATAAACTCGCCCATATGGCTCACATCAAACACGCCTACGCCCTTGCGCACGGTTTCGTGTTCGGCGTTGATGCCCGCGTATTGCACAGGCATATTATAGCCCGCAAAAGGCACCATTTTGGCGCCCAATTGAATGTGTTTTTCGGTTAAAGCCGTATTCTTCATAAAAAACTAATAGGCCGCAAAAGTAATAATTAGAAGTTGGAATGTTGTAAAGTTGCAAAGTTTGAAAGTTGTTTTTAAATGACGAAGACTAACATTCCAACTTTACAACATTTCAACTTTACAACAAAAAGCTAAAGCAAACTTTGGTATAGCGTAACCAAATTGTGGGTCACCTTATTGGCGTCATGCTGTTCTTCCATCAGCTTGCGGGCGTTCATGCCTACTGCTTTGCAATAATCCTCGTCGGCCACGCAGCGTTTAATCGCTTTAAAAAACTCTTCCCGCGTATTCGCGATCAGTATATTTACCCCATTTTTATAGTTGATCCCCTCAGCACCCAGCGAGGTGGAGATAATACATTTTTGCATGGCCATTCCTTCTACTATCTTCACCCGCATCCCACCGCCTGATAAAAGCGGTACGATCATGATAGATTTGCTGTTCACAAACTCCAGCCCGTCATCTACTTCGCCCTGGATAAATATTTTGCCCATCACCTCGTAATCATCAAACTCCTCTGGGATATCGTTACCCGCCACATAAAACTTCACCCGCAATTCCTCATTCTCAAGGTCGTTATGAAAGGTTTGTAAAAACCATTCTATTCCTTCCCGGTTGGGCATCCAATCCAGCGATCCTAAAAAAAACAGGCTCGGGAACTCTGTTTTGCTGAAATCAGGATGATAATGCCCCAGGTCGATGCCTACCGGAACGATCTCCACCGGCACTTTAGCATCATAAAGCAGCATGGTGCTTTTGTCCTGTCCGGTGAATACAGATATGGCGTCAAATTTATTGATATGCTGTATCTCGTATTTTTTAATACGCCGGGCCATCAGCTTCAGGTAGAGTTTCTTGAAGGGATCGCTTTTTTGCTGAGCCAGTCTTTCCCATATCTGATGCTCAATGTTATGCGCCCGGTAAACCAGTTTGGTCTTGCAGTTTTTGCGCACCGACTCCACATAGGGGGCCACAAACAATCCCTCAAACTGAATAATATCGTATGTATTGTCCCTTACCGTACGGATCAGCAGCTTTTCGAAATTCTCATTATAATACCTTTCAATATTATAAGTGTTTTTGCTGAACATGTTCAAAAACCCCTCAAACAGCGATACGCTGGCATCAATATCAAATGAACGGTAGTTGATCCTGCCCAGCAGCTCATCTTCTTCAAAGGCGTGATCATGGCGGTGCCCCTTGGCATTTAATGAAACCAACGAGACCTCGTGCCCCAAATTAACCAATCCCCGGATGGTGTTGCAAACCACTATGGGGTAGCCTCCATTTTGTGGAAAGGGAACGCGATGTGTGAGGATGAGGATCTTCAATTTGGATTATTGGTTTCAAGCAAAAATAGAAACCCTAAGTCCCTAATCAAAACATCTTTAGAAAATACTTAACTGCGGGTCGGTTACCCTGAAAGTACGGCGATGGTAGGGGGTGAAACCCATTTTCAAAACCGCCTCGCGGTGCTTAATGGTTGGATAGCCTTTGTTGCTGTGCCAGTCGTACCCAGGGTGCTCTTCTGCTATCTGTTTCATGTAGTCATCGCGGTAGGTTTTGGCTAAAATGGATGCTGCCGCTATGCTGAAATATTTGGCATCACCTTCCACAATACACTGGTGCGGTACTTTTGGGTATTTATTAAACCGGTTACCATCGATAATTAAAAATTGCGGGTTGATGTGCAGTTTTTCAATGGCCCGGTGCATAGCGAGGAAAGAGGCATTCAATATATTGATCTCATCGATCTCCAGGTTATCAACCGAAGCTACCGCGTAAGCGATAGCCTTTTGCTGTATCTCGATCCTTAACTCATAACGTACGCTCTCCGGTAGTTGCTTGGAGTCATTCAGCAGGGCATGGTCAAAATCATCGGGCAATATCACTGCCGCCGCAAACACCGGCCCCGCCAGGCAGCCACGACCAGCTTCATCACATCCCGCCTCAATATATTCGTACTGGTACCTGCTTAATAACATCATTGCAAAAATAGGATAACGAAAGGTTGTTAGTTATGATTGTTGAAAAAGAGTTGTTCGGTTGAGAAGTTGCATGAGTGTTTTAGATCACTATATTTAGTTTTTGCAAACGCTTAATAAATATTGGGATGACTAATCAATTAATAATGAAAGTTGATGAAAAATGAAGATTACGAATTGACAATCAAGTTGATTAATGACAATATGGACATAGTGACTTTAGGCGAATTTGGCCAAGGAGTTTCAGATTTATGGATTAACAAGGCACAAGAGCGATTGAATGTGACTTTTCCGCCGTCATATATTTGGTGGTTGAAAAACTATGGTGGCGGTGAAATACTTGGTGAAGAAATATTTAGCGTTTATGAAAAGGACTTTGACACGGTTGTAGGGGGTGATATAGTTTACATCAATGAACTTAATAAAAAAAATGGGGTATCTAAAGACACGCAATTAGTCATTCAAAAAACCGACAATGCTGAGATATTCTATTTGGATTTGAGACAAATGGATGAAAATGGAGAATATCCAATATATCGCAAATTCGCCAGTACAAACACTAAATATGCTGATGATTTCTTAGGCTTCTTGAAAAGAAGAATAATTGATGAATATTAGTCTCTTGCTGTAGCGTGAACCTTTATTTAATTAATATTAAAGTACACTCCTCTGGAGAGGGTTGGGTGAGGTCTACGATATCCTCAGCGTCAGCAAAGTAATATCATCAATAGGCTTCCCTTTGATGATCAGGTTTAAATGATCCAGCAGGGTTTGGTTAAATTTATCGGGCGATAGCTCGCCATTATTTACCACAAAGTTCAGCAGCTTGTCCTCGTTCCATAGTTTCGGCGCTGGAACGTCATAATCCATCAGTCCGTCCGTATAATTAAATATCATGCTGCCTGGTTCAATATCTACTTCACCTTCATTTAAAAACGGCAGTTCATCAAAAGCCCCTATCATAGTGGTACCCAGTTTAAGTGGCACCGCCTCGCCTCCATGATATAATATGGATGGATTATGGCCCGCGTTGATATAATTCAGTTTGCGGGTTTGTTCGTTATATTTAGCTACAAACAGCGTAATAAAACGTTCGCCTTTTGTGTTTTTCAGTACGATCTGGTTCAGCTTGTCCACTACCGTGGTCAGGTCGCTCTCCACCGTTGCCCAGGCACGCAGGCTGGCCTGAAAATTGGCCATCAGCAATGCGGCAGATATTCCCTTGCCCGATACATCGGCAATACACCACAAAAATTCATTTTCGTTGATGCGCATAAAGTCGAAATAATCGCCACCAATATTTTGATGGGGGAAATATTTCGCCCCAATCTCCACGCCCGTCTCCTTATGCAGCCTCAGAGGGATCAGCATGTTCTGCACCTCCTGCGCCAGCTCCATCTCACGCTTAAAGCGTTCCGATTCCATCCGTTCGCGAAAAAGTTTCTTATTCTCCAACGCCACCACAATCACATTGATCAGCGTTTGGATGAAGTTCAGATCGTTGTGAAGCATTTCATCCGAACTGTGAAAATCGCCTATCAGGGTAAATGCTAAGGGTTTGCTTTTATGGTAGATGGGGATAAAATAATCATACCGTTTAAGCAGGTTATCCTCATGCCCGGCTACCGCGGAAAATGATCTGATCTTGTTCAGCTTTTTACACGACTGATGTAACGATTTGGTACTCTCAATTTCACCGCCATAGCTGGATATACATACAAAGCTTCCTTCGTGCTCGATCAGAAAACGCAGCTTGCCCACTTGCAGGTAATTCTGCATAATAACTTCGAGCATCTGGATCAATACAGGTGTCGAGATATTTTTGTTGATAGCTCTTGTAACTTCAAGCAATGAGTTTAATTCGGATTGCCTTTTGAGCAGCAGCCGAATTAATTCATCCTCGCCGGAAATTTCCTCGATGTTTTGCATTAGTGGTTTAGAAGACAAGAGCAAAATAATGAATAAAATTTTTAAATGCGCGTACTTTGTGATTTTATATCGAATGCATCCCTCAATCCTACTGTTACCAGGTTAAAGGCATATACCATCAGCATAATAGCCAGGCCGGGCAGTACGGCAAGATAAGCAGAATTCATAATAATATAACCATAATGTTCTTTTATCATACTACCCCATGTCGGCATAGGCGGTTGAGCGCCAAATCCAAGGAAACTAAGCCCTGCTTCCAGCAATATTGCTGATGCGAAATTGGACGATGCCAGCACTAATATAGGGCCTATAATATTAGGCAAAATATGTCGTCGGATGATCCTGGCATTATTAAACCCCATGGAGCGCGCGGCCTCAATAAATTCTACCTGTTTCAGGCTCATTACCTGCCCCCGCACCAACCTGCCCACTTCTACCCACATTGACAGCCCCACGGCAATAAATATCTGCCACAGCCCCTTTCCTAATGCAAATGATATGGCAATAACCAGCAGCAGGGCCGGCAGCGCCCACAATATATTCATCAGCCAGCTTAACGAAGCATCTATCCATCCGCCAAAATAACCTGCAACGGCGCCAACAGTAACCCCAAGCAGCAAGCTGATAATTACCGACATAATACCCACCGCCAACGATACCCGCGCCCCTAAAATAAGCCGACTCAGCAAGTCACGGCCATAAATATCTGTACCTAACCAAAAGGTTACAAAGTCAATGTTGTCACCGGTAACCTTTGCCTGGACTCGACTATATATTCCACTATTGGTAGGAAACACCCGACAGTTATTTTTCGAAAAGCAGAAAGAAACGTTACCATTTTTATATATGGGTTTTTGGCCGGTAAATACCTCGAAAATATTATAGGCTTTCTTTTCAGGCTTATCCTCATCGCCTATGTATTCATCAACATAAATAGAATCTCCTACAAAATGATAATTGGTTATAGGAATATCCTTGTAAAAGGATGGCTGGCCGAATAGCATCTTTGTGAAGATATTAACTGTATCTACCGGCTCACTTTTGCGGATGCGCAACATCATAAATCCTGTGCCTGGTTTTTTTATGCTGAGCTGAATGGTCATGTTGTTAGCCAGGGGGGTAGAATCGGGCATGATGAGATAACCCAATAAAGCGACAAGCACAGAAAGCACGATGAAGATAAGCCCGGCAACAGCAATTTTATTACGCTTGAATGCTTTCCAGGTGCGTTGGGATGGTGTAAGTTCTGCCAAGTGCCGTTGATATAGATCAGTTGGCTAAATATCGCTTATTTAGCTGCAATGGCAAAGTTTATCTCAAATTGTGATACTTCGATTAAAAATAGTTTTTACTGGTTCAGATGGCGTTTATCTTACCGTCCTTCCCTTCCAAACATATTTTCGCGTATTGCCCATCAGGCCGACATAAACGAAGTAGATGATATGGATCGGTATTATAATTATCAACAACCCTACCAGGCTGGTACGCCTGAAAAACGTAGTGATAGGCAACAGTAATGCCACCTCGAACAAATACTTCAGCAGGAATTGCAGCGCAAATAGTTTAAAAAAGAAAATATCATAAAAACCTAATCCTGCATTTACCAGCAGCGACAAATTAAACAGCCAGATACTCACCGCCAGCGCCACTATTTTTTTATCCTTGTACTTAGTTGATTTGGATGCCCAGCGCCGCCTTTGCTGCAAAAATTCATTCAGCGTGTGCTTGGCGTGTGTATAAACCACGGCCTCTCTCCTTTTCAAAAAGCCGATGCGATGAGGATAACCTTCCGCCACTTTTTGCAACAGCAACTCATCATCACCCGATGCTAAATCATCGATCCCCGCAAATCCGCCAACCTCGTAAAATACATCTTTCCGGTAGGCAAAATTGGCCCCGTTACAGGTGGATGCCCGGCCGTTGCCAATGAACGCCGCACCTATCCCGATCAGGTAGGCAAACTCCAGCGTCTGCATGTATTCAAACAGACTGCGCTCTTCAAAATAGGTAACCGGCGATGAGATCATTACCAGGTCATTGGTTTGATAATAACTTACTACCGACGATAGCCACGCGCTGCCCATCCGGCAATCCGCATCGGTAGCCACCATCAGGTCGCCGTTTGACATGCCGATGGCTTGCGCTATCGCTTTCTTTTTGTAGGAATTTAATGGTTTATCCTCGTTTAATTGCAGCAGTTTAACGCCTCTATCCGCATAACTCCGGATAATATCAGCCGTACGGTCGGTGGAGTGATCGTCTACAATAATGATCTCGATTAAATGTTTGGGGTAATCCTGCGCCAGAATATCCTCTATGGTATAGGTGATCCGTTCATCCTCGTTGCGCGCCGCGATCAATACGGTCACTTTGGTATTGAAGTCAACCTGGACAGTCTTGGGCCGTTTAAGGGCGGCCCACCCTTTGATAAGATAAGCCAGCACAAAAAGGTAAATGCCCGTGAGCAATAACGATATACAACTATGAACGATCAAAGAATCTGAGTTTTAAAACGAATACGGAGCCTAAGATAGCAGGAATGATCAGGTTTATCAGCCAGATAGATGAAACTGCCGCCATTACCGCGAGTTTCTGATCAGTAATATAAACAAAAAGCACGGATGCCGTAAAATTGCGGACACCGATATCCAGCAGGTCAAGTGATGGCAGCGCCGATTGTATAAACAACAAAATTAACACCATCATCATCACCGGGAAGATTGGCAGTTGCGGCATCAGCAAATGGATAACCAGGTAATACTGGAATGAAAAAACAGAGAAACGCGCCAGGCAAAACCACATCACCTTCAGCAGTTGGTCGAACTTATATCTCCCCATGATATCAAAAAAGCGATGGTATTTTGCGAGAAATTTAACGCGGTTCAGCAACGACACCAGCCAGCCGATGTGGAAATAAAACACCAGCAGCAAACCCATAAACCCAATAGCACCAAGCGATAAGCCAATAGCCAGCAATATATTTATTGGATGATAGGTATAGGCAAACCACATCAGCGCGATGAGGCCCAATACATTAGTGATCACAAGTTGGCCGAACGCCCCCACCGCCATGGCAAAAACGCCATGTATGCGTTTTCGGCTGGGCAAAAACATCACGCGCCCTCCATATTCACCTATACGGTTAGGAGTGAATATGGCCCAGGTCAACCCGCAAAATACAGCCTCGATAGCTCCCCAGGTAGTCATTGGAGACAACTCGCGCGTCAGGTATTTCCATTTTAGCGATTCCAGCACCCAGTTAACTACCATCAGCAGCACAACAAACGACATAGTGATGGTCACCTGGTTCCGGCTGACGTGAGTTATCAGTTCTTCAAATTGCGCCAGGTTTTTATTATTGTTTATACGATGGTATATAAACCAAAACGCCAAAACCAGTATAACAGCTTTTAGTGAGTACGAGAATATTTTTCTGGCAGCGGCGGTCAATTCGTAAAAATTTGTGCAATGTTACAAGAATGATTTCGGAATTACAATTTTTGATTTGCTTTCATTGCGTCAGATTGCAAAAACGAAATCCGAAAATTATTCCTTTTAATTAAATCCGAAATCGAAATTCCGAAATTCGAAATGACTCTATTTCAAACGTGCTTTTAAAAACGTAACAGTATTGGCATAAGCATCCTTGGTTGCTTCGCTGTTGTAAATAGGGTTGCTCGGATTGGCAAAACCGTGGTCAGCGTCATATTGGTGCAGGTATAATTTTTTACCGGCAGCTTTCATGTTGTCGGCAAACTGGCCCACTATTTTGGTGTTGATAAAGCCGTCCTTATTGGCAAAATTCCCCAGCACATCGGCATTCAATGTCTTCAGCTTGTTTACATCCTGCTCGGGCATGCCATAGTACATCACGCAGGCCACATCCTGCTTACCCGCCATCAGGCTGGTCTGCAAGCTCCAGCCACCGCCAAAGCACCAGCCTATGGTAGCGATGTGCGCTTTCGGACCGGCATAAGCAATGGCACCTGCTATAATGGCCCGGGCCCGGGCATCAACCACCGACTGCATGTATTTACCGGCATCCTCGCGTGTGGTGGCTACCTTACCATCGTACAGGTCAAGGTCTATCACGTTTACATTGCCCAGGTCGGTATATAGTTTTTCGGATTCTTTCTTTACAAAGTCATTCAGCCCGTACCATTCATGTACTACCAAAAGGTAATTGTTGGTTGGGGTTTTAGCTTTAAATTCAAATGCGTTAGCATCCTTGCCATCGGCCGTTTTATAAGTGATGGCTTTGCCGATATCACTTTGAAAATGGTAAACCCGCGGGTTGGCATGCGCCTTGATGAATTTTTTATCCGAAGCCAACATAGCAAATCTTTGTGTTGCCGATTCCGGCTTACTACAGCAGATCGCTACTTTGCGCTGACTAAAAGCAGCCACGCAGCAAAAGATCATTAAGGTTAAAAGTAAAAGCTTTTTCATGGTTGTGAGTTTGAGTATTGGATATACAATATTAGGTTGAATTTGTTTAAAAATCCGCTTTCTTCTAATTCCGCATTGCTATTCTTTTAGATTTACAGCTTCTTCAACGATACAAACAACTCGGCCTGTAACCTCCAGGCACCGTTAATTTTTCGCCACATGGCCGAGTATTTGCCTCCTTTGCTATAAGAATTTTTTGCGGTCCATGTACCTGTTTCCCATGCCATAATGCCGTTATCACCAACAATAATAGCAGCTGGTTTGCGCACGTAAGATGCTGTGGCATTGGTCCTGAATAATTCTTTCCAGGATGCAATTATGCTATCTTTTCCTTTCATAGATGTTCCCCTGCCGATCGTCTGGGTAAAATCCGGAAGCCAGTATTTGGCTATACCATCAATATCATGTTTGGCAATCGCCGCATTGGATGCCGACCGCGATGCTTTGATCTCTGCAACATCCCCGGCATTGCCCTGGGCAAAAGTAAATTGAACTAATAATAAAAAAATGACGACAACAACCTGGTTTTTAAGCATAATGCTAAAATAACTATCTTTTGTAAAATAGAAGAATTACCTATATTGAACACTATAAACTCTTTATCATGCAACCTGAATTTATTACCTATCAAAAATTTAATGATGCCGCTTTAGCGAATGCGCTTGCCGAACATTTAGATGATGCCGGAATTGAATATTATATAGAGGAAGAATCGTCCGGATTTGACCCATCCATGGTGATGAGCAATTCTCCCATTGATTATGTGGTGAAGATAAAAGGAGAAGATTTTGAACAGGTAACTCAGCTCATAAAAGAGGCCGAATCCAATAATATTGAAGGCATAGAAGACGACTATTATCTGTACGAATTCACCGATGAGGAACTGATGGAGATATTGGTTAAAGCAGACGAGTGGAGCGCGCTTGATTACGTGCTCGCGCAGAAAATACTGGCTAAAAGGGGGAAGAGTTTGACTGAAAAAGATATTGTCGCTATTAAACAAAAAAGACTTGAGACCTTAAAAGCTCCGGAACCACCGCAAACTACCTGGATAATTCTTGGATATATATTTGCATTTCTCGGTGGCTTATTGGGCCTGTTTATCGGTTGGCATTTAAAATCTCACAAAAAGACATTGCCGGATGGAGAAAAATTATATGCTTATACCGAACGCGACAGATGGCATGGCAAAGTAATTTTTTATATAGCGATAGTTGGAGTGATAGGCAGCTTCATATATAAAATATGGCCTTATATAAACCATTGATCTGCTATTACCAGACTTAGTCTTTAATTATCTTATTTCAAAATTTCCTTAATATCATCAGCCGACAGCGATTTAATAAAGCTTTCTTCGGTAGTGATCAGTGAGCGGGCCACTTTGAGTTTGCGGTGCTGCAGGGCCAGTATTTTTTCCTCCACCGAATCTTTGGTAATGAATTTATAGATGAACACATTTTTGGTTTGCCCGATGCGGTGTGTGCGGTCAATAGCCTGTTGCTCCACAGCCGGGTTCCACCAGGGATCGAGGATGAACACATAATCTGCTTCGGTCAGGTTCAATCCTACACCACCTGCCTTTATTGATATCAGGAACACTCTTGTCTTCTCATCCTCCTGGAAACGTTTTACTACATCGCCACGGTTTTGCGTACTCCCATCAAGGTAAACATAGGGGATGCCTTTTTCCTCGAAATGGTTCCGGTAAATGGTCAATTGCTTTACAAATTGCGAAAACACCAATACCTTATGCCCGCCATCCAGCACATTGGAAAGCGTATGCACCACATCCTCAAACTTACCTGAGTCGCCTTCATATTCCGCATCGATCATGGACGGGTGATTGGCAATTTGCCGTAGTTTTATCAGCCCCTGCAAAACCTGTATCTGCGTTTTGGCAAAGGTGCCATCCTCCAAACTTTTTAGCAGCTCGTTACGGTATTCTGATTTTACCTTTTCATACACGGTGGACTGCTCATCAGTCATTTTGCAGTAGAACAACGTTTCTGTTTTAGGCGGCAACTCGGTGGCCACCTGCTCCTTGGTGCGGCGCAGCACAAATGGTTTGATCAGCGCCTGCAACTTACGCGCCTTGTCCTCATCCTTCTTTTTTTCGATAGGCGTTACAAATTCATTCTGGAAAAACTGCTGACTGCCCAGCAAGCCCGGGTTGATAAATGACATCTGCGTCCACAGATCGTTCACCGAATTTTCCACAGGTGTACCGCTCAATATCAGCTTAAAACGCGATTTAAGCTCCTTAACCGACTGGTATGATTTGGACGAGGGGTTTTTAATATTCTGGCTTTCATCCAGGATAATATAATCGAAAAAGTAATTTTTGAATAGCTCAATATCTATCCGGGTGATACCGTAGGTAGTGATCACCACATCATAATTGGTAAACACATCCGGCGATTTATAGCGTAGCGTACCCGTGTGCACCATCATGCGCAGTTTAGGCGTAAACTTTTTAGCCTCGTTCAGCCAGTTATAGATCAGCGAGGTGGGCATAATGATGAGCGAAGTGCTCTTGCTTCCGGCCTCTTCGGTTTCCTCTTTATGCTTTTGCAGCAGGGCCAGTGTTTGTATGGTTTTACCCAAACCCATGTCATCCGCCAGGCAGCCGCCAAAGTGATAGTGCTGCAAAAAATGGAACCAGTTGAAGCCTGCCTTTTGGTAGGGGCGTAAACTACCGTTGAAACTATGCGGCAAAGGCACATCACCCATTTCTTCGTAATCGCTCAGTTTTTGCAGCTTGCGGCTCATGGTGATGCTGGCCAGTTCGCCTTCAGCCAGTTCATTTACCAGGCCTATATGATGGCGGCGCAATTTGATGTCAGTATTCCCTTCCGAAAAATGCAGCAGGTTACCATATTGCGAAAACCACTTTTCGGGGATCACCGCGATCTCGCCGTTAGGTAGTGTAAATTCTTTTTTATGGTTAAGGATATGATTCTTTAGCTGGATAAAAGGTATCCGGTACGGACCGAAATACACCACAGCATAAATATCAAACCAGTCATTATTTTCTTTTACTTCAAGGTCTATCTTGCTGCTGCCGAACAGGTAGCGCTTTTGCCCCTCAGGCTGCTCTATCTCAAAGCCTTCTTCCAGCAGCTGGTCATGATGCTGGTTAAGCCATTCAAATATGGAAAATGAGCGGTCTGTATCATCCTCACTGCCCTTTACTTCTAAATTTTGAAATAGGGTGGATACCGTTTGCAAACCCATCTCTTCCAGGGAAGTCAGTTTATTTTTCTCCCAGGCAAGCGAACGCTTAATCCGGTGGAAAAGATAATCATCCCCATTGCGCTCCATCCGCACCGAAACATGCCTGCCATCGCCATAAGGGAAAATATAACCTGCATATTTAAAATAAAGCTGCAGCTGCGAAGTACCACCTTCTACATAAATCGGTTTTAAAACAGGTGTAGCCTCATGTTTTTCTGTATTGATTATAAAACCTTCGGCATACACATTATGCTTTTCTATCAGGGGGGCGACAAATTTTTCAAAGTAAGATTGCTCTGATGAGCGCGGTATGGCGATATAACGCCTGTTTAAAAACGGCACCAGTTTTTTGCCCTCTATCTCCTTATCAAAATAATAAAGGGTATCATCCAGCATCATCCAGGCCGGATGGTTGCAAATGATCTCGGCATTTTTAAACATGAACTCGATACGCATCCCCTGGTATTTGATGGTGGGGAAATACCTGATCTCCGTATCATCGCGTCTGAAATGGAACAATACTGATGCCGGTTCGCCAGCGATCTGCAATTTACGTTCAGCCGGATAACCCTCCTTGCTCATCACATAAATCTGCCGGCCGGGCAACAATCCCAAAGCCTCGGCCATGCGCTTTTCTATTTTAGGGCGGATGGTATCAAAAAGCTGTTCGTTAAATATCTTGCTGAAAAACTCAAACGGGCGGATTGGCTTTTTGTAAAATTTTTTGATGATGTTACCCTGCTCCATCTCCTCCAATATGCGTACCAGTTTAAAGTCGATCTCGTCCAGGTACTGGCTGAATTCTTTAGCGGTATTGGAGAAAAGACGCTGGTAAGTGAGTGAAAATTCGCCGTTTGGGTTGAGCTGAACAATGTGTGGTTCAATTACATACGACAAAAACTCATGCCGGCAAACGGCATAAATGATCTGGCATGGTTTTGAACTGTCGACTCTTAGCATTCCCTGTTTGTAAAAAATTAAGAGAAGCTACATCAACAAAAAAATTCAAACCTAATCAGAATTTGATTTAATTAAAAGGATTTTATGTTAAATAATTGTTAACAATGCATTAGTCATCGGCGAGCTGTTTATTGCGCCACTTCCGGTTTGATCTTGCGATACATGATTTGATTTTTAATGCTTGCACTTCAAAACCGAACGGTTCATGTCCGGTATCGTTACATTAAATCGGTGTAAATAAAACGCAATTGTCTTTATATTAGTAAGTTATATATTTGGAACACGGATTGAAGTAATCAAGCCACTTGAGCGCATATACTTTCCATATCACCCCCTATGACCTCGCCTTACTGGGAATGATATTTACCGGCCTGATTTTTACGCTGTTGTTAGGGTTCACCAAAAAAATCAACCGGGCCGCAAACCGGTTTCTGGCCCTGGCCCTGCTCACGATAATGTTGTGGATGGCCCGGCTATTGGGTATTGACATCCGGTTAGGCGCCTATTTCCCGCGCTGGAGCTGGTTGCCGTTGCAATTTTCGCTGGCAATTGGCCCACTGATCTATTTTTACGTGCTTAAAATAACCCGGCCGGAATATAAATTCCGTTGGAAGGATCTGTTGCATTTCAGCCCATTGTTGTTGGAACAGGGCGTTCTGGTATTAGAGATCAATGAGAGCATAAGGACGGGTGCGGCTACTTATGATACACATGCCTTTCAACACATGAGCCCGGTATTGCACCTGGCGGCGTTTATTTCGGTTATCACCTACTTGTATTGGTCTGTTAGGTTAATAGAACGCTTTTACCAGCGACTGAAATTTAATAATATGAGTGACCGGTACCGATTAGAATTGAGGTGGCTGCATCGCTTACTAATGGGTTTCGGCCTGATCTGGCTATTGTGGATACCTTATACAGCAGTGGGTTATTTTTATTACCATGATCAATTAAGTACCCATGCTTATGATACTTTATACTTCCTTTTGGCGGTAATCTTCATCAGGATCGCGGTCGTATCTTTTTTAAGAGCAGAAGTTGCGGTGCCGGTTCATATTCCTTCTGTTGCCAGGCCAATGCTGCCTGCGGAACTGAAGCAAAAAGGTACCTGGCTGCGAAAAGCCGTAGAAGCCGGCCTGCTTTACCAGGATGCGGAGCTCACCTTAGGCTCACTGGCTGAAAAACTTGACCTGCACCCTCATGAATTATCCCGGATCATTAACCTGGCGCTCAAAAAAAACTTCAATGATTTCATCAATGAATACCGCATCCGTGAGGTGACCCGTAAAATGCAGGACCCGGCTTATGATCGCTTAACCCTTCTGGGTATCGCCCTGGATGCCGGGTTCAATTCCAAATCCACCTTTAACCGCACTTTCAGGCAAATGACCAGGAAAAGCCCCGCAGAATATAAGAATCAGCTAAAAAAAGAGCGCCCAACTTATCATTTGAGACCTTATTCCCATTCTACGGCGGTAATTTCGTACAAGGAAACCACTACAAAGTGGTCATCTGAGAAATTAAACCGCAACTATATGTTTAGAAATTATTTAAAGATCGCCTGGCGCAATATGCTGCACAACAAAGTTTACAGCGCGCTTAATATTGTTGGCCTTGCCGCCGGGATGGCTGTGGCATTGCTTATCGGCTTATGGATATACAGTCAATACACTTATGACCGCTTTCTGCCCGGTTACAACCAATTATACCAGGTAAAACTGAATTTTTATCACAGCGGTGAAATACAAACGCAACAGGGGTCGGCATTGCCTCTGATCGAAGAATTCCGCAAGAACTACCCCGAAGTAAAATATGCCTCGGAAACCGATTGGGGTTCGCAGCATAGCCTTGTTGTTGCCGACAAAAAACTTAGCCCATGGGGCTTAGCGGTAGGTGCCGATTTTTTAAAAATGTTCCCCTACCCATTGCTAAAGGGGAATTTTAACTCGGTCTTTAAAGAGCCCAACTCAATCCTTTTAACTGAATCAGTTGCAAAGGCTTTGTTTGGCGACCAGGACCCGATCAATAAAACCATCAGGATAGATAATAAAAATAATGTTACAGTTACCGGTGTAATGCAGGATGTGCCGGTTAATTCAACTTTACAATTCACCTATCTTTTGCCATACAGTTATTTGGAACAGAGCTACCCGGAAACTAAAAAGGAGCGCACCCACTGGCAAAATTATTCGTACCCCGAATATGTAGAACTGCAGCCGGGAACCAATGCCGAAGCCTTTGAAAGCAAAATAAAAAATATCATTGCCAAACATGATCAGACTACCAAAATTGAGGTGGCTTTGCAACCTGCAAAAAACTGGCGCTTACTTACCGAGTTTAAAAACGGCAAGGCAACAGACGGTTTTATTCAGTATGTGCGCATTTTTGGTATAATAGGCATCCTGGTATTAGTGATCGCCTGCATCAACTTTGTGAACCTATCGACCGCCCGGGCCGAAAAACGTGCGCGCGAAGTGGGCGTGCGTAAATCGATCGGTTCATCGCGGCGAGATCTGATCATCCAATTTTTGAGCGAATCTCTGCTTCTTACTTTTGTGGCGTTTGCGGTATCGATACTGCTTGTTCAGTTGGCACTTCCTTATTTTAATACGATATCATCCGGCAATATCGCGATACCCTACACCAATATAACGTTTTGGGGTGTGATGATAGGTTATGTGTTACTTACCGGCTTATTGGCCGGCAGCCGGCCCGCATTTTATCTTTCTTCCTTTAATCCGGTAAAAGTTTTAAAAGGCACTATTCAATTGGGCAAACGGGCAACACTTCCGCGTAAAATATTGGTTGTGGTGCAATTCACTTGTTCAATTGCCCTCATCATCAGTACCCTGATTATATATCAGCAGATAAAATATGCAAAGGACAGGCCTAAAGGCTATAACGCCGATAGACTGGTAATGAATAATAACAGTGAAGATCTTGCCAAAAATTATAATGCGCTTAAAAACGACCTCCTTCAAAGCGGCCAGGTTGTGAGTGTTACCAGCTCAGGAAGCGGGATGTTATATTACCCGGCCTCGTTCATTATTTCGAACTGGCCAGGCAAAAGGGACGACGAGTCGCTCGAGATAAATGTTAATGCGATTTCGCAGGACTATTTTAAGACCGTTGGGATGACGTTGAAATCCGGCCACGATTTTGCAGGCAATGCAAGTGCAGACACATTAAACATTGTTTTGAATGAGGCTGCCGCGGAAAAACTGCGGTTAAAAGAACCGCTGAACCAACTCATCACGTTCGGATATTCTAAAAGCCCCATGCGCGTTATTGGTGTGGTGAAAAACGCAGTTATCGGGTCGCCATTTTATGTAGCCAGGCCCGCTATTTATGTTTACAATCCTGGTTGGGGAGGAAGTATAATGTACCGGCTGAAACCAAATGTTAATACACAGCAAGCCATTACAAAGATCTCGGCCATATTTAACAGGTATAATCCATCATACCCGTACGATTACCGTTTTGCCGATGACGCCTTTAACGCGACGTTTAAGATAGAAGTATTGGTGGGCACCCTGGCAAGCATCTTCGCCGGGCTGGCTATTTTTATATCATGCCTTGGTTTATTTGGCCTTGCGGCCTATGTGGCGGAGCAACGGAAAAAGGAAATAGGCATCCGAAAAGTTTTGGGTGCATCGGTGTCGCAGGTTTGGGTTTTGTTATCGGCCGATTTTATATTGCTCGTTATTGCCAGTTGTGTGATCGCATCGCCGGTTGCCTTTTACTTTTTACACGGATGGTTGCAAAAGTTTGATTACCGGGTTACCATAGGCCCGGGAGCGTTCTTGCTTTCGGCAGCCGTGGCCATTATCATTACCATATTTACAGTAAGTTTCCAGGCTATCCGGAGCGCATTAACCAACCCGGTAAAGAGCCTGAGGAGTGAATGATCTGGCAAATTTCCAAAAGAGCTTAGGTCTGTAAACGTGAGACCTTGAGATTTAGTTGAACACGATGTGGTGCGTTCCGGGGTGAGATACGGAACGCATTTTTTATATAAGGAAAGTATGGGGGGTTAGCATAAATGCGCGTCATATTGTTCAGAAAACTTAATAATGACGCTATGACAATGGCCTATAATTACCGCCAGGCCAACTCCCGTGCCAGCAGCTTATTATAAATGTTGTAGTTTTCTTCGTCATAACAAACAAATAACACCTTTTCAATCTGGAAGTCTGTCAACAGGAATTCTTCTACCGCAGTGATGGCAATTTCGGCAGCTTTATCTTTGGGGAAACGATATATGCCAGTACTGATATTAGGGAAAGCGATGGTTTTTACCCCATGCTCCACAGCCACTTCAAGACTGTGGCGATAGGCATTGGCAAGCAATCGTTCGGCATCGGAGTTATTATTGTTCCATACAGGGCCTACAGCATGTATCACATATTTTGATGGCATCCGACCCGCGGTGGTAATTACCGCTTCGCCAACAGGGCAACCGCCTTGTTTATCTTTTATGCCGATACATTGTTCCAGTATATCCTTGCCGCCTGCGCGGTGTATAGCACCATCTACTCCGCTACCGCCCAATAGCGAAGTGTTTGCCGCGTTAACTATGGCATCAACCTGTATTCTGGTGATATCTGCCCATATTAGTTCAATTATTGCATCCATCATATAGTGTTAACTAAACACCATCTGATTTTGTTTGAGAAAAAAATGAAATTTTTAAATATCCATTTCACCACTGAAAACCTGTGCAGCAGGCCCTTCCAGGAAGATGTTTTTAAAGTTTTTTCCATCACTTTCAAAACGGATATTCAGGTCGCCGCCAAGCACTTTTATAGGGGTATTCAACCGGCCGGTTTGGTGATTATGTTTAGCCATAGCCAACGCTACCGCTGTAACACCCGTGCCACAGGCATAGGTTTCGTCCTCTACTCCGCGCTCAAAGGTGCGCACAAAGTAGCCGCCATTCAAAGGCTCCACAAAATTCACGTTGATGCCTTTTGCCTTGTAAGTATTATTATTCCGAATGGCATGGCCCTCGGAATAAACGTCTTTGTTTTTAAGCCCGGTGGTCAATTCAATATAATGCGGTGAGCCGGTATTCAGTACATACGCATCGCCATCCCTGCTGATCTCATTTACATCGATCATCTGCAGGCTCACCCAATCGCCGCTTTCTGAAATTTTGGCATGATGTGGCCCGTCTACTGCCAAAAAATCTGTCTCGTTTTTAATTATTCCCAAGTATTTTGCAAAAGCGACAATGCAGCGGCCACCGTTACCGCACATGCTGCTGGGCTGGCCATCGGCATTGTAGTAAACCATCTCGAAATCAAAGCCTTCCTTATCCTGCAAAAACATCATACCATCGCCGCCAATGCCAAATCTGCGGTCGCAAATCCGGGCAATAAGCTTCGGATAATGGTGATTTACCACATTTTCCCGGTTATCAACCAAAATAAAATCGTTGCCGGCGCCCTGGTATTTATAGAATTTAATTTTCACCTGATCCTGTCTAATTATTCAGTAATTTTACGTTAAAGCAATAAGTCCTAACAAAATTTAATCCTGCTGGAATAAAATTTAACAAATTTTAACAAAAATACGGATAACTTATCATTGCATATACCGTCTATATGGTATTAAATTTGACACTGCTAAGTGTAATAAATTAATCATAGAAAAAATAAATTGAATAATAATATGAAATCCTCAATGGGTTATTGCTAAAAAATACTTTAGCATACCTCATGATAATTTCACGAACCATTAAAAAACAGATCAGAGAAAATGAAAAAGTTTGGTTTAACTGTACTAACCGCCTTTTTGGGCGGCGCTTTGGCCTTAGGTGTATACAAAGTTGTTGAGAACAAGTATACCAGCGGCATGAGCCTTGAAGAAAAGCAAAAAGTTTATTTTGCAAACAACCCTTTACCCTCATCCAGCATGTCATCAGCCGGCGAGGTTGATTTTACTACAGCTGCGGCAGAAGTAACCCCCGCGGTTGTTTATATCCGCACTACTTATGCCAGCCAGGATAACGGCGGCCAGGACCAGATGCAGCAATTATTTGGCGATATGTTCGGTCAACGCATAGTACCACAAGGCCCGCAAATGGCTTCAGGTTCTGGTGTGATCATTTCGCCTGATGGATTTATCGTTACCAATAATCACGTAGTTGAAAAAGCGGAGAAAATCGAGATCGTTACCAACGATCACCGTCATTTTACTGCTAAAGTGATCGGCACCGACCCTAATACAGACCTTGCCCTGATCAAGATCAGCGCAACCAATTTACCTATCGTAAAAATGGGCAACTCAGATGCAGTTCGGGTAGGCGAATGGGTATTGGCCGTAGGCAACCCTTTTAAATTAACGTCAACCGTTACAGCGGGTATTGTAAGCGCTAAAGGCCGTGGTATCGGTATTATCGGCAGCCAGGACCAGGATCAAGGGCAGGATAATCCATTTGGCCGCATGCGCCCGCAGCAACAGCAACAAAGAAGATTAAATACCGGTATTGAGTCGTTTATACAAACCGATGCTGCTATTAATCCCGGCAACAGCGGCGGCGCTTTGGTAAACACCAAAGGTGAATTAATTGGTATAAACTCAGCCATTGCTTCACACACCGGCTCATATGAGGGATATGGTTTTGCCATCCCGATCAACCTGGCTAAAAAGGTTTTGAATGATATTGAAAAATTTGGCGCCGTTAAGCGTGGTTACCTGGGCGTAACCTTTAAAGAGCTTGACCAGGACCAGGCCGAAGCATTGCACATCGATAAAACCGTAGGTTTATATGTTGACGAAGTTTCCCCAGGAAGCGGCGCCGCACAGGCCGGTTTGCAAAAAGGCGATATCATCACCAAAGTTGAAGGTAAACCTGTTTACGAATCATCTGATCTGCAGGAGCCTGTAGCCCGTTTACAGCCAGGCGATAAGATCGCGCTTACTGTATCCCGCGGTAATGATGAAAAAAAATTCAGCGTTACTTTAAAAGCGGATGCAGGAAACTTAGGCAAGCGTACTGCTGCTAATTCAAAATCGGCCGAAGAAATGTACAACAAGTTGGGTGCAAGCTTTAAACCACTTACCCAGGCACAAAAAGCTAAATTCCATGTTAACTCTGGTGTAGTAGTAACCCAGGTTCGTCCGGGCTTATTATTTGATGATACGCAGATCCCTGTTGGATCAGTGATCACCAGCATCAACAAGCAACCGGTTAACAGCACAGAGGATATCAGCAAAGCGATAACCAGCCTGAAGAACGGCAACCTTATCATTACAGGCTACTATCCTGACGGAACCAGCTTTAGCAATATGTTCCAGCAAGGGGGCGGAGAATAATATAACTGTGATTAATAAAAACAAGGAGCCCGGCCGCAAGCCGGGTTTTTTGTTTGTCTGAACCCTGATCAATCGGTGTAATCGCTTTTAAATAATCAGTGTAATCCTAAAATACTATTTTTGCACCATGACGATATGTGCCGGGCTCGACTTTAATTTTTTGGAGCAGGATCTTGTTTTATTACCCCAGAAAGCCATTTACTGGAAACAACAAAAGGCGCTGGTTGCTGCGGATGTGCATATGGGCAAAGTAGGGCATTTCCGCAAAGCGGGTATCGCCGTGCCGAGGGATATGGAGCAAAGCGACCTTGCTGTATTATCCGATTTGATTTTTGAGCACAAGCCGGAAAAGCTCATTTTTTTGGGCGACCTGTTCCACAGCGATATGAATGCTGATTGGGAATGGTTCAGGCTGTGGCGGCAGCAGTTTACCAAACTTGAGATCATATTGATACGCGGTAATCACGACATCATTCACGATAAATACTATCACGAACTGAATGTTGCCTTGCATGATGAACTGCAGATCGGGCCCTTTCGGATGCTGCACCATCCCTTAAGTGATGAGGTTCTTAAAAATGCAGGCCCCTATGTTTTTTGCGGGCACATACATCCGGGAGTGTTGCTGTCGGGCAGGGGAAGGCAGAGTTTGACCATTCCATGCTTTGCCTTCGGCGATAAACAGGTTGTATTGCCCTCCTTCGGCAGGTTTACGGGCCGGGTGGCTATCCGGCGTCAAAAAAACGATCGCATATTCGGCGTATTGAAAGACAAAGTGATCGCAATTGGTTAATGCTTGCTTAAATATTCATTTACATATACAGGCACTTCCCGCAATTGTATATCACGTGCTATGATCTTCCAATTGCCATCCACCAAACAATAAGTGGGTATTTGGCTAACTGCCCAGTTTGCCGCGTTTTGTGAATCATTCCCCTTAAGGTCCGAAACCTGCGCCCAGGTCATATTATCTTCTTTAATGGCGCCCGTCCACCAATCCGCTTTTGAGTCGATGGAAACACTTAATATGCCAAAGTCATTTGCCTTAAACTCTTTAAGCAGGCTTTGCATGCTCTGATGATTTAGCCGGCTTACCTGGTTCACAGCACGCCAAAAATCGATCAGTATCACCTTCTTCTTTATCGATGCCGGATCAAACGGTTTTCCATCCGGCGTTTTACCCACAATAACCGGGCTCTGCGCTCCGGGGATCAGTTTCACCAGGTGGCTCAGTTTTTCGCCAATTTCCTTACCTTCTACGCTATTCTTTGCCTCGGCGCTAAAGGTCTTATACATCTCATAATATTTGGCAGGTTCGGCATCATAAGCCATCCTGCTCATCAAGTGCGCCGAAATAGAGCTTTGGGGATATTGCTTTAAAAATTGCTGATATGCATCAAACTGTGCTGCTTCATTGGGCGCTCCTGCAGATGTTTGATTGTTCAGCGTATTGTAGGCTGATAAGTCGTTCTGTATTTTGGATGACGAAGTGATCTTTGGATATTTAAACAGCTTCCCTGCTTCCGTGGCAACCGTATATTTACCATCTTCCAGGTAAACTTCAAAATGCCGGTCATGGCTGCTTTTATCGGCATCATCTATGACATCCATCGTATAATAACCGGCTTCGGGCAATATACCACCGGTCTGAAATTTTTCATCCTTAATGTTTACGCCATATAGGGTACTATCTCTCTGATTTTTAATAACAACGGTGCCACTTTTTACACCGGGGGTAGTTCCGGTAAATTCAACATGAGCTACTTTATTACAACCTGCCCACAGAATAAGCAACGCTAAAAATGGGAAATATTTCATATCGGGATAGATCGGAATAAGGTTTGCCGAATATAATCTTTAGCTATTAAGTACCAAAGGTTTAAATGTAATTTTAGAATGTTTCTAAATAGCGCTTTGTCGGTCAATATCAGGAAACCATTTATATCTTTTGGTATTTAATAAATACTTTTGCCTGACAAATCTATTTTATAATGAGCGAATTTAAACAAACCTTTAACTCATCGCTGGGCAAAAAGCTGATCATGGCTTTAACAGGCTTGTTTTTGTGTACTTTTTTGATAGTGCACCTGGGTGGCAACCTTTTATTATTCAAGCACGATGACGGTTTCGGGTTTAATGTGTATGCCAATTTTTTGACACACTTTCCCCCGATTGAGGTAATAGCCTACTTCCTGTACCTCTCGATATTGGTGCACGCGGTATATGCACTTGTGCTAACATTGAAAAACCGCAGGTCCCGCCCGGTAGGTTATGCTGTTCAACCCAAATCAGATGCTTCATGGTCGTCCAAAAACATGGGTCTGCTCGGTTCGATATTGTTTCTTTTCATCGTGATCCACATGAGCGATTTTTGGTTCAGCTATAAATACAGCGACCGGTTAGGGTACAAGGAATACCGCACTGATCTGTCATCGGGTATAACCACTTCAGCAGATTTTACACCAACCTCACCCAAGTTTGAAAATTCCATATCGACAGAAAACAATACGGAAATAGTAAGGGTGAAGGATCTGCATGCACGCGTAGCGCTTACCTTCAGCAATATCTGGTATGTGATATTTTATGTGATCGCGATGGGTGCTGTAGCCTTCCACTTATTGCATGGTTTCCAGAGCGCTTTCCGCACGCTGGGATGGGTGCATCGAAAGTATACGCCAATTGTTGAATTTATTGGCACCTGGTTTTTCGCGGTGATAATTCCACTGGGTTTTGCGGCTATGCCGGTGGTGTATTATTGGTTATATCATCTTGCAAAGAGTTGATCATTTAGTCCGGAAGTCGGAAAGACCGAAAGTCCGGAAGACTAAGATTGGTTAGAGTTTAGAATTTAGAGATTAGAATTTCACCATATGAATTTAGATGCTAAAATTCCAAAAGGCCCATTAGCCGAAAAATGGAGTACGCATAAGTTTAACCTGAAGCTGGTTAACCCGGCCAACAAGCGTAAGTACGATGTGATCGTAGTGGGGACAGGGTTGGCAGGCGCTTCGGCGGCGGCTTCACTGGCCGAGCTGGGTTACAATGTAAAGTCGTTCTGTTTCCAGGATAGCCCCCGTCGTGCGCATTCTATAGCTGCGCAGGGTGGCATCAACGCGGCAAAAAATTATCAGAACGATGGCGACAGCGTTTACCGTCTTTTCTACGATACTATAAAGGGCGGTGATTACCGCGCCCGCGAAGGAAATGTATATCGCCTGGCACAAGTATCAGTCAACATTATCGACCAATGCGTGGCACAGGGTGTTCCTTTCGCCCGCGAGTATGGCGGTTTATTAGATAACCGCTCATTTGGTGGGTCACAGGTATCCCGTACATTTTACGCCCGCGGCCAAACCGGTCAGCAATTATTGTTAGGCGCTTATTCGGCTTTGAACCGCCAGATCGCTGCCGGCAAGGTGAAAATGTATACCCGAACCGAAATGCTGGATGTCGTATTAATTGATGGCAAAGCGCAGGGTATTGTTACCCGTAATTTGGAGTCAGGTAAAATAGAAACCCATTCGGGCCATGCTGTTTTGTTGGCTACGGGTGGTTACGGCAACGTATTCTATTTGTCGACCAACGCTATGGGCTGTAACGTTACCGCGGCCTGGAGGGCGCACAAACGCGGGGCGTTTTTCAGCAATCCATGTTATACGCAAATTCACCCAACCTGTATACCTGTATCCGGCGATCATCAGTCTAAATTGACCCTGATGTCGGAGTCTTTACGTAATGATGGCCGCGTTTGGGCGCCAAAAACAGTAGAGCTTGCACAAAAATTACGCAAGGGCGAATTGAAAGTAACCGATCTGAAGGAAGAAGACAGGGATTACTTCCTGGAACGTAAATATCCGGCATTCGGTAACCTGGTGCCGCGTGATGTGGCATCCCGTAATGGTAAAGAAATGGTTGACGAGGGCCGTGGCGTAGGCGCTACAGGTTTCGCGGTTTTCCTTGATTTTGCCGAGGCGATTTCCCGTTTGGGTGAAGATGCGGTAAGAGCCAAATATGGTAACCTGTTTGACATGTACTACCAGATCACGGACGAAAACCCATATAAGGTGCCGATGCGGATCTATCCTGCGGTGCACTATACCATGGGCGGCCTTTGGGTTGATTATAACCTGATGACCAACGTACCGGGATTATATTGTTTGGGTGAGGCTAATTTCTCGGATCACGGTGCAAACCGTTTAGGTGCTTCTGCTTTGATGCAGGGCTTAGCCGACGGCTACTTTGTGATCCCTTATACTCTGGGTGATTACCTGGCTACGCTGGGTCCAAAACCGATCGATATTAAACACCAGGCTTTCGAACAAACCAAGAAGGATGTAGAGGACCGTATCAAAACATTGCTTTCGTTAAGGGGCACCAAAACCGTGGATGAATATCACCGCGAGCTTGGCCATATCATGTGGGAATATTGCGGTATGGCACGTAATGAAGAAGGGTTGAAAAAAGCTAAAGGTTTGATACAAACCTTGCGTGCTGATTTCTGGAAAAACGCCATCGTATTAGGCGAGAATGAAGAAGTAAATCAGTCACTGGAAAAAGCCGGCCGTGTGGCCGACTTCCTGGAGCTGGGCGAACTAATGGTTGACGATGCGCTGATGCGCCGTGAATCATGCGGTGGTCATTTTAGGATAGAATCACAAACACCGGAAGGTGAAGCGCTTCGCGATGATGATCACTTCGCGTTCGTATCCGCCTGGGAATATAAAGGCGATAATCAGCCCGAAGAATTGCATAAGGAAGTGCTTGAATTTGAAAATGTACATTTAACACAGAGGAGTTATAAGTAAGATGCTTTCATCTAAATAAACATGTTGCTTAACAACCCTGTATTGATCAAGTTATTAAAGCAAGCCTATTCAGCCGAAAAAGCTGCGGCGTTTGCTTACCAGGGTCATGCAGGCGCAGTGAAGGATTTAGAGGAAAAGAAAGCGATCAGGCAAATTGAGATAGACGAATGGAATCACAGGGCAGAGGTATTAAAAATGATGAACCAATACCAGGTGCCCGTTCCAAAATGGTACGAGCTTAAGTATTATTTCATCGGCAAAGCAATCAGCGCGAGCTGTTATCTGATCGGTTGGTTTATGCCCTTCTATTTTGCAGGGAACCTGGAGAGCGGCAATGTGTGTGAATATGTCAGGATGAAAAGGCTTTTCAACGCATTGAATATAATAGAGCACGACGAGATTTTATACGAAATGAGCCTGAAGGAAAAGGAACATGAAGTATATTTTTATCAGCAAATAAAAGATAATAAATGGCTGCCTTTTTTTGAGAAAGTGTTTTCATGGGGTAGCAATAAGAGAAAGAACGATATCGATTTAGAAAAGGGATTTAAAATAGAAAATACAAATGCGTATTGTGAACATTACGGAGAAAAATAAGTGGTTTTCCGCATAAAAAGTAACGATACATCAAATTTATCAATTCAATATTCCAACTATGGAACATAATAATATGAACCTGACGCTGAAAGTATGGCGCCAGAAAAATGCACAAACAGCGGGAAAATTTGTAACCTATAAGGCTGAGAATATTTCGCCTGATATGTCATTTCTTGAAATGCTGGATGTAGTGAATGAAAGCCTGGTACACACGGGTGAAGATCCTATATATTTTGATCATGATTGCCGCGAGGGTATTTGCGGGATGTGCTCCTTATATATAAATGGTCACCCGCACGGGCCAAAACGCGCCATCACGACTTGCCAGCTGCACATGCGTACTTTCCACGATGGGCAAACAATCACCATTGAGCCATGGCGCGCAGCACCGTTTCCAGTTATTAAGGACCTGGCGGTTGATCGTTCAGCCTTCGACCGGATACAGCAGGCCGGTGGATATGTATCAGTAAATACCGGTGGTGTTCCTGACGCCAACGAAATAGCTATACCCAAAGTTATCGCCGATGAAGCTTTCAACTCGGCTACCTGTATCGGTTGCGGGGCTTGTGTGGCTGCCTGTAAAAACGCTTCGGCTATGCTGTTCGTATCGGCCAAAATATCTCAGTTTGCGTTGATGCCTCAGGGTCAGCCTGAGCGTTATCGCCGTGCGCAATCTATGGTAGCGCAAATGGACGAAGAAGGCTTTGGCAACTGTACCAACACCGGCGCTTGCGAAGCCGAATGCCCTAAGGAGATCAGCTTAACAAACATCTCCCGCATGAACAATGATTACTTCAGCGCCAAACTATTCAGGCAGGAAGAGATCCAGGAACATGCATCGGGGGAATAAATATTATTCTTTTCGAATTTTTAAACGGCTTAAGAAATTTCTTAAGCCGTTTTTGTTTTATAATCATTTATAAATAATGATGTTTTCGTATAAATTATACTGCTTTAAAGTTGTTTTGATAAAAAAATAATATATTTAGATAGATTTTTATGTAAATTTCTCAAAAACTATTTGTTTTTATGACGAAATACTTCATAAATTACAATCATTAAGAAATATCTGATCAATTAATATCATTTCGGGTGCATAATTATGGAGGAATCAGGTTATTTTAATCAATATAGTCCCATAAGTGGTGTTTGGGATGAGATGTATGGGGTTGATAGTATCCGGGATCATTACAGCAAAATAATAGATTACCTGTCTAAAGAATCAGCCGAAGACCTGACTAGAAAGGAAGAATTGGCCAAAAGGCTTTTTATGAGCCAGGGCATCACCTTTACCGTGTACAGCAGCGGCGAGGGTATCGAAAAGATTTTTCCCTTTGATATTATCCCGCGCATTATTACCGCAGCCGAATGGGCGTTCGTAGAGAAAGGCATCAAGCAACGTCTTAATGCCCTCAATCTGTTCCTGAAAGACGTTTATAATAACCAGTTCATCGTAAAGGATGGCATTGTTCCTATCGATATTATTTATTCCTGTCCTCATTTTTTACGCGAGATGTATCAGTTGCAGGTGCCTTACGATATCTATGTGCACATTGCCGGTATCGACCTGATCCGCGATCATGATGGCACATTCTACGTATTGGAAGATAACCTGCGCACCCCATCCGGCGTGAGCTATATGCTGGAGAACCGCGAGATCACCAAACGCCTTTTTCCCGACCTGATGCCGCAATGCGGTGTTCGCAGTGTGACGGAATATCCTACCATCTTATATAAAAACCTGCTGTCACTTTCTCCGCGGCAGATCAGCAATCCTACTATCGTGCTGTTAAGCCCGGGGATTTACAACTCAGCCTATTTTGAGCATACTACGCTTGCCCGGTTAATGGGTGTCGAATTGGTTGAAGGGCGCGACCTGGTCGTGAAAAATCAAAAGGTATATATGAAAACCACCACCGGCCTGCAGCAGGTTGATGTGATATATCGCCGGGTGGATGATGAATATTTAGACCCATTGGTATTTAACCCATCGAGTATATTGGGCGTAGCCGGTATTATGGGCGCATACCGCAAAGGCAACGTGGCCATCGTAAATGCTATCGGCAACGGTGTGGCTGATGATAAAGCGGTATATGTTTACGTGCCCGAAATGATCAAATATTATCTGAATGAAGAGCCTATACTGAAAAATGTACCGACCTACCAGCTGGGTAATATAGAGGAACGCAAGCACGTATTTGCCAACATTAATACTATGGTGGTGAAAAAAACCAACGGAAGTGGCGGCTATGGCATGCTGATGGGCCATGCGTCAACCGAAGAAGAAATCGACGATTATAAGAAGGAGATCCTTAAAGATCCACGCAATTTCATCGCACAGCCCACTATAAGCCTGTCAGCTGCCCCATGTTATATTCAAGGCGTATTGCAGCCCCGCCGTATCGATCTGCGCCCTTACGCCCTCTGCGGGCCCGACGGTATACAGATCGTTCCGGGTGGATTAACCAGGGTGGCGCTTAAAGAAGGTTCGCTGGTGGTGAACAGTTCGCAGGGTGGTGGCAGCAAGGATACCTGGGTATTGGCTGAAGAAGGCAAAAAAGAAAGGGTGAAGGCGAAAGCAAAAGAACCTGAGATCAAAAAACCAAATCCGAAATCGAAGATCCGGGTTCCGAAAAAGTAAAATATGTTAAGCAGGGTAGCAGCAAGTTTGTATTGGTTAAGCCGTTATGTAGAGCGCAGCGATGGTATTTTGCGTATGCTCAAAATAAATTACGCCTCATCTCAGGATGCTGTGCAGGGTTTTACCTGGGAACCGGTGATCCGGATATTTTCGGGCCAGAACGAAGAGAGCGAAAAGTTAGGCAACAATAGCCGCGCGGTTATCCGTTATATGGTGACTGGTAAGGATAATCCTAACTCCATCTTAAACATCATCACACTGGCCCGCGAAAACGCCCGTGGGGTACAGGAGCATATCACCAAAGATCTCTGGCAGTGCCTCAACGAATATTACCACACCGTAAAAGATAATAAGCTGGAAAATATGCTTAAACGGGAAGATCCCATAAGCGTGCTAGATATCCTGATCAAACAAGTAATGCTCTACTATGGTACCGTTGAAATTACGATGGAGCGCGGCGAGGGGCGAAGTTTTATGAACATCGGCAAATACCTGGAGCGGGGCATACAATCGGTGGATATATTGGATACCAAATTTGGTTCTGTTGATGATGACCCCGATCTGTTGACGGACACCACTTATTGGAAGCACCTGTTGTTATCTTTAGGCGGATACGAGATCTACCTAAAAACTTACCGCGAAGGTTTTGAAGCAGGTAATGTACTGGAACAGGTAGTATTGAATAATGATTTCCCCCGCTCGGTGATCTATGCTGTGAATCATATACAGCGCTATTTTGAGCGATTAAAAAACGATAGTAATATCGATCACTTCAGGGAGTTGTCTTTCTATATCGGACGGTTGCAGAGCCATATCACCTACAGTTCTGTTAAGAGTATTGAGGACGAAGGACTGCATTTATTTTTAACCCAGATACGGAGCGAGCTTTTTGGGATCGGCAACGCGCTCAACAACCATTATTTTGCAAACTCCTAAACTTATTTATATCGTCTATTATGCCTGAATTTAAAATACAACATATTACCAAATACACCTACCCAAGTGCGGTGCGCGACAGCGCCAACCAGATCATCTTGTTCCCCATTAAGGACGAATATCAGGATGTAGTAAGGCAGGAGCTCACTATTACAGGCGACCCGGTAATTGATACCTATATTGATTATTACGGTAACGAGGTGGGTAGTTTTACCTACAGCGAACCGCATACCTCGCTCATTATCAGCTCAAAATTATTGGTCAATACACACCACCGCCCTTTGCCAGGCAATGATATTTTTCCGTCACAGCAATGGGAAGACCTGAAACGACTGCAATTTATGGTGCCCTATATTGATTTTTTGAAACAAGAATATTTTGAAGGTTTTGATGAGTTGATGGAACTGGTAAAAGCCGAAAAATCAAAAGATGATACCCCTTACCAGGTAGCCCTGCGTTTCTGCCGTTATGTATATGATAATTTTCAATACATCAAGGGCGTTACCACGGTTGAAACCACGCTGGATGAGATATGGAAATTGAAAGCCGGTGTTTGCCAGGATTTCGCACATATTTTAACCTTGATGCTTCGCCTGGTACATATTCCGGCAAGGTATGTGAGCGGTTACATTTGTACCAATCGCAGTACCGCTATGCGCGGCGAAGGTGCAACCCACGCCTGGGCCGAGGCCTATATCCCTGATTATGGCTGGCTGGGTATCGACCCAACTAATAATTGCATCGCTAATGATACCCATATCCGTTTAGCCGTAGGCCGCAATTTTTCCGACTGCTCGCCGGTAAAGGGTATTTATAAAGGTGCTTCGGAACACCTACTGGAAGTGGCTGTATCCGTTGGTGAGGACGATTCGCCAGCCCATCATGCAGGAACATCCGAAGTCATAGAATTCAAACCGGTAAACGAAGCTGCTAAAAACAGTTACCAGCGCTATATGGAAATGATGCAGCAACAACAGCAGCAACAATAATATTTAAGTCTTTTTAACTGCAGCTATCAAGCTATCTATAGTTGTCGGTTTATCAAAGGCTTTAACCAACTTGCCCTTGTGATCATATATGGCTATATATGGCGTGGTGGATACCTGGTAATATTTCTGAACCACATAAGTACGCCCTTCCGTCCCCACCGTAATATTGGGGAACTTAGCCAAATTGAAATCACGGTAAAAGCCTTTTAATGCCCTTAACATAGATGGTTCAATAAAAGTGACCATCACGATCTGAATGTTGCCAAACTTTTTCATTTTTGGCTTCATCTCATACATCAGGTGCTGGCAATGGCTGCAGTCCGGGGCAAAATAAATGATCATCACCGCCCTGTTCTTCTTCAGGTCAGCAGGCGTAAACCAGGTGCTGTCCTGTTTTAATATATGGAATGGTGGTATTTTCTCTATGTCGGGTTTATTCTGTGCCTGTGTGCATCCGGCAATTATGATCAGGCTAAAAAGTAAAAATATATTCTTCATTCTGGTTATAAATGTACTCATTCTGTATAATTTTTACGCTTCCAGTAGTTCGATCTGCCAGGCGATATGCTCTTCTGTTATGGGATATAACGCGTTATGGCGGATGGTATGATAAACAGCCTCAAATAATTGGATATAGTCCCCTTTCTTTGTTTCAATATATTCATTTTCTGTATTGCCATTCAGTCCAATGGTTACCAATCTACCCCTACTTCCTGGTCCCTCCAAACCATATATAGATTCAGTGGGCAACATTGATTTTTGTAGTTGCAACTCCTGCAAATCACACCTTTTTTTCACATAACTACCTAATGTACCATGTAAGACAAATGCTGGTAATTGTGCTGCTATAAGCAACCCCGATGTGATATACACATTTAACTGGTGCGGATAAGGTAAATGAAAGTTGAAATAGTCTACAACTTCAGATCCTTCCCGATGGGTAGCAGTAGTTTTTTTGAAGGATAACGGTCTCCCAAAAATACTGATCACCTGGTCTATCAAATGCGGGCCCAGGTCATATACCAAACCATTTGCCGCAGCGCTTTTAGTCTCCTTAAATGTTTTTGGGCTTAATGTTGGTTTATATCGATCAAACCTGAAATGAACTTCTATCAATTCGCCTAATCTGCCGCTTTCAATAATTTCTTTTACTGATAAAAAATCACTGTCCCAGCGCCGGTTTTGATACACCATTACGTGCTTATTCATTTTTCTGCCCAGGTCGTATAACAGCTTTACCTGTTTGGTGGTAACCGCAGCGGGCTTTTCTATTAATACATGTTTACCTGCAGCTAATGCCTGCATAGCAAAGTCAAAATGAGTATAGTTGGGGGTATTGACAATAGCAAGTTCTATTTCATCATCAGCTAATAGTTCATCAACACTGTTATAACTGGTAATATTTGGATATTGTAAAACTGCTTTTTTATCATGCCTTTCAACCACTGCTTTCAATTCAAACCCGGGATGTACGCTGATAAACGGTGCATGAAATACACGCCCCGACATTCCGTAAGCCATTAATCCGGTTTTGATAAGGTTCGACATAAATTATAGTTTTTTTATAAACCCAACTGGGCCGATATATGCAGCATTCTTTCAATCGGTTTTACCGCTTTTTCAATAATATGTTGCGGTAAAGTTATCTCTGGCATTTCATTTTTTATACACAGGTATAATTTTTCCAATGTATTTCTTTTCATATGCGGGCAATCGTTGCAGGCACAATTATTATTTGGTGGCGCCGGAATAAATACTTTATCCGGGTTTTCCTTTTGCATCTGGTGAATAATACCTGCTTCTGTAGCAACTATAAATTCTTTTTCAGGATGATTTGTCGCATATTTTAATATCCCTGTTGTCGACCCAATATAATCCGCCATCTTCAATATAACTTCCTCACATTCAGGATGAGCAAGCAATTTAGCCCCGGGATGTCTTTCTTTTAATTTGGTTATCTTCTCTCTCGAAAATATCTCGTGAACCATACAGGCTCCGTTCCATAAAACTAAATCCCTTCCTGTTTTCTTTGCTACATAAGCTCCTAAATTTTTATCCGGCCCAAATATGATCTTTTGCTCTTTTGGCAGGCTTTCAACAATTTGTATCGCATTGCTTGATGTGCAAACGATATCGCTCATGGCTTTCAGTTCAGCTGTACAATTCACATAAGTGATCACCAAATGGTCAGGATAGGCCTCTTTAAATTTCCTGAACAAATGTGGCGGACAACTGTCTGCTAATGAGCATCCTGCCTTCAAGTCGGGTAAAAGGACCTTTTTGTTTGGAGATAATATCTTTGCTGTTTCGGCCATAAAGTGTACACCGGCAAACACGATAATATCGGCATCAGTTTTGGCTGCCTGTTGGGATAACCCCAGGCTGTCGCCAATATAATCCGCAATATCCTGAATATCGGGTTCCTGGTAATAATGAGCCAAAATAACTGCATTCTTTTCCTTTTTTAACTTTTCTATTTCCGCAAAAAGATCAAGCGTCGGATCTATTTCTTCCTCCACAAAACCTTTCAAATTTATTTCCTCTAAGGTATCCATTTCAACATTTCAATTAATAACAATTAGTTTTATATATAAAAAGAACCTATTGTTATTGGTGTGTTAGTTATGTTTAAAAGTAGTGATACAAAGCATATGAAAGATTAGTTTTAACCTTTTATCCACATTTTACCGCTATTATTTATAGTATATTTAATTGATTTAAAGATGAGTACAATAACCGTTATTTTCTTTTAAAACTTTTTTGTTGATAGTTTGCTTGCTTGATAAATGTTAGTTATGACAATAATCTGGCGCAAAAGTAGCTCAAAGATTATTGATATTGCAGTCACAAATCAGGGTTATCAACGTCTTAGATATTTGTTAGTTTTTTACTTACACAAAATTAACATCTTTTAAAGCTCTTGTTAACACAAGTAGTACTTTTACACAACTTCTACATCAACATGACAAGAACAGCGGATTTTCTGGTAATAGGCTCTGGTATCGCCGGATTAAGTTTTGCACTTAAGGCCGCAAAACATGGTAAAGTACTGATAGTTACAAAGTCGAACGAGGATGAATCCAACACTAAGTATGCGCAGGGGGGTGTTGCGGTGGTTGTGGATAAAAAAGAGGATTCTTTTGAAAAGCATATCGAAGACACTTTAATTGCCGGTGATGACCTTTGTGATAAAGAAGTAGTGAAGATCGTAGTGCAGGAAGGTCCGGAAAGAATTCGTGAAATTATTGACTACGGAACCAATTTTGATAAGACTAACGAGGGTATGTATGACCTGGCCAAAGAAGGCGGCCATTCCGAATTCAGGGTGCTACATTATAAGGATATCACCGGTTGGGAAATAGAACGTGCACTGTTGGATCAGATACATCTTAACCCGAATATTACCATTTTAACCCACTATTTCGCGGTCGACCTGATCACCCAGCACCATTTAGGAAAGTTTGTAGATAAGTCGAGCGATGATATCACCTGCTATGGCATATATGCGTTGAATACTCTAAATGGACATGTAGAAAAAATATTATCCAAAGTAACCGTAATGGCATCAGGTGGTGCGGGGCATATTTATTCAATTACTACCAATCCAACTATAGCTACCGGCGATGGCGTGGCCATGGTCTATCGCGCTAAAGGTAAAGTGCGTAATATGGAGTTTATCCAGTTCCATCCGACAGCGCTGTATAATCCGGGTGAATATCCGTCATTCCTGATCTCCGAAGCGGTACGTGGTTTTGGCGGGATATTAAAACGCACCAACGGAGAAGAGTTTATGCAGGAGTATGATGAACGCAGATCATTGGCGCCGAGAGATATTGTTGCAAGAGCTATAGATGCCGAGATAAAAAAATCCGGTGAAGATTATGTATATCTTGATATTCGTCACCGCAAGAAGAAAGATATCCTGGCTCATTTCCCAAATATTTATGCCAAATGCCTGGAGATCGGTATTGATATGACCAGGGATATGATTCCGGTGGCTCCTGCTTGTCATTATATGTGCGGTGGTGTTCTGGTAGATCATTCAGGTAGGTCGTCCATTATGAACTTATACGCCTGCGGGGAGTGTTCATCAACAGGATTGCATGGCGCTAACAGGTTGGCGTCAAACTCTTTATTGGAGGCGCTGGTATTCGCTCACAGAATATATGAAGATGCTGTGGAACAATTTGAAACCAATGTAATACCCGTTAACATACCAGACTGGGATGAGCATGGCGTACAGCTATCTAACGAGGATATCCTGGTTACTCACAACGTGCGCGAAATGCAAAAGCTGATGAGTGATTATGTAGGCATCGTACGTTCCGATTTCAGGCTCGACAGGGCTATGCGGCGCCTGGGTTTATTATATGAAGAAACCGAAGAGTTTTACAAGCGTACCAAACTGTCAGTAAAATTGTGCGAATTACGAAACCTGATACAGGTATCCTATATTGTGGTGAAATCGGCCATGCTAAGAAAGGAAAGCAGGGGCCTGCATTATACAACTGATTATAAGGTACATGCGCAGGAATTACATGATACTATTTTTTGATGAGATTTAATTATCTATGGAGTTTTTTAAGCTATTTAAGAAAGATGCAGACCCGATTGTTACTTATAGAGAAGATAAAAACGGGGTCGAACTAATTGATGAGGGAATACTGTTCGGAGGGACGAATTTATTTTTGAAATGGGGAGTAGATCTGGACGCTTTGGTAAAGCAATTGCCATTAAAAAAGGAAAGAAGGACTGATAGAACCATTTATAGATTTGGGGAACAGGACATTTTAAATGGATTAACGCTGGATCTGGCCTGCATACTTTGGGATGCTAAATCAGAAGGCTATCCTAAACTTTTAGATTCTATTGAGTTTTTATCGATGTATGATAAAGGTGCTGTTGACCGGTTAAAAATTATCGCAAGCCACCTGGAAGCCGAGTTGGGTCAGCCTGTTGAGAAAGAACTAAACGGAACCGATGTTTCGTTGAAATGGAAAGTTAAGGGAACAATTGCTTCTTTAATTTATTTAGAGAAGCAGTCCAATAAATTGCATTTTGAAATAAGTAAAGTGTAAGCTTTATAAGATGATAAAAGAGCGGAAAACGGGATTCGAACCCGCGGCCTTCAGTTTGGGAAACTGATGCTCTACCAACTGAGCTATTTCCGCTAATCTTGACGAAGTAAATTTATAAAAACAGCGCAATACTCAATCATTTTATTTTTGAGCTATCACGTTTTGCCTCTTATATAGATAGTTCCTTTTTTAGGTCTGTTTATAGGGTTTCCCGAAATAAGACTGATATATTTTTCTCCCGTGCTTTTTTCGGCTTCAATTTTAGCAGATTTTATATAACCTGACTGTAAGTATATGCCTTTAGGGTGATAAGCAATAGCACTATCTATGTAAACGGGGAAGCCCCTTTCCCTGATATTAAATTTATCGTAAAGCTGGTTAAGGTTGATTAGCCTGGTGCCCTGTTTTAATTTTATGAGGATTACGCCGTTTTTTGCTCCCAGTCCATATTGTTCGGTTGTTTTAGCGTCTTTATAAACACTGATACTATCAATAGCCATCGGAGAAACATAAAACATACTTGTTGATTTTACCACTTCCAGCTGGGATATTTGAAATATGAACATTGGGGCATTCATATATTTGGCAGTATCTTTATCCAGCTCATAAATTGTTTGACTATAGCAGATACACTGTCCCAATAAGGTAAATAGCACAAGTAATAATAATTGCTTCATTTATAAGGAAATAAGGTTATATCAAACATAGATAAATTCAATCAATAATTCAATAACCCAGTAATTCAACAATTAAAAATATGCCCGTAATACTACCCGTAAAAGATAAAAGCCCTGTCTGGGGAGCCAATTGCTTCATTGCCGAAAATGCCACTATTGTAGGCGACGTAATGATGGGCGATAACTGTTCAGTTTGGTTCAATGCGGTGATTCGTGGAGACGTTCATTATATCAAAATAGGCAACAACACCAATATACAGGACGGGGCGGTTATACATGCCACCTACCTGCGTGCGCCAACCAACATTGGCAATTATGTGTCCATAGGCCACAATGCCCTCGTGCACGGCTGTACGCTGCATGACAACGTACTGATCGGCATGGGCGCCATTGTGATGGACCATGCCGTGATAGAAGAGTTTGTTATTATAGGTGCAGGCTCGGTAGTACTGGAGAAAACCATCTGCGAATCGGGCTATCTTTATGCCGGTACGCCAGCCAAAAAGATAAAGCCATTATCAGACGACCAAAAACAAATGCTGAAACAGCTGCCCGACAACTATATCATGTATTCCGGCTGGTTTAAGGATTAGGCTCTTTGGGGATATCAATCGGTTCTTCTGCTTCCCAGTTGGCTCTCACTGTTAAATCCTTGCTGTAAAGCCAGATATTTTCCGGCTGCCTTTTTTGTTTCACATTTCCGCTATCCCATTTACCATTTTTGTTACTATCATAAGTAACCCTCACATTGTATTTACCAACCGGGAAGTCCGTGTAAACCACAAGCCCCGACTTCCTGACGGGGTCGGTACGTACCACCTTTTTCTGGTCATTTAGCAATTCAACAACATAGGCTTTGGAGGTATCAGGAATATTAATTTTTAGGTTCAGTGCACCATAGTTATCAATTTTATCAACCTGGAATACTTTAAGTGCTTTTTTAATTTTATCACCATAAATCCCGGTTAATGAGCCATCATTAAATATGATCTGGTATCTGCTGTTTTGCTTCCACTTATACTTTACAGTAAGCCTCTTCATGCTGGAATCCTTGGTTATAGTATAGTTGGATACGTTAGTAGAATCTTCGTTCAGGGTGATAATGGAGGAGTCAAAGCTTTCGATCGGCGAATTAACCGTGACGATCAGATCGGTATTAGGCTTTAGTTTATTATCGAATGTTGTATTATATAATAGGGCAAGTGTACGTGTAAACGTTTCTTTGCGACCTTTTCTGAGTGCTATGGTATCCAGGGGTTTGTTGTTTTCTAAAAAGGAAACCCGGATAGAGTCGAAATCCATGCTTCGCATATAAATGGAAGCGGTATCCCTTGTTTTACTGAAATCAACTAATTTTTGCTGGTCAAGCGCCGCCGGGTATAATATTTTAACGGATGGGTTAACGATGCCCTTGTTGAAAGTAAAAAACATTTTCCCGTCCGCATCAAACCGCCTTTCGATCAGCCTTACTTTTTCAGGGTCCTGTTTAAACAAGCTTAAGCGAATGCCGGATGTATCTTTGTCTAAATGAATAGGTTCTTTCTGAAAAGCGACCAGTTCATTTTCATTATCATATATTTTATTGGGAGCGGCTTCTTTGAGGGCATAAATGCGGTAGTCTCCATCGTGCAGATTGTTCAAAGAGAAATTTCCTGACGAATCGGTTGAGGCATAGATGGAAGGCTTCTTTTTCCCAAAAAGCGTATCCTGCTTTACCGGGAAAAGCATTACGGTAACATCTTTTTCTTTTTCCTGCGTCAAAGTGTTTAACACCGAGCCCGAAACACTTAACGAGTCGATGTGGCTGCCGGTAGAAAATACGTAGGTAAAGTTGGGTACAATATTTCCTTCGTTCACATCTGCAATGGCCTTGCCAAAGTTGATCACGTAGGTCGTGTTTTTTTGTAACGAATCTTTAAAGTCGACGACGATGGTTTTTTTGCTCGCCTTGTAGGAGGGCAACTTTTCGGGGGCCGGGCTTATTGTAATTTCCTGGAAGGGATTTTTTAAATTGAAGTATTCATCAAAATCCAGCCGGATCTGTTTCTCCTTAAAATTTCGAGTCATGTTTGGCGGGCTGGACTTCAGCAATTTTGGCGGAGTGCGGTCTTTTGGGCCACCCTGTGGTTTTTGCTGACTCGCGCAACCAACCAGGTAAGATGCGACTATTAAAAGCAGTAATTTTTGGCAGAAAAAAGCAGCCCTTTTATTTAACGTCATTTTAAGCCCTATAAGCGATTTTTATGTTTTAATGAAGGTTATTATTAAGAATTAAAAATAATTGATTTTAAGCCAAATTTAAAAAACTACTATTTTATATTTTAATTGCCTGATAATCAGTAATTTATAATTATCGCGCGATGTGAACCATTAAAACCGATATGTCTGAAGGCGAAACACCCGAAATCCGGGATGCCTGTCCTAAAGTGCGCGGTTTTATCTTCATCAATTTTTCGCGGGCCTCTTTTGACAACGAAACCAAATTTTGATAATTGAACTCGGGGTTGATCTCCTTGTCCTCCATTTTTCGCATCTTGTCTACTATCTCCAATTCCTTTTCAAAATAACTCTCATATTTGATTTTTATTTCAGCCTGCTCAATAGTTTCTTTATCGAACTTATTAAGCAGCACATCTAAATTCGGATCAACTTTTCTAAGGTCGTTAAATCCAACCTGTGGCCGGCTCAACAAATTAAATAATTTCACATTTTGCGAAAGGGGCGAGGTGCCAAGGTCTTCCAGCATCTGGTTCATATTATTTGCATCTACCGAAATACTTTTTGTATAGGCAACAATATCGTCGGAGTTTTTAACTTTCTGATTTACCTTTTCCATCCGCGCTTCATCGATCAGCCCGAGCTCGTGCCCGATCGGACTTAGTCGGATATCGGCATTATCCTGGCGTAGCAACAAACGGTGCTCGGCCCTGGAGGTAAACATGCGGTAAGGTTCTTCGGTGCCTTTGGTTACCAGGTCATCTATCAGCACGCCGATATATGACTCTGATCTTTTCATGATCAACTCGTGTTTGTCATTGACCTTTTGATGTGCATTGATGCCAGCAATAAATCCCTGCGATGCTGCTTCCTCATAACCGGTAGTTCCGTTGATCTGCCCCGCAAAATATAGGTTGCTCACCAGTTTGGTTTCCAAGGTCAGGCCAAGCTGGGTAGGCGGGAAGTAGTCATATTCTATGGCGTATCCGGGTCTAAACATTTTTGCTTTTTCAAATCCTGGTATCTGGGTCAAGGCTCGGTATTGTACATCCTCGGGTAGCGAGGTTGAGAAACCATTAACATAGATCTCCACCGTGTTCCAACCTTCGGGTTCAACAAATATCTGGTGGCGCTCGCGCTCGGCGAAGCGGTTGATCTTGTCTTCAATGGACGGGCAATAACGCGGACCCAAACCTTTGATGCGCCCGGTAAACATGGGCGATTTTTCAAAGCCTTCTTTCAACGTTTCGTGCACCTTATTGTTGGTATAAGTTATCCAGCAGCAGCGTTGGTCGGTGGAACGTTCCACATCGGTATAAGAGAACCTGCCGGGATTTTCATCGCCCCATTGTTCTTCCATCACACTATAGTTAAGGCTGCGGCCATCCACACGTGGGGGAGTCCCTGTCTTCATTCGGCCAGATTCAAAACCTAATTCAACTAATTGTTCTGTTAACCCGGTCGCTGCTTTCTCACCTGTGCGGCCACCACCAAATTTCTTTTCGCCGATATGAATGACACCGTTAAGAAACGTGCCATTGGTAAGCACTACCGAATCACATTCTATTTCGACACCCAAGGAGGTGCGTATGCCAGCTATAGTGTTATTCTTTACTAAAAGAGAGGTAACGGTATCCTGCCAAAAGTCAACGTTTGGTGTTCTTTCTAACGCTAAACGCCATTCTTCAGCAAAGCGCATACGGTCATTTTGAGCACGCGGGCTCCACATTGCGGGTCCTTTGGACAGGTTCAGCATCCTGAATTGCAAGGTTGATTTATCTGCTATGATACCCGAATAGCCACCCATTGCATCAATCTCACGCACGATCTGGCCTTTGGCTACGCCACCCATAGCGGGGTTACAGCTCATCTGTGCAATGGTTCCCATATTCATGGTGATCAATAACACAGACGAACCCAGGTTGGCAGCGGCAGCGGCGGCTTCACAACCGGCATGCCCCGCACCCACAACTATTACATTATATTTCTTAAACATTTCACCTCCATGTTCCACGTGGAACGTACAAAATTAAGCTCAATTATTCGATGTTCCACGTGGAACTTTAAATAATGATATTAACGCAACAAAGCCCCAAACACCTTCCAATATTACAAAGGGGTAGAATTTGACCATATAGGATGCAAAACAACAGATACCAGCCCCTATAAAATTCAATAAACTATATGTTTTACTTTCTGCAGGTAGCTTTTTATATAGGTTCAACAGGAATGCGATCAATAAAATGATAACGCCTATTGAAGCTATGATATCAGATATCTTCATTTTATGATTCTTTAAGCTCTGTTAATTCAATCCAGCGGATGCTTTTGGTATCCAATTGATCATTTAGTTTCGCGATTTGGCCGGCCACATCAAGTAATTTTTGATGATCAAGGTCACCCGAATTTAATTCAAGAGTTAAAGCTTTGATCTTATTCTCAACCGTAGCAATCTCCGTATCCAGGTTTTCCAGTTCCTTTATCTCCTTAAAGCTCATTTTGCTTTTTTTAGGCTGAGTTTTAGAGTCGCTTTTTTCAGCAATAACCGCGTTTTTGGCTTCTTGCTTAGCTATTTCCTGCTCATAGCGATAAGACGAATAATTGCCGTTAAATATCTTTACGTGTCCTTCGCCCTCCATAATAAACAACTGATCCGTTAATTTATCCAATAAATAACGATCATGTGAAACAAGCATTAGTACGCCTGTATAGTTGGTTAGAAACTCCTCCAATACATTTAATGTATCGATGTCCAAATCATTGGTCGGCTCATCCAGTATCAGGAAGTTGGGGTTCTTCATCAACAGGCTCATCAATTGCAGCCTTTTTTTCTCGCCCCCGCTCAAATTAGCTATAAAGCCATATTGTTTTTTAGGGGGAAACAGAAATAAAGTGAGCAATGCTGAAGCGGAAATGGTTTTGCCATCAGCCATCGTGATAAACTCTGCCACATTCTTCACCACATCAATCACCCGGTCATCCTCCTTAAACACAATACCAGATTGGTGAAAATAGCCCATAACAGTAGTCTCGCCTGTTTCTATTACTCCCTTATCGGGAGCAAGCCCGCCGGTTATCATGTTGAGGAGGGTAGATTTTCCGCTGCCGTTCTTGCCGGCAAGACCAATACGATCACCTTTTTTAAATACATAGTTAAAGTCACTCACCAGTTCCTGGTCGTTAAAACCTTTATACAAGTGGTGCAGCTCCATGATCTTGTTTCCCTGGCGTGCAGTTTTAACGCTTAATTCAACCTTGCCTTTTAGGCCATTATTTTTGGTTTTATCCTCCAATTCATAAAAGGCATCTATACGGGCCTTTGATTTGGTTCCACGGGCTTGTGGTTGCCTGCGCATCCATTCCAGTTCCTTTTTCAGCAGGTTGGTGTTTTTTTGGAATTGTAGTTCCAGCATACTTTCCCTTTCAGCCTTTTTCTCTAAATAGTAACCGTAATTACCGAGGTAGGGGATGATCTTGCCATTATCTATCTCCAGGATTTCATTGCAAACATTATCCAGGAAATACCTGTCGTGCGTAACCATCAGAATGGTTTTTGCGCCTTCAGTCATTAGTTTCTCCAACCATTCTATGGTATCAATATCCAAATGGTTGGTAGGCTCATCTAAAAGATACACATCCGGGTCTTCAATCAGGAGCCTGGCTAATGCTAAACGTTTCTTTTGTCCGCCTGATAGCGTATCTATCTTTTGATTCAGATGATGAATATCCAACCGACCTAATATGGTCTTGATCTTATATTCATATTCCCAGGCATTGCTGTCGCTGATCTCTTCAGTTACTTTGTCAATGGCCTTAGTATTATCAGGATCATTTTCCAGCAGTTCTTCATACTGCCTGATCAATTGCTGCTGCTTATTATCCGAATGAAATATATAATCACTGATGGTATAAGCCTTATCGAAAGAAGGGTCCTGCTCCAGGTAACCCATTCTTAGGTCGCGGCTTTGTACTACTTTACCTTCCACAGGCAGAAATTGCCCGGCCAATAGTTTTAATAAAGTAGATTTACCGGCGCCATTGATGCCAACCAGGGCCACCCTGCGGCCACGGTTGATGCCTATAGTTAGATTTTTAAATAACCAGTGGTCATGAAATGAATGACCTAAATTTTCTGCAGATAAATAAGTGCTCACGCTAATAATTTTATTTTGTCAGTCGGGTGGATAAATACACCCGACTCATTTTTTAGTGATTGTTTATACATGGCCATTGCCACGGTTTCAGCAGGTATGCTCCTGTACTTTTTTAGGCTGCCCAATAACATCGGGCCAATTACCTTCATCAATACGGCGGCAATTTTTTCAGTCAACCTGTATTCTTTCCGGTCTCCTGTTAACAGGGAGGGTTCATAGATATGCAGGCACTTTAAGCCAGCTGCCTGCATAGCCTCTTCCGTTTCCCCTTTCATTTTCGTGTAGAAATTGGAGGAGCTACTGTCAGCTCCAACCGCTGATACTAAATGATATTGATCAACATTATTCTGCTTTGCCAGCTGTGCCATCTTGACCGGATAATCGTGATCTATCTTTCGGTATACAGCCAGGTCCGGTGTTTTCTTTTTGGTTGACCCAAGGCAGCAAAATAGGGCATGACCCGTTATCCATCCGGAATGCTCTTCAAGGCGCTCAAAATCAATAACTAACTGCACCAATTTTTTATGCTGAACCGGTAATTCTTTTCTAACCAATATCAGCACCTCATCATAATCAGGATGTAATAACAGTATATTTAACAATTTACTGCCAATTAGTCCGCTTGCGCCTGCTATGATTGCCTTTTTTGACACTATTAGCTTAATTTTGTGCAAAAATACGCATAATTAAATTGTGGAATAAAAATTGTATGTTTAAACATATAAATTAAGGAATCAGACAATGAAACAAATATTTCACCCTGCCAATGAGCGGGGACACAACGACATCGGTTGGTTGAAAGCTAATTTTTCCTTTAGCTTCGGCCCATATTATAACCCTGAAAAAGTGCACTTCGGCGCGCTTAGGGTACTAAATGATGATATCATAGCAGGGGGCACAGGCTTTGGTACTCATCCGCATGATAACATGGAAATTATCACCATCCCGTTAGAAGGTGCTTTAGAGCACAAAGACAGCATGGGCAATATTGGTGTGATCACAGCTGGCGAGGTGCAGGTAATGTCGGCAGGAACAGGTATACAGCATTCAGAGTACAATCATTCTAAAACAGAAGCTGCCAATACATTGCAGATATGGCTTTTCCCAAAGGAAATGAACATAAAGCCGCGGTATGACCAAAAAAGCTTTATAAATGATTTAAAGCCAAACCAGTTTACCACATTGGTTTCACCGGTTAAGGATGGTGAAGCGTTATGGATAAACCAGGACGCCATATTTTCAATGGGCGATTTTGATGCCGGTCAGTCTATAAACTATGATATCAAGATCCAGGGCAACGGCGCTTACATCTTCTTAATTGAAGGCCAGGTAGTTGTTGACGGTACAGAGTTAAACAAAAGGGATGCTTTAGGTGTTGATGATACAAGTTCATTTACCATTGAAACCAAATCGCACTCCCGTATTTTAATAATGGAAGTACCAATGAGATAAACTGGGCATGCCTTTGTGCCATGGTTTTTGAGCTGTAAAAACAATTTGACTATTAATTGTTTATAAAACGCATCAATTAAAAATCAATGGCAGAACAGGTAATATCCGGATGGAAGAAGTGGCTGGAAGGCAGCGGCGATCAGGTTGTATTTTTAGGAGGGTTCTTCAGAAATGTACTCCGTGGCGGCTTCGAGTGGTCGGAGTTTGTGCGCCAGTGCTACGAAATAGGTTATAAGTCTTTTATGCTGGTGGGTACCACGGCATTTATAATGGGGTTGGTTTTAGCTTTGCAGCTAAGGCCAACCCTTGTTGATTTTGGGGCATTGAGCATGCTGCCCAAAACACTGGCCGTCTCTATCGTACGCGAGATAGGCCCAGTAATTACCGCGATCATCTGTGCCGGTAAAATAGCCTCCGGTATTGGCGCCGAGCTGGGCAGCATGAAGGTGACCGAACAGATAGATGCCATGGAGGTTTCGGGTGCCAACCCGGTGCAGTACCTGGTAGTAACACGAGTGCTCGCTACAACCTTTATGGTGCCACTATTAACTATTCTGGGCGATGTTTTGGGCCTTTTTGGTGGATTCCTCGCCATTAATATCACCAGCCATGTAAGCGCCCTGCTTTATTTTCATAAATGTATCGCCTCGCTTGATTTCACCGATTTTTTGCCCGCCTTTATCAAAACCATATTTTTTGGTTTCATCATCGGATTTGTGGGCTGTTACAAGGGATATAACTCAAACCGCGGAACAGAGAGCGTGGGACTGGCAGCTAATTCTGCCGTGGTAACCGCCTCGCTTTGGATATTTGTTGTGGATGCCATTGTTGTACAAATAAGCAGTATACTTTTTTATCAATAATATGGAAGAAGCGGATAAACATACCGAACGTAAAAGCAAGCCATCCGCATCAAAGACGGAAACTGTTATCCATATTAAGGGACTCAAAAAATCATTTGGCTCAAAGGATATTTTAAGAAACATCAACCTGGATGTTAAACGCGGAGAAAACCTGGTGGTACTGGGTAAATCTGGTACAGGCAAATCTGTAGCCATACAATGTATCGTGGGAATGTTGATCCCGGATGGAGGCACCCTGACCGTTTTTGGTGATGAGGTTGCTGATATGAGCGAGAAGGAGTTAAAAGAACTGCGTATTAAAATAGGCTTCCTTTTTCAAAGCGGGGCACTATATGACTCCATGACTGTTAGGGAGAATTTGGAATTTCCGCTAACCCGCGTACTTAAGTTAAAAGACCAAAGCGAGATCGATCAGCGGGTACAGGAAGTGCTGGAGGGCGTGGGGTTACTGGATGCTATTGATAAGATGCCGTCTGATCTGTCAGGGGGGATGCGCAAAAGGGTTGGCTTGGCGCGTACATTGATCGTAAAGCCCGAGATCATGCTTTATGATGAGCCAACCACGGGGTTAGACCCCATCACATCAAGAGAGATCAGCGAGTTGATCATGCAGATGCAAAAGAAATATAAAACAACATCAATCATTATTACCCATGACATTGAATGTGCGAGGATAACTGCGGATCGTATGGTGATATTGAATGAAGGGGAATTTACAGTAGAAGGCTCATTTGATGAGCTTGAAAAATCAAAGGAAGAATTTGTAAGAGCATTTTTTAATTAAAGAATATGAAAACCACTTCGGGACAAAAAATAAAGATCGGCTTATTTACTATAGTAGGTATAGCTGCTTTGATTGCGGCTATCTTTCTGATAGGCAATCAAAAAAGCTTGTTCAACGCTACATTTAACGTACATGGGATGTTTAAAAATGTAAATGGTTTGCAGGTGGGCAATAATGTGCGCTTTGCTGGCATTAATGTTGGTGTGGTGGATGACATAACCATCATGACAGACAGTTCGGTTAAAGTAACGCTTACACTTAATGACGACGTAAAAAAATTCATAAAAAAGGATGCAAAATTAAGCATAGGCAGCGATGGCCTGATGGGAGATAAATTGGTGGTAATTGCACCGGGCGGAAACACAAGCAATACGCCGGTTAATGCTGGTGAGCAGTTGGCTGTGGTTAATCCGCTGGATGTGGATAAGATCATTGGGAAATTCACTAAAATAGCGGATAATGCCGGCGACCTGGTACAGGGGCTTGCTACCCTGGTGAATAAAGTAAACAGCGGCAAGGGAAGTATTGGCCGGTTGCTGAACAATGATAAAATGGCCCGGGATATGGAAGGAACTGTAAGACAGGCTAAAACCACCATGGCCAATGTGCACAAGACCACCACTACGCTGAATGAGGACCTTAAAGCCGCCCAAAGTAATTTCCTGCTGAAAGGCTTCTTCAATAAAAAGAAGAAAGCAAAAATTAAAGCAGCACAGGATTCGATCAAGAAACTGCAAAAGGATTCCACAAAAACAGCCAAAAAAGCAAAGGATGCGGCAAAGCAATAAAAAAGCCACGCATGAAAAAGCCTTCCGGAAATATATCCTGGAAGGCTTTTATATTTTTACTAACCCTGAATGGGAATTAAACTCTTTTTGATTTGATACGAGCGGCTTTACCGGTCAATTCGCGCAGGTAATATAATTTAGCACGACGCACTTTACCGTGGCTGTTAACCTCGATCTTATCGATATTAGGTGAGTTTATAGGGAATATACGTTCAACACCTACACCGTTTGAAACTTTACGCACGGTAAAAGTTTCGCTAACGCCTACACTGTTACGCTGGATAACAACACCCTGGTAAAGCTGTATACGCTCTTTGTTTCCTTCTCTGATCTTATAGTGAACGCTAACAGTATCACCTGCTTTAAACGCGGGATGTTGCCTTTTTTCTACTGATTGCTCTTCAACAAATTTTACTAAATCCATGATTTTAAGCTATTAAAGCGATTTTTAGCCCGTAAAAATCGGATTGCAATTATAGGGAAATTATTTTAATATTAAAAGCGTATCGAAAAAATTTCCACATTTTATATTCTATCCACATTTTAAGATAAAACTTTTTTAAAAAAGTTCTTGACTCTTACCTTACGTCATACCATAGCTTTGCAACAAACAATGGGTTATGACTATGAAAGCCAATTATTCTGTTAAACAAATTGCCCGGCTGGCCGGTGTGAGTGTGCGCACGCTTCACCTTTATGATAAGATAGGTTTATTGAAACCCGCCGTAAGAACAAGGGCCAATTACCGGCAATACAGCGACATTGAATTGCTGAGGCTGCAACAGGTACTTTTTTACCGGGAGCTTGATTTCCCGCTGAAGGAGATCACCGAGATTTTAAACGATCCGAATTTTGACCTGGTGAGGGCGCTTGCCGGCCACAAGACCGCCCTTACGAAAAGGCGCGACCGTTTAAACACATTGCTCAAAACCATTGACAAAACAATCGTTAACTTAAAAAACAAGACTATGAACAACGCAGAAGAACTATACGAAGGGCTGCCGAAGGAACAGGCTGCCGCATGGCGGAAAGACGCTATAGATAAATGGGGCGAGGACACCGTTGTGCGATCGGAAAAAGCTTTAAAGGAAATGGATAAGCTTGACCTGGAAAGACTGAAAGCGGAACAAAAGGAGATCGCTCAAAAGCTAAGTATGCTGGCCGAAAAAGACCCGGAAAGCGATGAAGTACAGGAACAGATAGCCCGGCACTATGCCAATATCCGGAGTTTTTGGGGTGTCACCGATCCTACGGATCTAAAGGCCGAAACCTACAAAGGCCTTGCTGAACTGTACGTTGCGGATCAAAGATATACTGCTATGGATGGAAAAACAGCACCAAAATTTGCGGCTTTTATGCGCAGGGGTATGATTTATTTTGCTGAGCATAAGCTGAAATGATATAGAAAAGGTATTCTGAAATTTGGCAGGATACCTTTTAATTCAACAGTGAGCCCTTTAATTTAGTAGACTCAACTGTATCCTGCACGGCTGCTTTAATTAATATTCAGGCACTTGTATACATCATCCCATGAACCAAAATGGCTTATAATAGTCCCATACTTATCTAAAATCAGATATTGAGGAAAGTCACGTACTCCTAAAAACTCAGTTAGTGTATTAGCTCCTGATTCTCTGTAATTATCCCAGTTATAGCCATGTTCTGATAAGTATTTGTCCCAAATCCTGAAATTTTTATCTGTGGAAATTCCTACAACCCCTATTTTTTTATTCCTTAATGCCAGGTACCGGGCTTTTATTTCCTTGTGCTGCCGCATACATGGCGCACAGCCTACAAACCAAAAATCAAGCAGGTAATAATCGTATTTGGTTAAATTAATATCTGCCATTTTATTCTGCCTGTTCACAAATTTGAAATCGGATAGGCGGATATTTTTTACTGTCAGTATTTTATTCATCCTGTCAATGGACATTTTATAGAAAATGAACCAACTGAAATCTGCCTTCTGTTCAGAAAGCAACTTCTTGAGCTTTAGCAGATTCGGTCTGGCGTTTTGATTGAAATTAATGTAATCATTAGCGATAGCGATTGAACGGGGGTTCTCAAGGTTTTTTCCAATCTCGCTCAGCATAAAATTGTTACGCGGGACGGTATCCTTACCAAGCTTAGATAATGTTTTATTGTAATTGATAACGCTGTAGTATATGGGTGAATTAATTACAGTATCAATAATTAAGTTCGGTGTATCAGTATGGGCTTTTATGGTGACATTTCCCGCATTTAACCACACCTGTTTCCAATAGATTTTATCCTTTACAGTGTAACGGATATTATAAAGGTCGATGTTTTGTTTATTGAATCTGATATCAAGGGTGTCCTTAATCAGGAAAGCATGAAACTCTTTTTGGCTGGCATCTATAACACTCACACTATCAACCTTAACATTCGTTTTAAGTATGATTTTAATCGTTGTTTGGGCCAATGCGTTAAACTGAATTGTAAGGCAGGTTATTAAAATGATAAGGGTTTTCATGGGCTACTAGGTTAACCAAATGTAAGGTTAATTACCCAATATTAATTTTACTTCAGCAGATCAGGCCGCCTTTCCTTCGTCCTCTCTATCGCCTGCTCAAAGCGCCATTTTTCTATTTCAGGGGTGTTGCCACTTAGCAAAATATCCGGCACTTTATGGCCGTTCCAATCCGCCGGGCGGGTATATACCGGTGCATCCAACAGATCATCCTGGAAGGAATCGGACAGGGCCGAGGTTTCATCAGATAATACACCCGGTATCAGCCTTACCACAGCATCCACCAAAACAGCTGCTGGTAATTCTCCACCTGACAGTACATAATCGCCAATGGAGATTTCCCGGGTAACAAAAATATCCCGTATGCGCTGATCGATACCTTTATAGTGCCCGCAGAGAATAATGATGTTGCCTTTTGTAGACAGCTGATTGGCAATCCGTTGGTTCAACGTTTCCCCATCCGGCGACATGAAGATCACTTCATCATAATCTCGCTCACTTTTTAGCTTTTCGATGCAGCGGGCAAAGGGCTCAATAGTCATTACCATGCCGCTGCCGCCACCGTAAGGATAATCGTCTACACTTTTTTGCTTGCTGGTGCTGTAATCGCGCAGGTTATGCACCACAATTTCGGCTATGCCTTTTTTTTGCGCGCGTTGTAAAATAGAATGGGCAAAGGGACTTTCCAGCAATCCCGGCAAAATGGTGATGATATCAAAACGCATGGCGCAAAGATAGGGTTTTTGAGAACCAAGAGCCAAGATGAGTTTTGGAGAATCAAAAGTCAAGAAACAGAATAAAGCATGCCTCCTGTCTTGGCTCTTGACTCTAATTAGTGGGTTCCTGGCTCTTCTTCAAGGGTTCTGGTTCAGTCCCAAAACATTTCCTGCCGGGCGCTGAACTATGCGGCGAGCGTTGTACAGCATGAAATAAAAAACTATCATAAAAATGATTTGAATGGATACCAAAGCAGCCGAAAAAACCAAAATATAATCACCACTATAAAAAACCCAGGTTGCTATCAAAAATAAACTGCAGTTTACATACACGGCTATTTGCATAGCTTGTAAACGGATGCTTGCAACAACCTCATTCTCGGTCTTTTCCTTTGACCATATCCATAGTAAAAAGAAAGGAAGAACGCCTATTAAGATGAAATTAAACGCGTCGCTATTAGTACCTATCTTCAAAAATGGCATTAATGATGCAATGCTTAACAGAATGAACAACGCGCCTATTATTTTCCCGGCAATACTATACGGTTTATGCGGAAGAAGATATACTGGATTAATCGGCTTGCCTCTTTTTGCTTTATATAACAAGTAATAAAACCTGGCGATAAAGATCAATAAAAGAATAAAGAAGTTGTAAAAGTAAACGTAAGTGAAACCGAGTTTTTCAACTGTAGCGAACTTGCACAACTCACCCAATAAACTAATGAGGAAGCAGCCTGCCGTCAAAATGCAGTTCGCCAATACCGACCAATACAATGCTTTAAGATGGATGTTATTGGAAGATACCAGGCCGTTTTTTGATCTTGAGAAGCCTATAAATATAAAACCAATAATGATCAGGGTTGTAAATAGTTCATCGGTCAGGGTATTCATACCCAGGAAGATATTATTATTACCATCACCTAAAAAGGGAAGAACATAATATTGAAAAGTAAATAAGTACCATAAAACCAAACCGGGAACAACAAGTGTTAACCCGATCAATTTAAAAGCAGGAGGAAATAACAGGTTAGGTTTCATTTGATATATTGACCTAATATAAGTAGATTTTGATCAATATCCTATGAGTATTGAGGGAAAGACAGGTATAAAGTTTAACCAGCATAACCCCGCCATTACACGGGCAGCCGCACCCTCTCAGGGCAAGGATTTAAAATCTGACTTTTAGCTTTCTCCTCTTATCCCGGCTCCTGGTACAATCCTAACACATTTCCTGCCGGATCGCTGAAGCGGGCGGTAATCTCTGGCGCATCCATGCCGATGGGTTGAACGATCTGGCCGCCGTTGGCAATTACTGCTTCCACAGTGGCGGCTACACTATCCATCATCATATAGATCAACAGACCGGGTTCGGGCGATGCGGGGCGACCGAGTGCCCACATACCGCTCACTACACCTACGCCATCGTCAAAGGCTACGTGTTCGGTTCCTTTATCCCGGAGAGGCCAACCGAACACAGTTTCATAAAATGTTGAGGAGCGATCAATGTCAGTAGCCGGAATTTCCAGGTAACATATTTTACCATGGCCGCCGCCGGGATGCTGGTAAAGACCGATCACATTGCCAGCCGGATCAACAAACCAGGCGACAAACTCGGTATCACTAATGTTTATCCTGTTCACTATTTTGCTGCCATTAGCTTCAAGGGCTTTGATGGTTTCTTCAATATCATCCACCATAACGGAGATCAGCAGGCCGGGCTCCGTTGATGGCTTGCGGCCCAATATCCAGGCGCCGCTTACTTCGCCTATACCGTCATCAAAAGCGGTCCTTCCATCGCCACGGGTTCGTATTGTCCAGCCAAAAATTTTTGAATAGAAATCGGCAGATTCGTTAATATCAGTAGCCGGAATCTCGACATAACATATTTTGCCGTTGCCGTAAGTGGGTTGTTTGTTTGCCATGGTTTTATATTTTGGGCTGTCATCCTGAGCCTATCGAATGATATACGTAAAGGCCATTGCCCGCATACTTCGAGAGCCTCAGCATGACACCCTTTTTTAAATGATCTAATATAATTAATCCCCCTCTTCCAATGTAAAAACCTCTTCAAGTGGTTTGCCAAATACCCGCGCTATCTTTAAGGCCAGCACAGTTGAAGGTACGTATTTCTGACTTTCAATAGTATTGATAGTTTGGCGGGACACGCCTACCTGCTCGGCAAGGTCGGCCTGGGTGATGTTTTTGATGGCGCGCTCAACACGGATGTTGTTTTTCATAATATTAACCCTCCTTACTTAATGAGCGGTTGAGGCGAAAAATAACCCATCTGAACCGGATGATGAAAAATATAAGAGGTACCCATAGGTTTAGCTCGAGCATGTGGCCTACGTCTTCAATAAAAACAAGACTGGCAATAAGAATAATATAATTGATATATATGGCCCACCGCAATGAATCAAGACGTATCTGCCATATCTGCTCGTCCTCTATTTTTTCTTTAGCAAAAGCAACCAAAAATAGGCCTGCTACCATTACCAGGGATGTACATATGAAAAACAAATGTACACCGGTAAAGAGGCCTTGGCTGGTTGGGCCATTGTCCATAATATTAACCATTCCGTTGGCCCTGCCTAATATACTGATAGGGACATGCAGTATTACCAACCCCCAGCCCAGGTAACGGCACCAGTAAGGAAATAGAAAATGCGATTTCATAATGCCAGTTTTCCTTTCACATTTTCCCGGTTATACTTCCACAGAATATAATTGAACCGCAGCACAAAGAACAATGAAATAGTACCCAGGTTAAGGATCATCACCAACAAGAAGTCGGTGAAAAAGAAGAACAGGTTGGCAACAAATAAAACGGCATAGTTGATATAAACGGCTAATTGCATAGATTCTAACCGGAGGGTCGAAATAAACTCATCCTCGTTTGTTTGCCTGCTATAGCCCCATATCATTAAGGTTATTGGTAAAAACAAAAGGAGCGCTTCGGTCCAGTCTTTAAGCTGAGGATCACCCTTAAAAAACCAGGAACCTGCGAAACTAACCAGTACCAGCACTAGAAGGGGAACAGAAATTACCCGCCCAAGCATTTTATAAGGTCTTTCGGGCAAATAGAACAGTCTGCCTGTTTTGTACTCGCCATTTTTGCTGTAGCGTAAATAATTATAACGCGCGATGAAAATAAGTAGTGGGGTAAAGAGGTTATAGGTTGACATGCCCAATATATCGGCAAATGTGCCTAAGGCATCTTTATCCAATTCAAGCAATTCGATAGTAAGGGTTGCCAGCAGCCAAACCAAATAGACCAGGTAATTGATCAACACCGCCCAGTATAAAGCGTTCTGACGCATGCGTGCCGTCAGTTCATCTTCTTTCTTTTCTTTGGAGAAGGCGACCAAAAACAAACCAACGATAACGAGCAATAATGCCAGGGTATTGGTCAGGTCCCCATAAACCGGGTTGTGAAAAAAGGTGCTTCGCGCCCACATGGATAATCCGAAGCCGGGTATTTTATAATCCTGGTAAAGGGCGAAGTAACCCAGTACGAAACCAGGCACCGCCAGCAGCCACCCAAGCGGCCGTAATTTATTAGATAACAAAAAACGTGTTTTCATAATTTGTCAAGTTTAATTTACCAAATGTAAAACAAAGTTTACAAAAAGCAAATATTTTTGACAAATATTTTTATATCATTAAAATGATAACTTCGATAAAACTTTATGTAAGTGAAACCATATCACGTAATTATATCTTTAATAATTTCAACAATAATAAATTATGCTCTTTTCATCCCATCGAGCATCGTTAACTTATTCATTTCTGTGGAGTTCAGCCTTAGTAATAATGGGATATTGCTGAGTGATTTGGCTATTTCCAATCTAATATTTTTAGGCGTACTATGGGGAGTTGTGAAATATGTGCCTAATTCTGTTAAAAGATAAGGCCGCCTAATTGTATCTTGCTAAGATGTAGTTTAGTTGGTTACGTTAATCCAAATAAATATCCAGCAACCCGTCAGGCAGATCAACCAAAACCATACCTTTCACCACATCAATGCTCTTGATAGTTTCCTCGTTGAGCGGGAAAAGCACTTCGCAGTCTTTGTAGTGAACGGTGGCGATAAATTGCTGGGGTAGCTCCTGTATTTCGATGATCTCGCCCAGTTCGCCTTCATTTACATCAATGGCAGTAAAGCCTTTGAGGTCCATCAGGGTAAAGTCGCCTTTTTTCTTTTTGGGTTTGAGCTTATTGGGAAGGTAAACGTCTTTTTTTACCAGTTTCGAAGCTTTTTCAATGGTATCCAGGTCTTCAAGGAAAAGGTAGGCAATATTATTGGGGTGATATTTAACAGACTCCACAAAATAAGGCACCAGTTTGCCGGCCATATCAATAAACAGGGCATCAAACTCAATATCATTCAGGTTATCAAAGTCGACATATAGCTGCAGTTCACCCTTTAACCCTTTGGTTTTAAGAATACTGCCTATCCGGAAACTGTCTTCTATTTTCATATGAAAATGATTAACCCCCACCCTTCCTCCCCCTAAGTTTAGGGGGAGGAAGGGTGGGAGCAGAAATGTCCTTAAACAATAATAGCGAAGTACCCAGGGGCCACTTCGCTATTGTGTGATCTTTTATTGAAATTACTCTGCGCTATCAGCTTCTTTTTCTGCAGCAGGTGCTTCAGTTTCAGCTTCAGCAGCCGGAGTTTCAACTTCTGCTTCAGCAGCAGGCGCTTCGGTTTCAGCTTCTGCAACAGGTGCTTCAACTTCTTCTTCAGCAACTACTTCTTCTACTTCTTCGGCAGGCGGAGTATTTTTAGCAACAATTGCTGCTGCCTTGGTTTCCTTTTTCTTAGCTTCAGCGGCTAAAGCGGCTTTACGTGCATCTTGTTTTGCAGTAGTTAAGCTATCTTTTTTACCGGTGATCTTGCCGTCTTTCTGATCAAGCCATGCCTGGAACTTCTCTACAGCCTGTTCTTCGGTCAATGCGCCTTTTTTAACCCCACCTTCCAAATGTTTCTTGTACAGAACACCTTTGTAGGATAGAATTGCACGACAAGTATCAGTTGGCTGTGCGCCACTGTTTACCCAATCAAGGGTTTTGTCGAAATTAATGTCAATTGTAGCGGGATTAGTGTTTGGGTTGTATGAACCTAAACGCTCAATGAAGCGGCCATCTCTTGGAGCACGCGCATCTGCCACTACGATATAGTAAAAAGGTTTTCCTTTTTTACCATGTCTTTGCAGTCTGATTTTAGTTGCCATTTTTAGTTTTTTATGTATTCAACATTATCCCCGGAGTCTCCTTCTGCGGGGATGCAAAGGTAGAAAAATTATTTTGAAAAAATAAATCATGTAAACAATTAAATTATAGGCACATTTTTAAAAATTATTGTCAATTTGTGTCCGATTAAATATGACAGATAAAATACGCATCGCCATTGATATGGACGAGGTTTTGGCCGATACCATAGAGAAATTTATCGAGGTATACCGCCGCGACCATCAAACGGAAATATTGCTCGACCGCATGCATGGCCAGGAATTTCACGAGCAATTACCGGCTGAACTGGATGGCAGCTGGCGTGCTTACATCAACCAGCAAGGATTTTTCAGGGACCTTAAAGTGATGCCCGGCGCGCAGGAAGTGGTTAAAGCATTGTGCGACAAGTATAATGTTTATATCGTTTCGGCGGCTATGGAGTTTCCCAAGTCTCTTATCGACAAGCACGATTGGCTGGCCGAGCACTTTCCGTTCATCCATTGGAAAAACATTATATTTTGTGGTGATAAAATAGTTGATGTCCAGATCATGATAGATGACAGGATCAGGAATTTTGTGAATTTTAAGGGACGGCCCTTATTGTACTCATCGCCACATAATTTCGACATTACCGAATATGAACGGGTAAACAATTGGGCCGAGGTAGCGGATAAATTATTATAAATTCTATTATCAAAACAAAAAACACATAACTTTATAGGGGACTGCCCAAATTTGTAATAAACTATATGCTCAATAACCTTCTTACGGCATTAAACGATTGTGTTTGGGCCTTTGATGTAAATACCCAAAAAATCCTTTTTATCAGTCCGGGCATACATAGCTTAGTAGATTACACTCCAAAGGATTTCCATCAGAATAAAAATTTGTGGAATGAAATTATTGATCCCCGTGATCATGATGAAGTTTTAGCAACCGACAATAAACCCGTAACGGAAGAATGGGTTGAACAAACGTATCGTGTAATTGCTAAAAGCGGCACTATAAAATGGGTACATCAAAAAAAGAGTTTGATTATTGATGAGCAAACGGGTCACCAGGTATTGCTGAGCGTTATTAAAGATGTTTCGGATCAGCGGCAGATCAACTTCCATATGCAGCAATCATTGGGCGACTTTAGCCTGCTGTTTAATAACAACCCTGCCCCCATGTGGATATATGAACTGCCAACTTTGCGGATATTAAAGGTGAATGAAGCGGCCATTAAACACTACGGATACAGCGAACAAGAATGGTTAACCATGACCATACGCGATATAAGGCCGCGGTTTGATCTGGCAAAATTTAATGATTACCTGTACCGCAAAGGCATACCTGAAAGCAGCTTGCATGGCTTTAACAATGCAGGGGTATGGAAGCATCAGAACAAAGAAGGTGAAATTATTTATGCCGAAATAACCGGGCACGAAATAAAGTATGACAATCATAGCTGCCGGATAATTATTGCCCGGGATGTTACGGAAATCATGCGGGAAAAGGAGGATTTGGTGCAACGGGAACAGTTTCTTGCTACCCGGAATATCGAGATAGAAAAGGAAATAAAAAAAGCTTCCGACCGTCTTAACAGTTTTATTGAAAGCATTACGGATTACTGTTTTATTTTGGACAATGATTGGAAACTGGTTAGAGTAAACACCGCTTTTGAAAAATTGGTTGGAATACCGCGCGAAGAAATTATTGGCAGGGATCTATGGGATCGATTCCCAAACATTCTTAAAACCGGGTTTGAGCCAGCCTATAGCAAAGCTATAAATGAACAAACCAGCGTACAGTTTGTGGAGTATTATCAGCCTATGAATAAGTGGTTCAGCGCTACGATCTACCCCTCTTCAGAAGGCTTAACCATATTTGTAAGGGATATTACAGATGAAAAACACGCCCAGGAAGAGACGGTATGGACGAAAAACAACCTGGAGGCTTTGATCAATAATACCGAAGACTTAACCTGGTCCATTGACCGCGAGGGCAAGTATGTTTATATGAATACCGCCTACCGCAACCGAATAACGTATACAGTTGGCACCGCGCCGGTAGAGGGCGATGATGCCTATGCTCATTCCGGCCATACGGCTCAAATAAATAAGGAGTGGCGATCTTACTATCGCCGGGCACTGCTTGGCGAAAGATATGTTACCCGGCACGAAAGCCCCGACCCCCAAACCAAAAAGCCATCTTATTTTGAGGTTAGCTTTAACCCTATCTATAAAAAATCAAAAGACGAAATTATTGGTGTGGGATGCTTTGCCCGTGATATAACCGAAAGGCTTAAAAACGAGCAGGCATTGATAGAACAAAACGAACGTTTAAGAAATATAGCCTCGCTTAGTTCGCACGAATTGCGAAGGCCGGTGGCAAGTATGATAGGGTTGCTTAATATTCTCGACAGGCAAAATTTCCATAACCCCGAAAACGAACAGATCATTGATCACCTGTTCACCGTCAGTCATGAAATTGATGAGGTTATCCGCACTATTGTAAATAAAACCTTTATTGACGACCGCCACCCCTTGTAGCCTAATTACAAGGAGAGCATCTCCACAATTTTCAAAACATTGGGATTGATATCCGAATTGTGCTTAATAGCGTGTTCAAATGGTGTAAAAGCTACCTCATTGTGTATCACTCCGGCCATTTCATTGCGATGACCCGCCATTAAGGCCTCGACTGCGGCAACACCTGTACGACTTGCCAGTACTCTGTCCATGCAGGTTGGCTTACCGCCACGCTGGATATGCCCCAATATAGAAACCCTGGTGTCGTAGTGCGGAAATTTCTCTTTCACCAAACGGCCAACTTCAAAAGCTCCGCCTTCTTCGCCCTCTCCTTCAGCCACTATAACTATCCTCGAGGTTTTATCCTTGCGACCATTCTCCAGCCTGTCAAACAAATTAATAAAGCCGTATTTGCTTTCAGGTATCAATATAGCTTCGGCGCCTGATGCAATACCTGTACGCAGGGCTATCATGCCTGAGTCGCGCCCCATTACCTCTACAATAAACAGGCGGTCGTGCGATTCAGCGGTATCCCGTATCTTATCTACGGCGTTAATTACGGTGTTGATAGCCGTATCATAACCTATCGTGAAATCTGTTCCGATCAGGTCATTATCTATGGTACCCGGCAAGCCCATGATAGGCATGTCATACTCATCACCAAAGGTTTTGGCGCCCCTGAAAGTTCCATCGCCACCAATGGCTATTAAAGCATCTACATTAAATTCTTTTAGCTGATCGTAGGCAAGTTTGCGACCCTCTGCTGTTCTGAAATCCTCACTCCGGGCGGTTTTTAAAATAGTCCCGCCCCGCTGAATAATATTTGAAACCGATTTGCGGTCCATCGGGAACAGGTCGCCGTGGATCATCCCTTCAAAACCCCGCCTTATACCGGTAACTTTGATATCATAAAATAAAGCTGCGCGAACTACCGCCCGTATGGCAGCATTCATACCGGGTGCATCGCCTCCGGAAGTAAAAAGTCCGATATTCTTGATCTGGGCCATTTGTATACTCGCAGGTTAAGGCCTGCACTGGAAATAAGTAAACGCTAATATTAATTTTGTTCGTATAGATGGTGTCATTATAACACTTTATCAATATGCCGCGAATTTACATTTATTTTTTACTCCATGCTACTTTTTGTAAGCAGTAATACCGCTATCCAGGAATTTTATATAATTATCAACCGTGTAATTTGCTCCCTGCGGCGGGACCAACACATTACCGTTGCCATCAACGATCACATAATAAGGTTGCGAGTTTGTGCCAAATTTTGAAGCTTCGTATTCGCTGTTTTTTGCACCAATGTTGGTAATATGTTTTCCGCTGAATTGCGAGGTGTATTGCTCTGCTGCTGGCAGGTCCTTCTTTTCATCAACATAAAGCTCCAGCAATACAAAATCATTTTGCATGCGTTTAAACACCTGCGGGTCAGACCATACATCGTTTTCCATTTTACGGCAGTTCGGGCAATTCCAGCCGGTGAAATCTATCAAAACGGGTTTCCCCAATTCTTTTGATACTTGTAATGCCTGTTCGTAATCATACCATTCGTTCAGGCCATTGTGCTTGCCTCTTCTAAACACATCCTCATATTTCTTTTCTTTGATGGATACCTTTTCGATTGGTGCTGTCGAAGATGAAGAAGAGATTTTTGAAAGGTCAAAATCCTGCGTTGCAGGTGGTGGTAAAAAGCCGCTGATCACTTTCAGTGGTGCTCCCCATAAACCCGGTATCATATAGATCACAAAGGAAAAAACAACAATGGCAATAAATGTTCTGGGTACCGAAAGGTAAGGCAGGTCGCTATCGTGCGAAAATTTGATCTTACCGATAAGGTATAGGCCCAGCAATAAACCCAATGCTATCCATATAGAGAGGAATATCTCGCGGTCAAACCAGTTCCAATGATAAGCCAGGTCTACATTCGAAAGAAATTTTAAAGCAAAAGCAAGCTCCAGAAAGCCTAAAACAACTTTTACGCTGTTTAACCACCCACCCGATTTTGGCAGCGTTTTTAACAGTGATGGGAATAAGGCAAATAATGTAAATGGTATGGCCAGTGCCAGGGAGAAACCGAACATACCTATTGCCGGCCCCAAACGCTCACCTTTTGACGCGGCATCAACCAGCAAAGTGCCTATAATAGGTCCCGTACACGAGAAAGAAACCACCACCAGCGTTGCCGCCATAAAGAATATGCCTGCAAGGCCGCCCCTGTCCGAATTGGCATCCAGCTTATTGGCTAATGAGCTTGGCAGTGTAATTTCAAATGCCCCCAGGAATGATATCCCGAAAACCACCAGCAGCAAAAAGAAAAAGATATTAAACACGCCGTTTGTAGCCAACGCGTTCAATGCATCAGAGCCAAATATTACCGTAATGATCAATCCTAATAATACATAGATCAGGATAATGGAAATACCGTAGATGCCGGATTTTAATGCGGCCTTGCTCCTGTTGCCCCCTTGCTTGGTGAAAAAACTTACGGTTAACGGCAATAAAGGGTAGATACAAGGGAGCAACAATGCTGTAAATCCACCCAAAAGGCCCGTTATGAATATTTGCCAAAGTGTTTTAGGCTTTTCCGCAGGCGGAGCCACTTTAATCAGAGGTTTAGTAGACTGTATTTTCTGTTGTTCTTTCCTGGCTTTTAAACTATCGGCTGCAGTAGGGATATCCTTAAACTGCAAATCGCTTGTTGATACTGTATCGGCTGACTTTTTTTGTACGGCCTTAACCTGGCTTATACCGGCAATTGAAAACACCAGCGTAGCCAGTAATAGATACAATACGGAGCGCATGCAATTCCTGTTTTTAAATGAGATCATTTTTTCAGCAGGATTATTTACCTAAGGGGATAGTAAAATCAACATCTTCGGGCGGAAGGCATTTTCTGTCGTTACAGGTCATAAACTCCAGCTGGCCTTTTATGGCGGTAACTTTTGCCGATTTTAATTTGATCTTTTGCTGAAAAGTAACCGTTTTTTCAAAATAGCTTACATTCATTTTGAATGACGTTTCGTATTTGGTTACCGGGGTTGGTTCGCTTGGTTTACCAACCAAAGTGTATTCAGGTGATTTGGTAAAGGTGAACGAGGTTTTAATAGGCCCGCCATCCTTAACATTTTGCGAATAGATGTGCCAGCCATCCTGTATAGTGGCGCGTATGAATACTACGGCCTCGTTATTATTTAACCTTTTAGCCGCGTACGACCATTTTACAGGTGTCTCTATTTGTGCATAAGCACCTGCACTGATCATACATACGATCATCAAAAGCAATACTTTTTTCATTTTAATTTTTATTTGTCCTTGTTTAAAAATTCAATCTCTTTTAAATTAAACTCAACTTCTTCAATGCCATTATGGACTACCAGTAGCCCGTTGGGTTTAACATCATTAATTTCCCCGGCAAAGGTAAGCCCATTCGCTTTAAAGCTTTTAGGCTCGTTCAGCCAGTAAAGCCGCTCAAGATAAGCTTTCCTTACAAGCTCAAATCTGCCAGCTTTAAGGTTTAAGTAAGCCGCCTCTATATTTTTACAAATCTCTGATAATAATATTTTCAAATCATAATCTGCGTGTAAGATTTGTTTTAATGACACCGCATTAGGCACTTCTGATGGAAAACTGCCCTGGTTAATGTTTAAACCAATACCAACCACTGAATTTTTTATCTGGCTGCCCTGTACAAAGTTTTCAATGAGTATTCCACCCAGCTTGCCATCAGCATAATAAATATCATTTGGCCATTTTATTTTTAATGAGGGGCCTAACAGGGGTTCAAGTGCATTTATGATGCCCAGGCTTATAGCCCTTGTCAGGTCAAACTGCTGTGTTACAGGTAGAAAAGTGGGTTTTAATAGCAAACTGAAGGTTAAGTTTTTCCCTGCTTCGCCATGCCAGCGATTTTGTTGCTGGCCCCTGCCCGCATACTGGCTGTCTGCCATAATGACCGTTCCCTCGGTTAATGGCTTGGAATTTGACAATAAATCCTTGAGGAAATTGTTTGTGGAATCAACTTGTTTAATTGTGATTAAATTTTGTCCAACAAATAATCCTGAAAATATGTTATTTTGCAAAGTAATAATTTGTAAACCACGATCGTTCAAAACTAATTCTTTTTGATGGTAAAAAACAAAGTGATAAATGAATCCACTTATATTTCTGAACTGGCCATATTCGGTATACAGGAAAAAAAGGGAAATGAGATTGTTAGGTTAGATCTTCGTAATATTTTTAGTTCGGTGACTGATTATTTTGTGATTTGCCATGCCGACTCGACTACACAGGTAAAAGCTATAGCTAACAGCGTTGAAGAAGAAATTTTTAAAGCAATACAACAAGACCCCTGGCGTAAAGAAGGCCTTGAATATGGCGAATGGATACTGCTGGATTATATAGATGTAGTGGTACACATTTTCAGAACTGATAAGCGCGAATTTTATGGAGTGGAAGATTTATGGGGTGATGCGGAAATTAAATATTATAAAAGCGCTTAAATACCCGTCACATAATTGATCAGGCAAGCGTCATGGCTGTGCCTTTAAATGTTAAAAAATTAATGATTGTAAGTTTGAGCTTGTAAAGAAATGAAAGATAATAAATCAGAGAATCCAAAACCGATACGTAAAATACCCAATAAAAAAGTGGCGCCGAAACCGCCGCGATTTAATATCATGTGGCTTTATGCCGTTGTGATATTGGTATTGCTGGCTGTGGGCTACTTATCCAGCAATAATGTTGTTGAGCCTACCAGCTACCAGTTTTTTGATACCAACATGTTGAAAAAACATGATGTTGAAAAACTTGTCGCCTACAAAAATGGCGACCTGGTTGTGGTAGAAGTGTATATTAAGAAAGACAGTTTATTAAAAAAGCCCTTGTATGAAAAGGTGCGCAGTCAAAAATCCATTACGGGGGCAGCAAATACCGGCCCTCAGTATACATTTACTGATGCCTCATACGAAAGTCTGAAACAATCAGTAGCCAATGCTGAAAAGGATCTGCCGGATAGTGAAAAAACACCGATTGATTTTGTTCAGCACGAAAGCATTTTAGGCAACTGGCTGGTTCAGGGTATCATTATGGTGGTATTATTTGCCGCTGTATGGATATTTATTATGCGCCGCATGTCAGGTGGTGGCAGTGGCGGCCCTGGCGGTCAGATATTTAATATTGGCAAATCAAAGGCTACCCTGTTTGATAAAGAAGCACAAGTATCGGTTACATTTAATGATGTGGCCGGTTTGGAAGAGGCCAAGCAGGAAGTAATGGAAATAGTAGATTTCCTTAAGAATCCGAAAAAATATACCAACCTGGGTGGTAAAATACCTAAGGGGGCCTTATTGATCGGCTCGCCGGGTACCGGTAAAACATTGCTGGCCAAAGCAGTTGCCGGCGAAGCACAAGTGCCGTTTTTCTCTCTTTCGGGGTCCGATTTTGTGGAAATGTTTGTTGGTGTGGGCGCTTCACGTGTTCGTGACTTGTTCCGCCAGGCAAAAGACAAAGCGCCTTGTATCATATTTATTGATGAGATAGACGCCATTGGCCGTGCCCGTGGAAAAAATAATATCGTAGGTGGTAATGACGAGCGCGAAAATACTTTGAACCAGTTACTGGTTGAGATGGACGGCTTCGGCACCGATTCGGGTATCATTATATTAGCAGCTACCAACCGCCCAGATGTATTGGATTCAGCCTTATTGCGCCCCGGTCGTTTCGACAGGCAGGTATCTATAGATAAACCCGACCTGATAGGCCGCGAGCAGATATTTAAAGTTCACTTAAAGCCGGTTAAAATGGCTGAAGGTGTTGATGCCAAAAAATTATCGGCCCAAACACCAGGCTTTGCCGGTGCAGAGATAGCCAACGTTTGTAATGAAGCGGCTTTGATAGCTGCCCGTAAAAACAAGGAGGCGGTGGATATGCAGGATTTCCAGGATGCGATAGACAGAGTTATAGGTGGTTTGGAAAAGAAGAATAAGATCATATCACCGGAAGAAAAACGCATTGTGGCTTATCATGAAGCCGGGCACGCAATAGCAGGCTGGTACCTGGAACATGCTGATCCATTGGTTAAGGTTTCCATTGTGCCCCGCGGTGTAGCAGCTTTGGGTTATGCCCAATATCTGCCAAAAGAGCAGTTTTTATATACAACTGAACAACTGGAAGATGGTATGTGTATGACATTGGGCGGGCGCGTTGCGGAGGACATTACCTTTGGCAAGATCTCAACAGGAGCTCAAAATGACCTGGAAAGAATCACCAAACTCGCATACGCCATGGTTACTATATATGGTATGAATGAAAAGGTGGGGAATGTATCCTTTAATGATACACAAGGCGAATACCAGTTCAATAAACCATATTCTGAAAAGACATCCGAACTGATAGACCAGGAAGTGCGCAGCCAGATTAACCTGATGTATGAGCGTACCAAAAAATTACTTACTGATAAGCGTGATGGCCTTATAAAACTGGCAGACAAGCTTTTAGAAAAGGAAATTTTATTCCAGTCGGATCTGGAAGAGATATTGGGTAAGAGGCCTTTTGAAACCCGTACTACCTATGATGAGTTTGTAAACGGTAGTGATCAATCAAACCAGGACCCTGTTGCGAAAAACCTCGTACCTGAGGGGGTTGCCGATCATTCAGGAACCTTTAAAAGGAACCCGGAAGAGAAAGAAGCAAAAAGCAGTAAAGAATAAAATAACAAAAAGTCATGAGTCTCGAGTCTGAAGCCCTTTGAGGGTAAAGACCCGAGACTTTTGACTTAATACTTTAGGCTGTATAATGAGGGATATTACCACATCAAAGGAAAAATTACTTAAAAAGATCCGTAAGGCCTTGCTGGAAAAAAGGGATAATCCCTATCCCAACCTGGAAGACCTGCCTCATTATCCGCCAAGCGATGAAATGCCCGAGGTGCTTTTTGCAGAAGAGTTTACTGCAGTATCCGGCCAGTTTGTTTTTTGCGAAGACGAAATACAGTTTATTGAAATTTTATTGAACCTGGCCGATCAGCACAAATGGCACAAAATATATTGCTGGGAACCCGATCTGCAGGACATATTAACCCGTTATGATTACCCATTTTTTGAAACCGACAAAGATTTTGAACAAGCCGAAGTAGGTTTTACCTTATGTGAAGCATTAATTGCCCGTAACGGCAGCATCCTGTTGTCAAATGCAGGTATGGCAGGGCGCCGCCTCAGTATTTATCCGCCCGTTCATATTGTTTTGGCCTATACTTCGCAATTAGTAATGGACCTGAAAGACGGGTTAAAGCTGGTAAAAAATAAATACAGTAACCAATTGCCATCGATGATTAGCGTGGTGACCGGCCCCAGCCGCACTGCTGATATTGAAAAAACCCTCGTTTTGGGCGCACATGGCCCTAAAGAACTATTTGTTTTCCTGCTTGACGGATAAGATACCCGTTCGCATCCCCCGGGCTTTACAAAAGCATATTGGTTAGTGAGCTAATAGGTTTATTTAAAAACCTTTGTAAAAACGACCGACTCCCCTGAATATTTCTCAATAAATACGGTATTTTAACTCATAAAATACCGTTAAAACACGGGTTGCTATGTAATGCATTTACCCCGTACATTAGCAAAAAACTATTGACCTTAACTTTAAAATTTTATGGGAAAAATTGACCTTGCAGTTGCCAAAGAAATGGTTAACAATTATGCAGAAACCCGGAAAAGACTCATTGACCAGGCTTATGGTATTGATGACACCAAAAGCATTTGGTTTTCAATTGAGGAAGTACAAAATTTTGTAAAAAGCTTGTCCCCTGATGCAACCGGGGTCAGAATTTATTTAGGAGTGTATAATGATGATGATCCCAAAACTCCGGATCATACTACGATCATCGCAATTGAAACGATAAATAATGAATCCGGAAGCGATGTTGATCCGGTCGGACAACAAAAACTTATGGAAGGCGGAGGGCAGGACCCATACAATCAGGGTAAAATATGTCCACCTTACTGTTAAGTACTAAATAAAATAAACAAGGATGTTTTCTACTTATTTCTTTTTTGAGTGTGCTGCGTTACTTATAGTAATTTTTCAATACCAAAAGTTAAAAGACTCTAACTATAAGTACTTTTTACCGTTTTTGTTACTTGTTGTAGGCTACGAATACGGGAATATACGCGATTGGTTTTATATCGATCACTCCAATTTATATATAACTAATATTTCAGAAATCGTTTCTTTTTTATTTTACGCTATATTTCTTCAAAGCCTCATTAAAAAAGAGTCATACAAAAATATAGCTCGTGTTTTGATCCTATTAACCCTGTGTTGCGCCCTGATAAATATGGCGTTAATGCAGGGTTTTTGGAAATTGGATACTATCACTATATTGCTGCAATTTGCTGTAATTATATTTATTATTTGCTTGTACTTTTATGAGCTAATGAACAGTATTGAAATCACTGCACCGCTCACAAAAATACCGGGATTTTGGCTGAACACAGGGCTTCTGTTTTTTTGCCTTGCACAGTTTTTGTTTTTTTCCTCATTTTCATTTATGGCTTATAAAAGTGGCGAGCAATATATGTTGCTATTTGTGACCTTAGCTAATGTTGCAAATGTTATATTGTACTCCTGTTTAATTGTTTGTTTTTTATGCTTCAAGACGATGAAAAAGTAATTATTGTTGTCATAGCAGGCACGGCCATGCTGCTGCTGCTTGGCATGTTTATTATCAGCTTTCTTTTCTTTTATCAGCGGAAACGCAATAACCACATCGCCCAGCAGGAGCAGCAACAAGCCAATTTCCAAAAGGAACTACTAAAAGCGCAGATCGAGATACAGGAACAAACCCTAAATCACATTAGCCGCGAAATACATGATAACATCACCCAGGTGCTTTCTTTTGTCAAACTAAACCTGGCAATGATCAATAATACAGAGGAAAAGAGTAAAAAGAAGATCAATGAAAGCAGGGAACTGGTTGCCCAAACCATTACCGACCTGCGTAATTTATCAAAAAGCTTAAGCTTTGATCATATTATCTCATTGGGTTTGGTACAAACCATGGAGATGGAAATAGACCGGATCAATAACAGCGGATTGATTGATGTATCCTTAACAATTGAAGGCGAGAGTTATTCGCTGGGCGAACAGCGCGAACTTGTACTGTTCCGTGTTTTCCAGGAAGCTTTAAATAATGCGCTCAAACATTCTGGGGCTAAACATTTTAAAATCATCTTGCAATATCATCCCGATTTGTTTAATTTAACCCTCGAAGATGACGGTTCTGGTTTTTCATCAGAAACGCTTGATAATAAGAGCGGATCGGGATTAAAGAATATGGAAAATAGAGCCACCTTGATCGGAGGAACTGCAATGATTGACAGTTCACCGGGTAAGGGCTGCATTGTTAAGGTCACCCTAAACCCATTTAAACAACAATTTTACGCTAATGGAGGGACCCATCCGTATAGCTCTAGTTGATGATCATCGCTTGTTCAGAAGCGGGATAGCTTCGCTTATAGATAATTTTGACCGCTACACCATCATTTTTGAAGCTGGCAACGGCGAGGAAATGATCAGGAAGATCACCCCTAAATTAAAACCCCATATCATCCTGCTTGATATCAATATGCCTAAAATGGATGGCATTGCCACTGCAAAGTGGCTCCGGAGCAATCACCCTGACATTGATATCATTGTACTATCGATGTTTGAAGATGCCGAAAAGGTGCTAACTATGGTTAGAATGGGGGTTATGGGATACATTTTGAAGGATGCCGAGCCGCACGAGTTTGAGGAGGCCCTTTTGCATGTATCACAACATGAGCTTTATTACCCGGAGTTTGTTACCAAACACCTGGTTGACAGCATCAATACCGATTTTAACATCACCAAATTAAACAGCCGCGAGATAGAGTTTTTAAAGCTGGCAGGCACGGAGCTTACCTATAAGGAAATTGCCGACCAAATGTGCATCAGTTCACGAACGGTGGACGGCTATCGCGACCAGCTTTTTGAAAAATTACAGATAAAGAGCCGGATAGGCCTGGTACTTTATGCCATAAAAAATAAATTGATCGACTTGTAGTTTGCTAAAAATATTAGCAAATTTGTGTTATGGCACACGAAGAGAATGAGGAGTTTTTTAAAGGTAGAGGGGCGCAGGTAAACACCCACAACAAGTTTCTGAAAAACAAATATGTACTGGAGCATATCGAAGGGCTGGATGAGCCTTTGCTTGAAAATTCGGCTACCCAGCTTTTCGAGGAGAATCCTAAAAAGATAGTCAGCGAATCGAATAGCCCCGATCTGAGCCATATGTATTCCATCAACCCATACCAGGGTTGCGAGCATGGTTGTATTTATTGCTATGCCCGTAATACGCACGAATATTATGGTTTTAGCGCCGGGCTTGATTTTGAGCGAAAGATCATTGTGAAACGCAATGCCGCTGAACTGTTGGAACAATATTTTAATAAAAAGAACTATCAGCCGGTATGTATCCTGCTCTCTGGCAATACCGATTGTTATCAGCCTATTGAACGCAGGCTGAAAATAACGCGCTCGTTGCTGCAGATATTTTTGCAGTACAGAAACCCGGTAAGCATTATCACCAAGAACAACGTTATCCTGCGCGACCTGGATATTTTGAGCGAACTGGGTAAGATGAACCTCGTCCATGTAAATGTGTCGCTAACATCTTTAAATGAGCAGCTGCGCCAAAAACTGGAGCCGAGAACAGTAACAGCCACCGGCCGGTTAGGGGTAATTCAAAAGCTATCGGAAAAAGGTATTCCGGTACGTGTAATGGCGGCGCCGATTATCCCGGGATTGAACAGTAACGAGATACCAGATATTATCAAAGCTGCTGCCGACAGGGGTGCTCTGGCAGCCGGGTTTACCATCGTGAGGCTCAATGGAAGTATAGCCGAGATATTCAGCGATTGGGTACACAAGGCTTTTCCGGATAGGGCCGAAAAAGTATTGAACATGATCAAAGCTTGCCATGATGGTAAACTGAACGACAGCGAGTTCGGGCGGCGCATGAGCGGGCAGGGTAATATCGCTGATTCTATTCACCAGTTATTCCGCATGGCGATAAACCGCTTTATGGCCGGCAGGGAAATGCCGCCGTTTGATTATAACTTGTTTGTGCCGAAGGGGGGTAAGCAGACAACCCTGTTTTGACCGCTGATTTAGATGATTTATTCGATTACGCCGATTTATGCTTGAACAGATTTAAGAAGTTTTTAAACGGCTAAGCCCCTCAAAGAGGCAGCTAAAAAGAAATCAGACTCGAGTTAAACTTCGTAAATCTAACTATCTGGAAGAATTTGTATATTCGAAATACTTAAACCAGCATTAATGAATACTTGCAAAAAAAATTTTACCTATATAACCCTTTTTTTGTTGTTAGTATTTCTTTCATCAGGTTGCCAGCTTTTTGATTCGGCCAACAAGAAATTATATACTTATTGCCCAGGATTAAAAATTTCCGTTAATGGCGTTAGCTACGCATTTAATGGAAGAAGAGACATCTATTCATTAACCTATGACCAAAGCTCGCAAAAATCGGTCAAGACATATTTTGAAAAACCTGAGAATGGCTTTCATGAAATGAAAGACGGTGGTTTTTATGATATTGAAATTAGCGATAATCATATAATAGACAGAAGCGACAATATACTTGGTAAAACCGTCAGAAATGGAAAAGACAGTACAGATGTTATTTTTAATGAAACTACCCGGAAAATAATATTTATTCAGTATCTGAAATAGGGGGTATTCAATACAAAAAAGCGACCTAAGAAATTAGGTCGCTTTCATTATATTATTTAGCCAAGTGTTTAAACAGTCTCTGCTTCCAGAGCCATTTGCTCATCAACCAAAATACGGCCGCAATGCTCGCAAACGATAATCTTTTTGCGCTGACGGATATCCGACTGGCGCTGAGGCGGGATCTGGTTAAAGCATCCTGAACATGAATCGCGCTGGATAGTAACTACTGCCAAGCCATTTTTTGCATTGCTGCGCAAACGGTTGTAAGCGATCAGCAAACGTTCCTCAATGTTTGGTAACGCTGCATCGGCTTGAGCGGTCAGTTCGTTCTCTTCCTTTTGAGTTTCGGCAGTAATGGTGCCTAATTCAGCTTTCTTAGCATCCAGGTCATTCTTGCGTCCTTCCAGGTCGGCAAGGGCTTTCTCATAAATTTGAGTTTTTGAGGTGATCTCGTAACCAAATTCTTTGATCTTCTTTTCGCTTACTTGTATATCCAATCCCTGTATCTCTACTTCTTTCGAAATAGCATCATACTCACGGTTGTTTTTTACATCGTTAAGCTGTGCTTCGTATTTTTTGATGTTCGACTGCGCTTCCTTTATCAGGTTTTTGCGGGTTACAATATCATCTTCAAGGTCATCAAGCTCACCTTTTATTTTTTGAATACGTGTTTCCAATCCTTCAACATCATCTTCCAGGTCGGCTACTTCCATAGGCAACTCACCTCTTACCTGGCGAATCTTATCAATCTTGGTGTGGATGGTTTGTAGTTCGTATAAAGCTTTAAGCTTCTGTTCTACTGTTTGTTCCATTAAATAAAATATTTGACGGGGTTTGTATTAATTTCTGTTAAACGGACGGCAAAGTTAGCAAATTTTTTCTGAATAATTTCATACAATAATTGCTGCGTAAATTGCTCACTTTCAAAATGTCCGATATCGGCTATCAGTATCTTTCCTTCGGCATCAAAAAACTCGTGGTACTTGTAATCCGCAGTGACAAAAACATCTGCTCCGGCAGCTATGGCGTGCTTCAATAAAAAGCCGCCGGCCCCACCGCATACCGCCACCTTTTTAACGGTTTTACCGGTAAAGGCCGTATGCCTGATCACATGGGCATGCATATTTTGCTTCACCTCGAATAAAAATTCTTCTTCATCCATCCCTTCTTCCAGCTCGCCTATCATACCCGCGCCTACCTGCTGGTTCTGGTTGGTCAGCGTGTAAAGATCATAAGCCACTTCCTCGTAAGGGTGAGCTAAAAATAGCGCCATCAGCAGCTTGCTTTCCAAATTGGCCGGATAAATAGTTTCAATGCGTACCTCTTCTTCACGATGCCGCATGCCGGGTTCACCTACGTACGGGTTCGAATCATCATTTCCTTTAAATGTGCCGGTACCTTCAGCATTAAAGCTGCACTCGCTGTAGTTGCCAATATTACCTGCCCCGGCATGGAACAAGGCGTTACGCACCTGGTCGGCTTTATCGGTAGGTACATAAGTAACAAGCTTTTTCAGCACACTACTTTTGGGGGCCAGTATACGCAGGTTAGTTAAGCCCAGCGTTTCGCATATCCGCTCGTTCACACCGTTCATCACATTATCCAGGTTGGTATGGATGGCATATATAGCGATATGGTTGCGGATGGCCTTTTCTACTACGCGCTCCACATACGTTTTGCTATTGAATTTCTTCAATCCTCTGAAAACAATAGGATGGTGCGAAATGATCACTTGGCAGTTTTTGGCGATAGCCTCGTCAACCACCGCTTCGGTACAATCTAAAGAGATCAAAGCCTGGTGTATTTCCTGGTCCGGCTGACCGACAATTAAACCGGAGTTATCATAATCTTCCTGGTAGGCAAGTGGGGCAAGGCTTTCGAGGTAGGTGGTAAGCAGGGATAATTTCATATGTGCACGAATTACACTAATTTTTATATACGAATTACACTAATTTTTTTCGATTACACTGTTTATTGGCTGATTGAATTTGTGTAATTCGAATAAATTCGTGCAATTAGTGGTTATTCACTTTTCATCCAAACAACTTTCTGCTCAGATTGGTGCGGCCTGGCGATGATATCACCATACAATTTCGGTCGGCGTGCTTTAATATACCGATAGCCACCGGCATCTGTAAGTTTTTCTGGAGTGATCAAAGCGATTGCGATCTCATCATCAAAACTACGGCACTCGGCAATAACATCACCAAAAGGATCAAGAATCATGGAGCAGCCATTCTTAAGCTGATGGGCATCCATGCCGATGGGATTGGAGAATACGGCATAGATTGCATTGTCATATGCCCTTGCCGGGAGCCATTTCATCAGCCAGGCGCGGCCTTTAAGTCCGTCAAATTCCTGTCGCAAGGTAGTAGGATCTGCATGCCGGTTTTCCCAAAGTTTGGGATCAACAAATCCCGCGCCGGGGCGGGTAGATGGCGTACACATGGTAACATGCGGCATAAAAATGATATCGGCGCCAAGCAATTTTACGGCCCGTACATTTTCTATAATGTTATTATCATAACAGATCAGTATGCTGCACTTCCAGCTGAAAAGGTCAAAAATTACATACTGATCGCCTGGCGTGATATGCGGATTAATAAAGGGGTGCAGCTTGCGGTATTTGGCTACCAGGCCATTTTTATCGACACAAACCTGGGCTTTGTAGATGTTATCTTCAACATCCTTCTCAAACAGGCCGGCTAAAATAAAGATATCGAGTTCAGCAGCAATTTCAGTCAGCTTTTTTACACTCGGCCCGTCAGGAATAAATTCAGCTACATCAAGCATTTGCTGTTTTGAAAACGGCATTGCAAAGGTGTAGCCGGTAATGGAACACTCATGGAAAGCGATAACATTTGCTCCCTGCGCCGCAGCCCTTGCTGCAAGCTGGCTAATTATACCAAGGTTATAGTCCTTATCGCCACTGCGGTTTTCAAACTGGGCAGTGGCAATTTTTAAATTCTGCATAAGCAAATGTAAGTGGTTTTTGGTCACTTTACATCCGAAATCAGCTGGTCATTTTTGCCATTTGGAAGCTTTCGTAAGCCATGTTTTTATTATGTCCTAAAGCCAGGCTCTTATGATTAACCAAATCAACAATAGTTCCTATCAGGCAAAACCCACCCGTTAAAAGATATATGATACCCATTGCTGTTTGGCCTACTAAAAACCGTTGAATACCGGCAACGCCAAAGAAACCTATCAGGGTAAAAATCAAAATATCCTGTGGGCTTTTCCTTTTGGTGGAATAGGTCATATAAAAATATTTCTGCTGATTTTCGTTCAGATCGGCAGTGGCTTGTTGTATGAAACTCAATTCTTCAGGTGACATACCTGTTAATCCCATATATGGACTTTGATACATATTCATGATAATTTGTTTTAAAGTTGAGTAAAACTAATATAGAACTAAAATATCTGAAACACAAAACTGGCAGATGTTATGGCAAAGTCGGTAAGCTATAGGAATTTAACGGTGAAACGGCCGGACGTCAGCGTGCAGAGAAGTTGTTATGATTGCCAAATCTTTGGGCCGTTAAAGTGTAGATACGGTAAAATATGACCACCAAAGCGGGAATACCCAGCCAATGTGCATGAAAGGAATTGCTGGCATCACCATGAAAAAGATACGAAATGGAATGCCCCAAACCACACCCGGGGCACCAGGATATACCCAGGGCCTTAAAGGGGCATAAAGAGAAATGGGCAGGGCCAGCAGGATCAGCAAATGCCAACGCCATCAAGGCCGCTACCCAGAATGCCAGTTCAAAGTATTTTAGGAGCACTGTCTAATTAACTTTATTTGATCTGCTCATCAGGAGTAAAGTTACTGTAAATGCTGACAAAACACCGATGAGCAGGGCCGCAAAAATACGGGCAGAGAAGTCGCCCCAATTGGTTTTGTTGGCTTCAATATAATTGATATAAACGATACCCAAAAACACTACTATTATACCAGCTGCAATCAATATCTTAAAACTGTGTACCAATCCCTCCAAAAAATTCATCTTCCCCTTTAACTCCACATCTCTATAGCTCCTAACACCCAGGTACAAACCCACTAATGGAATAAGAACGGAAACAAATTCGATACTATTAACCTGTGTTCCGGTAAAATTAAGTCCCATTTTGCGCATAACAAGCAGCCATATGCCGCTTAATAATCCAATGATCAGCCCCGGTAAAAATGCGTTTTTCATATTATTTTGTTTTAAAGGTTCTTTGTATCAGCCATAACCGATAGATCATTGCAGCTGTACCTGGTTTTAAAAGGTTATCTAAATATAAGCGTTATTAAAATTACTTAGGTAATACCTTAAAAAGTAAATTTAGATATACTTTGTTTTTAATAAAACCTGTTTTTAATACGGACGGGTTGCCCATGCATTTAAAAAGCACCTTTTTGCTATATTTGCAGCAGTTTGAACATCCGTGATATTTTAGAGCGATATAAAGCTGATGAACGGGTAAAAACCTTGGCGCAGGCGCTAAATGTTGGCAAAGCCCCCCGTATCCAGTTACGTGGTTTAGTCGGATCGAGTGATTCGGCTGTGGCGGTAGCTTTGTATTTTTTGCAGCATCAGCACATGATATTTGTGCTGCCCGACCGGGAAGAAGCCGCTTATTTCCAGGCCGATTTGGAAAATCTGACAGGTAAAGAGATCTTACTTTTTCCTTCATCCTACCGCAAAGCATTTGAATTTACCCAGCCCGATAGCAGCAATGTACTGGCACGCGCCGAGGTATTGAATGAGCTGAACCATTCCTCCGAGTTTGGTCAACTGATCGTAACTTACCCGGAGGCTTTGGCCGAAAAGGTGATCGACCGCGCTTCACTGGAGAAAAACACGCTGGAGATATCGGTCAGCAATAAATTGAGTATCGATTTCATCAACGAGTTTTTAATTGAATATGACTTTGACCGGGTTGATTTTGTGTATGAACCGGGGCAATTTTCTATTCGTGGCGGTATAGTAGATATATTTTCTTTCTCGCACGACCTGCCCTACCGGGTGGAGTTTTTTGGCGATTTTATTGAGTCGATACGCACCTTCGAGGTGGAGAGCCAGTTATCTGTGGAGCAGGTGAAAACCATCACGATTGTGCCTAATGTACAATCTAAATTCCTGACAGAAAACAATATTTCCCTGCTGGAATATGTGGATGCCGGTTCGCAGATCTGGATAAAGGATGTGCAATTTACGCTGGATATCATCAGGGATGGTTTTAAAAAGGCAACCAATTTATGGAAGGCCTTATCTGCCGAGGAAAAGAATAAAAACCAGGACTGGATTGACCCGAAGTTCGGTTTCACCGATGAAAAGCTGATAGCCGACCAGTTGCATGATTTCCCGATAGTGGAGTTTGGCAAGCAGTTTTTTTACCAGGGCAGCCAATCGGTTGATTTTGATATGCGGCCACAGCCATCTTTCAATAAGGACTTCAGCCTGCTGATACATAACTTTAAAAATAACGAGGCCGATAAGATCGAGAATTATATACTCACTGATTCAGCCCGGCAGGTGGAGCGGCTTTATGCCATTTTGGATGATCTGGATAAGACGGTAAAGTTTACGCCAATCAGCATAGCCATACGTGAGGGTTTTGTGGATCGTGAACAGAAAATTGCCTGCTACACCGATCACCAGATATTTGACCGCTATTATAAATACAAGCTAAAAAAGGGGTACCACCGCACACAGGCCATCACCCTGAAAGAGTTGCGTGAGCTAAAACCTGGCGATTATGTAACCCATATCGATCATGGTATTGGTAAATATGCTGGTCTCGAAAAGGTACAGGTGAACGACAAAATGCAGGAGATGATTCGCTTGGTTTATGCTGATAATGATCTGCTGTATGTTAACATCAACTCGCTGAACCGTATTTCTAAATATAGCGGCAAGGAAGGTAGCATTCCCAGGATGAACAAGCTGGGTACCGATACTTGGGAGCGCCTAAAAAAAACCACAAAAAAAAAAGTTAAGGACATCGCACGCGACCTGATCAAGCTTTACGCGGTCAGGAAGGCGCAGAATGGCAATTCCTTTTCGCCGGACAGCTATCTGCAAACCGAGTTGGAAGCGTCCTTTATTTATGAAGACACTCCCGACCAGGAAAAAGCGACCGCCGATTTTAAAAAGGATATGGAGTCGCCGCACCCAATGGACAGGCTCATTTGCGGTGATGTGGGTTTCGGTAAAACCGAAGTAGCCATACGCGCGGCATTTAAGGCTGTTGCCGATAGCAAGCAGGTAGCCATACTGGTGCCAACCACCATCTTGGCCGCCCAGCATTATAAAACGTTCTCCGACCGCCTGAAGGGCTTTCCCTGCAATATCGATTATGTAAACCGTTTTAAATCGAGCAAGCAGATCAAGGATACGCTGGAGAAATTAAAAGAAGGTAAGGTAGATATCATCATCGGTACACACCGCCTGGTGAGTAAGGATGTGAAGTTTAAGGACCTCGGGCTGATGATCATTGACGAGGAACAGAAGTTTGGCGTATCAACCAAAGAAAAGCTGAAACAGATGCGCGCCAATGTGGATACACTAACGCTTACCGCAACACCGATCCCGCGTACGCTGCATTTTTCGTTGATGGGTGCACGCGATCTTTCCATCATATCTACCCCGCCGCCAAACCGCCAGCCGGTGGTGACCGAATTGCATGTATTTAACGATACACTGATCAAGGATGCTGTTGAATTTGAGATAGACCGCGGCGGACAAATATTCTTTATCCATAACCGTGTGGCTGACCTGCCGCAATTGGGCGGACTGATCCATAAACTGGCCCCAAAGGCACGTATTGGAATAGCGCATGGACAACTCGAAGGCGATGCCCTGGAAGATGTGATGCTTAAATTCGTCAATGGCGAATATGATGTGCTGGTAGCAACCACCATCATAGAAGCAGGGCTGGATATTCCGAATGCCAATACCATCATTATCAATCACGCGCATATGTTTGGTTTGAGCGATCTTCACCAGATGCGTGGACGTGTGGGCCGTAGCAATAAAAAGGCGTATTGCTACCTGTTAAGCCCGCCGCTATCTACCCTTACACCAGAGGCTCGAAAACGGTTGAGCGCGATTGAAGAGTTCTCTGATTTAGGCAGCGGATTCAACGTGGCTATGCGCGATCTGGATATCCGCGGCAGCGGCAACCTGCTCGGTGCCGAACAAAGTGGCTTTATTGCTGAGATCGGTTTTGAGATGTATCATAAGATATTGGACGAAGCCATACAGGAACTGAAGGAAGATGAGTTTAAAGGCGTATTCCCTGATGATAAGCCGCGGCCGTTCATCACCTTCACCCAGATAGATACCGACCAGGAAATATTGATCCCGGATGAGTATGTGACCAGCATAGCCGAACGTTACAATCTGTACACCGAATTATCCAAACTAGAAAATGAGGTGGAACTAAACGCTTTTGAAAAACAACTTTATGACCGTTTTGGTCCGATACCATCACAGGTAACCGACCTGCTGAATACCATGCGCCTGCAATGGCTGGGCAAGGCTATTGGTTTCGAAAAAATATCGCTGAAAAAGAATGTACTGCGTGGTTATTTTATCAGCAGCCAGCAATCTCCCTATTTTGAAAGTGATGCCTTCCGCCAGGTATTAACATTTGTACAAGCCAATCCGCGCCGCACCAATTTAAAGGAAGTGAAAAATACTTTGCGCCTAAGTATAGAAAGTGTTCCATCTATCAATGATGCGGTTGAGTTGTTGAACGATATTGCTGAGCCGGTTGGGGTTTAGGTATTCTTCAATGCGATCAGGTCCCCGATCACAATTGCCGTACGTATTAGGTTTTCTTTCGTATTCTCCATCGCGGTTGTTATATCAGCAGGTTCATTATTGATCGATATCAAAACATCAAAATATTGCTGTAACTGTTCGTCCTGTTCCAAAGGAATTTTACCTGCCACCCCGATCACCGGGATATTTTTCTTTTTTGCTCTGAGGGCAACACCGTAGGGGCCTTTTCCCTGCAAGGTTTGCCGGTCTATGCTTCCTTCACCGGTTATTAAAAGATCAGCCCGATGTAAAGCGTCATCAAAATGAGTTAGGGTTAAAAAATAATCGATACCGTTCACCAACTTGGCATTTAACCAGGTGTGTAAGCCCGCCGCCGCTCCACCAGCTGCGCCGCCGTGTTTGATATCAGCCATAGCTATGCCGGATTGCGAGGTGGATATTGCCGCGAAGTTTTTCAAAAAAGCCTCTAATAACTGCACATCGTCCGGGGAGGCCCCCTTCTGCGGGCCGAAAGTGCTTGCAGCACCCTGCGGGCCTAACAATTGGTTGTCCACATCGCAAAGTATTACTACTTCACAATTAAAAATTCGCTGGTCAAGCTTAGAAGTATCCACTTTGGCCATCGCGGACAGGTATTCGGGCGTGGCAACCAGGCGTTCGCCATTCACGTCTAAAAAAGCAACACCAAGGGCACTTAATATGCCGCAACCACCATCAACCGTAGCCGAGCCACCCATGGCGATAACGATCCTGCTTACCCCCTTGTCCAAAGCAAAGCGGATGAGTTCACCCGTGCCGTAGGAAGAAGCCTTTAACGGGTTTAATTCATCCTTTTTTAGTAACCTCAATCCGGAAGCATCGGCCATTTCAATTACCGCGGTTTTACCGTTGTCGATCAAGCCAAATGAGGCTTTGATTTTCCTGCCCAATGGATCATGAACTTCCTTTTGTATCACCGCACCATTGCAACTTTCAATGATCAGGCTACCGGTGCCATCCCCGCCATCAGCAATAGGAAAACATTCGGAAGTGCACTGCAGCTTGCTGAGTTGTAACCCCTGCTGAATAGCTGTGCCAACCTGTGCAGCATCAAGACTGTTCTTAAAAGCGTTTGGAGCGATCAGGATATGCATGTTATAATATTTTGGATAAAATATAAACCATGGTGATGGTGGTTAGCCCCATCAATATAGTCGCGGTGGAATATACTTTCAGCATGGTTTTCATTTCGAGCCCCGAGAATTTGGCTATCACCCAAAAATAAGCGTCATTGGCATGCGAAATCATCATGGAGCCGCCACCCATCGACAATACGCAAAGCAATTTGCCTGTTTCGGTATTCAAACCTAATGCAGGTAATAGCGGCAGTACAATGGAAGCCGCGGTTATAATGGCAACCGTTGATGACCCTTGTGCTGTCTTTAAAACTGAGGTTAATAAGAAAGGAAAGAAAATACCCATGCTGCCCAATGCCATCGACTGGCTAAAATGATCGCCTATTTTGGCAGCGGTTAAAATCGCGCCGAAAGCACCACCCATACCTATGATCACCAATATCCCCCCTGCTTTTTCGGTTCCCTCCTGTAAAATTTTACTGAGCTCACTTTTCTTCCAGGCTCGTTTGCAATTAAATGCCAGCAATACGCCAATCAGTAACGCGATAACCGGATCACCCAATGAAAGTAGCAGAGATACCCATTTGGGATAAGCAAGCCCGCCTGTTGCTAAAAAAGATTTAATGCCGATCAACAGGATCGGCACAAATACAGGCAGACAAGCTTTGATTAATGAAGGGCCCTTAGCGGGTTTATCAACTGCAATTATATCTTCTGATGTCGGATCGATGATCTTTCTTCCGGCATATCTGGCCCATAAATTACCCACGATCATTGCCGGGATGGCTACTATGGAACCGATCAATATTAATTTCCCAAAATCGACCCCAATGGTAACCGCGGCGGCCGTGCTTCCGGGATGAGGAGGCACCAGGCAGTGGACAGCATATAAGCCGGTGGCTAAAGAAACGGACATGGTAGTGATAGAAATACCGGTACGCCTGGCCATCGAGCGGTTGAGCCCGCTTAATACAATAAACCCGGAATCGCAAAATATGGGCAGGCCCACAATAAACCCGGTAATGCTCATGGCAAGCGGGGCAAACCGGTTTCCCAGTTTCTTTAAAAGGAAAGTCGCCATCACGGTAGTGCTGCCGGTATATTCCAGCAGTAAACCAAGCGTGGTGCCCAGTACAATAATTAACCCTAATGATTTTAATATGTTGCCGAAGCCATCTTTGATTACGGTGATAACATCGCCTAAAGGCAGGTTGATCCCCAATCCTACCAATAAACAGGCTAAAAAAAGCGCGAAGAAAGCCGGGACTTTATATTTGGTGGTCAGCAATACGATGAGCGCAATGCCGGCTATTAACAAGGTTAATATGTAGGGTAATGAATGGGTCATTGATAGCCTGTAGGTTTGCTTTTGTAAATTACAAACAAGGTATCAAAAAAAGAAGGATACTATTTAACCTTGCGGTATATGCCCTTTAAATTTCTTCCCAATTCCTTATAATCCAAACCATAACCAACCACAAACTCATTTTCTATTTCGAAGCCGACATATTTAAGTTCAGGTATGATTCCTTCCAGTGCTTTGGGTTTTAGCAGCAGCGAGCATACGGTAATGGAGGCTGGTTCGCGTACTTTCAGCTTGTCTATCAGGTAATGCAGCGTATTACCGGTATCTACAATATCTTCCACCAGAATAATATCGCGCCCTTTGATATCGATACTCAAATCAAAATCATCCCTGATCTTACGGGTGCTTGATGTGCCGCCATAATAAGATGCCAGTTTGGTGAAAGTAACTTCAACGGGTATATCGATGAGCCTTATGAGGTCGGCAGTAAATAAAAAGCTGCCGTTAAGTACACCTACCAATATAGGGGTGCTGTCTTTAAAATCTGCACAGATCTGGCCTGCAATTTCAGTTGTCCTCTTTTCTATCGCATCCAAACCAATCAGCGGTTCGAAATATAGATCGGCTATTTGAGTTTTCACATGCTAAATGTATTAAATTATAGTTTAAAACAAACTCTTAACAACTAATGCTTTTTAAAGGATGATTTTTTTCTGCTACATTTATGCAAGGCTACTTACCTTTTTTTATAATTGCCTATGTCAAAACAAACCATCAGCCGGCGTGAGGCTCTGGAATTTATCGGTGTAGCTGCCGCGATGCCTATCGTTAAGCAAAACACGGAATTGATCCCGGAAATCAAAAGAAAATCTTTCACTTATTGCCTGAATATGGCAACCATACGCGGTCATCAGTTAGGCTTTGTAAAGGAACTGGAAACCGCGTCAAAAGCCGGGTTCCATTCGGTTGAGATCTGGATCGATACTTTGCAGGAGTATCTGCAAAAAGGAGGAACGTTAAAGGATGTAAAGAGGCGATTGAATGACCTTGGATTAAAGGTTGAAAACCTGATCAGCTTTGCCCAATGGATAGTTGATGATGAAGCTACCCGGAAACAAGGCATCGAACAGATGAAGACAGAAATGGGCATGACGGCTGAAATAGGCTGCAGGCGCATAGCAGCAACTGGCAAAGGCATGACCAAAGAATCGAACATAAGTTTGGATGTGATTGCCGGCCGCTACCGCACCATTCTCGAATTGAGTGACAAAACCGGCGTAGTGCCGCAATTAGAAATGTGGGGCTTCATGAAAAAGCTGAGCAGGGTAAGCGAGGTAACCTATATCGCGATGGAGAGCAGTCACCCATCAACCAAAATTTTGCTTGATATTTTTCATTTGTATAAAGGCGGCACATCATTGGAGGAGCTGGTATTGCTCAATCCATCGGCTGTTGATATTTTGCATATGAATGACTACCCGGCAAATTTATCTGCAAATGTAATAGAGGATAGCGACCGCGTATATCCCGGCGACGGAATAGCACCCATTAAACGGACATTGCAAATGCTGGGCAGCGCGGACCGCTCTTTAGTGCTTTCTACCGAAGTTTTTAATAAGAATTATTATAAACAGGATGCCCTGGCCGTGGCTAAAACTGCTTTGGAAAAAATGAAGGCGGTGGTGGGAAGTACTTAATTGTTTGGTGGGGATTTGCCAGTTTAAACTTTAATTAACCCTTTTTGTTAAAACCATTTTAAGCAGCAGATTAATATGCAAGAAATTCTACTACTTTGCCTGGGGCTGATCCTCAGCGTATCCTTCCTGGTGGTACTGGCAAAAAAACTAAGGGTAGCTTACCCGGTATTTTTGGTGATAGCGGGGCTGGCCATTGGCTTTGTACCCGGTTTACCCAATGTTCATATTGATCCTAAACTGGTGTTTTTGGTGATCTTACCACCCATTTTATATGATGCGGCCCAAAATACATCATGGAAAGCTATGTGGAAATGGAGACGCATCATTACGGTTATGGCCCTGGGCTATGTACTGCTTACGGCAACAGCGGTGGCATGGGTAAGTTATATGCTCATCCCCGGTTTCACACTGGCGCAGGGGTTTTTGCTTGGCGCTATTATTTCGCCGCCGGATGCGGCCGCGGCTACTGCTGTATTACAATTTGTAAAATTACCCAAAGGCATAGTGGCGATACTGGAGGGGGAAAGTTTGTTGAATGATGCAACCAGCCTTACAGTTTTCAGGTTTGCGCTTGCCGCTATTATCAGCAGCGATTTTGCCTTTCACACTGCTGCATTGGGGTTTGTTGCTGTCACTCTTTCAGGTATCTGCATTGGCCTGGTACTGGGGCTAATACTTTATGCCATTTACCGCTGGCTGCCAACCAACTCAAATCTGGATATTGCTTTTTCCCTGGTTTTACCCTACCTCATCTATCTCACAGCCGAGAGCCTGCATTCCTCCGGTGTGCTTGCCGTGGTAAGCGGGGGATTATTTATCGCTTACAAAAACCACTTTGTTTTATCACACAGCAGCCGGTTAAAATCAAATGCCGTTTGGCCGTCCATCGTTTTTATATTGAACGCGGTGGTTTTTTTCCTGATCGGATTGCAGCTTCCTGAAATTGTTAGCGGGATTAAATCTATCGCCTTATATGATGCATTTAGGATAGCGCTTATCATAACAGCGGTGGTTATCCTGGTAAGAATGTTTTCGGGCCTGTTTGCATCTTTGTTTACCCGTTTCATCAGTCGGTATATTACCGTGGCGCAAAGCAATCCCGGCTGGAGAAACCCGTTACTCGCAAGCTGGATCGGCATGCGGGGGGTTGTTTCCCTGGCTTCAGCCTTATCTATACCCCTGCTTTTACCGGGTGGCCAGGCTTTCCCCTATCGCAATCTGATATTGTTCATCACTTTTATTGTCATCATTATGACCCTGGTTGTACAAGGCTTAACCTTACCCTGGGTGATCAGATGGATCAAACCGGAATTTATTACCGAGGAAAAACCTGATGAACAACAGGTGCTGGAAATTGAACTGGCCATGATCTCGGCGGCAGTGGAAGAGTTGGGCACCAAGCATTTGACCGACCTGGAGGGTAATACCCTATTGCGGAATAAGATCGATCTGCTGAAATGTAAGATTGATCTTTATAGCAGATCGAAAGCTGATGAAGAAAAAAGGGCGGCTGTGAACGCAATGATCAAACGATTTAAAAAAGTGATGACCGCAATTATTGAGCATGAACGCAAGGAACTTCATACCTTTAGAAGAAAAGATGGTTTTGATGATGATGTGATCAGGATCATCGAAAACCGTCTTGATCTGGAGGAAGAGGGGTTGCAGCGGGAGAGTGAATAAACTTAATAGATAGCTAATTGAAATTAAATTAATAATGGGTACCCCTACGAGGCGAATACTTATCGTTACGATAATATTGATAGGGATATTGAGTAATATCTGTTGGGCGCAGGTATTAAATATTAGATCACTTGATGGCAAAAACAGTCAAATTCATGTTTTAACTGATGATGAACACGGAGCCTTGGTAATATCTTGCTTACAAGACACTATACGTATAAATGACCTTATTAATATTAAGGATATAACCATTTGAGCAAGAGTTTTTTGAAGATAGTTTATGGCGCCCGGGGCGGTACAGGAATCCATATAAGTAAAACATTGATTTTAACCGTTAATAATCAAAAGCTTCGCCAGTCATTGCATATCACATCTTTATTCAATGAAGAGTTTATCGATTTCAGCAAGCCGGTAGACCAGTTAAAGCCTGTAGACATAAAAAGTGTTTACGAATTAAATTTTGCTTTAGCAGGAGATAATACCCGGAATTATAAATTGAACATTAAAATACATGATGAAAAACAGTCAAAACAAAATCCCCGGACAAATTATTCCCACAATAAAGAAGCTGTTTTGATTTTTGATCTGAACCAGTGCATCTTTTACAACGAACATAAAGCTGTATCACGGTACTTTATTGTCTTTGACCCCAAAACTCAAAACGAAACCAGGCAATACATTAGTGGCACATTCCCGGTAGTTAAATTATACAAAAGCGAATATTATTATATTAAGGGCGAATGGTATGAGAAAAACGATAATAACTTATCGAAATATTCATATAGATAAAGGCATTGAACATATCCTGGTTAAGTTGGATTTGCCAACTAAAAGTATTATTTAATTATCACCCACCTATTCACCGTATTGTATTCACCTTCGATAACCACTTTATAAAATTTGGAGGGCATATCTTTTACATTGACCAGCGCATGCTCTTGATTCGCAGGTATCTCGGCCATTAACTTATAGTCATCGGCCTGCCCGGTTTTAAAATTATTGGTCGCTGCTACCCATATTTTCACCTTTCCTTTTTCATTCAGCGCCTTCCAACTTACATCTAAATTACCCTGTACAAAGTTCGCTTCAGGCATTGCTACTGACACCGGCCCTATAAGTGATGTGCCATCAAGCTCTCGCATTTGAGGCGCAGGTATTTTGATATCCATAAAACAGGCTATAGAAGGGGTAATATCCGTGATGCCCGGGTAATAATAACGGGCGTAATTGTTTAAAGGCTTGTAATTAGTTACCATCCAGGTAGAACGCTGCCTGGTGCTTTGGCCGCCATGATCCTTGCCCGTTTCTTCATTGCGGCCATGATCGGTTGTAATAAATATCAGCCAATCCTCATTAAAATGCTGTTCGCGATATTGTATAACGGCCCATATACGGCCCACCTGCGCGTCCATTGTTTCAATGGCGGCGTAATATTGCGGGCTATCTCCATATTCGTGTCCCATGTCATCGGTATATTCCAGGTAAACCCAATTCAGGTCGGGTGCTTTATCCTTGATACATTTTGCAGCTTCGGTTATTACTTTCTCATCGATCAGGTGCATGTAATTACCTGGTTTGTCGTGCGGAAATTTAACGGTATCCAGTTCATAACCATCTGCGGCATAATCAAGTTTGTAACCCCCGGTTTGGGTCAGTCCTTCACCTATTAATTTGGTACGATTATCCGTCCAGGAAGAAAATACAGCGGTTTTTTTACCCGGATAGGCATTCTTCAGCATCCGGAAGATGGTCCAATAATTATAATCAGGTGCTTTGATATCGTTACCCCAAACATTATGCTTGTTCACCCAGGTTGAGGTAAGCAAACTATTATAGCCGTTGGCCGATATGGTGGGCGTTTGCGAATAGCCGCCTTTTTCTCCGCCTACATGGGCACGCAAATAGGCGCCCTTTTGAGCTATCTTTTTAAGGTTCGGTGTATTCAGTTTTTCAATTACATCGGCCGGGATACCGTCAGCAATAATGAATATGGCTTTTTTTACTTTTTGTTGTGCCTGCCCAATTGTTGCAGAAGTAAGTATAGCCGCGAATAGTAAGCCTTTAATGATACGATACATCGAAGAATAATTTGAGCTGCTAATTTAAAGCCTTTCTAAACCATAAGCGTTAAAAAATTGTTATGCTTTATATATGATAGCAGATCAAATCTTCCGGACTTCCTGTCTTTCGGACTTCCCGACTTAAAACCTATCTTTGCGCCTCATGATTGAATACCAGGTTCATACCTTATCCAACGGCATCCGGATCTTATATAAGCACTTTCCCTCAACCATTACGCATTGCTGTTTTGTGGTGAACGCCGGCTCGCGCGATGAACCGGAGAACAAGGAAGGTCTTGCTCATTTTATTGAGCACCTGTTGTTTAAGGAAACAGAAAAACGCAGCACCAACCAGATACTGAACCGCCTGGAACTGGTAGGCGCCGACCTGAATGCTTATACTACCAAAGAGTATACCTGCATCCATGCATCACTATTAAGGCAGCATCTGGAGCGCACGGTGGATCTGTTCCAGGATATATTGTTCCATTCCACTTTTCCCGCGGAAGAAATCGAAAAGGAACGGGGTGTGATACTGGACGAGATCGCCTCTTATCTTGATCAACCCGAAGAAGCTATACAGGATGATTTTGAAGAGCTATTATTCAAAGGCCATCCGCTGGGTAAAAATATTTTAGGCACACCGGAAACGGTTGGAGTTTTAAATAAGGCGGATATCCAGCAATTCATAACAGCCAATTACAATACTTCCGAAATGATATTCGCTGTGTTTGGCGATCATGATTTTAATAAGCTGATCAAACTGGCTGAAAAATATTTTGGAGCCATACCGGCTAATCATACCAAAAAAGACAGGATCAAACCAGATGGTAGTAAGGGCGAAAAGTTAACGGCTTACCGGCCCATCACCCAAACCCATTGTATCATTGGCAACCGCGCTTACCCGGCTTCGCATCATCATAAAACAGGATTATTATTACTCAATAATTTGTTGGGCGGCATGGGCATGAGCAACCGGCTGAACCTGGAGATCCGTGAAAAATACGGTATTGCTTACACTATTGAATCAAATTATACACCCCTATCTGACACCGGCATATTTTCTATTTATTTCGGCACCGATAACGAGAAAGCCGATAGAGCACTGAAACTGGTGCATAAAGAATTAAAAAAACTGCGCGAACAAAAACTTGGCACCCTGCAACTGCACCAGGCCAAACAAAAGTTTATCGGCCAGATAGCCCTGGCGGAGGAAAACCGGATGGGCCTCATCATATCTATGGCCAAAAGCCTGCTTGATTTTGACCATATCGATACGCTTGAACAAGTATTTGCTAAGATAAATGCCGCGACTGCCGAACAACTGCTGGAAATAAGCAACGAAATTTTTGATAATAGCCTGACTACTTTGATGTTTGCGCCTAAGCAATAAACCTGTATTTTTGTATAATGAAATTACCTATTATAGCATACGGAGACCCTGTTTTAAGAAAAAAAGCTATCGCTGTTGAACCGGATGAATATCCCAACATAAAACAATTGGTTGAAGACATGTTTGAAACCATGTATGGTGCACGTGGTGTTGGGCTGGCAGCTCCGCAGGTTGGTATTTCAATGCGCTTATTTGTAATTGATGCTACGCCATTTGACGATGACGAGCCGGAGCTGAAAAACTTTAAAAAAGCTTTTCTCAATGCAGTTATTATGGACGAGAAGGGCGATGAATGGGCTTTTAATGAAGGTTGCCTGAGTATTCCTGATATCCGCGAAGATGTTTACCGTAAACCGATCATCAAAATTTCCTATTACGATGAGAACTGGAAGCACCACGAAGAGATCTTTTCCGGCATGGCCGCCCGCATCATTCAGCACGAATATGACCATATTGAAGGCAAATTATTCACTGATAAGCTTAGCCCCCTGCGCAAACGCCTGATAGAAAAGAAATTGAATGAAATTTCAAAAGGTATGGTGGATGTGGATTATAAAATGAAATTCCCGGCTGCTAAGAAAGGGCGATAATTTTAGGGTTAAAAAAGCACAAAAAAATCCCCTGAACCAATATCATTCACCGATCTGTCTGACCCATTGAATGAATTTGTTTAACAACTGCCGTTACTTTTTTCCGGTGCGACCCTTTTCTCTCGTTAAGCGCTCCCATTTTTCCAATGCCTCTTTTTGAAGCAATTTAGTACGCTCTATTGCCCGCCCCTGTTCATCTTTTTCGCAAAGTGGGCCCTCAGTTGCCAGGTTCGACACGAGTTTATCGATACCTGTTTTTTTGGCCTCGTTTTTAATGCTTATCATGATGTTTTTAATTTTCCCAAATCAAATTTAAGCATTGATATTGATACGAAGGCAACAAAAATCAATTCTTGTCCTTCGATCTGGATACCTAAAAATCAATTAATTACTGCCCGAACGACTCTTATCTCCATCTGATATCTGTTTGATCAGTGTACCCCACGCGATAGGATTTAACAATGGATTTGGTGCCAGCGAATGTTGGTTCAGGATGTTAATGTGTTCATTTTGCGCCCAGCCTGATTGTATTTCCTGCGCATCACGCGGCAAATTATTATAGGCTGCTGTGGATGTTGCGCGCTCAATATTTTTCCGTGCTATTTCCAGGTCATCATCGGCCAGCTTCATCGCTATGAAATCCTTCCTGAATTCATCTGTAGTGGCCCATGGAAATACCCGGAATGCAGGCAGGTTAATGATCTGTGGTTTGATCTTTATCTGCATGGTATAGCTTTTTGTAGGCAGGTTGGCGGGTATGATAACCGTTACCGGGGCAAAACCCACGCTGGTAAAAAGTAAGGTATCCTGCTCATGCACTACAAAAGAGAAATAGCCTTTATAGTTGGTTAAATTAACCTGTTTGTGGTAAGAAGAGTTGGTGATGGTGACATAGGGCACAACCGCAGCGGTGCTGTCGGCATTATAAACGATACCGGTGAATTGTACCAATGGCTTTTCCTGTTGCTGGGCATAAGCGCCCGCAGCGATGAACAAAAATAATATGCCGATAAGGTATTTCATTTTTATAATTGGTCTTTTATCTATTTTACACCGCTTTGGCTAAAATAGTTTCAAAAATCCCTGACAAAAATAGGCTATTGCAGTAAATACTTGTGCAATTTAACAATACTTAACACTATCTCAAATTTTCGGGAAGCACTGCGTTGGGGTCGTCTATATCTGTTAAGTTGATCGCTTCAACACTTGTGATTTCAGGAACAGCCTTTTTTATCGCTTCTTCAATACCGGCTTTAAGCGTCATGATACTCATAGGGCACGAGCCGCATGAGCCCAGCAATTTTAACCTCACTACATTATCCGGAGTGATCTCCTCTACAGAAACATTCCCGCCATCAGTCTCCAAATACGGACGTATTGTATTCAAAGCTTCTTCCACCCGCTCTAATAAACTCATTTTAACTAAATTATATATTAAGTAAAGTTATTAATTATTTACCAAATTCTTATTATTCGCTTTAGCATTGCAAATAGCGACTTGCTGTGCCACGCTTTTCGCCATTTGTACAAACGCACGGCTCATTGGGTTTTGGTCATCCAGCACTACCGGTATGCCTGCATCGCCAGATGCGCTGATACTTTTTACCAAGGGTATCTCGCCCAAAAAAGGCACCTCAAGCTGGGCAGCCAGTTTTTGCCCGCCACCCTGTCCGAAAATATAATATTTATTCTCAGGCAGCTCGGCCGGAGTAAAGTACGACATGTTCTCCACTATCCCCAACAGCGGCACATTAATGGCAGGCATCATAAACATGCCAATGCCTTTTTTAGCATCCGCAAGCGCTACGTTTTGCGGCGTGGTTACAATTACTGCCCCCGTAACCGGGAAACTTTGTGTTACCGTAATGTGTATATCGCCGGTACCGGGAGGGAGGTCGACTATCAAATAATCCAGTTCGCCCCAGTCGGCATCATTAAATAATTGCTTTACTGCCGTTGATACCATTGGTCCGCGCCATGGCACAGGTTGGTTAGGATCGGTGAAGAAACCTATCGATAATAATTTGATACCATATTTTTCTATCGGCTCTATCCGCGTTTTGCCTTCAACCTGGCTTGCTTTCGGCCGCGCGCCTTCCAGCCCGAACATAATGGGTATGGATGGCCCATAAATATCTGCATCTATTAGACCAACTTTGGCACCTGTTTGCGCCAGGCCCAACGCAAGATTTACGGCTACCGTTGATTTACCAACGCCGCCCTTGCCCGATGCTACGGCTATAATATTTTTAACACCCGGCATGCCTGTGTTTTTTTGCGATGTAACTCGCGAGGTCATACTGATCGTAACTTCGATATCCTTGCTGATAAAATAACCAATAGCATTGCGGCAGGCATTTTCTATCATCGCCTTTAAAGGACAGGCAGGGGTGGTTAAAATAACCGAAAAACTTAAACGGTTGCCATCTATTTTAATGTCCTGTATCATGTTCAGGGTCACCAGGTCCTTTTTCAGATCGGGTTCTTCAACATTGCCCAGGGCTTGTAAAACTTGTTCTTGCGTTATGATCATAATAGAGTACAAATTTACTAAAACACGCCGAAGTACTGTCATGTGAATGATAAAATGAGAAGAAGGGCATGTAGTACAAGAAGTTAAGCTAAAAAGCTTTAAAGTTTAATGATAGCTAAGCAGATATAAAATACCGTGAAAAAACGGGGTGCTTAGTGATTTATTTTTTTATATGTTTATATGAATTATACCCATATTATGTAAAGTAGCCTGGAAATACAATTCGATCAAATATTGCTGTTTAACTTCATTCAATACCTATGAAAATGAAACTGACCAGGAAAAGATATTGTCTTTGTTTGTTTATTTTTTTTGATGCGTTTTTTGCCATTTCATCCGGCTTTGCCAGGGTACGCAACATACCAACCAATAGCATCATCCCTCCAGACTATAACATACAAGCCTATAATATGGGTGATAGGAGTATTGTAAAAGCAGTTATTAAAATAGATAAATCCGACCAGTCTATTGGTTTCGCAAAAGCGATAACCCGCCTGTTAGGCACCCCCGACTATGATCCGGGAGGAAAATCAACCTCGGGATTACCTGTAACTATTACCAGCAGCAATCCAGCTGTTGCAGCATTTGTTGACGGTAAAATACATATTGTTGGCTTGGGTACCAGCATTCTCACCGCATCGCAGCCGGGTAATGATCAATTTAATCCCGCAGTTACTATAACCCAGGTGCTTACAATTGTGCCGGAGCCTATAATTGTACCCAATGGAACAACCACGATCCTGACCGATGAAGTTTTACGGTTAAATGTTAATACCGGTTTTGAATATTTTTACACATGGCAAATCGATGGCATAGACGAACTAAGTAATTCTTTCGATTTTGATGCTCATCGTGCCGGTACCTATACAGTTGTTTTAAATATCGGTAATAAGCAGTTTGTATCCCCGCCTCTTGTTATTAAAGAGACCATTCATCTAAGTCCTCAAGACTTCGATGTACAGGCATATAGCGCCATTTGCCGGGGCTCTAGTACAGGTGGGTTTAATATTTTAAGTAAGGAGGGTTATGATTGTATAGTTACGATCACCGGCGCCGATGGGTTTACCAGATCCTTGCCTTTTAAAACTTATATATCGGTTACCGATCTTTATGCTCAAAAGTATTCTATTTGTATCACAATCCCCCTTTACCCTGACTACCGCCAATGCTATGATATTGTGATTACAGAACCGGCGGATCTATCAGTATACTCCACTGTTAATACTTCTGACAATAGCCTCAATTTATCACTAACCGGCGGCACGCAGTATAATATCAAGCTCAACGGAGTATCTTATACTACATCGGATAACGCTATTGCACTACCACTTAAGCAGGGTGGTAACGAACTAGAGGTTACTACGGACAAACCTTGCCAGGGCACTATAAAAAAACTATTTAATTTGTCCGCGATGACTATCCCATATCCAAATCCTTTCCAGGGGATGCTAAATCTTAATCTTGGAAATACGGGTGCACATAAAGTAACGGTTAAAATATATAATGCATCTGATGGTAAGATGGCTTTTTCTAAAGAATATGCTGATCAAACCGGTGTGCTTCAACTTGATCTTAATGATTTTAAAGATGGGGTATATGTACTTCACCTGCTAAACGGTAATTCGGAAAATATATATAAAATAATAAAAAAATGAAAAAGTGGATACTGATCATGCCCGTTATTCTGGCATTTGGCTGTGGCGGCAAACATGCTACGCCCAAGCCAGACCAGGTACCGGCCAAAGTTGAGCTTATACTTCCGGCAAAAAATTCTTTGTGTACCACCGGGCCATATAATCATGGGGCAACAGATGATATTTTATTTACCTGGAACGCTTCGGCAAATACCGACAGCTATGAGATCAATTTGAAAAATCTTGTAACAAATGCGACATTTCAGCTAACCACAAAAAAAACAGAGGTGACCCTCAATTTAACCGGGAGTTTTCCTTATTCGTGGTACATTGTTTCCAAATCAAGCAAAACCAGCGTAACTGCACAAAGCGATGTTTGGAAATTTTATAATGCATTTGCTAATTCAGTAGGAGGGTATGTGCCTTATCCTGCGGATCTAACGGCTCCCAAGTTTGGGCAAAAATTTTCAAATACAACAATTGTTGATTTACGGTGGACTGGTTCTGTGTATCAGTACGGTAAGCCTATTGTTGATTACGATGTTTATTTAGGAACGACCACGGCTCCTGTTTTATTAAAAAAAGGGGTTAAAGATAGTGTTCTGTTAAACGTTAATGTAATGCCAAACACTACTTACTACTGGGAGGTCGTTACCAATAACTTAGACGGTTATTCTTCGCATTCGGAACTTTACCAGTTTGTAGTAAACTAATCCAGGTGTTATAATAGCACACAGAAACATTTTACCACTCCCGGCGTTTGTATCGCATAAGATTTAGTTTAGTTTTGGATAAAATTCCTTTGATGCAGCGCCTTAACCCGAAATATGTCCGCATAGCCGGTATCGTTATTATTTCCCTGATTGTTCTTTTTATAATAGGCGGATATATCGCCTACACTAAACGCGAGGCGTTCCTTCAAAAGGCGATCACCAAAGCTAAATTAAAAGCAAAAAGGGATTATAATCTCGATGTTAAAATAGGCTCGGCACACTTTACCGGGTTAAGCACGGTATCTTTTTCGGATATTACGATAGTGCCCGAACAGCGCGACAGTTTATTGAGCATCAAAAAATTCGATATCAGTGTAAAGTTGATGCCGCTCATCTTTGGTAACATCAAATTATCCGATGTGGTGCTGCAAAGCGGCCACCTGAATCTTACAGATATCAATCATATAAAAAACTTCGATTTCCTGTTCAAAAAGAAAGAGGACACTACTGAAAAGAAATCAAGAGCTGATCTATCTGAATTGGCAAACAACCTGATTAACCAGGTGCTTTATAAGATACCTGATAATCTTAATGTCAGCAATTTCCTGGTCACTTTTGCCGGCGACAGCGCCAAAGTAAAACTGCTTGCCCAAACCGCATTGATCAAAGACGGCAAATTAAGCTCCACCATTAAGGTTGATGACGGCGCAGCAACCTGGCATTTTGAAGGCAAGATGCATCCGTCAGATAAGGATATCGATGTGCGCTTGTATGCCGATGGCAAAAAGGTAGAAATACCGGTAGTTGAAAAGCGTTTCAGGCTAAAAGTTAATTTTGATACGATCACTACGCGCCTTGAGAAAGTGGAAAACAGCGGTGGGGTTACCAAAATATACGGTTACTGGGCGGTGCGCAACCTGGTGATCAACCACCCGGCGCTATCGGCCACAGATATTACGGCGCCTAATGGCTCTATTGATGCCAACGTATTTGTCGGGAAAAATTATGTTTCGCTGGATAGCACATCGCTTATCCACCTTAAAAAGATCAGTATAAAGCCTTATCTCAAATACCAGCTTAACCCCGTAAAGATATATACCGTAAAGGTAAATACCGACTGGCTAAATGCCCAGGATGCATTCGATTCGTTTCCCAATGGCTTGTTCGACTCGCTTGAAGGCATACAGGCAAGCGGTAAATTAAAATACCACCTGCACCTGTTTTTGGATGCCTCCAATCCCGACCAGGTGCAGTTTGAATCGGGCCTGTCGAAAGATAATTTTCACATCACCAAATTTGGTAAAACAGACCTTGGAAAATTAAACAAGGCTTTTGTTTATACTCCTTACGAAAAGGGTAAGCCCATGCCTTCCCGTATTATAGGCCCTCAAAATCCAGATTATACAGCACTAAATGATATTTCGCTAAACATACGGGGTGCGGTTATGACATCTGAAGATCCATCCTTTTACACCAATCATGGTTTTGTGGAGGAGTCTTTGAGAAGATCCATCGCTACCGATTTTAAGGAAAAGAAGTTTAAGCGTGGCGGCAGCACCATTTCGATGCAGCTGATCAAAAATACTTTCCTGAGCAGGCAAAAGACCGTGGCGCGAAAGATCGAGGAGATACTGATCGTTTGGATCATTGAAAATGATAACATTATGTCCAAAAACAGGATGCTGGAGGTTTACTTCAATATTGTGGAATGGGGGCGTAATGTTTATGGCATCAGCGAAGCGGCCCATTATTATTTCGGCAAATCGCCTTCTGAGCTCACTTTGGGCGAGAGTATTTACCTGGCGAGTATTTTACCTCATCCCAAAACGGGACTGTATTCCTTTTTACCGGATGGCACCCTGCGGCCCAGCTTACAGGGATATTTCAGGTTGATCGGAAAGCTGATGGCGGGGCGGGGCTTAACCGAGTCGGATAGTACGGGTTATGGGTATTCTTCTGTCAGGCTGAAAGAAAGCCTGCGCCAGGAGATCGCGCCGGTGCCTACTGCTGTTGCTGATAGCCTGATGAAGCAAACCAATGATGACGATGACGACCTGCCGCTCGTAGTGGCTCCCCCTGAACCGGAGAAAAAACCTAATTTTTTCCAGCGGTTATTCGGAAAAAAGGATACTACCCGCAAAAAAGAAGAACTGGAGATAGATACTGCCGGGAAAACCAAAAAACAGATACGCCAGGAAAAGCGAGCGCTGAAAAAATTGGAAAAGCAACGGCAGAAGGAATTGAAAGACAAGGGCTTGTTGTAGAGACGCAATATCTTTCCGCTCCTTTGTCATTTCGAACGACAGAGAGAAATCTTATATAATTTGCATAGTTCGCTTTGCATGTTGTACAAGATTTCTCTTCGTTCCTCATCGAAATGACATGAAGAAATTTTACATCGATGATTTCCTGATAAACAGCTTGGATTTCAAAACGTGATGCTTTTTAAAAAGATTGGGGGTGCTTTTCTCCAATTCATCAAACAACAGGGTGGCGGCTTTTATTCCCATTTCGTAAGCCGGTTGGGTAATGGTTGATAAAGGAGGGCACAACAATGGTGCAATGGTCAGGCTGGAGAAACTGATGATTTTCAGGTCATCGGGTATAGAGATATTAAGATCATTACAAACATAGTAGGTTGCAAAGGCGAGGCGTTCAACTGAACTGAATATGCCATCGGGTTTAATCTCTTCCAGCACATTTTTGATGATCGAATAATTGATCTTTTCATCCTGGCTGCAATCAATTATCAATTCATCATCAAATGGTACATCGTGTTTCTGCAACGCGTCGATATACCCCTGCATCCGCACCTTACCGATTGAAATACTTTTGTTAACTACCAGGTAGGCTATTTTGCGGCAACCGGTTTCAATTAAGTGTTCCGTTGCTGCAAAGCTACTGTCGTAGTCATTTGTGGTTACTTTTGATACGTCTATATCCTCATATACACGATCGAAAAATACTACCGGTATGTTTTTTTGTTCAAGCTTTCGTAAATAATTGTGATCATTGGCCTCGCCGGATACCGACATGATAATACCATCAGCCTTGCCATTATTAAGGTAGTTTACAAAAGAAACTTCCTTCTCAAATATATCATCTGTGCGATAAAGTAGAATGTAAAAGCCCTTTTTACGGGCTACCTCCTCTATCCCGTTTATGGCCTGTGCAAAAAAGTCATTTACAATTTCAGGAACTATAACTGCGAGGGTTTTACTTTTTTTGTCCCTTAGGTTACTGGCATAGTGATTTGGTAAAAAGTTGTGCTCCCTTGCAAATGCCAGTATTTTTTCCTTCGTGTCCTTATTAATATCAACACTCCCGTTAAATGCCCGCGAAACAGTAGAGGTTGATATCTTCAGCTCCTTCGCCAGAATTTTAATATTAATATTGTCCATATTTCAGCTAATATATAATAGCATTCAAATGTAACAAAAGTCAGTTGTTGTGTCGTAACCAATTTAAAATCAAATCATATATTATTTTTCGTATAATATATAAGCGCTTGTTGCGGCAACCATTAATTCTTCAGTGGTCACCTTTTTTATTCCTTTTTCGTCAATGGAATTCCCATCAGCAGCTATGGTCCAGTTACCGCCGGGTATCTTAATTTTTTTATCGGCTGTGCTGCCGTTTAAAACAACCAGTATGTTTTTCCAGTTATCGCCATTGGCATTACCGCTTACCTGGTAGCCAATTACATTAGGGTCGTTGGTTTCAAAAAATTTCAAATGGGTTTGTATCATTTGGGTTGATGGCATACGGAATGCAGGGTGGTGTTTTCGCAAAGTGATCAATCCTTTATAATAGTTGAATACCTCTTTATATTTTGATTTCCGGCCCCAATCTATTTGGTTGATGGAATCAGGGCTTTCAAAAGAATTGGCTATCCCCTGTTTGGTCCGCAGCATTTCGGCGCCTGCATGCAAAAAAGCCACCCCTTGCGAGGTGAGTACAATGGCATTACTTAGCTTATCCATTTTAATAAGATCGGCCTCAGATGCACCCGGGTTCGATATTTTTAGCCGGTCGAATAGGGTGTTATCATCATGGCACGATGCATAATTGATGGTTTGATAGGGCTGGGCTGCCCAGGGTGCTTTGGAGTAATTAACCTTACTGTAATCCACCTGCGGATGCTGGGTAGATGCCACGATGCCAAACTTTATACTTTCAGCATTTCCGGCTGCGCCGCTCACAAAACCTTTTGATTTTACATCACTCCAGCCGCCATGTATACCATCGCGTATGTCATCGCTGAAAACCGCTATCTTATCCAGCTTATAAGCGTTCTTTTTCACTGCTCTTAAGTCTTCGGCCAATGGGCTGTCGCCTGCTGTCCAGCCTTCGCCATAAATAAATATGGTCGGGTCAATTTTATGCAGTGCTGCACTGATCTCATTCATGGTCTCGATATCATGCACGCCCATCAAATCAAATCTAAAACCGTCCAAATGATATTCCTTTGCCCAATACACTACGGATTCGATCATATATTTCCGCATCATGGCACGTTCTGAGGCGGTCTCGTTGCCGCAGCCTGTGCCATTTGAGTAGGCCCCCTTTGCGGTGTGCCTGTAAAAATATCCAGGAACAAACTGGTTGAAGTTGGAGGTGGTATCGCTGGTATGGTTATACACCACATCCAGTATCACCCGTAAGCCATTGGCATGCAGCTTTTGTACCATCTGCTTAAACTCGTGTATCCGTACATTTCCATCATAGGGGTTGGTGGCATAGCTACCCTCAGGCACATTGTAATTTAAAGGATCATAACCCCAGTTGTATTTGGCATCAGGTTTGGTTTCATCCACCGAGTTATAATCAAACGAAGGCAGCAAATGAACGTGTGTTACCCCAAGTGCTTTAATATGGTCAAGCCCGGTTGATTCGCCGTCAGGGCTTTTGGTGCCGGTTTCGGTCAATCCCAAAAACTTGCCTTTATGCTTAATGCCTGATTGTGGGCTAACAGACAAATCGCGGATATGCAGTTCATAAAGAACAATATCGGTAAAGCTTTTTTGTGGGGGTTTTTTATCCGCGGCCCAATTTTTGGGATTGGTTGATCTAAGGTCGACCACCATTCCGCGCCTGCCATTTACACCAACCGCTTTAGCATAAATATCGGGCCGTTCCTGCAGCCATCGGCCATTAATATTTGCCTGGAAAGTGTAATACTGATTTTTGATGTCGTGCTTAATGGTTGTTTCCCAAACACCGTTTTCAGCTTTGGTTAAGTTGAGGGTTTTAACAGCTTTCCCACCATCGCCGGCTGCATACAATCTTAGTTTGACAGCCCCAGCGGTTGGCGCCCATATTTTAAATACGGTTTTTAACGGCGAGTAATTAACCCCCAGGTCATTACCGGTATAAACCGGATAATCATCATACAATGAGGCTTTTTTGACAGGTTTAAATGCGATCAGCAAAACAGATAAAAGGGTTAAGGTTAAAACAGGTTTTAAATAGGTCATTGATAAACAAATTATACGGCTAAAACAGGATTAAAATTAATCATTATAATCGGCCATCTTTAAAACAATAGTATGACTTTAATCATTACCTTACATACCATGCATAAGCCAATTTCATGAAGCTGTCTTTCCTTAATAGGTGTATACCTGTTATGTTTGCTTTGATCTCATTTAGCCCCTTATCCTCAAAAGCATACTCCGTATTTGCCCACGAAGCTGTTATTGACGCCAGCTGGGAAAAATCCATTATGCCTTTGTTAAAGAAAAAATACCCCAATGCTACCGCCGAAGAGTTAAAAGTGGCACATTCCTATGCATATGGCGGCAGTTTGATGCCAGATATGGGCTATTTTCCTTTTGGTTCAGTTTACTTTACTGACCTGGTACACTATGTGCGCACAGGGGATTTTATTGAAAACCTACTTAACGAATCGAAAAACATCAACGAGTACGCTTTTGCATTGGGCGCATTGGCCCATTATATGACCGATAAATACGGGCACTCTTTGGCCACTAATATTGCTGTGCCCATCGTTTATCCTAAAATAGGCAAGGAGTTTGGTAAAGTGGTTACTTATGAAAATGATCATATATCACACAGCCGTATGGAGTTTGGTTTTGATGTACTGCAAACAGCCCGTGGTAATTATGCATCACAAGCCTATCATGATTTTATCGGTTTTAATGTAGCCAGGCCTGTTTTGGAGCGGGCGTTTCTTAAAACTTATGGCGAGGATATCAATGATGTGTTTGGTAATCTTACTTTGGCCATATCAACATTCAGGTGGTCTGTAAGAAGCTTGTTGCCCGGATTAACGCGCACTGCCTGGCAATTAAAAAAGGACGAGATAAAAAAGGCAAACCCGGCTATCAATAGCCGCGCCTTTCACCATAGGATAAAAAGAAAAGAATACTTTCGGGAATTTGGAAAAGATCGGATGAAACCCAAATTTAATGAAAGGGTTTGGGCATTTATATTAAACATAATGCCCAAAATAGGCCCGTTAAAGGCCCTGAAATTTAAAGACCCCGGCCCTGTTGGCGAAAAGCTGTTTATCAAAAGCTTTGATACAGTATTGGTTTGCTATGCACAGGTTTTACAACAATTGCAGCACGAAAAAATTAATTTACCCGATATAGATTTTGATACCGGTAAAGAAACCGCGCCCGGAGAATATGGTATTGCAGACAAAACGTATAGTTTATTACTGATCAAGCTGCAGGATGGAAAATTTAAAAACGTTACGCTTCCTTTAAAGGATAATATTCTTTCTTTTTATAATAAAGCGGATACGACCACGAAGTCTAACGAACATAAAAAAGCAAAAATAGACTGGCAAAAAACTTACCTGGCCCTGCAAGAGATAAGGGTTAAAAGCCCTGTTTCGATGGATAGTTTGAAGTTTCCGGTTGACTCGGTCGCAAAGGCTGTTTCTAAATCGAGCCAATAAAATTCCCGGGACAGACTGAACTTTGGCATCATGCTTGAATACTGATCTGTTTAAAATGTCACCTATATGTTTTTACGCGGAATCAATTATGACGTCGGAACATCTTTCAGAGAAAACGAACTCAGCCGGCCGGATTTTGACGAACCTATCATTAAAAAAGAGATCGAAATCATAAAAAACGATCTGCATTGCGACTCCATCAGGATATCAGGATACGATATTAACCGCCTGTCAAAAGCTTCAGAATTTGCACTACAGCAGGGCCTACAGGTATGGTTTTCTCCGTCCTATCTTGATGCGACAAGGGAAGATGTTATTAAATATCTTTTAGATTGCGCCATAGCTGCCGAAAAGCTGAGAGTAAAGTATAAGGACGTGATATTTGTGGTTGGGTTTGAATATTCGATTTTTTTAAAGGGGCTTATCAAAGGGGATACCATATATGACAGGCTCGACAGGATGTTTAGCCCATGGGGCCTGATCTTAAACCTGCTTGGGCTTCGGCAGGGAATATACGACAAGCTAAACCTGTTTCTTAAAGAGGTGACAAAAGGGGTAAGGGAGCATTTTAATGGAATGGTGACCTATGGGTCGGGCACCTGGGAGAAAATAAACTGGAGCTTATTTGATATTGTAGGTATCGATCATTACCGGGCATCCTACAACAAAGCATTTTACACAAAGCAACTGGAGGGCTACTACAAATTTAACAAACCAATAGCCATATTAGAATTTGGATGCTGTGCCTATAAAGGTGCGGAAGAAAAAGGCCCCTCGGGCTGGGCAATTACCGAAGTGGCGGATGGCAAGCGCGTGATAAAGGGTAGTTATTTAAGAGATGAAGATGCCCAGGCAAATTACATCACTGAATTGCTGGATATTTTTAAGCAGGAAAATGTATATGGGGCATTCGTATTTACTTTTATTAACCCCATGTACAAATACAATAGCAACCCCAAACTTGACCTTGACCTGGCAAGCTACGGGATAGTTAAACCGGTTGACGATGTAAATGAAGGCTCCTATAAGGGATTATCCTGGACACCCAAAAAAGCATTTTACAGCCTGGCTGATTATTATAAAGGATTGAATAAGGATAACCCTTCGACAACTTAAGGATCGGTACAACACAGTGGTTTTAATTTTTGTATCTATCTTTAGGCATGGATGATATGAAATTACGTTTTTACCTGCTTCTGCCTGCTTTGGTTTTTGCTGTTTGCACAGCCTGTTTTGCTCAAAACGGCAATCGCGCAACTATTTTTCATATCTACTCTTCACATACCGCATTTCCGGATACCGGCAGGGCAAACGGCCATCTTTATGCTCAAGTTTTGTATAGTGCAGCCGACCATTACCGCGATAGTACGGTACTCATCATAGCCCCTAAAAATCTGGATGCCCAAAAAACGGTCGACCTGGTTTTCTGGTTTCATGGCTGGCACAATAATGTGGACAACGCCGCAACGTACTACGAGCTTACCAGGCAATTTATAGCATCCAATAGCAATGCGGTGCTGGTTTTGGCCGAAACAGCTAAAGATGCCCCGGACAGCTACGGTGGCAAACTGGAAAATTCCGGGGTGTTTAAGGCATTGATTGGTGATGTATTAACCGGCTTGCAAGCACAGCGACTGATAGCTAAAAATTGTACCACAGGGCATATTGTATTAGCGGGCCATAGTGGCGCTTATCGTGTAATAGCGCGTATTATTAAAAATGGGCAAATGCCGGTTGACGAAGCTATACTGTTTGATGCCTTATATGGCGAAACCGAAAAATTTATGGCATGGATAAAGGCAGATACAACACATCGTTTTATCGACCTGTATACAGACCATGGTGGCACTGATGCAGAAAGCCGCAATATGGCGAAGCTGCTTTCGCAAGAAAATATTGCTTATGCCGAAACGGAAGAAACAAAGCTAACTGCAAAACTATTGCAGGATAACAAGCTGATATACATCCACAGCCTGCATCAGCATAATGACGTTATTAATAACCCCGATAATTTCAGGCTGTTTTTAGACAGCAGCCCTTTTCTGAAGAAGTTGAAGCGGTAAATATTTATTTGTTTATCTCCGCATTCATCCAGGATATCCTTTGCCTGAGCCAATCTTTTGTGTAAGACACTTCATTCGGATACGAACCCGTTACAACCGGGTTGGGCCATACATAAACGTTTAAGATATCCCATTTTGTAAAATTATGATAGGCGGCCGAGCTTATATAATTGGATGTTTGATCCATGTAAGTAAGCAAAGCCGGGATTTTCTGGGCGTAAAGCTCGTTCCACCTATTCTTTACTTTTAATTTGAAGGCAGGATCTTCAAACAGCCTGCTAAACCATAATGAGTTCTTTACCCACCAACCCTGGGGTAATTTGCAATCGCTGTAGTCTGTATTTCCGATAGCGAGGTCAAAATCCCAAACGGGGCCCATGCCCAATTTACCATTCCTGTCTTTATAATAGTAAATACTACTGTAATCCTTCCCGTCATTATCCTTCACGAGTTCTTTAACCAGGAACCAGCTGATAAACGAATCTACATTGATGTATTTGGCATAACCATTAACCGGATCGGCAAAATTAGCAGCAAATATGGCATCCTCTGTTGCAGTTACATAATCAGTAATATACGCCAATTGCTGCGGAGTGATAGGATCTGGTGTATTAATGGTCATTGGTAAACCATGGTGCGTAAAAAAGTAAAAATCAGCATCCAGCCTCTGGTCAAGTTCCAGCAGGTAACCACCGGTAAGCGCATCCCCCGTATTATCGGTTGCTTTGATAGGTTTTATATTGATGCGGCTTGTATCCACTTCCACTTGTTGTGTTAAATAATAATTACCAATGTATTGGCCATTCATCACCACATCTATAAACCGGCCCTTGGGCGTAAAATCAGCAGCGAACTGCTTACCCATTTCAAATGCTACTGCATTTCTCATCAGGGTTTTATCCGAATAATTAGCCAACAAAACCCAATTTTTTGCAATGGAAAAGCCAAGTACAGGCGTTTTTGAGTTAAATTTTAAGCGGTAGGGTTTTTTAGGCATATCCCAGGTTGAATTGCCGCGGCCCTTTATCTGCAGGTCTATGCTGGTTATATCCTGTGTAAATTGCGAATTGGGATCGATCACCAGGTTGCCGGTCACATAATCGTCCTTTGAAACAACAGGCGCCTGGGTAGTAAGATAAAAAATCGGCAGGCCTGAATATTTTAAAATGTTGGCAGTATAGGTTTTAACCGTACCGTCAGCTTTGGTTAGCGTGTATACCAATGGTTTTGAAAAATCATTTACGGTAACCCCGCTTACTTGCACTACATCGTTAGCCTTTAAAGTAGCGCCATCAGGAAGGGTAAAAGTTGCTATTAACGCTGTTCTGTCGTCTGTTAGGAAGGGTAAATTTGCGCTTATCTTACCGTCCGTTGTACTGCAGGCTACAAATGCAAATAGTTTGTTTGGATTAACATCATGATAAAAAGCAAAAGTAAATTCCACAGGTGTAACCGGGGGATCTGGCTTTTTTTCCTTTTTACATGCCGAAGCTGTAATTAAAAATAATAGAAGGTAGAATAGCGCTTTATTCACTGGCCTCTTGCTCATTTTATTTTAAGATTTAGTAGGTAAAATAGGTTTAAAGTATCCTTCAGTTCTTCGCAAATTACCCAAAGAAATAGGTTAAGGACTTTAAATATAAGGCATTTACACTTAAACTCAAAAAATAATTGAGGCTATTTGGCATTTTAGTGTATTTATTACACTAAAACAAGCTGATTTGAATATCGTTACTTCAGTTGAAGTGAGGTATCCGGAAGATGTTTTTTAATGCTCGATAATAGCTGGTGCGGCTGAAAAGGTTTTAGCATACAATCAACAAAACCACTTGAAACCAGGTCGGATAACATTTTTTGATCGACCAGGGAAGCTGTAAATGCGATAACAGGAATATAAGGATATAATTTTTTCACCTCGAAAATGGCGGTATAACCATTCATTACCGGCATCTCAAGATCCATCAAAATAATATCATAAGCTGCATCATTTGCCAGTGTTTCAAGTGCTTCCTTTCCATCAAACGCTGCTGTAACAGTGGCATTAAAACCGGTTAAGGTTTTTTTGGCTACCATCATATTGATCTGGTTATCCTCAACCAATAATATCCTTACACCTGATAAAGAGTCGACCGCGTCGGCATTGATTTTTGAAGATTTTGGCTGATTGGCTGCATAATCAAATTCCAGGTCGAAACTAAATTTACTTCCCCGTCCTTTTTCGCTAACCAATTCCAGTTTGCCATTCATTAGCTCAAGCAAGCGTACACAAATGGTAAGCCCCAAACCGGTGCCGATGAATTTCTTGGTATTTTCATCATATACCTGCCAAAAGCTTTCAAATATCATTTTCTGATCCTTCTCATCAATGCCAATCCCAGTATCTTCAACGTTAAAAGCTACTTCTATGGATTGTTTGTTTTTATTTTTGCAAACCACTTTTAATTTTACAAAGCCCTCTTCGGTAAACTTGAGGGCATTTGATAAAAGGTTGTTAAATACCTGTACCAGGCGTACGTCATCGGCCATTACTAAAACATCCAGTTCGGGATCTATCTCTATTTTCAAGTGCAGGCCCTTTTCCTGGAAAAGAGCAATAAACGGCATGCCGGCGTTCAGCAAAAGCTGTTGGAGGTTTAATGCTACCAGATGTATCTCAAGTTTGTCGGCCTCAATTTTATTAAAATCGAGTATGTTATTTACCTGTTGCAGCATATGGTCCGAGCAATATTTTAATACCTGGTAATATTCCTCCTGCTGGGCCGCGCTGTGATCCTGCTTTAATAAATTAACCACACCTATTATGCCGTTTAATGGTGTGCGGAGCTCATGGCCCATAGTGGCCAGGAATTGGGTTCTTGCATCTATCACCCGCCGGCTTTGCTCCATTAGCTCATTGATATATTTCTTCTCAAAGAAGATATAGGCTACGGCAAATACAATGGTGGAAGAGATCGCTATGATACGGTTAACCAGGGCAAGTTTGGTGATCTGGGTTTCTGTAAAAGCTTCCAGCGGGGTGGTATTCCGCCCAATAATAATACAAACCCCAAATGAGAGTATAATGATAGAAATATAAATAAATGATTCCCTGTAGTTGGACTGTTTAAGATTTACCATTATTGGCACAGAGACCAGGATGGGAAAGAAATAGAGGTATTCTTCCGAGCGCATTCCTTCTATCAATGCGGTGGAAATTAACAGCCCGCAAACCATAGCTATGATAAAAATGGTCAGGTTTTGAATAGCCTCGTGATATTTTAACAGGATACCCATTAAAATGGAAAAACAAAAGCAGGCCACCAAAAAAGAGGAAACGTACATGCCTATAAAAGAGTCGTAAATAGAAAGCCCTATACCCGTAAATAGCGCAGCCAGGCCAAGCTGATAGGCTCTTTTAGAAACATCCTTAATGTCAAAAAGCGGGTTAAGGTGTTTCCCCTCATCTTTTATCGATCGGTGATATCTGTCAGTAATTTTTTTCATTACCTGCGATGGGGCTCTATCCCGTTCATTTATAGTCACTTAAGGCTTAGTTTTTTTAAATTTACAAATTTTTTTCAAGCTCTAAGTATGTTTTAACGTACTACGATAGATATTTGGTACAGTTTTTTGATCAATAATAAAAGAAAATTATGGGATGGCACTGAAAATGCGGTATTTTTAGACACACCATATGATAATGAAACCATTATTTATAACGTTTTTGTTGGCGATATACTTAATACCTGCAAAAGCCGGGCCACTTAGTTACCCCCAAAACACGCTGGCAGACGGCTTGTATTATGCCAATGTATCGTACTACAATTATGCAACCTTCGTAAGCGCTGATTATACACTTAAGATAAGAGTAAGAGACGGGATTGTGAGTGTGATTTACCTGAATAATGGTGGCATATTGCATAACAGGCCTAACGGTGCGAATTATCAATATATAGGTGGCAAGCTTGGCGTAAACAAGGATAAGCATACCGGCAAGCTGGAATATACTGCGCAGGTCTCTATAACATCCGGTACCATCATCACCTCATACAACATCAGCATTTTGAAGGAGGCCCCGGATGACCAGCAGTGATAAAAGACTGTCCTAATGGAAATTTATTTTCAATTTTCTAAAATCCAAATAGCAACGCATTTCGTAAGTGATACTTCATCACCCCAATATTTGCTATTTGATTATGTTGACAGACCCCAACAAATTTGAAATACATCTGGATGGACTCACCTATGCCGTGGTGCGTTCTGTTGCAGACAATAAAGTTTACAAACTCACCGGCACGCATGGAACCTATGTTATAGCCAGGGATTTTTACCATGTTTGGGTAGAGCTGACAAGAAAAGCAGGCTCAGCAGACATTCCATTAACCGAGATCGGGCAGAAAATAGAAGATCATTACAGCGATAAGCCGGCTTCTGTTTAGTTAAATTACGCGCCTTTTATCCGCACGTATTTTTCAACATTGATTCTGTTTACGCCCAGGCTGTCAATTTTTTCTATCCCTTTTTGGGTTAAAGTGTCGTTTTTTATGGTGACAGTAAACTCGAACTTATTGTTTTCCCATTGCCTGTCATTACAAAATTCCAAATACTCGGTATACTGATCGCCTTTCAAAGTATATTTTCCGCCACCTGAAGAAAAATTCGGAGTAGTTCCTTTGCCTTTGGTTAGGTCGTGCACTAAAAAGCAAAAGTGATCACCATTGATAATTTTTATCGCCTTTTGATTTTTTGTATAATCCGTAGTTACCGTTTTGTTTTTCTCGGTCAAAGCTCCTGAGATCAGCTGCCAGGTACCCACTATAGGTAGCCCTTCATCTTTCTTTTCATCAGTTTTGCTTGCTGGAGCGTTACAGGATAGCAGTGCCGCGGCGATAATGATCAATCCGATCCTTGTTTTCATGATTAAGTTTTTGATTGGTTGGGTTTAACGTATATAATTGCTTTTCAAATATAACTTAAATCAGCACATTTTATAACGCACTGCCGGGCAGTTTTATATGAATTTTTTGAATGCCGATGTGCAATTTCCGGGCGTTCCGTTCCAAAAAATAGTAATCAATGCGGTACGATTGCCGGTAACAAAATCGGAATAGAAAACAAGCTGAAAAGCGGCCCGGTAAAATTATTCCTTAAGCGCCGAGTCCCAATGCTCTGCAACTTTCCCGTTTTCAATACGTAGCATTTCAAACGAGGTTGTTGTGTAGGCTTTTCCAGGTTCTTTTGGATTAGGATGCACTGCTTTAAAACTAAGTATTACCCGGTCCCCTTCTGCAACAATGGCGATCAGTGGGCCTTGAATGGTATCAACAAGGGGTCGGGCTTTTGCAAATTTTGAAAAGAAATCAATAAAGCCCTGCCTGCCCGTTGGCACGTTTGGATTATGCTGGATATAAGTTTCCATCATGTATTGCGGGGCAAGTTCCAAATGGCCGCCCTCCAGCACTGAACGCCAAAAATCGTACACGAGCTTTTTGTTTTTAGCCAGTTTTGGGTCCTTGCTATACAGCATTGATTTCTGGCTTTGCGCAAAGGCAGTTGACCCTAAAAAAATTACACAACCGAATAATAGTAGTTTCTTTTTCATTGATTTATCTTCTTATGGGTCTGGTAATTGAAAGGAGGGATTAATGGAGTAAATTTTATGATTGGAATACTCAAATCTATAAATAGTTATTATCATAAAAAGTTAAAAAATGTTAATAACTTCAGTTTCATTAAATAGAAAACCCCGCTCCGAAAGGTGGAGCGGGGTTAAAAAGCAGTGTCGCAATGTTGGATGATTTGATCAGCTACCTTCAAATAGCTCTTCCCGGTAGCTGGCTTCAATATGCGAGCCCACTTCATCGATAAATTCAGCAGGCAGTTTGTGGCCATTTAGCTGGGCCCATTTTTCGTTTTTGTTCAGCTGGATGCTGGCTGTTTCCTGGTTATCCAATAGTACCAGGTAATTTCCTTCATTTTGTATTATTTCACAGTGCCATATTTTATGGTTGAGTTTAATGTCAAACTGCAACCGGTCATCGGGTTTCATTCTGGTTTTCAATTTAAGTGATTGGTCTATCGTGCTGTTTTTTAGTTAGATGTAATTTTTTTGTTACGGTTTAGTGCCAACATGTAAAATATTTTTTGAGCGGATAAATAAGCCTTATCCAATGCATTTGGGGCACATTACTGTAAAACAAAAAAACTCAACTAACCGGGCGTTAATTGAGCTTTCATTAAATTATGGAATTTTCTTACTTGATCACCGTGGTATCCCAGTCGCTAAAAAGGCCATCTGCTTTGCCGTTATCTGTATTCTTAAATTTGCCCTGCAAAATGCTCTGCCCGGTAACTGCAGGGTTATTCCCGCTCCCTAAAGGCCATTTGCCCGATGTATCCTGGATATTGATACCCGCAAGGGCTGCTGCGTCAATACCAAAATCGGTGCAGTTGTTTTTCGACAAATGATATTCCATGCCATTATACTTCTGGGTAAGCGCTAATATTTTTCCGAAACGACGCCTGGAGATAAATTTACCCAATACCTCATCCCACTGATGTTCGGAGTCGTCCTTAAACACAGCGGAGGTATACGGTTCCAATGGAGTTGCCGAAAGAATATTATCCTTACGCGGATAAAATCCGAAAGAAAGGGATACATAAGTTGAATCGGCATTGTACTTGATCAAAGTGATAAACGTATGGCCGGTATTGGTTAAAGCAAATATTTTACGCTTGCCGGGCACGGGCTGCTTTACGTGGAATAATAGCGCATAGGCCACCGCTTTTTTACCGTCATTAAATGTATTTATAATGCGCTTGTAGGTTATCGCCTTGCTATCCTTAACTGCACGGGCATCTTCAAACAGGGCTGGTTGCTCATTCAGTACCGAATCATCGTTGGTATTGATACCCAGGTACCCGGTAGTAAGCCTGCTACTATCCGTATTGGTCAACGCCGGTTGTTGTTGCAACGAATCAATACTTGCAGTTAAAGGGCCGGATTGATTATTATTCGCCCTCTCGTTATACTGCATGGTTTTAAAAAAACACTTCATCGCCAATGGATAAAATCTCAGCCTGGCAAAAGTATTGGCCAGGTGATAATAAAGCTTAGCGTGCGATTGATTGTAATTCAGGTTATTATTAACCGAAAGCTGTTTCAGATACGCCATCAGTTTTTTACGTTCGCCAGGTTTTTTTAACCCCGACTTGAGGTTTTCAAGCATCGTGGCATCCTTATCATACAGCGATAGCGAGTTTGTATTTGCAGGCGACAGTTTTTTATTTTCACTTATCGCTGTTGATGAAGTGCTATGGTAATTGGAAGCTATATTGCCGGATGTGTCAGCCGGAACCGACCTGTATTTGCCGGCTGCCAGCAGCTGTGCATGTACAGGGATATTATATAAGATAAAAGCAGCGATAAGGAGTGCCCTGGTAACGATTGCTTTATGACGGGTTGCCATGTTTAAACTTTTAAATAAATGCGATTTAGTAAGATTAGTAATGAGGATAGATTTAAACGACCCGAACGGGCCATGCTTATCTGCTACAACAACACCGGCTGCAATGGCCGGTATGCGCGCTTGGATAGGTATGACCAATATGCTTCATTGCTATACAAACGTAGCAACTTTTTATTTAGTCTACAAATTAGGTAGATAATCCTTTCAGGAAAGCTAATAAATAGGAACTATTCCTTTTTATCGTTGTTACCAGCCTTTGGTGCAAAGCCCTTATCCACATTCAAAGTATAAGATGGTTCTGAGGCGTCAGAGGCCTGTTGCAGCTTGTCTGTATTCGGGGTATTATCATCCGCAGGCTGAAAATTTTCATCAAAACCATTTGAATGGATATCCTGCTGACTCATCTGATCCTCTTTGTCTGAATCTTCAGCATCATCAAGAGGTATTTCGTTTTCCGGATCGATCATAATTTTTTATTTAATGAGTATAAAGTTACAACACTTTATTTGATCGGATGTTTGTTTTCACTAAGGCTTAAAAAACCCCAGGATCTTTCTTTGCTTATTTGCTTCAGCCAGTTTTTTGGGTGATACCCCTTTATTGTTTTCCTGGTTAAAGTTGGCCTCAAACTTTAATAGTAATTGAATTTGCTCAATTTTATATTTTCGTTTCACAGCATAATAAAGTGCCATGTTTCCTTCCTTGTCAGCCGCATTTACATCCGCCCCGTTTTTTAGAAACCATTCGGCCACGTTAAATCTTTTCCACATAAATGCGGCAAGAAAAGGAGTGTCGCCATTAGAATGGTCATCAATTGCAGCGCCATGCTTTTTAAATAAGGCGGCTGCCTCGGCATCATCGTACCAGGAAATGGCATACATGCAGTGTTCAGGATCGGCGCCAATTCTCAACAGGTAAGTAAATAGCTTTTCATTTCTTCCGCGGGTGTAGGCATACCAAAGCGGCGTTGCCGGAAAGTCGCCGCAGCCATCCGGAATTTTGTGAACTGAGTTCATATCCATGCCGCTTTTCAAAAGCAGCTTAAGGATCTGGAAACTGGCTTCAGCTTTTAGCGGTTTTTTTGAAATATCAACCCCGCATAAATAATGAAGCGCGTTTTTGCCACTGTCTTCGGCCCAGCCGATCCATTTGGGTTCCTTTTGAAGCAATTCTTCAATATAGGCGCAGTCTAAATCTTTAACCGCCTGGATGAATTTGTTCATATCGATATTCAATTAAACACAAATAAATTTAAGGATTAATCTCCTATGTTTCCTTTCAAAATCATTGTAACAACTCCATTGATATATACAAGATGCAATCCACGCCTTATCCTGTTTTCTTATCTTTACTGCATGAAACGTCTCTTAACCCTTTGCCTGTTTGCGCTTTTAACTTATAGCGCATCGGCACAAACCAATGATCCGAAGCCATATGAACATACCAAAGATGCGGTGAAGGCCATCGGCCAGGATGTGGCAATAGCCGATACGGTATCTGGTTACAAAGTGATCGGTAATGATATGACCCTGCTTGACCTTGGCGGCAAACACCCTAACCAGGTCATCACTGTTGTGATGAAAGGCACAGACATCACGCTAAAACCCGCCGACCTGGTAGGCAAGCGTTTATATGTAAAAGGGAAAGTTATATTGTATAAAGACAAGCCGGAAATTGTGGTGACCGACCCAAAGTGCATTTATCTTTTTGCGGATTATAAATAGTAATTTGCAAACAGAATGATGAAAAAGGGCTTAATACATGTTGGATTTGTGTTATTGCTGGCAACATTAATGGGATGTTATACAGCTGAAAGAAAAATGTATAAGCGATTGGATAATTCCGGGTACTTATTTTTGTCTCACTATACAAGTTTAATGCCTTCTCTTGGCCCATGTGGCTTTTCGAGAAGTTCAGATAATTACGACATAAAAACTCCGAGAATAAAAGGCAGAATAGAAAGCAACGAACTTTATATTACTGATTATGCTTCCGACCACATAAAATATACCTACGTTGGCTATATCGAATTTCTGAAAGACAATAAAGTTTATGTCGACCTTTACCGTGTAAACAATGGGGTCAAAACCAAACTAACCATAAATGGCACCCATCACATCAAGGTCGAAGACGACAAAATTGGCGATAGAAAAATTTAGCCGATCATGTTTACTCGGCAGTTGTCGGGTCGATAACTGCAGATACCGCGCTTACTGAATTTGCAGGAAATCCGCCTTGTTTGGCATGTTCGCGAACCATTTCCTCGTTGGGTGCTATGTAAACGCAATAAATCTTATTGGCTGTTACATAACTGTTCACCCATTGAATTTGCGGCCCCATATTGCTCAATACTCCGCATGAAGTTTGTGAAATACCTTTTAGTTGTTCTGCTGTAAGATCACCCGCTCCGGGGATCTCCCTTTCAATTACATATTTGGGCATGATTGTAGAGTTTATATTTTACAAATTCAGTTACAGTAGATTAATTATTAACTAGTTATGGTGCTTCAAAGCTAATTTTTACTTTAGGTATCTGCAAGAGTTTTATGATTTTATTTTCTCCTAAAATCTGAACCCAATGGAAATATAAGGTAAGGCTCCTTCTTTCGAAAATCCAACCACACCCTCAATCAAAACCAGCTGCGCCGGTATCAAATAGATACCCCCGCCATAACCATCGTGCCATACATTAGATGATTCGCCTGGTGCCCATACCCTGCCAAAATCATTAAAGCCGATCAATCCTAAAGTACCCGGAAGGAGGTACGAGCTAAAATCAAGCACTTTTAAGCGCAGTTCCAGGTTATTATAAAAAATGCTTTTGCCGGTAAATCGGTTGGTATGGAAGCCCCTGAAATTTTGCGCACCACCCAGTTTCATTTGTTGAAAATAAGCGGCATCGCCCACTATAGTCCCCGCGCCTGTTCGGTTGGCTATAACCAATACCGAATCCCTGTCGGGATTAAGGTAAAATGAAAACTCGGAAAGGATCTGCCCGTAAGTATTATTAGCTGAACTTACACCCGTAAAACCCGAAACCGTAGTGTTCCAGTAAATACCTTTATTGGGCAATATGGATTTGTCGCGCGTGTCCACTTCGGCCCGAAGCAATACTCCTGCATATAGCTTGTTATCAAAAACATTTTCACCCGGGTGCGACTGATCATAATCATTCAAAAACCGGTGTGTGTTATTGTCAGCCTTGCTGGTGTAAAACTGCCCGGCTACGCCCGCGCTTAAACGTAACTTGCCATATTGATGATGTAAAGAAACATCACCCGTAATATAATCGTACTTGTTGCGGTAATAATTGATTTCTTTATTCCCCTCATTTACAAATTGGGTATTGTTGCCTATTCCAAAAAAGTTGCTCTGGTTATTTGGTCCCAGCGACCGTATATTGATGCCCAGGTCATTCTGGCCAATTGCCTTGTTCCACTGGGCCATATAGGTGAAAATAAATGATTGCCGGCCCAGCGAATAGTTAGTTAAAAATTCCTGCCTGAAAGCATAGGGCTCTTTACGGAAACCATGTTTTTCATAAGAAAACCCACCTATCAGCAATATCCCGATATCGGTACTGTAATTGGCCAGGATGATCGGCTCGAAACGGTCAAACGTAAAGCTGGTTTTATCATAACTATTAACGGCCGTGTCGGTGGAGGTACGGATCTTTGCCTTCGACGTTCCAGGCAAAATATTTTGCTGGTCAGCCCGGTCATAAACATACAATTTGCTTTTATTATGCAAATTCTTATCCACATAAAAGCTGTCCACATCCGCCCCGCCAACCATCCGCACCGTAATCGGCGAAGCTTCTGTACCCGACACCGAAAACACATCACAGCCGCCAAAACCATACAGCCTAACTTCTTTGGTTACCGCCGGATCAAAGGTGCGCTGATAAGTTATTTTATCGATGCTTCCATCCTTCTTTATTTTGTTTACGGTTACATTCAATTTGCCACCGTCTTCATGATTGATAGTAAACTTATCCCTTTTATCGCTGGCAGGTATCTCCACGTCCTTTGCTATAAACCGATAATATTCCAGCGCCTGTTTTAATAAAATGTTTCTGCGGGCTATCATTTTCGTTATGATTTCCCTGCCGGATAGCAAATAGATCGTATCGGGCATGCGTTTCACCGCATTGGTGATTACCTCGTCTGTCAGTTTACTTTGCACGTAGGCAATTTGCGTTTTCCAGTCATCCTCACTCAACTGGTTCAAAAAATACCGGTCGAAATACCGTGCGTTAAAATTCCATCCGCTGATATCCCGTATCTCCCCACTGTACCCCTGGAACTTTGATTTAAGCCACTGATGTGCTACGATCCAGGGCAGAACGCCAGATGTTTTATAATAAACCTGGTCGCGATCGCGGGGTATGGGTTCATAAACGGTTTCATGCTTTCCGTCAATTTTTTCCCATCGCCACTGATCTTCATGCCGGTCCCAATCGCCCAAGAGCATATCCAGCAGCCGCGCCCTCAAAACAATTTGCTGATCCACACGGGTATCATTATCCTCCTGCAACTTGCGCTGAACTTTAGCAGTATTATCAGTTTTTTCAGCATCTAATGGCTCCCGTTCTTCAAACAAAAAAACCTGGCTGGCAAAATCCTTCCGGTATTCGCCTAATGCGGGATCATCAGGCACATATACCATTTCGGGATTTGAATGTGGGATACCCAATGCCTGCGCCAGCGGGGGCACGGTTAAGGCAGAAAAAGGATGAGCGGCTGATACCTGGTCCTGCAAAATGTCTTTGGCTACCGTAGGTCGTAGATTTGGCGGCAGGCCCTTTTCAGGATATTTCTGGATGGTTCGCAATACCCATTGCTGCCCGCTCGAATCCTGCAGGCGCAGTGATTTGGTTTGTAGGCCCCCGCCTTTTTGCAGTATTTTGAGCCCGCCTTTTTCAGTCGAAATATGAAATATGCGGAATTTCACCGGGGCGGCCCAAAGCTTACGGTAGTTTTCACCCAGGAAAAAACGATGGGTGCCACTTACCTTATTGTACCCCGGTTCAATGGCTAATTTAATGCTGTCACCCTTTGTCTGTGCAAATAAAGTATTAAAAAGCAGCAGGCAAGCCAGTGTAAATAATAAGCAGAGAAATTTTACAGGGGATTGATTTGGCTGCATGTAGCTTATTTATGGTAGATAGAACCTTTGAGGAACTAGAGATTTAAAGTTAGTTCAATAAAAGCAGCTTTAAAAATCAGATGGCTAATAAAACAGCCCCTAAAGGATATTTCAGTCCCCGCAGTGTCTCCAAAGGGACCCTGCCGATAAAACTAAGTCGGGATGGCGGGATTTGAACCCACGACCTCCACACCACATGCCGGAAAATCAAGTATTTCCTTTCAGCGCTTTTTTAATTTGCGAATGGATTCTTATTCTCCTCTTTGCTATCATTCTATTTACCTGTAGCCATCTTTTAGTCTTTGCCTTCCATAACTATTTTGCGTGCCCGGTCAAACAAGGGGCCGGGGGTCTTTTTTGCAGGGTTGTATTTAAATCCCTTTATCAGGATAGTTTCGAATTGCCAGCTTGCCCTTTCCACAGGTTGAAACATCAGCTTATAATCACGCTCTGCCAGCGGGTTGCTGTCACTATAATCGCCAACGCCCATGCGGACGTAATCTTTATGTAATTTCATCTTGTTAAGATCAGTCAAATAATTTTTTACAAGATACTCGTAAAACTGCTCACGCACGTAGTAATCATCAGGCACCTCCATCACTTCAGAAATTAAGCGCACAAAGTGTTTATAGGGCACCTGCGGTTTCCAGTCTTGTGTCCCGGGTAAAAAAACGGTAGACGCTTCTGTTTCAACCCATACATAAAATTTTTTTGTTTGGGCATACAATGTAGAAAAGCTAAAAAAGCAGGCAATTAAAATGAATAAGTGTTTTTTCATGGTTTATACTTTCTATTTATCAAATGTGTCTTTTTCTTTTATACCAAGGCTATGCAAGTGGAGAAGGGCTTTACAGGTTCTTTCCGCCACAGGGTTATCCTCTTACGCCTATATTTTCTGCTTCTTCAATTTTATCCGGCTTTGTAATAAATTTTCTTACCTGGTGTTTTAACTGGTTAATTATTGTACTACCCGGTTCAGTGATGTTTACCGGGCTGATATCAATTTCAAACGCATCTGCATTATCCATTTTTAATTGTCTGGAAGCTCCGGGTTGCAGTTCAATGGAATGGTCTTCTATCTTAGTCATTTTATCGAAGCTGTCTTTTTGTTCAATATCCGACTGGCCTGAAACGCGCCCCTTTAAACATTTTATCAATATTTTCAAAGCCCCATCTTTTTTTGTGTTTTTTAAAAAAACAGTAACTCCGGCTTTAGTTTTTACCCACTTTACCTCCAGGTCTTCATTTTTTATGGATTGCAGAATTGATCCCCAACGTTTCATTTCTTCATAAGTGGAGAGTTTATATTCCGCTTTCAAAGCTGCCAGCTTTTTTTCTGCCGCGGCATTGTCTGCACCTACTACGATGCCATAAAAAGTAGAGGTGCAATCCCACCCATCAGCTTTCTGAGTATATTTCCTTTCTCCCTGGAACTGAATGACAATATTTCCCGAGCGGATGAGCGATACCTGTAAGTTTTTATACTTATTGGCCGTACTATATTCTTTTTGCAATTCCTTTTGATAGTTCCGGGCATAAACTTCTGCTTCTGATGTAGTAAGCTCTATTTCACCGCTTTTGATCAACACCTTTTCTGCACAGATCATTTGTGTAGATTTTTGAGCGGCGGCAAATAGAAAATAGGTTTGCTTTTGTGCGGTAGCAGATAATATAATAAAGGAAAAAATGGAGAGCAGGAAGGAAAGTTTCATGATTTAATTTAGCACAAATGAATTATTGTTCTTGCTTTTTTAAAAGGTTTCTACTTTTTTAGGGCAAAATGTAGCAAGGTGGGTTACTGCTTTATTAAGTCGCTCCTTTAATTTTTCTTCCCCTTCGGTAATGTGAACATCGGCTGTGCCGGTAAATCCTTCCGTATGATCATATTGTTTTGAACGAATGCTTTTAACGCGGTCCTTCATTTCTATGTAAAACCCAAATTGCGCCCCGTCAGTGGGGATAATGAAATACTGGTTATAATATTTCACTGGTTTCTGATACTCCGTAGTTGCTCTTGTAAAAGTAATAGTAATAAAACACTCTGAAACTTTAACTCTTATGTCTTCGCCTTTACTACCAAACATGTCATAATAGATATACTTCTGTAGTTTTTCCTGAAGCCAGGTAATGGTTTCTTCTTTTGTTTGCGCTTTGGTATTGGTTGTAAAAGCAACAAAAAGGCATAAAGTAAAAAATGATTTTTTCATGTAGTATGTTTTAATTATCAAATGGGTCGGTGCTTTTTTCTGCTTTTACCAGTTCTATTAAATGTATAAGGGCTTTTTTAAGGCGGGTTGCATCGCTTTCAATTTCGATAGCCCAAAATATCGGCATCTTACTATTCACTTCTTTAACAGCAAATGATTTCCCCTCTTCACCATAAGGTTTAATAATTAATGAATCAACAGAAATAGCTGATAGATCAGTGCGATATGTATTAGAGGAATTACTTTTTTTAACCAGAATTTTTCCTTCCAATACAATTGTCCATTTTGCATCAGTCTCTTTAGGAAAATTTGCTTGCCAGAGTTTTGTTATGTAATCAAGTGTTTGCTGCTTATTTAATGGTGGCGTTTGTGATTTTGCACCTTGCGCTTGTGCTACAAAGGCAAGAGATAATAATAAAAATGATAGCCGTACTTTTTTCATCGCCTTTTTAATTATTGAAATTTAATTGGTTCTGGTGCGCCGCATAGTTTGCGGAGGTGGTTAAAGGCTTTGTAAACCTGGTCTTCTGATTTTTCGTATGCGTTGAAAGAAGCTTCATTAAGGGATATAAATGGTAGCGTAACTTCCCTTATTTTGCCATTAACCAGTTGTTCCTTAAAATTGAGACTTACAAGGTACTCACCTATACTACTTCCTGTTTTATAAATGCCACTAGAAAAAGAAACAGATTCGGTTTTAGAAAGATCTATAGTAAGTATAACAATCTTGGGTTGATCTTCTTCTTTCGAACTATAATTCGATTCCGCTACTCTTTGTTCGCTGTACTTTATTGTTAAAATGCACCCATTAAAACTTACTTCAGAAAAATTATACTTAAAGTTTACCGCGTCCCATTTAGTCCCGGTTTCAGTGTATCGCATTAGGTGATTAATCTTTTTGTCCAATAAGTTTTGTTTTAAATAATTAATCGTCTGCTCTTTTGTTGGCTTGGCATCTTGTGCATTTGCTATAAAAATAAGAGGTAGTAATAAAAATGATAGGAGTAATTTTTTCATGTGTAATTTTATTTACTTATCAAATGGATCTTTTCCTTTGGTGCAAACAACTAGTAATCTTTTAAAAGCATTTATTATTCTTAAATTTTCTTCTTTTGTTTTAAAGTAAATGGATTCACTGCTTGTAGGACTTAATTGAAAAAGGATGCTATTATTTGATGGACAATAACCAAATCCATATTTTGCATCTTCCTCTCTAATATTATATTGGGTCTTATCTCTGCATAAATCAAATAAATTGAATGAATTTTTAAAATTCTCTTTACCTGATATTATTATTGAACCATCCTGTTTTATATCAATTTTATGTGAATACATTTCACAGCATTCTACTTTATCTTTTATGTATTTTACAGTTCCCTCAAAATTTAACGACTGTGCTTTTGTGGTATAAGCAAAAAAAGAAATGGCGGCAAATAATAATAGTTTTTTCATCGTTTTTTTAAAATTTAATTATTCATCGCACAAAACAGAAAACCTTTCTATTAATAAAACATCAAATTTTCTATCATTATATTGTGCAATAAGCTCTCTTCTTTTGCTTTCCGCTGCGCTTCTGGTGTCAAATGCCCAGGCTGTTATATCTCCTCTGCCTCCAAACGAAACACTATTCCTGTTTTTTTTATAATAGGCAGCATAGTAAGTATATAATTGATTGGTTACCGTTGTGGTAGTATGATCGTGATCACAAGCAACATAAACAACATTGGTTACAACATAGCCGCTTTTATCAGTAAAGGTTTCCTTAGCTGTAGCCACATAGTATTTAGGATCATAAAGTTTTTTGTTTGCAGTTTTGAAACTGCTGCTAAGGGTTAAAAGGCAAACAACGGCTATAAGTAGTTGATGAGATTTCATTATTTGTTTTAGTTAAAGTGAATAACCTTGTTGTAATAGCGTAAAACGTATTACAAGTTTAACACAATCGGCTAAAACTAAAATACCTACCCTTAGGTATTTTACACGAATAAAAACGACATGAGTATGGACAAGAAAGGAGTTGCTTTAAATGGACAAAGTCCAAACGCTGCAGCAAATTTATAAAGGCCGGCAAAGGTTTTAATCTCCAACTTTTCAATGATATTGCGGCGGTGGGTGCTTACCGTAAGTTTTGACAGGCAATAAGTATCTGATATTTGTGCGGTACTGTATCCGCTTGCCAGCAAGCCCAGAATTTCTTTTTCACGCTTTGATAGCAGGCACAGTTTTTTGAAATTGTTTTTCATCCAGTCGCTTTCTTCCAGCACACTGTTTATTTTTTTCGCGATATTCCCCAGGCTGTTCACTTCATTTACAATAATCAGCATCTTATCAGAAACATCCTGCCCAGGCGTATATAATAATTTTGCCGAAGCTAAATACCATTTGTAGGACCCATCGCTCATTGTTTTTACACGGTGGGCAAAATTATAAATGCGCGATGCATCCTGCTCTTGTTGCATGTTTAAATAAGTAGGTACGAAAACGCCCATTTCTTCGGGCATAAAAAAACGTTGAAAATATTCGGGGCCAAGTTCATTTAACTCTTCTATACTATGTTTAAGAATATTACAGCCGCTCTTATTCATATATACAGTTGATAGTTTGTCCAAATCGGTTACCAGCACATTCCCCGGTAAATAATCGCCGACCGATTCAATTGAAAATTCGCCATGATGTATTTTCTTTTCAAGCGTAAAAACCTGCTGACTGCTGATATTACTTATCTCTGTATGGGTTAAATTGGTTCTCATCAATCGTGCTGGCTTGTGGTTAAGTCAAAAACATCGGCAACCCTCATTATATCTGCAATACTTTTTATTGCAAGTTTATTGTTGATGTTTTTACGATGTGTAGAAACAGTATGTATAGAAATAAACAGCTTATCAGCAATCTGATTGCTTGTATTGCCCAGGGCCACTAACGAAATGATCTCCTTTTCTTTTTTGGTGAGCAATGATACTTTATTAAAATGCGTTTTAAAAAAAGCATCCTCCTCTAGCACCCTGTAAAAGCTTTTCCGGCTGTCGCCAAGTAACACCAGGTTGTAAGTAAAAATCACAACCTCGTTGGGCAAACCTTCCCCGCTTTTTTTTAACATGGCTGTTGACATATGCCACTCGGGTTGCCTGTACGATGTATGATTGGAACGGAAGAAATAACTGTAAACCGAATGTTCATCGCAGCCGGATAAGTACCCGGTTATCTCTATTATCAATTGTTCCTGTTTGTCTGCTGAAAGAGGTTCGTGAAAATGTTGATGAAGCAGTGAGTTGCGTGCAATTCTTTTAACCGGCAAAATTGCCGTATGCACTTCAACCTGGTCGGGGAAGAGATCAGCTATTGCTTTATGAAGTTCATTCGGGCAGCTATCCACAAACTAAAATGATAATAACGGGCCCGAATAAATTAATTAGGACCGGCCGGGTTACAAAATGCTATAAGTCATTAACAGGGGGCATACTAATGTATTAAAAAGATACCTATTCGTCAAACCGTATAATAGTTTAGCAATGCTTTTGACTTCTCTCGTCGGGATTAGCTACGCTGATCCCGTGAGGGGGAGGCTTTAAGTATACTGGTCGGGATGGCGGGATTAATTTTGGTTGTGGTGCGATAATAACACTGATCACCGGCTGGAATTGCAAATAAATGTTCTTTACTAAGCGATTTTATTCTTAAATTTAGAACACCTTATCAAACCCGCCATCGAAAACCGATAAACAGCTAAAGTTTTTATTATGAAATTAGCCTCAAGACTTTTAATGCTTTGTATTGCAATCACTTTTATAGCATGTTCTAAAAAAAGTAATCCTGATCCCAGTAGGCAACTAATATTGGGCAAATGGAAATCTATGTCATATTCAGTTAAAATATATCACGATGGAGTATTGACTTTCACTGTTGATAATGCATATATACAGGTGCCGGAAAGCAAGGCGTTCTATTCAGATGGCACAGGTACAATTACCTATCCAAACGGCGTACCTGCGCCGAGCAACTTTATTTATGACGTTACGGGAAATGTATTAACTGTTAACGCACCGAATCAAGTCGCCGGGCAAACAGTCGCTCCCGCAAAATCCACAATAATTGAAGTATCTGCTACTAAACTGGAGTTATTTTCTGAGTATTCGGAGACAGTTGATGGCAAAGTAGGTAAAACAACAACTTCTGAGATTCTTGGGAAATAAAGCAGCCTGAATGTTAAGGACTTAGAACAGGTATCCCTGCAGCCCATTTAGACGTGTTGCGCAACGCAACACCCTCATAGTTTTATCCGCTGCAAAATAAAAAAAGTCTAATCCGTTTTCAACTGATAGGCTTTGATTGATTGGTCGGGATGGCGGGATTCGAACCCACGACCTCCAGCACCCCATGCTGGCGCGATACCGGGCTACGCTACATCCCGAAAAATATTAAACTGTAGTTTACTCACACACCACGACCTTCCCGATCCTATCGAGACGCGATACCGGGCTACGCTACATCCCGAAAAACCGGGATGACAAATATAGGGTATCTGTAATAAATTAAAAATTTAAGTGATGAAACGAGTGGTCAACCCCAGCTAATTATTTGAGTTTTTTGGTCACATAGAAAACCGCGTCGTTAAAATCATTATCGCAGTTAGGGTCTGTCCTGTCCATATCCTCAAAACCCAATATCGTTTTTGATTCAGAGGCATACTCGATTAATACGGCATGCTTCTTTAAATTGGCTGCAACTTCCGGGTTTAAAACATCATTTGAACAAAAATGCACCACATCATTGCTTAAAGTTTTGGTGTCCGGCTTCCATGAATCTTTCATCAATACAAAACCCACGGAAGTGCCCGCCTGGAATGTTCCAAAATTTACTTTGTCGCCCGCCTTTAAAGTAGTACCGCCCCCGGTATTCGGAAAAATATAGGTAATGGTTTTAATGTCGGCCGCTGTTGCCGGCGGGCTATTGGTTGGATAAGTATAAAAGCCAACAGCATTTTTATAAATGGTGCCTTCAGATAAAAAGGTCATATGTAATTCAGTTGGCTGAGTTATCTTAATATCCCCGATCGCGCTCGATGAAAGAAGCTCCGGGTGCGCATTATTTAAATTCGCGTGTTCAGGCAATGTGGTATGAACAAAGCTCAGAAAGTTGGCCGAAATAACATCAGCCGTTTCCAGGTTAAGGGGCTTGCCGGAATCATCATAAGCACTTAATGTTTGATAGGTGGTAGCGGTAAATACTACCGGAACTGTTACCGCAGGTTTTTTCGTCTCTTTTTTGCAACTAAATAATATTGTAAGGATCACCAAAGTGATAGGTAGTAATTTTTTCATGGCTTAATTATTGAATTACTAATGCATTTTCAAATATTAAGCCATCATTTTTCTTAGCGCGTTTATGCCTATTTTGGCAAAAAAATGAATTTTAAGTGCTTAAAAATGTGCCGCTTGTACTGCTTTTGCTACATAAGCTATATTCACTTTTCCGTACATAATAATTACCAACCTAAATTCAGTTCCCGCAGGGTCTCCAACGGGACCCTGCGGGAACTGAATTTCAAATCTTCCCGTTGGCTTATTTTTTAAAATGGAAGTTTGGGTGAATGTGATTTGTGTAAAAAGAAACTATCTTGCCCGCACAAATACTTAAATCGTCACTATGCAATTAAATACAAAACTGATCATGACCCTGAGCGCGGTATTCCTGGGTATTATAGGGATCGGCCTTACCTTTCTTCCAAATGAAATAGCTGCATTGACCGGGATCAGCCCCTCTAAAATCCTTCTGCTTATACTGCAAATATTGGGCGCCTTATATTTTTCGTTTGCCATGCTCAACTGGACGGCTAAAGGGGCCATCATCGGGGGCATTTATAACAAACCAATAGCAACGGCTAATCTCACCCATTTTATGATCGGCGCCCTTGCCTTGATCAAAGCTCTTTTGAATAATCATGACCTGCCCTGTGGTATCTGGGTACTGGCTGGCATTTATTCAATTTTCGCGGTAATTTTTGGGATGATGTTTTTTCGCCATCCTTCATCCGGAACGGCCCCCTTTACAAGCTAACGGATTGTAAACGTGGTTCATCCATTGAAGACAAAGCCTGTTGCTTTTTTAGTTTCTGTTTACGCAGGTAACAGAAATGAAGTACGCCGATCAATAAGGCAATTAAGCCCTCGGCCAGCATCGTATCCGGTGTACCGATCCATTTGGATACCGAGCCGATCAGCAATCCGCCCAGCGGCTGCATCCCGAAAAACGCCATAGCATAGTAGCTGATCACCCGCCCGCGCATGGATGGTTCAACCGTGGTTTGGATCAAGGTATTGCTTACCGTGATCTGCGACATCATCCCAAACCCGGCAACAGTAGCGAATACCAGTGCCAGCGGGTAACTACCCTCGTGCGAGAACAGGATCAGCCCCGCGCCAAACACCAGCGTATTGATGGCCAATATCTTCTTTAAATTACTTCCCGGTTTGAGCGATGCCAGGAAGATGGCGCCGCTGAATGCCCCTAAGCCTATTACGCTATCGATAATACCGAATGTAGATGCCGTGCCCTTAAAAATATCCTTGGCATATACCGGCAGCAAAGTGCTGTAAGGCAATACAAACAGACTGATCAACCCCAGCATAATGATCACAAAGGAGATAGACGGCGTTTTTTTCAGGTATTCCATTCCCTCCTTTAATTCTCCAAATGCATTTTTGGTGTGAACCTGCTTGAGGTATTTGGGCAGCTTCATCATCAATAATGAACCGATAACTGCTATAAAACTCATGGCGTTAAGCGCAAAACAAGCCCCATCTCCGTATGTTTCCAATATGAATCCCGCAATGGCAGGGCCGATCAGTCTTGATAAATTAACCATGGACGAGTTAAGCGCCAACGCGTTGGGCAGGTCCTTTTTATCATCAATCATCTCGTAAACCAACGACTGCCTTGCCGGCACATCAAAGGCGTTAATAATACCAAGCATTACACTAAGCGACAGTATTTCCCAAACCGCGTAATGCCCCAAAAGGATCAGTATGGCTAAAATAGCGGCCTGTATCAAAGATGCGAATTGTGTGGTCAGCAACACCCTAAACCGGTCATAGCGGTCGGATACCACGCCGCCTATCAGCGAAAAAATAAAGGAGGGGAACTGGCTGGCGAAGAGCGTCAGGCCCAGCATAAAGGTTGAATGTGTAAGCGAGTAGATCACCCAGCTTACTGCTGTTTTTTGCATCCAGGTACCTATCAACGATACCGATTGCCCTATGAAATATAGCCGGTAATTACGGCTCTTAAACGCGCTAAATGTTGTTATATTCATTAATTACTCCCGCACTTTTATTCAAAATCTACTAACCTGGTCAGTAACCCAACTGCCTGTTTCAGCAAAGCTTCTTCCTCTTTGGTATAGCTTATTTTTATCGCTTTTGCCAGCCACTCATCCCGCTCGCTCCGCACTTTTAATATTGTTTTTTCACCCTCTTCTGTCAAAGAAATAAGCACTTTACGTTTGTCGGTATCCGATGCCGTCCGGTTGATAAAACCCAATTCCATCAAATGACTCAGTATCTGCGACATGGATTGATTGGTGATCTTTTCCATTGATGCCAGTTCACTTGGCTGCAGTGATCTTTGCTGACTTAATAAAGCCAGGACCGAACGCTCGGTAAGCGAAAGTTGCTGACCGGTAACAGACTGCTTACGCAGCTTTTTTATCAGCCGTGTTACTACGGTGCGAAGTTCGGATGCAAGCTGAAGGTCTTTGTTTTCACTCATAATAATTAGTTAGTTAAACTAATAAGTTTACCTTACAAATATACAACCATTTTTCAAGGTTTACCAATTTTAATTATCAGCTAAATGTTATAATTTTAACAACTTGGTTTCGTTAACTTTGTGTGTTGATACTTTACAGTAGGTTAATATGCGGTCGTCTGAAAATTATGAGTTATTAATCGGCAAGATCGATACTTTCATCCGCAAGTATTATTTCAACAATCTATTACGGGGGCTCATCTTTTTAGGCGCAGGCCTGTTTTCGGCTTATGTGGTCATTACGGTAAGCGAATACTTCTGGAATTTTAACACCGCGTTCCGCACCTTTCTTTTTTACTTTTTTATCCTTCTTAATTTGGGCTTGGTGTGCTGGCTTATTATTCCGTCCCTGCTGGCCTGGCTTAGTTTAGGCAAAACCATCACGCACGACCAGGCCGCCGAAATTATCGGCAGGCATTTTTATGATGTGAAGGACAAATTGCTGAATACCCTTCAGCTTAAGAAACTGGCAGAGGGCGATGAACAGCACCGGGAGCTAATAGAAGCCAGTATCGACCAAAAGATTGAAACCTTAAAACCGGTCAGCTTTCCGTCAGCCATCAACATCCGCGAAAACACGAAGTATCTTAAATACATCCTGTTCCCGGTAGCGGTCATTTGCATCATCGCGCTGGCTGCACCGTCCATATTGACTGAAAGTACCAAAAGGCTCATCAGGCACAATGAATATTTTGCCCCAGTGGCACCCTTTAAATTCGTGGTGCTTAATAAGTCTCTTTCTGTAGTTCAAGGCGAGGATTTGAAACTCGATCTGAAACTGCAAGGCGATAAGCTGCCCGCCGATGTGTATATCGAAACTGCCAATAATACCTTTAAGCTGGATAAGGAGAACATCAGCCGTTTTCATTACCTGTTCAGTAATATGCAAAAGAACACCAGGTTCAAATTAAGCGGTAATGGATTTTCATCAACCGCTTTCGAGATCAAAGTCAATCTAAAACCCTCATTGCTGCATTTTGATGTCGAATTGAACTATCCCGCTTACCTGCATAAAAAGAACGAAAAGCTGATCAATGCCGGCGACCTGACACTTCCTGTAGGCACTACCGTAAAATGGGAATTGCATACACAGAATGCATCGGGTGTATTGTTTGACATTAACCATGATCAAAAAAACATTACTGCTACGGCGCAGGATGTTTTTGAGCATACCGAAAAGATCTATAAAAACTCAACCTACAAAATAAGTCCGCTGAATGTATTGGTTAACCGGGGCGATTCTGCTTCCTATCGCATTAATGTGATCCCCGATGAACCGCCTGCCATCACTGTGAATGAAAAAAATGATTCGGTAAGCACCAAGGCGCTTTATTTTGACGGCAAGATACAGGACGATCATGGCTTTTCATCGCTCACCTTTAATTACAAAATAACTTCTCCGGGTAATAAAAGCGCCGGTAATGCTATCGCGAAGCAGGTTAAGGTTGATCTGAGTAAAACACAGGCTGATTTCTTTTATTTCTGGGATTTGAAACAATTGGGCGTTAAACCCGGCGACCAGGTATCCTATTATTTTGAAGTGGCCGATAACGATGGCGTAGCCGGTCCGAAAAAGGTGCGGTCGGCGGAGCATAATTTAAATGTTCCGGATCAGAAAGAACTGAACGAACAATTAGATAAGGGCACGCAAGCGGTTAAGCAAAAAATGGAGTCGGCCATAAAAATTGCCGGGCAGGTGGAGCGTGACGCGCAAAAGCTGAACCAGCTTTTATTGAATAAAAATTCCCTGTCTTTTGACGAGAAAAAACAAATTGACGACCTGCTGCAAAAGAAAAAAGAACTGGACGACCTGGTAAAAGATATACAGGATGAAAATAAAAAGAACATGTATAACCGCCAGGAAGATCAGCAGCAGAACCAGGAGTTGATGGAGAAGCAAAAGCAGATCGAAAACCTGTTTAATAATGTGCTGGATGAGAAGACCCGCGATCTGCTGAAAAAACTGCAGCAACTGATGGACCAGGAGCAAAAGGATGCCACCCGGGATGAGCTTTCAAAGATGCAAATGGACAATAAGTCCCTGAAAAAGGAGTTAGATCGTATACTGGAGTTGTATAAAAAACTGGAGTTTGATCAGAAGCTGAATCAAAATATCAACCAGCTAAACCAGTTGGCCGAGAAGCAGGAGAAGTTGGCAGAGCAAACCAAACAGCCGGGGGCAGATCCAAAAGACCTTCAGCAACAGCAGCAAAAATTGCAGCAGGATTTCCAGGATGTAAAAAAATCACTGGATGAGCTGCAAAAGAAAAATGAGGAGGCTGAGCAGAAGAACGACTTTGAAAATCCGAAGAGCGAGGAGCAGAAGGTTGACGAGCAAATGAATAAGAGCGCCGAGAGTTTGAAGAAGAACGACCGGCCCAAAGCAACCCAATCGCAGCAGGAAGCAGCCAAACAAATGCAGCAAATGGCCAGCAAAATGCAGCAAAAAGAGGATGAAGGCGAAGAAAATCAAAACAATGCTGATGCCGGGCAGTTACGTGAGTTGTTGAAGAGTCTGGTTAACAGTTCGTTCGACCAGGAAAAAGTGATGGAAACTTTAAAAAATACTGCTCCATCTGATCCAAATTACATTATATTAGCACAAAAACAAAAAGACATAAAAGACAACTTAAAAACAGCAGAGGACAGCCTCTATGCATTAAGCCGCCGGGTACCGCAAATACAATCAACAGTAAACCGGGAGATAGCAAGCATAAACAGCCACATCGATCAGTCCTTATCAGACCTGGGCGAGCGGCGGACACAGGAAGCCAACCGGAACCAGCAGTATGCGATGACATCCATGAACAACCTGGCGTTGATGCTGAATGAGGCGCTTGACCAGATGCAGAAAGCAAAGAAGAACGGAAAAGGTGGGAAAGGAAAACAAAAACAACCATCTTTGTCGCAGCTGAATAAGATGCAGCAGCAGCTGAACCAGAATATGCAGAAGATGCGCGATCAGCTGCAAAAACAGGGTAATATGTCACAAAGTCAGCGTAGCGGCATGAGTGAGCAACTGGCAAAAATGGCCCGGCAGCAGCAAATGATAAGGCAGGCGTTGCAGGAAATTAATAACCAGGAGAATAAAGACGGTAAAGGCGGTTTGGGAAATTTGGATAAAATTTCAAAAGAAATGGAACAAACTGAGAATGATATCGTAAACAGGAGAATAACTGATGAAGTGCTGAAAAGGCAGCAACAAATCCAAACCCGGCTACTGGAAGCAGAGAAAGCTGAACAGCAACGGGAACAGGATCAGCAGCGCGAAAGTAATGCTGGAAAAGATATGCCGCCGGGATATGTGAAAGCGTTACAGGACTACCAGAAATTGAAAGAAAAACAGACCGAGCAGATCAAGACGGTATCTCCGGCACTTAATTTGTATTATAAATTAAAAATAAAATCTTACTTTGATCAACTTAATGCCAAATAGTATGCAAGAAGCGAATGTAGAAACCAGCGAGCTTTATACTTTACAGCTTCCATCAAAACCGGAAAGTATAACCCTGTTGGAGAACTTAATAGAGCAAATAGCTGATAAGCACCAGGTTAGCGAAGATACCTTTGCTAATATGATGACTTGTTTGAACGAAGTTGCTATAAACGCTATTGTACACGGTAATAAACTGGACGAAACTAAAAAGGTAATTGTAAACGCCGAGGTGGATGCCAAACGCGTAATATGGACCATCACTGATGAGGGCCCGGGCTTTGATTATGATCATTTGCCTGATCCAACCGCAGAAGAAAATTTAGAGAACTTGACTGGTAGGGGTGTGTTTATTGTTAAACAATTGGCCGATCAATGTATATTTAATGCTACAGGAAATGAAGTGGAGCTTCATTTTAAAATATAATGAATGCCCTCGATAAATTTTTTTGAAGAAGACGTTAAGTTCAAACTAAAAGAAAAAAATAAGGTAAAGGCTTGGATCAAATCCACTATTGAGGCCGAGGGTTACAAATTGCAGGAGCTGAATTATATCTTCTGCTCTGATCAGTACTTACTCCAGATCAACCAGCAATATCTCGATCATGATACCTATACCGATATTATCACCTTTGATAATTCGGAAGTAGAAGATGTCATTGTTGGAGATATTTTTATTTCTATCGAGCGTATCCGCGAAAACGCTGTAAAATTTAATTCAGGCGAAGAAAATGAACTGCACCGGGTGATCATCCATGGCACTTTGCATTTGCTGGGTTACCCCGACAAAACGGCAGAAAGCAAAAAAATAATGACCGATAAAGAAGATCATTACTTAAGTCGTAGAAATTTTACATAATACAGATAGTTAAATATGGTTATTAAGCCTTAATTTTACTCTGATTAAAGCGAAACCAAATTTTTAAGACTTATGAAAATATTAGCAATCGTATTTACGCTGTTATTCGCAGCACCATCGTCAGTTTATGATTTCAAGTTAAAATCTATAGACGGTGAGGATTTTAATTTAGCCAAATATCATGGCAAAAAAGTATTGATCGTAAATACTGCATCCAAATGTGGATTTACCAAACAATACGCCGAGCTGCAAAAGTTAGCCGAGCAGTACAAGGGAAAAGTGGTAGTTGTAGGTTTCCCTGCCAATAACTTTGGCCAGCAGGAGCCCGGTACCGCTATTGAGATCAAAACATTTTGCGAAAAGAATTATGGGGTTACTTTCCCATTGAGCACCAAAGTAAGTGTTAAGGGCGATGACATCGATCCGCTGTTTAAATATTTAACAGAGGCACCAAACCCGGATTTTACCGGCGAGATCAAATGGAATTTTGAGAAATTCCTGATCGACGAAAATGGTAAACTGATCCATCGCTTCCGTTCACAAACTACTCCATTATCACCTGAGTTGACTAAATATTTGTAATTCTGGCTGACAATCATTAAAAAAGGCTCCCCGAAAAATCGGGGAGCCTTTTGTTTATAGCTATAAATCTTATGCCTTTTTCTTCTTTGCAGCTTTTGGCTTCGTAACCGAGACTGTTTCGGATAATACTCCCCCTTTAGGTAATGGAGTGCCTAATTCAGCAAGCACTGTTATGCCGCCTTTCACCACCTCATTGATCCCTACATTAACCTTAGTGCCTAATGGCAGGAAAATATCCACCCTCGAACCAAACTTAATAAAGCCGAATTGCTGACCTTGTACTACCTTATCGCCTTCTTTTACATACCAAACAATGCGGCGGGCCATAGCCCCGGCTATCTGCCTGAATAATATGGCAATGCCCTCGCTGTTTTCGGTAACTACGGTAGTGCGCTCGTTCTCGGTAGATGATTTAGGGTGCCAGGCCACCAAATATTTACCCGGGTGATATTTAAAATATTTTACCACACCCGAAATAGGGTTGCGGTTTACGTGCACATTAATGGGCGACATGAACACGGAGATCTGTATGCGCCTGTCTTTTAAATATTCAGTTTCATCGGTTTCTTCTATCACCACTACCTTTCCATCTGCCGGGCAAAGTACCTCGTGTTCGGCCGCGCTGATATGGATAGACGGGCTGCGGAAGAACTGCAGGATGATCACAAACAGGGCGAACGACAAAATGTATACGATCCACCTTAATGTAGTTGCATCGGGGTAGTAAAACTGTATCAGCGCGTTGGATACAAATATCAGCAGAACGCATAGGGCAATGGAAGTATATCCTTCTTTATGAATGGTCATTATCTTATAATTTAACGCAAAATTAGTAATTTGAAATTAAGTAGAGATAGGCATATACAATTGGTGCCGATAATAGCAGTCCGTCAAAGCGGTCAAGCAGTCCGCCGTGCCCCGGGAGTATGCCCCCCGAATCCTTTACATTGATGCTCCGCTTGAACATCGACTCCACCAAATCGCCCAAAGTACCGAAGCATGAGATGAGTACAGCTACAATAACCCATTGCGCCCAGGTAAGGTCTAAATAAAAATGACTGATAATAAACCCGGCCAACGCGCTGATAAGTACCCCTCCAACAAACCCTTCCCAGGTTTTTTTGGGCGAATGACGCTCGAACAGCTTGGTACGCCCGAAAAAATTACCGCTTAAATAAGCGCCGGTATCATTGGCCCAAAGCATGATCAAAAAGGCGAGTGGCACATGAAAATTAAACCCGTTGCCCAAATAGGCAAGCGCATGGAAAAAGGTAAAAGGCAATACCGCGTATATAATGCCGGTAAATGTATAGGCAATATTGGTAAAGGGTGCTTCGGATTTTTTATACAGTTCCTGGATAAAAACGGCGCTTAATGTCAACCCTAACAAAAAAACCAGCTTATGGGCATATGGGCTTTCTTTATAGGCGATGAGGGCAAATACCCCATAAATATAAATGCCATTCAAAATACCTGTGGATTGATTGGGCTGTATACCGGCTTGCTTAACTAAGCCATAAAACTCCCACAGGGCCAGGGCGCTGAGCAGCAAATAAAATATGCCGAAAACGTAATGCCCCAACAGTAAAGAGGCGATCATCACTATAACAAAAAAGAAGCCTGTAATGGCGCGTATTTTCATAAATTGATCTGGTTTAGGATCATGGCCTCAATGGCATCGCTGAAATCCTGCTGGTGAATGTATACTTCGATGTGGCCGAAGGTGCGGTGTGACGAATCCTGCTTATTCAATAAAACGGTATCTATTTGATTTTCAATAAGCATCTGTTTTACTATTTCTGCCTGGTAGTAATTGTGGGACGAAAAGATTTTAATCCAATTCTTCTCCATTTATATCCGCAATTTGTTTTTTGTTTGAAATATACCGGTAAATAAACAGTAAAAATAAGGTAATTATCAGGCTTATAATATAGACTGTGCTATTAAATAAATGTGGGCTATCCGGATCAAAGCCAAGCATTTTCCTCTGTTGTAAGTAAGTCAATACAACTATAGTTCCGTTATTAACAAAATGTCCCCAGATTCCTGGCCAAACGCTACCGCTCCAGGCGGCAAAATAACCAAACAATAGGCCGAGCATCATCCGGGGTAAAAAGCCGAAAAACTCCATATGGAAAGCGCTGAACAAAATAGCGGTGATCCAAATAGCGATATGTTTATTTTTAGACCACTTCATCAGGATGGTTTGTAAACATCCTCTGAACATAATTTCTTCTACAACCGCGGTCAATAACCCAATGAAAATCAGGGCGAAAATCATATTCCAGATCGTTCTCATCTCCATCATACCATCAGAGATCTTCTTCGCCGAACCTTCGGTGTCACGCATCCATTCTTCTAAACCCTTTAGAAACCGCGGCAATGTCATTTTAGCATTTAGGTTACTTAAAAACTCAATTAATGGCAGGGATATCATCATCGTAAAAAACACTACAATGATTAATATCCAGGGGAAATTAAAGTTTGTTTTTAAATACTCATCCGGTTCATGAATAAAGTACTTAGAGAAAATAACGGGGCTGATTAAAATAGGTAATGTGACACCTATAAATTGCAGCAGCCAAACGGCATTTTGGTTTTTGGCAGTTATATTTAAATTTGCTATATCCGTTAAAACATCTTTACCATAGGATGCAAGAATAACAACCCCACCCAAAATATTACCAATTATATATATCAGTAGAAACAGGCCTATAAAAATGAAAAACTGCCTTGCCGGGTGTATCTGCTTGTGAGGTATGGGGTTAAAAGGCGTATCTGTCATTTTTTGCTATTAAATTCGTATTTTTGGAGCGGTTAAAGATAAGGCATGTCTGTACAAATAGGAAATATTGAGCTGGGAGAATTTCCGCTGCTGCTGGCACCGATGGAAGATGTGAGTGATCCGCCTTTCCGTTACGTGTGCAAACAGAACGGCGCGGATCTGATGTACACCGAATTTATCTCGTCAGAAGGATTGATACGCGATGCCGCCAAAAGCCGCCAGAAGCTTGACATTTTTGAATATGAACGCCCGATAGGCATACAGATATTCGGCAGTGATATCGATCACATGCGCGAAGCTACTGAGATAGCTACTTTAGCTAATCCCGACCTGATGGATATTAACTACGGCTGCCCGGTTAAGCAGGTGGCCTGCCGCGGCGCCGGTGCCAGTTTGCTGCAGGATATTGATAAAATGGTAGCCATGACCAAAGCGGTTGTGGGAGCTACCCACCTGCCGGTAACAGTGAAAACAAGACTGGGCTGGGACGATAATACCAAAAACGTATACGAGGTTGCCGAGCGTTTGCAGGATGTGGGCATACAGGCATTGACCATACATGGCCGCACACGTTCGCAGATGTATAAAGGCTCTGCGGATTGGTCGCTGATACACCAGATCAAGAAAAATCCGAGGATAAAAATCCCCATTTTTGGAAACGGGGATATAGATTCGCCACAAAAAGCGGCCGAATGGCGCATGGAATATGAAGTTGACGGCATGATGATCGGTCGCGCAGCCATCGGATATCCCTGGATCTTCCGCGAAATAAAGCATTATTTTAAAACCGGTGAGCAGCTGGAAAAGCCCACAATTGCCGAGCGCGTAGAAGTTTGCCGCACGCATTTAGAGAAATCTATAGCGTGGAAAGGGCCAAAAACAGGCATTTTTGAAATGCGCAGGCATTATTCAAATTATTTTAAAGGAGTGGATCATTTTAAAGAATACAGGATGAAACTGGTTACTGCCGCGAATTTTGAAGAGGTGAACGAAATTTTATATGAAGTTTGTGAGAATTATAGCACCGAAATGGCGTAATATTTGCCTTGATAAATAATATATTTGAAATCATTCACAACCCCGCACATGATAACTACTATAACCGATGGCGTTAAGGTTTCTGTAGAAACTATATATCAACCCGAATATTCTAATCCGGCGAACGACCATTATATGTTCGCTTACAAAATAAGCATTGAAAATGTTGGGAACAACGCCGTGCAGCTTTTACGCAGGCAATGGCAAATTTTCGACTCGAACGGTGCTAAAAGAGAAGTGGAAGGTGAAGGCGTAGTAGGACAGCAACCCATTATTGAACCAGGCAGCACACACGAATATGTATCGGGATGCAACCTGAAAACCGATATGGGCAGTATGAAGGGCCTTTACCAGATGGCACGTCAATTTGATAATGCTGTTTTTAATGTTCAGATCCCTGAGTTTTACCTGATCGCCCCATACAGAATGAATTAATCTTCAACCCAAACATTCATATAATGAAAAAGCCAATCAGCATATGATTGGCTTTCTTGTTTGGATAAAATGCCAAACGAGTTATTAATTATCAATCTCGTACTCCTTTTTCAGATCGCTTATCAATTTTGTGGCTGTTTTTAATAAACTGTCTCCGTATATGACTTTGCGGTCCATAAATCTTGATCTGACCAGTTCGACATATTGATTAAATAAAACCTTGTCGTAGGTCAGCAATGGCGGGTTGCTATTGCAAAAAGCAACGATTTTGTTCCATTTCATTTTTTCGGGATGACGGGCATCGGACAGATCGTTGGCCTGTTTATTATACTGAAATTCAAATACCTGTGCCCGCACCTTTCTTACTTCGGCAAATAACAGGTGATCGGCTTCCTCGAAAGTAAGCGAGCGGCGGCACAACTGATCGTAAGTCGCAACCTTGCGGGCAATAGATTTTTTAAAGAACCGTAACGAACCCGAGCTCTTCATTTGCTGAAAGGTAGCGTCATTGGGTATGAAAGATGGTTGCGCTCCCCCATATAAACCATACCAATATAATTTGCCGGTTGGAATATTTTTTATTTCAGATGAGCTCAGAAGCCGCATTAACGTATCAACACTATGTACAGCAAACCCAGTATATGTTAAATATTCTTTCAGGGCGGTGGTATCCGCCGAAAGATCGGCTACCATAGTTTCGGCGTACTCCCTGGCCCGGTTGTGCTCGGTAATGCCTTCCCTCACGTTCTCGGCAATAAAGCCCATCATTACGGCCACAAATATCATCAGGCCTTCCAGTAAATATTCTTTAAACCCTTTCTTTTCTACTTCGGGGTGGTGATGTACTTCCATGTTTTTTGTTTCGGCTTTAGGTGGTGTTGCAGCAGATACCGGCTTGGTGCTTTTAGCAATGGTTGGTTTTCTTTTCGGGCCATTAGGTTCCATAGTAGCGGCTAACAGATAAATTGTGATCGCTTAAATTTAGAAATATATTTTTAAAAGCGCTTACTAAGAGCCTGTTAAATAAAAAATCCCGTTTTTGTTTTGGCGGTACTTTTTATTATGCTTTTTGTAATTTGGTCTTTCATAATAAATCATGTGTCTTAAGATATCCTGGATTTCGTGTCTGTGCTTATTTATATCACTTTTTGCAGTAGGTAAAACACTTCCGGTTAGGTTCATTGTCAACGGTGATACAATATCAGATGCCAAATATTATCTTATCATAAATAATAAAGGACAGTTGTTGCCTATTTCTAATAATAGAATAACTATTCCGGATACATTAACAGCTGGCCCTGAGATATTATTAGTCTATAAAAGCTATCATGTATTTATCTCACCCCCCAAGGACGCATTATTCTTAGAAATAAATTCCAATAACAAGCTTTTTAATAATTCTGTAAGACGAGAGACGAAATCTGGATTGTTCAAGTCTAAATATTGGTTCAAAAAAGGGTTCAAATTAAAATATTTATTTAAAAGAATGTATTTAATTAAATATGGACTTTCGCTGGAAACAACCACATTTCAATCGAAAAAAAACTATGCAGAAAGATATGGCATAGCCCCGTTTAAATAAAAACTCCCGTTTGGAACCAAGCGGGAATTGTGTTATTGAAATCCTCTTCTACGAAGCAGAATAAATCAGTATTTATGGTTTACAGGGTGCAACCATTAAAATATTGACGGTCAATTATTTAACTGCCAAATACCCCAAATTTTGTAAACCATGTAAACCCTTAAACCGGCTTAAAACCTTAGTTTCTCCTGTTGAACAAAAAAGAAGCGTAATAAAGTAAGGTGGCCAATGAGCTTAAAGCTGCAACCACATAGGTCATAGCCGCCCACCAAAGAGCATCTTTTGCCTGGTCGTGCTCTTCGCGGGTTTGCATTACGGTATAGTTATTATTTAACCAGGCCAATGCCCGCTGACTTGCATCAAACTCAACCGGCAAAGTGATAAAGCTGAACAACGTCACCAAAGCCAGCGCACCAACACCAATGGCCAGCACAAACACGTTGTGTGTAAAAAATAGCAGCATCACACCTAAAAATAAGGTCCACTGGGTTAAGGTAGAAGCCACATTAATAACCGGCACCAATGACGAGCGCAGGCTCAACCACGAATAAGCTTTGGCGTGTTGAACGGCGTGACCACATTCGTGAGCGGCAACAGCTGCGGCGGCAATACTTTTGCTGTAATAAACGTCCGGGCTCAAATTAACCGTTTTATTTCCGGGGTTGTAATGGTCGGTGAGTTCACCCTCAACGGAGATCACCTGCACATCATAAATGCCATTGTCCTTCAGCATTTTTTCGGCAACCTCTTTGCCGGATAAGCCTGAAAGTAAACCGATCTCGGCATATTGCTTAAACTTGCTTTTGAACCGCCACTGCACAATAAAGCTGACGAGCGCGATAACGATCATCAGGAACCATGCTGAATTGTAACCTATATATCCTGTAATGAATGATAAATGATCCATAGTAATATTTATTTAGAACAGGTATTTCAAAAAGCATTCCAATGATTTTTTACATTTGGGCTTGGAACCTTCATTTTCATACTGGGAACGTACCGCGTTTATTGATAATGCCGATGTGATCATTATCGGCAGCGGCATTGTGGGTTTGAGCGCCGCCCTGCAATTAAAACGGCAGCAGCCCGATTTAAAGGTTACGGTATTGGAAAGAGGCTTTTTACCCAGTGGCGCAAGCACCAAAAATGCCGGTTTTGCTTGTTTTGGAACACTTTCGGAGCAAATTGAGTACTTAAAACGATCATCCGAAGCCGAAGTTTTGCGCCTGGTTGATTATAAGTGGCGGGGCCTGCAGCGGCTGCGGGAAAACTTAGGTGATGAGCATATCGATTACCATCAATATGGCGGCTATGAACTGTTTATGGATAATGAGGCTTCACGAGCCGAAGAGGCGCTGGATCATTTAACGTATTTTAACAATTTATTGCAGCAGGCCATTGGCAAGGCTGACATATATGCAGTTTCCGATGCCAAAATAGCTGATTTTGGTTTCAAAGGGATCAGCAGGATGATCTACAATCCTTACGAAGGACAGATCCATACCGGTAAAATGATGCGGGCACTACTGAACCGGGTTTATAACGCCGGCGTTTTGGTTTTGAATGATTGCAGTGTTGAGGCGATAAACCACGAAACCGGGCATATTAGCCTGGATACTTCAAAAGGCAATTTTAAAGCAATGAAAGTAATACTGGCTACCAACGCCTTTGCTGCGCAGTTATACCCGGAACTGGATGTAGTGCCTGGCCGAGGACAAGTACTCGTTACCAAACCTATTCCTGGTTTAAAACTGAAAGGCACCTATCACTTCAATGAGGGCTATTACTATTTTCGAAACATTGATAATCGCGTACTTTTTGGCGGCGGTCGTAATATTGACCTTAAGAAAGAAGAAACCTGGGATTTTGGCCATACAGATCAGGTAAAAGCGCAGCTTGCCGAATACCTTAATGAAATGATATTACCCGGTCAGCAAGCAGAAATTGATTACTGGTGGAGCGGCATTATGGGTTTCGGCGAAGAGATCAGCCCGATCGTAAAGGAAGTGCAGGCGAATATATACTGCGCGGTACGTTGTAATGGCATGGGCGTGGCGATGGGTAGTTTGGTGGGGGAGGAAGTGGCGGATCTGGCTCTCGGATAGAATTTCGGATTTCGAATGTTCGATTTCGGATTTATTTTGGCTTGTCATTCTGAACGTAGTGAAGAATCTAATAATGAATACGCATAGTGGCGAATAGATCCTTCATTACGTTCAGGATGACAACTGCGGACGGATTTAATCGTTATTTTGATATTCCTTAATCAAAGCCTTCGTAGCCCTGCTCAACCAGGCAGTAATAAGTAATTGCTCCAGATCAACCGGCTCGGCTTTGGCTAATCGTATCAACATAGACGGATAGTTCCGGTAATGCTCGGTAATAAAATAGGTTTCAGGATTAGCCTGAATCCATTTTTCGCGTTCGAGGCTGCGCACCACCAAAACTTCGCCATCCTCCCACATCCGCGCCAGCAGTTTTTTGTTTACATAAAAAGCCGGCGTACCAAAACACAGCGCCTCCGTAGAGCCCGGCAGTAATGCAAACACTTTGCGGATAAATTGAAGGTAGATGAAAGGGTCGGACATAGTTTAACCAGAATTTGCTAAGGTTTATCTTTTTATATTGAGGATCAAATGTTTTGTCACTTCCCCAAATGCTGTCGAGATATTTTTTATCGGCAATAACTATTGATTCAAGTTTCAGTTTATCCGCAAGATTTGCTTCAGTCGGTTCCGGTTTCAGCGGTGCTTTGGTGATGATTACCAGCACTTCATTATTTGGCGAATCCAATTCAAAACAGTTGAATTCTACAATATCCGTCTCTGTAACCAAGTCGTTTCTTTGCACGTAAGTAAACCCATTGGTGCCAAAAGCCTTTCTTATTTGCCTGAGCGTTGTTTCCCCGAATTTAAAAACAGAAAATAAAGGTTTCACACCCTTTACTTCATGTAACCAGTCGTTCTCCATATAAACCACCTTATCATCACTGATTGTTACTGAAAGATCGTTGCCGTTTTCCGTGCGGTACCTGGTCATGGTTTCATCGCTTGCCATCACTTCCAGCCTGATTTTTTTCAAGGAGCTTTTAGGGTCATTTATTTTGATGCCATGCATGGAGATATCATTAAACGGGAGAAGCAGACTCGAACTGAAAAGAAATATGATGAGTAATGTTTTCATTGTACCTGTGCTATAGTCAAAATAATTCGACCAATCTTTCCAAAGCCATACCCCGTGAACCTTTGATCAACACTGTAGCATTTTTAACAGGATTAGCTTTTAATGCAGCAATTGCTTCTTCTACCGTATTATAAAATACAACTTCCGGACTTCCGGACTTTCGGACTTTCGGACTCACACTATAAAGCTCCTTTCCTATAAATATCCTTTCATCCACAAGCGTATCCAACGCTTTCCGAATCACCGCCTCATGCTCCGCGGCTGATTCCTGCCCCATCTCGAACATATCACCCAAAACCAAAACTTTATGGTTTGCTTTGATCTTTCCTAAATTTTCGATTGCGACAAACATGCTGCTTGGATTGGCATTATAATAATCGCAAATGAGGGTATTGGTAGCTGTCTGCGTAATTTGTGAGCGGTTGTTTTTGGGTTGATAACCGGATATTCCGGCATTGATCTCATCCGCGCTCAATTTAAAATAAACCCCTATGCAGATCGCCGCCAATATATTATCCAGGTTATACGCCCCGGTTAATTGCGATTTAACATCATAACTTTTGCCAGTTTCATTATTGGTCCACTGCAGGGTTAAATAGGGTGAATTTTCAGTTAATTGTCCCGAAACCAGGTTGTCCAAGTCAATACTTCCATAATACACCACCTTTTTTAGTGAACGGGCATGCTGCATTTCCATCAAAACGGGGTCATCACTATTCACAAATGCTATTCTTTCTTCCGGACTTCCGGACTTCCGGACTTCCCGACTCAAGTAGTCGTATAACTCACCTTTCCCTTTCTTAACCCCTTCCACTCCACCAAAACCTTCCAAATGTGCTTTGCCCACATTGGTAATTAATCCGTGTGTTGGTTGGGATATGCTGCAAAGCAGTTCGATCTCTTTCTGGTGATTGGCACCCATTTCGATAACCGCTGCTTCATGTGAAGCATTGATGGAAAGGATGGTCAAAGGCACGCCGATATGATTATTTAAATTACCCAGGGTAGCATAGGTATTAAAGCGTTGTGATAAAACCGAATTGATCAGTTCCTTGGTCGTGGTTTTACCATTAGTCCCTGTCAAGCCTACAACAGGAATATTCAATTGCTTACGATGGTGCCTTGCCAGATCCTGCAAAGCGGTTAATACATCATCAACCAATAGATACTGCTCACCCTTTTGATATTCCGGGTTATCGATCACCGCATATGCCGCTCCGGCGGCAACGGCCTGTTCCGCAAAAGTATTCGCGTCAAAATTATCACCCTTTAATGCAAAAAAGATACCTCCGGGAGCTATTTTCCGGGTATCCGTGCTGATAACAGGGTGTGTTTGGTATATCTTGTATAGTTGTTCTGTGGTCATTTAACATTATTATTTATCCAAATTGAACGTATTTTAGTATATGGGCTGTCATCCTGAGCCTGTCGAAGGATCGCGCGTAAAGGCCTGCCCACTATGCTTCGACGGGGCTCAGCATGACAGCCTTTTAATTACCGCCCCTGCTCATCCACCCGATCACCGCCTTGATCTCACCATAGGTATAATTCTCCCCTAATACCTCTTTCAGCGGGGCTAATCTTTGATACCCATAGCTTTCAACAGCATCCTGGATAACAGGTATCTTTTCTTCAGTCACTAATTCAAGCACATCCATTTCACCGGTTTGCACAAAGTAGCTCAGGTGGCTTTCAATGGTTATCGATGATAACCCGCGCTCGGTGGCAATGTTCTCAACTGTTTTCCCCGAACGAAATAAGCTGAAAGTTTCCGCGCGCGTATCATTGGTTCTTCGCTTGGAGGTGCTTCTTTCGGCCCGGGGCTTCCGTTCCCGCTTGGATGTTTTATGTTTGATCCTCGATTCCAGCCCGTGTTTAGCACAATAGTTTTTAACCGGGATCAAAAAATCACGCCCATAGCGGGCCAGCTTCACATCACCAAAGCCGGATATCAGGCGCAGCTCATCCAAGGTTTGAGGCAGGTAAGTAGCCATCTCGATCAACGCGGCATCCGACAGAATAATATAAGGCGGAACATTTTCATTCAATGCGATATCCCTGCGGATCAATTTTAACTCGCTTAACAACCCTGCCTCATAAGGAATCACCTCAACTTCTCTTTCTTCGGTGGTTTGTGTGGCTATCAGTTCCACCTTTTGCAGGCCTTTTAATACGGCCTCGCTTTTACCGGTTAGTTTTAACACCGGATAGGCGTCATCGGTAACCTGCAGATATCCGAGGGCAACCAGTTCGCGTAGGTAGCGCTGCCAATCAACTTTGCTGATATCGGCGCCAACGCCATAGGTTTTTAGTTGCTTGTGTTCTTCTCTTATTTTTTCATTTCTCGAGCCACGCAACAGGTCAATAATGTAAGTACTTCCAAAACGCTCCTTAACCCTTGCCACTGCCGAAAGCGCTTTTTGGGCGATCAGCGTGGCATCAAATTTTTCATACTCACTGAGGCAAATATCGCACGATCCGCAATGCTCCGGGAAATCCTCATCAAAATACCGCATCAGGTATTGCCGGCGACAGGTTTGCAGCTGGCTGTATTTTACCATATCATCCAGCTTTTTCAGCATGATAGCGCTTTGTTCCTCGTTGCCCTCCACACGGGCAAAACGCTGCAGCTTACTGGCATCACCGTAGGAATATAATAACAAGGCATCAGATGGTAGCCCATCCCGCCCGGCGCGACCAGTTTCCTGGTAATAGCCCTCGATATTTTTAGGCAGATCCACATGCACCACGTAGCGCACATTTGATTTATTGATTCCCATCCCGAAAGCAATTGTAGCTACAATGATCTTCACATCATCCCGCAAAAATGCTTCCTGGTTGCGGGCCTTATCGCCATGCTCCATCCCGGCGTGGTAGGCTTCGGCTGAATAGCCTTCCTCTTTCAGATCGGCAGCCAGTTCCTCAGTAGACTTACGCGAAAGGCAATAGATAATGCCCGAGTCCTCTTTCCTATCTTTCAAAAAATTGAGCAGCTGATCAAAGCTTTTCTTTTTAGGCAAAACCCGGTAGGTAATATTGGCCCGGTTGAAGGAGGAAACAAATTCTGCCGGGTTCTTCAGATCCAGCTTTTCGAGGATATCTTTTTGCGTTAGTTTATCAGCGGTAGCGGTAAGCGCGATGACAGGTATATTCGGGAAATCATTTTTTAGCCCGGCCAGCATCAGGTATTCGGGCCTGAAATCATGCCCCCAGTGCGAAATACAATGGGCCTCGTCAATAGCGATCAGGCTAACGGGCAGTGATTTTAAAAAGTTGATGAGGTTATTTCCCGATCCGAATAGCCTTTCGGGCGCCAGGTAAAGCAGCTTGATCTCTTTGTTTTTGAGCCGGTTTGTGATCTGCAGCTGTTCGTCCGGCGATTGGGATGAGTTGATAAAAGCAGCCGGGATACCATTCACATTCAGGCTATCCACCTGGTCCTTCATCAGGGCTATTAATGGCGATATCACAATGGTCAGGCCATCCATCAATACGGCGGGCAACTGATAACACAACGATTTGCCACCGCCGGTAGGCATCAGTGTTAAAACATCCTGCCCGTTTAAAACATGCTGAATAATGGCTTCCTGTTGATGCCTGAACTCGCTGTATCCGAAATATTTTTGCAGTGCCTGTATAGGTGTCATATTGAAATGTGAAGATAGGCAAAATATAAATCCGGCTATTCTGAAAATCTCAACATGTAAAAATTGTCGTGCAAATTAATTTTTTAAAATATTCTTTATAGATTAGCAATTACGTATGAAAAAAGCCTTCTTATCACTCATCTTATTAAGCTGCGCCTGCATAGCTTTCGCGCAGGAAATACAATCACCATCACAATTTTTAGGTTACAAGCTGGGTTCGCAGTTTACGGTACATTCACGCATCGCCGATTATTTCCGTTATGTGGCCAAAACTTCGAAAAATGTGAAGCTGCTGCAATATGGTACCACCAATGAGGGCCGCCCGCTGTTAGCGATGTTCATTGCATCAGATGAAAACATCGGCAGGCTGGAAGAGATCAGGCAGCATAACCTGTACCTGGCAGGACAAGGCACTACGAACGCTACTTTAGCCAACGCGCCACTAATTGTGTGGCTAAGCTATAATGTACATGGCAACGAGCCCAGCTCGAGCGAAACGGCAATGGAGGCGCTTTATGAAATGGTTAACCCGGCCAATGCGCGCACACAACCCTGGCTCAAAAATACGGTAGTGGTGATCGACCCATGCCTTAATCCGGATGGGCGCGACCGCTATGTAAACTTTTATAATTCGGTAAAAGGCAGTGTGCCCGATGCTGATCCATCATCGCGCGAGCACATGGAACCATGGCCGGGCGGGCGGGTAAACCATTATTATTTCGACCTTAACCGCGATTGGGCCTGGCAAACGCAAAAGGAAACACAGGCCCGGGTGGGTCTGTTTAACCAATGGCTGCCCGAAGTACATGTTGATTTTCACGAGCAAGGATATAACTCACCTTATTATTTTGCCCCGGCTGCCGAGCCTTTTCACAGGGACATCACCGCCTGGCAACGAGAGTTTCAAACTACCATCGGCAGAAATAACGCCAAATATTTTGACCAGAACGGATGGATGTATTTTACCAAAGAGGAGTTCGATCTGCTTTATCCATCCTATGGCGATACGTATCCTATCTACAATGGGTCTGTGGGTATGACCTACGAACAAGGGGGCATCAGCGCGGGCCTGGCTGTTGTAACGCGAAGCGGCGATACCTTAACCCTTACCGAACGTATCTCTCATCACCTTTCCAATAGTTTGAGCACGATCGAAGCGGCATCGGCAAATGCGCCAAAGGCACTGGATGAATTTAAAAAGTATTTTGATAACAGCCGCAGCAACCCTCCGGGCGATTATAAAACTTACGTGATCAAAAACGATAACCGCGATAAGATCGAATTACTGGCCGAATTGTTCCATAAAAACGGTATCCAGTATGGTTATGGCGTAAAGGCAAATAGTTCTGGCTATAATTATGTAACCGGCAAAACCGAACAGTTCGAGATCAGCGCGCATGATATGGTGATTAATGCCTATCAGCCCAAATCAGTGTTGCTGAATGTATTGCTGGAGCCAAAAACATTTATAGCCGATTCAAACACTTACGATATCACCGCCTGGGCGCTGCCTTATGCTTATGGATTAAAAGCCTATGGCGTTAAGGAATCTATAAAACCTGCCTCTGATAAAATAAGCAATGCGGCGGTTTCTTCCTCCACTACGGCAAAGGGCCGTGTTTATGCTTATGTAGCGCCATGGCATTCGATATCTGACGTAAAGTTCCTGGCTAAATTGTTGAACAAGAACATTAAAGTGCGTTCAGCGGAGGCGCCGTTTGAAGCCGGTGGAAAAAAGTTTTCGGCCGGATCATTGATCATTACGCGTGCCGGAAACAACACAGAAAATTTTGATAGTATCGTATCAGGAGCGGCTACTGAATGTAACCGCGAATTGACGCCTATCAGTTCTGGTTTTGTAGATAAAGGTGCGGATGTAGGCTCACGATATGTCAGATTTATCCACCCGCCAAAGGTGATGCTGGTTATAGGCGATGGCGTTTCATCTGAGGCAATGGGCGAGGTTTGGCACTTCTTTGAGCAACAGATAAACTACCCAATTACTTTGGTAAGATACCGTGATGTTAACCGCATCCGCTGGAACGATTTTGATGTGGCGATATTCCCGGATGGAAATTATGATGACCTGCCAACCGATAAATTGCAAAGCTGGGTTCGCGAAGGCGGTAAGCTGATCGCTATGGAAAATACGGTTTCGCTATTGGTTGGCAAAAAAGGCTTCTCGATAAAAAATAAGCCCGGAGATAAGCATGCGAAAAATGATACCACCGCAAAAGATAAAGATACTGATGAGCAGGTAAAATTTTATGCCGACCGCGACCACGAGTCGATCCGGTCAAGTGTACCGGGAGCTATTTATAAGCTGGATTGGGATAATACGCACCCGCTTGGGTTTGGTATGGATAAGTATTATTTCACCCTAAAATTAAGTGATGTGTTGTATAGCTATTTAGGCGATGACGGCTGGAATGTGGGCGCGCTTAAAAAGAATGCCTATGTAGAGGGCTTTGTAGGCCAAAAGGCAAAGAACAAGCTTAAAGACGGACTTCTGTTTGGCGTGCAATCCCTGGGCCGCGGCTCGGTAGTTTATATGGTGGATGATCCCCTGTTCCGCAGCTTTTGGGAAAATGGCAAAATGTTGTTTAGCAATGCTGTGTTTATGGTGGGGCAGTAGGGCAGTTTGCAGTTGTTAGTTTGCAGTGGGCAGTTAAGTATTCACAACTTGAAATAAAATACAACATACATTCATTGCCGCTGGCCTTAGCTGATGAATAACAGGCATTATATAAATCGGTACTATAAAATTCATTGCCGTTGGCTTTAGCCAACGGATAACGGCAATAAACTAAAGGGGCTTTAGCCCAAATGCCTAAGAAGTATTCGGCTAAAGCCAATTATGACATTTATAAAGTACCGTTGGCTGAAGCCAAACGGCAATGAAATACAAGTCAATTTACATCTATATCATACTAATAAATCGCAACCAACCTCACCTTCATGAAAAAGATCATCACCCTTTTACTATGCACCATCTCACTAAGCGCCTTTGCCCAAAAAAAGGCAGATGATCCGCGTTTTAAAGGTCTTGACACCGCTTTTCAACGGGTACTTAAAAACTGGCATGCCGCCGGGTTTGCTGTGGCGGTTATTGAAAAGAACAAGGTGATTTATGCCAAAGGGTTTGGGTATCGCGATGTCGACAAAAAGCTGCCGGCTACGGCTAATACCTTATTTGCCATCGGCTCGTGTACCAAAGCATTTACGGCTTCATTAATAGGCAAGCTGGAGCATGATGGTAAACTGGATATCGATAAACCGGTTACCACCTACCTGCCCTCACTGAAGTTCTATAATAATGATATGAATAATTCTATCACCCTGCGTGATATGATGAGCCACCGCACGGGCCTTCCGCGGCATGATTTTTCCTGGTACTTTTTTAATACCGGTTCCATCGATAGCCTGATGCAGCGTATCCAATACCAGGAACCAACGTATCCTGTCAGGTCGAAGTGGCAATACAACAATTTCATGTTTGGGGCACAAGGGGCCGTTACCGAAAAGCTGACCGGCAAAAGCTGGGAAGAGAACATTAAACAAAACTTTTTTGTGCCACTTGGTATGTCAAGGTCGGTAATAAATATACCGGATATGGAGAAGAGTGATGATATCGCCACCGGCTATGGTTTAAAAAAGGACAGCATCATCAAAAAACTCGAATACTATCATATTAATGGTATGGCCCCCGCAGGCGCTATCAACAGTAGTGTGAATGACATGGCCAAATGGGTAACTGCCTGGATCAATAACGGGAAGTACAATGGCAAAGAAATTATTCCGGAAAGCTACCGCAACCAGGCCATCAGCTCACAATCTATTATTGACGGAGCATTACCAGGAAAAGAAAAACCTGACCTATATTTTGCAAATTATGGTTTTGGCTGGTTCCTATCATCCTACAAAGGGCATTACCGGGTAGAGCATGGGGGTAATATAGACGGCTTTTCCGCAAGCACCTGCTTTTTCCCCTCGGATAGTGTGGGTATAGTAGTGCTCACTAACCAAAATAATTCTTCGGTGCCAAGCATCGTCAGGAACATGATTGCCGACAGGATGCTGAACCTTAAGTATCATGATTGGAACAGTGATTTGAAGAATGCAGCCGATAAAGGGAAAAAGGAGGGTGAAAAGGTTGAAAAGGAAAAGAAAGTTCAGTCGAAACGTTATCCTGCAACACATCCTTTAGCCGATTTCGGGGGCAGCTTCAATAATCCCGGTTATGGCAGTATGAAGATCTATGTCAAAAACGATTCTTTGTTCCTGAAAACCGTTACGCATACCCTTTGGCTGCGGCATGCCAATTATGATATCTTCGATATGTTTGATAAAGACCCCAAAGATGGTATCGATACAACGGACGTGCAGAATGTGAAGATCCAGTTCCAGATGAATTTATCAGGTGATATCGATGGGTTGACTACTCAACTGGAGGATGGTTTAAAACCTCTTTTATTTAGCAGGGAATTAGAAGCCAAGGCACTCACGGCAAATGAACTTGAAAAATACACCGGCGAATATGAACTGGCCGGCATGACAGTTAAGATATATATTAAGGACGGCAAAACGCTTTACGCCCTGGTTCCCGGCCAGCCGGATTACGAACTGGTGCCTATGGGTAATGATAAATTCGGACTGAAAGTGTTAAGTGGCTATTACCTGCAATTCGGTCCGCCCGCCTCAGCCAAAATAACCGAAGCTACATTTATCCAGCCCAACGGTAGTTATAAAGCGAAGAAGAAGTAAGTTTTAATGTGCGAATGTGCAGATGTATAATATAGAATAAAGGGGGAGTTGAATAAAAATACAACTCCCCCTTTAGAGGGCTGGGGGGCTACTAATTAGCTCCCTTCACTCTACCCTTCAAATCATCGGCTCCGCTTTGGTGCTGGCGCATTTTAAGTTTGGTGCTGCCAAAGTTGTAGGTAAAAGTTAACCGTGTAATGCGCGACTCGTTCTTTTGCCTGATGTCCAGATCGTTGGTTTGGTAATTACTGGTTAAATCATTACGGCGTGTATTGAAAATATCACTTACAGATAGTTTGATATTGGCCCGTTTTTCAGCAAACGAATGACTGATACCCGCATCTACCGAATATTGTGGCTTTATATGGAAGATGCCATAAGTTAATGCCGATTGATAATTGCCCATTAATTCAGCCTTATAGCCCTTTGCAACCTGGAAGGTATTCATCAACTTAAGCTGGTAGGCAAACTGGCCGTTTTTTAAAGAGGCGCCTAACAGCGAGTCGGATTTGAAACCCAGGTAGAATGCGTTTACGTTAGCATTACCACTCCACCATTTGTTTATAGTGAAGGGGCTGTTAACATTGATATTATAAGATGTTTGTGTTTGCAGGTTCTGGTGTGTTTCAAAGGTAGCCTTGGTAGCCGGATCTGTCAATATTAGTTCAGTTATCACATCAGTAGTAAGGCTATACCCCAAACTAACATTGATGGTCTTATTATAGGTGTAATTCAGTTCGAAATTATTGGTGTATTGCGGATTTAGGAAAGGATTACCCTTTGAATAGGTATACTGGTCCAGGTAATAAATAAATGGATTAAGATCATCATAACCCGGCCTGTCTATACGGCGGCTATAATTAAAACCAAGCTCATGCTTATCATTAAAGGTATGATTGATAAATATGCTTGGGAAAAGATCAAAGTAGCTACGGTTTACCACTTGTTTAGTCGTGATCAGGTTACCCATTGACGAAGTGTACTCTCCACGCAACCCCGCCTGTATCGACGTCTTTTTAAAGTCCTTGCTTAGATTGATATAGGCCGCATCAATTTTTTCGTCGTATATAAAACGGTTGGTCCGGGTGGTATCGTTCTGATATTCGCCGTTGCTGGCCAATGTTTGTGCCTGCAGGTCATTGTCGGTTTTTACACTGCTGAATTTAGCACCGGCTTCCAGCTTAAGTGTTTTATTGATAGGATAAGTATAATCTACTTTTGCAGTACGTATATCAATGGTTGATGGCGTTTGGTTTCTTAAAAACACAGGATCGCCGGCTGTGCTGCCGTTTGGCAGGTAGAAATAGCTATTATACTGTGCGTGCGTATTGTTTTTGAATTTAGAATAATCAAGGTCGACACTTAAAGCCTGCCCGGTAGTATCTATCTCGAAACGGTCATTCAAATTCAGCGCAAAGTTTTTATAACTCTGGTTAATTTGCGAAAGGGTGGTTTGATAAGTATCAACTGTAGTTGGTTGTGTGCCGATAAAGGTCTTATTGGTGTTATTGGCGTTTTCAGCATTAAAATAACCATTCACTAAAAAGCCGATGGTGTTTTTGCTGGTCAGCTCATAATCTGCACCCAGGCGGTAGCTGTTATTATGATTGACTTGCGGCATTGATGAAAACTGGTTGAAATAAGTTTTGCCGCCGATGCTGTCAGTCACTACACGCTTAATATCCAGGTTATGATCACGCTGGCGGTCATCATGGCTAAAAGTGCCGAATACATTAAGCTTGCCTTCTTTATGGTTCAACTGCAATGTTTCGTTATCTCGCCAATGCGCACCATAACCGGTTCCAAGGGTCACGCTACCGTTGGTGCCTACCGATTTATTCTTTTTTAGTTTGATATTAATGATACCCGAATTACCTGCAGCATCATATTTGGCTGATGGATTAGTAATGATCTCGATAGATTGGATAGTAGTACCATCGGTTGAGCGTAACAGGGTGGCCAACTGGGCTGCCGACAGGTAGGTCAGTTTATCGTTGATCATCACGGTCACGCCCTGTTTTCCTTTCAGGCTGATGTTGTCATCTTTATCAATGGTAACACCCGGTGCCCTTTCCAGTATGTCCATAGCTGAGTTGCCGGCGGCCAGCACACTGTTTTCTATATTCATTATTGTCCTGTCTGACCGGCGTTCGATCAATGGCTTGGCTGCGGTAATGCTCACTGCTCCCAGGCTGCGGGTATTAGGCTGCAGCTTGAGTTGCGGCAGGGTAACGCTTGGGGAACTTTCAGTTACAGTAAAAGGCTGACTTATTGCTTTCTCATAACCAACAGTACTGGCTTTTATAATATAGCGGCCGGTTTTAATATGCTCGAAAGTATAAACACCGGACTCATTGCTTATGGCGCCTTTTACTATTGAAGAATCCTTTGCGTTTAATAAACTGGTTGTGGCATACATCATGGGTTTGCCCTGCTCATCCAGTAATGATCCTGAAACACGGGCCGACTGTGTGGCTGTTTGGGCAAATGTGATGCTGGTTGCCGCTATAATAAGCAGCAGGGTATAATATATTTTACGGATAAATGGTTTCATAGTTTGTGGTTGTTTTATAAAATTTTTGGCAAAGGGAATCCCCTTAAGAGGTTTTTCTCTTTTTTTTTGTGCCGTTAATATGTTTTTGGTTTGTTCCGGTTAGCTAACCGTTAGGGCGGCAGGTAGCAGGAATATTAAAAGTGTATTCTCATAGCGTTATAAATTTGAGTTTCTAACTCCTGTGGTAATAACTATTCCGTTAAAGACTCTTTTTTTGAATAAGATCAAAACCAGGCTTACGGCTATTACCGTTGGTATTTATATTAAGATGCAAGAACAGGGTATAAGGTTACAATCAATTTAAACTTTTTAATACAGGTAATATTTTGGCAATAACATCCCTGAAAAAGGAAAAACTGTTTTCAGGGATGTTGCATGCTGCAACTGGTTTAGCCTGTTGGGTTTTTATCAGACAAGAATCCACTTTAACTACTGCATCCTTATTATAAGGTGTATGATAGTAAAAAGTTAACATAAGCCCGCCAATTAATAGCGGGCTTATATATCTGATCAATGGTTTCATTTTTATTTAATTTTTAAACTGTCGCCGGGAAAATGCTTCCTTAATATAGTGTCGGTAACCAAAGTATCCACTTTGCACTGCAAACCGTTGTCGGTCATAATAAAAGTAGCGGTCGAAGCTTTATCATGCTTGTTTATAATTTTGCAATCATAAACATTGGCCCCATCAAGCATATCACGCAAATTTTCATCAATAACCACTTTTGAATCCATTGGAAGTTTTAAGGTAATGTATAATTCCTCCTCATGCCACAGTTCGTCATGTTTTGCATAAAGCCTGTAATCAAAATTCAAAACAGTATCCTGCTGGCTAAACCCATACTTGGTATTACGTGCATTAAATAGTGCGTCATCATAAGTGCGGCCCCTGGCCTTGTATGATTTTATTAACGTTGGTTGGGCCACATCGCTTTTTTCGAAGCTGATATGCACCCGGCGGCGGTATTGATAATGATCAAAATCGTTATAATCGTAATCATCATCGGTTATTCTTGTATTTGGCGAAAGCGCTTTGATATTCAAACGGGCGCTGTCTTCAGCTGTGAAATATTTTATATCATTCAATTTGAGGTAATAGGTGTTGTTTTTCACAGGTTTCAGGATGACAGTTTCGCTAAAGCTGGCAGAAGATCTGAAGTCGGCAGCAATCCTTGTAATATAGTATACCAGGGTACCTATTGAAAACAACCAGATCACCAAAACGGTAGAACCTACCGAGCGGCTTACCGAGCCCGTATTGAAGATTCCTTTCAGCACAATAAGGATGATACTTAAAACCGGGATAAATGCAGCCAGGAAAGCTGATATATAGATAAGTTCAGCATGATTGTGATTTATCAGGGTAAAGGGCAATTCATGGAATGGCGCAAACTGTCCAAACCCAATAAGTGCTACAAAAGCGATGACCATAAATACTATAAAGCCAAAGCAGCACGCTAATATGCATATGCCTATAAGTTTCAACAATATTCTGCCTGCTCCGTTAAAGAATACACCCAGGTGATGGAAAAAATCGCCGGCAAAATCACGTGCCTTGTAAACAAATGGGGTGGCTTCATTCTTAAAGTCCGCCATATTGCTGCGCATCGAACCCAGTTCCTCCTCAAAGTTCTTCTTAAATCCCTGCAGATTTAATTTTTCTCCCTTCATGGCCATACGGTCGGCGCGGCTGGCTGCCTTTGGTATTACTATCCATAGTATTATATATAGTATAAGCCCGGTGCCTGCAAACAGAACCGATATCGCAAAGGCCAGCCTGATCCATACTGCTTGTATATCAAAGTAGTTAGCTATACCCGCGCATACCCCACTTACCAGGTGATCATCCGGGTCGCGGAACAGCCTGCGTGTTTCGGTACTATTATAATAGGTATTGCTAAAAGATGCTTTCGTATCTTCTTCGGCGTGTTCAAAATCCTCAACAGTGCCCATTTGCTCAATGATTGCTTTAACATCCTGCTCCACTATAACCTGTTTATGGTCATTGGCCAGCAGTTCGTTAAACATTTCGGCAATGCGGTTCTCAATATCTGTTGTGATCTCCAGGCTATCCGCCGAATTCATAAAATGACGTTTTACATCCGTCATATAATTTTTTAGCACCTCGTAAGCATCCTCTTCTATGTGAAATACGATGCCGTTTATATTTATGATAATTGTTTTGTTCATGATCTTTGTTTTTTGCAGTTTAGTTTACTTTTCGGTCTCCGATAGACGTTTGCACGGCATAAGCCAGCTCATGCCAGGTCTTGTCAAGCTGTTCCAAAACTTTTTTGCCTTCCTCCGATAAGACATAATATTTTCTTGGGGGGCCCGAAGTTGACTCAACCCAGTTATAACTGAGGAGTCCATTGTTTTTTAAACGGGTTAAAAGAGGATACAAAGTACCCTCAACTACAAGCAGTTGGGCTTTCTTAAGTTCAGCAATTATGTCTGAAGCATATATCTCGCCCTTAGCTATGGTGGAAAGAATGCAATATTCCAAAACACCTTTCCTCATTTGGGTTTGTGTATTTTCAACAATCATACTGCAAAGATATATGTTTTAAATTGTATTATGCAATACATAGTACTAAAATTATTAATTTTAAATGCAATTAGTGCTTTTTTTTAAAAAATATAATGTTTTTAGAAGATTTTATTTGACTTTTTGATAACCAAACCTTACTTTTAGCACTAATTAACTATTAACTGATCTTATTATTAACGAAATGAAAAAACTTCTACTAGTAAGTTTGTGTTTCCTGATGCTATGCGTAACACAGGTATTCGCACAAAACCGTACTGTTACTGGTACGGTAACGGCCAAAGAGGATGGCCTGCCCATTCCGGGAGCCACAGTAAAGGTAAAAGGCTCAAATGTTGGTACACAAACCAACTCAGCCGGTAAATTTACCATTAGCGTACCAACAGGAGGCTCCATAGTGGTGTCCTTTGTAGGTACCCAAGCCCAAACAATCGCCGTAGGTACCCAGGCCACAATCAACGTGGCATTGGTTGCAGCCGCAACTAACCTTGGCGAGGTTGTGGTAACAGGTGCATTGGGTATTAAGCGCCAGGCCAAAGAACAAGGCTACGCTGCTACCCAAATTGATGCCAAATCGCTTACCGAAGCGAAAGCTACCAACTTTACCAACGGCTTAACTGCAAAGGCGCCGGGTTTGGTTGTTACTACTGTTGATAACGGTATTAACCCAACCACTCGTTTTACCTTGCGCGGTAACCGCCACATTAATGGTAACAACTTTGCGTTGGTGGTTTTAAACGGTGTTCCGGTTTCTCCTAACGAGGTGAACACGATCAACCCGGATGACATCGAAAGTGTTAACATTCTGAACGGTTCAGGTGCTGCGGCCCTTTACGGTTCTGAAGCATCCAATGGTGCCTTGGTTATCACCACTAAACGCGGTAGCGGAACTGGTGCGCCAAGAATTGATTACTCCAACACTTTCCAGCTTGAAAAACTTTCTTACTTCCCTGACATGCAAACAAGGTTTGGTAGTTATGGTGGTGAAGGTGCTCCTTACCAGGATACCAGGACGGGTTACATTACTACTCCTGTATTTTATGAAAACCAATCTTATGGCCCTGCTTATGACGGCTCGTTAACCCAGATTGGTATTCCTTTAGAAGATGGTACTACTTTACAAAAGGCGCCATACTCAACACCTGCTAAAGACCCTCGTTTCGCATTCTTTGTAACAGGACATAGCGAGCAGAACAATATTTCTTATGCGCAGGGTGATGCATTTAACAGTTTCAACTTATCAGCAAATAACCTGACCAAGACCGGTACTACTCCGTTTGATAAGTTTGACAGAACAACAGCCCGTGTTTCTGCTACAAAAACAACCGGTATATTAAGGTTGGATTTCACAGCCGGTTATACCAATTCAAATACCAGTACTTATGGTACCGGTTATGACGGTTCAACCGTGTTGGGTACATTATTGAATACTCCTTCATGGATCCCGCTTCAAAACTATAAGGACCCAACCCAACCATTTGCTGATCCTAACACCTATTTTAACTCCTATGGTATCAACCCATACTGGACTGTAAATAATTCAAGGATCAATACCCGCAGCGATGTATTTAATGGCAACATAAGCGCCATCTTAACGCCTACCAAATGGTTAGACGCTACTTATCGCCTATCAGACAACTTTGGTACTGCGCAACAACAGCAAACGGTTGCAGAAGTTGACTTTAATGCATGGGCTTTAAGTGACCCTACCAATGGTGGTGGTACAGTGGCTTCTTCCAGGTTCCCGGGTAAGCCAAAAAGCGCCTATATTCCGGGTAGTGTTTTTAACTACACTCAATTTGGTGATGGTAGCACATCAGTTGGAGCTGGCCCGCAAGGTTATTCCCGCGTTCAGCAGGATGTACTCTTGAACTTCCACAAAACATTTTTTAATGATTTCAAAGCAAACCTGTTGGTAGGTAATACTATCTGGGAAGCTTATTACCAGGCTATCGGCAATAGCAGCACAAACTTGCTGATCAAAGATTTCTATAATATTGGCAGTATATTAGGTGTTCCAACCACAGGTCAGGAAACTGAAAAAATTCGCCAGATCGCTTATTTCGGTGACCTGTCTATCGGTTACAAGGATTGGGCTTTCATCGAAGGTACTTTACGTAACGACCATGATTCAAGATTATCAGCAGGAAGGCGTTCTTTCTACTATCCATCTGTAAAGGGATCATTAATATTTACGGATGCGATACCCGCACTTAAAAACAATAAAATTTTAAGCTTTGGTAAAGTACGTGCTACTTATAGCCAGGTAGGTGATGTTAATATTGGCCCATACCAGATCAATAACACTTATCAGCCTACTACAGGTTTCCCGTATGGCAATGTTGGTGGTTTAAATTTAAACCCAACTTTGAACAACCCGAAACTGAAACCGGAAATAAGTACAGAAGTTGAGTTTGGTGCCGATCTGGGTTTCCTGGATAACCGCATCAATGTTAGCGCTACTTATTATAATAATCATACGAAAGATCAAACTTTGGCTATTACAACCTCTCCATCTACAGGTTATACCGGAACATTGATCAACGTAGGTGAAGTGCTAAATACAGGTTACGAGTTCAAATTGGACCTGCAGGTATTAACCAAAGCACAAAATGGTGTTGGCTTAACCTTAGGTGGTAACCTTGCTATTCAAAACTCAAAAGTTCTTTCATTATATAATGGCTTAAACTCCATTGTTATAGGTGGTTATGCTGCTTCAGCCGTAACAGTAGCTGTTGGCAAACCTTTCCCTGAGTTGTATTCTACTGATTTAAACCGCGATCCGCAGGGACATGCTATCGTTAGCGCGACAACCGGTATGCCTTCGGCAAATGCAACACTACAGGATATGGGTCGTTTAACACCTAAATACCTATTGGGTTTAACACAATCAGTAAGCTGGAAATTTATAACCCTTACCGCGGTTAGCGAATTCCGTTCAGGTTATGTTATTTATCAGCAAGGTCTTTCATCGGCTACTGCAGCTGGTGTATCTGCTCTTTCAGGTTCAACAGGAAGACAAGTTTTTGTATTCCCTAATTCAGTGATCAATACCGGAACCACTGCAGCGCCAAATTACGTACCTAATACTAATGTAACAGTACAGGATGGCGCACTTGGTTTCTTTGATGCAGGTGCATATTACAATTCGGCCAGCAGCTACGTAGCCAGCGGTGCTTTCTGGAAATTAAGAGAGGCCAACCTTAACTTTGACCTTACCCAGTGGACTAAGGCATCAAAATTCATCAAGAGAGCTTCATTTGCTTTGATCGGGAGGAACTTATTGATGTTAAGGCCTAAAACAAGCAACTGGACTGACCCTGAGTTTCAATACAGCTCAAATAACAACGGTATAGGTGTAAGCAATACCGCCCAGATGCCGCCAACACGTATTTTTGGGGCAACTTTAAATATAACATTTTAACATTGAAGATGATGAAAAAGTATATATCAATCATGTTTTTAACACTTGCGATTGCGGGAAGCAGTTGTAAGAAAGACTACCTGGACTTAACAGTAAACCCCAACGTGCCATCCACATCTTCACCTAACCTGTTATTATCAGGTTCTTTGAAAAATTCGGCTGGCTTTGTAAACAGCGGTTCATACGTTATGTATGCGGCTTGGGTAGGCCATTTAAGCCAGAGTACAGGTTTTCAGCCATTTGTTGCTTTAGAGCAATACCAGTTTACTACCTCAAGCTACGATGCCTGGACAGCCCCTTATCTTAATATAGCAAACTATACAGCGCTTCAAGCTTCAACACCTGAGCCTTATTATCAGGCTATTGCCAAGATCATGAAAGCTTATATGTATCAGGGCCTTGTAGATAACTATAATAATATCCCCTATACAACAGCTATACAAGGTACAGGTAATTTAAATCCTACCTATGATAGTGGTTCAGCTGTTTATGACGACTTGTTAAAGCAATTGGATGATGCGATGACCTTAATTAGCGGTGCCACACCTGCCGCGCTTAATCCTGCAGGATCTGACATTATGTTTGGCGGAAATATGACCAAATGGGCCAAATTCGCGAATACATTAAAATTGCGGATAGCGCTTCGTCAATCAAATACCACCAAGACCGCTGCTTTAAAAGCTGCTGTTGCAGCTACTTCAGCTGTTGGGTACATCGACGCATCATTTGACGCGAGAGTACAGCCCGGTTATATAAATTCAGACGCAAGCGGAGGCCAGCAAAGCCCGTTATGGTTATATTATGGATTAGCTCAGGGCGGCGGTGCACAACCAGGTAATGCTCAATATCAAGCCAATTCATTCCTGGCTGATTATCTTGGTTCTCATGCCGATCCCCGTTTGGGACGTATATTTAGCTATTCTCCTACCACTCACGTTTCTACTACTACTGGTTTACTCCCGGGAGCTTCTATTAATATACAACCCGGAACAACCGATGCGGTAGTATCAACTACTTTTGGAGATTCGCAACCGCCAACAGGTACTATAGATGGTAAAACTGGTGGTATTACCCCAAGTAAGGTAGGCCCTGGTATATTAAAATCAGCAACCATGCCTGCAATAGTTATGTCTTCGGCCGAAGCTTTGTTTTTACAGGCTGAAGCAGCTAACACCGGTTATATTACGGGCGATGCCCAGGCATTATACAATGCCGGTGTACTTGCTTCGTTTACTGATTTGGGAGCTGTTTTACCTGCGGCATATCTTGCAGCAGGTGGTACTTATGCATGGCCGGCTACTGCTACAGCACAAGAGACAGCTATCATTACTCAAAAATGGATCGCATTAGCTATTTCAGGTTCTTTCGAGGCATTTAATGAAGAGCGCAGAACAGGTATTCCTAATGTGCCAACTTCAATTTATCCCGGCGCTAACGCACCAAACCAGGTAGCCCGCATTTTTTATCCGTTTGTTGAATATGCGACAAACTCGGCAAATGTTGGGGCACAGGGTACAATTGATAAATTTACTTCGAAGATATTCTGGGCTAAATAGTAAATATTTAATAATTTAAAGAGATGAAAAAATTAATTTTTATAACCACCATACTTGCAATATCGCTCTCATCGTGTTTAAAAGATGAAAAGCATTATGTAGATTTTGCAAATGCCGGTAATATCGTGAATATGCCGCAAAGCGGTTTAACGAATTTTGGCAGTGATGCCATTACCGCGCCGGATACCGTAGTAACCGAATTTGCCGTGGATTATGCTACTGCAAAAGCTAATGGCGCACTGAGTGTTACATTGGCCGTTGACCCTACGTACATGGACAAATATAATGCGGCAAATCCGGCTATAGCATATGAAATTATTCCGGCTAACGCTTATGTGTTAAATACTAAAGTGGATATCGCTGCAGGCGCACAGTACGCTTTCACCACACTTACAGTTTACAGAAACTTACTTGATCCATCCAAGAGTTATATGCTGCCTGTGGTGATCAAAGACGCGGGTGGTATACCTATCAGCGGGAACATGAATGTGCATTATTACCACATTATTGGTAATGATTTTGCAGGTGCTTATACATGGGATTACAGAAGGTGGAGCAATGGTACAGGCCCGGGTACGGGTACTCCTCCTGAAGATCCGGATATTACCGGCCTTGGAAGAGCAGGTACGATCAACCCGGTTTCGCCTACTGAGTTTCAAATGTTAACCGGTTATAACACCAACCAGGTACTTTACGATGTGAAATTCACTCGTACCGTAACAGGTACTACCATAAACTATTCAGATTGGGTAGTAACAATGGACCCTGAAACAGTAGCAGCTATTTGGACGGCAGGTCTTGTGCAGCTAAGGCAAGCACCGATATTTGTAACTCCGCCACCGGCTACAGGCACAGATCCAAAAATATTCCACATGCAGTTTGTAGCTGGTAGTGCAGGCTCAAGATGGATAGAAGACACATACCACAAGTAATATAGTTAGCTATACAACAACATTTATCAGGAAGCTGTCTTTTGAGACAGCTTCCTTTTTTTATAGAATAAATTTCGCGCCTGTTCTAATAATAATCTTTTCACTTATGAGATAGTGATTGCGAAAAGTACAATTGCTACAAATATGTTACAATAATCTTCTAAAGATTTAGTTATAAATGCATAACTTTTCGCCCTATATAATCTATAATCGAACCTTATATTAATACATTCATGAAAAAAGCCATTCTATCCTGGTTACTAATTTTAACAAGCACAATTACCTTCGCACAAACGGTTACAGTAAGTGGCACAGTAAATGATCAGCAGGGAAAGCCTGTCGCTTTCGCCTTTATCAGTGAGTCGCAACATCCCTATGGCACTTACTCTGATGCCAATGGCGCCTTTACACTTAAAGCTGATCCGGCTGCCAATATTACAGTTACAGCCAGTCATTATAAAACAACTACTGTGAAAATAAGTGACCCTGCAGCTACGAAGATCGCATTGGAAGGAGGCGAATCAGGCACTGATGCCAATGAAGTGAAAGCCAATTCTACCTTTTTTAAGCAAGATGAAAGTTTGGTAGATATGTCTTTTGGCTCCCGTTCAACCTTTGGACAAGGTCAGGAATCGCTGCACGGCAGTAGATTCCTGTTCGATAACTGGGCACATGGGTTTGCCATCACCCCAAAAGATTCAATAAAGCAAAATGATGTTTACCTGTTCAATTATGATAAAATTACCGGCGATCTGATATTTACCCGTAATCAGAAAACAGTGTTGCAGGTTATTAAGTCAGAAATAAAGGCGTTTACTTTATTTGATCCGAATGCACAACCCTATGTTTTTGAAGATGTGCCTTCTGTTGACGCTAAGCACTATTTGCAGGTATTGTCATCAGGCAAAAAATATAAGATCTATAAAAATTTGGGCACCAAGTTTATCAAGGCTAATTTTACTACAAATGGCATAACCTCAAGCGGTAATAATTATGACGAATACGTTGATCAAAGTACCTATTACTTTGTAAAATTACCCGGTGGCCAGCCACAGAAATTGGCGCTTAAAAAGAAAGCGCTTAAATTGGCGTTTGCTGAAGACGCAGATAAGCTAAATAAATTTTTAGCGGATAATGACGGGGATATTGATGATAATTACCTCAAAAACCTGGGTGATTATATAAATCAATAATTGATATTTATCCTATGTAAAAAAGGGGACTATCCATATTGGATAGCCCCTTTTTTATTTCTTATCCACACTATACTTACCCGGCCCTACAAAAAGCAACCCGGCAAACATAATAGCATCTTCAATGGCATGGGCGGCGCCATCCAGACCCTGGCCATTTCCGAAATGAAAGAGAGCGGCTACTATTAGGTTGATCACCAATAATAAGCATACGGGCCTGAAGGCAAGGCCAATGATAAGTAGAAAGCCTCCGAATGTTTCGGTTGCTGCGGCTAATAGCCCCCATACTACCGGCCAGAAATGAATGCCTGCGTATTTGGTCGCGCCGCCTAATTCTTCCCACCTTTTAATGCCGCCTCCCAGCAGGGGGAAGCCATGATAGATGAACATGGCGCCTAATCCTACACGAATAATTAGTAATCCAAAATTTCTATAATTTCCTAAGTTGCTGAAAAGTGTCATTTTTTATAATTACTGAATGATTGATTTAATGAGTTATTGAGTTCAAATTTAGTAATGAGATTGGTAAAGCAGAACTATTCAACTTAATCAACCAAGTCCAACTCAATCAACTTTATCATACGTTGCTTCCACATGTTTTTCATGCACTGTTAGATTTAAAGTTCTCCCCAATATTAATGATTGATTATCAGGGATATGTCCCGCCGGGAAATCAAAGCATACCGGGTAGCCATAATCTTTTACAACTTCCATTATAATTTCTGGCACGGTTTGGCCAAAGGGTATATCATTATCTTTAACTTCGGTAAAGCCTCCTACTATTAAACCGGCCAGGTTCTTCAATTTGCCTGCGCGGTCAAGCGTGCGGATCATCCTGTCAATGGAATAAAGATATTCGCCCACATCTTCAATAAATAATATCTTCCCGTCATAGTTATAATCAGACACTGACCCCGTAACGGCCACCAGCAAACTCAGGTTGCCGCCAATTAAAATGCCCTTTGAACTGCCGGCTATATTAAGCGCATGCGATGTAAATGAATAGCTGATATCCTCACCAAACAAGGCTTTTCTCAAAGTTGCCAGTGAGTGGGCTGAGGCATCGGGAATATTCACCGGCATTTGCCCGTGTATAGTTTGCGCATTGTAGTTAGCAAACAAATGGGCATGTATCACCGTAATATCACTGAAACCGACCAGCCATTTAGGGTTGGTGCTGAAGCGGCTAAAATCAACCTGATCAATTATCCGTATGGTGCCATATCCTCCGCGGGCAGCAATGATGGCCTTGATACTGTCGTCATCAATAAATCGTTGCAGATCCCGGGCCCGCAGCTCGTCATCCCCGGCAAACTGGTGATAGGATGCCCCTATCGTTTCGCCCAAAACAACCTCAAGCCCCCACGACTGTAAAAGAGCAACGGCATCATCCATTGGCTTTGGCAATTTTTTGGCCGGGCAGGTAATGGCTATTTTATCGCCTTTTTTTAGAAATGGAGGGACGAGTCCGGAAGTCGGAAAGTCGGAAAGTCTGGAAGTAGCCTCGGGTTTATGCATCATCAATAATAGAAAATCTTTCGGACTTTCGGACTTCCGGTCTTTCCGACTAAAAATAAATTATCTTTGCCAATCCGTCGGCTGGCGGAAAGGATGCAATTTAATATTAATGTCACAACTTAATAAATTTAAACGATACACCATTACTTCGGCTCTGCCTTATGCCAACGGTCCTTTGCATATCGGGCACCTGGCCGGGGCGTACCTGCCTGCAGATATTTTTGTAAGACACCTGAGGCTTAAGAAGAAAGATGTAGTTTACATCTGCGGCTCGGACGAGCACGGCGCGGCCATCACCATAAAAGCCAAAAAGGAAGGAACTACCCCGCAGGCTATTATTGATAAATACCATAACCAGATCAAGCAGAGTTTTGAGGAATTCGGTATCGCTTTTGATATTTACCACCGCACCTCATCGCCTATTCACCATGATCTTTCGCAGGAGTTTTTTTTAAACCTGTATGAGAAAGATGAGTTTATAGAAAAGTACTCCGAACAATATTTTGATGAAGATTTTCAGCAGTTTTTGGCTGATAGATATATCACCGGTACTTGCCCCAATTGCAATTATCCAAGTGCCTACGGCGATCAGTGCGAAAATTGCGGCACATCGCTTAACCCTACCGACCTGATCAACCCGGTATCAACCTTAAGCGGAAAACCGCCGATTTTGAAACCCACCAAGCATTGGTATTTACCATTAGATAAGTATCAGCCCTGGTTGGAAAAATGGATAGATACTAAAGAGGGCGAGTGGAAGGTGAATGTATTTGGCCAATGTAAATCATGGCTTAAATCAGGCTTACAGCCACGCTCTATGACCCGCGACCTGGATTGGGGTATCGATGTTCCGCTGGAGGAAGCCAAAGGCAAAAAGCTTTATGTTTGGATGGACGCGCCGATAGGCTATATCTCGGCCACCAAGCAATGGGCGCTTGATCATGGTAAGGACTGGAAATTATACTGGAAAAAACAAGCAAAGGAGGAAGACGAAGCCTGCCTGATCCATTTTATAGGCAAGGATAATATCGTATTCCATTGCATTATTTTCCCGGCTATCCTGCATGCCCATGGCGGATATGTGCTCCCGCAGAATGTCCCGGCAAATGAGTTTTTAAATTTGGAGGGTGATAAGCTTTCCACTTCGCGTAACCACGCGGTTTGGTTGCATGAATATTTAGAAGAGTTCCCCGGAAAACAGGATGAGCTGCGCTATGTGCTTACCTCCATACTGCCCGAAACCAGCGACAGCGAATTTACATGGAAAGATTATCAGGCCAGGGTAAACAATGAGCTGGTAGCCATATTAGGCAACTTTGTGAACCGGGTAATGATACTGATGCACAAGTTTTATGATGGCAAAGTTGAAAGTGGCGGTGACAAGATAAAGCTGAACGATGAAAGTATAAATACTGATCTGGGCCGTTTTTATGACGAACTGGAACGCAGCCTGGAAACTTATAAATTTCGCCAGGGATTGCAAACGGTGATGGAAATAGCCCGGTTAGGCAACCGCTATCTTACGGAAAAAGAGCCCTGGAAAACCATCAAAACCAACCCGGATGATGCCAAACTGGCTTTGCATAATTGCCTGGTGCTGATAGGGCATTTAGCCACCTGCCTGCAGCCGTTTTTGCCCACTACAGCTAAAAAAATATTACACATGCTCAACTGGCCGGTTGAAAAGATCAGCTATGATGAAGAAATGGTTTTCAGTAACGGTCACCAGTTGAACCCGGCTGTTTTGCTATTTGAAAAGGTGGATGATGAGGTAATAGACGCGCAAATAGCCAAACTGGAAGCCAAAAAGCAGTCGGCCACACCTGCGCAAACTACTGAAGTGATCGCTGCGAAAGCAAATATCAACTACGAGGCTTTTGCCGAAATGGACATCCGGGTAGGTACTATCCTGACTGCGGAAAAAGTAGCCAAAACAAAAAAACTGCTTAAGCTGACAATCGATACCGGTATCGACCAGCGCACGGTAGTATCAGGCCTGGCCGAGCAATATGAACCGGAAACCATCATCGGAAAAAAAGTAAGCATCCTGGTAAACCTGGAACCGCGCGAGATAAAAGGCATCATTTCGCAGGGAATGATTCTGATGGCCGAGGATGGTGATGGCAAACTAAGTTTTGTAGCTGTAGAGGATGATCTGCACAACGGCTCGGTGATAAGATAAATGTACAAATATGCAGATGTGTAAATGGGTTTGACTAACTCATCTATAATTCGCACATTTGCACAGATTTTAAATACGGGGCGTACGGGAAAATAAATCCGAAATCGTAATTCCGAATTCCGAAATCAAAACGGTCCCGTAGTTCAACGGATAGAATAGAAGTTTCCTAAACTTTAGATATGAGTTCGATTCTCGTCGGGACCACTTTTTAAGTCAAAGCCTTTAGTCGTAAGTCTGAAGGCTTTTTTTCTTGTGAGTGTAGATGCAATCTATAAGCATATTGGTTCGAAGTGGCAAACTTCGAAATGGGGGACGACCAACCAATTTTCAAGCTATTTTAGTCTCGAAAGCCCTTCAACCAGGCCGGAAAATCTGCCGCCATTGCTGCTTCGTTGGCATGATGTTTTCCGATGATTTTTTCACGCATCTCAGACCACTCCGTTCACATAGCTTCTACCCTTTTTTTGAGTTGATTAAGATGGATATCCCTGCAATAAATTGTGCTGCCAGGCTGCTGTTTCCAGGATTGGGCGATTGTGCCGATATCAAAAGAGTCATAACCCAATTCATCAACTAATTGAAAAACAATTGCTTTGGCTTGAGGGCGATCACCCGAAACCGCTAAAGCGATACGGTCTTTATCGCCTTTGACCCTGCCGGGGTGGTTCAGGCTGGTTGCAAAAATCGAATTAAACACTTTTATAACCGAAACGCCCAATTGCTCCTGAACCCAAAAGCTGTCTATGCCGCTTTGCTCCAATTCGGGCATAACGCCGTCACGAAGGGCCGGGTAATAATTACCGGTATCAATAACTACCACATCTTCCGGTAGTTCTTTAAAAAGGTTTTTTGGAAGATCGGGTATATTCTTTTGAGGGATGGCCACAATGATCACTTCCTTATTTTTTGTAGCCTCTGCTATCGTAGCAGCCTCAGCTCCGATTTCCGCAGCAAGCTGTTTTAAAGAAGCCGGGCCCCGGGAATTCGCAATGGAAACCCGGTGGCCCAGCTGAATAAATTTAGTTGCCAGGCAGCTTCCAATTTGGCCTACGCCTATAATTCCTATATTCATTATGGTTTTTAATTATGCTGTAACTCCTCCCTGGAGTTTGGCTGGCCCTTACCTGTGGTGATCAGGTTTTGCAAACTGCCCTTGATATAACTGGTCCAGGCATCAAAGCAAATATTATAACATTCATAAGCCGGAACCAGGCCCCTGTGCGTGAAATGGACTTCCGTTTTTCCATCCTTTTCAGCGATCTCAAACTCAATTGTTGTACCAACCCACTCGGTCTCGTCTGTTGTGAAGCTGAAATAGTTGTCCAGGCAAAGCCAGACGACTTTTTTGCCGGGTATAACTTCTGTTAATTTCATGGTACATTTGTGAAGGTCCCAACGCTGATAGGTAAACTCATCGTTAAGCTTTTCTGTACCGCCGTCAATTCTTTCCGACCACCATCCGCGTACATTATTGATGGCATTAAATACTTTATCCGGAGTCTGATCTACCGAAAACGTGGTGTTAAAATCTTGTGTTTTCATTTTCTTAATTTTTAATTGGGTAATTTGTTATTTAATAATTTTTCTAATTTTTTCAGTTTCGAGTCCCAGAACTGGTCAAAATAAGTGAGCCAGGCCTGCAGTTCTTCAAAACCATCTTTTTTAAGTGTGCAATGCCGTTCCCGGCCCATGTCATGGATAGAAATAAAGCCGGCTGTCTCCAATATTTTAATATGCTTTGAAACAGCAGGGCGACTCATATCGAAATTATCTGCCAGGCTGTTGATGGTCATGCTATCTCCTGATAGCAGCATCAGCATTTTCCGTCTGCTCGGGTCTCCTATGACCTGGAAGGTGTCAAGCGTTGGTATTGCCATTTTATTAAGCGTTTAAAAGTTTGTCAATTTTTTGAAGGTTTTTCAACCATCCGTCTATCAAACCGTTGTAAAAATTCAGGTTTTCTTTTTTCGAGAAACCGCTATGTTCTAAAAATAGCTCCGTGCCGTTGTCCTTTGGTTCCAGCCTCCAGGTAACTACAGAATCAAGCGTGATCTTGCCGTCACCGGGGCCGCTCTTCCAGGAATAAGCAAGTCTTGTAAAAGGAGTTACCTCTAATACCCTGCAATAGAAGATGCCGTCAAAATCGAGACTCGGTATCGGATTTGTTCTGAACTGGAAATCGAGCCCTACGATGGGCTGGAAATCATTTCTCATGAGCCACTGCTCCATCAACTCAGGTTTTGTGAGGTATCCCCAAACCGTTTCAGGCTGATGCGCGAAGAAAAATTGGTGTTTGATTGATTTTTTCATAATATGTAACTTGTAAGTTACTCAAATGTATAAGTAACTTTTGAGTTACGCAAATTTATTTGAAAATAATTTTGATTTTGTGCAAATCAGCTATAAAGAGTTCGGGATTTGTAGCATAAGACCGCAAAATAACCCACCGTATGCCAGGCATGGAAGAGATTATTCAATAGCCTTTAGATGAAAGTCCAAAGGTTTCTTTTGATTTTTTCCTGGTTTTGCGGTGCGGTGATAACACTTGCTGCAAACTAAAGTGCTCAACTATTTTTTTCTGACCATCTTCTATATAATAATAAACAACAATGTATATTAGCTTTCATTTACCTATTATATGCTTGTAAAAAAACTTAAGAGGATTGGGCTATTGATCAGTTTTTTATGCTTGAGCTTTTGGGTATCAGCTCAAAAAGTAGTCCCGCCTGCAAACACCAACCCCGAATGGTCAAAGCCATATCCACCGTTTCAAATTGCAGGTAATCTTTATTATGTAGGCACCTATGATTTAGCTTGCTACCTTATTGTTACACCCAAGGGCAATATACTCATCAATACAGGGCTTTCCGACTCAGCACCTATGATCAGATCTAATATTGAAGCTTTGGGTTTTAAATTTGCGGATATTAAGATACTATTAACCACTCAGGCACATTTTGACCACATGGGCGCAATGGCGGCTATAAAAAAATTGACTGGCGCCAAAATGATGGTGGATGAAGGGGATGCCGGGGTAGTGGCAGATGGAGGCCGGTCGGATTACGCGTTAGGCGGTAATGAAAGCGCTTACGCGCCGGTACAAATAGACAGGTTATTACGCAACGGCGATACCATAAAGTTAGGTGGTATGCAATTGGTTCTTCTTCACCATCCGGGGCATACTAAAGGCTCTTGTAGCTTTTTGTTTGATGTGCAGGATAGCACACGGTCGTATAGAGTTTTGATAGCCAATATGCCGACAATAGTTACAGATAAAAATTTCTCAGACATAGCCGCTTACCCTAATATTACAAAAGATTATGCGTACACATTAGATGCCATGAAAAAATTATCGTTTGATATTTGGCTTTCATCGCATGCCAGCCAGTTTGGGCTTCAAAGCAAACACAAACCAGGAGATGGTTATAACCCCGGTGCCTTTAGGGACAGGAAGGGATACGACACATCAATCAACAATTTGCAGGATCAATTTTTAAAGAAGATAAAAGGCAAATAGCTTATAACCCCAACCCCGCCGCGCAATTTAAATCAACCATAAAAGATTTCGGGTTTTGTGGTCTTTAGACTCCAACTTTATTTTCTTCTTTTTATGATTTTGCCTACCTTTTGTGACCGGCAATCAATTGTATATGATTGATAGGATAGTACCATTAGGTCATCTTTTTTAAAAATCACCCAAAAGTATGACCCGAAACATAACCCGTTACTGCAATTTTGGACAGGATTTAAAACTTAAACAATAAACAAAATGAAAAAGAACATTTGGGTTTGCGGGGTAATAGCCGGTATTATAAGTGTCACTTGGGGCGTGGTTTCCGAGGGTGTAATCGGCAATAGTCTTAGCCTGACCACCCGGATGATTTTTGGGTATGCAACTATGATAGTGGCATTTTCGCTCATTTTTGTAGCCATTAAAAATTACCGGAACAGCTGCAACAACGGCCAGATCACTTTTGGTAAAGCGCTGGGTATTGGCCTTTGGATAACGCTTATCGCGTCCACCGTGTACGTGGTGGTTTGGATGATCGACTATAGCTATTTCGTTCCGGATTTTGGTGAAAAATACCAAGCCCAGGCTATAGCCGAAATGAAGGCAAACGGTGTAAGCGCGGCGGAAATAAAAAAGCAGGCAGCTGAAATGGCATCCACGATGGCGCAATATAAAGCAAGCGCCACCTTTAGAGCAATGTTCACCTATCTGGAAATTGCACCGGTTGGCATTGTGATGGCATTAATAGCTGCGCTAATACTTAAAAGGAAAGCTAAACCAGCTACAGTAAACGTATAAATTACAATAGAAAGATTAAATATGAAAAAAGTAACGGGACTGGGCGGCGTATTTTTTAAATGCAATGACCCGAAAGGCATGAACGAATGGTACGCCAAAAACCTTGGATTACCTGCCGGCGCATACGGAACTACGTTTGAGTGGCGCGAGGCCGATGATCCGTCGAAAGAAGGGTCCACATCCTGGTGCACATTTCCGCAGGATACCAAATATTTCGATCCGTCGGAAAAGCCATTTATGATCAATTACCGGGTAGAAAACCTGGTTGCGCTGGTTGACGAGCTAAAAAAAGACAACGTGACCATTGTTGATGAAATTGCGGAATATGACTATGGCAAATTCGTCCACGTGCTCGATCCGGAAGGGAACATTATTGAGCTTTGGGAACCGAAGGATGATCACGAGCAAGACAGCGCGGTGGGATAAGCGTTTTTATCTGATGTAGCGAGTCCGTGTCTCATAATCTAAGAACCACACATAAGGAAATGTTCTTAATTGAACATTTCCTTTTTTTATGGCCATCAGCTTACGATTGTTTATTTTAGTAACTCATAACATGGATATATGATAAGCTTATGAACCCGGAATCACAGAATATAACAGACTACACAAATGACAATACCATATTTATGGTTTGGGATTTTAAGGATGACCTGGAAGTCAGAGATGTTTTTAACAAACTTTGCAAACTGGTTATCAACCTCAATAATTCTGCTAATGTCCGTTTTCCTGTTTCCAGGGCAAGTTGTGTAATGGGAATTGGGTATGATGCCTGGCTTCGGCTTCAGCTCCCGGTTCCTTTACCTAAAGAATTAGTGAACTTTGTTCCCATCATTGGCGCCAAACACACGGCAGTTTCTTCCAGGGGGCATCTGCACTTTCATATAAGAGCAGATAACACAAGTATATGTTATGATATGGCATCCGAGATATCAAATGTTTTAAACCCAGTGGCAATCAGTACGGAAGAAATTCATGGTTTCAGGTATTGGGACAGTCGTTCGATTTTGGGTTTTGTTGACGGTACAGAAAACCCCCATGGACTGGATAGGGAACTCTTTAGCATGGTAGGGAATGATGACCCTGTTTATAAAGGAGGAAGCTATCTTTTTGTACAAAAATATATACATAATTTAACATCCTGGAAGGAACTTTCTACTGAACAACAGGAAAAAGTAATTGGAAGGTATAAATCGAATGATATAGAAATGGCAGACGATATAAAACCTTCAAATTCTCACATAGCTTTGGCGAATGTTGGTGATGAATTTAAAATTGTTCGTGATAATATGCCTTTTGGCAATATATCTACCAATGAAATGGGCACTTATTTTATAGCTTATGCAAGCACATTCGGCACGGTTCAAAAAATGCTGAATAATATGTTTATCGGGTCTCCTATTGGAAATTATGATAGGATATTAGATTTCAGTACGGCAAAAACGGGTAGTCTGTATTTTGTACCAACATTTAACATGATAGATGATTTTTCATCGGATTAAAGTTCCCGTTCCTACGGGTTTGCAATTTGTGGTTGGGCCATAAAAGAGCTCGGTTTTTGTAATCTAAGCTATAAAAGGTTTGTTTTGCAGATTATATTAGAACTAAACACGTGTTTGAAATACAAACCCATATCCAGGCAATAGAAAACAATGCTGAACTCTATGACGAGAAAAACTTTAATGAGCGTATGGAGGCTATAGACTTTATCGAATTCCAGGTTATTGACCAAATTGAAGAACTGTCGCTAAAAACAGATCAGCCTACTCAACTGAGCTTACTGAAACACCGTGCTGAAAAAATAAAGTCCGACCTGGAAGCAATTGATACAAACCTGTTTCAAAAATTACGGACAAATATCCGGGCGAAAGGATGCACAGGAAAGGATTTCAAAAACCTCGTTAGTGAATATGTTGACTTCAATTTAGACGATAACGAACATCAGGAAGAAGCAGGGTATGATAACCTGGATATATTCATCAACGGGTTACTCGCCGGTAAGGTTATGCCGGAGCAAACTAAAGATTTAGAGCCGGAAATGGTTTATTACCAAAAGACACCGGCCAGGATCGTTTTTGAATTAGCTGAAAAATCTCATTTTACAGAAGAAGACGTATTTTTTGATCTGGGCTCCGGCCTGGGCCAGGTAGCCATCCTCGTAAATCTTCTCGCTGGAATTACAGTCAAAGGCATAGAGTTTGAACCGGCTTTCTGCGATTATGCAAGAGATTGCGCCGCAGAGCTTAATTTATCCAAGGTAGAATTCATAAACATCGATGCACGGAAAGCAGACGATTCCGCAGGCACCATATTTTTTCTGTATACACCCTTTAAAGGCGAAATGCTGCGGGAGATTTTAGATAGCTTACGGGAAGAATCCCTAAGTAGACAAATCAAGCTCATTACTTATGGGCCTTGTACCGCTGAGGTCGCCTTGCAAAGCTGGCTGGATTTTGCAGGCCCGCAGCATGATAATCCTTATAAACTCGGCTTTTTTACCAGTTAAGCTGAACTTTTAAATCAAAAAGGCTTTAGATTAATACCCAAAGCCTTTTTATTGAAGCTTAATTTTAATTCAGGTGAATACTGCTGATCCCTTTTTCCAAGGCTGTATCTTGTACACCCGGTATGGAGGAACCCTCTACTCTGAAAATGGTAATATTGCTAAGGCCGATAAAGCTTAATATATGTTTCAGATAGGGTTCAACAAAGTCAAAGGGTTTCATAGGGCCTTCGGAGTAGATCCCGCCTGACGATAAGGCGATATAAACTTTCTTGCCTTTTTTTAACAAGCCTTCAGGGCCGTTTGCATCATATTTGAAAGTAACGCCTGCTCTCACAATATGGTCTATCCAGGCTTTCAGGCTTGAATGGATGCTAAAGTTATAAAGCGGCGCGCCGATCACAATAATATCCGCATCCTCGATCTCCTGAATAGCTTCGTCCGAATGCCTTACAGCTTCAATGTTGGCTGATGTCCTGTTTTCTGCAGGTGTAAAAAATGAGGTCAAATGTGCCTCTTCCAGGTGGGGGAAGTGTTGCGTTACCAGGTTGTTTTCTACAACTGTACTGCCGGGGTATTCAGCTTTGATCTTTTCGATAATAGCGTTCCCCAATTTAATACTTAAGGAAGCTTCGCCTCTCGGGCTCGAGATAATATGCAATATTTTTTTCATCGTTTTAATTTTTTGTGTGGGCAAATCTATGTACATTTGCTTATAAAATATTAGTACTATACAAAAGGTTAGTAGTAACCTTTTGTATAGCTTATTGAAAATAAGATAGTTATGAATTCAACAGAACCAATCAACCCGCAGCAATGCGCGAGTTTGTTAACAGCGATAGGCGATTCGCTATATGTAATTGGCGGTAAATGGAAATTGCGGGTGATTGTGGCATTGCGCGAGGGCAACAAACGCTTTAATGATATCCAAAGGACCGTAGATGGTATTTCGGCTCGTGTATTATCCAGTGAATTAAAAGAATTGGAAATGAATGGTTTTGTGAAAAGGATCGTTCATACGCAAACGCCTGTAGTGGTTGAATACCAGGTCACAGATTATGCCTGTACATTGAATGAAGTAATGCAAGCATTGGCGGATTGGGGCACCAAGCACCGCAATAAGATCAGGAGAGAAAGATAGCAAAAGCCTTCAGCCAAAATCAGTCAGGCTTTTTTGTAATTAAGAATGTCGACCTTCGCAAAATAGATTGCCAGAACCAATGTCTCCAGATACCAAACAAAAACCTGCAGAAAAAGAAAATTTGCACCCGCGTAACAGCCATCGTGCCGGGTATAATTTTGAGCTGCTTTGTAAAGGCAGTTCGGAGTTAAAAGTATTTGTATCTGTTAATCAGTATGGTGATGAATCGATAGACTTTAGTAACCCCGATGCGGTTAAAGTGTTAAACAAAGCATTATTAAAGTATTACTACGGTGTTGATCATTGGGATATCCCGGAAGGATATCTTTGTCCGCCAATACCCGGCAGGGCAGATTACATCCATTATGTGGCAGACCTGTTGAGCGAAAACAATAATGGTATCGTCCCCCGTGGCAATAAAATACAGATTTTGGATATTGGTACAGGGGCAAATTGTGTTTACCCCCTGATTGGCAGTGCCGTTTACGACTGGCTGTTTGTAGGCACTGATGTCGACCCTGTTGCCATCCGGTCGGCAAAAGATATTGTTTCTTCGAATAAGAAATTCCAGGATAAGATCATTTTGCGCCTGCAAAGTAACAAGGCCAATATTTTTAAAGGTATTATTAAGCAGGGCGAAGGTTTTGACATCACCATTTGTAATCCCCCTTTCCATGCGTCCTTACAGGAAGCACAGGCATCTACAGCTTCCAAGTGGAAGAAGTTGGGGATCAATAAACAGCCCACCGCGTTAAATTTCGGCGGCCAAAAAACAGAGTTATGGTGTTATGGCGGCGAAGCCGGATTTATACGCCGTATGGTTGAGCAAAGCGCGCTGGCGGCCGGGCAATGCTTTTGGTTCTCTACGCTGGTATCCAAAAAAGACACACTCCCGGTTATTTATAAAGCGCTGAAGAATGTTAATGCCCTTGATGTAAGAACCATCACCATGACCCACGGACAAAAGGTGAGCCGAATAGTTGCCTGGACATTTTTAAACCCGGCAGAGCAGGTGGAATGGAGAAAGAAATTCTGGGATGATGCCCGATGAGGTAGGTTACTGAAATAATATAAAAACAATACGCAAAGCAACCTTTACTCCACTGTCAACGAATATTAAGTATCAGCTGATAATAAAACGTGGGTATAAAAAATGATCTCCAATTAAAACTGGCATCCTTTTCACAAAAGGGGCGCTGGAATAATAAGCTGGTCAGGATCATATCTGCCGACCTATTCTGGATATTATTGATCAGCGGAATTATACGTTCGGTTTATTACTCGGTCCTGTTAAATACCCAAGCCGTTGATACCGCCTCTTATATAAACTATCATGCAAATATTTTACAAGGTGAAACTGATGGTAGCCGTACGCCTGTTTATCCGTATTTTATTAAGCTGATCGGCTTGTTTGGTCAGCAGGATCTGATCGGGAATGTGGTTACAGCCCAGATCGTTATCTCTTTTTTAACTATCATCCTGTTTTATAAAATAGCGCAGGCCTGCTTTAAAAAGCGCCCGGTCATATTGGCCACGTCCTTATTATATGGGGTGATGCTGCCGGTTGTTAATTTTGATAAAGTGGTTATTACCGAATCACTTTCAGTGTCATTCAGCGTAGTCTTTATTTATATGTTGATCAGCTATCTGCAAAAACCGGGAAACGGGAAAGCATGGGGACTGACGCTATCTGTATTTATGGCTATTATGCTTCGTCCATCCTTTATCTACTTGCTGCCTTTAGTCATATTCTTTTGGCTTTTAAGATGGCTGATCTATAAAAAAGATTGGAAAGAATGTTTATCCGGCCTGGCGGCATCGGCTGTTGTTATCCTTTTACTATTAGGTTATTCGGGGTTAAATAAAAAGAATACTGGTTTTAATGGCATATCCCGGGTAAGCAATAATAACGAAATGGCCGTCATTGTTAGCGCAGGTATTTATATGGATGGGAATGATTCCGAAATATCCGCCGCCATAAAAAGTAATTTAGAGCTAAACAAAATTTGCGGTAACCCGAAAAAATCAGGCATAAACATCATGAAAACGTATGATTCCGACAGGATTCACCGGTTTATCATGAATTGTATCAAAAATCAGCCGACTGCATACGCCTGGCATATTTGCAGTAAACTAACCGACCTGGAGCACGAAAATATATTCACCAATTACGCAGAGCACAAAACCAATTTCTTAGCATTCAGGATCGAGAATGTTGAATACCTGGTGTTTTGTGTCACCTTTAATATTCTCTATCTGTTTTTAGGGCTCGATCTGGTCTTAATCATAGCCCGGTGGGTCAGGAGTAAACAGGCGCCCTGGTTCCGGATAATTTTATGGCTACTTATTACAGGGCAGTTAGCTGTTGCCATATTGGGGGGTTACTCAGAATATCAACGGCTTATATTGGCGGCTATACCTGCGTTGCTTATCCTATTATTTTCCTATGTCGATAGGATATGCTTTGCAATTGATTGGGATAAGTTAACTTCGGATAAGTTAAAAATGTAAGTGACCAACCCTACTCCCCATTATAACAAAACCCGCCTCGCCCCAACCCCCAGTGGTTTTTTGCATTTGGGTAATGTATTATCCTTTTGCATTACCGCCGCGCTGGCCCAAAAACACGGCGCTAAAATATTACTTCGGATAGATGACCTCGATCGTACAAGGGTAAATAATCAATATGTGCAGGATATTTTTGATGCCCTGAATTTTTTGGAGATTCCTTGGGATGAGGGCCCCCGTGATGTTAAAGAATTTGAGGAAAGCTATTCGCAACTGCACCGGATGCATCTTTACAGGGATGCGCTGAAACAGTTTGCTGATGATAAACTGGTTTTTGCCTGTGAGTGCTCACGGCTTCAACTTAACAGCAAAGAGTATTCCTGTGAATGTTTGAGCAAACAGATTCCTCTAAACACAGAAAATACAAGTTGGCGGTTGATAACAAAAGATAAGGCAGAACTGGCTATTAAAAACTATAACGGCCAAACAATACAAGCTGCTTTACCAGCTGATATGCACAATTTTGTAATTAAAAGAAAAGATGGCTTACCCGCGTATCAGCTCACTTCCGTAATTGATGACCTTTATTATGGTGTCGACCTGATAGTGCGGGGCGAAGACCTTTGGTCATCCACCCTCGCGCAACATCAACTGGCAACAGTGCTTAGGGAGGATGATTTTAATGAGATCACTTTTTATCATCATCCCCTGCTTACAGAAACATCCGGCAAAAAGCTATCTAAATCAGCCGGATCAACCTCGGTTCATTATCTGCGCCAAAATCGGAAAAAAGCATCGGATATATTTACCCATATTGCCGCCATGCTGGGCATTAATGAAACCGTAAACAACTGGCAGCAACTGGCCGGTATTATAGAAGGTTCCTAATTATATTTACTCGTAAAGCCTAAATTTTTCAATCCCCCTTTTATTTCGGGGCAGCTCATAAACAGTTTCCATATCAGGCCGGTACGGTAATTTTCTATCATCACCACTATCGGGCCCTGGTCTATGGCCAAATGTGTTTTTGCATACCAGTTATGCGTTTCGCTAAAGCCATCTGCAAAACCATATTTGCCCCAAACCTTATCGCCCAGGTCATAATAAAAATGCTTTAAAGCCTGCATAGAATATTCAGGAGTATAAGGGAATGATGACAATGCTGCTGTAGGCTGTATTACGCCACGGTCATCCTCGGGGCAGTGCGCTACGTAGCCTTTAAAACTATCGCCTGCCGTTAATCCCCAGCAGTTGGCCCCATAGCCTTTAAATTTCTTTGGATTTTCAATGCAATACGCCCGGTTAATTAAGGTGTGGTTTTTGGTTTGCTCGGCATAATCAATTCCGTTGTCGTCCTTTAAACCATTCGGATCGATACCCATAAAAGTATACTGTTCAAAAAACAACGGGCCGCCTTTTTCATAAGCCCCCAAAGGTAAATTAATCCCATAATAAGATTTTCCATTTTTCCAGCCCGGGCTTTTTACCCAGGAGTTTTCATATAGCTCTTTTGATATCGGATGCGATTTGGACGAAGCCGCCACAATATAGGTGATCAAAGCCTCATCATACCCAAACACCGGGAAGTTCATATCAAAATCATTAGCCGGGCTCCAGTGCCAGTACAATGATTTATTATCTCCTTTGCTGTGCCAGTTCCAGTCTGCTGCGCCCCACATTTCGTTTACCCTGTTGCGGAAATATTTTTCCAATGGGGTATTTTTATTAAAATATTGGCGGGCTGATAAGAGTCCCATAAATAAATAAGACGTCTCCACAATATCAGCCCCGTCATCCAGCCTGCCAAACGGAATGGTTTTACCCGTGGCCCCATTCATAAAATGAGGATAAATACCATGAAAACAATCAGCTTTGATCAAAAAATCAACCATTTTAACCAAACGCTTTAACGCAGTATCCCTTCCTATCCATCCGCGATTAACCGCAACAATTGTCGATAGGATACCAAAGCCACTCCCGCCAATGGCACATGCTTCCGGGCCAAAAGTCCCCTTACTAAAATTTGGCTCACCATCAGCTTCGTTAATATAATCCCAATAGTACTCGGCCTTTACCGTATTATCCCTTTCCCTGGCCAAACCGCTAACCGGATGCCCGTAATGCCAGAAATAACGAAAGGTTTGTTTTTGAACGATATCCAGTAAAACTGAATCCGGGATATTTTTTATGATGCCGACAGGGGCTATCGTATCCTTATTTATACGCGCCTTCTTCACTGTTGAATGTTGGGCAAATGAATTATATCCTAATAAACAGGATAGAAAAAATAGTAACAAAAAGCGATACATGGTAGCATGAATTGGTATTTTAAAGGTAGATTTTTATACTGACTTGTTTTTATAAATATTCGCTCTGCGCCTTATTGTTCAAACACCCAGGGAGTTTAGTTTGAGTTGCTACAATAAATAAAATTCACAAAGGCAACCTTTAAATAAATATTTTAGTAATAATAATATTACATTAGTATAATTAAATACTAAATTAGGTCGCCTTGCCTTAAATGGCCATTTTATTTTTTTAGGTTGAGATTAAGCCCCGGAAATATTATTTAGGATATTTCGCGAACGAAGAAATTCAAATTCAATAAAAACCAGTTGTTCCCCTGCAATTTTGGTCTCTTTGCCGTTCTGATAAGATATTTTTAATAAAACTTATATATTCTTATATCTTTTATTGTTTTTATGCAATTTTTTTGCAAAATTACACTGCAATTAACTATTAACGACTCATATGAAGAAAAATCTACTCTCACTTTTTCTTTTATTTTCATGTTTTTCCTTTGCTTTTGCCCAAAACAAAGTGATAACTGGTAAAGTAACAGATCAAAAAGATGGTTCACCCTTACCTGGGGTAAGCGTGACCGTAAAAGGCGTATCCGGCGGCACACAAACCGGATCAAATGGCTCGTACAGCATTACTGTGCCGGCCGGTACACAAACCTTAATATTCAGATATATCGGGTATAAGGAAGCCGATAAGCCTGTATCAGGCAGCGTGCTTGATGTGCAGATGATGGAAGACTCTAAACAGCTTACAGAAGTTGTAGTAGTGGGATACGGAACACAACAGCGTGCCAGCATAACAGGCTCAATTACAACTGTGTCGGGTAAAGAAACGGAAAATACGCCGGTAACTACTTTTGAACAAGCACTTCAAGGTAAAACAGCAGGTGTAAATATACAGGCCGGTAACGGAAAGCTTGGCCAGGGCATCAAGATCAGCGTGCGTGGTACTGCATCCATATCTGGCGGTACACAACCATTGGTGGTAATTGATGGAATTATTGTCAACCAGATTGATCTTTCAACAAATGGCGCAACTTCAGACCCGCTTGCCGACCTGAACTTTAATGATGTTGAATCGTTCCAGGTATTAAAGGACGCGGCCTCTTCAGCAATTTATGGCGCCAGGGGATCTAACGGTGTAATCATCATCACCACCAAAAAAGGTAAACTGGGCGCAGCTAAAATAAACTTCAATGGCCAGTTTGGATACAGCCAGCCTTCTGGCCATCGTCAGTTCTTAAATACTGATCAATGGATTCAGATATCGCGGCGTGCCGGTGTTGGTGCTGCAAACCAAGATTTTGCGGCAGGGTTTTATGATACCCTGGATGATGCCTTAGCTGATTATAACTCTTATGTTGAAGGCAAATTTACCCAGTATTCTGCAGGTAGTTCCAACTGGACCGCCAACAATACGGATTGGGAAAAACAAGCATTCCAAACAGCTCCCCAACAACAATACGATCTGAATTTTACAGGTGGTAGTGAAAAAACAACCTATTATATAGGTGGGCAAGCGCTTAACCAAACCGGTATATTAAAAGGTAACCAGTTTCAACGCTACAGCGGCCGGGTAAATATCGACACTAAAATATTCAGCAATTTTGATGTAGGTATGAACCTTAATTTTACGCATACCTTTAACAAGCGCTTAAGTAATGATGATCAGTTTTCAACGCCGTTACAAATAGTTGCGCTGTCTCCGGTAACTCCGGTTATCGACCCTCGTACGGGTTTGATCAGCGGGACTCCTCCGGGGTCAAGCAGCAGCTACCCATTGTATTACAATCCGCTTATCAGTGTTGACAATGCTTATTATCATACCAATGTATATCGTACAATGGGTAATATCTTCGCTAACTGGGACATTGTAAAACATTTAACTTTCCGTTCGGAATTTGGTGTCGACCAAACCAATCAAAATGAGGATAGCTATTTCAACAGCTTAACAGCAAGGGATACAGGTACTCCTAATGGATTGGGCGAAAACACCAATACGGATGTGGTAAATTTCACTGCCAACAATTACCTGACCTACAAAAACATTTTTGCCAGGGATCATTCACTTGACCTGACAATAGGCAACACTTATCAATATAGCCACCTTACAGCTAACGATATACAAGGGAAGCAGTTTCCTTCAGATGCTTACAAGGAGATAGCCTCAGCAGCTGAAAAATCAGGTGGTTCATCTTCCCAATCCGAGTTTAGCTTTGTATCTTATTTTGCCAGGGCTAATTATGCTTACAAGGGCAGATACCTGTTTTCGGGAAGTGTAAGATCAGATGGTTCTTCAAGATTTGGTGCAAATAACCGTTATGGTGTTTTCCCCGCAGGTTCCATCGGCTGGATATTGACCGAGGAAGACTTCATGAAGAAGTTCAATACGTTAAGCAATTTGAAGATAAGAGCCAGCTATGGTTTAACCGGTAATGCCGAAATAGGTAACTATGCTGCATTAGGCTTGTTTTCGGGCGATGCAGGTTATAATGGTGTAGCCGGACAGCGTTTTTTCCAATTGGAGAATCCTAATTTGAAATGGGAAAAAACAACGCAGTTTGACATTGGTATTGATTGGGGATTTTTTAATAACAGATTATCAGGAAGTTTTGATTTTTATGATAAAAGAACGAAGGATCTGTTGCTGAATGTAAATATCCCTGAAACGTTAGGCATAGGCTCACAGTTGCAAAACCTGGGTAAAATGTATAACAGGGGATTCGAAGTGACCTTGTCATCAGATAACTTTGTAGGCAAATTCAGATGGAGTACAAGTTTTAATGCATCCTACAATAAAAATGTGGTAACCTTTGTACAGGGCCAGATCATAGATGATGGTGCCGACCTGAATCGTGTAATAGAGGGGCAGCCGATTGGTGTGTTTTATGGCCGCGAATATGCAGGTGTCAATCCTCAGAATGGTGATGCCATATATTACCTGAACACCAAAAACGCAGACGGAACGCTTGACCGGGGTACCACCAGTGATTATAATGCCGCACAAAACGTTCCTTTGGGTAATCCAACACCAAACTGGACCGGCGGTATCACCAACACTTTTAACTATAAGGGTTTTGATCTTTCGTTCACTATCTATGGCTCCTTCGGCAATAAAATATACAATGGTGGAGGTCAGTATATGAGTTCATCGGCAAGTAATGGATTTGATAACCAAACACTCGACCAGATGAAATACTGGGATAAGCCAGGGGATATTACCGATGTACCTGAACCCCGTATGTTTTACGCTAATGGCACCGATCCATCAAGCAGGTATTTATCCAGTGGTTCTTATGTACGCTTAAAAACAGCGTCGTTAGGATATACCTTTCCAAAAGAGATGCTGGCTAAGATCAAGATCGACCGTTTAAGGATATTCGTGAATGGATTTAACCTGTTCAAGATCACGAAATATAAAGGATGGGATCCTGAAGTGAGTACCGATTTCCTGGCAAGTAATATCAACTTGAGCAATGATTTTTATTCGGCGCCACAGCCGCGTACCATTACTTTCGGAGTGAACGTAGGATTATAATTTAAAATTAAGACCATGAAAAAATTTAATAAAATATATATAGGGGCCTTAAGCATGACCTTGATCATGCTAAGTGCGTGTAATAAACAGCTCGATCTGAAGCCCTTTCAACAAATACAGCAAAACCAGGCTATATTAACGGGGCAGGATGTTCAAATTACATTAGTAGGTGCCTACAATAGGGCAGGATTATCTGATCTGTTTGGAGGCGGGGTATTTATATATCCCGACCTGATGGCAACACAAACGCGTATTGACTGGCAGGGAACATTCCAGGGGTTAACGCAAATGACTAATCAAAATATCCCTGTTGATAATGGCTTTGTTAATGGATCATGGAGTGATGGATATGCAGTCATCAACCAGGTCAACAATGTTTTAGCTAATTTAGACAAAGTAACCGCTGCAAACGCCGCGCGCACCGAAGGTGAGGCCAAGTTTTTAAGAGGGCTGACATATTTTGAGCTCGTAAGGCTTTTTGGGAAAGACTACACCGATGGCGATGCAACAGTTAATCTTGGTGTACCTATTGTGTTAACACCTACCACCGTTATTAGCCCCGCGTCTTATGTATCCAGGTCAACGGTAGCGCAGGTTTATCAGCAGGCTATAACCGATTTGACAGATGCCGAAAATAAGTTGCCTGCAAGCAACAGCTTTTATGCTAATAAATATTCGGCTTCGGCCATATTAGCACGCTTGTATTTGCAAAAAGGCGATTACCCCAATGCAGCTGCAGAAGCAACAAAAGTAATCAGCTCGGAAGCTTTTGAGCTGAACGCAGTTTACTCGGATGAATTCCCTTATCCTAACGAAACTGCCGTGCACGTGGATAATACGAGCGAGGATATATTTGCTATACAGGTTACCGGGCAGCAAGGTACCAATTCACTTAACACCTATTATGCCTCTTCGGATAATGCCGGTCGCGGAGATATTATTATTAAGGATAGTTTTTTAGCCGAATTTGAAGAAGGCGATGCCCGCCTTGCTGTGTATAACCTTGATAGTGATGATATATTACGGTGTGATAAATTTGACAATCCTGATGGCAATGTCCATATTATCCGTTTGGCTGAGCTTTACCTGATAAGGGCCGAAGCAAATCTGCGGATCTCGGCAGCTTCAGCAGTTGGCGACACCCCTCTTAATGATATAAATGTAATAAGGGAGCGTGCCGGATTAGAAGATTTAGACGCGGTGGCTATTGCCGATGTGCTGACTGAAAGAAGGCGTGAATTAGCTTTTGAAGGAGGGTTCTTTTTATATGATGCAAAAAGGTTGAAACAAACCATAGGTGTTCAACCCTTTAGCTCTAATAAATTGGTATTCCCTATACCATTGCAGGATATCAATGCTAACCCGCAATTAAAACAAAATCCTGGTTATTAATACTAACCGTACTATTATATCAACCGGGGCCTTAAGTTGGTCCCGGTTTTTTTATGGATGAGTATTTTGTTCCCATATTTAACAGGAAAGTATGATAATAATATTTTAATAATGATTTGTAAATTACGTGCTATCAATCAATAGTATATGAAGAAGGTTCTACTCTTGTCGGTATCCATAGGGATATCAATTTTTGCCGCCGCCCAAACTGCTAAACGACCTTTAAAGCCAACAGATTTTTTAAATGTGAAAAGTTTGAGCGACCCGCAGGTTTCGCCGGATGATAAGTGGGTGGCCTATAGCTTATCCGAAGTGGACACTGCTAAAGACAAGCGTGTTTCGCATTTATGGATGCAAAGCCTTAGCGGGAATGAATCTATCGAGATCACGCATGGGCCTGATCCGGCTTCTTTGGCGCGCTGGAGTCCGGATGGTAAATACCTGGCCTTCCTCTCATCCCGTGAATCAAAGAACGGCTCACAGATATGGCTGCTCGACCGTCGTGGCGGGGAAGCCGGTAAACTGACTGATATTAAAGGTGATCTGGATGATTACGCATGGTCTCCTGATTCAAAAAAAATAGTGCTGATAATACAGGACCCAGAAAATAAAGGTAAGGAAGAGCCTAAAACCCCTTTGCCTATCCGCATCGACCGTTACCATTTTAAGCAGGATATTGAAGGCTATTTACAACACCTGCACAAACATCTATACCTTTTTGATGTCGAGACTAAAAAGCTGGATACCCTAACCAAGGGAAACACCGACGAGCGTTCGCCTGAATGGTCGCCCGACGGGAAAAAGATCGCTTTTGTAAGCAACCGTACTGCCGAACCGGAAAGGAACGAGAACACGGATATTTTCACGATCGAAGTAAAAGCAAATGGCCAGCTAACCAAGCTCACAACCTGGAACGGGCATGATACCAATCCCAAATGGAGCCCGGATGGTAAATATATCGCTTACCTGCATTCCACAACTGATGGAATATACACCATGTATGACCAGGACATATTGTGCCTGATGGATGCCGATGGCAAAAACAGCAAAGAGCTGACCCGCCAGCTGGACCGCCCCGCAGCTGTGCCCACCTGGAGTAAAAACAGCAAAAGCATTTCATTTTTGGTGAGCGACGACAGGTTGAACTACTTGGCCAAGTATGATGTAGGCTCAAAGAAAATAAGTACTGTAAGTACAGGTGAATACGGTATAATCAACACCGAAGCCTTTATGGCCACCAATTGGGTAGTGGAGTTAAGCACACCTTATGTGCCAACCGAATTATATGCCGTTGAAAACGGCAAACTGCGAAAGCTAACCCATCACCAGGATTGGCTGAACAGTGTACAACTTGCCCATGTGGAAGGTTTTCGCTCAAAAAGTAAGGATGGAACCTCCGTTTCAGGATTTATTTATTCGCTGGATAGCACTAAGTCAAAAAAACAGCCTTTTATCTTATTTATACATGGCGGCCCGGTTGACCAGGACGATTATACATTTGATGCCACGCGCCAGATGCTGGCCTGCGCCGGCTTCGCGGTAGCTGCTGTAAATTACAGGGGAAGCTATGGCAGGGGGCTTAGTTATACTAATGCTATTAATGCCGATTGGGGTAATAAGGAAGTGGTTGATCTTTTAGGCGCTGTTGATGAACTGGTGAAAGAAGGCGTGGCCGACCCCGACCGCCTGGGCATTGCGGGATGGAGCTATGGCGGTATTTTAACCGACTATACCATTGCCTCCGATACCCGCTTTAAAGCAGCGGCAAGCGGCGCCGGAAGTGCGTTGCAAACAAGCGTTTACGGCAGCGACCAGTATGTGCTGCAATATGATACCGAACTGGGCCCGCCGTGGAAAAACCAGGAGAAATGGATCAGTATATCGTATCCATTTTTCCATGCCGACAGGATTAAAACCCCCGTATTATATATGTCGGGATTGAAGGATTTTAATGTGCCTACGGTTGGAAGCGAGCAAATGTATGAAGCATTAAGGTCACAAAATATTCCAACTGAGCTGATACTATATCCTAATCAATATCATGGTATCACGGTGCCAAGTTACCAGATAGACCGTTTGCAGCGGTATATCGACTGGTTTAATAAGTATTTGAAGAAATAAGATCGGGGATTATTTCCATACCGGTATTTTAATATAGCTGTCATTGTACCATTTGATCTGCAATGGTACTTTGGCATCTTTTATGGTCTCCTCATTTACATTCTTGCCCGTTCCGTAATTAATTTGCTCGAATGGGCTTTTGTTAATGTTCAGCACAGCTACAATCCGGCTGCCTTTGCTCAATTTTTTGGCCGTGATATAGGAATTGGTAAACGGAATAGTTTCTATTTTTCCAGACTTTAGTAAGTGCCTTTTTTCCGGCCCTTTTGCATAGCTGGCGCGGCCCATAAAGTAGGAAAGATAGAAATACTTACCATCGGGCATCAACTCATATAAAACCAGGCTGTAATCCATATCATTTTTATTGATCATCGCTTTCAATTGCCCCGAAAAACTGCCGCTGATCTCTAAAGAGCTTTTTAGCGGTTCGCTTTCAAATGCGATACCATTACTCACATCCAGGGTATCGTAAATAATTTTATCAGCATGATAGTAGGAATTAAGCGTATTCCTGTTGGCAAAATCTACCTTTTGGGGAATGAACTCATTGGTTAATGGTTTTTGCCCGTTCAGTCTATTACTTGTTCCGCTTAAGCCCTTGCTGAGATAAAACTTTAGTGTGTCATTAGCCATTTTATTGAGGGATGGTGCATGTCTCCATTCATTGCCACCCATCACTTCAAAGGTTACCTTATCTTTTAAGATAGCAGGTTTTGGCCCGCCTTTTAGGATATAGTCAAACCATTGGTAAATGATATTATGGATGGGAATATTAGCAACCGCATCAAGCTTGTACCCATTGTAGACAGAATCGGGAAAGCCCTGGGAGCCAAAGTGCCCGTAAGGGCCTATCAGTAAATAATGTTCGGCCCCGGGGTTATATTTATAATGTTCCCGGTAATAATACATGGCACCGATCTGCCCGCCGTCATAATAACCTGTAGTAGTTAATATGGGTATATTGATCTTCGCGAAATCATCCTTGTAGGGGATCATGCTTTGCCAGTATTTATCATACGATGGATGTGCCAGCCAGCTTTGAAATATTTTGTTGCTGCCACGACCGGTAAGACTATCCAGTTTGCGGTAGGCTTGCCCTTCGTTATACCATTTCCAATAGGTATCTCCCCAATGAGTTTTGGTATAATCATCCTCATCCAAAAATTTATTGTTGCTCACATAATAGGTCCACGAGAACACGAAACTCATCGCCACATTATTCGTCATAGGCACATCAAGCCCCGGCGCTACCGATGCCGATGGGACAATGGTTTTTAAGGCCGGGTGCATTTTTTTAGTAGCCGCCCATTGGGTAAAGCCATTATAGCTGCCGCCATACATACCCACCTTTCCGTTGCACCAGGACTGCTTGCTGATCCAGTCGATCACATCATAAACATCGCGACCGTCATGCTCATACGGAACCACTTCATCCGGGCTGTATCTTTTACCCCTGGTATAAGCCATTACACCCACATACCCTTTTGCCGCGGCCTCCTTAATTTTTTTAACATCCGTTTGGCGCGCGTAAATGGTGAACTGCAATATAACAGGCAGCGGCGTATTAGCCCCTTTTTTTCGGGCAACCATAGCCGAAATATAGGCGCCATCGCGGGTTTTTATCAACACGCTATCCTGGATGATGTATTGTTTGCTTTCTTCAATACTATCCTGCGCGGATATTTTGGATTGCTGTGCGACTGCATAATGGCTGATGACAAGGCATAGCAATAGCAGGGAGAAGGTTTTTCTCATCATTTTTATCGTTTTAGATCTGTTTATTAAATTTATTTACAGGCGTTTCCAGCTTTTGAAAAGGACGGACTGCCGGCTGGATACATCCAGCGTTTCGCCTGTTTTTAAGCTGATCCTGATCCTGCCTGTTGGCATGGGTTCAATTTGTTTGATATATAATGTGTTAATGATCTGCGTGCGGTTGATCCGGAAAAAAACCGATGCATCCAATTTTTCTTCCAATTGATTAAGCGAACGTTTGATGTAGGTTACCTGCTCTCCAAAATACAAACGGGCATAATTGTCCATTGACTCGATGAGGTAAACATCTTTCAATTTCACAAAATGGCACTTATCACCATCCTTTATAAACACCTGCTGTTCGTGGGATAGCTGTTCCTTTCCTTTTGATGGGTTAACCAGCTTTTCCCTCACCCTTTCCATCGCTTTCGCAAAACGCTCCTGCCGTATGGGCTTCACCAGGTAATCCAGTGCGTTTATATCGAAGGCCCGCACGGCATATTGATCAAATGCTGTTGTAAAAACCACCTGCGGAACATGATCCAATGATTCCAGCAAATCAAAACCCGACTTCCCCGGCATTTGGATATCCAGGAATAGCACATCGGGATTACCGGCTTCTATCAACTTCTTTGCCTCATCCGCGTTCCCGGCTTCGGCGACCACCTCGAAATCCGGGTAAGCTTTCAGCGCGTGCTTCACCTCCTCGCGAGCCAGCCGTTCATCATCTATTATGATCACCCTGATCCTGTTCATGCTATTGGGATTAATAAGGTTGCCAAAACAATTTCACCCTGCTGTTCCAGATCGAGCCGGGCATTACCATTAAACTGGAGCTTTAATCTTTCATCCAGGTTTTTTAATCCCAATCCGGCTGTTTGCTTTTCAGTATCCAATTGACCCGGATTGCTGACCGTTGTTTTTATAAATCCGTTTGCCTGTTCAATTTTTATGGCGATCAGTCCGCCGTTACTTTGTTTGGCTATGCCGTGTTTAATAGCATTCTCCACCAAAGCCTGGATACTCAAAGGCAAAATTAAAGCGGTTGATAGCTCATTGTTTGTTTCGATGCTTACCTGCAGCCTTTCCTCGAAACGCATTTTTTCCAGCTCCAGGTAATCGTTTACTAAGGCAAGCTCATCTTTTATGGGGATAAGCATATCATTCCGGTATAAAGATGTCCTTAACAGGTCTGACAGCAGGTCGATCGCCCTGCGCGCCGAATCAGGGTTCTCAATAACGAGGGCCTTGATATTGTTTAACGAGTTGAACAGGAAATGCGGGTTAAGCTGTGCAGACAGGTTATTCAGTTGCGCGTCTTTTGCGATAATGGATAGGCGGGCATTTTCTTTGGTGATACTGATCTCCCGTTGGGCGTAATGATACATATGGTAGGCCAGCAGCCATATAGACATCAGCCTGATCCCGGCCATGAAAATAGATGCCCAATAAAATTCAAAAAATTTGGTAAAAGATACAGGCTGTTCAGGAGAAGCCCAAACCTGGAACAAATAGACCTTGACCATGGTGATCAATGTATAGGCAACGCCCAGGACGATGACAGCGGGAATAATCCTTTTAAGCAGGTCCCCCAAATTAAGATTTTGCCAATGGTTGCTTAAAGAAAAATTGCGGTACAAATGGGTAAGCAGGATGTAAACGAATACATCCAATACGAATTGCAATATTCCCAGCCAAAGATTAAACCGGGTGCCGGTAAATCCCACATAACCCCAGTAAAGCGCGGCCACCGACCAACCTATCAGCTGGCATTTCCAATAAAGAGATAGGGTTGTTTTATTTTTCAAAGCTGGTTATCAATTTGATAACAAACCAACAAAATCTAATTCATACTAAAAAGGAAAAATACAGGAGCGCGGAATTTAGGGGATGAGCGTAAGAATTTCATCTCAAACTTCCCGATGGTAATATTTATGTTTCATAAAAAAGTAATTTGCCGGATTAACGTTATCATTTTATAAATTAGTGCTAACATTTACCGGGTATAGTGGTTTACAAAGAAGGCACCTTGCTAAAGGTATTTGCCGCTTGATTTGGGTAGATAAAGTAAAACATAGCTTGATCGAAATATGGCCTCAAAAAACTCCTCTAACGAACCAGAAAGCGAAGTAAGGGTTACCGATGGAACACGCCGGGATTTCCTGAAGCAGTCGACGCTGTTGACTGCAATCGCTTTAACCCCCGCCCCTTTGGTGAAGGCTGCGGAAAACGGATGGGACGAAAAAATAGCCGCGGTTTACGAAAAAGTCCCGGTAAGCATTGAAGTGAATGGTGTAAAGCACCAGTTATCAGTAGAGCCGAGGGCTACGCTCCTTGACATATTGCGCGAACAACTGGACCTGACCGGCACCAAAAAAGGCTGCGATCATGGCCAGTGCGGAGCTTGTACTGTGCACGTGGATGGCCACCGGATCAACTCCTGTTTAACGCTGGGCGTAATGACCAGCGGCAGAAAAGTGACCACCATTGAAGGACTTGCCAAAGGCGAGCAGCTACACCCCATGCAGGAGGCATTTTTAAAACACGACGGTTTCCAATGCGGTTATTGTACGCCGGGACAGATCATGTCGGCAGTGGCTTGTATCCGCGAAGGGCATGCTAATTCAGAAGGTGAGATCAGAGAATATATGAGCGGCAATATCTGCCGTTGCGGGGCCTATCCCAATATCGTGAATGCGATACAAGAAGTTAAGGAAGGAGGACAGGAAGTATGAAACAGTTTCAATACGTTCGTGCCTCAACGCAGCAAGGCGCTTTGGAGGCTATCAATAAGCCGGGTGCAAAGATCATAGCCGGCGGTACCAATTTGGTAGACCTGATGAAACGCGGTGTTACCGCGCCTGATAAACTGGTGGATATTAATCACCTGCCGTTAAAAGGGATTGCTGCCACCAAAACCGGCTTGCATATTGGCGCGCTGGCATTGAATAGCGTGGTGTCGGAAAATAATCTCGTTGTTCAAAAACAGCCTTTATTGTCGATGGCCCTCAAAGCAGGCGCTTCGCCGCAATTAAGGAACATGGCTACCGTTGGCGGCAATATGATGCAGCGCACACGTTGCACTTATTTTTACGATACCACCATGCCCTGCAATAAGCGCGAACCCGGCTCGGGCTGCGGCGCGATGGGAGGAATTAACAGGATGCATGCCATATTTGGCGCAAGTCCGCAATGTATAGCGGTGCATCCAAGCGATATGTGCGTAGGTTTAGCGGCCCTTGATGCCATTGTGGTGATAGCGGGGCGCAAAGGCGAAAGACGTATCGCCTTCACTGATTTTCATCGCCTGCCGGGAGATCACCCCGAAAGCGACAATCATCTGGCTAATGGTGAAATGATCATATCAGTAGAAATACCGGATAATAACTTCGCCAAAAACAGCTACTACCTGAAAGTGCGCGACAGGCAATCTTATGCTTTTGCATTGGTGTCCGTAGCCGCGGCGCTTGATATTGAAAATGGAACGATCCGCAAAGCAAGGCTGGCAATGGGTGGTGTAGCGCATAAACCATGGCGATTATTTGAAGCTGAAAAAGCGTTGATCGGTAAACCGGTTTCTGAAGACAGTTTTAAGCAAGCCGCAGAAATAGCCATGAGCGGCGCTAAAGCCTATGAATACAATGCGTTTAAATTGAAACTGGCTCCGGCCACCATTACCGAGGCTTTGAAACATGCGGCAGGTTTAGTTTAATGTGCTATGAAAGAGGGCGCAACAAATAAGAACGGACTTAGCCGCGTCGATGGGCGGTTAAAAGTTACCGGGGCAGCGAGGTATTCGGCAGAGTTTACCCCTGCGGGAATGGTTTATGGCGTGCTGGCAGGAAGCACTATTACCAAAGGCAGCCTCAAATCCATAGACACCAAAGCCGCTGAACGGGCTCCTGGTGTGCTGGCGGTGATCACCAATTTTAATTGCCCCAAAATACCCGGTTACCAACCGGAGCCCGGCAAACCGGAACCCGCCAAAGGCACTTACAAATTATTTTACAACAACAAAATATTATTCAACGGGCAACCCATAGCCGTTGTGGTTGCCGATACTTTTGAGCGGGCCCTATACGCGGCTTCGTTGATCAAGGCACAATATAGTGCTGATAAGCATATAACCAGCTTAAAGGACAACCGAGATAAAGGTTTTGCACCCGGCGATGGCAGCGAAAGCAAACGCGGAACTATGGATGCCTGGAAAACTGCCCCGTTAAAACTGGAACAGGAATACGTGATCCCATCAGAGGTGCACAGCCCGATGGAATTACACGCCATCATCGCGCGCTGGGATGCGGCTGATAAACTAACCGTATGGGACAAGACCCAGGGCGTGAAAGACACGCAGGATAACATCGCCAAGATATTTAATATACCGAAGGATAATGTGCAGGTCAACTCCAAATTTGTGGGCGGTGCATTTGGCAGCGCTTTACAGGTTTGGCAGCATGAAGTAGCCGCGATTGTAGCGGCAAAAGTGGTTAAACGGCCTGTTAAATTGATGCTTGCCCGTGCTGATATGTTTACTTCAGTAGGTTATCGCCCGCATACCTGGCAAAAGATAGGGATTGGCGCTACCAAAGATGGTAAGTTGGTCGGCATCACCCATGAAGCTAACGGGCAAACATCAACCTATGAGGATTTTAATGAAGGGCCTACACGCGTAACCCAGTCGACCTACGCCTGTCCTAATGTAAATACGACATACAAACTCACTGCACTTGATATAGGCTCACCTACATGGATGCGCGGCCCCGGTGAGGCTACCGGCGCTTTCGCACTGGAGTCGGCATTAGATGAGTTGAGCTATATGCTTAACATCGATCCGATCGAACTTCGCCTTAAAAATTATGCGGAAACAGATCCCGAAAGCGGCAAACCTTTTTCGAGCAAATATTTGAATGAAGCCTATAAACTGGGCGCTGATAAGATTGGTTGGAGCGACCGCAATCCTAAAGCCGGTGCTGTTAAAAAGAACGGATGGCTGGAAGGGTATGGCATGGGCGGCGGAATGTTTGGCGCTTATCGCGACCAGGCTACCTGTCGCGCGGTTATGATGGCTGATGGTACATTGCTGTTGCAAACCGCGGTAAGTGACATAGGCCCCGGTACGGGAACGGCTATGGTAAGCATTGCTTCGGAAGCGATGGGCATCCCTGCCGAAAAGATCAAATTTGAGATGGGCGATTCGTCATTGCCTTATGCGCCGCAACAGGGTGGCTCGTCCATTACTGCTACGGTAGGTTCGGCAGTGAACGATGCCTGTAAGGAACTGAAAGAAAAGTTTCAAAAGCTGATGGGTAACGGTGGCACCGATAACCCTGATTATGCCAAAATATTAAAAGACCATAATCTGCCCAAACTGGAGGTAACAACCGCGTCAAAAGGTGGCGAGGATATGCAGAAATATGCTATGTACTCGTGGTCGGTGCATTTTGTAAAAGTGAAGGTGCACCCCTCAACTGGCGTTGTTAAGATAGATAAGGTGGTTTGCGTGGCTGATTCGGGACATATCGTGAGCCCTAAAACGGCCCGCAGCCAGATCGTAGGCGGCGCTATTGGTGGCATAGGTATGGCATTGATGGAAGAAGTGGTGATCGACCACCGTTATGGCAAAGTAGTGAACAACAATTTTGCCGATTACCATGTGCCTGTAAGTGCGGATATCCCGCAGATAGAAGCCCTGTTTGTAAACAAACCCGACCCCTATATCAACGCTATGGGCGCCAAGGGCATGGGTGAAATAGCTTTAATAGGCATGGCAGGAGCGGTAGCCAATGCAGTGTATAACGCGACCGGCAAACGCATACGGGAGTTACCGATCACACCGGATAAATTGATACAAAGTAATGCAGTTGTAGGGGTCGATTCATAGCTCCCATAATTTTAGAGAGTTTAGAAATTAGGATTTAATCACTATGGAAAGCACAACAATAAACAAACCATTATCGCCCGAAGGCATGAGCCGCGTTGATGGCAGGCTGAAAGTTACCGGCGCGGCTAAATATTCAGCCGAATATAATATTAAAGGCGTAACTTATGGTGTGATGGTTGGCAGTACCATTACCAAAGGCAGCATTAAAGCTTTGGATACCAAACAGGCAGAACGTGCGCCGGGAGTATTGGCTGTGATCACTTACCTGAATTGCCCTACAGTGCCGGGATATCATACTGAAAATCAACCTGCCAAAGGCCCTCTGAAAATATTTGTTGATGATAAGGTTTATTTCAACGGGCAACCTATTGCATTAGTAATTGCCGATACTTATGAACGGGCGCTGTTTGCCGCTAGTTTAGTTAAGGCTGAATACAATAAGGAACAGCATCAAACCAATCTGAAAAGTAATTTAAGCAATGGAGTTTTGCCGGGTAAAGGCAAAGATTATGTGCGTGGCCAGGAAGATGCTTACAAATCTGCAACCGTAAAGATTGAGCAGGAATATATGCTCCCAACCGAAGTGCATAACCCGATGGAGCTGCACGCCATCATCGCGCGCTGGGATGCGGATGATAAAATAACCGTTTGGGATAAAACGCAGGGCGTAAAATCAACCCAGCGCAGTATCGCGACAGCCTTTAAATTGCCTCCTGATAATGTGCAGGTTATATCGCCTTTTGTGGGTGGTGCATTTGGCGCTGCCCTGCGTACCTGGCCGCACGAGATAGCGGCTGTGGTTGCGTCAAAAATGGTAAAGCGGCCTGTTAAACTGGTACTGGGCCGTGCGGATATGTTTACTTCCGTAGGCTATCGCCCGCATACCTGGCAAAAAATAGGATTAGGCGCTACCGCAGATGGTAAATTGGTTGGTATCACCCATGAAGCTACTGGGCAAACTTCACCTTATGAAGATTTTACGGAGGGTGTGGTTAATATCAGCCAGCTGATGTATGCCTCGCCAAATGTAAATACCCGTTACAGGTTGGTGTCGCTCAATGTAAATACTCCAACACCAATGCGTGGGCCGGGCGAAGCAACCGGAGCTTATGCTTTAGAGTCGGCAATGGATGAGCTTTCTTATGCGCTTAATATCGATCCTATTGAATTACGCCTGCGTAACCATGCAGATACCGATCCGCTAAGCGGAAAGCCCTACTCAAGCAAATTTTTAAAAGAAGCCTATCAATTAGGTGCGGATAAAATCGGCTGGAACGAAAGAAACCAGAAGCCCGGCTCGGTTACCAAAGACGGCTGGCTGGTCGGCTATGGTATGGGGGCAGGCATGTTCGGTGCGTATCGCAGCAACGCCACAGTTACCGCCAGGCTGACGGCAGATGGCACACTTACACTACAAACAGCAGTGACAGATATTGGTCCGGGTACCGGGACAGCCATGGCATCCATCGCTGCCGAATCAATGGGTGTATCCCCGGATAAGATCAAAGTCAATTTGGGTGATTCATCCTTGCCACCCTCTCCAACCCAGGGTGGTTCACAGGTTACCTCTACGGTAGGCGCTGCGGTTTATGATGCCTGCAAGGAGTTGAAAGATAAATTCAAACAACTAAATGGCGGGGCGGATAGTACTGATTATGTGCAATTGTTAAAGAACAATAACCTGCCGCAATTAGAAGTAACCACACTCTCCAAAGGGGGCACGGAAATGAGTAACTATGTTGGATTTTCATGGTCGGTGCATTTTATACAAGTGCATGTAAACCCCGCCACTGGTGTGGTCAAAGTGAATAAAGCAGTGTCTGTTGCCGATGCAGGGCATATTGTAAGCCCAAAAACTGCTGCCAGCCAGATAAAAGGCGGTGCTGTTATGGGTATAGGTATGGCGTTGATGGAAGAAGCGGTTATTGACCATAGGTATGGACGTTTGGTGAACAATAATTTTGCTGATTATCACATGCCGGTTCAGGCTGATATACCACAAGTGGAAGCACTGTTTGTAAATAAACCCGACCCCTACCTTAACCCGATGGGTGCAAAAGGCATGGGCGAAATAGCGACCATTGGCGTAGCAGCCGCGGTAGCCAACGCGGTTTACAACGCCACCGGAAAACGCATCAGGGAGTTACCTATCACCCCGGATAAATTGATCTAAAAGTTACTGCTGGAGCCGCCGCCGCCAAAATCGCCGCCGCCAAACTTTGCACCGCTATCTGCCGGAGCGACAGGTGCCGTTGAAAATGTTTCGGCAACGAGCAATGATTCAATTTTAAGGTGATCCATCAAGTCGGGATCATTGGTCTCCTCATAAGTGAAACCGTGTTTGGGTGTTTTCAGGTATTTCATTATACCATAAGCTATACCTAAGATCACCGTGCCTGCAATAACGAGCATAACGTCCGTTGGCAATATGTGGTAATAAGTACGGAAGGTAAGAACGGATATAACGATTAACAATAAGCCTGTACGCAGCAGGATCACATCTTTTTTCTTGATACCGAAGCTGACATAAACCAATGGCAAGCCGATGGTCCATACCCAAAAGAATGCGCCGAATGGAACAGGTGAGTTGGCCCCACTATTGCCGTGTAGTTCATCACTCAGCGTTTGGATCACATAATAATTCCCGGACGCATAAAGCGTTACCAGGCAAACCAGCTGAGCAACAATCAAACAATTCCGATAATTAATAAATGCCGCCCTTTTATTGTACGAATGGGTGAGCCAGTACACACCTCCTGATGCCAGCATCAGGGCAAATGGTACTGTTGCTAAGCCGCCCGGAATAGCGGTTGTCCATCCAAAATACGCAAACGCGAATAGTGCTATGCAGCAAACCGCGCTCATGAACATATCCGCGAAGCGGGCAGCAAAATAAAAGTTCAGTAAAAATATGAAACCCGAGAGCGGCAAGTAAAAACCATGTCCACTATGATATAAAAGGATACAAAACCCGGTATCAAACAGGCAAGCGGCTATAAACCCTAACGCGTCATCTACACCCGACCGGAAATGATGATTAGCATGAACCATAAATTCTAACGCCCCATAGCTAAGCAAGCCCAGGAAAAAGAACCAGCCGGAAGTTTCGATCAGGCCCGATGAGGCGAACATCAAAGTAAGCAAACCGCTGCCAAATGACATGATGACGCAGGTGAGTATAAACAGGCCGATCCGCACAAATATATTGGGGCTGTAAAAGCCCAGAGGATATTTTGCGGCGATGTTTTTGAATTCCACATGGGTAATGCAGCCATTTTGCAAATCTTTTTTCACTTCGGCCTGCAGCAGCATATTGGTTAACCAGGTTTTGTTGTAGGCGATCATGCTGTTTTAAGTTTTTTGTTGAAATTGATGAGCAGGAAAATGAGGCCGATGCCCGATCCAATAAAATAGAGCAGCATAAGATAGATGGCCCCGATATCGCCTGTCTGCATAAATAATCGTATAACCAAACTGCTTATCGCGATATAGCTGTACAAAACCACCAGCAATAAAAAGTAAAATGACTTATTTTTAAAGGCATCTTTATAAATAAAAAATGCCAGTCCGAATACCGCCAATATAAATATTGCCGATAACATGGAATCATAATTATGAAAATAGCCAGCCAGCAAGGCGATGAATGTAACATGCACGCCGTAATGCTGATAGCTGAATTTAAAGTGTTTTTTAAAGCTGAAATGCTGCGTAGCATAAGCACCGGCCAATAACAAAACGCCCAAAATCAGGTAGGTATAAATGATGGTTTCGCTGTCGAAATCGCTATCGAGAAGAAGTCGTTTTGGCGTAACCGATACGCCCATCCAGATAGCTAAATTGGCGATAGCCATATTGAGGATACCCAAATGATCAAAATAATAAGCGGCAAAAAATAAAACCAGCATGGGTATCAGCGTAGCTAACCCATAATTAAGGCCGAAAACCTTATACTCAAATTGCAGGTATCCCACAAAGGTGATGAAGCTGATACAGCCCAAAAGCAGGATATAATCAAAAGCGGTATTGGGTGCTTTTACCTTTTCGGTACTAAAAGGCAGTTTGTTTTTGAAACAATAAGTGAAGCTGCCAGCGCAAACTAAGGCGATAAACAACAGAACGAACTGGTGGCCGATGGTATCAATATTTTCATAAACCAATATGCCCAGGCCAGCAGTGAGCAATAACACACCTAAGTATAACAGGGTCTTTAGCTCCCAATGAACCGAAAAGAGTGGATTTTGCTTCCGCTGCTTTACTTTTTCGTAGGAGTCGTCGCTTATCAATCCTTCTGCATGCAGGGTATTATACAAGGGATCGGTCATTGATGGTTGTGATTGGTTGATCAAGTATAGTGAATATTATCCTAATTATTTATCTATCAGATATTTTACAGAGCACGTGTTTGTTCGTGTATATAATTTAATTATGTTCGGTAAACTTTTTAAAATTCTGACAAAAGTTAGTTTATGCAGAAAATTTATCGATATTAGTTTCTCTTTCGTACGCCTAAAAATAGCTTCATGAAACGCAATTACTACATTGTAGCATTGATCATGCTCACGTTTTTTGTAATATCCTTTATCACAAATATTATTGGGCCCTTATCCCCGGAGTTTATCAATAATTTCAAGTTAAGTAATCTTTTAGCCGGTGTATTGCCTTTCGCCTTTTTTATCGCCTACGGTGTAATGTCCATCCCAACCAGTATGCTGGTTCAAAAATATGGTGAAAAAACCATCATGGTTGCGGCTTTTATTGTGGCTTTTTTGGGGTCGCTGCTTCTAGCTGCACAGCCTAATTACCTGACAGCTATATTATCGCTTTTCCTGATCGGTTGCGGGATGGCTATGCTGCAGGTGGTTATCAATCCATTATTGAGGACGGCAGGCGGCGAAGAAAATTACGCATTCACTTCAGTGCTTGCGCAACTCATATTCGGGGGAGCATCTTATGTTAGTCCGCTGGTGTACTCTTACCTGGTTTTGAATTTAAATAAACATAACAGCACCGGTATATTTTCCATACTGCAGCCTTTGGTTCCGGCCAATCTACCGTGGATCTCCCTGTACTGGTTATTCACCGTGATCTGCATTTTTATGTTTGCTATCATGCTTATCTCCAAATTCCCCAAAGTTGACCTGGCTGAAGATGAAAAAGCGGGGCCGTGGAAAACCCATGTCCAACTCTTTAAAAAGCCGGTGGTTATCCTATATTTCATAGCCTTGTTCTGCTATGTAGGTACCGAGCAGGGGGTATCCTATTGGATGTCGCAGTTCCTGTTTGAATATCATAAGTTCGATCCGCAGGTTGCCGGGGCGCATGCAGTTTCCAATTTTTGGGGACTGATGCTGGTAGGCGGTATTTTGGGCTTGTTATTGCTAAAAGTAATGGACAGCCGGAAGTTATTGGTGCTCTTTACTATTCCGGCTATTATTTTGCTATCGTTCGCCTTGTTTGGAAGCGCTCAAATTTCGTTATACTGCTTTCCCGTCATCGGGTTTTTTATGTCGGTGATGTACCCTATTATATTTTCGCTGGCCTTAAGTTCGGTTAGCGAAGATCATGGCTCTTTTGCGGGGATATTGGTTACCGGGATCATCGGTGGCGCTGTTGTTCAATTGCTCATAGGTGGCTTAGGCAACCTGATCGGATTAAAAGGGGGAATGATGGTTTTATATATCACCTTCGGCTATATGCTCAGCATCGGCTTCTGGGCCAAACCGCTCATCACTAATAAAACTGTTTTCGATAAAAATGATAGTAAGGCGTAATGGATACTAAAGTTATAGGGATCGATCTGGGGGCTACGAATATCCGAGGCTCAATAGTAACAGGGAATAGTTTATCCGACATTGTTTCAGCTCGTATTCACAGCGATGGTTCGGTGGAAGATGTGCTGAATGATATTTACCAGGTAGTGGATGCCCTGATCAACGATAGCATCAAAGCTATCGGCATCGGTGTACCCAGCGTGGTTGATGTGGAAGAAGGGATAGTTTATGATGTACAATACATTCCATCATGGGTGGAAGTGCCTCTAAAAAAATTGATGGAAGCACGTTACCATATCCCCGTTTTCGTGAATAACGATGCCAATTGCTTTGCCGTAGGCGAATACCATTTTGGGAAAGGCAAAAGCGCCGGCTCGATGATCGGGCTGACCTTAGGAACCGGCTTGGGTGCGGGGGTTATCATCAACGGTAAGTTGTATGCCGGGTATAATTGCGGTGCAGGCGAGTTCGGTTTATTCAATTATTTGGATAACGTGCTGGAGTATTATTGCAGCGGTTCATTCTTTCAGAATGTATACCAGTTAGATGGTGTGCAGGTATTTGCTGATGCCAAAAAAGGAGATGCACGGGCGCTGGAATTATATGCTGAATTAGGCACGCATATTGGCCAGGCCATTAAAATGGTAATGTATGCTTACGATCCGCAATTGATAATTTTGGGTGGATCAGTAAGTCATGCCTATGATTTTTTTGAAAAGACCATGTGGCAGGAGATCAAAACATTTGCCTATACCAAATCTGCTGAACGCATCAAAATAGAAGTTTCCGCGTTGCAGAACAGCGGCATTTTGGGTGCGGCAGCTTTGTATTATGATGCACAATAAATAATAATCATAGCGATGGGTTTCAAACCCATCGCTATGAAAATAAAAACAGGCCAGGTATTAATATAATAGTCATGAAAAAGCTTATCCTCCTCATCGCCCTATCCGTTTTCGCTAATTATTCGTTCGCGCAAAATGGGCCAAGTGAAACTTATCGTTTGCTGTTGAAAGACGGCTGGCAAATGCAGTCGGCTTTGAAAGACGTTTCACCCGGCGCAACTGTTTCGCAGGATAAATTTGCGGCAACGGGCTGGTATAAAGTGAGCGTGCCCGGTACCATCATCGGCGGATTAATGGCCAATAAGGCTTATGATTTCGACCCTTTCTATGCAAGAAATTTTGAAAAGCTGAATGACCCGGCGCTGGATCATCCCTGGTGGTTCAGGAAAGCGTTTGCTTTACCAGTTTCTGAGAAGGGAAAAAATATCGTATTGAAGCTGCATGGCATCAACTATAAAGCCAATGTATGGCTCAACGGCGTTAAGCTTTTGGATAGCACGCAAACTATGGGGCCATTCCGCATTATTGAGCTCGATGTGACTAAACATATCAAGAGTGCCGGGAACAATGTATTGGCGCTGGAGATCATCCGCCCTTTCAACCCCAATAAAAAAGGCGGTGATCTGGCTATTGATTATGCCGACTGGATACATTATCCACCCGATTATAACGGCGGTATTGTGAACGATGTGGAAATAAAAACTTATGATAAAGTGGGCATCCAATACCCACTGGTAACCACCAATTTCGACTTACCCTCGCTGGATGTGGCGCACTTAAGTGTAGATGCTTTGGTGACCAACTATTCCAAAAACGAGCAGGATGTGGTGGTAAAAGGTAAAATAAACAGTAACATCACTTTCGAAAAGAAGGTGCACCTGATGCCAAATGCGATCAAAAATGTGACTTTCAGCAACGCGGAGTATTCCCAACTGAATATCAAAAACCCACATATTTGGTGGCCATGGCAATACGGTAAACAGGATCTGAACAGGATAGAGCTTTCTGTATTGAGGGGTAGCGCGGCAAGCAATACCATTGCCGAGAATTTCGGTATCAGGCAGATCACTTCCAAACTGATCGATAACCATTCACGGGAGTTTATTGTGAATGGCAAACCGATCATGATCCGCGGCGCGGCCTGGTCGCCGGATATTTTTCAACGCCGCTCAACCGAAAGACAGGAGCAGGAGATCCGTTTGTATCGTGATATGAACATGAACATCGTACGGTCGGAAGGTAAAATGGAAGACGATAACTTTTATGCGCTCTGCGATAAATACGGTATGCTGGTTATGACCGGCTGGATGTGCTGTGGCGCCTGGCAATACCCGGAAAACTGGGACGCTGCTAAAAGGCAGGTAGCCATGGCATCCGATACCAGCGTGATGTACTGGCTGCGCAACAAGCCCAGCCTGATGGTTTGGTTGAACGGCAGCGATATGCCGCCAAGAGATACCACGGTAGAACGTGATTTTTTAAAGATCGAAGCCGCGCTAAAATGGCCCAATCCCATTATCGCGACAGCAAACGAAAGTAAATCCAAGGTATCGGGCTATAGCGGAGTAAAAATGGCCGGGCCGTATGAGTGGGTTCCGCCCATTTATTGGGAAACCGATACATTGAGCAAGTACGGCGGTATGTGGAGCTTTGCTACTGAAATATCCCCGGGCCCTTCTATTCCGCCTTATGAGAGTTTGATCAAATTTATTCCGAAAGATTCACTCTGGTATACCTCGGCAGACTGGATGTATCACTGTGGGACTATGACCTTTGGCAACACAAAAGTATTTAATGATGCCTTGATTGGCCGTTATGGTGCAGCGCCTACCATCAAAAATTATGTAGCCAAAGCCCAGGCGCAGAATTACGAAGCACACCGGGCCATGATGGAAGCTTATGGATTGAAGAAATACAATACCGCTACCGGCGTTGTGCAATGGATGGGCAGCAACCCCTGGCCAGGTTTGATATGGCACACTTATGATTATTATCTCTATCCTGCGGGGACGTATTTCGGCATGAAGAAATCGATGGAGCCGCTGCATATCATGTACTCTTATAAATCGAATGAGGTTGATATCACCAATTCATTGCTGCAGAAATTTACAGGCTTAAAAGCTGAAGCCATTATTTATAATTTGGATGGCAGCATAAAATATTCAAACAGCATTACAACCGAAGTGGGCGAAGATGGCATACAGAAATGTTTTGCACTGCCGGCAATAGAGGGCTTATCGGATGCTTATTTCCTGCGCCTGCAATTGAGTGATGCCAAAGGAGCGGTGAAAAGCATCAACTGGTATTGGCTGTCCAAAAAGCCGGATGTATTAAACTGGAAGAAATCCAAGTGGTATATGACGCCGCAATCAGCCTATACCGACTATTCAGCCCTGCAAAACATCGGTAAAACAACGTTGAAAATGGCCTACTACACCGATAAGGGAGCAGACAGCACCTATCATGCCGTTACTATTACCAATACAGGTAAGACAGTGGCCTTCCAGGTCCACCTGCGGGCGCTGAAGGGAAAAACCGGGGATGATATACTGCCAGTGATTTTCAATGATAATTATATCCAATTAGCTCCAGGTGAAAGCAGGGTGATCCGTTGCAGCTATGCCAATAAGGATGCGAAAGGGGTTATGCCCTATTTCCTAACCTCAGCATGGAACCTGGATACAACACAAAGCAAAGCAGAAAAGGAAGCAGGTTTTGAGGAAGGGTTACCTTCAAAATAAGCGGGAACTTATAAGTATCTGTGCTGCAAAATAGCGACAACGTAAGGAGAAATGATCTTTACGTCGTGGGCAGCGTAAAGTGGTATCTCCAGGAAATCGCCCGGGGTAAGCCTGTATAATTTGCCGTCAACGAAGCATACGCAAGTACCTTTGAGGATAAAGAAACTTTCCATCCTGTCCTCATGGGTTTCTTCGGGTACATCGTTTTTGGCGATCACCAGCATTTGCGCGGCCAATTGATCCTGCCGTAATACATGAACGGAGAAATCTTCAGCCGGTTCAGCAGGAATAAGGTGCGCCAACAGATCTAACCATGCCTGGTGTTTGGAGTTCTTATCAGTAAATGGCAGGTTGTTTATATCAAGCGGAGCCTCCATATCCGAAAAGCCCAGCGTGTTGAGTATTTTTTGTTTTAATTCGTCATTAAGGGGCACTCCATTTAAAGCAGCCAGATTTTCCATCGATAATTCAATGGCGGTCAATTCCCCCTTTACTTCAGGGTAAAGCATGCTCATCTGGATAACGAATGATTGTTCCTCCTCGTTTAGCTGGCCGAGGCAATATTGTTCGAGTATTCCGCTCTCAATAAATTTTTTTATATCCAATGGATCGGCTTTAGGCTGCAAAGGTAATGATATAATAGCGGAAAATCAGCCCATCAATTCCTTCATTAGTTTATCAAATGCTGTCTTCATTTCGGCCAGGTCATGCTCTACTTTGGCTAAGCGGGCTTCGAGGTCAGATGAGGTTCTTTTTACGGGTTCATCCACTGCATCTTCTTCGGCCCAATCAGTAGCGCCGCTAAGTAAATGAACATAACGCACTTCTTTTTGACCGGGTCTTCTGGGCAATTGCTTTACATAAGGCATTTCCGTAGAAGCCAATTTTTCCAATGCGGATTGCACATCTTCAATTGAATCGAACTCATATAAACGGCCCGAATTGGTGTTAAGCTCGCCCGGAGTTTGCGGGCCACGTAGTATCAGGAGGCAAATTAAAGCTACTTCTGATGGGATAACCGGGAACACAATGGCGAAATTGTGCTTGTATTTAACCACCCGGTCGGTGCCGCCGGTGGCTGTTGATACCAATCCGCGTTTGCGCAGAGTATTTATAGCCAGCACCACCGTTTGCTCATCGTACTGAACCACCGGCTTGCGCGATGTTTTTTGATTACAGGCAGCCGTGAGGCTGTTGATGGTCATGGGGTAATAATCGGGTGTGGTTTTGCTTTTTTCCATTAATGAGCCGAGCACACGCAACTCCGCATCATCCAGTGTAGGTAAGGCTTGTGGTGAATCCATCGCTAAAGATAAAAAACGGCTTGGTTGCTCCAAAACAAAAAAGCATCACCCTTAGCGGAGGATGATGCTTTTTAAGATGTTATAAGGTTAATTACTCGTAGAAGAAGTATGTTTTTTCGTTGCCTTCATTGTATACGTGCATTTGTTTTTTTACTGTTTGATTGTTTGAAACTACTTCAACAGTATAATCGCCGTTTTCAAGGTCGGTAATTACATACCCTTTTTGGGCTACAGCACCTTTTGTCAAAAGGTCCTTAAACATCACGTTTTGATCACGGTCATAAATCATTACTAATGATTTCCCGGCTTCTTGTTTGTCTACTTTTACTGTAAAACCTCTGTCGGCTGATAATGGAGCGAAAGTGATTTCGCTGCTTGATTTTTTGCTATCAGATTTTGCAGAAGTTGCTGCGAAAACGCTGGTGCCCATTACTAATAATAAGGCTGCTAATGTGATTGACTTTTTCATTTTTCTTTATTTTTTAAATGTTTTGATTACTTATTTATTTTTTTCAATGTCCAAAACAACAACAAGTTTGAATACAAAAAAAATGAAATAGACCACCGCCCGAAAGGTATAGACCAAATGTGTTTTTAGGCCGATAAGCGGGTATAAGTTACTCATAATGTGTTAAATACGGCACTTATAGGTAAAAAGGAACTGCTTGTAGATTGATTTCCCTGTTTGGTAGATGATTTTGGGAAAAAGCCGGGAAACACCATCTATTTTTTAAAATAAAAGCATCATCCTTTATTCTTGGGATGATGCTTAAGAAAGCCGGAATACGGCCTTTATATTATCCAGGAAAAGTTTATTTAACTAAGACGTACAATTCTTTTTTTACCATCGTTGTAAATAAAAAATTGTGTTTTTACATCATGGTTTTTAGAAAAGACCTCAACTGTATAGTCGCCATTTGCAAGATCAGGAAAAATGTATTTTTTCTCTGACCTGGTGTTTCCTTTGGTCAGGCAATCTTTGAATACTACATTTAGATCCCTGTCATAAATTATTACTACTGACTTTCCGGGGTCAGCTTTGTCAACCATTATAGCAAATCCTTCTTTTTGATGCAAAGGGATCAAACTAACCTGGTCGTGCATATTTACTTTGTGATTGTGTTTGGTGGGGGTTGAAGCAAAAGCGCCTGTACCCAACAGCAGGAATAAGGCGATTAATTTAATTGAAGTTTTCATGACTTTAGTTTTATGCCAGGCTGGATCATTTTTTAATATCCATGCCCGGACAGTTTTGATTAATAATAGCATAACAATAAAACGGTAAAAATGTTTAATAAATTATGATTTAAGTAATTCATAACTAACAAGATATGCGTTATTCATTTGAGAAGGAAAAACCTGAATTTTGCAATAATATATTTGTAACCGGGTGCGAATTGGATATGTGATATGTTGAAAATAATCCTGAAAAATCCGGCTCAAATGCGGTAATTTGTAAATCAATGGCTCTCTTCATCGCATCACTAAATTCGGGCAGCAACGGTAACTGCTATTATGTCGGCAACGAGCGCGAGGCCATACTGGTTGATGCGGGTATATCCTGCCGCGAAACGGAAAGGCGGATGAACAGGCTCGGTTTATCTATGCAAAAGGTAAAGGCCATTTTCATATCGCACGAGCACTCTGATCATATCAGCGGGGTTGAGGTTTTATCCAGGAAATACAAGCTCCCGGTTTATATCACCCCTGGCACACTCCAAAATTGCCGTTTGGGCTTGGATGAACAGTTGGTACTATCTTTTATAGCTTATGAGGCGGTACAGGTAGGAGAACTCCTTATTTCGGCTTTCCCGAAATTTCATGATGCCGCGCATCCGCATAGTTTTATCATCGAATGTGGGGGCATAAAAGTGGGCGTGCTTACTGATATTGGTGCAGCTTGTGAACATGTTACCCGTCATTTTAGCCAATGCCATGCCGCATTTTTAGAGGCTAACTATGATGAGGATATGCTGGATAAGGGCCGGTATCCTTATTATTTGAAGAAACGCATACGTGGTGGTCATGGTCACTTATCCAACAGCCAGGCGCTGGAGGTATTTATTAATCACCGCCCTGCTTATATGAGCCATCTGCTGTTGTCGCACCTATCAAAAGATAATAACAACCCTGAGCTGGTGCAGGAACTATTCAGTCAGCATGCCAACGGAACGGAGATCATTGTGGCCTCGCGCTATAAAGAATCCGCAGTTTATCATGTTAGCGGGTTACCTGCGGCCGAGCCTGTCAGCATACATGCAGGGCAGATGCAGTTCAGTTTGTTTTGACCCTGTTGTCATTCTGAGCGTAGAGAAGAATCTAATTCGTAAATAGATGCTTCATTTCATTCAGCATGACAATTCTGGCACTGCGTAACAATTGAAATTAACTCCATAATACTTCTCTTTTATTTTTATCTTCATACTGCCTTACTATCATTTATTTTATGAAGATACCTTTCAAGAAGATACTGATCAAAACGCTGAAAATTAGTGGTATAACCATATTCAGCATATTGCTGCTGATGTTCCTGCTGCCGATACTTTTTCCGAAAACCATTACTGAGAAGATAAAACAGCTGGCCAATAACAGCATTAATGGCAAAGTAAGCTTCTCGGGAACAAGCCTGTCCTTTTTTAAACGTTTTCCTGAATTAACGCTCACGCTTGAAGATTTTTCACTGAAAGGAAGTGCCCCTTTCCAGGAGGATACGTTGGTTTCGGCAAAGGATATTTCTTTCGCGCTCGACCTAACTTCACTCCTTAGAACCAAGATCAAAGTGAGTAAAATATACCTTGATCATGCCTTTATCAATATCGAAGTAGACAGCGCGGGCGCGGCAAATTATAATGTGTATAAACCGCAGCCGAAAGCCCAGCAAAATAAAGCGGACACGGCAAGCGCGTCGTTGGGGATAGACCAGATCATTATCGAAAAAAGCCATTTAGTATATGACGATGCTTCAATACCTATGATGATAGATGCACGCGGTTTCGATTATAAAGGCAGCGGCGACCTGACAAAAGATGTATTTGACCTGTATACCCATACAGAAATAGCTTCGGCAGATTTTTCATATGATAACCAAACTTATGTAACGAATAAAAAGGTTAATGCGGACCTGGTAACGAGCATCAATACCAAATCACTGGCGTTTGAATTTCAAAAAAACGACCTGATGATCAACCAGCTACCGGTGCAGTTTAAGGGCCGGTTTGGATTCTTGAAGGATGGCTATGATATGGATTTCAGGTTTACCTCCTACCAAAGCGACCTGAGCGATATTTTTACCGCCCTGCCGCCTGAATATGTAAAATGGGTGGACAATACCGATGTGAACGGAACCGGGGTGATCCAACTGGGTATAGCCGGCAAGTATATCGCCTCAAAAAATATTAAGCCGGATATCAGCTTCAGTATGAAGGCGAAGAATGGCTACGTGGCTAATAACAAAACACCATCGCCGGTGCGCGACCTGTACCTTGATATGCACGCCGAAGTGCCAAACATGAACCCGGACAGCATGTCGCTGAATGTAGATTCATTACATTTCAGAATTGATAAGGACCAGTTTAGCTCGAAATTCAAAATAAAGGGATTAAAGTCGCCCTACATCTATGCCAAAATAAATACCGACATCGACCTGGAAAAATGGAACAAGGCATTTGGTGTAAAGGCAGTCGACCTGAGAGGAAGATATGCTTTGCATTTATTAGCGGAGGGTAAATATTCTACCGGTATTCAAAAACGGGGTTTGAGGCATGTTGATACCGTAATTACCAGCGTACCTAAATTCATCCTGAAATCGTCTTTTACCAACGGGTATATCAAATATGAAAAAGTGCCCGAAGCGATTAAAAACATAGGCTTCACGCTGGATGCCAGTTGCCCGGATAATGATTTTAAACACGCCACCATGCAACTGGAAAACCTGAATGCCAATGCGCTGAGTAACTATATCAAATGCTATTTCAGGCTGAGCAATGCCGATGGCTTAAAGATGGACGGCAGTTTGCAAGCCAAATTCCACCTGGCCGATCTGAAACAGATATACCCGACCGAAGGAACCGATGTGCGTGGCGACCTGAATTTTGATGTGCAAACCAAGGGTAGGTATATCCCGGCGCGGAAAATATACCCGGTTACCAAAGCGGACATCAACCTGAAGGATGGCTATGTGCAAACCAAATACTACCCTCATCCTATACAAAACCTGCAGATCAGCGCCGATATTGTGAACACCACGGGATCGCTCAGCGGGCTTAAAGTGAATATCAAGCCGGTATCTCTTACTTTTGAGGGCCAGCCTTTCCTATTAAAGGCCGACCTGCGAAACTTCAGCAATCTGCAATATAAAATCTCCTCAAAAGGCACACTCGATATCGGGAAGATATACAAGGTATTCGCCCTGAAAGGTTACAATGTTGACGGGTTGATCACCACTAATTTTACACTCAAGGGCAAACAAAGCGACGCCACAGCAGGGCGGTACGATCAATTGTTTAATTCGGGTACGATGAAGGTGAAAAACCTGGCGCTTAGCTCGGACCTTTTCCCCAAACCATTTGTTATTAAAGACGGCAAATTCAGCTTTAACCAGGATAAAATGAAGTTTGATTCCTTTACCGCGAACTATGGTAAATCGGTTATTGTGATGGATGGCGCTTTATCCAATGTGATCGATTATGCGATGAAGCCGAATTCACCGTTGAAAGGTGAGTTTAACCTGAAAAGCGGCTTAATCATCGCGGATGATTTTATGGCTTTTGCTGATGGGCCTCCGCCTGCAACCGGCAGTCAGCCACAAAAGGCAAGTGCGGCCGCACCATCGGGTGTGATACTGGTACCGGCGAATCTCGACCTCAATTTTACGGCCGATGTTAAAAAGGTAAAATATAACGGCATGGACATCAGCGATGTGAAAGGGCAGATGACTATCAGCAACGGGCAGATCATCTTAAAACAGGCTGGTTTCAGCCTGATAGGTGCGCCCGTTGTGATGGATGCCACCTATGGCAGCGTAACACCGCAAAAAGCATTTTTTGATTACCATATCAACGCGCAGGATTTTGACATCAAAAGAGCCTATAACGAGATCAAGCTGTTCCATGATATGGCTACTTCGGCCTCAAGCGCGGAAGGTATAGTTTCATTGGATTATAAACTCAGCGGCAAGTTGGATAAAAATATGAAACCAATATACCCCACGCTGAAAGGCGGCGGCGTTTTATCCTTAAAAAAGATTAAAATGAAAGGGTTTAAGCTATTCGGCGCTGTAGCCAAAGAAACTAAGAGAGATAGCCTGAGCAAACCTGCCGATGTTTCCAAAATTGATGTAAAAACCACCATCGCCAATAATATCATCACCCTTGAGCGTACCAAAATGAAGGTAGCTGGTTTCAGACCGAGAATAGAAGGGCAGATCGATTTTAATGGTAAGCTGAACCTGCAATTCAGGCTCGGGCTGCCGCCATTGGGTATATTCGGTATCCCGATGAAGATAACCGGCACCCAGGCAAAACCAATTATACATTTGGGCCATGGAAAAAAAGAGGATGAGCTGAAAGAAGAAACAAGCGACGAATAACACCTGTTTTCAATTTGATGTTTCAGTAGTAATACGCGGTTAGTTATAAGGTTTTAAATTGCTGTTATGATAGCTACAGACAGAGCTCAAATTTTAAAACCGCTGACTGACCCCTTAAAAGAGTGGGACATTATTGTAGTAGGCGGCGGAGCCACCGGTTTAGGTACCGCGCTTGATGCCGCCGCGAGAGGTTATCAAACTTTATTACTGGAACAGGCCGATTTTGCAAAAGGAACATCGAGTCGCAGCACTAAACTGGTGCATGGCGGGGTACGTTACCTGGCGCAGGGCAATATCGGTTTGGTGCGCGAGGCCTTGTATGAAAGGGGGCTTTTGCTCAAGAATGCTCCCCATTTGGTAAAAAATATATCCTTTATTATCCCGAATTACCGCTGGTGGGAAGGTATCTTTTATTCAGTTGGCTTAGGTATTTATGATCTTTTAGCCGGAAAGCTGAGTTTCGGCAAAACCAAACATATCCGGAAGAAGGAATTGCTTAACCGCTTGCCGGGCATCGACCCCAAAGGCTTATATGGCGGTGTAGTTTACCATGATGGGCAGTTTGACGATGCACGGTTGGCTGTGAACCTTGCCCAAACCTGCCTGGAACAGGGCGCGACTGCGCTTAACTATTTCCGGGTTACCGGCCTCATCAAAAATGATCAGCAAAAAATATCAGGTGTTAACTCGATCGACCTTGAAACGGGGATGTCCTATCAGCTGAAAGCTAAAGCGGTTGTAAACGCAACGGGGGTTTTTGTGGACGATCTGCTGCAGATGGATAAACCCGGCAAAAAACCACTAGTAAGACCGAGCCAGGGAGTTCATTTGGTGATCGACCACTCGTTTATGCCGGCGACCGATGCCCTTATGATCCCCAAAACGGATGATGGCCGGGTGCTCTTTGTAGTACCCTGGCATGATAAATTGGTGGTGGGTACTACCGATACCCCAATTGATAGCCATAGCCTTGAACCGGTAGCATTAGATGCGGAGATTGATTTTATATTGAATACAGCAGCTAAATATTTAACAAAGGTGCCCATCCGCAAAGATGTATTGAGCGTATTTGCGGGCTTGCGTCCGTTGGCTGCCCCGCAGGACGATTCGTCCAAAACCAAGGAGATTTCGCGCAGTCATAAATTGATCGTATCCGAATCGCGTCTGATCACTATAACCGGCGGTAAATGGACAACCTATCGCAAAATGGGCGAGGATACGATAGATAAGGCAATACAGATCGGTCATTTAAAAGCTCGACCATCCACTACTAAAGATCTCCCCATACATGGCAGCAAGAAGACGAGTGATTGGGAAGATCGCCTGTATGTATATGGAAGTGATCGCAACCAGGTGCTTGCCTTGGTTAATGAAAACAAGGAATGGGGCAATAAGCTGCATCAGCGATTTGGTTATTTGCAGGTTGAGGTGATCTGGGCAGTGCGGCACGAAATGGCCCGTACGGTTGAGGATGTATTGGCACGCCGGGTAAGGTTATTGTTTTTGGATGCCCGCGCGGCAATGGAAGCCGCTCCGTTAGTCGCGACATTAATGGCGGGTGAAATGAATAAAGATGAGCAGTGGCAAAAAGAACAGATCGCGGCATTTAATGGTTTGGCCAAAGCGTATATATTGTAAGCGTCATATCCTTCGTTTAAAAATATAATGTAGCTTTATACCACCAGTTATACATCATAATACCTCATAATGGAAGAGTACATTTTGGCCCTCGATCAGGGCACAACCAGCTCAAGGGCTATTGTGTTTGATCATAAGGGGCAGATCAGGTCGGTTGCTCAAAAGGAATTTACACAGCTATTCCCCCAGCCGGGTTGGGTAGAACACGATCCGAATGAGATATGGTCGAGCCAGGCCGGTGTGGCTGCAGAGGCCACTGCTAAAATGGGTATCAATGGGAAAAATATCAAAGCCATAGGCATCACCAATCAAAGGGAAACCACCATAGTTTGGGACAAGAATACTGGCGAGCCGGTTTACAACGCCATAGTTTGGCAGGACAGGCGCACAGCTGCTTTTTGTGATGACCTGAAGAACAAGGGCCTGGCCGATACGATCCGCTCCAAGACAGGGTTGGTTATCGATGCCTATTTCTCGGGCTCCAAGATCAGGTGGATACTGGATAATGTACCAGGTGCACGTACTAAAGCCGAAGCGGGTGAACTTGCTTTCGGCACGGTTGATAGCTGGCTGGTATGGAAGTTTACACGCGGACAGGTACACGCCACGGATGTGACCAATGCCTGTCGCACCATGCTGTTCAATATCCGTACATTGGAGTGGGATAAGGAGCTGCTTGCAATATTCGACATTCCCGCAAGTATGCTGCCTGAAGTGAAGCAAAGCAGCGAAATCTACGGCGAAACTACGACCACCATTTTTGCCTCAAAAATACCTATTGCCGGTATAGCAGGCGATCAGCATGCCGCGCTTTTCGGGCAGATGTGCATAGACAATGCCATGGTAAAAAACACCTACGGCACAGGCTGTTTTATGCTGGTGAACATCGGCGATCAGTTTATCGAATCAAAAAACAACCTGCTGACCACCATTGCCTGGAAAATAGATGGCAAAGTGCAGTACGCCTTTGAAGGAAGCATATTTATTGGCGGGGCCGTGGTGCAATGGCTGCGCGATGGATTGGGTATTATCCGCACTTCGGCGGAAGTGGAACAATTAGCGCTAAGCGTCCCCGACACAGGCGGCGTATATTTTGTACCGGCCTTTGCCGGATTAGGCGCACCCTATTGGGATGCAGAAGCAAGGGGCACCATTGTAGGCCTTACCCGTGGATCAACCGCCGGGCATATTGCCCGCGCGGCACTTCAATCCATAGCATATCAAACTATGGATGTGCTGAAGGCGATGGAAGCAGATGCCGGGATGCCGATAAAAGAATTAAGGGTTGATGGGGGTGCTACGGCCAATAACCTATTGATGCAGTTCCAGGCCAATTTGCTGAATTGTAAAGTAATACGCCCCAACGTGGTTGAAACCACCGCGCTTGGCGCCGCTTACCTGGCCGGGCTGGCTGTGGGCTATTGGAAAGATCAGGAGGAAATACAAAAGCTATGGCAGGCTGAAAAGGAGTTTATACCTGAGACTGATTCTCCCGAAGTGAAAAATGGTATCGCAGGCTGGAAAAAAGCAATCAGGGCCGCGCAGGCTTGGAGCACAGATGATAAATAGAACCAAGAATCAAGAGCCAGGAATCAAGAAAGGATTAGATAATATTAAAATCTTGTCTCTTGATTCTCACAAGAAATAGTTTAATTTTAAGAAATAAACCTTTTACCAATGTCTCCATTTATTGCCGAACTGCTCGGGACCATGTTGCTTATACTACTGGGTGATGGAGTGGTTGCCAACGTATTGCTGAACGATACCAAAGGGAACAATAGCGGTTGGATAGTGATCACCACTGCCTGGGGGCTTGCTGTATTTGTCGGGGTTACTGTGGCTGGCCCATATAGCGGGGCGCACCTGAATCCGGCGGTTACTATTGGATTGGCTATTGCGGGTAAATTTGCCTGGGCTATGGTATTGCCTTACATCGCCGCCCAAATGCTGGGCGCTCTTTTGGGTGCATTTTTAGTGTGGCTGATGTATTATGATCATTTTCAGCGTACCAATAATCCGGGTTCGGTACTGGCTGTTTTTTGTACTGGTCCGGCTGTACGCAATTATGCTTCAAATATTGCCAGCGAGATCATCGGGGCTTTTGTATTGATTTTTACTGTTTTTTATATAACCGGGGCAGAGATCACGCCCTCAAAAACACCCATCGGTTTAGGCTCTGTTGGGGCAATACCTGTAGCATTATTGGTTTGGGTGATCGGCCTTTCATTAGGCGGCACCACGGGTTATGCCATTAACCCTGCACGCGATTTGGGTCCCCGCATCATGCATGCCATTTTGCCTATCAAAAGCAAGGGCAGCAGCGATTGGGCTTATTCATGGATACCCATCGCCGGCCCTATTATTGGCGCGGCTGTAGCGGCTTTAGTTTACCTGCAATTGCATATTTAAATCATCAATGAAGAAGCCGGCATTATTAGTATTATCATTTATTGTTATCCTGGCCGGGTTTTGCCGGGCACAGATTAAAATACGCCCTGTCGTAATAGGTTATGTAGGCGGTTACCGCGGATTGATCACTGTAAATGTTTCGCCAAATAAATTATCGGTCATCAATTATGCTTTTGTAGATATCAAGGATAACCGCGCCTGGCTGCATCGCGAAGCAACGGATACGGTCAACTTCAGGCGTTTGAATGAGCTAAAAAAGCAAAACCCAAACCTTAAAGTAGTGATCTCGATTGGAGGATGGACCTGGAGCGGTAAATTTTCGGACGCAGTACTCACAGATACAGCAAGGATGGCATTCGCTGCAAGCGCGGTGGATATCGTCAGGAGATATGATCTGGATGGTGTTGATATCGATTGGGAATACCCCGGCAGGCCGGGTTTGCAGGGAAATGTTTATCGCCCGGAGGATAAACAGAATTTTACACTGATGTTCAGGGACCTGCGCCATGCATTGGACAGCGTGAAACAGCAGACGGGCAAGAATTATCTTTTGACCACAGCTGTTGGCGGTTTTGCATCATTCCTGGATAATACCGAAATGGGCAAGGCGCAGCAATATTTAGATTATATCAACCTGATGACCTATGATTTTTCGGACACTGTTGCCACTCATCATACCAACTTATACAATACCAATTTGTATCACACCCAAAAATATGCTGATAATGCGGTTAATGCTTTCATAGCTGCCGGTGTCCCGGCGAGCAAGCTGGTGATGGGTTTGGCCTTTTACGGCAGGGTATATAACCTGGATTCGCTTGCTAAAAGAGGGATAGGAGAAAAAATTCTGACACGCGACAGGGGCCGTGGATATACCGTAATAAAGGACAGCCTGGTTAATAAAAATGGCTTTGAACATTATCGTGACAGGAAGGCAAAAGCGCCCTATTTATACAATGCATCTAAAAGGCAGTTTATTACTTATGATGATGAATGGTCGGTAAAGAAAAAGTGCAAATATGTGCTTTCAAAAAAGATGGCCGGGGTGATGTTTTGGGAATACAGCTCGGACCCGAAGGAGTATTTATTGGACGAGGTAAATGCTGTTTTAAAGTAATTTCAGCTATAAACAGCCCGATATCAGGAATTATAGCCACCGTAGCAATACTGTTTCTATTGCGTAAAACTACGTATTCTGATATTAGCATTAGCTGCCGGATATTATAAATAGTGGTGTAAATGAGGTTATTATCTATATAATTAATAATGAGCACAGTTATCTAAATCACAATGGACTTATTGGTAAGTAACCATTTAATCCTATTTTTAGTAAAAACAAGATCCTAATCAACACTCAAATCTAATTATGGAAACACAAACAAGAACAGAAAGACCTCAACCTATTACAGGTAAGGAAGGCGCAGAAATTGAAGTTAGCGTTGCAGCAGACTGGACGAAAAACCACCGTCAACGCCATCCGGGGACTAAAATATCAGAATTTTTTGGCACCGAGATCATTCAGCAAATACTTGGGCAACCGGGTTGTATGGGTCTACGCATTTATTATTCCAACAGCAAGCCGCTTAACGGCTGGCAACGTTTTATTGTGGCCATTGCCAACTTCCTGGTAAGAGTGCTGGCTGATGCTGAAGGTGATAGACATTTGATATTGGCAGGTGCTACAAAAGAAGGTTTAGATCAGATCCCTGGTACTGATAGCGGAAGTGCAGGGTCGGGCGATATTGAAGTAAGGTCTTTGAAGATCACGACAGACGCTGCCGGGGGAAGTTCGAAAACTATACTTGGTGAACAATCAATGCCTTGTCCCGGAGCAGCCGGTTGTCCTCAAAATATACTTACCGGTGCCTGAAATAAATAGAGTTTAAATAATGTCGTTAGCTTCTGTATTGGTTGATATTTCAATAGCATCGGGTGTTTTTCCCCTGATCGCGGCGATATATAACTATAGGCAGCTCGACCAGGTATTAAAATTAGTTGCGGCATTTTGCCTGGTATCTGCAATTTTGGACCTGGTTGCCAAAATATTAGCAGATAATGGGGTGCATAATAACCTTTTCCTGCTGCATATTTTTGACCTGGTGGCCGTATTGTTTTTTAGCGCGATCTATTACTATGCGTTTTATGAACCTGTTTTTAAAAAAATCGCATTGTTATTGGGCTGTATCAGTTTGCTTGTAGTTATTAATAACGCTATTTTTATAGAAGGCTTAAATACATATCCTTCTATTTCAAACACGGTTTTAAGCCTGCTGCTGATCGTTTTATCTCTAAGTTATTTTTACCAGCTATTAACCCGGCAGGAATTTATCCATATTGATAAACAGGGGTTGTTTTGGATAAATGCAGGCGTGTTGTTTTATTTCTCCATTAACATTTTTCTGTTTATGCTTTTTAATAAGATCAGCAAAAGCGCGCAGGCAGATTTTAATATGATCCAATCCATTACTAACATTATTGCTAACTTACTTTATTCAGTCGGACTACTTTGCAAACCTCAGAAAACAACCTGATCTCGGTACTCATCACCGGTACGCTGGTGATTGTTATACTGCTGGTTTTTTTATTCCTTTTTGTGATCATTTATCAGCGAAGGATGATAAAGAACCAGGTAGTATTGCGGCAGTTGCAGGACGAGAAACAAATTGACCTGCTGAATGCTGTTTTTGAAACCCAGGAAAGCGAACGAAAGCGGCTGGCCGAAGATCTGCACGACAGTGTGGGACAGGTATTATCAGCTATAAAACTGAACTTGCACCGCTTAGACAAGCTCAATGAGGCAGAAAGCCCCACAGCCTTGTTATCGGATACGCGTAAGCTGACGGACGAATGTATACAGGAGATACGCAATATCATTCACAATGTGCTGCCGCCCGTGCTTACTGATTTTGGGTTGATAGATGCCTTGCAGGCCTTATGCACCAAAGTAGACAAGGCGACCGATATACGGGTGACCTTTACAAAGAACCTGAATGACGAACGGTTCCCATCCGAAATTGAATTGACACTTTACCGGATAGCGCAGGAGCTGTTTGGCAATGCGGTTAAACATTCCGGTGCAACCGCCATACAGTTGTTGCTTACCAAGGAAGGCGGCTGGCTGGTAATGTCATTCAGTGATAATGGTATAGGGTTTAATATGGATAATGTTAAGCATGGCTTCGGGCTAAAGAACCTGCAAAGCCGGGCGCAACTGATCAATGGTAAGATCCATATCTATTCAAAACCTCAAAACGGGTCACTTACGACCATAAAAGTAAAGCTATCCTGATATAAACAGACTATATTATTTAATTATTTATCTTTAAAGCAAATTTAGCCTGCCTATGAAGCAAATTAACCTGGCGATCGCTGATGATCACAAAATTTTCAGGAACGGCCTAAAAGCCACACTGGAGGATTGTCCCGATTTTAACTTACTCATCGAAGCCTCAAATGGCAAGGAGTTGATAGGTCAGTTGACCACACACACTCCAGATGTGATACTAATGGATATTAAGATGCCCGAAATGGACGGTATGCAAACCACCGCCTATATCCACGAGCATTTTAAGCAGGTAAAAGTACTGGCGCTTTCCATGCACAATGAGGATAAATACATTGTGGATATGATGAAAGCGGGTGCGTCAGGCTATTTGCTGAAAAATGCTGAACCCGAAGAGATCATTGAAGCCATATTAACGGTTTATCATAAAGGGTTTTACTTTAATGAGCATCTTTCTGTAACGCTGATCAAGCAATTGGTTGGCCCGGGCAACTATAAAGGCGGCACCGAACAGCAGCATGTGGAACTGAACGACAGGGAAATAGAAGTATTAAAACTGGTTTGCCAGGAACACTCCAACCAGGAAATAGCCGATAAAATATTCCTTAGCGTGCGGACGGTGGAAGGTTACCGCGCACGACTGTTTGAAAAAACCGGCTCCAAAAACCTGGTAGGGTTGGTGATATTCGCTATTAAAAAGGGGATTATCAGTGTTTGAGCGCTCAACTTTTAAAGGCTTGTCATTCTGAACGTAGTGAAGAATCTGATCGCCGATAGATGCTTCGTTCCTCAGCATGACAAACGGAATAAAAAGCTTATTACCTTTGCACCATGGAAACCATTACCTGGCACGATTTTGAAAAAGTGGAGCTGTGCACCGGCACGATACTGGAAGTAGCCGATTTTCCGGAAGCGCGCAAGCCTGCCTATAAGATCAGGGTTGATTTTGGAGAGCACGGCATTAAATGGTCAAGCGCACAGGTCACTAAACATTATACAAAAGAAGAGCTGCTGGGCCGGCAGATCATCGGCGTGATCAATTTCCCCAAAAAACAGATCGCCACCTTCATGTCCGAGTTTTTGGTTACCGGCTTCGCCGATGAGAACGGGGATATTGTGCTGGCAGCGGTTGAACATCAAGTGCCCAATGGCAGTAAACTGATATAATGCAGCCTCACCCCAAACCCCTCTCCGGGGTTTAAGTTTACACATAAAATCAGGGTATAAATAAAATTCCAATCTTTCACCAAGCGTTCCTAAGGAACGCGCTTTTATATGTTTATTTTTTTACCACCAACCGCCCCGCGCGGACGGAAGACATAAAAAACGTTCCGTAGGAACGCCTGGTTGGTAATAAATGCGACAAATAATAATTTCTACGTTCCGTAGGAACGTTTTGTGATGCCGCTATTGCTCCCAAGCGCCATTTTAGACGTTTGAATTTTATAGGTAAACTTTAAACCCCAGGGGGAGAGGGGCTTAAAAAGTTTTTAATTTCTCGATAAAAGTCCTCTCCTTTGGTGAGGCTAACAAAATTAATTTGATGCGCTACTATACTTTTGGTGACGAGCCCGCGATCTCGCCTGATGATTTTTTTATGAAGGAAGCGCTTAAGGAAGCGAAACTGGCCTTAGCTGAAGATGAGATACCCATCGGCGCAGTGGTGGTTTGCAACGGACAGATCATTGGCCGGGGGCATAACCTCACCGAACGCCTGAATGACGTATCGGCCCACGCTGAAATGCAGGCACTTACCGCGGCAGCCAATTTTATGGGTGGTAAATACTTAAGAGATTGTACTTTGTATGTTACTATGGAGCCCTGCGTAATGTGTGCCGGAGCATCGTATTGGTTCCAGCTGAGTAAAATTGTGTTTGGGGCCTACGATACCAAACTGGGTTTTGGGCGGCTCAATCAAAAGATCACCCACCCAAAAACGCTGATTACTGGAGGCATCCGCGAAAATGAATGTTCGGAGCTGGTGAAGGATTTTTTCAAGGGTAAGCGTAGTAAGTAGTTAGTCCATGCACTGTAGGCAAGTGTATCAGCCCCTTCATTCTTACCGGGCAAATTGATATCTTCGGACAAACTTACCTTAATAAAAATGTTTTGGACGCCAAAAAGAATAACAATTGTTATCTTCTTATTTTCTGCTTTGGTCCTGTGGCTTATATATTATTTCTTTAGCCATGTTGGGTGTTGTTAGTTAAGTCCGCTATTTGAGCCAGGTGATGCTTTTCTCTCAAAAACTTGACATTTATAAGAACAAATATCAACGTCATACCTTTATATTTGTACCAACAACGATTCTTAACCTTTTAAAAATAATCATTATGGCATTCACACTACCGGCGTTATCTTACGCCACCGATGCTTTGGAACCTCACATTGATAAACTGACAATGGAGATCCACCATGGCAAACACCACCAGGCTTATGTTACCAATTTAAACAAAGCTCTTGAAGGTAAGCCTGAAGCGAATAACAGCATTGATGATATCATTAAAAATATCTCTAAATACCCGGCGGCAGTTCGTAATAATGGTGGTGGTCATTATAACCACACTATGTTCTGGACATTGCTTTCGCCAAGCGGCGGTGGCGAGCCAACCGGAGCTTTAGCTGACGCGATAAAAAGCACTTTTGGCTCATTCGCCGATTTTAAAACTAAAGTGTCTGAAGCAGGCGCTACCCGTTTCGGATCAGGTTGGGCATGGCTTATTGTTACTGCTGATAAAAAACTGGCAATAACTTCAACCCCTAACCAGGATAACCCGCTGATGGATATTGCCGAAGTAAAAGGCACACCGGTTTTAGGTATCGATGTATGGGAACATGCTTATTACTTAAAATATCAGAACCGCCGTCCCGATTACCTGGCAGCTATCTGGAATGTGATCAACTGGAATCACGTTGCCGAATTGTATGCAAAAGCTGTTTAGCTCCCTAACCCCCTGAAGGGGGAATAATAAAATTGACGGCAGGATTTGAATAGTTCTGCCGTTTTTTTGTTAATTGAAATTGTCATGCTGAACGGAGTGAAGCATCTACTCGCCGCCTACAAAGTTCGCTATTGGATTCTTCGCTACGCTCAGAATGACAAGGCTGTTAGTGTAGTCGAAATGACAATTTATACTCTATTCTATGAAAGCCATTGTACTCGAAGCGGCAGATAAGCCGCTGGTAATAAAGGAAGTTGAAAAACCCACACTGGAAGCAGGTGAGGTGTTGGTACAGATCAAAGCCGCAGCCTTAAACCGCAGGGATTACTGGATAACCGTGGGCAAATATGCCGGTATAAAGTATCCAGCGATATTAGGCTCTGATGGTGCAGGCATAGTTGCTGAAGTCGGCAATGACGCGGATAACCACTGGCTGAATAAAGAAGTGATCATCAATCCCTGCCATAACTGGGGCAGCCATACCGAATACCAGAACCGTGACTTTACAATATTAGGGTTACCTGAAAACGGGACTTTTGCCGAATATGTGAAGATGAAAGCCGAATATCTTTATGCTAAACCAGCGCATTTAAGCTGGGAGCAGGCGGCAGCTTTACCTTTAGCTGGTATGACTACCTACCGCGCCCTGTTTACCAAAGGCAAGGCAAAAAAGGGGGATAAAGTACTGATCACTGGTATAGGCGGTGGTACCGGAACTTTTGCCCTGCAATGGGCGGTGGCGGCAGGATGCCAGGTATTTGTTACCTCCGGATCGGGCGAAAAACTTGGAAGAGCCAGGAATTTAGGCGCGGCAGCCGGGGTAAATTATAAAGCGCAGGACTGGGCACAGGAACTGCAGCTAATGGCCGGAGGCTTTGATGTGATCATTGACAGCGCTTTGGGTGATGGCTTCGATAAACTGCTTGACCTGGCCAACCCGGGTGGGCGGATTGTTTTTTTCGGTGGAACGGCCGGCAATATCCCACCGCTTAACGGGCGTAAGATATTCTGGAAACAACTGCAAATATTAGGAACGACCATGGGCAGTCCTGAAGATTTTAAAGGGATGGTTGACCTGGTGAACAAGCATCAGATCGTGCCGGTAATTGATGAGGTGTTTCTTTTGGCTGATGCGCAAAAGGCGGTCAATAAAATGGCCAATTCCTCGCAGTTTGGTAAACTGATTTTAAAAACCTGATCCGGATGCTTCAGTTAAAAATTGAAGCCCTCCAATGGGAAACCCCAGATACGGCGACTTTCTTTTTAAGCGAACTATCCGGCAAAAAAGTATCTTATAAAGCCGGCCAGTTTATTACACTTGTATTTACACATCATGATGAAGAGATACGCCGGTCATACTCCCTAAGTTCATCACCCGATGAAGACTTGCTGGCTGTTACGGTAAAACGGATTACCAACGGCGAAATATCCCGCTTTATGCTCACCAAATTGAAGATCGGTGATATCATAAATGCCGTTGAACCCGCGGGCAGGTTTACGGTCACCGATTTTAAATCTGAAAAAGACATTATATTTTTTGCAGCAGGCAGCGGTATTACACCAATATTCGCGCAAATAAAGTATATACTCAGCCGGCCGGGAAATAGCCGCATTACACTGATTTACAGCAGTCAAAATGCTTCTTCTGTTTTATTCAAACGGAGGCTGGATGAATTGGCGCTTGCTCATCCCGATAGATTAAAAATCATTCATCTTTTAAGCAACGAAGGCAAAAGGCTTAATAATATCATAGTTGAGCAGTTGGTCCGGCAGCATGTGAATTTTGATTTAGAGCAGGCAGAATTTTATTTATGCGGACCATTTACTTATATGCGGATGGTGAGGCTTACCTTGTTGTACATGGGCATTGAACCCGCGCGCATACGCAAGGAAAACTTTGTGATAGAAACTATACGGGTAACCGGGAGCCTGGTCAATTATCCGCCGGGAAAGGTCAAAATACATTTCAAGGGCGAAGTATATGACATTACAGTTGGGGAAAACCAATCCATCCTGCAATCAGCCTTACAAAATAAACTGCAATTGCCCTATAGCTGCCGTGCCGGGATGTGCTCCACTTGTATGGCTTTATGCAAAAGCGGTAAAGTGGTAATGGCGGAAAACGATGTACTGACCGATGACGACCTGGCCAAAGGCTGGATACTCACCTGCACCGGGCACCCATTAAGTGATGATGTGGTGATCTCGTTTGATGAGTAAAATAACAAACTTGTCATGCTGAACGTAGTGAAGCATCTATTCACCATTATGCATATTCGTCATTAGATTCTTTGCTCTCGCTCAGAATGACAAAAAGAAAATTAGTGCCTGAATTACCCGCCGGCATGAAAAGATGAACCCAGGCAGACAGGTAATCAGGGCTTAGTTGTTTACAAGCCGTGCGTGTGTTTTCCGGTGCATCACGGCTTTTATCTTTTTGCTTTTCGATTTCTTTCGTTTGCCCAACCATACGATGAAACCTGTTACCGGCAAACTGGCGCAGATCAAACTGGTAATAAAAGCAATGATCTTGCCAGTCAACCCAAGGATTTGCCCCACGTGGATATCATAGTTCATGGCATTCATTTTCAGGCCCGGGCTCTTTTGTGTATGGGGCAACCGTTTAAGCAACTTGCCCGTGTACTTATCAAAATTATACAGGTCGCTTTCGTAAAAATGCAGGCTTTTGGCATAAGCGGTGATACCGATGCTTTCGGCTTTAGCCGACGGGTCATAGATCAAAAACATTTGTGCATTGGCTGATTGCTGCTGCGCCTGCCGGAAAGCCATATCGATGGGTTTACCTGCTACCGATGCTTTAATCAGGGTATCCGATTTGGGCTCTATTTTCTCCTGTGGATATTTTTTTCCCAGGTTGGCGGTGGCGTAAATGCCATCATTCATCCATTCAAAAGCGATGGACAAACCCGTAATGGCTAATATTACTGCAATGCTGGTGGCATAAAAACCCAACACGTTATGCAGGTCATAATTCACCCGTCGCCAGCGGCCGTTCCACTTGATGTTGAAGCTGCGCTTGCGGTCGGTCTTGCGTTTGGGCCACCAGAGTACAATCCCTGTGATCATCAACACAAGGAAAATAATAACAGATACACCAACGATCACCTGTCCGATCTTCGGAGGCAGCAGCAAATACAGGTGGATGTATTCAACAATAATAAAGAAATTGCTTTGCGGGTTTTCTGTGTGCAGGATGTTCCCTTTATAGGGGTCAAAGTAAACATAGTTAAACCCGGCTTTGCCCAGGTTGGTCAATGCTATTGCTGGCCTGTCCTTGCCGTAATAATAAATGTAATTTACCGTGGCATCGGGATACTTTTGCAGCGTGGCAGCCTTTAAAACCGATGGTTCTAAATAAGGTGTCTGCTGCACCTCAACCTTGCGGTAACTGTGAATGGCATCCTGTATCTCATCCTGGAAACAGAATATACAGCCGGTAATGCTCACTATAAAAACCACCAGCCCGGATATAAATCCGAGCCAGCGGTGAATAAATAATATGACTTTTTTTGTAGTGCTCATTAAAATTTAAATGTTGCGCTTGCTACAACTTGTCTTAACATTTGCGGGTTAACTGTGGTATAGCCTATCCAGTATTTCTGGTTCCCCAGGTTGTTGACACCTAAATTAAAACGGTACCTGGAGCGTTCGTAAAATGCCGAAGCATTTAAAATGGTATAAGCTGGCAATATAAATTCGCCTTCGCTTATGCTGTTAATGATCTTGTTATCGCTCACATAGTTGCCGCCAAATCCAAATCCCAAACCCTTAAGCGGCATTTGCTGCAGCCGGTAGCTTACATAAAAATTAGCCGAGTATGGCGCTGAAGCAGTGGCCGGTCTTCTTCCTTCTACATCAGCATCAGCTTTGGTATATTTGGAATCATTGTAAGAGAAGCCGCCTATAATATTTAGGCCCGGTACCGGGTTGGCAATCACTTCAGCTTCAAAACCTTTGCTTAATTGGGTGCCGTCCTGCAGTTGGGCGTATTGCGCGGCATGTGCAGGGTCGGAGCGTAAAACGTTGGTTAACTTAATATCGTAGTAGCTTACGGTACTGCTTAATTTACCTTCAAACAAATCGAGTTTAACACCGCCTTCAATCTGGTTTGCTTGTTGTAATTCGGGTATTTTGGTGATGATGGAATTGCTGGCATTATCAAACGCGGTATATGGACTTGGGTTGATAAAACCATTCTGGTAGTTAACAAATAAGGATACCTGGTCCTTTACCGGCTGGAAGATCACCCCAAACTTTGGCGACCAGGCTGTTTGCTTGTAAGCCGGTGCGGTTGGGTTTCCATTAATATCAAAGCTCCCTTTGTTTTCATAACGGTCAACCCTTAAAGCGGCCATCACCATTAACTGGTCGGTAAGGTTCAGCACATCAGCGGCATAGGCGCTATAGGTGTTTGATTTGAATATGATGGGATAGGTAAAATCAATCGTTCCGCTATTATAAATAGCGCTCATATTGGCATAATTGTAGTTGTTATAAGCGTCATGGCCTAATGTTGTGGCCACTTTATCAAATCCGCTTCCAAAAAAGAACTGGTTTGAGTTATCGTGCATCCAATCGAGCCCGCCTACAAAACGGTTCCTTAAACCACCTATCTTAAAATCGCCATTAAAATTCTGCTGAACCTCGGTAATGCGGTCCCTGCTGTTTTTGGTCGACTGGTCATTGCGGGAGATGGTATCTTTTGCCAGCAGGTAATAATAAGTTCCAAAACCGTTAGAATAACTGCCTGATGATGTAAAGTTGGTTCGTGATGTCCAATGGTCGGATATCTTATAGTTTACCTGTGCAAAGTAATTGGTGCTTTGCGAGTTTTGGGTCAGGTCGGAGTTGAAATAGGTTTGTTTGTAATCCAAAGCCAAACCATCGGCAAGGTTGGTACCAAGGCTTGAAACATTTGAACCAGGGAAAAAGAAAATGGGTTTACCCGAGCCCTTGCCGTAGGATAGCTCCGCATTAACCAGTATGGATAACCGATCGTTTACCTGGTACGACAGGCTTGGCGCTACAATACCATTGCGGCTAAAGCCCTGGTACTGAAAACTTCCCTGATAGGTGAATGCGGTATTTAACCTGAACAATAACTTTTTGGCTGAGTCAAGCGGCGTATTCACATCTGCGCTTAAACGGCTCAGGCCGTAGCTACCTGCGGAATAGGATACTTCGCCCCCAAAATGATCGTAAGGTTTTTTGGTGACCCGATTGATCAGTCCGCCAAAGGAGGTTAGCGTGCTGCCGAATAGCGTGGCTGATGGCCCTTTGATCACTTCAATCTTTTCAATATTAGCAGCATCGTTGGTGTTGGTGACAACGCCTGCCACACCATCACGGAAAGTGCTCTGTAAAATAAACCCTCTTGAATTATAATAAGCCCCGCCATCGCCGCCACGGCCTGTAGCCTGCCACATGGTTTGTATGCCCGGCGCATTTTTAATAGCATCATCCGCACTGAATAGCTGCTGCTCGGTTAACAGGTCTTTATTGATGGTGGTATACACCTGTGGGTTTTCGAGATTAGTAAGCGGCATTTTGGCCACGATCTCGCTGTTTTTACGGGCAAATTTGTTGGTTTTGGTGCCCAATATATTTACTGTACTTAACGAGTTTTCGTTGTTTTGAATGGTAATGTCGGCTATATTGGCAACCTGCCCCGCCTTAACGGTAATGGCTGTCTCAAAGGTTTTATAGCCCACATAGGATATCACAAGAATATAATTCCCTGCAGGGGCCCTGAAATGAAATTCTCCATCCTCATCGGTAACGGTGCCATATTTGGTTCCTTTCAGGTTAACAGATACATTTTCTGCCGGTTTATGGTCCTGCGTTGATACTTTTCCTTTAACAGTGCCCCGGGGTGCCTCTGTATCTGTGGTTGAAGATTTCGCTTTCGCAGTTAGGGAAATAAAAAACAGCGCGCTTAGAAGTATCGCGGCAAAGGTTTTTAAAGGTAGGATTTGCTTCATTTTTATTTAGACTAATTATAAATAATGAGGCAAAAATATATTTTGAATCTCAACTTTCCAAATTGTTTAGAATAATTCTAAATAAAATAACGGGTAATCATGATAATCTTAAACGGCGAAGCCCTCTTGAACACCTATAAAAACAGATAACAAGTGAAAAATCTGTGCAATCCTGGTTCAGACAAAAAGCGTTAGGGATAAAAGCGGATACCGGCCTGTGAATAAGGCCTGTGCAGTATGAGCGGTTAGCCCGATCCGCTTCTTCAGCGGGAACGCCCAAAATAGTCTGAACCTGAATTTTTCACCAGTTGTTAGTTTTTTCAATGGTGTTCAAGAGGGCTACACGGTTTTAAATTAACAGAATTCAGGCAATTCATTAATTCGGTAAATTCCGGTTCAGACAAACTCCTGCAAATTTGATTGGCATGCGTAGAGGTTGCTTCGTTCCTCGCAATGACGTGGTTTGATGAAATCGAAAATCCGACTTCCGAAATCCTATATCTCCATCACTTCCTTCTTCTTCTTACTCCTCATCCGTTTGGGGACGAATTCGAGTATCTCGTTTTTCAGTGCCTCGATCATGCGGCGTTTCAGGAAGTTTTTTTGGATAACGATACTTACTTCGCGGGCCGGTTCTGGGGACTTAAAGTAGCGTACACGGTCTAATTGTTTATCGGTTAGCTCGGCAAGTGCCAACTCAGGTAAAATGGTGGCGCCGTTATTTTGCTCCACCATGCGTTTCAGGGTCTCTACGCTGCCGGTATTGTACTCAAAATGAAGGAAACCCTTGGTGCTCCTGCGGCGCTGGCAAATGTTGAGCACCTGCTCGCGCATGCAATGCCCCTCATTCAATACCCAAATTTCTTCCATGTCGATATCATCAGGGCTAATACTTTTCTTTTTGGATAGCTTGCTGTTTTTAGATGTGTACGCAACGAAATTCTCATAAAAAACAGGGATCTCGGTTAGTGAACTTTCCCGCAGCGGGGTCGACATAATACCGCAATCGAGTGTGCCCAGCTTTAATTGCTGAACGATCTGCTCGGTAGTTTGCTCCCACACGATCAGCTTTACCAGCGGATACTTCTGAATAAAGCCGGTGATAATTTTGGGTAGAATATACGGAGACACAGTTGGGATGATGCCCACTTTCAATTCGCCGGATAGTTCCTTCTGCCTGTCGCTGATGATCTCTTTGATCTTTTCGCTTTCAGCTAACATGATCCTGGCCTGGTCGATGATCTCGATGCCTATTTCGGTAGGCGTTACCGGCTGCTTGCTGCGGTCGAATATCTTCACACCAAGCGTATCTTCCAGCTTTTGTACCTGCATACTTAAGGTGGGCTGGGTTACAAAACATTTATCGGCGGCCAATACAAAACTCCGGTAAGTATCAACGGCAACAATATATTCAAGCTGAGTTATGGTCATATGTGTATGATTTTAGAGCCAAGAATCAAGAGCCAGGAGTCAAGATATGTTTTAAAAGATTTGTTTATGTAGTCGTCCTTAGCAAATATATCCCTTTTGCACATAGTTTTTGATCCCGATTTTCAAGTTATAGATTAAATCTATACAAAAATAGAATAATTATTGTTTTTCACTATTAGATAATTATGTACATTATGCATAGCCATAAGCTATAGTAAAAAAGCCCGTCTTCAGTTTATGAAGATGGGCTTTGACTTATATGCTTGACTACGGACTATCGACCATGGTCTATGGACTCCTTTACTCCACCGTCACCGATTTTGCCAGGTTTCTTGGCTGATCAACATTACAGCCGCGCATTACCGCGATGTGGTAAGCCAATAACTGCAATGGTATGGTTGCCAGCAATGGTACAAAGGCCTCGGCGGTTTGCGGTATCTCGATCACATAATCGGCCATAGCCTTTACATCTTTATCTCCTTCCGTCACGATGGCTATAACATGTCCGCCGCGCGCCTTAACCTCCTGGATATTGCTGATCACTTTTTCGTAGGACGAATTTTGGGTAGCTATAAATACAACCGGCATATCATCATCTATCAGGGCAATAGGGCCGTGCTTCATTTCGGCTGCCGGGTAACCTTCGGCATGGATATAAGATATTTCTTTCAGCTTTAAAGCTCCTTCCAATGCTACCGGGAACGAACTTCCACGGCCTAAAAAGAGGCAGTTGGTTGAATCTTTAAATTTCTCTGCTATTTTCTTAACATGATCGTTCGAAAGCAGAGCTTTTTCTACCAGTTCAGGTATTTCGTTCAGCTCGATCAGGTATTCTATCAGTTTACTTTGGGTGATGGTACCGCGTTGCTGCGCGATATAAAACGCGATCAATGTCAGTACGCTTACCTGTGCGGTAAAAGCCTTGGTTGATGCAACACCTATTTCGGGGCCGGCATGGGTGTAAACACCGGCGTGGGTAGCGCGGGGAATAGAGGCGCCTACCACATTACAGACACCAAAAATGGTTGCGCCCTTTTCCTTAGCCAGTTCAATGGCCGCCATGGTATCGGCAGTTTCCCCGGATTGCGAAATGGCTATCACCAGGTCTTTCTCTGAGATTATCGGGTTACGATACCTGAATTCGGAAGCGTATTCCACTTCAACAGGTACACGGGCATATTCTTCTATTAAATATTCACCAACCAAACCTGCATGCCACGAAGTGCCGCAGGCAACAATAATAATACGGTCGACATTTTTTAACTTTTCTGTATATTCCTTTATACCACCCAATTGCACCTTGCCCTGCTGCGGATAGATCCTACCGCGCATACAATCGCGGATGGAGCGTGGCTGCTCATAGATCTCTTTCAGCATGAAGTGATCGTAGCCGCCCTTTTCAAGCATTTCCAGCTTTAGGTCGAGTTCCTGTATGTAAGGAGTCTTTACGGTATTGTCGATATTTTTGATCAGCAGGTCATCCCGGCGGATATACGCAATTTCGTTATCATTTAAATAGATCACGTTTTTCGTGTATTCCACAATAGGCGTAGCATCCGAGGCAATAAAGTATTCGCCTTTGCCAACACCGATCACCATAGGGCTTCCCTTGCGTGCCGCGATCAGCTGGTCGGGCTCATCAGCGCTCATGATCACGATGGCATAGGCGCCGATCACCTTATTGAGCGCAACCCTAACTGCTTCGCGCAGATCAAGCCCGGTTTCTTTTTGTATATCTTCCACCAGGTGTATCAGAACCTCGGTATCGGTATCACTCAAAAAAACATGGCCTTTAGCCAATAAAGTTTCCCTGATAACCGAGTAGTTTTCGATGATGCCATTGTGAATGATGGTAAGCTTACGATTGCCCGATGAATGAGGGTGTGAATTCCGGTCACTTGGAACACCATGAGTGGCCCAACGGGTGTGGCCCATACCTATAGTTGCTTTTAAGTTAACGTCCTTGACAAAGTTTTCGAGGTCACTAACCTTCCCCGCTTTTTTATAAACTTTTAATTCTTTATCAATTAGCGCTACACCTGCACTATCATATCCACGATACTCTAAACGATGTAACCCCTTGATAACTATGGGATAAGCATCCCTATAACCAATATAACCAACAATGCCGCACATAAATAGAAGTTTTTAAATTTAAAAAGTTCAAAAATACTCACCTGTACGACAATATCAATACCAAATAGTTTTTAATATTAATTGAGTTAAATAAAAAAGGCCTCCGATTATCGGAGGCCTTTTTTATTTACTATTTATCTTGGTATAAATAATGTTGAGCTTAATGCGGTAAGGCGAGTTTTTATCAGTACCGACTGCAATGGTACGCGCGGCGGTTTGGGTGGTTGGATTTATATCAACCGATACCTTATTTGTAGTGTCGATAGAGGCCAGGTAAGTGCCATAATCCGTCGCTTTGCCATCAATCAGGTCCTGCACATAGGCAGTTACAATAAAATGGTATTTTTTGTCGGTAGTGTTATAGAATCCGCCAAATGTGGCTCCGCCGCCCGAACGGTGGTCAGCGGTACTTGCATCCGGTAATTCTGTCACCTGGTGCGAAATATTATACTGGTACAGGGTTATTTTTGGTTGCGCCCCAAATGGGATGGTACTGCCTGGTACTGGGGTAACCACTAATTCGGCCCTGTTTACCACTATATTGCTGCCTACTGCAGCAATAATGTTTTTTAGATAAGGGAAACTGATCTTAGCCTTTAAACCTGCCAGGCCCTGCAAATAAATAATATCCCTTGATTTGTTAGTATTATTCAGCTCGGTAGTAACCGCAGCCGAAGGGGTATGTATTATTTCCGCAGCATGCGTTCCAACTAATAACGCCATTGAATTGGTATCAATAGTTGTACCTGTTATGGTATGGTAATAAACATTTAATGAATCAGCCAAGCCAAGCATAAAGGTACCGCCGGCACCGGTTGTTCCGTTTTTATCAATGGTGATGTACAGGCCTTTGACATTGTTTTGGAAAACCGTGTTGGAAGATAACTGTGCGCTGCTTGCATTAAACAGGATATTATTAATAAAATCCTTACTGATTGGTATCCTTAGCTGTGGCGCTATCCTTTGTACAGTATCAGGCGCACCCACTACCGCCCTTGCAATTGTCAGGCTATCATGTGTATGGGCAAAAAATGTGCGTGTGCCCAACAGGTTTGCTGAGTTATAGGCCCATTTTTTGCTATTGTAATAAGTTTTACTGAATGGCCGCTCGGTTAGCTGGTACACATTTACCTTATATTTAGAGGTAAGCGAGTCGCCATAAAAACCATCGGCATATTTTAGTGCCAATACAGCCGAATCAATGACTATAGTACCACTTGGCAAGCTATAGGAACTACCGGGCAAATTGAGCAGTGCGGCAACGTTGGATTCAGTTGGCCCCAATACAGGGTCTTTAAAATAGCCCATAGGGGTTTTGGCTAAACCAGAAGTTATTATGGAGTCCTTAGGGAGGCCATTGGCTGCCTGGTAAGCAGTATTGGCAAGATCAGAGACAGTATTGACAACAATTGTTGACGTATCTATCAATGCGCCATTAAGTTGTGTTTTTGAATCCAAACTCAGCCCTACGGTGTCCTGGTTCTTACAGCTATTCAAAATAAAAAGACTTATTAACAGGGTCAATAAGTCTAATCGGAAAAATTTCATATTTGATCTCAAAGCTTATGCAACATGTACCAATTCTTCGTTGGTAATTTCTTCGTAAAAATTGTAATAATTTTCGAAATCTGCAGTGGAATTAAACTCTAAAACCGATTTATGGCTGTTTTTAACATTATTTAACACTTCCTCGTCTATATTTTCGCTGCCCAAAACTATTCCATCGGAATATTGGATGGCACCGGCATACAAAGCTGAATTGGTACCTGGTTTATAAACTTCGGTATGTTTTTCAGTCATATCGGTCATTACTGCCTTGCTGGCAAAATCAGGACCGAACTCTCCGTCAAAATCATTTTCGTAAACAGAATAGATCACCTTTGAGTTTTTAAAGGTCGGATCATCCTTATAAGTTGTTTTTAAATAAGCAGGAACCAATGCACTCATCCAGCCGTGGCAGTGAATGATGTCAGGCGCCCAGCCCAATTTTTTTACAGTTTCTAATGCACCCTTGCAAAAGAAAATTGTCCGTTCGTCATTGTCAGCATAAAACTTGCCATCCTTGTCGCCAAACACATGCTTACGCTGGAAATATTCTTCATTATCTAAAAAATACACTTGCATACGCGCCGCCGGGATCGATGCTACCTTAATGATCAAAGGATTATCATTATCGTTAATGATAATATTCATCCCCGATAAACGGATCACCTCATGAAGCCTGTTTCGGCGCTCATTGATATTTCCGAAACGTGGCATCAGGATACGGATCTCGTAGCCTTTTTCCTGCATTGCCTGTGGCAATTGGCGCGTTATTTCAGAAATTTTTGTGAGTTCGAGAAAAGGGGACATTTCATGAGTTATGAACAGAAGCTTAGATTTACCCATCACTAATCAGGATTAAATTTATGTAAAGAAGTCAATAAAATTGAGTTTGCAAATATAAGCATTATCTTATGAAATATCAATGTATTATACAAGTTAGTTTTGGTTATTTTTAATCAATTGTACAACTTTGCCGCATTTTATAAATTTCCATGCTATTGAAACCATCACGATTGGCTGAATGTCAGTTAAAAACAGAAATGAATAAAAACGCCCATCTAAAATCTAGCGGATCGCTATTAAACAACAATCTATTTTGATGAAAATTTTTACAAAAAGGAAGGATTTGAGTGAATACCTGGCACATTTACGCGCCGAGGGCAAAACAATTGGCTTTGTGCCAACCCTGGGCGCACTGCACCAGGGGCACTTGTCATTATTGGCCCAGGCGCAGCAAGCCAACGATATAACGGCATGCAGCATTTTTGTTAATCCCACCCAATTTAATGACCCAAAGGACCTGGAGAAATATCCCCGCCCCATAGCATCGGACATTGAAAAACTGGAGCAGGCAGGCTGCGATATCCTGTTCAACCCGGAGGTGGGGGAAATGTATGACGGCAATGAGCAATGGCATTTGGAAATTGGCGAACTGGAGCATTTACTGGAAGGGGAGTTCAGGCCGGGGCATTACCAGGGCGTTACACAGGTGGTGTACAAGCTGTTTGCTATAGTGCAACCCGATATAGCGTTTTTTGGCCAGAAGGATTACCAGCAGTTTTTGATCATTCAAAGAATGGAGGAACTGTTGCACCTGCCGGTTAAGCTGGTGATGTGCCCCATATTGCGCGAAGCGGATGGCCTGGCCATGAGTTCGAGGAATATCCATTTATCAGCTGACGAAAGACAACACGCCCTGGTATTATATAAAACCCTCAACTGGCTGAAAGAAAATTTTGATCGTAGGAAAATCCAATCGCTGACGCGTGAGTGCGAAATGCTTATACGCACCGAACATGGGGCAGAACTTGAATATTTTAAAATAGTTGATGGTGATAATCTGCATCCGGCAAATCAAAGCACTCACAATATTGTTGCTTTGGTAGCCGCCAGGGTAGGGAAAACAAGATTGATAGATAATATGATTTTAGAGATTAGTTAACCGGTGATTAGAGATTTAGGCCTAATATGGTTTGCTATATCGTCACCAAAATGCAACTAATCTCTAATCACTAACCTCTGGTTAACTAATTTCCAATCTCTAATTAACTAAATCACTAACTTTGCCCGCATGATTATTGAGGTATTAAAATCCAAGCTGCATCGCGCGAGGGTAACACAGGCCGAATTGAATTACGTTGGCAGCATTACCATAGATGAGGATTTGATGGACGCGGCTAATATTATAGCCAATGAGAAGGTACAGATCGTTAATAATAATAACGGTGCAAGGTTTGAGACCTATGTGATAAGAGGCGAACGCGGCAGCGGCACTATCTGCCTTAACGGAGCCACAGCGAGGCTTGCCCAGGTGGGCGATGTGGTGATCATCATGTCATACGCTTATATGGAGATGGATGAGGCCCGCCAATACAAGCCGATACTCGTGTTCCCGGATGTGGACAATAAGCTGGTGAAATAAGAATTATTAGTTAGAAGCTTTATCAGCAGGGTAAGCGGCAAGTCCTAATGTAACATGCAGGCTGGCATCGCTGCTTATTTTTTTCCGCAATTTATAAGCCATGCGCACCCTGATGTTCGGCTCGCGCACCAATACATCCAGCAACTGGGTGTTATCAATATCCAGCACTACTTCATTGCCTACGTTAGCGCCTATATCATTGCGCGAAGCTACCAGTATCTCATTCGTGCCATCTTCTTTTGAAAGATAGATCTTTACGGTAGCTATATTACCGATATTATAATCAGAAGGCTCATCTGTTCTTAATTTAGCCGAAATAACCCGCACCTGGCTTATTCTGTCGCCGTTGTTACCTTTTTTACTAAAATTTTGGTCGAAACTATTAGCCATGCTTATGGCCGAGTATTCGGCTCCTTCTTTTGAGGAGGATGGTATGCCCAGGGTAGTGGTGTAGGGGAAGGAAGATTTGATAATGGATTGGAACATCCCGCAACTGCTGATACCAATGCACAGAACAACCAATGGGAATAAATATCTTTTCATCATGTCAGTTAATGGATCGGTTTTCTTGTATGGTAAATATAAAAATTCTGATTTTATATCAAAACAATACTACACCTTATATTCATTAAATCGTTATTAATAAAAATTGAAAAATCGTAAGTCAAAATAATTCTATTTTTCTATCTTTGCATCCCGACGCTGAAGTCGGGATTTTTCGCTTTCAGCGCATAGATAAAAGTTCATAGTTGATAGATAATAGTTCATAGCAGGTTTGCATTTAAACCTCAGAAAATGAACCATAAACAATGAACCATACGCCCAAGAAACTATGCCCAAAGACACCTCCATCAAATCCGTTCTCATTATTGGTTCAGGCCCCATTATTATTGGCCAGGCTTGTGAATTTGATTACGCCGGATCGCAAGCCGCGCTTTCATTAAAAGAAGAAGGCATTTCTGTATCCATCATCAACAGTAACCCTGCCACCATCATGACAGATAAGGTTATTGGTGATCATGTTTACCTGTTGCCGCTTACCGTTGAAAGTATTGAAATGATACTTAAGGAACAAAATATAGATGCCGTATTGCCTACCATGGGCGGCCAAACCGCGCTGAACCTTTGTATTGAGGCTGACGAAGCCGGGTTATGGGAGAAATACAACGTTAAAATTGTGGGGGTGGATATAGCCGCCATTGAAAAGACAGAGAACCGTGAGGCTTTCCGTCAGCTAATGGTAGATATTGGTGTAGGCGTGGCCAACTCAAAAATCGCCAACTCTTTCCTGGAAGGAAAAGAGGCTGCACAAGAAATCGGCTTTCCGCTGGTTATCCGCCCAAGCTATACCTTAGGAGGTAAAGGCGCAGGGTTTGTACACAAAAAAGAAGACTTTGATCAGTCATTAAGCCGCGGCCTGCAGGCATCACCAACCCACGAGGTATTGGTGGAACAAGCCGTTATAGGTTGGAAAGAATATGAGCTGGAGTTGTTGCGCGATAACCGCGATAACGTGATCATCATTTGCGCAATAGAAAACTTCGACCCGATGGGTATCCATACCGGCGACTCGATCACCGTGGCCCCGCCAATGACACTGAGCGACCGCTGCTACCAGGAAATGCGTAACCAGGCCATTAAAATGATGCGCGCCATAGGCAACTTTGCCGGAGGGTGTAATGTGCAGTTCTCGGTAAACCCGGCCGATGAAGCGATCATCGCTATAGAAATTAACCCGCGTGTTTCCCGCTCATCAGCGTTAGCATCTAAGGCAACAGGTTACCCTATCGCCAAGATCGCAGCTAAGCTGGCCATAGGATATAATCTTGACGAAATAGAAAACCAGATCACCAAAACCACCTCGGCTTATTTTGAGCCTACGCTGGATTACGTGATCGTAAAAATACCGCGCTGGAACTTTGATAAGTTTAAAGGCGCCGACAGACGCTTAGGCTTGCAAATGAAATCGGTAGGTGAAGTGATGGCTATTGGCCGCAGTTTTATTGAGGCATTGCAAAAGGCTTGTCAGAGTTTGGAAATTGGCCGGGCAGGTTTAGGCGCCGATGGCCGCCAGAGCCGCAACCTGGAAGAGATTATGCATAGCCTGGAAAATCCAAGCTGGGACAGGCTGTTCCATATCTACGATGCTTTGAGTTTGGGTGTGCCGATCGAGTCGGTGAGAAAAGCTACCAAGATCGACCGCTGGTTCCTGAACCAGGTACAGGAAATAGTGAACCTGGAGGTTGAACTGCGCAGGTACTCCTTAAATAATGTACCGGCCGAGTTTTTCTTTACACTGAAACAAAAAGGATTTTCGGATGCGCAGATTGCCTATGTGCTCACCAATGTAACCGAAGAAGATGTTTACCAGCGCCGCAAGGCCCTGGGCATAAAAAGGGTATACAAAATGGTGGATACTTGTGCCGCCGAATTCCCGGCTAAAACCCCATACTACTATTCTACGTATGAAGGTGAGAATGAATCACAAGTGTCAGACAAAAAGAAAATAATTGTATTAGGCTCGGGCCCCAACCGTATAGGGCAGGGCATTGAGTTTGACTATAGCTGCGTGCATGGTTTGCTGGCAGCCAAGGAGTCGGGCTACGAGGCAATTATGATCAATTGCAACCCCGAAACGGTATCTACCGATTTTAACATGGCCGATAAATTATATTTCGAGCCTGTATTTTGGGAACATGTGCGCGAGATCATCGAACTGGAAAAACCAGAAGGTGTTATTGTTCAGTTAGGTGGCCAGACTGCTTTGAAAATGGCTGAGAAGCTGCACGAACATGGCATCAAGATCATCGGTACATCCTTTGACAATATGGATATTGCTGAAGACCGTGGCCGTTTCTCAGACTTGCTGAAAGATCTTGATATTCCTTATCCTAATTATGGCGTAGCCGAGAACGCGGAAGAAGCTATTGAAGTAGCGCATAAAGTAGGTTACCCGGTACTGGTGCGCCCAAGCTATGTGCTGGGTGGGCAAGGTATGAGCATTGTGATCAATGACGAGGACCTGGAAAAAGCGGTAGTAAGTCTGTTGAAAAATTTGCCAGGCAACCGTGTACTGATAGATCATTTCCTGGATCGTGCCGAAGAAGCCGAATCAGATTCTATCAGCGATGGAGAAGACGTGCATATTATAGGATTGATGGAGCATATTGAGCCTGCGGGAATTCACTCCGGCGACTCAAGCGCGGTATTACCGCCTTTCAACCTTTCGGCCAAAGTGATCAAACAGATGGAGGATCATACGATCAAAATAGCCAACGCATTGAACGTGCGTGGCTTGTTGAATATCCAGTTCGCTATAAAAGACGAAAAGGTATATGTGATAGAAGCAAACCCACGCGCATCGCGTACGGTACCTTTTATCGCGAAAGCATATGATGTGCCTTATATCAACATTGCGGCCAAGATCATGCTGGGCGCTAATAAACTAAAAGATTTTACCATTGTGCGCAAGCTGAAAGGCTTCGCTATAAAAGAGCCGGTATTCTCTTTCGATAAATTCCCGGAAGTGAATAAGGAGCTCGGCCCTGAAATGAAATCAACCGGCGAAGCCATTCGCTTTATCCCTAACCTGGAAGACCCATACTTCAGACATTTGTATAAAGAAAAATCAATGTACCTCAGCAAGTAAAATTAATGGACCTTAAATTGCTGATATTTCAAATAAGAATAGTGTAGTAATGAATAAAGAAATTTATAATTTAAACCATGTTGACCCCTGCGACATTGGTGATGTTTTAGTGAAGATAGAAAGATCGTTTAACATCAGGTTTGATAATGAAATGTTGAAAGATGTGAACACGTTTGGTACCCTTTGTGATGTAATAGCTAAACAACTGGACCACTGCCACTCGGAAACCTGCACCACGCAACATGCTTTCTACCAGCTGCGTAACGCAATAACTGCTGCCACCGGTATCGATAAATGTTCCATAACCCCTCACACTAAACTGTGCCAGATATTCCCGAGAGACAAGCGCCTGGAACTGATAGGTTCTATTGAAAATGAGCTGGGTTTCGAGATGAACCTGTTGCAGCCAAAGCAATGGATCATCGCCATATTTACATTGATGCTGATGGCATCGGGTGTAGTATGCTGTTATTATAGCTGGCAGGTAGGTGTGGCCGGTATTTTGGCATCCCTTATCAGCCTGAAAATGGCGGGAAAAATGGGGAAAGAAATGCACGTAAAAACCATCGGCGACCTCGCTAATAAAATTTCAAAAGAATTGGCAAGGCGGAATATGTCTACAGTAAATAAATCTGACATAGAAGAAAAGGTAAGAGAGTTTTTTATCACCGACCTGCACCTGGAGCCGGTATTGGTAAGAAGAGAATCGCCATTTAATTAAAGAGGAATAGTTCAGTCTTAAAATCCGAAATCGAAAATCCGATATTCGAAATCCTTCAATGATCCACCATTAGCCCCTTTACCTCGAAGGTAAGCCGGCGTTTGGGATCGGTTTTTATATTTTGTTGCTTCTTGCCTGTAACAGTATCCCCGGCAAAATGCTGTTGGTCATCCGCTATAAACTGTTTTTGTCCCACACCTTCCACTATGATTGTTTTTCCTTTCAGATCAGCCGGGATAGAAACATTATAAACCCTGAAATGCGCGCTGATCACTTTTCCGTTACCGGCATCCAACTCAAACCATCCGCCCTGTTGCCTGGTTACCCGGATCACCTTGCCGCGAATGGTAGTGCTTATCCGGGTTTTCTTGTCCATAAATGCTTCCAGCTTATCCGCACTCATGATGACTGTGGTGTCGGGTTTGATACCATAAACCATTCCATGCGGTAGTGCGGTATGTTTTTGTGAAAATATTTGCAATGAAAATAGCATGGACAGTAATAAACAGCAAGCTTTCATCGTATAGTTGTTTATGCGGTTGGACGGATAACAATCATTTCATTTCAAAGGTTTTGAGCCGGAAGGGTTAATGATACGACAGCCTATAATTTATTAGAACATGGAACTTCGGTGGCTTTAGCTTATTTTTGTTAATTATTGTTAAAGCCGTTTATAGTTAAACAATTTTAAAGTACTATTGAACACAAATTACTTACATGAAAAAACCCTTACTTGTTGCCCTTTTAATTTTATCCATTTCCGCTTTATTGATACAAACTGGTTGTAAAAAAACCGCGCCTGCTGTTGCTTCACCCCCTACGGTTACTACTACAGCTGTAATATCGACCGTAACCTCAACTTCAGCACAAAGCGGCGGTACGGTTACAGTGATAGGTACCACCTTTATCGCGTCAAACGGCGTTTGTTATAGCAACACTAATCAGTTGCCCACTATAGCCGATAGCAAAACCACTGATCCTGTTATCAGCAGCAGTTATACCTTCGAAAGCATTTTAACCGGGTTAACCCCCAATACCAAATACTATGTACGGGCTTATGCCAGTAATTCCAACGGTACAGGCTATGGCGATGTGGTTAGTTTTACAACAAGCGCCACTTTATCATCAGTTACCGGTACGGTAACGACATTTGCAGGGAGTGCAGCCAGCGGTAGCGCTGATGGAACCGGCACCGCCGCCCAATTCAATAACCCGAATGGCATTGCTACAGATGCTGCCGGTAATATTTACGTAGCCGATACCTTTAACAGCCTGATCCGGAAGATAACACCAGCAGGGCTTGTTACTACCCTGGCAGGTAACGGGACAGCCGGGTATGCCGATGGAACGGGTACTGCAGCGCAGTTTTATGGCCCGCAGGGCCTTGCTGTTGACGCTTCGGGCAATATTTATGTGGCCGATTTTGGAAATAACGTGATCCGTAAAATTACCCCGGCCGGTGTAGTTAGCACTTTGGCAGGTAATACAACAGCCGGGTATGTAGATGGCACAGGTACAGCTGCTGAATTTAGCAGCCCGGCAGCAGTTGCTGTTGACGCAGCTGGTAACGTATACGTAGCCGACCATAATAATAATATGATACGCAAGATTACATCAGCTGGTGTAGTTACCCGGATTGCCGGCACTACAACAGCAGGTTATGCCAATGCTACATTTGATGCTACCACCGGCGCTTATGGATTATTTAAAGATCCAAATGGTATTGCAGTAGACGCTTCAGGAAATGTGTATGTGGCCGACCTGGGAAATCATGCTATCAGAAAAATAACTTCTGCCGGTGTGATTACTACAGTTGGGGGTAGCCCGGTTCAATCCGCAGTGATCGGTTTGCCCGCAGGTGTAACCGTTGACGCGACCGGGAACCTGTTCATAGCAGACGAGGCCGGGCGCATATTGGAATTAACCTCAGCAGGGGTATTATATACCCTGGCCGGTGCTACCAACGTTGCAGGCTTTGCTGATGGTGACGGTGCAGCTGCCAAATTCAACACACCAACAGGTATCGCGGTTAATGCAACAGGTAATATTTTTGTAGCTGATTTCAACAACAACAGTATACGTAAAGTAGTGGTAGTTAATACGAACCATTAAGATAAAACACAAAGTAAAAAGGGGTGTCACCCTGAGCCTGTCGAAGGGTTGTGTGCAGAGGCCTTTGCCCGCATGTTTCGAGAGCCTCAGCATGACACCCTTTTTAATTACTGTTTACCCAAACAGCAACCCAAATACTTCCTCGATATTACCAACAGTTTTAATTTCGATAGCGTAGCGCGAGAGGTCCATCCGCTTTTGGTCTCCGACCTTGGGAAGATTGTATTTGGAAATGAATATCTGCTCGAAACCCAGCTTTTGCGCTTCGGCAATGCGCTGTTCTACCCGGTTAACAGCACGTATCTCGCCTGATAAGCCGATCTCACCGGCAAAACAGGTTTTAAAAGGAATAGGTATATCTTCATGCGAGGAAATGATGGCTGCTGCCAATCCCAGGTCAATCGCAGGGTCTTCCACCCGGATGCCACCGGTGATGTTTAGAAAAACGTCCTTAGCGCCAAGCTTAAACCCACAGCGCTTTTCGAGCACGGCCAGCAGCATGCTCATACGGCGGGTATCAAAGCCCGTAGCGGTACGCTGTGGTGTTCCGTATGCAGATGTGCTTACCAGTGCCTGGGTCTCGATCAACATGGGCCGCAGGCCCTCCAGTGTGGCTGAAATGGTGATGCCGCTCAATGGTTCGTCGCGCTGCGAAAGTAAAATTTCTGATGGGTTAGACACTTCGCGTAGCCCCTCGCCCAGCATTTCATAAATACCCAGTTCGGAGGCCGAACCAAAACGGTTCTTCACCGCCCGCAGGATACGGTATACATGATGCCTGTCGCCCTCAAACTGCAAAACGGTATCAACCATATGCTCGAGTATTTTAGGGCCCGCTATCATGCCATCTTTGGTTATGTGACCGATAAGAAAAACCGGCGTACCCGATTCTTTGGCAAAGCGCAATAATTCAGCCGTACACTCCCGAACCTGCGACACACTGCCCGGCGTTGATTCAATATGCGATGAATAAAGCGTTTGTATCGAATCGATCACCACCAGGTCGGGCTGTAGTTGCTCTATTTGCTTAAATATATTTTGGGTGGATGTTTCTGTCAGGATAAAACAACCCTTTCCGATTTCGAATTTCGGATGTTCGATGTCGGATTTATTTTTTCCGACTTCACTCAACCTTTCCGCTCTCATCTTGATCTGCCGCTCACTTTCCTCACCTGATACATACAGCACTTTCAACTTCGGCATATTCAAAGCCAATTGTAGCATCAAAGTTGATTTACCTATACCCGGTTCGCCGCCGATGAGTACCAAGGAGCCCGCTACAATACCGCCGCCCAAAACCCGGTTAAATTCCTTATCCGGTGTGAGCATGCGGTGTTCCTCATCAAAAGTAATTTCTGAAACCTGCACCGGCTTGTTAGCGCGCTGAGTAGTAGTGGAACTTGGTTTCCAGTTAGGAACAGATACATTTACTTTCTCTATGATTTCTTCAACAAAGGTATTCCACTGCTGGCAGGAGGGGCATTTACCCAGCCATTTAGGTGATTCGAAACCGCAGCTCTGGCAGAAATAAGCGACTTTAGTTTTGGCCATTGGTTAATGTGCAGATTATAGATGTGCAAATGTGCAGATTAAATTGCAAATTCCGGTCATATTTACTAATAAAATTAGTAAATTAAATTCGCCATAAAACAAAAATGCAGATGCTCTATTAAAACATCTGCACATCTGTTCCCGATAGCTATCGGGATTGCACATTCGCAAATCTATAATTTGATCTCTTCGTCCTTACTGGAGAAGAAGTGGAATTCGGTGATCTGGTAGGCCGGGTTGCTTTTAACTTTGATCCACTGGCCATATTTGCCGAACCATTTCATCTGGCGGGTAATAAAACCCTGCTTGATATAAGCCTCGATGTATGGATGTACAGTAAGGGTAATGCTTTTTTCGTTTTGCTCAACCAGGATATAGTTGAAGTTGTTCTCGATATCATCCAGCAGCAAAATGGTTGGGCGTATGGTGCCTGTACCATTACAGGTAGGGCAAACCTCGCTGGTCACGATATTCATCTCCGGACGAACGCGCTGGCGGGTGATCTGTACCAGGCCAAATTTACTTGGCGGTAAAATGGTATGCTTGGCCCTGTCGTGCGACATTTCGGCACGCAGGTAATCAAAAAGATCCTTGCGGTTGTTCGGCTTGTGCATATCGATAAAGTCGATCACCACAATACCGCCCATATCGCGCAGCCTTAGCTGGCGGGCTATCTCCTTGGCAGCCTCCTTATTTACCTGGTAGGCGTTCTCTTCCTGGTTCTCTTTGCTGGCGGTACGGTTACCGCTGTTTACATCAATTACATGCAGGGCCTCGGTATGCTCAATTACCAGGTAGGCGCCGCCTGCCAGGTTCACTGTTTTGCCAAAAGCGCCTTTAATTTGCTTATCAATGCCGTAGTGCTCAAAAATGGGCTCCTTGTGTTTATGCAGGCGCACTATATTTTCGAGATCGGGTGATATCTGGTGCACATAAGTGCGTATTTCCTCGTAAATGGCATTATCATTTACATAGATATGCTGAAAATCAGGATTGAGTATATCGCGCAAAAGCGTAGAGGTGCGGTCGATCTCACCCAGGGCTTTTTTAGCAGGCTCGATGGAAGGCAAACGCGTAATGAAGGTCTCCCATTTCGAGATCAGGTCGAGCAGGTCGGATTGCATTTCGCTCACGCCTTTTCCTTCGGAAACGGTGCGGATGATCACCCCAAAATGTTTTGGTTTGATGCTCTCCACGATTTTACGTAAGCGGTTACGCTCCGTATTGCTCTTTATCTTTTTGGATATAGATATCGCTTCAGAAAAAGGCACAAGCACCACATACCGGCCCGCTATGGACAGGTCTGAACTGAGGCGGGGGCCTTTGGTTGAAATGGGCTCCTTCGCTATCTGTACCGGTATCAGCTGATTTTTTGTTAATACCTCCGAGATCTTCCCGGATTTATTAATATCAGCATCCAGCTTGAAATTATCTAATAGTTTCGACTGGTAACCACCACCGCGTACCTGTTTGGTCAGCTTTAACAAGCTTTGTACCTGCGGACCAAGGTCAAGATAATGCAAAAACGCATCCTTCTCGTAGCCAACATCCACAAAAGCAGCATTTAGACCGGGCATGATCTTTTTGATCCTGCCAAGGTAAATATCACCAACGGTATAGTTGTTGGTAACCTGTTCTTTATGTAGTTCTACAAGTTGTTTATCCTGTAATAGCGCAATGGTAGCCCCGTTCGGGGTCGAATCGATAATTAATTCTTTTATCAACTGCTACTCCATTTCTTAAAACGGTCTGAATCAACCGCTTACTTATATAAGAGGTAAAACAATAACAAACATTAAGTTAGTTGATTGGGTTGAATAAGTTGATTGAGTTAAATAGTAAAATAACTTATTCAACATAATCAACCACTTAACTTACTTTTTCTTATGCCTGTTTTTTCTTAAACGCTTTTTACGTTTATGGGTAGCCATTTTGTGTCTCTTACGTTTTTTACCGCTCGGCATAATAATAATCTTTAAATGTGAATTTTAATTTTTTAATTCCTTTATGTACTGATCTATCTTCTGTTTTATAACAGTATCATCGATCATATCCCTGCATTTTTGATAAGCATCAATGGCTTCTTTTTTCATTCCAAGCTGCTTATAGCTTTCTGCAAGGTAAAAATAAGGTTCAACTTCAGCCTTTTGGGCTATTACTGTTTTAAACCGGGCAACGGCTTTTTCAAACTGCCCAGATTTCATGGCGAACATACCCAGGTTTAAATTGGCGTTCCGGTTGTTCGGGTCTTTTTTTACTACATCAAGCAGTAACATAATACCCTGCATTGGCGAACCGCCATCAGGATCGGTAATACCCAAACTTGTTTGGTTAACATAAGCTATACCCAAACCCGTTTTTGCATCCAGGCTTTCCGGCTGCAGCTTTGTGGCATTTTTATATGCATCAATAGCATTCTCTACAAAAGCAGGTTGCGCAACCGTATCCTGCGTGGTTTTGTAGGCATCATTAAAACGATTGCCCGCATTTAACCAGTTCTCAAACGTATTCTCCTGCCGGGCCGCAGCCTGGTAGTAAAATGCCGATGGAGCGGGCTGGTTATCATCATCCCACTGTTTTGCCAGTTGTTTCTGCAATTTCAGCTTATCAGCATCACCGGAGGCATTTTTTAACTGCCCTTCCAGATCATTGATGGTAGCCGCAAGGGCCGCACCAATGGCTGTTTTTGCCGGTGCCGATACCATATCCACCGTTACATTAGTAATGGCAGCAGGGCGCGAAGCAGGCATCTCTGCCGATTTACCCCTGGTAGCTTCCTTTGGCTTAATTAAACCTTTAACAGGCAGCGTATACAAAATAATCGAAATAGCAAAAACTATCCCTATAACGATTATTTGTTTAAGCTTCATGAGTACGGATTATTTTGCAGTTTTGGCCGTTTTATTGCCTGATCTAACTTTTTCAACAAAAGTTTTGGCAGGTTTAAAACTTGGCACAAAATGCTCGGGAATAATTATAGCCGTATTTTTTGAAATATTACGCGCCGTTTTTTTCGCTCTTTTTTTAACTACAAAGCTTCCGAAGCCTCTTACATAAACGTTCTCGCCGCCAACCATTGAGGTTTTAACGACTTTGAAGAATGCCTCTACAGTTTCTTGAACGTCAACCTTCTCGATACCTGTTTTAGATGAGATCTCAGCTATAATTTCTGCCTTAGTCATATCAGATTTTCCTTTATTAAAATGTGTAAATACTTAACTGTTTTGGGGTTGCAAAAGTATTGGTTTATAACCAAAGATTGAAATAAATGATGGTTTTTTTTTATAAGGACCATAAATCACACATAAACGTTACAAAATACATACAATTAAGCGTGCATGATATTACATTTGAGCACATGAATTTTTCTGACGAATTAGTCAGGTGGTACCTTAAAAACAAACGGGAACTGCCCTGGCGCGATACCACCGATGCCTACGTGATATGGCTTTCTGAAATTATTTTGCAACAAACCCGTGTGGAGCAGGGGATGCCCTATTTTTATCGTTTTATTGAAAAATATCCTGATGTGAAGGCATTTGCCGCTGCTGATGAGGGCGATATATTGAATTTGTGGCAGGGCCTGGGGTACTATTCGCGCGGGCGCAACATGCTAAAGACCGCCCGCCAGGTGGTTGAATTGTATGCCGGAAAGTTTCCCGGGGATTATCAGCAGCTGATCGGTCTGAAAGGTATAGGTGAATATACGGCCGCTGCTATTTCCTCCTTTTCGGCCAATGAAGCAAGGGCTGTTGTAGACGGGAACGTTTACCGGGTGCTGGCGCGATACTTTGGTATTGAGGAACCCACTAACAGCACAAAGGGCAAAAAGATGTTCCAGGAAATAGCAAATGACCTGCTGAACCGGGATCATCCCGGCCTGCATAACCAGGCCATGATGGAATTTGGCGCCATGCTGTGTAAACCCAGAAATCCGGATTGCGCCATATGCCCCGTAAGAGCAGGGTGCTATGCATTTAATAATAACGCGATAGCGGCTTTACCTCAAAAATTGAAGACGGGTAAAATACGCGAACGGTTTTTCAACTATTTATTGGTGACAGACGGCAATACCGTCCTGATGAATAAGCGCGATGAAAAAGATATATGGGCAAATATGTATGACCTGCCTTTAATTGAAACATTTAGTTATGTATTACCATCTGAAATTGCTACCTTAACACAAGTAAAAGATTTTTTTGGTGATGATATCCAGATAATTAAAACATTTTCAACTAAGAAACACTTACTTACACATCAGCATATACATACACAATTTATTCACATAAGTTGTAAGCCGGTTAAAATGAAGCAAGAATGGTTCTATATTGAGGTAAAAGACTTGGAAAAATTAGCATTTCCGAAAATCATAGCTATCTTTATAAACAACTTTTTTTCGTTGTAATATAATTTCTTTGATTAAACCCAATGTCAGGAATAAATAAAGTAATACTCGTAGGTCATTTAGGTAAAGACCCTGAAGTGCGCTACCTGGAAGGCGGAGTATCTGTAACAAGCTTCCCGCTTGCAACTTCTGAAACGTATAATAAAGACGGCCAGAAGGTAGAACAAACCGAATGGCACAATATCGTGATGTGGAGAGGCCTCGCGGATGTAGCCGCGAAATTTCTGCAAAAAGGCAAACTGGTTTATATTGAAGGAAAATTAAGGACCCGTTCTTTTGAAGATAAGGAAGGGGTAAAAAAATATACGACCGAGGTAGTCGCCGAGAACTTTACCATGCTTGGCCGCAAAAGCGATTTTGAACCTGAAGCAACTCCCCGCCAGGCGGTAAAAGAAAACCATTCGCCTGATAATTACAGAAATGGAAATGCAGATGACCTGCCTTTTTAGTTAATTATAGTATGAATAAATAATTGGTTTTTGGACAAAATCCCCGGATTAAGTCTTCGTTATTGTTTATAATAAATCATGGGTGAAGGAACACAATCAGCATTGGCCGGGCAGGTAAAAAAAAGTGAAAGTTTATTTTTTTGACTGTTCACTGATATAGTATAAGTTATAGTTTTTTGGCCATCAACAGGTACAAGTTCAGCAACAGGGCCAAAATTGTTGTTAATATTTGAGAAAGTTTTCAGATCGTACATCGTTAATTCAGCATTATTAACCGAGTATTTACCGACACTTTTATAGCGATATCCGATAACACGTTTGGTAACCGAATCAGTTGCCATTATGTTATATTCTACGGTACCATCACTTTTAAACGCATACTTTTCTAACCCCTGAAATTGTGCTTTCGCCCATTCTCCTGTTATATTAACGTTTCCGCCGGCAGCATCCTTTTTACAGGCCGAAAAAGTTAATACCAAAACAACTGCCAAAAGGCTAAAAACACTGGCGGGGATAAATATTTTTCTCATATTGATCATTACGCATAAATCAATGGCAATGATACACGTGTAATATTTTTGTTAAATACTTTCCGCATCCCTTATGATCTCTGATCACACAAGAGCTATGCTAGCTAACTACCCTTTAGCCAATCAACATAGGTTATCTTCCTCCCGGAGGGCAATGCTCTTTTAGATATTGGGTATACAAAGTACGCAAATGCAAGCCTGTACCAGCGCCTTCAAATATCCCATGCGAACGGTTAGGGTACGACATCAGGCTGAACTGCCGGTTATATTTCACCAGTTCGTTGATCAGCATCTCGGCATTTTTGTAATGCACGTTATCATCGCCTGTACCGTGAATATACAGCAGGTTGCCGCGCAGATTTTTGGCATAAGTTATCGGCGATCCGTTAATAAACACCTGTTTGCTGGCTTCGTCTGTCGGTACGCCCATATAGCGCTCCTGGTAAATATTATCATAAGTTAATTGCCAGCCTACCGCTGCCACGGCAATGCCGGTTTTATAAATTTCAGGATGCTGAAACATGAGGTTTAGCGTACATGAGCCGCCGCCGCTCCAGCCCCAAACTGCTACCCTTGCAGAATCAATAAAAGGCCATTTCAGTACTTCCTTCGCGGCCATTGCCTGGTCCTGGATGTTGAGCAGGCCTATTTTTTTATAAATGCACTTGCGCCATTCGGCCCCTTTGGGGGCTGGTGTGCCGCGGTTATCTATAGACATGTAGATATAGCCATCGTTTGCCATATCGCCCACATATTGGCCATTGCGGCCTGCCCCGTAGGAGTCGACAACATTGGCGCCGGCCGGTTCGCTGTAAACAAAGAATACAACCGGGTATTTTTTGGCAGGATTAAAGTTGGTTGGTTTTACCATCCAGCCGTCCATCTCCACACCATCAGCAGTTTTTACTTTGAAGAACTCCGGTTTGTTTTTCGCATCTTTTTTCACGGTCATTTCGGTGCCGCTCAAGTGTTTGTAAACAGGCAGCGTTACGATCTCGCTTTGAAACGGGGTGTAGCTGTTGGAAAAACGGTGTAAAGCTATTTTGCCATTCGGCGAAATTTCATAGCTGTGCGTGCCGGGAAGATCAGCAGGAGTTAAGCGCTCGGGCGTTTTGCTCGAGCCGTTCAGCTTTACGCGATACAGGTATTTCTGCGTGGCATTATCAGGCGAAGCAATAAAATAAATGAAGCCACCGGCCTCGTCTATGCAATTCAGCTTCATAATATCATAGTTCCCTTTGGTCAGCAAGGTTTCTTTCCCTTCGGTTGATATCTTATAGATGTGGCGCCAGCCGTCCTTTTCGCTCACCCACAAAAACTCCTTGCCGGTTTTCAGCCAATCCCAACCTACGGGGTTGCCATCGTTCCAGCGGGCTTTGCCATCAATCCAGGCTTTATCGGTTTCCTGGCGTATTGCGTGTGTTGTACCGTTTGATACATTGCCCACAAATATTTTACTTTCGTTTTGTGCACGGTTCAGTTGCTCCAATATGATATTGTTTGAACTGGTGGTCCACTCCATACGCGGAATATAATGCTGCACATTATCGCCGGGTACATCTATCCAGGTAGTTTTTGCCGAACCGATATCCACCACACCCACTTTGCACGAACTTGGGTCTTCACCCGCTACAGGGTACTCTACAGGTACGGTATAGGGGTAAATCGAATCGGTAGTATTCAACATCAGATAATTCTTGATCTTGCGCGCATCTATCTGCCAGTAAGCGATCAGCTTGCTATCGGGCGACCAGCGGAAACCATCCCTGCAATCAAATTCTTCTTCGTAAGCCCAGTCGAATGTCCCATTGATCAGCCTTGTGCTGCCATCTGTTGTCATAGGCTTGATATCACCCGTGCCCAGATCTTCCACGTAAATATTATGCGCACTTACATATGCTGCTTTGGTACCATCGGGAGAGATCTTAGCGAACATTAAGGAGGACTCTGGTTTGCCTACGCCCAATTGTTTCAAGGTTTTGGCAGTCATATCATATATCCAGTAATCGCCCTTGGTATTGTAGCGCCATACCCTTTTGGTATTGGTGTATATCAGTGCTTTATTGCCATCTTCTGATAAGGAAAAACCGCTTACTGCCAGGGCCTTTTTGCCCGGTGGAGTTAGGTTCTCTTTGGTGATGATCAAGGTTTTTTTAGCGGTATCGCGGGTATCCAGCTCTTCAATACCATCCTTGCCGGTACGGTAATACTGATAGCCATCCTTCGCCCAATTGGTGCCCGTGCGCTGGGCCTGCACCTTGCTATGAAAGGATAATAATAGAGTAAGCGACAGGAGCATTAGCCCTGCACGATAGAACCTCGTCTTCATTTATGTCAGTTTAAGATTGAGAAATAGTGTAATCAATAACTAAATTTTGCGTTAAATTAGCACTTTAATGCCCCGCAAATTAATCATCCTTAATGAAACCATCATGAGCTGCCTCAAAAAAATTACATATCATAGCTCATGATAGCTTCATCACCAATTAACAACAATTTACATTGATGAAAAAATTATCTATTCTTTTTTTGAGTATTATAATCGTTACATCCTCTGCATGGGCACAGGGGGTTGACAGAAGCAAGTTTATAAAAGACAGCCTCGACTTGTATATCAGCCGTGCGCTAACCAACTGGCGCATACCCGGTGTGGCTGTATGTATTGTGAAGGATGGCAAGGTGGTGATGATGAAGGGCTATGGGGTAAAGGAGCTTGGCCTGAACAACAAAGTAGACGAAAATACCCTGTTTATGATCGGCAGTAATACCAAGGCTTTTACCGCTACGGCTATGGCCATGCTGCAGGCTAATAAAACACTCTCCTTAGATGATAAGGTAACCAAATATCTGCCCGAGTTTAAACTGGATAATCAATATGCCGGTCAGGAGGTTAATATCCGCGACCTGCTTTGCCACAGGATAGGGTTCCGGACATTCCAGGGAGATTTTACTTTTTATAATACCGACCTGGGCCGCAGCGAGATCATTGAAAGGATGGGCCATGTTAAAGCTGCCTATCCTTTCCGTACCCAATGGGGATATACCAATTCGGCCTTTTTAACAGCAGGCCAGATCATTCCAAAAGTAACCGGCAAACCCTGGGAGGTATATTTAAAAGAAAATATTTTTGCCCCATTGGGGATGATCAACACGCTGGCTCTAACCGAAGATATGCCAAAATCCTTGAACCGTACCGTGCCCCATACGTTGGTGGATGGCCATTTAACCGCTATCCCGTATTGCCAGATAGATGGGCTTGCCCCGGCCGGCGCCATCAGTTCATCCGTAAACGATATGAGCAAATGGGTTATGGCTTTGCTGAATGACGGTAAGGTGGGCAGCAGGCAGGTGATACCCAACGCGGCTATACAGGTCACAAGGCAGCCGCAGGATATTGTGGGCAGCGTAACGCATTTGAATGGCGAAACCAATTACCAGCTGTATGGCCTGGGCTGGTTTTTGCAGGATTACCATAACCGGCACCTGGTAATGCATGACGGGGGAGTGAATGGCTACCTGTCGTCGGTAACGCTGAGCCCTAAGGATCATTTGGGCATCATTATATTAACCAATACCGACCAGAACCAGTTTTTTGAAGCCCTTCGCTGGGAAATCATGGATGCTTATTTTAAATTGTCCTACAGTGATTACAGCGGCAAATACCTGAAAAGGTTTAAAGCAGGGCAGGATGCTATGCAACAGAAAGACAAGAAACTACGCGATTCAGTGGCGCTGAACCGCTTGCCGCAGTTACCAGTCGGCCAGTATACCGGCAAATATGCGAATGACCTGTACGGCTCCCTCACCATTACCCAGGGTATGGGCAACGACCTGGAGATACGCTTTGAGCATCACCCTAAAATGTATGCACACCTGCAACCGCTGGGCGGCAATCGTTTTTATGTTACCTTCTCCGACCCCACGTTTGGTAAGGCGGTTTTCCCCTTTACGGTGCAAAATGGCAAGGTCACGGGTGTAAGGGTAAAGGTGGCGGATTTTGTGGAGTATGATCCTTATGATTTTAAGAAGGTGGACTAAGGTTGAATATGATTTGTTATTTTTGATAATGTAATAGCCAAAGATCAACCGAAACGGCGCCGCTTCCTTTAATAATAACCACCAGGAGCAGTGCCAGCAGCATTACAAAATATTCAATGCCTTCGCCTTTTTTCCGGCCAAACCAGTTCAGCATCCAGCCATCAGGCGAATGAACGATGAGCGCGCCAACGAATATGATGAAATTGCCCGTGGCGGCTATTCGTCCTAAAAAACCAATAATTAAGGCGATACTTCCTAACGACTGGCCGAGAATAATTAACCAGGCGATAAACATGGGGAGTTTCTTTTTTATGGTCAGATCTTCAAGGGTTCCTTTAATCCCGGGCCCGCCAAACCATCCGAAGAGCTTCTGCATCCCGTATGGAAAGATGATGATACCAGCTATAACCCTGATAAAGAAATAGATGTAGTCTGCATTTGTTTGAATGATGTAGGTCATTTACAAAATTACAATACATGCCCCATCTTTGGAATAGGCACACTGTCAGAAAATGAGAATATTCAGACAGTGATCGGCGCGATGCCGGGGATAGATAGGGATAAAAAATATGTGTTTTATTCTGTCTTTAACCAGATGCCTGATAGTACAAAGGCATTTGACCATTTTGATGTTACGGAGAAACTTCAGCCTTAAAATAATGGTTATTTGTTGATATTTGCTCTCCATAATTACCTGCCGACATGAGAATAATTCACAAAGCCCCAAAAGGAGATTACCCGGAATACGCCGAAATGTATATGAAATGGCTGCCTGATGACGGCCTCATTTTGAAACATCTGAAAGACAACTTCGAAGCCAATAAAAAGTTTATCTATTCCCTGCCCGAGCCGCTTTTATACCACCGCTATAAAGAAGGTAAGTGGAGTATCAAGGAAATATTGGTGCATATTGTGGATGATGAAAGGATATTCGCTTACCGCGCCCTGCGTTTTGCCCGCAATGAAAAAAATAACCTGATCGGTTTTGACCAGGATTCGTATGCCACCTATTCTGAAGCTGACAACCGCAGCCTTTATAGCATTTTTAATGAATACGAGGCAGTTCGAAACTCGACCATAGCCTTATATAACGGTCTTCCGGAAGACTCCTTAGACCGGATGGGGCACGGAACAGGAACTTTTAATGATGCTACCGTGAGGGCGCTGGTGTACCACATTGCAGGGCACGAGCAGCATCATATCAATTTTATTAAGGAGTATTATTTGTGATCGCCTAATTACTAAACCCGGTAAGATCAACCGTAAATATCAAAACCGAATTGGCGGGGATACCGCTGGTTGAACTGGTTCCATAGCCTAATGCGGAGGGAACGAGCAATATTATTCTTCCGCCGGTTTTAATGTGCGGCAGGCCTATTTGCCAGCCTTTTATTAAGGTAGACAGGGTTTGGGTATAACCGTTAGCGGAATCAAACACCGTACCGTTAACAAGTTTTCCGCTATAGTTTACCGTGACACGCGATTTGGCAGTAGGGAAATCCCCCGTTCCTTCGGTGACCACCTGGTAATAAAGCCCGCTTGGGTCTTTTACCGCCGTGATACTATTGGCCGCGATATAGGCTTGTATGGTAGCATCATCGGCTGCCGCCTGTTTTATGGGATCAAAAGTAGCTGCATCCTTTTTACAGGATGAAAAACCGATAATAAATAAGCTAAATAGTAAAATATATATCTTCATTCAAAATGTCTTTGATTGATAACTCCCTTAACGCGGGAAAATTATAAAGCGGTTTTAATTTTCAATTCGTTCATCTGTGCTTCGGCAATGGTGGATGGCGTATCGATCATCACATCGCGGCCCGAATTGTTTTTAGGGAACGCGATCACATCCCGGATAGAATCCAGCCCCGCAAAGATGGAACAAAGCCTGTCGAACCCGAAAGCGATACCACCATGCGGAGGGGCTCCATATTCAAAAGCATCCATCAAAAAGCCGAATTGCTTTTGCGCTTCTTCTTTGCTAAAACCAAGGTGTTTGAACATTAAAGCTTGCAGGTCGCGATCGTGGATACGGATGGAACCACCACCTATTTCAGTACCGTTGATCACTAAATCGTAGGCATTAGCGCGTACGTTTTTAGGATCGGTATCCAGCAAGGCGATGTCTTCCGGTTTTGGCGAAGTGAACGGATGGTGCATGGCGTGGTAACGTTCGGTTTCCTCGTCCCACTCCAGTAAAGGAAAATCAAGCACCCATAATGGGGCAAATACATCCTTATTGCGCAGGCCCAATTGATTGCCCATTTCTAAACGCAGTTCATTCAGTTGCTTGCGAACTTTATCTGTCTGTCCGGCTAATACCAGCATTAAGTCACCTTGCTCAGCCTCAAAAGCAGCCGCCCAGTTGGTCAGCTCGTCTTCGCTGTAAAATTTATCTACGGATGATTTTAAAGTGCCATCGGTATTATAACGACAGTAGATCAATCCGGTAGCGCCAATTTGCGGGCGTTTGATATAATCGGTCAGTTCGTCAATCTGTTTGCGGGTATATCCGGCACAGCCTTTGGCATTGATACCAACCACCAGCTCGGCATTATCAAATATGCTAAAGCCTTTGCCTTTTACGATATCGTTCAGTTCCACAAATTCCATCCCGAAGCGGATATCCGGTTTATCAGAGCCATACAGGCGCATCGCGTCAGCATATTGCATCCGCGGGAATTTATTGAACTCAATACCCTTGACAGCTTTGAACAAATGGCGTGTCAGTCCCTCAAAAATATGCAGGATATCTTCCTGGGTAATGAAGGCCATCTCGCAATCGATCTGGGTAAACTCCGGCTGGCGATCGGCGCGCAAGTCCTCATCTCTGAAGCATTTTACGATCTGGAAATAACGGTCGAACCCGCTCACCATCAGCAATTGCTTAAAGGTTTGCGGCGATTGGGGCAGGGCGTAAAACTCGCCCGGGTTCATGCGACTTGGCACCACAAAATCGCGGGCGCCTTCGGGGGTAGACTTGATCAGTACCGGGGTTTCTACCTCGATAAAATCCAGTCCGTCTAAATATTTACGCACTTCCTGCGCCATTTTGTGGCGAAGCACCAGGTTGTTGCGGATCGGGTTACGGCGCAGATCAAGGTAACGGTATTTTGCCCGAAGCTCCTCGCCGCCATCAGTTTCATCTTCTATCTGGAACGGAGGGGTTTTAGCCTCGTTCAATATTTCTAAGGTATCAACAGCAATTTCTATTTCGCCGGTAGGCATTTTCAGGTTCTTGCTGGCGCGCTCTATTACCGTACCACTCACTTTGATCACAAACTCACGACCCAGGCTGCGGCTTTTGTCGCGCAGGGCGGCATCGCTATCGGTATTCAAAACCAATTGGGTCAATCCATAACGGTCGCGCATATCGATGAAGGTCATCGCCCCAAGGTCGCGGGATTTTTGCACCCATCCGCATAAAGTAACCGATTGGCCTAAATGACTGATATTTAATTCGCCGCAGGTATGTGTTCGTATATGTGTTTGTAGCATAGCCGTATTGTATAAAGTTTGCAAAAGTACGTTTTTGAGGCGAAAGGAGAAAGGTAAATACTGAAAGTGCCGGGAAATTGCATTTAGGATCTTTTGGCATCAGATTTTGGCTAAAGCCCTTTTAGCCACTCCAATTTATCCGTTGGCTGAAGCCAAACGGCAATGAAACATACAGGAAATTTCGAAACCTGCTTTAAATTCATTGCCGTCCCATTTATGGGGCGGAAACAATAAGAACTGAATGGGGCTTTAGCCAAAACTGACTTCATATCAAGTATCCTTTTGATTTTTATTTTATAAAATTTGCAGGGTTCAAACAAAATAGAATATCTTAGAGGTCTACGAATGAAAAAAAGCTTAACCCTGGTTGGCCTGTTATTTTTGTGTGCAATATTTGCAGGTGCAGTATATGCCGGGAAAAACAGGCATGCCCACAAGGTTAAAGTAAAGGCACCGTTATTCCATTTCGATGTTTTAAATACAGAAAGCATCTCGTCCTACGACTTGATCTATTTTGCTCAATCTTTAATAGGGGCGCCTTATCGCCCTGCGTCATCCGATCCCTTGCGCGGCTTCGATTGCTCCGGGTTTGTGAGTTATGTGTTTAAAAATTTCAATGCTAATGTGCCGCGTTCATCCAATGAGTTTATAAACATCGGCAGAAAAATAAGGATCGAAGACGCCCGGACAGGCGATATCATACTTTTTACCGGAACAAAAAGCCATCATCCGCGCAGTATAGGGCATGTGGGGATAGTATATTGCAACGAAGGCGATGGGCTAAAGTTTATCCACTCAACTTCGGGTAAGGAATACGGCGTCACCATAAGCTCCATGGACGACACCTATAAGCGGCGTTTTGTGACGGTGATACGGTTGCTGAAACAAAATGACGACTTCCAGGTTCAGTTGAACTGACCAATCACTTTTTTCTTCTAACCTATAATTTGAATTTCTTAGGATTTCTTCGGGTATCCCAGATAGCTAATATCTCTATAGATTCTGATTGAGTGCGGTAATAAATCATGTAGTCGCGAACTATTTTTATTCGCACCAAAGGGTAATTGGCGGGTATACCCAACTCAGGTAATTCGGTAACTAAATCAAATGTTTCTTTAAATAACTGATCAAGCTTTAAACTATATAAATTAGATTTATCTCTGTCTGTCCAATATTCTAAAATTTCCACCCACTCCAGAATAGCCCTTGTAGACCATTTTATTTGCCTAGGCATTTATCAATCATCTTATTCGCCTCATCATTGGATACCCATTGGCCGTTATCAAGTTGCGCTATACCTTCTTTAACAGCTTCAATTTCTTCCGGGCTCATTTCATATATTTCATCCATTCTTGTTTCAAGGTCGATAACCCTTGAAATTTGATCCAACAACTCTTCATCATCAGTATTGCTGATTCTCGCTATTAGCTTTTCTTTTAATTCAATAACAGTCATAAAATATTGCCTTTATCAAATTTACGGATAATATTATAATTCCGAAATCATTTATACCTTTGCCCTATAATTCTCAAGGGGTGCCTTGCTTTGAGCAATCAAACTGAAAGACAGGCTGAGATCAAACCCATTGTTTAAGTACTAAGTCTTGAGTCGAAAGTCTTGAGTCCTGTTTAGGACTAATGACTAATGACCACTGACTAATGACTTCAACATACACCTGATCCGGGTAATGCCGGCGTAGGGAGAGGTAAAAAGTTAAGTGTACTGCATATTCAACCCTGGTGTGCAGATGGTTTAACAAGTATTAATTATTTATTTTGAAAAATTTATTCACGGCGTTTTTCGCCCTGCTGCTGCCTGTCCTGGCAACGGCCCAACTTTCCGTTTCCGGGAAGATCACCGATCAGCAAACCGGCGCTGCATTGCCGGGCGCTACCATTACCATTAATGCAGCTAATGGCTCCGTTGCTGATGCCAGCGGCAATTACCGAATCAGCGGACTTAAAACCGGCACTTTTGCCATCAAAGTAACTTATGTTGGTTACGAGCCAATTGTGAGAAACCTGGTATTGACCGCCGACACCGCAATTAATTTCCGGCTCGCGGGGAGTACTGTATTCACCGAAGAGGTTACCGTGAGCGCAACCCGTGCCTCCAATAATTCGCCGACGGCTTTTACCAATTTGAGCAAAAAGGAGATCGATAAAAATAATTCAGGCCGAGGGCTTGAATATTTGCTGGAGCAAACTCCGTCAACGGTGGTTACCTCCAATGCCGGCGCAGGCGTTGGTTATACCAGTATCCGTATCCGCGGATCTGACGCTACCCGCACTAATGTGACGCTCAACGGCATCCCACTTAATGATGCAGAAGACCAGGGCGTATATTTTGTTGACCTGCCGGATCTGGCATCGTCAGTAGATAACATCCAGGTACAACGTGGTGTGGGAACATCCACCAACGGTGCGGGCGCATTTGGGGCAAGCATCAATATACAAACTACCACCCGGCATGATACCGCTTATGCTGAACTGAATAATTCGGCCGGATCATACGGCACGATAAAAAATACAGTTAGCCTGGGTACGGGTTTGTTGGGCGGGCATTTCAGTGTTGACGGCCGCTTATCAAGGATGAACTCAGATGGATATATCGACCGTGCGTTTTCGAAGCTCAAATCTTTCTTTTTAACGGGCGCTTATTATGGCAAAAGCAGCGTGTTGCGCCTGAATGTATTTTCGGGATATGAGCAAACTTACCAGGCCTGGGATGGTGTACCCGAAGACAGTGTAAAAAATGGGAACCGCCGCTATAATGAGCTGGGCTATATTAATTCGAGCAAAAGCTTTTATAAAAACCAGACCGACAATTACACCCAAAATTATTACCAGCTGCTTTATGATCAGCAGATCAGCAGCAAGCTTTCCTTCAGTGGCGCGTTGCACTATACCAAAGGTGACGGGTATTACGAAGAGTATAAAAATGACCAGTCGCTGGCTGACTACAGCATTACACCAGTTGTTATCGGCGGTACAACTATTGATCAGACAGATTTGGTACGCCGCTTATGGCTGAACAATAAATTTTACGGCCTTACCTATAATTTAAATTACAAGCCAAATAATAACCTGGATGTCACCCTTGGCGGGGCGTATAACGAATATAAGGGCGCCCATTATAATAATATCGAATGGACGCAGCAAAGCACCAATATCCCGCCGGATTACCAGTATTCGCGTAATGATGCCAGAAAAACAGATTTTAACTTGTTTACCAGGGCCGAATATCATATAGGCGGCCTAATGCTTTATGGCGACCTGCAATACCGGCACATTTATTATTCATTTTTAGGGTTCGATGAAAGCCTGAACAATGTGCAACAGCAGGTAGGGCTTAACTTTTTTAACCCTAAGGCAGGTATTACCTATCAACTAAATGCACACAGCAATATTTATGCATCGTTTGCAGTAGGTAATCACGAGCCTAATCGCAGCGACTTTGTTAACTCATCGCCCCAAAGCCGCCCAAAACCCGAAAACCTGAAAGATATTGAGTTCGGGTATCGTTTTGCCAGCCCGGTTTTCAGCGGCAGTATCAATGGCTTTTACATGCTCTACAAAAATCAGCTCATCCTGACCGGGGCGCTTGATGATGTGGGCGAAGCGATACGCACCAATATTAAAGACAGCTACCGGGCAGGTATCGAAGCCAGCGCCCGTGTGAAAATAGCCGAACCATTAACCTGGGCTGTCAACGCTACGGTGAGCACCAATAAGGTGAAGGATTTCCACCAGTTTTTGCAGAACTACGATACCGAAACGCTGGATGAAACCCAATACAAAAAAACCGATATAGCCTATTCGCCAAACTTTACAGGGTCAAGTACTATAAGCTATCGCCCGGTGAAAAATGGGGAGATCGCTTTTATCAGCAAGTATGTGAGCAGGCAATATTTGGATAATACCTCAACCACCAGCCGCTCGCTTGAGGGTTACCTGGTAAATGATGTGCGGCTTAATTATAATTTCAGCATAAAGGGGGTAAAAAATGTGGGTGTTGGTTTATTGGTGAACAATATTTTCAGCAAGAAATACCAGTCGGACGGGGCTACTTACCCGGATATTGAGGGCGGCCAGGTGGTGAATTATAATTATTTTTTCACACAGGCGCCGATCAATTTTTTGGCTTCGCTGAATTTGAGGTTTTAACTAGACTCTGCCTGTCATTTCGAACGAAGAGAGAAATCTTATACGGTTCGAAAAGCGGACTATGCATGTTGTACAAGATTTCTCCTCATTCGAAATGACAATGGGTTTTGTTTGGAAGTACACCAAACTTTAAATTGCCGTAACGCAAATATCACATTGAATTTTGCTCACTTTGTTGATATTTGCGTTACTTAATCTGCTTTCAATGAAGATCAAACACCTGCTTTTATTCTCGTTCGCTTTTGCCGCGCTCCAGGTATCGGCACAAACCAAAAAGAAAAAGACCCCAACTGCAACGGCTAATACCACTGCAACTTCTGAACTGCTGCGTCCGAAATTAGTGGTAGGTATCGTTGTAGACCAGATGCGTTGGGATTACCTTTTCCGTTATTACGACCGTTACACTAATAATGGTTTTAAGCGTTTATTGAATGAAGGCTTTACTTGTGATAATACACTGATTGATTACATCCCGACCGTAACAGCTGCCGGGCACACCTGCATTTATACGGGTTCTGTGCCAGCCATACATGGTATAGCGGGTAATGATTTTATTATACAGGCAACAGGTCAGTCCATGTATTGCACACGGGATACATCAGTAAGGTCTGTTGGGAGCCCGCCGGCATTGGAGGGGCAAAACTCACCGAGAAACTTATTGGTGACTACGGTGACGGATGAACTTCGTTTGGCTACCAACTTCCGCTCCAAAGTAATCGGGATAGCCCTTAAGGACCGTGGCGGCATATTACCTGTAGGGCACACTGCCAATGCGGCCTATTGGTTTGAAGATAAAAGCGGCAACTGGATCAGCAGCACTTATTACATGAAAGAACTGCCACAATGGGTGAAGGATTTCAACGATCAGAAAATCCCCGAAACGTATTTGAAGCAAGACTGGACACCAGCCTATCCAATTGATTCCTACGTGCAAAGCACGCCTGATATCAGCCCAAGGTATGAAGGAAAATTTAAGGGTACGGATACACCCAGTCTGCCGGTAAAAACATCGGCCCTATATAAAAACAATTTAGGGCTGATCCGTTCAACACCTTATGGTAACACCATGACGCTGGACCTGGCTATAGCAGCCATCAACAATGAGAAATTGGGCCAAAATACCGTTACTGATTTTTTGGCGGTGAGCTTTTCCTCTACCGATTATGTGGGTCACCAGTTCGGCCCGAATTCGGTTGAGATAGAGGATACCTACCTTAAACTGGATAGGGACTTTGCATCCTTCTTTACCTTTTTGGATGCCAAATTGGGCAAGGGAAATTATACGGTGTTTTTAACTGCGGATCATGGCGCGGCGCATAACCCAACGTTTTTAAATGACAACAATATCCCGGCAGGAATGTGGAGCGAAGGCACGGTTAAAAATGATCTGAATAAATTTTTATTAGATAAATACAAAGTTGAAAACATGGTGATCGGTCTTGGTAATTACCAGGTTAATTTCAATTATAAATCTATCAAATATGCCAGGCTTGATGAAGAGGCCATCAAAAAAGATTGTATAGAATTTTTGATGAAGCAGGGGGGAGTAGCCTATGCTGTTGATATGGCAAAAGCGCAAACCGCCAATATCCCCGAAGACTTGCGTGCCCGTATCATCAATGGTTACAGTGTTGAGCACAGCGGAACTATACAGATCATTTTAAAACCGGGATGGTACGCGGCTTATAGCAAAACAGGCACAACGCATGGCACCTGGAACCCGTATGATGCACATATCCCGCTGGTATTTATGGGCTGGGGCATCAATCATGGCCATTTGAACCGCGAAACACATATGACCGATATTGCGCCTACAGTTGCCGCTTTGTTACACATACAAGCACCTAACGGAAATATTGGTAAACCGATAAGCGAGGTGCTGAAATAGGCCTTACCAACCCTCTCAAAAGGAGAGGGCGAGTGAACTCACCCCGCCACCGGCAGGCAGGCCCGACTACGCTATAATTAAATTTCTTAACTATTAAGGTGTTCCGGGGTGTTCCATAGTGTTGTTCCACATTTTTGGAACGGAACGCCCTGAAAAGTGGGCAGAAAGGGGATTGTTTTGGTTTTTTTAGTCCCTATCGCGGCTCAGTTTAGCGATAATTAAGGGATTTTCGTTTAACTCAGCAGTTTCGCGGCGATTTTTTACGATGTGCGTGGCAGCAAACAGGGCTTCGCGGAATGATATTTCGGAAGCTTTATCCTTGCCTGCTATATCGTAGGCGGTACCATGGTCAGGCGAGGTGCGGACCACGTTTAATCCGGCTGTAAAGTTAACCCCCGACTCGAAGGAGATTTGTTTAAATGGAATGAGGCCCTGGTCGTGGTACATGGCCAGCACGGCGTCAAACTGCATATAAGTTCCGTTGGCAAAAAAACCATCTGCCGAGTACGGACCGAAAGCCAGGATATCATTGGCTCGAGCTTCTTCAATGGCGGGTATAATGGTGTCAATCTCTTCGGTACCGATTAGGCCGTTATCGCCGGCGTGGGGGTTCAGGCCCAGCACGGCGATCCTTGGTTTACGCACCCAGAAATCCTGTTGCAGGCTGGCATCCATCAGTTTCAGTTTTGCCAGTATCTTTTCGGCAGTAATTGATTCGGCCACTTTGTTTAATGGTATATGCCCGGTTACTACGCCTACGCGCAGGGTATCGCTAACCAAAAACATCAGTGATTCAGCAGCCCCTGCTTTTTCCTGTAGGTATTCGGTATGGCCGGGAAATTTGAATTCCTCGCTCTGGATATTGTCTTTATTGATCGGTGCGGTAACCAGCGCATCAATATCGCCGCTGATCAGGTCAGCGGTTGCGCGCTGTAAGGATAGTAGTGCATATTTGCCGCCAACTTCATTCACCAGGCCGAGATCTATCTTCACATCTTCTTCCCAGCAATTGATCATGTTGGCCTTTTTAGGCTGAGCTTGCGATGCGTTATTGATCACCTGGAAATTCAACTCGCCGGCATTAATGGCACGGCGATGAAATGATGCTACCTTGGTGTGCCCGTAAACTATCGGTGTGCAATACTCATAAATATGGCTATCAAGAAGCGTTTTGATGATCACCTCCAACCCTATCCCGTTAACATCGCCTATACTGATACCTATTTTTAGTTTCTCGCTCATTATTTTATGATTACACCGATATAGTTATGATTCCACTGATTACGATTGGATTGCACCGATTTGTTGTTGATTCCACTGATTCTTGCTGTTAATAACCTTACAACATTAATACCCTGCAACTTTACAACAGTGTAGCGCAAACATACAAATAAAAGATTTTAGGTTTATAATTCCTGATTACAGCACAAATATGAGTTAATTTGCGCAAATAATTGAATGATCATGTCGTTGGTAAGAGCAAAAAAGCACCTGGGTCAGCACTTTCTTACTGACAAAAACATTGCAGCCAAGATCGTTGATAGCCTGCGCCCGGCTGATAAATATAGCCAGGTACTGGAAGTTGGCCCCGGTATGGGTATCTTATCCGACTTCCTGCTGCAAAAGCCTGATCTGCAAACTTATCTGATCGATATCGATACTGAATCGTACGAGTTTCTTCAAAAAAAATACCCGCAGTTAGGCGAGCGCCTGATCAATGATGATTTCCTGGAGATGGATTTTGGCAAAATATTTAAGGAGCCGTTTGGTATTATTGGTAATTTCCCTTACAATATTTCATCCCAGATATTGTTTAAAGTGCTGGATAACCGCCAGCAGGTGGTTGAAGTAGTAGGTATGTTTCAAAAAGAAGTTGCCGAGCGCTGCGCCTCAAAGCCCGGCAGTAAAGAGTATGGCATTTTGAGTGTTTTTTTGCAGGCGTATTACAAGGTGGAATACCTGTTTACTGTAAAGGCAGGGGTTTTTAATCCGCCGCCAAAGGTATTGTCAGCAGTGATCAGGCTGACGCGGAATGAGGCTGCGCAATTAAATTGTGATGAGAAATTGTTTTGGCAGGTAGTGAAGGCCGGCTTTAATCAGCGGCGTAAAACCTTGCGAAATGCGGTATCATCGCTTATCAACAAAGAAAAAATGACTAACGAGCCCTTGCTTGACCTGCGTGCGGAGCGGTTAAGTGTGGCTGATTTTGTTAATTTGACCAATAAGATTACGGAGAATAGATGATACGGTATTTGTTTTTAATTGCTCTTCTTTTGCCTCTGCAATATGGCTATGCCCAGAAAAAACCTATCACCGATTACAGTAAAATTATCACTACAAAAAAGATCCTACTTAAATTCCAGGATCAAACCGACAGCCTGATGATCCCGGTGGTATCCGACAAATATCCCGGATTAAAGAATGCTTTATGCGATACCAGTTTGTTTTTCGGTGAGCGCCTGGATACCGTTGTTAACCAGTATCAAACCAACGGAACAGGCATTACCGCCTTTAACTATAATATTACTTATATCAATGGGGACGTGGTATCGCTAAGGTTATATTCCGAAACTATGGGTGCCTACCCGGATCAGCAAACACAATCACTCACTTTAAATATTCACACCGGCAAGGCCTACCCAATTAATAAGGAGATAAGCGCTGCGGGCCTAAAATGGGCCTATACCAGTTACAAAAAATTGCTGAAAAAGCGTATTGATGATGATAAAAGTGAGATTGTGGCTGCTAAAGAGAATAAAAAGGATAGCGATGAGATGGGCGGCTATATTGGCGGAGAGGAAAATATAGATGATATTTACGGGGATTTGAGCCAATCGGCAGATGATTTGACAATGGATGATTTGGTGAGCAATTACATATTTACTGATAAGGGTGTGCTTTTTACCACTGAACCCAGGCTGGCCCATGCCGTAAGAAACTTTGAACCTGAAAGGGATTGGATCGTTTCCTACAAAAAATTAAAATCGTTTAAATTACCTGGTGCAATTGTGTTAAAGTAATGAGTGCAAAAAATATTTTAATCGTCGATGATATCCACCCCATCTTTATGGAGCAGGCAAAAGCCCTGGGCTATCATTGCGACTATCAGCCTACTATAAAATCCGAACAAGCTTATGAGATCATAAGCGGTTACGAGGGCCTGGTGATCCGCTCCAAATTTTTGGTCGACCGGAAGGTGATCGACCTGGCTAAAAATCTCCGTTTTATTTGCCGTGCAGGAGCAGGCATGGATAATATTGATGAGGCTTATGCCAACGAAAAAGGTATCAAACTGATCAACGCACCCGAAGGTAATATGGATGCCGTAGGCGAACATGCCGTAGGTATGCTGCTTAACTTAATGAACAATCTCAACCGGTCAGATGCTGAAATAAGAAAGGATATATGGAAGCGTGAAGAAAACCGTGGATACGAGTTGAAAGGGAAAACCGTAGGTATCGTAGGCTATGGCTTTATGGGGCATAGCTTCGCCCGGAAGCTTTCGGGATTTGGAGTGAATGTGATTGCCTATGATAAATATAAAACGGGTTTTAGCGACCAATATGCCCGCGAGGTAAGCATGGAGGAAATTGTAAAGCATGCTGATGTAATCAGTTTCCATATCCCCCTAACCGCCGAAACAAAAGGATTGGTTGATGACGAATACCTGTTCCATTTTAAAAAGCCTATTTTTTTGCTCAATACATCCCGTGGAAAAGTGGTGAAAATCCAGGCCGTCCTGAACGCCATAAAACAGGGTAAAATCTTAGGCGCGGGGCTTGATGTTTTAGAAGTTGAAAAATTCCCCGCACTGGGTGAACAGGCTTGGTTTGAGGAATTACGCCAATCAGAAAAAGTAATACTGACCCCTCACGTAGCCGGATGGACTTTCGACTCTTATCGCAAGATCAGCGAGGTAATGGCGGAAAAACTGGGTAAGCTGAGCATGTGAGCTGCGAATTATCTGTTCCTATTTAATCAGCCAAAAAAATTTGGTTTTTAAAACTTAAATCACTTATCTTCGTTTTACTGTAAAGCAAGACTATGTAGGCAATGGCCCATATAGTCTTGTTTGTTTTTAATACACACGCGTCCTTCTTAAAATGGGGAGGGCGGTTTTTTTTGGTATCATTTATAAATATTTTAATAACGAGGTGAAGTCATGGCAGATGTAGCATACTATACCAAAGAGGGTTTAGAGAGGTTAAGGGAAGAATTACAACAATTAAAAACTACCGGCAGATCAAATATCTCCAAAGCCATTGCTGAAGCAAGGGATAAAGGTGATCTTTCTGAAAACGCCGAATATGATGCCGCTAAAGAAGCGCAGGGCCTGCACGAAGCTAAAATTTCGCAGATGCAGGAATTGTTGTCAAACGCGCGCTTGCTTGATGAATCAAAACTTGATGCGTCAAAAGTGCTGGCGCTATCTATTGTCAAAATAAAAAACGTAAAGAACGGCGCTACCATGAGCTACCAACTGGTATCTGAAAGTGAAGCCGATCTGAAATCGGGTAAGATATCGGTAAGCTCGCCCATCGCTAAGGGTCTGTTAGGCAAAAAAGTGGGCGAAACAACCGAGATCATGGTACCCGCCGGTAAAATGGAGTTTGAGATACTGGAAATTAGTCGTTAGTTAAGTGGTTGATTAAGTTAGATTAGGTGAGTAGTTATTTTACAAGATACCCAATCCAACTTAATCAACCATTCACTTAATCAACTCAAAAATGACAATTTTTTCAAAAATAGTAGCTGGTGAAATACCCGCATATAAGGTAGCTGAGACAGTTGAGTTTTTGGCGTTTTTGGATATCAGTCCGCTGGCTGAAGGGCATGTGCTGGTGATCCCCAAAAAGGAAGTGGACTATATTTTTGATCTGGATGACGAAACCTATACCGGGCTGCAGATATTTGCTAAAATAGTAGCGACCGGCTTAAGAAAAGCCATACCCTGTAAACGTATTGGTGTAGCCGTTATCGGCCTTGAAGTGCCGCATGCGCATATTCATCTGATCCCGATGAACAATGTAAGCGATCTTAATTTTTCGCGGCCAAAATTAAGTTTTACGCCGGATGAGTTAGAGGCTACGGCTCAGAAAATAAAGGAAGCCCTGAAAGGGGAGTAATGTTACCAACAACTTGTCATGCTGAGGAACGAAGCATCTGCTCGCCAGTAGATTCTTCGCTATGCTCAGAATGACAAAGTATAATTAGAGTTCCTGTAGTTGCTTCGCTATAATCTGCTCATTTTTTTATCTTCAATCCGCTAACCCGATCCTTATTATCCTGCACAAAAGTTTCCCAGCCTGAATAGGATTTTTTACCGCCGCTTTTTCCTGTTTTGGTACTGATCTTTTGAAAGGAATGGCAAACGGCCACGGCAAGGCCATCGGTTGCGTCCAAAAACTCGGGTGTTTCGGTAAATTTCAGCAGGGTTTGCAACATAGCCGCCACTTGTTCTTTGGTAGCGTTACCGTTGCCTGTGATGGATTGTTTTATTTTGCGGGGCGCATATTCTGTTATGGTTACGTTACGCGAAAGGGCAGCCGCCATAGCAACACCCTGTGCCCGGCCCAGCTTTAGCATCACTTGTATATTTTTACCATAAAAAGGGGCCTCAATAGCCAGGCAATCGGGATGATAATTATCTATCAATTGCACTGTTTTTTCGAAAATGCGCTGGAGCTTCAGCATGTGGTCGTCAATCTTCTCCATTTTCACCACACCCAGGCTGATCAGTTCAATTTTGGAGCCTGTTTCTTTCACCAGGCCATAGCCCATTACTGCCGTGCCTGGGTCTATCCCTAATATAATACGCTCTTTGGTGTTGATCTGCTCCATTTAATTGCTTATATCGTGAGGGTGTCATGTTGAGGCTCTCGAAACTTGCTGGCAAAGACCCCTGCGCTCACCCTTCGAGTGCCTCAGGGTGACATCCCTCTTTATTTTCTCTAATGATATTCAGGATGACACCTTGTTTCCCAACAAAACTAATCTTTCACGACTCATTATTTTGCAGAATATCCAGATATTCTTTTCTGCTGATCAACCGGGCCCCCATCGATGTTAAATGTTCAGTATATACCTGGCAATCTATCAGTTTATAAGCGCCGCTGTTGCATAAAGCTATCAACGCCGTTTTTGAGGCATTACTAACCATGCTGAACATACTTTCGCCGCAAAATACCGGGCCTATAGCAACACCATATAAGCCGCCCACCAATTTATCCTGCTCCCAAACCTCAACAGAATGTGCCTTGTCTTTGGTGTGCAGCCGGATATAAGCTTCCTTCATCTCGCTGGTTATCCAGGTACCGTCCTGTCCGTTGCGTTTTACCAGGGAGCAAGCTTCTATAACTTTTTCAAAACACTGATCCCGGGTAACGGTAAATTGCCCTGAGCGCAGCACCTGCTTCATGCTTTTGGATATCTTCAGATCGGCCGGGAACAGCACGAACCTTTCGTGCGGCGAATACCACAATATGGGCGTATCATCGTCATACCATGGGAAAATGCCATTCTGATAAGCCAGCTCCAGGCGTTCTTCTGACAGGTCGCCGCCAACTGCCAGCAGCCCATCAGGTTCTGCCAGTGTGGGGTCAGGAAACAGCAAACGTTCATCCAGCCTGAATATCATCAGGACAAATTTACGCTTTGCGGCGTATCACCAGCTTTTTGTTCTGCGCTTTGGCTATGCCATCCATGTATTGCTGCATCTCGGTGTATTTGGCAGCGGGTATCAACTGGTTATTTAAAACAAATTTTGCGGTGCTTATTACCTCATTCTTTGCAGCATTATAAGCATAGTTGATATTGTAACTGCCATAGCTGAACTTCAGATTAACGTTTACGGGCATCGCCTCCACTTCAAATCCTGTTGGTAATTCAATGGTGGTAACGCTTGATTCCTGCAGGGGAAATTTGAAGTAGTAATCCGCTTTTCTTTTTTCAGTTATAGGTACAGTAATATCCCACCAGGAAAGTACCCTCGGGCGGATAAATTGCTTATCACCAGCCATTACATCACAAAACTTGTCGTAGTCGAGATCAAGGCTTGTTTCCTTTGTGCCGTTAATATCAGTTCCCAGTTGAAAATCGAACGAAGATGGTTGCTTTATATTAAGAAACCTTAACAGGGATTCCTTTTGCTGATCAGCTTTATATTGTGGTAGCAGGTCAACAAAAACATCCCGGATGTCTCCTGTGCTGAATATTTTTACTTTTGCTTTTGCGCTGCCATCAGCTTCAAGCTTAATATGCACTTCGCTATTAAATTGGTTTTCATCCGAAGTGCTTTTGGGGGTGCTGATCAATTTTCCACCGTCTTCGGTAACTATCAATGCCTTTCTATTCTCTGTAAATGACCCTAATTTACCAAATGGCTGAGTATTACTTGTACATTCTAACCAGGTAGTGTCGTTTTTAAACGGCACACATAAAATCACATGATTAAAATAATTATGCGGAAAGGAAAAATCAGCAGGTTCAGCGTTGGCGCCGGCGTTTATTACTGCATAATAAGAATTAATATCTACCGCTTTGAGTAATGCGCGCATGTAGTTTGACAGTGCTTTACAATCCCCATATTTTTTATCATCCACAAATGTGGCAGCAAATGGTTTCCATCCACCAATACCTAATTGAATGCTTACATAGCGCATGCTTTGCTGCATGTACTTATACAGAAACCTGACCTTCTCTTTATCTGTTTTTATGGTATCTGTCATTTTCCGTATTTCCAGTACACGTTGTGTGGTTAATGCGCCCACATCTGTATTTAAACCCTGCATCCATTTTCCAAAGCTTTGCCAGGTGCTTAGATCCCCGGGATAGCCGCGGCAATTAAATATTGAGGTGCTGAATAATATACGGGGAAGCACGGTCCACCCCCTTACATTTTCTTCTTTTTTTATTGGTTTTAGATTTTTCAGTTCCCATGTAAACACCTCGTAATGGGGGTCATCTGTTTTTTTGGGCGACAGTGATATGTTCTTGCACTTATATTTAAAACCTACTGAAGGATCTGCCAAAACTTTGTAAGTAGAATTCTGAACTGACTGCTCCAAATGGTCTTGTATATCCCAGTCATCAGGTGTAATAAAGCTCGTCAGGCTTTCCTCATATTCTATCTCTATGGTTGCCGGGTAATTTGCAATTGTATGTTTAAGTGCCAGGAAACGCTCATCGCTCACCAGCGTTTCGTCCCCATCATCTGCACCATCATACATATCACTCTTATGATATTTTTTTATCATCTTACCCTTATCGTCATAAATATGAATATCTACAAAGCTGTAAGTATCATATTTCCGATTATAGCCATATTGGATTATCGCTTGTCTTTCGGCCTTTTCATTTAAAATAGTTAAAATACTATGATGTTTAACTGTAGCCTTTCCTGATCCTTTTATGGTTATTTCATGATAAGAATACCTTACTACCGAATTAGCATCTTCTTTCAACGAATCGGGTATACCTGATGCTGTGTAAAGCTCTTTCGGAATATCCTTGTCCTGCCCGGTTACCTTGGCAGCTATAAAAACACACAAAACCGCAGCACCCGCCACTCCCCTTAAATATTTATTCCAACACATGGTATTATGATTTTTTTAGTATGATCTGTTCATTCAGCATTTCATGCATTTTTTTTATAAACTCATGAAAATCAGGATAGGTATCTTTTGAATACTCGGGTTTATTATAGATAATGCTATATCGTATCACAATTGACCCATCCTGTTCGCCAACAAAACGTTTAAAACTTACACTCTTATCAGGCATTACTATCGTAACACTTTTTGGTAATGCATCAGTTTTGTATCCAGCCGGCATTTTATATATGCCATTTATCGAGTAATTTTGCAGGTAACCAAAATCAATATCCGTTGCCCGGTGTTCACTTAAAAACGCGTTGTTTTTTAGGGAAGTGAAAATGTTTGGATTCAGGTAAATATAATTTTCGTCAGATCCAGCCAATTCAAGATTGAAGGCAAGCTTTTGCCTTAATGGCAATGTATCTATTTCCATGTTCTCCATTTTGATAGTAGATATTTTCATATTATTATCACCATCGCACAGGTATTCGATATATTTTTTTTCACCATCTCTTTTATATCGTTCAGTGGCGTTGATCTTGTGATAACTGGTGCTGCTGATATCGGCTGTGCCTTCTAATTTACCTCCAGGCTTTATCTCGGCATTTATTAAAACCACTTGCCTAATCGGCAAATCTTTTTTTAAGAAGATCATATCGTATGAGTTCTTCTGTTTATCAATAAACAGCCCGGATGAGTTAAGCAGTTCTTCCGGCGTTTCGTTATACAGGTTATATTTCCCTGTTGCATCAAGTATATAATTTTTTGTCGTATCCAGGGGCACATAAACTACAGCCCTGTTAAACTGGGATGTTGAAGTATAAAACCCCGATAGCCTGCCATGATGGCGTGTGCTCACAACCATAGGGTATGCGTTTACCCCACTTTGTTTAAGTAAATGATAAAGTATCAGGTTAACTTCGGCAGAATTACCCGATTTATTTTCCCAGGCACGGGAAGTACCGTCTACAGTATACCAGTGGTCTACACCATTCCATTTCATCGCTGTTTTTACTTCATTAAAAACGTATGCGATTTTCTCATCAATTGTTTTTAATGCTTTTGCTTTATTTATAATAGCTTCTTCATTATTTAGTTTTCTTTTAAGTTGGCCGCCAAAATCATCATCATCGGCAAGTCTGCCGCCGACCTTGGCCCATGTATCGGTACCGACTTTTGCAAAACCACCTATTGGCCTGATCGAAACTATCTGGAACCGAATTGACTGCACATTATCGTAAAATGACGACATGTAAGGCTCATCCGGCAATGAGGGTATATTTGCCATTGCCCTTATTTCAGTTTCGTCGCTATAAGGATATGAACTTGCTCCATCAACCAAACTTCTTCCATCCGTTGTATGGGTATGTTTTAACAAAGGCATTGTTAAATGTGGCTGAGGTCTGAAATAAAAAATATCAGGTATTGCTGTACTGTATTCACTATATCTTACCGGAATATTATCCTGGAAATCCCAGCTCGGTATATGAACATTGCTATTGGTAGTCAACGTATATTTATATTCGATTATTGAACCGGCTTTTACATTTGGGAAGGTAAATGTTATTTCGGAAGATACTTTATCAATAGTTTTGGTGTAAATCAATTTTTTGTCGAGTTTGGTTATTTCCACTTTGCCGTCAACTAAATTGATTGTCTGGGCTTGTATACCCGTGACATATTCATACCGGGTGCCACCCGAAAACTCAATACGCACATCGGCTTCTTTTTTCCCGTTATCATTAAAAATTTTAATGCGCCTGTGAACTTCCTCAACTACTGAATAAAGATCATTACTATAATAAACGGAGCCCTTATCAAAAAGCACCATGGCATTGGCATCTTTTTCAAAATCGCAGGATTTCATTTCCAGGTCGGCCTGGTCCACTTTTCCATAGAGTTGCGCTGAAGGGACTGTTTGTGCATTAACAGTAATTGTGATGCCTACCAGTAATAAGAGAGTAAAAATTTTATTCATGTAATTAAGGCTTTGGTTTCCCCGAATATAATATATTTTCAAACAATCAAAACAATTTTGTAAAAAAATTGTATGCCTAATTAAATTATTTAACTGGGAGGTGCTTAAATGTGGTTAAGATTTTTTTAATACGATCTGCTCATTTAGCAACTCATACATTTTTTTATAAAACCCGCGGATATCCTGGTAATTTTCTCTAAAATAAATTGACTTTTTGTGGTCAAGTACGAATCTCACGGTTACCACGCCCTCCTCTTCGGCTATAATTCTTTTAAATACAATACTACCGTCAGGCATCACAATGGTAACGCTTTTAGGTAAAGCATCGGTTTTGTATCCCGTTGGTAATTTATACATCCCGCTGATAGAATAATTGTCCCGGTAGCCGAAATCGATATCCGAAAAACGGGTCTCTTTCATAAAAGGATTGGCACCCATTAAGGTAAACAGGTTGGTATTAAAGTACATGTAATTATCATTCGAGCTATTCAATTCAAGTCCGAAATCTATTTTCTGGGTAAGCGGCAGGCTGTCAACCTCCATATTTTCCATTTTAATGGCTGATATCTTCAAATTGTTGTCATCATTGCGCAAATAGTTAATGTATTTTTCTTCACCATCGGTTTTATATTTTTTTACAGCATTTATTTTATTATAGCTATAACTGGTTATTTCAGCATTGCCATTCATTTTGCCATCCGGCTTAATTTCGGCATTCATAAAAACCGATTGCATTACAGGCTCTTGACGATAGATAAAAGGCGTTTCAAAAATACTGTTATCCCTGTCCAGTGTCAGGCCGAAAGTATTCAGTTCCTCGGTTGGAATGGCATTAAAAAGATTGTATTTACTGGTGGCATCCAAAATGTAATATTTGGTAGTATCTATAGGCAAGTAAACAACCATGTTAGCCAGCATGAAAACATCGGGGATGGCGGGATTCAGCTTCCCCCGGCTTTTGGTGCTCACAATCATCGGCAGTGATTTTATACCGGCTTTTTTCAGTAAATGGTATACGATCCAGTTAATTTCGGCTGAGTTTCCCGTTTTTTTGTTCCACACGGTTGAAGCCCCGTCTTCGGCAAAAAAACTAACCATATCATTCCATTTCATATAATTTTTAACCTGCCCGAATATGTATGCGATCTTTTCATCGTTGGTGCTCAATTTTTTTGCCTGGTCAAGAATAGCCTTCTCGCCGGGTATGCGCGCATCAACGTTTTGGTCCATATCGAAAAGTTTCGATAAAAGCTCACCAATTGCCGGCCATGAAGTATAAATAAAAAAAGGGCCGTTATATTCCATGCGCTGCAGGTTGCTCTGGCGGGCGCTCATAAAAGGTTCATCAGGCAGCGAGCGGACGTTTGATAAAGCTTTGGTCTGTTTAAAATCAGCCGGTTCGCCTACATTTTTTGCATACTCCTGTTTGATATGCGGTATAAACCTGAAAGGATGACCGGTGGATGGGAAATCAGTCTGTATCTCGCTGTAACGGGTTGGTATGCTGTTTTGAAAAAACCATATCCCACGGAACGGCCCCCTGTATTTAAATTCGACAACAGACCCCGCCTTTACATTAGGTAACGCAAACACGACCACAGAATTTAACCTGTCGAGTTTTTCAAGGTAGATATCCTTTTTATTAAGCGGCGTAATTTCTATTTTCCCATCGTTAAGATTGAAGGTTTCTCCACCCAGGACATCTTTTACGGATACATTTTCCAGGCGTACGCTTGCTATATTTTTGCCGAAATCATTAAAAACTTTAACACGCACATGGCGCTCAAACCCATTCGAGGTCATGATGCCCTTGTCGAAGAGTATCTCGGCATTGGCATCCGGCTCAAAGTCGCAGGCTTTCATTTGCAGATCGGCGATGTCAATTTTCCCATAGGGCTGTGTGGGAGGAGTAGTTTGCGCGTTAGCGGCTAAGCAAACAACGCTGATCAATAAGAGAGTAAAAATTTTATTCATGTGATAAAGTTTGGCTAGTCGAATATAAGGATAGCGTGGATATATAGCCATTAAATTATTGCATTCTGTTACATTTTCTTCAGAACGATCTGCTCATTCAGCATTTCGTGCATTTTTTTATAAAAGGCATGTATATCGGGATATTCGTCCTTTGGGTAAATGGATCTTTTAAAAGTAATGCTATAATGCACCAGAACATATCCATCCTCTTCGGCAGTTGCGCGTTTAAATCCAATGCTTTTATCAGGGGTAAACATATTTGCACTTTTCGGTAAGGCATCTAATTTATACCCAGTGGGTATCTTGTATCTCCCGCTAATTGTATAGTTATTGCAATACTTAAAATCAATATCAGAAATACGGTCTTCGCTTAAAAATGGGTTGGTATAAAGACCCGTAAATAAATTGGGGCTGAAATAAATATAATTATCATCAGATCCCGGCAACTCCAGGTTAAATTCAATATTTTGTGTTAGCGGCAACGAATCAACCTCCATGTTCTCTAATTTTAAAGATGATATTTTTAGGTTATTATCATCGTCACGCAGGTAATCTATATATTTCTTTTCCCCGTCATCTTTGTATTTTTTCTGGGCCACTATTTTATCATGGCCAAAGGTATTGATCTGGGTTGTTCCGGTCATTTTTCCATCAGCCATTATCTGTGCGTTCACAAAAACAACTTTCCTTAATGGCGACATATCTTGCAAAATAAGAAACCTGGACCCTTTTGATATGGGATCTACCATTAAACCGTTTGAGTTCAACAGGTAAAAAGGTATTTCATTATACCTGTTATAGGGCCCGGCGGCATCTAAAACATATTTCTTTGTGCTGTCAATGCTGATATAGCCAACTATTTTATTTAGTTGGCCAAAAGTAGCGTAGCGCTCATCAATTTTGCCATGTGTATTTACAAGCAAAGGGTAAACAGGTATCCCGGTTTTTTTTAGCAGGTGACATAAGATTAAATTCAGCTCGGCCGAATTGCCGGTTTTTTTATTCCATGCCTTTTTTATTCCATCATTGGTAAATACGCCATTAAAGTCATTCCATTTTACATTGGCTTTTACTGCGCTGAAAATGTAGGAAATTTTTTCATCTCGTGTTTTCAGCAAATATGCCGCAGTTAATATTTTCTCTTCGTCATTCAAATTTATAGTACTATCCAACTGCAAGCCGAAATCTTCATCCCTAAGCAAACCCCTTATCAAGTTGATCCAGGTAGCCTCGCGGCGTGATACCTGGAATAATATACCCTGTATATTTTCCTTTAATGGAGTCATATAAGGTTCTTCCTTTAATGTGTGAACATTGCTTAGGGCCCATATAAACCTTTTACCCTGGTTATCATTTTTACCATTTAAAAAAATGGATGTGTCTTTAGCCAATTTCTGGTAAACTTTTCTGATGATCTTAAATGTGTAATCATTATTAAAGTCACCCTGAAATTCGCTGTACCGTGCTGGTATATCCGACTGGAAGAACCAATTAGGGAAATTGCCTGCATATGGTGTTGACCATTTATAGGAAAACTCAATCACTGAACCTGGTTTTACATTTGGAAAAGTGAAAATTATAGCTTTGCTTTCCTTATCTATGTCCTGCTTATAAATAAGCGATTTATCTACCGGTATGTAGGTTATCGAGTTATGTTCAAGGTTAATTGTTTGGGCTTTAATGTCTGATATGCTTTCATCATTGTGTGCCCCATCAAATTCGATACGTACTTTAGCAGCATCTTTACCATTATCATTAAATATCTTGATCCTTTTATGACGCAGCATAATTATGGTGGAGTATTTATAGTAAACTTGGGCCTTGTCAAAAAGCACCATAGCATTGGCATCCTTTTCAAAATCACATGTGGTTAACTTAAGGTCGGCAGTATCAATTTTACCAAAAGGTTGAGTTTGCCCTTTGAGGATCAATGTTGCAAAAGACAGGATGATCAGTGTAAAAAATATTTTCAAATTAATGAGGTTTAGTAAGCCCAATATAATAATAAAATGCACAGCCGGCATATTATTAAAATTGAGGGTGATTTAGACCGGGATAAAATACACCTTGTTTGAGGGTTGTCCGTTTAAGCGTACAAAAAAGGCCCCGGTGATCACCGGGGCCTTTTAAAATGTTTAAAATCCTGCTTTTTAGAAGAACTTAAAGCCTACACTCAGGGCCCACAAGTTTTGTTTCTGGCCGAAGTTGTCGCTTATTTTAGTCAGTCCGCCTTCATAACGTATATCAGCCGTTATAGCGCCGATGTCAATACCACCACCAGCCTGGAAGCCTAAGGTGCTGTTCTTATAATCGCCGAAATCGGATATTGCACCATTTACATTGTTGGAGAAACTGGCGCTTTTATCAAGGTTATAAGTATAAACCGGGCCAACCATCAGCCTGAAATTAAGGTCTTTTTCGCCAAACGAATGGCCTAACAGGAGTGGCACATTAAGGTTGGTAAAACGGACCTTAGCACTGTAATCAGTACCATTATCACTTGAAGTGAACTTACCGCCAGAGCTGCTCAGGTAAACTTCGGGCTGTAAATACAGCGCGCTTCCAAAGCGGGCGAATACGCCTGCCTGGTAGCCGGTTAATGTTGAGCTGTTCAGGTTATCGGTATTGATCTTGGAAAAATTGACCCCGCCTTTAATACCCACGGAGAATTGTGCCTTCGCGCTGATGCTTATAGCGATCAGTAACGCGACACTTAAAAGTAGCTTTTTCATTTTTGTTATTAATTTAGTTTATAAATAGGTTAGATGTAAACCATTGAGAAGGGTTTAAACAAATTACAGGCCAAATTATTACAACCCGCAACACCAGATTTTTTCTATTTTTGCTAAAACATTATTTGACAATGGCAGAGATCAGTATCAGCAACAAGGATTGGGAGCGTGTAAAGATCAAACTACAACGGAAATATAATCATCTTACCGATGAGCAATTGCAATATAGCGAGGGCCAGGAAGACAGCCTGATCAGTAAAGTAATGGAACTGGTGAACCGCGACCGTAAATATGTAGTGTTCACCCTAAAAAAAGCTTTGGTGAATATAGACAATAACCGGCTGTAAAACGGTTTGGAGATTTGAGTGATCGAATTCGAGATTCTTCGATATAATGTAAAACCTTTCTAAGCGTTATCGTATTTCAAATCAAATACTTAATTTTATATTCTATTTTTAGATTCTGGTCTGGATTTTCTTTCGGTGTCTCAATCTAACAGCTCATATCTAATGCGAAATGATGAAAAGAAATTTTAAAAAGTGGGGTTTTGTTGCCGGCATAATGGTGTTGGCGGTAGGTGTATGGGGGTTTAATGATGATTTGTTCATGATATCGAAAAACCTGGACGTTTTTGCGTCGGTTTACAAAGAGGTTAATATTAACTATGTGGATGATATTAACTCTTCAAAAATGATAAAAACCGGTGTAGATGCCATGCTGGAGGGATTGGACCCGTATACGGAGTTTGTTCCCGAATCGGAAATTGAAGATTACAGGCTGCATTACGTAAGCACGCAATATGGTGGTATTGGCGCGGGTATCTTCGTAAGGAATAATAAAGTATTTGTTTCTGATGTATTTGAAGGATTTCCGGCTCAGAAAGCCGATATAAGGCCGGGCGACCGTCTGTTAAAAATAAATGATGTAGATCTTAATGGCAAAAATAACGACCAGGTTAGCCAGCTTTTAAAGGGTTCAAAAGGCGCAATTGTTAAACTGCAGATCAAGCGTGATGACGCGGAACCTATTGAGAAGAAATTGATCCGCGATGAGATCAAGCAGCCCAACGTTACCTATTATGGGATGGTGGACGGCAATATGGGTTATATTAAGCTGGATAAGTTTTTAGAAAACTCGGCCGATGAAGTAACCACCGCGTTGACCGATATTAAAAAGAATAATCCTAATGGAATTATCCTTGACCTGCGCTCAAACGGGGGCGGCATATTGCAAGAAGCTGTAAAAATTGTGAACCTGTTTGTGCCGAAAAATGTGGAAGTAGTATCGCAAAAAGGCAAGATAAAAGAAAAGAACTTTACCTATAGCACACAGAGCACACCGCTTGAACCCAACCTACCCTTAGTGGTGCTGGTAAACGGCCGCTCAGCCTCCGCATCCGAAATTGTGGCAGGCTCATTGCAGGATCTTGATCGTGCAGTAATTATAGGACAACGCAGCTATGGCAAGGGCCTGGTACAGCAAACATTTAATTTGCCTTATAACAGTTTGGTAAAGATTACCATTGCTAAGTACTATATCCCATCAGGCCGCTGTGTGCAGGCGCTTGACTATACACACCGCAAGGATGATGGCAGCGTAGTAAAGGTTGCCGATTCAATGATGCATGAATATAAAACCAAGGACGGGCGCTCTGTATACGACGGCGGCGGTGTTTATCCCGATATTTTTGTAAAACAAGATCGCTTTGCAAATATTACACAGGCACTGGTATCCAAATTCCTGGTGTTTGATTATGCAACGCTTTACCGCAATACACATGTGCAAATTAGTGACCCCAAATCATTTCATCTTTCAGATGCCGACTATGGCAGTTTTGTAAAATTTCTTGCAGATAAAAATTATAGTTATACCACCACTACAGAAAAAATAATAAGCGGTTTAAAGACAGAAGCTACCAAGGAAAAACAATTTGCAGATATACAAGCTGAATATGATGTGCTAAAGGCAAAAGTGGCCAGCAGTAAAAAGAATGACCTGCAGCAGTATAAGGAGGAGATAAGGCAGGTGCTTGAAAACGAAATAGCATCCCGCTATTATTATGATAAGGGCCGCTATGAAACCAATTTTAAATATGATAAGGAACTGGCTCAGTCTGTAAAAATAATGCAGGACAGAAACCAGGTTGCTGCAGTGCTAAAAGGTGATGGCAATTATAAGATAATAGGCAAGCCACTGGCTATGGTTTCTAAAAAGGCCGAAGAAAAAGAAAATCCTGACGAGCAATAAGTCAGCTGCCGTTTCAAAAACTTTATTTGAAACTCCTTAAGACTTACGAAGTTTCAAAACGGCGTAGCCCTCAACGAGGCCTTTGAAAAACAAATAATATCGAGTTAAACTTCGTAAGTCTCTATTCCATAAACCCCCGGATATCTTAAACATTATCTAATGTGACATAAACTTGTTACACAATTTGAAGCGGTTTACACTTACTTACCTGATATTAAAGTTTAAACTTTGTGCTTTAATAATTGTCTTATACCTGAACAAAAAAACAATTTATGAAAAAGATCATCTTTATGGCAGCCATATTATTGAGCTGTTTATCATTTAACTTAGCCAAAGCGCAGCTACATGTGAGCCTGGGCATAAACATAGGAAGCCAGCCTGACTGGGGCCCGGTAGGCTATGACCATGCCGACTATTATTATATGCCTGATATCAATAGCTATTATGATGTTAACGCGCATCAGTATGTTTATTATAGTAACAGGGTTTGGGTGCACTCCGCTGCACTGCCTCCACGTTATAGCAATTATGATGTATATCATGGCTATAAAGTTGTAGTAAATGAACGCACCCCGTGGGTACGCAACAGAACGATCAGGACGAAATATGCAACTTATAAAGGAAGGCATGACCAGGTTGTTATCCGCGATTCGCACGAACAAAAATATCAGAGCCACTGGAAGGGCGACAATGGAAACAGGGGTCGCGGTCATGGTGATAAAGGGCATGGACGTGATAAAGGACATGACCATCATTAAGAGATTATTTAAATATTAATATCGAAGGTAATAACAGGCTTCCCTAACCAGGGAAGCCTGTTTTGCTTAATTTATAGCTGAAATTATAATCGGCAAGATAGTGTTGTCAATTAAAGATTAAACTTTTAGCTGTATTATTTGTCCTATAGGGTATGAAAAAGATAATTTTTACAGCAGCAATATTCATAAGCTGCTTATCAGCCCAAATAGTTAATGCCCAGGTACACGTTAGTTTGGGCGTTAATATCAACAGCCAGCCCGAATGGGGCCCTGTTGGTTATGATCATGTTGATTATTATTACATCCCTGATGTGGATGCTTACTATGATGTTCCCGCACATCAATATGTTTATTTAAGCGGTGGCGGATGGGTGCACAGGACGTATCTGCCCGCGAGATATCGTGGTTATGATATGTATCATGGCTATAAAGTTGTGGTAAATGAGCCACGCCCATGGATACGTCATGATGTTTACAGAACGAGGTATGCTTCTTACAGAGGCCATGGTGGCCAGGCTTTCATCCGTGATAGCCGTGATGTGAGATATCGCGATCATTGGCGTGGCAGAGATCATGGACGTCCTATTGGGATAGCTCGTGCCAATCACGGGCGCGCTGTGGGCATTGATCGTGGCGGATTTGTTCGAGGTCATGACAGGGGCGGTGGTCATGGACGCGGTGGCGATCACGGGCATCGCGGCGGTGGCGATCATGGACACGATCATCATTAATCTTTATAAAAAAGTATAAACAAAATTTCAGAACAGGCTTCTCCAAAAGAGAGGCTTGTTTTATTTATGGATGATCTTATAGATAGCTTTTGCCCAGAAGACGCCTAAGGCTCCTGCTCCCGCCTGGTTAGGGTGCAGGTAAAAAATCCCCTGGTGCCCATTTTCTGCCTGAAGGCCTGCCTGGTAATTATTTTTGAAATAACCGAACGCTTTGGTGTCGCCTAAAAATATTTGGTGCTTGTTGGTTTTAACCAGCTTTTTTATTTGCGGGAAGTAACTCTGCAGCCTGTCCAGCCCTTCCTGAAGATATTGAGCGCCATTATAAGTATTAGGGCTATACCATATGGGTTGTTGAATGATGATCTTACAGTTGGGATAATCCTTTATCAGCCTGTCAGTAATAATTTTCAGATTATCATAGTAAGCATCTGGTGCTACGGGAGCTCCATTTGGCCCTTTGATGGCACTGTCATTAGTGCCCAGCATGATGGAAAAGACCAGAGAGCCAGGTTTGCTTTTAAATGTATTGGCTGCCTGTTCGATCTGTGTAAATGCAAGGCTTCCCGGCAAAAAATCAACAGTTGTAAACCCGCCATGCCCCTGGTTCGAAAAATCTATGGTGTCTATGCCAGTTTGCTTTTGCAGCCAGGCGCTGGCAATTACCGGCGGAGCTTGTGTACCAGCATCACTTAACCCGGCTCCTGCGATGATACTATCGCCGATATAAATGATATGAAGATTTTGCTTTTGTGCAAAAAGCGCGGAGCTATTTATTAAAAACAGGATGATAAAAGAGAATAGTATTTTATGTTTTATCATCCTGCTCAATCGAATGTTATTTCTTAACCCAGCCGTCTTTTAATGTAACCGTACGGTTGAATATCAAATGCTCCGGCGTGGAGTGTTTATCCAAAGTAAAATACCCTTTACGCATAAACTGGTAGCCTTTGCCCGGTACGGCCGTTGCCAGGTCAGCTTCGATATAAGTTTTAGTGAGGATATGCAAACTATCCGGATTCAGGTATTCTTTAAAATCAGCGTCCTCATTTGATGGATCTTCTACTTTAAACAGGCGGTCATACAAACGCACCTCGGTGGTTTTGGCATGTGGTACACTTACCCAATGGATGGTGCCCTTTACATGAATACCGCTGGTATCATTTCCTGATTTTGATTCGGGGATATGCGTGCAGTGGATCTCGGTTACATTGCCATCGGCATCCTTCACAAAATCATGGCATTTAACAATATAAGCGCTCTTCAGCCTTACCATTAACCCAACACCCAGGCGGAAGAATTTTTTTGGCGGTTCTTCCATAAAGTCTTCGCGCTCTATCCAAAGTTCGCGGCTAAATGGAATATCCCTCCCGCCTTCGCCACCCTCAACTTCCGGGTTGTTTTCGCTGAACATCATTTCGGTTTGCCCCTCAGGATAATCCGTAATGACCATTTTTATCGGATCAAGAACCGCCATTCGGCGCCAGGATGTTTTATTCAGGTCCTCGCGAATACAGAACTCCAGTAGGCTCAGGTCAATCATGTTCTCGCGCTTGGCCACCCCAATGCGCTCGCAAAATTCGCGGATAGAAGCAGGTGTATAGCCACGGCGGCGCAGACCGCTGATGGTAGGCATGCGCGGGTCGTCCCAATCCTCTACATGGCCTTCCTCAACCAATTGCAGCAGCTTGCGCTTGCTCATCACAGTATAGTTCATGTTGAGGCGGGCAAATTCATATTGTTTGGATGGGAATATCTCCAGCTTCTCAATAAACCAATCGTACAATGGCCTGTGCGGTACAAATTCCAATGTACAAACGGAATGCGTGATCTCCTCAATAGCATCCGACTGGCCATGCGCGAAATCATACATCGGGTAGATGCACCATTTATCACCCGTGCGATGATGATGCGCGTGCTTGATGCGGTACATAATAGGGTCGCGCATCTGCATGTTTGGTGATGCCAGGTCAACTTTGGCCCTCAGTACTTTAGCGCCATCGGGATATTTGCCGTCCTTCATCTCTTCAAACAGGCGCAGGTTTTCTTCAATACTGCGGTTGCGGTATTCATTGCCAACACCCGGCTCAGTGGGTGTACCTTTTTGGGCGGCTATCTCTTCCGCCGAGCTATCATCTACATAAGCCAAACCCTTACGGATCAACGTTAATGCAAAAGCATAAATAATATCAAAATAATCCGAAGCGTATAGTTCATTGGCCCACTCAAAACCCAGCCATTTTACATCAGCTTTAATGCTGTCCACATATTCCACATCCTCCTTTACCGGGTTAGTGTCATCAAAGCGAAGATTGGTTTGACCACCATATTCCTGCGCCAGTCCGAAATTTAAGCAGATGGACTTGGCATGTCCAATATGCAGGTAGCCGTTGGGCTCGGGCGGGAAACGGGTAAGCACCCGGCCGCCGTTTTTGCCCTCACGTATATCCTCTTCAACTATCTCTTCTAAAAAATTTAATGATCTTTCTTCGCTCATGGTGTAATGGAATAGGGCAAAAATAGGAAATTTGGATGGCTTAGGCTAATGGTTTTCTGCGATTTTGGGCGTTTCCCACTTACCAGCGGGCCGCGCTATCCGTTCATACGCCTGCAGGCATTAGCCACGGGCCGGTATCCACTCCTATCGCTAACGCAATTTCCTACCCCGGGCGAAACGGATTAGATAAGGCTGCTATTCTCCATTTTCTTCTTACTTTTACACCAACCAATCTGGTTTTACATGAGTAATACCTTTAACCGCCCCATTCGTGTTTTAGTTGCCAAAGTAGGCCTTGACGGGCACGACCGTGGCGCGCGCATTATTGCTACTTCGCTGCGTGATTCTGGCATGGAAGTGATTTATACCGGCCTGCGCCAAACGCCCGAAATGGTGGTGAACACCGCCCTGCAGGAGGATGTGGATGCCATCGGCATATCTATATTATCAGGAGCCCACATGACAGTTTTCCCCAAGATCATCCAACTGATCAAAGACAAGAAAATGGATGATGTGCTGATCACCGGTGGGGGCATTATACCGGAGAGTGATATGCAGTCCTTAAAAAAGATGGGGGTGGGCGAGCTGTTCCCTCCCGGAACCAATACGAAGGATATTGTTCAGTATATTACAGATTGGGTGCACCAGCACCGCAATTTTTAAATTTCATTACTATGTCGTTTCAAAATCTTCTTGTTCATACCGAAGGGCGTATCCAGCATATCATTATCAATCGCGAAAGCAAGCTGAATGCGCTGAATAAAGACACCCTTGCCGAATTGCATACTGCCATATCTGATACCTTTGCAAACGAGCGCGTTGGTGGCATCATCATTACAGGTGCCGGGCAAAAAGCTTTTGTAGCCGGTGCTGATATTGCTGAGTTTGCTTCCTTCAATTCTGCACAGGGAGAAGAACTGGCCAGGCAGGGGCATACCAAAGTTTTTAATTTGATAGAGAACGGCAACAAACCGGTTATTGCCGCCATCAATGGTTTTGCTTTAGGTGGTGGTTTGGAGCTGGCGCTGGCCTGCCATATTCGTATTGCTGCCGATACGGCCAAAATGGGATTGCCGGAAGTTAGTTTGGGTTTGATACCCGGCTACGGTGGCACCCAGCGCTTAACCCGTTTGGTAGGTAAAGGCAAGGCATTAGAGATCATATTGACTGCAGACATGATCACCGCCGCCGAGGCCCATCAATACGGATTGGTAAACCACGTGGTAAGCCAGGATGAGCTGTTAACTAAAGCAGAAGCGATCATGAACCGGATATTAATGCGTGCACCGCTGGCTGTCGCAGCGGCAATAGCAGTTGTAAATGCATCCACACAACCATGTGTTGATGGGTTTGAAAAAGAGATCGAAGCTTTCGCAAAATGCTTTGATACCGACGATTTTAAAGAGGGTGCTACTGCCTTCCTGGAAAAACGAAAACCCGCTTTCAAGGCTAAATAAGCACTTTTTATGACACAATCCTGACTTTATTGAATATGGAGTCAAAATTATCTTACTGTTAATCAATCGATTGAATAATCGTGACATTCAGATGAAACGCTGAATATATTTTGTGATGTTACTTTGTTCTGTGTTTTGAAACACACAACAATAATTAACACATACAAAGTCATGAAAAGTACATTAAAAATTTCAGCCTTAGTTGTAGCTTTTGCCGGATTAACACTGGGCGCAAAAGCACAAACTACATCTACTACTCCAAGTAAATCTTCTACATCAGATGGAATCATCTTAAGCGTTGGCGTTGATGCAGGTATCCCGACAGGAAAACTAAATGATGCCTATAACTGGAACATTGGCGGTTCGGTACAAGCCGATATCCCGGTTATCCCGCATCAGTTATTCGCAACTGTTAATGCCGGTTACAACAGCTTCCAGGGTAAAAACAATATTGCCGGTACTGGTTTAGATGCAACCAACATTCAATTGCTTCCTGTAAAAGCAGGTTTAAAATACTTCCCTATAAGTAATTTCTACATACAAGGTGAAGCAGGTGCTGCTTTTGCATTAAACAAATCGGACGTTGGTTTTGACAAAAGCGCGGCCTTTGTTTACGCTCCGCAAATTGGTGTTCAATTCCCTTTGGGTGGTAAAAGCTATTTAGATGCCGGTATCCGTTATGAAGGTACTACCAAATTCAACAGCGCTATTGACGACAGCAAGGTTAACTTTGTTGGCCTGCGTGTAGCTTATGCGTTTGCAACAAAGTAATTTTTTACAACGATTAGTTTAGAATGATGAAGGGGCCTTACGGCCCTTTTGTCGTTATAATTAATCGAAAAAATATAAAAATTAACTCTTTAATTAAATTTAGATAAAAAATTAGCAAATTTGTTTGTAACTTGATACGCCACTAATACGTTTACCTGTTCTAAAAAGGGATTCCTACTATGAAAAAGATACTCATCATTGATGATGAAGTTAATGTCGCGCTATTGTTATCAAAATTTTTAACGCGAAACGGATTTGATGTAACCACGGCCTCCACGGGTACAAGTGGTATGGAATTTCTAAAAAACGGCTCATTCGACCTTGTTTTATGCGATTTCCGGTTGGAAGATACCGATGGTCGCGAGATGCTTAAAAACATCAAGACCCAATATCCCAAAACAGGGGTGATCATCATCACCGGTTATTCGGATATCAAAATGGCAGTTGAGCTGATCAAAATGGGCGCTTATGATTATATCACCAAGCCGCTTTATCCTGATGAAATATTAAATACCATCAACAAGGCTTTTGAAACCCATCACGCATTGGTAGATGATCCAGACCCTGTTTCGACCGTTAGCCGGTCAAGCAATGGCAAGGAAAAAAGACAAATGCCCAACAGCGAATTTGTTGTGGGTACCAGCAGGGCTTCAAAAGAATTGTTGCGCCAGATAGAACTAGTTGCGCCAACCAATTACAGCGTAATTATATTGGGTGAAAGCGGTACGGGCAAGGAATCGGCAGCAAAAAATATCCATATCAATAGTACCCGCCATAATATGCCTTTTATCGCGATGGATTGCGGCTCGCTGACCAAAGAGTTGGCAGCCAGCGAATTCTTCGGGCATGAAAAGGGCTCATTTACCGGTGCACTATACACCAAAATAGGCCACTTTGAAATGGCCAATGGCGGTACGCTATTTTTGGATGAGGTGGGAAACCTGTCTTATGAGATACAGGCCGCGCTTTTAAGGACCGTTCAGGAAAGAAAAGTAAAAAGAATAGGCAGTACCAAGGAGATAGACCTGGATGTGCGCATTATTATAGCTACCAACGAAAGCCTGCAGGAAGGAATACAAAAAGGCAGATTCAGGGAAGATCTTTATCACCGCTTTAACGAGTTTACTATCTACATGCCGCCTCTGCGCGAATTAGGAAGTGATATCATGTTGCTGGCCGAGCATTTTTTAAGTACGGCAAACCAGGAGCTGGGCCGGAATGTAACCTCATTTTCGCCTGAAGTGGAGGAGTGCTTTATGAACTATCGCTGGCAGGGAAATATCCGCGAATTAAAGAACGTAGTACGCAGGGCCACGCTGATAACTGAAGGAGATGTGATACAGATGAAGGCTTTACCGCTGGAAATATCCAATTACCGGACCCCTGTATATGAAACTGTTACTGCTACGGTTGCCGCCCCTGAACAGGTTGCAATTAAAGAAAGCAGGCATGATCTGAAAAATGCCGCACAGGAAGCGGAGTATGATACTATTTTAAAAGTGCTGAGAGAAGTGAACTTTAATAAAACAAAGGCAGCCGAGATATTAAATATCGACCGAAAGACGCTTTACAATAAAATGAAGGCCATTAACCTCGGTAAATAACATGAAAGATTCTCTGAAAGCACCTGAAGATAAGTTGCGCAGATTAAGACATGATATCAGGAACCAGCTTTCAAACATTAACTTATCCGTTGAACAACTCAAATATGAGATACCTGATGATGCAACTACCGATATTGAGTTTTATATCAACACCATTGCCATGAGTTGCACCAAGATCAATGATATGCTTAACGATATGGATTAACTATTTGATAAATAACGAATTTAATAAGCTGGCGCCAAAACTTTTTGGCGCTTTTTTGTTTACTATACGTACTTATTGCAATTATCCCTAATGTCAATCTTTAATTATAAACAGCGCAATAACATTGTATTAGTCGGCATTATTATATTGGGCTGCTTTTTGGTGTACGCATTAAGCGGGCTGTTCAGTGCTATATTGGGGGCTATTGTACTCTTCACTATTTTCAGGCCGCTTTATTTATTCATGGTTGAGAAGAAGCACTGGAATAAATCGCTGATTGCCGCGCTAATCATCCTTTCTTCGCTCGTTGTCATCGTTATTCCCTTTCTTTCATTGAGTTTGATGGTGATAAGTAAAATATCAAGCCTTAACAGGGATTCATTTCCTTTACAGGAATGGACCTATAAAATAGATCAGTTTGCGGGTGCGCATCTTAATCAACCTAAATTAGCCGAGAATACGATGGCCAAATTAGGTGGATATGTAACCGAGCTTTTCCCATCTATACTCAGCAGCGCTGTAAATATTATTTTAACATTGCTGGTACTCTATTTCCTGCTGTATTTTATGCTGACACAGATAAAGGAGTTTGAAGCCGGGCTATTAAAATATGCACCATTTCGCGAGCAGCATGCGCTAAAATTTGCCACCGCATTGCGCAATTCAACCTATAGTAATGTATTGGGCCAGGGCATTATTGCTGTTACGCAGGGGGCTTTATTATCAATGGGGTTTTATGCTGTCGAAATACCCGATCCTGTTTTTTGGGGGGTAATAGGTGTCTTTCTTTCATTTCTGCCTGTAGTAGGTGCACCAACCATGTGCATACCCGCAAGCTTAATATTATTTGCTAACGACCATACAGTAAGAGGTTTTTTGTTACTTGCTTACGGCCTGTTGTTCATTGGTAATGTGGATAATGTTTTGAGGATGATCATCAACAAACGCGTAGGCAATACGCATCCTATCATTTCTGTTATCGGGGTATTTATAGGGTTGCCTTTGTTCGGGATACTTGGCCTGGTTTTCGGCCCGGTATTATTATCTTATTTTTTGCTGCTGCTGGAGATATATGAAACAAACCGCCTGGCTGCCGACCGGCTGGAGCGAATAAGAACCGTAGCAGACAACTGAACATTAAAATGAATATTTTTGCTATCGCGGAAGTAAATCCCGATATTAATAGGATAAATTTGTTGCAATAAATAGACGACAAAAAGTCCGTTTATAAATAATTGGCAAGATATTTAACCGTTATATAAAACAAATGTTCAACTTAAAAATTATACTAATATGAATGATAACACAAAGGTAGTAGTTGCATTGCTGGCTGGGCTGGCTGCAGGAGCGGCATTAGGGATATTATTTGCGCCTGATAAAGGAACCGAAACACGCGATAAGCTTACAGAATCATTAAAGAAATTGGGCGATTCGATAAAAGAAACAGCCGCCACAGAAATTGATAACCTGGTGGGTTTAAAGGATAAAATTGTGGATAATATTAAAAGCAAAATAAAAACCACCGAACAGGAGTACCAGGATGACCTGGAACACGCATAAATTTAAACGGTCCCGGGTCATTTATACCGGGACCATAATCAAAGACTATGGAAGAGAAAAAGGATACGCTACCTCCTATTATTGATCAGCTGAAAGAATACGTGGAAACACGTTTGAAATTGGCCAAATATGATGCTATTGATCGGGGCACCTCAGTTTTCGCCAGTTTGATCACTGATGTGATCGTAGCGATAAGTTTGATACTCACCTTTCTTTTTTTGAGTTTCTCTTTAGCCTTTTACCTGTCGCATTTATTTGGCTCCTACTGGCAGGGATTTGGCTGTATGGCCTTGATATATTTGATAATAGCCATTATCATTATCCTTATTAAAGACAAAATACAACAACCGCTCGTAAACCTGTTCATCAAAAAACTATTTAATAACAAGTGATGGATGCATCTATAAAAAATATAAGCGATCTGAAAGCAGAGATAATTCGTCTCCAGGGAGTTGAGCAACAGCAGAGTGTAGCATTAAAAGCACGTTTCAGTACGCCATCGGCGCTGTTCCATACCATTTTTTCAATATTTCCTAAATCTTCCCATGATGGCGATTCAAAAAACAGCATCTTCAACCAGGATCTGTTCGGGATATTATCCAGGATATTATTGCCATTAGCTTTAAATAACACTTTATTCCGCAAGTCAAATTTCCTTGTAAAAGGGCTGGTTGGTATTCTTTCTCAAAAAGCTTCGCATTTTATCAGTGAGGATTCGGTTGCCGGTTTATGGGATAAAGTGAAGTCTGTCTTCGAAAAAAAGAGCAAAAACTCCGATTACGGTATTCCTCCCGAAAGTGAGGCTTCCTGAGTATTTTAAATTTATTCGTTTCCTGTAAAATAAATTCGCTGCATTATACAATGACAGAAAAGCTATTTTTGCGCTTTAATTTTATAAGTGGGAAAAGATAAATTAAGGCGATTTGCCGAAATAGATACCTTCAGCAATGTATTGCAACTGGAAGCAGGGCAGCCTTTAAAAGGCAAATGGGCCGCTGATTTTTTTAAAAACAATAAGCCGGTGGTATTGGAACTGGCCTGTGGCAAGGGTGAATATACCGTGAACCTGGGACAATTATTCCCTCAAAAAAACTTTATCGGTATCGATTATAAAGGCAACAGAATATGGCGCGGGGCAAAAACCGCACTGGAAGAAGGGGTAAATAACGTTGGATTTTTACGGATACAAATAGAAATGCTGCTGGATTATTTCGGCCCCGCCGAGGTGGATGAAATCTGGATCACCTTCCCCGATCCGCAGCCGCAACTGAGCCGCGAAAAGAAACGACTAACATCGCCACGGTTTTTGGAGAAATACAGGCAGATACTCAAGCCCGGTGGCGTTGTCAATTTAAAAACCGATAATGATAGCTTTTACGCTTACACCGCCGAAAAGATAAGTGAGTTTGGTTTAAATCTGCATATCCAAACAGAAAACTTGTATCATTCCGAACATGCGGATGAGGTATTATCTATAAAAACCTATTATGAGAAAAAATATTTGCAGCATAATAAGAATATCAACTATCTTAAGTTCTCATTTTAACCCATATGCCCGATCTGAATTTTTACGATAGCGTTTACCAGGTAGTCCGCCTTATCCCCAAGGGCAGGGTAACTTCATACGGTGCTATCGCCGCATACCTCGGTACCAAAGGCTCTTCCCGGATGGTGGGTTATGCGATGCAGGCCTGCGGAAAGGAGCAGCCACCCGTACCGGCGCATAGAGTAGTAAACAGGCAGGGATTATTAACCGCGAAATTTCATTTTGGTGGCGAAAGGATGGCTGAAATGCTGCGCAGCGAAGGCGTCAAAGTAGAAGAGGACCAGGTGCAGGATTTTAAAAAAGTGTTTTGGGACCCTGCGGTGGAACTGGCCATGTAAGCCTCACCTAAACGGTGTAGCCTTCATGAACACCTGAGAAAAACAAACAATAAAAAGCCCCCTTTCACTCGCTGATTGGGGGCTTTTAACCTAAACCTTATCACATTGTAACATGAATGTTACTAATGAAGCTACAAGTATATGTAAAAAAATTCTCATTTAAAAGGTTAATGCGTTGGTTTGACACAAAAAAGTTGTTTCCGCTTATTAATTTTTTTTGGCGTAACTTATAGTTGTTAAAATTTAACTAAAAAATTATAAGTATGCTGATAAACTGGACTTTAATATTTCAATTAGCTCCGGATCACCAAACCGGTAACTGTCCTCAATGTCCAATGTAACAAGGGCTTTGCCTGCCAGCACGAAACGTTGTTTGATAATTTCCCGGTGCCTGCGTTCCATCACAAATATCACATCGGCCCAATCGATCATTTTTTGGCTGACCCGTATGCGTGCCTTGTCGCTTGTTCCGGCAGAGCGGGCCTGGTGTGTGGGATGGCTTTTAAACAATAGTTCGGCAGTAGGGCTGCGCCATTGGTTTTTACTGCAGATAAAAAGGAGGTTGGACAAGGTGATAAAAGGATTAGTTTTTCTTTCTTGACTCTTTTAGTTGTTTTTGCGATTCCTCAATGCGCCTTATCGCCACCATTGTCATAATCAACAGCGTGTTCTTCTTACAGTCCCAGATAGATATATAATCTTTTGACCGTACAAAATGTTGTGACCATTTGGTTAATTTTTCATATAACAGCAACGTGCATATATCGGTTGGGGTAATAAAATCACCTGTTTCGGGCAAGTGAGTATGAAATGTCGTGGTTCCGATAGTATCCTTGGCGGTATAAATGGGTATAATGCTTTTATGAAGGCTTTTTTTGTTAATTATATTATTATTCTGATCGAAATCGATTAGATAATCATTTCCAAAAATCACCACTCCGTTTAAATGCGTGCCGGTTAGCACATAAACTTTCCTCGTATTATTCCCTATAATAGGGATCGGATTGAGACTGGTGTTTTTATACGTTTTAAATAATGTGTCTTTATACAATTCTGAAATTGCACTTTGCCTGATGGTATATAACTGTTTTTCAAATGACGTAAGTTTTCTGTCAACAGTATCCAGTTTATAATTATCCGAATTAAAATCATATCCAAAGGAAATAGTAGCTAGCACTACAGCGTCTTTTGAAAAAAATATATTAGTTAAGCCTTTTCCGTTATCATAAGAAATGTACCCGCTTGATATGGCTCTTCTACTCTTACATTTCGCGTTAAAAATATCAGACCCATACCACGATGCCCATTCAGATTTGTAAAGCGTCCTGCCTTCGTTGACTATGCTGTCTTCTGTCTTAGTCAAATCCTGCTCCTGCGCAAATACCCGGTTAATTAAACTGAAAAAAAGTATAAGTGTAAAAAGCTTTTTCATAGCCTCTGCTTACATCCCCTTCTTCGCCACCCAAACCTGGCTCTTGATCATCCATTTACCGCTTACTATCCTGAACACAAAGGTAAACGCGCCGTCTTCTTCAAAAGGTTCGCCTTTTATTTCACCCGTGTAATCCACAGGAACCACCACGTAAATACTTTCGGTGCTTTGCAGGTAAACATTAACCCGTCCTATTTTCCCTTTAAAGCCTTTTAACTTAAAATCCTTACAGGTTTTTTCAACCGTGCTCACCCACTGCACCCCCGCTGTGGGGCCGTTCCATGAAAATGGCGGCTCCTCATCGGCAATTACGGCGTTCGGCGTATAAAGATCGGCAACCGCATTAACATCAAAGGAACTCGAGGCATTGATCACCATATTAATGATCTTCATTATTTCTGACCGTGATGCTGCTGAATCGGCAGTAGTATTGTTTCTATCTTTGCTAATTTGTATGATAGCCGTGCGATGTCCATCTGCATAGCCGGCTTGCACAATAAGGCTAAAGCATAAAATAATTAAAAAATTCTTCCTCATATCTGTTGCTCGGTGATGTTATTTACTATTCTCATTCATATAATCCAACGCTAAGTTACACAAAGCTTTAACACCTAATGTAAATCCGCTCTCATCAATGTAAAAATCAGGTGTATGATGCGCCGGTGTGGTTGCCGGGTTGCCGCCTTTAGGCATCCCACCCAGGAAAAAGAAGATGCCGGGCACTTTTTCTTCATAAAAGCTGAAATCCTCGGCACCTGTAACCGGCGGCCTCAGTATGGCATTACCAGGCCCGGCTGTTTGTTGCAGTGTAGGCACCATTTTTTCGGTTAAAGCCGGGTCATTATAGGTAACCGGGTAATGCACGCTATACGGTATTGTTACTTCGGCAACGGCACCCTGAGCTTCTGCGGTTTTGGTGGCGATCTGCTTTACCCTCGCGATCAGCATTTGCTCATCTGCCTTACTCAACGCGCGCAAAGTCCCTATCATTTCCACCTTTTCGGGGATAATATTTTGCCTGTTACCGCCATTGATAGCGCCTATGGATACCACCGCGGCATTCTCAGTTACGTTTAAATTGCGGCTTACTATGGTTTGCAGGTTGTTAATGATCTCCGCCGAAACAACGATCGGGTCAATGCTCGACCATGGGTAAGCTCCATGTGCCGAGCGCCCTTTTACCACAATCTGCATATCATTTACGGCTGCCATAGTACCACCTGGGCGGTAAGTTAGTTTACCAACCTCCGTTTGCGAATTGATATGCAGCCCGAATATCACATCAACTTTAGGGTTTTCCAGTACACCCTCCTTAACCATCTCTTCGGCCCCGCCTTTTTCACCCACAGGCAAGCCTTCTTCTGCAGGCTGGAAAATAAACTTTACCGTACCATGTATCTCATTTTTCATGGTCGACAATACCTCGGCCACCGCCATCAGTATAGCCATATGCGAATCGTGCCCGCAGGCGTGCATCACTCCCGTCTCCTGACCATTGTACATTACTTTTACTTTGGATGCAAAAGGCACCGGCGTGCGTTCGGTTACGGGCAGTGCATCCATATCAGCACGCAGGGCTACCACCGGGCCGGGTTTGTTTCCCTTAAGGATGCCTACTACCCCGGTGGTTGCTATGCCGGTTTTTACCTCAAGGCCTAATGACTGTAAATGTTTGGCTATAATGGCCGCCGTGCGGACCTCGTGGTTACCCAGTTCCGGGTGTTCATGAAAATCGCGCCTCCAGGCTATTATTTTGCTTTGCAGCGAATCCGCTTTTTTACTAACCCGGTTTTTCAGGGCGCTGGTTTGTGCCAATACAGGCACAGAAAAAGCACACAGCATTAAAAAGAATAATTTTTTCATGTTCCGGATTTTTCACCTAATATAAAAAATAAAGGATGATTTTAAATAAAGCTGCTTTTATGTGGATTCTAAACGCTTACGCTAATTAATTTGAGTATACCAGTATACTGATTTGCTCTTCAGGCTGATTAATCTTAATCAAAATAGCTGAAAATCAAAACAATAACGCCCGCTGACTGTCATTGCCTTACCGATAACGCCAAAGTGGCAATCTGGGAGATAGAAACCTTATCATAAAAAGGATATGGACAAGAAAAACCAATCCGATGAATTAATCATTGCTAACAAGGAACTCGCCTTTCAAAACGCAGAAAAGGAAAAACGGGCCGCTGAATTAATCATTGCCAACAAAGAACTCGCTTTTCAAAATACAGAGAAGGAAAATCGTGCAGCTGAACTCATTATCGCTAATAAAGAGCTCGTTTTTCAAAATGAAGAAAAGGAAAAACGGGCGGCGGAATTAATAATCGCCAATGAAGAACTTGCCTATCAAAACACGGAAAAGGGAAACCGGTCTGATGAGTTAGTTATTGCCAACAAGGAACTTGCTTTTCAAAATACGGAGAAGGAAAACCGCGCAGCCGAATTGATCGTTGCAAACAAGGAACTTGGCATTCAAAATACTGAAAAAGAAAACCGCGCAGCCGAACTGATCATCGCCAATGAAGAGCTTGCCTACCAAAACACGGAGAAAGAAAACCGCGCGGCCGAGTTGATCATCGCCAATGAAGAACTTGCCTACCAAAATACGGAGAAAGAATGCCGGGCCGCTGAACTAATTATTGCCAATAAAGAGCTTGCCTTTCAAAATGAAGAGAAGGAGAAACGGGCTGCAGAATTGATCATTGCAAATAAAGAGCTCGTTTATCAGAATGAAGAAAAAGAAAGCCGCGCTGCAGAGTTAAACATTGCTTACAAGGAGCTCAAAAAAGCGGAAGAAAAGTTAAAGGAATATATCACAGGGCTGGAGGAGATGATGTTTATCACTTCGCATAAAGTAAGGCAGCCCATTGCCAATATTTTAGGTATAACCAATATATTGGAGGATTGTATCAATTCGCCCGACCAGATAAAAATGTCTGTTGGGTATTTAAAAGAATCTGCATTAGTCCTGGATGCTTTTACCCATGAACTAACAGAATTTATAAGCAAACTGGAACAAAAAGGCAAGAATAAATACCTCCTTAACCAGTTGATAAAATAAATGTCTTTGTAAATGATACTAATACTGAAGATTTTTTATTAACCCGCCCAATATCCTGAAGCTTTGCTCCACCACATCATCATAAGGTATCCCGAAACTGATACGTATAAAATTGGTAAACCGGGCATCGGTACTAAAAATTTGCCCCGGGGCGATGCTAATGTTTTGCAGTATGGCAGCCTGGTAAAGTTCAAATGCATTAATTTTTTTATCAAGCTCTATCCATAAGGCATAGCCCCCTTGTGGCCTGCTGATTTTGGTATTTGCCGGAAAATGAGCGGCTATAGCCTGTGTATAGCGAAGGCATTGCGTATATAATGCTCTGCGAAGATTTCGAAGATGCAAATCATAGCGCCCGGTTTCAAAAAAATGAGCGATCGCCGCTTGCGTAGGCGTGGCCGAACTGATGGTATGCATCATTTTTATATTAATGATCTTGTCCTTAAACCTGCCGGGTATGCACCAACCCACCCGGTAACCGGGCGTAAGTGATTTTGAAACCGAGGAGCATAGCATTACCCAGCCCTCAGTATCAAAACTTTTACAGGTACGGGGGCGGCTTTTACCAAAATAGATCTCTCCGTAAATATCATCTTCTATCAAAGGGATCTTCCGGTTGACTAGTAAGGTAACCAATTGCTGCTTGCGCTGGTTAGGCATACAACTGCCTACCGGGTTGCTAAAATTGGGCACAAACAGGCAAGCCTTAATATCTACCTGGTCCATAGCCTGCTCCAGGTATTCAATATCAATGCCGGTATCTGGGTTAACCGGTATCTCCAGTACTTTCAGATCAAGGCTTAGCATCACACTGAAGATGCCGAAATAGGTGGGGCTTTCGATAGCAACGGTATCGCCGGGTTTGGTGAGCGCCCTCAGGCAAAATACCAGGGCCTCCATACAACCCTGGGTAGTCACTACGTCATCTTCTGTAATGTTGCCGCCCCAGTTAAAAGCATTTTTAGCCACCTGCTTGCGCAGGGAAACATTACCCTGCAGGTTTTCATAATTGACATTGCCTGATGGGCTTTTACGGATAGCCTCCATCATGGATTTGTTGAGCTTAGCCATCGGGAGCAAACTTAATGGAGGGGCCGCACGGGATAAACGTAAAACACTTTCTTCAGGCATGTTCTGGTAAATCATCGCTATCATCTGCTCCACGCTAACCTCGCCGGGCTCTTTTAGCGGTGGCTTGATCTCGGGCACTTTTGCAAATTGCGCTGCCGAAAACTTGACATAATAACCTGACTTTGGCCTTGCCTCTATCATGCCCATATTCTCCAGCTCAACATAAGCCTTGTAAGCGGTACTTATACTGATGCCTTGTTCCTGGCTTAAAGCTCTTACGGATAGCAGCTTGTCGCCCGGTTTTAATAGCTTTTGTTTGATCTGTTTTTCGATGCGCCCAACTATCTGTGCGTATAAAAAATCGTTATCAGTGTTATTGGTCAATTTTTCCATCATCTGTTATGGTCAAAATTAACAATTCTGAATCTGTTTTACTACAGTGATAAGTTTTTACTTTGTTCTTATCATAATTTATTAAGAAATGGGAACAACATTAAGCGACCAGGAAGTACAGCAATTAAGGGCCGATACCAAAGGGACTGCCCAAAAAATACATTTTAACAATGCGGGGGCCTCTTTACCACCTGATGTAGTAGTTGAAACAGTTATTAATTATTTAAATGAAGAGGCCATTTGCGGCGGCTACGAAACCGAGTATAAATACAGGGAGGAATTAGAAAATACGTATGCCCTGGTAGCAAAGCTGATCAATGCTGATAAAAATGAGGTAGCCATTGTAGAAAATGCAAGTACCGCCTGGGGACTGGCATTTAACGGCATTGCCTTTAAAAAGGGAGATGTGATCATTACCTCTGAAATGGAATATGTAACTAATGTGATAGGGCTTGTTAATGCCAAAAAAACATGGGGTATCGAAATAAAGGTCATACCGAATGATGAGTATGGCAACTTTTCTTTGCAGGCATTAGAAGACGCTATTTCACCGCAAACCAGGTTGATCGCCATTACTCACATTCCCTCAACTGCCGGGGGTATGATCCCGATTGTTGAAATAGGGAAAATAGCCCGCAAGTACGGCATTTTGTACCTGGTTGACGCCTGCCAAAGCGCGGGGCAAATACCTGTTGATGTGAAGGAGATCGGTTGCGATATGCTGGCTGTAACCGGGCGCAAATATCTGAGGGCGCCAAGAGGAACCGGCTTTTTATATATAAGGAAAGAGATACAGGACCAGTTGAAGCTTATACTGATGGATGGTTTTAGCGCGCCGTCTGTCAGTTTGGATGATTATCAATTAAGGGACGATGCCCGGCGCTTTGAACTTTACGAAAAGAGCCGCGCCCTTACATTGGGCCTGGGTAAAGCTATTGATTATGCACTGAATATCGGTGTTGACAGAGTATGGCAGCGTGTACAGCATTTAGCCGACCAAATGCGCCGGCAATTGGAAAATATGGATGGTATAACCGTTCACGATATTGGCGATCAAAAATGTGGGATTGTTACCTTTTCGGTAAGTGGAATTGGTAGTGTATCAGTAAAAAACCAACTGGCAGAACGACATATCAACGTATCCGTTGGCAAAGCTATATCAACACTCATCTACATGGATAAAAACCATTTGAGTAGCATTGTAAGGGCTTCGGTGCATTATTATAATACCGGGGAAGAGATAAGGATCATGTGTGATGCGCTCGCATCTATTATTAATTCGACCCCGGTTGAGGTTGAATAAGATCCGTACTTTTCAACAGGTTTTTTTAAACCCCCAGGCATTGTAATGGGCGATTACCCACTAAGTTGACAATCAGACTTTGCGGATTCTGGAAAAAGAGCGTTTTTATCTTTACCCCAAAGTGGTATATAGTTATCTTGAATAATCTTTCTACCTTTATATCAAACACTTAACCTCACATGAAACCTAAATTATTACTCCGGATTGCAGCTGTATTGATATTAATTCATGGCGTACTGCACACCATAGGCTTTAGCCAATGGAAACAAGACCCCGACCCTGCCAGGCACGAAGTGATCAAACAAATGACCGGGCAAAAATTTCCTTTTATGGGCACTTCACGCAATATGGGTGAATATTATGATGGCTTCGGCTATGCAGGTAGTATTGCTTTAATTTTGATCGCTTTTTTGCTTTGGATCGTATCGGGCGAACTTTCACCTAACCCATCCCTGGCTAAAAAAGTTATCGTGGTACTTTCGTTTGGTTTACTGGCATGGGCAATTGATGAAGTGATATACTTTTTCCCGTTTGCAGTAGGGCTTGCTTTGGTTGCATCCATATGTAGTTTCTGCTCGTTGCTGGGGTTGGCTAAGCAAGGGACTACTAAATAATTACCCCGGTACCACCAAAATTTCAGTCAGGCTACAGACTTTTATTCCTTTTTTAAATTAAGAATTAACAAAACGCCCGGGAAGCTCCCGGGCGTTTTGTTTTATAAGCTCATCCCGCCGTCCATGATAAATTCGGCTCCCGTGATAAACGAGGAATCTTCACTGCTTAAATGGGCGACCATTTTACCGACATCGCCTGCTTTACCCATTTTGTGTAAGGGAACGTTGTCGATGATCCATGCTTTAACGCCCTGTAATTGTTCATCGCTGTAACCAGCCTTATTCAATATTTCCGTTTCTGTTGGGCCCGGGCTTACCGCGTTCACCCGGATCCCCCGCGGTGCCAATTCTACCGCAGCGATCTTCATCACCGCGTTAAGTGCCGCTTTGCTGGATGAATAGATAGAAGAGTTAGAGACGTTCATGCTGGCTGTATTGGATGACAAGAACACCACCGAGGCACCTTCATTTAACAGCGGGATAAACCGGCTCAGCGTAAAATACGCCCCTTTGAAATTCACATCCATCACGTAGTCAAACACTTCTTCCGTTGCGCTTTCAATACTTGCCCCGCCTAAAACACCTGCGTTAATAAACAGGATATCTAATTTTCCATAACGTGTTTTGATGTCGGCTGCCAATCGTTCAGTGTCTTCCAGTTTGCCCTGGTCTGCCACTAGCCCTGTAACATCCAGTTGTACGGCTGCCGCCTCAACTGCTTCCTTACGGCGACCGGTAATAATAACTACTGCGCCCTGTGCTTTCAATTCCTGCGCGGTTGTGTACCCTATACCGCTGTTTCCGCCGGTAACCAATGCTATTTTTCCTGTTAGCTTTTCCATCTGAAATTTTTTTATGCAAAACTATGGACAAAGTGGTATAACTTTGTTACCAGTATAACAGAGTATACCAGTATGAATGAAGCACTGATCAAAGAAGTACTGTCAGAACCCCGAAACCAAAAGGAGGAAATACAAGCTTTACAAGACACCATTTACGTCATCGGCGGTAAGTGGAAACTGCCAATTATCAATTCTATCTGTAACGGTAACCGGCGCTTTCGCGAGATAGAGCGGAGCATTCCGGGAATCACTACCCGTATGTTGTCGCGTGAGCTAAAGGATATGGAGGCCAATCAGCTGCTTAAAAGGACCGTCATTCCCACGAGCCCGGTAACGGTTGAATATTCCCCCACCGATTATTGCCACTCATTCGGCGATATCATCCTGCAAATGATCAAATGGGGCAAAGATCACCGGGAACGCTTACGGGCGCCATTGTCCGGTTCGGCAACCAAAACGTCAGGATAAGGGTTAATCTCATTTCACCTGTGGGGGCTTTAACAAAAAAATAAAGGCAGTCACCAGGATAGAAGAGAACTATAGTCGAACGCCAGATACTCTTTTTCCTATAACGGCAATATTTTGTCGCGATCCGCCCCTCAGATTGTCGTTTTTACACAGCGTAAAGTCCTGAAATGTCATCGATCTTTGTATTGTCAATAAAATCAACCTAATTTAAATAACATTTTATGAAAACATTTAAAGGATCTAATATCCTCCAGCCGGTGTTAATAATTGCAATGCTTTTCTTTACAGTATTTCAATCTAAAGGTCAACAAGGCAAACCTGCCGCCAGTGGCTACGCGCCCGTTAATGGCATTAAAGTTTATTACGAAGTATATGGTGAGGGTAAGCCTCTTGTTTTACTGCATGGCGCTTTTTATACCATTGAGATGAACTGGGCGCAACTAATACCTGAATTGTCAAAAACAAGAAAGGTAATTGCCATTGAAATGCAGGGACATGGGCACACACCGTTTTCAGACAGAAAATTAGACATTGTTACCCTGGCAAGTGATGTTGAAGGAGTAATGAATTATTTAAAAGTTGACAGTGCTGATGTTGCCGGATATAGTATGGGTGGTTCCATAGCTTACCAGTTGGCAGTAAAAAGCCCTAAACGGGTAAGAAAATTAGTGATCATATCTTCTACCTACAAAACCAGTGGCTGGCTGCCCGTTGTAAATAATGGGTTTAAAGGGTTTAAGCCAGAGTTTTTTAACAATACTCCTATAAAAACGGCATATGACGCAGTAGCACCTGACAAAACAAAATGGACAAAGTTCGTGGAACAAATGATCGCTTTTGCCGGGGTGCCGTTTGACGTGGGTGACAGCAATATCGCGAAAATTAAATCGCCGGTATTGCTTATATCAGGCGATAATGACGGCCTGGATAAAGTTGAGTTGATGAAAACATATCATTTACTGGGAGGTGGTGTAGCTGCTGATTTGGCGCCGATGCCAAAATCGCATTTGGCCGTTGTCCCTTCGCAGAGTCATGTGAGCCTAATGATGCAGACGAAAACAATATTAGATTACCTGGATGACTTTTTAAAGTAAGAATAATCGTTACCAACTAATAGTGAACAAATGAGAAAGATCAGGATTTTTGAACATATCTCGCTGGATGGCGTGATAGAACATGACGGAGACTATACCTATGGCGCATGGACGACACCCTATCGAAGCCCTGCCGGGGCGGCAATGCTTTTTGAGGCATACGGACCGAACTTTGACCTGCTGCTTGCCCGCCACACCTACGATATATTTAGTGCCTTTTGGCCTAATGCCGGAGATTTCCCAATGGCAAATGCTATAAATGCTGCAACCAAATACATCGCAACCCACAGGCCCGACAGCCTGGAATGGGGCCCGGTAAAGAATTTGGGCGAGGATGTTATCGCGGCGATTCGCGATCTCAAGTCAACGGATGGCCCCGACCTGATCGTGGTGGGAAGTTCGACGCTAACATCCGTGTTGCTTGACCAGGGACTGGCTGACGAGGTTGTGCTTATCACCTATCCAGTTTTGCTTGGCCGGGGTAAACGCTTATTGGCTGACAGTATTGACGCACGGGAACTTGCTTTTGTTGACTCGAAGACCACGCCCACGGGTTTGCTCATCAACACTTACCGACACGTTGGACCACTGAAATCCTAATATTTCACTGACTTAGGCGGCTGAGCGGGCGACAAGTCTATTATTATCGGTCTATTCTGCCTGACCCCCCGGTTAAGCGTCCACGCTTAACCGAAAAATAATTGCGAGTGTCCACACTCGCGTAAATAGCGATGAGGGTAGGAACAAAAAAGCCTAAAATCTTTCGACTTGAGGCTTTTGTCCTGTTCTCACCGGGAGCAGAACTCGAACCTACGGCCGGCAAAAGCGAATATGAGCCCGACGAAGCCTAGATTACCAACCCGCAATAATTTTTAGTCCGGGATTATAGATGATAGCTACACGGTTACCATCCCACAATGCCTAAACATCCTCTTGGTTGTCACCACTTTGTAAAGATGTCGTATTTTATAAAAATATTTCTCAATAAATTTCATAAATGACCGAAAGGTCATTTATATTTGTCCTGTTATTCAGAAAGAAAATGACAAAGGCAGAGAGAACCAAACAATTTATCATTGAGAAATCGGCACCCATCTTTAACAAGAGAGGTGTTGCCGGAACGGCAATGAGTGATATCATGGAAGCTACAAAACTTGCCAAAGGCAGCTTGTATGTGCATTTTGATAGTAAGGAAGAACTGTCGTACGCGGCAGTTGATTATAGCCTGAATAGGATGGTTGAAAAAACTGAGGCTGCTATCAACAAACATAAAACGGCTAAAGGTAAACTATGCGCATTTGTTGATTTTTTTAGCGATCCGCTTAATCCTCCGCTCACAGGAGGTTGCCCCATGCTGAATTTCGGGATGGAAGCTGACGACACCAGCCCTATTATCAAGCAAAAAGTGAACAAACTGGTACAAGCCTCCTTACAACTATTTGAAACAATTATTGACCAGGGGATCATCGATGGAGAGTTTAAAAAAAACTGGAACGCCAGGGAATTTGGCATAAAAACTTTTGCAATGATTGAAGGAGGTATATTGATCTCGCGCGTTTCAGGGAATAACGAACAGATGAATATTTTAATAAAGATGATAAAAAAAGAAATCGAAGGAAACAGCATATAATTTTTTACCCAATAAATGACCGATCGGTCATTTATTGATCAGATATAAAGTAACAATCAATTTTAAAATTTAAAAAAGTAAAACAATGGAAACTAACAAAACAGGAGAGCCTTCAAGGACTCCAAAAGTATTTTTAATAACAGGTGCTTCACGGGGTTTCGGCAAACTATGGGCTGAGGCATTTTTAAAGCGTGGCGACAAAGTGGCCGCAACCGCAAGAAACCTGGATCATCTTAATGACCTGGTAGAAAAGTATGGTGATGCCGTGCTTCCCATAAAATTGGATGTTAACAGTCGCGGGGAAAGTATCGCAGCTGTTAAGCAAGCAAAGGATCATTTCGGAAGAATTGATGTACTGATCAACAACGCCGGCTACGGTCTGTTTGGAGCCATAGAAGAAACAACCGAGCAGGAAGCAAGGGAACAAATGGAGACTAACTTTTTTGGAGTTCTCTGGGTAACCCAGGCGGTCCTTCCGATCATGAGAGAACAAAAAAGTGGCCATATCATACAGGTTTCCAGCTACCTGGGTCTGGTGACATTACCTGTGCTGGGACTATACAATGCATCAAAATTTGCAGTTGAAGGACTGTCTGAAACACTGGCCGCTGAAGTGGCAGATTTTGGCATCAAAGTTTCTTTGATAGAGCCAAACGGCTATTCAACCGACTGGGCCGGAGCATCGGCCATCCAGACAACTCAAACAGAGACCTATGCCCCATTGAAAAAAGCCTTCTCTGAAGGTTCTACACCAGGTTTCTGGGGTAAACCAGAGGCCACGGTTGACGCCGTTATCAAACTCGTTGATTCAGCTAATCCTCCTTTGAGATTACTCTTTGGAAAAGTAGCCTACCAGGCTGTTACGCAAACCTATGAAAAACGTTTGGCCGGCTTCGAAGAATGGAAAGATGTCACCATCGCTGCTCATGGTAAATAACTGATAAAAAGATCGGCAGAAACACATTTAACACACAGAACAATACAAATAATTAAAAAAATAGAACAATGGAAAATTACAAAATCGAGGTTCCGCAAGCGGATACTCAAATCGAAAAAGTGCTGTATACAGCAAAGACTCTCACCGTAGGCGGCAGGGAAGGCGGATCATCCCGCACTTCTGATGGCCGTCTGGACGTCAAACTATCCGTTCCGGGCACCCCGGGAGAAGGCACCAATCCTGAGCAGCTATTTGCTGCGGGCTGGTCGTCTTGTTTTTTCAGTGCGATGAAGATCGTAGCCGGTCAAATGAAGGTAAGGTTCCCGGCTGACGCCGCTATTGATGCCGAAGTGGACCTGGGCTTAACAGGTGAAGCATTCTCTCTGCAGGCCCGCCTCAATGTCAGCTTACCAGGCCTTGAACCCGGAGTGGCACAGGCTATCGCAAAAGGCGCACACCAGATATGCCCTTATTCAAAAGCCACACGCGGCAATATTAATGTTGAGATCAACCTGATCTGAATGTATCGTTTACAGAATTGAAATAAATAAAAAAATGAAAAATCAAACAGGAGTTCAAATAATGAGAGGCGCTATCATTGTAGTGCTACTCGGACTAAGTATTGTATTCATATCCTGCAAAAAGGATAATGCAACAGTTACAACTCCTGCCGGCGTGATCACAGATTACCATCAAACAGCAGTTACACAATTTGTTACCGTTGGCGAAACAAAACTTGCTTACCGTGTTTTAGGCGATAAAACAGGTATTCCATTGGTGATGGTATCTCCTTTGGGTAATGCAATGGATGAGTGGGGATCCTGCTATCACTAATGGTCTCGCCCAAAAATATAAGGTGATCATCTTGGATATACCGGGCGTAGGCGCATCCGGCGGAACAACACCTGATAATATACCGGATATGGCGAAAAATGTAACCTCCTTTATCAAAGCGTTGGGCTACAATAAGGTTAACTTATTGGGTTTCTCCATGGGTTCCTTCATCAGCCAGCAGATTGCGCTGACCGAGCCCGGGCTGGTTAATAAGATCATCCTGACAGGTACCGGTCCCAAAGGGAGCCAGGGTCTTTCCGATCTCCCCAAGTTCTTAGCTGCCGCAGCAGGGTTGAGCCCGGAACAAGTCTTTTTGGCCTCCTTCTTTGCCCCATCTGCCACCAGCCAGAGTGCCGGTAAAAGTGCTTACGAAAGAGTTGGGAAAAGCCAGGTGGACCGGGACCCTTCAGTAAATGGTGAAAGCTTTACCAACCAGGTAAAAGCCGTATTGGGCTGGGCACAGCCAAGCCCTGATGCCCTGAACGAACTGAAATCAATCACCCAACCAGTGCTGATCGCCCAGGGCAATGAGGATGCTTTGGTTCCGGTGGTAAATGCTATCAACATGTCTAAAAGCCTGCCAAATGCACAGCTGATCGTTTATCCTGATGCCGGGCATGCCGCTTTTTTTCAATATCATGACGACTTCGTTCAGAAAGCTCTTGGATTTTTGGGAAAGTAACAACTCATAGTAAATAACTGATCCCGGTATATCAGCACATTCAGCAATAGGGCTTGCCTTTAATTAAGCGGGCCCTTTTAAAACAAAATGGCATAAAATATTTTATTAAAATAAAAGATCAACCATGTCAGAACAATTCAACCAGGATCGCCGCCGCTTTTTAGGTGCCGCGGCCATGACTATCGCCGCCGGCCCACTTTTCATGATCGGCTCAGCAGACGCGCAACCCAACAAGATAAATGAGCTATTTGCAACAACTGTTAAATGGGGCGCCGGCGGGTCATTTGACACATTAAAGCAGATCGGTGCCGGTGTGCTGAATGTTGGATACGCCGAAGTCGGCCCTGCTAATGGCCCCGTCGTAATACTGCTGCATGGCTGGCCTTATGATATCCACAGTTTTGCTGATGTTTCAGGATTACTGGCCACCAAAAGGTATCGTGTAATCGTGCCTTATTTGAGGGGCTATGGAACCACGAAATTTCGATCTGCCAAAACACCCAGAAATGGACAGCAGTCGGCATTAGCAGCCGACATTGTTGCGTTCATGGATGCCCTGCAAATTCAAAAAGCAATCATTGGCGGATTTGACTGGGGTGCCCGCACGGCCAATATTGTTGCTGCTTTATGGCCCGATCGCTGTGTAGCACTCGTATCAGTGAGTGGCTACCTGATCGGCAGTCAACAGGCTAACAAAGCGCCGCTGCCCCCAAAAGCCGAACAGGCCTGGTGGTACCAATATTATTTTGCCACCGAACGCGGCAAGCTTGGATACACCCAAAATACCTATGAGTTTAACAAACTCATCTGGCAAACAGCATCGCCGCAATGGCGCTTCGATGAGGCCACTTACAAGCAATCGGCCAGGTCATTTGACAATCCAGACCATGTGGCGATTGTTATCCATAATTATCGCTGGCGCCTTGGTCTTGCCGATGGCGAAGCAAAATACAACGCACTTGAAAAAAAGCTGGCAACAGCGCCCGTTATTATTGTACCAACCGTTACCCTTGAAGGAGACGCCAACGGTGCGCCGCACCCTGATCCATCGGTATACGCCGCGAAATTTAAAGGAAGATACACGCACCATACCATTACCGGTGGTATCGGTCATAATCTGCCGCAGGAAGCTCCGCAGGCCTTCGCTGACGCTATTATCGAGGTTGATGGTTACTCCAAATGAGTTAAAGTGTTCAGTATGGCAATGAGCGCGCTAATTTGTAGTATACTTATTCAGCCTTTTGAACATCAATCCTAAAAGAACGGGTAACTGAAGATCATAAAAGTAAAGTCTACCTCATAAAAATACCGTTAAAAAACGGGTTGTATATTTGCTGATAAATAGTAAACTTTAACTGATTAACTTACTCCCCCATTTATCACTGCACACCGCATGATTTGGAAACGGAGGGGAATTGTTAAACCCCCTGCTTCGTGTTGCAAATAGTGCCATTTTATTATGACCCGAACCGTAAAATCTGGCGATCTAACTACCCCATCTGGAAATGAATCTGGTGATGATATCCGCTTCGCGAAGCTGGAAGAACTCCTGACTAAGGCAACAATTTTGGCCCGTATAGGCGGATGGGAAGTTGATGCAGTAAAAGGAACTGTTTACTGGTCGGACATAACAAGAGAAATACATGAAGCGGCACCTGGTTTCCATCCCAGCATAGAGGAGGCCGTCAATTTTTACAAGGAAGGGGAGAATAGGGAAACTATTGTGAAAAACATGGAGGAAGCCATTAAAAAAGGCACGCCATGCGACCTGGAATTACAAATTGTTACCACAAAGGGTAATATTAAATGGGTACGGGTTATTGTTGAGGCTGAATTTGCTGATGGTAAATGCTTGAGAGTATATGGAAGTTTCCAGGATATTGATGCCCGTAAAAAAGCGGAGGTTGCGGCTAAGCAAGCACTTGAAGAAAGGAATACTATACTTGAAAGTATCGGCGATGCTTTCTTTGCCGTAGATAAGAATTGGGTAGTGACTTACTGGAACCGCATGGCAGAAAAGGTTTTGGGCAGACCAAAAAATGAAATCCTCAACCACAATTTATGGGAAGTATATTCGGATTCGATTGATTCTGAATCATACAAAAAATATCACCAGGCTCTTGAAACTAACCAGGCTGTTCATTTTGCTGATTACTACGCTCCTATTGATAAATGGTATGAAATAAGTGCTTACCCTTCTGATACCGGGCTGTCGGTTTATTTTAAAGATGTTACCGAAAGGATGAATTACATCAAAGCTATTGAGGAGCAAAATAAAAAACTGAAGGAAATATCATGGATGCAATCGCACATCATCAGGGCGCCTCTTGCCAGGATCATGGGGCTTGTCCAGATAATTAAAGATACTAAAAGGGATACCGCGGAAAAGAAAAAGACATTGGATTACCTGTTATCATCTGCCAATGAGCTGGATAGGGTGATAAGAGAAATAACTGACAAGACCAAAGCGGCCTATCATTCTGTAAAACCCAGGAAAAAATGATTATCCTTTATCGGGACTATTAAAGGTCAGCCTGTTTAATGGCAGACTATCCGGGTAATTATCCTTAATAAACTTTATCAGGTTTTCGCGGATATAGCAACGCAGGTCAAATGCTTGTGACGAATTGCGGGCGCTTATCAGAACCCGCAGCTCTATGGTGTGATCTTTAGCATCAGTAACCTGTATTAGTTTTACGCGTTTATCCCAAAGGGGCGTTTTATCCAGCAGGCGGTCGAGTTCCTGCCTCAAAGGGTCTATCGGAATATTATAATCCATATAAAGAAACACCGTACCCAATATTTCAGAGGTCGAGCGGGTCCAGTTTTGGAAGGGCTTTTCAATAAAATAATTAATGGGCAATATCAATCGCCGCTGATCCCAGATATTCAGCACCACATACGTAAGGGTGATATCTTCAACACGCCCCCACTCGCCTTCAACAACCAAAATATCATCAATGCGGATGGGTTGTGTAAAGGCTATCTGGAAACCTGCTAAAAAGTTGGAAAGCGATCGCTGTGCCGCGAAACCTATGATAATACCGCCGATACCGACCCCAGTGAGCAAGCCTGCCCCAATTTTGCGGACATTGTCAAAGCTAAGAAGGATAATAGCAATGGTGATAAAAACAATCAGAGTAACTACTATCTTCCTTACAAATTGCAATTGCGTCCTGATCTTGCGCTCCTTCAGGTTGTCCTCTTTATTCAGATCATAAGCATGGTAAACATAATCTTCAAAAACTTTGATGGAGTTCATCAGCAAAACAGCAAAGGATATGATCAGTGCGATCTCTGTAATCCGGTTGAGCGGCAGATAAAATCTTTGATCCATTTCCATCAGCGGAAGCAGAAGATTGAGCATCATTAAGGGTACAAAATGATTTAAAGAAGGGCCGGTATGGATGATAATGCTCCTGAATAAGGAGTAATCAGCGTGTTTTTTGCGATAATTGAGTAAAGCCTTAATGATCAGTTTGATAACCAGGCCGATTATTACCGCCAAAGCTACGATGATTAAATTCCACGCCCAGGGATGGATGTGGCCTGCCCAGTCTTCAAACGTATTCTTCAAAGTATCCCTCATGCTTCAACAACGCTTATGAGTGTGAATTGTTGAATTTTTTCGGAAATGAGAGATCAGGGGTTAAATCAATGCACCGTAACAATTGCCGCGCTGCCTGCAGGCACATTAACTACAAAGCGACTTTTGTTGCCAGGATATTCTTCAGGGCTCCCGGTGTAAAAGTTCCACCGGCATCTACCTCACTGCCGGCAAATTTGATCCCGGTGACTGCAGTAACCGAAGGCACATTAAGCCTCACGATCTTTATGTCGAATGCCGGTTTACTCAACTGTAAAGTAAAGGCAAAGTCATTTGCATTCAACTCTTTCAGGGTTGGCTACAGTTACCAGTTCGGCACCAGCAATAGTAACCTGGCCGGTGCAAGCAATGCTACCAATGAATTTACCTTAAGGTACCGTTTGGGAAATAAAAAAGCTGATTGGAAGACATTTTAACCGGGGAATCGCTTTTACAATTCCCCGGTCATAAATCTTCACTTTATTCAAACACGTATTTGGCTAACCAGAGTTTCTTAAAGTCTTCATCGTGCCCGATATAAGTGATGCTGTTATCGTCTTTATTCATAAATGCCAGGAAATCCTTTCGTAAATAATATTTCTCTCCGCCAAGGGTTTTTACCTCGCTGATGGTATTATTGGCCAGGTCGAGCTTAGCCACACGCGGAAAATATACGGCATACAAGGAAGGTGATCCCCCGGAGTAAGCGCTTAGAAAGGATTGGTGCCCTTTAACCCCTTTTACTTCTTTGATCTCCCAGTAAATGGTTTTGCCATCTTTGCCTAAATAAAAATCCTGCAGCATATCAAAGATCTCGCTCTTCTTGTCGTTGTTTAATTTGCCTACGCCAAATTGAGTTTTAAGCTGACCGGCTTTATCAAAATACAGGCAAACCAGGTCCTCATAAGTTTTCATCGGGTTGCCCATACCCATATTAGTTGAGCCGGTAAGCTGGCCCGCCACCAAATACTCCTGGTTGGGCGTAACATAAAACCGCTCCACTAAAAATTTGCTGCCTTTATAAACTGATGCGCCCTTACCTGAAGCGATAAACTTCGATTTAAAAACATCGATAGGTGCGGTTGATGCGAAATCCAGCTTATCACCGGTGAACTTAAGCAGATGGAAACTGTTCATTTTTTCATTGGCGTTTTTTTGCCATTTAAAATCGATCTTGTTCTCGCCGCCTTGTGAAAAGCCCGGATTAAAGATCGAAGCGTACTCTGAAAAGACCTCTGCATAAGCATCTTTTGATTTGGTGGAAGTACCACAGAAGAAAACCGAGCCCTGCGTCTCACTCACGTTCATGACCAGCAAATTAGGTGATGGGCTCGTAAAGGCGGTCTTGCTTTTAAATTCACCTTTCTGGTTATATCTGAAATAGGTATAGCTTGTAGGGTCGCCTGCGCCTTTTTCTGGAGCAAAAACCATCACGACATCCTTGCTCTCCGGCAGTTGGTTACAATAAATCAGGGTTTGTGCACCCGAAAGTTCGACAGGGTTTTCTTTGATCTCAAGATCGCTGCTGATGTTTAACACATAAAACGCCGTGCCCTGTTTTTTATCCTTGCTATCATTTCCGGCTAAAACAAAAAGATCGTCAGAGGCATCAGACGCGGGCGTAATAAAAGAAGCATAGCCCTTATATTTACCGTTATCATTTTTAGGTTTGATTACCTCATCAGACAAAACTTTAGAAGTAAAATAAGCCTGTTTCTCATGGCTCCATGTTTTAAGTAACGAACGCCGGCTAAGCTTTAGTTTCATGCTCAGCACATCGAACGATGAAGAGCCGCCTACATAAGCATAAAAATGGGTAACCGTGATATCTGGTTTTACTTCTTTAGCCACCGATGTATTTTCAATTTTTACAAATACATTGTTCTTATCAAAGCTGTAGGTTTCAAAAAGCACATCGGAGTTCTTTTTTTCACCTGGTATCTTATAAGTAATGCTCAATGCATTGTTGTCGGTTTTTACATCATATAAATAACCCTTATAAGCTTTTTTGGATAGCTCCTGAACGGTTTCCTGCGCTTCAATGTTTGTCGCGGCAAGCAGAATAATGAAAAATAATAGGGAAAGATACTTCATAAAATTAAAGTTTAAATTAGAGGTGATTCATTAGTGCAACCATTTTCAGGCTGTTAAGCATACTACTTTTTAAATTTACCAATGCCGGGGTGGTGGGTCAATAACACTTTAGTAGTAATTTTTAGATGCGGCGCAAATCTATCATCACAAGAAATTCAATAGAAGTGGCAATTAAAATATAACAGGAAAGTAAAAACAGTTGATATGAAATAGCCGTGATATTATCCTGCCGGGATTAAAGATGTAATGCTGTACTTTAGCATAAATACTTAAGAACATGGATCTACAACTTCAAAATAAAATAGCCTTTATAAGCGGCTCAACCGCAGGTATAGGGTTTGCCATAGCGAAAAGCTTATTACAGGAAGGCGCTCATGTTATTATCAACGGCCGTTCGCAGGATGGTGTTGACAAAGCAGTTGAAGAATTAAAAGGACTGGTTAAAAATGCAACTGTAAGTGGCTTCCCCGCAGATTTTTCAAAAGCTGATGAAGTAAACCGACTGATAGAACAATTGCCCAATATTGATATCCTGGTCAACAACGCGGGCATTTTCGAGCCCAAGCCATTTGAACAAATTCCGGATGAAGACTGGTTCCGGTTTTTTGAGGTGAATGTGATGAGCGGTGTCAGGCTGTCGCGTCATTTTCTTCCCAAAATGCTTCAAAAGAACTGGGGACGGATCATATTCATCTCCAGCGAGTCTGCAGTTTTTATCCCGGACGAAATGATTCATTACGGGATGACCAAAACTGCGCAGTTGGCTATAAGCCGCGGCCTGGCCGAACTGACCAAGGGAACACAGGTGACGGTTAACTCCATTTTACCCGGCCCAACCATGTCAAAAGGTGCTGGTGATTTTATTCAAGAGCTCGCTAAATCAGGCAATAAATCAATCGGGGATGTTGAAAGTGATTTCTTTAAAAACATGCGCCCTACTTCGTTGTTGCAAAGGTTCGCATCGGTAGATGAAGTTGCTAATACAGTAACGTACTATGCCAGCCCGCTGGCATCGGCCACAAATGGAGCATCCATCAGGGTTGAGGGTGGTTTGGTGAGGTCTATTCTATAAGACGTTCACTACCGCTTAACAAATGTAGCAGGCAAATGGTTGATGGGTTGTATTTTGATGTGGCGGTAAAAAACCTCAGCACCCTCGGATTGCAATTGGATCTTTCCTTTAGTAAGCGGTAATTGCTGCCCGTTGTCCAGTTGCTTGTTATGGTATAATATCATCACTACTTTTCCATTGACGATGTGTATGCTGGTATCGCCATGGCAATACAGGTCGAGCGTGTTCCATTGTCCTGCCGGGTTCTCAGCATCCCCATTTTTTATACTGTGTCTTCCCTGTTTGCTTTCCTGGCTGAAGGTCGTAAGCGTTCCCTGCGGACTATAAACATAATCAGTTTCAGATCTTTTAGTAACGGGTACGTCAGCCATTCCGCCTGCGCAGCCCCAGTAATCGCCGCAATTACCCTGTTCGATCTGGAACTCCTGCGAACGCATCCAGGCACCGTAATCTGCCCCGTATTTACCTACGGAATGATACAAAAGGCCGCTATCTTTCTTTTTGCCTTTTTGTTGACCCCAGGTAAGTTCACCCCATTTAAATTGCAGCTGGAGGTGATAGTTTTCATATTCCTGTTTAGTGGATATGGCTCCCCAGCCATTGCCCGAAATACGGATAACGTTTTCATTTTCATCTTTCACTATGCTAAAAACATGGCGGGGATCATTGTTTAATCCAACAGGTTCGCCAGTGACGGGCTTGCCGTGTTCGTCCAGGTCGGGGCCAAGATAGGTATCCCAACCTGTGAGGTCTTTACCGTTAAACAGTTGTTTCCAGTCTGTTTTAAATCGCGTAAAGCCAAAAATAATTACGCACAGTAATAGTGAAAGTACAAGCCTGGCAGGTTTCATGATCAGATGGTTTGATTCATCTAATATAGGAATATACCAATGGATTGAAACGATTTAGTTCCACGCGTACCAGTCTGCTACTTTAAAAACTCCTCGATCAATTGAACCGTTACTTCGGGTAATTTGCTGCCTTCTTTTACAATACCCATCTCACCGATACAGGTACCATGGAAGCCAGGTAATACAATCAGTTGAGCGCCCGCTATCATGTGCGACATCTTCACCGCATGCTCGGGTGGCACTACATCCTTATCGCTCACCATGATCAGGGCCGGGGCCTTTATCGCGCGAATATCAGCATCCGGTATATCTTTAAAATTGACCATCCGTGCCACATCCCTCTCAAACATGGCCTGTAAACGGCTTTGATCGGGTGTCACTTTTAAGAAAGCGGCTTTAAGCGGTGCAGGCATACTATCCAAAGTGGCATCCTTGAAACCGTCAAAAAAGCCGGGGATGAATCCTTCGCGTTGATAAGCACCTGAAAGGCTTATTATTTTGTTAACCATATCCGGATGCCTGATGGCAATTTGCAGGGTGGTGGTACCTCCATTGCTGAATCCAAAAATATTGGCTTTGTCTATTTTTAGATATTTGAGCAGCGCGGCAACATCATCAGCATCCTGTTCAAAAGATTCGGGCGTATCCCTGTCGTGTGTACGGCCGTGGGCTTGCAGTTCAACAGCTATTACTTTATTATTTGCTGAAAGTAGCGGCAATATTTTGCCGAATGTAGTTTCGATGGTTGATCCGCCACCGTGTATCAGCACCAAAGGCATGGTACCTTTGCCATGTATCTCATAATACATCTTCAAGCCGTTTACCGGAGCGTAACCTGATGATTTTAAGTTTTCCATATGCTTAGTTTTGTGTTGTGCGTTTGTTGATATTCCTGATGCGATAAAAAACAAAGCGATCAGGATAGAATTTTTCAAATTAATAATTGACCGTTTCATAGCATCTCTTTTAAGTAAGCGCCGAGTTTCTCTATATTCTGCTTCAACCCTTCGTCGGCCTTGTACGTTTTTACTACTTTGATAAATTCTTCGGCCGATTCGAAAAGCATGTGCCAGTTAAGAAGTGTTTGTTCACCCTGCGCTTCAAACGTAATGGTTGCCAATATCCAGGGGTATGAAATATGCTCATAAACGATCTTTTTAAAAGGGATCACCTCTTTAAATACGCTCCTGTTATCGTAATCCGTTCCATCGGGGCCATGCATTACTAAGTTCCACTCACCACCCGGTACCATATCCATGGTGCTAATTGTATTTGTAAATCCATTTGGCCCCCACCAGTTGGCAATGTGTTCGGGTTTCGTCCAAACCTCCCAAACTAATTCTACCGGGGCGTTCAATGTTCTCGAAATGATAAGCTCCCTGTCGTGCGTGCTGCTTTTTTTATTTTCCATATCTTTCTTTTTTAAGTTTTTCTAAATATGTTTCTAAAGCGTCTATTTTACTTTCCCATTGCTGGCGATACTGATCAACCCAGGCAGATACTTCGCTTAACTGATCTAATTGCGCCTCGCAAAACCTGTCGCGGCCGCGTTGCTTAATGGCGATCAGGCCGCAATCGATCAAAACTTTAACGTGAAGCGATATCGCCTGGCGGCTGACATCAAACTTTTCGGCGATGGCGTTTACATTATGCGGTTGACCGGCGATCATATTAATGATCGCCCTCCGGGTCGGATCGGCTATGGCCTGGTATACGTCACGTCTGGCTTTCATATTATTGTGCAAGTAAGTGCTTGCAAATATAAATGCAAGTATTTGCTTGCGCAATTTTTTTAATTTTTTTTTTCAAACGTTTCCAAAAGAATTGCCCTGAAAAAGAAACTATTACGTTAAATTCTGATGAACTTAGATTACCTTGTATAATCAAATTGAATTATGAGTGCCTGGCTTTTACTAACAATTATATTTATCGCGTTAGCTGTAATTGTAATCCTGAAAAAATCAAAAGCAAAAACAGCTTATAAGCATTTTTTCAAAAAGGCAATCAAGGGCCATTTTCCGGGGAACCCGGATGCTTTGATCAATGAGGTGGAAGAGTTGTTTGCAGGCTTATCCAAAGACACCCAATTTGCCTCCAGGTCAAGTAACCCGGTAGATAGGAGGCTTGATTTCTGCGCCTATTTTTTAGCGCTGATCAAGGTGCTTGAAAATAGAGGGTTGTCGTTTGAGCAGATAAGAAGCATCTGCCTTGAAATTACCATTGATTATGTATCGCCTAAAAACACTATGCAGAAATGGTTAAAACGGCTGCCTGCCCGCCTCATTGGATTAAGGATAACCAAACCTCTTTTAAATCTATTTAGTAAAAAAGTGAGTATAAAGGGTCACCCGGATGGGTTCAGGGCCGTGATATTAACCGATAAAACCGAAACTTACGACCTCGGCTATGGTATAGACATCCTGGAATGCGGGATCTGCAAGCTATTTCAAAAACACGATGCAGGTAAATATGCGGCTATATTATGCGAGGTAGATAAGGTCACGTCCGGTTTGGCCGGACTTGAACTGATAAGAACCGGCACCATTGCCAACGGTGCGGCTAAATGCGACTTCCGGTTTAAAAAGATAAATACTGATTAATAATATTCCCCAACTCAGGCCTATCCTACCATAATATTTTCCAGGTATTTATAACCGCTGCCGGTATTAATAAGCAATACGGTTTCACCCGGTTTTATCCAGCCTGTGCTTTTGAGTTGCTTAAAACCCTCCCACAAGGCCGCGCCCTCGGGGGCTATCAGCATACCTTCGTGTCGCGCCAACTCTTTTACTGCACTGTGCATTTGGTCATCGGTAATACTTAGTGCGCAGCCATTACTTTCATACAGCACTTTGAGTATCTGTTTATCAGCATAAGGTTTCGGTACGCGTAAACCATTAGCAATGGTAAAACCACCATCCACAAATGTAGATACGGCCTCGCCCGTATTAAAAGCTTTCACTATACCATCGCAGCTTGAGGATTGTATGGCAACCATTCTCGGTCTTTTACTGCCTATCCAGCCCAATTGCTCCATTTCGTCAAATGCTTTCCAGATGCCGATCAGCCCTGTTCCGCCGCCCGTTGGGTATAGTATTACATCAGGCAACTGCCAGTTAAATTGCTCGGCTATTTCATAGCCCATTGTTTTTTTGCCTTCCAAACGGTAAGGTTCTTTCAGGGTTGACAACTGGAACCAGTCATTTAGCAAGGCATGCTCGTTCACCAACCTGCCACAGTCGCTGATACTGCCGTCAATTTCAACCAACTTTGCGCCATACAAAAGGCACTCATCTTTAAATATCTTTGGTGTAAGCACAGGCATGTAAACGATGGCTTTGATACCCGCCCTTGCAGCATAGGCAGCCAATGCCCCGCCGGCATTACCCGCGGTGGGGATGGCCATGGTATCAATGCCCAATTCTTTTGCTTTGGATACCGCGGTACTTATCCCTCTTGCTTTGAACGAGCCTGTTGGGTTGCCAGATTCATCCTTCCAATATACCTGGTTATCCGGCGCTGCATCCTTTAGATTTTCAATGGGGATAATAGGCGTAAAACCTTCGCCGAGCGTCACTATATTTTTTACGTTGATCAAAGGCAGCAACTCCCGGTAGCGCCACATATTTGCAGGTCGGCCGGTTAAAATAGCTTTGCTTAACCCTTTGCTCAGATCATACCTGGCAAATAAGGTCGACCTGCAATCAGGGTTATTACAAACAGTATTTACAACTGAAACATCATATAGCGTTCCGCATTCCGGGCATTCTAAATGTGATAATAAGGAGGCATTTTCTACACTTATATTACTATCCATATCCAATATATTGTGATAGGGCAAAGCTATAGTTAATTATTGGGTGGCCATATGATGTATTTATAATGTGACCGACGGGACAGGATATTTTTTTCATATACTATCTTGCATTTGCAACGAAATCTGTGAAGCCAGCCTGATTTTTTATAGGTTTGCCTTGATGGAACACGTATTGGACAACCCGGCCTGGAACGCTTTGATCTCGGGCAACAAACACCTTTCTAATAGTAACGAACAGGTAAGATATTTCGATAAGGAAGTTTCGCCTTTTGCAGCTTTTAGAGAAAACTCCGCGGACAATTTCCAACTGCTTTATGATATGCTGCCGCATAATGGCCCGGTATTGTTTGTAACTCCCATAGAAACGGAGATCCCCGCCCAGTGGAAAGTAACAGGATTTATCAAAGGTTTACAAATGGTTTATGAAGGACCATTGATTCCGCAAGTTATTAACCAGGAACTGATTCCTTTAACCGAGGAGCATGTACCCCAAATGCTGTCTCTTACCAAGCTAACCAACCCCGGGCCGTTCGCTGCGAAAACTATCGATTTCGGTCATTATTATGGGATTTTTGAGGGAACGCAACTTGCAGCTATGACGGGCCAGCGTTTTCATCCTTTTGAGTACGCAGAGATCAGCGCAGTTTGTACCCACCCGGATCATGCCGGCAAAGGATATGCCCGGCTGCTGCTGCTTCAGCAATTGCACCGCATCCAGTCGGCGGGCGATATCCCGTTTTTGCATGTGCGGTATGATAATGAGCGGGCCATCAAAGTATATGAGGATTTAGGCTTTGTGACGCGGAAGAACGTTTATTTTTATGTGATGACCAAAAGTTTAGGTGTAGCGTTGCGCAACACACGCAACACCCCGCAACACTGAATCGCAACACCCCCGCAACACTCATTTTAAGCATCTCTGCGAAGCGTTTTACTGACAAAACAGTGTCAGTACTTTTTCCATTCCGGATCCTTAAATTTGTATATATCCTCCATTAAACCCCCATGCGCCCTCCTGAAGTAGAAAAGATCCGCAACGAGATCCGTGCCATATCCGACCGTAAATTTAAAGCCGGGCGCCACGGCGAAGTAATGCCGTCAGGCCCCGATGCGGGACTATTCCGCACAAAAAAAGCCAACCAATGGATGCAGCAGGAATATGGCAAGCCCCTGCCTAAAAAGCTATTTGGCAGTTTTTGGTTCGAAGGGGAGCTATGCATCCTGTTTGCCGATACCAACCTTGGCAAATCCATCTTGGCCGTGCAGTTAGCCGATAGCATCACCAAAGCCTATTGCATCGAACCATTTGCCAATCAATCCGAAGCCGGCACACCGGTGCTTTACCTTGATTTTGAACTAGGTGCCAAACAATTCGAAACCCGCTATGCCGACCCCCGCTGGGGCAGCCACCTGTTTGCCGACGAATTTTACCGCAGCGAATTTAACCCCGAAGCCGACGACCCGATCCTGTACACCAAATACGAGATTTTTGTGCAGGAACAATTGGAATCAGCCATACGCAAAATCAAGCCGCGTGTACTCATTATCGACAATATTACCTACATGCGCAATGGCACCGAACACGCCAAAGACGCCATGCCGCTGATGAAAATGCTGAAGGCACTCAAAACCAACTACAAACTATCCGTGCTGGTGCTGGCCCACACGCCTAAGCGTAATCCCGGCAAACCAATCACCGTGAATGATCTGCAGGGCAGCAAAATGCTCATCAATTTTGCCGATAGCGCCTTTGCCATAGGTAAAAGCCATACCCGGCCGAATTGCCGTTACCTGAAGCAGATCAAACAACGTAACCAAAAAGAAGATTACGGCGAAACAAATATCTGCCTCATCAGCCTCCAAAAAGAGCTCAATTTTCTATGTTATAAATTTGAAGGCTACGCCCACGAGCGCGACCACCTGCGCCGCCACGGTAACTATCGTGATGATGCACAGGTGGGGAAAGTCTTACAGCTTCACCAACAAGGCCGCTCTCTGCGCCAGGTAGCTGATGAAGTGGGGATACATTATACTACGGTCAGCCGCATAGTGAGGGAAAGTAAGGAGGGGAATTATCAGTTGAATAAGAATGATATTTTGGCAAACGAATAACTATATCCGTCGACATGGATATTATGGGTATCTACCTGTTTCACCATTCACCCCTAAGCATACAAGCGCCTTAGGTAGTGTCTCAGTTTGAATTTATTTTTTACAAACTATGCAATACAATTGCCATTATCATTAAGGACAATATGCCAGAACAGAAAAACACAAGGGAAATTGTCATTCCTGCGTTGAACGATGCACTTTCGCCATAATTTTTATGCTTTAAAATAAGCTCATATCTTTTATTTACAATATAAATTTGTCTTATTATTAAGTATATTAATAATATCAATATTATGAACACATAGTTTGGTACTTTAGATTTAAAAGTATGGAAAATAAAATACTGGACTGTCAAGCAAATAGTCATTATCCATAAACCCAAACAAATAGATAAGACATATGATGTTTGATCGGGATAAGAAGAAACATTCTTTATTTTCCGCCTGTCACTTACTTTGAACCAGCGAACTAAATAAAAAAACAAAAAGTCTAATATTACCATAAAATTAAAAAAGCCACTTATTAGGTGGCTTAAATATATGAACAAGTTGGCAGTTTTTAGTCTGCCAGTCTTACAATATCTTTAATACTCATAACATCTTTTGTTAAACCTGCTTCCATTGCCGGGGTTACTCTTTATGTCTCCGCAGGGTCTCTCGTAGAGGACCCTGCGATAGCAAAAACATAAGGCGGGGTTTTTATTAGATGTATAGGTATCTGATTAGCTTTTCTTAATATTTAGTGCTAAGTTGGTATTGCCGTAATTTATAGACCAATCATAACCTGATTTTATATGAAAGACCGATCAAACCGCAGGCACTTTTTGAAGGAAGTGAGTTTGGGTGGGGCAATAGCTTTTATCCCGCCGGGCATTCTCAAATTATCTGATGACCAGCCCATTGTCGAAAATCCGAGCTCTGATACAAATGAAGCTGCGAAACCCGCAAAGCGGGTCTATAACGCGACGTATACCGGCGAACATCTCAGCCGCGTGGCCTTTCCTATTGGCGGCATAGGTGCGGGTATGTTGGTGGAGACGGGGAAAAAAGAAAAGATGGTGAGAAAGGGGAAGTTCTGGCAACTATTACATTAGCTATAGGTACAACCATAGATGCAGCAAGTAAATTTATAAAAGCTAATGCTGGTGCAGTTATATATTACGCCAATGTAAACGGCGTAATCCGGTGGGTAGCAACTTCAAAAGTACTAAGTGTAGCTGAGAAATTAAGTAAAGCGAGTGTTGTAGGTGCAATCCTTATAGATGGCGTTTTGTATGTTTCGGGAAATCAAAGTGGAGAAAAGACAGCAAGAAACATAACAGTTATAGGTATCGGATACTATTATCTGGATCATATAGGTGTATTTGATCCGCACAAAGGCACTTATCAAAGAGAGCCGGGGGCCGCTGTGATTGACCATTTGAAATATTCACATAAATGATGTTTTTTTGTCAAAAAGTTATTAGAAATGTATAAAGCATTTTATTATTGGATATATTATTATCTTACAAAGATCAGAACAAATGATGATCCCGCGTTTAATTCTTTAATGATCATTACCTTGCTTCAAGGTTGTAATCTAATAAGTATAGGGAGATTAATTTTTAAGGCAAATCACCTTCATCTCGAGAAACAAAATGCGATAATTTTGGGAAGCGTATTCGTTGTTGGGCTGATGGTTTTTAACTATTTATATCTTTATCATAGACGATCGGTTATTTTTGAAACGGCCCGAGCATACAAAAAATTAAAAACAAACTTAACAAGGTTCATTTTTTGGCTTTACGTTATTGGTTCGATGGCGTTTTTTTATTCCGTAACCATATATAGCTAATTTGACAATAAGGAGGATTCAAGAATGATTTAGATGCGTGAGCATGAATCTGAACAGTTTAAAACCACACCATTGCCCACGCTGCCGCAAGCGTCCCAGGCTGCCGCAAGCGCTTTAGACGCTACTGCCAGCATCCCACTGGTGGTACTGCTGCAAGGGGTTATTCAGCCTGTAGTAAAGTGAAAAGTTTGTTAAAGAAACTGAGCCTGGCCAAAGAGCGCCGGGCTTTGTTTATTTAATTATTGAATATCTATAAGTCATCTTCAGTATTAATCCTTAAATTGCAGCTACCTTATTATGTGGCCTTATCGCAATATACTTATTTATTGTTATTTATATCTGCAAATGCATATTGCCATCAGGATGTTGATTTTCATTTAAGCGATCATCTGCTGTCAGGTAAAATCATATTATGTCTCCGCAGGGTCTCTCGTAGAGGACCCTGCGATAGCAAGGTGTATGTGCAATGTTATACCAGATCATTTTTTATATCAAGAGTGAGAAAGGGATATAGCGATAGTGATCTTAGCGGCATCCAAAAAAAACATAAGGCGGGGTTTTTATTAGATGCATACTTATCCGTTAGTTTTTCTTAATATTAAGTGCTAAGTTGGTGTTTCCGTAATTTTATAGACCAATCATAACCTGATTTTATATGAAAGACAGATCAAACCGCAGGCGCTTTTTGAAGGAAGTGAGTTTGGGTGGGGCAATAGCTTTTATTCCGCCGGGCATTCTCAAATTATCTGATGACCAGCCCATTGCTGAAAATCCAATTGCTGATACAAATGAAGAAGAGAAATCTGCGAAGCGGGCCTATAACGCTGCATATACCGGCAAGTACCTAAACCGTGTTGCATTTCCCATTGGCGGGCTGGGTGCAGGTATGTTCTGCCTGGAAGGAACAGGGCCGATCTCGCACGTATCCGTACAAAACAAGCCCGATATATTTAATGAGCCGGGTATGTTTGCAGCCATCGCCATAAAAGGGCTTGAAAAAGGCGCTAAAATACTTGAAGGGCCCGTACCGGACTGGAAAAAGTTCGGGTTAAAAGATGCCGGGAATGGATTAAGCGGATCTACTACGGGGCTACCGCGTTTCTCAGGGGTTAGTTTTAAAACGGAATTCCCATTTTGCCATATTGACCTTACCGATAAAGATATTCCCCTATCGGTACAACTAACCGGGTGGAGCCCTTTTATACCTACTGATGACGATAACTCCAGTTTACCTGTTGGTGCTATCGAATATAAATTTATTAATACGGGAAATAGCCCGGTAAGTGCGGTGTTTTCATTCCATACCAAGAATTTTTTGCGGGTCGAAAATGGCAAAAATTCCATTTCTCCAACCAAAAATGGGTTTATTGTAGCCGAAGCCGGTACTAAAGAGAAGCCATTCCCATCTGAGTTTTCCATTTTTGCTGATGACGATAATACCGTTGTCGATCATTGCTGGTTCAGAGGAGGATGGTGGGACCCCATAACGATGGCATGGAACACGGTTAAAAGCGGGGAGATCAAGAAAGTTGCGCCGGTATCTGAAGAAGCACCCGGAGCAAGCCTGTATCTCCCTTTTGACCTCGCCCCCGGCAAACAAAAAACTGTAAGGGTCATGGCCGCATGGTATTCGCCGGATACAGAGTTAACCTTCGGAAAAATGGGCAGCCGGAAAGAAAACTGCGACCCGGCAAGCGGTTGCTGCAATTCGCCGGGGGATATCGCACTGGATAAATATGACAAGGATTTTAATGGTAAATTTTATAAGCCATGGTACAGCAGCCGGTTTGAAAATATTGGCAGCGTTATCAGCTATTGGGCGAAAAATTACGATGATCTGAAAAGCAAATCACAATTATTTACAAAAGCTTTTTACCAAAGCACCTTACCGCCGGAGGTTATTGAAGCTGTTGCCTGCAACCTGTCGATTTTAAAATCACCCACCGTAATGCGCCAATACGATGGCAGGTTATGGAGTTTTGAGGGCTGCGGGGATTCGGGAGGCTGTTGCCATGGGTCATGCACGCACGTTTGGAACTACGCGCAGGCTATTCCCCATCTTTTTCCGGCGCTTGAAAGAAGTTTGAGACATACTGAGTTTTGCGAGGACCAGGATGAGCGGGGGCATCAGAATTTCAGGGCAAATTTACCCATACAGCCGGGGAGCCATGATTTTCATTCCGCGGCGGACGGGCAACTGGGTGGAATTATGAAAGTTTACCGGGAATGGCGGATAAGCGGCGACAATACCTGGCTGAAGAAAATGTACCCCATGGTAAAGGTCAGCATGGATTACTGTATCCGGACCTGGGACCCGCGGCATAAAGGTGTAATAGAAGAACCACACCACAATACCTACGATATCGAATTTTGGGGCCCGGATGGAATGCACACCAGTTTTTATATAGGCGCACTTCACAGCATATGCACCATGGGTGGATTTTTGAAGGCTGATGTATCTCTATACCGTCAATTATTAACAAAGGCAAAAAAGGAGATCGAAACTACCTTATTCGATGGCGAATATTTCATCCAAAAAATAACCTTCACGGGTCTTAACGCTAAAAACCCCGCAACCGAACTATCATTTGGCGGTGAATATTCAAAAGAAGCACAAGAGTTATTGCAGAAGGAAGGCCCTAAATATCAATACGGAAAAGGCTGCCTGTCTGACGGGGTACTCGGCGCCTGGATAGGCCGGATGTGCGGCATTGATGATGTAATTGACAGCAAGAAAATAAACAGCCATCTACTGGCGGTCTACAAAAATAATTTTAAGGCTGACCTGTCAGAACATGCCAATCCCCAGCGCCCATCGTATGCATTAGGCGATGAAGCAGGACTACTCTTATGCACCTGGCCAAAAGGCGGAAAGTTATCGCTCCCATTTGTTTATAGTGATGAAGTATGGACGGGCATTGAGCACCAGGTAGCGTCGCATTTAATGCTGATGGGGAATGTGGAAGAAGGGCTTACCATACTTCGTGCTTCGCGCGACCGATATGACGGGCAGATAAGAAACCCATTTAATGAATACGAATGCGGTCATTGGTATGCCCGCGCCCTATCAAGCTATGGTTATTTGCAGGCACTTACCGGTGTCAGGCTTGACGCAGTGAGCAAAACCCTGTTTATTGATTCGAAGATAGGGGATTTTACCTGTTTCATCAGTACTGAAACCGGTTTTGGCACCGTAACCTTAAAAAACAACAAGCCGTCATTAAATGTCACCTATGGTAATATTAAGGCGGATAAAATATTTGTTAGCGGGAAGGAATTCAAGGGATAAAAACATTTTAAAAAAATGATTGTGATGGTAGTTCCTCTGGAGAGGGTAAGGAGTGTGTTAATACATCAGTAATGCCCTGCCGCGGTGGACTTACCCCGACTGCGCTGCGCTGGTCACCCCTCTCTACTTTGTAGAGAGGGGATTAAAAACAAATAAAAATTAACAAACCCTCTTTGCGCGCAGCGAAGAGAGGGTGGCCGAGCGAAGCGATGACCGGGTGAGTCAACTGTAGACAGGTTCCCGTTTGAGGGTAACGATACACAAGTTGTGACAGGGCTAACCTTCACAAAGTCTTACCAAAATTATTATAGCTCCAATTCCAATACAGGCAACACCCATGCCCTTAATATTGCCAATAGTCCATTTATCATTATGCCATTTAGACCATGTTTCCATTTCTTTTAGCGTAAGCCAAATGCCCAAAACGATTAAGCCTATTCCGGCTATTATATATAGAATTGTATATAGCAGTTGCATTTACCCTAAGCTATAAAAATTAAGTGATCAAAAGACAAAAAAGCAGAGCGATAAAATCGGTCATGCAGCCTTCCTGCCTCGTCTCTCCCGCCAGCGATCACCAATGGGCCGTGTGGGTATATTATCACCAAGCAATTTCCCCCAGGGTTTCAGGTTATCTATCCGGTCGAAAATGATCTTTAACACGGCAACAAAGGGTATCGATAAAAACATGCCCGGTATCCCCCAAAGCTGGTTACCCAGCAGCACCACAATGATAGACATCAACGCGTTGATCTGCACTTTGGAAGATACGATCCGCGGTACCAGGATATTGTTATCGATAAATTGAATAATGATATAAGCAACGATCACCCCGAGCTGTGTAGAATAACCATCTTTGGTAACGGTTGCCATCAATACAGGGAGCGCTATCGCTATGATGCCGCCCAGGTAAGGGATCAGGTTAAGGATAGCGCCTATGCTACCTATCAGTATGGCATATTTTACATCGAGCAAAAGCAGGGCTACCGAATTTAAGGTTCCAACAATAAAGGTTTCAATCAGCAGCCCAACGATATAGCTTTGTATGGCGCCCTTGGTTTCAGACAGCACTTCGCTTACCTTTTTTTCGTTCTCTTCGGCAAAAACCTCATACAGAAAATTTAAGATCAGGTTTTTGTATAACAGCATAAAAAATATATACACCGGCAATAGAAAAACAACGGCGAAGGTGCCTAAAACGCCATTCAGGGTTTTGCCAAGCACGGCCTGGCTATTGTTTAATACATCATTAACCATTTTGTCCTGCTTACTTTCGGCAATACCAAAGGTAGCGGTTAGCCATTGCTTGAGACTGGCAAATATCTCGGCGAACCTTTGCTTCAGCATAGGCAGTGAATCGCCAAACTGGATAATTTGGGTCGACAAAAAATAAAACAGGGCGACTACACCAGCAGCGGCTAAAAGCATCGCCAGAATAATAGACAAAACAGGTGGGACCCTGTGCTTTTGCATCCAGTTACAAAGCGGGTTGAGCAGTATGGCCAGGAAAGCGGAAAAAGCCAGCGGAATCAAAATATCGGCCAGCTGGGCAAAAGCATACACCAATAAAATAAGTCCGAAAAGCACCGCGGTACTTTGTATATAAAAGGGTTGGTCTTTAATCTTTATGGACATAGGTTAGTGTTGGTTATTGCAAGTTAAGCTTTCTGTTCCATAAACTTCAAGCAAGTCGGGATGTTTTGCCCTTGAGTAATAATAAAAGTGAGGGTTACCATCGGCATCAAAAAGCAAAAAGCCCCGGCTGAAGTAGCCGGGGCTTTCATTCGGATAAGCAAAGGATGGGTTTCTTTAAGCCACCAAATCAGCTTCAGCGCCGAAAGCCTGGTCTATGATGATCTTCCAGGTGCCATCCGCTTGCTGTTTCATTACCTCGATGCCTTTGGCGCTGATCTTTACCTCACTGCCATCGGTAATACTCCATTCGGACCGGCCTACGGCAATGTTTCCTGTTTGCAGGCAATAAACTGTTTTGATCTCCATTTTCCCTTTGATGGATAGAATGGCCTTTATCGCTTCTTCAAACTTCTCTTTCCCGGATACCGGTTTTCCGGGCTCAGGCACAATAATGCCGTTTACATCATACATGTTCATTACGGTGGCTACATCGCCGGTGTTGAAGGCGGCTGCCAGTGTTGCGTGAGCATCTTCTGCTCTTTTTGGTAGGTTCATTTTTATTGAATTTATGGGTGAATAAACTATTTAAGAAAGGATGGATGAAAAGTTGTTATCAGCAATGATGGCTTTTGCCAGTTCACCGGCCGTAGCGTAAACTTTGCTGAAAAGGAATGGCCCCATGCTGATCCTTTTTACCCCTAGCGATGCCAGTTCCTCAAAACCAGGCAGGGCAGGCATACACATTACATTGATGGGAAGTTTTGTAGCCTGCACCACCGCTTTAATGTCATCCTTATTGGTAATACAAGGCACGAATATCCCGTCAGCACCGGAATTTTCGTAACTTTTGATCCGGGTAAGGGTTTCATCAAGTGCGGTTGGCATTCCCAAAAGGAAACCATCGGTACGGATATTGACAAATAGCTGCAGGTTATTCCGGCTGATATGATCGGCAACCGCCAAAAGTATCTTTTGAAATTCCGCAACGGATTGAAGCCGGCGTGTTTCACCTGCAATAGTATCTTCCAGGTTGATGCCAACTACACCGGCATCATGCAGCTTATCGATGTTTTCGATAATCCCACTAATCGTGCGGCTGTACCCGCCTTCCATATCCACCGTAAAAGGGATATTGACTACTTCAACTACTCTTTGAGCTACCTGCAGCAGTAGCTCAAAGGGCAGCTTTTCCCCATCCTCGTAACCAAACGAATTGGCAAGGGCCTGGCTGGATACGCCTATAGCGTTGTACCCATTGGCCTCAAATACCCTGGCGCTGTTCACATCCCAAATGTTCCCTAATAGTAGGGGAGTTGAATTTTGATGCAGCTGTTTAAATGTTTCAAACGGACTCATACAATAGAATTTAATTGTTTAATAAATTATTTTAAACAAAGATATTGCAGCAGCAAACCCGGAAATTGTACGAATCGGAACAGTTGAAATTTATTGTACCAGCATTTGGTTAACAGGGGAAATGTTATCCAGGTAAGCGGAAGGGGTAACACCGGTAAATGATTTGAAATCCCTTATAAAATGTGATTGGTCAAAGTAGCCGCAATCGTAAGCAATGGTAGTAAACGGCTGTTTGTTTTTAGCCATCAACTTAAGGCTAAGCTGAAACCGGTTTATCTTATTGAACGATTTTGGCGAGAGGCCGGTATGCTGGTAAACCAACTGGTGCAGGTAGCGGGGCGTGATGTTATGTTTGGACGCGATATTAGTTAGGTGGGTTTCGGTCGGGTCCTTTTTTATACTGGTTAAAATATGGGCGACCTTATCTATTTTGAAAGATTTTCTTTCATTGCTGATCAGTCTTTTCAATAAAAAGAGCTCGATCAGCTCAATTCTTTTAGCAGTGTCCTTTGTTTCCAAAAGTTGCGCATATAATATTTTTACCGGGCTGCCTATGATATCGCTTAAGTCGGAAACCTGGTCGTTAAACATACCCATCTCATCATGCAAAAAATAAGCCGCCGAGTGGGTGAAAAATTTAATGCCCAGCATAGTATGCCTGCCCTTTGACCGGATGGCCAGCGGTTTGGTGATCTGGCCCCACAGTTCTATTTTGGGGGTCTGATAAAACTCATTTTCACCTGAGGCTTCCCATATACCGTCCCCCAAATTAAAGATCATTTCCATATCACCGCTCGGAAACACGGTATCCTCAAATCCGGCATCCGAATCAGATTCAAAGATATAGTAATGCCTCACGTAAGGCCTTAAAATATCCGATGGAAGGAAATGCTTAAATTCCATAAAGTAAAGTTAATATTCTTATTTTATTACTCCATTATTCTCTTGTTGTTTATCATGGTCGCTGCTGAAGGAATCCCTATACATTTTCCAGCCATCCGGCGTCTTCTTCCACAATACCAGGAATTTACCATCATCAAACATTTTATTATTGGCATCAAACGACTGCCAAAATCCTATTTCAGTTACAAATTCCTTGCCATCGCCAAATACATCTGTGGTGATAAATTTACCGTTCCGCAATCCTATGTCGTGATAGGCTTTTTTGAAAAAAGCAAGCGGCGCGTCCGGGCCGCACATCGCCGGGGCATTTGGCGCCATGATCCAGCAATCCTTTGCGTAGCGGTTAATAAATATGGACGAATCGCCTTTGGCGAAAGCCTCGAAATAGATAGCGTTGCTTTCGGCTATCGCCTTTTTTGCTTCGGCAAGGCTTGAATTTTCTTTTGGTTGCTGACCATTGCAACTATAAACTAAAAATAGCATAGCGAGTAATTGGATCCCGGTGAAAATATAATTCCTTCTCATAATAATTTAAATTTGTATACAAAGCTACGGCAGCTGCAAACCTCAGAATTGTATAAATCGGAACAGTTCAGGCTACTGCTAACTTTCAAGTATTTCCTTTACATTTTAAAATATATAAATTAATTTGGCTTGATATTTAGAACAATATTGGCCCATACTGATTATATCCTATCATGAGAATAGCAACCTATAATGTAAACGGGGTGAACGGGCGTTTGCCGGTATTACTGCGCTGGCTTAATGAAACAGCCCCGGATGTGGTTTGCCTGCAGGAGCTGAAAGCACCACAGGAAAAATTTCCCGAGCAGGCCATAAACGATGCCGGCTATAACGCAATATGGCATGGCCAAAAAAGCTGGAATGGCGTAGCTATCCTGGCGCGTAACACCGATATCAGCGAAATAAGGCGGGTGCTCCCGGGCGACCCGGAGGATGAGCATAGCCGTTATATTGAGGCTTTGGTCAATGGCATCACTATTGGCTGCCTTTATTTACCAAATGGCAATCCTGCTCCGGGCCCAAAATTCGATTACAAATTGCGTTGGTTTGACCGGCTGACGGCACATGCCGCGGAACTGTACGCATCAGGCAAACCGGTGGTATTAACCGGCGACTACAACGTAATGCCGACCGAGATCGATGTATATAAACCGGAGCGGTGGGTTGATGATGCTTTATTTCGTCCTGAAACCCGTGAGGCTTTCAGAAAATTGATCGCACAGGGCTGGACCGACGCCATACGTAAGCTTCATCCAACCGAAAAGATATATACGTTTTGGGATTATTTCCGCGATGCTTATGGCCGTGACGCCGGTTTACGTATCGATCATTTTTTATTAAGCCCGCAACTGGATAGCCGCCTTAAAGCAGCTGGCGTAGATCGGCATGTACGCGGATGGGAGAAATCAAGCGATCATGGCCCGGTTTGGATCGAGCTGGCTGACTGATAGATAGCATTAGCCATTTTATACTTCGGATCTGTTTTCTATTGCCCTTAAGCTTCGCGGAATATGGCTGCACAATGACTAAGGCATCGAAACATTTTAATGGATCTGATGGTTTCAGAGGTACTTTAGGCCGCTATGGCTGATATTATTTAATGAATAAACTTTTATACAGAATCGTGCAGTTTACCTCGTCCTATAAAACCCCCTCTTTGTTTAAATGGCTATTTTCACTCTTTTTGATAAGCATAGGAGGATTTGCTTACGGACAGGTAATTGTTCCGGCGGACTCCCTTAAAGTGGATTCTTTGCGCGCTCTACGAAAACAGAAAATAGCAGATAATATCAACAAGCAATATGATTTTGGCGATCTGAGCCGCAATATTCTCCATCCTAAAAAAAAGGCCGATACATTGCATAAAAGATCAGGTATCACCATTGTACCAAACATAGCTGCGAATCCCACCATTGGCGCCCAGTTGGGGATCAAGGCTGTGGCAGGCCGCAGATTAGGTAATGATCCCAATACGTTCCTGTCGGTTGCGGCTACATCAGCATCTATTACCAGCAAAGGGATCATTTATTTTTATGTTAATCATAATATATTCACGCCAGGCAATAAGTGGAACTTTCAGGGTAACCTGGTGATCGCGAAAACGGTGACGCCAGACTTTGGTTTAGGTATAGGCCAGGATATCAATGGGGGAACCGATGCCGACAAGATATTGGCCGATCCTGCGCGTAAAGTTTATCCGATACATTCCATATATTTTAACTTTAGAGAAAAGGCTTATAAAGAGGTAGCGAAAAACCTTTTTGTCGGGGCGGGTTTATCATTTGAAGTAAGGCGGAACATTACAAACAAGGATACCACCAATAATGCAACCCCATCCAGTGTTTACAATAATGAGCATGGGTTTCCGCAGGATCATTACTCGGCGGATGGATTTCTTTTTAATATACAGTACATCACACGCGATAATCCAAACCGCGCCTACAAAGGCATTTATTTTGATGCAGGTTTCCGGGTTAATCAAACCTGGATCGGGAGCACAAAAAATTCAGTGCAATTTACTACCGACTTCAGGAAGTATTTCAGCTTATCAGCTACCAGCCCCGAAACGGTATTTGCAATATGGAACTGGGGTTCGTACCTGCTCAGCGGTTCGGTACCTTATCTTGAATTGCCTGGTACGGCCAGGGACGGTACTTTCAGAAGCGGCAGGGGTTATACCTCCCAATACTTTAAGGGTACGCAATTCAACGATACCGAAGCTGAACTCCGCTTTCCGATATTAAGCAACAAATTTATCAGCGGTGTCGTTTTTGGCAGCATGCAAACTGCCAATGATGAACATGGCACCAAACTGTTCCAGGTATTTCAGCCGGGCTACGGTGGCGGTTTGCGGGTATTGTTCAATAAGGCTACGCGCACCAACCTGGCCCTTGATTATGCCTTTGGTAAATTTGGCAATAAAGGATTCTTTTTGAATTTAAATGAATCATTTTAGGAAACGGAGATGTGACATTGAATATCTTTGTTCCTGCAGTAGCTCCGGATGGAAGATGCTGAGTTGATTGGAATAATGCGCAAAAAGTATGGAAGCGCGATACGAAAAGCAAAACGAGATCGACAGCGTACCCGGAAGGATTCCCCGTGAACCGGGTGCCCCGCCAACTTACTGGCTCACCCGCTTTGTTATTCTTCGCCTGCTGGGCGCTATTTACGCGGTAGCTTTTCTCGTAGCTATCAACCAAATTATCCCTTTAATAGGATCAAACGGACTCCTTCCTGTAGGAAATTACCTGCAACAGGTGACCGCAACGCTGGGTTCAGCCGGGACCGGCTTTGTGCGCCTGCCCTCACTCTTTTGGCTATGGCATTCTGATACAGCGCTTTTAACTGTCGCCTGGATCGGGCTTATCCTTTCCTGCGTAGTAGTGGCAGGTTATGCGAATGCGCCGCTGCTTGCTGTCCTTTGGTTTCTTTACATGTCCTTTGTTCATATCGGGCAGGATTGGTATGGGTACGGCTGGGAGATTCAGCTTACCGAGACCGGTTTCCTCGCCATATTTCTTTGCCCGCTGCTCGATATGCGTCCGTTTCCACGGCGCGCGCCACCTATGGTCATCATCGTTTTATTCCGGTGGCTGATCTTCCGCATTATGCTTGGTTCAGGATTGATCAAGTTTCACGGAGATGAAGTATGGCGCAACGGTACCGCCCTTTGGTACCACTTCGAAACACAACCCATTCCCGGCCCGTTGAGCCGATGGTTTCATTTTCTGCCGCGTGCAGTTCTTAAAATTGCGGTCTGGTTCAATTTCCTGGCCGAGCTTGCAGCGCCATGGTTCGTCTTCTGGCCGCGGATGGCGCGTCACATTGCCGGATCGGTGATCGTACTGTTCCAGGTCAGCATAATTCTCAGCGGCAATCTCTCGTTTTTAAACTGGCTGACTATCATCCCCGCTTTAGCCTGTTTCGATGATGGCTTTTGGGCAAAGCTTCTCCCCCGCAGGCTCGTTCGCAAGGCCGAAGCTTCCGCCGGCCGCGCCGAAGAATCCATATCCATGCTGACCACCTCCTGGGTGGTTGCGGTTATTGTCGCGCTTCTGAGCATCCAACCGGTAACAAACATGTTATCGCCGGGACAGATTATGAACACCTCGTTCGACCCTTTCGATCTCGTAAATACCTATGGTGCATTCGGAAGCGTTGGGCAGGAACGTTTGAACGTGGTATTTGAAGGAACAATGGATGATACCACTAATAACCAGGCCAGCTGGAAACCGTATATCTACAAAGGCCTGCCTGTGTTGCCTGATAAGCGACCTCCGCAAATAGCCCCCTACCAGCCGCGTTTAGACTGGCAAATGTGGTTTGCTTCCATGTCGACCGCGGATCAATATCCATGGACCTATAACCTGGTGTGGAAGCTTCTGCATAACGACCCCGGCGCTGTCAGTTTGTTCGCCTCCAATCCTTTTCCCGGTAAGCCGCCACGATTTATCCGGGCAGTATTATACCGCTACAAATTCGCTAAACCCGGTAACCCTCAGGGGCTATACTGGACCCGCGAACAGATCGGCGAGTGGATACCGGCGGTTTCATTGGAAAATCAGCAATTGATTAAATATTTGAAATATCAGAAATGGATTCCATAAATTATGTCCACTTTTCAGGATGTTCCCAACAATATCAATAATTTACTAATCTTTTATAAATGGTAACGCTGCATTTTGGTATGCGGGTTTTTTAAGTTGTTGAATTAAGCCCTCAAAACTTTTCATAGGGCCCTGTGTAGCTAAAAGATTAACTATCCAGGCCGGGATATTGCCGCCAGGGTCAACCTGCAGGGTATATACTACTTTCACCAAGCCTTTTTTTACCGGCGTTATTATCCATAGGCCTTTTGACGAGTGCACCCTCACAATGCCATCTTTTACCGGGACAAAGCCAGGTACTGCCGGGCCATCAACTGTCACAACTTTAGTGTCGGGATTTTGGTTGACAATAAGGTGAGCGACAAAATCGCGGTTTTCGGCGGGCCATGGAATATTTATTTCGGAGTAATAATATAATTCGGATGGGGAGACTTGTTTAATAAGCGTGCAGGACCGGGTGTGATCAACCCAATCAGGGCAGGCTTTGATGTCAAGAAGCACCTCAACCAGCTGCGAAGCCGTAGCATTTAATTCACATTCAACCTTTATAGCTTTAAACTTCGAGTCGGACACGAGGCTGCTGTAAACTTTGATCCCGTTCTTTTCATTTTTAAGCTTCCATTCTGTTTGTGCATAAACGCAGGTTATTTTTAAAAGAAAAAGCGCTGCAATGAATATCCTGTACATGAATAAATTCCTTTATCAACATCAAATCCTACACTACTAACTTACAAAATAATCCTGCATCGGCCGAAGTTTGCAAATCCACTAATTATGTATGAAGATCGCGTTCGGTCGGGATAGGAATATAAAAAGCCGGTCTAAATATAATAGGAAACCCCGTCAAAGATTGATACCTTGCAGTAATGGCGGATTATTTGACACTATTTAAAGATTGGGTTATTGGTTTGGGTGAGAAACATGACGTTGACCCCCTGCTGCTGGGCAGTCTTTATTTGATCAGCAAGCTGTGTTTTTTTACTTTCCTGGGCTGGACAGTGAAGAATATAAGGGCCAAAAAGCCGTTCATGATGCCCCTGCTGTTTGCTTCCGTTAGCTTTAGTATCCCCTATCTTTACCTGGTGATAGCGGGGCGCAATATTTCGGCCTGGGTTTATATTTTTATCGGCCTGATGTTTATTTATGGGGCATTTTCCATCTGGAAAAAAATCACTGCAAAGCCTGCAACGCTTAACGTATAGCCCTTGCTTCGTTCAGAAAACTTATCTTTGAAAAAACCTTATTATAATTGATACATGAAAGCGATAAAATTAACCACCGTTCTATTTTTAGTGTTATGCCTTTTTTCGATGTGCAAAAAGGATTCGAAAAAAGATGCGGATAACACAAACGGGGTATATTATGTGAGAGGCACATTAAACGGGCAGGCGTTGAACTGGCAGGTACCGGCTAATGGGAATGATTGGGTGGTTGGTTCACGCGGACAAATAGGTAACGATATGGGGCATATAATTGGTGGCATCACTGCTTTAGTATCTGCTTACCCCGGTTTCGCGCCCCAGTTAGGGGTCGAATTTAAAACATTCCACAGGCTCCCCGATGGCGATGGAGTAGCTGCTTTTAACAATTTTGTTACCACAGGCGCCTGGACCTACACAAATAACGAGGACTATGTAGTCGGTAAAAAGGAATTTGCAATTTACTACATGGACGGAGCGGGGAAGGAATACTCCAGTATACCGGGCGCGCAAAGCGGCAGTACAGCAAATGTCATATCGGCAACGCCGGTATCAGGCAGTGTTTACAATGCCGACTCCGGCCTTAAGATCAAACTAACTTTTAGTTGTACATTATATCCGGTAGACGGAACCGGCAACTCTATAAAAATCAACATTACAGATGCCACCGTGTTTTTGGATAATTTGATAGTTAATTCGTAATTGCGTGTTGCGATCCGTTAGCTGGCGCACGCGTGCCGCGTGTGATAAAGTTGGCTTACCTTAGATTACTGTTACAGTAATTGTAGAATTAGTGACACACGCGCACCAGCGAAGGGCGTCTTCTATCTGGCGGAAAGTTACTCAATTGAAAGTTACATACTATTAGAAGCATTTGACAAGTAAGTAAAGGTCGGATTGGTTTTATTGTATAGTTTCACAATATATCTCTCCATAATCATTATTTACTATATTTTTATATTTAGCCTTAAACCCATTTCTTTCAAAGATTTCTATCCACCACTCCATGGCATTTTTGTGCAAGTGTGTTTTGTCATTCTCGTGTCGAGTATTATTATAATTAATGCCATTGCCTAAAGGCACTTCGACATAAATACCACCTGCTAATGTAATGATAGTTGAAAGAATGCGGGTAATTTCTTTAACTTCTATATGTTCAAGAACATGAATGAAGGATATTGTATGAAATTTTAAATTATTTAATTCATTAGGTATCAAAGTAGTCCCTTTTATCAAAAAACAATCACTTTTAACTTTTGAATCACAGTTTTCGATCGCATAGTTTGAGATATCACAACCCCAGGCCAGATAGTTTAGTTCTCGAAAAGCCCTTACAAGAAACCCTTTCGCACAGCCATAATCAAGTATCAAATCTTTTGGCTTTACTTGAGCTATTTCAATTACCCGGGCAGCCTTATTGTGAAATTTACTTGGTATCCATTGATAAGGCTCGTAATTTGATAATTGTTTTAAAATGCCATTTTCGAAGTAATTAAAATCAAACTTCTCTTCTCTGAAAATATCCAGGCGATTACTTGCGAGTGCCGAGTTAACTTTAATTAAAACATTTTCAGCAGATTTATTCCAAAGAGTTTCAAAATGTTTCTTTGCATCACTCTTAGTTTTTTCGTCTTTTAATTCAAACGTTGGGCAATGAGTCCCACTAATATGGGAATAGTATAACCCTAAAAGAACACGATCATTTACCGAATGATAACTTAGAGAAGAAAAAACATTTCTATGCAATCTAATTTCAAGCGACCCTTCTATTTCATTCACCTTTTTCGATAATCTAAGGTATAACTCACTTATCACTCCGTTAATAACCGAGATGATATTCCGTCTCAAATCCGAAAACCCATAGTCTTTTGATAGATTTTCTATCGTTTTTGTTAGTAAGGAATCAGGATGAAGCAACAAGATTCGAAAATTACAACCATTGGTTATTTTATCCACAAAGACATCAACTCCAGGATAATCTGTAAATGTCAATCTTTGTGATATACCAATGATATCAATATTGTCTGTATTAGCTGCATTTATTATAGTTGTATCAAAAAGACTATTAAACTCGTTTCTACGCGGTGTGAAATATGAAATATATTTACCAACTTTTAAAAAATCCTCTGAAAAATCGTCTTGTGCTCTTATCCAACCGTTCCTTGGTTTATCTTTCAGAAGCCTTACCATGCTTGTACTTATCTGTGATCTTAGTTTATCCTTATTATCCCAAAATCGACACATTTTATTTTGAACTTCTAGTCGAAAGTTCGCCAGTTTTTCAATTTTCTCCGGAAGAGTGTCAACCTTATTTGCAGGTAACTCGGTTGGCGTTTTATGTATAAATGCTATTGTTGGGATCTGTTTTGAAATTGCGTATTCATATTCAAGTTGGGTATAACTAATCCCCTCTTCGCTTTCGGAACCATATCGTCCCGCAATAATTAATACATAATAATCGCAGTTATCAATAATTTTTTTAATAGAAGTCCATTGATCTTCATCTCCTGCTGGAAACAATTCCATTCCAATGGGGATACAATCAAGTTCTAAAAGAGCTTGAATAATTTCACTTCTTTCTTCGATCAAGTCTTTATAAGTTGAGCTTACAAAAACTTGGAATTTTCTTTCTATCATGGTGATAGTTATGTGATTTTTAATTTAGGTCTGAAGCTAATATACTAAACCAATTGAAAATCTATGCCTCTTAGACGTTTTTACGAGAAGCTATCGTGGCTACCGCGAGTTCAACTCAGCGTAACTCGTGGTAACTCTTGTTGCAGTTTTCAACTGCCCTCTAAGAAATCCTCCCTCACCCCTTCTTCACTAAATAACGCTTCCTCAACCATTCACGCACCGGTTCATCATACAATTTAAGGCAGGCAAAGGCGACGCTTACGGCGACAATAACCAGCCCTAGCCCGGCCAGCAGCCCCGGCCCTTTTGGTATATGATTGTTTCTCACCCAAGCCAGGTGAGTGTAGATCAAAGGGTAATGCGTGATATAAAGCGGGTAGGATATCGCGCCTAAAAACTTGCATATTTTGGTCGCAGATCTGCCGACCAGCTTGCCCCCGGCACCGATAGCAACGATAAGCGGGAAGAAGATAATGATACACACCGCTTCATATAGGCCGTTCTGCCAAACCTGGTCGGTGCCGCCCAATCTGGGCACAGCAAACAGGCCGACCAACAACACACTGCATACCGCGAAAGCGTATTTAATATGGATGAGCTTGCCCACGCGGCACAGCAAAACGCCCGCAAAAAATGGATAAAGCATACGGGCAAAGCCCACGTGCTGCTGGGTTTTATCAAGGGCCCAGCCGCCGATCACATCGCCCTGTGGGCTGGTTAACAAATATTGAACCAGTAAGCAGGCCGACAGGAATACGAATATCGCCAGCAACGTTTTGGAAAATCTGCGGACAATAACCGCATAAAGGATATTGGCGATATATTCGAAATAGAGCGACCAGGCCGGGCCATCCAGTGGGTGCATTTCGGTCCACCCGCGTATATCCCAGGAAATAGGCAGCGGCAGCATAGTAAAGCCAACCAGCATCACCAGCAGCATTTTCCAAACAGGTGTTCCGGCTATCAGCGGGAAATCCGGGTTAGCCTGGAAGTAAAAAAGTGCCGCGCCTATGATGGTACCTATAATCACCATGGGCTGCAGGCGAATGAGGCGTCGCTTGTAAAATTCCCATTGGGTCATTTTCCCCCAGCGGTCGTCATAAGCATACGCCACCACAAATCCCGATAACAAAAAGAAAAAGTCGACCGCCAAATAGCCATGGTTGATGATCTGGTGAAAGCGGTCACCGGAATAAGTTTCCAACACGTGAAAGATCACTACTAAAATAGCGGCCACACCACGTAATCCGTCAAGGATCTCGTAATGACTTTTGGTTTCGAGATAGGCAGGAGCTTTGCTCATTTATTGGTTAATTGGATAAAAGTGATCGTTTTGGTTTACTGGCGGACAACTCTCTGTCGGTGTGTCTCTGACACAATGATAAACAAAACTTTCATTTTTGCAAGGGAACGGCAATAAAAAAGCCCTTAGCTTTCGGCCAAAGGCTTAGGAAGACCCTGCTGAGACAGATGCTTTGTTCTTTTCCTCAATGGCTTTTTCCATCCTGTTTAATTTTCAGATACTAAATCAGGCTGTCATTTTAAAAACAGCCTGTATTTAGCGAATTAAAATCGATTTAAAGGAATTATGCCAGGAGCCCGCCATCCACACCAAGAGATGTACCGGTAAGGTATGGTGACTTGTCTGAACCAAGGAAAACAATTGCCTGGGCAATTTCTTCCGGTTGACCCACTCTTCCTATCGGAACTGTGGATACCAATCCGTCATAGTTCTCTTCAGTCTTTGTGAAACGTTTAAGCATTCCGGTCTCAGTCGTACCTGGGGCAACAACGTTAACACGAACGCCTGTGGTGGCCACTTCCAGGGCTACGGACTTGGTAATTCCTTCCACTGCATGTTTGCTTCCTACATAAATAGAGGCATAAGCAGCGCCAATACTGCCATAAGATGATGAAATATTGATGATACTACCGTGCCCCTTTGGTATCATCACCCGAAGCTCATGCTTTAAGCTCAATACTATGCCCAGGACGTTGGTATCGAAAGTTTCTGCATAACTTTCGGCGGTTTGATCCAGTATCGGCCCCGGGTTTCCTTCAACTGCAGCATTGTTAACAGCCACATCAATCCGGCCATATAGAGCCATCGCCTGATTAACCAGGTTTTCAACCTCATTCTCATAACGAACGTCTGTCCTGATAAAGGCAGCCTCTACACCTTTAGCGCGGAGTTCCGCTTCCAATTGCTTGCCGGCTTCTTCACGGCGTCCGGCAATCACTACCGTAGAACCTTCATCAGCAAAGGCGAGCGCGGTTGCCCTGCCGATTCCGGTTAGCGCGCCGGTAATCAATATAACACTTTCTGATAGTTCACGTCTTGCGCGTTTGTTTTTTTTCTCTGTGGTTTCCATTTTAGTTAAGTTTATTTGTTATAGATATATATTAATTAATTTAGATATTTCGATATATTGATGAAAAAAAGAGGCGAATCAATACAACCGCCTGCGATAATCCTTTTTGTTCTTATTTCTAAAGCAAAGTTAGGCATTACTTCTATATATCGAAATATATCGATATATAATTAGACATTTTGATTTTCTTTGACATTAAGGTGATAAAGATGATTTAAGATATTGCCAGGGAAGACAACCCTGTCTTAGGGAACTATGAAGAAATTTATGCTGATTAGCTTTTGGCAGACAGTGTGGCTGCGCTATTATTTATCTCTAAAGTCGCTTAGATAAGAAACATAGTCACCCACAACCTCCTGGTTAATTTTGTAGCGAGCATGGCGGCCATCCTTTTCAGCATGCAACAGTTCAGCATCAACCAGTTGACTTAGATGATGCGAAATAGTTGACTGGGCCAGATTGAACATCTGAGTGATTGCCTGGCATTGCAACCAATCCTTTTCCTCTTTAACAGCCTGCATGATGCGGATACGGTATGGATCGCCCAGGGCCTTGGATATCTTTTCTACCTTTTTGTTATCTAAGCTCGTATTCATAAATGCAAAAGTATCGATTTATGGCGAAATTCCCCCATTCGTATATAAGTCCAATCTCATTTTTTTGTTAAGGAAAGAGGAAAATAAGAGGCCGGAATATCAGTTATCATCTGGAAGTGAAAAGATTGCATTTAAGCAGAATAAGATTTTTAATAACCCCTGCCTGGTTAATTCGTAACTTTAAGAATTGTTAATGATATTTGGCTAAAACCATCCAATGGAAGCTAAAGAAATCTTAAAGGCTCATATAGCTAAAATAGCCATATTGACTGATGAGCAGTTTGATTATTTCTTCTCGCATTTTAAAAAACTGAGTTTTAAAAAAGGGCAGGCTATTATTACCGGGGGCGATCCGGTAGATTGCGAATACTTCGTGATCTCCGGCTGCTTAAAGTCTTTCTTTATCAACGACGACTTGAAAATGTTCATCCTGCAGTTTGCTATGCCCACCTGGTGGGCCTCAGATTACAGCGCGTTATACAACCACACCAAAGCTACTATTAATGTAGACTGCATTGCCGATGCAGAAGTACTTTGTTTGACCAATGGCGATAGGGAAAAGCTATGTAACGAACTCCACAATGTTGAGCATTTCTTTCGGTGGAGGACTAATAAAGGATATGTTGCAGCTCAAAAAAGGCTGTTATCCTTTATGAATAATAATGTTAAATACCGGTATGAGGAACTTTTGAAACTATATCCTGAGCTTTATAATATAGTCCCTAAAAACCTGATCGCTGCCTACCTGGGTGTTTCAAGAGAAACGCTTAGCAGGCTTTACAATACTGAAAAGTGACCCCGGTCAAGTAAATCATACACCCCTTTAGCCATTGTTATTCTTAGCGTATTTTTTCCCGATCCCCAGTTTTTTCATTCGCGAATTCAGTGTTGAGGGGTTAAGCTCCAGCATATCTGCCGCGCCGCCCTGGCCATAAATTTTCCAATGGCATCGTTCAAGTGCAGACAAGATATGATCCCGTTCAATTTCAATCATAGTCTTAATACGCACCAACGGCGCCCCAGTAGTAGCCCCTTTGCCTTGACCTGGTAATCGCAGTGAATTAACAATGGGGCCATTTGTAAGTAAAACGGCCCTTGCCATCAAATTTTCCAACTCCCTGATATTTCCCGGCCAGTTATAGTTCACCATAGCCTGGATCACGTGATCTGCCACCCCGGTTATAACTTTATTTTCTTTACGGGCATAAATACCCACAAAGTGGTTAGCCAACGATACAATATCTTCTTTCCGTTCGCGCAAAGGCGGTAGTGTGATAGGGAAAACATTCAGGCGGTAAAAAAGGTCCAATCGGAACCTGCCCATTGATATTTCCTCCTCCAGATTGCGGTTAGTAGAAGCGATAATACGAACATCTACATTTCTTTTCCGGCCTCCTATAGGTTCCACTTCCTTTTCTTGCAATACCCGCAGCAACTTCACCTGTAATTCTACCGGCAGTTCTCCAATCTCATCCAAAAAAACTGTTCCTTCGTTCCCCTGCTCAAACTTACCTGTTCTTTTGTCCGTTGCACCGGTAAATGCACCTCTTTCGTGACCGAATAGCTCTGATTCGATCAGGTTTGGCGGCAGTGCAGCACAGTTTACGGCCACAAATGGTTTTTGTTTCCGGGATGAGATGCGATGAATGCATTGCGCTATTAGCTCTTTTCCTGTCCCGCTTTCACCCAGTATCAGGACGGATATATCCGACGCACCCACTACTTTAACGTTGCCCAGCACATCGCGCATGCTTTCGCCGCTTCCAACAATGCCTTTAAATTCACCTCCGGGCGGAGAAGCTGCCGAAGGCCCTAAACGGCCAGTTAACTTCCGGTTGAGTATCCTGGTATTCATACATACACCTCCTTTTGTTTAGGATGGTTTCAAAAAAACTTTAACACCTGCCAGATGATCAGGCAATATGAATAGCCCATTTTCTCTGGTAAATTTTAGTTGGAAATTATGTGGCCAGTATTCAGCCTTCAAAATGTCAATAATAGAAAAAGGTATTGTTTAGGTGCAGATTCCCCTCATTTGATAAGGAATTATCAAATCTTCAAATAAAATTATTAATTATTTTTTATAAGTTAAATAAGTTTCAGTCTTTTTTTTCATCCACGACATCTCGTGGGCAGTTTCGGTATTTCTTGATATACAAAGGTTTAAATGGTTTTTAAATAACGCATCTATCTAATAATTAACTACTTACAAGTGGCATGATTAATGGATTTGCGAAATAAATGATTAAACCATTAACACTATGAAAACAAACAAACGAACTCTTGCCACTACCACCATTGCAGGAATCATCGGACCCCTTGTCCTGTTCGCTGCTCCGGGCTTCGCCCAAAGTACGCTAACCCCGGATAAGAAAAGCTCCGACGCGATCCGTCCCTTCCAATTTCATGCTCCAAAAGCGGCACTCGAAGACTTACATCGCCGGATTGCAGCAACAAAGTGGCCCGAAAAAGAAACGGTTGCCGATCAATCACAGGGTGTGCAATTAGCCACGATCCAGGCACTGGCGAAATACTGGCTGAAAGATTACGATTGGAGTAAGATAGAGCAGAAACTGAATTCCTATCCTCAATTTATCACAACAATAGACGGACTCGATATTCATTTTATTCACGTTCGTTCGAAACACAAAAATGCGTTGCCGGTCATCATCACTCATGGCTGGCCCGGCTCCATCATAGAGCAGTTGAAGATCATTGATCCGCTTACCAATCCTACTGCCTATGGCGGAAAGGCGGAGGATGCTTTTGATGTGGTGATACCCTCGCTGCCGGGCTATGGTTTTTCGGGCAAACCGACAACTACGGGTTGGGACCCACAACACATCGCGCGGGCATGGACAATACTGATGAAACGCCTTGGATACACGCGGTTTGTAGCGCAGGGCGGTGATTGGGGCAATGCCGTTACCGAACAAATGGCGCTGCAAACACCACCCGGATTGATCGGCATTCATACCAACATGCCTGCCACAATTCCTGCAGATGTTGCGAAAGCACTCCAGTTTAACGACCCGGCACCGGCCAGCCTATCAGCTGACGAGAAACATGCATGGGATCAGCTCGACTTTTTCTATAAGCATGGCTTAGGCTATGCCGGCGAGATGGCGAACCGGCCGCAGACGTTGTACGGGATTGAAGATTCACCTGTCGGCCTTGCCGCCTGGATGCTTGACCACGATGGGGTCAGTCTCGCGCTTATTACACGCGTTTTCGACGGGCAGCCTGAAGGCTTAACCCGGGACGACATTCTTGACAACGTTACACTCTATTGGTTGACAGGCACCGCCATTTCTTCTGCGCGTCTCTATTGGGAAAGCAAGCTTGCCTTCTTTGCTCCGAAGGGTATCACCATACCTGTTGCAGTGAGCGCGTTTCCCGATGAGCTTTACCAGGCTCCGAAAAGCTGGACAGAAAAGGCGTATCCCAAACTTATTTATTACAACAAACTGGATAAAGGCGGCCATTTTGCTGCATGGGAACAACCTAAGCTTTTTGTTGATGAAATGCGTGCTGCCTTTAGTTCCCTTCGGGGGGCAGTTGGGAAATAGTCTGAATTCGGCAAAACCGCTTAGCACACCCAATCAATTTGGTAACTGAATACAATTTGCCTGGAGTATTAATCAAAAAAACAACATAAAAATTTAAACCATGGAAACTAGCACAGAAACTTTAGAAGAAGTGAGAGCAGACAAAGCGATCCGCCCCTTCCGGTTTACCTTCCCACAGGCTGACCTTGATGATTTAAATCGCCGCATCTTAGCGACAAGATGGCCTGAAAAAGAACCGGTCTCCGATCAAACGCAGGGTGTACCACTTGCGACAATGAAGGCACTGGCGCAATATTGGGCCACAGAATATGATTGGCGAAAGGTGGAAGCGAAACTGAATGCATTGCCCCAGTTTATAACAGAAATTGATGGGCTTGACATTCATTTTATTCATATCCGTTCGAAACATCCGAATGCCTTGCCGATCATTATTACACATGGATGGCCGGGTTCGATCATTGAACAATTGAAGATCATTGGCCCGCTCACGGATCCTATCGCCTTTGGTGGAAGCGCTGAAGAAGCCTTTGATGTGGTGATTCCATCTATGCCTGGTTATGGGTTTTCCGGGAGGCCAGGCACAACCGGTTGGGGTCCTTCCCGCATTGCATATGCGTGGGTAACCCTGATGAAGCGTCTTGGATACGAGAAATTTATGGCGCAAGGCGGAGACTGGGGTGGGCTCATCACAGATGTAATGGCTGTGCAGTCACCAGATAATTTAGTGGGCATGGCCACAAATTTCCCTTGCACAGTTCCAGTTGAAATCAACAATGCGGCATTTGTTGGAGCCCCTGCACCAGACGGTCTTTCAGTTGAGGAAAAACAGGCGTACGACCAATTGGCCTTTTCATACAAGCACGTTGCCTACGCCCTCCTTATGGGATCACGTCCACAGACATTACTCGCAACAGCGGATTCACCTGTCGGCCTCGCCACTATGTTTCTCGACCACGACCAGCCTAGTTTGGCGCTCATTATACGCGTATTTAACGGAAAGTCTGAGGGCCTTACCCGGGATGATGTTCTCGACAATATCACATTATGCTGGTTAACGAATACGGTGGTTTCCGGGTACCGTCTCTATTGGGAAAATAAACATGCCTTTGTAGCTCCGCTAGGTGTCAAAATTCCGGTTGTTGTGAGCGCTTTTCCTGACGAACTCTACCAGGCTCCCAAAAGTTGGGCAGAAAAGGCATATCCTAATCTGATCTACTACAAGAAACATAACAAGGGCGGGCACTTCGCTGCCTGGGAACAGCCTGAACTCCTGGTTAATGATATCCGCGAAGGTTTCAAGTCTCTCCGCTGATTTCGATAAAAAGGGTCATCAAATTTTTTAACCGGGACGCGATCTTAACATCGCGTCCCTTTTTAGTTTTTCGTTAGCAGGTTATACCATGCCTGAAAAGTGATCTGCATCACATAAATAGCGCCGCCCTTTAAATGTGATGTAGGTCACATGGTCACCCGAAGGTTACTGCCGTACTTTGTGTTGTAATTAAAAACATAAAGAAAATGGAAAATCAAAAATTTGAAATCGTAAACACCCAAAGCAATATTGATTGGGTAGGCAAAAAGGTAACCGGCGCGCACAATGGCACCATAGCCGTTAAAGAAGGTGAACTCTTTTTAAATGACGGAAAGCTTACCGGCGGTAACTTCATCATCGACACTACTTCAATCAAAATACTGGATATAACCGACCCTGCAACCAATGCACAATTCGCTGGTCACCTCGCTTCTGATGATTTTTTCTCTATTGACAAATACCCGGAAGCAACTTTAGCGATCACTTCAGTTTCAGACAATCACGTTGAAGGCAACCTTACCGTTAAAGGCATTACACATCCTATTGGTTTTGACGCAGCTGTTAATGTTAATGGCAACCTATTAATTGCAACCGGCAAGCTGGTGATCGACCGTACTAAATATGAAATGAAATTCCGCTCGGGTAATTTCTTCAAGGATTTGGGCGACACCCTGATCTATAATGATTTTGAACTAAATGTAAGTGTAACCGCTAAAGCTGCATAACAAGCCGTTTTAGTATAAAAATTAAAGTCATGCCATACGTAAAAATAGAAGTAACACGCGAAGGTGTTACAAGAGAGCAAAAGCAAGCCTTGATCAAAGGGGTAACCGACCTGCTGAGTGATGTGTTAAATAAAGACCCTCAATTAACCTTTGTAGTGATCCAGGAATATGATTTGGACGACTGGGGCCATGCCGGAGAACAGGTATCTGTGCTGAGGGAAAAAGGTATTACTGCTGAAAGAAAAAAATAAAATGAAGAAACAAACAATAATAGTTACAGGCGCCTCATCGGGTATCGGTAAAGAAGTAGCCCGCCATTTTTTAGCAAACGGCGATAATGTAGTGATCAATTCATCCACTGCTGAAAAGCTGGAACAAGTTTACCATGAATTAGGCGCAGGCGAAAACCTGGCCATGGTAGCCGGCGATGTAAGCGATAAAAAAACCGGTGAAAAACTGTTAGCAACTGCCATCGCAAAATTTGGCTCGGCAGATGTACTGGTAAACAACGCCGGCATATTTGAAACCAAGCCTTTCCTCGAAGTAGATGAAGCCTACCTTGACCGGTTTCTGAATACGAACCTTAAAGGCACCTTCTTTACCACCCAGGCTGTTATCCCGCAAATGCTTAAGCAGCACGATGGTGTAGTGATCAATATCGGTACACCTCTGGTTAACCACGCCCTTGCGGGAGTACCCATTACTGCACAAATGGCATCAAAGGGGGCAATACAAGCGCTTACCATACAGCTGGCAGGCGAGTTTGGAAAAGATAACATCCGGGTGAATTCGATTGGGCCCGGTACCATCCGCACCCCAATGCACGGTGATAATGCCGATCAAAGCGCGGGATTGCACCTGCTGAACCGTGTGGGCGAGGTGGAAGACATTGCGGAAATGGTTTATACCGTTGCAAAGAGTAACTTTATTACCGGCGCTATCATCAACGTAGATGGCGGTATAGGAGCCGGGCATAATCTGGAATAATATGAAAACGCTTTTATTAACCGCTTTTTTGTCCTGCGCATTGCTGGTCTTAAAAGCACAAAATTTAAAGAAAATGGAAACTAATCAGCAAGATTCATCAGCAATCACCCGGGTGCTGGAAAATTATTACTTCAAGGGGATCTATGAAGGTGATATTAATATCCTGGGCCCCGTTTATAATCCCGGCACCTTATTGTTCGGGGACGTAAAGGGGCAACCTTATGCCAAAACCCTCGATCAGTACCTTGATGGTGTTGCTCACCGCCAAAGTCCGAAGGACTCCGGCAAACCTTTTAAAGGAACTATCATCTCGATCGATGTGGTCAACTCCATCGCCGTTGCTAAAGTACATGTCAAAATGTATGAATTTAATTATGATGAATTCCTGTCATTTCATAAGATCAATAACCGCTGGCTGATCGTTAATAAAATGATCAGCGATGTGGCCGAATAAATTTTAATATTATGTGGTATCAAACAAAAGCATCTGAAATACTGGGCATCGAGTATCCCATCCTGCAAGGGCCGTTCGGCGGCAACCTGTCATCTGTTGGGCTGGTATCAACAGTATCAAATGCCGGGGGGCTTGGGGGTTACGGGGCCTATACATTAAGCCCGCAGGAGATCATTGAAGTAGATCAGCAGATCAAAGCGGCGACCAATAAGCCTTACAATATCAATTTGTGGGTTTCGGATACAGATGCCGTGGATGGCACAGCTTCAGACGAGCAGTTTAAACAGGCTCAACTATTGTTCAAGCCTTATTTTGATGAATTGGGAATCGACTTGCCCGGAAAACCCGAATCCTTCAAATCGCGTTTTGAAAACCAGGTTGAAGCGATCCTGCATCAGCGGCCACCCGTATTCAGCTTTATGTTTGGTACCCCGTCTGCTGATATTTTGGAACGATGCCACCGGCTTGGCATTGTTACCATAGGCGCCGCAACCACGCTGGATGAAGCTATCGTTTTGGAATCTGCCGGGGTTGACATGATCATCGCCTCGGGTTTTGAGGCAGGAGGACATCGTCCATCATTTCTTGCATCGGCAGAATCATCTACCACCGGAACGTTTGTATTGCTCCAACTGATCAAAGAGAAGGTAAAAACCCCGGTTATCGCCGCAGGCGGTATCGCTAACGGAAAAGGCGTTGCCGCGGCATTGGCACTTGGCGCTGATGCCGCGCAGATCGGTACCGCTTTCCTGGCAACCGATGAATCCAATGCTACAGCCATTCATCGGCAAATGCTGTTTTCGGAGGCAGCTAAGTACACTACCTTATCACGGGCATTTACCGGTCGGCTTGGCAGGGGAATAACCAGCCGCATCGCAAAGGACCTGGTATATCAAGAAAAAGGGTTCCTGCCATTCCCATTGCAAACACAGTTCATGTCGCATTTAAGAAAAGCTGCTATAGAACAGGAAAAATGGGATATGATCTTATTCTGGGGTGGGCAGATCGCACCGGTACTGAAACACACAAAGGCTGCTGAACTGATGAGATCCATCCTCGAAGAAACAACGGCATATTTTGATCATTTAAAAGCTTAACTATAAACCATTATCATAAGCATTTTTTAAGCCGTGAAATACCCGGATAGGGTAGGTCATGCCTGAAAAAAATAAAACGAGAATCGAATTCGATATCATTTGACAACTGAATTAAAAACATTAAAAGTATAATATCATGAACACTTCAAAAGTATGGTATGTAACAGGGGCCTCCCAGGGATTGGGATTGACCCTCGTAAAAAAACTGCTTGATAACGGCTATCGGGTTGCCGCAACTTCCCGTGACGCGCACACGCTGAGCCAGGCGGTTGGATTGATAGACAAGGACCGTTTTCTCCCGCTGGCTGTCGATTTGAGTAACCTGGATTGTATTGATGAATCTATCCAGCAAACGCTGACGGCATTCGGACGGATCGATGTGGTCGTTAATAACGCGGGTTATGGAATGGCAGGAACTGTAGAAGAAATAACAGAACAGGATATCCGGAATATTTTTAATGTTAACGTGCTGGCCACAATAGATGTGGTAAAAAGTGTGCTACCGGTAATGCGCGGGCAGAGATCGGGCTATATTATAAATATCGGTTCGGTTGCTGGCTTTGTGGGTGCTCCCGGTTGGTCGGTTTATTCGGCTACCAAAGCTGCGGTGGCTGCTTTTTCCGAAGTGATCGCGCGGGATGTCAAAGAATTTGGAATTAAGGTTACCGTAGTTGAACCATCAGGTTTCCGGACCGGCTTTCTGACTAAGGACTCCCTCGCGCTAACCACCACCAAAATTGAGGGTTATGAAGCTGTGAGAAACACACAGGATCGTTACCTGTCCATGAACGGGCAGCAGGCAGGCGACCCGGACCGTGCAGCGGAAATATTTATGGAACTGGCTGAAAGCCCTATACCGCCGATGCACCTGTTCCTGGGGAATGATGCTTATAACAGGGCTTCGGAAAAACTGGCCGCCATGTCTGCAGAATTGGAGCAGTGGAAATCAACAACTATCGGAGCAGATTTTAAATAATGACTATCATTAAAAACCAAGTATCATGGAAAAGTTAAAATTGAATGTGCCTTATTATCGTCAACTTACATTTCAATAGGTTTCATTTTGGGCACCAAAAAATGCATGATGCACCAGGCCAGCAGGTAAGCGCCCCCGCAAACAAAAAACATGATATAGTAAGCAGTCTCTATCTGGTGTATGGCCCGGTAATGTACAAACAGTCTTTTTTGCACCAGTAACGACAAAAGCACGCTACCTATAGAACCAAACATACCCCCGATCCCGGTTACTGATCCTACGGCCCTTTTAGGGAACATATCCGAAACAGTAGTAAATATATTGGCGCTCCAGGCCTGGTGAGCTGACGCAGCAAGGCCGATGATGATTACAGCAAGCCACATATTTACGCTGCCTAATATCTGCGCAAAGATGATTGGTATAACCGCAAAGGCATAAATAAGCATGGATGTCTTGCGCGCTTTAAATACCGACCAGCTCCGGTCAATTAAAAGTTTAGGCAAATACCCGCCAAAAACACTTCCAAACGTTGATATGGTATAAACCAATGCCACCGGCAATGCAATGGCTGTACCTTTTAGTCCATACTGACTTTCTAAAAAATCGGGCAGCCAAAATAAGTAGAACCACCATATCGGGTCGGTTAAAAATTTACCTATCGAAAAGGCCCAGGTTTGCTTGTAAGTGAGTAGCTTGAACCAGGAAGTTTTAGCATCCGCGGTAAGTTTGTCTGTTTTATCATGCTCGTCGGGGTCGCTATTGATATAGTCCAGCTCTGGTTTTGCCAGTCGCTTTTGCCTTGCGGGTATCTCATAAAAAATAAGCCACAATATGAGCCAGATAAACCCCACTGAACCTGTAATGACAAAGGCCCATCGCCATCCCCAGGTCACCGCAATAAAGGGAACTGTTAAAGGCGCTATGATGGCGCCAATATTCGCGCCTGAATTAAATATGCCTGTTGCCAAAGCCCGCTCCTTTTTAGGGAACCACTCCGCAACAGTTTTTATGGCCGCAGGAAAATTGCCCGCTTCACTTAATCCCAGGGCGGAGCGAACTACGCCAAATCCAAACGTACTATTTGCTAATGCATGGAAGACTGCAGAAATACTCCATAAAAGAGTCGAAAAGAAATAACCCATTTTTGTCCCCAGCCTGTCTATCAACCGGCCAGCAAACAATAGTCCTACCGAATAGGCTATTTTAAAGGCAATTTCCACATTGGCATAGTCCCCATCGTCCCATTTAAAATCAGCTGTCAGGTTTGATTTTAGCAAACTGATCACCGCCCTGTCGAGATAGTTGATGGTGGTAGCAAAGAAAATAAGCGAGCATATCACCCACCTGTAATTCCCGGGTTTTTCGGTCATAGCTGCCTGGCTGATTGAATTAATTGAAACGCATTAATTACATCGTTATAAAGTTGATCGTATAACTGGTTTTGCAGTATTTGTTTGGTTATCAGCTTTCCGCCCATCCCTACTGCAGCTACTCCAACTCTAAACCAACCTGTTAAATTGTCCCTATTCAATTCTACGCCGCCAGTCGGCATAAATAATTGTCCCCTGAAAACATCTGATACTGCTGATATATAAGCAGGCCCCAAAACATTTGCAGGGAATATTTTGATCAATGCAGCGCTATGATGCTGGGCCAAATGGATCTCGGTAGGAGTCATGCATCCTGGTATCCAAAGCCCATCAAGCTTATTGACTACTTTTGCTACATCAGGATTTATCGTTGGTGCTACGATGAAATCGGCCCCGGCGTTAACGTATTTAACAGCGTCTTCACCTGTTTTTATCGTGCCTATACCCAGGTAAAGGTCGGGCATCTCGCTTTCCTGCGCAGCCTTCAATACCTGGAAGTTTTCAAAAGCCTCTTTGGCCCGGTTGGTATATTCCATTACTCTCACGCCTGCTTTGTATAGTGTGCGGACGATCTGCAGACTTACTTCTGCATCCTCATAAAAAAACAGGGGTAACATGCCCTGGTTCAGGATACTGTCTAATACGTTTTGTTTATTTTTCATAATTGGTTGATCGTGTTGGAATTATTTAAACCGGGTTGATTAAGCTAATGTTTTAACCAGCTCAAACTTAATCATCCTATTCAACATTCAATTTAGATAACAACTCATCTGCCGTTTTATTAGTGGCATCGCTTTCTATAAATAACTTTTCAAATGCGGCTATGGTCGCAAACTCAACTGTCTTTTTGGTGTCAAACCCATTATAAAATCCATAGATAAGCCCCGCCATAAAACAATCGCCGCTTCCCACCTTGTTGGTGATCTGCGAGGTGGTAAATTCGTTTGACGAATACAATTGGCCGCCAGAATATAAGGCAGCATAATATTGAATTTTCTTTTTGGCATCGAACCGGAATGTATTAGCTGTCGCTTTACATTTTGGATATCGATGGATAATTTCTTCCGATGTTTTTAAGGCTTCTTTCAGGTAAATACTCTTTTGCCCCGACTCGTGTATATCCGGTATAATCGGGATGCCCAACATCATCTCGGCCGCCCAAACATTGCCCATTACCAGGTCGCAATACTGCACCAGGCCCGGCATTATCTGCTGCGGGGTTTTCCCGTATTGCCACAGTTTCGACCGGTAATTCAGGTCGACAGATATCGTAATTTTTTTTTTTGACGCTGCTTCCAAAGCCTCTTGACATACATCCGCAATATTTTGGTTGATAGCCGGGCAGATAGCGCTAAAATGAAACCAGCTTACGCCTTCAAAGTGCTTGTCCCAATCAATCATACCGGGCTTTAATTCTGAAAAGGCGGAATTGGCACGATCATATATCAGCGCATCGTTTTTAAGGTCTTTCCCTTTAGTAAGGAAGTATAAACCAAGCCTGTTACCCTGGTACATCACGGGCGACATATCGATGTTTTGCTGCTCCAGGTAATGAACGATCTGTTTCGACATGCCATTATCCGGCAGTGCGGTAATGTATTTTGAGGGGATGCCCCATAGGGCTAAAGCAGTCGACACATTCAGTTCCGCCCCGGCAATATAAAATGGGAGCAGGTTTTCTTTTAAATAATCGCCCCCTTCATCAGGCGATATCCTCAACAGCAGTTCGCCGAACGAAAGTACGGTGCCCTGGAAACCTGTTTTTAAAGGATCGGTCATCATTTAAAAATGGAAATAATTTTTAGCATTGTAATAACAAATATCCTGTATGATCTTCCCCGTCCAGGCGATATCATTTGGCAGTTCGCCGTTATCGATATCCTCCCCAAACAAATTGCAAACCAAACGCCTGAAGTACTCATGCCTTGGGTACGACAAAAAACTCCTTGAATCCGTCAGCATGCCCACCATCCGGCTTAGCAAACCGATATTAGATAACGCGTTCAACTGTTTGGTCATGCCATCCTTCTGATCCAAAAACCACCAGGCCGAACCAAACTGTACCTTACCGGCAACAGAGCCATCATTAAAGTTGCCCGTCATGGCGGCCATCGCCTCGTTATCAGCTGGGTTAAGATTATAAATAATGGTTTTGGCTAATTTATTCTCGGTGTCGAGCTTATTTAAAAAACGCGATAACGCCTTCGCCTGGCTAAAGTCGCCAATGGAATCCCAGCCGGTATCAGGCCCCAGGGTATTAAATGCACGCGTATTGTTATTCCGCAATGCGCCTAAATGGTATTGCTGCACCCAGCCTTTTTCATGATCCCATAACGCAAAATGGATCAGCATAGCCGATTTGAATTTGGCGATCTCCAACGGCATCAACGCATAATTGTGCCTGATCTTTTTGAATATAGCAGCGATTTCTTCCTCCCTGTAGTCCTCCGCATAGATCTGCTCCAACCCGTGATCGGATACCTTGCATCCGTTTTCGGCAAAGTAATCGTGTCGTTTCTTTAAAGCTTTCAGATAGCTTTCGATATCGGCAATGTTAATACCTGTTATCTCTTCCAGCTTATCGATATATTCATTGAGAGTTATCGTATCATCCAGGTTCATGGCTTTATCCGGCCTGAACGAGGGTAGAACTTTTACTTGGTATCCATCCTGTTTTATTTTTTGGTGATGCTCCAGACTGTCGAGCGGATCGTCTGTTGTACCAATCACTTCCACCTTCATCCGGTTGATCAGGCTTCTGGTAGCATACTCAGCTGTTTGGAGTTTTATCGTACATTCATCATAAATATCTTTTGCTGTTGATGGCGATAAAAGCTTATCGATATTAAAATAGCGGCGCAATTCCAGGTGCGTCCAATGATAAAGCGGGTTGCGCAGGGTATAAGGCACAGTTGCCGCCCATCGCATAAATTTCTCTTCATCGCTTTTGCTGCCGGTTACATAATCTTCATTGACGCCATTGGCCCGCATGGCCCGCCATTTGTAATGATCGCCGTAAAGCCAGGCCTGGGTCAGGTTTTTAAAATTAATGTTACCTGCTATCTTATCAGACGGCAAGTGGCAGTGATAATCTATAATAGGCAAGCCGGCTGCATATTCATGGTATAAACGCTGTGCGGTTTTTCCCTGTAATAAAAAGTTTTCGTCCAAAAATTTCTTCATTACTGATATAGCGTTTTATGCCCGTTGCAATCTGCAATTTTATTGGGGATTGCCGAACATACAAGTAGATGGTTTATTAATTCAGAGCCTAAATATAAAACAAATTGCCATCAACTGTAAAATGCCTTATCGGATTGTTACAGATACAAAACCTGCTAAATAAAAAAAGCGATGGGTTTAAAGCCACCGCTATTTAAAAATTCTAATTCTATTGAATTTTAACGACTACCAGAAAATAGTATACAGGGCGACAAGAATACCTGCAATGATTAGCGCACCCACGGCAAAACCATTGGATACTTTAAACATTTTAGTATCAACCTCCAAAGCGTTTGCACGATCGCCTTTTGGATTTTGGATTATGGAGATAATATACATTCCTATCATACATATAATGAACACAATGCCCATCCGGTCAAGAAAAGGTATCTCATATAATGAGGTCTTTTTATCCGGTTGCAGAACCAGGGTTGAAAAGCCGGTTCCTTTTAAAAACGCCAGATCCATAAACTTTGGCAATACTTTAAATATAACCGACAGGATGAAGCCACCGATGGTTGCAAATAACGCTGCATCAGAAGTTGCTTTTTTCCAGAAGAATCCAAGCAGGAACATGGCAAATATACCAGGCGAAACAAAGCCTGTGTACTCTTGTATAAACTGGAACCCTCCTTTTTTATCGATACCCATAAACGGTGCAATAATGATACCCAATATCATGGCTACAACAACAGCTATCTTGCCTGTAACAACTAATTGATGATCAGTAGCGTCAGGTTTGATCTTCTTTTTATAAATATCCAGAGTAAATATAGTGGCGATACTGTTCGCTTTACCGGCAAGTGAGGCTACTACGGCGGCCGTTAAAGCGGCAAAGGATAATCCTTTAAACCAGGGTGGTAGCAGGTTAAGTAGCGAAGGATAGGCATTATCAGGATTCACCTCGCCATTCACCATCATTTGTGTGTGGAATACATTTTCTTTATACAAGATAAAGGCTGCAATACCCGGTAAAACAACGATAACGGGCATCAATAACTTTAAGAACGCCGCGAATAAAATACCGCTTCGCGCGGTTTTTAGGTCGGCACCCAAAGCACGTTGAGTGATGTATTGGTTACAACCCCAATAGTTAAGATTGGTAATCCATAAGCCACCGATTAATACGCTTAATCCCGGTAAATCGGCATAATGTTCATTATCCTTTTTAAATATCATTTGGAAATGGCCTTCTGCATGTGATTTCATCAGGCTCAGGCCATTCAGGAAACCAGGTGTTCCAAAATGCTTAGCTACTTCATTAACCGCGATATAGGTAGTCACTAATCCACCAAGTACCAGGAAAAACACTTGTATAACGTCAGTATAACCAATCACCTTCATACCACCCAGGGTAATGATAACTGCGAAAAGGGCCAATCCCAAAACACATACCTGGAAATTGATACCCGAAATGCCATGCACCGCAATAGCTCCTAAATACAATATCGATGTAAGATTAACCACAATATAAAGCAGCAGCCAGAAAACAGCCATAATCATGGCTACCTTGCCATTGTAACGCTGGCTGAGGAATTGAGGCATGGTGAATATCTTGTTCTTAAGATAAACCGGAATAAAAAATATGGCTACCAGCACTAGCGTTGCAGCGGCCATCCACTCGTAGGCTGATATAGCAAGCCCCATGGCAAACCCTGAACCACTCATTCCCACCATTTGCTCCGCTGAAATATTAGAGGCTATAAGCGAAGCGCCTATGGCCCACCAGGTAAGCGACCCTGCCGCTAAAAAATAATCTTTGGAAGTGGCATCCGCATTATGTTTGCGCCGGTATACCCAATACCCGTAGGAGGCAACTATCAAAAAGTATATGACAAATACGATCCAGTCGCCTGTGATTAATGTATGCATGTGTTATTCAGGTTTTAATATGTTGGTTTGACAATTATAAACTATATATATCTATTTATCAAGTTTTCAAGATATTCTTGCCGGCCGCTTAAAGTTTTAGGTTCACCGTTGGCTATGGCATAGTCTCTGAGGCCTTCCAGGCTTACTTTCCCTTCTTCAAAAGCTTTGCCTGTGCCGTTATCAAATGATGCATACCTGTCTTTTCTTATTTGTTTGTATTCTGATTTTTGCAGGATGCCGTCAGCGATCACAAGTGCCCTGGCGAAAATATCCATGCCACCAATATGGGCATAAAAGAGGTCGGCCGGATCGGTAGAGTTTCTGCGGATCTTGGCGTCAAAGTTGACGCCCCCGCCCTGGAAACCACCCGCTTCCAGAATGATCAGCATATATTCAACCACTTCATTGATACTGTTCGGGAACTGGTCGGTATCCCAACCGTTCTGGGCATCACCACGGTTTGCGTCGATAGAGCCTAATATGCCCGCATCAGCCGCCACCTGCAGGTCATGCTGAAAAGTATGGCCGGCCAATGTGGCGTGGTTTACTTCCAGGTTCAGTTTCATGTCTTTCAGCAGATCGAATTTCTGCAAAAAGCCTAATACGGTAGCCGCATCGTAATCATATTGATGTTTGGTTGGTTCGCAGGGTTTTGGTTCGATAAAGAAGGTGCCTTTAAAGCCTTGTTTGCGGGCGTAATCTATTGAAGCATGTAAAAACTGCGCGAAATGTTCCTGCTCACGTTTCATGTCAGTATTCAACAATGTCATGTAACCTTCGCGGCCACCCCAGAATACATAATTTTCTCCGCCCAAAGCAATGGTAGCATCCAAAGCTGCTTTCACTTGCGCCGCGGCATGGGTAAGCACATGAAAATCCGGGTTGGTTGATGCCCCGTTCATATACCTGCGATGCGAGAACAGGTTGGCTGTTCCCCAAAGTAGTTTAACCCCACTGTCTGCCTGCTTTTGTTTGGCATAATCAACCATGGCCTGCAGGCGTTTGTCGTTTGCATTGATGTCATTGGTATAATCAACCACATCCACATCATGGAAACAGTAGTATGGCAAATTCATTTTGGTAATGAATTCAAAAGCCGCGTCCATTTTATCCTTGGCGCGTTCCACAGCGTCCGTTTTTTCATTCCATGGGAACAAATGCGTTGGCTCGCCAAACGGATCGGCACCCGAACCACAGAAGGAGTGCCAGTAAGCACAGGCAAAACGTAAGTGGTCCTTCATGGATTTGCCTGCCACTATTTTATCCGCATCGTACCAGCGGAACGCCAATGGATTGTCGCTTTGTGGCCCTTCGTATTTAACCTGGCCTATGCCTTTAAAAAATTCTTTTTCGCCTGTAAGTATCATAATTATTGATTGTTTTGGGATTACACCGATTTTATTTGGATTACACTGATTAACTGACTCAGCTTCAAGTATGCATTGCTAATTGTTCTTCTAATAATTTTTCCCAGTCCCGGTAAATGGGTTCAAATTTTTTGTCTTTCGGCTCGATTACTTTTATTTTCTCCATATTGCTGAATGCCTCGGCAGCAGATGAAAATTGTTTGGAGCCGATGCCTGCGCCTAATGCCGCGCCTACACTGCCATCGTTTTTATACAGTTCGACAGGCACACCGGTGGCGTTCACAAATATTTCGCTAAACAGATCGCTCATGAATAAATTGGCTTTTCCTGCCCGGATAACTGATGGGTTCATCCCGTTTTCGCGCATAATATCCAGCCCATACCGGAACGCGCTGGCAATACCTTCCTGCACAGCCCTGAAAATATGTGACTGCCCATGCAGGTTCAGGTCGATATTATGCACATGTGCGCCTACCGGTTTATTATTCAGCATACGCTCCGCACCATTACCGAATGGCAATATTCGCAAGCCATAGCTACCCGAAGAAGCCTGTTCGGCTTTTTCATTCATTTGCGCGAAGCTCATCGATGGGCCAAACAAGCTTCTTGCCCAGCTATATAACCTGCCCGTGCCGTTGATACACAGCAAAACACCCAGGCGTTTTTGCTTCTCGGCATAGTTAACGTGCGCAAAAGTATTAACCCTTGATTGCGGATCATAAGTAAGCTTATCGCTCACTCCATAAATGACGCCCGAAGTACCGGCTGTTGCAGCTACCTCGCCGGGATTAAGCACATTAAGCGAAAGTGCGTTATTGGGTTGATCGCCAGCTTTATAGGTAATGGGGATGCCTGCTTTTAACTTCAATTTTGAAGCAACTGATTTTAACAGGTTGCCATGGTTTGAAAATACTGGGTGAATAGGTGGAAACAAATCCCGGCTGAATCCAAAATAATCCAGCACGGCTTTTGATATGCCATTGTTCACAAAATCGTAAAAGATGCCTTCGGATAAGGCCGACACCGAGGTAGTGATTTCGCCGGTGAGCTTCATCGCGATAAAGTCGCCGGGCAGCATGATCTTGTCGACTTTTGAGTAAAGTTGCGGTTCGTTTTGCTTTACCCAGGCCAACTTGGAGGCCGTAAAATTGCCGGGCGAATTGAGCAGGTGGGTCAAACATTTTTTTTCGCCGATATCCTTGAACGCTTGGTTGCCGATATCAACCGCACGGCTATCGCACCAAATGATGCTGTCGCGCAATACCTGCTGATCTTTATCTACCAAAACCAAACCGTGCATCTGGTAAGCGATGCCAATGGCCGAAATATCCGCAGGGTCATATTGGCCGCTGTTGTTACATAGCTGTATCGCCTGCTGTACCTGCTGCCACCACATATCAGGCGATTGCTCGGCCCAGCCGGGCTTCGGAGAAAGAATGGGGCTTTCATTATCCGGATATTGTGCCGATGCGATCGCGTTTTGCGATGCAGCGTCAACCACTGAAACCTTAATGGATGATGTACCTATATCAATACCTAATAATAGCATGGTTTATTTTGGTTCAAAGTCGATGAGGCTTTCCGCCATAAAAGTGGTTATCCATTTATCAACCGGGCTAAATTAGATTATTTTTTTATTTTGCAATCGATTGCAACCAATTATTTTATCATTTTTACAAAAAAAATGAAGCAGAAGAAAAGAACGACCATTTATGATATTGCTGAGAAGCTCAATATCGCTGCTTCATCCGTTTCAAGAGCGCTTAGCAATAGTGGCAGTATCAATGAGGCAACAAAAATGCGGGTGCTCGCTGTTGCAGATGAACTCAACTACAAGCGCAATGTGCTGGCCTCCAACCTGCGCAAAGGGCAATCCAAAACTATTGGTATCGTAGTGCCCCGCATTAACCAGAATTTTTTCTCCAATGTTATATCAGGAATTGAGGAGGCTGCTCATCAAAAAGGATATAACCTGATCATTTGCCAATCAAACGAATCGCATGATAAGGAGATACAATGTGTAAATACATTGATCAACCAGCATGTGGATTGTATTGTAATATCCGTATCGGCAGAAGGAGATGATTATTCACACCTGCAAAATGTGATCAATAACGGGATACAATTGATACAGTTTGACCGCGTGACCGACAAGGTGGAGACCCTGAAAGTGATCAATGATACCGAACAGGTATCCATGGAAGCCGTATCCCATCTGATTGACCAGGGATATAAAAGAATAGCACTGCTGGAGGGGCCGCAAAACCTGGATATTTTCAGGCAAAGGAAAACCGGTTATCTGAAGGCATTGAAAAAACATAAACTACCCGTTATTAAGGAACTGGTAGTTGAAAATGCCTGGACGAAGGAATTGGGCGCCAAAGCAACACGGAAGCTTTTAGGCCTGCCCAATCCGCCTGATGCCATATTTGCTTCCACCTCTGATTTTTCAGCTTTGGGCGTATTGGAAGTCGCCTCGGTAATGGGTATTAAAGTACCCTCGGAGTTGGGCATATGCGGCTACTCGAATGAGGATTTTACCGAGATAACCAGCCCCTCCATCACCACAATAGACCAATTTAGTATAGAGATGGGCAAAACGGTAGCCAACCTTTATTTCAAAGAAGGATCATCCGGCAAACCGAAAACTATAAGCATTAAACCCAGGCTGATCGTCCGGGCATCCACAAAAAGAAAGGGATAGCATTAGCTATTATTACTCCAGTTCCAGCGTTACCACTGATTTTGCGGGCAGATCAACAACTAATTTATCACCATCCTTTTTGGCTCCGGTAAAGTTTTTGATATTTACTTTATTCGGTTGTTGAAAAGTGTTTATATCAGTTAGGTTGGCAGAAGTAAGTACCTGCCCAGTTACTGCTTTCCATGTTAAGCCATCCAGTTTGGTATTGATGCTGATACTATTATGCGGATCAAGATTAACCAATGAAACGTGTATTTTGCCGGCTGCATCCTGCGAGGCAGAAATACTTACAGCCGAGATCTTTTTGCCGTCCACTTCATAATCCGGTACATTCAGTTTTACGGGCAGATATTTTGCATCCTGGTGAACCTTATACAGATCGAATATATGATAGGTTGGTGTAAGCAGCATTTTATCCTTATCGGTCAATATCAGGGCCTGCAATACATTCACCGTTTGAGCAAGATTGGCCATCTTCACCCGGTCGCAATGGTTGTTAAATATATTCAGGGTGGTCGCCGCTAAAAGCGCATCGCGCAGGCTATTTTGCTGGTACAGGAAACCTGGATTGGTGCCCGGTTCCACATCGGTCCAGATGCCCCACTCATCAACCACTAAGGCCACATGCTTGTCAGGATCATATTTATCCATTATGGCCGAATGTTTGGTCACCAGCTCTTCCATGTGCAGGGCATTTTGCATCGTGCTAAAATATTCCTTCTCATCAAATTTAGTAGCCGACCCTTTGTGACCCCAGTTGCCTGAAGGAATGGTGTAGTAATGCAGGGACAATCCCCACATATCCCGGCCTATGTTTTTCATACATACTTCGGTCCAGTTATAGTCGTCTGAATTTGGGCCGCTGGCAATTTTTTTCAACGTTGCACCGGGATAATTTCGGGCATAGGTTGCATAACGTTTATACTGATCGGCGTAAAACTCTGGCGTCATATTGCCACCGCAGCCCCAGCTTTCGTTGCCTACTCCCCAATAAGTAATTTTGTAGGGTGCAGGGTGCCCATTTTGCTTTCGCAGTTGCGCCATAGTGCTTTCACCATCCAGGTTCAGGTATTCCACCCATTTCGCCATTTCTTCCACCGTACCACTGCCTATGTTGCCGGCTATGTAAGGTTCGCAGCCTATCAGCTTACATAGCTCCAGGAACTCATGTGTGCCGAAGCTATTGTCATCGGTAACGTTACCCCAGTTGGTGTTAACCATTTTGGGGCGCTGCGCTCGGGGGCCAATGCCATCGCGCCAGTGATATTCATCGGCAAAGCAGCCCCCGGGCCAGCGCAGGTCTGGAATTTTTATTCTTTTTAATGCGTTAACCACATCCAGCCGTATCCTGTCCTGCTTTTGTACAGGCAAATTTTTATCAACCCAAAAACCTCCGTAAATACCACGGCCCAGGTGCTCGGCAAACTGGCCGTATATGAAACGGCTGACGATTAATTTTGAATCGTTGCTAATATCAGCGCTCGCGGTTTTCTGCGCGAAGGTATTGAAGCTAAGAGCCATCAATGCCAAAACCAGGGATACTTTTGATCTCATTTTATAAATGTATAAATAACAATTATAATTCTTGCCAAAAAAATACAAGGCCGGGAATACGTCTCCAATACCTTGTTTTTGCTGACGGTTTATCAGCTAAAGATATTAATGATTTCAGCTATTCAAAAAATTCCGTGGATCAAATGTTGGATATCATTTGGATACGTCATTGATGTTGATCATTTTCCTGCCCTTTATCAGCATTTTAATTCGCCTGCGCTTAAGAGATATTTGTGTGTTGGCCGTTTCGTTTTCGTCAAGGTGGAGTTTATAGGCTGATAAGATATCCTGGTAGGTTAATATGCCTATCACCTTATTACCCTTTGCGGATAATACGGGCAATGCTTCGGTATTATTTTGAGCCATTAATTCGGCGGCCTTTCTCAAAGTATCATCATTTTTTAAAAAGGAATGTACGGGGTCAATGATCCCTTTTAATAATCCGCCTTCTTGCTGTTGATTAGCATATACATCGGTTGATTTTATAATACCCCTGTAGGCGCCGTCATCATCAACTGTGATGAAATAATTATCGTGACCGCTGTTTTCTGATAACCAACCCAAAACTTCCCTGATCGTATTTTTAAAACTTAAAACAACGTCATTTTCACGCATCATTTGCGCAACAGTTACTTTCTGCAACAGGTCAGGCTCGAATGAATCAGGTGTAAACACGCCGCGCCTGGCTATCTTTTCTGTCATGATGGTATTTTCCATCAGGAAAAACGAAATAAGGTAAGATGCTGTACACGCGCCCAACAAAGGGAGCAAAGCATGTGATTGCATAGTCGCCTCCAATGCAAAGGTAATGCTGGTAAGGTAAGCCCTTGAGGCCCCTGCAAACATAGCTGACATACCAACCAATGCTGCCATAGGTATACTGATACCCGCACCCGGGAATGCGTTAGCGATCAACATGCCTATCATAGCGCCTGTGGCGCCACCGATGGTCAGTAAAGGTGCAAGCGTGCCGCCTGAAGTACCGCTGCCTAAAGCAATGGCCCACGAAAGGAATTTAAAAAAGCATAAGCTAAATATCAATGTTAACGGAAGGGTGCCCGATAATAAATTGGTAATGTTATCATACCCAACACCTAAAGTATGCGGCGCAAAATAGCCAACCATGCCAACCACCAATCCACCTATTGCCGGCCACCACATCCAATGTATGGGCAACTTTTCAAATAAATCTTCAATGTAATAAACAGCTTTGGTGAGGCCCATGGATAAAAAGCCAATAATGATGCCGATAAAACTGTAAATAGCCAGGGCAATATTGGAAGGTGTTGCCAGATCGGGCATGGGAAATACCGGGCCGGCTTCGAATAACAAATGGTGCCCTGCGGCACCTGTGATACAGGCCAGCGCTACCGGGAGGATCGCTTTAGGTGAAAACTCGAATAACAGGAGTTCAACAGCCAGGAAAACCGCAGCTATGGGTGTGCCAAATATGGCTGCCATACCCGCTGTGGCTCCGGCAGCTAAAATAATTTTGCGTTCGTTAGATGTGATCTTAAACAGTTGCCCCAATGTAGAGCCCAATGCGCCCCCTGTTGCAATAATCGGCCCTTCGGCGCCAAACGGGCCGCCGGTGCCGATCGCGATAGCTGATGATACCGGTTTTAAAAAGGTAATAACCGGTTTTATTTTACTTTGGTTGACCAGGATCTGCTCCATGGCTTCGGGTATACCATGTCCCCTGATGGCTTTGGAGCCATACAGAGCCATCACCCCAACTATGATACCGCCAATAACCGGGATAGCGATAACCCACAAGCCTAAATGATTATAGGCCGGGCTCTGGAATTTTAACGCGAAAGAACCATAAAAAGCAATGTTGGTGATCAGATTGATCAGTGTAACTAAAACTTTGGCTATTAAGCTGATAGCAACAGCCACCGCTATGCATAATACAGAAATGCTGATAAGCCGTTTTTTTAAAATTAAGCTCTTTTTGCCATCCTCCTTAGTGTCCGGTAAATAATTTAAAGCAGGCGAGATGGGTATCCCGTTTGTATAACTTGTAGTTTTCATATTCTTAATAATAGCCTTTGTATTTGCAGATGGCTTATTTATGGAGAGTTACAACCGATAAATCTGCCGCAAAAGTATGGAAGAGTTTTAGCCTAAACAATAATTTTATTGTTTATTTAATAAAAATAATGTAAAATTAAACTGAAAATGTATTTTTATGTTGTTTAAACAATATTTGTCATACAATAACTTAAACACAAAAAAAGCTTTACAACAGCTTGATAATTTATTATATTTGAGTTATAACCAATTATCATAAACCTGTAAATCAAAAGGAGGTGTTATGAACTTGATCCACAAGATTGAAAAATGGGGAGATAGCCACCATCCCCAGTACCTGGATATTATACGCATAGCTCTTGGCGTATTTCTATTCCTCAAAGGCCTGGGCTTTATGGAGAACACTTCATACCTGAGGGCTGTAATAGAAAATCAATCAGACATTATCGTTCCACCTGAATTGCTGATGGCTTTGGTGTATTATGTCACATTTGTACACATGGTAGGCGGCATATTGATCGGCATTGGCATGCTCACGCGCTTTTCGGCATTGATGCAGATACCCGTTGTTTTTGGAGCGGTGTTTTTCATCAATTGGTTTCAGTCGCCGTTTAACAGTGATCTTTTATCGTCAGTGATCGTCCTTATATTTTTATTCGTATTTATGATCATTGGCTCAGGAAAGCTTTCACTGGAGAAATACCTGGAGCGGTGCAATAATTAATTTCCTGAGTTTTGTCTTTATCGCCTATTAAAATCTAATATTGCATTCGTATCCGCATGAAAAAAAACGACTACGAGTGCGACCTGAAGAGTTGCCTATTGTGCCGGCTGTGTTTAAAAGACTGGCTCCCGGCTGTGGCGGTGCATAAAAAAAATGTGTTCGTTAAAAAAGGGCAGCACATATTCAGCGAAGGCGACCCGGTAAAAGGCATCTACTTTGTTTACTCCGGGAGCGCGAAAGTCCATAAAAAGTGGGACGAAGAAAAAGAGCTCATCATCCGTTTTGCTAAAACCGGGGATATTTTGGGCCATACAGGTTTAGGCGACAATCGTTTTTATCCCGTAACTGCAACGGCACTGGAGCCAAGCATAGTCTGCTACCTGGATATGGAGTTTTTTGAATCGACATTGCAGGTGAACAACAGGCTCACTTATGAGCTAATGCGTTTTTTTGCCAATGAATTGCAGGAATCGGAAAAGCGAATGCGAAACCTGGTACACATGCCCGTTAAAGGCCGCATAGCACAGGCTTTTATCACTTTGAAGAACCAGTTCGGCACCAATGGAGATGATTTTATTGGTATTGAGCTTACCCGGCAGGATCTTTCATCTTTTGCAGGCGCCTCCTACGAGACCTTATTTAAAGTGATCAATGAGTTTACTGAGGAGAATTTAATTGAGGTAACTGGTAAACGGATCAGGATAATCAATGAGGCATTGTTGAAAAAGCTGACGGATGAAGTTAGCCTGTAATCCCTGATCTGCGAAAAAGCACATAAACGTAATATTTTTAGCTGATTGCCTTTCCAAACATAATTACGGGTAAATTAGTGGCATAATTATTTGCCATAGAGAGACATGCCAACAAGGAGTGAAACCAGGATAATGATCAATGAGCCGGCATACAAGGCTGCCCGCTCTGTTTCGGGTGCAATTGAAAGGCACTTTGCCGGGCAGTTGGCCGCCGCTACACTGCGCGGAGAACGGAACCTGGCACCCGAACCTCAAAGACAAGTAATAGAAGCTATTATTGATACCGCATTTTGGACGAGCCTGCGCAAAGAAGAAGGGCGCTCGCCTAAGATATCCCTCGCGTTTCTTCCGCCCGACAAAACGGAGCAGCCCTTACTATTTGAACATCGATTACCGCTTACACCTGATATTTTAACCAAACTGGCACCTGCCGTTGAGCGCTCTGGTATTCACCTGGGAGTATGGCAGGATGAGGATGAAATATACATTTGGGGCACTACGCACCAGATACCTGGTTTTTGCTTTGTATTGGAAGTGATTGAGCCGGGCCTGCTGGTAATTAAGCATCGCCGTGTTGATGGCTTTGGTAAGTTTGTGAATGTTGCTGTTTTGAAAGGTGATGAAGTAAAGGTTGTGGATGAACAAAGTGTAACCTTACCTGATTGCCCGGATTTGCTTACCTCTTTGCTTGGCTTTACCTCACAGACATCGTGGACAGATCCGGTTAACCTGCATGTACAACTGGCGGTATCCATGCGGGCGCACGGGCATGGTGGCATGCTATTGGTGGTGCCTTCTGATAGTGATCAATGGCGAGAATCGATCATTCATCCCATATCATACGCGGTTACACCGGCATTTGGTGGTCTGGCTGATTTGATGAAGCAGGACGTAAGCAAACGTAACCTGGTGCTTTGGCAGGAGGAGATCACCCGGGCGATAGAAAGTGTGGCCGGTCTTACTGCTGTTGACGGAGCTACTATTATTAACGACAGGCACGAACTGCTGGCATTCGGAGCCAAAATAACCCGCCCGATCAGCGGGGAAACTGTTAAAGAGATCATGGTGACCGAACCGATCATCGACAGCCCCGCTCAGATCATACCGCCGGGGCAGGATGGCGGGACGAGGCACTTCGCGGCAGCACAATTTGTTTACGATCAGCGCGATGCCTTTGCATTGGTTGCCTCACAGGATGGCCGTTTTACTATATTCTCCTGGTCGCCATGCGATGATATTGTGCATGCGCACAGGGTGGATACTTTGCTGCTGTAAGGTTTTGTGCTAGAAGATGTATTCGGATTAGTTTTGGAGGCTGTCGATATGTTTTCTTATATGTTTAAGCTTGGTTAATCTCCCCTCTATTTCATCGTTTAATTCGGTTAGAAATTGTATGTTTTTAATCGATTTCATATAAGTAGCCTCTCCAAGATATCCTGTTAATGCGATATCAACCGCAAGATTGCAAGTGTTCAAGTCGCCGTCAATATCGTCTATCAACATATCCATCTCAAACGTATTATCGTCAAATTCGTATAAAACATATTCCCAATTACTGCTATCTACTAAAATTTCCTTTCCAAATTCATTCCTCATCTTCCATATCCCCTTCCATTCTTTTGGTGGTTTTGATGATAAAAAGTGCCATCCTTCACACTTAGGTGCAGCCTCAATTATTTTTTGAGTTATTGCGAACCTTTCAATGTTTAAATTCGGAGAAATTGCAAAAAATAATATGCCGTCATCGAAGGGGCCAATCTCCCAATCAAAAGGCCCAAGATGACTGATGCGATTATCTAATTGGCCGATCAAATCCGACCTGCTGAGATCTTGCAATAAGTTTTTAGATATGGATTCAAACCATTTCCAAAAATCGGCCACCTTATTTTTAAAATCAGTGTCTATTTCTTTCAAAATGAAAAAATTAATTTCCTATTGGGAGTAATAGGATCAAAGTTATATTTTATTCTCCAAAAAACTCGATCAATGCTGGTGCCAGCGCTTTGCCGGAAATATTATGTGTTTGCCCTTTGAACATTTGCAATTCGGCACCGGGTATAGTGTCAGATAATTTCTTCATCGCGTTTTGCATCGAACCGGGGCTCTTTTCTCCGTAACCTACAAGCGTTGGAACCTTTATGGAAACTGCTTCCTTTTCCGGCAGGGAAAGATCGCCTAAAAGCTCTATATCATACGGAAGCGTGTGTGCGGAAGCCTTTAGTTTTTTAAATACCGGCATCAGTTTCATCATAAAAACGGCGAATGACGGCACTCCGATCATATCATGCAGAAAAAATTTCACAGCATCACCGCGGCGGTCTTCCGCAATCATTTTTTGCAATTTTTGTAAAGAATCTTTAGGCGCCTTGTGCCCCGTGTTATCAACATCAAACGGCGCTTCATATAAGGCAAGCTTCTTGATATTCAATCCGCTGGCTGTAGCCGCAAGGGCGAGTGCCGCACCTGATGAAATGCCTGCAACATAAACTGATTCACCTGTTGCCTTTATGATTGCTGCGAGGTCTTCGATCTCCCGTTCAGGTGCATAAGGTTGAGTATCTCCACTATCGTTCCGCCCCCGGCGGTCGTAATTAATCACCGTGAAATGACCGGTTAGCAATTCTGCCAGTTTGGGCATCGGGCCAAAGTTACGGCTGCACAAAGCGCCGTCAACCAAAATTAATATCGGCCCATTGCCTGATTGGTCATAAGCAATGGAAGTGCCATCTTTTGAAGTTACTTTTTTCATCTTTTAAACGATAAATGCGGTTTAATTTATTCCAAAACCTCGCACTGGTATCCATTTTCTGATAGCAATTCGGCTACCTTTTCATGGCAGATGTTTTCTCCCTCTATCCTCAATATCCGGTCGCAATCCTCCAGGTCGAAATTAATCCTGAATGATGGAAATTTCCGCGACAAAACATCCAAAAGCATTTTTGCCTGCCTTCTGCGCTGCACATTTGTTTTGAAAACTTCCACCATATTAGGACTCATTTTATTAGTTCTTAAGCTTGTTTAGCTTTTTGCAATTTGTGATAGAGAAAGTAGGAACCGAAAAGGATCGCGATAAACACGAACATCGGTATGGTCCTAACTATGGGTTGGCCAACTATTATAAATGATACGGCTGCGCCAAAGATATCAAAGAAGTACCCGGCATATGCCCATTCTTTTAATCGTGCAAACCCTGGAATCAGGATAGCGACCGCCCCTAATAATTTTGCTACCGCCAAAAATTTGTACAAGTAAGGCGGGTATTGCAGTTGTGCGGCTATTTTTGCGCCGTCCGGGGTAGGCGGCATGAAGCTGCTAATTGCTGAAAAAACCATTAGCCCCACGATGAGTATGGTGCAAATCCAATACAAAATTTTTGTTGTTTTCATTTTTTTTGATTTTAGTTTAAGATTGATTTATAAATATCGGTTTCATTTTTAATAATTCCTGCTCCAGGCGGTCGATAGTTTGATTACCGCCTTCAATTACACCATATTGTTTAACCATCAGGTCTCTGATAGCAGCTGACCGGAATATGCTGCGCATAGTCAACCTGGTTTTATTACCAAGCACCTCAAAAGTTATAACCACATTGAATTTATCCTGGCCATTTTCGTTTTCCAAACTGTGCTCGTATTCCAGCCGCTCCGGCTCTATTACTTCGGTAAATTTGACCAAATTGGGGAAATCCACGCCCCCGGTTACATGCATGGTAAAGCGCCACATACCACCCGGCCTGATATCAACTTCATGAAAAGTGCATGTACAGGCATTGCAACCCCACCACTTGGCCAGATGAACCGGATCGGTAAAAGCTTTAAATACCAGTTCGCGCGGCGCGCCCAGGGTGCGCACTATAACTACTTCGTGGTCGGCTGTTGTATCGTTGTGATTCATGTCTCTTATTTTTTGTTTTTCCGGGTAGGTTTTTTAGTTTGTAGTTCCTGTAAATAATTATCCAGCAAATCAAATCTTGCCTCCCAAAACTCCCGGTACTGCGCCACCCAATCCGATATCTCGTTCAGCTTTTCCAGTTTGCCTTCACAAAACCGTTCACGGCCCTTTTGCTTTATTTCCAGTAAGCCACACTCGGTCAATATCTTCATGTGCTTGTAAATGGCTGCCCGGCTCACATCAAAATTCTCTGTCACCGAGTTTATGTTAAGCGACTTATGCGCTATCATACCCAATATCTCTCTTCTCGTCGGATCGGCAATTGCCTGGAACACATCTCTTCTCATATCTTATGCAACCTTTAGGTTGCAATTATAAGAGAAACCTTTCGGTTGCACAAATATTTTTTAAAATTTCTTTTATTGGTTATTCGTTATACAAACCTAATGGCAATTATTGAACCCTGAAACGGGGGAATGCGGCAATACAAGGGGCGTATTGCGACAGAAGTATTTAACAACAGTTTGTCATTTTGAGCGTAGTGAAGAATCTAATAGTGGACATTGCAGGCGGCGAATAGATGCTTCACTATGTTCAGCATGACAATTCAAATGGCTATTTCACCAGCAAACCCCTGAACGCCAAACTATCGCCCCGGAAAGCATCAAAATCAACCACATGGCCGATGCCATTGATGGTCGCTTTATCCGAATGCTGCCAGAATTGCCATTTAGTTTGGCTGTTAATATTGAGTTCGGCTTGGTGATAATGGGCTATCCACAGCGTATATTCATTAAAAAATCCCGCCAGGTAATCCTGGTAATAGCTTATGCCGGAATAGATGATGGGTTTTACACCCGTTTTGGTTTCGATGTAGGTTACAAAATCTTTCAGCTCCTGCCGCATTTTGGCGGGGGAGACACCATTTAGTTCCTCCACATCAACTACGGGTGGAAGGTCACCTTTTTCTATTTTTACAGTTTGCAGGAAAAATTTGGCCTGCCATTTACCGCCCTTACTGGGCTTAAAATAATGATAGGCTCCGCAGGTAATACCAACCTTTGGCGCTTCGCGCCAATTGCGTTGAAAATAGGGGTCGACCGTTAACAATCCTTCGGTGGCTTTGATAAAAGCGAAGCTGATGTGTACACTGTCCTCCTCCATCACCTTTACCTTTTGCCAGTCGATCTTTCCCTGTGCATAGGAAACATCAATACCATGGATGGCATATTTATCGGGTATGCGGATGTTAAAGCTTTTATAGGTACGGTAATGCGGGTTGCCACCAATATCCCTGATCCAGCGCCAGGTGGAAGTGAATGTTCTTATAACATAACCATAGTAAAAAGGGGACAGCAAAATCAGTGCTAGCCCGGCAACGGCGATCTTTAATTGTATGGGCCAGCCCTTGCTTTTTTTCTTCCTGGTGGGAGCTCTTTTCTTTATGGGAGATTTTTTCTTTGCCGGGGTTCTTTTAATTGGGGTAGCCACGGAGTAAAAGTAAGAAATGTAGGAACTCTATTTATAAGAAGGACGCCAATTGGCATCGAATTTTTTAGATCCGAAGCCTATGTTACCAAAGTCGATAGTAACAGTTTCATTATGGTCATTGCTTGCATAGTTATCCAATAGTAAACAAAACGCAATAAGCATCTCACGGTCAGCATCATCATCTGCGATAATGGCATAATTATCCCCCTCAAACCAGCTAACAGCATCCTTATCCCACCAGGCAACCTGGGTGCCGTTCTTGAATACAGAATGCTTTCTGCCCCGATGCCCATTTATCTCGTACAGGTCATTTTCTACCTGGCATGTATAGTGGATTTTCCAAACAGACATGGTTTTGAATTCAAATACATTGTTGTCATACCTAACCAGATCATATTTAGCACCCCACCACGACCATTTCTTTTTAATGGTCATCCTGGCTCTGTTGCTTTCATTATCAAACAAATTAACTACTGAAAGCAGTTTGAATAATTCAGCAGAAGCAGTATAGGCTTGTTGTTCGTCAACAAAGATGTTGTACTTGTCTCCAATAGTAATTTTCTTTTGATTGATATCGATCTTCATTGATGGCTTAGGTTGTTAAGAGGCTCTAATATAGTAAAGTCAAATGATCAAAAGAGACTTTGTGACGTTTCAAAACACCTGGTTGATCTTCCTGTCCGGGTAATCGAGCTTCCCGCTTTTACGGACACCACCCACGGTAATGTGCACGATATTGATCTGGTCGTCGAACAAATTATGTAGCAGGCTTACATCCACATCAATTTTTTTGAAGGCCGGCGTTTTATCCGATTCGAAGTAAACATCGGTAGCCTCTTTATTGATCTCGAAGCCGATGTAATTTAGTGGCAGTGCAGCAGTGCCGGCTTTTATTTGTAAATGAGTGTTGATATAGGTCTTCACAAGCACATCCATAGCCGCGTGCATATCCACTTTCATCAGGTCGGTTTTCTTGCCATATTGCTTAACCAAAGCTGCTTCAAAATCATCAGTAAAAATGGTGCAGATGACCTCAACCTTACTATCCTGCGCATTGTAATTAATGTTGGTTGTGCTTACATGGATGGGATGAAATACCTTTTCTTTCGGTTTTTCAGGATGAAATAAGCCCAAAGTTATGTAACAATATAATAGCGGTTTGTAAATAAAAGCCCACATAGCGTACCCTGATTTTTATAGTTGAAAAAACGCCTTAAATTTAGTGCTTTCAATATTAACGACAGCATGTCCGACTTTGCTTTTTATTTTAAACTCGGCTGGGAGCATATTATCAGCAGGGATGCATTAGATCATCAGCTGTTTATCCTCGCCCTCGCCTGTGTTTTCACCTTGTCGGATATTAAGCGTGTGCTCATCATGGTTACTGCTTTTACCATCGGGCACTCGTTAACTTTAGCGTTGAGCGTATTGGACGTAATCCGCTTTTCCAGCAAATGGGTTGAGTTTTTGATACCCTGTACCATTTTTATTACCGCGCTGAACAACATATTCCAGGTTGATTCTAAAAATAAGGGTGCAAGGATAAATTATTATCTTGCATTGTGTTTTGGTTTAATACACGGGATGGGATTTGCCAATGCCATCCGCATTATGCTGGCCAAAGATCAAACTATAGGTTGGGGCCTATTCGGTTTTAATGTGGGATTAGAGGCCGGGCAAATTTTTGTGGTGGCCATTATATTAATAATAGGCCTGTTATTTTTAAACTTTTTCAAGGTAAAAAAGCGCGACTGGATATTTTTCCTGTCGGCAGGAGTGTTTGCACTCTCGCTTAAAATGGCTTTGGAAAGATTACCTTTATAATTTATAATTCGGATTTCGAATTTTCGATTTCGGATTTATTTGAATTTTGAACTGAACATCCGAATTTAGGATGATAAATAGATAAAATCTTCCGGACTTCGGTCTTTACTGACTTCCGGACTCAAACTGATTAACTGATCTTATAATTAACATAACGATGAAAAAAGTTTTTACATCACTATTTATTTCATTCACTTGTATTGGCCTTGTTAATGCGCAGGATATTCAAAATAATCCCGGCAGCAACCATGGCAACAAGTTTGAACAACTGGGCACCATCCTGAATACGCCCAATGAACAGCGCACAGCAAGCGGCGCTCCCGGAACCAAATACTGGCAGCAACGCGCGGATTACGACATCAAATGCTCGCTGGATGAGAAAAAACTGGTGCTTAGCGGTACCGAAACCGTAACCTATTACAACAACTCGCCCGATCCATTAGATTATATCTGGCTGCAGCTGGATGAGAATGAGCACAACAATGTAAACAACGCCAATTATCAGTCAAGTTCGGTGATGCCAAAAGCGGCCGGCACACTGGCGTTGGACAGGGCAGCTAAACCAGATGAGGATAATGGTTATGGAGATAAAATTTTGAGCCTTACTGATGCGTTGGGCAAAAAACTCCCTTACATTATCAACAAAACCATGATGCGGATCGATCTGCCTGCGGCGCTAAAGCCCGGACAGCATTTTGTATTTAATGTAAAGTGGGAGTATAAAATATCCGACAGAACTGCCTTTGGCGGTCGCGGAGGTTACGAGTTTTTCCCGGGTGATGGCAATTATTTGTTTACCATGACGCAATGGTACCCGCGCCTGTGTGTTTACAGCGATTTCCAGGGATGGCAAAACCACCAGTTTACCAGCCGCGGCGAGTTTGCCTTAACCTTTGGTAATTTCAAAGTGCAGATGACCGTTCCTGCCGACCATGTAATTGGCGGTACCGGCGAGTGTATTAATTATGCTGCTGTATTAACACCGGCTCAATTAGCCAGGTATAATAAGGCAAAAACATCAAACGTTCCGGTTGAGATCGTTACTTTGGATGAAGCTAAAAAAGCCGAAGGAGCGCCAAGCTCCGCCAAAAAGACCTGGGTTTTTCAGGCTAATAACGTGCGCGATTTCGCTTGGGGATCATCCCGCAAATTCATCTGGGACGGCATGGGCCAGAAAGTTGACGGCAAAACAGTAATGTGCATGAGCTATTATGGCAAAGAGGCTTATGGCCTGTACCGTAAATTCTCCACCAGGCTGGTAGCGCATACGGTAAAATCCTACTCAAGCTTTACGTTCCCTTATCCATACCCGGTGGCGCAAAGTGTTGAGGCTTCAAATGGTATGGAGTACCCGATGATCTGCTTCAACTATGGCCGTACCGAAAAGGACGGCACCTACAGCGAAAGCACCAAAAATGGCATGATCGGTGTAATTATCCATGAGGTGGGTCACAACTTTTTCCCGATGATCGTGAACAGCGATGAGCGCCAGTGGACCTGGATGGATGAGGGTTTAAATTCGTTTGTAGAGTACCTGACCGAAGAGTTATGGGATAATAAATACCCAAGCAAAAAAGGAGCGGCTTATACCATTGTAGATTACATGAAGCTGCCTAAAAACGAGTTGGAACCTATCATGACCAATTCTGAGAACATAGTAAGGTTCGGGCCAAATGCGTATACCAAACCGGCTACGGGGCTTAATATTTTGCGCGAAACCATTATGGGTCGCCAGTTATTTGACTATGCTTTTAAGGAATATGCAAGGCGCTGGGAATTTAAGCATCCTACACCGGCTGATTTTTTCAGAACGATGGAAGATGCCAGCGGCGAGAACCTTGACTGGTTCTGGAGAGGCTGGTTTTATGGTACCGAACCATGCGATATTTCGCTGGATTCGGTTAAAGTTGCCAAAGCTGATCTGAATGGTAATGGCATGCCGATTGGCGGCAGAAGGTCTGCTACGGAAAATAAAGTTGCTGCCCCGGCTGTAAATAACTTTGATGATATTTCGAAGATCAGGAACCGGGACGATAAGAAGATAAATTTTTATGTAGACCGCGATACCGCTGTGCGTGATTTTTACTGGAAATACGACCGTGGCTTTGCCGCAGTTGATACGGCTAAATTCAGCAGCATGTCAAAAGCTGTAGTTACTCCTCAACGCCCGGCCGCTGAAGCATTTACGGATGAGGATAAATCAAAGTATGCAGGTAAGTACTTTTATGAACTTAATTTCAGCAACAAAGGCGGCCTGGTAATGCCAATCATCGTAGAGTTTACCTATGCTGATGGCACCAAAAAGGTTGACCGCATACCTGCGCAAGTATGGAGGCTAAATGAAAAGCATGTATCCAAATTCTACATACAAGATAAGGAAGTGGCTTCTATTAAATTAGACCCTATGCGCGAAACAGCAGATATTGATGAAACCAATAATTACTGGGGCAAGTTGCCTGAGCCATCAAAATTCCAGGTGTTTAAACAAAAGATAGCGTCAGGAGCAGCCCGTGGCCAGTCTGTTGGTGTTAACCCTATGCAAGTGTCTGGTAGTAAATAAGCAAACATTTCTGTAAATAAAAGGAGCCGCTTTCAAACACAGTTTGGGCGGTTTCTCTGTTTAGCAGGATTCATTCGCCGATAAATTCATGGATCTTACTTACCAGCATGTTGATATCGAAAGGCTTGCTTATAAAGGCATCGAAGCCAAAATTGCCAAGCGATACAGCCAGTTCGGGATAAGCAGAGATCAGAATAACAGGTATATGGCAAGTATCTTTATTGCTTTTTATCGATTGACATATCTTCCCGCCGTTGGTGCCTGACAGTAAAAAATCAGTTAACACCAGATCAGGTGTATTCTCTGCAACTGATTTAAGAATATCATCTGTTCGGTTAAGCGCTTTCACGGTAAAATCATTATGAACAAGTACTGTTTCTAATACTTGCAGTATGTCTTCATCATCCTCAATGATTAAAATATGCTTTGCCATTTTTAGGGTGTGATAAGTATCATGTTAAAAACAACTTAAAATAAGAAATGTTTTGTTAACCTGCTGTAATCACGCTGGTATAATTTTTACAATAAGACTTTATTTAAGCCACACATCAATTTTCTGGTTTTTTACTTACTTTGAGCCATCTTTTATGAAACAACTTGGGTTCCTGCTAATTTTATTATCTGTAATAAATTTCTCTTGTAATCGTCCCGTTAAGCGCAGTCTGCCGTTTGGCTCTGTGAAAGGCATCCATTTTACCGAGGTGCGACGTGTATTTAATACGGGTTTGGTATTTGACAAGGTGGGCTACCAACTGGAGCCTTTGTGGCAAATCCACTTTTTGTCTGATGATTCGGTAATGGCCTACAGCCCGAAGATGAAAAGATATTATGGCTTCCACGTTTATTTTGATCATGATTCTATTTTTAATATGCTTGATGCCTGGCTGAAACTAAAAAAGATAAGCAAAGACAGCCTTGTACTGCAGTCACTGCGTGTTCAAGACAAAGTGATCCTTGACGATGATGAAGGTTCGCAGGTTTTCATGACTTTTTACTCCGACTGGTATATAAAGAATAAAGGCGCTGAAAAAATACGTCAGCTAGGTATCCCAGGTAAACAGGATACTTTGTTTATAAAAGACAGGGTAAAAATAGCTAACAGTAATATTGATAGTGCTTTTTCGGCTCGGATACCTGTGGTGTTAAAAAGCAAAAACCCTTTGGTAAAAGTTGAAAAAGTTAAAAATGTGTCTACGCCTTTAAATAAGATCGACGCCTCTGTAGATTATTTGTACCCCGAATACAATATCGCTATCCATAAAGCCTATGAGGACTTCAATTATTCCTTTTCAGTATTTGTGGATGATAAAGGGCTGATGCATTTCGGCAAATCAGATATTCCCTATTCGCATGAGTATAAAGCCACCTACGAAAAGATAATGAAGGGCATCATCGACGGTTATCTGCAGCACTATCTCGAAATTACGCCGGGCAATACATTAGGCATCCCACATAATAGCTCTATATATCTGAATGTAGAAGGCAAACGGGATTAATGCATCTCCAACACCATTAATTACAGGCCTCAAGCATAGCAAATTGGTTTACAGGAGATATCTTATGCCTGATCAGTTTTTGCAGTACTTCTTTGGTTATTGGCTTCAGTATAAATGCTTTTACACAGGAATATTGTTTTAGCCGTTCCACATCAGCAGGAAATTTAGAAGCCGAAAGAATATAAACTTCGAGCGAGCGGTTAAGTTTTGGATAGATCAACTCCACCTTATCCAGGAAACCCCAGGCATCAAAACAGGGCATATAAATATCCAATAATATCAGGTCGGGTTGTTTGTCATTATAACCATCTTGCTGAGACAATTGATGGAGAACCTCGTTCCCTGTATCAGTACACTTTACTTCAAAGGAAGAGCCGAAGCGGGACAATATCTTCTCTAAAATAAAGCGGTCTAATTTGCAATCGTCAATGTAGGTGAGCTTACTCATAGTGGTGAATGTTTTTTTGTTTAGTCAAAAGTATAGAGCTAAACAAAGTTATGAGCTAGTGTTTCTACGGGATTTGCAGCGTAATATTACGGTTTTGTTTTTTCAGTTTTCCGCAAGGAGCCAGGAAGGGGGTCTGGAAAAGAAGAGAATAGGAGCGGTATTAAAAACCGATCTTCACCCTAAAATTATTGGAATGAGATTCCTTATTATAAGTGTAAGTAAACTCATCAGATGATCGCGTGATGATGAGGATACCAAAATGCTCCATCACCTGCTCAACCGATAAGAAGTTTTCTATTGAGCTTTCTTCGCAGCTAAAAATTATACTGCTTTCATCCTCCCAGGCCGCGTATAATGAATTTAGCGGATCTGCGCTGATCAGTTTCTTGTTAGCGTCAATATCCGTGGTGGAGTGGCTGTGAGTATTTATTAAATATAGCGGCGACCCATTATCAGTTTTTTGAATAAACAGGGTATGATCATTCATTTCGATATCAAACAGGGTGATATCCTGGCCGCCATGTTTGATGGCATTGGTAAGTAATTCAGTAATGATCACCTTGCACCGGAATAAAATATCTTCCGAATCAGCATTTGCCGGCATACAATCGCTGATATACCCAAGCATATGCTGCAGCGATGAGATCAGCGCATCAGTGCTGTTATTAAATTCAAATTGCAGTTTTTTGTCGCAATGTTGCATTTACTGCTTATTTGATGGCAAATAGGGCGTCTTCCGCATAATTGAAGATCTTAAAAACTTTATCCAGCCTGATCAGCTTGATCAAATCCTTGATATCGGTTCTTAAACCTACCAAAACAATATCCAGCTGCATGCTTATGGCATACTTTAGTGAGCTTACCAGCGCACCCAAAAAGGCGCTGTCTACATATTTCAGTTCCTGCAGGTCAAGGATAATTACTTTGTGATGCTGGTCAAGCAGGCTTACCAGTTCTGCCTTAAATTGGTCCGAATTACTCAGGTTAGCCTCGGTAATAGTTACATCGGCAACAATATATTTAGGGCCTTCTTTACTTACTTTTATCATATTGTTATTGTTTATGAATATTAATTATACTGCAATCATCAACCAACGAGGGCGACAGATTTTGTAATAAATTTTGCTTGATCTGTTTAAAGGATAACTTGTCGTTCAGCATGGTGGCAAGCTTATTTTTAAACAGGTTGTAATCAGTCTTTTTTTCGCCATTATCTTCGTAGTCGATCAATCCATCTGTGAAGATAAACAGCTCATCATTTGGCTTTAGTTCGATGGTTTGCTCGGTATAGCCTCCGTCCTGGAATAAGCCCAATAGAAGGCCATCAGATCCAAGCTGCTCCAGTTCGCCGCTTTCGGCCTTGTAATGCAGCATAGGCAGGTCGCCTGCGCCCGAATAGGTAACCGTTTGATTTTGATTGTCGATCATCATTAATGACATGGTTGACAAGATATCTTTCAGCGCGTTATCATAACAGATCACGCTGTTTACTTTTTGCAGGATACCTGCTGTTGAGAAATCACGGTTTAAAATACCGAACCGGATAGCCGCACGTATGTAACTTAAAAAGCTGAAGGTGAAAAACCAGGCCACCCACTTTTTACCCATTACATCGCCCAGTACAATAAAACTGTAACGGTCATCCACTTCAATAAAATCAATAAAATCGCCTCCCGGAACATCCTGGTAAGCCTGGTGCCAAAAATCGATATCAAATCCTTTAACCTGGGGCGCCTCTTTCGGTACGGTGCGTATATTTAATGCGATGGCCGCCTTTTTTATTTCCAGTACAGATAATTCACGCTGCTTTTGAACGGTATCGATCAGGTTGGTGATCTTGGATACAATTACATTTACCGGCGTTTCTTTTACCACATAATCCACGGCCTGCAGGTCGAGCCCTTCAGACATCAGGTCATTATCGGTAATATAACTCAGGAATACAAAAGGGATATCTCTAAAATCAGAATTTGTAATTAAATGCTTTCTAAATTCTATGCCGTTCATTTCAGGCATTTCATAATCAGAAAGAATAGCGTCCGGAATGTTTTTATTTAAGTACTCGATACCATCAAATGCTGATAAGCACGAGGTACATTCAAAACCTGCCTTGGTAAAGGCTTGTACTAAAATTTTAAGGAATAATGGATTATCATCAACCAGTAATAGTCTTTTTGCATTGGGGCTTGACATATTGGTATTTGTGGTTGATGATTATAATGCGAACCTGACCGCCAGGTATACGCCAACCAATATCATGCCCGATGAAATGCTATATTTCAGGTTATTATTAAGCGATGCTGAAGGCATCAGTATAATGATAACGCCTAAAATGCACATCAGCACTCCGGCAATGGCAAGAATGGTTTTTGGTAAACGCTCGCGGCTTAAATATTTTTTTGATATTTTGTTATCCAGTTGATGATTAGATAAAAGCAAATCAAACTCATCCAGCAATTCGTTGCGGGATGAACCAGCCTTTTCATCGGTTTTTAAAAAGGGCTCAATATCATTCGCGATCACTTTATTATTCGGAATGTTTTGAACGCCAACCGGCTCTTTGCTTAAGATACTTTTCATGCTTATGGGTATTAAATTTTACTTGGTGTTTATCTAATTAAACGGACAGATATTTAATCACTATTACGATTAGTTTCCGTCAAGGTTACGTTGTTAAATTAATTATTAATTAATCATAAAACCAGCCCAGTATCCAGAACCTCTTACCATCGTAATATAGCTCAATACTGTTAATGCCCTGTGCTATGACTTTTCCGCCCGGTTCGTACCTTGATTCGTATGTACTCCATACATGATAGAGATTACGGATATTTTGAACCGTGCGTGCAGTTTCGCGTTCGTAAAATCCACTTTTCTCCATATAAGCATCAGATTGTTTATGATAAGCTTTTAGAGAAATATAATGCATTACCGGACTACCGGTTGAGTCGATCCCGCCCAGGCCTACGCGTACATTAGCAATGTGCAAAAGGCTATCACGTACATAACTTATTTTCTCTCCCTTTTTAACGCATACGGCATCGTAGTAGGCTTTGATGATGCCATCAAGCGTGCCTACATTGTCGCCAAACTTGGTAACTTGCTGGGCGTAAAGGGTATTGTTGACCGCCGTGATCAATACACAGGCCAATAATATTAATATTGCTTTTTTCATTTTTTTTTGTTCGTTTATATAAAAATAATGTTTAGCTAAGAGTAAATTAAAAAAGCTTCGAGTTAAAATTATGATCGAACTATATAACTAAAATCATTTTATATATAATCTTAATCCCTTTAATCCGCATTGTTTACGTAATTGATATCGAAAAGGTTAACGGCTTACTACTTATTAAAAATAAATATTTATATAAATAATATTTGCAGCTATATTTTGCTTTCCAGGCACCCATCCCAATCAAAGTTCAACATATTCAAATAGGCATAAGGAACTTATTTTTGATAAATTCGCAACCGGTATGGGCTGAACTATAAAATTTGCCGGTACCTATAGCAATGAAAAAAACACTCTTATATTCCATAACAATACTGGTCCTATTTGGTTCGTGCAGCAACAAAAAGGTAAAACAGGGATCGATAGCTTACACCATCGAATATCAACTACCCGACAGCCTGAACAAGTACCTGGCTTATTTACCAAAATCGGCCATGGTTTATTTTAAAGGCGACTCGGCAGTAAGTATTCAGCAAATGAATGATGAATCAACTACAATAATTATCGATAAGACCACCCATTTTATGCGGGCCCTGTTGCGATCAAACACAAAAAAATATGTGATAGATTATGATACCATTGAACAGGCAAAAGAGGCGAACGCCAGGCTGGGGTATACTTATCAAGCCGGCGCCGAAACCAAAACTATTGCCGGATATAAGGCGTTAAAATACACCCTTACCAATAAGGAAACTTTAGAGCAATCAGAGGTTTGGTTCACCAAAGATATCTCGGTTGTACCAAATTCATTAACCATGGCTTTTGATACCATTCATGGTTTCCCGGTGGCATTTATCACCAACCAGGGCGGTATGTTAATTAAACACACGGTAAAGCAGATCAAGTTTGAACCTGCGCCTGCGGGTGTGTTTTCAACCCCGGCAGGCTATGAACCCCTAACCCCGAAACAGTTAAGGGAAATGCCGGTGGAGAATTAATTCTACCTAATAAAAACAAGCTTCTTTTACCCGATTTTTAATAAATTAGCCTGATGCGGCCTCAAAGGAAAATACCATACCTGTTATCCGGCACGTTGATATGCTTGCTTGTTGCTTCCGCGTTTATTTTTCCGCAAGGTAAAAAGGGTCTGGTTGCGCCTAAAGCGCAGTTTACCCTCATCCCAGCTAAAAAATTCATCTTTAATTCCTTTGTTGATTGCAACATGTCCGAAGCCTGGGTTAGGGATACCTTTCGCATTTTTCCGGGCAAGTATGGTGAAGATCCATTATGGGGGCCCTCCAATAATTTGAAATATGGAGATGGCCGTAATATTGATGAAGCTTTTAGCCGAAAGGAGACAGAGTTCATCGCACCCAAAATGCCCCCAAATGTTCCACCCGGAAAACCGGGCCTGCATGGTGCCGTATGGTTTGAGTCTATTTACCAGGATACGAATGACCCTTCGGGTAAAACCCTGTTTGCTTTATATCACAATGAAAACTATCCGTCAACCCTGCCTTATGATGCGAAAACAGGCAAGGGTTATAAAAATCTCAACTGGCCGCAAGGGCTAAAGGGGCCCTCTTCACCATCAGCAGTTTGCCGTATCGGTATTATGGCATCTAAAAATGGCGGCCATAGCTGGAAGAATAACGGGATATTTATTGAGGATGATCAGCCCAGGCTGATCCAAAGGCCGCATAATACCGCCGCCAACTTTGCCGGTGGCACAGGCGACCCATCAGCAGTAGCAAGTGGTAAATACCTCTATCTTTTTTATGGTGAATACGGGTACCCTGGAACTTACAAAGCCTCGACCTATAACCCAAAAACTGAGTGGAGCGGACAATGCATTAGCATAGCCCGTATAGCGTTAAGCGACCTGGATAGGCCTTCGGGCAAAGCCAAAAGATGGGATGGAAAGGGGTTTAATGCCTCTTTCAACGGTACAGGAAAGCCGGTAGCATCTATTCAAATACCATTAGCTGCAGGGGGAGGGCCGGCATCATCACCAACGGGTAAATACTATTGGGGGCCGTCCGTAAGCTGGAACACGTATTTAAATTGCTGGGTAATGATGATGGCCAAAGCAGAAGGCCCATCCTGGAAGGGAAGCAGCATATACATATCCTTTAACAAGAATATTGATCTTGGAAGTGGAAATAATTCACAGGAGTGGACCACACCAAAATTACTTTTAGACAAGCCGGGCCATATACTCTGGTACCCTTCATTGCAACCGCTTAGTTCAGAAGCCAGTAAAAACAATAAGTATAGTTCCTTAAAACTCGGCCAAAAGGCGCGGTTATTCTTTAAGGATATGCATGGCGATAAAGCCGATTATATATCGGAATATACCCTCGAATTTAAAAAATAGAGATCCAAAATCACCCGTATTGGAGCGGCAGAACCTTTTTCTCCTGAAAATCGTATTAACTGTTATACCCACCAATTTAATAGCCCCGACCAGGCTTATTGAATTAAACCTGACTAAGCATGATTTATAACGATATCCGGTTACTGGCAGTTGAGCGGTTTAAGACATTAGACATTGATGCAGACAGCGAATTCCAGGAGTTTGTACAAATGGCGTCGGAAATATGCAGTTCGCCTATCGCGCTAATTACGCTGATAGACGAAGATACGCAATGGCTTAAAGTCAGAAAAGGTACTGATGTGCCGCAGATGCCCCGTAAAACATCGTTTTGTACGCATACTATGGAGCAGGATGGGGTGTTTGTAGTACCTGATGCCCAAAAAGATGATCGTTTTTCAAATAACCCAATAGTTGCCGGAGCGCCCAATGTAAGATTTTATGCGGGGGCGCCATTAATTACCAATGACGGATTAAGAATAGGTACCATATGTGTGATCGACCTTGAGCCGCACGAACTAAATGCCAACCAGCAAATGATGCTAAAAATGCTTGGGAAGCAGGCTATCGGTTTAATGGACTTCAGAATCAGCGTGGAGCTGCTGGAAAAAAACAAGATCGAGGTTGAATATCAAAGAGAGATCATCAAAAAGGCAGAAATAACACAGCGCTCATTTTTTGAGAGCGCACCAAATTTCCAGATATTATTAGGAAAAAAATGTGAACTGATAGATTTTAACAAGGTTGCCTACAATTTTGTTAAGAAAGTACATGGTAAAAAAATGGCCCGCGGCAATAGTTTTGCTCCATTTTTAGCCGCTGATTTTGAAGCTCAATTTAAAATGGGGTTTGAAAATGCTCTACAAGGTAAAAATGCTTTTGAAGAAGGATCTACAGATTATGGCGTGCACGGCCTGATCTATTGGGAGGCCTCATTTGAAACCGCAAAAGATCCGGAAAACAACATCATTGGTGTTTCGTACATCATCAGGGATGTTACCGACCGTAAGATCAAAGAACTGAAGATAATTGCCCAGAATCAATCGCTGTTAAAAATAGCGCATCAGCAGGCACATGAGTTCAGGGCCCCGCTGACTACCATTACAGGCATGATGGACCTGATCAAAGCCGAAGATTATAACGCGCCGAAAGAGTATTATGCTTTGTTAGAAAGCGCCGTTCAAAACCTGGACGGAATGATACGCGAGATCGTGACTGATATTGATAATATAGTTCCGTCTAACGGAATTGAAGTACATGCGGTATAATACTTAATACTGTTCTCTATAAAATTTCTTATCATTATTAAGCGATAATGGATTTGCGGTAAACCAGGTAACAAAACCATCCCACTTTTCTTTGTTCTCTTGCTGCCATTTATTAAAGGATGCCTCGTCTCCTTTCAACAAGAGCCAATGGTTATACGCTTCCATGTGGCCGGCCTTAATAAGGCTTTCCTGGTAATCAAATAAAACATTAGGATATTTTTTGTTGAATTCTTTTTGAAAGTAAAAATCAACAAACTTTTTTCTTATCCTGTCAAGCGAATTCAAATCAATACTTGTTTCGTTAACGATGGCAATTAAAAGTGTAGGTTCATAAATTATGCTGTAGGGTAATTTGATATTTTTAGGATCAACCACCTGGATTGTTGCACCGTTACTGAAACTCACCTTTGCTGATGTGGCAGAGGTAAAGGTGATCTGGCTTTTATAAGTATCAAAAAGTAATTTACTGATCTCAATTGTACGCTTGCTGTTGCGTTCAAGATTTATAAAAATCTCTCCGTATATCATACCCCACATTTTCTCGGTCGACCCACAATATAATTTAGCCGCCCAATAATAATTTGAAGAAACAGCAGGTGCAGCCTTTATTCCCTTCTCAAAATAAAATAAAGCTTTGTCATAATCTTTTTTGATGAGGGGTATTACACCCATCTCAAGATATAAATTGCCTGAGGCCGGAAATTTTTTCAGCCCTTCTTCGTAAATTGCTACTGCCTTATCAGTTTGTTTAATATTATCATAGCTATTTCCAAGTAATTGATAAAGTCTGTCAATACTATCATCCCTGTCTTTAAGCTTCGTCAACAGATCAATTACTTTATCATATTTCTCTTGATTATAGTAGCAGTAGGCCGTTTCATATGGGTAATCTATACTGGCAGGGTCAAGTTTTATTGCTTCGTCCAAAAGTTTAAGCGCATCATCAAATTTCCCTTCATCTTCCAATGTAACCGCCCGTTCGCCTTTTTGCTTTGCTGTTTCCTTATTTGTTTGGCCAAATGCACTTACCTGCATTATTAACAAAATGACGAACAATGTTCCCCGAAATAAAATCTTCATGATGACAGGTTTATTAGACTAAAGGTAATCAAAATTATACAACGGGTATTTTTAGTAATATTAGATCTAAGAAAAAATATTAGCATTTCTATGGTTTGTTTTACCTGCGTGATATCCCTGACAATGCAACCCCTAATGCTACACCAATAGCTACACCTATTGCCACATTATTGAATACTACACCGATACCGGCACCTATGGCAATACCAACCGGCAAAAAATAAAGGGGCCTCCTTCTCATTGAAGTAAAGATAATCATTTACGGCTTTGCCAATATTGCCCCAGGTTTTTTTAATTTTTTTGAAAGGTACGTGTAGCGCTCTGGCGAGTGTTCACGTAATTCTATTTTATAAATCCCTACTACAATGAATAGAGATTATAAGCAATCAAGTTTGGCGCAGCGTGCCACCACTATTTTACTTATTTCGATTTTTGTGTTTTTGTTGTTTCTCGCGTTCCTTATCCCGTTATCGAAATAAGTCTACAACTGCGTTGCAAAAAACTTTAGCGAGGTAATGATATGTTTCGACCAGTAGGGCCATTCGTGCCCGCCGGGATATTCTTCATAAACGTGCGGGATACCTTCCTTTTCCATCTTTTTATGCAGATCGCGGTTATAATTGATCAGCAGGTCATCATTACCGCAATCAAACCGTATGGGCGGCAATTGATGACGATAATGCTTAAAGGTTGCCAGCAGATCTTCGTCCACTACGTCTAAAGGAACATAACTTTTCAAACTTTCTTCTACAAAAAGCTTCATTTGGGGTAAACTGGTGATGGATGAGAGTCCGGATATGGCTTTGAATCTGTTACCGTATTTAGCGCCTATACGCAAAGCCCCAAAACCACCCATCGACAGCCCTGAAATAAACAAAGGAGATGTTTTATCAGCGCCATCAATACCTTCAATCACCGCATCGACCACATCCTCGATGATCCATTTTTCAAAATTAAAATCGCTGTGACCTACATAAGCCGAGCCATCGCCCCAAAGGCCATCAGATGGCATAACAAGGATCATTGGGGGCAAAACGCCCTGCTGTATTAACTCGTTTACTTTCAAATGCACACCGGCGCTATGCGCCCAGCTCCAGGCGCTGCCGTACACCCCATGCAAAAGGATAACAACCGGCACAGCATCATGCTTATTGACATTGGGTGGTACAAATACGCAAATATCCCCGCGTCCTTTCAGATTTGGGGTTTTTACCGTGATAAATCGTAAGTGGTTGGCTTCGTATTTCGGGTTGGATATTTCAAAAGTTCTGAATCTCGACATCTTATCGTTAGTCAAATATGATGACGCCTTTGGCATTTCTGCCTGCAAGAAGGTCATCAAAGGCTTTATTAAGTTCATTTAAAGGATAGGTGCGGGTGATCATCTCTTCTAATCGTATCTGCCCGTCTTGGTATAATTCAATAATATCAGGAAAGTCAATTTGTGGCCGGCATTTGCCGTATAATGGATTGATGTAGGTTTTATCCCACTCAAAAAGGTTCATATCTATGGTGATCGTTTGCTCAATACCGCTTACCTGTACGGCGGTACCGGCATTGCGCACCATCGCTAGCGGGGCTGCGCCTAATTCTGGTATGGCGGTACACTCAAAAGCATAATCTGCGCCGCGGCCATCAGTAAGTTCCTTTACCTGCAGCGCAGCTTTTAAAAGACCAATATCTGCTTTATCAGCAAGCAAGGTATGTGTAGCGCCAAATTCTTTGGCCATTTCCAACCGGGTCGGGTTTACATCGATCGCGATAATTTTCCCTGCTTTGGCTACTTTGGCACCCTGTATCACATTCAGGCCCACGCCACCTGTGCCGAGTATCACCACAGACGAACCAGGTTTTACCTTCGCGGCGTTCACAACTGAGCCATAGCCCGTCATTACGCCGCAACTGATGATGCTGGCTGCCGGGAAGCTCATTTTATCCGAGTGATTTTTTACTACGGCTGATTCTTTAACCAAAGTATATTCGGCCATGGTGCCGATATTAAAGGAGCGAATCACAGGCTGGCCATTTAAGGTAGTGCCAGATGGATCGGCATGACCTGGGGTATAGCCATTGCCGCCTGCAGCTACCGGCGAGGCCACCTCGCACAGATGCTGGTTGCCTTCTAAACATTGAAAACAATAGCCGCAATGCATGGCCCAGCTTAGTATAACTTTATCGCCGGGAGCTACACTTTTTACAGCTTTACCGGTTTTAACAACAACCCCAGCACCTTCGTGCCCGATGATCAGTTGTTTGCCCCAGCTAAGCGAATCATAATCGGTGTGGCATAGCCCGGCAGCTTTAATTTTAACAAGCACCTCATCATCTCTAGGATCGTTAACTTCGATCTCCTCAATTTTAAAATGACCATTGCCGTTAGTTATTGCCGCCTTACAAAGTATTCCCATTTAAAATATTCTGTATTTATTAAGTACTCAGATGCCAATCAGAGTAGTATTAATTACACCTGATTAACAGGCTGCGAAATAAGCATTTTATCTTTAGTTAAAAAAGAGCAAAATTGGCGATTTAATGGAGGATATTATTCTAAGTGCTTTTTATACAGCGATATATGGATAAATATACTACGTTTTTGATAATATTTTTTATTAAAACGATAATAGGAAAAACTAAAGATTCCCCTTTTTCAACTCGCTTACTGCATAGTCGGCCGCACGGGCGGTGAGAGCCATATATGTGAGCGATGGGTTTTGGCAAGCTGTTGATGCCATAGCCGCGCCATCGGTTACAAATACGTTTTTGGCATCCCATACCTGGTTCCAACCATTAAGTACGGATGTTTTAGGATCACGACCCATCCTGGCTGTTCCCATCTCATGAATGGCGGAACCCATATTGTATTCCGATTCAAACTTTGCCGCCGATTTGATGCCTGAGTTATTGAGCATTTCCACCGCGTCGTCAACCATATCCTTTCGCATTTTCATTTCGTTATCACGGATGTATGCATCGATTGCCAAAACAGGCAGGCCCCACTTATCTTTTTTATTTTTATCAAGCGTGATCTGGTTATCATGATAAGGCAAAGTTTCGCCGAAGGCGGCCATGCCGAACACCCATTTGCCGGGTTCACTTAGCGCGTCTTTAAAGCCGCCGCCAATATTCATTTCGCCAATGTCCTTACTCCAGCCTTCGCGACTGGCGATGCCCTGGTAGCCAAAGCCGCGCACATAATCACGCTTTTCGCCGTTCAGGTTCCGGTAACGCGGCAGGTAAACGCCATTGGGCCGCCTACCAAAATAGTATTTGTCATCAAATCCATCTACTACGCCCCATGCCCCTACACGGTAATGATGGTCCATCAAATTATGTCCCAACTCACCGCTGCTGCTGCCCAAGCCACCCGGCCAGTTATCGGTTGCCGAGTTCATCAGTACCCAGGCGCTGTTTAAGGTAGAGGCGCATACGAAAACAATTTTGGCATAGTATTCATAGGTTTGATTGGTTTGCGCATCCAGTATCTCTACGCCTTTTGCTTTTTTGCTGTCCTTATCATAAAGTATTTTGGTGACGATAGAATAAGGGCGCAACGTTAAATTACCGGTTGCCACAGCTGCCGGGAGTGTAGACGATTGCGTACTGAAATAAGCGCCGAACGGGCATCCCCGTGCACACTCATTGCGGTACTGACAGTGATTGCGGCCCGGCAGGGCCTTAGTTAAATTAGCGGTGCGTCCGATGATCATGCGCCGCTTATCCTGGTAATGGTGGTTTAAGTTCCCGGCAATGTACTTCTCCACGCAATTCATATCCATAGCCGGCTGGAAATCGCCATCGGGTAATTGCGGCAAACCTTCTAACGAGCCGCTTATCCCGGCGAAACGTTCTACATAACTATACCAGGGTGCAAGATCTCTGTAGCGGATGGGCCAGTCCACCCCAATTCCTTCTTTGCCATTAGCCTCGAAATCAATATCACTCCAGCGATAGCTTTGACGCCCCCACATCAGCGAGCGACCGCCCACATGGTAGCCCCTGAACCAGTCGAACCGTTTTACTTCCACGTAAGGGCTTTCTTTTTCGTCAACCCAGTAATCCAAATTGGTTTCATTCAAAAAGTAATCGCGACCCAATACAGGATAGTCCTTACCCATTTGCAAAGTACGGCCACCGCGGTGCGGAAAATTCCAGGGCGCTTTGGTGGCGCCTGCATAATCCTTGATGTGCTCAATGTTTTTGCCGCGCTCCAGCACAATGGTTTTCAGGCCTTTTTCGGTCAGCTCCTTTGCGGCCCACCCGCCGCTAATGCCCGAACCTATCACGATAGCATCAAATGTATTATTGGCCATACCTCAATTATGAAATTACGGGTGTAATAACTGGTAAATTACATCAGTGAAGTACGGCATACGTCGCTACCCAAAGAATGAGGAAATTGGCATTTTATTGGGGGATATTATTCTAAGGGGATGCCAGCGGATATTCGCAAATTGAAATTCGATACTGATAGTATCTGTATTATTATAGCCAACTATCCCACCCATCGTCTTTTTATCACATTTTTACCGGGTTTAATCACATTTTCAAAAATCGCTTTGAGGGATGTGTTAATATTGATCAAAAATCAAGGATATGAAAGTAAGATGGCGCGAACATGAGGCTGCACTGATAACCATAATTGCAGCAATTTTTATAAGCCGGTACGTTTGGGAAATGATCCGCCTGTCGGCACAACAGATCGAAGCGCAATATGCCGCTCCCTTTGCAAATGCTCACCTTTCTTTTAATTATTATACCCGAATATTGTTCCCTCAGATAGGGTCAGTGTTGATCTTGCTACTGGCCTACTTCTGGATTAATAAGCTGATCGCCCTGTGCCTGTCGCCTGCCGGCAGAAAGTCCGTATTCATATTTTTAGGGGCGATCTTACAGGTCATTATCCTCCTGTACATGATCGGGCCGGGCCTCAACTTTCTATCATTTTATACCAATCCCTATTACCGGACGGATAACATTCTTTTTACTTATCCGCTAATGTTTGGCTACCATCCCCAGCCATTTAAAAATAATTTTGGAGGGCTTAGTGAGGCTGTATTTCTGCTTGCAGCTTATGTTATATATTCCGGTTTTCGCGAGGTTGTCATTCATTATATGAAGAAGAACGAGACCCGTCGCCATTATCGTGTGATGATCATCAACCAGGTTACTTTCGCCGCTATCGTGTTTTTTATTATTCCTATATTCTGTTCCGTATTTAACCTGGTAAAAAATGATGCTTACTACAATTTTTATTTTGCATTTGTCCCGGCAGTACAGTTAGTTTTCAATACAAACGTTTATTTGTTATTCCCTAAGAAAGGGGAAAGGTCGTTTTTTAACTGGCAATTTTTAGGCCCGCTGCTTTTCCTGACCTTTATCTACACACTGTTGTTCAGTATTTTTCTTCATGATCAATGGTCCTTCGCGGTTTTCATGGGGCTTTGGGCAGCTCAGATTTTGATCATTACGCCCATTTCATGGCTTGATTTTCAGCAGCGCAAGGAAAAGATATTGCAATTACGCGGTATTGAAGAAAAGCTGGCGCATTCAAAAGCAGATCTGCAATTCCTGCGTATGCAGATCAATCCACACTTTTTATTCAATGCTTTAAATACTTTGTATGGGACAGCCTTAATTGAAGGTTCAAAAAATACAGCCGAAGGCATACAAAAACTGGGCGACATGATGCGGTTTATGCTGCATGAAAATACGCTTGATTATATTGGCATGGATAAGGAGATCGAATATCTCAAAAACTACATTTCTCTGCAAAAGCTGCGCACGCAAACCTCGCCTTACATTGTGATCGAAGAAGATATTGCCGAAGAAGGTTGCGGCCATAGGATAGCACCTATGCTGCTGATACCTTTTGTGGAAAATGCATTTAAACACGGGGTTAGCTTAACTGAAAAGTCGTGGATAAAGATTAAATTGAAATGCGATGATCAAAACATCAATTTTGAAGTCCGCAATAGCGTTCATCCGTCTGCCGGTTATGATCCTGAACGGGAACAATCAGGCATTGGCCTGCAAAATGTTAAGGAACGCCTATTGCTGCTGTATCCCGGCAAGCACCTATTTACATACGGGGCTGACGGGAATGAATTTGTTGCGGGATTGACTGTACAGGTAGGATGATAAAATAATTAGAAAATGCTTAAAGCGATAGCCATAGATGACGAACCCATAGCGCTGGAGGTGATCAAAAGCCTGGCGGAGCATGTGGTTTTTGTGGAGATAGAAGCTTGTTTTACCAATTCTTTCAAGGCGATGGAGCATTTGCAAAAGCATCAAACCGATTTGATCTTCCTGGATATTATGATGCCAAATATTTCGGGTATCGACTTTCTAAGATCAATACAGAACCCGCCTATGGTGATATTTACTACTGCTTATACCGAACATGCGGTACAAAGTTTTGAGCTTGACGCGATAGATTATTTGTTAAAGCCATTCTCGCTGCCGCGATTTCTGAAGGCCTGCAATAAAGCGAATGAGCAGTTTGAACTGCGGAAGAATAAAGAAGTATCAACAATCGGGCAATCAGTATTCATCAAAAGCGGGTACGAGCAGGTTCGTGTGGACCTGGCTGATATTTTATATGCCGAAAGCGTGGGCAATTATGTACAGTTTGTTTTGGCCGATAAAAATATTGTTTCGCGGCTTACCATGACCGAGGCTGAAGAACTGTTGCCGGCTAAGGATTTTATAAGGATACACCGGTCGTTTATAGCGGCCGCCAAACATATCAGCAAAACAGATAAAAAAACCGTCTGGATAGGAAAAAAAGAGCTTCCTGTCGGGGCAGCCTATATCGCCGACCTGGAAAGATTTATCACAAAGAATAGAAAGATCTAAGCAACAGCACCGGGCCCGGTGTGATGCGTCATAATTCATTAAATTTTTAATCAACGATAATCATGAAGAGAAACATCCTGCTCATTAGTTTACTATGCCTTTCACTTTGGGTGAAGGGCCAGTCGGGTCCGCAGCCAATTATATTGGGGCGCATCGATACCGTTTATTCAGAAATACTAAAGGAAAAACGGCCCATATTGGTTTATACGCCCGGGTTTGATACCGTATATTTTACCAAACCCCAGTACCCGGTGCTTTATGTGCTGGACGGTGACGGTTATTTCACCTCGCTGGTGACGATGATACAGCACCTGGGCCTGCATAACGGCAATACGATTGTGCCGCAAATGATCATTGTGGGCATACCCAACACCCCGGGGCACCGGACAAGGGATTTGACAGCAATAAAAGGCTCGCAGGACCCAACTTCCGGCGGAGGCGAGAATTTCACTGCCTTCCTGGAGAAAGAGCTGATCCCTTATATCGACAAAAATTACGCTACGGCACCTTACCGCACTTTTATGGGGCACTCACTGGGCGGTTTATTGGTGATCAATACCCTGTTGAAGCATCCTGATTTGTTCAATGCCTATGTGGCGATGGAGCCGAGTATGTCTTTTGATAATGATATCTTACTGGCCCAGGCCGGCGGGATCCTGAAGCAAAAGGACTTTAAAGGGAAATCGCTTTTCCTGGCTATTGCCAATACCATGAACCCCGGCATGGACACTACCCAGGTGCGGACGGATACCGGCATGATCACTCACCATATCCGTTCGATCCTGAAGCTCAAAGACAAGTTACAGCAATATCCCTCAAACAATTTGCGATGGAGTTATAAGTACTACCCGGATGATGATCATCCTTCGGTAACATTGATAGCAGAATACGATGGCCTGCGATTTATTTTTAAGGATAACCGTTTCCCGCGTAATCAGCCGCAATTTCAATATTTTGATAAAACGATCAAACCTGATGATATGCGAAAAATGATAGACGCGCACTATCAATTGATGACCAAAGAAATGGGCTATACCGTGCGCCCGGACGAGGGTAGCATGAACCAGTTCGGCTATACCTTTTTGCGGCAAAAAGATTTTGAACGGTCGCGGATGTTCTTCCAGGTGAACATTGACTATTATCCAAAAAACTTTAATGTGTATGACAGTATGGGCGATTGCTACCTGGCAATGAATGAGAAATCCAAAGCGATGGAATACTTCAGAAAGGCGCTGTCAATCAAATACCGGCAGGATATTAGGGAGAAATTGGAAAAGTTGGAAAAGGATTAAAAAATGTTTTGGAAATGCGGCTCATGTTGGTTATGCTCACAAGCAACAGTTACCAGCATCTTTAAATCTTTCAAAAGGTCATATTTATTTTTTACCCAGCCCGTTCAAGTGTCGACACTTGAACGCTTTTTAGTTTTAGCGTTGATGCTAAAACTGGCGTAGTTTAAACATCCAACTATGCAATTGAACACTATTTCGGTTCAGGATATTTTGTGTTGCCTACAACCTCTTCTAAATCTACGGCCGCCCATTCAAAATCTTTTACTTCCCGTATCTTTTTTCCAAGATACTCGACATGACAATATAAGCCCTTTACTGGTTTATAACGCAAGTACTCGTCAGCTAATGACGAAAACCTCCCGACAATAGGATTTGACATACCAACGTCCATACATTCAAATCCAAGGGCTGGTGAGAATAATACTTTCATTGCCATATCGCTAAACTGGAAAAAATTCCACGGGCGCTCATGAGCCGAAAAAGAAAAATGCGTTTCAATAAAAACAATTCCCCCAACCTTAAGCAACTTCGCGATTTCAGGAGCCACAAGCCAGGGCATGGCAAAATGTTCAAAGCAGGCACTCGAATAAATAATATCAAATTGTTCGCCCTCCTTAAAATAGGAAGAAAGTTTATGGGCATCACCAACAACGTCAACATTTGGCCCGGCATAATAGTCGAACCCAACGTATTCTGCCTTGGATAACCTGTTCCGGGCATCGGACGTTCCGGTAACCTCGCGGCTACCCACTTCAAGTATCCTTAAACCTGGCTTGTTGCCGATTTCGTAAATATATTCAGTCCATTGTGAGTGACCCACTTTTTTTGGCGCATGTACGTCCTTATTCAGAAAACGGTGGTCTTTAAGGCCTTTTAACAATAATAATGGATTTTTGATAATTTGTGGAGTACTCATATTGTGGTTGATGTTTGTTGTCAAGAGTCATTGACCTTGCCTGCAAACTTAGTCAAAATAGTTGCTTACGACGGGGATATTATTCCAAGGGCTGTCGTTTGGCAATCAAAAGTCATATATCTATATTTAGATAATTTGTCCCACTTTTAAAGTAATTTCTTCATTGTAAACCGGCAAAAGGTTGTTTTAATTTGGTGACCCGTTAAAACCTGTATAATGACAAAAATTAAACCTGCACTTATTGCTGCTTTATTGTGCCTGTTGGTCTGCCCGGCGGTGAATGCCCAAAAGAAGAAGGCTGCACCTGTGAAGGATGAGATCATCTATCATATTTTCGAGCGGAGCTTTTACGACAGCAATGGCGATCAGCATGGCGACCTGGAAGGTGTAAGGCAAAAGTTGGGCTATATGCAAAAATTGGGTGTAACGGCAATTTTGTTCACGCCGCTTTACGAGTCCGTTTTCTATCATAATTATTTTGCAAGCGATTTTAAAAAGATCGACCCTACATTAGGAACGATGCAGGACTACCTGAAACTGATCAAAGAACTGCATAGCCGGGGTATGAAGCTTTATATGGATATGGAAACGCAGTATGTTACGGAAGACCATATTTGGTGGAAAGACGGCATCAATAACCCGAAATCAAAATACGCCGACTATATTATTTATGATGATAAGGAGCATACCAAGCCGACCTCTATTGTTTATAATTTGGGTGGTTTATTGGGATACGACAGTGTTTACCGGAAAATCACCACGGTTAACCTGAACAGCCCCAAAGTACTGGATTATAACTACCAACTGTTCAAATTCTGGATGGACCCGAACAATGACGGCAAATTTAATGATGGCGTTGACGGGTTCAGGCTGGATCATATGTTTGATAACCTGGATAATAAAGGCATTATGCCGCACTTGTTTGATACTTTCTGGAACCCATTATTGACTAAGTTAAGGAAGGTCAACCCAAAGATCAACATTGTTGCCGAGCAGGACTGGGGCTCTATGGGTGTAAAATATTTGACACAGGGCGGCGCCGACCGGGTATTTGATTTCCGGGTAGCTTTTGCTATCCGCTCCTTTAATAAGAAAGAACTGATGAGGGCCGCCGATTCAACCTATATAATGACGCCGGCAAATAAACAGCAGGTTGTATTTATAGAAAATCATGATATGCCCCGCTTCAGTTATGGTGTAAAAGGCGATCCGGGCAAATTAAAAGCAGGGGCCGCTTTAAACTTACTGACGGGCGGCATACCATCCATCTATTACGGACAGGAACTGGGCATGACCGGCAACACCGCTAAGCTTGGCCCTACAGACGCCAACGAGATACCTGCCCGCCAGGCTTTTGAATGGTACAAAAGCGGCCAGGGAAAAGGAATGGCTTATTGGTATAAGGTAAAAGGCCCATGGAAAACTCAGTTTAATGATGATAAACCGGATGACGGCATATCACTGGAAGAGCAGGTAAATGATCCTAATTCGCTCTGGAGTTTTTATCATAAAATGATCAGCCTGCGCAAAGAAAACCCGGCTATTATCAAAGGTGGCTATAAAGGGCTCGTTAACAATAATGATAAGGTTTATTCATTTGAGCGGACTTTGAATGGTAAAAGGGTCGTAATCGCAGTAAATCTTTCTGATAAAGACCAGGATGCGGCTATCCAAATCACGGGAAATATAAGTGGGCTCAAAAATCTGTATGGCAGCGCGAAGACCAGCATCAGTGCAAATACCATCCAGGTAAATTTACCGGCGTATGGTGTTGAAGTGTGGGGTGTAAATTAATCCTTTATGCTACGGCCTTTTTCCTGTCGCCGTCAATATCACGCATAAAGTTTTTGCGGTAATTGAGCGGGCTCTGCAGCATCTTGTTTTTGAACATTTTATAGAAATGGGATACGTCACCAAAGCCACTGTCGAAAGAAATTTCTGATATGGGCTTATCCGTTTGCACCAATTGCTGTGTAGCATAGTTGAGGCGGTACTCGATCACGGTTTCCATAAAGGTTTTCCGGGTGATCTTCTTGAAATACTTGCAGAAGGCGTTGGGTGTCATATGGGCAATCCCGGATGCCGCGTCCAATGAAACCTGGCCCCTGAAATTTTCAACCAAATAAGCGAATACCGGGTTGATACGCTCCTGCTCGGCTCGCGATTGCTCAGCAACGCTTCTTTGCTGATCAAGCAGGATATATTCATTGGAAACCGACAGGCGCTGTAATATTTCGAGCAGACCGATCAATAATTTAAAGCTATTTTTCTCCTCAGATAGCTGCTTCATACTCCGGTTAACCGTGTTCCCCGTACCCGAATGAAAACGCATACCGCTGGCGCTCTTTTGAAAAAGCTTTTTTACGCCTTGCAACTCCGCTTTATTAAAAAATTCTTCCCCCAAAAAGTTAGCACTAAACTGGATGACTATCGCGCTGGCCTCTTCTTCACCCGGGTTAGCTGCTTCCAGTTTCCAGCAATGAGGCAAATTAGAGCCAAGCAATACCAGGTCTCCGCTGGCAAAGTCCTCCATGTGGCTGCCCACGTAACGCTTGCCATTGCCATGCACAATATAGGTCAGCTCAAACTCCTCATGAAAATGGTATGGCGCATCAAATGCGGTTTTACCAAATTTTCTGAGCAGAAATGAATGCCCGCTTGAGGGCTGCAGGACTTCATAAGAGGCTTTTATCATTGCTTATTTTAACAATAAAAATACGATAATGCAATATAAGGATAAAATAATCCATAATTAAACCATTTTCTTCATTTTTTTTCGGACGTCCATAGGCTTATTTTTGATTATAAACTTAAAACGCATGGACACAAAGATTTCTCAACTGCCGGGACTGGACGATTTTAAAACAGTTCCGCAGGAAAACATAAAAGAGTTTGCAGAAAAAGGACACACTTTAGTTAAAGATATATTGTCGGCCAAAGAGATAGCCGCCTACCGCCCGGTGATCGTTGATGCTGCCGAAAGGTATAATACCGAAAGGCGCAAAATGGAAGATAGGGATACTTACGGCAAGGCATTTTTGCAGATCATGAATTTATGGAGAGGTGATGAAGCGGCTAAGAAATTTGTGATGGCGAAACGCCTGGGCAAAATTGCCGCCGACCTGCTTGGCGTTGAAAACGTGCGTATATTTCATGACCAGGCTTTATTTAAAGAACCCGGCGGCGGCCCTACACCATGGCACCAGGACCAATATTACTGGCCGATAGATAATAACAATACCATTACCATGTGGATGCCATTGGTTGATATTGATGTGGATATGGGGATGCTTACTTTTGCTTCCGGCTCATTTGATAAGGGATCGATCTTTGATTTCGAGATCTCTGATGAATCTGAAACCGCTTTTGATGATTATGTAAAAGATCATGCTTTCCCGATAAGTCGCGCTAAAACGATGAAGGCAGGAGACGCCACTTTCCATAGAGGCTTCACTATTCACAATGCTCCAGGCAATAACTCGGATAAGATGCGCGAAGTGATGACCATCATTTACCTTGCAGACGGATCACGCGTGGCCGAGCCTAAAAATCAATGGCAAAAGAATGACCTGGCGAAATGGCTGATGGATAAGCCTGTGGGTGAACTGATCGATTCGGAATTGAACCCGAAGGTACTTTAATTCAAATATTGAATAATGAATTTCGAATGCCGGATGATGAAATGTCATTCGGCATTCGAAATTATTCTGCCATCCAAATAGCGTCAATAAACCATTTTTTGCTATCAAAAAATTGGTTAACGGGGCGAAAACCTGCTTTTTTTGCCATTTGATTTGTTTGCAGAACGGTGAATTTCTGTGATATCTCCATATAGATATACTCGTCCTTTAAAAAACTTACGATCTCACCATTAATGCTTACTTCCTGGTCTTCCATACTGATCAAATAGCTTTTGCATGACCCGGTCTCAGGGTCATAAGTAGGATAATGGTCAAATTTGGCCAGGTCAAAGTCAGCATTTAATTCGCGGTTTATTCTTACCAGCAAATTAAGATTGAACCTTTTAGTTATACCGCCTTTATCGTTATAAGCAGCCAGCACCGTTTTAGGATTTTTTTTAAGATCCATACCTATCAATACCATATCCCCCGGCGAAAGATGATTACGTAATTCTTTGCAAAAATCGGTCGCTTTGTCTACAGGCATATTACCGATGTTGGAGCCTAAAAATAATACGACCTTCCGTTTATCTGAAGCAGATGCCGCTTGTTTCAGCATATCAAAATACTCTCCATTTAAACCTCTGACCTTTAACCCGGGCAAAATAACCGGGAGTGTAGTGTTTAAGTAAGAGATAACATTTTCAGAGATATCGATGGGTAAATAGGTGAAATCAGCTTTTTGTTCCACAAGATATTTAAGCAGGTAAGTTGATTTGGTGGCATCGCCGGCGCCCAATTCTATCAGCCCAAAAGCATCTCCATCTGCCATGATCGCTTCGCAGATATCTGCTGTCTTCTCTGAAAATATCTCCAGTTCGCATTTGGTTGGATAATATTCAGGACAATTCATCAGATCCTGGAAAAGCTTATCCCCATTGGCATCATAAAAATATTTGGAGTTTAACCGTTTTGGGGTCGACCGTAAACCAGCAATTACATCTTCATAAAACTGGTCGGTTTTAATGCCCTGGGGTTTATTTAATGCTGTTTGTACTGAAAATGTTGCCATTTGCTTGTAAGATTGTGCAATTTACTTAGCAAGCCTTATGCCAGTAAATTGCCATTGTAAATGTGTTTGAAAAAAATTACGATAAGTAATACGGCTATGCCCCGGTGAGGTAACCTCGGATGCACCGCGTAATACCTGCTGGTTCACCATGAATTTGCCATTATACTCACCTATCGCGCCGGGAGCCTTTACAAAGCCCGGGTAAGGCAGGTAGGCGCTTTCTGTCCATTCCCACCGGTGCCCCCATTTAAATTGAGAAGCAGCCGCTTCCCATTCAAATTCTGTTGGCAGGCGCAGGCCCTTCCAAGCCGCGTAAGCTGATGCTTCAAAGTAGCTGATGTGTGACGCTGCTTCCTTTAGATTAAGCGATTGCAGGCCATTATAAGTGTAATTGTGCCATTCTCCATCGATGTTATACCAATACAAAGGGAATGTCATGTGGTTTTTATTTACCCAATCCCAGCCTTCGGCATGCCAGTGACGGAAATCCTGGTAGCCGCCATCATTAATAAAAGTTAAATATTCTTCGTTGGTAACTAAAGCCCTGCTTATTTCAAAAGCATTGAGATAAACTTTATGGCGGTTCAGCTCATTGTCAAAACTGAAGCCATCGCCATTAAATCCAATTTCATAAATACCTTCTTCAACTTTAATAAAGACATTTTCGGGTTGATCCACCTTAGGCGAAACATAATCATTGGAATAAGCCGGGAACAAGGGGTTATGCCCCAGGATATATTTGATATCGGTATATAAAAGTTCCTGGTGCTGCTCCTCGTGGTTAAGGCCGAGTATCAATAGTTCCTTCACGTAAGCCGGTGGTTCCTGGCAAAGGTATTTATCCATCGCCTCATCCACATATTCGCGGTAGCGGTAAATATCGGCAACTGTAGGCCTGCTCAGGTTACCCCTGTCGGTACGGATAACCCGGTTACCTACAGTTTCATAATAGCTGTTGAATACAAAATTGTATTGCGGGTCGAATTCCTGGTAGCCCATAAAGTAGGGTTTCAGGATAAAAGTTTCGAAAAACCAACTGGTATGCCCCAAATGCCATTTAGGCGGGCTTACATCGGCTATAGGCTGCACAACATAGTCTTCCGTTTGCAGTGGACTGCAAATGTCTTCCGTTCGTTTTCTAACTTTTTTATAACAGTCTGCCAGGTCCATAAATTACTTGCTTTCCAAAAATCGTTTTAAGTCCGAAATTGTTTTGATATTCAGATTTTTTGCTTGCTTTTCGCGCATCATTAAAGCATACGCATTATTAAAGCCAATTGGTTTTAGCCATTTGATATTATATTTAGCCTCAAACTCTCTCTGGACGTAATTATAGGTTTTATTTTTATCGGTTATCAGCGAATCAATTGTTTTTACATTGGGTTGAAGAATGGCCAGCAATCCGGTCCCCGTATATTCCGGATAAAAATCGATCTGGTCATTGGTTAATGCATCAAAACAAATTTTGGTGCCACCCAGCCCGGTTTTGGTGGATACATTGTAATCGGTATAACCTCTAATCAGCATACTGTATATACTGGCCAAAATATATTGTTCGCCAAAAATTTTTGAGCCGATACGGACAATGCCGCCATTACCATTGCAGGAGGGTTGTAATAATGCCTTAGATCGCAAAAAATCTTCGGCTACTCTTTCCGGGCTTTGGTGCAGATAGTCGGTCCGGTAGTTCAGTTCCGTCATTACCGAATCGTTGATCTTACCGGATAGCAGGTTTAATGTTTTCTCCAATTCAGGAAACTTTCTTAGCGCATCTTCCCGAACAATGGGCGCGGCATAATACGGTGGGAAGATCTTTTTATCATCATCCAAAACTACCAGGTTGTAGGCCTTCAGCCGGCCATCGGTAGAGTAACCGCTGATGACATCCAATTGATTTTCATAGGCCGCCTTATACATCACCGCATCGCTGATCACGATGGTATGTATTTTCAAACCATATTTGCTTTGCAGGCCGAGGTTGCCATCCTGCCTGCCCATAAACTCGGGGGTAAAGCCGGCAGTCAGTTTCCCCCCATAGGCTGAAGGAATGAAATAGAAGGACGCCATTATTATAAGCAGCACCGGCAGCGCGGCAGTAGCAGTTTTTATCTTCTTAAAATTTAGTTTTTGTACCCTTGAAAGTAAAAAATCAAATATGATAGCCAATAAAGCAGCCGGGATGGCGCCAGCCAATATCATATTAGTATTGTTAAGCGAGATCCCACCAAAAATAAACTCACCCAGGCCGCCTGCAGCAATATACGATGCCAGGGTAGCCACACCTACATTGATGACGGTAGCAGTGCGGATACCCGCTAAGATAACAGGCATAGCCAAAGGCAGTTCAACTTTGGATAATATTTGCCACTTGCTCATACCCATCGCCAATGCGGCTTCCTTTACCGCGGCATCAACCCCGGTAATGCCGGTGTACGTGTTGCGGATAATGGGAAGTAAGGCGTATAATAGGAGAGCCACGATAGCCGGTTTGGCACCTATTCCTAATAAGGGTATCATAAAACCCAAAAGGGCAATGCTGGGTATGGTTTGCAGCACCCCGGCAATGCCTAATATTGGTCCGGAGAATTGTTTTTTACGGGCGATCCAAATACCCAGTGGCAATCCGATCAGCACCGCGATAAACAGTGAAATAAAAGTGAGCCCTATATGCTGCAGCGTTTGGGTAGCCAGCTTATCGCTCTGCTGCCGCATAAATTCCCATAAAGTTTGCTGGTGCTCATTCATGGGTGCGCTTGCTTTGGTATTGATGAAACGCCGACATTAATTGAGCAAAATCAACCGATTTAACTTCCTGCTGGTAGTTGATATTTAAATTATCAGCCTGCCCGGCTTTGAATTTTTCCAGGCCTGTCCAGATATCTGCATTGGCAGACAGTGAAGCGGCCTTGGCATCTTCTTTTTTTTCCGGCAACAAATTCCATATATCTTTTATTTTGATTGCCTTAAACTCTAACTGCAGGCGCTGCTCTTTTAAAAATGCTGTTACGAAACTATTTGCCGGGTTGAATAGCAATTCGGCGGGGGTGCCATTTTGTACGATCTTTCCCTTATCCATCAGGCAAATCCGATCTCCCAACTCGAAAGCTTCCTGCACATCATGGGTCACCATGATGATGGTTTTTCTTTTCAGTTCGTCAAGCGCTTTAAATTCGGTATGTATCTTCGAGCGGGTAACATTATCCAAAGCACCGAATGGCTCGTCCATCAGCAAAACTGGTGGATCCGCCATCAGTGCCCTCGCCAAGCCAACCCTTTGCTGCTGACCGCCGCTTAGTACATTAGGATAAGCTTTTAACTGATCGGTTGATAAGTGTAGTTTTTCAATTAACTCCGCAATGCGTTTTTCAATTCTTTTGGTATCCCATTTCAACAATTGCGGAACGATCGCGATATTTTCGGCGACTGTATAATGCGGGAACAGGCCGTTATTTTGTAATACGTAGCCGATACTCCGGCGTAATAATTCAGGTTTTTGCGCCAGGATATTTTGTCCATCGATCAGGATATTTCCGCCAGAGGGTTCGATCAGCCGGTTGATCATTTTTAAAGTAGTGGTTTTGCCACAGCCGCTGGTGCCTAATAACACCAGGTTCTCGTGCTCCTTTACCTCGAAGGAGATACCATCCACCGCCTTAACCTTCCCGAAATGCTTGCTTAAATGTTCAACTTTGATCATAGGCAATTAATCTTCAAGGGCCATGAATAAATTGTTCAATGATTCGGAATAAAGCGGATGCGCGAACACGCAATAACGGATACGATCATAAGTAATGCCACCCTCCATTGCCATTTGTAATACGGTCATGATCTCGCCGCCTTCCTGGCCCAATACGGCTGCGCCTAATATCTTTTTGGTCTTAGCATTAACCACGGCTTTCATAAACCCGCGGGTATCGCCGGTTTCAATAGCGCGGGCTACATGGGCCATGGGTAGTTTAGCTACTTTGATATCCAGGCCCTGTTTTTTGGCTTCGGTTTCGCTTATTCCTATTCTACCCAATTGCGGATCGGTGAACATGCAATAGGGAACAGGACGGTCATTAATACTGTAATTGGTACCTTCAATTAAATTACGGTATACAATGGTATAATCGTTATAGGAAATATGCGTAAATGCCGGGCCGCCTTTAACATCGCCCAGGGCGTAGATGCCTTTTACATTGGTTTCCAGTTTGCTGTTTACCTTGATAAATCCTTTGTCGTCTGTTTTTACCCCGGTTTTATCAAGCCCTAATGTATCCGTATTAGGGGCACGGCCCACAGCCACCAACACGTGCGAGCATTTGATCTTTTGCTCCTTATCGCCTGTTTTAACAGTGACAGAGATATTCCCCTTAGCTGTTTTTTTGAATTTAACGGCCTGCGAGTTTGCCGATATTTTAATATCCTCCATTTCCAGGATATTGGTAAGCTCTGCAGAAACATCTTCATCTTCCCTGGCGACAATACGGGGGCCTTTTTCCAGCACCGTTACTTTACTACCAAAGCGCCTGAACATCTGCCCGAATTCGAGCCCAATATAATTACCACCGATGACCAATAAATGATCCGGTATTTTATCCAATTCGAGAATATTGGTGGAAGTTAAATAATCGACCTCATCAAGTCCGTCAATCGATGGAATAATGGCCCGGCAGCCGGTATTCATAAATATTTGCTCTGCTTTCAGTTCGAGCTTACCGCCGGCTTTTAGTTTAACACTTATCTCTTTTTTGCCGGTGAATGTGGCATCACCAAATATCAGGTCGAGCCCTTTGATTTTCTCAATCCCCTCCTGGCTGCTGTTGCGAAAAAGTGATACTACATCATCTTTGCGTTTTTTTATCCGCTTCATATCAACTTTATAGCTTTTGATATTGATTCCGAGGCTTTTACTGTTGGCAGCCAAGTAAGCCGCCTTTGCCGAAGCCACCCAGGTTTTAGTAGGCGTACAACCATCATTTATACAGGTACCGCCTACGTATCTCCTTTCAATCAAAGCAGTTTTCTTGCCGGCAAGGGCCAGCTTTTTGGCCAGCGGCCCACCCGCCTGCCCCGAACCGATCACTATGGCATCATAAGTTTTCATATTCTCTGGTTATTTTCACACCTTTTTCAAAAGGCAATATAGTCTTTGATATTGCGGTTGATGATCGACCCTTTAGTCGGCATTGCTGAAAAAACCTTACCATGTTCTTTTGGCTTTATTTAATATAAATGTAAAACAATTGGCTAAGGAATCGCTTCGGCTGAACCTCAAATTCGATATTATGACTTACCTATCACAGTTAACAAATGTGTTTGTTGTAATTTTTTTAAAATTAATTTTAAAACTTCCTTTAAAGCTATATCTTTGCCATCCCAAAATAAGGGGAATTAAGTCCTTAGTCTTAGGTTGAAAGACTTGAGCCAGGTAAAGATTTAAGACCCATAAAAGGCCCGTTCGTCTAGGGGTTAGGACGTTAGATTTTCATTCTAGAAACAGGGGTTCGATTCCCCTACGGGCTACTTAAGGGATTTGTCCCCGAAAACACTAAGGGTTGTTCTACCAAGAGCAGCCCTTTTTCTTTGACTGATAGGTAGTTATGGGCAAAGGCTTCATTGATGAAAGGTGTTCTAAATGCTCCTCCGGAATAAGTGAGATTATGTTTGAACACCCCTCTGATCATGCTGTGCTTAGCAGCTACGTTCTTCGCTTTATCATAGATGGCTCCGATATTGGTTAATGCCGGCATGAGCCTCTCAAATCGTTGCCATTTGTCTTTTTGATTGCTTTTCAAGCCTTGGATGTCTTTTAGTAATAATGCCCGTTCCGAGGAGAATTTCTGAAACCAGTTCTTGTAGGTAGACACTTCGATCTCATCATTCATTAAACGTTCTTCCAGCTTTTCTATCTTTTTGTCGATCTCAGTCAGTTGACTGGTTTTGGAGGCCAATGAACTTTCCTTTTCTTTTAAGGCTTTTTTAAGACCCCTGGAAACAGCCGTTTGTATTTTAGTGAGTTGTTCAGGGCTAAAGCTTAAAGCTGCCAGTAATTCCCTGAATTTAGTGTGCAGGGCTGTGCCGGGGATGTTGTTATTGGTATGCTTGATACAGCGGTAATAGAGATAGTAGTTCCTTTTGCCTTTGCTGTATCCGGCCGTCATATGCAGGCCGCAGTGACATTTTAAGATGCCCCGTAAAGGGAACCTGTCTTCAGGCTGTACTTTTGAGGGCCGTTTATTGCCCAGCATTTCCTGGGCGATCCAGAAATCAGCTTCGGAGATGATCGCCTGGTGTAAACCGGTTACAAAGCGTTCACGCTGTTTCTTGTCTCCCGATACTTTAACCTTTCCTGCATAGAGACAATTGCTTAATACTTTCGGTATGGCACTATTCCCTTTGACCGCAAACCCTTTTGCTTTTACATCTTTAAAGATCAGGTGCATGGGTATACCTGAGAGGTAGTCAGAATATATCTTTTGGATAATAACTGCTTTGGGTTCGTCTATTAATAAAATGCTTTTTCCGCCGGCATCTTTTCCATTCAAATAGCCGAACGGTGCACGGCTGACATAACGGCCCGATTCCTGGGCATGGCGCATACCTTGACGGGTACGCTTACGGATACGCAGCAGCTCTTCATTCGCGATCAGGTAGCGGAAGGCACGCTGCATAAATACATTCGGGTCAGAGGGGTCGATATCCAGCGGTTCATTGGTGGCGATGACTTTGATACCGTACTTATTTTCCAGCTCAGTGATCTTGGTCAAGGCTTCAGACAGGTTCCGGCTAAACCGGTCATGGTCCATAATAATAAAATACTGGTTCTGGCCTTTATGCTTTTTGATAAAGGCTTCCACTGCTTTGTAATCCGGCCGGTCAAAAGTGTAACTGCTTTCGCCGTTATCTTTAAATAAACCTGTTAACTCTAAATTATTCCGGTGACAATAATCCCGGATACTTTCCTCCTGGTATTCGAGGGAGTACCTCGATTGGTCCCGGACACTTAAACGCATATAGCCAATAGCTTTCATTCCTCATCCTCCATTATAATCTCAACGATAATCTCTGCTATTAAATTTAGCAATCTATCTTCGTTTTCGGAAGAATTTTCAGATGTGTTTTTTACTATTAATGGCCGTTGTTCACGTAATTTATCCAGTTTCTCCACCGTTCCCCTTATTTTATTATACAGGGTAAAGTGTGTTATTTATTAATAAGGTAATGACAATCACATTGAGGAGGTGGAAATAGAAAGACTAATTTTAGAATGCCGCGGTAGTGAATTCAACTCTTCAAATAATAACATGAAAAGCAATTAGATTGGTTGTGGGTTCGAGCCCACTCTGGGGAGAAATGAATAGCATTGAGATCATTACTTCAAAATGTCCCAAAGTTTCCGGAATTCGAACCAAATCTTGGAGGAGTTAAAGCTCTATCTCTTGTTTATGGGTATTTTAAAATCGGGTTAAAACACCTATGAATTTACCGTGAAAAAACGGGTGGTTTACATTAAATTAATTTCTAGGTTTAGATGCTTTACACCAATTAACGAAACCTCTTATGATTTCCTTCATCAAACGAAATAAGTCCGAGGCGGTAACTGTTAATTATCTGAAATCTTTAGGTGCTAATTTTGCCCCAAGTATGAAAGTAGCATTTTTATAATCAACGCTAAAAGTTATGGTTATGACAAATATTTTACTATTGCAGGCGAATACAATTCTTCCAACCTCTTCCGATCCATTGGATTCTTTAATTGCTGCAGCAATTTTATTATTCATTCTTAGCACGATCACAGAAAAGTTCACCGAACTGGTAAGGATGTATCCAGGGCAATTTAGAATAGCCGGTGTCCTTTTCTGTTCATTTTTCTACTTTCAAATAGGGTTCGGAATTTTTAATGAACCATTGTTAGGGGTAATAACAGGCATCGTTCTTTTTGTATTTAATACATTTTTGCTTCTCGTGATTATTGGAAATACGAGCAACTCAGAAAATGCTACTAATCCTATTCAGAAGTTCCTGAACCGGAATCTCTCAGTTTTTAAAAACGTAAAAAAGACCGCAGTTAGGGTGCCAACTGAAACCAAAGAACGTGAAATAACGGCTTTGAGTTATATGATAGGGCTGATCGTTGCCTTTTTATTTAACGCCAATCTCTTCTTTTTTTTTGATACCTCAATACCGGCAGGTCTGAAACCATCTTCTCCATTTGCGAAAGACCCTTATCCTCTCTATGCGCTTGATCCTGCCTTTTTTAAAATCAGTATCGTTTCCATAGTCGGTTTTATGCTAACTGCATTTTTCCTGTCATTTGGCGCAAAGTTTTTCCATGATCTATTGGACAATCTGCTACAGGTAAAAAATCTAAAGCGTAAAGCAAATGAGATGGCCGATGTGGATTTCAATAATATTTCTGAGTTCGACCAATTTTTGGTAACCCAAGAGAAAAACTTATTCGAAAACTTTTTAAAACAACAGCTTAATCAACCAGGGGTCTTTTTTGAAGGCGATCTGGATAACAAATCCGTAACAGTACATATCAGTGATCCCAAAGTGTCGGTTCCTGACAAGTTGTTTTATAAAACCTCAATGGGAAAACTCAAAGAGATCAGCGTCATTAAAAAAGTAAGTCTGGCAATTAAAACATTAAGCATACCTCTGTTTCCTTCTTCGGAAATTGCCAATCAAAGTTCATTTCAAAATAAATTGAAAGGCACATTTGGCTATTATGTAAAGGCTATTAATAGTGCAAACATTTACCTTTTGACCTGTTATCATGTGATTTGGAATGGCCATGATTGGGATCACTTTCGTCCTATAGGTAAAGAAAATGTAGTTCATCCTTTTGCAGGAAATAAAATTGGTGAAATATTTGTCGCCTTGAGAAACATCTTCGTAGATGCGGTATTGATAAAACCCATCGATGTAGCTATAGAAACTCACATAGAAGGGTTAGGTGTAATAACTAAGGATAGGACGTTAGATGCAAGTGACATTAACAGGACCGTAAAGATGCGGGGCAGTATTTCCGGTAACAAGGAAGGATTTATAGCTGAATTAAACAAAAGTGCATTTATTGATTATCCGGACGGCTTATTCAAACAATTGGATAATCTAATTCTGATAAAGACTATAACCGGGCAACCTTTTTCCGTCGGGGGCGATTCAGGTTCATTGGTGGTTGATGACTCGGGGTTTGCCATCGGAATGATCGTCGCCGGAAATGAAAAGGATCTTTCATTAGCCATACCGTTTTCGGCATTACGCGATCAGTTAAATATTGAAATCTATAAAACCTTATAAACATGAAAACTAAACTACTCCTTTTCACGCTGATCTTTTTTGTGACCGCAGCAAAAGGTCAAAACGTTATAAATGTGACCTATACCGCTGGAAATCCTGTGGGCACAAAATTGGTAAAAACAACAACTGACGCCCAAGTCCAAACCCCTGCATTTGCCTTAACAAATGCTATCGCGGTAAATGTAGCAAATGCCCCGGCAGGAACCGCTGTTACTGCGACCTATAATACTACAGCACGAAATGTTGGGGGCGCTTCTCCAGCATTTACCATAGCTCCCCTATCTGCCGGGGAAATAGCTAGTTATACAACATATGTAATTACGGTCACTTCAGGAGCTGAAACGGCTACCTATCAGTCTGTAGGTGCTACACCTGGTGTTCCGGTACTACCCCCGGTTCCACCAGTTCCACCGACGACTACCTTCCCAACGACTACAGCGGTTCAATTTCTTGGCAGTCTATTTCCAACTATTACAAGTAAAGACTTTGGATTAACGGTTCAAAGTTCAAGTATCCCGAATTATCCATACATCGGTGATGATTATACCCACATATTTCTTGATCAGTTTGGAAACAGCTTGTTGGGCGTGATTCCCCAGGGCATATCAAATAGGCAGTATATAGTACATGTCGTTTATTTTGCTAATCAAAACAATCCTTCGCAGATCAGTTATTCCATTAACCAAACAAAAGGTTCATTTAGTTCGGCATTAGTATTTAATAATGCCGGTCAAATTGGCAACTTCTCTGTGCAGGGGACGGTAACTCCGCCTCCACCTACACCTGTAACTTACATTTGGGCTCATCAGGAATTTCCATTGAGGCCATCAACAGATAACATTGAATTTGAGGTTTCCCGCAATATATTGAACAACCAAAGCCCGGTCGGACTCGATCCATCAATGGTTGCAAAAAGGACAATTGAAATGGCCAAAGTATTCCATGGGTCATTTGATATTGGATTGATTAAAACGGATCTTGCTAATCCTATTTATGAATTGGTACCATCTGTAGGCGATGCCAATCAAAAAGTGGTTAAGGCTACCAACCCCGGAAGCAAAGTTGTAGTTACAGCTATGGCCACTTTTTATACGTCACCTATAATTTTATTGGAGAAATATTTATTTGGCATGGACATTCCGAACTATAAATTAACAGGACGAAATTTTCTTGATGACCATAAAATCTATGAAAGAATATTTCCTGCCCTGGGCGTTTCCTTAACAGATAAGGCCTTTAAAAATATCTTCATAGGTTTAAACTGGGAGATAGCAAGGGGGGCTTCGGTATTTGCAGGGGTACATTATGGGGAGGTCAATACTTTCAGCACGGAGAACAATTTTAAATTTGAAGAAACTGTTATTAATGAAGCCGAATTTAATTTAAGAACGAACACAAAATGGAAATCTGCGTTTGCCATTGGCGCTAATTTAGATTTGATCGTAGTTACTAATCTATTTAAACAGAAGTAAACCCTTACATTATATTTGAGATTATCTTCATCATACTATACGTAGACTTAATTATAGGAAAGGATTTATCTACAGGTCTTTCATTTAGTTGTTGTTGTGCCATGGTTTTATTAAAACCTAAAGTAACACTTAGGCACCTCCACTCAGAACGCGGGTTTGTTCTAAAAATGGTTCGAATTCCGCACACTTTGAGGAACGAAAAACCCATGCTGGCTAACTTAATCCTTCGAGGATATCAAATCCCTGATTTTAGACTGAACATCATATTTTACGCGTTCACGACGGCAATTCAAAACTGTATCCTCGTCTGTACGTTTATGGTTTAAACTGGAAAAAGGTTTGCGAACCGGAAAAGTTCCAGTTGTAATAGGCTTCCCCGGGATCACATAGCCAACACCGTTAACGCTCGTAAAGGCGGAGAAGAGTTTGATCGGGTCAAAAACCTTTTCCTTGAGAGTCCAGCTATCTACTACGGGGTCATATTCATATACATACGGGTAGCTAGCTCCCCGCATCAGTAATGGTACCACCGCCTACGTACCCTTTGTTTTGAATTGAAAATGCGAAGCCCAGGCTGCGTGCCACATTCTCCGGCGGAATCGATAATTGCTTCCAGATTTCGGCCCCGAAATCAAACGACCACGCGTCCGCGACATAAGGCCCCGTACCGCCGGTTTGAGCAGCACCACCAATTACGTATCCCTTGTTGTTCAGGGTAAATCCCATTGCCTCGTCACGCGGCAACCCGGGAAAGCTTGTTGTTTGCTGCCATCCGTCAGTTACCGGGTCATAGCGCCAAACATCGTTGGTCCTGATGTACACACCCGGCGTGTCCACACCGCCACCAACAATATAACCATATTTGTCAGAACTGAAACTGACAGAGAACATCGTAAATGCGCCGGGAAAAGACGCTATCGATTTCCAGGAACCTGTTGCTGTGTCATAACACCAGAAATTTGTATCGAACAAGCGGCCTGTGCCCATGCCAACGTATGCCCTGGCCCCGATGCTAAAAGCATTTAAAATATATGATGCCGCAGGGCAATCCTGAAGTTGTGTCCACTTATCGGCATTAGGGTCATATTTCCACCAATCGGCCAGCGCGGTATTTGTCAATTGCGATTTTCCTAATCTGAAATAAATGTTCCCGTTAATAGTAACGGCTGTTGCCCCAATACGTCCGGGACCCGGAAAATTATTCCTGGGTGTTAAATATTTATAAACTGTGTAAATACCCTGCACAATCGTTTGGATATCATTCCCGGTCCTGATCGTCAGGTTCCCCTGGTCCGACATTTTATTAAGCGCCCATACCAACCGTCAAAACCATTATGGACGTTCATTTATGAATTCAACATCAGTTATATGTTGTTTGAAACGTCCGGAGTTTCGACTTAAACGTATTCTTCCAATTAGAGTAATCTGTAGTGTCCTGATCAATTTCTGTCTTATTTGGTAATTGCGGAATAGTTGAAGTCCCTCCATCGTGTTCAGTTACTGAATACTTGCCAAATAAGTTTAAAAGAAAATCAACATCCGACTGTTCGGTCACAATGTAGCTTGACAAATTGCCTTTTTTTAGATGGATATTTTTAGAAAAACGTTCATAAGTTTTATTGGATAATATTTCTTCAACAGAACGTTCCAGCAGCATTCTGAATCTTTTGCGTGCCGAATCAAGTTTTGTTTCTCTTCCGTGCGCATCTGTTAAAGCAAGTGCATCATGCTCTGTCAAAATCCTTCTTATCGAATCAACTCTTTCCTGGACATTTTTAGCTAAATAAGGGATCTCGTCTGTAACAACGCCACTTATGCCATTATATTTATCGATCCCAATTATTGAACAATCGGATGATGTGACTGATTTGTGTGTATCGATAAGCAAACGCAGGAAATACAAATCATGTGTCAGGACAACTATCTGCCTGTTTTGCGAAAGCTCTACAATTTTATCAGCAATCAGAATTCTGTAATCCATATCCAAAGATGTAACAGGATCATCAAATATTATCGTATTCAAACGCCCATCAATAGTACATTCAGCCAAAAAATTAGAGATGGCAATAATTTTTTGTTCCCCTTCACTTAAAATAGAACTAATGGCATGATTTATTCCATTCAGGCCACATTTTTGAAACGTATTTCCCTGACTTGTCCTTGTTTTCGAAATTAGAACCTTAGTGGCCAGATCATGATTAAAGAAGGTCAAGTGGACAATAAATTCCTGGTGTTGCAGGTTAACGGCTTGATCTTCCATTAATTCTCCAATTTTTCGAGAAATACCAGTAGTACTTAATTGAGACTTACATGTTGCAATCCAGGCTTTAAATTTGTATTCGTCATGGTATTGGAGAATGGTTGTTTTGTTGTTGAACAAAAATTCTTTTGCAGCTAGTTCATTCAGTTCGGTGACCAAAGTATTTCTGTTCTGCAGAAGTTGGTTATTTTGTGCGACTTGTGCATCAATATTTGGGATTAGGTTCGCCATCCCTGGAGTAAGAGCCGGCAGACTTATATTTAGTTCTCCGCCGTTTTGCAAATAAGCAGTTATTTGTCCTTTGTATGTTGTGACGTATGCACTGAATTGAGCATAATTGATTCTGAAATTTGGGATAAGTTGGTCTAATTCTTCAAAGTTTTCAAATGGTTGTAGTGTTAATGCACTGTAAGCGTTTTGTTTTTGCTGAATCATAGAATTAATCGCATTCAACTGTGTAGAAATATCGTTCAATACGAATTCGTTAAACGTTGTCATTCTTTGCTGGGCCGTTTCGTCCAGTTCTTGCTGGCATAAAACGCATTTTTCTAACGAAGTTAATGAAGGGAAATTTTGACCGTCCGAAAGATTAGCACTATGTGCAAAATTCTTTGCAGACTCCCAAAGAGCTCTCCACGCATTAGTGCCAAACCCCTCTAATGTATTTGTGTGTGCTAATTCGGCAGTAGCGATTTGATACGCCTGATTTATGCTTTCAAAAGAGCTTCGGTACCTTATTATTTCATTGACATTTTGTTGGCTGAATAATACTTCTATTTGTGTTATTTGTTGAACATAGTTGTTGATCCGAGCTTTTTGACCGTTTAAATTAGTTATGTTTTGCTGAGCGTTTTGGGCTGTTGTTAAACTTAAAAGCTCCTGTTTTCTGTCAGATTCTGTTTGGCTAAATTGAATAAATGCGTCAACCTGAGAGCGTTGTAAACTTTCTATCGTTTGATACCATCGGTTTGTATTAGTTTGCAAAAATGCCCGGTCCAATATTGGTTTTAGGGTATTATAAGGTGCAACCGTTAAATCTAATGCAAGCGAAATTCTTCCCAGGAAAGAAATAAGCTTTTCTAAAATATCAATCCCAATGGGTTTGTATTCGGTAGGATTTTCTCTGTTAATATAGATATCTCCACAGTCGCTATCAAAAACAAATATTGATTTCAGAATTGGGTCAACCGGCCCATTTTCTGTCCAGGTTACATTTACATTTGAGCCGTTATCCTCAATTACAAAACCAACCTGCTGCTGACTTATAGAAGGATTAAAAACATTCTTTTTTAATTCTACGCTAGGGTTTCTGCTCCAGCACAGCTTCTTTAGAATACGTGAGTAGCTGGATTTACCCGAACCGTTATTGCCATAGACAACTGTTAGCCCGGTAGTTGAAAATTGTAAGCTTCCTTGGTTATGCAGTGCACAAATGTTGACAGGATTACTTAGACTAATCAATTTAGGAAAACTTCCGCCAGTCACACTTGTTACAGGAATATGTGTATTGTCAAGAGGAATTGCATTTAAAATGATTGATGTATCGCCACTTTCCTTTTTTATTAATAAAATGAGTTCATCAATATCGCTTTGAACAATCGCTGTCGAGGTAATGATTCTCCGTAAGGCATCTTGAAGAAAAAGAGGCCGGGCCTGCGACCAGTTTAATATTTCTTGGTATATAGCCATTTTTAAAGCGTTGGTTGTTGGTTTAGGGAATGCGTTACGGATATATTTTGTCCTTGGGTACGCTACATTTTTTCAAATTTACAAAATAATATCCCACCCCAAATAGTGCTTTCACCTTTAATTATTGAAACACTAATCAATTGCTAAAATTCATCCGATGAAAATTCACTGATTATAGAAAAAGTCATTCGCGCGCGTGAACATGGTTTGATATAGTAATATGACTGGAAATTTTGCTGTAGACGCAGTTTTTCGCGCATTTAAACGCAAAAGCAGGTTGAACCCCAATAAGTTGGTTGTTGTGTAACTATCTAAGATCGACGATGTTATATATGAATACATTGGGCCGAATACGGGAATGGATAAGCATTTGATCTCTTTAAATTTTTCTTTAACAACGCGATTGGCTATGGGTACACTTACTGTAATGGTTTTATTGATGCGTCACTGATATTGAAAGCGCAGTATGATTTGTGTCCGGTTTTTACGAAAAGGTTAATTTGCAGGGCCGTATCGATAAAGGTTTGAAATCTGTGGCTGCTTTCGGGAATAAAAATTTGTGATACCATTCTTTTCAGAACAATTGGGTTATTTTGATAATCTTTAAATGAGTTGGATATTTAGTTATATATGTACAGGAAAGTTTTTATAAGTTACGCTAAAGAGGACTTAAAATTTGCGAATGAGCTTTATAATTTTTTAGCAAGCCATAAGTACGAACCATGGTTAGATAAGCAAAAATTATTGCCGGGCACTAATTGGGATTTAGAAATTCGCAAAGCATTAAAAAACGCAGATTTTATCGTCCTGCTGTTATCTGCTAAATCTGTTTCCAAGCGCGGGTATGTTCAGCGGGAGTATAAACTTGCTTTGCAATATTGGGAAGCTAAGTTAGAATCGGACATCTATATTATTCCACTACTTATAAATGATTGTGAGTTGCCTGATAGTTTGAGTAAATTTCAATGGATTCGCTATGATGCAGAAAGCACGTTTGAAAATATTTTAAATGCTCTTGATACCCAAAGAACAGTTTACCTAAAGGACAACTACGTCACTGATTTATTGGACACTCACTATACAAAATCGTTGCCACTTGACTTAAATATACCTTTAGCCGTAGAAACTAATGTTGAGTTTCCTCAATTTCCTAAAAATCCGTTTTTCAATGCTGACTACGTTAATGCTTTTATTCAGCATGATATTATGGATCAGATGAGCAGCTACGCTTCGTTTATGAGTGACGAGGATGTATATTCGGTTTTGCCAGATCATATAAAAGACCATTTATATTTTTCAAGCTATTACGAAATTCATTTTATTTCTGAAAGTTACCTAAGCTTAATTTTACACATTAGCTCTTATTGGGGTGGTGCCCATCCCAATCATCGTATTATAACAAAGAACTTTTCTTTCAACCCTGTTCAATTACTTCGACTTAAAGACGTTACCAAATTCGATAATATCAAAGATTTTATAATTGATAGTTACGAGAAATACTCAAATGAGTATTTGAAAGATGATGATGGGTATTTGATTGATCGTATAAGAAATGAATTTGGAGAATGGGGCCGTGAGGATATGGATTTTGTTTTCGATAAAAAATCATTAAAACTAATGTCTAATAATTTATTACCACATGCTTTTCAGGGTACGGGTAATATAGATATACCATTGGCAAAACTGGATTTACTGATTAAGCCTTAATTGGCAATAAATACTTAGTGAACATCAATTTGGATTAAGCCACTGGCACTCGAACACTTACAACAATATTATGTTAAAGTAAATTTCAATGATGATGTTTTTCAATTTTTCATATATTTCTTATTATCAATACATTAACAATAGTTAAGATGCGGCTAATAGTCTTAAATCCGCTAAAAAAGGGGTGCGAAAAGTTTCCCCTAGGGGCTACCATGTTATTTAGACCGTAGGGGGAGAAGAACCAAAACCTTTTTTAGAAGCTTTCAAGCTATCACCTGCATCGTAGCTTGAAACATAATATTGATTTGCAATCAATTATGGAAATAGGGTAAATTATTAAATTGTAATTTTAGTTAACACAATATTTATTTGCATTTTCCAATCAGACTTCTTTTATGACAAGAAAGGAAGCAAAAGAACTGGCTCATAGTTATTATTTAAAAAAAGTTCGAGCCTATGACCGAGGAAAAAGCCGGTGAAACGATTAAAAAAGTGTCAAGGGAACTTACTGGACTATCTACCTGAGAATTAATGTAGATGGCAAGCACGTGGAAATGTCAACCAAAAGACGATTGGAAAGGAAATGCTCGTCATCCACATCCGGTCGGGCGAAAATGCTGATAGAATCAGACATGTGTCAAATGTTACTGGTTATACTCACCGCCTGCATTATCATTGCCCTTGGATTGAGTTTTCCTTTTTGCTACTTGCTTCCCGGCAGATGCTAAAATAGGGATTTGTTTAAATATCATACCCATAACAGTTAGAAATGACTTTTCAGATATACGATCATCGTTATAAATCTGAAATACGGACACTGCTGTAAATAACATTACACCACCAATTAATACGATAGGAAAAATATAGAGTGGCAACATTTTAGCCATAACCATAAGAATGGATAAAATCACCACTATAACAACGAGGTAAAATGATCCGGAGATCCAGGGGTTATTTTTCTTTTCCATTTGATGATGGTGTGTATTATTTTGATTAATGGTATTTTCATGTTTGATATGAATAAGCGGATTTTTCCCGCTGATCGATATAGATGGATGTGTTGCCTCAACTAATGGACTTGAGTTGCTGTCATCCATATTTGCAGGCTGCTCTGATAATCCAAATGCTGAGTTTGACAGTCCTTCATGTTTTTCTTTAACTTCCGCCGCGTGGTTAATTATTACAGTCGGAGCATTTCCTTTGATCTCATTGTTTACTGTCTGATTTACGTTTTGTGTATACTGGTCTGTATGAATGATGTTTAGGACGCTAATCCTTTCTTTAATTCCAAGAACTATTTTTTGCTCTTCATCATCAAGAATGCCTCTGTTAAAGTTAGCCATGACATGGGCGATCGGAATAAGGGTGTCTCTGATACGGTCTTGAAGCTTTTCTTCAGTATCATTCGACTTCAGTTTGGTAACAGGTATCTCGGTATTAAGTCTCCGATCAAGTAAAACGTCAGTCTCCGGCAGAAGCCTTTTGCTGTATTTATCAATGTTATTAAATTTTAAGTGACTCGAAAACCTATTTACCTGATCAAGTAATTCTGACACTTCCTGGGTATTGACAGCCCTGTTTTTTGTTACTTCTACAACGTCCTGTACATATTTCTCTACATCACCCAGGTGTTGTTTATACTTATAATAAAGCCAGAACTGAATCGTCATACCGTTTGTCATATTGTTTTCGTAGAAAAAGGATTTTATTAGAGCCGTTATATTTTGGCGATAAGTATTTTGGCGATCGGTTAAGTCATCCAAGACATATATGGCCTCAATAGTGCTAAGAATGTTACAAAGCGTAGTCAGGTGGATATTTTCCAATGTAAGGTCAATAGACTCGCCGCTAAAATTGGTTTTGCAGAATTCCAACAGTCTCCCTAACCTGCCTTTTATTAATTTTGGAGCCAATAACTGCCCTGAATCCATTTCGCTGTACCCCCCAAATATAAGCACAAAATTTTTAAAGATTTCTGTAGTTGCCTCTGGCAGCTTTTTAGAGCTTATCTGTATTGCATCGTCCGGCAACTGTTTATAGAAGCTAAGCGAATCGATCAATGAATTACAGATGTGATTTGATGGAATTTTTCCAAATGGAATAAGATTGTTTAAGATTTTATCGATAAAAATGCTCTTGTCAATCCAATTATTTAATCGATTCAACAGATTTGGACTAAAATATTCATTTTCCCTGCCGAGGGAGATAATCTGATTAACGTTATACTGCAATTGAATTAAACTTTCTTTCCAGTTGCATTGCCAGTTAATTTCTTTAAGGGACAGCATTACTTGGCGGTAAGCTATCACTGCTTCAAGCTGGCTTCTGATTGCTTTAAAACCGGAAATTGATAAATTTAAAGACCCACATTTATCTTCAATCGCGCTTTCCAATTTGTCAATTTCGTTTAGCACCGCAGCGTTTTCATCGTAAAAGATATGGCAAAACTCTTTTATCTCGGATAGAATCTGTACCGGACTCTTGTCTTTTAACTTCTTGTAATATAAGATATTATTGGTGTTAAAAGTAGTCCAGACAAGGCAAGGCACGTCACCGGACAATCCCAGGGACCTTGCAAGCTTAAGGACATTTTCCTGTGGGTACCATTCTTTGCCATTCGGCTCGGACAACTGTGTCCCTGGTTTTATACTAACGTTAAAATTATACCTATTGGCAGTTTGCAGTAAGGTGTTATTATACTTCTTATATGCGGCTTCAGAAAAATAAGGTCTGTGAGGCCATCCCATCAAATCTTTCTCATTGTCGATATAAAATAGAAATCTGATTCGGCCTGAAGTTATCAGATCTATTTCCTTCCAGTTGTTAAGCAAAGCTTCCAAGGCACTTTCATCGAAACCTGTGGCAAGAATAAATCCAGTAAGAAAGAATTGATTGTCAATATAATTATAAGCTTGCGGGTTTTTAATCAATTCCAGGGTGTATTCTGATTTTAACTGATATCCCATAATAAAAAGGTGATTAGGTTTCTTGACTTTGAAGGAAAATTACTTATATTTATTTGAATATCATCATATTGTTATTTAATTGAAAGGGTTTATATAATAAATACAGATCTTAATAAAGAGGGGTCCCAACGTACTCTATCGAAAGACCAGATCGAAATAACTGTACGTGCTAGGAAGGTTCGAATAAAATGTTTCTGAGGGAAGTTCGTAGGGGAAGCATTATCTGGCTTCCGACTTTTGTGAGTTTTCGAATTGCCGCCATTGGTTTTACCAAACATCATCTGTAGGCTTATTACGTTCCACGCGTGATTCAAGTTTGAAGCTTACCTTATAAACTTTCTTTAAAAATGATTGTCTCTTTGCTCTTGTTTCAAGTATAACTCTTATTTCTTCAGCGGTTTGCTGCTCTAAACCTGAGTTATTTTTTTTATTGCTTCAGTAACATCCTCCCCCATGTGAGAAGTATTAAAAATATTCAACAAAAAACTTGCTAAAAACCTGAGATAACACACCGAGGTTATATTGGGTATAATGATTTTCAAAGGCAACGACAATTTGATCAGTTAATATTTCAATATCGATACAGGCAGACTTTTTCGAGCAATAGTTACAGGTATGCTCTTGAAAATTCTTAAATAATGTTCGTTTTAATACTGCTCACCGATACATTGTACACAAATATGTTTTCCACCACTCATCGAATTAAGATTTAAGTCGATTCCAATATAATGTTAAAAATAGCATATCAATAGAAATTAATCCGTTGCTCTACTATTTTATTCAAAATAAAAGTTTTATGAAAGATCTGATATGAAAAAATAACACGAAATTAATGTTATTGCTTATTCGGAGCGGCGATTATCAAAGAGTTATGTTTACGGTAATTTATACATACCATTCATTACATCGACGATGGCAATTAAAGGCAGTATTCTTCCCATGCGTCAATGGCTCGTTCTATAACGATTTGCGGTTGTCGGTATGATACCCCTACTGCCCGGACGACTTTTCGCCAATAATGGGGTGTGCAATATTTGTTATTGATTTGTCCGCGTACAGGCGTTAATCCCATGGCTTGTTTCGCTTTCGAAACGATACAAGGAGAAAGTTCATTACCGTAAGCGTCCCTCATTTGGTAATATGTTAAGTTATACGCTACGGTTTATAACCTTAATTGTTTTGAATTTATAAGGCACCGGGTTTTCAAAATTTTTCTCGGCGAGCTTTTGATAAAAATCAAGGAATTCCTTGACGATCTTATTTGATAATAGGTTTAGCCCGTTGAGGAAATCGCCAAATGCACTGTAGCTACCAAAAATACGTTCGACCACATGACTGACATACATGTGATCGTCAACAAATGGTGGAAAGTCAATAATTACCGGCAAGAAAGTCTCAATATGATGCTTGATTGTTTCGATCATGGTGTGATTCGCCTCTTCAGTGTAGATAGTAGTTCCCTGGTAGCTGTTTGCACCGGAGGGTGTCCATTCTTTATAGGAGCAGGCATGGTAGAGGTGCCAGAGATGGCGATCCCAAGATTTGAAGTCATTGGTGTACCTTCGAAATAAATCTTGCGTCATTCTCAGGCGTTCATCTCGTTCGATCGGGAAAGCCGGTTCGAAACTTTTATTCAGATGCTCCAGAAAAGAGCTGTCAAACCAATACGGCGTTTTAGCTTCACTGAAGAGACGCCGCATAAAAGCCGCATAATCTTCTTGCTTACCGTAGTAGTATTTTTTAGAAAGCCGTTGCTTATCATCACTTAGCAAATTGGCGAGTTGTTGACTCTCAAAACCATATTGACTATCGTTGTCGGGCTGTCTTGCAAAGTAAAATATTCCTTCGACTACAGTTTCGAACTCTTTTCTATCTTTAAACAAAGTGAATTGTAAAAACCTGCGCAACACTTCGAAATTCATCTTGGCTAGATTCCATTGGTCGATCTGTTTTTTAAAGCTGACGATATCGCCTTGGGTGGCTTTAATAAATTCTCCTTCGGACAATTTGCCTTCTAATAGGCCGTACGAAAAATATAACTCAAAACGGCTGGGATGCACAACAGACAAATGGCTGCGGAAACGCGCAGTCAAAGGGCTAACACCAAATAAGCCATCTATCAATTTGACGATTTGTTTGATCTCATGTTTTGCTACTGAAAGACGCTCTGCATTTTGCTCAATAAACAATTCAAACGCGCAACGCTCTTTAGTCAACCCGTACAGTTCTCCACTCGTGTCACCTATACTTTTAAGTTTGTAACCATTGGTACCATTATACTTGTCGGATATAGAAAGAAATAATGAAGTATTGCGATAAAAAGCCTCATAAACTGCGGGGAATTTAAGGCGCAGGATTTCTAGTCGCACAAATTCGGAGAAGACAACCTCTGTTAATAATTTGTCGAGATTAAGTGTGATACCATTGTTTAGTCGTGTTACGTCACGCAGCGTTTCGATCCAGCCGACGAAATAGTCCGGGAATGACGAGCCGGTTCCGACTATCTCTTTTTCAATCCCGTCATGATAAGCCTCATCGTAATACGTTTTTAGCAAGGTTGCCAGTTTTCGCTGAATGATAGACGGATCAAAATAAGGAAGATTGACCTCGATTTGAAATATTTTTTCGAGAAAGTGCGTATGGTTAAACGCATTCATGGCTTTGATTGCAGTAAGGACATAATCGCGGTCGTAGGCTACAACAAAAAAAGTATTGCTGAAGTTGGCCGTATTGCGAATCAGACGAATTACTTCCGCAATTTCTTCTTTATCCAGGCGATCAAGGTCATCAATATATATTACGATCTTTTGATCTATGGATTGAATCTCCTTATTGATTTGAGAATATAGATCGTTGAGGGATTGTTCTGGTAAGATTATGCTTTTAAGTTCCTTTGTAAATTTCCCCCAGCCCTCGCTATGGAGGCTGATCAGCTTATCGGTATAGGTGTCAAGTAATTTGGGTAATTGCGAATGATACGGTCGAATGGCGCGCTGGACAGTTTCAAAAAAGTCTTTAATAATCGCTTTAGGACTCAAAGAATTCCAGGGGTCGAAGTCAATGACTATGATGGATTGATCCGTAGTATGACGTTTCAAAAGATCGAGAAAAGATGTTTTCCCGCTTCCCCAGCGGCCGTTGATTCCAATAGCAATAGCCGTTTCAGGATTCGTTTGAACGATCCGAGCCGCCAGTGTCCTAACGTAAGGTTCATAGCCTAATAAGTCTGGCTTGTTTTTACCAAGTGAACTGTCATCATGAAACCCATTTGTTTCCGTCACAGATCTTTGTGCCAAAACTTGTCGCAGCAACAACAGGCCATTTAAAAATACAATCTCAAAAATCATGTCTGTATAATAAAACTCGCTATACCCGTTGAGCGGATGCAGTATCCAGATATTTTGATTGCTACGATAGTAGATGTAGATTATGGTGACTAGAATCTGGGCACCAAAGGCTTTGCCGGATGAAACAAAACGGACGATCCTTGAGAAAAAAAGAACCAAAACGTAGCTGGAAATCAACCAGAACAAACAATTGTTAACGGTAGTCGACTCAACTTTGGCGAGTAGTGGAGTTACGATCAGCAAACTGAGACCTTCTTCGATGGGTTTATGCAAGGCGATTAAGATCAGCGCGGGCAGCAAATAGCTGACCAGTATTTGGTTAGTAAGCAGCTTTCGCAGTTTTATAAGCCAATTAATATTTGGTTGCTTTCGATCGATATGAGGCATTAGGTCTAATTGTCCTGTTTGGCAACCTAAAGATACTTATTATATCTCCTGTAACGATTACTTGACCGTAACCAAACTAATTTAATAAATTTCGAACCTTACATTTAAGTAAGGTATTATTAAATTTGTTATAGTTGGCTTACAATTCGCTGCTCGATAACCTTTACCTTCATTTTATGCTTTTGGTTACCACCATCCTTACTAAACGTTCAACATTCTTGCCGGAAACGCTTGCAAGTTATTTTCTCGGCAAGGGAATAGATAAACTCCTTCCTCTGGACGTTTTCGCCGGGCGAAAGCGGGGGCTTGCTGGGAAACCTGGACCAGGAAATGCTTCACTTTGTTCAGCAGTCCAAAAACATTTTTCTTTTTTTAAGATATACCTACCTTTGAATTACGGTTGAACAAAAATTGCTGTTTGACTATCAATCTTCCATATTGAGGAATCAGGTTACTCGCGATTCAATTCATTTTCTTGAAATAAACTCATTATGGAAAAGACTTTATTTTTTATCTGTTACTTATTGCCGTGTTTTTGCTTACCTCAATCGCCGGCTAGTGGGAAGGCCAAAGCTCGCCAGCGAACACGGAATTTCGGTAAAACATATAATGCTAAGCTTTGAGATGACTTTCTATGCGCCAGGCCGTTGGCCTGTTTCGTTACCGTGGAGGTAACAGCAAGATGGATTTTTGTCCACAAAAATCATCTTGCCGCCCTTGAGGTCGGGGATTTGCTCGGAACTCGCAAATCCTGGAAGTTTGATAATTTCTTTAGGTCAGCAGGTGCAGCCGCTTCATTCCGTTCCTGCATTCAGCAGCTTCCCTGCGTTTAAAACAATGGGCTCCGTTCCTCCGCCCATTCTTTTTTCTTTTCGTTAACTGAGGGTTCCATGATTTTATAAACCTGGTTGAATCTTCGTTGATGATCTCCACTGGCTTTTTCGCAAGCAAATTTCTGATCGCCGGATCAGCCCGGCAAGACCGGGCCCTGCGGGTTTGCTGGAAAAAAATCTCCACACCTCCGCTGCGCTCCGGGTCGTATTTTTTTCCGCAAAGTCTTGCCGGTCTGACCGGCTTGTTCAGGTGAGGGTGCTTACAAAAAGCCACCGGAGGCATGTGCCGGAGGGGGCGGATAAAAAAAAGCATCATGAAAAGAAAACAAGGCAGGGCGCCACCCGGGGCGGGTTAACGGAAAACCAAGCCTTACACGAGATAAGTAATAAACAATTGGAAAAACATTAAAAATTAAACATCATGGAAACTAATGTAAAAGTAAATACCGCTGCTAAGAACGGCGCAGCGGTAAAAAGCAGAGTGAACCCGGTAACGGTTGAAAAAGGGATGCCAGCTTTTGTAGCGAATAACCCGGTGAATGAGGTATCGAGGAAAGAGCCTGTCGGTATATTAAATAACGCTGTTAATGAAGAGCCATTGGTTAATTCGGCAAAAGGTGATAATAAGGCAGATCAGGCAAAGCCTGTTTTGAATCTAACAGAGACCATTAAGGTATTGGAAGAGTTGCACCGTTTAACGGTGCAACGAAATAAGCTGTTGGCTACAATCGATAACCTGGAGGCTTTTGAGGTGGAACTGAAAGAAGATTTCGAGGAAACAGCGGGTAATTTCTACCAGGGATGTGTCCTGACGATAGAAGATGATGCCCGCCGGAAGTTTACGACCAAGAACCCCATTATTATTTGGACGGTGGCTCAAAACATCAATAGTTTGTGCGTGGATAAGCTGAAGGAAGTAGAAGCAAGGATTGTAATTGCAGCCTAATCAGAAAGCAGACGCTTCCCGTAAAATTCGGGAAGCGCTTGCTTTGATGATATGATCGATAGTCAAGGACGATTTAGCCAGCAGGATAAATCGCGCTAAGTGTCTTGATAACTTTTGTTAAGTCAGGTAAATGGTTAGCTAAGTGATGAGCAATGATATATTAATGATCAAGGGTTACGGTTACCGTAAGCAAAGCCTGGTAAGAAAAGGCCACAAAAATAAAATCCCCTCAGCCTCGCACTTTGGGGATTTACCTAAACCTTATCACATTGTATGTGAGGCTTTAAAGATAATAAATTAAACTAATCTGGCCAACAACTTTGGCTAATTTAATGTCGTTGTCTCAACTGGTATGTCGTTACCATTCAGTTGATAATCATTGCATGATGCGTTGTAATGAAACCGAAGTAAGGTTTGATCGGAAAGCGGCCAGCGGCTTAAGTATGGAGTCGCCTGCCGTAGCTGCATGACTTTTTTAGGAGAGCAGGTCTTATATGCTTTTGATATAGTGCTGATAAACTTCTCCCGCTATTTCAAAAAGTAATCTAACTCTCTTTTCCAAAGTTTCAATAGATGCTTTATCCGGGTCAAATTCATTCTTATAGCGGGATTGTGTGTAGGCGTTTTGCAACAGCGTATAGATCTGAGTTCCTTCGGTGATATCCAGTTCGAAAATATTCCTGAGTGCATCAGAAAACAATAAAGTCATTCGCAATAGCCGGGACAGGTTATGGATCTGTACCCGGTAACCCAAAACTGCCTGGATGATCGCTTTTAAAAGACTCTCCACTGATTGGTGCAATAAAAAAGCGGCGAGCCGGTAGTTTTCATCAACTCTGTAGAGTTCCGCGCCTTTCAAAAATGCCTTTCCCTGTTCGCCCCATCTTTGCCAGTGAAAATTAGCTCTTTCCAACAAAAAATCTTTACTGATATCTTTTACCTGTGGCAGTTCCAGTTCGGGCGCCTGATAAACGATATTGCCCTTCGCCATAGCTTTGCTCCAAAACCGCTGACCGCTATTCAGTCCTTCTATGGCGCTGCCTGCCTTATGCACAATGGTAAAAACATTCACCAGGTACCGGCAATTGTCCTCTATCTTATTACTAAGCTCGTGCTCCGGCGTTTTATCGTTGTCATCGATCAATACCAACAGGTAATAGGTAAACGGGTAGTCGTGTTTTCCAAGGCAAACGATCAGGTGAACTGAAGGTATCCGCTGCAGGATCACCTTTTTTACTTCTTCTAATCCTGATAACTCAGCAGGTGTTAATACAGGGCTGATCTCTTTGAGCCGTAAAGATTCCTTTACTTGCTCATGATTAGCTTGGCGGCCATCCTTGGTATTATCCGACTTATGGCTATTGGTTTCAGCTTTCTCACGTTGATGGATCAGCCAGGCAGCGGAATAAAGACGCAGCAAGTTTTCGTAGACGGCAATGATCTCACTGGCCGGCAGGCTCTCATCGGCTGCGGTCGTAGACAGCGCGGCATGGAGCCATTCATGCAGGTAATCACGGCATTGCTGCAGGCCTGTCCGTTCAAAGAAATCTTTGATGACCAGGTAAGGATCCAGCAATTCCTCCTGCGACAGGCCGTCAGGGAAAAAACGCCAGTTCTCTTTTTCCTGTCTGAGTTGATCTTCGGTGACCTCCTTAGCCTCCCACCAGCTATTCACATGGCTTAAATAATGCAGGAACATTGCTTCGATCAACCGGATATTTAAATCATAGGTATAACATAAAGTGCGTGGCCCCCATTTCTCATCTTTAAAAACCTCGTCTTTGATCACATAGTCGCGCCATTTCTTCAGATCGCGCTGCTGCTCATCCGGCCAGCCGTCATTGAAAAAGTCACTGATCACTTTTAGAGGTTGCTGCACTTCGCTGAAGCGCAGGGTTTTGGGATAGCAATCCCAAAGTGCAAACTGGTCCCAATACATATCTTTTCGGTTTTAGCCGCCTGCATTGAACGGCAAAACAAAGTAAATTCACTAATTTGCCGTACCGAACCATCGCCGTTTGTGTTTTACAATTAACGGGTTGTTTGTTACCTTTACTTTTTAACAATACATTTGACCTATGGCAGAAACTACCTTACACATTGGAAGAAAGATCAGCAGGATTCGTGAACTGCGTGGCATGAAACAAGAAGCTTTAGCGGCTGAACTGGGTATCAGTCAACAGGCTGTTTCAAAAATTGAGCAAAGCGCTGAAGTCGAAGAAAGTGCCTTGGAGAAAATTGCAGTGGCTTTGGGTGTGCCAGTGGAAGGAATCAAAAAATTTAACGAAGAAGCTGTATTTAATATAATTGGCAATACTGTAAATAATCACGACCAAGCTGCCTTTTTTAACTATTATCCAACCTTTAACCCGATTGATAAGTTACTTGAGCTTTTCGAAGAAAACAAAAAGCTTTACGAACAGCTATTGCAAAGTGAACGGGAAAAGGTGGAGTTGCTAAAACAAAACGGAAGATAGAATTTATTTCAAGGCAGATATCTTGAATGAAAGGATGTAGCCACATGATTCGAGTTCATTTTACGAATAATATTTTTTTCGTTATCATTCTTGGGGGAAACTGAAAACTTGTTCTACAATTGAATTCTCAAACCTTCGCTAAAAGTACTATTGGAAGTCATTAAATACCCTTCATATCACATTGTACAGATCTGATCGCGTATATTACATAGGTTTCACCCTGCCCCTGAATCTCTTGAAATTTGTATGTCTCAGCTATTTCAAATTCGTCTGGACTGATAAGACCCCGGTCCTGAAGACATAGTAAATTTTCATCTTTCAGAATAAAGTCGAGATGATAACCCCTGTTATGTAAACCGATGATCGCTTGTGATTTATTATTATATTTTGCTTTAATGAATGAAAAACGGGAAAATAATTCCAATGAAACAGATGGCCATAACCAATTGAATTGATATATATAAACATCTCAACGGCGAAAATGCCAAATAAACTTTTAGTCATTTTTTTGCGTTTAAGAGTTCAGGCCATGGTCGAAACTTTGTGTCTGGTGTGTTTTAAGTCACTGATTTTGAAGATAATATTTGGATTTTAAAATATTTTCTATATTTTTATTCAAATTCGCTTTAATATAAGGCACGGTAATTGTAAAACTATTTTTATAACTTTGAATGTGAAGTGTTCCGCAAGGAGCAGCAGTTAATTGTGAATGTCTAATAAGTCATCTAACCCGTCTAGATCCTCCTTGAGTCAACGTGCCAACCGGCGCACTGGAATTGTATCCCAATTAACCAAGCCTGATGCCGGCCGGATAACCCCGCCCTTGGAATGGTACCGTTTGACTGAAAATTCAAGGAATGTACTAAACGCCATCATTACTTTGGCAGCCCGGGAAGAACGTGTGGAGAAAAAAAGGTCACAACCAGATATTAAAAGAATAGATTACCTGAAAGCCTTATATGCGGAGGCTTATAGTGTAAGCAGAACCAGCAGTAATTTCGAATCGCTCGACAAAATGAGAGATATTGTTCGTCATTACGAAGGCGTGCTGCAATCACTTACGCCAGTCAGGTAAACCTATCACAATGAATGAGACTGATCTGCACCGAAAATACGGTCTTTCCGCCCATGTTATCCAGGAGATTCAAGACCAGATCATCCAAATTTTCACGACAGGTGTAACGCCTGAAGAAGAACCGATAGCTATCTTACTTGGCGGCCAGCCAGGCTCAGGGAAGGGAGAGCTTATCACTTATGCCTTGAAAATGGCTAACGATAACCTGGTCATCTGTAATGCAGATGATTTTCGCGACTTCCACCCCCAGGCCAACGAAATCAAATCAAATCATGAAGGTGCATATCCTGAGATCACTGCCGCATTTTCGCAGCCCTGGAACGATGGCTTAAGAGCTTATTGTGAAGCGAATCGATTAAGTTATGTGATGGAAACTACTTTCAGTTCAAGGATTCGCATGAGCGAGACCATCACTGACATTAAAGATAAAGGTTATAAGGTAATCATCCTGCTGCTGGCGGTCAATGAGCGTTTTAGTCTGCTGGGGACGCATTTGCGTTATCAAGATATGAAGGCGGCCTCAGGTTATGGTCGGATGGTGAGCAAGAAAATCCATGACGAAAAATTGAAATTAATTCCGGAAACGCTTCATCTAGTGGCAATTGAAAACCGATATGATACCTTGATGATCTTCGGCCGGAATCACTTCGGCGATCTTCACGCTAAATCAGGAATTGAACTGATTGCCAAAAACCCCGACGATCCGCTTGCCACTTACCTCAAGGAGCGGGATCGACATTGGTCAAAACAAACTTGGCAATACTTTAATTCCTGTTGTTACAAAGTCGCCGACATGCTCGGCCATCAATCCAGATTCAAAAAATCGCAATTTTTAAAAAATTTCGGTATTCGAGAATAAAAGAGACACACCGCCGGACAAAAACAAGACTTATGAAAATGAGGTCGATGAAAAGCTTGAATTTATTAGCCAACTGGCCTGCATTTACCAAGGGGATTATTTGGCATTGCCCACCTGTTAACCCATGCCATTTTGAACACTATGGCCTTGCATGACTTATCCGCTATTATCTCCATGATCTCTCCGATGATTTGATAGTCGTTAGAAACATATTAAAGTGTTTGCTGGGCGATCATGAAATAAAGTGGCTGTACATGATGCCATATCGAAGAATTAAAAACTACTTGCTACCTCATTGGGTTACGGCTCAAAAAAAATCATGGATGTGGTCATCCTTTCTTTAGATGAAACACGGCAACAAGAATGTTTCACATAGTTTTCTAATTCAATATATCGACTTGATATTGGAGCGGTTATTAAAATGACTAGTATGATATAGGTCGAGGAATTATGGTGTCGTTTCCCCGAAATTATTATCGTAAGAAAAGCGCAAATTCGATAGAAGTGTTGATCGCAAATTTGGAGAAAGAGCAGTTCATACACTAGCCTTGAGAATCTGGGATGCTATGACGCCCAATTACTTAAAGGCCAAACTTATCAATCGTGCAAAAGGCTTGCCTTGGTTGTTATAGAGTTGGGCAGAAAGGTCGATCCCGGTAATTATATCATACTCGCGAGACACCATGGCGAGAATTTACATGATTCTGTTTTGCTGGACCGCTATAATACCGCTGCGGAAGTTATCTTCCCTTTACCCGTTGAAATTTAGGCAGGATGGACAAACGGGAACTCATCGAAGAACCGATCGAAGGGTTTATTGAAAATCAAGAGAATTTCATGGGTTTTGAGGTACCATATTTGAGTAACATTCAATTATTTGAAAGGACATTTCGAATATCATTTTCAGGGCAGTACCGATTTCCCAACTTGCAAACAGGTTATATTTTCGCTAATTTGGGAAACCAAACCAGGTCGCAATGCAGTCAACACAACCCGCTAACCCTTATGGATTTGACGATCTTACGCCAATCGCCGAGGCTTCCAAAGAAAACGTATTTATCAAGGCACTAAATTGGGCCCTCTTAAATAAAAAGATCAAAAACATTGCCGTCACAGGGCCTTACGGTTCAGGAAAAAGCAGCATGCTCGAGGCTTTTATCACTGTTTCTCCGGAGCATAAGTACCTGAAAATATCCCTCGCCTCCTTTAGAGGAGGAGAAGAGGAGGAAGGCGGGGAAGAACCAAATGCCCAAAAGAAGAATGAAGCCCACCGATTACTGGAACTCAGCATCCTCCAGCAGATATTTTATAAAGTAAAAGACAGCGATCTCCCCGATTCGCGCTTCAAACGGATCAGAAATCTCACCGTTGGTAAAATGGCCTTGCTGGTCGGTTTGTTGCTGCTCACCCTTATTTCGGTTTTGGCGCTGATCTTCAGGTCTTATTTTGAAAATATATCGTTTTTTTGCGGCTTTTCAGCCTCGCATCCTGACCTAGTGATCCTTTTACCCTTTTCCACCTTGTTGCCCGGGTTCGTCTGGCTAGTCGTATCCCTACAACGGTTTTTCAACCGCTCAGGCTTTAAGAAGCTCAACATCAGCAGCGGTGAAATTGAGATCAATCCCAAAAGCGAAACTTCCATCCTCAATAAATACCTTGATGAGATCGTCTACTTCTTCGAGGTCAATTTCTACGATATCGCCATCATTGAAGACCTCGACCGGTTCAACGACCCCGAGATCTTTACCAAGCTGCGTGAGCTGAACCAACTGCTCAATAATTCCTCGCAGCTTAACCGGCATATTGTGTTCATATACGCCATCAGGGATGATATCTTCCCTGATCAGCGTGCGAGGACCAAATTCTTTGACTTTATTCTGCCCGTCATTCCTGTGATCAACTGGTCCAACTCCCTCCAAAAACTGTGGGACAAGTTAAATGAACCAGCTTACGGACTCGTTATCAACGAACGATTCGTCACTGCCATCACGCTATATATCGATGACATGCGCGTGCTGAAAAATATATTTAACGAATTGATGCTATATAAGGAATCACTCGGTGTTGCCAAAAGCCGCCATACGAAATTGCTCGCTATGATCGTCTACAAAAACATCTATCCGAAAGATTTCGCTCTCCTGCATGAAAATAAAGGCATCGTTTACCGGTTTTTTGCCTCAAAAGAACAATGGAAGCTTGATGCCATCGGCCTCAAAATGAATGCGGTAAAGAAAATGCAGGAGGACATCAGTCGAACCCAAAACGCTCTCCAGGCTGATGTTACGGAATTGCGGGCGATCTATATACAGACTATCATCGATGCGCTTGAGGAATGGAGTTATTTCACCATTGATGGCGCCCGTGTTACATTCGCGGAACTTTACCGGGACAATAATTTCAATAAACTGATTAGCAAAGAAAAGCTCAAATATTACAAGATAAGCCACGGAAATTTAGCGCCTGTTTATGATTTTAAAAAAATTGAAGCTGTCGTAAGTCAAGAATATACCTACCAGCAGCGTGAAAATTTGATCTTAAATAAGTCTAATGGGAAGATCGGGGAATGGAACAGGCAGATCGCCAAAATTCAAAAAGAAATAGACGATATCAATGCGTCCAAGCTAGCCGCGCTCCTCCAAGAACCCGCACGCATCTTGCAGCCATTTACCCAGGAAGACTTAAAAATCGAAGACCATAACCTCCTAGTGTACTTGTTACGCGAAGGTTTTATTGATGAAACCTATACCGGCCTGATCTCATATTTTTACCCTGGTTCCATTGGTCGCAATGAAAAAGATTTTATAGAGAACTTAAATGACCTCGGACAGCTCGATTTCGATTTTGAACTGGAAAAAATAGAAGGACTGATCCAGAAAATAGAGCCCTACGAATTTGAGCGCCCAGCGATACTTAATACCCCGCTAGTTACTTTCTTGCTTGATCCTGAAACCAAATACTGGGACAAGTTGAACCGCCTTATGCGGCAACTCAGCGATCATTCCCCGCGTTCGCTCCAATTCATTGAACATTATATGGTCAAAGGGACCCGCGTGCCGGAATTCACTTCAGCGCTTTGCAGGGCCTGGCCCGAAATATGGCAATATATCGATGCTGAATTTCCAGTTGAAAAAAAAGAACGATATCTTAAATTGATCCTGCAGTACACTGATGCAGATAAAATTTCAACCCTCGATGCCCAGCAACTTTTTTCCACCTACCTTGGCTCCAGAAGCGATTTCCTTACTCTGATACCTATGAGCAACAATCTCCATCGTTTAGAAAGGATCATTGAAGCGCTCCAAATTAAGTTCGAAAAGCTGGATTGGCATGAAAGCGCCGTAGAACTCTTTAATTTTATAGCCGATAATGACTACTATGCGATTAATCCATTCATGCTCCAGCAAGTGCTCCAGCATTATAATTCCGGCGCCTATTATGATGCTGATCAATTCCGTACACAAAACCTGACCCTGATCCGTAATTCCGGGTATGAGCATTTGATTAATTACGTTGATGAAAACCTGGAGACTTATCTAAATGAGGTTTTTTTTATTATCTCCGAAAATGTTTCCGAATCGGAGAAAACCCTTGTTTATTTGATGAACCACGAACAAGCATCTGATTTGGCAACTCAGATCATCGACAAAGGAAACACAGTTTTGTCCGAACTTATTTCGGTGACTAACACGGCCTATTGGAGTGACCTCTTTGAATTTGATGTGGTCAAGCCAGCCTGGAATAATGTGATCGAATATTTTATCGTCTCTGAAGGAATAAATGACATATTGGTGGAGTACCTGGGATGGCAGGATAATGCGATGCAATTAGCAAAAAACAAATTAAAACCCCAGGGTAATTATTTAGCTGACCAAGTCAAAGCCCTCAGCCAGGCGCTTGTTTTATGCAATGACCTAGCCAACGAAGCCTACGCCATGCTCCTTGATGCAATCATTTATAGCTATCCGGCGCTTGACTTTGCCGATCTCTCAGAAGAAAAGCTAGAATTACTGATCAAAAAAAGAAAAATCGAGTTGACCATTGAAAATTACACCCTGCTTATTTCCGATTTTCCTGACCAGACTATTAATCTGCTTTCAACCAACCCCGGCAATTTCCTTAAACAACCTGAAGATTACCCAACAGACGCAGATGGCTATACCGCCATACTTCAGGCCCCGGCAACAACCGAACAGCAACAACTCGAGATCATTAACTTACTTGATGCAGAAATCTTTAAAGACCCTACCTTGGCAACAGAGGTAAATAAAATATTGGCCACAGAAGATGATTTTGGCCTTGAAGACGCTGCTTTGCTAAACCTGCTCAAATTTGGGGGCAATATCAACGATAACTTACAATTGCTTATACCCCGGATCCTTAATCTCGAACCAGCCTTGGTCCGGGACGCATTGCTGGCGCTGGGAGGTGATTACGCCCGTATCGCCGGCCGACAACGGCCCAAATTCCCGAGCACCCCGGTCAACCGGCAGCTTGCTGAAGCGCTACTAGACAAAAAATTCATCTCAAGTTACAGCGGTGATGGAGCCAAGAGAAAAATAACGATAAACACCAAACAAACCTAAACAACTTAGCCAACCGCTGTGCCGTATTGGTATTCATTTTAAGATCAACAAATTTATAATTTGCAATTACTGCTTAAATATCCGCTGCTTGGGACTAGTTCTATCGGAATTCGAACTCATTGATTGACATGCGAATCACTTTCTGTGACGTCCCGAATTTTAGGTTAACTAAGATTCATCAAGAATTGGTTGTATAGCTTCTAGAAATTCCATTAATTGTTGCAAAAATCTCCCTTGCGGGCTACGAAGCCGCTTTACGAAAGTAGAGCGGCTTTTTGTTTGGTATACTTATTCGCAACAATACAACAAACCGGCGAAACCAATGCCCCTACTCACCCCAAAACCGAACGCCCTATATTCGCTTCCGTTACAGCAAAACATATTTATCATCGCCTAATTTTGTGTATACTAATATGTTGTAGATTTGAAGCAGCCTTTGGGCTATTTAAATTACTTGAATCCTGATATATTCCATATTAACCTGTACCATGTGGCCGCCATGGCAACCCTGTTTTCGGGGTTTACACTTGCGCTGCTTTTAGCAATCGCAAAAAGGGAAGGCCAAACAGCCAACCTGTTTTTAAGTGCCGCTTTAGCTGTAATTGTACTGAAGACTGGCGGGCTTTCGCCGGTTTTTTTACCGGCGTTGGGGCCGCTGTTGTATTTTTATGTGCGGCGGATGACGGCACCAAACCTACAATTTGGCCGAAACGATGTTCTACATTTTTGCCCTTTGCTGGTTGCGTATTGGATGCCGGACTGGCTGGTGCTAATTTCGGTTGTCATTTATTTATACCTGTCGCACCGGTTGATACAGCATTTTTATAACCGCTTGCAGCCGGTGCTAATGGATAGGCCGCGCTTTGCTTTCCGCCGGTTGGATAAGACCTTGCACCTGCTCGGCTTGCTTTGCATGTTATGGCTGTTTAATGATGCCTTGAGTTTTACCGTTGCTTTTGTGCTTATTGGCGTGGCCGCCGAAGTGATGCTAAAATTGGACGGCAGCACACAATTGACCACGCCGATAACAGATAGATATGATGCAAAGGAAAAAAGCCGCAGGCTAAAGGAAGCCGTAGCCGCAAACCGTCTTTACGAGGATGCCGAACTGACATTGACCTCCCTGGCAGTAAAGCTGAATATCCATCCGCACGATTTATCGCGGATTATTAATGTGGGGATGGAAAAGAACTTCAGCGACTTTATTAATGAGTTCAGGGTTCGTGAAACTGCCCGGAAGATGCAGGACCCGGCCCACGACCGGCTCACACTTCTGGGGATCGCGTACGAGTCGGGGTTTAATTCCCAAAGAACTTTCAACCGCGTTTTCAAAGAGATGACCGGCAAAACCCCGGTGGAATACAAGAATAGCCTGAAAAAAGAGTTGCCAAATGATAAGTTGGCCATCCCATCACACTTACCGTCGGTAATATTGCGTTCAGGAAGCCCGTCAAGTTGGGCTCCCGTAAAATTAAATCGCAATTATATGCTTAAAAATTATTTCAAAATTGCCTGGCGCAACCTTATTAAAAATAAAGTATTATCGCTTGTTAATATAGGTGGCCTTGCAGTGGGCATGGCAGTGGTAATGCTAATCAGTTTGTGGATTTTGGATGAAGTTTCATTTAATAAGTATCACGATAATTACCGCCATATAGCCCAGGTAATGCAAAATGTTACTAATAATGGCGAAGTGAAAACCTCATTCTACGAACCGTGGCCTTTGGCAGCCGAGCTACGCAAAAGCTATGGCAGCGATTTTAAGTCTGTAGTAATGTCGACACTCCCGAGAGATTATATACTGGTTTTAGGTGACAAAAAACTGAATGAACAAGGCGCCTTTATGGAAGCCGGCGGACCGGACCTGTTTACCCTAAATATGCTCGAGGGCAGGCGCGATGCTATAAAGGACCCGTCATCTATATTAATCTCCGCATCGACAGCCAAGGCGTTTTTCGGAAATGGCGACCCGATGTTTAAAGTGCTGAATCTGTACAACCAGGGTAACGTGAAAGTAGCCGGCGTGTATGCAGATCTGCCTGAAAATACCACACTTAGCGGTATGGCTTTTATTGGTTGCTGGGGCCGCTATGCGACAGATTACAGACTGAGTGGTATGAGAGAGCCATGGGGGCCAGGCATTGTTAATTTATATGTTCAATTGGCTGACAATGCCGACCTTGAAAAAGTATCTTTAAAAATAAGGGATGAAAAGCTGCGGCATTTAAAACCGGTTTCAGCTAAAACGAAACCGGCGCTGTTCCTGCAGCCAATGAGTAAATGGCATTTGTACAGCGCATTTAAGGACGGAAAAAACATTGGCGGCGAAATACAATATGTGTGGCTTTTTGGTATTGTAGGTGTGTTTGTATTGCTGCTTGCCTGTATTAACTTCATGAACTTAAGTACAGCCAGATCTGAGAAGCGCGCGCGCGAAGTGGGTATCCGCAAGGCAATAGGTTCATCCCGCGGCCAATTGATATACCAGTTTTACGGTGAATCGTTACTTTGCGTATTACTGGCATTTCTGGCTTCATTGCTATTGGTTGAGTTAAGTATTTCAGCCTTCGATGAGCTGGCAGGTAAACAGATAGTCATTCCCTGGAACAGCCCGGCGTTTTGGCTCGCCGGCATTGGCCTCAGTTTCATTACCGCTATTATCACCGGCAGTTATCCGGCACTTTACTTGTCGTCATTTAAGCCTGTGAAGGTATTGAAGGGGCTGTTCCGGGTTGGGCGTCTGGCGTCGGCCCCGCGTAAAGTACTGGTAGTACTTCAGTTTACAGTTTCTATTGTGCTCATTATAGGTACCATTGTAGTTATCCGACAGATAATTTTTGCCCAAGATCGCCCCGTAGGCTACAGCCAGGACAGATTGGTTGCAATACCTATACTAACCTGGGAAATCCATAATCATTTTGATGCTATAAAACAGGCCCTTGCAAGCAATGGCACGATAACTGAAATGGCCGTAGCAGATGCTCCGCCTAACAACGTTGCTGGTACTACCAGCGGCGTCGGATGGCCTGGAGAAGACCCTAACCTGGATGTCAATTTCAGCCAGGAGGATATTTCATACGATTATGGCAAAACCATTGGTTGGGAACTTAGCGCAGGCCGGGATTTCTCACCGTCATTCCTTTCCGATTCAGCAGCGGTGATCATTAACCAGGCGGCAGCTGATTTTATGACGATGAAAAAACCGACAGAAAACTACATAACCTTTTATGGGAAAAAATTTAGGATCATAGGCGTAACTAAAGACATCATTAACCGTTCGCCTTATGAACAGTTGCAACCTATGGTTTATTTTTTGGCGCAAGGGGGGTCGGGAGGCAGTCTACTGCTAAAGATAAGTCCAAAAATGAGCGCCGGTAAAGCTATTAGCAACATCGCTTCGGTGTTAAAAACCGAGAATCCGCAACAGCCATTTGAATACCACTTCGTTGACCAGGAATATGCCAAAGAATTCGATAATGAAGAACGCATAGGTAAGCTGGCTACTGTTTTCGCCGCACTGGCTATATTTATCAGCTGTCTAGGGCTGTTTGGCATGGCATCATTCATGGCCGAACAGCGCGTTAAAGAAATAGGTATACGCAAGGTGGTTGGCGCTTCCGTATTCGCCCTGTGGCAATTGCTATCGAAAGACTTTGCCATACTGGTGTTTATTTCAATAATTATAGCCTCACCTGTAGCTTATTATTTTATGCACAACTGGCTGCGTAACTATCAGTATCACACCGATGTCGCATGGTGGATATTTATCGTTACAGCTATTGGCGCTATACTTATCACATTAATAACGGTAAGCTTCCAGTCCATAAAAGCCGCATTGGCAAACCCGATAAAAAGTTTGAAGACAGAATAACAAGCTATGTATGCCGACTTTTTTAATTGCCCCTTAAAGGAAGCCTTTATTAAAATCAGGACCAACATAATAAAGATTACCTGTTGTAACGCGGACTTCTTATGCAGTAAGAGAAGCAAAGAACCATATCCGGCAATTTATGATTGTTCGAATCCCGTAGGGTTCACAAGGCCATTGTCCCCAAACTGGGCTCGAACCAGTCAAAAAATTGTAGATAAAAGATGCATACTTTCTATTAAGCGGTTCGACTTTTAGTCCTGTTGGGCTACCTAGTAAGTCAAAAGCCTTGAGTCGAAAGATTTGAGGCTTTTTTTGTCAGCTATGACTTGGTGATTTCTCCAATGTTCACCTGAGTGTGGACACTCAAAATGTTTTTCGGTTAAGTGTGGACACTTAACCGGGCGGGGGATTCTGCCACTCAAGGCTTTTCTTTTTTGTCTCACGCCCCAAAGGAGAGGGCTTTAAAAAAATCCCATGGATGGCTCGCCCGTCTTATATTCGCTGATAAGCGGATGTAGGTTTTCCGAAGTTTCGGGATTCCCACTGCCCCGGTAAGTTAAAAGCCTCAAGTTTAAAGTCTTATGGCTTTTTTCGTTTTGGTTAGCTGTATATTAGTGGTGCAGAAGACACCGATCACAACCTGAATTTTTTTAACGTATATTTATTCATTACTGCCTTTACTTTTAATGCAAATGACTTTGTTTTAATGGTTTATAATAACATATTGATCGTTTTTTTAAACTTCACCAAAAATTAGAGAAAATGAGTTCTAAGGATATTTGGAAATATATACCAGACATATTAGCCTTCGCTTCTTTGATTTTTTTGTTTTTATATCATTTAATAATTTATCGTGGGCGCAAAAAAGATGTGGAAGAAAAGTATAATCTTTTCTTTAGCCTGTTTGTATTAAGCGTGGCCTTGTTTATCCTGGCTCCCTATTTTCACTCGCAATATTTCTTGTTTGCACTCAAGCCCTCGTGGTTATATGTAAGCAATATAGAAGCTTGCCTTGCCTGGCTGATGTTTTACAGCGGTATTGAATTTTTAAACCGGCTGATGAAATTCCCTGCCGGCAAAGCAAAAATTTTCAGGTTTACCTATTATACATTGGCATTAGCTATAGCGCTTACGCTTACTTGTAATTTTATCAGCGTCGGGTTCTATTTTAAATATGTGGTGGGGTTGGTACTGGCTATTGTGGCTATAAATATAGCGATGACCTATATCGTTTATGGCAAATGGGTGTACCAGCAAAAACTTTTCAGGCAGAATTTATGGCTATTCCACACTCTTCCTACGCATAGTCTCATGTTAACAGACTGCTGTTTATGCTCTCATCATTACTGCATCTTGTGATTGCTGTTAAACGAGTCTCTGAATATTTTCCAGCCAGTCGTTGTTCTTCTCCACAATTTCAAGTATTTACCATCGTCCAGTAGTTTTCCTCCCTGCTCAAAAACCTGCCAGGTGCCTTCCTCGGTTACGTATTCCTTACCGTCTCCGTAAACATCTTTAGTCAGGAACTTGACCCATTTAACTTTTCCAGCTGCAAACGTGTCTTCAAAGTCCTTTTTAAGGGCTTTTCTGCCACATATGGGAACCGCGTTTGGTGCTAACAAGCATGCGTCATCGGTATAAAGGTTGATGATAGCCGCGTCATTTTTCGAGAATAGGTTATAATAAACCGCGTTGGTTTTCTCAATCGCCTTTTTTACCGTAAGTAGCCCTGAGGTAGTAGTTTGAGCCCGACAATTGTCATAAACGAAAAAGAGAGTTATACATACGATTGCTGTTACTAAGTTGTTTTGTTTCATGATTCTTTAATTGAATGAATAATTACAGCAAAATTACCCACTGAGAAAGTTCTTAAATTGTAAAAATCGGAACAACTCAATTTTTGAGGGAGACAAAAAAATCGGTTGAACTTTCCGGAAAAAACCCGGAAGGCGTTGAGCCGGTAAAGAATTTAAAGTCCTTTATAAAATGTGACTGATCGAAGTAGCCACATTTATGTGCGATTGTAGTAAGTGACGAATCTTTGCCTGCAACAAGGTGAATGCTTTTTTGGAACCGGGCTATTTTACTATACAGATTTGGACTAAGACCGGAATAATCTAAAAATATTTTTTGCAGGTAACGGGATGAAATACCGTACCGCGACGCAACCGAGTTAATATTTTCAAAAAAGTCATCTTTACTTAAATCATGCATAATACTGTTCACCAGCCTTAACCTGCTAAATTTATTCACAGAAAGCGAAAGCCGTTGCAGTAAAAAATTATCTACTAATTCAATTCTCCGGCCCAATGATTTAGCTTCCAGTAATTTTGAATGCAGTAAAACAGTTTCCTTACCCCCTATATCTTTAAAATCAATTACCTGGTCATTAAACTCTTCTATTCGCTCATTAAAAAAACAAGCGGCTGTATGTGTAAAGAACCGGATTCCAAGCATTGAATGTCTTCCGAAAGAAGCAAAATTGAAGGGTTGAATCGTTTGGCCCCACAATTGTATATCGGGTTGATTTATTAGATCACCATTTTTTATTTGTTGTGGGCCGTCCGTTCCGAGATTGAACATGATCTCGATAAAACCTGTCGCAAAAACTTTGTCTTCGGCAAAAACAGCGGTATCCGTTTCGCATACAAAATAACATTGTACATAATTTCTTAAAAAGCCATTCGGGCTGAATTCACTATACCGCATATATAAAAATAACCATATCTAAGTTAATATAAAACAGAAGCAATTTAAATAAAGCTGGACATTTTGAAACTCACATTGCGGCAACGGCCTTGCCGGTTATCAAGCGGTTCGGCATTAGTCACGCTACCTCAAGTGAATGAAATAAGGTGAGTTTGATTTACATGGTAGTTACTTTAACTAAATTACAGCAATGCACTCCATTGAAAAAAGAATACCGCCCGGAAAAGGCATAACCTGCGGGCCGCTGCGGGCAGGTGTCTGGTTTTGAAAGAACATGCTATAAATTTTGTTGGTGACTGAAAAATCAGGATCTGAGCCCGATACCATAAACACCGTTAGCTTCACCACTTTATCCATCGAGCTGCCTGCATCTTCCAAAATTGTTTTTACATTTTTAAAAGCCTGCACAACCTGTGCTTCATAACCGCCTTCTACAAGTTTGCCGGTGGTTACATCAGTGCCTGTTGTACCTGATACAAAAACAAAATTACCTGCAATTACCGCCTGCGGAACGAAAGCATTTGGACGCGGCGCATTTGGGGTATAAAAAACTTCGGACTTCATAGGGATTTGACTTTGGTTATTAAAAAAGTAAATGATAATTAATACACCAATGTACAACGGTATAAACATTAAAATGGCATACATAACCCCCAATAAATTTATTGGGGGTTATGTATGCTACCGGCGTAATTAGACAACCGCAGGTTTAACAAACTTATGATATGCCCATTCGCCAATACCAATAGCAATCTGAGCCCAATTAAGCGAACCGCCAGAAAGGATAATACCCCCGGCATTTAAAATAATGGTTAGAAGGCCATTCCATTCTTCATCCGAAGCTGCAGCGTTTAGTTTTTTCTGTAGAAAAGCGATAGCATCATTTTCCGATGTGGTTGTCAATCCAAATTTAGCCGCTAATGAAAGCAACATATTGCCTATAAGCTCGTCGGGCAGGCCGGTTTGCTTGGCAATAAGGACTTTCAAATCATCGCCTAACATATCAAGGTTATTTTTTAGCAGTTGCCCTATTTGCCCCGCATTTGTTATGGCTGATTGTTGTATGGGCGTAAGCTGATCCCAGGTCCGCTGCATCGCAGCAAAAAGAAACGGAAATAATTTTTCTAAGAAGGTTTTTAATGACATGATTTTTAGTTTTATGTTAATTAATTTGTTATTTGGTTATATGGCTTTAGTCTGCTCATCCAACTTGAATAGAATTGATGTTGTGATGGATTTTTAGCTACGATAGCGCCGTACTTTAGTTTTCTAAGCGTTTGGTAGTTGCTGTAAATAGAAACGGGGTCCGCTTGATTAACTGCCGCTATTGTTTTATCCCCAATGATACCATCAACTGTAATTGTTTTACCAGGTGCAAAATCATTAAATGCTTGCTGTAAAAACCTGGCCGCCCTGCCAGTGCCCATGTTGACGCCGGTGTCAAAAATTACATTAGCTAATTGCTGGTCATATATATCACCACATCTATTTATGTTCCAATAGTTTACTGTATATAGCTTCTGTACCATCTTTTGAAAGTCGGCATCAGATGTCATTGCTGCTACAATTCCATTTAACCCATTTTTAGCTTTATAGGCGTCTACTAATGCCCAGCCTTTCCAATCAGGATTATTATTGCGGGATATACCAAAAATGGTTTCCCCTCCGCTGTCTGCCTTCGCGTTAGCATAACCGCCTTCATATTGCATGGTTATAAGAAATGCATTTAGAAATTGAGCCATTTTATTTGATTTTAATTTAAAAATTTGTCTTTGCTATCAACGACACGATTACAAGTAACTCAACCACCAATGCTTGGCATGGTTAACCCTTTTATACCGGTCGAACCATTTACATAAGGGATATAAAATGACTATAACCGTCATCCATACTGCATATACCGTTAGTAAATTAAAACCATAACCTTTCAATTCAATAGAAGCGTTTACGCGTGTATGCAATATCATAGCCGACCATTTATAGCCCGAAAGCATCGCTCCAATTAAAGCCAGCAGGTGTATCAAAAAAATATGTACCAGGTAATAAAACATAGGCACCCTGCCAAACACCGCAATTTTTGAGGTTATTATATTCAATGGCTTTTCGGCAAAGGCCAGAAAAATCAAGGCAGGCCCCAGCGTCATTAATATATAGAGCAATGAGGGTGGATATTTTGTGACATTCAAAAAGGATAACAGACCGAAAGCAACATTTTTTTGTGCGGACCAATGGGCAGCATCACCATAAAAATTACCTATTCTAAGTATTGCGAATAGTATTATGGTAATTAACCCGAGCCAAAGAAGTGTTCTTTTTCTTTTTTCGGGAACACAATCTGTTGTAAATAAACTGCCAAAACAATATCCTAAGGCTATTATTCCAATCCACGGCAATACCGGGTATATTACTCTAAAAGTTAAATGCCCGAAGGTGAAATTTCCCGGATCATGCAATAAGGCCCACACAAAAGAGCTTAAACCGCTGCCGGGTACATGTACCGTATCAAGCAAGTTGTGGCCTGCAATTAATAAAATGGCGGCGATTGCTATAAGCCGCTTGTCTAAATATATTAATGCTGATAAAATTGCCATGCATAAACCGATGGCCCATATTACCTGTAAATTAAAACCGGGATATGCCGGATTAAAAGTTTGAAACAGGGTGATGATGAACATTTCGGCCAGCATGAGCCATATACCCCTGGTTAATAGAAAGAATGACAGTTCCCTTTTGCCGTGTTTTACGCCATATAAATAAGCCGAAATGCCGGCCAAAAACACAAATATGGGTGCGCAATAATGTGTTATCCACCTGGTAAAAAACAATATCACGCTGGTATGTGAAAGATCGGTAGGGCTGTAAAAAAAAGCGCTGCCGTGAAAAAAGTCGCGCACATGGTCAATTGCCATAATAATCATAACTGTGCCGCGTAAAACATCGATGGATTCAATGCGGGTTGTTTTGATAACTGAAGATTGGAAAGCCCTGGATGGAGGGCTGGGCATAGCTATTGTTGACATAAGTTATTGGTGTGTTTTGAGTAAATAGCAGCGACGCATGTGTTAATGATGCCCCGCTGTTTATTACGATTAAAAAGAATAAGTTAATCTTGCTGATACAAATCGTCCATTAAAACCAAATTGGGATACATTGCGGTTGTAAGCAAAGTGGCCGTTAGAGGTATTATCCCTGACAGTGGTGTAATTACTTGCTGCATCCCCGCTTAAGTTATTTTGATTATTACGCGGGTCGATGTAGTTTTTGTCGGGATAAACGTCAAAAAGGTTGTTGATGCCAATGTTGAGGTTTAACGGCCTGGCGATCTTGTAACCTACCGACAGGTCGGTTACCCATTTGCCCGAAAAAGTTTGATCAAGCTGCAGCGGGAGGTTGTTTGCCGGGACGGTGGGATCGACAGGGTTAAGGAAAGTTACCTTGCCAAAATAAACTGATCTTAAAGACAGGTCGAACTTTTTCATTACATACGCTGCGCTCAAATTAATTTTACTTGCAGGCACGGATGACTCAAAACGTGACAGTTCGGTGCGGTCAAACAGCTTGGCTTTTAAAGCCGGGCTGCCCTCAATTATATCCGAGCCCTGAATGGACCGCACTTTGGTATGGTTAAAGTTAGCGGCGGCCGATAGCGTGAGATAGTCTGAAGCATTAAGATTAATGCGGTCTGTTAAAACAATATCAAGCCCTTTGGTGCGGGTTGAAATGGCATTGGTAAAAAATTGCACGCTGTTTATTAAACCTTTTGAATCAACGGTGTTTAAAATATCGCTAACCCCGGCAGTTGCCCTGGTAAACTGGCTCGAAAACACGATCCTGTCTCTTATATCAATCTGGTAGGCATCAATGGTATAAGTTAGCCCGGGGACTAATAAACCGGTTAAACCTAAGCCATATGATTTTGATTTTTCGGGTTTCAACGGGCCCACACCAAATTTGGCAACAATTGGGTTATCATTATTAACCGTTAAAACCTGTGTTGGATTACCGCTTATAAACTGGGTGCTTTCGTTATTAAAATATCTTTGCGCAAGCGATGGCGCCCTGAAGCCTGTTGCCACAGAACCGCGTACCGAAAGCTGGTCGGCTATTTTTACCTTACCGGTAAGTTTATAGGAGAAGTTAGCGCCAAAATCGCTGTAATTTTCATAGCGGCCTGCTGCTTCCAATAGCACGCGCGGGCCAAATTCGGCTTCATAATCGGCATAAAGGCTGGTATTGTGCCTTGATTTATCAATGGCGTTTGATGGTTTAAAACCCGGAAAAACCTGTGAACCTGCAGCGGCCGGTGTAGCGCCAACTACCCGCCCGTCAATATCTTTCGATGGCTGGCCGTAAGAGTATGAAAGCTCTTCGCCCGGTTGTATCTGATAATTATCAATACGGTATTCGGCGCCATAGGCGGTGTTTAGCGATGTAAGCAGGCCGTCAAAAACATACTTTTTTGATGCATCAAAATTTAACGTGTTTTGGCTAAAAATTAATTTACCGGCATAAAACGATGTTGGACTGGTTCCAACCGGGAGCGATGCGTTAAGGGTATGGTCAATAGTAAAGCCAATATCGTTTCGGCCAAATGTATTGCTCAGGTCGTAGTTCCAACTGCCCAGCTTTCCTTTAACGCCGCCGCTTATTGATATATCATTGATGGCTGTATTAATGTAAGGCAAAAAACCATCGGGATATATAGTGGAATCAATTTGGGTAAACTGGTTTGGCAAACGGATAAACCCTGCTGCCGAGCCTGTTTTATGCGTGTACCCGGTTGCCAGGTAAGCATTCGCCCAGTCGGCCAGGGCATATTGCCCGTTTAAAAAGCTTCCGAAGTTTTTTGAATGTGAATTACCAACTGCCATATTATCGCGTTTAAAGCCATCCGCTTTAGCCTTTGCATCATCGGCGGCTTTTATGCCTGCAAACCGGGTTTCAAAATCAGCCTCTGATTCTGCTCCCCCTCTTGTCGGCAACGCCGAATAAATTAAAGGGTGGGTATCATCGCCGCCACGGTTGGTTGCGCCCCTGTCAAGGTATTGGGCAGCTACACTTAAAAAGCCTTTCCCGCTTAAATTCCAGCCTTTACTGCCCTCAAGCTGGTAGGTTTTGCCATCATTGTAGGTTTTTCCTAACGTTTGCGATGCCGACTGCCCGTACATGGCTGAAATAGAGAGTGGCGTAGCTTTTTTCAATACAAGGTTGATGACGCCGGCAATAGCGTCTGAGCCATATTGTGCTGCGGCACCGTCACGTAAAACTTCTACATGGTCAATAGCTGCCAACGGGATGGAGTTCATATCCGTACCAACCGTTCCGCGGCCAAAAGTGCCATTTATATTAACCAAAGCCGCTGTATGCTGCCTTTTTCCGTTTACTAAAACCAAAACCTGGTCGGGGCCAAGGCCGCGTAATGATGCAGGGTCTATATGGTCGGTACCATCTGACACAGTTTGCCGGTTTGAGCTGAATGATGGCGCTATATAATTTAAAATCTGCGTAATATCGGTTTGAGGGAACGCTTTCATTTCCTTTGATGATATAACATCAACCGGTACAGGCGACTCGATATTTGTACGCGGCGCCGAACGTGAGCCTATTACGGCTACTTCCCTTAATGATGCGCCGCCTGGCTTTAAGCTCAAATTAAGCGTTTGCATATCAGCCCCTACCGTTACCTCCTGTGTTACAGTTTCGTACCCGATGTATGAGAATTTTACCTGGTATTTGTTTGGCTTAAGCTTTATTAAAAATTCGCCTTTTTGATTGGTTGATGTGCCGAGCGATGTGCCTGTTACAGCAACATTTACCCCGGCTATTGAAGTGCCATCTATAGAATTTGTTATCCTGCCGGTAATCCCCTGGCCAAATACTGTAGTTGTGCTAACAGAAAGCACTACTATTAAAATTGTAATTATGTTAAGTTTTTTCATATCCGTTATTTATAGCCAACATAATCCATGAGTTTTTTAAGTGATTTCGATTATGCAGGGCAAAAGTTATTGTATTATTAAGAGGCAACCGATTTTGGTCACCTCTTAATTATTAGTTATTTATTCCTAAAAGGAATTATTTTGCTGATTTGAATTTTAACTTATCAGCGGACATGTTATGGTCCAGGTGTTGGCTGCAACTACAGTTGCAGGCTTATTAACCAGCGCCAATTGCGCCCCGGCTGAGTTACTTTGTGGCTGCAATACCTTGTTGAGGAACAAATCATTTATTATTACAAATGAATTTTTAGCGGCCCCGGTTGTACCAAGGGCTGTAAGCCTCCACAACTGGCATTTGAAGTTATCCACAGGATATTTAACATCCTGTATTAAACCGCCTGTTGCCGCGTTAATAGTCAGATACAAATTGCCAACATTCGTCCTGATATATGTCATCCCGCCCGGGCCGACCTCAAACGAAAAATCCTGGGTTGGCGATCCATTTACAATGGCCTGTGCCTGTGTAAGAAAGACGCCTGGTGCGCTTCCCGGTACATTTAACATGAAGTTCGATGCATTGAACTTAAGATTATACCGAATAAACGGCAAAAACTGTGGCTTCCGTGGGGATTTGTCCAAAACTACCGATAACTCCTGCGCGTCAGCAAAACGGGCGCTCATGTATGGCGGATTTTTGCTCATCATCCTGGCTGCGATGGTTTTTAGTATGGATGTGGTGTCGAAGTGATATTTTTCCGCACCGTTAGCATCTCGCCCGATAACCGAGCCGGCTTTAACCCATGGCGAAATGAAGAATGCCGGGATACGCACACCGTATGTTTTAATTGGAAAATCCGGGGTAAAAGGCATAGCGGCCGGTGGGGGCACGTGGTCGTAAAATCCGCCGTGCTCGTCATAAGTTATAACTAATAAAGTAGTGGCGTATTGCGGACTGGTGATAACAGCTTCTACTACTCTCCTTACCAGGTCCTGGCCGGGTTTAATGTCGGCTACCGGGCCATCACAGTTTGAGTTAGGCGGCAGTTCTACAAATTGCGGGTCGATATACGAGACTGATGGCAGCGTACCATTTTTTGCATCTGCAAAAAAACCGTTTACCGGGTCGTCAATCCGCACAATGTTCTTATTGTCAAAAGTATGATTTGAAAAAAAGCGAAGAAAAGTGTAATCGTGCTCGTAATATTTCCAGGTTACCGCGCGCTCTATGGTTTTTTGATACTCTGAAAGGTAATCAAATATAGTTTTGTTAAATACGGGTGTTAACGGGCTCGAGTTATTAAACTCCCACGTATCTGCCGGGTGCCCAAAATTACCAAGCGGCAGCCCGTTTGATAGGTTTAACCGGCCTGTTAGTTCATAGAACCTGTTTGAGAAGGTTGGCCCGGGGTGTGCAGAAAACCAACGGTCGCTTATCGCGAAATCCCTTGTCAAAGCATCATACACAGGCACATTTGCCGGCGGCTGATAACCCATTATTTTTGGCGCTGCTTCCATAAAGGATTTATCTAAAAAGTTTTTCACAAAGCCATCCATTTTGGCGCTGCCCGGTTTAAAAAACGGGTGATCTTTATCTGTTTCATCAAGCTCCCCGTTCATCTGGTTAGCAACGGGCTCGTAGCTATGATAAGGATCAATAGGAAACGCCGTATCGCCCTGGGCAAAAGGGAATATCGGGTAGTGCACACCATTCATTGGGTTAAAATTAACATCTGGCCCGGTCAGTCCGTCCACGTCAGTACGCCCCATGCCGCCGGCGCTTACAGGCAGGCTAAGGTAACCCAGCATATGGTCGAACGACCGGTTTTCCATCGTTAGCACTACGATATGCTTAATGTTGCCAAGGCTGTTGCTGTTAGTAACCGGCAACGTAGCTGTAGGGTTGGGGTTGCCTTTATAAGGCCAGTCCGCCGGCCTCATTACACTTTCCGGAAACGGATCGAGTTTATTGGCAGGTACTAAATACTTTATTACCGCGTTTTGCCCGTCGCTGGCATCTACCGACATCACATCATAGGTACCATCGCCTCCAAGTATCCAGTTACTTACGGCTTTGCTTAAAGTCTCCCTCATTTTTACGCTGTTAATCTTGTCGTAAATTGCTTTCCGCGCATACTTTTGAACAATGCCATCAATTATTGTATCGGCGGAAACATGCAAAACAATATATTTTTTTATGGCCTCGTCCAAAGCATCATCCTTCAGATCTTTGATTTTATCCATCCATGATAAAAGGTCCAACCGGCCGGTGCCTAAGGGATCAGGCCCTCCGTTAGCGGTAAGGCAGGCGTCAAGATCCTTTTGCCTGGCTAAAATCTTTACACTCCAGGCGTTTATCTGCTGTGCTAAATTGGCATGGTTGGTATTTGGGTTTTGCATTTCCAATTGCAGCTCGGCCACGGTATTTTTCATGTCGTCAATATCAGCCTGGATGCTATTACATGCCGCGGGCACCGGCTTAGACGACCTTACCACATCAATTGTAAGCTTTATTGATACATCAAGTTGACTAAGGTTGAAATTTGGCAATCCAAATGTGTTGGTAATAATCTCCTCTGCGCCGCCGCATTCAAAGGCAACTTTCAAAGTAAGTGGCTCCGGGCTCGAGCCGTCAACGGCCATGGTTATTGAACTTACGTTCAGGTCATTGATATAATAACCCGTAAATAACTGGCCCAAATCGAGATGGAAAATGGGGTCGTACTTCGTGCTAATCTGCCCCGCAATAACAACAGCGTTAATTTTGGAAATAGTAAGATCAGTGGCTGGCTGAGGGGTATTTGGCACACCCGGCGGAGGCACAAACGGATGATTGTGAAGCCTTATGGTAACAATTGGCGGCAATGTGCGATGGTTGAAAAGTTCATCCATCTTTTTTTGTACCAGGGCCCAGGGTATAGTTTTAACCACTTCGCGCAAACTGGTATCCGGATTAATACCCGGCATAGTTTCTTTGGGAGGAGTAGCAAAAATGGGATCCCTGTTTTCGATAACGCAGTTATCAAAAAACAGTTGAGTGTTCCTTATTTGATCTTTCGTTAATCCAATTTGCCGGTTGATTTCCCCTGGGTCGCCCTCGCCGCCGGTATTCAGAGATTCCTGCAGAGCAGCTAAATGAGCGCGGAGCCCGTTAAGCTGTTTGTAAAGGCCCAGGCATGGATTGGGTACACCTGGTATTTGGGGATCGCCGGGGTCTTGCGGATCGCCGGGCCCTTGTGGATCACCAGGAGGTACGGTAACTAACGGCGGGTTTGCAAGGCAATTATTAAACGCGACTTGGGCGATGTTAACTTCCTGCTGCTTTTTCCCAACAGCTTTTTGGGCTTGCACTTTGTCGGCAGGATCTGCTTCAGCTAATGCTTGCTTCAGCGCGGCCAGTTGCGTGTTTAGCGAATTAAGATGGGTTTTTAAATCAACACATCCGGGTGGAATTTGATCGGGCATAAATTTGTTTTTTTAGGTTTATAGATATTTATTAAATAACATTCCACTCCGGCTGCATAGCAGCCGGTATTTTGGTAAAAAAAAGCACAAAAAGTCCTTATAGCACTGAAATTCAGGGCTAGGCTTTTGGTTGCTGTTTTAGTTTAATCAGGGGGTGTTAAAGCGGGAAGGGCAGTTGACGCTTCATGACAATATTTTTATAAACACATAAAAGGTAGAACCTATCTGTAAGGACTGGTTGCTAAAGCGATGAGATTTTTTGCTTTCATGAATGGTATTTGCTTTTTAGTTGCTGTTTATTATGACAGCATGTTAAAACTTATTTGTGACTAATTACATTTTCAAATAGACATAAACCAGCTGTCAAAAAAAATAATGTAGTTTAAGAAAAACATTGGTATCCATCTTTTTTCAACACAGTGAAAAACTCCGGCGTGATACCAAGATAGGCAGCTATCGGTTTTTACGGGCTATTGGTCTTCCTGCATAAATAAAAATTTATCTTTTACCAGCGTCATGCTGTCTATGGGCATGTTGTTCAATTGCATAGTTATATTTTCCCCACGCCAATCACCTTTTAACTGCATATTGCCATCAGGGTATTTTTTAAAATAAAACACGTTTCTATGGGTGGTGTCTTTTCTATCAGCAAAAGTTATTGTATTATTTATGGTGTCCCATTTGCACCTATAATTCATCATTTTTTCCTGCATATCAAATTTCACTATTTGCATATTTTTAGGAGAGAAGTCGAGAAAGCAAACATATTTCCAACGGGTGGTATCGGTTGTTAATGCTGGTATGGTGTCATTTCCCTGTTGATATATGGTAACATTATAAAGCCTTTGTCTTTGCTGGTTCCGTACATACATTGTATAGTATTTCCAACTATTTGTTGTTATGTTAAAAACCCTCCATGCCGGTAAAAGGCAAAGCAAAATCATTATATATTTTTTCCATGGAGTATTGAAAGTATATCGGTATTGAGCAAGTGAAACAGGCTTTAGTTTTATAAAAATTGTATATAATTTAGGCAAGGTTGTTGCCATAATAAAGAGGGTACATAATAATAATATTGCGGATAGTAAAATTACACTATTGTTGTAAAAAATATTTAAACAAACAACCTGCACCAACGCAAGTGTCATTAACATACCACCCAAAATACGGGTACGGTTAAACAAAATTAACAGGGATGCGACTAGCTCCAGCCAGCCGCAAAACATACAGTAAAGCGGACTTGTACCCATAAACCGAAAAAGCACCTCCCAACGGCGAAGCTCACCCCAGCGTGAAAGCAACTGGGGTGCGGTAGGATAAGTGGCCTGGATAGGAATTACTTTTTCTACAGCATAGGGCAGCATGGCTAAAAAAATATAATATGCCAGATAATTGCAGAACCAATAGTATAGGCGGTTATAATTAGTTTTTGACTTGTCAAATAGAGTCCACGCGACAGAGGAAATTAGTGCGATTGCCAGGATAGTAAACATGAGAACAACCCCAAAATGGGTATCACTAAAATCAATGCTGTGTTTTTGTGGTACATAGCCTAAATGAAAAATATGATGATCAAGCCAGGTTACCAACTCCTTTAAATTTCCGAAAAACGCTTCCTGTTTATAATAACCTAAATTAAGAACCTGCATTATCGGGTTGTAGGCAATCAGGGATAACAGCAATAGAAATACAAAGAAAAACCTAAACAGTATTTTTTGCCATGATGACCACGGTGTGCCGGGTTGTTTTTTCATAAATTAAACGTGAGGCATTTATTTAAACGGAATTGCGGCAGAGGCGACTGACCAAAATCGGCAAATTACCTATAGCCATTGCGTACCGGACAACTATGCCGGCAGTTGATTTGCATGCAACGATTTTCGCAATTAAGCTTTTCTATTTGCTTTTAAAAATGGGATAAGCATGCTGGTCTTTTTTTGATAGTCGCGATATTTGTTTCCAAAATCGCGGATTAAATCTTTTTCTTCGAACAGTGCGCCTATTACAAAATAGCTGCTCAGTAATATGGCAAAACATAAGTGGGTTATTGACATAGAAGGCGTAGCCCAGATGCCCACGATCCCGCCAAAATAAAGAGGATGTCGTACATATTTGTAAAATGCCTTAACTCTGAACTCCAGGGGTTTATAAGGCTTTTTGATTAACTCGAAATAGGTTTGCCGGAGGCCGAAAAGATCAAAATGATTGATCAGAAAAGTGCTGATAAATAATATGCCAAAACCCATAAAAAAGAGTACATACATCACGTAAAACCACATAGATCCTTCGGGAATGTTCCATACAGTGTCACCCATTGGTTCCCATTGCCAAACAAGCAATGCCAACACTATCCCTGAAAACAGGACATAGGTGCTTCGTTCGACGGGTCGCGGTAAAATTTTAGCAATCCATTCTTTAAAAGGCTTCCTGGCCATAACGCTGTGTTGGATCCCGAAAAGCAACACCAAAGCAATATTCTTAATTAAAGCCAGCGGAAATGAAATTTCAGGAGTTCCGTCTATCGAGATCGCGGGTACAAGATGACTTATAGATAGGATCCAAAATAGCAATGACGCAAATCCTACCAGGTATGCAATGATTGAATAAATGAACATAAATAATGTCTTCATATAATATTTTTTAATTGATGTGATCTATGTGCCATGCAAAAGCTTGCTGTTTGACTTTCCATGTATGGTATTTGTTTTTTTACTTTTACAATAACCAGTTGATTAGTAATAGCAAGGAAAATTGTCTATACTGATTATATTTTCAAATAGACACAAACTAACCATCGGGAAAAATAATGTAGTTTAAGAAAAGACAGGAATCCATCTTTTTTTCAGCATACTGAAAAACTCCGGCGTAATACCAAGATAAGCGGCTATCAGTTTTTGTGGGATGCGGTTCTCCAGGTAAGGATATTTTTCCCGGAAGTGATTATATCTTTCTTCGGCTGTTTGTGAAAGGTTCAACATTGTTCGCTGGTGCAAATCAATAGAGCCCTGTTGCCACCTTTGGCTGGTAAACTTATAAAAAGTCGGAATTTCTTTATGCAATAATTCATAATCTGATTTGCTTATTCCCACCAATTCAGTATCTTCAATTGCCTGGATATAATAGATAGATGATTTACAATTTAAAAAGCTATCCAGGTCTACAACCCAACAATTTTCTAAAGCAAACTCAATAATACACTCCAGCCCCTTCTCATTCGCATAACAAATTTTCAGACACCCTTTGTTGACAAAAAAGTCTGAACTGCAAATACCTCCTGCCGTTAAAAGAAATTCTTTTTTTCTGACAATCTTATGCCGCAAAACAGATTTAAATAAGCTTACCTCGTTTGAAGTGAGGCTGATGTGTTTGGAAAGATGGGAAAGAATAAATTGGTGGTTCATAGTAAATTCTGAATAAATTAGCTCTTAATGTATTGACAGTGTTTAATTATGAATTTCCGCTATGTTACTTAAGTTCAACACTGGTATTTCATTGATAATTAAGACTTAATAAAGGCTGCTCATTGGCATTAACTTATACTACGCAGGGGTTTTACTGTGGGTTGCTTTATGCTTTACTTCACGTAGTTTTACGCTACCTGGTTCTATTTATGCAACTATTTTGCTTCTATAGGCAGCGGGTGTATTTCCAGACATCGTTAAAAAACCTGATAAAGAACTTACAGGCTATTGTTTTCACTGTGAAACTTCTCATTTTCTTTGAAAACAATCCTCATAGAAATCCCTGTGTCAAATCAGTGCCTTCCCCAAAGAATTTGTGATACAGTTACGTATGTGTCAATTAAGCAGTAACTGCTCGAAGAAGCCGCCTATATTATTTATCCGGTCAACAAATTGGATTTCCAAAATCCAGTGTCTGCTGTTTCCATCTTTGTCTGCTTGCAGTATATTGGCATGGTTATCAGGGTGTATATCTAAACCCAGATCGTCAGGAGCAAGTTGTTCATGAGGATAATGACCTACTATGTGGCCTGCTATTTCTCCTCCAAACTCCCAGCCATATTTTTTGGCAAGTTTTGTAGCATAGTTAAAATATGCAGCGCCGGTAAGGTTGCTTTGTTCGGCATACCAGGCTTTTGCTTCGTGCCAGGCAGCTTCTACGTCTCTTTTCAACTTCAGTTTTAAAGGGTCGTTACCAAGCACGTAGGTTCTTCCAAAGTCTGCCTCCCAGCCATCGAAAATGGGGCCGAAGTCAAGAAACAGGATATCGTCTTTTTGAATAACCAGGTCGGGCGGATTGCCGCTGTAAGAGTTGATCGTATTGGGGCCGGTCCTTACAATTTTTTTGTGCCAAAAATTTTCTATTCCAAAATGTTTATTGGCCACTTCAACTATTTCCTCTGCCAATTCCCTTTCTGATTTTCCGGGAACTATTAATCCCAATCCCTCCACTGCATCAAACAATTCTTTTGCTTTTTGCTCGGCAAGCATCAGTTTTTGTTTTGCTTCGTTCATATAATGTTCATTTATTGTTTAGTCAGCTTGTATGCTTTGTTTTATGAAATATGTGGTTACAATTGTTGCAAACTCGTTACTTAAACTTGCCAACGCTGTTTCATGAATAAGTTCGGCCGGATAATTTTGCCCGTCAATGCCTTTTTTATTAAAGGTGGCAGTTGCATCAGCAACCAAAAAAGTTTCATACCCTAAATTCCCGGCCATCCTTGTGGTTGTTGAAATGCAATGGTCGGTAGTTAGGCCTGCAATTATAAGTGTGGTGATCTTAGCATTGTCAAGCCGGGCCTGCAGGTCGGTTCCGATGAACGCGCTATTTACATTCTTCCTGATTACTGGTTCTCCATCAGCAGGGGCAACCAGATCATTAAATTGATTCCCTGCACTTGTTTCATGAAGCGAGGAAGTTGGGATAGAAGAACAATGCTGGATGTGAAAAACCGGAAGGCCATTGTCTCTCCAAATTTTTAACAGCTCGTTTGCCCGTAACTCTGCATCCGGATTATTTCGCTGCCCGCCCCAATAGGCGATGTCCTCAAATCCCTTTTGAATGTCAATAAGGATCAATGCCGGCCTGTCCGCTTTTGTTATACCCATTTTTCAAATTGATATTGTCCATGTGCTTCATCACAAAAAAACGTTGTTTAACTGATAAAATAAAATACTTAATTTTGATTAATTGATAACTTATTTTGATTACTATGGATATTCAGCAGATCAAAAATTTCCTTGTTTTGAGTAATACGCTTAATTACCGAAAAGCCGCTGAGCAGATCAACATTGTGCAACCGGCATTGAGCAGGCAAATACAATTGCTTGAAAATGAAATTGGCGCCATGCTGTTTAACAGGAGCAAACGAGCTGTTAATTTAACAGAAGCAGGTATATTTTTTCAAAAAGAAGCGGACAGGATCTTACAGGATTTGAACAAAACAATTATCCGGGCCGCGCAAGTGCATAATGGCGAAGCAGGTGAAGTAAGGATTACCCATTCAAGTTCGGCTATGAACACAGTGGTGCCTTCTTTTTTAGTTAAAGTAAAGCATAAATGGCCGGATCTAAAGACCACTGTACAGGAATCGCCGAACTTTCAACAAATTGAAATGTTGCTGACAAGAAAAACGGATATTGGAGTTGCCCCCAATATTATGTTACCCCAGGAAGTAAATTCTAAAATTTTATACAAGGAAAATTTTGTGTTGATTTTGCCTGGTGATCATCCTTTGTCAAAAAATAAATTCACCGATCTATCTGTTTTAAAAAACGAGACATTTATTTTACCGCAGGTTTCCACCGGCGTTGGTTATGTTGAAGCAATACTGCAGATTTGCCAGGGCTTTGGCTTTAAACCAAAAGTGGCGCATGAGTCAGCATATTCCATAAGTGTATTGCGCCTGGTAGAGGCCGGGCTTGGTATTTCAATTGAGCCCATATCTTCTGTACGCGGAGTAAATATGAATATCAAGCTAATTGAATTGAAAAATCTGCCCCAAAAAGCAACAATGACACTTTTTTGGTTACGGGAGCGTGAAGAAGAATTAGATAGATTTATTAAAATGTTTTGAGACCCAATTTCAGTTTCTACGAGGCCTCCCAGGATGGAATTAATCCTTTTTCCATTCTTTTATTTTAAAATCTGTGATCACTGAGTCCTTATTTAATTTGAACATTAAATATTTAGTGTGAACAGGGTCAATATCTGATCCAAAATCCATTACAACTTGATAATATACCCCATCGGTATCTGTCAAATTCTCCGGATAACCAATTGAATCTACTAATTGCTTATAAGATAAGCCTTTAAGCTGATGATGTTTAATAAGGTCATTAACGATGCCATCTCGATAGGGATAATCCCAATCTTCCTTTTCATCCCATTTTTTCTTATCAAATTTTTGGCTTATATCATTACAGGAAACAAATAAGATAATAAAAAATAAAAGGAGGATACGAGTTATCATGTTCCGTTTTAGGGTTTTATTAAATACAAATTATGTTTTTAGTTGCGGGCGCTTAATTTTACCGATGAGATAATGAATTCCCAGGGCGAGGATAGTCCAGTAGAAAGCAAATCCAATAGCCAAAAATGGAGGTGGCGGATCCGGCAAATTGATAAGAGGAAGCATGGGGCCTACCAAAACAATTTTGATAGGATATAAAATTGTGGACACGGTGCTCTTCCATCCTATTAGTGATTCCGTTCCCAGAAAAGACTTTCCGCTTTCAGGAATGAGTCGGACGACTGATCGAAAAAAAACGTTATAGATAAAAAGAAAGGCAAACCCGGAAATGAGGAAGAAGAGAACAAATTTTGTCCTTGAAATTTTCATAATGTTGATTATTGGTAAAAATACCTTGCGCAAACAAAGATAAATAAAAACACTTTGTATTTCAAAGTTCTTTCAAATAAATATTACTCAGATGTATTCGATTTCCAAATTACTGCAGATCATTGTGTGAAATACCTTAATGGCTCAAGTGGACGCTTCTGATAACATTTGAAGTTTAATAGCGATTCTCCTGAGAAAAACCACGGGCCCTACAACGGCCAAAAAAATAAATTTGCAGTTGAATAGCAAAACAGCGTTTTCATGAGGCAATGTATTTCTCTTACTCCAACAATAACATTTCATGTGATTCCACATCGGCATGAGCTTAAAAAATCAATTGCTTTGCTGACTCTTTTGCAATAATGAAGATATCATTAGTTCCAGCGTACGGTGATTTGTATTATCGATGCGAAAACTTTTAAAAATAATCTTTCCGTCTTTATCTATCAGAAAATTTTCAGGCTCACCCTTTACACCATAATATTTAGCAGCGAACTCTGAAGTGCCACGTAATGGAATAAATGAATATTTAGTGTTTTTCATAATTGGGATTACATACGGATCTTGCTCGGGGAATACATTTATTCCGACATAAACCACATTTTTACCTTTAAATTTATTCATCACAGCTTGGAAATCCGGAAATTCCGCCCGACAAGGAGCACAAGCAGGGAACCAAAACGTAAGCAATACTACTTTACCTTTCAGGCTCTCTAAACTTAATTTACCATTACTGGTATAAAGGCCCAACTCAAATGGATAAGCAGTAACTGCGGTGCTATTCCTCATAATCTCAACATCTTTTGCAATTTGTTCGTTATCCTTGCCTATTTTCTTCCCATACAATTCAAGCGCGGTATAAAGCCGATCTGAAGGCAGTTTTGCAAACTTTACAGCCAGGCTATCATAGGCAATTTTAACGTTGCCGATTTTAGCAAGTATCGAGGCCCTCTTAAACGCTATGAATTCATTAACGTAATTAAACTTTGGAAGTATTATGAGGTCGAGTTTACTCATAGCCTCCTTATAATTTTGATCTCGCTCTAATAAATTAGCCTGTATTAATAATTCAGCTATTTGTTTCCTGATCTTCCAATCTTCTTCCTCACCCATCTGGTGGATTAACGTTAAAGCTTTTTCGGGATCTGTTTGCAAATAAGCGTCTGCTAATCCTATCATTCCAGATGATGACCATTGAAAATTCTGAGGGGGGTAAGCCTTACGCAGTTCTTCGAAATAATTAATCTTGTCGGTAATATTTGCGGTGTGTTCGGCGAACCAATATAATACTTGAGCCCCGCGTTCACTTGCCGGGAAACGCTTTACAAAATCGAAAACTTTTCTTTTGTAATCCGGATCGGTATGCTCAAAAGACATCAAATAATAGGCCGCATAGTCTGCATTTGAAGTGTCTGCAAGGCTTGCTTTTTTCAAATATTCAGTCGATAAACCGTCTAGCCCCCTTGTTAATGCGTCTGCCGAAAGCATGTACCATATTTTAGCATTTTTGGGTTCCATAGCGGCCGCTTTTAACAAAAATTCTTTTGCCTGTGGCATTTCAGCCTGGTAATAAACTGTACCAATGGCCAGGGGGATGCTCACATTTTCCGGATATTTTTTCATCCATTCTTTATACTGTTCTATAACAAGCGGATTACTTATACCCATGGCATATATATAAGTTCTATGCTTTCCCATGTTGTTCATGTTAGTATCCAGTGCTGCCCGGGCTTTTTTTATTTCATCGGCGGATGCAGGACCCTTTCGAACAGGAATCTGGGCCAAAGCCTGCCGCGGGAAAGAAAAAATTATTAAAGAAAGTATTACTGTTGCACATTTCAAACTGATTTTAAACATATTCTTATTTTAATATTTATAACAAATAAGCTTTTTGATTTTAGTTGACGCCGTATTAAAAATAGGCGATTCCCGTTCTCATCGCGGTGCCATCAAAGATAGTATCAAACTAAACTATTCTACTTTTGAATCAACTTTAATTCTTTTCATATTAGCATACTAAAATCTTATTCGGTGATAATTCTATCATGCAGTTCGGTGCTATATTTTCAATCAGTGTAGTTTCATGCCAAAACTTTCGCGGAGTTTGCGAGAGCTATTACGACGACTGTCATACCATAACCGCCATGGCACGAACATTAACATTTTTTTGTACAATTTAACATAGGTATAAAAATTTTATTATTGATCTTGTTTTATTAGTATAAAACAAATATCTACAGGATAACGATGATTGCTACCCTGTAGATAGCCTTAATCCTTAGATCTTATCACGCACAATAATTATAATAAAAATTATTGTCTTTTGGGCATAGCGCCGAGTGGCATGATCCATGTGAGCAATCACTTTGGGATTGGCAAGCGTTCTGTGGACAGTCTCCACCGCTACCCGCCTTGCCACCAAGGATATTTTTCAATTGTTCCCTTGTAAGCGCTCCGCCAGCGCCTAATTCAAATGCTTTTAAATTTAGCTTTTTCATAATTTTTTAATTTAAATTGTATGATAAAATATTTAATATTTCAAATCTCAAGAACCAAAATCCACTATAAGTGTAATTTGATAATTTTTATAAAAAATTAAATTACTAATTATCACATGGTTCAAAAATGGAGGTTTCAGAAAAACAGAGATTGTTAAAATTATTTGATTGAGCCTCTTTTATATCATTTCGGCTTAGTAAGTTACTATTATCAATAAATAATTTTTGAACCATTTGCCCTTCTTTTGTATAGGTGTAGGACTGTTTGCCTTTATCAAATTTAATTGGAAATCCCATCTCTTTCATCTCCTTTAATACGTTTGCTAAACCTGATTTGCTGAGACGATTCTTGCGGGCAAATGTTCCGGTATCACCGGTCGCCTTTTTGCGTATCAAAAAATCAATATACTGTAACCTTAAAAAATATTTAAAGACTGACATAAAAGTTTGTTTAGATTTTTCTTACTGATAGTTCAAACACAAAAAAATATTTTAAATCGCAACTCATTAAATATCCGGTAATCGACAATGATTGACTTCGTGTCGATCCGGCATTTCGTGATAATTTAAATTAACTTTAGGGTTAACTGAATGGGGGTGGCTGTAAAACTAGTGATTCAAAATAATGGTATCAACCCGTGTTTTCACGGTATTTTCCAACGAACCTGATTGTAGAAAAATGAGATTGGGAGTATGAAATTTTGAAGGTTTCTATTGCAAAAACAATATTATTGAAGCGAGTTCATTCTTCGATTCATTTAACGACCATCCCGGCATTATTAAAAAAAAATGTACCACAGGCAAAGAATAGTTGAAAGTTGTTTGAAATAACTCCTTAGATGCTTTAATGCCTTGGTTATCTGGTTTTCAACGGTTCTTTTGGATATTCCCAGGCGGCCGGCAATTTCCTGATTGCTTAGGTTATCCATACGGCTCATGTAAAATATTTCCCGGCAACGCTTGGGCAATTTTTCCAGATAGTGATTTAGTTCTTGTAATAACTCCTGGTTTTTGATGTGGCGGTCGCCCTGGTTGTAGTCAAGCAGATTATCCATTTCCAAATCATTTAGCACTAAAGTAAGCGGCGGTTTTGCGGCACGCATACGATTATAAACCTGGTAGCGGATGGCCGTGAGCAGGAAGTTGGGGATAGATTCTATTTCCAGTTGATGACGGCGGTCCCAGATGTTTAAGAAAACGTCATGTACAGTTTCCTCACTGTTTTCCCTGTCTTTCAAATACCTGAGCGCAGTCTTATACAACCTTACCCAGTACCGGTCAAAAAGCATAGCAAAAGCCCGTTCGTCATCATTACGGATGGCAAGCCAAAGTTCAGGATCATTAACCGGGGAATTATGCATACAACTGGTTGGATAAAATTAGGAAAAGCCAGCCAAATAAATCTACAATTAACTGTTAGCATAAAAAAAAATTAAAAATTGATGTGTGTGCCTGTATAAAATTTACACTAACAAGGTATAAACCTGCTATTATAGCCTAATGATAACCAAAGTAGAATTCCTGGCTTTGTACGAAAAGTACATGAGCGGACAATGTACGGCCGATGAAAAAAAGCTGCTGGATACATACCGCGATGAAATGATATTGGCTGAAGATAGCTGGGATGACGATCTGGTTAAGGAAGAAGTGCGCGCCCGTATATGGCAGCGATTAAGCAGTAGTCGAAAAGTAGTTCAGATACCATCCCGTAAGATTACTAAATACCGATGGTTGCAGGTTGCCGCGGTTTTTGTGGCTGTTATGTTTGCAAGCGTGTTTTTTATGCAACGTAAAAAAAATCATGAAACTGGTACTGTAAAACTGACAGCAAATAAAGTACAAAAACAAATAGTGCCCGGAGGCAATAAAGCTTACCTCACCCTGGCCAATGGCTCACGCATTGCACTGGATGATGCCAAAAACGGCAACCTGGCAACCAGGCCGGGTGTTACCATAAGCAAGGCCGGTAATGGCACAGTGGTATATCATTTTACCAATTCTGTCAGCAATACAGCCTCTGCCACAACACCCGAATTTAATACTATTACCACCCCCAGGGGAGGGCAATACCAGGTTGTGCTGGAGGATGGTACACGTGTTTGGCTCAACGCGGCTTCATCTATCAAATTTCCACAAGCTTTTACCGGCGTCTTCCGCGAGGTTGAACTAACCGGCGAGGCATATTTCGAAGTAGCAAAAAATAAAGCAAAACCATTTATTGTATTAGCCAACGGTACAAAAGTGCAGGTATTTGGTACTCACTTTAATATAAACGCTTATACCGATAACAATAACACGACCACCACGCTGCTCGAAGGGTCGGTGCGTATGGATAATGGCAGTTCGGCGGTGATGTTATTGCCAGGTCAGCAGGCTACCGCGCTTAAAAGCGGAACCGCTATCAAAGTTAGCCTGGCCGATATACAACAAACTATGGCCTGGAAAAATGGCCTCTTTATATTCCATGATCTTAATATCACCGAGGTTATGAAACAAGTGGCCCGCTGGTACGATGTTGATGTGGAATACCATGATGATGATGTGAAAAATAATGAGTTTGGCGGTACGATATCCAAATACAAAAACATAACTGAGCTACTGGATGTTATGTCGCTTACCCGCTCAATTCATTACAAAATAGAGGGAAGGAGGGTAATCATTATGAAGTAAGGCTACTCATAATTTACCTGTTTATAACCAGGAGCGTTTGCCGCGCCCCTGGTATAAAGCTTTTAATAGCTGTCAGGTAGCAATTAATGATCATATTTCTCATAACCAATTATTTAACCTAACATTCAAATGTATAAAAAATCTACTGCAATAAGATGCGGGGAGTGGCCCTGCCTTAGATCTAAATTATTTCTGATTATGAAATTGTCGTTTTTTTTATACCTGGTTTGCATACTGCAAGTGAGCGCAGCAAGCTCATTTGCACAAAAGATCAGCCTGGATAAAAATAACGCTTCCCTGGCCGAAACCCTGCAGGAAATTCACCGGCAAAGCGGCTTCAGTGTGTTTTATAATGCCAAACTGCTCAAAAAGGCGGTACCTGTAAATGTGCATTTGCAAAATGCCGACCTAAGCGATGTTTTAAAACAATGTTTCCAGGATCAGCCATTTAGTTATGTGGTTGATAATCACACCATAGTGCTTATCCCCAAACCGGTAGTAACAAAACCGGTACAGGTTATTACGGTAACCGGCCAGGTAAAAGACGAAAAAGGCTTACCCTTACCCGGTGTTACTATAAAAGTAAAAGGGACAAACGCAGGTGCGCTAACCGATATAGATGGCAATTATAAAGTAGAAGCAAGTGATAGCAAAGCGGTACTGGTATTTAGTTTTATAGGTTTCGTTTCGCAGGAGATCACAGTTGGCGACCAGACCCGTATCGATGTGATATTAAAAGAGCAAACATCTGCCCTTAATGAACTTGTGGTGGTGGGTTACGGTACGCAAAAAAAGGTAAACCTGACGGGTGCAGTTTCATCTGTTACCGGCGAAACATTGAATAAACGCCCGGTGGTGAATCCTGCCTCCATGCTGGAAGGTCTGGCACCTGGCGTGCAGGTAAATACCGGCTCTGGTGAACCAGGTAATGAGAGCGTATCTATCCGTATCCGCGGTAACAGTACATTTAGCGGTGCGGGGTCAGATCCATTGGTATTGATCGATGGCGTCCCCGGGAGCTTTAATGATCTTAACCCAACCGATATAGACAACGTGTCTGTGCTGAAAGATGCGGCTTCTGCATCTATATATGGCTCAAGAGCGGGCAATGGCGTTGTGCTGGTTACCACCAAGCAAGGTAAAGCCGGGAAAATGGCGGTTACCTATGATGGCAACCTGGGTTTTAGCAGTCCTACCAAAATGTTTAAACTGGTAACCAACTCGGCCAAGTATATGGAGATGTTTAACCAGGCGCGCATTAACAGCGGTACAACAGATCCTAACTCGCTTTATCCACAGGATCAGATCGATCTTTACCGTAACAGCACAGACAAACTTCACTATCCTAATACCGATTGGCTAAGCCTGATATTCAGAACCGCCCGCACACAAAATCATAACCTTACATTTAGTGGCGGTACTGACAAAACCACTTATAACGTATCATTGGGTTATATTAATCAAGATGGTATTGAAAGAGGCTTTGATTATAAACGATACAATGCCCGTATCAATTTAACCTCAAAAATTAACGACCATATTAAATTCGGAACCAATGTGCTGTTAAAATCAGGCACAAGGGATGCTGTTGCAGGTAATCCTTCATCACCCGGTCAATGGGACGGTTCTTCCATGGACCTCTTTCTTTCGGCCATGTCACAAGCGCCTACTTATGGCCCGTACCTGACTGATGGCAGCGGCCATTACACCTACAAAGCCTATGACTTTGAGTATAACAATAAGAACCCGATAGCTGTACTGGATCAAAACTTTACCCGGGTTACTAATGATTACGCCGTAAATGCTCAAGGCTGGGTTGAAGTTCAATTCAATAAGGATTTTTCCTGGTATACCAAAGGTGCGGTGAACTTTAATATGGATAAATACAAGGATTTTAAAGCAACCCTGGATGAATACAATTTCAAGACCAATCAACTGCAAACCAACCTGGACCTGGGCAAGGGTTTAACCGACCAGGATGAACAAACGGTATATACCAATTTATATAGCTACTTAAATTATGCGCATGATTTTCACGGGCATAATATTAAGGCGCAATTTGGCTATAGCATTGAGCAAAGTAAATATCAATACTTACAGGGATTTCGCAAGAACTTTCCCGTTTTGGATTTACAGGAACTGAACGCCGGAGGTTCAGACATACAAAATGCTTACGGAACATCTAATCAATGGGCTTTGATGTCATACTTCGGCCGTTTGAATTATGATTACAAAGGCCGTTACCTGTTAGAAGCTAACATCCGTGATGACGGAAGTTCAAAATTTTCGGGTAAGAACAAGTGGGGGATATTTCCATCGTTTTCAGGAGGTTGGCGGGCCACCGAGGAGCCTTTTGTAAAAGCCATGAATTTAACCTGGCTGGATAATTTTAAGCTCAGGGGATCATGGGGGCAATTAGGTAACCAAAATATCGGTAACTACCCTTATCAGGCATTGCTGAACCTTACCGGAAATTACTCTTTTGATAACTCAACCCTTACAACGGGTGTAGCACAGCAAAACCTGAACAACCCGGCTATTAAATGGGAAACAACCACTATGACCGATATAGGTTTAGATATCACCATTTTCAGAAACTTTAATTTAACAGCCGATTGGTATAATAAAACTACATCTGATATTTTAAGGCAGGCGCAGGTTACCGCTATAGTGGGCTTATACGCTCCTACTATTAATGATGGTGTGGTGAACAACCGCGGTATTGAGCTTGGTTTATCATACAACAATGTTGTGCGTGATGGTGCTTTAGAGGGCTTTGCCTATAATCTTGGTGTTAATGTTGATCATAACCGCAACAAGTTGGTAAAATTTGGCCAGCAGGAAATTGGCGGTTATACCATTAATCAAAACGGGCAGCCCTGGAACTCCTTTTATATGCTGCAGGTGATCGGGATATTCCAATCAACAGCTGAGGTAGCCAATTCACCCAAGCAGTTCTCTGACTCAACCCTGCCCGGCGACCTGAAATATAAAGACGTTAACAACGATGGTAAAATTGACCAGAATGACCGTACCATTATTACTGGTGTATATCCTAAATTGAACTATTCATTTAATTTGAGCGCAAGTTTTAAGGGCTTTGATCTTTCGGCTATGTTCCAGGGGGTTTACGGAGTTAAATCATACGTATCTGGTTGGGGAACTATTCCGTTTGTTCAAGGGTCTTCGCCAACTACAGATTGGTTAGATGCCTGGACCCCTGAACACCCGTCAACCACCATGCCGCGCATTTATTTCGGGCAGAGCGCGCCGGACAAGATCGGCCGTCCATCTACTTTCTTCCTGCAGGATGCGTCGTATTTAAGGCTTAAGAACCTGGTGTTCGGTTATACCATTCCGACCCAGGTAACCAAAAAAATTGGCATAAACAGGTTAAGGGTCTATTTCGCCGGCGACAACATGTTTACCATAACCAAATACAAAGGTCTTGACCCTGAACGTTATGGCAATGGCGACCTGCAATACCCGCAAAATAAAATATACTCTTTTGGTGTAAATGTTTCTTTTTAATTAGCCCCACATGAAAAATCGAATTATAATAACCATCATATTAACTACATCGCTGTTTTTAGGCGCATGTAAAAAGGCGCTTGATCTGAACCCGTTGGATCAGATTAATACTTCAACCTTTTATAAGTCAAAAGCCGATTTTGATGAGGCTCTTGCTGCTGTGTATGCTTCTTTACAAGCTGAAGAATTTGCGGTAGGTATAGGTTTCAGGGATTGCTTTACGGATAACGGATATAATCAGTTTAACTCGGGTAGCTCTAAGGATTTTGTTCAGGGTAATTTTAACCCAACTACCGGCGGTTACGAAACCGGGATTTACAATGATAGTTATACCGGTATTGCCCGGGTAAATTTATTCCTTAAAAATCTCACTAATTACAAAGGAGGCGACATTTCTGATGCGCAAAGAAAAGTGTACGAAGGCGAAGTAAGATTCATCAGGGCTTTTTTCTATTTTCAATTGTATAGCATTTATGGCGATGTACCATTGGTGCTGCAACCGCTTGATCTGAGTAATCAAAAACAACCTAAAGTACCGGCTGCACAGGTTTTGACCCAGATCACCGCAGATTTGGATTATAGTATTACCAACCTGAATAATTCTGCTTACTATGCCAATGGCGGCCATGCGGCGGCATCTTCGGCAAAAGCTTTAAAAGCAAGGGTGCTGTTATTTGCCGCTTTCGGTAATACAGGTACACCTGATCCGGCTATGCTTACGCAGGTGAGGGACTTGTGCCAGGACCTGATGGGGCAATACAAACTGAGTACCAATTTTGAGGATATATTCCGGGATGCCACGCAAAAAAATAATACCGAGATCATTTTCTCTATTAACTTCCTGGCGCCCAATAATACAGCACCATGGGATCTGTACTATGGCGACTGGGATGCCTGCGCCCCGCTGCAAAACATGGTTGATGCTTTTGAATGTACCGATGGCCAGCCTTATGGCACTTCTCCATTAACCGATACCCAAAACCAGTTCAACAACCGCGACCCAAGGCTGGCTAAAACTGTATATAACGATTCTGTTTATTTTGGCCCCGGCAAAGTTCACCACCCTTCAAACCTTCGCCCTACCGGGTACGGAACCATCAAATTCCTGGAGCCTAACAATATACCTTATGGCTTTTCTACCCTGAGCCAGCAGGACGCAGTTATATTACGCTTGGGCGAAGTGATGCTGATGTATGCCGAAGCCCAGAATGAGATCGCCGGTCCGGACGCTACCGTTTATAAAGCGATGGCAGATCTGCGTGCGCGTGTAAGTATGCCGCCATACCCGGCAGGTTACACTAAAGATCAGATGCGCGAAAGGATAAGACATGAACGCCGGATCGAGCTTGCTTTTGAAGGGTTGCGTCATTACGATCTTTTAAGATGGCACATTGCCGGGCCGGTGCTTAATGCGGTAAAAACCACCCTGATCAATTATCATTTTGAAGATAAGTTTTATCACTGGCCGCTGCCTCAAACAGAAATTGATAAAAGCGGAGGCATACTGATACAAAACCCGGATTATAAATAGCAAATCCTTATCTTACTAAAAAAACAGCGGCAAATTATACCGCTGTTTTTTTTAAAACTATAATACAAAAACTGTAGCTGACTGGCAAATGAACGCTCCGGGCTTTGGACAATAAGCTCACCCAGCCCGTATGTTTATATTCCTTTTCAGGTACCGCCCCAAAATAAATCGCCAAAAAAACCACTTGCGTGGCTTAATCCGTAGAAAGAATAAGCGAAAAGTCGAACTTTTTGAATGACTTAAATTTAATTTTATCTGAAAAAAATAAGGGAGAACTGCTATAGTAACGTGCTTGTTTATATTTTTTAAGCGTACCAAAAGTAGAGGCTTGGGGCAGCGGTGAAAAAATAAGCAATCAACGCTTTTGATACACTATTCAAATTTTTGCGCCCCTGATTAGCTCCTTATTTAAAAAGCAAATAAAACGCAAGAATAAAATTTGCAATCACAGTCCAGCAAAATATTAGAACAATTACTTTCAGTGATCTATTTTCACTTTTTGCCCTTTTGTCATACTTAGCAATAATCGATTTCCAATCATCATTATGCAAAAAGAATATATAGTTTGGAATAGATAACAAGAAAATCATAGCCAAGATTTCATAAATACCCTCGCCTAAATGACTTTGCGGGTCAGTATATAATCTATAATAAACAGCCAACGAAGAAAAAGCAAACATTTCCAGAACAATTATCGAAACTATGGCTTTTGCATCGCTCCAAAATTTGGGAATTGATATTAATTCCCAAAATGTAAAGAATGTATAAAATAAATAATTATATGCGTCTTTTATTTTCATTCAGCTTGTGGCCAGTGTTTTCACCGCACCACTAATGTACAAATCTCCCAAACGCAAAAAAGCCTCAAATCTTTCGACTTGAGGCTTTCATTACTTGAGGTAGCGGGAGTAGGACGGCGAGCCTACGTCCGCTTGCCAGTGGATTAAGAGCCCGGCGAGCTACCAACCGCCTGAAAAATAGAAAAGCCCTGAGTTTTTACTCAAGGCTTTCTCGGTAGCCCCGATCGGACTAAACTCGAACCATTTAGTTCAGGATTTAGAAATTTTATCAAATTTGTCATTTCAGATACTTAGCCCGTAAGGCAATTACCTGTAAATATTAATTAAGTGATTTTTTGCTTACGTGATTTTTGTCAACGTTTAAAAAATCATTGTACAACAAAAAGAGCGCTGGCCTCACTACGCCTGGTTCCATCAGCCAACGCGGTAGCTACCCCATTTTTCCATATAGTAGCCACTTGTAGTCCTCCCTTACTTGTGGTATAGCCTGAAACATAAACATCCTTACCGGCTACAAAAACTGCTTCGGCTACTGCATCGCTGCTTCCATCAGTTAGCGCGGCACCCACACCGTTTTTCCATACGGTAGCGATTAGCTTTCTTTGCTGAAAGTTGGAATTGTAACCCACGCCGTATACATCAGTACCTGATACATACAGGGCATTAATGGATGAGGAAGTAAAATCGGTAAGCCCGGTGCCCAATATCTGGGGTGCGCCATTTTTCCATATTACGGCTGTTGCTCCTGCTCCAAAGTTGGTAGGATTATATAAAACACCTCCAACGTATACATTATTGCCCGATACATAAACAGCATTGGCATCAGCAAAGTACGCCCCCTTGCTTAATGTTGTAGCTACGCCATTTTTCCATAACGTGGCCTGGCGCCTTCTTTCGCTGGTATATATATCGCTGCCTGCACTATCAACATATACTACACCCGCCGCATATACATCACTGCCTACTACCTGCATTGCGCGGGCGTCAGATCCGTAAACACCGCCGCTTAACACGGTAGATGTGCCGTTTTTCCATATGGTGGCTACATAGTTCTTTGATGGATGCCCTATACCGGCAACATATACATCAGAACCTGAAACGAGGATGGCGCGGGCCTCAGAATAACTAAGCGCATCCGTGAGATTGGTTACTGTGCCATTTTTCCATATGGTACTGATAAAATTTGTTCCATTATAAACTTCTCCAGCAACGTATACATCGGTGCCGGAAACATAAACCGAATAGGCCTGAGTAGTTTTAAACCCATCGGTTAGTGGGGTACCCTTACCATCTTTCCATACTTTGGCTAAATACTGGCCATTTGCGTCCAGTTCATAGCCGGCTGAATACACGCCCTTGAAATCAGCTGGGATTATGGGTTTTATGGGTGTCTCAGGATCTACCTTATCACCGGATTTACCGCAGGAGGTGATGATAGCAACTAAAAAAATAGCGCTTATTAGTTTTAATATTTTCATGGTCTGATTGTTTAAAAATTGCTGATAGGATTGACCCGTTATTTCTTGACCGCCAGGCGGTAGGTAAGGCCAATGCTCAATACTCTGGATTTAACATCCTCTGTGGATTCCAATGGATATTTATTAAGAGCAGTCAAACCACGCCAATAACGGCCCTCAATCCCAAAACCTGAGAGTGTTTTACCCTTAAATTCGTACCCCAGGCCAAGGCCCGCGCTAACATCATTTCCTTTGTAATATTGCTTGCTATCTGTGAATGAATCATCATTGGCCTTTTCCTTCGCTGAGAGCAGCAAGCCATATTGTGCGCCGGCCGCTATATATCCGCCAAAAGAAAATTTATACTGCAGCATTAAAGGGATGGTCAAAAAGGCATGCCTGATCTGGTAAGTGTCGTTTGTTTCCAGGTTTTTATAATTAGCGCCCTCGCCAGAGTAATTCAATCCAAGCTGTAAGGAAAGAGGAAGACCTAATTGATACTGGCCAAAAACACCAACATATGGCCTTGCCAGGAACACGTGGTAAAGCCCCTCGGCCGGTTCAGTGGCAAAATTGGCGCCTATCCTCGCACCTACGGAAAGTTGGGCACTGGCAGACTTGGTTAAGAAAACTGATAAGCAAATGCTTAATGCGAAAACGATGGTTGTAGATAATTTTTTCATGATATTGTTTTTTGGGAAATTGTGTTTATTGATTATTTTTTTGTTAAGTGGTTTAGCTATTGTTTAATGAAAAGCGATGCGCCATGGGCATCATGGGTGCCATCGGTGTAAGTGGTCGCTACACCATTTTTCCAAAGCGTTACGATGCTTTTTACACTGGGATTTTTCCCCTTGCTGTCATCACCGAGGATATACAAATCCGAACCCGAAAGCAACACCGCATTACCTGATGATTCATAACTTGATAATTTGGTAGCTGCGCCGTTTTTCCAGACTTTAGCTACATAATTAGCATCTCCATTGGCGCCTTCTTCAAGGCCAACTGCATAAATATCCTTGCCATTTATGTATACCGCATTAGCGGCAGCATCACTGGTGTTAACAGTAAGCTTGGTTACCAAGCCATTTTTCCATATAACCGCCGTGCCGCCGTAACCTGCGTACTGACCGGTATTATTTACCTGGCCGGCTACATATACATCACCATTTACAACGGTCACGAAATTTGCGGCGGTACCTTCCTGGGGTAATAGAACACTGGAGCCATTGGTCCATAATTTGGCGACATAATTATCCGTGCCAGCCGCATAATAGTTTTGGCCAACCACATAAATGGAATATGCGAACCCTGCGCCACCGTTGGCAGTAATGGGTGAACCAATACCATTTTTCCATACAATGGCCCTGTAATTTTCCGTGCCGGCCACATAAACATCTGCCCCTATAACATATACAGCCTTTGCCTGGGATCTTTGTGTTGATAAGGCAGTTGCTTTGCCGTTTATCCATATTTTGGCAATATCAACATCTCCGTTATTTTCATAACCAGCTGCATAAACATCTTTATCGGTAACAAATACAGAAGAAACCTCCGCGTCATTGGTTCCATCCGTAAGGGCGGTAGCTTTACCGTTTTTCCAAACTTTGGCCACCTGCAAGAATTGTCCGAGGTCATTGGTGGTGCTTTCGTATCCTCCAATATATATACCCGGGCCACCGATGATAGTGCCTGTGATTATTTTCGTAGTGTCGTTTTTAGATGGTGTTACCCCGCTTTTCCCGCAGGATGTTAAAATCACGCTTAAGCCTATGATCGCAAATAGCAGGTTGATTTTTAGCTGATGTTTTATGTTTGTCATTGTCTTTAAAATTATTGGTCAGCGATACTTTGATTAACTGATGTAAAATTCAGAAAGTGAGGTAGGTGGGGCAATAACACATATGCGCTATTTTACCCCCTTTGGGGGGATATTTGATTGATTTCTATTTTAATTCTGCTATTTTTAGGATCAATAAGTGTTTTGATATGAAACGGTACCTGATTATAGCTACGCTTTGTTTATTTGCCGCGTCTTCATTTGGGCAAACTCCCATAATAGATAATTTGAAGCGTGGCATCAAATCAGCAAAAACAGATCCGGCCAGGTTAAAAGCCATGCTTAATTTGTTGGATGAGTCGGATACGTTGCCAAAGGATACCCTATGGAATTATGCTTTAGGAGCCAAAAAACTCGCTTTACAATTAAAAGATGAGCCGGGTTATAGTCTTGCTGCTTTGGGCCAGGCACGGGCTTATTTAAGATGGGAGAATGTTGATAGCGCCCGGGTTATAATTGAACCGGAATTAGCAAAATACAAAGCGGAAGATCCTGCTTCAAGAGAAATGTATTTCAAACTTGCGCAAACACGCTTTGATATTATTGGCTATAACTCCAATTATAAAGCGGGTATGGCATTTGTTTATGATGTGATGCGAAAGGCTGAGTTATATAAAGACTCGGTAGTAGTGGCCAATTGCATGAATACATTAGCCGCCTGGAACTATGATATGGATTTTTTGGCAGAATCAAGAACCTGGGATTACAAGGCGTTATCTTATACCAGGGAGAACGACCCACGTTTTTACGCCGACCTAATAGGTATATATACTACGCTTGGCGATAATTACCGTTGGATAGGAAATACAGATTCGGCTTTTTATTTTGTCACCAGGGCAGTTAAGCTATGTCAGAAAACACAAAAATTATTCTGGCTTTCTACAGCCTTACAACGAATGTCGGCTATATACATTGGAAAAAAGGATTATGCAAAGGCCGAAGAAAATATATTGGAAAGTTTGCGGATAGTGCAGTTAGTTGAGGAAAAAACCCCGCAGCCCGACAAGCTTAGTTTCCTTGCTTCAGTGTATGAACATTCGGGGCAAATAGATAAGGCCATTAAGGTACTTAATGACGGCCTTAAGGCGGATACTACGTTTAATAAGCGCTCTCCACATGCCAGCAAAACTTCCAATTCAACAGACCTTACCATCGTATTTTATAACCAGGAACTGGCTAAATGCTATCAGCTGAAAGGTGATCAAAAACAATATGCAGCAACACTTGAAAAAATAATTGCAGGCAAAGATGCCTTTTATAAAGCCAACTCCGCAAATGCGATCGCAGAACTGCAAACTAAGTATGAAGTGCAGAAAAAAGAGGCGACTATAGCGCGGCAAAAGCTTATTCTTACCAAAGCTGGTTATTTTCTTTGGGGATCGATCGTGTTTTCTATTTTAAGCGGTGTTATTATATGGCTTGTATTCAGGGATTACAGGCGCAAGCAACGAATAAAGATGCAGCGCTTGCAGGAGGAGGAAAAACGGTTGGCTACCCAAGCTGTTGCAGACGCCGAAGACAAAGAAAGAAAGCGAATTGCTGCAGACCTGCATGATAACCTGGGCGCGCAATTAAGCTTTATTAAAAGGAATGTAAACTACATTATCGATCAGCCGCAAGGCTTTAACCAGTCTGACGAAAAGAAATACCTGGGTTATGTGAAGGATATCGCGCAAAACGCCATGATCGATCTGCGTGAAACTATCTGGGTGCTTAATAAGGATGAAGTGAGTATCCAGGAGTTTGCTGATAAACTGAAATCCTACCTGCGGCAGCAATTACTGGATAAGGATATGATCCGTTGGGAATTCCAGGAGAATATCGGGCAAAGCTGGATGCTGTCTTCCGGGGAGGTGATGCATCTCTTCAGGATAGTGCAGGAAATTATCAGTAATATCATTAAACATGCTGAAGGCGACCGGATACATATTGAATTTAATAGTAGTGAAGCTGGCACTTACCAGTTAACAATTGCCGATAATGGCAAGGGATTTAAAATTGACCATAAATATGAGGGGCATTACGGCATGGAAAACATCCAGCGCAGGGCACAAGAGATCAACGCACGGCTATTATTGGAAAGCGCCCCGGGCAATGGCACCAGGGTGATACTAAAAAAAGGAAAAAATAACCCATTTGAGTTATTTAACAGTGCCACAACAACCTCTAATTTTACCGAATGAAGATACCTATCGCTATTGTTGATGATAGTTCGCAAAACCGGCTTTTCCTGGCCGACCAAATAAGACACTCCGAAGATATATCCGTATGTTTCACTGCAAAAAATGGGGTCGACTTTTTAGAGCAGATGAAAGCCACCGCACCCAACATGCATCCTGCCATTGTGTTAATGGATATCGAGATGCCCGAAATGAATGGGATTGAAACTGTTAAATATGCGCAGCAGCTTTACCCTGATCTGAAATTTTTAATGCTGACTGTTTTTGATGATGACGAAAAAATATTTGAGGCCATAAAAAACGGTGCCAGTGGTTATTTGCTGAAGGACGAAAAAACAAGCACCATTATCGAACATATACAGCAATTGCTAGAGATCGGCGGAGCCCCCATGAGCCCATCTATCGCGCGCAAAGCATTGTCCCTGTTATCCCGCTCATCGATAGGTGATACTGGTGCTGCACTCGCCGTTAACAAAAATGACCTGGCTGAAAGATTGTCAGAGCGGGAATGCGATGTATTAAAGTTAGTGGTGGAAGGCAAAGATTACCGCGCTATTGCTGAGAAACTTTTTTTGAGCACACATACCATCCGCAAACACATAGCCAATATTTATGAAAAGCTGCATGTAAATTCAAAGGCGCAGGTAATAAACCTGGCTTTACAGCGAAAATGGTTCAATAGTTAAAAAGCTTATTAGCTATGAGGGGACATAGACTTTAAACTTATCATGTTAAATTTGCCTGTTAATCAGGGGCGTTCGTTTTCGATCATGGTTAATACGGTTCTGTGCCACGGTAATGTTTCCTGTACTTTATTAAGCCATGGAAATCGCTCCGAAAGCGATGCTTTTAAATTCTTCCCCGGAACATAAAGTAAGTTGTACGGCCCGATAGATGAGCATGGTCTGTAAATTCATTTTTGGGATTGAATTCCTTTAAACGCAAAAAAGCCTCAAATTTTTCGACTTGAGGCTTTCATTTACTTGAGGTAGCGGGAGCAGGACTCGAACCTACGACCTTCGGGTTATGAGCGATGCGTAATTGTTAGTAAAACAGGTCAATACAGGCCAAAAACGGTAATTTTGGCCGTTTGTTAAAACACATCAAACCACTAAAAACCGGGTTAAACCGCCCCTTGTTTTAACATTGTTTTAACAAAAAAGGTAATTTTACTAATGCGGCTGGCCAGCCATTACCCTTAAAAAAATGAGTAATGGCAACCGTAGATTTGTACATCTGGAAACGCCCATCTAAAAGTGGAAAGTATCCAATTTCCGTTCGTATAACGATCGATCGAAAACCGTCCTATGTAATGACGGGACAAAAATTAGACAGTCTGGATCAGTGGGATTCAAAGAGACAATGCGTCAGAAAATCCCATCCTAATTCAGTCCGTCTGAACAATTTCTTACTAAACGAGCTCGCCAAAGCGAATGACAAGGCTTTGGAATTGCAAACAAAGGGCAATGCTTCGGCAAAGAAAGTTAAAAAGAGCCTTAAACCCATCGAACAAAAGCCCGTTTATTTTAAGGACGTAGCAACGCAGTACATCAAAGACCAGGAAGCGCTGGGAAACTATGAAAGCTATGCTACGGAGGACGGGCGGTTCAAAAGGCTGTACGATTTTGCGCAGACGGACCGGCTCACCTTTGATGAAATTACAGTTGAGTTCCTTCAGCGCTACCGGATATATTTAAAGCAATGTAAAAAGCCAAGGTACAATGAGAATAGCCCGGATAAATTAATTAGTGAACGCACGGTCACCAACTACCTGATTACTGTTCGCACCATTTTCAACCGGGCCATCAGTGCAAAATTGATCAGCAAGGATCTGTATCCTTTTGGTGGAAAGGGCAACATCAGCATCAGATTAACCGGCTCCGCAAAGATTGGCCTGGACGAAGGTGAGATCAAGAAATTGGAAGTGCTTGACCTGTCTCAGCATTCTGACATCTTTCGTCATGCCCGAAACATCTGGCTAATGGAATTTTACTTTGCAGGTATGCGGGTAACTGATTGCCTTTTACTTAAATGGAATGATTTTCAAAGCGGGCGCTTATATTATCAAATGTCAAAGAACGGGGAGCACGGGTCTGTCAAAGTACCCGAAAAGGCCCAGGTAATTCTTAATCAATATCGGCTATCTAAAGATGACCCCGAAAATATTCATGGCTTGGTTTATCCCTTTTTGCAAAAACTACCGTCGCTCGATGACCGCATGAACGTCAGGCGGAATATTTCTTTTGTCGTTAAAAGATTGAACAAGGCGATGGGGAAAATCATGGAAATGATCGGCTGTACAAAGAACGCTTCCCAGCACAAAGCCAGGCATTCTTTTGCGCAGCGTGCCGAGGAAAAAGAAATCCATCCCAAAGTTTTACAAAAGATGTACCGTCACGAAAGTATTTTAACGACCATGATTTACCAATCTAATTTTTCTTTTAAAAAGGCGGACGACGCCCTGGATTCAGTACTGAATTTTTAAGTAAATAAAAAGGAAGGCTCAAATGGCCTTCCTTTTTTCCGTTGCGGCTAAATCGAACGGCTCATAAACAAAGTCTTCTAAATAATCCCGAATGGAATCGGCATCGTAAAGGATGATCTTCTTCTCTGGTTGCGAAAAACGGATGCGTCCTTCATCACGCATTTTTTGCAGTGTAGCCTTGCTTTTGATACGCATCATCCGCATCGCTTCGGGGCCGGATATCCACTTGTCGCCTGGTTTCGGCTCAGATAGCTTGACCCGCTCGATCACACGGTCAATTAAGTTAAAAAACGCCTCGCTTTCGAGGCAAATGATTTCAATTTTATCCATAATCACTTGTACCCAATTTTTAAATAAATACTACTCCGTTCATTTCGCTTGTAAGACGGTTCATATAGAATGTACCCGAAATTGTGCAGATCCCGGATACATCTGTGGTAGGTCGTATTGGCAGAAATTTTGGCCAGTGGCATGATCTCATGCGCATAGGCACGCAATGGTTCAGGAAACCCTTTGCTTTGCCAGACCTGCACTATGGTTGCAAACAAGCCGATATGAGTAGCGCAAATCCGCGCGTCGTTTTGAATCGCGTCAAAGAAAACCCATAAAGGCCTGCAAGCTTCCATAAATCTATATGCGAACGCCCTGCCTGCGGCGCTGCCCTTGTTCCTGCTGTTGTTCCGCAGCAACATTTTGTTTCGCATTCTCTTTTTGCGACTGTTCGCCATTTTGCGATTTACCTGCACCCTGCTTCTGTTCCGCCGCCCGCGCAATCGCAGCCCGTTGAACTTCCTGCGGCGTCATTTCCACTTTTTGTGCTTGATCCTGTTTTTCGACCTTCCGCACAATCAGGCTCTGTCCATTACTGTCGTAGAAATCCAGTCGCATCATTTTGGGATTGGCCACCATTTTGGCCGCAATTTCCTGCCCCTCTTTGATGACCACTACGTCAACCTTGTTGCCTTTTTCCAGGCGGCGCATCAAGCGTTGCATGTCATAATTATCGTCAATACCCTTGATCGGATATTTGACCGCCTCTTTTTCATGGTTCCAAAACATGGTTTTCGGATGGAAGTTGCCATACTGGTCGGACGATTTGAAATCCAAAGCCTTCCAGGCGAAATAGGTTTCGCCGGTCGGCTTCATCTTCGCCACGCCATCGTCGCCCGCAACGGGACGCATCACCGGTTGTTCACGGTATGCCGCCCGCCCATCCATCATATTATAGCGCTCCTGTAACGTATAATTGTATTTAGGCCCAACGAAAAATGTCTGTGCCAGATCTTCTTTACCCTCCTGTTTCAGTGTTGTGTCGTATTTGTTAAAGAAGGTATAATCTTTTTGGTCACCCTTGGAGAAATACAGCGTCGACCGCATCTCATCATTGCCAAACTTCCGTGTATGGTCCAGCGTAAACTCTGCCAGGTTTTGCTCCATCTTGGTCAGTAAAGGACCGGCCATATCATCCCCGAAACCAAGGTTCTTAACCTGATCTCTCGTAAATTCATAACTTTCCTGTGTCATCTTCTTTTGTTTTAAGTGAATAATTAACCGTTACTATTTCAAGGCATTCTTCAGCGCCACATTATCGCGCAGCAGCAACTCATGCCGGTTCTTTAATTTGCCTTTGACCCGCTTGACTTTCTTAGCAAAAAGCCCTTTGGCTGTATTGATCCCCGCCGTCGTCAGCTGGGCGGTCATGGAGGGATCGAAACTCATTAGGTCCATATTCTGCACCCCATTTACCGCACCGTCCCTGACCGCGTCCCCGGTCACTGCTTCCGGCACACTGATCCCTTCCATACCATCTGTGCGGTCATAAACCGCCAGGTCCACTGGGATGATCTGCAAGCCGACATGGATCAGTTTGATATTGATCTTTACCCGCTGATTGTATAAATCACCGCTGCCATAGATCAATTGCCCTTTGGTGAAAAGCTGCCCGTTCAGCCGGACAGAATCCAGCAGGCGCATCCGGATAACCGTACCCTGCACGATCTTTTGAGTGCCGTCAACAATCGCCGGGATAGCTTTAAACTTTTCGGTCGTAGCTAACAAAGCCGGGCCCTCCACCTTTTCGCGCAGCCTTTCCGGATGCTGGATATCAAGGATTTTTTCCAGCAAGCCGTTCATTTGCTTGAGTTCAGGGTCTTCAGCCGGAGTAGTAGTTGGCTGGCTGACCGCTTTATTATCGGTGGGCATAACTGGCGCAGGGTTATTTGGCGCTGGGGGAACCGACGGTTTATTAATGACCGCCTGCAACTGGGCGAGGCGCTGGTTAACCATCGCGGCTTTCAGGGACGGGTCATCTGCCGCTCTGCCCAATGTTGAGTTTAGACCTGCGGGTTGGTGAGGGGAAAAAGCAGGATCGGCAAAAGCAGATAGCCCGGAACCAGTATCAGACATGCGCCTTGCATAGGGATCGGTTTGTTGAGCTTGCCGCAGCTTCGCCGAATCGGCTGCCGCGCGGTCATAGTAGCCCAGCTTGCTTTGATCGTGCTCGTCCTTTACTCTGGCTTCGGGCAGGTGGCTGTTGAAGCCTTTGGGCTGGCCAGCCATTGGGTTTTCTGCCGAAGCGCGGCCACCGCCGAAGGTCCAGAATAAAAGCGTTAAAAAGGGCAGCACCAGTAAGGGGGCTACCAGCAGGAACTTGCGCCTGCGTTGTTGTTGAAGGGTTGTTGTTTCCATGATTGTTATTGTTTTTCGTTGTTGATTTTATTTTTCAGTGGTGCTCTGGATGGCTGCGCCGTTAACGGTTTACTACTTTCAAATCTTTGTTTTCGATCGTCATCCAGCGCTGGATCAGGAAGCCATGCGGGTTATTATCGCTGCGGCTGACATTGCGCAATTCGCCGGTGGTAACCAAACTGCGTGTGACCGTACTGCTGGTACGGATAATGCTTTGCTCTGCGAAGCAGCGAAAGGCATAGGGATAGCTGCTCAAATCCACGCTGACGCTGTCCACCCGGATCTGCTGGCTGATATTGCCGGAAATAATATTGGCGTAATAGCCGCTTTCGGCCAGGTTATCATAGGCCCGCTTGGCCGAGCCATCGGCGAGGTAAAGCGCTTTTCCAATGCCGGCCTGGTTGGCTTTATCATCCGGTGACAGCGTGAAGAATAATTGATGAAACGTGCGCACATGGTCGCGTGCCTCGACGGCCACATTATCCTTCCGGTCGGCTGCAACGGCATCCAGCACCTTGCCATTGAATAGGATATAGACCCGGCTCTGAATCGTAGCGATCAGCGCCCGGCACTGGTAGACCGTGAAACCTACCGTCAGGAAGGCGCAGGCGACAACCACGATGGTAAAGGCGCGTACATGCTGGAAAGCGGTTTCTATATTTTTGAGTTTCTTAAACATGTTATTTTGTTTTGGCGGAGCTGCCCTTGAGCTTTTCCGATTGATAATTGTTGGTTGCTGTTTTTTGCTGGTTGTTTTGCTGCTGTTGGTTTAGCTGGGAGTTGCCGCCGATAAAGCTTTGCATCACCGAGCCGCTGAAATAGGACACCGCCATCGAGGCCAGCGCCGAAGTTTTGTTGAACAGCGCATGACCGCCGACATTCATGATATAATTGGCGATGCTGGGCACGGTGAAGTAGCCGAGGATGCCAATGAGCAAAAAGATCAGGTAAGCTGTATTGGTATTGCCGAACTCATTACCCTGCAACTGCCCGTTTTGCGCCAGCGTGATCATATTGACCTGGATCTTGGCGATGATAGCGCCGAAAATATTAGCAACCGGCAGCCACATGAAGACATTAACGTAGCGGGCGATCCACTGCTTCAGGGTATGCTGGAAACCGTCGAAAACACTCAGGCCAAAGCAAAGCGGGCCGAGTATCGCCAGTACGATCAGCTTAAAAGTGCGGATGGTATCCAGGCACAGCGCAGCCGCCTGGAAAAGCACATTGAGCACTTCGGCGATCCATTTGCGCGCCATGTTCTTGATGCTCCAGCCGGAGAAAGCATCCGAGATCGGGTTAGTTGAGGAACCGTCCGGGTTGGCATTGTCGGGATGGCTATACTGGTACCACTTGTCCGGGTCCGCATTGCCCTGACCTGCGGGCAGCTGGTTATCTTCAACCGGCTGGGAGGTCAGGTAGGCGATGGCGGCATTGGAATTAGTGACCATGCCCTGGGTCGCCGTCACCACCGGCTGCAACACGCCGTTCATTACGGCCAACACTGCCGGAAATGCCGCAATACAAATACCCAGCGCAAATGGTCGCAATAACGGATATACATCTACTGGTTCGGCAGCGGCGATATGTTTCCAGACGCGCGCGCCGATATACCATAGGGCGGCAAAGCCGGCAATGGCACGCGCCACGCCGATCATGCCCTGGCAAAGCGGCAGCATCTGGTCATACAGCTGCGCCAGCACCCCTTGCAAACTGTGCAGGTCATCGGCGACACCTTCGGCATGCGCCATGCCCGGCAAAAATGCCAGTATAGCTAACAATATAATACTTGATCTGATCTTTTTCATATTCAGTTATGAAGGCCGTAAAGGCTGTTAACACTTTGTTTATCCGCAGTTGCCCGGCCCCGTTGCAAAGCGATCCGCTCCGCGTCGCTGTTGAATTTGCGCAGGTAACTCAGTTGGTTGCGGCTATCGAGATAGATGCGGTCAATGGCAGAAAGCCGCTCAGCATCGCTCATCCGGAGCTTGCTGTCCGTCATGACCATCGCCAGGTCGTCGAGGTTTTTCAAACTCGCGCTGACAAGGTTATTGTAGACGTCCATCATATAGCCCAACTCATCGGGGTTAAAGCGCCCGCCCTGGCGAAAACGGCCGGCGGCGCTTTTATACTCACCCACCAGCATCGCCTGGTCGTTGATGATATCGGACACCCGCGGGTATTTGCGGACGGTCGGGCTGACAATGAATAGCCCGTCCAGGAAAGCTTCATGCAGCGAAAAATTGCCCTGAGAGACATCCTTTACCGCCGTATAACCCTTGCTCAATACCTGGTAGCCCGTGTACATCTGCGAGAGGATACTTTTCAGGCTGGCCAGTTTTTCATAATCCAGCGCCAGTTGCTGGATGCAGTCGGCCACGGATTGCGCCCGCCCCGCCAGCGGCGTTGCCAGCGAAAGCAGCAGTGCCGCAATTAATATTTTGATTTGCTTTTTCATCGGACTTTATTGAATGCCATAGAGTTTGCGTATTTGTTCGCGATCCGCTTTGGCACGTTGCCGGGCCAAAGCCAGTTGGCGGCACTTGCCGGTAAAGGATGCTGTAAACGCGGCCTTGTCTTTCATGGCCGCATAGAGTTTATCCAGCCGGGCCAGGCGCTGCTCATCAGTCAGCTGGAGCTTGCCGGGTGTGAGCACATCGGTCAGTTCCCCCATATCGGCGTCACTGATCTTTTTTATATTGGCCGCCACCTTTTGGAGGTTAGCCAGTTCGGCCGCCGACAATTGCTGCTGCTGCTTTTGCCATTGCAGTTCCCGGTCGAATTGCCCGTTCAGTTGGGCATACAGGTCGGCGATCGCTTTGCCTTTGGGGTTATTTTGCACCACCGGGTTGACCTGTTCCAGGGAATTGAAATAAGCAGTATGCAGGCTGAAAGTGCCGTTCTTTAAATCATGCGCCGTGTTCAGCCCGGTTTGCGCAATATGGTAGCCGCTGCTGATGGCATGGAGGTAAATCTGGTAACCCGCCACCTGCTCGGCCATGAGTTTTTCCTTTTGTGATTGCTGGCTGAAAAAGCCGCCGAGGAATTGCGCCTTCGCGGAGGCCGCGCTAAAGCAGCAGACCGCAAGCAGCCAGATGGCGGAACGCCTGATACGGCGGTGACGGGGCACGCGGCAATAATGGCCGGTGAAGGAAAAAAATGAAAGGTTCAATCGTTTTCTTTTCATGTTATATGGTATTAATTCGTTTTTGATTTTGTTAAGATTCAGGGTGTCAAGCCGTATAATTGTTGGACCGATCTGCGGTCCTGCTCGTCGCGCGAGCGGGAAAGGCTCAGCTGGACGTTCTGCCGGTTGAACTGGCGCAGGTGGTCGAGGTTCGTTTGGAGGGCTTTCGCAGCCTGGTCGATGCGCTGCCAGCGTTCGGCGTCATCCATCTGCGCGCCGAGCGAAGTGATCGCCGTCGTGACCGCTTCAAGGTTCCGCAGGCTTTCGTTCAGAATGCCGTTGTAGATCGTGCCCATATAACCCAGCTCGCCGGGCGAGAAATGCGCATCACGGCGGAACAGCGCGTTGGCTTGCTGATATTCCACGACCAGCTGTTTTTGCCGGCTGATCACCTGTTTGACCGCATCATAGTCGGCGATGACTTTGCGCACCGTGGCCAGTTCCTGGTAATACCCCGCGTACAAGTCTTTTTCCTTGTTCAGCCAGCCGGAGATATTGTTGAGGCTGTTGAGGTGCAGGTTGTTCTCCAGCTGCTGTTCCGCATTTTGCAGGGCGATGGTCTGGTTCTGCAATTGCTGCACCTTAAGGTCAATCGCAATGATGACCTTTTTGATAATGCCAGTTACCAGGCTGACTACCGGGATCTGCGCACTGGCAGTTGTGCCGTTAAAAAGGAGGCCCGTTAAAAGGGCGCAAAGGATGATTGTCTTTTTCATGTCGTCCTCCTATGCTTCGTGGTAAATTTCCACCGTGTCCGGCCCCGTCTCCGGAATGTTCTCAACAACCACCAGGTGCCTTACCGGGTCGAAGATGACATAGGTGCATCGCCCGATGGCGATGAGGTGGCCGTTGGAATGCCAGCCGTAAGTAGCGAGCCATTTTTCACTGACCCTGAATTCGTCGTTGACGAAATAACCGCGTGTCACTTCGTAAAGCTGGCCGCAGGCACGGATGTGTAGCAGAACCTTGCAGGGGTCACTGCTGCCGCCGTCCGACAGGCAGCGGGTATAGGTTTTTTCCATCGCTTTCCGGCTGGCGGCGTGCTGGCAGCCGAATGCGAGTAGGGCTTTGAATGCCGCGCGCAGGCGGCGGATTAAACTTTGCTTTTCCATAATTGCTAATTGGTTTGTTGTTTTTGTTCATTGACTAAGGCGGCAATGCCCGCTTCCAGGCTGCCGTGGCGGAGGGCATATTCCTGCACCTTGACCCTTTCTTTGCCTTCGGTGGTATAGGCATAATATTCCTCCGGGCAAAGTTCATTTCGGTAGACCTTTAGCAGCTGCCCGCCGATATCGACGAAGATCTCCCGGTCGTCTTTGTTGACCGAGAGCAGGATGGTCTTGCCTTTATCGGAGAGGCCGAGCGTATCCTGGAGCTTGTCGAATTTGCCCTGGAACTTGCGCATATCCATCAGGATCTTGATGTCCGCGTTATTGATGATGGCGTCCTTGATGATCGCCGAGGAAACCAGGTCCTCCAGTTCCTGCGTGATGACAATTGGCACGCCGTTAAACTTGCGTATGGTTTTAAAGGCATAGCGCAGGAACTCGGCCATGCCGCTTTTGGCGATGGCTTTCCAGGCCTCGTCGATGGTCAGCACTTTGCGGATCCCCGCCAGCTTGCGCATCTTGGAGATAAAAAGTTCCATAATGATCAGCGTCACCACCGGGAAAAGGATCGGGTGGTCTTTGATCTGGTCGAGCTCAAAGACAATAAAGGGCTGGCTGAGCAGGTCGAGATTTTCGCGGGCATTCAGCAGGTAATCGAATTCCCCGCCTTTGTAGTAGGGCCGCAAAACATACTGGAAATTATCCATGTCAAACGCGCTCGCCTTGACACGGTGGCTCTCCAGCACGGCCACATAATGGCTTTGCAGGTATTCGTAAAACGTGTCAAAGCAGGGGAAGATAGCGGCCTCTTGGGCCAGCAGTTCGTAATAGCCCTGCAAAGCATTGGACAGTGCCACGTATTCGGCGCGGTTAAACGTCTCGTTTTCGCCTTTCCACAGCGATACCAGCAGGGCCTTTAAACTTTCCTTTTTCTCCGTATCCAGCACCTCGCCGCGCGACAGGTAAAAGGGATTGAATCGGATCGGCTCACTTTCGGTATAGGTGAAATAATAACCCCTGACCGCCGTACACAGCCCGGCATAACTGCCGCCGATATCGACCGTCACGCAATGCGCGCCCTGGTCATAAAGCGACCGCAGGATATGGTTAACGGTCATGGACTTGCCGCCGCCGGAGGTGCCGCAGACCAGGGTGCCCATATTGGAGGTAATGCCTTCAGCACGCGGCCCGTCATAAAGGTCAGCGTAGACCGGCCGGCCATTAAGGCGGTCGCAGAAACGGATACCCGTTTCCGGTGCCGCGCTGCGGTAATTGCTTTCCAGGTTGAAAAAACAGGCGGCCTGCTCGGCGAACGTATCAAAAGTGTCGTTCACCGGGAAGTCCGCCGCATTGCCGGGGATGCCCGCCCACCAGATCTGTGCCGCGCCGTCGGTCTCGGGTTTGGCGGCAGCATCCATAGCAGCAAGGGCAGACACGACCAGGTTCGATTTGACCTGCAGCTTTTCAGCATCGGGCGACCAGACCATGATATTGAAATGCGCCTTAACCGGCAGGCGTTGCTGGCTGATCGCTTCGTTTAGAAAAGCATTGGTCGCGTCCAGCGAAATGGCATTTTCGCGCGAATAGGCGGACAGCGATTGCAGACGCAGGCGTTTCTTCTCCAGTTGTTTGAGCATCGCCTGCGTGTCACCGATAAACAGGTACTGGTTATAGATGTGGCTGGTATTCAGTAACAGGCCCAGTCGGGCGGCAAAGCTAACCGGGAATTTGGTCTGGTCGGTGGAATAAGGTGCGTAGGTCAGCCGCGAACCACATTGGGCGGGCAGGTTTTCCGCGTCGCCGAGGGTATAGACCGCCATTTCCCGCCGGCCGATACGCAGGCCGTTCTGGAAACTGATATCCTGGTAAAGCTGCTGGTCTTCTTTTTCGGCCAGGAAACAATAACGCTCAATCAGCCCGTTCTTTTTCAGCTGGCTTTGCAGGTCGGCGGCTTTCAGCGGCGTCACTTTGATGAGCCGCGTATCTTCCAGTAAGCGGCGGAACTGTCCTGCCACATCCCGAAATTCCCGGATAGCCTGCGCCGTTAGCAGGTCTTTGGGCACCAGGGTCGGGCGCAGTAAATTGGAGAACAGCGAAGTCGACGGCTTGCGTGCCTGCGGCTTGCGGGTCAGGTACAACAGGCAATCGTGTTCGAGAAATTCGCGGGCTTCAAAATAGCGGGCGGCCGCTTCGCCTAAAAATCCTTTGGGCTTTTTTCCGGTTTCAGCGCTGAACTGTTTTTTCAGGAACCAGTCCTGTTTGTGCAGCACACTGTCTTTGGGCAGTACCCGGATCGCTTTGACCCAGGCCTGGTGCAGGTGTTCGTAATCCTCGTCGGATAGCGTGAACACTTCCGGCAAACTCAGCCGGAAGGCCAGCGTCATCTCGCCCTGTTTGGACAGGATCGCATCCTGTTCGATGCCCAGAATGGGCAGTATGTCTTTCAATTGTTTTTCCATCGCACAAATCGCTTTCACATTTATTTTTCCTGTCGCCGCTAAAATTTCGGCCTTTGTCTCGGCCTGGCTTTCCGCATATTTTCTTCATGGTCCTTTTGCAGCTTCTCTTTATTCTGCTGGATCAGCCGGGGGATGCCGGTCTCGCTGAGCGGGATGACATCCGCTTTCAAAACTTTCTGAATGGGGTAACGCCGTAGCAGTTCGCGTTCATCCATGCCGTAGATGCGCGCCGCGCTGACCGGGTCGAGGCCGATCTCGTTGGGCAGTTTGATGCGCACGATATGGTCCGGCAGCTCCAACAATTTCGGGTCGATCTCTACCGTCTGTTTCATGATAGGATGATAGAAAGCCTCGTAGTTCCAGCCGTCATTGGTCAGCTCGAAGCTGTGCAGGCTGAGAATCGGGTAGAAATATTCCGCGTGGCGCAGTTCCTGCATGCGCAGGTCAACCACAAAAGCCTCGCCGGCAATATCGATCAGCGGCAGTTTGCCCTGGTGGCGGATCGCTAAGGCTTCCTGGTCAACCATGACCTCGAAATCGGGTTTGCCTTTCAGCTGGTCCACGGGGCAGCCATATTTCGCCGCCATATTCTCTGGATCGAGTTCAGTTAGTTGCGGCACCTTAATGATCTGCAACTGGTTTTCCGGCTGATCTTCATGCGCCGCGCTGTGGATGCGCGGGTCATAACGCAGTTCGTAATGCGTCTGCCGGTCCAGCATGTCCCGAATGAACGATATCTCGTTTTCGGGTCTCTGGAATTCCCGCAAAACCTGTTTGTCGATATCCACGATAAAATGATCGGTGCCGATGCTGAACATCGGGCGTACTTTTAATTTGTTCATGGTTGTTCCTCCTTATGCGTTAGTTGCTGGAAAAAGCGGCGGCCGTAAGATTTGAGCACGCGGGGCACGCGTTTTTTAGCGACGGCCTTCATCAGGCCGTGCTCGCCATATTTGCGGCTCAACGCGAATATTTTGATACTGCCGAAAGCCGCAGCCGAACCGCAAACCGCCAGGCAGATGATGGTGCCCGCGCCGGCGATGTAAAGGGCGGCGAAGATGATCATCAGCGCCAAGACCAGCCCGGCGAAATACCAGATGTATTGCGCCCGGAGCCCGCGGAACTCGATGCTTTTGTTGATGCCCTTGTTAATGAAATAGATGCTGTTGTTCATATCCTTAAGCTTTTCGTTCTTTTGAGTTGGGGCTCTTCGCTTTCCTGCGGCGCGCCGTTAACCTGTTTCACCGCGGGCGGTATGGCCGGAATTTCTTCGCTGGTCATCGGTACGACCTTCGCCTCCTGTACCGCGCTTTGCTTTTCGGCCTCTTGCTGCGCTTCCTGTTTCTCCCTGATCTTGCGGGCGATCTCCTTTTCGAGCACATTGAGCTCGCTTTTCATCGCGATGAGTTCCTGCTCTTTTTCAAAGGGTTTGTCCAGCAGTGCCTTCAGCTGGGGGATTTGCTCTTTTTGTTCTGCCAGGTCTTTGGTGTATTTCTCTACCAGCCCATCGACCTTATCGATAGCATTGAGGTAATAGCGGGCAGCCAGTTTGGGGTTGTCCGTATTGGGCGCGCCGGAACTGGCGGTATAGTGGATCGTGCTACCCGGCCGTTCGGCGAACAGCGTATTGTATTCCTTCTGGAACAGTTTGCCTTCCATCAAGCTTTGTTCGCTGTCATGGCGGATGAAAAGCTTAAAGCCGTAGAGTTGCCCCAGTTCCTTAGGGTTAGGGTCACTGGCCTGCGGTTTCCAGACCTGGTACTGCCGGGTGAGGTACTGCCCGATGGCTTTGGCATCGGCGCTGGCCACCTCCTTCAGTTGGATGGGGTTGGCTTTCGCGCCGTCCTTTTCCAGTTTTAAAACTTTATGGTAAGCCGCCTGGTCAGCGCACAGGGTGCCTAACTTATTTTCAGTGTGCAGGCTTTCCTTTTCCAGGTTCTCCAGCGAGTAGCGCGCACGGGCGATCTCGCGGAAATGGGCGGTGCGCAGGCTTTCGGTGACGGCTATCTTTTTCTCCAGCTTGGTCTTTTCCAGCAGCGAGGTATCGCCGGAAAGGATGGCGATATATTCCGAGAAATTCATCCCGCTCTTTTCGTCGATGGAACCCTCGTCGATCGTGCGGACATTCAGCTCGCAGTTCTTCATCTGCGCGATAAAGGTTTGCTTGTTCTTGAGCAGGTTGAACTTGTAATTGTCCAGCGACTGCTCCACGGCATAAATAAAATTCTGCACCTTATTGCCGAAATGGCTTTTGGCCAGTTTGTTCCCCTGTCTTGCCCCGCGGCCGTTTCGTTGTTCCAGCTCGCTGGGTTTCCAGGGAATATCGAGGTGGTGCATGGCCACCACCCGTTCCTGCACGTTCAGTCCGGTACCGGCTTTTTCGGTACTGCCGATCAGCACGCGGATCTCGCCGCGGTTCATCTTTTTGAACAGGTCAGGTTTTTGCTTGTCCGTCCAGCTATGGATGAAAGTCACCTGGTAATCGGGGATATCCATATCCCTCACCAGCTTTTCCTTCAACGCGTCGTACATATTGAAGGCACCGGGCTTGGGTGTGCCGATATCGCAAAAGACGATCTGGGTGCCGCGCTGCGGGGTGCTTTCCCGGTAAAGTTCGGCCAGCTGCCGCGCGCAGACATTCACCTTATGGTCGGGATGGTCCTCGTAACGCGAGGAATTGATCAGGCGCATATCCGCCGACATCTTTTTAGCGTAGTTGGTGGCGATCAGCATCCGGCCCTTGTCCTCGTCATCGGACAGTGGCGCGCGGCCGATCAGCGTAGCATCGCCGGTTTTGGCGAATTGCATCAGGCGTTTGATAAAATCTTCCTGCGCCGGGGTCGGCGGGATGGGCACCAGCTTTTCGTCCAGGTCGGGTTTATCCAGTGAAATATGTTTGGCGGTCTTATAGTCGGTGATCTCGTTATAGAACAGCGCCAGTTCGGGCACCTTGATAAAATGGCGGAAGCGTTCCTTGGCGATGATCTCGTTGGTGACCGAGAATTCAAAATCGGTCGTCTTTTTGGCGAACACCGCCGCCCAGCCGTCAAAGTTCTCAATACGCTGCCGCTCCATTTCTTTTGGCCGCAGGTATTTAAAGATGAGGTACATTTCAGTCAGGCTGTTGGAAATGGGTGTGCCGCTTAAAAATGTGACGCAAAGGTCGCTGTCAAAACGTTCCTGCAACGTGCGCACCGCGAAGAGCATATTCAATGCTTTCTGGCTGCCTTCCATATTGCCCAGGCCCGCCACCCGGTCATGACGGGTAGTAAAGGTCAGGTTCTTGAACTTATGCGATTCATCGATAAAGAGGTGGTCGACGCCCATTTCCTTAAAATCGATGCCCTTGTCTTTTTTACCCGCTATGTCCGCTTCGAGGCCTTTGAGTTTGGCCAGTAAATTCTTTTTGCGGATCTCCAGCCCTTTAAGCATGCGGCGGGACACGCTGCCGCCTTCCATGGCCAGCGTGTCGAGGTCGGCATCCACATTATTCAGTTCCTGCGTAAAGATCTGCTGCTGGATCTCCGGCGACTGCGGGATCTTGCCGAACTGGTCATGGGTCAGGATGATGCAATCCCAGTTGTTGTTCCTGATCTCGTGGAACAGGCGCAGCCGTTTATCCGGCGTAAAGTCATTTTCGCCGGGTGCCAGTACGCGGGCCTGTGGGTAGGCTTTTTTATAGGTATCGGCGATTTGTTTGACATTGGCTTTGAGGGCGAGGATCATCGGTTTATGCGCGATACCCAGCCGGCGCATTTCCTGCGCGGCAACGATCATGGTCAGGGTTTTGCCCAGCCCAACCTCGTGGTCGATAAGCGCGCCGCGGTTCTGCACGATGCGCCAGGCGGCGTTTTTTTGCGAGCTGTAGAGGTCTTCAATACCCAGCGCCTTTTTATCCAGGCCGGGGAAAGTCAGGTGGTCGCCTTTGTACTCCCGCAGCACATAGCAATTGAAGGTGTCGTTATAGAGTTTTTCAATAGTCTTCTTTTCATCGATAGGAAGATCGGCTAACCAGTTGACGAAACCGGTGCGGATCTGCTCGATCTTCTGGTGCGCCAGCTGGATAGCTTCGTTATCGGGATAGCGTTTCTTTTGCCCGCCGCCGAGGTCTACCTCGTAGCTGAAATAGGGCGAGGTGTTTTCCAGCGCGTGTTCCAGCAGGGTATAGCCGTACGTCGTCCGGTTGCTTTCTTTGGGCGAAATGGCGAACTCGCGGGAGATCTTCAGGTTGGTACCCTGGGTGCCGACCTTAAAACTGTCGCCCGAGGCCATATAATTGATGGTCACCGGCAACTCAAAGAAATCGCTGGCGAAGCGCTCGTAATAATGCAGCGGGAACCAGCGTTCGCCGAGGTTAAAGTCCAGCAGCTCAAACGGGATGGGCTCGGGCTGCACCCGGCTGATCTCGCGCAGGCTATGCGCCAGCTGCGGGTCATCGGGATTTTCCTCGGCTGCGTTTTCAGCGACCGCCAGTTTCTGCACCACATTGCCCGATAAATACTGGTCGACGGTTTCCCATTGGCGGTTCGCCGGGTTGAGGCAGATATGGCTTTGCAGGCTGATGATCACTTCGTCGGCGGTCAGGCCGGTGGCATGAGCGATAAAGCCGGGATCGACGACGCCTTTCTCATTCAGGCAGCGCGCTAAAGCGGAAACAGGATCATCCGTTTGAAAATCTGCCGTAGCCTGGAATACCGGGTGTGCCAAAATATCGGCTGGCAGGAATTGCTCGTCTTCCTTGCGTTCTACCGAAGACAGCACCTTAAAACCGTACTGCTCATCGGCGAGGATCAGCCGGCGGTTAGCCGGGCGGTTGAGTTCGCCGTAATGCTGCGCAAAGTTTTGGTAACTGGCGTTCAGCTCGCGGCGAAAGCTGGGATATTCCGTTTGCGCCGTGGCCTCGGTCTCCGACAGCGCGAGGTAATGGTCGCGTACCTTCGTATAGCGCCCATAGAATTCGGCATCCTGCTGCGAGCCCAGCGGCGTGAAGAGCGCCTGCGTACGGCTTTCGTTGATGCGGCTGATATGCCCGGCTTTGCCGTCCAACATCACCAAACTGCCTTCCTGGTGAAAGGCATTGAGCGACGTAAAATATTGCTCGGCATTCTTTCCGAAACGGAAATATTCCTTCAGGCTCTGGTCGCCGGAAAAGCTGAAATCATGGTTGTATTCCTGCAGGGCACTGGAAAGCCCGCTGAGTTCATGCGAAAGCAGCGCGCCATTCATCCAGTTGGCGGAGAAAGGCAGGTCCGAAAAATTGGCGTAGAACTTATACAGGTAATGCTTGCTGTCGCGGTGTTTGGCGGTGAGGAGCACCAGTGCCTCATGACCGGGGTTGTCGGCGGTATGTACCATACCGAGAATGCGGGCCGTCTCTTTATGGATGACGGTTTCGTCCAGCGGATTGATATAATCCATGGCGCGGTTGATGCTTTCGGCGGGCTGGGTATCGAACAAGCCCAGCTGCACGGTCACGGTAGCCACTTTACTTTCCGGCATCGGCAGGTAATGCAGTGTGGGCTTTTGTGCCGCGTCCGGACTGATCAATTCCGACAGGATGACACGCTCCTGCGCCTGCTGGAAGGCCTCGCGGTTAAAATGGCTGCCGATACCGTCCGCCAGGTTTTCGCGTGATACTTTGGCAATCCCTTCCAGCGGCCCTTCCTGCCAGTGCATTTGATGCGCCTGCCCGTACTGGTTCTGCCCGGCTTTGGTGGTATCGGCGGCGGTGATCCGTTCCTGCTCATCATGGATAAACTCGCTGAGCTGGTAGCTGCCAAACTCGTTTTGCTGTTCGATGGTGGCGATCAACAGCATTTCATCGATGCTGTAGTGCTCTTTAGTGGTGTTCTTTTGAACGACCAGCAAATGGCTCGCCGCTTCGGTATTAGCGGTGTCCTTCATCAGGTTATCGGGCATGATGGTGACGCTGATAAAGTCGGCCCGGTCGAAAAGGTACTCCCGCGCTTCCCGGTTCGAGGGGCTGTTCAAAAAAGCGTCGGTAGTGAGGAAGGCGAGGATGCCGCCCTCGGCTAATTTGTCGAGCCCCTTGGCAAAGAAATAATTATGGATGCTGCCGGCGATGGCCGGGTCGCGGAGCTCAGGATCAAAAACCTTGTAATTGCCGAAAGGGATATTGCTGGTAATGATGTCATAGCGGCCGTTCTCCTTTGCATCTGTTTCTTCCAGCCCTTTGATCTGCACGGAAGTCGGCACTGGGAAGCTACTGGCTAAAGCGGTAAGTACCTTGCCGGTCAGCAGGTCCTTTTCTACGGCGCTGATCTGTTGCAAGTCAGGGAAGGCTTTTAGGGCTTCGATTATAAAGACGCCTGCGCCGCTGCTGGGTTCATAAGCCCGTTTGGGCTCAATGCCCTGTTCTTTCAGCACAGAAAATAAAGTCTGTGGTACGATCTCCGGCGTATAAAAGGCGGTCACGATGCTTTCCCGCATCGCGGCTACGGCCTGGCGGTAATCGGACTCTTCCAGGTTGTCTTTTAACAACTGGTGCAGTTCCATCATAGAGGGATAGAGTTGCAAGTCGGCTTTCGATGCATTGCGTTTCTCCCATTCGCTGCGTTCCCCTGCCGGAAACAACACGGCTTTGAGGCCGCCGAAACCGGCATATTTGCGCAAAGCCGCGGCATCCGTTTCGCTGAGCTGCACACCTTCACGGTAGCCAAGCGCAATACGGATCGCTGCGATATTGTCGCGGAGTTTTTGCAGGGAATTGAACGCCATAGTTGGGGTTAAGCTTGATTTTGGTTTTCGAGGTACTCGGCGATCATCCCCATGACGGCGTACTTCAGTTGTTTGCTGTCTTCGGTATCTTCGCCGAACTGGAAGATCTCGAAGATGGGTTCGCAGGCACCAATCAAATTGATGAGCTCATAGGTGAGTATGCCGCTGCGTTCCATGCGCTGGTAGTCCCCGGGGAATTCGGTTTCCAGCAGCCCGCGCATCCAGCTGAAGCGGGACGGGCGCAGGTCGCGGGTGAGTTCTTCGAGGCAAAGGGCTTCGACGACATAAGCCGGGCGGCCCTCGGTTTGCAGCTCTTCGATCAGGCCGCTGATGGAGTCGACCTTGCTGCTGAGGTAATGGCTCAGGCGGTGGTCTTCCTGCAGGGCGATGAGCAGGTCGGTATGGTGCTGCACCATATAGCTGTGCAGCTTGCCGATGAGTAGTGTTTTCATAGTCTGGGTTTAAAGGCCGAAGAAGGATTTGATGATGGTAGCGACTACGACCAGGAAGATGCAGGAGCCGAACCAGGCGGCGGCGACCTTCGAGGTATCCTGGTCGCCGGCGTTCCACTTGGAATAGACCTTGACGGCGCCGATCAAACCGAGTATGGCGCCGATGGCGTACATCAGGTTAGTACCGCTTTCAAAATAGCTCCTGACCTGGGTGTTGGCCTGCTGGATGCCGGCGTTGCCGTCCTGGCTCCTGGCATACAGGCTGATACTGGCGAACAAAGCGGCCAGCGCGCATTTTTTTAGGGTGTTGACCCACGATTTTCTTTTACACATATCCGTTTCACTTTTCGTTTGGTTCAAAATATGGGGCATGGTTTTCCCTTACCCGCTCCGTCCCCGCTTGTAATAAGGCCGGAGGGGCGGGAAAAAAGGCTGCTCCCGGTGCCCACACTTTCCGGTCATGGCTCTACAGCACCGGGCCGGGGCAGCTTTATCAGTTTTTAGGATTCCCCTTTATGGCCCCGCGGGTTGCGGGGCCGGGGAAAGGGCCGGCGGGCTAAGCGCTCCACCACATATCCACCTCGCTTTCACTTAGCAGCGCCGTGCCGGTTTTTTCGCATTCGCGGACGATGAGCGCGTTGATCTCTTCGCGGTCAGCGATTGCCGCGATGTCCGGGTAGTCGTTTAGTATTTTCTTCAGTTTGGGGATCAGCGCCGCAGGGGCGAAGGGTTTATCGGTGGCTTCAGCTATACAGGCGGTCAACTGCTGTGCAAGTTCATAGGTCTCACCGATAGTGGTATGAACTGCCGGCTCGTGGGGTTCCTGATGAACCGGTTCGTTGCTAACCGGCGCAGAGGTTAAATTTTCCTCGCCTTGGTATTGCAGCGCGGCGGGCAGTTCGCGGCTGTTGCGGTTCCGTCCGGCCAGGCGGTCGATAATCCTATTGATCTCGGGGCGGTAAAATTTCCAGCCGATAAAGGCGTAATAGGCGATGGCGAGTACCGCGATGGTTTCGAGGTAGGCGCTCCAGCTGATGGGGTTGAGTAGTTTATTCATGGTCTTGCTTTTGAGTTTCATTCCGTTTGTTGCTGGTACAAAATTGCCGGAATGGGCAAGGCGCATAAAGCACAATTTGCATTGGTGCCCCGTTGGTTCCCCGGAACCCTATTGAAAATGAGGAAGAAAAATTTAAAGATTAGCGATAGATTTAAAACTTTTAAGTTTTTCCAACTATATAGAAGAAAACAATATTTTTATGAATAAAGGTTATATCTATTTCCAGCAATACCTCGGTGAAGGAACAATGAAGTACATGCGGGTAATCCGCGAAGGGGACAATGTTGAGTATGATGAATGTATTATGCAGGGCAAAAAAGTCCTGGATTATAATGAAAGGCTTACGGACAAGACATTGTTAGAGGAGATCCTGGCTGATCCGCGGACGAAAGGCTGTCCCGTCATCGTATTCCACAAGAAGACAGGCCTGCCAATTTCATAGAGGTATGATACTGGTTCCTCCTATAAATTCGCGTTGACTTAAAAAATCCAAAGTCAGATCACCGATAATTTTTGATCTTCTCGATCATCTTTTCCAGGAAGGCGATGGCGACTTCTTTGTCGCGCGCTTCCGGCCGGGTGCCGTGGCTGCGCAGGGTATCGGGCTGGATATCTGTTTTCCAGGGCGTCGACAGGTAGGGCGCTACGGCTTTGCATACCTTGCGGAAAGACCGCCCGACGAGGATTCCGGCATCGGTGGCGGCGCGCAGCAGGATACCCAATTGGTCGGCGCTTAAGGCACAAAGGATTTTGGTCAGCAGGCCGGTGGCAAACCCCTCGCTTTCCGGTGTTTCCGCGGGCGGCGGCAGGTAAGCGGGATAACGGCTGTAGAGGCAAGTGGCCAGGTCATTCAGGCCATCCAGTATCTGCCCGCCGGTCTGGCGTAATAAACCCTTGCGGGAATATTGGCTAAGGTTGGCCGCAGCCTGTTTTTGCAAAAGCCGGACGGCTTGGTCATAATGCCCGGCGACGACTTTGATATGGTCGCTGCAATAAAGGCAGAAGGCCTGGGTTTTCAGCCGGCAGGTGATTTCCGTGAATTCGCCAGGCAGGCGTTCGCTAATCGCCTTTAGACTTTCTTCCGGCAAAAGTTTAAGGTTCTGCTTGGCCGGGTTAAGGGTTGTTTCGACGATCTCGTCCAGCCAGTAGAACGGGTAGTCTTGTTTTTCATCTTTACGCTCGCTCATTTCCTTCTCATTTAGGTAAACAGATCAACCTTCCGCAAAAAAAGACCGTAGTGAGCCTGCCTCACGGTTTTGGCCGTACAGCAATTGGCTTTTCAGGAAATTTGATTGGGAAGGTTGGCGGTTGAACAAAAACGCGGGCTAATGCAGGTTCTGGCTTTTGAAGGTACCGCTAAGTAACCCGGAAGACACAGAACAAGCACGCCCGCGTTTAAGCGGGCATTGCACTTGTCTTGGTGTCTTCCATTTAAAAAATTAGCGGTTTTTCAAAAGACGCAAGAAGGCGGTGAATGCGAAATAATATCGATATGTATGTTAACTGTATCTGTGTTGTAAGTTCATTTTTTAATCCTCCGTAAATATATGTAAATAATTAGTTCTTGTTCGTTTGCTCAGCGGCCTGCCAGCTCCAGTCCAGTATTTGCCCGATGGTTTTTAAAAGTTCCTGCTGGTCGCTTTTTTTATTGGCGTCCATACCGCTGACGCTACTTTTGTTGGTTTGCGCGTGCAACACGATATAATAAATGCCGCCCAGCAGCAGGGAGACGACCGCCCGGAAGTTGACGCCGCTGTTGTTGAAAAACGGGTCGGTCTTTGCCAGTAGCTTCGCACCTTCTTTTTCCCTTTCCTCCGAGATAAGCCTGAGCAAAGGGTTGGCCTCGCTGATCTGCCAGAGGATGATCTGCTGCATCTCCGGGTTATCGAGGAAGCTGGAGAAGTTGGCCTGCATCAGTTCACGGAACAGTTTTTCCACTTCGGCGCTGGTTGGCGTTTCGCTGAGTTTAAACTTTGCAAAGAAAGGCAGCCAGTGGTCCTTTTCGCGGATATAGGCTTTTTCCAGCCCTTCCATATTGTCGAAATGGTAACGCACGACGTTCTTATCCTTACCGATGCGCTTGGCGATCTTGTTGGTCCTTAGCCCCTGGAAACCTTCCTCGCGCAAAGTGTCGCCGACCGCGGCGATCAGTTCGCGCTGGGTTTCTTCGCCGTCCTTAAGCCTGACTGTTTTCTTTTTCGTGACCATATTTTTTACTGATATGTAATTGCTGATCCACCCATTCAAATGCGTTGAGTACCCGGTCCATGTGTTCGCGGGTATGCGTCGCCATGATGCTCATCCGGACGCGTGCATTCTTGCGCGGCACGGCCGGGTAACCGATTTGGTTGGCATAAACGCCGGCTTGCAAAAGCAGGCGGCAAGCCTCAGCATTCAATGCCGGGTCGCCGGTCATCACTGGGATAATAGCCGATTGCGTATTGCCGGTATCCAGGCCCAAACTGTTCAAGCCGTTCTTTAAATGGTTGATATTGTCCCATAACTTGTCTTTCCAGAACGGTTCTTCGTCGATCAGGTCGATGCTTTTCAGGATACAGGCTGAGGCGGGTGTCGCCGTCACCGAAAAGATATGCTGCCTGGCCTGGAATTTTAAATAGTTCACCAGGCTCGGTTTGGCTACCACATAGCCGCCCAAATGCCCGAAGGTCTTGGAAAAGGTGCCGGTAATGATATCCACCTGGTCGTAGAGGTTATACAGCTCGATCACGCCGCGCCCCGTCCGGCCGATTACACCAATGCCGTGCGCATCATCCATGGCGACATAAGCGCCATAAGCGTGGGCTAGTTTCACTACTTCATCCAATTTGCAGATATCAGCCGGCTGCGAATAAACGCCGTCGACAATAACCATGCGCGTCCGGTATTGCCCGGTGGTTTCCTTCAGGATGCGCTCCAGCTTTTCCATGTGGTTATGCGGGAAAACTTTCTGGTTGGTCAACTGGCAGCCCTCGTACATGCTGGCATGCACCCCCATATCCAGGATGGCCAGGTCCTCCTTTTTGAGCAGCGCCTGCATGGTCGCGCTGTTGGCGGTATAGCCGGTGGTGTAGAGGATGGCGGCTTCGCGTTTGAAGAAGCGCGCGATCTTGTCCTCGATCTGGCGGTGGTAGCTGATATGCCCGCCGATAGCGGGGGAGGCGGCAGCGCCTGCGCCGTATTGACGGATGCCTTCGATAGCGGCTTCGATCACTTTGGGGTGCTGGCTGAAGCCGAGGTAATCGTTAAAGACCAGTGCCACGAAATGTTTGTGCTTGTTGCCGGGAAGGTCCATTTCGATTTCGGGGCGGCAGCCATTCAGGCTTTCCTGCCGGTAGTTCCAGTGCCCGCGGCTGTCCCAGTCTTCGATATAGTTGCCGAATTCCTCGGCCCAGCCGAAAGGGTCTAGACCCGCCATATTTTCAAAATCCTTGAAACTGGCCTGTGCATAATTGATCTTGTCCATAACTATTAGTTTTGCTTTTATAAGTTTCGCCCCGGTCGGGGCGAACCGGGGCATATTAATTTTTGATTAATATATTTTCAAAGTTCGGGCTCAGATCAAAGCAAAACTATCATCCGTTTGTACAATTAGTTAAAATCCGCCGCGCTGTTGTTTGCGGAAGGCATTAGGGCTCATGCCTTTTCTTTTGCGGAAGAAATAGGCGAAATGGGACTGGGAAAGAAAGCCCAGCTGAAAAGCGATCTCCTTGATGGTAAAACTGGTACCGCCCAGCAGGGCCTCAGCTTCGGAAATGATGCGCCCCTCGACGAGTTCATCCACATTCCGGCCGGTCAGTTCGCTGGTCAACTGGTTAAGCTTGCGGGCGGCCAGGCCGAGTTTCTCGGCATAAAAGGGCGCGCTGCGCTGGCTAAGATAATTTCGTTCGATCAGCATTTTCAATTGGCGCACCTGTTCGGCGTGGCCGGGATGCAGCCTTGTGGGGTGAACGGGCTGGTGCAGGCGGTTGGCGGCATAAAGCAGGATGCCGATCAGGTCGGCGATCAGGGGATCCTGCGGGTCCTGCTCGGTTTCCGCGGCCAGCAGCGGCAGGAGGTTTTCAAAGGTTTTCGTCGTGGCTTCGTCCAGGTCGACATAGGGTTGCGCCGTCAGGAAATCGAAAAGCCCGTGCTGTTCGTCGGCGGGATAGTGGCGCAGGAAACGGCGGTAGCTATCGGGATGGAAAAGGACCAACCAGCCGGTTTCGGGTTGTTCAAGCACCCTATGCGCCTGGCCTTCCTGGACGAAAAGCACGCGACCGGGTATTAGGTCAACAGGACGGAAGCTGACCTGGTGTTCGCCGATCCCAGCGGTTACCCAGAGCAGCATGTAGAACTGGTGGCGGTGGTGGCGGGAAGAGAGCGGGTCACCGGCATAGGGCAGCGGCCAGACCGCTACGGGTAAGTCATGTGGCAATTGCTGAAAGGGTAATCGCTTTTTCATGGGTTAAGGTTGCGGCGGCGATGAGGTATGCAAATGTCCGCGGCTAAAAAAGCGCCTTCCCCTGCACCGGGAAAGACGCCATCATTTATTAAACTAACTAAACCAAAGTTCCTTTTAAAAAAAGCGCAGCTGCTCCTTCGCCGCGCTTTTCTACTAACTGATCTCGATTATCGTAACGAGAAACGAAAAGAACGAAGAGACTTCCCCCTAAACCAAGAGCAATGAGCCCTTATTTATCAAACACCTCGTAACCCAGCAGTTTCACCCGCGGGCTGAGATAAGTGTCTTTGACGACCTCGGTTTTAAAGAGGTCGGTGCTTAAGTATTTTTTGTTGCTGTCGGGAAATACCGTGATCACCACGCTGTCTTTCCCGATGGCTTGTTGCAGCTTGATCGCGCCCAGCAGGTTGGCGCCGGACGATATACCCACGCCCAGTTGCAGTTCATCGGCCAGCTTTTGCGCCATAATAATGGCATCGCCGTCATGGACCTGCACCACTTTATCCAGCGCTTGCAGGTCCACGATCTTGGGGATGAATTCATCGCTGATCCCCTGGATACGGTGACTGCCGACCTTATGCCCGGTGGTCAGCGTGGGGCTTTCTGCGGGTTCCAGCGGGTGCACCCGGATCTCGGGGAACAGCATGCGCAGATATTTACCCACGCCCATGACGGTACCGCCGGTGCCCACGCCGGCCACGAAAGCCTGCGGTTTGAGCTTTTTAAGCAACAGTTGGTAGCCGATCTCGCGTCCGGTGGTTTCTTTATGCGCCTCGATATTGTACTGGTTCTCAAACTGCCGCGGCAGGAACACCCCGTCGTAATGGCTCATGGCTTCGGCCATTTTAATGCTCCCGGTAAAGCCGCCCTGTTCTTTGCTGACCAGCTGCACATTCGCGCCGTAGCTTTTAATGAGCGAACGCCTTTCTATGCTCATCCAGTCGGGCATCAGGATGCGTACGGGATGTCCCAGGTTGCGGCCGATGGAGGCAAAGGAAATGCCCGAATTGCCGGAGGTCGCCTCCACGATGGTATCGTTCATTTTCAGCTTGCCCTGCTCATAGGCCTTCTCCAGGATGTACAGCGCCATGCGGTCCTTGATGCTGCCGGTCAGGTTAAAGTGCTCGCATTTGGCCAGCAGCTTTTGCTCCGGGCCGCCGTTATAACTGTACCGGATGGACACCAGCGGGGTATTCCCGATGAGTTTCCACAGGTTGGCGGTTCTTTCCTGAAATCCAGGCTTTGCAGTTCCGGGCATATCATTTGTTCTCCTTTTTTGTTTCTTAGCGTTTGAAATAAAGGAGCCGATTCAGCCGGCTCCCCTGTCAAATTGATTACATACTGACTCGCTCAGTTTTTTATATCAGGCAGATGCCTGCTCTTTTTTATTCAAATTCATGAGCATGTCTTTTACCATACCCTCGAGGTCATAAGCAGGAGACCAGCCCCAGTCGAACCTTGCCTGATGGTCATCAATGCTCCATGGCCAGCTTTCGGCGATCTCCTGCCGGAAGTCAGGTTCATAGGCCATTTTAAACTGCTTGATGTGCTTAGCGATCGTATTCGCCAGTTCATAGGGCGTGAAGTTCAGCCCGGATAAATTATAGGCTGTTTTGACCGAAAGCGACAAGCGGGGTGCCTCCATCAATTCCATGGTCGCCCGGATCGCGTCCGGCATGTAAAGCATCGGCAGTCCCGCGCTTGATTTGAGAAAGCAGGTATAGCTGCCCTTTTCCAAAGCTTCGTGAAAAATGTCGATGGCGTAGTCGGTTGTTCCGCCGCCGCCCCTGGCGGTATGGCTGATCAGGCCGGGGTAGCGGATACTCCGGATATCGAGGCCAAATTTTTCATGGTAGTATTTGCACCAGGATTCCCCGGCGACTTTGGATATGCCATAAACGGTCGAGGGGTCGGTCAGTCCGTTCTGCGGGCAGGATGCTTTGGGCGATGCGGACCCGAATACCGCGATACTGCTCGGCCAGAACAGCTTTTCCACCTTAAACTTTCTTGCCGCCTCCAAAACATTCAGCAGGCCGCGCATATTCAGGTCCCAGCTGCCGACGGGATTCTTTTCGCCGCTGGCAGACAACACCGCAGCCAGGTGATAGATCTGGGTGATCCCCATCGTTTCCACCATCCAGTCCAGGGCCTCGGCGTTCAAAACATCCAGGGAATAGAAGGGCCGGTCTTTTTCTACACTTTTTCGCCCGTTAATGTCTGTCGCGATCACATTCTTAAAGCCATAGCGGTCACTTAGCGCTGTCACCAGTTCTGTTCCAATTTGCCCGGAAGCTCCGGTCACTAATATTTTTTCGGCTTTCATTATTGATAAGTTTCGGCTAATAAGAGCGCGTGATAGGCATTGACTACGCCACCGGTGGCACAGTAATTCGTTAAGGCGTCGCGCTTAACAACGCTTTGCAGGATAATTTCTTTGACCTGGATTGCGCTGAGCTTTGGATAATATTCCCGGAGGAGGGCGGCCAGTCCGGCAACGACCGGCGCGGCCATGCTGGTGCCATCATAGTAATCATATTTAGAGCCGGGAACGCTGCTGTAGATCTGTACGCCTGGAGCAAAGACATCAACCGATTGCTTGCCGTAGTTGGAGAAGCCGGCTTTTAGCTGGCTGTCGTCTTTGAGGCCGGATGCGCCGACGACGATATAGGCACCCGCGGTTTTTCCATCCTTGTACACACGGTTTGGAAAATTGGCTGCGGAATCGATGTTTTTATTACTGTTACCTGCGGCCTGGATGAGCAGGACGTCTTTTTTGATGGCGTATTTAACCGCGGCATCCACGGCCTTTTTATCCTGGCTGTAGTCCTTGCCGAAGCTCATATTGATGACCTTAGCGCCGTGGTCGGCGGCGTAGCGGATAGCATTGGCCACGTCTTTGTCGCGTTCGTCACCATCGGGGACGGCGCGGACGGCCAGTATTTTTACGTGGTCGGCAATGCCGTCGAGGCCGATACCGTTATTGCGTACAGCGGCGATGATGCCGGCAACATGGGTGCCGTGGTGGGCATCGGGGCCCATGCAATCGGGGCTGCCGTAATCTTTTTGGTTGCTATTGAAATAATCATCGCCGATATACAGTGGGCGCGGATCATAAGCGGTATTCAGCTGGTAATCGGCTTGTACCTTGAAATAATCGACTGCGCTTTGGATCTCTTTTTTCAGCGCGGTAAAATCTTCTTTCCTGGCAAGCTCGCCGATCACGAATTTGGTGAGGTCGCTGTTTTGGCCGGCCTTTGGTAACCATGCCTGGAGGTCTGCGGTCGCCGGGTTTTCTTTGCCGGTTTGAGCAGCGAGGAAATTTAAGGCCTTGAGGTAACTGTCGTAATATTTGACGCTGTTATCGGCATCGTGCTTTTTCTTGTCGAGCGCGCTTTTTTCGGCCTGGAAGGCCAGGAGGTCGCTGCCGCTGAGCTTGCCGGTATCTTGCTGGAGATACTGGCGCACCTGGCGGGTGAGTTCGAGGTTATCGTATTGGACGTTACCTTTGGCGGAGCCGAGATAGCTCCAGCCATAGGTACCGGTGTCGTTTTTCTTTTTCTTGGGGTTGACCCAAAGGATGGCTTTGAGGTCTTCATGCAGGGTGTCTACACCGGCATCGATAACGGCGACGGTTACATTGGTGGCTTTTTTGCCTTGTAGTAAGGTGTAAGCTTTATCGGTGCTGATGCCGAAAAGGCTGTCTTTTTGCAGGTCTTTGTTCTGCCAGTTGGGAATGTGCTGGGCAAAAGCTTCGGTGCCTGCCAGTAATCCCAATAGTACGATGGTCGGTTTAATTAATCGGTTCATTACCGAAAATTACGACTCGCACCGGTCGTAAATCGGCATGGAGTTAACTTCCGAAGTTATGGGAGTTTAGCTGCTTGTTTTCCTTATTTAGTAAGATTTAAGGATTGGTTTTTTCGATGTACGTTTATTAGCGGCTGAGTGTATATCGGTCAAGTTTAGCGTCATAGCTGGCCAAATTGCGATCGACTAAGCGCTGCCAAACGGTCCGGCCGGCTTCCCATAAGGAACCCTCCGTATCGGAGACAATAACTTTATCAGGGTAAGCGCGCTGAGCTTCGATGATCAACGCTTCGGGAAGGCCTTTGCCCTGAAAAAGCAGTTGCCCGGATACCGGATCGATCGTATCAAACATATCGGTTACGACCATATATTTTTCTTGTAACGGCGCGACTTTAAAGTCGAACCAATTGTCATTTTTCTGATTGATGTATTTGGTTTTGAAGCAAACTTTGGCGACACCCCGTGCGGGCTGGCTTTCCAGCTCATATTTAAAATAATAGGATTTTCCGTCTTTCCCGGTGGTTTTTATAAAGCCCATCGCTGCTAAACATCAAATTTTAGGCGGTGTTCCGTGAACTTTTTGGAATAGCCCTGGAAGGTTTCATCATTAAGCACGTCGAATTGTTTCCAGATATGCAGGCAAAATTCGATGGTGTTGCCAATGACCAGGATTGCTTCGATGACCTGCCTGATCATGATGGGTTTGTTGCGCTCTTCGAACTGGCGGTGTATCAAGCCAAAGCTCAGGATACCTAAGTGTTCATATTTAGAAAAGAAGCTATATAGGTTTTGTGCCTTGATCACCAAATTCTTGTTGCCGATGTTGGCGTCATTGGACACGAGGTATTCAGCGACGTCACCTACAGAAAGTCCCTTGCTTTTATAGGTAAAGGAGCCGTCAACATTAAAGAACTTACTGTAGCCCTTTTTGATCTTTTGTTCTTCGGCGCTAACCTCTTTCTCGGTCATTCCCCAAAACTTTATACCGAAACGTTTAAGATTGGACAGACCATATTTGAGATGATCAGTGTAAAGCGGCCAGATGTTTTTTTCAATTTCGGCTTCGGTCGTGTAATCTTTTTTAATGACATAAAGGGTCATTAACGAATCGGAGATCAACGTACGGAGGATGAGGAATAAGCTGTCAAAATGTTTTTCTGCGGCTTTGGAGTTATTGATAAATAGCTGGCAGCTGTTCAGGCCGTTATTCAATTTATACAGTATAGTATATAAAAATATCTTGGGTTCCGCGCGGATATCGCCGGCTGCTTTAATGTCGACGATATATTTTTTTTCGATATATTCTGTGAAAGCGACGAGGTCGTCGTGTAATTCTGTGATGGTTTGCTCAAGCATTGATTGAAGATAATCTTTTTCCAGTGGAATTTATACTTCGCAAAGAATACTTGCTTTTTCCAGCCTATAATTCGAATGCGCCGTGGGATTTGGTTTCTTTCAGCAGGAAGTTGCTTTGCACCTCGCCGACATTGGATTGGCTATTGATCTTTTCCAGCAGCCAGATGGCATAGTGTTGGGGCGTGGCGGCGGTGACCTGCAAAATAAAGTTCCAGTCGCCGCTGACGATAAAGCAGGATTGTACTTCGGACATTTCGCGGACATGGTTTTCGAATTCGGTGAGCAAGTCCGTGTTTTGGGCTTTGAGTTTGACCATCAGGACGACGAGTACGGCGCGGCCGATTTTTTCCCGGTCAAGAAGGGTGATATACCCTTTGATATAGCCGTTGGCTGCCAACTTTTCGATACGGTCATGGACGGTGGGGGCGGCTTTAAAGACACGCGCGGCTAACTGGCGCTCGGTGATGCGACCATCCTGTTGGAGGATGTTTAGAATCCTGATATCGGTTGGGTCAAGCTGGTGCATCTTTGTCGGGTTTAAATCAAGCAGGGACCCCTCGCGGGTCCCTGCTTTAGACCAATTTATTTTTATTAATTTAACTATTAATGACGCCTCGTGGGAATGAGGCCGGTGAGAGCGCTTAGGGTTTGTCTAGGTCATTGTACAATATAATTAAGGGTTTGCACCTGTACAGAATTCGGACCAACCATGAGCTCGTAAACGCCGGGTTCTGCGACGCGCTTCATGTGCTGGTTATAATAAGCCAGCAAATTTTTGGTGATGGTAAAGCTGACCGATTTGGTCTCGCCCGACTTCAGAATTATACGGCTAAATCCTTTCAAGGCTTTTAACGGCTGGGTGACACTGGCTACTTTAGGATGAACGTAGAGTTGCACGATTTCATCCCCATCGGTTTTGCCGGCGTTGGTGATTTCGATAGCTAAGGTGTTGCCGTTGAGGCTGGGTTTGCCGTATTGATAGTTTGTATAAGACATGCCATAACCAAACGTGTAAAGCGGCAAATTACTTTCGGTAACATACTCAAAGAAGTGGGCGCTGGGCTTCTGATCATAATTGATCGGCAGCTGTCCAACGCTGCGCGGTACGGTGATCGTCAGTTTGCCGGATGGATTGACATCACCGAAAAGGATATTCGCAGCAGCATTGCCGCTTTCCTGGCCGGTATACCAACCGTCCAGAATAGCATCGGCATGTTGATGGATATAATTGATAGATAAGGGCCTGCCATGGGTCAAGTAAACGATGACAGGTTTGCCTGTTCTGATTAGAGCTTTGACCAAATCATTTTGATTAGAAACCAGGTCCAGCGTACTCATATCCCCGAAGTTTTCCGGCAAGCCCGCTTCCTGCGAGAACTGCTGGTTCTGGCCGACGGCGCAGATAATGATATCGGCATCGGCGGCGACTTTTACGGCACTATCGATCATACCCTTGTTTTTTTCAGGGTTGGGTAATTTTGCCTTGCCGGAGTTCGTGGAAGTGCCCAAACTGATCGTATCGTCGTGCATAGACATATCCACGCCTTTGGCATAAACCACTTCTGTAGTACTCCCTTTGGCTTTTAGCTTGTTTTTGATGCCTTCCACCAAGGATACATTATGCAGTGTGGTCCCCGAATAATCGCCCAAATAATTAACCGCTGCACAAGGCCCAATAACAGCGATCTTTTTGTATTGGTCGGCTTTTAATGGCAGGATATTGTTTTGATTTTTGAGCAATACCATGCTTTCTTCAGCGGCTTTGAGCGAGAGCTTACGGCCTTCGGGTTGGGCGATACGAGCGTTGGCTTCTGCTAAGCTGATTTCTTTTGAGTGATCAAATAAACCGAGTTTGAATTTTAAGGCCAGCACATAAGCTACTTGGTTATCGAGGTCAGTCATTTTTATCTTGCCTTCTTTCACCAAGCCAACCAGGTCCTGGTAATTTCCGCCCATCGGTTCATCAACGGTCACGCCGGCGTTAAAGGCTTGAAGCGCGGCTGTTTTGAGGTCGGCCGCTGTTTTATGTTTTTGATACAACTGATCAATGGCCCACCAGTCGGAAACGATTACGCCCTGGTAGTTCCACTCTTTGCGCAACACATCATTTAACAGCCATTTATTGGCATGGGCAGGTACGCCGTCAATATCGACATAGGCGGGCATAATGGCAGCAGGTTTGACATGGTTTATTGCGAGCCTGAAGGGTTCCATGTGGATGCTTCGCAACGTATTCTGCGAAATATCTGCGTCTGCCTGGTTAACGCCGCTTTCGCTTTGGCCATGACCGGTAAAATGTTTAAGCGTTGAGGCTATGTGGTTCAGCGCAATGCTGCCATCGCTGGTGCCCTGAAAGCCGCGGACTACTGCAGAGCCCATTAAGCCACATAAGTATGGATCCTCACCGAAGGTTTCACCGGTGCGGCCCCAGCGGGGATCGCGAGCCGGGTCGATGACTGGAGCCAATGCCAGGTTTGTGCCGCGGCTCGAAGCTTGGGCAGCAACATAGGTATAGATCTTTTCGGTGAGCAGGGTATCCCAGGAGCACGCTAAACCAATGCTGCTTGGAAAAACATCCACTTTCATACCGAGCAGGCCGTGGTGAGCTTCATCAATGAAAATAGTCGGTATACCTAGCTTGGTTTTTGTGCGAAGGTATTGCTGAATGGCGTTGCGATTGGCGATGGCTTCTTCGGGTGTATTGGTAAAGTCAGGGTTTATCATCCCAATGCCCTTGCCAAACAAGGAGTCCATTTTATGGGCATTGCTCAAAAACTTTGGATCGATATGCGGGATGGCAGAAAAGGTGCTTTTTAACTGGGCGACTTTTTCTTCCAGGGTCATTTTGGATAATAGTATTTTGACCCGTTGCGGGACTGATGTTTTGGGGTTTTTATAGTCCTGAGCGAATGCGCTTGTGGAAAATAAAAGGATAAGTATCCCTGATATGATTCTTTTTGGCTTCATTGAATTGGTGTTAGGTGTATTTTTAATTATTGTTTGTCGTAATAGGCTTTTAGTGAATATGTGGAACCGTCGGACTGATCTACGTGGCGATCAACGATTAGTGTTTTACCATTGTCTGCTAATGACCAAGCATCGATGTATTTGGGGCCGGGATTCCCATCTTTATAAACCGAAGTGGCAGTGATCAAAAAAATGTGTTCATTGTCAGCCCATTTTAAGGTAACTGTTCGCCGTGTTCCATTATAAAGAATAGCAGTCATTACTTTACCACTAAATGAAAGCGAATCGATGCTTTTATGTTCATTACGACTCGTATCAATCGTTTTTCGTTCGATAACAATTGTCTCTTTACCACGGCTTACGATATAGATTTGCGGGATTACCGACTCCGGTAGGTGGTCGAAATCAGTTTTAGTTTTATTGATTTGCCATTTGCCGGAGAAATCGGTGGCTTGAGCGAACAGATTGTTACATATTAAAGCTAAAAAAATAGCCAGGCTGATGTTGATGATATTCTTTTTCATGTATTATTTTTTATAATTTGTCTAATTTATATTGGGGTTTGTTGACGTACTTAGCTTCCATTTGGGGCATTTCTTTTTGTATGGCCAAAGGGTGTCAAGGGTGTCGCCCTCGTAAAGTATACCATCCTTCATGACATAGCGGATCTCCCGGGTGTTATGAATGTCGTCCAGCGGATTTTTATTGAGGATAATGAGGTCGGCGATCTTGCCGGGTTCGATAGAGCCAACATCTTTTTGGATACCCAGCGCTTCGGCGCCCATAATGGTGGCCGCCTGCAGGGCCTGTAGGTTGGTAACGCCGCCCATCCGGAGGGCCCAGATCTCGTTGTGCGCACCAATACCTTCGGCCTCGCCGTGGCTGCCCATGGTTACATTTCCTCCTGCATTCCTGATTTTGGCATCAATCCGTGCAGGAGCAAGAAACGAGAGATTCGTGGAGTCTTGGTAGACAGTCTCGATGATGGCTTCGTAAGAGTCTGCGGCGTTCACTGTAGATTTTCCACTCGTATCACTGAAAGTGAAGCGCCACAACTTTTGGTTTGCCTGGTGCCAGAATTTGTATTTAAAATATTCCTTGCCATCGTGACTGGGAGAAACCTGAAGCGTAGGCGTAAAATAGACTCCAGATTTTGCGTAGAGCGTGACGACATCCTTATAAACATCGGCCCATGCGGGGTTATGCTCGATTCCGGAACAACCGTCCTTGATCATGCCCATTTGCATGAGGGGCTCCCACCAGCCTTCGTTGGTGATGTTGAGGCCATATTTATGACATGCCTGCAGGAGCCACTGCCTGGGGAGGCGGGGCCGGGTCCACAAGTAGTCCTTTACCACGATAGCCCCCAATTCCGCCCTTTTGCGGACTACGGCGTCGGCATCTTCCGGTCTGTCCATACGAATTACGCCGTCAGTGAAGCGTACCGGTCGTCCTACGGTATACAGGCGCGGACCTATCATCCGCCCCGAAGCCAAAAGCTCAGCGTAACCAAAGCTATCGTAACTGGCTGAAGGGTCACGGGCAGTAGTTACGCCATAGGCCAGGTTAACCAGGAACGTCCAGTACTGCTGCGGAAATATATTTGGCGTTGCATGCATATGCAGATGCAAGTCTACAAGTCCTGGCATGATCGTGGTGCCTTGTAGATCCTTCACCACAGCACCGGTTGGAATGGAGATGGTGGCACTGGGACCGACCTTAAGAATCCTGCCATTTCTCATCAGGATGGTGCCGTTTTCAATGACCTTGCCATGCTTCATAGTGATAATCCGGGCATGCCTCAGAGCGAGCACGCCACGAGCATGACTGCCTGAGACCGTTAGGTTGATCGGGACAACCTGGTCGGGCTGCACGGTGACCGTAATTAAGTCCTCCTCCAGTCTCACTTTGGCTTCATCTATATGAACAGTCTTTTCCGCCGCTAAAATGACCTTGTCTGGGTCGATGCGGTAAAACTTGTTCCCATAACTCCAGGCTAACATTTTGCCACCCTTTTCCCAGTAGGGATCGACCCCTTCGGCAAAACGGATCGCCGGGGACAGTTCGTGATCCTTGGAAATGACCAAGGGATTGGAGAGTCTACACACAGGAAGCAGATAAAGGTCTTCGCCTGCCGAGTAGACTAAGAACCTCCCGTCGGGCGAAAGCGCTTTATCCTGGTAAAACGTCAAGTTTCCGCCAACGGCTACCACCTTCAGATTTTTACCGTCAAGGTCGCTCGAGACGAGTTGGGGAGTCAGGAGGATTTCGCTACTGCTGTTTTTGGGCGTATAGATAATACGGCGGCCATCGAAGGAGAAGGCCAGGTGGTTCCATAACGGGATGGAATCAGTCACAACGTGCACGGCACCGCTATTCACTGAAACAAGCGTGAGCTGACCGATACCCGATACCCTGCGGTCGCCAAATTTAGGTTCCCCCCTGATTACGGCAATCGACTTTCCGTCCGGGCTCCAGGCGGGCCGTTGGTATTCGCCGGAAACGTGGCTTAGCTGTTCCGGTCGGCCGCCGGCCGAGGGCACCCGCCAGAGGGCGCCGCCCGAAGTATCGCACCAGGTTACGTAGGCGATCCAATGTCCATCCGGCGAACAGATCGGCTGAAACTGGGCCAAGTTCTGCGGTGCCAGCTGTTGTGGTTTTCCATCGGGCAGGTCCAGGGTATAGAGGCGTCCGAGCGTAGAAAGCACCAGGTGCTTTCCATCGGGGCTAACGTGAGCGGACCGTGCATAGCGTACTTTTACTGAATCATTCCTTACGCGGTATGTGTTATAATTGAGCGGGCCAAGGTCCGATTTGACATCGGCAAGAAAAGGGATGGTCGCATCCGCCCCAGTTTCGACGTTGATGCGGTGGATCTTACCGCCAAACCCGATAAAGATGCTTTTGGAATCAGGTGAAAACGAAAAATGCGGGGGGGGAACGCCAATGTAGTGAAAGTCTCTTGTGTAGATGGAAGGTAGCAGGACACGTTTGGTGTTGCCCGTGAGATCCTGTGCGATCAGGCATCTGTTCTCACTGGAGTCCTTGAGATAGCACCACCAGCGGGCGTCGGGAGAGAGTATACCGCAATATGTTCCTATAGTAGAGCTTACTCGTGTTGCCGGAAGAACGGCTTTGGTGCTAGCGGCATGATTATAGGCAATCAACTTCCCGGAGTCCAAGCCATAGATCACCTCTCCATCCGCGGAAAACAGTATGGGGTACCGCACATCCATGCGGGCGGTCATTTTGCCACCGGCGAGGCTGTATGCCGAGCCGCCAGCGGAGACATACCCACCATCAGGGGTCCATCGGACGTCTTCGCTATATTCCAGTTCCTTATCGGAAGTGCCGAGTACCTCATGCAAGCTGCCGTTACTGTTCATCACATTTACGTGACAAGCACCGGAAAAATCACTAAGAAAAGCGATCTTTTTACCATCCGGCGACCATACGGGCCTCGCGTTAATTGCGATGCCCCTGGTGATCTGAGTGGCAGTACCGCCTGTTAAAGGAACGGAATAAAGGTCACCCAGCAAATCGAATACCAGGGTCCTCCCGTCTGGCGAAACATCTACGTTCATGTCGGTGCCCTCGTCCGTAGTGAACGAAATGGTACGGGCAGGCTTTATAGGAAGTCCTTGAGAGAAGGCAATGTTAGCCGCAAGTACGCATAGTGTACCTATCGATAATAGAATTACACGATATTTCATTTTGACAATATGTTTTAATAGATTTTTCTTTTGGATCGGAACACTGATAAAATATTGCTGAGTCTGTTAAAAAGCTACCACGTGGGAAGGCCTTTTTTCATTTTCTCCAGAGTTTGAGCGAAGGCAGCGTATTTATGCTCCATGGCGACTACTTGGGTTTCGAGCTCGATCGCCTCTTGCTTCCTGTTTAATTTATATAATAAATTAGCTTTTGTATCCGTCCAGGCCACAATATGAACATGGTCATTAGCTTTTTTCAAAGCAAGATCTGACCAGGATAATGCTTTTCGAAGCTGTTTAGGGTTATTACTATATTGAAAGACATCCCAGGCGTCGTTATTCAATGCCTCCGGGTCCATCTTATCGATCCCTACCAGGTCTTCTCGTGATTCTAAACATTTAATATAACTTATCCAGTCCTTTTTATTTTTGTACCAGTTAATTTTAGCGTCTAAGACACTTTCCCGCGCAAAACCAGCATCAAACTTACTTTTGATAGACTTGTCTATTGCTCGCCAATCGGGCTCAGTACCATGTTGACTTGCAAAGTTAAGTGCCGGATAAACTTCAACTGTATTTATTGCATTATTGATTACAGAATTAGCAAACCCAGGAGCTTGCTGAACCGAATCGACCATTCTTCGATGACGGTAAAAAAAATTCCAAGCTGCCTTACTTGAATAAAGCAGATCCGGGAACTGCGCGATAAAGTCAGTTGTACTCTTTGTATATAAAGGCTGCGCTTGATCTGCCAGATTATTTTCAACGTATTTTTGTGCGATAGAATCTCCCAAACGTGGATCGAACTTTCGGAGCGTCAATGCCAAATCGGGCACACGTTCGCGATTGATCACACCGTTCCAGTAATTATCTAGTAAAGTATACAATTGCTGATGAGGATTTATCGCGTTCTTTAGTACCTGAGCAAACTGATCAACCGTTTTAAACGCCTCATCACGATGAACAAGTTTACCGGCAGGCGAAAAAAACAAGTACGTCGGCATGCTACTTATTTTGTATTGCTCACTGATATAATGGGCATCGGCATAACGAGTTTTGATCTCCAGATCATCTGCTTTTGAAGTATCCATTTGCATCTTAACGGCAATAAACATACTGTCAACCAAAGCGCCAATCTTCTTAGCGGGGTATACATCCCTATCCATTTCTTTGCATGGGCCGCACCACGTAGCATAACAATCAACGAAAATGTATTTGTTTTCCGCTTTTGCTTTTGCCTTTACCTGCTCCCAGCTCAGGCCTTGCTCAAATTTGATCCCTTTATTTTTGTCCTGAGCGCGGCCAAATAAGGGCACACACATCAATAAACACAATAGTTTTTTCATATTTCCTTTTCTTTTAGTTTTTACAGTTCATCTGGATGATGGCCAGACCATCTCCTTCAAAATATGCTGATTTTGAAAATTCACTTGGAATAAATAGTCCGCTGGTATTAACTCAGCTCCAGTTTGATACCGACGCCTATACGTCGATACTGATGGACCTGCCATCATCTCTGCAAAGCAACAAGCCTGAGCGCTTCGCGCCCAAGACTTGTCGGTGCCGCCTAGTAACCTGGATTCTGAGTAAGGTTAAAACCGGTCTGAATTTCATGTGAGGGAACTGGGTAAAGTTGCCAATTAGAACTCCAGGTTCCTCCCTTGTTAGGGCAAACGACGCTCATGATAATGTTGGCGTTGCCTGTCCTCTTCATATCTAGCCAGCGATGTCCCCATTCGGTAAACAACTCAATCTGGCGCTCATGAAGAATTGCAGCCAGCAAACCAAGCTTATCACTCGCAGTAGTTGGATTTAAGCCTGCCCTTTGCCTGATCATATTCAAATCTGCCTGGGCGCCGCTAATATTACCCTGCTGCGCCTCCGCTTCTGCACGGATCAGATATTGCTCCGCAAGCCGCAGGACCATTACATATTCTGTAGCCGACCCTGACGAATAAGTAGTAGCCTTGTACTTGTAAGGGTAAAAATAAGTAACCCCGCCTAACGCAATACTGCCAATCCAATTAACTCTTCTTTGATCGTTCGGCTCAAATGCGTTTAATAGGTAACTGCTCACATGAATCGTTGCATCAGTTGTTGGAATGTAGACAAAAGCATCTTCCGTGTTCCGTTCGGCGTTTATGGGTTGTAGTTGCCAAATGGCTTCCGAATTACCCAGACTGGCCGCCAAAAAAGTTTGATTTAACGGGCTCAAGGTATATGTGGAAGAATTGCCAAGCACCTTCGTTGCCTCTGCTTGCGCATTCGAATAGTCGCCCGTAAATAAGTAGACTCTTGCTAACAGGGCCGCTGCAGCCCACTTATTGGGACGAACCCTGTCCCCATAAGAACTTACGGCATCAGACGCTACGTATCCAGGTGACAGCAAATTTTCGGCGTCTTTTAAATCACTGACAATTTGGCTATATACATCAGCTGTGGAGCTACGAGGTAAAACGGAATTGACTTTGTAATCTGAACTGACGGCCAACGGAACCGCGCCATACAGGTTCACCAGATAAAAATAAAAAAACGCACGCATAAATTTGGCCTCCCCCAATAGTTGCTGTTTGACAGGTAAAGTCACGCCCGTTGAATTGTTCAGCCCCTCAATAGCAGAATTACATGTAAATACAAACGGGTAAATTTCATTCCAAATTTCAAAGCCATTGGTAGCTGCGCCCAGGTTGTTCTGATAATATGCGGAATAAACGGAATTACTATTCGACGGGTCCAATTCCAGGTCGTCTGCAGACAACGCTGAAGACAAACCAAGTGACGAGCCACCAGAAGCTAGGCCAGTATTATTCAGGTTTATATAAATCCCGGTCAGAACAGCCGCCGCGGTGGCGTTATTAGCATATACATTAGCCGCATTGGTGCTGGTAACCGGCGCTTTTACATCAACCAGCTTCTTACAACTAAATAATATAGCCGTGCAAGCTGCAACAGCCATACACAGCATCCTTTTATTGAAAATATTTTGAGTTATCATATCGTTATATTTTAAAATTGATTCTCAGTGATTATAATCCCACTTGTACCCCCAATGTCAACACCCTTAACGGTGGCAGCGACGTTACACTGAGGTTCTCAGGATCCATGCCTTTGTAATGTGTCAGCGTCAACAGGTTCTGGCCTTGAATAAAAATCCTTCCGCTTTCCAAATGAAGATTTCTTTTTAATCCTTCCGGCAATTGCCAAAACAAATAAGCATTCTTCAATCTTATATAAGAGGCGTCCGATATCCCCGCATCACTCTGCATGGCATATTGGTTTTGGTTAGATATTTGAAGGTTGGAATTGTATCGTTGGATTGAGGCTACTTGCCCTGGTTCTTGCCACCGGCCAAGAACAGTAGTTGGCTGATTGACTCCTTTGTATCCGGGAACCACAGCCCCGAAATTATAATTCTGCGCGGTTTGCTTTACAAATGAAAACGAAAAATCCAATCCGAATGATTTGTATTGAATCTCGTTCACGAATCCCCCGTAAAATTTGGGGAAAGGACTTATAATGACTGTTCTGTCGTCAGGATCAGATGGCGTAGAAGTGGGTTTGCCCTGGCTGTCCAAAAACTGGTATACACCTGTAGTAGGATCAACACCCAAAAAATGAAAGGCTTTTGTAATGTTGATCGGTTGACCGACAATTAACGAATTGCTATAGCTAGAAGTTCCAAGGCTGGGGAAAGCCACTAATTTATTTTTAGGGAGTGTAAAGTTTACACTCGAAGACCAGCTAAAATTCTTATCCTTAAAGTTTATAGTGTGTAAAGAAAACTCCCATGCGGTATTTTCCACAGTGGCAGGAAAATTTTCTGTAATGCTACTGAACCCGGATATGATAGGAAGATTATATCCTAATAGCTGATTTGATGAACGATTACGAACATAATTGGCCGTCAATAAGATCCTGTCCTTTAAAAAGCCCAGGTCGATGCCTGCCTGTAATTTTTTTGTCAACTCCCATTGCAAGTACGGATTCGGAAGTCCATTAGGAGTTAATCCCGATGCGCCCTGGTAGGGAACTGGAGGCGTAATAGGTGTATACAAACTAAGAAATTGATAATCACCGATTTGATCATTACCAGTGGTGCCGTAACTGCCTCGTAGTTTGCCGAAACTAAGGAAGGGTAAATTATTCTTGAACAAGCCCTCCTCACTGAATATCCATCCCGCACCAATTGCTCCAAAATTGTGAAATTGATTAGCTGAGCCAAATCGGCTGCTTCCATCCCGGCGCGCGGTCAGGTTTAAAAGATATTTCTCATCCCAGTTATAACTTACTCTGCCAAATGCAGCGTTGTACTTATACACTGAATTGATAGAAGAAGTAACGGATATGGAAGGCGCTGAATAAGGGTCCGCCAGAACAGCATCACTGTTGAATCCGGTAGCCAGCAAAATTAGCGCTTTGCTGTTATTTTGCTGAACTGTGGCTCCGGCCAACGCCTCCAATTTCCCTTTGCCAAGAGTGGTTTTGTAACTGATTTGCGGCTCGGCGATCCATGAATTGGTATTACCGGTCCCATATTGCCCATATCGCAAATTAAATGAACTTTGCGAAGGACGATTGTAAGTCTGCGGCGTTAAAGCAGTTTCATCGGTTTGGGTATTTGTGTACCCAAGGCTCCCACGAATAGTCAGCCCTTTTAGTATTTGATAACTTAAAACAGCATTACCTATAAGATTATTGGTCTTGACTTGATAGGTCTGCAAGGCATAAGCTAACGGATTCATCCATGTCTCAGAGCCCGAAGAATTTGGCATCCAATTTAAAGTACCGTCCGGATTGTGCAGAGCCGGTGCGTCCGGAGCCAGTCTTGTTGCTGTAAGTGTAAGGTCTTGTTGGGGCAGTTGATTATTGTCCACCAAATAACTGCCGGAAAGCTGGACGGTGAATTTCTGGTTCGGCGATATATTGTTAATTGAAAAATGAACAGAGCCCTTCTGATCAGCAAAATCGCCTGGGAAAACGGTAGTTTCACGATGATAGGTGGTGCCTATTAAATATTGGGTATTTGCCGAACCGCCCGAAACCGTACTCGAGATATTAGTGTATTTTGCCGTACCCCCTAACAGAAGTTTTTGCCAATCCGTAGATCGGGTCGTATCCCAAAGTCCGTTGATGTCATAGTCTTTTGGACCTGGGCTGGCAATGCCGTCATTTTTCAGAGCCTCGTGGCGCATTTGCAGGTATTCAGGTAAATTCAACAGATCTACTTTCCTTGTCACCTGCCCAACGCCTTGTTGCGCATTCACATTGACCCTGGTTGTTCCAGCTTTACCTTTCTTGGTTGTGATCAATATAGCTCCGTTAGCCGCCCGGGAGCCGTAGATAGCGGTTGCATCCGCATCTTTCAGCACTTCAATTGACTCAATATCTGAAGGATTAATAAAACTGAAAGGGCTGCCATTGACATAACTCCCGTTAACGGTTGCACCGGAGTTGCCCAGTATTCCACCTAAATTTGGAAGGTTTTGTGATGAGAACGGGACCCCATCAATAACATAAAGAGCATCATTTCCGTTTTGAATGCTGTTTTGTCCCTGAATCCTGAGCGTTACCGCGCCTCCTGCTAAACCATTAGCTTGCGTAATAAATAGTCCCGGCACCCTTCCCTCCAGCGCCAGTAATGGATTATTTACAGGTTGTTCTTCAATTACCTTTCCGGAGACCGACGAAATATTGCCGACGGATAACCTTTGGGTTGTCTGCCCGTAGGCGATCACCTGCACCGCATCCAATTGTGAAGAAGCTACCTTCATCTGGATTTTTCCTAAGTCCGGCGCAGCCGCTATCTCTTGCCTTTCATAGCCCACAAACGTAATCACCAATGTAGCGCCCGCATCCACCTTAAACAGCGTAAAATTCCCCTTGGCATCTGTGATCGTGGAATTATTCGTCCCCTTGACGATTACGGTCGCGCCGGGTAGCGACTGTCCGTCTTCGCCGACCACTCTGCCGGTCACCTCGATTTTATCGAAGCTAAGTGCGGACTTTATTTTATCAAAGATGGTGGTTTCTTTAGGTTTAACGGTGACAGTTTTGTTTACCAGCGAGAAGTCGAGGGTCTGTCCCTGGAAGATTTGGGTCAGGACGGTGGCGAGTTCTGCATTGGTGACGTTAATGGTCACGGGTTTGCTGTCTTTGACGGCTTCGGTGGTGAAGGCGAAGTCATAACCGGTTTGGGCGCTGATCTGGTCGAATATGGTGACCAGTGGTGCGTTCTTTTCTTTCAGCGTGATCTTTTGCGCGATGGTGGTGGCGCTCACATGAAGGATAACCGTGATCATTATGAGTGTAGTTAGTTTCATGATCAACAGGAGTTTACGCCTTAACCCGGTAAAAGCCGGGGGCGGGCAATTTTTTAGATAAAAATTGTACATTTGTTTAAGCTTGGGTTAAGGCGTTGTGCCATCATTTTCGAGATGGGCGGCACTCCGCGGTTCACTAATAGTTTAAATTATTGGTTATCCTGAGTATAGAGTCACCTGTTACAAGCGGGTGGCTTTTTTTCTTTTTAGGGATAACAGTATTTGGTCATTTTTTACTCAATACGGTCACCCTCCTTCCTTCGATCTTAAAATGTGCGCCATTGGTCCGTTCCAGTACTTTCAGCACTTCGCTGATGTTCTTGGAGCGGGATATTTTGAGGTAGTAGCCGATGTCGGACGGTTTGCCTTCGTATTTGACTTCGATATTATACCAACGGGCGAGCTCGCGCATGACGGCCTGGATCTTTTCACCGTTAAAGCGGAAGAAGCCTTCTTTCCAGGCGACGGTCTGGCCGATGTTGGCTTTGGCGATCGTTAGGGTACTATTAAGCAGGATGGCTTGCTCGCCGGGTACTAATGCTTTTGCATTTACTTTTATTGCTCCTTCCACCAAGGTGGTGCGGCTGTCCGGTTCATCATTGTAGGTATTGACGTTGAACTCGGTACCGATATCTTCGATGGTTTGGTTAGCGGCTTTGATGGTCAACGGCGCTTTGGTGTTATGCACAATCGCGAAATAAGCCTCACCGGCGATCAGTTCCAATTCGCTTTTGCTGTTGTTAGCCCGGAAGTTCTCGGGGTATCTTAAGGTGGACGCGACATTGACGATGATAGCACTGCCGTCGGCGAGTTTCAGGTGATAAGGTTTGCCACCGGCGGGTACTTGTAAGGTGTCGTAGATGGTGATGCTTTGCGTTTCGCTGCTATTTGAATAGGTCAGCTGGTCAGCGGTCATCTTTTGAATATGAGCATTGGCGTATTGGGCTAAGGTGCCTTTACTGGTACTGTCCAGGATGATCGTTTTGCCATGGCCGGTTTTCAATATCGCCTGCTGGCTGTATGGTGCAACGTCCTGTTTATTTTTGGTTACCATTTGTGGTGTTTCCGTTTTGTGCAATAGGAAATAGCTGGCGACGCCGATACCGATGAGTAAGGAGGCGGCGGCGGCAATTCTTGGTAATAACCTAGGGATGGGGGTTGTTGTTTCTTCATTGTTGTCAACTATATTCCAGAACCCGGTTTCGATTTGTTCTTCGAGTAATCTTATTTCTTCGGCTTGTAAATGGCTGGTAAAACCTGCCTCATGATCAAGGATCTGGTAATAGGATTCCAGGAAAGCGATTTCTTCGGGTGTTGCGTTTCCGGCGAGATATTTCCTCACCATGTTAAGCAGGTCCTTACGGTTATCGTACATGTTCATGCAGCTTGTTTAGTAAGATGTACCGGGAAATGGCATATCTACTAAGGCTCGTGTAATTTTATTTTAATAATTTTTTAACGCTGGCTTAAAATGACGATGGCAGCAAGGGAAAGGAAATGGGCCAGGCGGGAGCGCAGGGCTTGTGAGGCGGTGTACAATTGTGCCTGCACGGTGTTCTGGGAAATGCCTAATTGGTCGGCGATCTCGCGGGTGGACAATTCTTCCTGGTAATGCATGATAAAGATACGGCGGCGGCGTTCGGGCAATGCGGCGAGCCAAAGGTTAATTACCTGCTGGATCTCTTTTTCTTTCAGGAGGTCGTCGGCAGCTATGGGCGAGGTAATGATTTCATCGAAGCTGTCCAGGAAAGCAGCCTTTTCGGGCCGGCGGCTGATATGCTTATAGACCTGGAACTTAACAGCGGTATGCAGGTAAGCGCCGAGGTTTTCGATGTTACTGGTATGACGGCGGTTCCAGAGGTCGGCAAATACGTTTTGTAAAATGTCCTGGCATTGCTCCCTGTCCCTGGTGCGCTTATAAGCGGCATCGAACAATCCGGGCCAGTAATGGCGGTAAAGCTCCCCGAACGCAGCACGGTCATCTGACTTTAAGAAGTCTAGCCATTGCTGTTCGCTTTGGGGTTTGTTCACTGCCATGACGGGGAAAACATCAGTCTAATTTACGGAAATAAAAAATCAATGTTAAATAATTAATTCTAATTAACATAATGATATAGCGGCAATTAGGGCTTTTATTCCTGTTTCTTGCAGCATTTTGGCGTCCAGCCATCACTACTTTTTTACCAGGAAACAGATGGCGGCGATCACGATCAGGCAGACCACTACTATAGCGATCAGGGCAAAGGAAGTTTCAGACATAGACTTGGATTTATGGGTTTTTAAAAAATTGACTTTCAGGTTCAACAGGGCGTTCAAGAAGCCGATCGCCACTGTGATGAACGGCAGCAACTTTAGTAAGGTCTCCATACGTTAAATATTATGTTACGTGAATGATTATGAGCTTCCTGCACAGCATAGCACAGGGTTGGCGCGGTGTCAAGTACTTTACCCCCGCGGGAAGACGGGTTTTAAATTGCGTATATAGTACTCAGGACGCGCAGTAAGTTTTATTAAGCGATAAATGAACTTTACACCGCCACACATATAAGATAAATAATGGTATCCCCATCTTATGAAATGGGAGCATTTAGGGCCTTAAAAGCCTGTATCTGGGTTTATTAACTGTTGAATTTTGAGGGCGGGAAAAAATAATTGGCTTGAATATCAGGCTGATAAAGGATTTTTTAGCCTGTTTTAATATTTTTTTTGTTGTCAGCCGGATCAGTCACGCTTTCGGATGATATTGCGTTATTAATTATAATTGCTAAATTTAACTGATGCGGGAAATCGAGCGTCCTTTTGAGATCGTTTATGAGGGCCGGACGGTCAAAGTTGCGGAACATGAGCTGAAAAACATGCGGGTGTTCTATATTGACTTTGCAGGCTGGAAAAAGCCTTTGACGATCACGGTGGCGCTGAACCGTTTCGATGAAAAGTTCTGGACGTCGGTGCCTGAGGGGCGGCAGAAGGAGGCGGAAGAACTTGGTAAGCTTATTGCAGGGTATATCCGGAATAAACGAAAAGAAAGCAACGCTTAATTATGTGCTATTATAACGGTCAAAAAGTAACGCGCGCGGAATTCATCCAGTTGAAGCAACTGGAAAAGGCGATCCGCAATTATAATTTTTTGGATAAGGGCGTGATCTCTGGATTCAGCGATGTCCTGGTGGCGGTGCTGGTGCCCAATGACGCGAAGGACAACTTCGACATTGTACAAATGGAATGGGGCATGCTGCCGGTCTATTTACAGAACCGGGATGCGGTGCAGAAATTCCGCACGGGCTATAAGGACGCGCAGGGTAAATGGCACACGGGTTATACGACACAGAATGCGAAAGCCGAAAATCTCTTTGTAAGCGAACGCGGCGGAGCGTCGATGTTTGCGGATGCGGCGCGCAAACGCCGTTGCCTGGTATTGTCGACCGGCTTTTTTGAATGGCGCCATGTGACGCGTAACCATAAAAAGACGGGCTTGCCCTTAAAAACAGCGGATAAATATCCTTACTATATCAACGTGAAAGATGCGCCTTATTTCTATATGGCGGGTATCTGGCAGCCCTGGACGGATAAGGAAACGGGTGAACATGTGAATACACTGGCGATCACGACGACAGAAGCGAATTCGCTGATGGCGCAGGTGCATAATTCCAAGATGCGGATGCCAACGATATTAAACGATGACCTGGCCTGGGAATGGCTGATGGAAGACCTGACGGATGAGCGCATCCAGGAAATTGCGGCGACGCAGTTTGCCGCTGACAAGATGGATGCCTGTACCATCACCAAAGAGTTCCAGGCTTTGGTGGACCCGACGGAGCCTTTTGAATATGAAGATCTGCCGGCTTTGGAACTTTCGATCATTTCATGAGTGAGGATGGAATGCTGACGGACGTGGAAGTTATGGTTTTGTCGTCCATTCAGGTTTTTATCGCGGACCCCAAGAAGCCAAGGCCTGTCGGTTTCGGTTCAGGCTTTGTGATCCGTTATCTCGACCGCAGGTTCCTTGTATCAGTTTCCCATGTGACAGAAGATAAAACCGGGCTGGTCACGATGCTGGAAACTAATTTGCCGCCAGGTAACGAGGGGCCGATACTCCAACCTATTGAAGGCATTTGGTATTTTGATCTGCTGACATTTGACCCCAAGAACGTTCCCGAGGATATTGTAAAAGTTTTAGAGCAAGGGCCGCGTAAGCGGCTGGATATTTGTTTTGCAGAGATCAGGCATGACATTCCGCTTTTGCAGCCGGAAATGGTTTTTCCAAATTTTACTGTTCCTTATACGGAGAAGATCGAATTGGATATGAACCATATTGCTGAACCTGTTAAGGACGAGCGCTACGGATTCTATGGAAAGATCAGGCATAATTACGAGGGTGATACGCTTATAATGACCCCGGCACTAAAAGGTCCGTTAACTTATCACCGGACAAACGCCAATTTCCATATATTCCTGGCACCTGAAATCATCAAAGATAAAGAAGATTACGAGGGTTGCAGCGGTGCACCGATCCTGGATTCCCAACAGCGCCTTGTTGGTGTTGCCTGCACGGTGGCTACAGGCTCAAAGATCATCTATGCCTTTCCTATTGAAAAATGTAAAACATTGCTCGATCAGGCAATAGCCATCGACGCATTTCTGTAATTTCTATTGATGGTTAAATCCACCACTTTTTTTATTTAAAATTCCTGCCCTTATGAATGACGTCCTCCGGCTGCTGGGTTTTGAGCGGCTTTTCCATGGGGATGAAGGGGGCGGCTTTTTCATCGGCGCGGGAGAGCGTGAGGACGGGTTGCTGGTCATTGCGGATGGCGGTCAGGTTGCCCAGGAGTTTGGTGATATCAAATACGCGTTTAACAATGATGTGGGTGACCTGGGTTTGTTCGACCACGCCTTCTACCATGAGCAGGCGGGCATGGAGGATCTCTTTGCGGTATTTATCGAATAGCTTCGGGAAGACAACGAGGTTGGTGGTACCGGTCTCGTCTTCCAGGGTGATAAAGCACACGCCTTTGGCGGTGCCGGGCCGCTGGCGGATGAGGATGAGGCCGGCGGTTTTGATGAGCTTTTTGTTTTCGGTTTGGTTGGCAGCTGCTGCGGTTTTGATATGCAGCATTTCCAATTGGTGACGGATAAAGCTCAGCGGGTGGCCTTTGATAGACAGGCCGATGGTGGCGTAATCCTGTACGACATGCTCGGATAATTTGAGCTCGGGCAGCTGCGGGTCGGGCTCGTGGCGGCTTTCGGAGGGCTGGCCCTGTAGGAGCTGAACGGGGCGGTCATGCAGCGCAGCTACTTCCCAAAGGGCTTTCCGGCGGTCGAGGCCCATCGAACGGAAGGCATCGGCATTGGCAAGCTTTTCCATGGTGGCGACGGTCACGCCGGCATCGCAAAGCTGGTGCGGCGCAGTGTAGGTTTCATTGGGGTACTTTTTTCTTCCCTGCAGGAGTTTCGCCATTTCCTCTTGTTTGATACCGTTGATCTCCCGGAGGCCTAATCGGTGTGAGAAATACTGACCCTGTTTGGCTTCGAGCGTATTGTCCCATTGGGAAAGGTTGACGTCGATGGGCAGCATGGTGACGCCGTGCTCGCGGGCGTTGCGCACGATTTGGGCGGGCTGGTAAAAGCCCATGGGCTGGCTGTTGAGCAGGGCGGCGCAGAAGACTTCGGGATAATAGTATTTGAGCCAGCAGGAAACATAAACGAGCAGGGCGAAGCTGGCGGCATGGCTTTCGGGGAAGCCGTAGCTGCCGAAGCCTTCGAGCTGTTTAAAGATCCTGCGGGCGTATTCTTCGGTGTAGCCCCTGGAGGTCATGCCGTTAATGAGCTTATGCTCAAACTTGCTGACCATGCCGTTGAACTTAAAGGTGGCCATAGTTCGTCGCAGGAGGTCGGCCTCGCCGGGGGTAAAGCCGGCGGCGACGATGGCGAGTTCCATCGCCTGTTCCTGGAAGAGCGGCACGCCGAGGGTGCGCTCTAAGATGGATTTGATCTCGTCGGAGGGGTAGTCAACTTCTTCTTCCCCGTTGCGTCGCCGGATGTAGGGGTGCACCATATCGCCCTGGATCGGGCCGGGCCTGACGATGGCGACTTCGATCACCAGGTCATAGAAGCAGGTCGGCCTTAGACGCGGCAGCATGGACATCTGCGCACGGCTCTCGATCTGGAAGACACCGAGCGTGTCGGCGGCGGTGATCATTTCGTAAACCTTGGGGTCATCCTGCGGGATATTGGCGAGCGTCAGATCTTTTTGGTAATGGCTTTTGACAAGATCGAAAGCCTTGCGGATACAGGTGAGCATACCCAGTGACAAAATATCCACCTTCATAAAACCGAGGGCGTCAATATCGTCCTTGTTCCATTCGATATTGGTGCGGTCGGCCATGCGGGCATGAAAAATCGGGCACAGGTCACTGAGCTTGCCATCGGTAATGACGAAGCCGCCGGTGTGTTGCCCGAGCTGGCGCGGGAAGCCGATGAGCAGCCCGGTCAGTTCGATGACTTTCAGCAAGTGCGGGTCCTGGAAATTCAGGCCCAGCTTTTTGAGTTCCGCGGCGGTGATCTCTTCATCGGACAGGTCGCCATAGGCATCCGACAGCATTTTGGTGGTATCTACCGAAAGGCCCATGGCGCGGGAAACGTCATTGACGGCGCCTTTGTAATGGAGCATGAAAACGGTGGGCAGGATGGCGGCGCGGTCACGGCCGAAACGGTTGTAGACATACTGCATGACTTCTTCCCGGCGTTCGTGTTCAAAGTCCACATCGATATCGGGTGGTTCGTTCCGTTCTTTGGAAAGGAAACGGGCGAACAGCAAGTTGGATTTATCGGGCGCGACGGAAGTAATGCCGAGTACGAAGCAAACCGCGGAGTTGGCGGCGGAGCCACGCCCCTGGCAAAGGATATTTTGGTTCCTGGCCCAGGTCACGTAATCTTCCACCGTCAAAAAATAGTCGGGCACATCCAGTTCGGCAATGATCTCCAGTTCGTCCTCGAGGGCTTTTTTGACCTTTTCGGGAATGTTGTTTTTGTAAAATTCGTTCGCCCCTTTCCGGGCGAGGTATTCGAGTTGTTGTTGCGGTGTGCGGCCTTCGGTGGTGAGTTCGCTGGGGTATTTGTATTTCAGCGATTTCAGATCGAACCTGCAGGCATTGGCTATCGTTCGGGCATTGCTGATGGCTTCGGGGTAATTGCGGAAGAGGCGCTCCATCTCGGCTTTTTCCTTGAGGTGGCGCTCGGCGTTCTGGTGCAGCTTATACCCCGCATTAAAAATGGTGCATTTCTCCCGGATGCAGGTGAGCACGTCCTGCAGTTCGCGGCGGTTGGGGTGATGGTAATGGACGTCGTTCGTCGCAACCAGCGGGACGTTCAGCTCGGACAGGAGGAACAGGCGCTTGGCATCGTCGCCGGTGTAATACTTGGTGGCGGCGAGGTAAAGATTTTGGAGGTTTGCCTGATAATCTTTGACGTGGTGGGTAAAGACGAGTTCAAACTCAAAATCCTGGCTGATCCTGTCCGGCGGGATGATGATAAAATAAGAGCCTTCGGCGTGCCGGTAGACATCGCTTTTGGAGATATAGCATTTTTCTTTTTCGGCACGGAGGTTGCCCAGGGTCAGCAGGGCGGATAACCTGGCGTAAGCGGCTTTATCGGTGGGGTAAGCCAGCAGGCTTGGGCCGTCGAGCAGCTCGAGCCGCACGCCGGGGATCAGGCGAATGTTCCGTTCTTTGGCCACGACATAAGCACGCACCAGGCCGGCAAAGGTATTGCGGTCGGTAAGCCCAATGGCGTCATAGCCGAGGTCGGCCGCCTGGTCGAGGAGTTCCTCGGGGTGGCTGCCGCCGCGCCGGAAGCTGAAGTTGCTGGTGACCTGTAATTCGACGTAGCTCATTTTTTTTTATGCGAAAAATCCGTGTAAGAACCAGTGCTGGTTATTTTCTGCATTATAATGCCCGGAGCGGAAGAGCCAGTAACGGCGGCCGGCTTCGTCTTCGGCGATATAGTAATCCCGGTGCTCGCCGGGTTCGAGCCACCATTCGCGCTCGATGCGTTCGGGGCCGTCGGCGCCGACAATGACATGCTGCTCGCCTTTCCAGATGAACAGCTTGGGCGGGTAATCGGGGGTCAGCGCCATGGCTTCGATGGGCTCGGGCTGGTCCAGGATCTGCATGGGGCGCGGTTTATCGGTGCGCCAGTCGCTGTCGGGTTGCTGTTTGAGGTTGGCATTGGTCTGGGGCGTGCGTTCCGGCCAGTAATGTTCGCCGGGCAGGTAGCGGTTGATATGCTGGGTGCCGATACGGCCGGCCACGCGGTCGAGCAGTTCGGCGACTTCTTCACTGTCGGCACCGCCTTTGGCCGACCAGAGTTCGCTTTGTTTATCGCTGACGGGTTCGGTCTTGAGCGCGTCAAGGGTAAAGAGTTCGATGCCGAGTCCCGGCGCGACGTTGTCGAGCTTGATGAAAAAGAGTTTGAACAGGTGCTGCACGCGATTGCTGGCATGGTTGGTGCCGATGCTGATGTTGCCGTTCTTGCCGTCGACGCGGTACCAGGTGAGGGTGGCGGCGCGCAGGCCGAGGCCTTCGCCATACAGACGCTTGCACAATTTTTCGAGCAGGTGGTTCAGGGCGATTTCGATGGCGGGCCTGGTTTTGACGGCTTCGAGGCACTCCAGTCTTTCGCTGTAAGGCACGGGTTCTTTCAGCGGGAAGAGGTATTCGACTTCCTGGCCGAGGGCCTGGTGCAGGCGAAGGACCATGTTTTTGCCGAAGCGGCGGCGCAGCACGCTATCGGGCATATAAATAAAACTGCTGACCTGGTGCAGGCCGAGGTTTCGGAGTTTCAGGAGTTGGTCGTACGGTAAGCGCAATGCTGACGGCGGCAGGGGCATGAGGGCGTTACGGTGCTGGCCTTCGGGGATGATCAGTTTGTCGGTGGCGCAGCGGGCGACGCCCCAGGCTGCGCCGATAGTATCGGCGATGGCGGGGCGGCTGTCATAGCCGATGGTTTTCAATCTTTGGGTAATTTCCCGGAGGTAGGCTTTTTCGCCGCCTTTCAGGTGGGTGCAGCCGGTGACGTCGAGTAAGAGGCCATCAGGCGGGTCGAGCTGTACGAGCGGGGTATAACGAAGGAACCATTCGGCGAGGCCGGTTAATAATTTGACGTTGCGGCCGGGCTTGCCGTCGAATACCTGGAGGTCGGGCGCGATGACGCGGGCATCGGCTACGGTCATGCCTTCCAGTACGCCGTATTTACGGGCTTCCCCGGTGAGCGCGGTGATGAGCATGCGCCCGTGGTCGGGTTCGGCAAAGACATAGGCCTTCCCTTTCAGACCGGGCTGGCGGATGGCCTTCCAGTCGGTGAGCAAGTGCCGGAACCATATGGAGGCGAAGCGCTTAGGCATATTTTTGGGCTGGTTCGATGATTTTCGCCGCGATGACCGTTTGAAAATGCTGTTTTTTCCACTCGATGGTCCAGTTGCCGGGCCGGCCGTTACGCACTTTCAGCAGTTCAACCTGCCAGCGCGGGTGCCCGACGCCGGGCATGCCGGTTCTTAACTGGCTGCGTACGGGACGGACCTGCCAGCGGGTAACGCAGGCGGTGGTATTGACTTTTTTGACGTCTTTCCGCAAAACGAAGCCGGTGACCTGGCTTTTTTCGACGGCCAGCTGCAAGCGCTGGGATTCGGTAAAGCTGAGATCTTTGGTCTCGCAGATAACGGTGGCGACGCCTTCGCATTTGAGGGCTTCCTCGGTGACCCAAAGCAGGTCTTTTTGCAGGGGTACGTCCACGAAGATCACGCGGTCGGGGTCGACGCCAAAGAGTTTGAGCGCGGGCGGATAGATGCGGCGGGTATAGCTGATCCAGAGGCAGGCACCGCCACTGGTCATGATTTTTTGAACGAGCCCGGCGATAAAACCGCCGCTGGCGGCGGTGTCTTCGGGGCTGCTGCTGATGAATTCATGGATGGCCCCGATTGGGAATACGCCGTCGGGAAAAGCGGCGGCGACAAGGCCCAAGCCGAGGTCGCCTGCAGCGCCTGCTTTCGGCTGGCTGTAGCTTTCCATTTGCAGAATGTCCCGCCTCAATTTGGCAATCATCTCTTCTTTTGTAGCGGTCATGGTCTGTGGTTTAAAAGTCTAATAAAAATTGCGCGAAGACCACCTGGTTCTCGCGGTTGTACTGGCGGATGGCGGCGGCAATAGCGGTCAATTCTGCGGCTGAAAACAGGTCCTGGTTGTCATAAGCCAGGGGTTGTTCGGATTCGATATTGACGTAAACGACGGAGCGCCGGTCACCGGCGGTGATGGCGTAACGGGTGTAGCCGTCGACGTCGGCAAAACGCTCGAGTTGTTCGGCGCTGATGGTCAGCGATTTATTTTCTATTTCGAGTTCAAGATCAAAAGGTACCATAACACTTTAAATTTGGGACTATAAAGTTATGCTAATATTTTTAGCATCTTCTACAAATGGATAGCATTTTTTTTCAGAAAAAGTTTTACGTTTGTCAAAGTTGTGCCTGGCGTGCCTGTAAAGGTGGTGTTCGGGTATTGATTTTTTTAATATGAATGAGGAGTATTTGAACCGCGTATTGATCTATTTACAGCAGGAATTGCCGGAGTACCGGGCTGCGCTGTCTTTAAAAGCGGGGAAATTTGTTTTTACCTTACCCGAGGGGCTGGCGTTCCAGCCTTTTTATGAAAAATTGTTTGCAGCGGTGTCGGCCTGCACGGGGCGGATCCGTAACCGGGAATATGACCTGGACTTCAAGGTCTGGTCTCCGAACCAGGAGCGGGATTTTACGGTCCTGAAGTAGTTATCTTTCTTGTGTACTGTACAATTATCACGATTCAACAGGCATTTTTACCGCTCGTTACGTGTTTCATATTGTTCTTTCCTGGGCTTGTTGGTAAGAAGTTCGTCTAAAGAGCTTACGTTCCTGTCACGTATTATAGCCAAGAGCGTCTTAGATAAGATTGTCCATAAATATAACGTTCGTTTTGAATTGTGATTTCATGCCCAAATACCGTAAATTAAATAACCATAACCTTAAAAATAGATCCCAATGAAAAAGATACCCTTTATACTTGCCCTGGTTTTGCTTTTTGCAGATGCTGGTTTTTGCTGCACCATCGTTTCCTGCTCCCGGAACGGGAAGGTTTTCGCAGCAGCCAACGAGGATGATTATATCTCCACTCTTTATTCCCGGATATGGTTCAATCCGCCGACAAAGGAACGCTACGGCACCGTTTGTTTTGGTTTGCCCGACCTGCAGGCGCAGGCGATCATGAATGAATATGGGCTGTATGTAGATTTTACGGCGCAAAACGGGATCGACGCGGCGAAATTTAATCTAAAACATCCTTACTATGGTGACCTGTTCTTCGAAATACTGGGCAAATGTAAAACGGTTAAAGAAGCGCTCGTTTTCTTGCAAACGCACGATTACACCTATGGCTCGCAGGCGCTGCTTGCCGATGCGCAAGGCCATTCGGTGATCATTAATGCAGGTACTAAAGTGATGAAGGAAGGCAGCTACCAGATCAATACGAACTTTAACATTTCCGACTTGAAAAAAGGTGGCGCTGACCGCAGGTATAACATTGCCAATTCCATTTTATCCAAACCAAGTGATCTTTCGGTTGCGTATTTCAAAACATTGCTGGACCGTACGCACCAGGAAGGTGACCTGACGACAATTTATTCTTATGTGTTCGATATGCAAAAAGGGCTGATCTATGTTTACTTTTTTCACAATTTCAATAATGTATATGTGGTCGATATTAAAAAAGAATTAAAAAAAGGTTACCGGCTGGAGAACCTGGGTGATCATTTTCCTTCGTCTTATGCTTACGAAACCCAGATACAGAAAGATCCGGGGCATCAAAAGGAGGAGATCCTTTCGGCCGTTTATAAAAATGGTTTGGATGTGACGGTAGATCAGGAGTTAGCAACCGTTAACGCGCCGGCGCCTAAAGACAGTACCTTGAAAATGACGATGCTGGAGGTGGCTTTACAACTGGTCAAAGATTCCTGGAACCAGCATGCGCAGGGCGGGATGTGGGAGTACTGGTTCAGTTTGCCGGGCGGATATAAGATCGTTCATTTCCGGGATAAGCGGCTTGACGCTGCTGACCGCATTTTCCAGTCGCTGGAAAAACAGGAAAAACTCGATCCTAAACTGAAAAACTTTATGAAGGAGATCGATGCCTATGTTAACCTGGTGCAGGGAGATACGGCGAAGGCCAGGAACTTGTATGAGCTCGCTTCGGCGGATCAAAAGGACACTTATCCGGTATCGTATAACCGTGCAAAAGAAATGCTGACTAAAATGGACTAAATATGGTGGGAATAAAGTCCTTTCAAACTTATTGTTAAAGCAATTCCAGTGTTGCTTTATCTTTTTCTCCGTGAAAGTATTTTTGAAGTACTTTTTCAAATACCGGGTCTGTACCGGGTAATAATGCAAAGAGCGTCATAGAGGAACGCAATTTCATATCGTCAGGCGTGCCCATGACTTGCATCGCGTCGCTGGATCCGTTCGTCAGCAAAGCATTAGCTATTTCAATCAAACGCCTGCCCAATACCGGGTGCCTCAGATATTCAAGTGCTGTATCTCTATCCTTAATGCCGTAACGCCTGGCCATTTCGCTAAAACCGAGACCGGCAACCTGCGGGAAGATGTACCACATCCAGTGGCTGCGTTTCTGTCCGGCTTTGATCTCGTTCAGGGCTGTGGCATAGTCGCGTTGCTGGGCGTCGAGAAAGCGTTGCAGATCGCTCATGCTGATTGATCCTGATCTGTTTCACCGGCGGGCACTTCTTCCGGGTGTTCCTCAAAATATTGCCGCGCGTGTTTAAGACCGGTGGCAATGGCGATGCCTTCGTCACCGCTGTCTTTTAACACTTCGTTGGCGATCTCGACGGCTTTGTCGCGCAGATATATGGGTTGGTTCTTATAAGATGGCGGGTAATCGCCGTTATACCAGGGCATAGTTCCTCCTTTTTGTTTGTTAACAACGAAGCATAGTTTTTGATTGATTTAATTCACAGGGGTCTTTCTTTAATCGGTACTTTCGCGGCATGATCAGGAACTTTACGGTGGAGCTGGCGGGTACGCATTTTAAATTCAATACGCTTTCGGCCAAAGACCTGCGTGCGTTCCAGGTTTATGTCCAGCATGAGGGGAAGCAATTGCGGTGTCATATGCAATTGCGGGACGGGGCTTTTTATATCACGGATCCGACGATCTGCCCGGCGGAATACATGGCGCTGGAAGCGGCGCTGAGCGAGGCGATACTCAAAAGCCAGGACGGGCCGGCGGCGGTATAGTTTCTAATGTTTACAAACGGGGACGGCTGTCAATTTTTTCAGACGGCGATCCGCAGTTCATCAAGGTAAGGCAGGACGAACAGCGTGTGCTCAAAGGCGCGGAAATGGGTAATAAGGTGGCTGCGGTCATCAAAGAAGACCTCCACATAAAAATTCTGGACGTTATACAGTTTGATATAATAATGGTCGTTCAGCCGGTCGGCCAGAAACGTTCCGGTTAAAACAGCTTCTGTTTTCGCGGTGTAGTTTAAGGCGTTAAAATCATCCGAGGTCATCATAGCCGGTCATTTATATTCCACTCCTAATGAGTATTTTACAAAGACCGTGCCTGTTGGTGTTGAGCGACTTAGCCGAAATGTGCCTCAATATGATCGCAGATGCTTTCGAGCAATTCCTTGCCGAGCGGTTCGCCGGATAGTTGCTGCCAGCGGTCGCCGTGGGCGACTTCGGCGATGACGACGCCGTCCTGTTCGATGCCGTACTTTTCCTGCTGCTGGGTGATGCGGTAAAAATGCTCCTTTCCGCCGATGCTTGCTTGGTAAGGAAAGCTATGCAGTTCCTGTTCTTCTTGTGGTTCCATGTTTGCTAAACAATAAGAAAGTCAAATAGTTGTCCTTGTAGCAAATAACGTGTTGAACCTATAAACGATGACCTATGAAAAATCCATTTAAAAAAGAAGACCATACCGGGCTGATCGTAGGGATCGCGGTGGGCGTTACAGCAGGGATCGGCCTGGGCTGGCTGTACCTGACACGGTAAAGGTGCGCAATATCGTCGCCAGCTGACGCGGAGGTTCCGGGAAGCGGTGAGTGATACGGCGGCGGATGTGATCGATAAGAAAACGATCATTCCCAAAAAGGCAGCTAAAGTGGCGACTGACGCGGTGATCAAAGATTAGACATGATTTTTTCAAAGGTCGATCCCCTTTGCTTTTGCCAGGGTTTTCATTAAGTCAATTCCCTTACCGAGTACGCCATGGAACAGGTCGCCGGTCTCTTTGAGGCGGGCAAGGGAATTATGGATGGTAAAGTGTTTCATGGTCAGGCCGGGTTTGACCTCCTCCCAGGTTAGCGGCATGGATACGGTTGCGCCCGGTTTAGGCCGCAGGGAATACACGCCGGCAATGGTGGCGTCGGGGCGGTTCTGTAAAAAATCCAGGTACATCTTGCCGCCGCGGTTCTTGACCATGCGTTCCAGGGTGGTGAATTCAGGCAATTGTTTATGCACGAGGCTGACAATGATCTTGGCGAAGAGCTGGCTTTGGTCATAAGTGTATTTGGCGTCCAGCGGAATGTAGATGTGCATACCGGTGGAGCCGGAGGTTTTGGGGTAGACGGGTACGCCGATGGCATCACAAACCTCTTTTACTTTTTGGGCGACTTCAATGACCTGGTCAAAATGCTGTTTGTCGGGGTCCAGATCGATGACGCAGAAATCAGGGTTGTCGGGTGATTGCACGCGACTGAACCAAGGGTTGATCTCGATGCAGCCGAGGGAGGCCATCCAGAGCAGGCTGGCTTTATTGGTGGCCACTAAATATTCTTTGGCTTCGCCTTTATCGTTTGTATGCGGCATGGTCTCCATACAATCCGGCGCTTTGTCCTTCACATTCTTCTGGTAAAAGCTGGGGCCGTGGATGCCGTTGGGAAAGCGGTTGAGCGACATGGGCCGGTCCTTGAGGTAGGGCACCATGTATTCGGCGACCTGGTCATAATAGTTGAACATATCGCGCTTGGTGATGCCATCCTCAGGCCAGTAGACCTTGGACAGGTGGTTGAAGGTTAAGGGGCAGCCGTTGACCTTGACGGTCTGGCTGTCTTTAGCGGGATCAAGGAAACCGGTGTTTTCAGGTTCCTTTTTTTGGGTTACTTTGGCCATGGTCTTTTTGGGTTTAGCTTCGGTATGGGTTTCCTTTTTTAGGGCAGTTTCGCCCACTTCTTCAACGACCTGTTCCGCATCGGCTTCCAGTTCCAGCACGACTTCTTTGGAGTTCTTATCAGCGCGCATGCCTTTGAAAGAGGCCTGCCGAACTTTGCCGTCGCCGGTGATCTCGGCGAATTCGACTTCACAAACCAACTCAGGTTTCAGCCAGGTGGCTTTGGCGCCTAATCTTCTGGGACGGAACTGCGATGGCTCATCGACATCGGGTTCTACATCAAAGGGGCTTTCGCTGGTGATCAATGGCTTGAACTGGGCCATCATCTCTTTTTGTTTGGCGTCGTTGAAGCCGGTGCCGACTTTGCCGATATAGCGGAGGACGCCTTTTTGATCATAAACGCCGATGGCCAGCGCGCTGAAATATTTGACGGTGCCTTCGTTTTTGGTGAAGCCGGCAATGACGACTTCCTGCCTCCTTTTGGCTTTGATCTTGAGCCATTCGCGGGAACGGGCATCGGCGGTGTACAGGCTGTCGGCGCGTTTGGCGATGATGCCTTCGAGTTTCATTTTCTTTGCGGCCTCGAAAAATTCGATGCCGTTAACAGCGAAGTCCTGGCTGGGTTTAATCAGTTCATGGTCCGCGGGCAGGATCGCTTTGAGGATCTGCTTACGGGTGGTCAGGGGCAGGCCGGTGAGGTCGCGGCCCTCGTACCAGAGGATGTCAAAAACGAAATACACGAGTTTGGCATTTTTAGTATTGCGCCAGTTCTGGAGGGCGCCGAAATTGGCGGTGCCTTGCTCGTTGAGGACGACGATCTCGCCGTCGAGGATGGCATTCAGTTGCCAGCTTTCAAGCTGTTGGTTGATGGGGCCGAACTGGTCGAAAGGCAAATTGTTGCGGGAGATCAATTCGGCGCAGCCTTTTTCGACTTTGGCAATGGCGCGGTAGCCGTCCCATTTGATCTCATAGATCCAGCCGGGGTCATCAAAGGGCGCATCGACGAGGGTGGCCTTCATGGGTTTGATGTTGGCGGGTATCTGGGATTTGGGTGCGTCCTGGAGTAAGCTTTTGAGGTCGGCGGCGGGTTGCTGTTGGTCCGCTTCGCCTGTCTCGGCTTTTTCGATCTGTGCTTCGAGATTTTCCGTTGTGGTTTTTGCCGGTGTTCTTTCGGGCTGGTCCTGGTCAGCGAGGTCGATCCAGACGGGGGCATGGTCGCTGGCGCCTTTCCAGCCGCGGACGTGTTTGTCTACGGTGGCGGAAGCGAGGCGTTTGGCGATATGTTTGTTGAGCAGGAAATGGTCGAGGCGGAGGCCGGCATTACGGCCGTAAGCATCGCGCAGGTAGTCCCAGAAGGTATAGATGCGCTCGGTTGGGTATAGCGTGCGGATGGCATCGGTCCAGCCCTGGTCGACGAGGTCTTTATAGGCCTGGCGGGTTTCGGGGCGGAACAGGGCGTTGTTGACGTATTTTTCTGGTTTATAGGTGTCGAGCTCGGTGGGCATGACGTTGTAGTCGCCGACGAGGATGACGGGTAGCTGGCGGTTGACGAGGTCTTGTGCATGCTCGGCGAGCCGCTGGAACCAGCGCAGTTTGTAATCGAACTTGGGGCCGGGCCAGGGGTTGCCGTTGGGCAGGTAAATGCAGCCGATGACGATGCCGCCAGTAAATGCTTCGATATAGCGGCTGTGGGTGAATTCGTCGTCGTCGCCGGGCAGGTCGTTCCTTAATTCTTTGATCTCGGTTTTGGCGAGGATGGCGACGCCGTTCCAGCTTTTCTGTCCCTGCCAGATGGCATTATAACCGGCGTCTTTGAGCGCGTTCTCGGGGAAGCTTCGGTTCTCGCATTTGAGTTCCTGAAGGCAGACGATATCCGGAACGGCTTCTTTAAGCCAGCGCAGGAGGATGTCTAAGCGGCCGTTAATGCCGTTGATATTGTAGGTAGCTATCTTCATGAGCGGAGACGACAAAGCCCCTTGCGGGGCTTGTTATTTTTTGTGTTTGTTTCGGCTCTATTTCTTTTTATCAGCAAGGTATTTTTCGATGACCTTACGGTCGTTGGAGCCGGTAGCTCTTTTGGCGCCGACAAGCGCCTGCGTGCTGATGCCTAATTTCTCGGCTTCGTATCTCAGTTCGTACTTTTCGCCGGAGTTTACTTTTTTGCGGTCTGTGGTTGTTCCTCTCGTTGCCATAGTTTGCTGTTTTAGATGTACCTGATAAACAACGGGTAGGGCGGATGGTTTTAACGATTCTAATTACTAAATTTAAGGTTTCCAATTGGCCTTATGCATTATCCGCTTGAAGTACTGAATGACAAAGAATTCGAGGAGCTCTCCAAAGACCTGCTGGATCTTGAATTGAGTATTTCTTTGCAGTTATTTAAAAGCGGCCGGGATAAGGGAATAGACCTGCGCTACGCCGCCACGACTGAAAATGAAATTATTGTTCAGGCAAAACGTTATGTCAGGTCGACGTTCTCCCAATTAAAATCGGAACTGGCCAAGGAAAAAAATAAAATGGACCGGCTGATAAAAAAGCCGCAGCGCTATATTCTAACAACCTCGCTGGAATTGAATGTCGCGCAAAGCGATGAGCTGGTGAAGATCATGTCTCCCTATATTAAAACTTCCCAGGATGTATTCGGCGCAGAAAGGATGATGGCTTTGATTTCCAAATTTCCGACCGTTGAAAGCAAGTACTATAAATTGTGGATCACCAGCACCACGATCCTGAACAAAATATTGCACAATGCCGCTTTAGGGCGTTCCGAGTTTGTCAGGAAACAAATCTTAAAAAAGGTCAGTTTCTATGTACCGACGGTCAATTTTAATGTAGCGGTTGATAAATTAAATGAGAATCATTTCCTGATTATTTCGGGCGAACCGGGCATCGGCAAAACGACGATTTCCTATTTGTTGATCTGCGATCTGATGGCTAATGGTTACCAATTGCTGCACGTCGATGATAAACTGAAAGATGCGGAAGACTTGTTAAGCCCTTCTCCCGAGGTCAAACAGGTGGTGTTCTTTGATGATTTTTTCGGGGCCAATCTTTCGGAATTATTGCATCCCAGGAACCCGGAGAGTAAGATCGTCGGTTTTATTGAGCGGATCATGGCCAGCCCGAATAAGTTCCTCGTCATGACCACGCGGACCACCATCCTGAACCAGGCGCTTCACCGTTTTGATAAGTTCAACCGTTCGAAGCTGGCTCATCTGTCCAAATATGAACTCCGTATCGAGGCCTATAGTAAGCTGGACCGTGCGAAGATCCTCTATAACCATCTTTTCCATTCCGGGATGTCCACGGAACAGTATGACGTTTTCTTCCAGTCCAAAAATTACGTAAAGATCATTGATCATAAGAATTATTTCCCGAGGCTGATTGAATTCATTACCTCGGCGAACCAGCTCGGGCTGGTCCCCGTTCCAGACACTGAAAAATTCATTTTTGATTGCCTGGACAATCCCAGCGAGATCTGGCAATTTGCTTACGATCAGCAGCTGAATGAGGAGGAACAGTTTTTACTGATGACGCTGTTTAGCCTGGGCGGCTATGGCATCTCGTCTGCGCATTTGCAAACGGCTTTTGAAAGCAGATATGCCTACGAAATCCGAAATAATGGCTATACACTAAAAACGGATGCCTACACGGTTGCCCTGAAAAAATTGATGGATGGGTTTATTAAAAGCGAACGAACTGCTAAGACCGATGAATTGGTCTTCAGTTTTTTAAATCCTTCGGTGGGCGATTTTTTATTGAATTATTTGCGCGAAAGACCGGCGGAGCAAAAACGGATCTTATTTTCAGCAGCTTATTTCATTCAGATTACCAAATATTTTACCCCAGGTATCGATGGCGGTTTGGTTTTTCCCGAGGATCAGCGCGGCTCCTTTTACCCGGCTTTCCTGCTGTCGCTGCCTGCACTGATCGCCAATGCGGAGGACGAAACCACAGGCGGTATTTCTGCCCTTTATATCTTGTTCGCCTTATTTTATAAACAGCGCAAAGAAGCTGATGTCATGGCGGTGTTTAAAGAACTCGAGTTTTATTTCATGGACGGTGTGAAGCTTTCCGAATTTAAGTCAGTATTCAGTCATTTGGCTGATATCGAAGATGCGAGGAATGCCATTATGGAAAATTGGCAACGAATCTTTTCAGGTGCTTTTGAGGTGGCACAGGATAGCAGTGATTTTAGTTCGCTCCTGGAGTTGATGGAAATGTACGATATCTATCAAAGTACCTGGTCGGCAGTTCCTGTCTTTGTAGCCACGGTTGGTTCGGCTGTTAATGTTTGCTATGGCAACATGGAAGTGGACCTGTCCTCCTGTTCGCAGGAGGTAATGGATGCGCGTGGGGAAGGTTTTGAGGGTGATGCTTTGCAGATCATTGAAGACACCATCGCAGAGGATTATGCCCAGTTTCTTCATGACTGTGAGCTTTCGGATTTTTATGACCTGTTCATCCGATCTGCGGATTTCAACGCCTCGGCACATTTAAATGCTTTCATTGAACAAATGAGCCATGCTGACGATGATGATGATTTCCGCTCGCATATCCGTGGCGAAGAACGTTCGAGTCAGCTAGATGAAACAACGGCCATTGAGCGGCTGTTTGAAAGGTAGTTTATCAACCATTTACAATTTCAGCTATGCCTGACGATCAGTTGACAAAAAGTTTTAATGCCAGTCTTTTTCCAAAGGATATCGGAAAGATCCTGGAAGATTTTGGCGAGGTTGCTATCGACAGTGTGATGAAGGATGGCGTGCTTAAAGATATTCCTATTATCGGCACGATCCTTAACCTGGCCAAAACGGGCATCGCGTTGAAAGAACGGCATATGATTAAGAAATTGTTGGTTTTCCTTAAAAACCTGGAGGATATTTCCGAAGAGGATAAACAAAAATTCACGGACAAGTTAAATGCTGACGGAGAATTTGCCCAAGAGATTAGTGGAAAGCTCTTGTTAATCATTGATCGTCTGGACGAAACGGAAAAAGCGAAGATCGTTGCGAATATCTTTAAATTATATGTTTACGGTATCCTGGAGCAGCAAATGTGCCTCCGGCTGACGCTGATCGTGGAGCGCGGGTTTTTAAGCGATCTGCAAATATTGCATATAACTGTTGATAATGAGTTCCATCAGCGGTACGATAAAATCGACCATAAAAATTTCATAATTCCTGTACCCAGCATAGTTTGTTCAGTTTGGGGCTTTTACAAGCGGTCGTGAAACCCGCCCAGGAAATTCCTGTTAAAGTGACCAGTACGATGTCGGGGAAACCTGTCAAAACGAAAGAACCCGATTTAACGACTACTTACGCGCTTAGTACACTTGGCAGGGCTTTGGGACATGCCATGTACTATGATGCCGGCGAACTTTCCAAATTCGCCCACTTGCGTAACCTGTACAAATAAGTTGTTTAATTATAGTTCAAACGCCCCATAGCTTTTGATCTCTTTAAGCAGAAAATTGCTTTGCACTTCGCCGACGTTGGGCTGGCTGTTGATCTTTTCCAGCAGCCAGATGGCATAGTGCTGCGGGGTGGCGGCGGTGACCTGTAAGACAAAGTTCCAGTCGCCGCTGACGATGAAACAGGAGTGTACTTCGTGCATTTCGCGTACATGGTCCTCAAATTCCAGCAGAAGGTCGGTGTTCTGTGCTTTAAGGCGGACCATGAGGACGACGAGGACGGCGTGGCCGATTTTTTCGCGGTCAAGCAGGGTGACGTATCTTTTGATATAGCCGTTCTCGACCAGCTTTTCGACGCGGTCGTGAACGGTTGGCGCGGCTTTAAAGACCCTGGACGCCAGCTGGCGCTCGGTGATCCGGGCATCCTGCTGGAGGATGTTGAGTATCCTGATGTCGGTGGGGTCGAGTTGGTGCATGGTGCTGATTATTTGATGATTCCTGGCACAATTTTCCCGTCTGGGGTTTTGAAATCAAGTCCCAATAGTTTAGCGATCAATGGCGCAACATCGACAAGGCGCATTTCTTTGATGTGCCCGCCTTTATTAATGCCGGCACCGGCGGCGATAAAGGCGGTCCACATGTCGGGGATGTTAGGGTCATAACCGTGATGCCCGCCGGTGATGGGAAAAAATGCCCCTTCATATTTGCTTTGCTGGATGAAAGTGCCTGGCCCATGGCTGACTGCCGGCGTGGGCTGTGTCGAGCCGCTGAATACCAGGCCGGGTTGAGCGGCCAGGGCTAATAGTGCTGCGCTGTCGGCACCCATTTTGTCAAGTTCTTTCCTGTCGATAATTCGAAACAGTTTGCGCTTTTCTTTCGGGAGCAGGTTGAGGCTATCGGTTACCGCCTTGATGATTGCGGGTTCATCGGATTTCTTTGAACCTGTAGCGCGATAAAGAAATGCGCTGCCCCCTGCAGCGATGAACCGTGCTGCGATACTCTTGATCAAGATGTTGGGGCGAAACACTTGATGTATGGTGCTGAAACCATGATCGCCAACAACAATGATGGCGGTGCTATCCGCCAAACCCGAGCGGCGTACGGCTTCACGGATTACCCCGATGCAATGATCAACAGCTGCTAAAGATAAACGCACGCTGTCGGCATCGCGGCCATGATCATGTTCCACGCCGTCCACTTCTGCAAAGTGTACTGCTAAAAATGCTGGTTTCTTTGTCCGGTAGATATAGGCAGCCATTCGCGCGGAATTATCATCCATGCTAAAGGCGTCTTCATTCATATTGAATGTGTCCAGCTTCCCCGTAGCCCTTTGCTCTATTTCCTCGATCAACCCAGCAGTCGCGTATTTTCGCGCTTCGGTAATTCTGTCGGGAAATTGATCTGACCAGATTTCCGGTACATTATACGTAATGCCATCGCCTACACTAACGGGCCATTCAACGGCCGAAGTGGTTAACCCTTTCCATTTTAAAAACTGCCAAAGGGTTGTTACCTTGATATCTTTCATGAACCAGGCCCAGTCGTTACCGCCGTTCTTTGGCTGGTTGAAATAAATCCCCGACCGGGCCGGGTAAGCGCCGGTGAGCATGGCGGTATGGGATGGATAGGTATAGCTGGGAAAAACGCTCAAATTATGATCCGCATAAGTACCCTGCTGCATTAAATCGCGCAGGTTCGGTGCATGCCAGGTTTTGTCGAGGTACATGTCGGGGTGGAAGCCGTCGATGCTGATAAGAATAACGTGTTTGACCTGGGCATTGCTCCGATTGAATATAAAAAATAAAGCAATCAGACAAAGGCGTGGCCTGACTTTTTTAAAAAGTCGATTGTATATGGTCATAAAATGAGCTTAGAGAATTCGCTGGTTATTTTTTATCGAATACTTCAGTCAATTGGTAGTCTTTGCCATCGGCGAGAATGATAGTCTGAATGGTGAGCGTTTTCCCATCATCACTAAGGGACCAATTTTCTTTAACTTTTTGCATAGGGTTGCCTTGGCCGTCAGTATAATTCGCAGTTTCAATGAGTTGTTTTTGGTCTATAGACCAAGCCACCGTAGCGCTTTTATTAAGATTCGGCTTTACACCGGATGTAACCGATGAGTCGTCAAATTTTATTTTTTCGGTATAGGCAGTACTATCACCTTGGGCACTTTTCGATACGCGCTTAATTTGGATTTGACTCTTGCTTTGCTCCACCGAAATGCTGATCGGGATCGAGTTTACAGACAGATTGCCAGCATCACATTTGTCAGTGTTTCTTTTCCATGTGCCGGTAAAGTTTGTAACCTGTTGAGCTTTTAAACTAATTACTAAGAAAGTGAACAGTACGGATAATGTTAATGTCTTCATGGTGTTCGATTTTATTGGTGTTTTCATTTTTCTATTTTTTATAGTTGGTTTTTCAAGGTTTCTTACCGCTGTAGTCGAGTTCAATGCTGTTACTGCCTTCAGTCATCCATTTGGGAGGCGGGGCTCCTTTTAAATAATAATCAAAAAATTGTCCGAGTCGAATGGAATAATCTAATTGATTCACCGGATCGTCAATCGAATGCCCTTCCCCGGAATAGGAAGCCATCCATGTTTTTTTCCCCAGCCATGCTAGGTCGCTGTACCATTCTTCTTCTTGGCTCCAAGGCACACTTCCGTCATCTTTGTTATGCATAATAAAAAGCGGCGTCGTAACCTTGTCCGCCCCGAAAACTGGCGAATTGCTTATATATAAATTGGATTTTTTCCAAAGGGAAGCTGCCATTCGCGGCTGCCCGGTTTCGTACCATAATTGCCTGTTGTCATCTCCATAACCCGACGTGAAATTCGATACGCCCGCTGCAGGAGCGGCAGCAGCGAATAAATGGCTACGGGTCACAATATAATTCGTTTCAAAACCGCCAAAACTATGCCCCTGCAAACCCATTTTGTGTGCATTTACCCAGGTTTTTTTTGCTAACATTTTTGCGGACGAAACAACTGAATTATAGGCGCTCTGGCCAGGATGGCCGGTTTTATAATAGATATCTGGCACAAACACAAGATATCCGTTACTTACGAACCACGGAATATTAATTTGTCCCATGCTAAGCTCCGGTGCGAGGAAGCAATTTAACGCATCTGCGCTCTTTTCATAGTAATAGAAAATAATTGGATATTTCTTCTTAGGGTCAAAGTTTTCGGGCTTATATAAAACGCCCTCGGCCTTGTTTCCGTCAAAAAGTTTCCAGTGGATCAATTCACTGGTGTACCAATTATAGTTCCTTTGTGGCGATAAATCCGTGATCGGTCTAAAATGGATAAAGTCTGAAGTAATATTCAAATTTGGATACTCAGTTGAACTCATAGAAGCAAGCAAGTAAATATCTGCATGTTTTGCTTTTTGAGGAGGTTCTACCGCCACATCCAATTTACTGCCGAGATTCAGGGTGACGTTTGCACGAAAAGGGATATAATACGCCTTAGGCTCCATCGTTAGCTTCAATAGTTTTCCACCCGCCGTCAGCGGTAATTTAAAAAAACCATTGTCTTTTGTTTTCAAATCCAACGCAGTTAGCAGCAACGTGTCGCCTTGACCAATCTCAGGCCCCTTTTTTAGGCTAAAACTAAGTAAGCGAAAACGGGTATTATTGGTAATTCCGTAGAAATGGGTAATATTAATCGGCATCTGTTTTCCAGCGGGATCGACCTGCCACAAGTCGTAGCGGTCATAGATCAGTACCGATTGATCATTTGCCATCCATCCGGCAATCCCTTCCGGAGCGGTTAAGTGTGGACGATCATCTTCCTGATCGAATGACACTTTAATATTATGTGTAATATTGTTGGTTAAGCTACTAGCAACATCATACGAAAACCATTGCTTCAATACCCTATCATACCATACCAGGTATTTGCCTGTGGTAGAAAAATTGATGTTATCATAACACGCCAGATGTCTTTTAATTAATCTCCGGGAACCATTTTTAGTGGAAACCAGAGAAATACTCGGCCTTGCATTGACATTCCATCTACTTTCTTCCCGGTTTCCAATTATTTTACTCTCTACCGAAACATAGTCATCATCTTCACCACCACCCAAATGAAATCTGTAAGGAGCATCGGAATTTTGCTGCAGTCTGACAACACGGTGCGGATATTTTAAGTCAATCACTGTCAATAACGGCCCTGAATTTTTCTCCGACGTAAAGATGTCATCCTGATAATGTTTGATCTGGACTTTTTCGTTAACTTTTGAAGCGGCGGCTATAGGGTTAACGCCAAAAAACAACTTATCACCAAGTTTACTAAAACGGACAGGCAGGGAGGTGCTTATCCTGATACCATCCAATGCAAGGATATGATTATCCATTAGTAAGAGGCTTGCACTGTCTGTCCCGATCTTATAGTAATGCAGCGAAATAATATTTTGTCCATTAGTTTGTACAGTTGATAAATAGGCGAGTTTTGAGCCAGTTTTATCGAATGCCATATTTAATGCTCTATAACCGCTGCCAATGCAGGTCATTTGTTTATTGGCCAAATCAAACCAATAGAATTTTCCAGCTGCATCTTTCGTGGCAATTGTCTGAAAAAGCAGCACATCGCCGTTCGGATTAAATTTGAACTCTCGCACACCAGGATACTTCACTTCTGTGCCTTGTTGCAAGTCCAATAACAGGAGATCATGCTGGGCATCTTTCAGCAAGCATGCCATCCATCGCCCATTACCATTAGCAGGAACTTCATAGTACCTCGATTGGTCAACGTATTTAAAATTTGCTTTTCCCAATTCAAGCAGGCCAATACTATCATTTGGCAAAGAATAGGTCAACCACTTGCTATCTTCGGTAAATTGAAAGTTATTTCCAATATCAGTTATTTCCATTTTCCATTTTGCTGTTCTATTCTGAACAATCAATTTGGTTCCGGCCTTTTCAGATTTTATTTTATATGCAAAATACTTCCCATCATTACTAATCTTGGAAGAAACAATAACGGGCCATACATCTGCTGATGAATGATCTAAAAGGCGTTTTTGTGCAAAAAGCGAATTATTAAGAAAAAGGCAGCAGTTAACACAAAGCAATAAAAACCCAAATATTCTCATATATCTCCTTCGCTTGATTAATTACGCCAAGTTGGCTGACCTTCTTGCATTTTCGTCAGGTTAATTTTAAAATCATCCAGATCCGAGGAACTCGCGCGAATACTAATTGCGGTTTCAATCGCCTTATTTTCCCAGGCGAGTGCCTGTTCACGTTGACCAAGCTTATAAAGCAAATTGGCATAAGTATCAATACTTGCAACCCGATTAGGGCTCCTATCAATAGAATGCTTCATCCATTTCGAGGCTTCTGTCAGTATTTTCGGATCTGTAGTATAATGAAATATATAGTACCATGCTATATTATTTATATCCGAATCCTCGATTTGATTGCCGTATTGTTTGATTAAAACATATGCTATATTTATACAAGTAGCCCAAAGCTTTTTGTCTGCATAATAATCCATCTTTGTTTGCAACAAGATTTGATTTTTATCATACCCCGGAAATTGTTTGTTTAATTTTTTGATTATTTTCAACCAATCGCCATCGGACAAAGTAGTCGTGTCTTGGGAAATCATTACGGTCAGGTCTCTGGAAATGCGATCTCGGAAAGACTTTTCTGATATCTTCGTCAGTTTATTACTTATCATTGGATAATTAACTTTCATTTTTGCAGATATCTCTTTCCAATCCATAACTCCGCCATTTTTATCAAATAGAGCAAATACAATTTCTCCAAAAATTATGTTGCACAATTTTTCTTCCGCCCAATTTTGGTTATTCATTACCTTATCGATCCGCGAAGCATTTTCTACAAGCAACTTAAACCATTTATCCTTACTGGATTTGACTAGGTGACATTCGTTGATGAGGTTCATATTTTGCCGGGTAAACAAACTGGGTTGGGCCTTTAAATACGCTTCTCCAATGGAGTCCGCTAACGCACCATCCCGTTGTTTTTTAGCCGCTAAATAAGCATTAAAAAGAAAAGTGGTGTCGTTAATATTTGATTTCCATTGTTTCATAGTACTATAATATTGTTTTGTCGGATCAAAAGTGTCATTTACGGCATCAAGAAAAGCCTTAGCATTTTCCCTTGAACCGGTAAAACGATGCAAGGCTACCCCGTCCGGAGAAAAGAATAAATAGGTGGGGTATGCGGTTATTTTATATAAATCATGAATGCTGCTTGCTTCTAAATACCAATTCTTTACTTGCTGATCGTCTTTCGGAGTTTTATCCATTTGAATCGCAACATTAATAAAATGACTGTTCATATAGTCGCCCACCTTTTTGTCGGGGAAGATATTAGCGCTCATCCATTTGCATGGGCCACACCAGGTAGCGTAGCAGTCTACGAAAATGTATTTATTTTCTGCCTTTGCTTTAGCCTGTATTTGTTTCCAGTTTAGGCCTGATTCGAAGCTCATCCCTTTTTGGGGATCGGTTTGCGCCATAGCCAAAACGGGCAGGAGTGCCATCGTAAAAGCTATCCTTAATTTTTTTAATGTCATCGATTTGTTTTTAAAAGTCATAAATGCCCACACTGGTGGCGGGGCACCTTAAAAGATGCCCCGCTTTTAGCCAGCATGAAGGATAAGTAATGGTTACGAAAACTAGTTATAACCGGGGTTTTGTGTGAGATTTGGGTCAACAAGTAAATCTCCAGAAGGAAGTGGCATGAGGGATTTATTCGAATCCCATGCACCGCCTCCTTTTGTAGGAGTGACTATAGACATAATCGGGTCAACAGCACCTGTTCGTTTTAGGTCAAGCCAGCGATGGCCCCATTCAGTAAACATTTCCACCTGGCGCTCATGATTGATAGCTGTTAAGAGAGAGCCTTTATCATTGCCGGTCGTATTCGGCAAACCAGCTCTGCTGCGAATGACATTCAAATCACCTTGGGCTCCAGATATATTACCTTGTTGCGCCCTAGCCTCTGACCTGATTAAGTATTGCTCTGCCAAACGAAGAACCATCTGATATTCGGTAAGGGGTTGATTAGTGAGATTTACTTTATACTTATAAGGATAGTAGTAAGTGGTTGATCCAGACATCTTACTACCCACCCAAAATGTAAAACGCTTGTCGCCAGTTTCAAAGGCATTTATCAAATTTGTACTTAAGGCCACTGGTTTTGCGCTAGTCCCCGGTGCCGCAGTAAGAACAAAGTAGAAGGCATCAAACGTATTAATCAAGGGGTTAACACGCTGCAATTGCCAGATTGCTTCTGAACTGTTTGCTAAAAAAGTGTTCGTCAGATCACTCGATAAACTATAGTTAGCATTACCTATTATTTCAGTTGCCTGTTCTTCGGCATGATTATACATGGTCGCATCGTGATTTAAATCGCCTAAGTAGAGATAGGCTCTCGCCAGAAGCGCAGTTGCTGCATTTTTATTTGGCCTAATCCGTCCGGTCGTTATTACCCCCGATGCATCAACGAAGTTATCAGTTAATGCAACTTGAGCGTCCTTCAAATCTTGTATAATTTGCTGGTAAACTTCAGTTTTTGTTGATCGTTTGATGCTGTTATTTGTGATATAGTCCGATGTTAAAACTAAAGGCACGTCCCCATATAGGTTCACGGCATAAAAATGAAAAAATGCACGCATGAATTTAGCTTCCCCTGTTAATTGCCGTTTTATCGCTGGGGTAATGCCGGTTGACTTAGCTAAACCTTCAATTACGTTATTACAAATGTGTATATCAGCATACAATTCCGACCAAAAGTAATAATTTGATGTACCCGTTGATGACGAACTGCTTAAAGTATTGGTATAAAACTGGGAGTATACGATGCTGCCTGTATAATAATTCTTTAGCTCATCCGCCATTAACCCGCATTCGAGTGAGATACTGGCAGAGCCACCAGAAAAAGTACCCGATGGCGATTGCATCATTTGATCGTAGACCCCCGACATCGCGGCCGCAGCGCTAATGTTGTTATTGAAAACAACCGAACCTACTATTTGAGTCGAAGGCGGGTCCACTTGTACGTATTTTTTACAGGAATATGTACATATTAAGAACAAGAATATTCCAAAGATATTATACCTGCCAAAGGGCATCCACCCGCGCTTTAGTTTCATATTTTTTTTCATGTCTTTTAAATTTTTATAGCGTTAAAGAGTAACCTGAAAACCAAAGGTGACGGTACGATATGGCGGTGTACCATAATCTTGGCTTTCAGGGTCAACCCCATTGTAATGAGAAAAAGTCAACAGATTTTGCATATGAGTGAAGAAGCTACAGCCTTGGATACCTATGCTTTTTCGCCATTTAACTGGCAGTTCCCATGCCAAGGAAATATTTTTCAAACGAATGTAGGAGGCGTCACCGTAGGCAAAATCACTGCTTTGAGCATAAGAAAAGGCATCGTTGGCGGCTCCACCTGTTTGGGTAAATCTTTCATAAGGTTTGTGGTCTCCTGGTTTTTGCCAAGCATCAAGAAATGCCACTGGAATGTTTCCGCCGTAGCCCGCAAAGACGGGATATGAACCAAACAAATTCTTACCGGTTTGTTTTACAAACTGGAAGAAGACATCCAATGTAAAGCCTGAATATTTGAAGGTATTTGAAAATCCGCCAATAAATTTCGGTGTCAAATTAATAGTTGTTGTCCTATCGGTTGCAGAGGAGGGGTTGTAAGTCGCATGACCTTTACTATCTACAAATTGATACAGTCCGGTAGTATCATTAACTCCGGTCATATGATAAACTTTAACGCTATTTAAAGGTTGACCAACTGTGAAGGTGGAAGAATAACCTGATTTTTCTATATTGGGGAATGAAAGCAGTTTATTCTTTGGGATACTTAAATTAAAAGAACTGGACCATGTGAATTTATTAGATTTGACATTTATAGTGGTCAAAATTAACTCTAAACCTGTGTTCTGTACCACAGCAGGTAAATTAGCCTGAATGGACCTGGCACCGGTTACCGATGATGTCGGCGTGCTAACCAATTCATTGCCGGATCTGTTACGATAATAGCTCGCCTCAACATTAATTCGATCATTTAAAAAACCTAACTCTACGCCAAACTCCAGTTTTTTATCTACTTCCCAGGCGAGATTAGGATTAAACAAACTTGTCGGGTAAAGTGCCTGCAAACCGCCATATGGATATTGCCACGGTGCATAAAGATCCAGGAATTGGTAGTTCTTTAACTGATCATTGCCGGTTGTACCGTAGCTTGCCCGTAACTTACCGAAACTTAAAAAAGTCAGATTATCACTTATGAATTTTTCTTTCGAAAAGAGCCATGCCGCGCCGACTGCTCCAAAATTGCCAAATTGTTTACCGGGTCCGAAACGGCTGCTACCATCTCTACGTGCTGTTAAATTGAATATATACTTCTCGTCCCAATTAAAATTAGCTCGGGCGTATATCGCGGTATATTTGTATTGTTGATAATTACTTCCACTAACACTAACATTACCCGCCGCTTGAATATTTTCAAGCAATTCATCGCTGATAAAATTGCTGGCGTTAAAGGCTTTTACTGATTGTATATTTTCATTAAAAGTGGTACCGGCTAAAACGCTTAATGCCCCCTTTCCTAGTTTTAAATTATAATTCAATTGCGGCTCAACAATATAAGAATGGCTATTCATTTCGTTAAAAGTTGACGAGCCTGAAGTGACCTGATAACCGGGATCGAAAATGGTGGTTGGTTGTGTAGCGATCTCATCTGTTTGGGTATTTGTATAACCCAGGCTGGTTTTAAATTCGAGGTTATTTAAGATTTTATAGCCTAAAACAGTGTTTCCAATTAAATTGGATGTAACACCATGGTATTTTCCGTACAAAGCAGCAAGAGGGTTTGTCCAAGTACCGGGCTGTCCTGGGGATATCGGTTGCCAGTTCAGGCTGCCATCGGCGTTGTAAAGAGCGGGCGCATCAGGGGCCAAATAAAGTGCCGTATAATGAAAGTCCTGCTGCTGTACGTCATTGTTATCATTTAAGTAGCTGCCATTAACAGTTACAGAAAATTTCCCATTTGGCGATACACTTTGGATATTAAAGTGAGTGGAAACTTTGGTGTCTTTGCCATCACCTGCTAACAGTGTTGGGACGGTTGTTCCCTGTCGGTTATAACCCACTCCCACAAGATATTGTGTATTGGTGTTGCCCCCGGAAACCGAGGTTTGGATATCCGTGTAAGATGCCGGCTTTTTTACCAATTCCTTGACCCAATTTGTATTACGGGTTGTGTCCCAAGTTCCGTTCACATCATAATCACCTGGTCCTGGTGTAGCTCCATCATTTCTAAATGCTTGATGTCGAACGGCCAAATATTGCTGGGTATTCAATAACTGTATTTCTCTCCCAGGCGATGAAAATCCCTGATTTCCGGTGATATTAACCCGCATTGTGCCAGCTTGACCTTTTTTGGTCGTAATAAGGATCGCCCCATTGGCTGCCCGGCTGCCATAGATGGCTGTGGCGTCTGCATCTTTTAAAACCTCTATTTTTTCTATGTCATAGGAATTTAAAAAATTTAGAGGACTTCCGCCATGTAACGCATTATTTATTAATGTATTGCCGTCTTGGGTAGCCGCTAATTTTGAGTCGTAAGGTACGCCATCAATCACATAGAACGGATCACTCCCCTGACTAAGGCTATTTTGGCCTCGAATTTGAACATTGAAAGCGCCTCCGGGTGTTCCTGTAGATTGGGTAATGACCAATCCCGGCACTCTGCCTTGTAACGCTTGTAACACGTTGCCCACTGGTTGGGTGGCAATTTCCTTAGCTGTAACCGTTCCCACGTTGCCTGTTAGAAACTGACGTTTTTCATCGTAGTAGCCTTTGTTTACAACAACTTCACGCAAATTGGTTTGATTGGCTTTTAAAGTTATAATGGAACCAGCTATTATGTCTTTTACTCTAAATTCCTGTGTTTCGAATCCAATATAGGAGAATACTAGTATACTAGCCTGATTGGGAACATTTAGTGCATAATTGCCTGTTTTATCAGTAATTACGACAATTTGGGTTTCTTTAACTCTTACAGTTACACCTGCCAATGGTTGACCAATTTCATCGTAAACCTTTCCGTTTACTGTTACTTCGGCCAATTCGGCTTTGATTTTATTCTTGAGGTTGTCGATAAATGAAGTTTCTTTTTCTTTAACGACAACGGATTTGTCTTCAATGCTGAAGGCCAGGGGCTGCCCGTCAAAGATTTTGTTGAGGACGTCGTTGAGTTCTTCGTTTTTAACATTGATGGTAACGGGTTTACTTTTCTGTAGGTCGCTGCCGCTGAAGACGAAGTCATAGCCGGTTTGGCTGCGGATCTGGTTAAAGACATCGATCAGGGGGGCGTTGTTTTCCTTCAGGGTGATCTTTTGGGCCCAGGTGGCTGCGCTGACATGCAGGATGACCGTGACCATTAGCAGGGTGGTGAGTTTCATGATCAGCAGGATTTTATGGAAGTAGCCGTTTGATGGGGGCTGCAACCATTTTTTTTTGTAAAAATTGTTCATTTGGTTAAGTAAGGGTTAAGGCGTTGTGCCATCATTTTCGAGATGGGCGGCACTTCGCGGTTCACTAATAGTTTAAATCTTTGAGTTTCCTGAAGTTGAGAGTCACGGGTTACAAGCGGGTGGCTTTTATTTTCAGGGTTACCGGTTGTAGTCATTTTTTACTCAATACGGTGACCCTCCTTCCTTCGATCTTAAAGTGTATTTTCTGGGTTTTTTCTAATAGTCGCAGCACGCTGCTGATGTTCTTTTTGCGGTTGATGCGGGCGAAAAATACTTCACTGGTCATTTTGCCTTCGTATTTCACTTCGATATTGTACCACCTGGCGAGCTGGCGCATAATGACGTCGATGTGCTCGCCGTTAAAATAAAAGTCGTTTTGCTTCCAGGCGATGGTTTGCTCGATATTGGCTTTCCTGATGGCGATGTTTTCACCAGAAATGATCGCTTCATTGCCGGGTGTGATATCGTGTCTGTTAATGGTAATTGCGCCGGTTACGAGGGTGGTGCGGTATTCGCTTTCATCTTCGTAAGCGCTCATATTAAATTCTGTGCCGATATCCTGGATCAGCTGGCCGGGGGCCTTGATGCTGAAAGGTTGCTTTTCGTTGTGGGTTACTTCGGCATAGATTTCACCGCTGATCAGTTCGACACCTTCGCGTTTGTTGCCGGCAAACGTTTCGGGGTAACGCACGGTGGTGGCGGCGTTCAGGGTCAGCTTGGTGCCGTCTGATAGTTGAACGGTGTAGGGCCTGCCGCCTTTGGGTATTTGAATGGTATCGTATTGGATAGTTTGGGTTGCTGGTGTTATTGCGTATGCCAGTTGCTCGCCTTGTGATTTGGTTACATTGGTCTGCGCTATTTTGCCGTTTTGCGTTTTATCCAGGACGATGGTTTTGCCGCCTGTTTTCAGGATGGCCTGTGCGGTGTAAGGGGCGACATCATGCTCGGTAGTCGTGCCTTGCGGGTGCCTTTGGTTCAGCAGGAAAATGGTGCTGGTACCGATGGCAATGAGAACGGAGGCGGCGATGGCATAGCGTGTCCAGCGTAACCGGCGAATGTTGTTTTTATGGTTTTCGTTGTATTCGTATTGATTTTGTTCGCTTTCTGCTTGCTGGTTGGGCTTGCCGGTAATGCTGTTAAGCATTTTGTCCCAGTTGGGTTCCGGCAGGGCGCGGCCAGTATCAAGGCCTTCCCATTCGGCGAGCAGGTAATCGTGCAGGGTCCCGTCGTGGCGGGCATCGGCGATATAGCCGAGCAGTTCGTCGAGTTCCCTGCGGGTGATGCGGTCCTCGGCATAGAGGCTGAGTAAAATAATAATGCGTTCCTTTTGGTCTTCCATTGCCGTTTATTTCCGGTGTTATATAGGGTTAGACACCGCTGGAGCAAAGGATAACTAATGGATAATGAATTATTTTGAATTATTTTGTGAGATTTCTCTTTTAATGGCACACTATTTCCACTTTTAATGGCACATAAAAGGGCCTTAACACGTCTGTTATTATAAAGGCGTATTATTCCCGGTACGCCAAAAAATACTGTGACGCGTCAAACTTCGACGGCGAGACCCCAGTCACTCCCCGGAAAGCCCTGATAAAATGCGCCTGGTCATAAAAGCGCGAATAATCCATATCATCCACCGCCCCGCGCAACCGTATAATATTTGCAAATTGCTTGGGGCTAAGCCCGACATGCTGCCGGAATAACTGCTGCAAATACCTTGGCGAGCAGCCCAATTCACGGCTTAAGACCGCAATACCATCCTCACGGCCCGGCTGCTGTAGCGCCGAACACGCGCTGCGCAACAACTCCTGCCGCGAGCCCGCCTCCAGGCAATCGCGGAACGCCCGAAAAACCGCCAGTTTTACCGCTTGTTCTGCCAGAACTACCACAGGAATATTTGCCGCAATAATACGGTCAGTGAAAGGCCCCATTCCGGCACGGCTGAAATAAGCGGGCGCCCAGGGAAACAACTGCACCATCACCGCCCGCGTACGGGCGCTGAAATCGATCCGTATCGCTTCCGTTAACTGCCCTACAAAATAACTCCCGGGAAACAGCGTTTGACGCTCCAGCCGGGTAGTTGCTTTCACAGCCCCGCCTTCAATGAACACCAGGGTAGAACACCCGTTGGGCAGCACCGACATTTCGCCGCTCGCTTCGGCCGAGGCAAGATTATCCAGCGCCCAAAGTTTTTTTACAAAGGGCGCCAGCATAGGGCCAGCAGGGTATTCGGCATAATTCATGGCCAAAGTTAACGGTCGTTCGCATTTATACAATACACATCCGTTGTAATCGTTAATTTTGTGGGCATGAGAAGATTATTGATCTGTTTTTGTTGCTTAATTGTGCTTTCAGCGAACGCCCAACTGCAAACCTTTGGCGGCAAAACCATAGCCGCAGCCCAACTCGATACGCTACTCAGCCAGCAAATGAAAGCGCTTGGCATTCCCGGCGTATCTATTGCCGTGATCGCCCATGGCCGGATCGTTTACCACCGGGCACTGGGCGTAACCAACCGCGACACCCGTAAGCCCGTAGACGACCAGACGGTCTTTGAGGCCGCCTCGATGTCTAAACCCGTATTTGCCTGGCTGGTGATGCGGCTGGTGGACGAAGGCAAACTTAACCTCGAAACGCCGCTTTACCGCTACCTGCCGTATCCCGATATAGAAAAGGACAGCCGCTATAAACTGATCACCGCCCGCATGGCACTGACGCACCAGACCGGCTTTCCGAACTGGCGTTATTTTGAAAAACCCGATAGTACGCTCCACATTCCCTACGGCCAGCTTTGGCTGAAATTCACGCCCGGGACCCAATTTGCTTATTCCGGGGAAGGCTACCATTACCTTGCTCAAGTGGTGGCACATATTTACGGCGGTAACTTAAAAACATTGGACAGTGTCTTTGAACGCGAAGAAGCCCGGCCGCTGGGTATGGAACATGCCTGGTTTACAGGCAATGATTATATTAGCGCGCATAAAGCCACCGGCCACAAAAAAGGAAAGGTGTTTTTTCGGAAATGGCCCACATCTTTCCCTGAACAAGATTCCAGCTGGTTTGGCGCGGCCGGCGGCCTGCACACGGAAGCCGTATCTTACGCCCATTTCCTCACTGCCATTTTAGCCCGAAAAGGGCTAAGTAAGGCTGCCTATACCGAAATGTTCCGACCGCAATTGGAACTGCCCCATAGCAGCGATGCTTATAAAGGCGGGGATACCGACTGGGCGCTGGGTTTCGCTATTATGCCTAGCCCCTATGGCGTCCTTTACGAGCATGGCGGCAGCAACGGCAATTTCCAATCGCACTTCTTCCTGGATTTGAAAAGCAAAACAGGCTACGTTTTCTTTACTAACTGCGACCAGGGCGACGCGCTGAACGGGCAGCTTTTTAAATTTTTTACTGACGCCCGCCATGAAAAATAGCTTCTGGTTGCTTGTGGCACTGTTTTGCGGACAGGCCGCTTATGCGCAAACCTTCCCTGCCGATACCGGCTGGGCCCACCAGGAATAACCGCTTCAAAAAGGCTGGAGCAGCTGCATAAATTCGTTGTTGACAGCACCCAGATCACCGGGATGATGATTATCCGTAACGGCAAGGTGGTCTACCATTTCGGCAACCTGGCCGAAAACAGCTATATCGCTTCCTGCCGCAAAAGCCTGCTAGCTCTTTTGTATGGTAAATACGTTCTAAACGGCACCATAGCAACGCTGACGAAGTGTCCAGGGAAATGGCGGTGGAGCTGGCAAAATCCAATACGTTCGGCGGGTTGCCTGCTTTCGATCTCCAAAAGTTTATTGCGCCGCTGACCAGGTACGTGGCGGGTGATTAACGGAACAGGGTCAGCGCGGTAAAGACCAGTAATGCTTCAGGGCTGTGCTTGCCAAGGTAAGCCCTGATTTGTTTGAGTGATTCCGTCAGGTGGTTATTGACCGTGCTTTTGGACAGGCCTAATTTATCTGCGATCTGTTCATGGTTGAGTCCTTCCTCGCGGCTGAGCGCATAAATGAGTTTGCGTTGCGGGCTGAGCTGCCCGACGGCTTCCTGCACCAGGCGGCTGCTTTCATTGGCTTCCAGTAATTCGACGGTATCGTTGTGACCCTCTTTCAGGCTTTGGTAAAGCTGGTCTTTCATTCTTTCTTCGCGGGCGATGCTGCGGAGATGGTTCAGGGCCTTGTTGCGGGCGATGGTGAACAGGTAGGTACCGAAATGGGTCACCTGGTCAAGCTCGTTCCTGCCGGTCCAGATCTTGAGAAAAGTATCATGGGTGAGTTCTTCGGCAATAGTGGGCGACTTACAAAAACGCAAGGCAAAGCGATAAAGGCGGCTCCGGTAGCGCTTGAAAATTTCGGCAAAAGCGCTTTCATCCCCCCCGGCGAGCAGGGTGACCAGTTCCTGATCTGTGCGCGTATTTACCACTGTAATTTTGTTCATCGCCAAAACGAATTTACCGAACTTAATTAGCAAATAAAATAAAGCATTGTAAATAAGCTGTTAAGCTTTGGTGATGTTTGATCTTTTTTTGCCGGTTGTTTGGTACTTAATGGCCTTTTAACAGGTAGCCGAGTACCAGGCCGGCGATAACGGCTATAATGATCAGTGCCCAGTTAACGCCTTTCTTTTCGAGGGTGTCGACCTGGGTTTTGTACGCAGCGACCTGTTGTTCATAAACTTTCTGGCGTTCGCCCTGTAGGCGCTGGGCCTCCGATTGTTGCTCGGTGTAGTTTTTGATCTTTTCCTGGTAGACTTTTTCGAGGTCCTCGGTACTTTGTTTTTTAAGCTGCTCGGTGGCGGTAAGCTGCTGTTTGAGGTTGTCGATCTCTTTTTGAAAGTTAGCGGTTAGTTGTTTTTTGACGGAATCGACGAGTTGCGCACGGGAGTTCTGCACCTCTTCTACGGTATGGTTGTAGGTCTCATTCAAAAACTGGCCGAATTCCGATGGGGTAATAAACGATTTATCAGCGACCTTTTGTAACAGGGTCACATCGTCCTTATGGCCGATGGCCGTTACGAACAGGGACTTGAGCTGGGTCGCTTTTTCGACGATCGTTGTTCTGTTAAAAATATCGAGGTTCTCCCCGCCGCCGCGGGAAATGACGATGACGTCATAGTTTTCATTATCGAGCTGGGTCATGGCCTGGATGATCTCGGTCTCGGCGCTGAGGCTGATGCGGTGGAAGCTGAGGTCGTAAAAGGCGATGGATTCACGCAGCTGGTGCTTGATATCGTTATCGATGATACCGGTCTTGCCGATGATGACAGCGATCCGGAAGGGCTGTTCGCTGACGATTTTTTCCTTGATATAGCTGTGGACGTCGCGGAACCCTTGCTGGGCTTTCGCCTGCTGGATCTCGATGCGTTTGAGTTCTTCGTCGGAGTATTTGTTCTGGGTCTGTTCGACCAGGTCGGTAACGGTAAGCTGGATATCGATGCGGCTGGCATTGCTGACGACACGTTTGGTGATAAAGCCGTTGACGGTGATGGTTTTATTGGGTTGCAGCTCGTTGCGGATCAGGGCGGGCACGATGATGGTGAGCTGCGCGTCGGATGATTCGTCGCGGAGGGTATCGTAAAAATAGCCGCTGTAATTGCCGCCCTTACCGAACTGGAAGACGCCTTTAAGCTGGATCAGTTTTTTGGCGGGACTGACGTTCAGCGAATTATTGAACAGGTGCAATACGGCCGAGGGTGAGTAGATCAATGGCGCGTTGCTGTCTGTTTCCATGGGCGTAAAATTATCAAAAATATTGGCTTGTTGCGGCCTGGGCAGGTTCACCTTCGCTCTGCGCGCATTCGCGCACCCCGCTGCGACTCACCAGCCCGGCCGCTGACACAACAGCCGCCGTTTTGGTTACGCTGCGCCAGCGCAGGCGGCTAAAGCCGTCCCTGCGCTGACCAAAACAACGGCAGTTGCTGATTTATTGGTGTAAGAAATAATTTTTGGTGTCAGTCTCAGGCTTCTTCGGGGCGGAATACGAGATAGGCGGTCTCGCCTTTTATATAGTATCCATGGTCAAAGCAAAACCGATAGGTTCCGGTATCCGTTGCCAGGTACTCGCTGGTGAAATATTTGAGGTTGAAGCCGCGTCCGATAAGATCCCGGAGTTCTAATTGGTCGCCGAAGAAAAGCATGTAGGATTCCAGGATTTGCCGGTTATTCAGCAGGATCTGGTAGACCTTCCTGGTGCTGTAGTTTTCTTTGTCGAGCAGCGGCGGCTGGCTGATCTTAGTGGGAGCGGGTTCTTTCCTCCGGCGGTTATTAAAGGCAGTGCGGCAAATGTCGTTGCAGAACTTGCGGTCTTCCCGGCCTGCGCCAAGCGGCTCGCCGCATTCCAGGCAGGATTTCGGGTTTTCTAAATTGGTTTCCTCTGGCATGTTTTAATGTTATCGGCTCGGCTGAAACGTTTATAATCGATTAAATAACAGCGATTTCAGGAAAATGGTTGGCTTTGTTTTCAATTTTGTGCTTTATTAATCATTACCACTATGGAAGCAGTCAAACAATCCACCCATCCTACACTGGCCACGGAAACATTCAGCCATGGCCGGAAACACTATTTTATTGATGTTAAAAGAGCAGTTAACGATACACATTTCCTGCTGATCACCTCGAGCGAAAGTTTTCAAAATGATCCAAAGTATTACCGACGGACGATCCAGCTTTGGGAAGAAGACCTGGCGACCTTTGTTGAGGCGCTGACGATGGTGCTTAACCGGCTGGCCTATGGAGACCTGGCACCGATTGATACCCTGAAGGTTGTCAAGGATCCGACGGGCGTTAAGGCGCTGGAGGTATCGGACCGCCCGCGGGAAAGGTTACATGCCCTGGGGGCACGGGCATTGAGCAACGCGGAACTATTGGCTATACTTTTATGCACGGGTAGTTCGGAATTACCGGTTTTGGATCTTTGCCGGAAAATTATGAAGTCGGTCAAGGATGACCCGTCCCGGTTGTTAAACCGGACAGCAGAAAACTTCTGCCGTTTTCCGGGGGTGGGCGTCGCCAAAGCTGCGACGCTCATGGCCGCACTGGAGCTGGGCCGCAGGGCATTCCTTTCGCCACAGCATTAAGTTCTTTTTATGCAAAGGTAGCGCGGGCACGACCTGGTGTCAAGGGTATATAAACGCGGCTCCGCCGCGCCCTTGACACCAGCCCGTGCCGCGCTGTAAGGCAATAAAAACTTAAAGCTATGGTTATGGAGCAAGGTCTTTCAACTGCTGGACATCTTCTTTAGGAACAAGGTTGAGAAGTTCCTGTGCATACAATTGATTTTTGTCTACACCACCTTCGATCACACAGTTCAATAAAAGCAATGTTTTACGGCTGACTTTAACATCAATCTTGACCATCTCGTTCATTCCTGGACTACAAAGCAATGTTTCGTAGACCGTTCCCAATACACTTGTCGTTGCCATAAGTATTTTTTTAATTAATTAAATAATAATTCAAAGATCGCATGTTGTGTTGAAACGATCCTACCCAATATTTGGGGAGGATAGGTGAATGTCATCTGGCTGCGCTACTTTTGAATTGTTATTGTGAAAGAGATGAGTGTAATGGATATGACGAACGAAATATTTTCGCTGTCCCGGCTGCGTGAACTGGACCTGGTTTTTTTGTTGGGGATGCTGGATCATGAGCCGGTTGCGCGAAAGAAAAACGATACGGATTGGTGGTATTTGTCACCGCTACGCGATGAACGGACGGCTAGCTTTCATGTGGACCGTCTAACGAACGAATGGTACGATTTCGGGCTGATGGCAGGGGGCAACCCAGTTGATTTTTTATTGCGCTACCACCAATGTTCGGTAACCGGATTGCTGGAGCGAATGAATGTTTCTTTTTCCCCTCACCAGCTCTATCTTTTTGAGCCGGGACTGCATGAGGGACGTGCGGGTTTGGACAGCAAATTATTGGTCACTGAAGTGCGGCCGTTGTACGCCTACCCGCTCAAGAATTATCTCCACGAGCGGTCAATACCGGTGGCGGTAGCGGATGCTTTTTGCAAGGAAGTTTCTTACGTGATTGGTGGCCGAAACTACTACGGTATTGGCTTTCAAAATGACGCGGGTGGCTGGGAGATCCGCAACCAGAATTTCAAACAAAGCAGTGCGCCGAAAGATATTACCTGTCTCGGCTCTGGCAATGGTGCGGTGCATGTTTTCGAGGGCTTTATGGACTTCCTTTCTTATCGAACTTTGCATCCTTACCAGGACCCGCGTTCGGTCGATTATGTGGTGCTGAACGGGGCGGGCATGTTCGACCGTGCGCTGCCGTTTTTAGAGCGGCACGAGCGGGTTCATCTCTGGCTGGACAGGGATGTGACGGGGTTGGCTTACCGCGATTATGCAATTTCGTTGGGGAGCCGGTATCGGGACGAGAGCGGTTTTTACAATAATTTTAAGGACTTGAATGACTGGCTTCGCCATAAGGGCGAAGTCAAAAAGCCGGTTTTGCGGCTGAGTGTTGGATTGCGTAGCGCGGTTTAAGGCTTTTGCTTTTTGGTATTTTTGGCTGTCGTCAGACGGCCGTGAGATCGCCGGTTTTGCGATCGGCAAGATGTACAATTGTTTAACAACAATTGAAATCTTGCCACCCCCTCCGAAGTCGGGGGTGGTAAGAAGACAGCTTTTGAATGTATGGATTTGTGTTAGACGTTGGTTTATGATTTGGTTGTAAGGCGTGTTTGGAGGATTTGGTGATGGAGGCGAAAAACGATTTGAGAAAGCGGATTATTGGGCTGCGGCTGACGGGTGATGAATACAGTAAGCTGGAAAAGAACTGGAAAAAGACGACTGTGCGAAAGCTGAGTGAGTATGTGCGGCGGCTGTTGTTTAATAAGTCCTTGACGGTTTATACACGTAACCAGTCGCTGGATGAATTGCTGTCGGAAATGGTTTTGCTGCGGCGGGAACTGAATGCGATCGGGGTGAATTTTAACCAGGCAGTGCACCGGTTAAATATGCTGGATCATTCGCCGCAAATGCAGGAATGGGTGCGGCGTTTTGAACGGGACAAGGAACGCTTTTTTGTGGTGGTGGAGGCAATTAATTCGCGGCTGAAATTAATGAGTTCGGCATGGTTGCAGTAATACACCAATCGACCCGGCTGGACCTGGTTCTAAATTATAATGAGCAAAAGGTTAAGAGCGGTGTTGCGGTCTGTTTAGAGGCGGGTTACTACCCGATGGATGCCGCCGATCTGAGCTTTCAGCAGAAGCTGCGGCGGCTGGAATTACTGACGGAATTGAACCAGCGGACGAAGCATAACAGCGTGCATATTTCTTTGAATTTCGACCCGTCGGAAAAGTTGCCGGATGAATTATTGAAAGAGATCACAGAGGTCTATTTAGAAAAGATAGGCTTTGGCGGGCAGCCGTATTTATTATATAAACACGAGGATGCCGGGCACCCGCATTTACATATTGTTACCACGAACATCAAGGCGGATGGTAGGGCTATCCACCTGCACAATTTAGGTAAGGAAAAATCGGAGCCTGCACGTAAGGCCATTGAAATTAAATATGGTTTGATCAAGGCCGAAGAAAGCAAACTGCAAAGGGCTTATAAACTAACACCGGTTAATGCTGCGAGGGTGCTGTACGGTAAATCAGAAACGAAACGGGCCATTGGGAATGTACTGCAAAATGTATTGCCGGTCTATAAATATGCATCGCTGCCGGAATTAAATGCGATCCTTAAACTATACAATATTGTGGCTGACCGGGGTGAGGAAAGTTCGCGGACATTCCGGCACCGGGGGCTGGTTTACCGGGTGTTGGATGAGCAGGGTAACAAAGTCGGGGTGCCGATCAAAGCCAGCTTGTTTTTTAAGGAAACGACTTTAAAAGAGATCGAAGCGCGGTTTGAAAAAAATAAGCTGGCTAAGGATGATCCGAAAATCAAACAGCGGTTGAAAAACGCGATCGACCTTTATTTTTTGGATAAGGATAAAAGTATCGAGGGTTTGGTGGCGGCTTTGAAAACACAGGGGGTTGATATCGTATTGCGCCGGAATGATGAGGGGGTAATCTATGGGGTGACCTATGTAGACCATAAAAGTAAATGTGTCTTTAACGGCAGTGCTCTGGGCAAGACCTACAGTGCCAACGCTATCCGGGAACGCTGCACAAACATGGCGGCCGGTGAGGGGAAAAAACAAAACGGGGAAGCGAAAAAACTGGGGGCCAACGGTTACGCAAAACGGGGTGGAGAACGTGATTTTTCATCAGATTTTGGAGGTGGTCAGGGACAGGGATTTAGTGGCCGGGGTTTGGCGGAGGTGTTGCTGGATACGGATGGTACGCAGGAATCGATGGACTGGGAGTTGAAGCGGTCGAAGAAGAAAAAGAAAAAGCGGGTGCGGCTGACGCCGGGTTAGCGTTCCAGGTAATTTTTTGGAAGATGTTAAGGTTTCGTTGCCGGGTTTTGGGCAATGGTTAGCTACTGCTTTGCTCTGTTTTTCGGGCTGGCGCGTGAGGAATGGTTTAGTGTGAACGATTAGAAAAGCCCGCTATTGAGGGGGTTGGGAGGGCTGTTATGCAGACGGGAGAAAACGATCAGGCGATGCGCAAGATCCTCGATATGACGAGGCTGATCAGCATAGCGATTTTGCTGTTGCATATTTATAAGGAATGTTACGGGGCGTTTGTCAGTTGGCATTGGGTATCGGGGATCACGGACCGGCTGTTGGCGAATGTGGTGAAGACGGGTTTGTTCGGCAGTTTTCTAAAACCGAAGCTGATCGCGCTGGGGTTTTTAGCGATTGCCCTGATCGGGGTGAAGGGTAAGAAGGATGAAAAGCAGACTTATAAATCGGCTTTGCTGTACCTGGTTGTTGGTCTGTTTTTTTACCTGGTCAGTTACTTTTTCCTGTTGCTGCCGCTGGGCGTGGAAACGCTGGCCTTGCTGTATATCGGGGTCACCGGGTTGGGCTACTTGTTGCTGTTAAGCGGCGGCACCATGCTGTCGCGGATCATCCGGGATAAGCTTTCGGGGGATATATTTAACCGTGATCAGGAGACCTTCCCGCAGGAGGAGCGTTTGCTGGAAAATGAGTTCTCGGTGAACCTGCCGGCGAGGTATGTGCTGAAGGGCAAGGTGCGCAACGGCTGGATCAATTTTATCAATTTATTCCGCGCGTTGCTGGTGTTGGGCAGTCCGGGTTCGGGTAAGAGCTACTTTATTATCCGGCATGTGATCACACAGCATATCCGCAAGGGTTTTGCGATGTTCGTTTATGACTTCAAGATGCCGGACCTGGCGGTTATAGCCTATAATACCTGGCTTAAATGTAAACACCTGTACAAGGTTGCCCCGAAGTTCTTTTCGATCAATTTCGATGATCTGTCACGGAGTAACCGCTGTAACCCGCTGGATCCTTCGGCGATGCTGGACCTGACGGATGCGGTGGAATCGGCGCGCACCATATTGCTGGGGCTGAACCGGGAGTGGATCAAGCGGCAGGGTGATTTTTTCGTGGAGTCGCCGATCAATTTTTTAACGGCGATCATCTGGTATTTGCGGAAATATAACGGCGGCGAGTACTGCACTTTGCCGCACGTCATCGAGCTGATGCAGGCGGACTATGATAGCCTGTTCACCCTGCTGAGTACGCAAAAGGAGATCGATGTGCTGATCAACCCGTTCATCAGCGCTTATAAACGGGATGCGGTGGAACAGCTGGAGGGGCAGATCGCATCCGCCAAGATCACCATGGCGCGTATCGCTTCGCCGCAATTGTATTATGTGCTGTCGGGTAACGAGTTCACTTTAGATATCAATAACCCAAAAGAGCCGAAGATCGTTTGCATGGGTAATAACCCACAAAAGATACAGATCTACGGGGCGGTGTTATCGCTGTTTACCAACCGGCTTTTAAAGATCATTAATCAAAAGGATAAGCTGAAATGCAGCCTGGTGTTTGACGAATTCCCCACCCTGACAACCGACATCATACCCACGATCAGTACCGGCAGATCTAATTTAATTTCGACCTGTCTGGGTATTCAAGATGCCAGTCAGTTGCGCAAGGATTACGGGCGCGAGCAGGCGGATGTGATCATGAATATCACCGGTAATATGGCGGTCGGGCAGGTATCCGGGGATACGGCTAAATCTGTATCCGAGAAGATCGGTAGGATCATGCAGGAACGGGAAAGCCTGTCTATCAACCGCAGCGATACTTCGATCAGCCGCTCGAAGCAATTAGAGGCAGCGGTACCGCCATCCCGCATTTCAGCTTTGAGCTCAGGCGAGTTTGTGGGGATGGTGGCGGATAACCCGGACTGTAAGATCGAATTAAAAGCATTTCACTGCGAGATTGTAAATGACCACGCGGCGCTGAAAAAAGAGATAGATGGTTATGTGCCTTTGCCAGAGGTCAGGAAAATCCACTCGGCTATCGTGGAGCGGAATTACTTACAGATCAAACAGGATATCCGGGATATTATAGAGCAGGAAATGGAAAGGTTGCTAAGCGACCCGGCATTAAGCCATTTAGTTATTAGAAAAGCTTCCTAAATGAGATTAGCAGTTTAGGAATCAAGAAATTAGATAGGTGCATAATTGCGGCTAATGTTCAAATCAATTTATATAGACTTTGCAATTAATTAACGACTTTTATAATTCTAATTAATTTTATGGATAACCTCACCTTAGAAATAGACCAGTTTTTACGTTCAGTTGAAATAAGCAAGACAGATTTCTTTACGATGTTACTTGGTGCGGGTGCATCCGTGAGTTCGGGAATTAAGTCCGCTAATGATTGTGTTTGGGAATGGAAGCGCGATATTTACCTAACCAAAGGCATTGTTCATACCAAATTAAAACTTGATGACCGATCCGAGCAGGTTCGCCAAACCATTCAAAGCTGGTTGGACAGTGAAAGCGGTTACCCCGGTTCAAATAGCCTTGAAGAATATTCATTTTATATCGAAAGATGTTATCCGATTGAGGATGACCGCCGGAAATATTTTAACAAGATTTGCCAAAAGAAAGAGCCATCCATTGGTTATAATCTGATCGCTTTATTGCATGAAGCCGGGATGGTCAAATCTGTTTGGACGACAAATTTTGATGATCTCTGCCGGGATGCTGCCATTAAGACAAACAATACAGTAATCGATATCAATTTAGATTCGGTGGACAGGATCATCAGGCCATTAAGCAACGAGGAATTATTACTGATTAAATTCCACGGTGACTATAAATATGGCCCCTTAAAAAATACTGATCAGGAACTGCTCAAACAGGATGAAACTTTCCGTCAGCGTTTGGTTGATTATCTGAATGATAAACACCTGATTGTATCCGGTTATAGTGGCCGCGACCAATCCGTCATGGATGCGTTAAAGGAAAGCTACGCCAAAAAAGGTTCGGGTCGTCTATACTGGTGTGGTTTTGGACATGATATACCGCAACCAGTCAGGGAACTATTGGAACTGGCACGAAAAAATGGTCGAGCTGGTTATTATATTCCGACAGATGGTTTTGATAAATTAATGATTAGCCTGGCGAAAGTGGTTTGCCTGAACAACCAGCCGCTTACTACAAAATTTGAGGACTACCTAAAGGGTGAAAAAGATACGATAGTTAAAACGCCTTTTAGGATTGAACAAAGTTCACTGGCCTCTATTATTAAAGGCAATCTCTTCCCGATCAAATTACCCCAGGAAGCGTTCCAGTTTGAATCTGCGCTGGCAACAAATCCGCAGCCTTGGAAAAACATAAAAGAATTGATCAAGGCTTATCAGATTGTGGCCGTTCCTTATAAGGGCTATGTTTGGGCATTGGGTACGCTCACCGATATTAATAAATGCTTTGAGGGTCACATCACCGGAACGATTGTACGCGTGCCGATTAAAGGCTTAAATCTTTGGAAAGACACCGCCATTTATAATTTGTTGCTGTCTTCCCTAACCCGTGCATTATCGTCTGTTCCGGGCGTATGGTCAAATCAAAAGGACTTGATTTGGAAAGATAAGGCGACCACACAACGCATATTCCAAAATGTTTATTATTCCACGCACGAGGCGGTGCGTTTATCATTGAGCACGGATGGCAAGCGGCATTATTTATCGCTTACGCCGGACTTCAAGATTAAAACTGCTGACGCAGAACAACAGATCAGCAAAGAGATCAGGCAGGAAATAGGTCGTACATATTTTGATAAGCTACGGAACAATTTTTTTGATGATTATATCAAAGGCTGGCGGAAAACTCTGTTCACAGGAACTGAGGATAAATTTTTAATTGAATATCCGGTGCAATCCGCCTCGGGCTTCAGTTTTGAAATATACAGGTTGCCATTGTTTTCTAAGATTTTCAAACCGGGAACACAACCCATTCAGTTAAGAGAGGATTTTCCTAAAGCCGTTCTGTTTTTCAACGGCATTCAGCTTGCAGAACCTGAACTGGAGTTTTCATCAAAACATCCTGGGATGACTACCGTGCCAAAGGATTTCCATCCGATGCGGGGCTTGACCAAAAACAGTCCTTACGATAGCGCGATGACGGGGGTATTATTTGATAATAAAATTAACTTGGCCGTTATTTGCCCGGATAGTGAAGCAAAAGAATTTTCCAACTTTCTGAAGCTGGAAGTCGTAAAAATTGGCTCCAATAAGGTTAATGAAGATTACCTAATTGACTACCCAGGCTTTTTTGATGCTTATGGGGTTAGTCTGAATGTTCCCGAAGTCAATACTGAAAACTGGTTTACCTGCCCTGAACCAGCCAACAAACAAACGTTGCAGGAAATGGCCTTTGATCTTCGTGATAAGGTGATCAACAGGATCGACCAAAGCCTGAAAAATGAGATCAAAAAGGTGCTTGTGATTTATATTCCGAACAGGTGGCTAACCTATACTTCATTTCATATCGAAAACGAGCACTTTGATCTGCATGACTATGTTAAAGCTTATTGTGCCGAACAGGGCGTAGCAACGCAATTTATTAATGAAGATACCATTAAAAGTGAGCTCAAATGCCAAATCAACTGGTGGCTATCGCTGTCCTATTATGTCAAAACACTTAGAACGCCCTGGATACTGCAAAACCTTGATAAGAACACAGCTTTTGCCGGTATCGGATATAGTGCCCGCGATTATGGAGAGGATGATGGCAACATCGTATTGGGATGTAGCCATATTTATAACTCCCAGGGCCAGGGGCTTAAATATAAGTTGTCAAAGGTGGAAGATCAGCTTTATTGGGACAGACAAAAACGGCCACATTTGAGTTATAATGATGCCTTTCGCTTTGGTCTGTCTATCAAGGAATTGTTTTTTGCTGCTATGAACGAACTACCCAAACGGGTAGTGGTGCACAAACGGACTTATTATACCGAGGAAGAAATCAACGGGTTGAAGGATAGCTTACTGCACAATGGCGTGCAGGAGCTTGACCTGATTGAAATAAACTATGCTGATGATGTACGTTTTATTGCCACTAAAATGTCGGCGGGGATGCCTATAGCAGATAACTTTGCCGTTCCGAGGGGAACTTGCATGAAGTTTGACGATTACACTGCTTACCTGTGGACACATGGTATCGTGCCATCGGTGAGGAATCCAAATTATAAATTTTACCTCGGTGGCAAATATATTCCCGGGCCGTTAAAAATCACCAAGCATCATGGAAAAAGCAATATTGGTATCATTGCCAATGAAATATTGGGCTTGACAAAAATGAACTGGAACTCATTTGATTTGTATAGCCAGCTTCCGGCAACGGTCAACTCATCCAACGAGATTGCCCGCATAGGTCGGTTGCTCTCGAAAAGAGAAGGTATTACCTATGACTACCGATATTTTATATAGGCAATGAATGCGTATGACATACTAAAAACGATAGAAGTATCACAGCCTATTGATGAAAGTATTTAATCAGTTAGAAAAGATTTTGGTCGGCTGTAGGAAAATATTATCTTTAACTAAACTCAAGACATATTACTAATATTTTTAGTATACTTGTATTGTGAAGTATTTCATAATCGCGTAAAGGAATCGCTGAAAAATCATCAGATTTGTCAACGCAAAATATACGTGATAGATCAATATATGGCATGACAGAACAGGAATTGAAATCGACTGAGTTAAAAAAATTATACGAAACGCCGCTTCCCTCCAATCGAAGCGGTGCGCTTTACAATGCTTTTTCCTATCCTACAAAAATATCCCCTGAGACTATTGCCATTTTTATTGCCTGCCATACCAATGTTGGAGATACGGTGCTGGATCCGTTTGCTGGAAGCGGAACAACGGGATTAGGCGCCAAATTGTGTGAATCACCTAGCCCCACTATGATCGCAATGGCCGAAAAATTTGGACTTAAGCCGCAGTGGGGTAGAAGAAATGCGGTGCTCTATGAGTTGAGTACTTTGGGCGCTTTTGTCGCTGATACGATGTGTAATCCACCGTCTGCTGATGCATTTGAAAAAGTAGCCCGAAGCCTAGTTAATGAGGTGGAAATAGAATTTGGGCGTTTGTATGATACTGTAGATGATCTGGGTAACCCAGGCATGATAAGGCATGTTATTTGGTCCGAGGTCTTGATTTGTACCAATTGTAAAAATGAGACTGTATTTTGGGATGCCTGTGTACATGAGCATCCGGTAATCATTTCACCTGCTTTTACCTGCCCCATCTGCCAGCACGCCGAGCCGACGTCAAAAGCCAAAAGGGCGACGATGAGTATCTACGACGATCTGCTCCGGGAAAACTGCACAGTTAAAAAAAGAGTTCCGGTTAAGATATATGGCCGGACCAAAAAAAGAACCTGGAGCCGGGCGGTCACCGCACAGGATCTACGTGACTTAAATGAAAAATTAACACCCTATACATTGGATAGCTTTCCAGTGTATAAAATGAATTGGGGAGTATTGCACCGAAAGGGTTATCACCAGGGCATCACGCACCTTCATCATTTTTATACCCGGCGGAATGCCCTGATCTTTTCAAGACTCTGGCATAAGGTCAATGATTATCCCGCAGAATTTCAAAGCGCATTAAGGTTTTTATTGCTGAGTTACAACGCCTCTCATTCTACCTTAATGACACGAGTGGTGGTCAAAAAAAATAGTCCGGATTTTGTTATTACCGGTGCACAGTCGGGCGTATTGTATATCAGTAACCTTCCCATTGAAAAAAACATACTGGAGGGTATTAAAAGGAAAATTAACACTTTAAAGCAAGCCTTTCAACTAATAGATAGCTGTCAGGGTACCGTTAAGGTAGTCAATGCGAGCAGTACGCAATTAAACTTAGCGACGAATACGATCGATTACGTATTCACCGATCCGCCATTTGGCGACTATATTCCGTATTCCGAAATCAATCAAATTAACGAAGCCTGGCTGGGGAAATTAACCAACCCTTTAAATGAGGTTATTGTAAATGTCTCGCAAAACAAAAGCATTGCTGACTATCATGACTTGATGTACCGGGTGTTGTCGGAAGTAAGCAGGACGTTGAGAGATACCAGTTCCCTGAGCCTCGTGTTTCATTCCGCGCAATCTGAAATTTGGAAGGCCCTGATCGACGCCTATCAAAAGGCCAACTTAAAAGTGATCACCTCCAGTGTGCTGGACAAGATTCAAAGCAGCTTTAAACAGACGAACTCAACGGTAATGGTCAAAGGGGACCCTATTTTGCTGCTTTCAAAATCTATGCGGGCAACGGTAGGTGCAGTTAATGATGACCTGAAAGATCTGGCCCTGATCAATAAGCTATTGCACAATGCTTTGGTGGAAACCAGTAACCCGGACGAACAAAAACCGGAAAGACTGTTTGCTCGGTATATCAATGCCTGTCTGGAAGCCGGCAAACCTGTTTATTATGATGCCGGGGCTTTTTATCAGTTAATTGATAACGAAATATCAACCTATCAGTATTCAATTTAAAGGTTAACCATTGGAAGTTGCCGAAGACATCGTTACTAAAAAAGCATTAGGGCAGTTTTTTTCTGGCCCCAGGGTCGCTGCACTGTTATTGGCTTTGGCAAAAATTGAACAGGCACAATCTGCCATTGACCCGATGTGCGGAACTGGAGATATGTTATTAGCCTGTCAAAAAATATATGACCAGGCCGTTCATCTAACGGGCATTGAAATAGACCCGGATGTTTACCGTTATGCCTTGAACCATTTGGATACGCGGCATCGTCTCGAACTGGTAAACGGCAATGCCTTCGATCTGCAAGTCTTAAGAAACCTGCATCCTGATGGTTATGATCTAATCATCACCAATCCGCCCTATGTCCGACACCAAACAGTTAATAATGCTGCTTACGGTTTAGCTGCTTCCTTAAACCAAAAGGAGATCCGGGCAAATTTGGAAGAATTCAAGTCCGCGCTGGTGACCTTAAGCTCGGAGGAAAAAAGACTATTTTCGATTATCATCAGACATTATAGCGGACTGGCGGATTTGGCTATACCCTCCTGGATATTATGCGCACTGATGGTTAAACAAGGCGGCAAAATTGCCATGGTTTTACCCGAATCCTGGTTAAGCCGTGATTATGCGCTGATTGTAAAATATTTGCTTTTAAGGTTTTTCAAGCTGGACTATCTGGTAGAGGATGTCAATTCATCCTGGTTTAAACCCGCTCAGGTAAAAACGATCTTATTGGTAGCTACCCGTATACCGGCAAAATCGTCTTTGGAAGATTGGTCGGATGAATCGTTTGTCTTTGCTTCGGTCTACCAGCGAGCGGCGTCCGATGAAAGCCTGGTTGGCAATATACCACATCCCAATGACACCGCAGAAGCGGCTTTTGTCAAACAAATAGATCAGGGAATAGGAAAAACCGGCTGGTTTGAAACAAGGGTTATTTCCATTAAGTCTTATGCAAAACAGGTGCGCGAATTGGCGGCGATGCAAAAATGGTTTGCGCTGATGGAGCCCGGGCAGCAGGTTATCGCTAGCTCTAGGCAAAGAATAAAGACCTTATCAAGCCTGAGTCAATGGCCATACGGGATCGACGCACATTATTGTAGTCTGGCCGATCTAGGGGTGTCGGTCGGTCAGGGCCTGCGCACCGGAGCTAACAGCTTTTTTTACCTGGACTTTGAGGACGACAATGACCAGCAGATCACGGTATTTCCTGACAAACGTTTTAACCTTCCACCTTTTAAGGCAGACCGGACATTTTTTAAAGCAACGATACGAAAGCAATCCGAACTGGATAGCAGTTATGCATTAAGCCGTTTTAAGCCACGTGGCGCGACCTTGGTGTTACATGACCATGTTTTACCTGAGGATAGGAATCGAATGAAAACGCAACCGTGGCCCGATTACCAGACACTTCCTGAGGCCCTGGCCGGTTATATCAAAATAGCGGCACGAACTAAAAATGGGGATAACAACACCGGCATTTTCATCCCTGAGCTTTCAGCGGTCAGAACAAATGCACGGAAATGGCAGCAGGGCAAACCCACTGAACGGCCTAAATTCTGGTATATGCTACCTTCATTCGTCAAAAGGCACACGCCGGATCTGTTTTTACCACGTGTAAACGGCGATACTATCATCACCCGGCTTAATCCGAACGGCCGATACCTTATCGACGCGAACTTCTCAACGTTATGGATCACTGGACCGTCTGCTTATGATAATTATGCCCTCCTGGCGCTGTTAAACAGCACTTATTCGGTAGTGGCGATGGAAGAATACGGAACCGTAATGGGCGGCGGCGCGCTAAAGCTCGAAGCCACACAGCTTAAGAACATCCCTTTTCCTGTATTAAACGCCCATAATATTGACGAATTAAAGCGCCTGGGTAAAAAGCTGGCAGTTTCTGCTAAATTTACAGATGTTGTCATTACTGAAATAGACAGGGTCCTGTTAACAGGAATGGGCATCCAACAGACAATAGACCAGGGCATCCAAGATTTAAATGCAATCCGGCAACACCTGCTAAACAAAAGAAAACGTCAATGAATCTACCTGTGATCAATATTGGTGCCGCCAGGCAAGGTTTACATGATGGCGTTCAGTTAATCGCTGAAGGCAAAAATGAACAAGCGATCCGGGATAGCTTTACTTCTCATCTTCGCCAAATATTCCCGGAAGTTCCGCGATGGATAGTCAGACATATTCAGGGGAGTGAATCAGCTGTTAAAATTGTCCGGGAAGCGGGAGCCAGGACCGGATTTGTTGATAATCTGGTCGACCTGACCGCCATCGAATATGAAAGTGACCTGACCAAACCTGCAAAATTTCGTCAGGGACTGGAACAGGTCAAAGACTACAGCGCCAGTCTGGTTAACCGAGGCCATGATCCAGAGTTGGTACTTGGCATCTTATCCGATACTGTCAGATGGTATGCTTATCAAATCGATATTAGCCAGCTGCCCGAAGGCCCGGTCAGCCGCGCCAACTTGGTGCTGCGTGAAGTGGATGCGCTGGATTGTTCTGCTGCCGGTGATAAGGAAGCACATGATTTGATCCGTTTTTTGATAAAATATCTGGGACGGCAGGGCGCTCGTCCTTTTTCAGCGGATGCGATCGCTAAAGATTTAGGCTTTCAAAGCCAGTTTTGTCAGCCGCACCTTACGTCTTTGACGGGGACCGTGACTCTGGCCTTTCAGCAAAACCCTACATACGCCAAGTTGATCGCGGAGTTATGGTGTGCGTTCGTTAGTTATTTGAGAGAGGAAGGCCGGTCCGATCGTTTTGATCAAAAAACATACGTCGATGAATACTATATACTGATATTGGGTAAATTGGTCTGTGCAAACTTTCTGGAACAAAGATCACTGAGTTCAAGCGACGGGGAGCTGGCAGAAATCATCAATGGTCATTTTTTTGAAAACAAAGGGCTGCTTAATTTCGTGGAATACGATTATTTTGGCTGGTTGAATACCGGCAGCCATATCGGCTCCGTATTACCTATCGCCCGAGAAATTCAACAGGATTTAGTGGCTTATGATTTTACCGCAGCGCCTGCGGAAGACCTGTTCGGAAAATTGATGGCCCAGTTAGCCAACCGTTCTCAGCGTTTGCTGCTCGGCCAGGAATGGACCCCTGGTTGGCTTTCACGAAAATTGGTGGGTCACGTGGTTGATCAGTTGCCGGCCGGCGAGCCCTTGCGTCTGATCGATATGTGTTGTGGTTCGGGTTCTATGATCGTAGAAGCGGTTAAAATCACCAAACAGCGCTTGCTGGCCGACGGTCCGCAAATCAGTCCGGAAGAGCAGATTAGTCTGCTGATTGAAACCATTACCGGGTTCGATATTGATCCACTGGCGGTCATGTTATCAAAAATTAACTGGGTGCTCGTTGCCAAAGATCTCATACAGCCTTACGGCACTTTTCAGTTAACTATTCCGATCTATCATGCCGATTCACTTTTTGCAATTACGCCGTTATCGAATAACGTAGCGGATGAAGACCAAAAGGTATATACCCTGAAAATTGCCGAATACACGATCCATTTGCCCGTTTATTTGATCGGCCCCAAATTCAACGGGTTCTTTGATCACTTAATAGAAGTGTCTTATCATTTGATCATGGCGGCCCCAGCCGAAAGCGCATTTGTTTTGGAACCCGCGGATGTTCTGACACAAATTCAGGCTATTTCCACCGAACTGTCTTTAGACCTGCTTGAAACAGAAATAGCGGAGGTATGTGCGTTTTTTACAGAATTGACAACGGCTATCGATTTACTGAATAAAGAGGGGCGGAACGGTATCTGGGCTTCTATTTTCCGAAATAGTTTCCGTCCCGGTCTGGTGTTCGGGCAATTCAATGGGTTGGTCTCCAATCCGCCGTGGCTTGCCTTGAGTAAAGTGGCAGATAATCCCTATCAGCTCATCTTGAAAAAGATGGCAGAAGCTTATGATATCAAACCGCCTGGATCATCGCATTTACATATAGAATTGGCAACCATATTCTTATTGCATGCCGTTCATCATTATCTGGTCGATGGCGCCGCCGTCGGCTGCATTGTCCCTGAAACCGTCTTGAACGGGCATCACCACAATCCCTTCAGAAAATTCAAATTCTTCCAGTCAGCTAAGCAGGTGTACCTTTCAATTGACGAGATATGGAAAGTTGCCGAACACACCTTTAAAAACAATGCCATCGTCCTTTACGGGAAAAAGCGAGCTCCTGACCTGGCAACGACTATGCCTTTCCCGGGAAAGGTCGTGTTTGAAGATCTGCCGGATGAGGTATTCACGCTCTACAGAAATACGCAGGGGAACAGAACGGCTTGGAGCGAGCAGGATTTAGGCGAAGCCGGTGCCGGTTTTTACGTGCCTGCCAGTTTCAGGCAGGGTGCTGATATCATGCCACGCAATCTCTTGTTTTATGAGGCATTGCCTTCAACCAACCCTCGTTTATACCAGGTACAATCCATTAATCCGGTTTCCAGTCCGATCGCCTATACCGTTAAAGACGCTAAAAAGCACCAGAGCTTTGCCATCACCTCCAGACTCCTGCCAAAGGATCTTTTTTTCGACGTCATCACCTCAAACTTGTTAACCCCTTTTGATATTGCAGCTGTTCAAAAAGCATTGCTCCCGATCAAAAAGAATACCGCAGGTATCTGGGAGCCTTTATCTCACGCCGCCGTAATCGCCAAAGGAGCCATTGCAAAAAATACGCTTCATGATATTTGCAGTATGATCAATCCGCTGCATCCTTCCATAGAAAACCTTTTTGCCTTGATTGACACGCGTGGTAAACTGGTACAACAGGTCATCGCTTCAAGCGGCTATTTGGTAATGACTGGTGCCGGCGGTGGCGTGGTATGCGCCGGTTATATCGACGTGACCAGAGACGATCCCAGCCGTTTAATCATTGACCAGACCATTTATTGGGCGCAGGTAACAACGGAAGATGAAGCGATTTATTTAACCGGGCTTTTAAATAGCGATGCGATCAATGAGATCATCAAAGAATTCCAGCCGCGCGGCGCATTTGGGGAACGGCATGTACACAAGCTTCCATTTGGTGTCACGCCGCCTTATGATTCCGACCAGCCGGCACATCAGGATGTCGTGAACAAAACAAAAGTCTTAATGCAGGCATATGCTGCATTAAAAATTACGCTGCCAACGCTGCCGGCATTGCTTAATCCCAATAGCGGGAGTTTAAGCAGCCGTCGGAAAAAATTAATGCAATTTATCAAAAACTTGCCGCCATACCTGCGTTATGAAGAAGCCTGTCGGGCTTTGTACGGTATATAAAGCAATATTTTAATAGCGTAATACACCACTGTTGAAATTGATTGGAGATTTAATACAATATTAATTGTAATATTGATTACCCTGTAAACCAATCATGCGCATCACTCACTTAAGCATTAAAAACTTCCGGCTGTTAAAGACCGTCGATCTGTCACTGGAAGAAAAATCAACCGTCATCGTCGGACGGAATAACTCCGGAAAAACATCCTTAACAGAAATTTTCAGGCGTTTACTTGCGGACAAAACCCCTGTTTTTTCCTTATATGATTTTAACATCTCCTGTATCGCTATCTTCAAGGAGTGTCTGAGTCTGAAAATAAAAGAAACCGAATTATCGGCGGTCAGGGCAGCGCTACCATTTATCGAAATTAGGTTGAAAATCACCTATGAAGTAGATAATCCAGACCTAAGTACCCTAAGCGAATTCATAATCGACTTAAATCCGGACTGTACAGAAGTATTGATCATAATCAGGTATCAATTGCAAGATGGTAAGATCGATGCCTTCTTTGACGGGATCAAGGATGATAAGCCGGAGAGTCAGCTGGCTTTTATCAAACAACTGAAGGAAAAAATCCCCGCCCTATATACCACCGTGATCCTGGCCCAGGACCCTAACGATGAAACCAACTTTACGACTATTGAATACACTAAATTCAAACAGTTGATCGGTGCCGGTTTTATCAACGCGCAAAGAGGCCTGGATGATATTACCCATGCGGAGAAAGATGTGCTGGGAAAAGTACTTGGCAAATTGTTCAAAACGGCCAATAATGCAGCGGCGCCTGTTGATTTACGGGAAAAATCTGAGGCCTTAACCTTGGTGATTAATGATCTGCAGCAAAAGGTTGATACGGACTTCAATGAAAAGCTCAACGCGCTACTGCCCGCTTTAAAGATTTTTGGCTATCCCGGGCTGTCCGACCCGAACCTAAGCACGGAAACAACATTAAATATTGGCAATATCCTGGAAAGCCAAACAAGGCTGCGCTACAGCCAAGGCGACGGTGTTTACCTACCGGAAACGTATAACGGGCTCGGCTCAAGAAACCTGATCTACATCTTATTTCAGTTATTTGAATTTTTTAGGGACTGGCAGACGCTTGCCGTCAATAATAATTTATACCTCGTGTTCATCGAAGAGCCGGAAGCACATTTGCATCCGCAGATGCAGCAGGTCTTTATCAAACAGATCAGTTTGATTGCGGATGAGTTCGCGAAAACGCTCAACAACGGCAAAGCCTGGCCGGTACAGTTTATTGTCACCACACACTCTACCCACATTGCCAATGAATCTGATTTTGGATCAATCCGCTACTTTTTGACCGAGCGAAATGAACAAGTGGAAACGCGAGTTAAAGACCTGCGAAAAGAGTTCAGCACGCCTGACCTCAAGGCTGACCGCGAATTCCTGCATAAGTATTTAACCTTAACACGATGTGACTTATTCTTCGCAGACAAGGCCATATTAATCGAGGGGCCGACGGAACGCATCTTGATGCCCGTTTTGATACAAAAAATAGATATGGGCTTAAAGGATGGGGCCAAATTACGTGCACAATACATCTCGATCATTGAGGTAGGCGGTGCCTATTCTCACCATTTTTATAAATTCTTGGATTTCCTCGAATTACGGACACTGGTCATCACCGATTTGGATTCGGTCGCCAAAACGACCATCGGTACGAAAACCAACTATCCCGCCTGCGACGTGGTAAGCGGGTCGCATTCCTCTAATGCAGGAATCAAAAACTGGTATGATAAAGAAGCGGAGGGCTATATGGCATTAAGCGGTTGTACGGGAAAAACAGCCGCACAAAAGATCAGCGGTTTTAGAAGGATCGCTTTTCAAATTCCTGAACCTGGCAAAAAATACGGTGGCCGCAGCTTCGAAGATGCGTTTATTTTAGCCAATCCGGCCTTATTCGGCATTACAGGAAAGGATGATGCTGAACTGGCGAGCAATGCCTACAAGGAATCCTTAGGCATTGAGAAGACCAATTTTGCGTTAAAGTACGCACTTGATGAACCAGGTTGGATCGCGCCGCTTTACATTAACGAGGGTTTGGAATGGCTCTCCGAGCAACCCAATATCATTGCTAAGGCAGCAAAAGACCTGATGACTGATGTTGTAAAAAAGGTAAATGATGGAAGCGAAAGTCATTAATCCGGCCGAAGAGGCATCCGTAGTTTGCCTGAATAAAGTCATCGGAACTTTAAAAGCCCGCAAAAGCTTCCGGCTGGAAGCCGGCGCCGGTGCAGGCAAAACCTACACCTTGATTAAGGCCTTGAAGTTTCTGATCGATGCGGATGGGCCACAGTTTTTAAAAGCGAATAAGCGGATCGCTTGTATCACCTATACCAATGTTGCCAAAGACGAAATTCAGTCTCGTACTGATAATCATCCGGTCGTTTATGCGGAAACGATTCATGCTTTTTGCTGGGATTTAATCAAAGGCTTTCAAAAATCTTTGCGTTCCTTCCTTCCCTCGCTGACTGACCGCTGGGGGGAAAGGTGTGCGGAGACGGCACTAGTCCATCAGGAAGTGATTTATAATTTGGGATACCCTAAGCTAACAGCGGATGAAGCTTTTTTACATCATGACGATGTGATCAAACTGATGGCACTACTGCTGGGAGATGCTAAATTTAGAAACGTGGTCAAAACACGCTTTCCCGTAATTTTAATCGATGAATATCAGGACACCAGTCGCCTGCTGGCACCTGCTATTGTCAACTATTTTATCGAGGGGGTGAATGGTCCACTGATCGGCTTTTTCGGTGATCACTGGCAGAAAATTTACGGTTCTTCCTCCATTGGGTTGATTACCGCTCCGGCGGAAAAGATGGAAGTAATTGGCAAAAATGCCAATTTTAGATCTGACCGGCTGATCGTGGAATCGCTCAACCGGATGCGACCTGAGCTTCCTCAAAATCCAGCCGATCCAACATCATTAGGAGAAGTAACCATTTTCCACTCCAATAACTGGACAGGTCTCCGACGGACGGAAGCGCACTGGAAAGATGACTTACCCGAAATTGCAGCGCATGATTTTATGTCCAGTGCGCGAATCGCGTTGGAAAAAAAAGGCTGGTCATTCAACGCGGGCGAAACGAAAATCCTGATGCTGACCAACAATGTTTTAGCCGCTGAACAGGGTTATCACCATCTATTATCCGTATTCCCGGATACTGAAGATCTGCTGAAGAAAAATCACCCTTATATCTCTTTTTTAGTCGATATCATTGAGCCCGCCGCCTTGGCTTTCAATGCCGGTAAATATGGGGAGATGTTTAAATACCTGAATTTGAAATCGCCGAAAATCAGGATCCATGCAGACAAAGTACAATGGCACCAGGAGTTGGTGACACTGGTAAAATTAAGGGAAACAGGAAATATAGGGCAGGTTATTGACCATATCAAGAAAATTAAAAGGCCTAGATTACCGGAGAGAATTCTAAATAGCGAAAAGGAATTTGTAGAAATACTTCTGAAAAAGGAAGAAGAAAGGACTGAAGAAGAAACAATCAAATTTACGCGACTGCAAACCATCCGAAACGTACCTTTTCAAGAACTATCGGCTTTTAGCAACTTTGTGGATGACAAAACGCTTTTCTCAACCAAGCATGGGGTAAAGGGTGCACAGTTTGAAAATGTGATGGTAATTTTAGGCAGGGGATGGAACCTTTACAACTGGAATCAGATGTTGGAATGGGCGTCAGCGGTCCCTAAGGATAAAATAGATTCCTTCGAACGCAACCGGAACTTATTTTATGTAGCCTGCTCACGCCCTCAAAAAAGACTCGCACTGGTGTTTACTCAAAAATTATCTGAAGCTGCATTAACTCAATTAACGACTTGGTTCCGAGTAGATACAATCGCACCGAATTTAACATAGTCAGGACCGTTCAAATATATGTAAAGGGCTACTTTGAAGTAGGGAGCAGCAGAATCGAACTCAATCAAAGGTCATGAATATTTATAAATTACGTATTCCACAACAGCAAAAAATTAAATTTTTTTTGTAATTTTAATATAGAAAAGGTGCTGCACGAAGCGGCATCCGGCTGGCTAGCCACAATGTTTTTTGCCAAAATGTTTAAACATTGTTTTAACAAAAAAAAGAAAGGCAGTCACGATCTAACGTAACTGCCTGTTTCTGAGGTAGCGGGAGCAGGACTCGAACCTACGACCTTCGGGTTATGAGCCCGACGAGCTACCAACTGCTCCATCCCGCACTGTTATTCTGTATGTTGCGATCCGATCATAACTTCGGAAAGTTGCTTCCAATTGTCAAAAATGCAATTTGCACTCCGTTTTAATTGGACTGCAAAGATATAATTCGTTTCTTTGCAGTCCAAATAAAATTTTATATATTTTTTTATGAGTCATAAGGCAGGTTTTGTAAGTATAATTGGTAAGCCCAACGCGGGTAAATCAACCCTTATGAACGCGCTGGTGGGCGAAAAAATGTCCATCATTACGCCTAAGGCTCAAACCACACGGCACAGGATACTTGGAATTGTGAACGAGGCAGACTACCAGATCGTGTTTTCGGACACGCCGGGCATCATCAAACCGCACTACGCTTTGCAGGAAACCATGATGCACCAGGTAAACGGTTCTATCGTGGATGCCGACCTGATATTGCTGGTTACCGATATTAATGAGAAATATGATGAAAGCGATGTGCTCGAAAAGCTGCAGGGCTCGTTAGCGCCATTGTGTGTGATCATCAACAAGATCGATAAATCAGACGAAGAAACTGTAAAAGCCAAGGTTGAATACTGGCAGGAGAAACTGAATCCAAAGGCGATATTCGCAGTTTCAGCTTTGAAGGACCACAATGTATTGGCGGTGATGAATTTTGTGATCGAGCATTTGCCGGAGCATCCCGCCTATTATGAAAAGGACGCGCTGACCGACCGTAACGACCGCTTTTTTGCTTCGGAGATCATTCGCGAGAAGATATTTAAGATATACGAAAAGGAAATACCCTACAGTACCGAGGTGATCATCACCGCATTTATTGAGGGTGATAATTTGTACCGCATCAGTTCGGAAATTATTGTGGAACGTGATTCACAAAAGAATATCCTGATCGGTAAAGGCGGCGAAACCCTGAAAAAGGTAGGCACCTATGCCCGCAAGGATATGGAAGAATTTTTCCAGAAGAAGGTTTTCCTGGAGATGTTTGTAAAAGTGATCGCCGACTGGCGCAGCAAAAAAAATTACCTGAAAAAGTTTGGGTACGAAGACTAATATCAGAATCAAGATCCAAGAATCAAGATTCAAGATAAAAATTTAATATTGTATTAGAACCAGGCCGGAGAGTCTTGACTCCTGGCTCTTGATTCCTGAATCTATTTAACAATGAGCAACATAGTAGCCATAGTGGGCAGGCCCAATGTGGGCAAATCCACCTTATATAACCGATTGACAGAAAGCCGCAAAGCTATTGTTGACGATTTCAGCGGTGTAACCCGCGATCGCCATTATGGTGTTGCGGAGTGGACACACCATTCCTTTACCGTTATCGATACCGGGGGCTATGTGGCCAACTCCGAAGATGTTTTTGAGGCTGCTATACGCGAACAGGTGATTATCGCCATTGAAGAAGCTACCGTGATCCTGTTTATGGTGGATGTAACCACCGGTATTACTGACCTTGACGATGAAATAGCCACATTGTTGCGCAGAAGCAAAAAGCCCGTGCATGTAGTGGTAAATAAACTCGACAACAATTCGCAATTAGCTGACGCTACCGTATTTTATAGCCTTGGTTTGGGTGAGATCTATAGTATCTCTTCTATGACAGGCTCCGGAACGGGCGAACTGCTTGACGAGGTTGTAAAAAGTTTTGACGAGGAAATTACAGAAGAGAATGCGTTACCCAAGTTTGCCATCATAGGCAGGCCCAATGTGGGCAAGTCATCCATCATCAATGCTTTGATTGGCAAGGATCGTAACATCGTTACCCCGATAGCCGGCACCACACGCGACTCCATCCATATCCATTACAACCAATACGGGCATGATTTTATGCTGGTAGATACTGCTGGGATGCGCAAGAAAACCAAGGTAAAAGAGAATATCGAATTTTACTCGGTGATGCGTACCATTAAGGCGCTGGAGGAAGCTGATGTAGTGATCCTGATGATAGACGCGGTTGAAGGTATCGAATCGCAGGACGTTAATATTTTCCACCTTGCCGAAAAAAATAAAAAAGGCATCGTTATCGTGGTGAACAAATGGGATTTGATCGAAAAGAATAACAAAACCATTAAGGTATTTGAAGAGCAGATACGCGATAAGATAGCCCCGTTTACTGATGTGCCTATCGTATTCACTTCAGTTACCGAGAAACAGCGGGTTTTAAAGGTGATCGAGACCGCGCAGCAGGTTTATGACAACCGCAAGAAGAAAATACCTACCTCCAAACTGAATGACGTAATGTTGCCGATTATTGAGCACTATCCGCCGCCATCCACAAAGGGTAAGTATGTTAAAATAAAATATGTCACCCAGATAGCCGGCACATCACCCATGTTCGCCTTCTTCTGTAATCTGCCGCAATATCTAAAAGAGCCGTACTACCGCTTTATAGAAAACAAGCTTCGGGAGAACTTTGATTTTACCGGCGTGCCAATACAGGTATTTTTCAGGCAGAAGTAGTTTATACTCCGGGTAAATTATATACCTTTTTATTACCTTGCAGATAGATATGAAACAATTCAGTTGTATCCTGTTTGCATTATTGGTTTTTGCATCCTGCAAAAAGGAAAACATTGCCAAAATAGATTATGGCTGTATTCACCGGAGTTTAGCCTTACCGCACCTGTCGGTCGCGGATAGCATTACGGTCGCAGTGTTATTGCAATCTAATACTATAAGCTCCGATAGCCTCGTTTTTTATGGTTACACATCAAACTGGCACACCAATACTGATCTTACACATGACTATTTCCAATTTGCCACAGCCACGCAAGTTAAAAATGGCCTGCCTGTTTTTTATGGCGACCTGACTTATACCTTCAAATTCGGGTTTATTTGGGGGTTGCCTTTTAAATATAATGACCCTATCAAACTCAACACAAAACCAACCTTCCAATTTGAAAAACTAAAACAAGCCTTCCTTGACGAGGGGATAAACAACCAGGCTATGGCTGCTTCTTATAAGGATTCATGCCTTACCGCTCAATTCGGCTATTATAACCTTAACAAACTACTTCCCTACACATCGCCCATCTGTATCAAAGCATGGCAGATCCATGCTGACGGTTCAAATTTCCCTGTGGCTTATTTCCGTGATGATACCGGCGAACTAATCTATTTCCAACTGAAAGAAAGGTAGCGTGCCGTTTTTATTTTAGCATCTACTGTCGCACAATGTCATATCCTTCCGTAATATCACTAAAACTGATCTTATGAAAAATGTGTGTTTCATTTTACTGGTGTTGGTCCTGGCAACCTCCTGCAAAAAAAGTGATCTGCCGGGCGATAATGGCTGTATCAATCGCACAAGGCAGCGCTATCTCACCGGTGCTGATTCATTGGCGGCCGTTCAATTACTAAAACAAAATAATATCCCTTATACTAACCTGGGTTTTGAGATCCTGACCTTAAACGATACGGTTAAACAAGGCACTGAGGCGGGCGTTTATCAGCATATTTATGCTGTTCAATATATCAACGGGCTACGGGTTTTAAATAACGATTTTGGCTATCATTTCAAGAGTGGCGTTTTCCAGTCGATGAGCGGCATAAGATATACGGCTATCGACTTAAATACCCAGGCAGCATTATCCTATGCCCAACTAAGAAAGCTTTATTTAGCCGAATTGGATAAAAACGGTTACCACGCCGCCAGTTTCAAGGATTCGTGCCTGGTAGCAGAGTTTGGCTATTATAATTTGAATGGATACGGTTATGCTTCGTCAACCTTCACCAAAGCGTGGGCGGTAAGCCCTAAACATGCTCAATACCCTTTAGGCTATTTCCGTGATGATAATGGCCAGCTGCTGGGGTTTTATTCGGGCTTTGTGGTGTTTTAGTTAATGGCTGTAATCGCTTTTTTCAGCGTATTGTCGGTACTGTTAAGCACCTGGTAGTAGGCGGTATCGCCCCATTTATAGCGGGCTGCAAAGGCCTTAAGCAAAAGCCGGATATTATCTTTAGAAACTTTTACCTCCTGCGAGTCCATTTCCTTCAGCGTTTTCGAGGCATAAAGGATAAAGTCATCATACTGATCGCTGCTGACATTGTACTTGTTTACAAAACTGTCATCGGTATTAAAACTGTTAAGCACGACCTGCATTTTATCGATCACGAAAGCGTTAAAAAGCTGCTGGTCATTTAATTCCTGTATCAGTGTTGTATTCCCCGTAGTATCTGCCGGAACAAACACATCCGGCAATATACCGCCGCCGCTGAATACCTTTCGCCCGCCTGAAGTATGGAAGGTGGTAGCTTTTTTAAGGTTGCTATCAGCCAGGTAACTTTGTTCAGAAAAAAGCTCACCTTTCTGCATCCTGTCGGCCAGCTCATTGCGGTAGCTTTCGATACCCAGTTTATATGATTTTTGTATCGACCTGCCAGATGGCGTATAATATCGTGCTACAGTTAGGTTGATGGCCGAGCCATCGCCAAATGGAAACTGCTGCTGCACCAATCCCTTACCAAAAGAACGGCGGCCCACAATGGTTGCCCTGTCAAAATCCTGCAATGCCCCCGCTAATATCTCGCTTGCCGAGGCAGAATATTCATCAATTAAAACCGCCAGCTTGCCCTGCTTAAACAAACCCGAATCAGTTGCCATGTAATCTGCGCGCGGCTCATGCACTCCTTTGGTAAAAACGATCAGTTTGCCTTTATCCAAAAACTCGCTTGCCAGCTCGGTAGCCGAATTGAGGTACCCGCCCCCGTTGCCACGCAGATCAAGCACCAGCTTTTGCATACCGGATGCTTTTAGTTTTTTTAAGGCATCCCTGAAATCCGTATCCGTAGTAGCCGCAAATTTGCTGATCTTGATATATCCTGTTGATGGGGCAGCTAAATAAGATGCATCCAGGCTGCTTAGGTCTACATGCCCGCGCTTTACATGGTACACTTTTATCGCTTTGCCTGCAGGATGAATTACTGATAGCGCGATCTCGGAGCCCTTTTCGCCCCTGAAAATATAATTTACTTTAGATTGTGTCAGCCTGGTGCCCGCGAACTTTTTGCTGTTCACATCGATCACCCTGTCGCCCGGCCTTATACCGGCAACCTGGGCCGGGCCGGCGTCATAAACCTGGGTAATAACCAGGGTATCGCGCAGCAAAATATATTCGATACCAATACCGTTAAATCCGCCATCCAGTCGCTCATTGATGGATTGTGCCTGTTGCGGGGGCAAATAAAGCGAATGTGGGTCGAGGTTTTGTAAGAAATTATTTACGGTGACCCCTTCCAGGCTATCTACATTGACTGAATCAACGTAATTCTGACGCACCAGGTGCAGAACCCTCGAAATTTTATTATTAGCAGTTAATGACAAACTACGGCGCATATTATCGCTCAGCATTAAGCCAATGGCTATGCCCAGCAATATCAGGATCAACGACCTGAAAATAATAGCGGCAGCTTTTTTCATTTTTAATTTATACGAACAAAGTTAAGCATTGGGTGTGACAGCAAATAATTTATATATTGTAGTACCCTTGCATTTGACGAATTTTCACGAATTTTGTTAAAAGAATTACATTAAGATGGACAGGACCACCGAAAAAGACTCTCATTACAACAACCTGGAGCAAATGCCGGTGGCCGAGATCCTTGAAAATATCAATAAGGAGGATCAAACTGTTGCGGCGGCTGTTAAAAAAGCTATTCCGCAGATAGAGAAACTGGCAGCTGTAATTACCGAAAAAATGCGCAACAATGGTCGCCTTTTTTATATCGGTGCAGGCACCAGTGGGCGTTTGGGCGTGGTGGATGCATCAGAGGTGCCACCAACCTTCGGTGTTCCTTTTGACAGGGTGGTAGGAATTATAGCAGGTGGCGATATAGCTATCAGGAAAGCGGTTGAATTTGCCGAAGATGATACTGAACAAGCCTGGAAAGATCTTTCTGCCTACCGTATCAGCGATAGGGATGTGTTGGTAGGTATCGCAGCATCGGGTACTACTCCATATGTGATCGGTGGTTTGCGTATGGCTAACCAGAAAAATATCGTAACCGGCTGTATCGTTTGTAATGGCGGGAGCCCTGTAGCCGCCGAAGCAAAGTTTCCTATCGAAGTAATTACAGGGCCGGAGTTTGTAACAGGCTCCACCCGGATGAAGGCGGGGACCGCGCAAAAATTGGTTTTAAACATGCTGACAACCACGGTGATGATACAGTTGGGCAGGATAAAGGGTAATAAAATGGTGGATATGCAGTTAACCAATCATAAACTGGTTGACCGCGGAACACGTATGGTAATGAACTATACCGGCCTGGGCGTGCATGACGCCGAAGACCTTTTACTAAAATACGGCAGCGTAAGGAAAGCCGTCGAGGTATATATGCAAGCGAAGTAAGTGTGCGGCTGCGTGGTAAATGTGCAGATGCGTGAATATGCAGATGGTTAATTTAAACAAATAAAATCCCTGTGGAGGGGAGAGTTGGAGAATATGCACGAGATAGAGCCATATTACAAATGGAGAGATGACTATGTAGCATCAGAGGACGAATATTCGCCTTTTTATGCTACTGAATATAATGAGTTTGAGTTTGATAAGCAGGTGTACAATTATCTGCTGCACCCGCAATGGGATTCTTTTGGGTCGAACACTCTGTACTTAAAAGTGTTGTATGCCGATTACGAAAAAGGGTATTCAATTATTGAACTGATAGGCGAATGGAACGATGCCATCAACAACGATATTATGCTGATGAAGCGCGAGATATTGGAGCTGATGGTGGATAACGGTATCAACAAGTTTATATTGATAGGCGAGAACGTATTGAATTTTCATTCGTCGGACGATTGCTATTATGAAGAATGGTTCCAGGATGTGGAAGATGGCTGGATAGCGGGGATCAATTTCAGGGAGCATGTGATAGAAGAATTCAAACGCAACAATATCGACTACTATATCAACTTCGGCGGCGAGCTGGACGATGTGGTATGGCGCAATTTGAAACCCATACAGGTATTTAAAAAGGTGGAGGAGCAATTGGTGAAGAGACTTAGTTAGTTGTTTGAGAGTTAGAACCAAGAGTCAAGAACCAAGAGTCAAGAACCAAGAGTCAAGAACCAAGAGTCAAAGATGGAAAAGGCATTATAGATCTTTTCTTGCATCTTGACTCTTGGTTCTTTTTTACCTAAATTCGTATAAATAAAAAATCAATTTTAAATAATGGAAAATCAAAACCAGGGTTACACCAATGTGATCCAGATAGAAGAATCAGCATCTTCAAAAAAATACCTGGCTAATGTCTTTATATGGATGTTTGTTGCCTTAGGTATATCGGCCCTTACCGCCTTCGAGTTTTATTCAAGTAACACTTTACTTCGTCTATTGGTAAATCGTGAAGCGGGCGGCCTTACCGGATTAGGATATGCAGCAATATTTGCTCCTGTTGCTTTTTCATTTGTAATAAGCTTTGGGTTTAACCGCATATCTTATCCTACTTTATTATTCCTGTTTATTGCTTATGCTGTAACAACAGGTATCAGCCTTAGTTTTCTTGGTCTTATTTATACATCAACCTCTATATTTGGTGTTTTCTTAAGTTCAGCATTACTGTTTGGCATAATGGCAATAGCGGGCTATGCAACTAATATGGATCTGACCAAATTTGGTTCGATTTTGATCATGCTATTTTTCGGCGCATTTGCTGTAGGTTTTGTTAATTTCTTTTTGGGCAGTGCACAACTTAGCTATATCATAAGTTTTGTTTTCGTTGCTATTATGATCGGCTTAACTGCTTATTACATGCAAATGCTAAAGAGAATTGGCGAAGGCGTTCAATTTGGCACTGATAGCACAAGAAAACTGGTACTTATAGGTGCTTTTGTTTTGTACACAACATTCATTAACTTATTTGTATCGATGCTTCGTATTTTCGGTGGCAGAAAATAAAAGATAAGCACTAAGAATATTTGGAAAGCCCCGCCTGCATTATGCAGGCGGGGCTTTTTTGTAAGGGACTGATCGATATATTTCTTATTTACAAATATTACACCGTATATTTAAATATTAAATACCCCGATAGTTCCCGGGTACTACAAACCTTAATGAAGAAATTATTCGCGATATCCATGCTGCTGCTGCACCTGTTTAGCCTTTACGGGCACATGGCGCTTTATGCCTATTGCGTTTATCAATCCAACCGGTTATTTGACAAGCAGATCAGCCAGAATAATTATAAAATAGATGACCTCGTTGAAGTAAAAGTCCCGGTGAATATGCCCACCATCCAGAACTGGAAAGAATATGTATATATCAGCGGGCAGGTTAAGTTTAAGGAAAACAGCTACAATTATGTAAAGCTGAAGATGACCAGGGATACTGTTTACCTGATGTGCGTGCCTAATTATTCCAAAACCAAACTATCCAACCAAAATATAATCGATGCCCGGAAGATCGCTGACATTCCGTTCAATAAAAAAGCCCATGTGCCTTTTGGCAAAGTGGTTAGCTTGAGCGAATACAATTATCAGCTTGCTCAATTCTGGTTTTTGTCGCCGGTAGTAACCTTAACGCAAACTTCTGATTATACCAATTCAAGCCTGGCCAATACTTCCATTGCCAGCCCCGGCCAGCCGCCCGAAGCGCAGATCACCCTTTCTTAAATCAAATTTCGCGGAATCATGCTGTGCAGGTAAGGCCTGCCTAATCGTATTCGCCGGCTGCTATTATTTGCTGTGTGATTGCGGTCATTGATCCAATTTATTTCAATTATTATCCTTTTTTAATCTGCCTCCAAATGGCACTTTGAAGGTATGTGAGATCTGTGGAATACCGCAAAATTTAAAAAAATCTATTAGCCCGATACAAAGGCATCTGTACGGTATCCATGCATTTTTAGCTTGTGCTGACATACCCGGGTGTTGTTAAAAATTTAAGATCATGAAATTCAAAAAAAGAAATATAGGAATTGTTGTGGGCGCGGTCGTCTTACTGCTGCTTACGTTCAGTTTTATTATTATTAATAAAGGCCCATCTTCCCATCAGCAAATGCTGGAGATACTCCAGGCACTGAGAGATAAGAATAATAGCTTCTCAAACCCCTTTAACCCTGAAGCCAAAATGGCTTATAGCGACTCGATACTTATGCTTAAAGAGAACAGCCAAAATATGAGACTGCTATCTTTAAAAGCATCGCTTGCCCTTAAGGTTGGCCACGAGGAACAATCCGTACAAATTTACCAGGGCCTGCTTGACCGGGCCGACCTGATGTCATTAGATATGCTGATGCCTGACGTAGCAATGGCCTACATGCGGCTGGGCGAGCGCAGTAACTGCATGTTGAGTCACACCGGTTCATCATGCATATTCCCGATAAAAGATGAAGGAGTGCACAAGATAAAAACAGGCTCGCAGAAAGCTATCGATGTATACGAAGCGATCCTGAAGGTTCATCCTGATGACCTGGAATCAAAATGGCTGCTCAATATTGCTTATATGACGCTTGGCCGTTATCCAAAAGATGTGCCCCACGAGTTTTTGATACCCAACCTGGATGCAGATACGGGTTACAAGGTAAAACCCTTTACAGACATGGCCGCGGACCTGGGCCTGAACATAAATGGCCGTGCAGGCGGAGTTATTATTGATGATTTTAACAACGATGGCTACCTGGATATTGTAACATCGGGTTGGGATTTGAATGACCCCATGCACTATTTTCAAAATAACAAAGACGGTACGTTTAGCGACGTTACTGAACAAAGCGGGCTAAAAGGCATAACCGGCGGCTTAAACATCCAGCAAACCGATTATAACAATGACGGCAATATGGATATTTTTGTTCTGCGCGGCGCCTGGAATGCTCATGGTTATGGAAATCAGCCTGCTTCACTGCTGCGGAGTAATGGCGACGGCACCTTTACGGATGTTACTACACAAAGTGGCCTGCTCTTTTTTCATCCTACACAGGCAGCCGCCTGGGCCGATTTTAACAACGATGGCTGGTTGGATGTGTTTATCGGTGTTGAAAATTCGCCGGGTTTGGATGAGGGAGGAACGCATACTTGTATGCTATACATCAATAATCACGATGGCACCTTTACTAATGTGGTCCAAAGTGCTCATTGCGCTTTCACGCCGTTTGTAAAAGGGGCAACCGTAGCCGATTATAACAATGATGGCTGGCCCGATATATTCCTGTCTACCATGGATGGCAGGAAGTACCTGTTAAAAAACAAGAAAAAAGCAGGCATGGCTGTAGACTTTGAGGACGTAACCGAAACATCAGGCATCAGCAGTAATAGGGAAAGTACTTTCACCACCTGGTTTTATGACTATAATAATGATGGCTGGCCCGATATCATGGCGGCTGATTATCATTTTACCACGAGCCTTGCCTATTACGCTGCTGCCGAAGGAATGGGTAAACCAATACCTGGTGCCGGTAATATATTTCTGTACAGGAACAACCATGACGGCACCTTTACCAATGTCACCAAAGAAACAGGGCTCGACAAGGTAGTATACAGCATGGGTGCGAACTTTGGTGATATTGATAATGACGGCTATTTGGATATGTATTTTGGTACCGGTAACCCTGACTTTAAATCGCTGGTGCCGAATAAATTGTTTAGAAATGTCGGCGGTAAAAAATTTGGGGATGTTACCACATCATCGCGCATGGGCAATTTGCAAAAAGGGCATGGCGTAGCATTTGCCGATCTGAGGAATACTGGTATTCAGGATATTTTTGCAGAAATGGGTGGCGCGTTCAGCGGCGATTCATATACCAGCTCGCTGTATGTAAACCCCGGTCAAAGCAATAACAACTGGATCAGCCTGAAATTGGAGGGCACCAAAGCAAACAAAGCCGCGATAGGCAGCCACATTAAAATAACGTTTGCCGAAAACGGCATTAAACGCAGTGTTTATAAAGATGTTAATTCAGGTGGGAGTTTTGGTTCAAACCCTTTGCAGCAGGAGATCGGGATAGGGCAGGCCAAAACAATTGATGAGATCGAAATAAAATGGGCCGGAAGCCAGGCTGTGCAGCGTTTTAAAAACGTCTCACCTAACCAGTTTTTGCATATCACCGAAGGGAATGACCAGGCAGAAGTTATCCATTTGAAAAAATTAACTTTTAAACACAAGACAGGTGTGCCTTTGTGCATGCCCATGACGGCCGGGGTAAAATAAACTTGAAAGGCATATTTTTATATATTATAATAAATCAAATAGTGATTTTTTCTGTTTATGTAAAATATAGGTTACATTTAACTCATTAAAGCACAAAACTTAAAGACCATGAAAAAAATCCTGCTTATATGCTGTTTGTTTATCGGGATAACATCAGCAAGCTTTGCCCAGGCTGCAAAACCTACTACCGATCCTGTTGAGAAAGCTAAAGGGCTGCAAAAGCAATTAAAATTGACTGACGACCAGACCACTAAAGTAGCGGCTATTTACAAGGAGTCATCGGAGAAATTTGAAAAGATCAAAGTAAAAGAGCACGGCAATACCAATAAAATGGTAGTAGCTATTGCGCCATTGCGTACTGCTACTATTAAAAAGATTAAAACTGTATTAAATCCTGCACAAAAAGTTAAGTACGAAAAACTGGTAAAGGATACCAAAAATACGGGTGGTAATGGCTGGAGCGATGGCTGGAGCCCTGCTTCATCTTAAGAATATAAACGAAAAAAGAAAAGCGGCATTTAGCCGCTTTTTTTATGTCAAAATACAAAGCTTATTTCTTCTTCAAAAAGCAGGCTTTGAGTACGATACTCATCCCATCAACCTTACAATCAACTTCTTCATCATTATCGGTAAGGCGGATCTTTTTTATCAGCGTTCCCTGTTTTAGCGTGACTCCGCCACCTTTTACCTTCAGGCTTTTGATCAATATAACCGAGTCGCCGTCATTTAACTGGTTTCCGTTACTGTCTTTAACTGTTATTGTTTCCATTGTTGATTTTTAGGAGGCATTAACTAAAAAGGCCCCGTTTTCCGGGGCCTTTCAGAATATTTTAACTCAGGGCATTATTTGCTTACATACATCACTTCCTTAACCGCTTTGATCACTCTTTCGGGATTTGGAAGGTATTCCTGTATCAGGGTTGGGGCATAAGGTAATGGAACATCACCACCCATAATGCGCAGGATAGGCGCATCCAGGTAATCAAACGCATCTTTCTGTACCTTAAAGGCAACTTCTGTAGCGATGGAGCCTAATGGCCAGCTTTCCTCAACGATCACTAAACGGTTTGTCTTTTTAACCGAGTTGATCACGGTTTCGTAATCAATAGGGCGAACGGTACGCAGGTCGATCACTTCAGCATGGATGCCTTCTTTTTCCAGTTCGGCAGCAGCGGCGTTAACCACTTTCATGATCTTGCCGAAACCAACTAAAGTAACATCAGTGCCTTCTTTGGTCACATTGGCTTTGCCAAGCGGTATATAATAAGTTTCTTCGGGTACTTCACCTTTATCGCCATACATCAATTCTGATTCCATAAAAATAACCGGGTCAGGATCAAGTATAGCTGATTTTAACAAGCCTTTGGCATCCGCAGGATTTGATGGTACAACCACCTTTAAACCCGGGCAGTTGGCATACCAGTTTTCGAAACACTGGCTGTGTTGTGAGCTTAGCATACCCGCGTTACCCGTAGGGCCGCGAAATACGATAGGCACCGAAAACTGGCCTCCGCTCATCGACATGATCTTGGCAGCGCCGTTGATGATCTGGTCGATAGCTACCAGCGAAAAGTTAAAGGTCATGAACTCGATGATCGGGCGCAGACCATTCATGGCCGAGCCAATGCCGATACCGGCAAAACCCAATTCAGAGATAGGGGTATCGATCACGCGTTTGGCCCCAAACTCATCCAGCATACCCTGGCTCACTTTATAAGCGCCATTATATTCAGCCACCTCTTCACCCATCAGGTATATTTTATCGTCCTTACGCATCTCTTCGTTCATTGCTTCCCGAAGCGCTTCTCTGAATTGTATTTCTCTCATTAGTATCTAAATGACGTTTTTTGGAACGCAAATATAATCACTAATGTGTGAAAAGCAATTGACCGGGGTATTGGGACGAGTTTTTTACATTATAATATCAAATTTGCCTACATTGGGTGGATCAAACCTTACCGCATCATGAAATTTCCGTCTATAAAAAGCCTTGCCGAGAGTGTTAAAAGCACCTTAATGCGTTTCCCGTTTGAGATAGCGTTTGCACTGGCCGGCACTATAGCTGCTACAATCTCTCTTAACAGGGCGACCTACTTCGATCCCTTTGCAGGGCCATATCTTCGAATCATGATGACCGCTAACCTGGGGTTGTTACTTAGTTTATCGGCAACCCTGTTTGCTGAAAGCAGGAATCTGAAAACTTCATCCACGGTAATTTTAAAAATTATTGTGTTTATAGCGGCCGCCTGCTTATTTTTCGCACTTAACCCTTTATTGCGATCTTATGATTATTTAAGATTTTTCATGCTCAGCCTGGGTTTTCACTTGTTGGTTGCGTTTGCAGCATTTACAGCCAAAGGGCATATCCATGGTTTCTGGCAATTCAACAAAACACTATTCCTCCGGTTTTTAACATCGGCATTGTACAGCGGGGTGTTGTTTCTGGGTTTAGCTGCCGCGATAGAAGCTACTAAGTTTTTATTCGGGATCAAACTGTGGAATAATACTTACGGAATCATGTGGTTTTGGATCATCGGCATTTTTAATACCTTGTTTTTCCTGGCGGGAGTTCCCGCAGATACGCGATCCCTTGATGAAGATATATCTTATCCAAAAGGATTAAAGATATTTACCCAATACGTGCTTATCCCTTTGGCTACCGTATACGTGGCCATACTTTTAGCCTATGAAATAAAAATTCTTATCGAATGGCGCCTGCCTAAAGGGCTGGTATCCAACCTGATTTTAGGCTATTCGGTTTTTGGAATACTTTCGATATTGCTGGTTTACCCCGTACGCGAGCAGGCCGGTAACAAATGGATAAAAATTTATGCACGCAGTTTTTACTTTTTGCTGATCCCGCTGGTAATACTGCTCTTCCTGGCAATATGGTCAAGGGTGATACCTTATGGTGTAACCGTTCCGCGATACTACCTTATCGCATTAGCGTTTTGGCTGTTTTGTATCACGATCTATTTTCTACTCTCGAAAAAACAGAATATTAAGCTCATTCCCGTTTCGCTTTGCATACTCACACTGCTTTCTATTTATGGCCCGCTGAGCTCTTTTAATGTTTCCAAATACTCGCAAACGCGTATCTTTCTTAATATCTTTAAAAAATACGGTGCTTTTAAGGATGGTAAGCTTGTGCCACTAAACAAGTTTAAAGTTAAAGATGAAGACGGCAAGAATGCGCAGGAAGAATTGTATTACCTGGTCAATAATGATGGCCTCTCCTCGATACAGCCATATGTAATCAAAGACCTTGATTTTGTGAGCGATTCGCTTAACAGGGTTAAAGATATCAACAATAAAGACCTTTACAAATACAGCAGCTATTTAAGTGAGTATGAATTAAAACGGAGAAAAACAGACTGGGCCGAGAAATATTTAGGGCTGGATAAATTTTCTAATAATCTTTCAGATCAAATAACCTACCAAATAAAAGTTAAAAATACCCGGCTTTTAGATGTAAAAGACTATGACTATGTATTTAATTATACAGATGATGGAGAGCGTGATACAACTACCTTAGCAACAGGACGCATCAAATCCGTAAGTATAGCTGATTTAAACCAAGTTTATGTACTAGCACTGAACAATGAAAAAATATCATTTAATTTAAAAACGATCGCTGATAGTTTAATTAAAAACGAACAAAAGTTAGCCAAGTACAAGGACCCGGATTATGAAACAGACAATTTCAGAGTTTTTAAGTTGCCGGAGGCTTTAAGTATGAGCCGGCAGACTGAGCATTATGGTGTAACATTTCAGATGCATGATTTCACTTTCAAAATCGAGGATGATAAAAAACTAACTATTCTTGGTGTCGCGGGATATTACCTTATTAAGGTGAAATAGGGGCTGTTATACCTGTCAGTTGTTTGATATACTTTCTTGTATAATAAAGCGGAATAAAACCGATAATACCAAAAGAGCAATCGATAAACCGCCAATAGATGGGTATTCCTCTTACCGGCCCTGCTATAAATGCTAAAGGGAATATCATTACGCAGGCGATCATCCCAAATTCGATCACCCAGATATTTTTTACCGGGTCTTTTAAAGGGCCGATAAATGCTACGGCGATCATTAAATGGGCGAAGGCCAGCCAGTCGGTGCCATAACTTAAATATGGAAATTGTTGATTGGTAGTTTTGATGGCATGGTAAATGGTGCTCATCCAATTATGAAAAGGATTTGTGGGGGAAATGTGATCGTTTATTATTTTCAGCTCTGTTTCGAGCGGGAACGCGGTGAGGCCACTTAGCGCGAGGCCAATGATGACGATCCAAATGGAGCGTTTGATGCGGATGAGCAAAGTCTTATCGTTTACCATTCATTATCCTTTCATGTCCTAACTTTAATAATTCCAATACATATTCTTTATCCCCGGGATCACGCATATAAAAACTTATCCAACCGGTGTTTTTTAAAGAATGATGATCTTCTATCCGGCCATTCTTCATTAGCATTTGCTTTACAGAACGGCTCAAAAGCATGTCCAAAAGCCCATTGCTGTGTATATGCCCAATCTCTTTACGGCCGCAATTAAATTGCAGTCCTCCATATTTATGAATTTGGACGGTAGTGTTTTCCCATTTCAAAACCTCTGTTTCTATCTCATCCATCCAATCCAGAATAATAGGCTTAGTTACCAATGACCACACTTTTAACCAGCCATCAAATGCCCAGCCCAATGTGGGTACGGATTTTAAAAAGCCGAAGTAGACGATCACAAACCTGAACATCTTATTTTGTTTCACTCAACTCTTTAATATGCTCCATTACGCGCAGATGTACATTGCGGGTAATACTTTGCGCCCAGATATCATAATACCAAACCGGGAAAACATGCAGCCGGTACCAACTGTTGCCTATCAGCGTTGTAGTGCCATCACCATTGTCGTGCAATAAAAACTGCCCCTGCATAATATCAATATGCCCCATTATTTCGGGGTCGCGCGGTTGATTGGTTACGGCAAAAGTCAGATCCTTATCCTCATCATACGTTATTATTTTTTCATCGAATGTATACCCGTTGCTAAAAATACATTTACGATTTGCCCCTAAATAATGACCGTCAACGGTTGATTCTACGGGGCTGGGCATACCGATCTTAAACAGCCAGAATTTGTTCTCCGCCTTTATCCTTTTAAAGGCGACCACATTCTTCCAGACCTGGTTTGCGGGGGCGTTCACGATAATAGTGTCAGATACCATATTTTCATAGTGATGTTCTGATACCGAATCCACAATAAAAACAGCTATCAATAAGGAAACGATACTAATGTTTAGTTTTTGTTTATTCTGCCCGAACATGAGCCGCCCCAGGAAGGCCCCGCCGGTTACAAATGCAAATAATAGTGGTGATACAATGACCAGGCAAATAGTACCCTCACCCAGGAATAAAAAACTTAGCCCAATGGCGATCAAGACATTAATACAAGAATTACCTGTGAGTTTGCGACCTGAAAAATTCAAGTGGCGCCAGAACCATGCGCTTACAATACCAATAAGCATAGGCACAATGATAAACTCTGAAAATATCAGCGTTCCGGAAGTGAAACCCGCATATTTGATTTCTATATACTTGGTTATGTAGACAATTGCCACCCCGATCAAATTGGCTACGACATAGCCCTTTGCTTCAGTTATAAATTTTTTGTCGGTCATGATTTATAGGTTTGTTTTAGGTTAATATATACAATCTTCTATAGCTTCTTTTAAATATGGAAATTTAAACCGGTACCCCGCTTCCATTAATCTTGCAGGCAATACCCAACGGCTTTTTAAGATCAATTCTGTTTCGGTGCCGATTGCTATCGCACCAATAGCAAGTAGCCATTTGGGAGCGGGCAGGGCAAAGCGCTTACCGTAAACAGTGCGGATAAGCCGCATTTGTTCAGCGTTTTTAACCGGGTTAGGGGCGGTAGCATTTATGATGCCGTTTACTTCGGGGTGCTGTAACAGCCATTCGGTGATCTGCACCACATCATCCTCGTGTATCCAGCTTACATACTGTTCGCCATTGCCTTGCTGGCCACCCAGGCCCATTTTCACCAGGTTGAGTAGTCGCGGGAAAACGCCATCGCTTTTGCCAAATACGATACCCATGCGCAGGGCAACTTTATGTGTATGTGGTGTGTTCACCTTAAAAAAGGCATTTTCCCATGCTTTGCAGATATCGACAGAGAAACCATAGCCTATCTCGCCGTTCAATTCATCTTGCGGGCGGTCCTCCGCATGCCGGTAAATAGTTGCAGAGGTAATATTGATCCATAATTTGGGTGGATGTTGCAGTTTTAATACCACCGTATTCAGCAAGGTTGTTGGGTCGATTCGGGAAGCCAGTATTTCCTGCTTGTTCTTTTGGGTATAACGGCAGTTTACATTTTTGCCGCAAAGATTGATTAACAGATCGGCATTTTCCAGTTCAGCTATCCAATCATCCTCATGCTTGCCATCCCATACCAAAGTTTTTATGATACCATTTGCCGGTTTTGGATGACGGCTGAGGATGATCACTTCATCAGCGATGTTTTTATAATGACCGGCCAATACGGTGCCCAGGTAACCATTACCCCCGGCCAGCACTATTTTATGATATTTCATTTGGTTTAAAATTTAAGGATCAGTATTAAAACAGCAATTCTATAAATCACCCAGGTGATGGTTAATAGCCAACCCAGTTGTAACAGCTTTGTGCGGCGGATATGCTCTAAAAACATCAACCCGGCAACTGCCATAAAATAGAGCGGGTAAATTGCAGGCAGTAAATGAGGTAAGAAAAGCATCGGTATAAGCAGCAAAGAACCTGCAAAAGATATCGTCATCATATTGCCTAAGTACTCCCAGCGTTTGGCCTGGGCGTAGATGCTGATAACGATCCCCTGGAAAATGATCTGTCCGCCACAAATAAGATATTCCCGGAAGCTATTTCCTAAGGGGACAAAGCCGGTGAGTAACCGGGCGTAGGCCGTAAGGATAAAGCCGACTATCGCCCAGGTAAATATAAGATAAGCAATGCGGTATCGTAATTTGAAGGTGGGTTGCAGGCCCTGTTGGTTATTAATATCTGCCGGGATAATAACGCGGCGATTATAAGAGATAAAAGCATACAGCTTGCTCGTCAGCCAGATAAAAGGAGCGAAAGAAAACAAAGCTTTAAAACCCGGGAATGAATGAGCGATCACCTTAAAAAGACTATGGATACCATACTTTACTTCGCCTGTTTTGGTATCGACCAAAGCAATTTCATTGATGGCCCGTTGCCTGTCTACATAGGGGCAAACCGACTCCGGCATTTGCTGGTACGCTACTCTGCCTGCTGTATCCAGCATGCCGGTTTTGATAAAGGCGTTGGTGTATAGCTTGCACATCGGGCATTCGGCATCGTAGAGGATGATGTGGTTTTTTAGGGTTTTCATAGTCTAAAAAATTGTTTCGATAAGGCCTGCAATAATTACAAAAGCTATGGTGACCAATAAGTAAGTGTATTCTGGTTTGAATAATGACCAGAAAATTCTTTGTGTTAAGTAGGTATATACAGAGATTATTATGAGTAGTACAACTGCGGGAAACTGCACAAATAATATAAACCATACCCACAAGTACCGGCACAACAAATCGTTCCCTCCAACCAACTGATCTATTTTAAATGTCTTCGCTAAGAATGTTAAAACGCACAATGCAATGCCTATACCAAAGATGTATCTTAAGATTATTCTGAAGGAGGTCATACTAGCGTGATTGATTTAAATATATTTATTGAATTTTCAGTAAAAAATGAAAGATACGATTATAAAAAAAAGCTTATTTAAATATTTTAAAAATAGATCCCCAAAACCAGTTCTCTTCGGCCTTTAGCATGGTTTCCAATGTTTTATTCACGTTTTTAGCCAGTTTGTTGATATCGTTTACCGAGGTTTTGAATGTTTTGTATTCCGGGTCCTTTTCATCACCCTTTATCTCCGCCAGTTCATTTAACAATTTGATCACGGGGTCAAGCTCCCTCTTCTTGCGTTCCTGTGCCACCTGGCGTGCGATGGTCCAGGTATCTTTTTCAGCGAAAAAATATTCTTTGCGCTCACCGGCCCGGTGCTGCTTCTCGATCAATCCCCAGCCGATCAGGTCGCGCAGGGTCATGTTGGCATTACCGCGGGAGATGCTCAGCGTTTCCATAATATCTTCGGTGGTCAGGGCATCGGGCGAGATCAGCAGCAGGGCATGCACCTGGGCCATGGTGCGGTTGATGCCCCATTCGGACCCCAGCTTACCCCAGGCTTCAATGAATTTCAATTTACCTTCTGCCAATTCCATATACAAAGATATACAAAGTTTTTAAACTTTCAAATAATATTGAAAGTTTATTTCCATTTGTTTTATTGGTGCTTTCCAAACTGTTATTTATTTACTATCTTGATTAACGAAATGAACCAGGCGCAACCCATCCCCCAAAATAGCAGGATCGTGATCGTTGATATCATTCGGGGCTTTGCACTGTTCGGTGTGCTGATCGCTAATTTAACCGGCTTTATAACTTTCGCACTGCCCGAAAAAGAGGGCGCGTTGCTTGTAACTACCCCCGTCGATAAATTCACCGAGCACTTTGTCAGCCTGTTTATCGAAGGTAAATTCATCACCATATTTTCCATGCTCTTTGGTTATGGCTTTGGTGTGCTGATCGAAAGGGTTGCGCAAAGGGGTGTGCAGGTAAACCGGTTCTTTACCCGGCGAATGATCATATTGCTGTTGTTTGGCCTGGTTCATCTGGCTATCTGGTGGGGCGAAATATTAAATGTTTATGCCATGGCCGGCTTGCTAATGCTTTTGTTCAGAAAGATGGAAACTAAAAAGTTGTTGTGGTGGGGCTTGATCCTACTTTTTATAGGCGGCACGTTTATACAAGCTTTAAAGATATTGCTGCTTCCGCCGCCGGGCGAAAAATTAGACTCGCTGCTGGCCTATTATGAAAAGTGCATGTTATCCGGAAATCTATGGAGCATTATAAAGGGCAATTACACCATTTCGGCCTATTTCTTTGTGGAGCGCTGGTCGCAATACCGGGACGTAGCGGAGGCGCTTGGGAAGTTTTTATTGGGTTATTACGTTTTCCGGTCGGGATACTTAACCGCCATAACTTCGCATATCAAACTGATCAGGAAGGTATTCAGCATTGCCCTCGTAATCGCGATTCTTTACCTGGCAAAAAAAATTGCCCTGGATATATTCGGAGGTAAACCCGAAGCCAAACCCGTTTTAATAATTGATTATTTGGCTTCCAACGCAGGCATTTTAAGCTTCTCTTTGGTTTATTGTACATTCCTGGTCAAACTTTATCACAAAATGCCTGGGTTGAAAATATTTAAAGGTTTAGCATCAGTTGGGATGATGTCGCTAACCAATTATCTGTCGCAAACCATTTTCTATTTGATCTTTTTTTACGGTTTCGGATTTGCTATGATCGGGAAACTGCACCTGCAATGGATTATACCCGTAGCGGTATTATTGTTTTCCCTGCAAGTAGTTATCAGCATGTTTTGGGTGAAACGCTTCCGCTTCGGCCCTGCCGAATGGATATGGCGCATGCTGAGTTACAGACAGTATTTCCCTATAAAAAAGTGAGCATTTGAAAATTATTCTTTCCGCTCCCCCTGCATCTTCGAAGCGATCTGCAACGCTTTGTAAGCGTTTACGATACCCCCGGTTTTTGATAAAGTGGTGAAATCGACCTTTTCCTTGGTGCCGGGCTTATTTACCATAGTGCCGGTTAAAGGGGCGGCGGATTCAAGAATGGCCTGCTTCACTTGCTTAGCGTTAAGGGTAGGGTAATATTCCAATATCAATGCCGCAATGCCAGATACGATGGGTGCCGAAAAACTGGTGCCATCATCGGTAATAAATTCGGCATCCATATCCACCGAAGTAACTTTAACACCGGGCGCAAATACATCCACGTTCTTCTTTCCATAATTGCTGAAAGTGGCAGCCAGGTTCTCATCCCCTTTTAAGCCGGATGCCCCTACATTGATCACGTTATCCGCGTCCGTAGATGAGCCATCAGCCATGATATCATTAGGGTAATCAGGCTTGACATCCATATCCTGGTTGTCATTTCCGGCAGCCTGAATCAACAACACATCATGCGCGGCGGCATATTTATAGGCCTCATCAAGCCATTCTTTATGGGGTGATATTTTCTTACCGAAACTCATGTTAATGATCTTCGCCCCATTGTCAACGGCATAGTGAATGGCATTAGCCTCGTCCTTATCATACTCATCGCCAATGGGCACTGCCTTTATTGCCATTATTTGTACGTTATCCGCCACACCATCAATCCCATAGCCATTACCGCGCACAGCGCCAACCAGTCCGGCCACGCCGGTGCCATGTGACGAATCCATGAATTTCAGTTTATTGTTGCCATAAGGCTTATCTTTCAGCACATCCGGATCATCGCCTACAATGCGCTCGCGGGCCTCCAGGTCGGGGTTAAGTTCGTTATTCAGTCGCGTCATGTATTCATTAAGCTCCTTGATCACCTTTACATTGGTGCTGGTTGAAACTTCCTCGCTAAAAGCTATAAGCCATAGATTTCTCACCTCTGCCAGGGTATCGTTGGTTGCTTTTAGGCTTTCCACATCAGCCTTGGTAAAAGTTTGACTGGTGCTTAAATTCAGGGCGCGTTTGATATAACCGCTGGTTTCCACAATGGCACTCATGATAGGCGACAACTGGCCAGATTCCTTCCGCGCTTTGGTAATGGTTGAATCATACTCGGTTTTCACACGCAACCAGTAGGTATATTCTTTTTTATTTGTCGCGGATGCTTCTGTAAGGCTAAGATATTTTCCTTTAAGCTTATGGTATTCCCGTATCTCTTCTTCGGTCTCACTAAAATCGCATTTTCCGTTTGGGCCGCCCAAAAAGTTCCAGCCATGTATATCATCTACATAACCATTATGATCGTCATCCCGCCCGTTGCCTGCTTTTTCTTTTGGGTTGATCCACAGCACGCCTTTAAGGTCCTTTTGCAGGGTATCGATACCGCTATCCACAATGGCCACCACTACCGGTTTGCTTTTGAGCCCATTGATAAACTGGTAGGCCTGCGCCAGGCTGATCCCAAAATAGCCGTCCGTTTTCAGGTCCATTGAATACCAGTCTTTAGGCGGATCGGGTTGCGATGGAGGCAGCGTTTGGGCCAAAGTTTGGAGGCTGAACAATACGGCCCCGGTTAAAATGCAGCTTATAATGAACTTGCGGAATACGAACATTTATTAAATTTATATAAGCTACAGGTCGAATTTGATGCCTTGCGCCAATTGTAATTTGGTTGAATAATTAATGGTATTGGTTTGGCGCCTCATATAAACTTTCCAGGCATCCGACCCCGATTCGCGGCCACCGCCTGTTTCCTTCTCACCACCAAAGGCTCCGCCTATCTCGGCCCCTGATGTACCTATGTTTACATTGGCAATTCCACAATCAGAACCAGCGTAGGATAAAAATTGTTCTGCCTCGCGCAAATTATTCGTCATTATAGCTGATGATAGGCCCTGTGGCACACCATTTTGCATTTCAATGGCCTCTTCAAGCGTACTGAATTTTACCAGGTAAAGTATAGGCGCGAAGGTTTCGTGCTGTACTATCTGGTAGCTATTCTTCACCTCGGCAATGCAGGGTTTTACATAGCAGCCTGAGGCAAAGTCGCCACCTTCCAGCTTACCGCCCTCAACGGCGAATTTGCCGCCTTCGGCTTTGCACTTTTCGATGGCATCTAAATATAGTTTTACCGCATCCGTATCGATCAACGGCCCCATGTGGTTATGTTCGTCCAGTGGGTTGCCTATGCGGATCTGCTTATACGCGTTCACTATTTTTGCTTTGAACTGATCATAAACACTTTCGTGGATAATCAGCCTGCGGGTAGAGGTACACCGCTGACCGGCAGTACCCACCGCGCCAAATACCGCGCCGACAAGCACAGTGTCCAGATCAGCATGCTGGCTTACAATGATGGCATTATTTCCACCCAACTCTAATAAACTTCTACCCAAACGTGCGCCTACTGCCGCACCTACTGCCTTACCCATACGGGTTGAACCGGTGGCCGAAACCAAAGGCACTCGTGTATCATTCGACATCAGTTCGCCTACTATCCTGTCGCCGATCACCAGGCAGGATACCCCTTCGGGCACATCGTTCCTTTTAAAAACTTCCTGCGCTATGTGCTGACAGGCTATAGCTGTTAATGGTGTTTTTTCCGATGGCTTCCATACACAAACATCGCCGCACACCCAGGCCAGCATGGCGTTCCAGCTCCAAACCGCTACCGGGAAATTAAAGGCTGAAATAACACCCACAATACCCAGCGGATGATATTGCTCATACATGCGGTGCTCAGGTCTTTCAGAATGCATAGTCAGTCCATATAGCTGGCGACTAAGGCCCACAGCGAAATCACAGATATCGATCATTTCCTGCACCTCGCCGAAACCTTCCTGCAGGCTTTTGCCCATTTCGTAGGATACCAGTGTGCCCAGTTCTTCCTTTTTATTGCGCAGTTCCTCGCCTATCTGGCGCACTATTTCTCCCCGTTTTGGCGCCGGCATGGTGCGCCATTGCTTAAACGCCTCGCTTGCTTTATCAATTACTGTGTTATAATCGGCTTCGGTAGCCAATTTTACTGATGCTATCTTTTTGCCATCGGTAGGAGAAACAATTGTTTTTACCTGTGCACCCGCGCTGCTGCCCCATTTACTGCCCGTACTAAAGGCCTCGTTAATGTCGTTTATATGTAAACGGTTTAAAATCTCTGAAATATTAAGACTCATAATTCGTATTTTTGTCAAAGGTAGAATCTTTAAGGCAATTTATATCAACTCATCCTTTGCCCGGTCAAATCCCTGAAATGTTTTTCATTTACTATCAGGCACTTGTAAAATCCCGTGTTAAAAATGTTTGAATGTTGAAAACTAAATTCCATTATGGGTTATTACTTGTTGTAATTTAAACTCAGCAAAAGCTAAATAAGCCCCTAATATTTAACTGTTGGGACAACTGGCAGCTGGCGTTCTGAAAAATATATTGAATGGAAGAAGAATTTGAATTTGGTTTCACTGAAGATCCCAAGTTTTCAGTTGAACGTTACGAAGAAATGATTCGTAATCATGATCAGTATTTTTTTGATGCGCAGGCGTTTGAGAACATTATCGACTACTACATCGAAAAGAATGATCCGGCGAAAGCCTTACAGGTGGTGGAATATGCATGTAACCAACATCCATTTGCCGCTGTATTTTTAATCAAGCAAGCCCAACTCCTGGTCGTCACAAACCGCGTAAGCGATGCCTTTTTGTCGCTCGAAAAGGCTGCCATGCTTGAAGCTTCTGATCCGGATATCTATATCATCCGCGGCAACCTTTACGAAAACATGGAACGCTATGCTGAAGCATTGGAAAACTATGAGAAAGCGTTGGAGCTTGCTGAAGAAACGGACGAGATATTGCTGCACATATCCTATGTGTATCAAAACATGGGCGATTATGAAACCGCTATCTCTTACCTGAAACTCTGCCTGAAACAAAATATGGAAAACCAGGACGCGCTATACGAGCTGGCTTTCTGTTACGATGTGATGGACAACCAGGAGGAGAGCGTGCAGTTTTACCAGCAGTATATCGACAGCGAGCCTTACAGCTACGCGGCCTGGTATAATTTGGGTAATGCTTTTACCAAGCTCAGCCTGTTTGAAAAAGCGATAGACGCTTATGACTATGCCATCCTGATCAAGGACAGCTTTGCCTCCGCTTATTTTAACAAAGGCAACGCGCTGGTCAACCTGGAAAAATACGCGGAAGCCATCGAGGTATACCGCCAGACCTTTGAGTACGAACAGCCTAATGCCGATACTTATTGCGCCATAGGCGAATGTTACGAAAAGCTGGAGCAGATGGATGACGCCCGGGCCTTCTATAAAAAGGCCGTAAAAATGGACTCCAAGCTGGCTGATGCCTGGTTTGGTATAGGCGTAACGCTTGATTTTGAGGAGCGCTACTTTGAGGCCTTACATTTTTACAAAAAAGCGCTCGATCTGGATATTGCCAATGCTGATTACTGGTTTGCCATTGCCGATGCGGAATACAAGCTGGGCCACATGGATGAAGCTGAGCATGCTTATGAAAAGGTGGTGGAGCTGAATCCAATCGATATTGATGCCTGGCTGGATTATTCCTCCATACTATATGAGCAATCCCGGTTGGTGGATGCCATCGAGGTAATGTCGCAGGCCATTAAAAACAATCCCGAAGCGGCTGAATTATATTACCGGATGGTGGCTTATTTATTTGCGGCCGGCGATTACAAGGAAGCGCTGAATTTCCTGGAACTGGCATTATCGTCCGACCCGGAAAAGCATTATATCCTATTTGACTATTTGCCGCAACTACAAAAAAATAAGGTTATACTTGATATTATTAACCGGTATACCAAGTAGGTTGATTAAGTGAGTGGTTGATTAGGTTAAATTGTTAGTTGGATTTTCAACTACTCACTTAACCAACTTAATCCAACTCAATCAACCCAAACCAAAATTTTACATTAAATTAAACCAGGACCATTACAAGTTTTGGTTTTTTTTATGACCTTTGCAGCCATTAGAACTTTTTGTTATAGTCTATAACTAACTACATATCTATGAACTACCCGCTGAGTAATATACCCGAACGTATTGTAAAACCCCGTGACAGCGGTATCACCATGGTGATGGATAAAGGGCTTAGCGTAAGGCAGGCAGAAGATTTTATAGAGGTGGGCGGGTTATATACCGACCTGGTTAAACTGGGCTGGGCAACATCTTTTGTTACCCCAAAACTGGATGAGAAACTGCAGATCTATCGCGAAGCAGGTATCCCGGTATATTTTGGGGGAACACTGTTTGAGGCCTTTATCGTTCGCGGTCAGTTTGACGAATACCGCCGCGTATTGGACAAATATAAATTAGAACACGCCGAAGTTTCCGATGGCTCCATTGAGATAGAACACGATGTGAAATGCGAGTATATCCGCAAATTATCCGAACAGGTAACTGTAATTTCCGAAGTTGGCTCCAAAGATGTGCAGAAGATATTTGCCCCTTATAAATGGATCAAGCTGATGAACGCAGAAATTGAAGCCGGTGCCTGGAAGGTAATTGCCGAAGCGCGCGAAAGCGGCAATGTAGGTATCTACCGCGATTCGGGTGAGGTAAGGCAGGGTTTGGTGGACGAGATCCTCACACAGATCCCCGAAGAAAAGATCATCTGGGAAGCCCCGCAAAAGGCGCAGCAGGTTTGGTTCATTAAACTGATAGGCGCTAATGTAAGTCTCGGCAACATAGCCCCGGCAGAAGTGATACCGCTGGAAACTTTACGCCTTGGTATCAGGAGCGATACGTTTGATCATTTTTTGTAGAAGTAATCCAACTATTTTTCAGCTTTCATCCTTGAAAAAGGATAACCGCCACATCCTTTCATCGGGTTATCCCGGTCGGCTGCCGCGGTAGCTTCGGCTATAGCATCGGTTGCGGCGCTATAGGCTGTCAAACAATAGCCCCATTTCCAGGGTCCCATTTTGCTGAATTCCATATAATCTATCCGGGTATAAAGGCCGCCTTCGCCGGGGTTCCCATTATCATTTCGTGCGATGAAATATTTCTTACTCACGTTCCATTTAATAATATGAAAACGGGTATTAGGCAATTGGAGCCAAAGTGTATCGCTGATCTTGTAGTGGATATGGTAATCATCTTCAAAACTCCCCATCATTTCTGCAGGTGGCTTATCTGTATGCTTTACTTGTGCATAATTTTTTGATACTGCAAAAAGCAGCAGGAACAGGATGCTTAACTTTTTCATACGATTAAAAAGCCAATATAGTTAATAATTCAATAGCCCCAATCCCATGTTATTTCAAGGAGAGAAATCTTATACTGTTTCATATTCCGCACTGGATTTTTTATAAGATTTCTTCTCGTTCCTCGTTCGAAATGACATTTTTAAGTATATTCATTCCATGATATACATCTCCAATGCTATGCCCGCATCCAATCTCATCAACCCCGAAATAGACAGTTTTTATGCGCAAACCTCCGAAGAGCACCGGCTGGAGCTTGGCTTGGGCCCATTAGAGTTTGAGCGGAACAAAGACCTGATCCAGCGCTATCTGCCTAAGAAAAAAGGGATCATTATAGATGTAGGCGGCGGGCCGGGTGTGTATTCCGAATGGCTTGCGGGTATGGGTCATGAGGTCTATTTGGTAGACCCGGTTGAGAAGCATATTAAACAAGCCAACAAGCGTTCGTCCAAATCAAAGAAACCATTTAAGAGTCTTTTAGGCGAATCGCGCAAGCTTGAATTTGCTGATAATTTTGCTGATGTGGTGGTACTTCATGGGCCATTGTACCATTTACAGTTGGAGGATGACCGCATCAAATCCATCGCGGAAGCAAAACGTGTATTAAAGCCCAATGGCGTTGTGCTTGGCTTTGCCATTAATCATTCCGCATCTTCCATTGCCGGGTTATTGAATGGCTTTATTCATATGCCCGAATTGTATGCCATGTGCAAAGAAGAATTAACGACTGGCCTACACAACGCTCCAAAAAATTTGCCGGGTATATTGCCATCAGCTTATTATCACCGCCCGGCTCAATTGCGTGCTGAATTTGAAGAAGTTGGATTAGTTTATATCGATACCTATGCTGTTGAAGGTATGGTGTGGATGGATAAGAATTATTTTGAGACCAGGGGGGATGCCAAAAAGAAGGAAGCCATGATGGAATTGCTGAAACTGACGGAAAATGACCAGGCGCTGCTTTCGTTAAGTCCGCATATGATGGTGGTGGGAAAGAAGAACTTATAATACCGTTTGCTGTAGTCTGATGGAACCGTTTCGAAGTGCGCGACATTGTTTTGGCTAAAGCCCCCATTTGGCATCTCTAAACCATTGGCTGAAGCCAATGGCAATGAATATGGAACGGCTAAATTCATTGCCGTCCCATTTATGGGACGGAATCATAAGAGCAAGGAATGGCTTTAGCCAAACTACGGCAATTCTGCCCGCGTTTTATCAAAATACCATCCTTTCTTATTAATATTACAGCATGAAACATTACGGGCTTATCGGCTTTCCGCTTGGGCATTCATTCTCAAAAAAATACTTTACCGAAAAGTTTGAAAAGGAGAAAATAGAAGATTGTAAGTATGACCTTTACCCGCTTGAACATATCAGAGATCTGCCTGCCTTATTGCACCAGCATCCCAATATTTGCGGGCTGAATGTAACCATTCCGCATAAAATAAATGTGCTGAAATACCTCGACTGGATTGAGCCTGACGCCAGGGGCGCGGGAGCAGTAAATTGTATCCGTATTACTTCCGAAAGCCCGGTGATGGCCGCTTTTTCGGGTGAGGTTGGTATTAAGGGCCATGATTTCAGGATGGAAGGTTTTAATACCGATATCTATGGTTTCGATATGACTTTAAGGCTGCTGCTTAAAAACCGCCACGACCAGGCGCTGGTATTAGGCGATGGCGGTGCTGCTATGGCCGTAAAATGTGTACTGGATAATTTAGGTATCGCTTTCAAATCGGTTACCCGGAAGGCTGTTCCAGGTCATATTTTATTCAGTGACCTGAAGCCGCACCACATCAGGGACAATAAGCTGATCATTAATACTACGCCTATCGGCATGGCGCCTAATGTGGATGAATGTCCGCCTATACCTTACGAAGCTATTACTGACGATCACCTGCTTTACGACCTGATCTATAACCCCGAACAGACCCTTTTTCTAAAAAAAGGAGCGGAACGCGGGGCCGCTACAAAAAACGGATATGAAATGTTAGTATTGCAGGCTGAAAAGTCGTGGGAAATATGGACCTCCAAAGACAAGCATCCATGAAGAAAATAGGATTACTGATACCCATAGTGTTATTTTTTGCTGCCTGTAGCGGCAATCATGATTATTCGCCCAAGCCGAGGGGCTATTACCGTATCGTTTTCCCTCAAAAGGCTTACCGTCAGTTTGAAGGCCCTTATCCCTTTACTTTTATCTACCCAAAATATGCGGTAATTGAAAAGGATACTGCTGTTACGCTGCAAAAGAAGAACAAAAAACTGATCAATATGAAGTACCTGCTGAATATGCAGTTCCCGCAGTTTAACGGCACGCTTCACCTCAGCTACGAAAGCATTACCTCGAAAAAAGTTTTTGATGAGCTTACTGAAGACGCGCGCACTTTTGCCTTCAAGCACAGCGTAAAGGCAACCTCTATCGACCAGGGGATCATCCATAACCCCGACCGGAAGATCTATGGCATTTATTATACCATAGATGGCAACGCGGCCTCATCCGTGCAGTTTTTTATTACCGATAGCACCAAAAACTATATGCGCGGCGCTTTGTATTTTAATTCGGTACCGCGCCTGGATTCCATACAACCGGTATTAAATTTTGTAAAGAAGGACATCGATACGATGATCAAAACCTTCAGGTGGAAAGGGGGGTGACTTCGGATTTCGAATGTTCGATTTCGGATTTATTATCCCGGTTTATTCTTGAATATTAATTAAAAATTCGAAATTGAAATTCCGAAATCCGAAATAAAATTATGCTTCGTTCATTCATAAACAATCCTTACCAGGAAAACACCTATATATTATTTGACGAAACCCGCGAATGTGTCATTATTGACCCGGGGATGTATACTGCATCTGAGCAAAACGCGGTGGTCAATTTTATCCGGGATAACCAATTAAAACCCGTCCTTTTGCTAAACACCCATTGCCATATCGACCATGTGCTGGGTAATAAGTTCGTGTTCGATCAATACGGGCTGAAGCCGCAATTTCACCCCGGCGAATCCAACGTATTGGCGGCAGTTCCAGCTTACGCGCCGCAAATGGGAATCCGTTATGAGCCTTCGCCACTACCGGATCACTACTTGTCAGAAACTGGCAGAGTATCCTTTGGTGATACCGAATTGCAGTTCATTTTTGCACCGGGCCATTCGCCCGCGCACCTTTGCTTTTATGATGAGGCTGATAACCTGCTGGTAGGCGGCGATGTACTGTTCAGGGGAAGCATCGGGCGCACAGACCTGCCGGGAGGTAATTACGAGCTGCTGATCCGCAACATCCGCGAAAAACTTTTTACCTTACCTGATGACTGCGTAGTATATCCCGGTCACGGCCCTGAAACTACGATTGGTTTTGAAAAACAATACAATCCTTTTTTTGAGTAATACGTTTGATGTTATACGTTTTACGTAGTTTAGTGACTTAACGAAACGTATAACGCCATCCGTTTAATGTACAACCGAAATTGAACACTTCCATATTCATAGCTAAAAGATACCTGTTCTCGAGGAAGAAGATACATGCCATCAATATCATCTCGGGTGTATCCATGCTGGGAGTGTTTATTGGCAGCGCGGCGTTGATCATTATCCTGTCGGTTTACAACGGTTTCGAAAAAGTGATTCTTTCCTTATACAGCAATTTCACCCCGGAGTTGAAGATCGAACCCAAACAGGGAAAAACATTCGACCCCAACACACCCTATTTCAGGTCGCTACACCGCGACCCTAAAGTATTTTCGTATACCGAGATATTGGAGGAAAAAGCGCTTATCCGATATGGCTCCACCGGCGAGTTTATCGGAACGGTGAGGGGTGTAAGTGAGGAGTTTTTAAAAAATCCACAATTAGACAGTACCATTGAACGGGGGGCGTTCACGCTTAGGAGTGAGGGCCGCGACAGGGCGGTTATCGGCGCCACCGTGCAGGGTAGATTATCTGTAAACATCCGCGACCAACTTGCACCACTACAGGTTTATTCCCCGCGGCGCAATGCATCCAGTTCTGCCGATCCACTAAGTGAATTTACAGTACGCTATATTTACCCATCGGGTATTTTTAACATTCAGCAGGATTTTAACAGCCTGGTAATTACGCCCATAGATTTTATGCGCGACCTGCTGAACGAGCCCAAAAACATTTCGGCTATCGACCTGAATTATAAAAAAGGCACCGATCTGGAGGCAGTGCATAAGGACCTGGAGGACAAGGTAGGCAGCATGTTCACTATAAAAAACAGGTTCGAGCAAAATGCCGATCTGTATAAAACTCTGCGCTATGAAAGGTGGTTCATTTTTATGATACTCACCTTTGTGCTGATCATCGCTACCTTTAATATTATCGGCTCGTTAACCATGCTGGTGATCGATAAGCAAAAGGATATTGCCATATTAACCAGCCTGGGCGCTGATAAAAAGCTGATACAGCGGATATTTTTTTATGAAGGTATGATGATATCATTTATCGGGTGTTTTGCGGGTATTATAGTGGGGTTGATATTTTGTATTTTACAGCAGCAATTGGGCTTTATAAAATTTGGCGATAATTTGACAGCGATAGATGCCTACCCCATCGCAATGAAATTCACAGATTTTATCCTGGTATTTTTAACGGTAACAGGTATTGCTATTATCGCATCGGGTATTAGCGCACGTTTAAGCATCAAAAGGTTGGGCGAAATCAAAGAGGATTTGTAAGTTTGGGAGTTCGCTGGGCGCCCGGCGGATGGAGGACCCAAAACAAAAAAAACGCCAGGCCGTTTAGAGTTTAGCGCTTAGGATTTAAATAAACTACCATGGAATCAAAACGTCAGCAAAAATTTGCAGGAGTAATACAGGAGGACCTGGCCGCTATATTTCAGCGCGAGGGAATTAATCTTTTACCCAACACGCTTATCACCATAACTAAAGTGCGGGTTACGCCCGACCTGGCCATTGCGAGGGTATTTTTAAGCTTTTTTAATAATACCAATACTCAGCTGGCGCTTAATACCATCAAATCGCACGCTTCCGAAATCCGGTATAAATTGGGAGCCCGCATTAAGGACCAGGTAAGGATCATCCCCCAACTTGAATTTTTTGTGGATGATACCAGCGAATACGTAGAGCGTATGGACAAGATATTCGACAAAATAAGCAAGGAAGAAAGACAGCCGGATACGGAGTAAGCCCATACCAAATTGTCATTTCGAACAACAGTGAGAAATTTTATACGAATGACGGTCGCCATTTGCATGGCGTATAAGATTTCTCTTCGCAGTCACTTCCTTTGCCCCCGCATGCTCATCGAAATGACAATTCTTTTTGGTTTAGTTATAGGAAATGAATAAACATATTCTTTTAGAAGAAGTCATAAAAACCCACCCAAATCAAATTGGGAAAGTAGTTGATTTCAATCCCAATACCGACCGCCTGTTTAAATTTGATTTTACCGCTGCCAATACAGAATTAAGCCCGGAAGATGTAAACGATACAGAAAAATTCAGCAATTGGGTAAATAAAAAACTGCTGAATAGTAAAAGCCGGTACGGCATTGGCGGTTATATGGAACATCGCACCCTGTATGCCCGCAGTGAACTATTTAACACCGATAACGAACCGCGCCGCCTGCACCTGGGTATCGATATCTGGGCCGAAGCAGATACGCCCGTATATGTGCCTATCAGCGGGCACATTCACAGCTTTGCGAATAACGATCACTTTGGCGATTACGGGCCCACTATCATCTTAAAACATCAACTCAATGGTTTAGATCTTTACAGCCTGTATGGGCATCTGAACAGGGAATGTCTGCAGGGATTGGCAACAGGTGCATTCATTCCAAAAGGAAAACAGATCGGTGTTTTTGGAGATAAAGAAGAGAACGGCCACTGGCCGCCGCACCTGCATTTCCAACTGATGTTTGATATGGAAGGCTGCTATGGCGATTATCCCGGGGTTGGCCGCTTCTCCGAAAAGGGAAAGCATTTGGTCAATATCCCCGATCCGAATTTGATACTGCGATTTCCTGAAGTACTGTAAATGATGGAGAAGTTTTTTGAAATAATAGCTCAAATAACTAACGTGTCTGCCGAAAGCAGGCAAGCACTTTCCGGCATATCAAAAAAGCTGGAATTGAAAAAGGGACATATCCTGGTGAGGGAAAACACAGTATGTAATTATCTCTATTTTGTTGAAAACGGCCTCACGCGTACTTATTATTACAGTGATGGCAAAGATATTACCGACTGGATCAGCCCCGAAAATTCTTTTGCCTGTTCCGTGGTTAGCTTTATTTCGCGTAAACCCGATAGAAGACAAATTGAGCTGCTCGAAGATTCTGTTTTATGGGCGTTTTATTATGCTGATTTAGAACAGCTCTGCTCTGCGCATCACGATATTGAGCGGATGATGAGGCTTTTGGTGAGCTCGGGATTGGTTCAATTACAGCAACGGTTTGATGAGCTTCATTTTGCCACTGCTTCGCAACGTTACCAAACATTTATGACCAACAATCCATCTCTTATACAAAGGGTACCACTTGGCATCATCGCCTCTTATCTTGGTATAACCCAGGAAACATTAAGCCGCATCCGCTCGCAAATTTAACTTTTTGACATATGTCAAAAGCTCCCGTTCCAGGACAGGCTAACTTTGTAACGTTAAAAATTAAAAATCATGAACACGATACTTTGGGTGGGTCAAGTATTCCTGGCAGTACTTGCCCTGTATTCAGGGTTTTGTAAATCCCTTTTTTCAGAAGAAAAATTAGTACACCAAATGAAGCAAACCGGGGTTGAAGGATTACCTCAGCCACTAATACGGTTTATCGGTATCTGCCAGCTATTGGCCGCCACAGGTTTTATATTGCCTGTCGCATTTAATGTGTTACCCATACTTACCCCGGTTGCCGCTTTTTTATTCGGTATCGATACTACCATGGCTGCAGGCGTTCACATCCAGCGAAAGGAATATAAAACAGCCATCTCCATATTGCTTATTGCATTGTTGGGCTTTTTTATTGCGGCAGGCAGGTTTCATTATTTGAATATTATTTAAAACATGAGCCTGTTTTGAGGTTTCAGTATGTAAGGTAAAAGCGTATATTTAATCTATACAAAATAAACCTTATGACACCAAGAAGCTTTTGGATTATATTGATCAGGATTATCGGTATTTATATCATCTTTCAATCATTATACCTTATTGTCCCTTTTGTAACAGGTGTTTTTTATATCGTCAAGTCCGATACAGAGTCTTCTTTTATGGAATCTGTTTTAGGGCTGATCATCGTAGCAGGACTTTATTTTTTAGTTATCCGGTACTGCATATTCCGCACTGAATCGATCATAGATAAACTACAACTTGATAAAGGCTTCACAGAAGAAAAATTCGGGATCAAAATCCACCGTTCAACTGTTTTAAAAATAGCGATCATAGTAATTGGGGCATCAATGATTATGGATGCCTTGCCTATGTTTTGCAAGTATGTATATACTTACTTTCAATTAAATGGAACCAATAAAAGCTTTACAGATTACCCTGCATCGGGCTGGCTCGTTTTCTATTTTGTAAAATTGTTCATTGGCTTGTTTATGATGACAAGCAGCAGGCTTGTGGTTAATTTTATTGAGCTGAAAAGGAAAGGACCTTTAGCCATTGATGAAACTACTGAGTAAAGATGGATTGAGACCAGAGTACGGCTTAATTTTTATTTACCATCCCTCAACCTGTTTGATACAGGCCGTTAGCTCATCAGCGATTTGCACCTGTTCGTTCATATCCGGGTGGCCACCGCAGCCATTGTGGTATCTTTTGGAGAAAAAGTATTGGTAAATTTTTTTATCCCCGGCGCTATTCATCAAGGCAGTAATGCCGGTTAAGTATTTCTTCAAAACCGTGGTAAGCTCCGCATTAGCCATTGGGCTGGTTAGGCATATAATAGCTGCTTTAGGGTAAACCTTCCGCACACTGCTAATAAACTGAACATAGGCATTGCAAAATTTGGCAGAATCCACTATGCCATCATTCTGGCCGAGGCATATCGTCACTACATCGGGTTGATAGCGGCCAAAGTCCCAGGGTAATTTATTATTACGCAGGTAAACTTTATCCAGCACATCAGGCATCACAATATCCATCTTGCAACAGCTGTGGGTAAGCCCGATACCGGCGACAGCGGTCAATTGCCATTGCGCATCAAGAGCCCGCGAGGTGATGGCGCCATAGCTCCTGTAGGCATTATGCTGATCGTACCATTTCCCCTGGTCACAGGGTATTTCTGCTATATCAATGCCCGAACCTGTGGTAATGGAATCGCCGATATATTCAATTTTCCGTTTGGGTTTTGGCGGAGGGGGTAATAGCTGCGCGCATTTTATCCCGGCAAATTCGAGATAGCCTATGCCTGATTCTGTATCCTTACAAATGGTAATTACATGTTCGCTATCGGTTAGGCCTTGTGCCGCTTTGATGATGTTGACCTTACCTGCCGCATGTATCCTGACAGGAGGCATGCCATCAATGGCGATCTCGATATAGTTATGATTATCGCCGCCCATCACTTCGTCATTAATAATAATATCGCAGCTTGTTCCCCTGAACCTTGCTTTGATATATACACCCGGCGACCAGAAACGGGGTTTCAGCGGATTTGAAAAATCTATCCTCCCAAAATATTGAATGTTAGGATTATTGGCCTTATATAGTTTTAAAGCAGGGTGGTTTTGCTTCGCGATCGTGTGATTAGCTAACAGGAGTAAAAACAAATAAATAAAGCGCCTGGTTATGGTTTTCATCATAGTTGATTGTACCGGTAAAATTATCGGTTTAGTAGCCGGCTTATTAATACTATTATAACAATTAATTTAAAAAGTTACGACGTCACAAAAAAAGGGGTGAAGTAAATTCATCCCTTTTTAATAAAGCTTTTATCAATTTTTAATTGGAAGGCCCGTCATCCGGTGTACCTACAATTTTATAAACCTTGTTGTTATTGGCATCGCGGGCATCCTGGTAGTAATACCCATCCTGCGATACATAATATTTTTCACCGTTAAGTTTTATGGTCCTGCAATCTGCCGGCAATGATTCAACAACGTCGCCAATTTGCGGAGCTTGCTGGGCACCGTCAGTAGCTTCTTGTGTATTCAGTTCACCATCTTTACCTGCTATCTCGTAGCTTACGGTGCCATCATCTTTGGTGATAGGCAGGTAATAAACACCATTCAGCTCATAATATTGCTGACCGTTGATCACAATTGATTGTGCTTTCTCAGGTAAAGTGGTTATTTCAGCACCTATAGGAGGTTCAACCACGGTGTATTCGCTATTGTTATATTGATAGTACAAACCATCACTATAAAAATACTGGTAATCGCCAAAGTAGAAAGGGAAGTATCCATATGGTAAAAAACCGATGCTGAAGCCTAATCTTGGGCCATAATAAGTATTATAGTATCCATGATAGTAATGGTAATAACCACGGCTTCTCCAATAAGATGATCCATAAAAACCACGTCCGCCTACACCTACTGATGCACGGCCACCGGCGCCTATATAACCTCGCCCGCCTACATAACTGCGGTTACCGGAGTTATTATAACCACGGCCACCTACTGGTGCTACACCGATAGCATTGTTTCTTGAACCGCGATAAGGCGATACGCCAACCTGGTTTGGCCTGTTGAATGAGCCACCGTTGATACGTGAAGGAGATACCGCAACACGTGGATTACTAACCCCTACAGAAGGCCTGCTGTAAGAACCTCCATTACTGGAAGGCGGCCTGCTGATGCCTATGGAAGTAGGCCTTGAATTGTTGACGCTGCTGCTTGATGGCCTTGAGACGCTTGGTGCAGGTGCTGATGACCTTGAACCGCCGCTGCTTGGTGCAGGTGCTGATGGCCTTGAGCCGCCGCCTGCGTCTCTATGCTGGGCATCGGCAGAAGAAGCTATAAACAGGCACACTAACCCGTTAAAAGCGATAGAAAGTAAATATTTATATGATCTTTTCATGATACTAAGTATTTCATATTCAGCACAGGCAATAGTTTGGTATGCTGGTTTTATTTATAGACTAACAATTATGTTAATGGTTTAACGTTGCATTAATTATTTTTAAAAAAGTACGCCAATGTTTTCTGAGAAACACCGGCATGGCTAATTGGCAGGCTTTTCCGGCACCTGGTACAGATCACACCGTAAAAGGTAAATGTAGCAAACAAATTATAATACTTGCTAATTAGGCTTAAACGATGATGCCGTTTTTACAAATACTGACGAAAACGACTGATTATTACCAAATACGATAGGAGCTAAATAAATGTTACAAATCTTCGGCAATAAATAAGAAGGGCTGATCGAATTGCAGGCTAAAAAATCCGTCATGAGTCGTTTTAAAATTATGATTTCCCAGCGGCTCCAGCCCGCTTACATGCAGCTCGTGCGGATGGGTCAGCACTTCGAGCGTTTCACCTGCCTGTTTCCATTTACTGAAACCTGAATTAATGGCATAAATTTTCTGGTTGGCATAAAAGATCACCAGGTTGATCTTATCGGTGAAAAACAGGTAATCTTTTAGTTGCAGGTCATCCGTTATAATACTTACGGCCGGATACCCATGCGTAACCAAATATTTTAAAGCAGCCTCGGCCACAGTATCGCTGCCAATGGGCATCAGTTTAATATCCGATTGCGATATTCCCTGCATATCATCAGCAATGATCCAGTCGATCTTGATGCCATTATCACTCAGTATTGACGCTGTATCTTTAGTAGCGATAACCGTTGGGCTCCATTCCAGCAATTGCCCCAGCAGTTCGGCCTGGAAATTATCCAATCCCAGCACCAGCAAGGCAGGCTCCTGTTTTTCGCGTACGATGTGGTGGGAGGACACGGGGTTAGAGATTAGTTAATTAGCGATCAGCGATTAGTTTTATTTTCCAACTGAAAAGTAAGAAAATAGTTTGGTAACTGATTGAATGTTATAGCATTATTCCGGCCTTAATATATCTTCTGATAAAATTCCTTCAACATCCTTCCCGGATCGGGGGATAGATTGATCGCGCCGGATACAGCAATGCCATGTATGCCGGTTTCCAATAAGGGCTCCGCATCATTTAATTGTATACCTCCAACCGCAATAACGGGAATGTCGATCGGGTGTTTTTGCAATTCCCGATAGCCACCAAAACCGAGCAAAGGCTTATTATTAGGCTTGGTATTGGTGTGTGCAAAGGGGCCGTAACCGCAATAATCAACCACGCCGGAGTTTTGTACCCGAAGCAATGCTTCTACATTAGTAGCTGATGCGCCCAGCGTTTTTTCATCGGTGATATGATTACGGATAGCAGCAAAGTCGGCATCAAAATCTTCGATATGTACACCCTGCGCATCTACCCTGTCGAGCAGATGATAATGATTGGTCAGTATCAGCGTAGCGCCCCAATCGTCACAAATTGCAGCAACCCGGTGTATTTCATCTATCAGTTCCTCATCCATTTTTGTTAGGCAACGATATTGCACCCAGTTGGCACCGGCTTCACAGGCGATCCGTGTTTGCTCGATATGGCTGCTGTGTGGCAGGTCTTGGGTGAGGTAGTGGAATTTGGAGATGTATTTTTTCATGGCTGAAATCTAATTTAAATTATCATTTCGAACATAGTGAGAAATCTTATACAACATGCAAAGTATGCGACTCGCTTGTATAAAATTTCTCACTATGTTCGAAATGACATCATTTAAAAAAATCTCTCCTTTGGAGAGGGTTGGGTGAGGTCTAGAAAGAAGCGCTAACCAACAGATCGGTAACGGCTGAATCCAATATGGATTTAACGTGATTGATGGCGGCTTTTGTGGGATTGTGCAATTCCTCTTTGTAAATCACGTGATTAACGCCCAATACCTTTAAAAAGCTATCTATCTTCCGGTTTGGGCTGCTTTTAAAGCAGCATATCTTGATCTTGTTGTAATAAGGGTTGGTGCGGATGCGGCGTAATATTTTTTCCATATCCTCGCTCAGGAAGTCGTAATCAAATACGATCAGGTTGGGGATCATCTCGTAAATACAAGGAAAAACGCGATCAACAGAGGTGATGTGTTTGATCTGTTTGTTACTGGCTAATAAAGTTACCGAAAATATATTGGGGGCAACCAATAATACTCTTTCGGATCTAATATGTATCATGATCTAACGTTTACGGAATGATAAAGATAATATCTATATTTTATATTTTCAAGTGCCTGTTAATCAATTAGTAATATTTTATTTTATTAGCCCTTCTGTAATACACCCCTCCCGACTTCCCTTTTACGGAAGGGGATGATAAAAGGTTACGGTAAAATTTCAAAAATCGCCTGTACCTGGAAACTTAATTTTATCTTCTTGGCATCGATGTCTGATTCGCCTGTACTGGCATCGGCAGCCATTGCTTTATTGGCATACATTGCCCTTGGCGCTGGATAATTGCTGTTATCGTTTTCGGTTATATTGATAGCTCTGCCCAGCTTCTCATCAATACTTTTTAACAGGTAGGTCGCCTTTTCTTTAGCTGCCAGTAGCGACTGTATTTTCAACTCGCGTTTCAATTCCGTCATTTTTGAATAATCATAACTTGCAATATAAGTCGACTGGATGCCTTTTGGATCGATCTTACTCAGGATCTGGTTATACTTGTTTAGATCATGAAAGCGAATACTGTATTGCTTACTTGCTAAAAAATCAGGATTCTTTTTTTTCTGGTAAGTATTGTTCCAGGCTGATACGTTGCTGATGGTAAAATCTTCTTTGGCGATACCGGCTTCATTTACCGCTTTTTCCAGTTGATTTTCCAATTGGTCGATAGTCGTTTTTTTCTTGCCGTCCAAATATTCCTGCAGGGAAATGGAAACATTGATAATATCGGGGGTAACCTCTTTTTCGGCGATACCGGTTACTTCAATTTTACAGCGAAGGTCAACATTTTGAGCGAACGCGCTGTAAGTAAATATGGTTAGCGCGGCAATAATGAATAGTTTTTTCATATTAATATTTGTTGTGTTTGTATATAGACCAATAACGAAGGTAAAGGTTAATTCGCAACAGATTGTTTTTAAATAGACGTCTATTTTGTCGTTGCGGGTATCCATCATAGCGCATAGTCGACTCACCCTGACATCGCTTCGCTTGTCATCCCTCTCTATGGCAAGCCATAAAGAGGGAACATTAAAAAAAATCTTAACCCTCTTTGCGAAGCAGAGAGGGTGGTCGGGCGAAGCCTCGACCGGGTGAGTCGATTATGCGCCATGACAATACAGCTGTTATTTTTAACCCACTTTCATTACATTTGATAAACTTTAAATTATCTATGAAGAATAATATCTCCCTGCTTTTGCTCACAGGGGTTGCCATGCTTGGCGCCTGCAAGCACGAAAGTAAACAGGCACAACCTATCACTGCTGATGAAATTAAAAGCCACATTGCCGTATTGGCTAATGACTCTTTAACGGGGCGTAAGCCATTTACCGAGGGCGAAACCAAAACAATAGCCTATATCTCGCAGCAGTTCAAGAAACTGGGCCTCGAACCCGGCAACGATAGCAGCTATTTCCAGGAGGTGCCAATGGTGGAGATCAAAGGCACACCTTCAGAAACCATGGAGATCAGCGGGGGTAAATCGCCGATCGTATTGCATAGCTCTGCTGATTTTGTGGCTTCCACCCGGCAGGAACTGGATATGGTCGAACTAAAAAATTCTCCCCTCGTATTTGCAGGCTATGGGGTAATTGCTCCCGAATACCACTGGAATGATTATGCCGCGCTGGATGTTAAAGGCAAAACGGTGGTTGTGCTGGTTAACGACCCCGGTTTTAAGGGTGACACGATGACCTACTATGGCCGCTGGACCTACAAATATGAAGAAGCAGCCCGGCAGGGTGCGGCAGGCGTTATCATTGTGCATCAAACACAGGCTGCAAGCTATCCATGGACCGTGGTGAACAATAGTTTTACCGGAGCAAAATTATACCTGCAGCAAAAGGATAAACACCTGAATCGTTGCAAGGTGGAAGGCTGGATAACCGAGGATGCCGCCAAACAATTGCTTGGCAATGCCGGCATTACCGGCGATATGCGCGTCCTTGCCCGTAAAAAGGATTTTAAAGCCGTGCCGCTTAACCTTAATGTTAGCGTCACGATACACAATAAGTTAAAATATTCTACCTCGCATAATGTGATAGCGACCCTGCGGGGAAGTAGCAACCACGGGGAGTACATTATTTATACCGCGCATTGGGATCATTTGGGTGTAGGTAAACCCGATGCCAAAGGGGATAGCATTTATAATGGAGCTGTAGATAATGCCAGCGGCGTGGCTGCGCTGATCAGCATGGCGAAAGCATTTACCGGGACAAAGGAAAAGCCCAAACGCTCTATTGTATTTTTAGCTGTAACGGCAGAAGAACAGGGTCTGCTCGGCTCAGAATATTATGCCACGCATCCTGTTTACCCGCTGAATAAAACCATTGCTAATTTGAATATGGATGCTTTGGGAAGCTACGGCGAAACCAAAGATTTTTCCATAACCGGCATGGGGCAGAACGACCTGGACGATTATGTAAAAAAATATGCTGATGAAAACGGCTGGGAAGTTGTAGGCGACCGTAATCCCGGCTCCGGCAGCTATTACCGCTCAGATCATTTCAACTTTGCCAAAGCCGGGGTACCAGCACTGGATATGAACAACGGGCAAACCAGCCTGGCACATGATGCCGAATGGGGTAAAAAACAGCAAAAAGATTATAACGCAAATCACTACCACCAACCATCAGACAACTATACCCCGGCTATGGATGCCAGCGGCATGGCGCAAACAGCCAATTTACTATTTAACATAGGCTACCAGTTAAGCAATGAGAACAGCTTTCCCGGCTGGAAAAACGGCTCGGAGTTTAAGGCAGTAAGAGATAAATCTTTGGGGCGATAGTTATTATAACAGCAATGAAATATACCTTATCATTAATCTTAATAGTGCTCCTGTTTTATAGTTGTAAGGACACTTTCAGCGATAAAGACAAACGAAATGAAAATTGGGTATGGTGGACAGATGCAAAAACCGGGAAATCGAGTTGGATACCTGTTAATGATGGCAGTATGCCCGTAATGAATGGAAAGTATACCAGTTTTTACTTTAACGGTAACATACGTCACAAAGGCAAATTGATCAATGGGAAAGATAATGATACCGTATTTTGCTATGATATTAACGGCCATCCGGAAGAGTATATAATTGACAAGGAAGATACCATTGAATATTTTTACCACAATGGGCCAATAAAAATGGTTGATGCAGAAGGTACGCTCTCGGCCGAAGGTATTGTAGAAAACCACACTTATAGACCGAAATGGGTGAATTATTATAAAAATGGGAAACCACAGAATTTGCGAAATTTAATCAGGGATACTGGTTGGATAACCTTGTATTATGATAATGGAAAAGTTGAAGACAGTTTTTATTACGAAGGTAAACACGGATTACATATTAAGCATTGGTATATAACCGGGCAGCTGGCGGAGAGTAGTGAGTTTAAAAATGGTAATTATAACGGTGTTCGAAAGGAGTATTATTTTAATGGCAGACTAAAGTATTTGGACTATGTTGTTAACGACAAATTTGAAGGGAAGTCAACGAAATGGTTTGAAGACGGCAAAATAAATGAGGTGAGTAATTACAAAAATGGCGTACTCAATGGGCAACAAGAAGTTTATTATGAAAATGGCCAGCTCCATTGGATAGGGTCTTGCACTGATGGCAAGTTCAATGGTGAGCTAAAAAAATATGATGAAAAGGGTAAACTTATAGCGGACTATATACTTAAAGATGGTATAAGAATTGAGGATAAATCGAATATTGTGCCTAAGTAATTGTAATACTTTGTAGTTCATATAACATTTGGGCTATCGATCTAATAGCTCTAAAACAAAAAAGACAATCTCAGTCAATGAGGTTGTCTTTTTTTATTTGATGGGATAAGGCTCAGGTTAGTTTTATAAAGTACTGCAATAAAAAATTTATCCGCAACCCGTGTTTTCACGGTATTTTCACTTTTTCAAAAAAAGTAAAAAGCCGCTTTAAAGCATACCAGGCGGGTTTTTAAATTTTATGTTAATTAATAATTAAAATTTGTTTGTCGGAGGGATACTTACAGGCGCTAAAATCAATAAGAATTTTGTTGAAGTGTTATATCATACTTTCTTCCCGAAAAGCCCTTTAACTCAAGATAGGGTACTACAAAACTGTTTTTAAACCAAAGCACTGATGAGCCGGCGGCAGCATGCGAGTTCGAGATCTTTTTCTTGGATAAATGATACATTTTGTCACACTGACCGGTAGCAAGGTCAATTACCGAGTAGGTGCCGTTTAAGGTGGTCATCCCTGTTTTATCATTGGATATAATATACAACTTGTTTTTATCATGATAAAAGCCCAATGGCAAATGCCTTTCAGGAACCGTATAGCTGGTAGGTATAATTTGCTGGTATTTTAAATTGAGATCGGTGTCGTAACCATTGATCAGGATATTAAATTCAGATTCCCATGTACCGCTGCTGATAGTCGATGCAGAGGAGGAAGTACTTGTTAAGGATATGATCAAACGGTCACCTATCTCCTTAAACGCCCTTACGCTCAAAGCTTTTATAGGGCCCAGGTCGGGCGAATCCATTTTTTTATTTACCGGGACATAGTTTTTTTTCAGAGCTTTAATATTGTCTTTGGTAAGCAGTTCATTTACATATTGCTTTTTTCCGGTACTGAAATCAATTTTGCCTATTCCCAATTCCATGTCCTTGTTGCCGTTTTTAAACACCAACGAATAATACAATACATTGCTATTGGTTTTAGATGCTATGATGGGGATATCGTTATCAAAATTATCCAGCAGATCATCATCCAGCATTATACTGGCTGATATTTTATTGGAGGGTTTATCTTTACCGGCATCGTATTTTACCATATTCATGTTGCCGTTTTCATACCAGTTCATAAAAAGGTCACCTTTATTGTTGCTGGTGAGGCCCAGGAAAAACCCTTCGGTTGTAACCGGTTTTATTTTGGTAATGGGTTCCAGTTTCTCGTTAAAATCGATCACGTCAAGCCCCTTTGTCTGGTGGAACTGCTTAGTATATGACTTCATGGATATTAAACCAAATACACTCGGCGCGGCAACATGCAGCCTTCTTTCAAAGCCGCTTTGCCTTACCGCGAATTTAAATACCTGGCCATCTTCGCTTGTGTACACATACGGGAATGCCATGTATTCTTGCGGGCCATCAAAAATTACTTTATCGATCAATACTTTCCCGTTTGCCGGGTCAAGCAGGTAGCCTTTATAGGTATTGTTGGTTTTTTTGGTGTTGCTGAATTCCGTAGCGACCACCACCAGTACCTTATCTTTAAATTTAGAGATGCTAAGAGCATGTCCTTTAAGCGATGTTCTCCACATACTTTGCATATTCTCATTAACCGCGATGATATCACAATTCTCATTGTCCGGGCTGAACTGCATAATATTCACATGATCGCTAAATACCAGGCTTTCGGGTATGGTATGTGTGCCTTCGTAAAAATCTTTTACCAGTGGAGGGGCTTCATCCTGGGCGCTGGCAATAAAAGGCAATAGGGCAAATAAGCAGATCAATAGCTTTTTTTTCATGACAAGGTTTTAACGGTCTAATATATCACTTCAAACGATAATTAATATTAATAGGTTGTTAAATAAAAACAAAAGCCGCTCAGAAAGCGGCTCAATATCATTACACATTTGAAGTCTGCACATTAAATTACTCCTCCACCACCTCACTATGTGGTGCACTAACTTCGGGCGTTTGATGCTTGAAATAGTGCTTCTGGTAGATCAATATCAAAATTACACCTACAGATATAGCCGAATCGGCCAGGTTAAAGACCGGACGGAAAAACTCGAATCCCTCGCCGCCCCAAAAGGGGAACCATGACGGAAAACTGCCCTTTATCAGCGGGAAATAAAACATATCCACCACGCGGCCATGAAAAAGGGGCGCGTAATGATAGATCACCCCGTAAAAAGTGGAATCAATGATATTGCCCAAAGCGCCCGCAAATATCAGTGCCACATTTAGGATGAGGCCGCGGTGATATTTATGTTTGATGAGGTAGATCAATCCATACCCGATAGCTAATACAGCGCCGATACGGAACAAAGTTAAAGCCAGTTTACCCAGCGTGCCACCAAATTCCATCCCAAAGGCCATCCCGTTATTTTCGGTAAAGTGTATCATTCCCCTGTTGCCCAGAATGTGTATCTCCTGCTGCAAGGACATATGTCCTTTTACCCAGGTCTTTATGATCTGGTCGGCAAGTATGATAAAAGCGGCAACAAGAAAGGGTTTGGTATAAGCAGCCTTCATTAATATTGCTTCAGTTTCGCTTCCATGCTTAATGTAGTGTGGGGCACTGCGCGTAAGCGTTCCTTTTGTATCAGTTTACCGGTTTCGCGGCAAACGCCATAGGTTTTATTTTCAATGCGTACCAGGGCCGCTTCCAACTGCTCAATAAACTTTTTTTGGCGGGCAGCCAACTGGTTGATGGATTCTTTTTCAAGCGTAGCTGATCCGTCTTCCAAAGTTTTGTAGGTGCCGGCAGTATCATCGGTGCCATTAGCATTAGGTGTGCTTAATGACGATGCCAGTGAGTTTAACTCTTCTTTCGCGCTCCGCAACTTATCCAATAATAACTCTTTAAACTCCTGCAGTTCTGCGTCAGAGTACCTGGTTTTTTCGTTTTCTACTTTCATTTATATTTTAGTTATAAAAATCAATAATTCGTGTCCATCAATCTCCACTATATCACTCTCAATCAATTGGGTATCAAGAACAATGCTCTCAGCCAAAATTTCGGCGCAAATATAAGATAAATTATTTTTTATCGCTTCTATAATAACAGATGCGTCAGTACGATAGCGAACGTTTATCTTATCGGTAACTTCAAATCCCTTTTCCTTGCGCAGATTCTGTACCCTGTTGATAAAATTACGGGATATCCCCTCCTGTTCCAATTCACTGGTGATGTTAACATCTAAAGCAACAGTTAGTTTTCCCAAATTTGCAACCTGCCATCCCGGTATATCTTCCGCGATGATCTCCACATCACTCAATTCAATTTCGAATTTGGAATTCCCAATTTCGAATGTAGTGGTGCCTGTTTCTTCAAACTTGTTTAACGCAGCCGCATCCATATTAGTTATGGCTTCGGCAACGGCTTTCATATCCTTACCCACTTTTGGGCCCAGGGCCTTAAAGTTTGGTTTTACTTTCTTTTTGATAAAACCGGATGCATCGGTAATGTACTCAATATCTTTGATATTGGTTTCGGAAAGTATAAGATCCTTTACCCGTTCAACCTGTTGCTTAAAATGTTTGTTCAGTATCGGCAATAATATCCTGCTCAAAGGCTGTCGCACATTAATACCCACTTTTTTGCGCAGAGATAATACAAGAGAACATATATCTTGCGCCAATTTCATGCTCTCCTCGAGTGATTTATTTATCAGGTTAACCTGGTATACCGGAAAATCAGCCAAATGCACCGACTCAAAACTTTCCTTTTTAGTTGCCTTGTTCAGATCGGTATATAAACGATCAGCAAAGAATGGCGCGATAGGTGCAATTAGTTTGGATATGGTTACCAAACAGGTGTAAAGCGTTTGATAGGCCGATAGCTTATCATCCGAATTATCTGATCTCCAGAAACGGCGGCGGCTTAAGCGCACATACCAGTTGCTTAAATGCGCGTCCACAAAATCCTGTATGGCGCGGGCCGCTTTGGTCGGCTCAAAATCAGCATAGAAAGCATCAACTTCCTTGCTTAATGTATTTAATAAGGAGATGATCCACTGGTCTATCTCGGGCCGGGTTTTAATATCTATTTCGGCCTCGCTGTAATTGAACTTATCAATATTGGCATACAGCGCGAAGAAGGAATAAGTATTGTATAAGGTGCCGAAGAATTTACGGCGCACCTCATCAATACCATCCATATCAAATTTCAGGTTATCCCAGGGCGATGCATTGCTGATCATATACCAGCGGGCAGCATCGGCGCCGTATTGCTCAATGGTGGAGAACGGATCAGCGGCATTGCCCAAACGCTTGGACATTTTGTTGCCGTTTTTATCCAGTACCAAACCATTTGATACCACATTTTTAAAGGCCACGCCTTTATTGCCCACCTGTTTGTTAACCGCTTTGATCTCATCGCTGGTCTCGCTTAGCATAACGGCTATGGCATGCAGGGTAAAGAACCAGCCACGGGTTTGGTCAACACCCTCGGCGATAAAATCTGCCGGGTAGGAGTTGGCGAATTGCTCTTTATTTTCAAATGGGAAATGCCATTGTGCATACGGCATGGCGCCACTGTCAAACCAAACATCGATCAGGTCAAGCTCACGAACCATTCGGTTGCCTTTAGCTGATGTCAATATCACATCATCCACAAAAGGACGGTGCATGTCGGTCAGCTTAAAACCTTTTGGCATAAAGCCCGCCGCAATAGATTTCTCAATCTCTTGCTCCATTTCAGCTATCGAGCCAATACATTTTTCTTCGGAGCCATTTTCCTCGCGCCAGATAGGCAGTGGGGTACCCCAATAGCGTGAGCGGGATAAATTCCAATCCACCAAATTTTCCAACCAGTTGCCAAAGCGGCCCGTGCCGGTTGATTCGGGTTTCCAGTTGATGGTTTTGTTCAGCGCTACCAGCTTATCCTTTACCGCTGTGGTACGGATAAACCAGCTATCCAGCGGATAGTATAATATCGGCTCATCTGTGCGCCACGAGTGCGGGTAGCTGTGCTCGTATTTTTTCACGTCGAACGCCTTGTTATCTTCTTTCAGCTTGATGGAGATCAGTACATCGGTTGGTTTAAAACCGGGCACTTCGCGTTCTTCTTTGCTGTAATATTCTTCTTTAACATAGCGGCCGGCGTAGTCGGTCACTTCATCCACAAAACGGCCCTGCTTGTTTACCAGTGGTACTTCTTTGCCGGTTTCATCCAACACCATTACCGATGGCACACCATTCTCCTTACAGGCCCGGAAGTCATCCGCGCCAAAAACAGAAGCGGTGTGTACGATGCCTGTACCATCCGCGGTAGTAACAAAGTCAGCCGGGATAACACGGAACGCATTTTTCTCCAGATCGGCATTGGTTACGTAGGGCATTAGTTGATGATAACGCAAACCTAACAGGTCGGTACCTTTAAAACGGGCTTTTACAACCCAGGGAATAACTTTATCGCCCTCTTTATAGTCTTCAAAAGAAGCATTTTCGCCTTCAGACTTAAAATATTTACTCACCAACTCCTTCGCCAAAACAACGCTTACAGGCTGAAAAGTATACGGATTAAAGGTGCTGATTTTAACATAGTCGATATTTTCTCCAACAGCTAATGCGCAGTTTGATGGCAATGTCCATGGGGTGGTGGTCCAGGCCAGTATTACCGTATCCTCATCAGCGTTTTCAAACAAGGTTTTGATGAAAGGGTGTTGCTGATCCGCTTTTAAATGGAACTGCGCTACTACCGTGGTATCCTTCACCATCTTATAAGTACCCGGCTGGTTCAGCTCATGGGAACTCAAACCGGTACCCGATTTTGGCGAATAAGGCTGTACGGTGTAGCCCTTATACAGCATGTCTTTATTATAAAGCTCCTTCAGTATCCACCAAAGGGTTTCAATGTATTCGTTTTTGTAAGTGATGTAAGGATCTTCCAGGTCGACCCAATAACCCATTTTTTCGGTCAGGTCGTTCCAAACATCGGTATATTTCATCACCTCCTTGCGGCAGGCTTCGTTATAATCTTCTATGGAGATCTTTTTGCCGATATCATCCTTGGTGATGCCCAATGATTTTTCAACACCCAACTCAATAGGCAGGCCATGGGTATCCCAGCCGCCTTTACGCTTAACCTGGTAGCCCTTTAAAGTTTTGTAACGGCAAAAAATATCCTTAATGGAACGGGCCATTACGTGGTGAATACCCGGCATACCATTGGCCGACGGAGGTCCCTCGTAAAAAGTATAGGGATTATTCTCCGGGCGGCTTGTTATGCTTTTTTCAAAGATGTTGTTCTGCTTCCAGAACTCCAGTACATCCTTACCAATTTGCGATAAATTTAACTGTTTATATTCTTTGTACATCAATATGTTCTGCCTCAAATTTTAGAGGTTGCAAAAATACGGAATTTTGATCGAAAAAAATTATATTGCCCCGATGAAAAGTAAAGTAAAGCGCATCACTTTATTGCTGATAATTGCCGTGATCCTGTTTTCGGCTTCTATGGCCATGCCTATTTTTCATGATTCCAAGTGGCGGGAGTGGATGCAGGGTGCATCACTGGGGCTGATGTTTGCCAGTATCATTATTATTATAAGCACTGTGGTTGAATATCTTAAAGTGAACAAACCAGGTAAATGATCCAGAATTTATAACATGAAAAATAGTTTAATAAGATCCATCCTGTTTATCTCATTGGGAATAGCCCTTTTTACCTTAAGTATGGTTACCAAAAACACATTCACAGAAAAGTGGAGCAGCTTTGCACTGGGCCTGTCGTTCCCATTATTTGTAGCGGGCATTATTGCCCTTGCATTTCATATCAATCAGTTGAGGCAGCAAAATTAGCAATGAATAATTTTCGTTATCCCATCGCTTTATTCGCGGCAAGCTTTATCATGGTTTTTGTGGGTTTGCTGTTTAAAGTTCAGCATTGGCCCGGCGCACAATTGATAACCGGCAGTATGCTGATGGCACAAGCCATATCTATTGTGTGGCTCATCGTGATCATTATAAAATCTAAGAGAAACTAAACCTTTATGAACGGGATTTGTGCCAATTGCGGAACCGGTATCAACGGAAAATATTGCTATGCATGCGGGCAAAAGGCCCATATTGGTCGCCTGTCCATGCACGAAATTTTTCATGAAATATGGCATGGCCTCACCCATACCGACAAGGGCATTTTAAAACTCATCAAAGACCTGTTTCTGCATCCTAAAAGGGTTTATGAAAATTATTTTAATGGGCAACGGAAAAATTATTTCAGCCCGGCATTGTTCTTTTTGGTTACCGCAGGTATACTGGTTTATTTATATGGGTTTGTGTTTGATTACCAGGATAAAATATACCATACCCATAATGAGTTTGGGCGCGAATTGCACCATCTGATCAAATACAAAGCTTTGATGCTGCTGCCCGTGGAGGCCCTGCTTACCTGGCTGCTTTTCCGTAAAAGATTCAACCTGGCCGAGATCATTACTTTCTGGCTGTTCTGTTTGGGGTTTGTTTACACGGTGAACATTATCCTGATACCACTTTATTTCCCGCTGATAGCCCATAAAAGTATGATCGATTCTATCATCAACATACTAAGCTACCTCATCATATTCTGGCATGGCGGCATGGCATTGGCCAACAAGAAATTACTCAGCATCATCGCATTTTTCATTTTATTGAATGTAATTTTTGTGATGGATGCCGCCCTGCAATTGTACATGGTTTTCGGTAACGATTTATTTGCTGCTGATAATTATACAGGAGTAAACAATTTATGGGACCTGGTAAAAGCGGCTTATAGTTTTTAGAAGGTTTATAGATTTTGTCAATCTTATCTACATGATCCCCCTGCTTGCTCCGCCATCTATCTGTATGGTTGTTCCGCTGATATAGGCAGCCTGCTCCGATGCGAGGAAGGCAACCAAAGCACCCAGTTCCTCAGGTTTGCCTATGCGGCCCGCGGGGATAGATTTTGCACGGTCTTTCATCGCTTGTTCAATATCCACATCTGCCGGAAGGACTTCTTTAACACGGTCGGTCAGAATCAAGCCAGGCGCTATATTGTTTACCGTGATCTGGTATTGCCCCAATTCATCAGCCATCAGTTTGGCCATACCAACCACACCCATGCGCATAGCAGTTGAAAGCACGGCATTATTCAAAACCGACTTCACCGAGCCGCTGATGATATTGATGATGCGGCCGCCACCGGCCTTTTTCATATGGGGCAATACTTCCCGTCCCGTCCTCGCAAAACCAAGCAAGGTGAGTTCGAAAGCCTTTTGCCAGGCATCGTCGTTAAAAGTTTCGAAATGGGCAAAAGGGGGCCCGCCGCCATTGTTCACCAGGATATCTATCCGGCCGAAAGTCTCCGCGACTTTTTTAATAAGGGCCGTCATCTGCTCGCCGTCAGATACATCAGCCGCTATCGCGAGCACCCGGTTACCGGTTATCCCGCTAATTTCAGCAGCTGTTTTATTCAATTCCTCCTGGTTGCGCGAGCTGATAACTACAACTGCGCCTTCGGCAGACAATGCCAAAGCAGAGGCCCTGCCTAATCCTTTGCTGGCAGCTAATACAATGGCTACTTTATCTTTTAGTTTGAGATCCATTTGAGTAAATGTTTAGTGAGGTGAATGTAAAGATCATTTATTTAAATAATATTGACGGATTGTCATTTCGCAATTGGTTTTAGAGCGCTGTCATCCTGAGCCTGTCGAAGGACGCGCAGTAAGGCCTGCCCGCTATGCTTCGAGAGCCTCAGCATGACACCCATTTTTTAGGATTTTTAAATTAAGTTTGTGCTAATGAGAAAATTTATCCGCGGCTTTGGTTATGCTTTTAATGGGTTGTTGCATGCCTGCAAAACGCAACTCAATTTTTGGGTACATTTGGTCTGCGCGTTCATCGTGGTATTGCTGGGGTATATGCTTCACCTGTCGACTGCCGAATGGCTTTGGATAGCATTAGCTATTGGGTTGGTTTTGGTAGCAGAGCTGCTCAATACGGCTATCGAGTTGCTGGTCGACCTGGTATCACCCGAATACAATAAAAAAGCCGGGCTAATCAAAGATATGTGCGCGGCATCTGTGCTGGTTACCGCGATCACTGCCCTGTTTATCGGCCTCATTATTTTTGTGCCCAAATTGTTAGTCCTCATTCATCATGCTGCATAAAACCCGGGGCATCGTTTTTAAAACTACCGACTACGGTGAAAGCAGCGTGATCGTGCAGGTTTTTACCGAAAAATTCGGGCTGCAATCCTATATTATCAACGCGGTAAAGAAGCCCCGCGCCAAAATAAGCCGCAATATGCTGCAACCCCTGCATTTGCTGGATATGGTGGTTTATCACAAAAATACAGGGCAGGTGCAGCGCGTGGCCGAATTGAAGAATTCGCCGGTATTGCAAACCATCCCTTATGACGTGGTCAAAAGCAGCATCGCTATGTTTTTGAACGAGGTATTGTACAAGGCGGTAAGGCAGCAGTCGGCTGACGAAAATCTGTTTGATTTTGTATTTAATGCGATAGAGTGGCTCGATCACCAATCGGAAGGACTTGCCAATTTTCATTTGCTTTTTCTGACACAGATCACCCGTTACCTTGGCTTTTACCCCGACCTTTTCCAGGCAGATTATTTCGATATGAAGAACGGCGTTTTCAGCAAGTACAAGCCGGAGGGTTTCTCTTACCTCTCGCCACCGCATACCCAAAACTTTTATAACCTTTTGCAATGCAGTTTTGAGAACATGCATCTACTGCGATTGAGTAATGATGAACGCCGCTATCTTATCCAAAAAATATTAGAATATTATACCTTGCATATTGAAGGGTTTGGCAATATACGTTCGCACGAAGTGTTGGAAGAGGTACTGGGTTGATAGTCAACTATCCGCCATTCGACTCACCCGGTCGTCGCTACGCTTGACCACCCACTCTACCGCAAGCGGTAAAGAGGGTTTGTTTTTTTCACTTCGATTTTCAACTCCCCTCTTTACGAAGTAGAGAGGGGTTGGGGGTGAGTTAACTCTACGCCATTCTATTCACCCGGTCGTTGCTTCGCTCGACCACCCACTCTACCGCAAGCGGTAAAGAGGGTTTCTTTTTAACTCCCACTCTCTACTTGTAGAGAGTGGGCAGGGGGGTGAGTTAACTATTCTGCCCTAATACTTCTTTTTTAATAAACTCAATGTTCGAATCAGGAAGGGTATTGCCTGATAGCTGGGTAATGGTGCCGTCCCAATGGATTTCAAGCTCAGCGGAGATATTATTATCAATGTTTACGATCAATTTATCTCCGTCTTTTTCTACACGGCAGGCTAGTTCGCGCCCACCATATTGCATGGTAAACTGGTGTACGCCTTCGCTTCCTGGGGCTTTTTTATCTTCTGTATTGGTCATGACGATCATATTTATTTAAGGATAACACCATATATTGCAGGATGTTTGTATAGAAAGTTTTCTTATTGTAAATATTTAATAATTATTATTACTTGGTAAATAAATATTATTATTGAAAATAATTAAAAAACCAACAAGCACTCCTGTTGTTAACCTAATATGAATCACAATGTATTTCTATTAGCGACCGATCCGAATAATCCATGCAGAGACGTAATACACTCCAGGGATACTGATTTGAAGGTTAGGGTATTTTGCCTTGATAAGGAAACTTTTCATCCCGATTCAAACGAACTCCAATTATATGGCTATGGAAATGGCTCATTGTTTGCGTTCGAAACCATGGGTATTGAATCAGATGATGCCCTTGATATTGTGGAAGCCATACAGTGGTATGCTGATTATATAGAGTTCCCGGAAATGGAAATATTGCCTGAAGACCCACGTTTAGGTAAAACCATAGCTTTATAGTTTCTTACAGCTCCCGCATATTTTATTAATATTATTCTGGCTACTTAGCTAAAATCCCTTTTTCTGCATTATTTTATTGATTTTTACATTCGACCATGAATGAGCTGAAAACAGAATTGTATAACCTTTGCGTTTGCTATGTGCAGGAACGGATTGATACCGCCATGCAGGCTATTAAAGCCACCCAGCAAGCAGCCAATGAGGAAACCAAAAGTAGTGCAGGCGATAAATATGAAACCGGCCGGGCCATGATGCAGCAGGATGCTGACCGCAACCAGGCCCAGTTAAATGAGGCTAATAAATTAATGGCTATCTTAAATCGCATCACCAGTAATACCACTTTTAAAACTGCGGAGGCCGGTAGTTTAGTGATCACAAACAATGGTAATTTTTATATCGCCATCAGCGCCGGGACATTGGTTGTAAATGGAGAATCTTTTTTCGCTGTTTCCGCGGCCTCGCCTATCGGGTTGAAATTAAAAGGGCAAGCAGTTGGTGGTGAGTTTGACCTGAACGGCAAGAACTATCTTATCAAGAACATACTTTAAAGGCTTAATAAGCTTTCATGTACTTTTTAAATTCACGTTGTATTTGTTCGGCTTTCATCAGGAGTGCAGCATCTTTTATACAAAGCGTCAGATCAATCGGCCGACCCATCAAATGCTCTTTATACACCTCGTTAAATGGAAAATATTGCAGCATGAACCCCCAGGTTTTGGTTAAGAAGGAAAATATCTGCTGGTCGTTTTTTTGCAGTACCGAGTAATTGATCACGGCATAATCATCAGGGTGCAGGCCTTTCAACAAATTTAAAATATGTTCATTGTATTCTATCCATACTTTTAAAAAATGCCCGGCATTTTGTTGGTAAAACTTGCTTTGCTTCCGGTCTCTCCTGAAATATTTCCACAGCAGCCTCTTAAATAATTTTCTGCGCAGCTGTATTTTTTCAACTTCGGCAAAATCCCTCTTTAGCAATGATGTAGTAACAGAGGGGTAGTCCCTTAATATTACCAGGTATTTGGAACCCGGGATCAACTCCTGGTAAATATCCAGGAACAAACAGGTCCGGGGTTCTTTCCAGCCCCATTGCTTATAACGCTGATCTTTAATATCGATCACGCTTTTCAGCTTCGCCAACTGGTAAACAGAAATATCCAGTTCCTTGTGGTGGATCAGCCCGGCTAAATTCACGTTATTGCTGGCTAAAATCTCCTCATGTATCTTTAAAAACTCAACATCTTCAAAATGCCCTTCTATATTGCTTGGCTGGGCCTCTACCAGGCATTCGCCCACCTGTAGCCCGCAACGATATAACCAATTGGTGATTAAAGAAGTGCCCGAACGGTGCATCCCTACGACTATAAGCGTCTTCGATTGCATATCAAATAAAATTAGATCGGGGTATTAAAAATTAAGGGATCGGCTTGATATCGGGCAATTAATAGCCATTAGAAATATTTGCGTAATTACTTAATACATATTTCTCCCGGTTGATATTATTCATAGTGTACGAGCAGATCTCGGTTGTGCTTTTACGGATATCCAATGCATTGGTATTGATATAAAGGTCAGGGGAAACGGGAACCTGGAAAGGGTCATTAATACCCGTTAGGTTAGTGATCTTATCGGGATGCCCGTCTGGCAATAAAGCCTTTTTATACAATCCTTTGGTATCTCTTTTTATCAGGACATCTATAGCGCAATCAATATGGATGATCTTAACATTTTTATAGTTGGCAACCAGTTCCTTACGGATCTGATCATAAGGATTTATAGCGCTTATGATGGTAATGATATTATGCGATGAGAATTTATCGGCAATGAGTCCTAATCGCCGGATATTTTCGAAACGGTCCTCTTTTGAAAAGCCAAGGTCCTTAAAAAATTTCTGGCGGTATTCATCGGCGTCAATTATTTCAACAGGAATTTCATCATCCAACAGCCTTTTCTTAACACTCTTGGCTAATGTCGATTTTCCGGCGCCAGATAATCCACAAAAAAGTAATATCATAGTTTAATAGTTAATGGTTTTCATAGGCAATTGTACACCGCTTAGATGATTAGCATACAATCGCAACACTCGTAAAACGTATAGGTTTACAAATATTACGTAAGTATCGATAGAAAGGTGGTTTGTATCGATTAATTTACATGTCCGACACTTAATTGTTACAAAACCACGTACTTACGGGGTTAAACTAAACAAAAATCCGGCCATAAAGGCAGAGCCGGATAGTAAAATTCAAAGCTTTTAACATAAGAAAAACCCGTAGTATTACGCAGCAAATACCGTGTAATCACTGATTGATAAGTAGTTACGCATCGCTATTTTTGGTTAAACGCTTAGGTATGAAGAAAATTCTATTTATAGACGATAGTCCGCTGGACCATTTTATCCTGAAAAGGATATTAACTAAATATAAATTGCCCTACGAAGTTACCTGTACAGATAACGGCCAGGAAGTGATCGGATTTTTAGAACGGCACAGAACAGATAAAAACAGTTTGCCGGATATTATTTTACTGGACATTTATATGCCGCGACTTAATGGCTGGGCCTTCCTGGATAAAATGCAGCTTTTGTATCCAAAAATGGCAAAGCAGGCCAGGATATATATTTTGTCCTCTTCCATTAACCCTACAGATATCCAGCATGCAAAGCAATATCCATTTGTAAGCGCATTCATATTTAAGCCCATTACAAAGGAAGTGCTTGAAAAGCTGATCAACGTGGAAGTAAGTGACTTTATAGATTAAACTGCCCATTTTTTAGGGTGTAGCGTAGCGCAACAGGTGCTACACCCTGCTACACCGAATCGCTACACCACAATAGTTAAAATTTAAATAAAAACAACTCCCCAACCCGTTTGTCTGTGTCCCCACAGACAACTACAGATAGGCGAGGATTTGGGAGTGAGACTACTGACAAAACAGCGTTACTAACGTACTCAGATAAGTTAGTCATAATTGACAATATCGTACTGAATTCATAAATTCGCCATTAATTAAACCTTATTTATGAATAGAATACTCGCTATTATCTTAGTTTTGGTTGCGATAACCGCATGCTCCAAGAAAAACGCCCCTGATCCAGACAAACCGATAAACAAGACAGACATTACAGGTAAATGGACTGCGGCGGCAGATACGCTTTACCGGTATAAGAATAATGTGATATGGGAAACCGATGTTTTTACCGGATCGACCAATGAGGATGTCAACTATGAATTTAAGGCAGATGGGACAAATATTTTAACCAGTCAATCTGATAATTCTATCGTTGAAACCGATACTTACAAGATAAACGCTAACGTAATTACCTTTTACCATCCTGCCCAGGTCAGAATGGGGCTCCCAATAGATGCTTATTCACAGGATGCCACGATTAAAAAACACACGGCGAATAGTTTAGTGATCGCGTATGATGATACCAACGCGCCTAATAGGGATTATGAAATAGTTTATCTTACCAAGTAAGGTATAAACGCCAGAGTGCAGTGAAAGACGGTGTTCTTGTTTGGCCAATTCAAGTGTTAATACTTGAATGATAGTTATTTTCAGCGTACACGTTGGATGTATCCTTAGCGTGAACGCTGAAATTATAAGGTGTTCAAGCTAAGGATGTTTGGACAGACGGGTGCCCGAAGAGAGACTCGAACTCTCAAGAGACAATTTCATTAGCAAGTACGAGTTCGAATCTCGTACAGGGTTAAAAATAAATATCAGTGTTGCCCCCTCGCTGTCCGAAGTTTATAATTTCGGACGACTATGCCCGTAGTCTATGATTACAATTATTTTTTTATTTCGTAGCATAGCTCCACCATGCCGCTTTTGTAGGCGGTCACTTTTTTTAGGTGTAATGCTTGTTCTTGTCCTGATTGATCAAAAAACGGTGTTCCATCACCCAGGATAATAGGCAGAATTGACTGTCTTATTTCGTCCGCTAAGCCTAAACGAATAAAATCTTTAGCAAGTTTGGGCCCGCCTACCAGCCAAACATTCTTGTAGTTTGGTTTTAGCCGTTCATTCACCAATTTGTCCAGATCGCCCGAGTAAATTTCAATGTTTTGTCTGTCAACCGGCAGTTTTCTATTGGTTAATACAATAGTCGGCACGTCTCCATAAGCCCACCCACATGATTTTGAAAGTTCCAAAGCGTGTTCATAGGTCCGGGAACCCATTATATAACAGTCTATCATTTTTAAGAATTCCGCCGCATCCTGCTCAGTAACACTAACTCTTTTTTTATAGTTGTCGGATGTCTCAAACCACGAAACGCTATTGTCTTTTTTGGCAATATAATCGTCAAGACTTGAAACCATGTGTATGGTTATTTTAAATGTGCCTGTCGCCATTTGTCCTTTAACAGAGTAGAGTGTATATGAAAAACATACTTTAAAGCTAAAGTATTTAAATGAAAAAGCCTCACATTTCCCTTCGCATGTTCAAGTGTCAACACTTGAATAATAGCTGTTTCCGGCGTCCACGCTGAATGAATCCTTAAGCGTGGATGCTTAAATTATAGGTGTTCAAGCGAAGGACGCTTGGACAGGCGGGGGGATGTTATTTTTTTATCTCACAGCACAACTCCACCATCCCGCTTTTGTAAGCGGTCACATTTTTTAGGTGTAATGCTTGTTCCTGTCCGATCTGATCAAAAAACGGTGTTCCGTCACCGAGGATAATAGGCAGAATTGACTGCCTTATTTCGTCCGCTAAGCCTAAGCGAATGAAATCTTTAGCAAGTTTGGGCCCGCCTACCAGCCAAACATTTTGGTAGTTTGGTTTTAGCCGTTCATTCACCAGGTTGTGCAGGTTGCCCGAGTAAAATTCAATGTTCTGCCTGTCAATCGGTAGTTTTCTGTGCGTTAATACAATGGTCGGCACGTCCCCGTATGCCCAGCCATAAGATTTTGAAAGTTCCAAAGCGTGTTCATAGGTACGGGAACCCATTATATAGCAGTCTATCGTTTTAAGAAATTCCGCGGCATCATGCTCGGTGACACTAACTCCTTTTTCGTAGTTGTCGGATGTCTCAAACCACGAAACGCTGTTGTCCTTTTTGGCAATATAACCATCAAGACTTGAAACTAGGTGTATGGTTATTTTAAATGTGTCGGTTGCCATTTGTCCTTTTTAACAGCGTATAAATATGTATATGATATACGTATTTTAAAACTAAAGTATTTAAATGAAAAAGCCTCCATACGGATTAAGTGATTTTATCTGAGGCTTTGGTGTATCAATACACTTCACAAAGCCCCTTTTTGCTATTAAAATGCTATTATTTAAAAAATGTCAATTATTTTTTGGGTAATCGAGCAGACATCCTATATTTGCAGTCCCAAAACGAAGGGAGTTTAGCTCAGCTGGTTCAGAGCATCTGCCTTACAAGCAGAGGGTCACTGGTTCGAACCCAGTAACTCCCACTAAAGCTTCACAGAAATGTGAGGCTTTTTTTATTCCCTGTATTTGACCTATACGCCTCAATTCCCTCCGCTATACCTCTTCCCTTTCAAGACGATCTGCAATTCCGCCGGTAAAGCAGTAAGGAACTTATATCCTGTAGCCTTTTCAATATCGCTAACGGTGCATATATAATTCATCCAGTTTGGCGAAATGGAATTATCATTCGGGGTGTTAATAGCAATGATCCGGGTATCGGCGTCTATACGTTGCAGGTCATCATCGCCGTTCGGGATGATCAGCACGATCTTCCAGATATTGGCAGGCACCTGGATATGCCCTTTGGCAATCGAAGTGCGGTAACCCAGCCTGCCGGTGCCCCCGCTGCCATAGCTGCCCATGATCACGTATGCCTCGTTCCCTTTTTTAACCTGCTGCCGGCAATAGCTTTCCAGATGCTCCCAGGTGTGTTGGTTGTTATTGGGTGCCTGTGGGATAATATTATCCGTCAGGAAGGTTGCCGAATTAGCTTCCGGGCTGCTGGTTCGGTCGCCGCTGGGGCAGTTGTGTCCTTTATCGAAACCCGAACCCTTGTAGCTCGAATTGCTGGCCTCGTACCATTTTTTGGGCAGGCTTACGGAGTCGGGCCTGAAGTTATTTAGCCTATCAGTAGTTCCCAAATCGATTGAGCTGATATGCCAGCTTACCCAATTGGGTTCCACCTTAGTCCGGTTGTAGCTCTCCGTATAATATTTTTGATCGATCAGGTAATTGTCGGCATCCGTTATATTGGTTGTGGCATTGCTGGGGTTGCCCAAAAGCAGGTTACTGTCATCGGTAGGCTGGCGGGTATGCGTTTTAGGCTGCTGGCAGGAGTTGAATAGGATTAGTATAAAAGCAATCGGAACGAGTAGGGCTTTGTATTTCATTTGATCGGGCGTGCCACAAAACTAATGGATTTATCCGTTATCGGTCAGCCCGAAAAAATCTAATAAATAAAAAAATTTTAACATAATACTTGTAACGTACGTTTTTAATACATACCTTTGGTTTATGATGTTAGGGAAAAAAGATTTAGTGAAAGAAACAGCGCCTACCAAAACGGAAATGGACGTATTACAGATACTTTGGCAGTATGGCCCGTCGACCGTTCGTTTTGTGCATGATAAGCTGAACGAGCAGAAAAATATCGTACAATACACCTCAACTTTAAAACTGATGCAGGTGATGAAAGAAAAGGGCATGCTCGACCGGGACGAAACTAACATGAAGCACATTTACGGCGCGGCAGTAGCCGAGGCGAAGGTAAAGGGTAACCTGTTGGGCCGTTTTGTTGATTCGATGTATAATGGCTCGGCCAGCAGTTTGATGCTTGCCCTGCTTGACAATGATAAAACCTCAGAAGAAGAATTAAAGAAGATAAAAGAACTGTTAAACAAATTGGATAAAGACAAATAATTTGATGGTACACTTAACTTTGATAGGCACAACAATGGACAAACTCATCCCCGCATTTAGCTGGATGCTGATCCATTCGTTATGGCAGGGGCTGCTATTGAGCATTATTGCCGGCGCCGTGTTGATGCTTACCAAAAAGTCGAGTGCCGCGTACCGTTATAATCTTGCGCTCGTTTTATTCCTTGCTTTTATAGGCACGTGCCTGGCTACCTTTATGTGGGAATGGAACAGCGGCTCGGCCCAAACCATAGTGCCACCTATAGCGGGCGGTATTGGTGCCAATGTTTCGGCTTTATTTTTCGGCAATGTGCATGATGTGAAGCAGTTGATCGGCACATTTACCGCCTACTTTTCCAACAACGCGCCGTTGATCGTTATGATTTGGCTGGTGTTCTTCCTGTTCAAAAGCGTAAAAATGATAGCCTGCCTGGTTTACAACCAGCGGATCCGTAATCGGGATATCCACGAGCCGTCTGAATTTTGGGCGGATAAGGTAGCCGGGTTTTCAGCAAAATTGCAGATCAAAAAAACGGTCAGGCTGCTCCAATCGGGCTATATCAAAATGCCGGTGGTTATCGGCCACCTGAAACCAATTATTTTGATACCAGTGGGGTTACTCGCAGGTCTGCCTGCCGAACAGGTGGAAGCCATATTACTGCACGAACTGGCGCACATTCGCCGTAATGATTACTTTATCAACTTCCTGCAAAACATCACCGAAGCCATATTTTTCTTTAATCCCGGCCTGTTATGGATATCATCCCTGCTAAGAGAAGAGCGCGAAAATTGTTGTGATGATATGGCGCTGGCACAAACCCATGATAAAAGAGGCTTTGTACAGGCGCTGATCAGCTTTAAGGAGCATGAGCTGTATGGCTCCCGCTACTCCACCGCTTTCCCGGGCAAGAAGAATTATTTGATGCGAAGGGTAAGCCGTATCCTGGATAATAAAAATAAAACCTTCGGTGTTGGTGAAAAGCTGTTTTTGATGGCGGGTATCCTGATGATCAGCACACTGATAACCGCTGCAACGGTAACGCAGATAAAAGACCATGTCACAGCGGTGTTAGTAAAAGCCGATACCACGATCACCAGCATTATCAAACAAAGCCTTCCTGTTACAAACAAGATAGCAGCTGTGAAGATGAAAATAAGCGTACCGCCTGTCCATATGCAAGCCAGGAAAAAAATGATGGCTGGCATAGTAAGCATAGCGGAGGCGCGGGAACCTGTAGAGGCTGTAGATGTTGAAATAGCTTCTCCAAAAGCACCAGTATCGCCAAATAACCGGCAGGCAATAGCAGATAAGCAAGAGGCCGAACGGCAACAGGCAGAGGCATTAAAGGACCAGGAACAGGCACGAAGAGACCAGGTACAGGCCAAACGCGACCAGGAACAAGCTGTAAGAGACCAGGCGCAGGCACGAATAGATCAAATACAAGCCAAACGTGATCAGGAACAGGCCTTAAAAGACCAGATGCAAGCCAAATTGGACCAGGAACGGGCAGTAAAAGAAAGGACTGTAGCAATTGCACAAAAAACGAGTGTTAACTAAAATATCAGTCAAAGAGGCCCGGAATAGCTAAGGTATACCTCTGAATATTTTACAATAATTATAACCAAACAATTAATACCCGGCTTTAGCAGGTAGGCAGACGGCGCACCTGTAATTCTCTGCAAAGGCCACAATTAAACAACCCAATTAACATGCATTATTTTAAAACCTATCAAATTATGGGGTGCTATTGTATTGCTATTTTTTTGACCGTGTGTACTACTATTTTATTAACCTTTAAATCAAAAAGAAGATGAAAACTAAATTCTTAAAGTGTAGCGTGTTGATATTAACCGCTATGATATCAGTTATTACCACTAACGCCCAGGGTACTAAGCCTAAAAAGCAAGCATCAACTATCCGCAGTACTTTTAGTAATACGGGTCGCGATGCGGAAGGCAGAGTACACGATAGAGTGCAAACTTATATGGATGGAAAGGAATACCGTTTTGAACTGATAGGCGGTAAAGTAACTAATTTGTATGTGGATGATGTGAAAATACCCCCTGCTGATTATTCAAAATATGATACGGTTTTGAGTCAGATAAAAGAACAAATAAGAAAGGATAAGATCCAGGCGCGTAAAGATCAGGCACAGGCCTTAGTAGATCAAAAGCAGGCCATGCGTGACCAGGTGCAGGCAAAACGCGATCAGGAACAGGCCGCAAGAGACCAGGTTCAAGCTAAGCGCGACCAGGAACAAGCGATGAAAGAACAGGGGCAGGCAAAACTGGACCAGGAGCAGGCCGCCCGTGACCAGGTACAAGCGAAACGCGACCAGGAGCAAGCTGAAAAAGATCAGATTCAGGCCAAACTGGACCAGGAACAAGCCGCCCGCGACCAGGTTCAGGCAAAGCACGACCAGGAAGAAGCAGCAAAAGATCAGCGGCTAATGAAACAGATGATAGAAGAACTCGTGAGCGATAAGATTGTCCCTGATGAAAAGAGCCTGCGCGACCTGACCCTGAACCCTGACGAGATGACCGTGAACGGAAAAAAACAGCCCGATGAGGTATTTAAAAAATACAAGGAGAAATACAGCAGGTTTTCAAAGGGTGATTTTTCTTTTGGAAGAAATGGTAATCACAGCATCCACATGAGCAGGCATTCAAATTAATATTTCCAATTGTTCGAAAGAGAATCAACAATATAAATTCCCTCCCTTGTGAGGGGTGCAGTAGGATGTGAGGTGGCAGGGAGGGGTTTAGCAACTATTTTACCCCTTCCTCCCCTTCCCAAGGAAGGAATCGCACTACCCCGCACAATAATTCAAGGAAAAACCACCCTTTAACATTTTGTCTAAAGGGTGGTTAACTTTGATTATTGATCAATTAAAAACATAAAAAGCAGACAGTGTCAGGTTGTTATTCAGCAATTGAAGATTTACTGAATTGGAACTGGAGGTTTGCGACAGGTTACTCCATGTACTGCGGGCATAATATAAATTAGCCAGGTTTGCAGCCAATCCTATTTTGCTTGATGGGTAAAAAACAAAATCGGCACTAATACCTCCCTGGTAATTATGGCCCTTATAGTTGTTGCTGGATTGAAGATTATCCGGAGTATAAGCGACATCCGAATTAGAATACTGGTAAGAAAAATAGGGCCCGGTGCGTATACCGATCTTGTTATTGTATAAATAGTATTTGCGCAAGAATATCGAGCCGAAATAGCTTTTGTAAGTTTGTTCAGAACCATTGCCCGATATGCGGTCACTTGATCTGTCCGTTTCGTGGCCAAACCCAATGCTTGCCCCGATATCCAGGTTGTTGGCAATAAAATAGCTGTAATTAGGATAGGCGCTAAAGCCGGTTGTTTTTGTGTTAACAAACTGGGAAGAAGATGGTTCGATGTTCAGATAGTTGTAATTGGAGTTGCTGGAATAAAAGCCCAGGCTGACCCCTAAGTTCTGATTTCCCTTTTGAGCTTGCGCATTGGCCGCCTGTAATGCCAGCAGGAAAATGGTAATTGAAATTGCAATCTTTTTCATATAATGTTTTGGTTTAAGTTGAATAAACGGAGAATAATAACTAATATTTTAGTTGATTGGTGATATGTATAAAAATGACTGATACTATATTTTAAATTTTTCGCAAAAGTTTGTTATTTTTCGCAGTGATTAACCGTATAATGCTATTGTGAAAAAGAACGCCTTATTAACCTATACCGTTTTGATCCTGCTTGCTGTTACGGCGGCTTATTCCAATCATTTTTATAACGGGTTCCATTTTGATGATCTGCATTCCATAGTAGAAAATACCGCGATCCGCGACCTAAAGAATACCCCAAAGTTTTTTACAGACGGAACAACCAGCAGTGTACTACCCCAAAACCAGGCCTACCGCCCGGTGGTTACCACCTCGCTGGCATTGGATTACAAATTGGGGCATGGTTACAACCTGTTTTACTTTCATTTGTCGACCTTTATTTTGTTCCTGGGGCAGGGTTTGTTGATGCTCTTGTTGTTCAATAAGTTATTGGGGCTTTCGTCAACCAATAAAAATATCGGCTACGTGGTCCTGTTTGCCATGGCCTGGTACATGCTGCATCCGGCCATTGCCGAAACGGTGAATTACATCATAGCACGCTCCGATGTGCAGTCGACTGTAGCTGTCTTAGCTGGTTTTGCCCTTTACCTGTATTCGCCTTTTTGCAGAAAGACTTTTATCTATCTTATTCCTGTCGCAATAGGTATCCTGGCCAAGCCAACGGCGGTAATGTTTGCTCCGTTATTGTTCATTTATATCCTGTTGTTTGAGGAAAAACTGAGCCTGTTTGATATCTTCAAAAGATCAAACTTTAAGCAATTATTGAATAGCATTCTGAAAAGCTTGCCAGGATTTATTATTTGTGCCTTATTTTATCTGCTGGTAAGCAAGCTTACCCCCAAAACATGGGAGGCCGGCGGGAATTCGTCTATGCTGTATCTTATCACACAACCGTATGTGATATTGCATTATTTCGGAACCTTCTTCTTGCCAACCGGCCTAAGCGCCGACTCGGATTGGGGGGTGTTGACCAACATAAAGGACGTCCGCTTTTTTATGGGCTGCCTGTTTATCCTGGTCATGTTTGGTATCGCATTTTATACCTCAAAATCGATGTTACTGAGGCCTATCAGCTTTGGCATTTTATGGTTCTTTATTGCCCTGGTACCTACCTCGAGTATTATCCCCCTGGCCGAGGTACTGAATGATCATCGTATGTATTTCCCGTTTGTGGGCCTGGTGATCAGTGTCAGTTGGGTTATTGGGTTAGCGGTATTTAAATTAACTGCCGGCGTAAAATCCTTATCGGTTAAGCAAAGGGCTTTGATAGTACTGCCTGCCCTGGTGTTGCTTGGCGCCTGTGCTTACGGTACGCATAAGCGTAACATTGTATGGCACAGCGAGGAAAACCTGTGGTTTAATGTGACCGTGAAAAGCCCTAAAAATGGCAGGGGACTAATGAATTACGGTATCATCAAAGTGCAGGACGGCAAATATGCCGAGGCCGAAATGTACCTCAATAAAGCTGCCCAACTGTTACCCACTTATTCTTTTATCTATGTAAATATAGGTGTGCTGAAAGAGAAAATGGGGGATAACATAAATGCGGAAAGTAACTATTTACAAGGCATTGCATTGGGTAATAATTATCCAACCCATTATTTCATTTACGGGCAGTTTTTGTATCACCAGGCGCGTTTTATTGAGGCAAAGGTGATGTTGCAGCAGGCCATTGATTTATCCAGTTCCTACCTGGAGCCCCGCCTTATTTTGATGAGAACGCATGAGATATTGCAGGAGTGGGACGGGTTGAAAGAATTGGCCACCAGCACCCTGAAAATTGCACCGGGTAACGCGGATGCTTTAGCTGCTTTGGAGGATAGTCAGAAAAAGAAAAGCAAGGCTGAAGTGGAAGCTGAAAAGGTTGCATTAGCGCCAACAGCAGAGAAATACCTGAATTTGAGTCTCGATTATTACCAGGAAGGAAACTACCCGCAATCCATTGCCGCAGCTGGAGAAGCCATAAAATTAAAGGGCAATTATGCCGATGCCTACAATAACATAGGTTGCGCTTACAACGCCTTAAATCAATTTGACAAAGCCACTGAAGCGTTAACGAAAGCACTGGCAATAAAACCGGATTATGAATTGGCGAAAAACAATTTAGCTCTGACAAAAAGCCATCGTATCCCTGCAGGACAAATTGTTGGCACACGGCAATCTGCAGAAGAGTACGTAAACCAGAGCCTGATGTATTTTAACCAGAAACAATATGCACTGTGCATAGCAGCCTGTGAAAGCGCATTAGCCTTAAAACCTGATTATGACCTGGCTTATAATAATTTGTGCGCCACCTATAATAAATTAGGCATGTGGGACAACGCCATTGAAATGGCTGAACAGGGGCTTAAGATCAATCCAAACAATGCGCTGTTGAAAAATAACCTTGCCGAAGCTAAACAACGAAAGGTAAAAAGATAACGTTATTGTGGATTCTGATTGAGGCTGAGGTTCAATTAATAATCGTTCCGCTCATGGCCGCGGGAGGGCCTAGTTACTTTTGTCGCCACAAAAGTAACCAAAAAGGCTTTCAGCAGAAATGCTTCTTTACCACACGGGGCCTTTGCCCTGCAAAATCAGGCAAAACCCGGTACGCAAAAGTTTCGCGCAATCGCTTTGCTCGCACATGCCCCACGCTTCAGCAAAACTTGCTTTTCCCCTGCAGCCGCACAGGCCACCATTGTTTTGCCTGATTTCATCCGAAGCTGTTCTGCTGACGGAAAAAGAAAAGATATATTTAGATGTAAACGATATGAAATTAACCCAAATCAAAAGCGGGTAAAGGCCTGACAAAAAAGCGGGCCGGGCGTATGGCGGGAATGCCGGTTTAGCCTTTGCAATGCGCGAAGCGCGAAAAAGGCGTAAGAACCGGCAGGGCGGGTTGAAGCTTTTTTTTGTCTTGATCTTTTGGTTCTTTTGTATCAAGACAAAAGAACTAGGCCCTCCCGCGGCCATGAGCGGGAACGATGCTCTCATTTACCAATACATATCGTCATTAACCCTTCCTAAAGAAAAACACCTTAATATCCGGTTTCGATGATAATATCACCGGCTTCATCAACCGCAATGCCGAGGTTAAAAACAAAGCCTTTAATTTCCCCATACCCTTATCCGCCATGATCCTTTCCTTCACACTTGAAAAATCAAGCGATGCCAGGTTTAGGGCATTGATCTTCGTACAGCCATGCTTATCCAATAGCATCTCCATATTTTTATCATTAAAATAATTCATGTGGGGGCTATGGAAATTGAACTGCCAAAGCCTGGTTAAATAACTATTGACGCCGAATTTGTGCATCATTGTAGCCATTTTATAAAAGAAACCCGTACTCATCGGTAAATTGATAATGAGCACACCATCCTTGTTCAGGTCAGCCTTTAAACTTTCCACCAGCCCGTTGATGTCCGGGATATGCTCAAACACGTCATTAAAAATGATATAGTCATAACCACCTTCGCGTTTCGGGCTCACATCAGGGTAAAACCCGTAGATGACATCCAACTTGTTTTCCTTGTGATAATCCTCATAAATATGTTCAGGTTCGATACCAATACAACTAATATTTTCTTCCTTGCAGGTTTGCAGCCACCAACCGTTTCCACAGCCTATTTCAAGGCCTTTAAGGGTATTAAATTTCGGACCATACTGTTTTTTTAGTTCTAGTATGATGGTCGCGAAATTTTTTAAACGCAGGTTTTTCAGGCCGATATCGCGGGACTCTGATTCCAGGGCTGATTGGAAGGAATGTTCAAATTGTGCATCAGAGTTGAGCAGGCCGCAATTAGAACATTGATAAACATTAAACTTGAGCTTATATTTTAGTTTTAATGAATTACCGCAAACCGGGCATAATCTGTTACTCATGTTGTTTTCAGCTTTATAAATGGTTATTCTTTATTATCTAAATGCTTGTTGAATTGCTCTTTCAGCAAGGATATTTCCTGTGCAAGCTTCTTGTTATCATTATGCAGTTTGGAAGCAACCACGCTTAAATGCAGCAGGTAGATCAGAATAGCGAAAATGAACCCCGTAAACACCAAATTAGGCGCCTGGTAAACACCGGTAAGTCGGGCCAGTACTTCGAGGCCGTTTCGCCAAAAGGAAAAAAGCATCAAAAATACGGTACATATTACCCATACAATGGCATACTCCTCCCTCAACTTACCTTTAATGATAAGGCGGGAGATATACAGGATAAACAAAATGTTTGCGATAATAACAATGAGCTGTATTTTGGCCATGATAATTAAGGTTTACGTATGAATGAAAATAACATTGCTAGACTTACTTTAAAACAATAATATATGGAGCCGAAATGGCGTATAGACGATTTCCCGCCTAACCGATGACTCATCACCACGGCAACTTCCTTTATCGTTAAGCCAGCTTTTGAAAACGATACCAATGATTCCGGCTCGGGATACTCATCCGGGTAATTATTTGCCGCGACTGCAATAGCAGCTTTGTCAAACAGCCGGAACCCCGATGTGCTGTCATAAATATGCAACCCTGTAAATAAGCGGTTGAGCCAGTGGAAATACTTGATCCCCAGTCTGCGGGCAAATGACGATTGAAAACCTTCTTTCTCCAAAAATCGCGAGCCGATCACCACATTAGCGCCAGTTTGCAGGTGGAAGTTGATCATTTTTTCCAGTTCTTTGGGTGGATGTTGCCCATCGCCGTCAAGCTGTATCGCCAGGTCGAACCCGTTATCCCTGGCATATAAAATACCGGTTTGCACTGCACCCCCGATTCCCAAATTTACCGGCAGATCGATCACGGTAGCCTGATACTTTTTAGCAACTGCCGATGTGTTATCTTTTGAACAGTCATTGATCACCAAAACCTGCATCTTGTAGTCCCCCGGTAACTTGATCTGTTGAAGTTCCTGCAATACCAATGGCAGCGAGGCCTCTTCATTATAGCAGGGAATCACTATTAAAACGCTGTCAGGCATGGGCGGGAGACCGGTATTTTTAGTTAATTAAAACAATGTTAATTTCAAGGGTGAAATTAAGGCGTTTTTTATAAAATACAAGGATAGTTTCTGCAATTTTAAGCAGCTTGCTTTTCCGGCAATGGCGGTGTATCAGTCACCGGCTTCAATTGATAAAACCATATTGCCGCCGTAGCTATTATGCAGTAGGGAATGGTCATAATTATATTCCCCTTTAAAGTATCCTCGGGCCAAAAAACACAGTAGAAGGTAACGAGTGTTTCAATAAAAACGAATAGGGTTATATAAAACTTTTTATCACGCATTGTGGTCAATTTACGGTTGATCAGTATGGTAAATATCCACAGCAAGATCAATCCCGGTACCGAACAGATCAGCCCTATATAAATAGCCATCAGGTAATACTCCCCATAACTTAAACTTACCTGGAGAGTAGGCAGATTAAATGCAATGGCGATGAGGATGCGTAAAGCAGGAGTAAGCAAAATGGTAGTCAACCAAATTTTTAGGGCATTAGGATTGCTTGCTTCATTCAACAGCTAATATACAATTATCTTTAAAAGAGCGTAAATTGCATTGTCTCAATCAACGCCATGGATACCATACCCGACCCCTATAAGGAATTAATAAAAATTGCGGGCAAAATCTTATTTGTATTAGGCCTGGTGTTAAACATCTGCATGATCTGTTTTGGCTTTTGGCCATCTTTAATTTTTATATTGATAATGCTTTTTGGGGCAGGGATGATCACAATCGGCAAAAATGCAGATACAACCAATCAGACTAATACAACCAATACAAAGGAATTTGTTGATGCCGATACTAGCTGGCTAAAAAAATCAATGAATACTTTGTTGCTATTTCTTCAGAGAACTGATGGAATAGCAGCACAGAATGCTTTGAAGAATATTGGCATCGCCATTTTAGTTATTTTTGCTTTGTGCATTTCGGCGTTGTTTCTCGGTCAGGATTATTTTAAAAAGAGGGACACCATCAACAGTTGCAAGGAAATCACAACAGCCTTAGAACAGTATAAACAAGGTAATAAGGCTTATCCTGCCGATCTTTCGGTACTGATCAACAATAACCCCATGGTATCTGGCCTGACTAAGGATAAATGGGACAATCCGTATCAGTATAAAACTGAAAATAGCGGAACCGGTTTCATCTTAATCTCTTCCGGCGAAGACGGTAAATTCAATACCGTAGATGATATCGTTTTCAAAAAGTAAGGGTAGCCGGGTTGTTTCTACAGTTGTTTCTTCAATGCAGCTTCTCCAAACTTGATCAGGTTATCAGCATTAATATAACCAACTGAACCTAACACAGGCTGGCCCTTAGAGTTGAATATGATGAGTGTGGGATACGCCTGCATACGCCACTGGGCAGCCAATTGCGGGCCATCTCCTTTTTCCATGTCGATGGCTACGTTAATAAAATTCTTATTGTAAAAACTGGCTGCTTTATTGTTTTTAAAGGTAGTAAGTTTAAGCATTTTGCAGGGGCCGCACCAGGTTGCATAAGCATCCACAAATATGTATTTGTTTTGGGCCGATGCTTGTTTTAAAGCCTCTTTCCATGAGTTTTCGATAAAAATGATATGCTTGTCGCTGTTGGTCGACTTCTTTTGTGCATGAGTAACAGAAGGCAAAAGGGTGATTAACAAGAGGATGGCAAAATACCCCCAAAGCGATTTTTTAAACATGATAACCTGGTATTTGAGGCATAAAAATAGCACATATAGTTAACTATATGTGCTATTGAAGGTGTTTTAACTATTAGCGTTGTTCGGGACGCTTGTCTTCAGCCGGTTTTTGCTGCTGCTGGCGCTGGGCCTGCTGTTGTTTCTGCTGTTGTTGTCTCTGTTGCTGCTGAGCCTGTTGTTGCCTCTGTTGCTGCTGAGCCTGCTGTTGCCTCTGTTGCTGCTGAGCCTGTTGTTGTTTCTGTTGCTGCTGAGCCTGTTGTTGTTTCTGTTGCTGCTGAGCCTGCTGTTGCCTCTGTTGCTGCTGAGCCTGCTGTTGTTTCTGTTGCTGCTGAGCCTGCTGTTGTTTCTGTTGCTCAGCTTGTTGTTGCCTCTGCTGTTGCTGGGCCTGCTGCTGTTTTTGTTGATCAGCCTGTTGCTGCCTCTGCTGTTGCTGGGCCTGCTGCTGTTTTTGCTGATCGGCCTGTTGCTGACGTTGAGCCCGCTGATCGGGTTGTTGCTGCTGTTTTTGTTTGTCGGCTTGCTGCCTCTGTTGCTGAGTTTGCTGCTGTTTTTGTTTGTCAGCTTGCTGCCTCTGCTGTTGAGTTTGCTGTTGCTTTTGCCTGTCAGCCTGTTGTCTCTGTTGCTGAGTTTGTTGCGCTTGCTGCTGTTTTTGCTTATCAGCCTGCTGTCTCTGTTGCTGCGTTTGCTGCGCCTGCTGTTGTTTTTGCTTATCAGCCTGCTGTCTTTGTTGCTGCGTTTGCTGCGCCTGCTGTTGTTTTTGCCTGTCGGCCTGTTGCTTTTGTTGTTGTGCCTGCTGTGCGTTGTTAGGCTGATTTGGCCTGTTTGCAGGTTGATTTACACGCACAATCTTATTGTCAGGTGTTTTACTGCGTGATATTTCGGCCAATTTTAATGCATTGCTGTGGTTATATGCGCCTTTATTGGCAATACGGGCATCAGGATGCTGGTTTCTGTAAGCAGATGCATCAACCACCCTGGTTGGGCGTGCATTTGGCGCTTTCTGAACCGCCGGCCTGTAGATATTAACGGTGTTGTTAGTTACACGGACAGCGCCCGGCCTGCTCGCATTATTAATATTGTATACCCTTACATTATTATTACGTGTAACCTGCCTGATCTCCTGTACACGCGGACCACTCACATAGGTTACATTATTTTTAACATAGGTATTATTAATAATGGTAGTGTTGCGTATAATAGTTACCGAACGGTTGTGCGGTACATAATAGTTATAAATACGTGGGCTGGCAATATAAGCTTCCGGTGCGCATACCCAATAATTATCCGGCACGCGGTAACCGCCGCCAAATGATATGCTTACACTTATCCCCGGTTGCATAGGAGCCCAGCCGTAATAACCGCCGCCATGGCGCCAGCTAACCCAGGCAGGTGCCCATTGATGGCCCGGTATCCATTCCCATCCGTAGTAGTCATCATAACGCCAGCGGCCGTAGTGGAAAGGCGCCCATCCCCATTCATAATCTGATACCCAGGTATTACCATAGTCAGTTACTACCCAGTGGCCGCGCGATGCATAAGGCCTGAAACCTTCATCAGCATCCGGTACCCAAACGTTACCGTATTCGGAGTCGCTCACCCAGGTGCCATAGGGTTGCAGTTCATCGTAAAATTCCTGGTCAGAGACATAACCGCCTCCCTGTGCTTTGCTTTTGTTGGGGGCGGCAAGCGATAATATAATCGCCAGTAAGCCTACACCCCATATTTTATTTAAGTTTTTCATTGGATGATTTTTTAATAATTATGAAGCTATCATGAGTATTAAATAAATAACTCCGACAGGCATCATATATACTTTGATACAATAGACTATAAAACGTTTAACCGCTTAATTGTTTTAATAAATATGCCAACCATATTTGGGCTGATTTAATAAGTGCAACATTTTTTACACAAAGGATTTATTTGACTTATTAATTAATAATTTTACCCTTCATAATATACGAACACTATGAGCACAGTAAATATTCCACGTCTTGATTTAAATACATATGTGAATGGCAATGCAGATGATCGTAAACGTTTTTCGGACGAGATCGGCAAAGCATTTAATGAAACAGGCTTTGTAACTATTACCAATCACGGGTTAAGCAAAGAATTGATCGATAAATTGTATGCGCAGGTTAAGGCATTATTTAACCTGCCCGAAGTTACCAAATTAAAATATGAAAAGGCCGAATTAGCAGGCCAGCGCGGATATACTGGTAAAGGGAAAGAAACTGCCAAAGGGTTTAAAACTCCCGACCTGAAAGAATTTTGGCAGATAGGGCAAACCATAACCGATAACGATCCGGTTAAAAATGAATATCCTGAAAATTTAGTGGTTGACGAACTGCCCGAGTTTAACCCCACAACACGCGAGGTTTATCAAAAACTGGAAGCCGCCGGGAAGATCATGTTAAGGGCAATAGCCGTATATTTAAATCTGCCAGAAAATTATTTTGATGATAAGGTTCATAATGGGAATTCGATACTGCGTACTTTACATTACTTCCCGATAGAAGATCCGGATTCTGTTCCGGCTGACGCGGTACGGGCAGGGGCGCACGAGGATATTAACCTGATCACTTTGCTGATTGGTGCCAGCGCCGATGGCCTCGAATTGCTAACCCGCGAAGGCGAATGGTTCCCGGTAAAAGCTCATGGCGAAGATGTGGTAGTAAATGTTGGAGATATGCTGCAACGCCTAACCAACAATAAGCTTAAATCGACTACCCACCGCGTGGTTAATCCCCCAAAAGAGCAAATGAAGAATTCGCGCTACTCGGTGCCGTTCTTCCTGCACCCTAAATCCGGGATGGATCTCACCAGTCTTGAATCATGTATCGATGCAAATCACCCTAAAAAATACAGCGATATCACCGCAGGCGAATATTTGGATGAGCGTTTAAGGGAGATTGGTTTGAAAAAATAACACATCTTCCCATGTCATTTCGAACGATAGAGAGAAATCTTGCACGATAGGCAGGTCGCCAGCAGTATATTTCGCTTGTATAAGATTTCTCCTCGTCCCTCGTCGAATTGACAATTTTATTTATTAATAATAACCCGCATGTCATTTCGAACGATAGAGAGAAATCTTGCACGATAGGCAGGTCGCCGATATGTATAGTCCGCTATTCGCTTGTACAGGATTTCTCCTCGAACCTCGTCGAAATGACAAAATGGATATCCCACTATCCTTATTATTTCATTTACCAAAAACAATAAATATCTTAGCGATATAATGCGAGCTAATACATGCAGTTTAAACAAACGGGTGATTTTATTTTAAACAAACTCCGGAAAGAGTTGCCCGCCCATTTATCTTATCACGGCATTGCCCATGTTGAAGATGTGTACCAGGCTGCCGAAAGGATTGCGAAGGAGGAGGGGATTTCAAAGTACGAACAAAAACTGCTGCTTACCGCGGCATTGTTTCACGATTCGGGTTTTATTAAAATGCGTGAGGGGCACGAAGCGGAGTCATGTAAAATAGCCCACCGGTATTTACCGGCTTATAATTATCGGCCCGACGAGATCGAATTGATATGCGGAATGATCATGGCAACCCGGATACCGCAATCGCCGCAGACCCGGTTGGAGGAAATACTGTGCGATGCCGATCTGGATTATTTGGGCCGCGCTGATTTTTTTATATTAAGCTGTAGGCTATTCGCCGAATTGCAGGCAGAAGGTATTATTAAAGATGAGGAGGAGTGGGACAGGCAGCAGGAGACTTTTATGGAAGGCCATCGTTACCAAACAGCAACTTCTATCAAGTTAAGGCAACCTAAAAAAGCAGAATATATTAAATTAGTAAAATCGAAAATTTAAACCCACTCTCGAAATGGAAGCCACAACTACTGAAGAGTATCCATTCATAGCACATGTAAAAGATGCGGGCTATATTATTGCCGGGATTTTGATTTGCGGCTTTGCGTTAAAAAGTTTCCTGGTGCCCAATAGTTTTTTTGATGGTGGTGTTACCGGTATATCCTTGTTGATCCATGAATTATACCACATCAATATAGCGTATGTTATTATACCTGCCAACATACCTTTTATTATCATGGGGATATTCCAGGTCAATAGCCGTTTTGCCTGGAAAACATTTGCCGCTATAATTGGTGTAGGTATCTGTCTGCAATTTTTCCCTTACCCGGAGAAGATCACAGACGATAAATTACTGGTATGTATTTTTGGCGGGGTTTTCATGGGTACTGGTATAGGCCTGGCCATAAGAGGTGGATGCGCGCTTGACGGCATTGAGGTATTGGCGCTCTATACGCTTAAAAGAAGCAGTTTTACCGTTAGTGAGATTATATTGGGAATAAATGTGCTCATTTTTTCTATAGCTGCTTTTAAACTGGGGCTACCAACAGCGCTATATTCGGTAATGACCTATTATGCCGCCTCGCATACCATCAACTTTGTAATAGAGGGATTGGAGGAATACACAGGTTTCACCATTATATCAGGGCAAAGCGAATTAATTAAACGTGAACTGGTGTTAAAATTGGGCCGCGGTATCACCATTTACAAAGGCGAGCGCGGGTTTTTAAAAGATAGCTTTGAAGTAAGCAACCCGGTTGATATTATCTTTACCGTGGTAACCCGCCTGGAAGTAAGGCGCTTAAGAAACATAGTTTACAGCATCGATCCCAAAGCATTTATGTTTACCGGCACTATAAAGGAAGCTGCCGGTGGCGTGCTGAAGAAGCGGGCAAGGCATTAATTTTATATTCCCATTGCCTGTGTCCCCACAGGCAATTAACAGGGTAGCTGTCTGTGAGAACACAGCCAGCGGGGAGAGTTCAAATCCATTGCCTGTGTCCCCACAGGCAATTAACTGGATAAGCTGTCTGTGAGGACACAGACAGCGGCGAGGTTCTACTCCACCACCTCGTAAATCACCACGGGCTTCACCTTATTTTTCAGGTTAACCTCGCCAATCTTCTGAAACTGGAACGACTCCTTGGCCGATTCATACACGTCTTCAGTCACCACGATCTGCCCGGCTTTGGCTGCCGATTGCAGTCGTTGCGCTAAATTCACGGCATCGCCGATAACGGTATAATCCAATCTTTTAAGCGAAGCCGATCCGATATTACCCGATATCATTTCGCCGGAATTGATGCCGATGGATACCTCCGGTGTAAATACTTGCCCACTGGCCGCGGTTATACCCTCAATCTTCTTGATCTGTTCCCTAACTGCCAGGGCCGCGTCAATGGCCCTGTCCAGGTGAAACTTGCCCCTGAAAACTGCCATCACAGCATCGCCCATAAATTTATCTACGTGGCCCGTTTGGGCAATAATTTCTTTTACGATGATATCGAAAAGCTTGTTGATAATGGTTACCACCTGGTTGGCGGGTACATTCTCAGTAATGGCGGTGAAACCACATATATCTACAAACATGGCTGTTGCCTGTACGGTTTCATTTTCGAGCAGGCTTTTTTCATATTCCTTGCTCGTCATAAAATTCAGCACATTTTCATCCACATACATCTTCAGGATATTATTTTCCTTAATAGCAGCGAGTGTGGCCCTTATCTGCAATACGTGCTGGATGGTTTTTTCAATGGTCAGATCCAGGTCCTCAAAATCAACCGGTTTGCATACAAAATCAAATGCGCCGCGGTTCATAGCGGTACGGATATTTTGCATATCGCCATAGGCCGAAACCATCACCGCTTTTAAAATCGAGTTTGATTCGGTAAGGCGGTTTAATAAGGTGAGCCCATCCATTATCGGCATGTTGATGTCGCTAAGCATCACATCTATGTCCGGGTTTTCCAGTATTTTTTGCAGGGCATCTTCGCCGTTTGAGGCGAAAACAAACTCATAAACGTTTTCCCTGATCTTGCGTCTGAATTTTTGTTTAACGAGGAGCTCCAGATCGGCCTCATCGTCTACCACCAATATCTTGGCCATTATCCAATAAGGGTTTTAAGTTTCTCTTTTAATAAACTAAAGTCGAGCGGCTTGGTTAAAAAGTCATTGGCGCCGTTTTGCATGGCTTGGGTACGATTTTCGTCATCGCCATAAGCGGTAATCATCATCACTACCGGTGGTGGTTTTTCATAAGTGTGCCTGATGCGCGAAAGCAACTCGATACCTGTCATGCCAGGCATATTAATATCAGACAGGATAAGGATCACTTCAGAATGTTTAGCCTCTAAATAACCCAATGCTTCCTCACCCGAAAGCGCGAAATCAAATTCGAGCTCATGATCACGTATTTCCTTGCGGAAACGTTGTAAAAAAAGCGGTTGCACATCCGCCTCGTCATCTACTACTAATATTTTCATGATAAGGAGATAAATATAATCATAAGTTGGTTTAAATCGGAGTTGTAATGGTAAATTCGGTGTATTCGCCCTCTTTGGTGTCAATTTCAACTTTCCCGCCATGCCCTTTCACTACAATATCATAGCTCATAGATAAGCCCAGCCCGGTTCCCTCACCGGTAGGTTTGGTGGTGAAAAAGGGCTGCATAATTTTATCCTTAATACTCTCGGGTATGCCTGTCCCATTATCCTTCACTTTGATCTGGATAGACTTCCCTTTTACCGAAGTGCTTACCTCAACCGTTGGCTTGTATTCCGGCCCTGCAATCTTTTGCCTCTGCTGCACCGCATAGAAAGCGTTGGTAAAAAGGTTAAGCAGCACCCGCCCCATATCCTGTGGTACCATATTGGCCTTTGGTAGTGCAGCATCAAATGAGGTGATCATATCCGCATTAAATGATTTATCCTTGGCACGCAGCCCATGATATGAAAGCCGCAGATATTCATCGGTCAATGCATTGATGTCGGTCGGTTCTTTGGTGCCGCTGCTGGCCCGGCTGTGTTGCAGCATGCCTTTTACAATACCATCGGCGCGTTTGCCATGATGCATTATTTTCTCCAAATTTTGCTTCACGTCACCCGCAATGGCCAATGCTTCGGCGGTGTCGCCTTTTTTTAACTCCGCCTCCATCTCATCCAGCAGTTCGGCGCTTACTTCCGAAAAGTTGTTGACGAAGTTTAACGGGTTCTGTATCTCATGCGCTATACCAGCAGTAAGTTCCCCCAGCGAGGCCATTTTTTCCGATTGGATCAGTTGATCCTGCGTAGCTTTTAGTTCCTTCACTACCTCTTGCAATTCATCCTTTTGCTTGCTTAACTTTATAGTACGTTCTTGTACCAACGCCTCAAGCTCGGCCCGGCGCTCGGTACTGATGCGAAGCTCTTCCTCCTGTTTTCTTGAGGTTGCCCACCGGCCAAATATCCAGGCAAATGCGATGATAGTAGCCCAGTTAAAATAATTGTCATATTTAAAGTAAAAATCAAAAAACGTCAATTTTACAATGGCATTTAAAAACCCCATTACGATCAATGGGATATTATTTACCAGATAGGATCTTTGCGGTTCAAAATCAGGCTGTGTGTTGATGTAGTATACCAAGCTTAGTAATACGACGCTGCCTATAATATCCTGCGCAGGCCCTCCAAGACTGAAACTGATTATGTACAACGCTATAGTTGCCCAGGTTCCCACCGTGATAAGGCTTCGCCACTTAGGATATAAAATAGAGAATTTAAGCGCTTTTTTTAAACGCCTGATCAATAAAAAAGCTGCGAGGAAATAGAAAAAATCCATTCTTTAGTATAAAGTCATTTTTAAAATCTAAAAGTAATTATTAAAACCTAAATTAAGAAAGTGGCAATACAACTGTAAATTCAGTGTATTCGCCTTCTTTGCTTTCCACATTTATAGTTCCTGAGTGCCCCTTCACCACCATATCATAAGTTAACGATAAGCCTAATCCTGTGCCCTCACCCGTAGGTTTGGTGGTGAAGAAGGGCTGCATGATCTTTTCTTTGATGGCGTCAGGTATACCAATGCCATTATCACGCACCTTAAGCCCCCCTACCCCCTGGATGGGGAGAAAAAAGGTGGTCACTTCGATCATAGGTTTATAACCATCCTCTGCTTGCTTCTGTTTTTGCTGAACCGCGTAAAAAGCATTGTTGAATACATTGAGCATTACCCGGCCTATATCCTGGGGTATTACATTTATTTTTGGCAAGCTTTCATCAAAGTGGGTTACCAATTCGGCATTGAATGATTTATCCTTCGCCCTTAATCCATGATAAGCCAGCCGCATATATTCATCAGCAAGAGTATTAATATTGGTAGGTTCTTTTGCGCCGCTGCCTATTTGGCTATGTTGCAGCATACCCTTTACAATACCATCGGCGCGTTTGCCATGCATGCTGATCTTATTCGAGTTTTCCCCGATATCCGTGGCAATAACTTTTATTTCTTCCAGGTTACCTTTCTCAATCTCCTGTTTCATTTCAGTTATTAGCTCCGCATTTACTTCAGAGAAATTATTGACGAAGTTGAGCGGGTTCTGTATCTCGTGGGCTATGCCCGCAGTAAGTTCACCAAGCGAAGCCATCTTTTCAGCCTGTATCAGTTGGGTTTGGGTCGATTTAAGATCACCCAACGCCTTGTTGGTTTTATCGCGCTCCTCTTCTATAATTCGTTTTTGCTTGCTTAATAAATTATTGGCTTTTTCTTTCTGGCGATTGTTCCTAAATAATACGATTACAGTAACAACGATCAATCCGAGCACAATCAACGAGGCTGTAATAAAATAACGTTGTGTTTTTTTGTCCTGGTTAAGTACGATGATCTGCGCCTGTTTCTTTGCCAGGTCATAATTATACTGCAGCAGGCTGGCTTTATTGGTTACTTCGCTATTGAGCATGCTGTCCCGATAGGCCACAAACAGCCCCTCGTATTTGTAGGCATTGGCAAAATCATTCTTTTTCGCGTACGCATTGGCCAGCGCACCATAATTGTCGCGCATAAATTCTATCGTTCCTGCTTTTTTTGCAGCTTCCAGCCCCTTGTTTCCATAATAGATCGCGCTATCAGCCTTGTTGGCCTTATGATATGCCCTGGCTAATATGCCATCGATCCAGGCAACACCCTCAGTATCATCTATCTGGTTGGCAAGTTTAAGTGAATGGAAGGCATATTTGAAAGCCAGCGGTAGCTGACCGGTCCGCACATACACGTCTGCTATGTTGCTTTCGCAAAGTTCTATAAAATAAGGAGTAAGGCCTGCCGATGCAAGTTGCTGCTTATAAGCTTTAATAGCTTCGGGGTAATTACCCATTAAACGGTACCGTTCGCCGATATTATTATAAAGCGTAGTGCTGAGACTTGTATTGCCGAGCAATTTGTTGGCTTCAAGCGCTTTTTTGTAGTAGACCAGCCCATTTTTATTGTCGCCCATAGCCGTATAGTAGGTAGCTAAATTCGCCCATGATTGCGCCAATTCGTTTTGCAGGTTATTTTCTTCAGCGATTTTTTCAGCTTTTAAGGTCCAATCCATAGCCCTTGGGTAATCGCTGAGGGATATGGCGTAGGCGCTGGCTACCGCCCGCTTAATTCGCCACGTTAAACGCTTGTCGGGTAATCGTTCAGCAATGGAATCGCCCTTTAAGTAAAAAGCCAGCGCCTTTCTGTTGTCATTTTGCGTATTTATCCTGCCTGCAAGATACCAGCACGATGCCAAAAGCTTCTGATCACCAGTTTTTTCGGCGATTGCCAGGGCCCGTTTTTGCAGGGCCGGCATCTGCTCGCGGTGGCCAAGCAGGAAGGCAGCAAAGCCTTTGTAAACCAACCCAAATCCTTCACCGGTCGGGTAACCTATATTTCGCGAAATAGTAATCGCTTCTGTTGAAAGCGTATCAGACTTTCCGGGGCTTATTGATGCCACATTCGCCAGTTCGTTCAGCCGGTTCACCCGGAATGTATCGGCCTGCGGGTGGTCTTTTAGCTGCTTTTCCAGCTGCTTGATCTGATGTTCCTGCCCGTATGCCCGCACAAAGCAAACGGCCAGAAGGAAACATGTAAGTACTTTGTTCATGGTGATATTGGTTTAGATAGGTAAATTTATAATAAATTCCGACCCCTCACTCTCAATACTGTTAACCCGGATAGTTCCTCCATGCCCCTTTACCACCATATCATAAGTTAAGGATAAACCCAAACCAGTGCCCTCGCCGGTTGGTTTGGTAGTAAAGAAGGGCTGCATTATTTTTTCTTTTATCGCATCAGGCATACCGATCCCGTTATCCTTTACCTTAAGCCCCCCGACCCCTTGAAGAGGGAGAAAAAAGGTGGTCACTTCGATCCTAGGTTTATAATCATCACCGGCAGTCTTCTGTTTCTGCTGAATGGCATAAAAAGCATTATTGAACAAATTGAGCATCACCCGGCCTATATCCTGGGGCACCACATTTATTTTGGGCAATTGCTCATCATAATGGGCAATGAGGTCGGCATTAAATGTTTTATCCTTCGCCCTTAATCCATGATAAGCCAGTCGTAAATATTCATCAGCAAGGGCATTGATGTTGGTGGGCTCTTTTGCTCCGCTGCCCAGCTGACTGTGCTGCAGCATACCCTTTACTATAGCATCAGCGCGTTTGCCATGATGCTGGATTTTACCCATATTTTGCTCAAGGTCATCAGCAATCAACAGGGCGTCTTTTGTATTTCCGGCTTTTAGTTCTTCTCTTAATTCCTGCGTCAGTTCAACGCTTACCTCCGAAAAATTATTCACAAAATTCAGCGGGTTCTGTATCTCATGTGCGATGCCCGCGGTTAGTTCACCCAATGAAGCCATTTTTTCGGACTGGATGAGCTGGGCCTGGGTTGATTTAAGATCAGTAAGGGTTCCCTCTAAAACTTTATTGGCTTTATGCTTCTGCCGGTTATTGCGATAAAGTATCAAAGCTATAATGAGGAAAACGCCTGAGCCCGCCAGCAGCGAATACGTTTTGACCCTGGTTTGAGCTGCAACCCTTTCCTTTTGAAACTCCTGGAACCGCATTTGCTCCTGGAAAGATGCGTTTTGAAACCGGGCCAAGCTTGCTACCCTTATTTTAAATACACTGTCCTTGGCAGCTATGGCCATACCGGCATATTTAAAAGCGCTATCCTGTTGCTTTCTTAAATTGTAGCTGTTATAAAGATTTTGATAAATAATGCCAATATTGAGTTGCTGGCTCATGGATGGCCCTAAAGTTTTAAAAGTTTCGAGCGTCTTTTTTGCAAAATAAAGACTTGAATCCCCCTCGTGTTGGGAAAGGAAAAGATTGGTCAACCGTGAGTAGTTCCGGGTTAATGATGACATGTTTTTTTGCGCTACGGCTGCGTATACTCCATCATAATAAAGTTGTTTCGCTTTGTCCTTATCTCCTTTTTTGAGGGCTATATCGCCCAGAATGCTAATGATGTAGCCGGTGTATTTTTTTTGCTCTGTTTTTGTAATGAGGCTCAACGCTTCATTTTCAAAAAATAAAGCCGAATCAATTTTATTAATATCCAGGTAATAGCTGCCAATGTTCATATCGGCAATCACCACGCGGAGTGGGTTATCTATAGCGTTCGCAATTCTCCTGGCCTCTTTAAAATGAAAAATTACCTGGTCAGTGTTTTGGGTGCGTTCCATCAGGATACCAAACATGTGATGTATCAGAGATATCATCAAAAGTCTGTTTTTCTCCGCAGTGGCCCCGCGCATCGTAAACCAGCTGTTGCTTGCATTTTTGGGATCCTGAGCAAAACCAAAAGCTTGTATCAAGCATTGCAAGGCTTCGGCGTACTGCCCCATGCCGGTCAGTTGATAACCTCTCATCGAGAGAGACCTTGCAATCAACAGCGGTTTATTATTCTTTTGAGCCAACGATAAAGCCCGGCTGGAATAATAAAGCGCGCTGTCGCGGTTTATCTCCTCAAAATATAAATAAGCCTGTACGGTTGTTACATAACGTGCCGAATCATCGCGCGCATTTTTGAACGATGTGACGATACTGTCGGGCAAGTGTTGCTGTGCATGCACGAATGTTGGGATGAGCAACAGCAGCAATATTTTAAACCTGGTTTTCATATCAATAGGATTAATTAACCGGCAATTGAATAACAAATTCCGACCCCTCACCCTCAACACTGTTAACCTGTATCGTCCCTCCATGCCCTTTAACCACCATATCATAAGTTAGTGAAAGGCCGAGGCCTGTTCCTTCGCCGGTAGGTTTGGTAGTAAAAAACGGCTGCATGATCTTCTCTTTTATCGAGTCAGGCATACCCACACCGTTGTCTTTTACTTTAATCATAACCTGTCCATTTTCTGTTGAGGTGGATACCATCACTTCAGCCTTATAATCAGCAATGCAGTTTTTCTTTTTCTGATTGACGGCATAAAAGGCGTTATTGAACAGGTTGAGCATTACCCGGCCAATATCCTGCGGGATCACACTTATTTTGGGCAGATCTGAATCAAAGTGCGTGATCATCTCCGCATTAAAAACTTTATCCTTTGCCCGCAGTCCATGATAGGAGAGCCTTAAAAATTCATCGGCAAGCGCGTTGATATTGGTCAGCTGTTTCTCTCCGCCGCCACTGCGGCTGTGCTGCAGCATGCCTTTCACAATCCCATCCGCCCGTTTGCCATGGTGACTTATCTTTTCCTCGTTTTGTTTGATGTCACCCGCTATAGCTAATGCTTCCTCAATATTACCGGCCTTCAATTCATCTTCCAGTTCTTCGATCATTTCCTGGTTCACTTCCGAGAAATTGTTAACGAAGTTGAGCGGGTTCTGTATTTCGTGTGCTATGCCAGCGGTCAATTCACCCAACGATGCCATTTTCTCAGACTGGATCAGCTTGGTTTGGGTAGCCTTCAGATCGGTCAGCGTATTTTCTACCTGTTGCTTGGCAGCTTCCAGTTTGTTGAAATCCTCGTACCGGGCATAAGCTGTGGAGAATGCGTCCGCTAGGGACTGAACGAGGTTCATATCTTCGTCTGTCAACGGGGCTATGTTCCCTACATACAACATCCCCTGCAAAAAGGGCAGGAAGTGCAGGTCGAGGCTGGTATCAGGATGCTCGGTGACATACCTTTCCTTCGATTTTACCGTTCCCTGGTCTACCAGGTTTTTGGTGTATGTCGCAAATTCTTCCTCGCTCCAATGGATGGTAGCGATTTGCCTGTTGCGCCAGGCAGGTAATACATCCTGGCTGATTCCTTCTGAATCGAATTGCAGGTTGAATGTGGCCAGTGCTTTGCCATCAGCTGTTGACAAATGGGTATGGATAAGCTGCTCCTGTTCATCAATAATGAATACTCCGCAACGAATAAAAGGAATACCCAGTATGGTCAATTCATTCCATATCAAAGGGGTTATACGCTCCAGGTCGTTTGTTGAACGCATGGATGCGATTTCGGCGCGAACGCGATCCAATGAGGCTGCCCTTACTGCCTCCCGGGCGCTGGCTTCCGATTTTTGGAGTTCGACATAGCGCCTGAATGTAAGGTCGATCACCGAAGCGAATCGCTTAAGTGTCCTTATTTCAACATCGTTGTAAGACTTTTCTGCCCAGGCATACAGGCAGCCATCCGGGAACGGAAAGAAATGCCCGAACTGTTCTTCTCCCGGGTGAAAATCGGGCAGTGTTGGGAGCGACAATCCCGATAAAAGGTTATCGTAATAGTCTTTTAGCTGTTTTCCCTTTAGTACCGGGAAATAATCTTCACTCTTTAAAAGCGATTCGTATATTTTATCCAATACCGGATGACTTGCCAGCATTACCCACCCAACCAGTCCGAGGCTATCTCCATCAGCGGATGTGGTGGCCGAGTAAAGCGCTACCTTGCGCGACCCATTACTAATCATACCCACACCACAACGTATAGGGTTGATGCCCAGCTTCCGCAATTCGGTAAATACCATGCTGGCTGTTGAAGTAAGGTCGGCACTGTTGTACATAGCCATTGCCTTTCCGCGCACTTTTTCAAGCGCAGCTTCAATTTTTGCTTCACGGGCCTGTTCTTCCGCTTTTTGCAGGTCGAGGTAGCGGCGGTAAGTAAGGCCGAAAACTGCTGCAAATTTTTCCAACACCTCGCTGGTTTCTGTTGAAAATGGCTCAGGCGTAAATGTAAAAAGGCATCCTTCATTGAATAAAAAGCAATTACAATACTGCTTTGAATTTCGCGTGTCGTCCGGCGTTATATACGAAGTATTGATTTCGGGTGCCTCATAATCTGGAGCATTCTTTATAGCTTTATAATAGTCAACTAACTCCTGGCCTTCCAAGGTGTAAACAAATGAAGGTTTCTTTTGCTTCCAGGCCTCCAAAAGATACGTCCACAAGGGATGGGTTGTCATGTCCAGCTTTCCAATACCCCGGCTCATTATTCCCTCCTTTGGCGAAGTTGCCGACCAAACTTCCATCTGTTTTGCTGCATTATCAACTATGCAAATTCCGCATCTGAAAGGGGTAATGCCAAGTTTATACAGTTCGCTAAACACCAAAGCTGTAGCATTGCCTACGTCATTACTGTCATGCATAGCCATAGCCGCCGCACGCACCCTTTCCAGCCCCAATTGAATTTGAGATTCCCTGGCCTGCTCTTCGGCCTGTTGCAGATCGCTGAAACGGGTATAGGCGAATGAGAAAACAGCCGTGGCCCTTTGTAAAAGATCCCAGCTCTCGGCAGAGATATCGCCCGGCGAAGCGGCGCCCATGTACCCGTTGGAGAATTTATTTAAATGATAGATGCGATCGGGTATGTTATCACCATAATACCCATCCAATAATTTCGATTTCGTGCTGCAGTAGTTGATCCATTCTTTCCGGTTATCACCCTGCATGGGAATAGAAATTTGTTTTTCGCCGGAATGATAAAACGCCAGCATTTGCCTGCCAACCCATGTTTGGTCAAGGTCCATATCCATATGATCGGCAACCAGTTTGTGTTCGGCCTGATCGTTTTTTATCGCAAACCAGCATTCAGTTTTGCCGGTCGCTTCATAATGGATATAGATGGAACTTGTTTCCAGTTCTTCTACACCCAGCGAAGCCATTTCCTGACGCAACAATTGGGCAACCTCTACCAGCTCTTCAGGCTTCTGCATCGCCAGCGAACGAGACCTTACTTTCTCCATCGCCACTTCTATTTGCGCCTGCCGGGCCTGTTTCTCTGCTTTTTGCAGATCGAGGTAGCGTCGGTAAGTTAAGCCAAAAACACCTGCGAAACGCTTAAATAACCTTATTGCTTCTTCGGGTGGCGGCTCAAGGGTAAAGGCAAAAATAGCTCCTTCGGGGAAGAAGAAGGCATTGTTGGTTTGCTTTGCCGGTAACGATGAAAGATCAAATTGTACCGGATATTCCGGCGAATCGCTAACTGCCTGGTAGTACGCCTTAAGGTCCTTGCCTGTTAATTCGTAGGATTTTACCTGCTCTTTGTTTTTCCAGGCCTGGTGTATGCTGCTGATGAGCGGATGGATCATCATATCTATCCGGCCGATCAGCATATCAACTTTTCCCTCAGTATTGTAAGCTGCTGTCCAAACCTCCATGTGTTTAGTTTCATCGATGATCAGGATACCGCAGCGAACCGTTTTTTCAACCCCAAGTTTCACCAACTCATCAAACATCGTTGCGACGGTATCGCCCACGTCCTCGCTATTATGCATAGCCATCGTTTTGGCACGAACACGCTCAAGCGATAGTTCGATCTGCGCTTCACGGGATTGAGCCTCAGCTTTTTGCAGATCGAGGAAACGGGTATAGGCACGTTCAAATTCAATAGCCAGTCGACCGAGAATTTTCTTTTCTTCATCGGTTAACGAATTTTCGACCATTACACCAAAGCAGCCATATTTAATGAAGGCCTCTACATAATACAAGCCACCCTGAAAATATTCCGGTTTTAGTTGCTCTACTCCGTCAATCAATTCCTGCCAGGCGGCAAAGTAACTTTTCACTCCTGCGGGAGGTACATGATAAGAAACAACAGGCTGATTTCCTTTCCAATCAACCAGGCATTGCGCAGTCGCAGGTTCATTTCTGTCGAGCGGATAATCTATCGCTTTGCTTTTAAAATTATTTGAATTGTTTTCGGCCCAGGCGGCCCAAAAGATATGCCGGTCCTTTTCCTCATCCGGCAGCCACAAAAAAGAAAATGCTGACTGAATACCGAGCAACAATACCTGTTGGTGAAAAACACGCAAGGTATCATCCAGTTCTGTAGAATGCTGCATGAGCATACTTTGCGTACGGGTGCGCTCTAACGCCGCTTCGATCTTTGCTTCCCTAACTTGCGCTTCAGCTTTTTGCAGATCGAGGAAACGGGTATACGTATAGCTGAACATGGTGGCAAACCGCTCCAGTATTTGAGTGGTTTCTGATGAAAGGGGGGCATGTGTAGTATAATTAATCCACCCATGGGAGAAGTACCCAACAGTATGCACCCTTCGCTTTTGCAGAAGTTCATCCCTGATAATTATGCCCATCTCTTCACGACAAAAACGGACCCACGCTGCTAATTCCTTTCCTTTCAGTTCTATGCTGAGCGATTTTAATTTCGCCTGCCATCCCGCATACATTTTGGATATAGTGGTTTTCTCGTTTATCCGGGCTGTAAAGTGGATGTTGATCTGATCTCCCTCCTGGTCCGTGGCCCAAAAGTTGACGACTCCTTTTTCCCGGTCCATTATCCCTATGCTAATGCGGGCAGGCTCGCTGCCTAATTCGCTTAACTGCTCGAAAAGAACTGAGGCGGTCTCGGCTAATTCTTCACTATGATACATAGCCATAGTGCGTGCCCGTACTCTTTCCAGCGCCAGTTCTATTTGCGACTCCCTTACCTGTGCTTCCGCTTTTTGCAGATCGAGAAAACGGGTGTAAGTACCTTCAAAAACACCGGCAAATCTTTCCAATAAGTGGATGCTTTCAGCAGACCGCGCTTCAGTTGACTGCACATTGATAATGCCCTTTGAGAAAAAGGCTACATTGATCACACGCCGCTTTTCATCGGGGTTAAACCCGGCGCCGCCCATACTGGCCCGATAGGTGGTAAAGTCATAAAGTTCCTGCCCGGTAAGGTCTATCACTAATGATTTTTGCCTTGCCTTCCAGCCATCATATATCCTGCGCGTTACATTGGGTTCATCAATGGAGAATTTGAACACCTTGTTGATCTGGCTGCCGTACATCGTAACCCAATATTCAATTACGTGTTCCTGTTCATTAATAATACCAATGGTAGCCTGGTCGGGGTTTTCGCCCAATTCCTTAAACTGCTGGAATAAAATAAAGGCCGTTTCTGCCAGTTCTTCGCTTCGCTGCATGGCCATGGTACGGGCGCGTACGCGTTCCAATGCCAGTTGAATTTGTGATTCACGGGCCTGGGCCCCCGCAAGTTCGATATCAGCATATCGGCGGTAAGCCAGGTCGAAAACATTACGGAAACGTTTCAGCACTTCCAGTTTGTCAGCTGTAAGGGAACTAAAGGTTGATATGCCAACGGAACCTATGCCGATGGAATAAAAGTAGTAGTACAGCGTAGAAACATTTTCGAGTTTCGGATCGGGTGGCTCACCGTTTTGTACCCTGAACGCTTTAAAATTTTCCAGGTCTTCACCCGTAAGAATATGCTCAAAAAAAGCGTCGCTGGCGCTGCGGGTCATTTCTACCTGGCGTTCCATTACCGGGTGACTGTTATATAGAAACGGCGTAACGCTGCCGCCGTCATCAGCCTTAAAATCATAATTAAGAAAAGAGCCGTTTTCGTCATTCACGATATTGATCATCGCGTTGCGTAACTCGCCAAATCCTAATGCGGTCAACTCTTCAAACAATATTTTGCAGATGTTCAGCAGGTCATCCGCTTTCCGCATCCCCATGGCAACTGTACGCACCCGCTCCAGTGCCGACTCGAGCTCCAGGTCGCGGTTTTTTTCTTCTATTGCCTTTCTTTTATGCTCCAGTTCTTCAATGGTTTCTTCCAGCAGAACAGCGGTGGTTCTTTTGATCTTCTCTGTCCGGTCCAGTTTGAACTCCGCAATAGAAAAATCAGCATCTATATTCTTAACAGTTTTGGCAAGCACAGCTTTTTCTTCGGTGGATAGGGTATCCAGTCGCTCTATTAAGTCCTGTATCTTTTGTAAATGCTGATTCATCTATTTTTCTTTCAACACCACGCAGCAAGTGGTCAGGTTATGCATTTCTAAATTCCCACCGGTGGCCCTTGCTAATTCCGCATTGGAAAAAAGCCCGGCCATTGGAACATTCCAGATATTTTTCAACCCTTCGATCTCCTTTTGTATCAGCGGACCAAGGGAAAGCTGCCTGCCGGCACAACTGAAAACCACTACCGCATCTGCTTCAGGCATTACAGTATTTTTCATCTCTTCGCAATTGCTGATCACTTTTTCAACCACATCAAAATCGGGAGGTAAGGAAAAACGCACTTTAGAGCCCTGCGGCACCGAACCGCTGCAGTAAAAAGAACGGTCGGTCCAGTCGATCAATAAACCCGGCCGCATCACCGGGTCACCCTTTTCGCGCTGCATCTGTAAAGGAAAATTTGACGCGATCTCCAGTATTAAGTTTTTGTTATCAGGCGAAACATTCTCAATGCCGCCATATTTAGCGGTAAGGTCAAGCACGGGGATATCATCCACCGTAAACACATGGTTGCCTTCACTTTTGGTAACGGTTCTGACGGTACCTACAGCATTCCAGCCGCAGGTTGCCAACCCTTTGATGGTGATCTTATCTTCGTCCAACGCTAAAACAACCAGCCCTCTTTCGCTTTCGCCAAAATTGGTAAAAACCAATTGTTTGGTAAAAGAATAATCATCCCCGGCCGCGCCGCCGTAAACATTTACTTGTTTGCCCACCACATCCTCAAAACCCATCAGCAGCTCTTCAGCATCAGTTTCTATATTGCTGCACGAAACAAGGAAAGCCGGACGGGCAAATCGCTCCAGCGTTTTTTTTGCCATTGAAGCTGCTTTTTCCCGGTAATTTTTTTCGGGATACTCCTCTATCATGATGGTGAAATATTCCGGGTTCATATCAAGCAGTAATATCGCTATGCCACCGTTTGAAATTTCTTCATCAATAAATTCCCCATTGGTTGTAGCGCCGAAAATACTGACGCCGGCGCCGTCCAATAGCTGGCAGATGGCCCGACGGTCCTGGCTGATGGAAAGAAAAGTAATCGCCAGTGTTGGTTTAAACCCATCAGCCATGGCTTGATCCAATGCTGTCTTAATTTCTTCTGTCGATATTCCTTTTATTGACTTTGCTTTCATGTTTGATGCAAATAATTAATTCGCTGACAAATGAATAATAAACTCTGAACCTTCCCCTTCGGCGCTGTTAACATCGATACTTCCGCCATGCCCCTTTACTACGATATCGTAACTCATAGACAAGCCCAAACCCGTCCCTTCCCCGGTCGGTTTGGTAGTGAAAAACGGCTGCATGATCTTTTCTTTAATTCCATCGGGCATGCCGTTGCCATTGTCTTTTACTTTGATGGCGATTTGTCCTTTTTCTGTATAGGTGGTTAAGGTTACTTCGGGTTTGTAACCTGCCGGAACGGTTTTTTGCTTTTGCTGCACGGCATAAAAGGCGTTGGTAAACAAGTTGAGCAATACCCGGCCTACATCCTGCGGCACTACGTTTACCAGTGGTAGTTTTGCGTCAAAATGGGTGATAAGTTCGGTATTAAAACTTTTGTCCTTTGCCCTTAAACCGTGATAGGCTAAACGAAGATATTCATCAGCCAGTTTATTGAGATCGGTCGGTTCTTTAGTATTGCTGCTCGCGCGGCTATGCTGCAACATGCCTTTTACAATACCATCGGCGCGTTTGCCATGATGGCGTATCTTTTCTAAATTATCCTTGATGTCGCCTGCTATTTCTATCGCTTCGCTGCTGTTGCCGGTGGTTAACTGCTGCTCCATTTCATCCAGTAGCTCTATACTTACTTCCGAGAAGTTGTTGACGAAGTTCAATGGGTTCTGTATCTCATGAGCAATACCCGCAGTCAACTCGCCCAGCGAAGCCATTTTTTCCGACTGGATCAATTGTTTTTGAGTATGCTGCAGATCGGCCAGGGCTTTGTTGGTCTGGTCGCGCTGCTCTTCAATAATGCGCTTTTGCTTGCTTAATAAAGTATTGGCCTTTTGCTTCTGACGGTTGTTGCGGAACAGGATAATTACAGTGATAATGATTAATCCGAGCACGATGAGCGCCCCCGTAATAAAGTAGCGCTGTGCTTGCTTATCCTGGTTAAGCGTGGTGATCTGCGCCTGCTTTTTTGCCAGGGCGTAATTGTATTGCAGCAGGGCGGCCTGGTTTGATACTTGCGCGTTTAACATGCTGTCGCGATAGCTGACAAATAATACATGATACTTATAAGCATTCGGATAATCCTTTTTCAGGGCATAGGCATTGGCCAGCGCCTCACTGTTATCGCGTTTAAATTCAATGGTGCCGGTTTTATTGGCGTTATTGTAACCATATTGCGCAAAGTGAATGGCACTATCAGGCATGTTTTTCTTGATATAAGCGCGTGCCAGGATACCGTCTATCCATTCTTCGCCCTCCAGATCTCTTACTGCCTTCGCGCCATTGAGCGATTGAAAACCATATTTAAACGCCAGGGGCAGATTGCCGAGCCTTACGTATACATCCGCCAGGTTGCTTTGGGTAAGCTCGGTATTAACAATACTATTGCTTTTCTCGATACCTTCCATGTAAGCTTTTATGGCTTCGGGATAATTGCCGCTAAGCCGGTGCATCTCGCCTATTCGATTCAGTAAATTAAATTCTAAACCTTTATTCCCCAGTTTTTTGTTCGCGTCCAGTGATTTTTTGTAATAGATCAACGCATTTGTCTGGTCGCCTATCGCAGTATAAATGCCCGCCTGGCTGCTCCAGGCCTGCGCCAGCCCTACAAGGCTATTGCCTTCTTCGGCTGTTTTCTCAGCTTTTATAGCCCACTCCATTGATTTTGCGTAATCCCCGGCCGAGCTCTGATAGAAATTTGATATCGCTACCTGGCGGAATGAGATCAGTGCTTTGTCTGATGTTAGTCGGGCGGTGGCTTCGGCCTTCAAAAAATATGCTAAGGCTTCTTTATTATCACCGGTAACATTTTTAGAACTTGCCATGGCCCCATATGCAGTAGCCAGGTAAGTTTTATCACTGATCTTTTCGGCCATAGTTATCGCTTGCTGTATGATCACAAAACCTTGTGGCGCATCGTTCTTTAACAAACTGGCCCTCGCTTTTCTGAGCAGGCCATAAGTTTCGCCTTCAGAATAATTAAGCTTTCGCGATAACGATAAAATTTCATTCGCCAGGGTATCCAGCGCGCCCGCAGAGAGGTTTTTTAACCTTCCCAGTTCATTAAGCCGGTTTACCCGCAGCGTATCGCCCTGGGGATGGTCCTTCAGGTCTTTTTCTAATTGATTGATCCGGGACGCATTATTTTGCCCGTAGGATTGGAGAAAGATGACCGATAAAATGATAAATAGCAATGCTTTTTTCATGTGAATAGTTAATTGTGATCTATTGATTTTGGATAGGTAATTTAATAATAAATTCTGAGCCCTGGCCCTCAGTACTTTCCACCTCGATACTCCCGCCATGCCCCTTCACCACCATATCATAAGTTAAGGATAGGCCTAAGCCCGTTCCCTCGCCGGTAGGCTTGGTAGTGAAAAATGGCTGCATGATCTTTTCTTTGATAGCATCAGGAATACCGATGCCATTGTCGCGTACCTTAAGCCCCCCGAACCCCTGAAGGGGGAGGTAGAAGCTTGTGATTTCTACAGTTGGTTTATAGTCATCTCCCGATGTTTTCGCCTTTTGATTTATAGCATAGAAGGCATTGTTGAATAGGTTGAGCAATACCCGGCCCATGTCCTGCGGAATGACGTTTATATTTGGCAGATTCTCATCATAATTGGTGACTATCTCAGCATTAAAGCCTTTATCCTTCGATCTCAAGCCGTGATAGGAGAGTTTCAAAAATTCATCAGCCAAAGCATTCAGGTCGGTCAGTTGCTTTTGGCCTGTGCCAACGCGACTGTGTTCCAGCATGCCTTTTACAATGGCATCCGCCCGTTGGCCGTGGTGTTTTATCTTTTTAAGATTCTGCTTAATATCTTCCGAAATGGCGATCGCTTCTTCTTTGTCTCCTTTCTGCAACTCTTCCTGCATCTCATCTACCAACTCGGCGCTTACCTCTGAGAAATTATTTACAAAATTCAACGGGTTCTGTATCTCGTGGGCGATGCCGGCAGTGAGTTCGCCGAGGGAGGCCATTTTTTCGGACTGGATGAGTTGGGTTTGGGTAGATTTTAAATCGATCAGGGATTGGTTCAGTTCAGCCGTACGTTCTGATACCTGTGTTTCTAAAAGTATATTTTGATGGGCCAGTATTTGTTGCTTTTCCTGTTCCTGTGCCAAGTTTTTGGCTGAAAGTGTTTGTACATCCTCAAGCGTGGTCTTCAGCCTTTTGTTGGTAAGCGAGCTTTGCAGACTCAAATAAAAAGACATGCCGACAGGGAATGACATTTGTGCTATATAAAAAGTCACCTGGGCCAATACGGTATCAGCATTAATAAAATAATAGGAGATAGTAAATAAGGTGAAGAAAACAACTCCGGCCAAAATTATGCCTGCGTCTTTTTTACGTTGCCTGATCGCCCAAATACACACATACAAGCCTTCGACCAGGCAAATTACCGGGAAACCAACACTGGCGATCAGGAAACCCATATTTGACCAGGTATACATCAGCATAGTTACCGCTACTCCTATCAATATCAAAACCTTAAAGATGGTTCGCCGCGCGTAACCAAATAAGGTATAAATGGTGAGCAGCAGCATTAACATTCCCGCGGTAACGCCCACTCCCTCCATAAAGAATACCCACATCTGTGGAGAAATCGCACCGGAACGCCCTACTCCCCAAACTTCTATTGGTAGGGAATTTATAGATAGCGCGAAGGTAAATGCCGCGTAATACAGATTGACCTTTTGGCTCCGGTCGTAAAGAAAATAGACCAGGTAAATAAGACTGATAATAAGCAATACACCTGAAGTCAGGGCAAAAATAATGATGTACATAGTCATCTGGTGCTGATAGCCATCGTAATTATCAAAGGCCGTTTGCTGATCATTGACGTAAATGGTAAAAACCGGCAGGGGATTATAGAAGATTGACAAATAAGGTATTCCCGGCTGGTAAGCCAGCCTTACCGCCAGTATATTTTCTTCACCAGGCTTCAATGTGATATTAAAAGGGCGTTGTGGCGGAAGGTAGGCTACAACCTTTGCGGCATCAGCACTCACTACGCCGTATTGATGAAGTAATACACCATTTAAATAAACCTCCGATGCCGTATATTGCACAATGTAGGCAGCCAGTTGCTGTTTTGCCACCGCTGGGTCAACGTCAATATGTAACCTTATCCAGGCGATGCCGGAACTGCGGAGTGCCGAAAACGACTCAATGTCTCCCGCTGTATTTGCAGGCTGCCATTTGCTGTCGTCAAAATTCGGGTCAGCCCACTGTGGATTATCGCCGGTGTGAACTACCCACCCATTTAGCAAAGTATCATTTTTTGAAAGCTTGTTTAAATGAAAGCCCCGGCCCGTTTGGGCAGATGCCATTGCTGTTACTGCTATGAATAATATGAAAAGGAAAGCTTTCTTCATTACAGGGGTAGCTTAATGGTGAATAAGGTGTATTCGTTTTCTTTGGTATCAACCTCAATACTCCCCCCATGCCCCTTTACTACCATATCATAAGTTAATGACAGGCCCAATCCCGTACCTTCACCCGTGGGCTTGGTGGTAAAAAATGGCTGCATGATCTTTTCTTTTACACCATCAGGGATACCAATTCCATTGTCTTTTACTTTAATTATGATATGCCCATTGTCGGCACTTGTAGCTATAGAAACTTCCGGTTTATAATCTGCCCCCGCCGTTTTCGCCTTTTTATTTACGGCATAAAATGCATTGTTAAACAGGTTGAGTAACACACGCCCAATGTCCTGCTGAACCACATTTATTTTGGGCAGGTCAGGGTCGAAATGAGTAACCAGTTCGGCATTAAACGATTTGTCTTTAGCCCTAAGGCCGTGATAAGAGAGTTTGAAAAACTCATCAGCAAGTAAGTTTAAGTTTGTTGGCTGCTTTTCGCCTGTATTGGTGCGCGAGTGCTGGAGCATGCCCTTTACAATAAAGTCGGCGCGCTTGCCGTGGTGGCGTATTTTTTCCAGGTTCTGGCGCACATCATTACCAATATCAATCGCGTCTTCGGTTTGGCCAAGCTTTAGTTCGGCTTCCATTTCTTCTAAAAGCTCGATACTTACCTCGGAGAAATTATTGACGAAGTTTAGCGGGTTTTGTATCTCGTGGGCGATACCGGCGGTCAACTCACCCAACGAGGCCATTTTTTCGGACTGGATCAATTGGGTTTGCGTGCTGCGCAAAGCGGCTAATGTTTTTTTGTTTACCTGCAGCTGCCTGTAGATAAATACCAGTAAAGCAGATATCAAAAACAACACCGCCAGCGAACTCCACAGCAAAGTATTACGGCGGCTTAACTGGTAATCTTGTACGGCTTTTTCCTGTTTAAGCTGGGTTATATGGTCGCGCTGCTGCCGGTCATTCTGGTCTATTTCATACTGGGCTATTTTAAAATCGTGCAGGCCTTCCTCCCGCGCATCGAACACTTTAAAATATTCTTTAAAATACTTTGACGATTGTTCAGGCTGACCATGCTTCTGGTAGAAATAACCCAACTCGCGCAGGTATTTTAATTGCAATGGTATGCCTTGTTCATTGGATGATTTTTCATAAGCCAGTAAAAGGGACCTTTCCGCTTCACGGGTATTCCCTTTGCCCAGGTAATATTCGTAAAAATAATAATCGATCTCAGTATAGCCGACAGAGCTAACCGTTTTGAACCCGGCTGAGTCTGTCAGTTTTTTCGCCTTGTTCAGTAAAGGCAAAGCCAGATCAGGTTTGTTTAGTTTAATGTAGATGCCGGCTTTAGTGTTAAATATGTTGGCTACCCGCTGTGTTGCCCTTTTGCTCATAAACCGGATGCTTTCGTTTATAAAGTTCAGCGCATCGTCATACTTCCCGGCATCGAATGCGATGTGGCTTAAAGTTGCATAACAATAATTTATACCGCTGGTATCTTTAAGTTTTTGTGATAACGGAAGCGCCCTGCTTACATAATAATGAGCTTTGTCGAAATTGCCCCATTGATCATACGTCATGCCGAGTACATACAGAATATTGGCGTAAAAATTAGGCTGAAACTTTCTGAACACCTCGCTGCCTTTCATGTAATTATTGATAGCCTGGTTAAAGGCGCCCTTATATAAATAATAACCGGCAATGCCATGATAGCAAGGCGCGGTATTTTCATACGGGCCGTTCACGAGGTAATATTCCAGTTTTTTCTGGTAATAATGCAGCCGCTCATCCTGGTCGTTCAGGAAATTGTACAGGATACGCATATTGATAAGCAGGGGGTAAATTACCTTGTGCTGTTTGTCAAATAGGATTACTGCAGCCTGGAAGTTTTTTAGTGCTTCTTGATATTGGCGTTTGCTCCAATTGATATTGCCCTGCTGTATCAGCAGGTAGGGGGTAGGGTCGATCAGTTTTAGCTTTTCGTTAAGCTCCAGCAGCATTTTAACATGATCGGGGTAATTAAGCGTTTCGTCTGCGCGAACGGGTGTAAAATCAACCAGTTTCTGCAAAGTGAGCAGGCTATCCCCTGCGGCTTTTTGTTGCGCAAGAACTTTCTGCAGCGAATCCATTTTGGCATGGGCAAAATCATTTTGTGCCAAGGATGACTTCGCAACGGTTAATAAAATAAAAAGTACGGGCCATGTGTATATCAGTTTCTTCATGATCTGAATTTATATAGGCAGTGTAACATTAAATTCGGTAAACTCACTTTCTTTGGTATCAACACTAATACTCCCGCCATGCCCTTTCACCACGATATCGTAGCTTAAAGATAAACCCAATCCTGTCCCTTCACCCGTTGGTTTGGTAGTGAAAAATGGCTGCATGATCTTATCTTTGATAGCATCAGGGATTCCATTGCCATTATCTTTTACTTTGATCGTGATGTGATCCTTATCTGCTGATGTGCTTACGGTTACCTCAGGTTTATAATCCGGGCCTGCTGTTTGATTTTTTTGCTGAACGGCGTAAAAGGCATTGTTGAACAGGTTGAGCAATACGCGGCCAATGTCTTGTGGTATGGCCTCTATTTTTGGCAGTTTACTATCAAGATTAGTTACTGTTGCCGAATTAAAATTTTTATCCTTCGCCCGCAGTCCATGATAAGCCAGGCGCATGTACTCATCCGCCAAAGTATTAATATCTGTAAGTTGCCTTTCGCCGCTATTGGCGCGGGAGTGCTGCAGCATGTTTTTCACAATGCCGTCCGCGCGTTTGCCGTGGAGGGTTATCTTTTCGAGGTTTTGCTTCAGATCGGCCAGTAGTTCGTCCTCTAACCCAGTATCGCGTTTTTCGGCGTGCAATCCTTCAGCAAGTTCATCAACCAATTCCACACTTACTTCAGAGAAGTTGTTGACGAAGTTTAACGGGTTTTGGATCTCGTGGGCAATGCCGGCAGTCAACTCACCCAGTGAGGCCAGCTTTTCTGATTGGATCAGTTGCTGCTGGGTAGTTTTTAATTCCGTGACTGTTTCTGACAACCTGTCGCGCTGGGTAATGATCTCTTCCTGTTGTTCGCTTAGTTCCTTGTTAGCTTCGCTTAATTGTTTGGTCCGCTCATTTACCTTTCCTTCCAGCTCAAGATTTTCCATCTTCAACTGGCGCGACCGGTACGCGATATAACCGGAAATGATGGCAATAAATACGATCACATAAATCACCCAGGCCCACCAGCGAAACCACAAAGGACTATTAACGATCACCAAAAAGCTATCGCCTTCATTGTTCCAAACGCCATCACTGTTACAAGCTTTAACTTTGAAGGTGTAAGTAGCCGGCGAAAGATTGGTATAGGTGACACTACGTTGCGTACCGGCCTGCACCCATTCCTTATCATATCCCTCAAGCATATAAGCATACTTGTTTTGAGCAGGATTGGCAAAATGCAGGGCTATGTAGCTAAAAGTAAGCTTGTTTTGATTGTACGGCAACTCGATGCCGTGGCTGCCATAAGTTTGCAGGGTGGTTGCGCTGTCTGTTGAAGCGTCTGGATCGCTATAGGCTATCTTTTCGATATGTACTGCGGGCGGGTACGGGTTTGCTGCCAGGTCATCCGGGTTGAAGTACGAGATGCCGTTTACACCATTCATCAGCATAAAATCGCCCTGCCGCACCAGGATATCATCAAGTGTACCCATAGCAGTCCTTTCTTCAGGAAATATTTCGGTATCGCGGTAGTTTTTTAAGGAGAAGTTTTTAGGATCAACCCGGGTTAAGCCACGTTGCGAGCGCACCCAGATATAGCCTTTACCATCCTGGTTTATCGCGTCGATCGAGTTAAACAACAAGCCATCGTTCTCCGCGATATTACGCGTATAATGCCTCGTTTTAGGATCGAACTTAAACAGGCCGTTGAGGTAGGTGCCCACCCAAAACATACCGTCCCTATCTTCAAACATGCACACTATACTGAATGCCCGAATTTTGCCATCAAACAGGTACGACGTAAATTTCCCTGTTTTACGGTCGAAGAGGTTTAAGCCGCCCAGGTTGGTGCCCACCCAGATGTTTCCCTTGCTATCCTCCATGGCAGAGATCACCCGCTGGTCGTCCAGTTCGCCATGGCTTTGCATCGCACCGTCATTAGCCATGTAGGGATATCGTTTAAATTTTTTGGTTACGGGATCAAATGAGTTTATCCCGTAGCCATCGGTACCTATCCATATCAGCCCGGTATGGTCGGGCACGATCTTGGTGATGGCATTGTTGATAAGCGTTGTGGTATCTTTAGGATTGCTGGCGTATGTTTGCAGCTTGCCTGATCGCGAATCATAAACCTGGAACCCTTTTTCCTTGCTGCCAAAATAGATAATACCCTGCTTACCCACGGCAATGGAGTAGGGATGCCCATTTTCTTTATTAGCTTTCAGGATTTGCTGAAATTGGCTTGTCCCGGGTTTCCATTTGTAAACGCCATTAATATTGGTGAGCAGGGCATAGCCCCCGTCAATTACCTCCACCTGGTAAGAGGTGCCGCCCGGATAGCCATCGGCCTTGTTTTTTTCTAAGCGGTGCGTGATAAAGGCGCTGGTAAGTGGGTTGTTTTTGAAGAGCCCCTGGCCGCGTACTGTTCCAAAGACAGAGCCAGATCGGTCGTTCAATATATTCCGAACCGTGTTGGAGCCGATTGATGTCAGGTCGTTGGGTACATCCGTATACCGCTGGAAACGTTGTGTTTTAGGATCAAAATTGAGCAGCCCTTTCCCGGATGGAAGCCACAAGGAACCATTTTTAGCTTCAGATATTTGATATATTATATTCTTGTAAACGTCCTTATTGGTGTCAATAGGAGTGAATTTACTGAACGATTGCGTTTGACGATCAAACAGCAACAGCCCGTTTGCTGTGCCCGCCCATAATTGCTTTTTACGATTCTCAAAAAAGGAAAAAACAGTATCATTTGCGCTGCTCAAATGGGTATCGGTTTCGTGGTTAAAATATTTGACGGTATTGGTCCGGGTATCTAGCCTGACGGTATTGGCCTTTTTCGTTGCATATTCAACCGTGTTGAGCCACAGCACCCCCTTTTCAGAAGGCGCCTCGTAAATAGTGTAAACCGAATCCTGGTGAGCATTACCGGCTCTGAATTTGTAAGGATCAAACTGATCTTTTTTATAATCGTATTTAAATAAGCCGTTGTTGGTTCCTATCCAAATAATGCCCCCGGCCGCTTTGCAGATGTAAAAAAGATCATTCGCATCCAGGTAATGGGCTTCTTTCTGTTTTTTATTAAAGCTTTCAAAACTACCGGTAGCCGGTTTGAATTTTGCGAGGCCGACACCATTGTTATTCAGGGAAGTGCTATTAAATGCCCACAAGTTATTATTGTTATCAACAGCAGCCAAGCCTTGGGTTGTACTTATCTTTTCCCCATTTTTGGGGTATTTGTATTGAATAAACTTATCTGCTAAACGGTCATAGCGGAAAAGACCATTCCCAATGGTGGATACCCAGATCGTTTTGTTTTTATCAATAATGAAAGATGATACGGTGCAGGTTTGATAAGGGGCATCCTTGTCCACACCAAACCGGTAAACCCTGGGTTTATACCCGTCGTATCTTAACAAACCGTTTTGAGTGCCCACCCATATATAGCCCATGTCATCCTGCTTTACAAACTGAGCCTGGCGTTCGGGTAGCCCGTCCTGAACGGTAAAATGATCAAATTTTAAATGGGAAGATTGGCCAAAAACAGGTTGCAGGCCGATAGACAGTAATACCAAAAGCAGTATTCTTTTCATGAAAAAGTGACAAGTTGAAATGATTTGTTTAAGATAACCACTTTATAGGCTAATAAACAAATTTTGAACACGTAAATGATTGGTTTTCTTAAACTTGAGGATGTTTAATAAAGATAATCAATTGCGGCCAATAAAGTAGTGACACTGTTTTGTCAGTAAAAGGTTTGAGCGGGAAATTTTTTGGTAACGGAGTGAAATTATTTCATTTCTTCCTTTATCGCCCGCAACAACTCATTGGCGTGGTACGAGCCGATAATATAAACCAAACCATCACGGTCGGTTAAGTGGACGGCATCATTGCCCGAGGTATAAAAACGTATGGTGCCTTTTTTGTGCAGGTTATATACCGGGTTGTTGAAAAGGTAAGTACTGTATATGCCTTTTTCCGCCTTTACAATACTGTTGAGGTCTATTTTAACCAGGCGGGTGGTCCACAGGCCGTCTATCAGCACGCTTTTGCTTTGTACACGAATGCGGAAATGCAGTAAAAAGCCCATGATGATGGATATGGTAATGATGCCAAACCCCACAACAGCCAGGATATCGGCCTTTTCATCGGCCTCGTTAAAAAAGTTAAAGGTATAAGCGGCGAAGCAAAATATAGCCAAAACCAGGCGAATGGTAACGGGTATCCATTCCCTGCCGAGGTATTGCTTTTCAATAAAAATTGATTTTTCTCCCGTCATAATTTAAACAGTTCGAAGATAGTAACTTTTTTAGTCTTCTTACTCACTTTGTACCTTTCATCGGGCCGGTAACCTCCCACCCAGATAATATCTCCATTGCCATTAATCAACAAGGGGATATCTTTTTTTTGATGCAGAGGTATTTTTTGATGGATAAAAAAGTCGCTTATTTTTTGCCTGGTTTTCATTCCCAATGGCTGAAATTGATCGCCCGGCTGCCATGCCCTTATGGTTAAGGGATAAGTAAGCAAATAAGCGTCAATGGAAACCGCCAGTGGATTATCTTTAATGATCAGCGGCGAGTCATCATGCAAAATGTTGAGGCGGTAGTTGTTAAAAGTCACCTCATGAGTGGCATCATTAATGCTTACCTGTTTCGATAACCCGCTTTGTTTTTTTGACAATACCAGGTTTTCGCGATCAAGTATCAGTATAAAATTTGTCGACTCAAATACCCTCCCCGAGTGTTTGTGCAGGTTCGAAATGATGTCATTAACCGTTGTTTCGTTGAATCCATATTCCTGCAATAATCCAAAAAGCAGCAGGCTTTGAGGGCTCAGCTTTTTAATTTCTTCTATTGGAATGTGTATTTCATCGCCATGGGTAATAAACAAGCGTTCCTTTAATTCAGCCAACCGCTGCTCTAATAATTGCTCCAGGCCGCGGAAATGCTGCAGGTTATGCTCAAATGTTTTTTCCAATGCAGGGTTTAATTCCTTTAGCTTTGGTATTACTTCCAGCCTGATCTTGTTGCGGGCATACTTTACGGAGTTATTGGAACTGTCTTCCACATATTCCAACCCATTTGTTTTGATAATGTCCTGTATCTCATCACGTTTTAAAAATAGCAATGGACGAACCAGGTCGCCGTTTTTTGGTAAGATGCCATGCAAACCGGCAATGCCCGTGCCCCGCGTAAGGTTGAGCAATATTGTTTCAATCGCGTCGTTTTGGTGATGCGCAAGCGCGATGGTATCATAACCCGATTGCTGACTGATCTGCCTGAACCATTGATACCTTAATTCCCGGGCCGCCATTTGGATGGATATTTTGTTATCAGCGGCATATTTTTTGGTATCGAAATTAATGGTGTGAAACGGAACTTCTAATTGTGAAGCAAGGCTTTTAACGAATTGCTGGTCGGCCAGGGCCTCATCGCCTCTTAGCTGGAAATTGCAATGGGCGATGCTGAAATCAAAGCCGGCAGCTTTTAGTAAATGAGCCATTACAACAGAATCCATACCGCCGCTTACGGCAGCCAATATTTTGCTGTCGGGCCCAAATAGGTTATTTTGTTCGATAAAATCAGTAAAACGTTTGAGCGGCAGCATCACCAAAATTATTAATTTAATAACCCCATACAAAAAACTAATTTTGCCCCTGTGAGTAAATACCTGTTAACCCTCTTATTACTGCTTACCGCAACAGTCGTTCTCGCCCAAAAAAAATCGGTTATTAATTTAATAAGTTCCGAAAGTATACAGGGCGTTAAGATCAATGGCGTGGATGTGCTGAAGGTTTACAAGGGCGTTTTTCAGCAGGATTATTCCACTTTACAATCGGATAGCGCTTATTTTCATCAGAAGGAAAATACCTTTGATGCCTTTGGCCATGTGGTGATCATACAGGGCGACACGCTGCATATTTATTCGGACAAATTAAATTATAACGGCAACACCAAGATCGCCATACTGACCGATAATGTAAAAATGGTGGATAAGGATGCCGTTTTGACCACCAATTACCTGGTTTACAATACAGCAAGCCGGGTTGGTACTTATACCGGCGGTGGCAAGCTGGTGAATAAGGACAACACACTTACCAGTAAAAACGGCTATTATTTTGCGCATTCGCGCGATTCGTATTTCCGGTATGATGTAAAGCTGCTTACCCCGGATGCCCTGATCGTAACGGATACGATGCGATACAACACGGGGTCGAAGATCGCTTACTTTTACGGGCCCACTAATATTTACGGCAAAAAGGACAAGGACACTCTTTATACCGAGAACGGACTCTATAATACTGTAACCGAGCAGGCGTTTTTCGGGAAGAAAAATCTATATCACCAGGGCACCAAATCATTAAAAGGCGACAGCTTGTTTTACGACCGCAAAAAGGGCTATGGACGCGCGGTGAAGCATATTACCTTTAATGATAACGAGCAAAAGATGACCCTGAAGGGTGACCTGGGGACGTATTATAAGGCTGACGAACGCACCGTAGTTACGGAGAATGCTTATGGGATCATAGTCACCGAGGAGAAAGACACTACTAAAAATGATTCTGTTGCCGGGAAGCCTGTGGTATTGCCGGATACAGCAAAAAAAGGTATAACAGATACTGCTAAAAAGGCCGCGACAGATACGGCAAAAGCTGCGCACGCTAAACCGGGTATCACAAATAATAAGCTTGTACAGCCACAGGTTAAAAAGCCGGTCGCTAATAAATCGGCGGCGGTCAAAACTCCAGCGGGTGCTAAGCTTGATACCGCAAATAAGAAGCCAATAAAGCCGGATAAAAAAGGGGTTAAGGCAAAGCTATTGGATACAATAGGTGGTAAAAAGGATTCGGTGAAAATGAAGCACGATTCCATCTACATAACAGCCGATACCCTTGAAACGCAGATATTAACCTACAAGGACCTTAAAATACTGCAGGAAAAGCGCCGTTTATCCGGAATAATAGATACTACGGTAAAACCGCCTTCCATCGTGTATAAAAAACCGGTAAAATACATCGAGCTGTCAGCCCCTAAATGGGTGGCTGATTCGTCTTATTTTCACCAGGATTATTTCGGCAAGCCCAAGCCAAAGGTAGCCCCGCCGCCAAAAAAATCTCAGGTGGCAGCAACAACGGTTAAGAAGATGAGTAAGCAGGATAGCTTAAAAGCTGCAAAATCCGACTCTGTTAATATGACCCGGAAAATAGTGTTAAGCGATACTTCGCGCATCAGGATATTAAGCGGTTATCACAATGCTAAAATGTTTAAATCAGACCTGCAGGCCAAATCAGATTCCATTTTTTACGCCAACAGCGATTCAACAATACGTTTATATGTAAAACCTATTATCTGGACACAGGGATCACAACTGACAGGCGACACGATCAACCTGCAGATGAAAAATAAAAAGCTGGACAATATGGAGCAATTTCCGAACGCCTTTATTGTGAATATTGACAAGGCCGACTCGACACATTTTAACCAGATATCCGGGAAAAAAATGCGCGGATTTTTTAAGGATGGGAAGCTTGAACGGATGTATATTGTCGGCAATGCCGAGAGCATCTATTTTACGCGCGATAGCGGAAAAGTAAGCGGTATGCAGCGATCACTCAGTAGCAGGATAAGGGTCAATTTTAAGGATAGCAAAGTAAACAACCTCACCTTCTTATCAAAACCGGAGCATAGGTACGGCCCGCTTGATAAATTTACCGAGGAGGATAAGATATTGAAGGGCTTCCTGTGGAAGCCCAAGGAAAGGCCGGCATCTAAAGAAGAGATCATGACGTCCTACAAAAAGACCATGGCACTCAAAAGCGCGGGCAAGCCACCCGCTAACACTAAAGCTTCCGGGAAAAAACTACCCGGCGCGAAAGCAGGGAAAGATACCAGCGCAGTTAAGCCGGGAAACTTAACCGCGCCGGTGATCAAAGCGGCTAAGGATAGCACGCTTAACGCAGTGCCGGGTAAATTACCTGAGGTAAAAACAGGGAAAGACACGGGGGCCGTTAAGCCGGTGAATCCGCCTGGGCCTGTTATTAAAACAACTAAGGATAGCACGCAAAAAGCAGTGCCACAAAAAACGCCGGATGTGAAAACGGGGAAAGATACAGTGGTTGTGAAGCCGCCTGTGAAACAGTAATTAATAAAACGCGTCCTCGCAACGACGTGTTTTATTATCGAATGCTATTCAAAAACGCGATCAGCTTCTCCACCGCTTTAGCGCGATGGCTAAGTTGGTTCTTTTCCTCCAAACTCATTTCGGCGAAGGTGATGTTGTATCCATCTGGCTGAAATATGGGGTCATAACCAAAACCGCCTGTTCCACTGCGTTCATGCCGGATGGTCCCTTCCACCGTGCCCTCAAAAAAGTGCTCTTCGCCATTCCATATCAGCGAGATCACTGTTATAAACCGGGCTTTCCTATTTTCAACCGAATGGAGATTTTTCAGCAATTTACTGATGTTGGCATCATGGTTACCATGCTCGCCGGCATAACGGGCGGAGTAAACACCCGGCTCGCCATTTAAGGTTGTTACTTCCAGGCCGCTATCATCACCAAAACAATTCAGCTTAAAATTATCATATACATAGCGGCTTTTGATGCTTGCATTTGCTATGAAAGTAGTGCCGGTTTCCGCAATATCCTCGTGGCAGCCAATATCTTCCAGTGTCAGAAGCTGAATTTCGCCGTTGATTTTGGCGGCCACTTCTTCCAGTTTGTGGCGGTTATTGGTGGCAAAAACTAATTGTATGGGCATAATTATAACGTCTTCATTTGTTCCCAAAACGCCTTTTTATGATCGTTATTGGTCATCATTTCATCAAAGCTGAAAGTATAAAGGATGGTTAAATTTTCACGTTTTTCAGGAAGGTTAAATGCAGGTTTATCCAGTCCGGAAGGAAGGGAAGCTGCGCCCAATAGGATCAGTTTCTGCGGTTCAAAATAGGCTGTGATTTGTTCATATAAGGTACCAGTAAATTTAGCCATGTTCAGGATAGCCACATCATCCCTGGTATAGCCCATACGGGTAAGCACATTTTCGAGAGCGGTAAGGTGTGTATCCTGCATAAACTCGTACCCGGCATAGTTTACCAGCAGGAGCAGGTTTTTTTTATTTGCGCCCAGATAATTAAAATTAACCTGCGGCGTTTTTACTTCACGTTGAGGTTCAGGGGCCTCATCCTGATCACTTTCGGGAGGGGAATTGTAAAAATTCTTATCCTCATTCAGCAGGTAAAGTTCGTCCTGGAATATAAAACGCAGCGCAATAGGGTCTTCTACTTTCAATTTAACAATTTTTAACCAAAAATAGCTAATTGTTTGAGCCTTTATCAGCATATTCGCACAAAATATATTAATATAGTTTGTGCTGATAAATTCGCACATTTGCATATTTTGCATCATACACAAGATACATGAGAAAGATCGGGATAGCCATTTTTAGTCTGCTTTTAACCATATCAATTGCCCACGGGCAAACCAAAACACTGGATAAAATTGCCGCCGTGGTAGGCAGCGGTATCATTTTACAATCAGATATTGAGCTACAATACGCCAATTACCTGGTATCGGGATATCACCCGGATGCAAGCTTTAAATGCTCAATATTACAAAACCAACTGACACAAAAGTTACTTGCCCAGCAGGCGGTTATTGATAGCGTAAGTGTAAAAGACGATGAGGTTGATAACGAGGTTGACCGCAGAATGCGCGGGATGATCCAAAGGGCCGGCGGACAGGAAAAACTGGAGCAGTTTTTAGGACGCTCGACCATACAATATAAAGATGAGTTGCGCCCTGATATTAAAGAAAGTATGATAGCCAATCGTATGCGAGGCCATATCACCGAAAAAATAAGTGTTACTCCGCTTGATGTTGAAAAATACTTCAAATCGATACCTGTGGATAGCCTGCCGACCTACAATAAGGAGGTTGAAGTAGGGGATATAGCATTTGCACCCAAACTGAGCAAGGAGGAAAAAGAGGTATACCGGCAAAAAGCGCAGGAGTTGTGGGAGCGGGTAAAAAAAGGAGAGGATTTTGGTACGCTTGCACGCCTTTATTCGCAGGATACAGGCTCTGCACCAGAGGGCGGCGACCTGGGATTTGCCGACCGTACCAGTTATGTAAAGGAATTCTCTGCCTGGGCATTTAAGCTGAAGGCGGGCGAGATTTCACCGGTTTTTGAAACCGATTTTGGTTTCCATTTTTTGCAGGTTATTGAACGCCGAGGCGAGCAGGTGCATGTGCGCCATATATTGATCATGCCGGTTGTAACGCAGGCCAGCCTTGACAGGGCTAAAGCCACTGCAGATAGCATTTATACCTTAATGAAAAAGAGCAAGGTTGTGGATTTTTCAACAGCCGCTTCTTTTTACTCTGATGATAAGGATACCAAATATAACGGTGGTATGATGCTGAATGCCGACAATGTGGAAACCCGAACCACCTATATCCCTACTGACAAACTTGATCCACAAATTGCCCTAACTGTAGACACCATGAAGGTTGGCGGTATATCAAAACCACAATTATTTACCGGGCAGGACGGCAAGAAAACCTATAAAATACTCTATCTGAAATCGACAACGGATGCGCATAAGGCAAACCTGAAACAGGATTTTCCGAAGATAAAAGAGGTTGCTTTAACAGATAAGATCAACAGGACGATAAGTCAGTGGTTTGAAAAGAGAAGGAAGGAAACGTTTATAAAGATCGATCCTGAATATCAGTCGTGCCCGCAACTTAAAGGATGGAGCAATACCCCGCTGTCAGCACAAACTAAACCTTAAAAACAATATGCAACACCGCACAGATGTGGAAGCTGCTGATGCTTTGAGGGAGGCCTACAAGCAGATTCTTGCTGAAATACATAAAGTGATCGTAGGCCAGGACGAGGTGGTTAAATCGGTGCTGGTATCTATTTTCAGCAATGGACATTGCTTACTGGTTGGTGTACCGGGCCTTGCAAAAACTTTATTAGTACAAACTGTTGCACAGGTGCTGGACCTGGATTTTAGCCGTATACAATTCACGCCAGATCTGATGCCATCGGACATCATTGGCTCTGAAATTTTGGGCGAGGACAGGAATTTTAAATTCATACACGGCCCTGTATTTTCGAATATTATTTTGGCTGATGAGATAAACCGCACACCGCCCAAAACCCAGGCTGCCTTGTTGGAAGCCATGCAGGAAAAAGCGGTTACTGTTGCGGGGGCTACCCATAAACTGGCACAGCCATTTTTTGTTTTGGCTACGCAAAACCCGATAGAGCAGGAGGGAACCTATCCTTTACCTGAAGCTCAGTTGGATCGCTTTATGTTCAATGTATCGCTGGATTACCCCACACTGCAGGAGGAATTGCTGATCGTTAGAAATACCACAAGCACCGCCAAGCCCGAGGTTAAAAAAGTGCTGAACGCTGAACAGATCATTTACTTTCAGCAGTTGGTGAGGAATATACCCGTTACCGATAATGTGCTGGAATATGCGGTTAAACTGGTATCAAAAACACGCCCGAACAGCGAACTGGCATCTGCCGAAGTTAAGCGTTTGCTAAACTGGGGAGCAGGCCCGCGCGCATCGCAATTCCTGATATTAGGGGCCAAATGCCATGCAGTTATCAGTGGTAAATACTCTCCGGATATCGAGGATGTGCAGGCCATTGCCAAACCGGTATTAAGGCACCGTATCATTCGCAGTTACCATGCTGAAGCGGAAGGGTTGTCCGCTGATGATATTATTCAGAAACTTTTGTAGTTAGTCCGGAAGTCCGCAAGTCGGAAAGTCCGGAAGTAACACAACAAAGTCTTTCGGTCTTTTCGGACTTCCCGACTTTCGGACTAAAAACCTACTGCTCCACTGCCGAAAATACTTCCAGCAATACGTTCCATTTATGGGCTTGGTCAACTTCCCAAATGCGGACATAGTTGTAGTTGCTTACAATACTTCCTTTTTTTATACGGGCGCGCCCATAACTGTACGCCAGGTCGCCGCTTGTTGCCCTACCCACATTAATGGTTTCGGCCGTTATGCTGATGGCTTCATTATCAATAAACTTCATGATCTTATCGGCCCCGATCATTGGTTCAAAACCGGGGAAGTAATAACGTCCTTCGGGGCTCAGAAACTCCTTATAGGTAGCCATCGCCGAACTGGATAGCTCATGATTGAATATCTTATCGGTACCCATAATAATGCTCTTGCCGCTAAATGGGTCCTTACTTGGCGTCACCTGTTTTTTGGGATCCGGGTCTTTAAAATCGGTTGTTTCCTCTGCTTCAGGTTCGGGATGCTGTATGCCAAGGTCGATCAGTAGTTTTAATTTATTGTCTGCATCGGCCTTCCATACAGAAACATAGTGGCCAAATACCTTATCATCATCAGTTTTTCCATTTTGATAAACATAGGGCCCGGCGCTGAAGGCAAGATCGCCATTGGCCGAAATGCGTGCAAATTTGGGCTCCCATTTCAAAGAGCCTGGTTGCTTATCTATAGAACTATAAAAATCTGTTATTTTAACCACTTCGGGCTTAAATACGATACCATCCGGGTGTGCAACTGCTAAAAAAGCGTCCTTTATGCCTTTGCGTTCAACTAATTTGTCAAAACTCTGTTCGGCAGCTACTACAGTATTTACCTCCACTGTTTGCTTTTGTGCAAAAGCTATTCCCTGGCAGCTAATTAATAGGACAGCAGCTATAATTGATCGTTTCATTCTTATAACAGGTTTTTTGGCAATTTAATAATAAAAATTTAACCGTATGGCGTGACTGATCCCTGATCATATAGCCACGTTAAAAAGTATTCTTACCGGAGTAATTAACGGATTTACGGCACTTAAAGTACAAAAATCAAATCTTTATGTTTTAAAACCAGTTTTAAATCTTATTCCAGGTAGTGCCTTCTTTGCTGTCTTTTAGCTGGAAACCAATCTTTTGCAGGCCGTTCCTTATTTTGTCTGATGTGGCATAATCCTGGTTCACCTTCGCTTCATTACGCAGATCAACGATCATGTCAATTACTTTAGGCAGGTCATCGCCCGCTGCCTGCTCATTCTTTAATCCTAATATATCCAGGATGAAATCATTCATCAGCTGCTTTAATAGCTCCAGATTCTTTTGATTTATCTTCAGCTTACCATTATTTACCGAGTTGATTATGCGCGATGCTTCAAACAACTCAGCTATTAATACAGGGCTGTTAAAGTCATCGTTCATTGCGTCATAGCAACGCTGCAACAGGGGCTCAATTTCAACTTCCGTAGTAGCCGATGCTGTAAGGCCATTCAGCAAGGTAAAAGAATTCATCAGGCGTTTAAAACCTTTTTCTGATGCCTCCATTGCCTCGTTGCCAAAATCCAGCGTGCTGCGGTAATGCGCCTGCAGGATGAAGAACCGAACCGTCATGGGGCTATAGCCCTTATTCAAAATGGAGTGATCACCGGTAAACAGTTCGTGCGGCAAAAAGCTATTGCCTAATGATTTCGACATTTTCTGGCCGTTAACCGTCAGCATATTGGTATGTATCCAATAGTTTGCCGGATTTTTATTGCAGGCCGCCACGTTTTGCGCTATCTCATTGGTATGGTGGGTTGGCATCAGGTCGATACCGCCGCCATGGATATCAAATTGGTGTCCTAAATATTTATTGCTCATAGCCGAGCACTCCAAATGCCAGGCCGGGAAGCCAGTACCCCAGGGTGATGGCCATTTCATCAGGTGTTCGGGTTTGGCTTTTATCCATAAAGCGAAATCAAGCTTGCCGCGTTTTTCATCCTGTCCACCCAAATCACGGGTATTGTTGATCAGGTCTTCCAGGTTACGGCGGTTCAAAATGCCATAATCCTGGGTCTGGTTGTATTTTTCTACATCGAAATAAACAGAACCATCTACCTCGTAAGCATATCCTCTTTCGAGTATCAGTTTTACAAGTTCTATCTGCTCAATAATATGACCGGTGGCCGTGGGCTCGATGCTGGGAGGCAGTATATTGAATATCTGCATCACATCATGAAACCCAATGGTGTATTTTTGGACAATTTCCATAGGCTCCAGCTGTGCCAGCTTTGCTTTTTTGGAGATCTTATCCTCACCCTCATCACCTGCCTCACCTTCCAGGTGCCCGGCATCAGTTATGTTGCGTACATAGCGTACTTTATAACCCAGGTGAGTAAGATATCTGAAGATCAGATCGAATGAAATGTAGGTACGGCAGTTGCCCAAATGTACATCACTGTAAACCGTAGGCCCGCAAACATACATGCCGACATGAGGCGGATGTATGGCAACAAATTTTTCTTTTTTCCTTGTTAAAGTGTTGTAAACAAATAAATTTTGTTCCATAGCGGCAAACTTACGATTTTTTTAGAGCCAGCTATAAATCCCTATAAGTTAGAAGAAGTTTTTTTTGTCATCCTTTTGAAAAATTTCGAATCACTTCAACACCAGATCACTCCTCACCGGGTAATGATCCGATAGTTTCTTTTCAGTGATATTATAACTGGCCACATCAAAAGCCGGGCTGGCCATAATATAATCGATCTGGTAATTGGGGAAATTGCCATTGTAGGTACGACCCAGGCCGGAGCCCTTTTCGCGAAAGGCATTTTTTAAACCTTTGCACATCTGGTTTACGGCAAATGAGGTAGGCGTGTCATTAAAATCGCCCGAAATGATATAAGGGTATTTGCATGAATCCGCATGGTTCTTCACCTTAAATACTTGTTCGCTGCGCTTCAGGAAAGCTGTTTTTAGCTTGCTGCCCAGTCTTTTGGTTGAGCTTACGTCAGGTTTGCCGTCTTTCGATATGCTGTTGAGATACCTGTAATCGTCAGGATCAAAACGGATAGATTGCAGGTGCACACTATAAACGCGGAACGTTTTATCACCCTTTTTTACATCAATATAAAGGCACTGGTTTTCGCTCGACCTGTCGGCCAACTGGATCATTCCATGCGCTACGATAGGATACTTTGAAAATATAGCCATACCGATTTCTTCCTGCTGGTTGGAGCGGATCGCTTCAAAATAATAACTGTTGCATTGCAGCAGGCGCTGAACAGAATCGAGCATATCGTACTGCCCGCGCCTGCGGGTATAAAACTCCTGGAAACCAATAATATCAGGCTTCTCATGCGCTATGATCTCTAATATTTCGTGTTTGGTAGAGATATCGTTTTTAGCCCCATATCGTTTAAAGTTATGCACGTTGTAGGTCATTACGCGCACTACATTCTGACCGGGGCCAAAGGTGGGGTTTGAGGAAAAACGCAGACCTATATTTTTATTCAATACATTCCAACCAACGGCGATACATAAAACTGATAGCCATACCCAGCGGTTTTTACGGAGCAGCCAGTAAATAATGAGAATGACATTGCCCAGCAATAGCATGGGGTAGGCCAGGCCGAAAAAGGCGATCATCCAGAAGGTAGTAGGATTGGTTATGGGAGCGAGGTAACTTATAAGCAGGGCAGCACACAGGAGAAAATTGATCCATAATAATACTCTGTCGATAAAATTGAGCTGCTTTTTAGCCTTCATTATCCTTGCTGGCGCGAAATAGTATCTCTTTTTCCTGCTTATTCAGGCTTTCATATCCTGATTTGGAAATTTTATCTAAGATACGGTCTATTTCTTCTTGTCGCGGCTGTGCATCTGGATTTTTATTGGCATTTGTGGAAACTACCTTGAGTTTGGAGCGTGACCTGAAAATTTTTGCAATCCCGCCAACCCAGTCGTGGCCCCGCTGTAATTGTTTAATATAAATGAAGCCAAAAAGAGCGCCGCCAAGGTGGGCAAATTCGCCGCCGGCATTTGGGCCAGCGGTGCCTAAAAAATCAATAATAAGGTAGAAAATGGCTATCCATTTTAGTTTTACCGGGCCAATAAACATTAAGCTGATGCTATAATCAGGAAGTAAGGTCGCAGTTGCGATAACGATGGCCATCACACTGGCCGATGCGCCAACAACAGTGCTTCCGTTAACAACATCTGTGAATAAAGGGAGTGTATTATAGGCTAACACAAAAAATAACGCACCCGTCAATCCTCCTAAAAGATATACGCCCACGATGCGTTTCTTGCCCAGGTACTCTTCAAATATCTGCCCCAGCCAATATAACCATAGCATGTTAAAAAGGATATGAAAAATACCGGCATGCATAAACATGTAGGTAATGGGTGTCCAGAAACGGGTAAGGAGCTGAGGCAGATAGGATGGCATCCGCAGGTAATCATCCGCATAAGCTTCCAAAATTGAGTGCTTGAAAATATATTTCTCTAATGTAGCCGGTACGTACACGATTAAAAAAACGAGCACATTGATCCCGATCAGCAGGCTTATCCTGCTGCCTGATCTAAGCATTTTTTGCTGTATGTTTTGCCAGAGGGCACTCATAATTTAATTATATAAAGATAACGCCGGATAATTAAAAATAGTTGCCAGATCATCGCAAACGCCAAAATTTTACCATAATAAAACCAAACAGCGCTCCACCGAGATGGGCGAAATGAGCTACATTATCTCCACCATATCTACCAATACCAAGCCATAACTCAATTACAATGTAAACCGGGATAATGTATTTTGCTTTAACCGGAACAGGGATAAATAAGATCATCATTTCCATATTTGGATAAAGCATCGCGAAAGCCACCAGCACCCCAAAAATAGCACCAGACGCACCAACTACAGGTGTAAAATATATTTCGGCTAATTTTTGTGCATTTGCGCCAAAGGCATAATACGAAGATTCTAATTCAGGGTGCTGTATTACAATACCTCCGGTGAGGCCGTACACCTGGATTGCCTGTACCAACATTTGAATGATGATTGCACCGATACCACAAATAAAATAAAGGTTTAAAAATTTCTTGGGGCCAACACTATACTCCAATATCGGACCGAACATATACAGGGCGAGCATGTTAAAAAATATATGTCCAATGCTCCCATGCATAAACATATAGCTAATGATCTGCCATAACCGGAACTGCGGCGAATTAAAATAATATACCGCCAGCCATTTTTCCATATCGAAGGTATGGCGCAACACAAACGTGGCGACAAAGAAGATAATATTTATGATCAGCAGGTTTTTTACAACCGGTGTTAAATTGGCGAATGGTGATGGCCTGTATGCGCTCATAGATTTAGTGTAATACTAATAATTTATTTTTCAAATCGCTCGGCTAATTCATTTAAGGTAAAGGTAGTAATTACCGGTTTTCCGTTCAGTGCGAGGTTAGGCATCTGGCAGGCAAAAAGCTGATCGATAAGTAAGTTCATTTCCTCTAATGACAACCTTGTGCCTGCTTTTAGGGCTCCGTTACGTGCCAGCGACCGGGCCAAATTATCACGCTTATCTAACTTCAAAATGGCCTGGTTATTTTTGAAGCCCTCCAGTAAATGTTCCAACAGGGCATCCTCAGATACATTGCTCAGATCAGCAGGGATACCTTCAACTACTACCGTATTTTTGCCGAACTCACGTATATCAAAACCCAGCGCCCGGATATCGGGCAATAGTTCTTTCAACAGCTCGAAATCGCTGCCCTGCAAAGTTACCGATTGCGGGAACAGGCTCTGCTGGCTCACACCCGAATGATTTTCCAGCTGTTGCAGAAAGCGCTCATATAAAATACGCTCATGCGCTGCCTGCTGACTGATCAGCATAAACCCCGACTTGATCTGCGACAGGATATAGCGGTTCTGGATCTGGAACAACTGCCGCTCGCTTGATTTACTAACTTCCTGTTCCTCCACGGCAATCATTTTTTCGGCATGCATTTCCTGCTGGGTAAATGCCTCCCGTTTGCTGATCTCGTATAAAGTATCCCAATTTTGGGGGATAGATGTACGATGCTGGTCGCCGGCACTGCGCAGGAACGGTATCTCCCGGTCAGCCTTTTTAACTTCAGTCGCAAATGGGTTAAAATCCGGGTTGAAAGAAATGGTAGGCTGCACAATTTGCTCAAGCGGCTTTAAAGTAACCAAATGCTCAATGCTGTTTTCCTGGTCGAAATCTAAACTTGGGGTGATATTATACCGTCCCAATGAACGCTTCACCGCCGAGCGGATAATGGCGTAGATCGACCGCTCGTCCTGGTATTTTATTTCGGTTTTAGTCGGATGTACGTTGATATCGATCTTTGATGGGTCGATATCAATAAAAAGCACATACAACGGGTAGCTTTCATCCGGTAGTAGTTCCTCGAAAGCCGTCAGCACCGCATGGTTCAGATAATTATCGCGGATAAAACGGTTGTTTACAAAAAAGAACTGTTCGCCACGGGTTTTACGGGCAAACTCCGGCTTGCCTACATGACCGCGCAGTTTGATGATAGAGGTATCCTCTTCAACCGGTACCAGCCGTTGGTTATAATTATTTCCAAACAGGTGAACAATGCGCTGCTTAAGCCCCGATCCAGGCAAATGATAAACTTCCTGCCCATCGTGATGCAGGGTAAAAAATACAGTCGGGTTAGCTAAGGCGATACGCTGAAACTCATCCACAATATGCCGCATTTCCACCGGGTTGCTTTTTAAAAAATTACGGCGGGCGGGGGTATTATAGAATAGGTTTTTGACTGATATGGATGTGCCCGTATTGGCAGAGCAAGCCTCCTGTTTTAAAACTTCGGAGCCCTCAATCGTGATGCAGGTGCCCAGTTCATCCTCATGGCGACGGGTTTTTAGTTCCACCTGTGAGATCGCGGCAATGGAAGCCATAGCCTCGCCTCTGAAACCCATGGTGCGGATAGCGAACAGGTCTTCAGCCTTGCGTATTTTGGAGGTGGCATGGCGCTCAAAGCACATACGGGCGTCCGTCAGGCTCATGCCGCAGCCATTATCTATTACCTGTATCAGTGATTTACCGGCATCTTTCAGTATCAGCTGTATTTTATCGGCCCCGGCATCAATAGCATTTTCAACCAGTTCCTTAACGGCCGATGCAGGTCGCTGCACTACTTCTCCCGCGGCAATCTGGTTAGCAACAGAATCAGGTAAAAGCTGGATTATATCTGGCATTTAAAAAATTTCCCTTCTCTGCCAAAACCGGCAGATCTTTTTCGATGCTAAATTAAATATTTGACGGCATAACTTTATCCTTTTGATTTTGTATATGTATAATGTTGATCATAAGTCGTTCATTTTTATAAATGTGTGACAGAGTTTTAAGAGGGTCCATAGACCATGGTCGATAGCCCATAGTAGTATGGAGCTAAATAAAACCATGGACCATGGTCTGTCGACCGTAGACTTAATGCTAAAGACTTGATTTACCAACTAAATATTTAGATACTTGTATATTGCTTAACTATCTGTTCCCTATGAGAAAATTTTTGCCACTGCTGCTTCTACTGGCGGCAGCCTGTAAGCAACAGGATTTTAATGCTGACCTCCTGGTTAAAAATGCAATAGTTTATACAGTCGATAACAATTTTTCTACAGCCGAAGCCTTTGTGGTGAACGGAGGTAAGATAATTGCTGTGGGCAAAGCTGATTCGCTGGAAAATATCTATAGAGCCCGCGAAGTGGTCGATGCCGGAGGCAAGGCTGTTTATCCGGGCTTTATTGACGCGCACTCCCATTTTTATGAATATGGACTGGGCCTGCAGGAGATCAACCTGGAAGGCACCAGAGGCTGGGATGAGATAGTCGATTCGGTAAGTGTTTATGCACGACGTAATGAAGAAGGTTGGATCATAGGGCGCGGCTGGGATCAGAATGACTGGAAGATCAAGCAATTCCCGGACAAAGCCAAACTGGATAAATTGTTTCCGGTGCGTCCGGTAATATTGCAGCGTATTGATGGCCATGCCGCCATTGCCAATCAGGCTGCCTTGAATATTGCAGGGGTTAAACCGGGGCAAACTGTTTCGGGCGGACAGATCGAGACCGTTAACGGAAAACTAACGGGCATGCTGGTTGACAATGCTGTGGGCATTGTGACCCGGAAAATACCCGAACCATCTGATCAAATTACACAGGCGGCTTTCCTGGATGCGCAAAAAAATTGTTTTGCCGATGGCTTAACCACCGTTTCGGATTGCGGCCTGCCATATACTATGATCAACACCATCGCACAGTTGCAACATAAGGGAGCGCTTAAAATGCGCATGTATGTAATGCTATCTGACAGACCCGAAAATTACGAATACCTGTTTAAGCGGGGGATATTTAAAACCCCAGGTTTAGATGTTCGCGCATTTAAAGTTTATGCGGATGGCGCCCTGGGCTCAAAAGGCGCTTGTTTATTGCAGCCCTATAGTGATAATAAAAAGGAGCAGAAAGATTGGAAAGGATTCTTACTGAGCAGTCCGCAGCATTTTGAGGAGATGGCAAAGAAGATCTCGGAGAAGGGCTTCCAGATGTGTACGCACGCCATTGGCGATTCAGCGAATCGGCTGATCCTGAAAATTTATGCCGGAGTTTTGAAAGGGAAGAACGACCGCCGCTGGCGCATTGAGCATGCGCAGGTGATAGCCCCGGAGGATATGCGCTATTTTGGTGATAACAATATCATTCCATCGGTACAGCCCACGCATGCTACGTCGGATATGCGCTGGGCGGGAACACGGTTGGGCAGCAAACGGCTAAAAACGGCTTATGCTTATAAGGAACTGCTGGATCAGAATGGATGGCTGCCTTTGGGTACTGATTTCCCGGTGGAAAACATCAGCCCGATATATACCTTTTACGCGGCTGTTGAGCGCAAGGATCTGAAAGGCTATCCCGAAGACGGATTTCAGCCCGAAAATGCGCTGAGCCGGGACGAGGCATTAAAAGGCATGACGATATGGGCCGCCAAAGCGAACTTTGAAGAAAAGGAGAAGGGCAGTATCGAAGTTGGTAAATATGCCGACTTTGTGATACTGGATAAGGATATTATGAAAGTAGACGGATCGGACCTGCCGGGAGTGAAAGTATTAAAAACCTATGTTAACGGAGAGAAAGTATATGAGAAAAAGTAACTGGCGATTTTGTTTTATCCTGTTATCAGGGTTTGTTTTAGTTCATTCAGCCTGCGCGCAAAACCCGCCACTTACCGGTAAAAACTATGTTAACGAGGAAAAAGCTGTTGAAAAAGCAACTGTATTACTTAATAATGGGCAGCAGCTTATTCCCCTGAAAGCATTGAGCCAGTTAAATATTGCCAGTATTCATTTTTCGTATCCCTATGCCGCGGGTTTTGATAGCCTGCTGAACAAATACAGCAAAATAGAATCCTTTAATGGAATGGAGTATGTGGGTATAAGGGGGCCGGGCGTACTTGATTTCGATACCAAATTATATAATACCCTTATTGTACAGCTAACCGATGCCGACCTGGCCAACCCACAGATCGTTAGCTACGTTAATGATAATTACCGGTCTAAAAATATGGTTATCGCGTTTTTTGGAAAGGGCGACCTGATCGGAAAGCTGGATAATGTAACCTCGCCTATTATTTTTTCCGACCGGTCTTCGCCAGTTTCGGCGTATTACAGTGCGCAGGCCATATTTGGCGGTTTGGCTATCACCCAGAACTTGGGCCGCACCTTATCTCCAAAATATCGCGCAAATACAGGGTTTATTACGGCTAAAACACGTTTGCAATATACCGTGCCCGAAGATGCAGGCATTAAAACAGATAACCTTTCTGCCATTGATAACATCGCCAATGAGGCTGTTCGCGCCCAGGCCACGCCGGGCTGCGTGGTGCTGATCGCCAAAGATGGAAAGGTGATATTTAACAAGGCCTACGGATACCATACTTATGATAAAACTATCCCGGATAGGATCACTGATATTTTTGACCTGGCATCGGTAACTAAAATATCAGCCACTACCATGGAAGCCATGCGACTGACGGAAGAAGGCAGGCTAAATATGGATTCGACAATTGGCACCTATATGCCGATAGCGCGCAATACCAATAAAAAGGATATCCGTATCAGCGAACTAATGCTGCACCAGGCCGGGCTGATACCCGATATACAGACTTACGAAAAGCTAAAGCCAACTGACATCAGCACTGATTCATCAGCGGTTTATTCTGTTAAAGTATCCGAGCATTTTTATTTGCGTAAAAACTATTTCAGGGAGGTAATGCTGACGGATATGCTTAACTCTCCCCTGAAAACACGTGGACAATATGTTTATAGCGATTTGAGTATGTGCTTTATGAAAGAGATAATGGAAAGCATTACTGCCACCCCCCTTAATGAATATGTGCAGGGTAATTTTTATAACCCGCTGGGTATGCAAACCGCTGGCTTTTTGCCTTATAAACGTTTCCCGAAAGACAAGATCGTACCAACCGAGAATGATGAGATTTTCAGGCATAGTTTGCTTGATGGTTATGTGCACGACCCAACCGCGGCTTTATTAGGCAACGTATCGGGCAATGCCGGCTTATTTTCAACAGCAAACGATCTTGCTATTTTATACCAGATGATACTGAATAAGGGGACTTATGGAGGCGATGAATATTTTAAGCCACAAACAGTTGACCAGTTTACTTCTAAACAATCAACAGTAAGTCGCCGGGGATTAGGCTTTGACGGCTGGGACCCAATTGTCGAAAGGCATTACCCGTCCAAACTGGCTTCGCCGCAAACCTACGGGCATACAGGTTATACCGGCATAGGGGTTTGGGTTGATCCGAAATACAACCTGGTGTATATCTTTTTATCCAACCGGGTAAACCCAAAGGTGAGCGATAAACTATCCAACCTGAATATCCGGCCGAGGATAATGGATGCCGTGTACGAGGCGATTGGGAAGGGAATGTAGGTTGATTTCGGATTTCGGATGTTCGATTTCGGATTTATTTTTCTTGTCATTTCGATGCGATAGCGAGAAATCTTATACAATTCTAATCCGCTACCAGATAGGATTGATTGAGATATCAAATGGAAATTCTTAAATTCGAAATACCAACTCCGAAATAAAGAAATGCATTATTACACCATTCAACCCCCAGAACAACTAAAGCCCTATGTAAGGTGCTTTTGGGTGCTTGAGCATGACCTGGGAGAAGGCGAGCAGGACTATATTTATCGGTCCGTTGCTGATGGCTGCGCCGAAATAGTGTTTCATTACAAAGGAGTTTTTGAGGATATTTCAGAAAATAACAATGGTAATACAGCAGATTACCGTTCAGGCCTACATTCACAAACAAGCCAGTATTCGCGATTTATTACTAAAGAAAATTTCGGCATTTTCGGGGCGTACCTGTATCCTTATGCTATTCCACGGTTGTTTGGTCTTCCGGCTGATGAAACGACCAACACGCAGATCGACCTTCAACTCTTATTAGGGGAAGAAGGGAAATTTCTTGAAGAACGGATCATGCTGGCAAATGATAATGCACAGAGAGTAGATATTTTGACTGCTTTTTTAGAGAAGCAACTCCCAAAAAACCGTTTGATCGAGAAAAGCATGATGATTGCTGTAAGGCATGTTATCTACGATGGTAACTGCGGTAATGTCAGCGATCTTGCATCCAAATTTTCACTTTCAACCCGCCAGTTCGATCGTAAGTTTAAAATTTATTCGGGTTTTGGCCCTAAAACGTATCTCAGGCTTACCCGCCTGCAAAAGGCTTTAAAACAATACGGCTGCGATAAATCATTAACGCAGATCGCTTATGAGTGCGGGTATTACGATCAATCGCATTTTATACATGATGTAAAGGCCTTTACCGGGTATCATCCGGGCCATTATTTTTCGGGCAAGGCCGAGGGGACAGAATACAGGAATGTATAAAGATGTCTTGTTTTTACAATTATGGCTGATCGCGCTGCCTTAATTTTGATAAAAAAAATAATCATGAAAACATTAAACATTCCCGAAGGCTACCAGCGTGTTATGCCTTACCTCATTGTCAAAAATGCCCCTGCTTTTATTCAATTCACAAAAAATGTTTTTGATGCCGAAGAAAAGCATATAACCATGCGCGATGAAAAGCTGATCATGCATGCCGAAATAAGTATAGGAGGAAGCTGCATCATGTTTGCGGATGCTACCGATCAATTTAAAGAGCAAACTACAGGCTTATTTATTTATATGGAAGATTGCGACAGTATCTACCAAAAAGCATTGGATAATGGCGCAGTAAATGTAATGGAGCCCGCAGATCAAAGCTATGGCCGCAGCGCAGGAGTAAGAGATCCTTTTGGCAATACATGGTGGATAACGGGAGTTTGATGTCGGATTTCGGAATTTCGATTTCGGATTTTTTTATGTCATTTCGATGCGAAGCGAGAAATCTTATACCGGCGATTGATTGACCCGCATCTCGATACGCTTATGAAAATAAATGCTTAAATCCGAAATACTACATCCGAAATCCGAAATAAGAAATTACACAGCCTTAACACAATTGCCATAAATTGCTATTAAACTTGCAACAGTGAAACTATCGCGTGCATATCTGCTTATGATCGGTATCGACAGCACGCGGTAGTTTCATTACCATAAGCAACAGAAACCACATCAATGAAGATCGGAATAGTATGTTACCCTACCTTTGGCGGTAGCGGGGTTGTAGCAACAGAGTTGGGAAAAGCCCTTGCCGACAATGGCCACCAGGTGCATTTTGTAACTTACAATCAGCCTGCCCGCCTCGACTTTTTTTCGGAGAATCTTTTTTATCATGAGGTATCCGTATCAAAATATCCGCTATTTGATTATCCGCCTTATGAGCTGGCACTGGCCAGCCGCTTAGTGGATGTGGTGCGTTTTGAAAAGCTGGATGTGCTGCATGTGCATTATGCCATCCCACATGCCTCGGCTGCCTTTATGGCCAAGCAGATATTGCAAACCTTTGGTATTTATATCCCGGTGGTTACCACACTGCATGGTACAGATATTACACTGGTAGGCAAGGACAGGACCTATAAGCCGGTAGTTACGTTTTCCATCAATAAATCAGATGGGGTAACGGCCGTATCGGAAAATTTGAGAAAGGAAACTTTTGAGTTTTTTGATATAGAAAATGAGATTAGGGTAATCCCCAATTTTATCGACCTTACCCGCTTCAGCCTGAAGGCAAAGGATCACTTTAAGAAGGCCATTGCCCCATCAGGAGAAAAAATACTGATCCATACCTCCAATTTCCGCAAGGTAAAGCGAACACAGGATGTGATCAGGATATTTGCTAAAGTGATCCAAAAGATCCCATCAAAACTGTTAATGGTGGGCGATGGTGAGGAACGCGCCGAATGTGAACAATTATGCCGTGACCTGGGTGTAAACGATAATGTGCGCTTTTTGGGAAAGCAGGATGCTATTGAAGAGATACTTTCCGTATCCGACCTGTTTTTGATGCCATCTCAATCAGAAAGCTTCGGTTTGGCAGCGCTTGAGGCTATGGCCTGTAAGGTGGCTGTAGTTACCTCCAATGCCGGCGGCCTGCCCGAATTAAATATAGAAGGCGTAACCGGCTTTTTAAGAGATGTTGGCGATGTAGATGGAATGGCCGAGAAAGCTATTTATATTTTAGAAGACGAAACGAGGCTGAAAACCTTTAAAGAAAATGCCCTGGCCCGCGCTAAAGAGTTTGATTTGTCTATCATATTGCCGATGTATGAAAGCTATTATACCGAGGTGATAGAAAGAAGCAAAACTTATCAACCGTAAAAACAACTTCTCCTTTGGCAGGGTTTATGTTATTGTTTGTTTAAAGTAACAATATCCCATGAAGAATATATTCCAGACGGCTATCGCAGTGATAGCCTTTACACTGATTTTCTCAGCCTGTTCCACCGTTAAAAATCTACCCGCAGCAGCCACCGGCGCTTCAAGGGCCAGGTTTGTGGGCACATGGACATTAAACAAAATTGATTATGATGGCTTGGTGACAGGCTCCGTTCAGAATGTTTTTGACCAGGCCCCGCCAAATGATTTTATTGGCAGTACGTGGAAACTGACCAATAGCGGCAACGGTATCTATACTTTAACCAACGGCACCTCGCAAACCATATTTTGGTCGGTTAATAACAATGGCGTTAATAAAGGACAGATATTCCAGTTCAAAAAGCTATATGAGGGCGATAAAGCCCGGAAAGTGCAGGAAGGTTATCAATTAATCGTCGACAGCCAGGACGGCAAGGCCATGATCGTGAAATCACCCATAACTTTGGGCAGTAAAACTGCCTATATTATTTATTCGTTTACTAAAAACCCTTAGGGAGGAATGATAATGGACAAAAGAAAAAGGAGAAAAGACACGTCTTTTCTCCTTTTTCTTTCTTTTTACGTCCTTTTTGTCTTTAATCTTTCTGTCTTTCGTCTTCCCCTTATTCCGCTGGTACAAACTTTAAACACACCGGGTTGCCTATTTCAAGACGGGTACCTACCATAGTCAGTTTTCCGGTTGCTTTGTTTCTTCTGAACATAAAAATACTGTCGCTGTCCTGGTTGGCTACTACCAGGAAGTTACCGGTAGGATCTATCGCGAAATCACGCGGATTTTTGCCAAAGGTTGATTGGCGGTCGACAAAGGTCAGCTCGCCTGTTTCCTGGTTGATGGAATAGATCACCAGTTCGCTGGCATCCAGGCGGTCGGTAGCATATAAAAACAGGCCATCAGGCGATATTTTTACAGCAGCAGCACCATTAGTGCCCTTAAAGCCCTCACGCAGCATTTTTACGGATTGTATTTCCTTGGGCTTCCCGCCATTGTAATTATAAACGTTTATTGCACTGCCCATTTCCTGCAATAGGTACAGGAACTTACCGTTTGGCGAAAAAGTAACGTGACGTGGGCCATTGCCAGGTTTTACGCTTACTGAAACGGGCTGGCTTAAAGGCTCGGCAGCCGATGGACGATAACGCATCAGCGTTAGTTTATCAGTACCCAGGTCGGTGTATAATAAGTATTTTTCATTGGGCGACAGGAAGGCGGTGTGCACATGCGGCTTTTCCTGGCGGCTGGCATCAGGGCCTTTGCCTTCATCCTGTATTATTTGTGACGGTGGTTTCAATGAGCCATCCTTGTTGATAGGTAATACAGCCAAACTACCGCTTGAATAATTGGCAACGAAAACATTTTTACGGTCCTCATCCACTGAAATATAGCAGGGATCAGCACCGGCTGATGTTTGCCTGTTGAGGAATTTTATTTTCCCCTCATAGGGTTCAAAAGAAAATGCACTTACCCCGCCGTCTTTTCCGTCTTCATTTACCGCATAAATAAATTTATTGTCGTTGGACACGCATAGGTAAGACGGGTTGCTTACGTTTTCGATCTGGGTCAGGTAAGCCAGTTTGCCGGTTTCAGTATAAAAACGATAAACATAAATGCCTTTACTCTGGCCCTTGGTATAAGTGCCGATCACAAGATCATAAGTTGACGGAACCAGTTTATTTTTTTGTGCGTATGTAAGCACGGGGGATAATAGTGCAAGCATGAGCAGGAGCTTTTTCATCTTTAGGGATTGGTTTATAAGCGCAAGATAATAAAATCAAAAAAAAAGCCCCTGTTACGGGGCGTTTTTATTTATATCAAGTGCTTTAGCTGTATCACTTCGCTTTCGTCCAAATAGCGCCAGCGCCCGCGGGGCAGATCTTTTTTGGTCAGGCCGGCATAAACAACACGGTCGAGCTTTACGATCTCATAGCCCAAATGCTCAAATATGCGGCGTACAATGCGGTTTTTGCCACTATGTATCTGTATCCCTACTTCTTTTTTACTGGCTCCGGCAACGTATGAAACGGTATCCGGTTTGATCAAACCGTCTTCCAGCTCCAGGCCGAAACCTATTTTGTTCATATCGCCCTGGCTCAGGCTTTTACTTAGCTCCACGTGGTAAAGCTTGGTAATATTGTTTTTAGGGTGCGATAACTTATCAGCAAGGTCGCCATCATTGGTCATCAAAAGCAATCCTGTAGTGTTGCGGTCAAGCCTGCCGATAGGATAAATACGCTCTTTGCTGGCCTTCTCCACCAGTGCCATTACCGTGCGGCGTTCCTGCGGATCATCAGTAGTAGTGATGTAGTCCTTCGGCTTATTTAACAGTACATAAACCATTTTCTCCCTTTTCAGGGTTTCGCCATTGTAGCGCACCACATCCTTGGTAGGATCAACCTTATGACCCAATTCGGATATTACTTCGCCATTTACGGATACCACACCCGCGCTGATCAGTTCGTCAGCCTTGCGGCGAGAACAAATGCCTGCGTTGGATATATAACGGTTAAGCCTGATCAGCCCCTTATCTTCCTGTGCTGTTTTTTTACGGTCTCTTAAAGGTTTATCTTCAGCTCCGCGCTCCTTACGGAAAGCGGCAGGTTTGTTATAAGATGAATTTTCTGATTTACGGAACGGTTTATCAGTGCTATCGCCTGATCTTGGTCTGCCGGGCCCCCTGCTATCGCCTGAACGCGGCGTAAATTTCTTTTCTGAACTATCTCCGCCTCTTGAGCCGGGTTTAGCGGTATATTTCTTTTCGCCTGATGATTCACCGCCAAAACTTCTTTTGGGGCGATCGTCAGCCGAGGTTGGCCTGCCTGAATAAGGGGCGCTCCTTGGTGTAAAACTTTTCTTTTCGCCTGATGACTCACCGCCGAAACTTCTTTTGGGCCTATCGTCAGATGAAGTTGGTCTGCCAGAATAGGGGGCGTTCCTTGGTGTAAAACTTTTCTTTTCGCCGGATGATTCACCGCCATAGCTTCTTTTGGGCCGGTCATCCGAAGTTGGGCGACCTGAATATGGCGCCTTCCTGCCCGAGAAACTTTTCTTTTCGCCAGATGATTCACCACCATAGCTTCTCTTCGGTCTTTCATCCGAACTGGAATTACCACGAAAAGAAGAAGTGTTGTCTGATGAAGTATGTCTTTTCGGTCTTTCATCCGAATCCGGCCTTGCAGCATAAGATGTTCGCTTTCTTACGGCAGGTCCGCTCTTTTGTTCGCTACCGGCATCGCCGCTATAGTGGTTCCTTTTTAGCTTGCTGGTTGAGGTAGGTTTTGCGCCTGTTTTTTTAGGCCTGCTATCACCATTAGGTTTGCTTTTTGGTGATCTGGTGGACTTGTCATCCCGACTGTTCCGTGGTCTTTTAAATACCATATTTTTTGATTTGCGCTTTCGCAGCGTGAGGGTCAAAGTTACCCTTTTTTAACGAAAAATACAAATTTTTAATCCGGTTCAAAAACCTTGTTTAGGGTACTTTAAAGCCCTGTTTTTTGCCAATTTTGGAGGGGTGTGGAAAACTTAGAAATGATAAGTGTTTGATAATCTGATTTATATAACCTACATTTGCATCACATTTACCGATCTTTAATTTATTAACAAACAAAAGAAATGATTAAAAAACGCTTACTTACGTGCTCCGTAATGTTGGTGCTGGTTGTCATTTCCAGCCTTTTTATCTGCAGCAAAACCGATACGAAAACGGTTGCTAAAAGCACTGCCGGATATAAGTTTATTTATGCTAAAAATGAAGTTTCAAATGACTTTAGCTTCGCAGACGAAGCTATACCTGTTAATGATGCCGGAATCAATAAAAAGATACGCCATTCATTAGTAAAGAGTAGTTACAGGCACGTACAATCTAATATTTTACAGGAAAAAGCTGTTAAATTATTCCCCATTATTGAGCCGATTTTAAAATTCTATGGTATTCCTGAAGATTTTAAATATGTGCCCCTGGTTGAGTCGGGTTTAGATCCCGGCATATCCAAACGCGGTGCGGGCGGCCTATGGCAATTTATGCCGGGTACAGCACGTACCTATGGGCTTAAAGTTGGTCATGGAAAGGATGAGCGAATGAATGTTCGCAAATCAACCATAGCTGCCTGTAAATACATCAAAGAATTATATGGACAGTTTAACAGTTGGACCCTGGCCGCGGCCGCTTATAATATCGGCGAGATAAAGATGGCCAGGGCCATCAATAAGCAAAGCCAGGATAATTACTACCGTATGCATTTTAACCATGAAACGGGTACCTATATCTACAAGCTGATCGCTATGAAACAGATCATAGAGAAACCACAAGATTACGGTTACAAAAATTATTATAGTTATAATCTGCAGCCTGCAGATTTGATCGCCTTTAATTAAAAGCGATTAAAACTTACGGAGCACTTGAAGGCTGCTCTGCCAATGGCAGGGCGGCCTTTTTTTTGTATCTTTGCAAATTGGAAAAAGTGATGCTTAGTAGGGGTGATTTGCCTGTGTCAGAAACTTTTAATAATTATTCCCGGTTATTAAAAAATTGACATTTAGTTTAATAAATACTAACTAATTTAGCACGGCATAATTGCAGATCACTAATTCGGCTATTTGAATTTATTTATGATTACAAAACCTGTTGACCTGGGCGAGCAAAGTGAAGTTGAAGTATACGGAGCCAGGGTACATAATTTAAAAAATATTGATGTTTCTTTTCCGCGTAATAAACTGGTAGTTATTACCGGTTTAAGCGGCAGCGGCAAATCATCCCTGGCGTTTGATACCATTTATGCCGAGGGGCAGCGCCGGTATATGGAAACTTTTTCGGCCTATTCGCGCCAATTTATGGGTGGTATGGAACGCCCGGATGTGGATAAGGTTTCGGGCCTTAGCCCGGTGATCGCTATCGAGCAGAAAACCACCAGCAAAAATCCACGCTCAACTGTGGGTACCATCACAGAGATCTATGATTTTATGCGTTTGCTTTTTGCCCGTGCCGGGGATGCTTATTCCTACGTAACCGGCGAGCGGATGGAGCGCATGTCTGAAGACCAGATACTGAAAACCATTTTTGAAAAATTCGACGGGCAGCCGGTAAATATATTGGCCCCGGTAGTAAAAGCGCGCAAGGGTCATTACCGAGAACTGTTTGAGCAGATACGCAAGCAAGGATACCTGAAAGTTTGGATCGATGGCACCATTGCCGATGTGGAGCCAAAAATGCAGGTGGACCGTTATAAGATACACGATATAGATATTATTGTTGACAGGCTGGTTGTAAGTGATAAGGACAGCAAGCGTTTATATACGTCGATACAAGCTGCACTAAAAATAGCCAAAGGCATTATCAGGATAGCTGATAAGGACAATAATGTGTTTTATTACAGCAAATACCTAATGGACCCGGTTTCGGGTATATCCTATGACGAGCCGCAGCCAAACACATTCTCCTTCAACTCGCCTTATGGCGCTTGTAAAAAATGCGATGGCCTGGGCTATATTTTTGAGGTGGATGAGTCGTCAGTTATCCCGAATCCAAAACTGAGTATTCTGAATGGCGGCCTTGCTCCTTTGGGTGAATACCGGGAGACCTGGATATTCCAGGTATTGAAAGCATTGGCAAAGAAATACGAGTTTGCTTTATCAACACCAATTGAGAAACTGTCGAAGGAAACACTGGATATTATCCTGAATGGTTCGCACGAGATGATCACCGTAGCGGTGGAATATAACAAGTGGAACGTGCAGAGCTACCAGATCAGCTTTGATGGCATCATCAGGATGCTGGAGGAGCAACAGGAGCGCCGTACTGAAGAGAGCATGGATGACATGGAAAATTACCGTGTGCTGAAAACCTGCCCTGTATGCGAAGGCGCCCGCTTAAAAAAGGAATCGCTTAATTTTAAGATAGACCAAAAAAATATTTTCGAGCTGGCCTGCATGGATATCACTAACCTGCAGCAATGGTTCATGGGGTTGGAGGAAAGGCTGAGCGAACGCCAGAATACCATAGCCCGCGAGATATTAAAAGAAATACGCGCCCGTATTGTGTTTTTGCTGGATGTGGGATTGAGCTACTTAACGCTCGATCGTACCACAAGAACGTTATCAGGTGGCGAGGCACAACGCATCAGGCTGGCCACTCAGATCGGTTCGCAACTGATGAATGTGATGTACATTTTGGATGAACCGAGTATCGGGCTGCATCAGCGGGATAACGAGCGCCTGATACTGGCACTTAAAAACCTGCGCGACCTGGGTAACACCGTATTGGTGGTAGAGCATGATAAGGAAATGATACTGGAAGCCGACCATGTAATTGATATGGGGCCGGCTGCCGGTGTACATGGCGGTGAAATTGTAGCACAGGGAACACCCCAGGAATTGATGGCTGCCCATACGCTTACTACTTCTTATTTGAATGGAGAGCGCAGCATCGCCATCCCTGCGAAAAGGCGGGAAGGGAATGGCAAAGTATTAAGCCTAAAAAAAGCTACCGGACATAATTTAAAGAAGGTGTCCGTTGATTTCCCGTTGGGTAAACTGATCGGTATTACCGGGGTATCGGGCAGCGGTAAATCAAGCCTGATCACCGAGACCTTATATCCTATTTTAAATCATCATTTTTTCAGGGCAAAAAAGCACCCGCTTCCCTATGAGAAAATTGAGGGCCTAGAGAATATTGATAAGGTAATTGAGATAGACCAGACGCCGATTGGTCGTACACCTCGCTCGAACCCGGCTACCTATACCGGCGTATTCTCGGATATCCGCAACCTGTATGTGCAATTGCCTGAATCACGGATACGGGGTTATAAACCGGGGCGTTTCTCATTCAACGTAAAAGGCGGTCGTTGCGAAACCTGCCAGGGCGCGGGCATGAAGGTGATTGAAATGAACTTTTTGCCGGATGTGCAGGTTCCCTGCGAAGAATGTGGCGGCAGGCGTTATAACCGCGAAACCTTAGAGGTTCGTTATCGTGGCAAATCCATCAGTGATGTGCTGGACATGAGTATTGAAACTGCCTGCGAATATTTTGAGCATATCCCTTCCATCTACCGTAAAATAAAAACCTTGTTTGATGTGGGCCTGGGTTATATCAGGCTGGGACAGGCATCCACCACCCTATCCGGCGGTGAAGCGCAGCGTGTAAAGCTGGCTACCGAGCTATCCAAAAAAGATACCGGTAATACTTTTTATATCCTGGATGAACCAACGACCGGCCTGCATTTTGAAGATATTAACGTGCTATTGGGCGTATTGCAGCAACTGGTTGACAAAGGCAATACCGTTCTGGTAATTGAGCATAACCTGGACGTGATCAAGGTGGTTGATCACGTGATCGATCTTGGCCCGGAAGGCGGCTCTGGTGGCGGCAAAATACTGTTCAGCGGTACACCGGAAGCCTTGTGCAAGGTGAAGGATAGCTTTACCGGGTTGTTTTTGAAGAAGGAGATGGGAATAAAATAATAGGTATCTTAATTGTAAATTAGCCTGAAACAAAACTACTATCTGGCTATTTATATATTATGCTCCCACTGCTCATTTCCTCCCAGATCCGCGATGCCGATGCTTATACCATAGCGCACGAGCCCATTACTTCTATCGACCTGATGGAGCGTGCGGCCAAAGCTTTTGTAGGCTGGTTTATCAATCATTTCCCGGATAAGAAGCAAGCCATAGCTGTTTATTGCGGCACCGGCAACAATGGCGGGGATGGGTTGGCCATTGCCCGGATGCTAAAAGACCATCAATATCAAAACATTGATGTAAAAATAGCCTTGTTTTCGTCTAAATCATCCGATGATTTCACAACCAACCTCCATCGGTTGATCCCTGCGGGTATTCCGATCAAGGAAATTAAAATCGGGGAGAAATTACCAGAAGAAAATAGCAGCATAATTATCGATGCTTTACTGGGTACCGGTTTAAATAAGCCCCTTTACGGCGATTATGAAAAATTGGTCAACTATCTCAATGGCTTACAAAAAACGGTTGTAGCGGTTGATGTGCCTACAGGGTTTTTTTCTGAAGGAGAAACTGATGCCAACACTCCCGTTTTAAAGGCAAGCCTGGTGATCACCTTTCAGCAGCCAAAGATCAACTTCCTGCTGCCCGAATCTGCACCTTATATCCATTGCTGGGAGGCCGTTAATATTGGCATCAGCGAGGGCTTTATACGTTCGTTAAATTCCCCTTATCAATTGGTGGAAGAAAAAGATATCAGGAAAAGGCTTAAACCACGCCATAAATTCAGCAATAAAGGAACCTACGGGCATGCCCTGATCATAGCCGGGCAGGCAGAAACGATGGGAGCCGCGTTATTATGCTCATCTGCCTGTGCGCATAGTGGCGCAGGATTAACCACTGCCTGTGTGCCGCAAAGTGGGCTTACCGCATTAAATAGTTATCAGCCTGAAATTATGGCTATAGTACGCAGGGAAGATGAACAGCCCGAAATAGAATGGACAAAGTTCAGCACAGTAGCAGTTGGTCCGGGATTGGGTAAGGATGAGAGTGCTTTAGCGTTGTTTACCGACCTGCTGAAGAATTATGATAAGCCCATAGTGATCGATGCTGATGCCTTGAATTTATTAGCTGCACACCCGGAACTGTGGAAGCGTGTACCTGAAAATAGTATTTTAACCCCACATGTGAAGGAGTTCGACCGCTTGTTCGGAGAGCATGGAAACTGGTGGCTGCGCCTGCATACAGCCCGGCAAAAGGCAAAAGAACATCAGATTTATATCGTACTGAAAAATGATTATACCATAACCATTACACCGGATGAAAAGCTGTTCTTCAACTCCACCAGTAATGCTGCAATGGCAAGCGGAGGCATGGGCGATGTGTTGACTGGTGTATTGGCGGCTTTACTTGCTCAAAAATATTCTTCGGAGGATGCCTGTATTATTGGAAACTACATACATGGCAAAGCAGGCGATGAACTGGCTCTGCCAAACCGTATGCATGTGGTATTGCCAAGCCGGCTTATCACGCAATTGCCGGTTACTATGGCAAAAATGATGTCATAAAAAAACGGCTGTCGTATTACCCAGCCGTTTCTTAATTAATATATTAACTGATCTTATAAAGAACGAAATACTCTTGTTATATGTCTAAAAGACGCTCTTAACACGTATTTTGTTACAACAAGGCACCTCTAATTTTGTTTTTTAACATAAATTAACATTTCTGTTGCATTACGCTTACAAATGCATGGGAATAAGAGTGGGACTGGTTTTAGAATTTACCGATGACCACCAGGTTCTCCAAATGAGGGGTGGGGCTGCCGCCACGGGGCTCAAGTGTTACAGCAAAGTTATCAGCCAGGGCTATGGATTTCATTTCCTTCATGTCCTTTGATGTGGTATCAGCATCGAAAACACCAAGGTCAACTGGTTTGCCTGCAACAAGGGCCCATAGCTGGTATTGATGAGCCTGATCATTGACGGGCATTTTAGCATCAGCCATATCGATCATTACTTTCTTTTTGGCAGCGCTCCAGGCAACTGTTAAAGCCGATGCAGGGGATTTTGACGATCCCTGTAATTTCATCATTTTAAAAGAAGGATCGCGGAAAACGCTTAATTCGTGATCCATCAGGTTTACCCGGTTACTAAAACGTTGATTATCGGATTGTAATGACGCCAATAAGGTATTTGACCGCTGCAGGCGGTTATATACGCTGAACAGGGCCGCTATACTTACGATCAATAATGCCAGGCAGGCTGCAAAGGCATACTTATAAAAATTAGCCGGTTTGGCTCTTTCAAAAGGAATAATATTGTCTTTAACCTTAGCTTTGGGTGATTGGAAAATCCGGTCATCGCCAAGGTTGGTCAGCAAGCTATTCAATATTTTGTTGCGTTGATTCTCTGCAGGCTCAACTGCATTTACCTCTGCATATGCCTCTAAAGATCTTTCGATCTCATCCAATTCAGCCTTTACAACAGGGTGTTTTGAAGCCATAACTTCTACCTGCGCCCGCTCTTGGGGCGTCACATCACCTAAAACATAAAGTTCCAGTATACCTGACTCAATATATGTTTCTACCTCTTCCACTATTAATTAAAATATTTTCTCAACTGCATTATTGCCATCCTCAACCGGGTCTTTATGGTACCCAAAGGCACGCCAAGTTCGTCAGCGGCTTCCACATGGGTATAGCCTTTAAAATACACAAGGTCGAGAATCGACTTTTGCTCGGGTTTGAGCGTTTCTACCAGCTCCTTAATACCAAGAAGTTCGGGCTTGTAAACCGTGTTCCTCTGCTCGTCGATAAAAGTTACGTTATTTTCGAGCTCCTGGTTTTTATTCTGGTTCTTGAAATCCTTTGAGCGGATCTTATCGATAGCAAGGTTACGTGCAATATTCACCATCCAGGTAAATAAGCGCCCTTTTTCGGTACTATAACTGGAAAATGAGTTCCAGATCTTTACAAAGGTGTCCTGTAAAACGTCTTCAGAGGTGGCGGTGTCATTAATGATCCGGGAGATCACACCGAAGAGCGAAGAAGAATACATATCATAAAGGGCTTCTACGGCAATTTTTTCACGTTGCCGTAAGGCAAGCACCAACTCTTCTTCAGATAATGATATTTTCCGCTGCTTGCTCACTGTGTGTGAAGATATAAATGATTAATCAGATTTCAAACAGGTGTTTTTCTGCATGATAGGATGAACGTACCAATGGTCCGCTTTCCACATATCTAAAACCCATATCTAAACCTAATTGTTTGTAGCGGGCAAATTGATCGGGGTGAATCCAGTCGATAACCGGGTGGTGGCTGCGTGTTGGCTGTAAATATTGACCCAGGGTCAGGATTTGTACGCCAACGGCCAACAAATCGTGCATGGCTTCCAATACGTCTTCTTCGGTCTCTCCCAATCCGAGCATAATGCCGGATTTAGTACGCAACCCTGACTGCGAAATACGCTTTAAACACTCCAGGCTGCGATCGTATTTAGCTTGAATCCGCACTTCGCGGGTTAAGCGCCTTACAGTTTCCAGGTTATGTGAAACCACTTCAGGGCGAACTGCCAATACTCTTTCCAGGTTTTCCCATACGCCCCTGAAATCAGGTATTAATGTTTCCAGCGTAGTTTCGGGGCTTTCGCGGCGTATGGCATTTATCGTTTCCGCCCAGATGATAGAGCCGCCATCTTTCAGGTCATCCCGGTCAACGGAAGTGATCACACAATGCTTTACCTGCATCAGTTTAACAGAACTGGCCACACGGTTTGGCTCATCCAGATCGACAGCCAATGGCCTGCCAGTTGCTACAGCACAAAATGAGCAGGAACGTGTACAGATATTACCCAGTATCATAAAGGTAGCCGTGCCTGCCCCCCAGCATTCACCCATATTAGGGCAATTGCCACTTTCGCAGATGGTGTGCAGCTTGTGTGTATCCACCAAACCACGCACATGGGCATACTCTTTACCAACAGGGAGCTTAACTCTCAGCCAGTCGGGTTTGCGTGTGGTTTGGCTTACAGGTATTACCGGTAATTCGATCATGAAACAAAAGTAAGTAAAAAGCCCTTAAACCCCTAAAGAGGAAAAGTGTTTAACGGAATATTACAGTGGATTGATTCTTTTAGTCTGGAAAGCCGTAACTATTTCAGCTCCGACAATGCCTCTTCTATTGATATGCCACCATGCGACTGATCGAGAATGCACTCGCCGTCTTTGATCAGCAATAACTGTGGCGATTGGTGGTGTACCTGGAAATCTTCTACTATTTGATTGGATATATCGCGGTATTTGATGAGGTCTAAAAAGTAAAGCGGAACGTTATCCGGCAAATGGTCCTTATCCATCTCAAACCTTCGTTTCGCCATCAGGCTGATGGAACAGCGTGTGCTGTGTTTAAAAATAAGGCTGTAACCCTGTTGCTGTTTGATCCCGTTCAACTGTTCTGCTGACTCCAACAATATCCAATTCATAAAAAATAATGCTAAACTAATCTACAAAAATACGGCACGGACCCCGATTAGTTTCAAACAGAAGTAAAAAATGACTTTTCGCTGTTATCGGCTTTTCTTTGGATATGAACCATAAGCCGGGCACAATTTGTTGGAGCATGAAGCAATGCTGCCTGCCAGAAAAGCTATAAGAGCTATGTAAATTAATTTTTTCATCGTTCAGTATCTTCCTGTTAAACGTAAATCAATCATTCAATGTTTCAGCCAAGTTAGCCATTTTTATGGCAGTAATGGCAGCCTCATCACCTTTATTTCCGTGTTTTCCGCCAGCGCGATCCAAAGCCTGCTGCTGGTTATCAGTTGTCAGCACGCCGAAAATAACAGGTTTGGAGTATTTTATTGCAACATTGCTTATGCCGTTGGCTACCGCGTTACAAATAAAATCAAAGTGACGGGTTTCGCCCTGTATTACGCATCCCAGGCAAATAACAGCATCTAATTTAAGATTTTTTAACAGCAGATCGGCACCGGATGTCAATTCGAAACTACCCGGTACGGCGTAAGTAAAAATATTATCTGTTAGTGCGCCATGATTAACAAGGCTTTGGTAAGCGCCTTGATACAAGGCATTAGTTATTTCGGCATTCCATTCGGCAACTACGATACCGAAACGGTAGTTGATCGCCGAAGGTATCTCGGTATTTGAAAAATCTGAAAGGTTTTTAAGCTGGGTAGCCATTTGATTTCGGATTTACGATGTACGATTTCGGATTTACAAGTGGGTAATATATCCCAATTTGTAAATCCGAATTTCGGGATCCTTATAATTTAGCTTCTGAACGCGCGATGTAAGCATCAATGCTCCGTGCTTCGCTGCTTTCAGGGAAATCGCTTTTTATTTTTTTGTAGGTATCAGCCGCAGATTTATTATCATTTTGCGCCTCATAAACCAAACCGAGCTTTTTAAGGTAAAAGGGGGTTAAAAACTTATTGCCAGCCTTATCAGCTGCCTTTTTAAAGTAGGTTGAAGCTTTGTCGTAATCCTTTAATTCTACATAAGCATCACCTGTGCCACCCAATGCTTCAGCGGCTATCATAATGTCGCCACCGCGGTAGTTGGTCAGGTTATCAATGGCTTTGCGGTATTCGCCTTTGTTTAAATAGGCAGTTCCTAAATAATAGTAGGCCAGGTTAGCAGCCTTGGTATTGCTGTAATCGGTAATGATCTTCTCAAACCCAGGATAACTGGCATCGCCTTTTATGGCTTTGTCCCAATCTTTTTTGGCCCAAAAATCCTGCGCCACATACATCTGGTTAGCAGCTTTTACCTCGAGTGGGGCCAGGTACATTTTTTGGTAAGCATAGTAAATGATCACCATTGCAACTATGGCGCCGGCTATAAATATTAAACTCTTTTGGTTCTCTTGCACAAAATTGCTTGTCCGTCCAAAGTTCTTCTCTTTAACTGTGACCTTGGTACTCACCTGGGTTTTTGACATTTCTATTGTAAAATTAAGTTTGCAAAAATACGGTTTTCAAATTTGTTAGCAATAGCTGGAGGTAAATAATTAGCGGGTAGTTGATTGGGTTGACTAAGTTAAGTGGTTGATTGGGTTAAATCATTGATTTTTAAATCAATTAATTTAACAATAATGATGATATGCTACTTCAACTTAGTCAACCCAATCCAACCTAATCAACTAATCACTACCTTTGGCAACCCATATGTATTTGCAGCAATTATCCGTCATCAATTTTAAAAACTATACCGAAGCCGAACTGATTTTCAGCGAGGGGGTCAATGCATTTACCGGCAATAATGGCGCGGGCAAAACCAATTTGCTGGATGCCATCCATTACCTTTCGCTATGCAAAAGCTATTTTAATCCTATTGATAGTCAGCAGATAAAACAGGGAACCGATTTCTTTATCATCAATGGCACTTTTAATAAGAACGACAGCAAGGAAGCCATAGCCTGCGGTGTAAAGCGCAACCAGAAAAAACAATTCAAGCGCAATAAAAAGGACTACCAACGACTGGCTGATCATATCGGCCTCTTCCCCCTGGTGATGGTTTCGCCGTATGATATCAGTATTATTATTGAGGGAAGCGAGGAACGCCGCAAGTTTATTGATAATGTGATATCGCAAACCGATAACCATTACCTGGATGAGTTGATCACCTATAATAAGGTATTGATCAACCGCAATGCCTTACTAAAACGTATAGCCGATACCGGCAGCTACGACCCGGAACTATTGGCCGTATTTGATGAACAACTGATTACATCTGGCAACCTGATATTTGAAAAGCGTAAGGCTTTTATGGAAAGCTTTACGGTGATATTTAATAAGCATTATCAATTTTTGAGTGACAATGCCGAGCAGGTTGATTTGGTTTATGAATCGCAATTGCTTCAAGATAATTTTGCTGCTTTGCTAAAAAAGAGCACTGAAAAGGACAGGATATTAGAGCGCACCACCGCCGGTATACATAAGGACGAATTGCAGTTTGCCATACATGGCATGCCAATGAAGAAATTTGGCTCGCAGGGGCAGCAGAAATCATTCCTGATTGCGCTGAAGCTGGCGCAGTATAGTTTTCTTTATCAGCAAAAAGGATTTAAACCACTATTGCTGCTGGATGATATTTTTGATAAACTGGATGATAACCGGGTAACCAAGCTGATGCAGATGGTATCCAACAATGATTTCGGCCAGGTATTTATTACCGATACCAATGCAGGCAAGGTTGAAAATATATTCAGGGATATTGATGTTGAGCTGAAACTATTTAAGGTAACAGGAGGAGAAATTAATGGGTAGGACAAACGATAAAACGCTGAAAGAGGCCATAGAGCAGATGCTGCAGGTTTATAAGATCAAAAAGCGCTTTGACGAAACCGGCATTATCACCTCCTGGCCGCAACTGGTGGGCAAGTCAGTAGCCAATCGCACTAAGGAAATCTTTATTCGCGATAAAAAACTGTTTTTACGTATCGAATCATCCGTAATAAAAAACGAACTGGTGATGATGCGCACGCAAATAATCGAAAAGATCAATAATGAAGCTAAAGGAATATTGGTTGAAGAGATTATCTTCCTCTAGACCAGCGTGATCTTGCCAGGGCTTTTTTCCTGAAATCATCGCTGATGATAGAATAGCCCAATATGATCATACCAGGAGTAATGAATACTAACTGTACTTCGGGTGGATGGTGCAGGAAGAAAAGCGAGTTAACAACAATTATTGCTACAATAATTAATGAATAAACTAAGCATTTTACCAACAGTTTCATAGTTGTATGTTTAAGTATAAGTGTCAGTCCAATAATCATGCCATGTGAAAGCACTGGCATAACTACATCACTAACAATAGACTAAAGCTACGACCTAAAGTTTAAAAAAACAAATAACAGGGGAAATAATTCCCGGATATGAACATTTTTATACTCATACCCGGAAATAAAAGGCTTAAAATTTCTCGAAAGCTGAGAAATAGAAGCTGCCTTCAATAGCGGCGTTCTCGTCAGAGTCGGAACCGTGTACCGCATTTGCATCAATTGATTTGGCAAACAGGTTACGGATAGTACCGGCTTCAGCCTTTGAAGGATCGGTAGCGCCGATCAGCTTACGGAAATCTTCAACTGCGTTATCTTTTTCCAAAATGGCAGCTACTATAGGGCCTGATGACATAAAGGCTACCAGGTCGCCGTAAAAAGGACGAGTCTTGTGCACCGCGTAAAACTCGCCGGCTTTTTCGGCAGTTAGCCATGTATATTTCATCGCGGTTATTTTAAAGCCGCCTTTTATAACATGATCTATAATTGCACCGATGTGGCCATTGGCAACAGCATCAGGTTTGATCATCGTGAATGTTTTATTAGTTTCCATGCTTATTTAAATTGCCGCAAAAGTAGCGTTTTAAATTTTATTAAATAAGGCTTTTTGCGTTATAATTAGATGGTTTGTATTTAATTTATTTATTTAGCTTTGCAGCTATTTTTAAAACTGCATGTTAGAATTAGCCTCGCTTACCCAACTTTTAGCGCAGCCCCGTAAAATAGTGATCACCACCCATCATAAACCTGATGGCGATGCTATGGGCTCCTCTTTGGGTTTGTATAATTATTTGATACAGCTGGGTCACCATGTGCAGGTTATTACCCCTACAGATTATCCCGATTTTTTGGCCTGGATGCCCGGGAATGAAAATGTAATTATCTATACCGAAACTATCGAACAATCTGCCGCTTTGATAGCAGAGGCCGAACTGATATTTTGCCTGGATTTTAATACATTGAGCCGTATCAATGAACTTGGTGAGTTGGTGAGGGCAAGCAGCGCGGTTAAAATTATGATAGACCATCATCTCGATCCAGAGGATTTTGATAATTACCGCCACTGGGATATCAATGCCTGTGCAAGCGCCCAATTGGTGTATGACTTTATTGCCAACGTACTGCACAATAAAGCCCTGATCAATAAGGATGTGGCAAGCTGCCTATATACCGGTATTATGACGGACTCAGCTTCGTTCCGTTTGCCTAACACCACATCTGATGTACACCGCATAGCTGCCGACCTGATTGATGCAGGCGCGGTAAACTGGCGCATACATGAGTTGGTTTACAGTAACTCGTCCGAAAGTCGCCTGCGTTTCCTGGGTTATTGCCTGAGCGAAAAGCTGGAAGTGCTTTATGACTATAATACTGCACTTATTAGTGTGACTAAAGAAGAGTTGGAGAAATATGATGTAGTTACGGGTGATACCGAAGGCGTGGTAAATTATGCTTTGTCAATTACCGGTATCCGTTTGGCTGCTTTTATAGTGGAACGTACTGATAAGGTAAAACTTTCGTTAAGATCAAGGGGAGATTTCCCGGCGAATGATATTTGTAAGAAATATTTTAACGGAGGCGGGCACAGGAATGCTGCGGGAGGTACGTCAACTGATAGCCTGGAAGAGGTTATCCAACAATTCAAATTAATTTTACCCGAATATAAAAAACTATTAATACAGTAAATGATGAAGAAAAATTTGATGTTTTTAGCTTTTGCGGCGCTTGGATTAGCAAGCTGTAATGGCGGATTTAAAAAAGGCGATGGCGGGATGTTATATGAGATCCATGTGGATAAAGATGGTCCAAGGATAAAGGAAGGCGACTTTGTAAGCTTTAACCTGGTGGCAAAAACGGATGGAGATTCCGTATTGTTCAGCACCTATGAAGCCGGGCACCCTATTGTAACGCTTTTACAAAAATCACAATCCAAAGGTGATATATACGCCGGGATGAGATTACTAACCGAAGGCGATAGCGCTACTATCAAAACTAACGTGGATTCGATGTTTAAAAAAGGACAACCAAGGCCACCTTTCAAAGGCAAATATGTGGTTTATGAGATTAAGGTTGAAAAACTGATCTCTAAAGGTAACCTGAGCGATACAGTTTACAATGGCCGCATAACTAACTATATGAAGGGCCAGACCGAAATGATGAAAAAAGCGGAGCCTATTAAGATCAAAAAATATATTGATGATAGTAAACTGACCGGAACAACCACTCCATCAGGCTTGTTTTATACCATTACGAAACCCGGAAGCGGTGAAAAACCTGTTGTTGGCGATACTGCAGAAGTATTCTATACCGCTAAAACTCTTTCAGGTAAAGTTTTTGAAAGTAATGTTAAAGAGGTAGCTCAGAAAAATAAAACTTTTAACCCGATGCAGCAATATAAGCCGATCCGTGTTCCTGTTGGGGTAGGAAAGGTGATGGCTGGCTGGGATGAAGGCTTGTTGCTTTTAAATAAAGGCGCTAAGGCGACATTTGTTATCCCTTCAAAGCTTGCTTATGGCGAGCAGGGCTACCAACAAATACAGCCATTTACCCCGCTTGTGTTTGATGTGGAAATGGTTAGCGTTATTCACCCTGATCCAAATGCACCAAAACCTGCACCGCCTGTAGCATTACAGCCACAGGTTAAGAAATAACAATTTTTACATGGCCCTCCGGTAAAATGGAGGGCCTTTTTTCTTTTAGATTAGATGATGAAGAGATTTGCTTTCATAATTTTATTGACACTGGCTGTTGCCATGCAGGTGAACGCCCAGGATAATACTATACATACACCCAAAGGGGCTATTGTAAAGATATTTACAGGCAATACCGGCGATAAGATAAAGCTGAATGATGTGGTAACAATGGAAGTGGTACAAAAAACAGAAAAAGATTCGGTTCTGTTTAGTTCCTATACTTTGGGCCACGCGATAAAGATACCAGTGCAGCCCTCGCAAAATGTGGGCGACCTGATGGATGTATTGCCATTGCTGGCAGTTAAGGACAGCGCTTATGTGAAGATCCCAAGCGACTCGGTTTTTAAAGGGCATGATGAGCAGCGCCCTCCATTTTTGCCAAAGGGAAGTAACCTAATATTTGTGATCAAGGTCGAAAAGATCGAATCCTTAAATGAAGTGCTGGAAACTATGCGTACTGCGGAAATTACCGGTGCCGAAAAATATATTGCTGATAACAAGCTGAAAGTTACCACAACGGCTTCAGGATTAAAATATGTTGTTACTCAACCGTCAACCAAACCTAAGGCACAGTTAGGTGATACAGTACTGGTAAACTATAAAGGATATTTCCTTGACGGGAAAGTTTTTGACACGAGCATACAGGCCGAAGCAGAAAAAGCAGGCTTGCAGCAACCGGGCCGCCATTACGAGCCTTACCCAGTGACATTAGGCACTGGCGTTGTCCAGGGCTGGACAGAAGCTTTATCATTAATGAATGAAGGTTCAAAGATGAAAATCATCGTTCCGTCAAGCTTAGGTTACGGTGCCGAAGGTTACGGTGATATCCCGCCCTACAGCACACTTGGTTTTGACCTGGAACTGGTAAAGATAAAGCCGGCGAAACACGCGGCGGTTAAACCTGCCGCCAAACCCGCGGCGAAAAAGGCGACAACGAAGAAACATGTTGTCACTAAAAAGAAAAGCTAAATAAAAGCCCCCGATATACCGGGGGCTTTTTAATTTTGCAGGATGTTGTTAACCGATACCCATACCCACCAATATTACGAAACCAACCCGGTAAAAAGGCAGGAGCTGATGCAGCGCTGTTTGGATAACGGTATCGGGCGCCTGTTTTTGCCCAATGTGGATTCCTCTTCCATCGAAAAGGTGATGAGCCAGGTAGCGGCATTTCCTGAATATTGTTTTGCCATGCTGGGCCTGCATCCCTGCGATGTAAAAGCCAATTGGGGGGATGAACTCAACACCATCAAAGCAGCTATTCCTCAACATAAAATATACGCCGTAGGCGAGATCGGTATAGACCTGTATTGGGACAAAACTACTTTGAACGAGCAGGTAGAAGCATTTAAAATACAGATCGGCTGGGCGAAAGAGCTAAAGCTGCCGATAGTGATCCATTGCCGCAACTCGTTCGACGAAGTGTATGAGGTATTACTGGAGGAACAGGATGAGAACCTGCGCGGCATACTCCATTGCTTTACCGGGACATTGGAACAGGCGCAGAAAGTTATCGACCTGGGTTTTTACCTGGGTATTGGTGGTGTAGTCACTTATAAAAACTCCGGTTTGGATAAAGTGGTTGAGCAAATTGACCTGAAGCATATCGTTTTAGAAACAGATTCTCCTTATCTTACACCCGTTCCGCACCGGGGCAAACCAAACGAAAGCTCTTATTTGATCTATGTGGCTCAAAAAGTGGCCGATCTGCATCAAACAAGCGTTGAAAATGTAGCAGCTATCACTACAGAAAATTCGAAAGTTGTATTCGGTGTGTGAAGCATTTTTATCTTTGCAATTATTAAGCATTAACCCTGATTCATGAACCAGATCTTGATCATCTATACCGGTGGGACAATAGGTATGATGAGCGACCCCAAAACTAAGGTGCTCAGGCCGATCAATTTTGAGCAGATCATGGATAATGTGCCCGAATTGGATCGGCTCAACTGCAAGCTTAAAGTTCATTCCTTCGAGGAGATCATCGATTCATCCAACATGAACCCGAAGATATGGAGCCAGCTGGCGGGTTTGATCAAGGATAATTACGACAGTGTGGACGGTTTTGTGATATTGCATGGTTCGGACACGATGGCTTTTACCGCTTCAGCCTTAAGTTTTATGCTGGAGAACCTATCCAAGCCGATCATCTTTACCGGCTCGCAATTACCTATCAGCGCTATCCGTACAGACGCTAAGGAAAACCTGATGACCGCCATCGAGATCGCTAAAGCCAAAAAGCATGAGCGCTCACGGGTACCGGAGGTATGTATCTATTTTGATTACAAGCTGTTCCGGGGTAACCGGGCGTTTAAATATAATTCGTCCAAATTCGAAGCGTTTCGTTCGCCTAATTACCCTATACTGGCTGAGTCAGGTGTGCATTTAAAGTTCAGCATTAATGATATCCGCCAGCCTGTTGAAGGGCCGCTTATCGTTCACAAAGAGCTGGTAAGCGATGTTGCCGTATTGAAACTATACCCCGGCATCAGCCCTAAAGTAGTGGAGGCCGTATTGGGCGCCGATGTACGCGGAATTGTAATGGAAACCTTTGGCGCGGGCAATACCACCACCGATAAATGGTTTACCGATATGCTGAAACATGCTATTAACAGCGGCAAAGTGATACTGGATATCTCCCAATGTAAAGTGGGCACGGTTGAACTTGGCCGCTACGAAACCAGCAAGGAATTGAAGGATATGGGTGTAGCCAACGGCTATGATATGACCTACGAAGCTGCCATTACCAAAATGATGTACCTGCTGGGGCAGTACGAAGAGCCGCTTATTATTAAGGAAATGCTGGAGACGGATCTGCGGGGTGAGTTGACGGTATCATAAAAGTTAAAAGCCATGCCGGCGATATTTTAAAAAGTAGAAATTTACTTATATTTACATTATATAAGACAAAATTATGCTTACCACAATAAAAGGATATTACGATCATGGGCAGATCATTCTGCAGGAAACCCCTCCTGTTGAATCCAAAACGGAGGTTATGGTAACATTTCTTACAGAAGAAACTACGCTTAAGAATCAACCTAATAGGAAACTTGGCGGCCTGGAAGGCAAAGTAACCCTACCGGACGATTTTAATGAGCCTTTAGATGATTTAAAGGATTATATGTAAAAATGAATATCCTGGTAGATACCCAAATTCTTGTTTGGTCATTTGATATTCATTCGCCACTTTCCAATCAGCATAGAGAATTGCTCGAAGATTCTTCGAATAAAATTTTTGTGAGCCAAATCAGCCTTATGGAGCTTGCAATAAAAAAGAACATTAACAAATTACCAGACTTTATACCTGACATCAGGACAGTGGCAGATCAACTATTGAACAATAGATTTGAATTGCTGAAATTAACTGATGAGCACATATTTGCATACCAGGATTTACCTTTATTTCAAGAACACAAAGATCCTTTCGACCGCTTTTTAACCGCGATTGCTAAGCAAGAGAAGTTTACGATAATTACAACTGATGTCAAGTTTCAATTATATTCTTCCTTAGTTCAGGTTATTTAATGAAGCGTATCCATCACGTTAAACTTTGTTAAATAACCACCTCACCAATACAACTTAATCCCAAACCATCTATTTTTGAATATAACCCGTCGCTATGTTCAAAACTTACCTCAAGCTGGCTTTTCGTAACCTGTGGAAGCGCAAAACTACTACCGCTATCAATGTTTTCGGTCTGGCTGTGGGCCTGGCCTGTTGCACGTTGGTATTCCTTTTTTTTCAGCATGAGCTAAGCTTTGATAAGGATTTTAATAATGGCGATGATATTTACCGGGTAACTTCAGATTTTGGGGGTGGCAGCAAAGCACCCACGGTTGGCCTGCCTTATGCCAAATTCTTGAAAAGCGAGATCCCCGAAATTGAGCAGGTAACGCGCATGGACCCCACCAATGGCACCACCATTGTACAGGCGCAGGGCATAGGCCCTCAAACGCCTTACACCGAAGATTCAGGTTACTGGGTCGACCCGGAATTTTTTAATGTGCTCTCCTTTCATTTTTTGCATGGCGACCGCAAAACCGCCTTCGCCTCGCCCAATACCATAGTGCTTTCGCAAACACTGGCCCAAAAGCTTTTTAAGGATGTGTATCCTGTCGGCAAAACTGTAAAGGCCGGCGGCACTATCTATACCATCAGCGGCGTATTTAAGGAGGATTTTTTGAACCATATCCAGGCCGATTTTTTCGCTTCCAACAACAGCGACCGTATCCGCGATCTAATGGCTAACAATAACAGCTGGGTGGTGAACGATAACTTTTACACCTATGTTAAACTGAAACACGGCAGCAATGTACAACATGTAATTGCTGAACTGAACGCCTACATGCAGCGCCATGCCGGCCCTGAACTCAAAGCCCATGGCGATCATATCACCAACTCGCTGCAGGCATTAAAGGATATCCACCTTAACTCAGCCGAGTTCCAGGATTACCTGGCTTACAAACAGGGCAATATAAAATACCTGTACCTGTTATCGTCCATTGCGCTGGTGATCCTGCTGCTCGCCTGTATCAACTACATGAACCTGACCACCGCCCAGGCCATCAGCCGCGCTCGCGAAGTAGGCGTACGCCGGGTAATGGGGGCGGGCAAGGGCGCTATCCGGTACCAGTTTTTGATCGAGACTATCATGATCAGTCTTTGCGCGCTGGTTATTTCCGTTGGATTAGCGATGTTGTTCTTGCCGGTGTTCAACAATTTTACCGGGCAGGCCTTGTCCTTCATTGCCAAAGAGAACAGCAGCCTGATCTTATGGCTGGTACTGATCGCTTTGCTCACCGGGCTGGCAGCTGGCTTGTACCCTGCCTTTTACCTGTCGGCATTCAACCCTGTTAAGGTATTGAAGGGAAAAGTGAGTGATTCGTCCGGCATGTTCAGCATACGCAAAGTATTGATCGTATCACAATTTGTGATTTCCACCTGCCTGATATTTGCCACTATCGTGATCTGGAACCAGCTGCATTTTATGCTGAATGCCAAAACCGGGTTCGACCAGGAACAGCAACTGGTGCTCAACCTCCCTGGCGAACAAGCCCAAAAGAACAGCGCTTTGCTGGCAAGCCGGTTGGCTAATAATACCCTGTTTAAGTCAGTCACCAACGCCACGGCGCCGCTTGTTTCGGGCGATATGAATTTGTATCCGGCTGATAAGTCCATCAATGATAAACAGATCGTTTTCTTTGATTTTGCCGATGAGAATTACGTCAAAACACTCGGCTTGCAACTGGTTTCGGGCACTAATTTTAAGCCGGAGGTTTTTACCAATACCAATATGCAGGAGGATTCAGAGCTGCACGATTTTGGCGAGCAGGTACTTCTAAATGAAGAAGCCGCCAAACTTTTAGGGCTCGATCCGAATACCGCGCCCGGCAAATATGTATCGCACCTGCATAATGGTATCGTTTATAAATACCAGGTAGTGGGCGTAATTAAAAACTACCATTATTTCTCCTTACACGCCACCATTGGCCCGTGTGCCATTATGGCCATCAACCCTTTGAGATGTACAACCATTGTAGCTAAAATTGACGGTAAAAATGCCACCGCGGCCATCAGTTTTGCTTCAGACCAATGGAAGAAACTGAATCCCGATACCCCATTCTCCTACGCCTTTCTGAATGAACTTTTCCAGGGTGATTATATTCAGGATCAACGGGCGCAGCAAATGATCGGTATTTTTACCTCGCTGGCTATCTTCATATCCTGCCTGGGATTGTTAGGGCTGATCACCTACACCGTAACTCAAAAAGCCCGCGAAATTGGCATCCGTAAAGTGATCGGCGCCAGCGTAGCCAATATTGTCATGCTGTTTTACAAGCAGTATTTTAAACTGGTGCTTATCGCTAATATCATCGCGTTACCTTTGGGTTGGTATTTCATGAACACCTGGCTTCGCGATTTCCCATACCGGGTAGGCATTAGCTGGTGGATATTCGCTGTATCGCTTTCGGCTGGAGTTATTATCGCGTTTTGTACTATCGCATTTAAAACCATACGGGCAGCAAACGCTAACCCGGTGGATAGTTTGAGAGCGGAATAAAACTTATTTCTTGCGCTCGTCTGTGACGAGTGCTTAACTCTGTTTAGCATCTGCGATGCGTGTTGAAGCGATACAATCGCAAATCCATATTAAGCACTGATTGCAAATCAGCGCAAGTTAAATATTTCCAATAGCGATGGGTTTCAAACCCATCGCTATAATAATCAGCGCAATCATAAAAATCACTCCAAATCAGCGGTCTTGTCTCCGGCTGATGCAGCTTTTCGCTGCACCGCCGTCAACAAACTACATACTTAGGGGTATTAGTATTTTGAAATTATACCCTCACTTCGCCGCGCTCCACACGTTTGCGGTACGACCAGTAGAATACAATCGGGAAAACAAACAGGTTAAAAATGGTATTGGTGATCAAGCCGCCGATAACCACAATGGCCAGTGGCCTGGAGGCTTCGGAGCCGATGCCATGCGATAATGCGGCAGGCAACAGGCCAATGGCAGCCATCATTGCTGTCATGATCACGGGGCGCATACGGTCGGCCACGCCATCCTTCAGCGCATCGGTAAAATGGTTCCAGGTGGTGTGGTGCTTCAGGTCGCGGATATTGGTTTTGAACTTGGTGATCAGGATCACACCGTTCTGCACGCAGATACCAAACAAGGCGATAAATCCAATACCAGCCGAAATATTGAAATTCACCCCGGTAATTAACAGCGCCAATATCCCACCCGCTATGGCAAAAGGCACGTTGTTGAGTACCAACAACGAATCGGTAAAGTTGCCGAACAGGATGAACAGGATAAAGAAAATGATCAACAAACTAATAGGCACCACCTGTGCCAGTCTTGCCGAAGCCCTCTGCTGGTTCTCAAAATCACCCGCCCACTCTAAAGTATAACCCTTGGGCAGCTTAATCTTCGCGTCTACCTTGTCCTGGGCCTCTTTTATAACACTGCCCATATCACGACCGCGGATGGAGAACTTTATGGCTCCGTAACGCTCGTGCTTGTCACGATAGATCATGCTGATTCCTGTGGTGCGGGTCATATCGGCTATCTCGCGCAGCGGAACTTTATTGCCACTGATGGATGGCACGCGCAAGTCACCAATGGCGGCGATATTGTTACGGAAATCTTCCGGGTAACGAATACGCAATTCAAACTTCCGCTCACCTTCGTATATCTGTGTGGCAGCTTTACCACCAATGGCAGTTTCAATCACCGCGTTGGCATCTACAGCGGTCACACCGTATTGCCCCATTTTGCTTTGGTTCAGGTTGATCTGCAGTTCCGGCTGACCCATATTGCGCAGCACGCCCAAATCTTCGATACCTTTTACGCCTTTCAGGATATTGAAAATGCTGTCCTCGCGGCTCTCGATAAATTTATAGTCATCCCCAAACATTTTCACCACGATAGAGCCTTTCACCCCGGATACCGCTTCTTCCACGTTATCAGATATCGGCTGCGAAAAGTTGAGGTCAATACCGGGATAAAATTTCAGTTTCTCATTCATCCTGCGGATCAGTTCCTCTTTCGTTTCCTTGCGCTTCCATTGATCTTCGGGATATATATCTACGTGGAATTCAATGTTATAAAAACCCGTCGCGTCTGTACCGTCATTCGGTCTGCCGGTTTGCGACAGCACTTGCTTTACCTCGTCGAAACTTAAAAATATCTTGCGCATCTCGTTTGCCAGCTTTACTGATTCACCCAGTGAAGTGCTCAGCGGCCCGGTAGCTCTTACATAGATGGAGCCCTCGTTCAGCTCAGGTAAAAATTCGGACCCTAAAAACTTAAAGCAAAAAAGGCTGATGATTAGGAAAATGATGGCCACAGAAAACACTATTTTCCGAAACTTGAAGCACAGCGAATAAATTCTTAATACACTCTTACTAATAAACTCTACGAAAACATTATGCTTTTCGCGCACATCCTTTTTAAGCAGGATGCTGGCCAGTGCCGGTACAAAAGTGAAAGTGAGCAGCAAAGCACCAAGTAGGGCAAAGCCCAATGTCCAGGCCAGCGGCGAGAACATTTTACCTTCCACCTTCTGAAAACTGAAGATTGGCAGCAGCCCGGTTATGATGATCAGCTTCGCGAAAAATATACCCTTGCCGTTTACCAAACAAGCTTGTTTGATCAAACCCAGCTTACTCAGGCGGTTATATTTATCCATACCCACCTCTTTGGCCTTATGATCCAGTACCACAAAAATGCCCTCCACCATCACCACCGCGCCATCGATAATGATACCGAAGTCGATAGCGCCCATAGACAGCAAATTGGCCGACATGCCTTTTAATTTCAGGCAGATGAAAGCGAATAACAATGCCAGCGGGATAATCAGCGATACGATCAGTGTGGTACGCCAGTCGGCCATAAACAGGAACACGATCACCGTCACAAAAATGATCCCCTCGAACATATTGTGCAGTACGGTATGCGTAGCGAAATCCACCAGCGTTTCCCTGTCATAAAACGGCCTGATCTTTACATCTGATGGCAGGATATTGGTATTCAGGTCGTGTATTTTACCTTTCAGGGCGGCGATCACTACGCTTGGGTTTTCGCCTTTGCGCATCACTACAATACCCTCTACCACGTCAGGGTCGCGGTCGCGGCCTACCTGGCCTAATCTTGGTAAGGCCGATTCGGTAACTTCGCCTATAGTTTTTACATAAATAGGGGTGCCTTTAACATTATTGACCACCACATTTTTTATCTCGTCAATATTATTCAATAAGCCGATACCCCGCACCACGTAGGCCTGCCCACTTTGTTCGATCACATCACCGCCCACATTCACGTTGCTTTTGGATACCGCTTCGTAAAGTTCTAATGCTGATACACCATATTGCAATGCTTTTTCCGGGTCGACAGTGATCTGGTAGGTTTTTACCTCCCCGCCAAAACTGTTTACATCGGCTATACCGGGTACGGCTTTTATTTCACGGTCGACCACCCAATCTTCCAGTGTTTTTAATTCGCGCACCGAACGGCGGTTGCTCGTCAGTGTAAAGCGGTAAACTTCCCCGGTCGGGCCATAAGGCGGCTCGATGGAGGGGTTTACCCCATCCGGCAGGTTGGCATCGCCGATGTGGTTATTGATCTGCAAACGCGCGAAGGCGTAATCTACATCATCATCAAAAGTTACTTTGACTACAGATAATCCGAACAGGGATGACGACCGGATGCTGGTCTTTTTCTCCGCCGGGTTCATGGCAATTTCCAGCGGACGGGTTACAAATTTTTCAACCTCCTCCGCGCTGCGGCCCGGCCATTGGGTGATGATGGTTACCGAAGTATTGGTCACATCCGGGAAGGCATCGATGCTGATATTTTTAAAGCTGATATACCCGCCCACAGCCAGCAGCGCAGTAAGGAAGAATATAAAAAACTTGTTTTTAAGCGCTAAAGACAGTACTGATTTGATGAAACGATTCATAGTTATATTTTGATTAAGCCCCCTCTAAATCTCCCCCTGTAGGGGAGACTTTTTAAAGCCCTCCCGCTAACCAGCGGGGAGGGTTTGGGTGGGGCTTTAGTCTTTTAATGATTCAAAAAGGTATACTTGTCTTGATGCTACAATTCTGTCGCCCGGTTTCAGGCCGGAACGGATATAGGCCCTGTCTTCTACCCGTTTGGCCAGATCTACCTGCTGGATGCGGGCATGCGCCTTGCCATCCATTACGATCACATAGTTTTTATCATTGTCGAAAATCAGTCCGCGGGTATTGATCACCGGCAGGTCCTCGCCGGATTTGGCTTTGATAATCACATTGGCAAACATCTGCGGCTTCAGCTTATTACCTGGGTTGGCTATTTTTACCCGTGCCTTTACCACCTTATTATCCGGGTCGAGCACATCATAAACCTTGTCAATTTTACCTTCAAAAACCTTATCGGGGTATGAGAGCGTTGTAATCTTTACAGGGTCGCCGGTTTGCACGCTGGCAATATCAGATTCGTAAATATTGATCAACACATACACATCCGACAGGTCGGCAATAGTAAACAGGTTTTGGCTGTTATCGGCCCGTACCTGGGTGTTATCGGTCAGATTTTTTTCGATCACAAAACCCGATATGGGCGATTTGATCACATAGCCCTGCGCGTTACTGTGGTTAATATCGATCACCGCGCCGGCACGCTTACTTTCGGCAAGTGCTTTCTGATAATCAGCCTGTGCCTGCTCAAAATCCTTTTGCGAGGCCAGCCCGCTTTTGTAAAGGTCCTGTGCTGATTCCATAGCACGTTTGGCGCTGCGCAAATCAGCTTCTGATGAAATGTAATCCTTGTTAAAACCGGCCATCTCGGCGCTTTTCATGATCGCTAAAGTTTGTCCCTTGCTCACTACGTCGCCCAACTGGATATGCACATCCTGCGCCACGCCGCTCACCATCGGGAATATTTTTACCATTTTATTTTCATCTGGTGCTATGGTCCCGGTTAGGTTGATCTCGGATAGGGCGCTGGCTTCTTTCACGGTATCAATCAGTAAACTGTTCAGTAAACTGTCCGTCACCTGGAATTTTTCTTCCTTTTGTTCATCTGTGTTTTCGACATGATGGCAGCCCATTACTAAGGCTGAAGACGCTAAGGCAAATACAATTACAAATATTTTATATCGGTGGAGTAGCATAATTACTGTTGATTAAAAAATGGGGTCCCGGTGGCGTAGTTCAATTGTTCTAATGAGATAACCCGGTTAAGCTGCAGGTTATTGAGTTGAATGGTATTGGTTTTATAGGAATCGTAAAAATCAAGGAACTCCAGCATGCTGATGTTGCGTTTTTGGTAGTTTTTGAAAACTTCCTGTATCAGGTGGTTAAAATCGTCCTCGAATTGCGGGTCGAAGCTGCTGTACAGTTTTTCCAATCGCAAGGCATTCCGGTAGTTAGTGGCTACATCGCTTTGCACCTGGTTCTGCTGATTTTCAAATTGCGCCTTGCTTTGATCTATAGCTATCCGCGCCTGGGAAATAGCGCCCTGGTTGCGGTTAAAAAACGGCAGGCTGAACGCGATACCGCCGCCCAGGTAGTTATTACTGTACGCTCCCAGCTTATCAAAGTTTAAGGAAAGCGAAACATCCGGCACAGCCGTAGCTTTTTGCAGCTTCAGGTTGATGTTGCTGTAATCGATAGCAGCCTTCGAACTTTTTAAATCATACCGATTGGTATATGCAGAATCTAATAACTGCTGATAGGGCACCGAGGCAACAACCTGTTTGCTATCGACACCAGCAGTAAGCATTGGTTCGATGTAAATATTCACCGGTGCTTTAATCAGCATTTTCAATTCGCTTTGTGTAGTGTCAATACCGGTAAGCAGGGTATTATATTCTGTTTGTAATGAATACAACTGCGACTGAATACGCAGCACTTCCTTTTCGGCGATGTTGCCTTTGGCGTACTGCTCTTTAAAAACGGTCAGCGTTTTGGATAGCGAGTTGATCTCTTCGTCATATATCTTAGCCGACTGCTGCTGATAATAGATGGTATAAAAATCATTCCGCAGTGTGAATTTCAAAGTGCGAAGCAGGCCGAAGAACTGGTATTTAGCCTGTTCTACCTCTATTTTGGCTAACTGAATACTCTTGTTCCGCTTCCCGGCAGTGGTGAAAAGCTGCGAGATACCGAAGGATTGTTCCTTATAGGCAGGTCCCTGGGTTACATCAGTGGCATGGATACCATTGGCATAGCTGAAGTCCGGGTTTGGGAAAAGTCGCGCGGTAATTACCCCCGCACTGGCGTTATCAATATTGTAACGCTGGATAATGAGACTGAGGTTATTTTTTATAAACTGATCCTCGGCCTGTTTCACTGTCAACTTTAGCGTATCGCTAACCGGGGCCTGCGCAAAGGCAGACATCCCGGCAGCAACACACCCTATTTGCAGCAATAGAAGGGCTCGAAAAAACTTCGAATGCATAGTAAAATTGTTTGCACAAAGCTATTATGCCCGTATTAGAGCCGGGTTAAAGGGAGATTAGAATGTAATTAGAATTAACGCACGAACCGGATCACGAAGGAAGTGCCGGCATCAGAAGCCGGGTCGATACTGATGGTGCCGTTAAAAAGATTAATGATCTTGCTGGTGACATACAGCCCGATGCCATTGCCATAATAGTCCTTTACATTGGTGCCGCGGAAAAATGATTTGAAAACTTTTTCCCTTTCTTCGGGCAAAATACCAACGCCTATGTCAGAGATGACAACCCGTATCTCGCTGTCATCAGCATACAGGTCGCATATAACCTGCTGGTTGCCAGAAAATTTGAAGGCATTGCTGATGATGTTATTAAAAGCGATAAGCAATAGGGACCGGTTGGAAGATATCAACAGTTTTTCAGGATCATCGGGCAGGTGCAAAATGTTTACCGTAAACAAATTTTTCCCGATCCTGCCTGTCCAGTAATCAGATAGTTCCCAAATTAGTTCATCAATAGGTACCAGGCTTAAAGCGGCTTGCGTATAGCTCATGTCCACCTGGGCAAGTTCCAAGATACTGGATATGGTCTCGTTTAGTCTTTCAGCATCAATTAACACCGATTTAAGCGTATGTTCATAATCATCAGCCGTGCGTAATTTATTGAGGGTAACTTCCACCTCACCGATAATGCTGGTAACAGGTGTCCGCAACTCATGCGAAGCATTGGTGACAAAGGTTTGCTGCAGCTCAAAAGCGTTCTCGAGGTGAACTAATAGCCTGTTAAAATTTTGCGCCAATTTGCTGATCTCGTCCTTGCCGTTTCCCTCGTTAATGCGCAGACTCAGGTTGCTGGCACGTACCAGTTGCACTTGGTCGACTACGTCATCCAATGGTTTCAATATCTTTTTGGCAAACCAGCGGCCTATAAAAAATAGCCCAGCTGAAACGCCTATCAGCATCATGACCATGATCTCGATCAGTTCATTGGTACGCTTGCGCCCCTGTATGTCTACAGCCGACACGAGTATTACAAAGTTGCCCTGGTTGTCCTTAAAATAGATGCCCACCGTTTGGCGGTTGCCTTCGGCAAATTCAAGCTCTTTTCTTTTGCGCACCTGGTTGATCACATCGCTGCCCCAATACTGCTGCTGATCGCGGATAAAGGAGGCGGTATTGCTCTCACTATAAAAGCGCATCACCTCGCCGGGGAATTGTTTCAGATAGCGTTCCCGCACCCGGCTGAGCGAGTCGGCGGTGATCTCATCTGCTTTAAGATATAATTGCGCGGCAACTTTGGCGCGGTCGGTTAGGCGGCTATAGAAATCAGCCTTAACAAAGGATTTAAAGACAAAAAAGATGGTGGTCAGCGCGATCAATAAGATCACCGCGCTGATGAGCGTAAAATAAAGCGCCAACCTGTCCTTTATCTTCATTATTTGTTCGCCTGTTTCAAGATATAACCCATACCGATCACCGTATGGATCACTTTGCTTTTAAAGTCCTTCTCTATCTTTTTGCGCAGATAATTTACATATACGTCGATAAAGTTGGTGCCCGTGTCAAAGCCAATCTCCCACACCTTTTCGGCAATGTATTCGCGCGAAAGTATCTTATTGGGGTTGCGCATAAACAACTCCAGCAAGGTATATTCTTTGGCTGTGAGCGCGATCTGCTTGCCTGCCCGTTCGGCGGTTTTGCTCCAGGTGTCCAGCTTCAGGTCGTCAAATAAGATGGTGTGATTTTCTTCCGTGTTTTTATTACGCCGAAGCAGGGCCTCGATTCGCGCCAGTAATTCGCTGAAATGAAAAGGTTTTACCAAATAATCATCCGCGCCTGATTTTAAGCCCGATACCTTATCTTCTATCTGGTTCAAGGCGGTCAGCATCAATATAGGTGTAACGGCATCCGTTTGCCTGATCTGCCGGCAAAGTTCTATGCCGCTGATATCCGGTAGCATCACATCCAGTATCAGCAAGTCGAACTGCTGGTTATGCAGCAGGGTTTTGGCCGTACGCCCATCGCCGGCAATTTCTATCTGGTAACCATGTTCCTCCAGCCCTTTGCGGATAAAGGCGGCAACTTTTTGTTCGTCCTCAACTAAACAGATGTGATTCATGTTAAGGCAAAGATGATAATATTAAGGTTAATGTGCTTAATGTTATGTCATTTCGAATGAGGAACGAGGAGAAATCTTGTACGATATACAACTCGCGGAACATATCGTAGAAGATTTCTCTCTTCGTTCGAAATGACACCTGCTTTATAAAGAAAATCCAAATCCTTATTATTGCACCATATCACCATGAAAAGATTAACCCCATTCCACGTTGCCGTCCCGGTATATGACCTGGAAGAGGCCCGCAAGTTTTACCGCGAAGTATTAGGCTGCCCCGAAGGCCGCACTGCCGAACTTTGGACTGATTTCGACTTGTTTGGCCACCAGTTCGTGATTCACTATAAACCCCGCCCCGAAGGAAATCTGCAACATCACACTAACCCGGTTGATGGGCATGATGTTCCGGTACCGCATTTTGGCGTAGTACTGGAGTGGGACGAATGGGAGCAATTGGCCGATCGCCTCAAAAACCACGGCATCAAATTTATTATCGAACCCGGCATCCGTTTTAAAGACCTGCCCGGAGAGCAAGCAACCCTATTTTTTGCTGATCCATCAGGAAATGCTTTGGAGTTTAAAGCCTTTAAGGATATCGGGCAATTGTTCGCGAAGTAGTAAAATTTATCATCCTATAATAAAGAATTGTTGGTGAGTTTACATAGCAGTGAGTAGCTGCTGACTATGCTCAGCGTAACAATTTGACTTTCTTGCCGTTGTGCCTGATCGCAAGGAAACCTTGCAATAAGATAAATTTATTTATTGTTACGAAATAAATATTATGTTAAAGAAATCTTAATGAAATGTTTACCTGGCACTAATATTCTGTTTAAGAGGAGAGCCGTTTTTTGCATCACACCTCTCAAATGCAAAATATTAGATCATTATGAAAAACAACTTACGCAATTTCAAACTAAAACAGCTGTCTGCCAAGGCTATCGGGATGCTGTTTTTGGGTTTAGCTTTTTACAGCTGTAAAAAGAACGACACTTCCTCTACAAGCCCGAAGATCAACAAGGTGAACCACGTGGTGGTGATATACCTCGAAAACCATAGTTTCGATAATCTTTACGGGCAATTTGCCGGCGCTAATGGATTATCAAACGCTACGGCCGCCAATACAACGCAGGTTGATGCTACAGGCGCTGTTTATACCGTACTGCCGCCCGTACCAGGCACACCGGCATTCCCTACCAACCTGCCAAATAACTATTTCAACATAGATCAGTATGTTCCGAATGATATGATGACGCAGGATGTGCTGCACCGTTATTACCAGGAGCAAATGCAGATTGACGGCGGGAAAATGGACAAATTTTCCGTGTACAACAGTAATTCAGCAGGATTGTCCCAGGGATATTATCAAACCAATTTATTGCCATTGGTAAGCATGGCCCAAAGATATACCTTGTGCGATAATTTTTTTCATAGCGCTTTCGGAGGGTCGTTCTTAAATCACCAATGGCTCATCGCGGCAGCAAGCCCTACATTTCCAAACGCCCCGGCAAATATCGTTGCAAAACTGGATGCTTCGGGTAACGTAACTACCGATGGGGCTGTGACACCTGATGGCTTTGTAGTTAACACAAGTTATACCGTTAACGCGCCGCACCCGGCCAGCGCCAACGCCGCCACATTAGTGCCAAACCAAACAAACCCTACCATAGGCGACAGGCTTAGCGATAAAGGCGTATCATGGGCCTGGTACTCGGGCGGATGGGATAATGCCCTTGCCGGCAACCCTGATCCTACCTTCCAGTTTCACCACCAGCCATTTGCATATTATGCAAAATACGCTGATGGTACACTTGGAAAAACAGAGCACCTGAAAGATGAAACCGTATTTATAGCTGCAGCCAAAGCAGGTACACTGCCTGCCGTGTCCTTTGTAAAACCATTGGGTATCAACAATGAACACCCGGGCTACTCTGATGTACAAGCCGGAGAAAGCCACACCGTAGATTTGATTAATGCAGTACTTAACGGGCCTAATGGCAAAGATGCCGTTATTATCATCACTTATGATGAAAATGGTGGTTTCTGGGATCACGTAGCTCCTCCGGTTATTGATAAAAAATGGGGCCCTGGCACACGCGTTCCAACTATCATTATATCCCCGTTTGCTAAGCAGGGTTATGTCGACCATACCCAATACGAAACGGTAGGCATCCTTTCCTTTATTGAGAAAAGATGGGGCCTTCAGCCGCTTTCTGACCGGGATAGAAATGCAAACCCTTTTAACAACGCGTTTAATTTTTAAACCTTTTCAAATAGAATAAAGGGGGCGGCTATCAGTTGTCCCCTTTTTATTCTTTATATCCCTGGCCAATTTGTGCCGGGTTTTGAAGCTATTTTACTCATGAGAAAATTTATCATCATATCAGTATTGCTGGCTGCAGCCGGGGCTTGCGTATTTTTTTCGAGTAAGCAAAAAACGCGGTCATCAGAACAAGAGATCGAACACACTTTACTGCTGCAGGTTGATACCTTTTCTGCTATGAAGAATAAGTTGTTGCAAGCCGTTGAGGGAGGCAGAGCCGATGAAAAGCAATTGCAGCAATTGTTCCTGCAAACCAGGCTTGCCTATAAGAAGTTCGAGTGGGCCGCTGAGTATTTTGCCCCCGTGGTATCAAGGTTTGTAAACGGCCCGCCGGTGCAGGAAATAGAGATGGACAGCGGGCAGGTATTTGAAGCGGCGGGTTTGCAGGTAATGGAGGGCTATCTTTTCCCGGTGTATGACCATAGTCAAAAGCCTGAATTGATCAGGCAGCTTAAACTATTAGGAACCGGCTGCGATAAGTATAAAGCGTATTTTGGCCATATTTCGATCTTCAACTGGCAGGTATTTGACGCGGTTAAACAGGAAGTGTTCAGGATATTGTCGCTCGGTATTTCCGGTTTTGATAACCCGCTTACGTTGAAAAGTTCGCAGGAATCTGCCGCGGCTTTAAAAAGCCTTGATGTGGTGTTGGCTTGTTATGAAAACAAGGCCGGAACCGAAAACCTGCCCGGGGAGTTTGCTGCAGCGATAAAATATCTTCAAAACAATACCGATTTCAACTCCTTTAACCGGGCCGAATTTATTACCGCTTATGGAAACCGGATCACCACAGGTATCAGCACCCTGGCGGCAAAATCAAACCTGCCGGTGGTTAAGTATAACCGCTTATTGAATCAGAATGCAAAAACACTTTTTGATAAGGATGCCTTTAATGCAAACGCTTATGCATCGGATCAATCGTCCTATTTAACAACTGAAAAGGTGGCTTTAGGCAGCGCGCTTTTTTCAGATCCTGTGCTTTCAGGCTCGGGTACCCGGAGCTGTCGGTCGTGCCATCAACCCGAAAAAGCATTTACCGACGGGCTTGTGAAGAATACGGTGATTAACAGCCACAAACCGCTGAGGAGAAATACACCCACCCTGATCAACGCGGCGCTTCAGCCCGCGCAATTTTATGATTTGCGAGCGAATACCCTGGAAGACCAGGCACTTAATGTAGTGCAGAATAAGGATGAAATGCATGGCAGCATGAAAGAGATAAGTAAGCGGCTTTGGCAAAAACCTGCTTACCGGCGCTTGTTCTCTGCTGCTTTTCCAAAAAAGAACAGAACAGCGATCGATACGCTCGAGGTCATGAATGCCATAGGTTCCTATGTGCGCAGCTTGGTATCGCTGAACAGTCGTTTTGATGACTACATGCGGGGAAACAAAGCAGCTATGAACCCGCAGGAAGTAAACGGATTTAACCTGTTTATGGGGAAGGCAAAATGTGCCACCTGCCATTACATGCCGTTGTTCAATGGCTCATTCCCGCCAAGATATATGATCGTTGAAAGTGAAGTGATCGGTGTGCCGCAATCCATCGCCCAAAAAGCAATTGATACCGATATGGGCCGGTACGACCAGCTTAAGACTGGTGCATTTAAACATTCTTTTAAAATTACCACCGTACGCAATGCCGCACGTACCGCCCCCTATATGCATAATGGTGTATTTGCCACTTTGCAGCAGGTAATGGATTTTTATGATAAAGGCGGTGGCGCGGGCCTTGGATTTAAGCTTGATAATCAAACCTTGCCCACAGGGAAACTCGATCTGACTCAAAAGGAAAGTGATGATATTATCGTTTTTATAAAAGCTTTGGATAGCAGGTGATTTTCTTGTTATGCTGAGTTATCAAACCCGCAGATTCTGAAAGGGTATGACAAAAAAGAAAGATGTCATGCTGAGTTTGTCGAAGCATGCGGGAAGGCCTCTCCGCGCACCCTTCGACAAGCTCAGGATTGACACCTGCCGCGCATTCAACAAACCTATCATGCGTGGCGAAGAATCTATTGGCGAATCAGATGCTTCACTCCGTTCAGCATGACAAATGTGGTCAGGTCTAAAACATCCTTTGCTGTATCACCGCCATAAAATCAGCTTTGAATTTTTCACTGACGGGTATCTGTTTGCCGGCTATGAAAATATGGTTGTCCTGTATTTTTTCCAGCTGTTTGGTGTTGACGATGTAGGAGTTATGCACCCGCACAAAAGGGAGTGGCAACTGTTCTTCAATATCTTTTAAGCGGCGATAGATCAATAAATGCCCGGTGATGGTGACGAGGCGAACGTACTCCTTTTCGCCCTCGAAATACAGGATGTCCTCCAGCCTTATCTTGCTGAGTGTTTTACCTGATTTCACAAAGAAATATTCCTTTTCCGGTGCTGAAACGGGGTTATCCACCGATTCCCGGTTGCCAAAATAGGATTCGATTTTTTGGGTTGAAGTAAGAAAACGTTTGAGGGTTATTGGCTTCAGCAGATAATCAATGGTTTGAAAGGTATAGCTTTCGGCAGCATATTCTGAGTAGGCGGTGGTAAATACAATTTTGGTTTCTTTGGGCAATATCGCAGCCAGTTCCATCCCGGTTAATTGTGGCATGTTGATATCTAAAAACAGGAAATCTACCTTGTTCTTTTTCAAAAAAGCCATCGCCTCCAGCGCATCATAACATTTGGCCAATAGCTGCCATTGGGTAGTTTGGCGGATCAGTATTTCCAGCAAATTAACCGCGTTGGGTTCGTCATCGATGATAATGCAGGTTAAGCTCATGATAAAGGAACTTTTAAAAACGCGGTAAAATAATGACCCGACTGGTCGATGTTCAACTCAAATTCAGTCCCGTACAAAATGGTCAAACGCTTGCGCAAATTCTGGATACCAAAGCCATGCGATACATCCTGCGCCTGTTTTTCGGGCATGCGGTTGCGGGTTTGGAAAAGCAGGTATCCATCCTGGTGGATCAGCGAAATGTCGACCTTGTTTTCACTGCTTGATTTATCTATGCCATGCTTAAAAACATTCTCCACAAAGGTCATCAGCAGCATCGGCGGGATACGCGCATCGGGGTTATATTCCTTGATAAAACTGATCTCTGTTTCGTGCCGGATACGTATTTTTTCCAGGGCGATATAGTTTTCGATGAACTGGATCTCGGTCTGTAGGGACACCTCGTCCTTTGGGCTCTCATCCACAAAATAGCGCATAATATCCGATAGGCGTTCTATCAATGCAGCCGTGCGAGGCGCTTCGCGGTAGGCTTCGTAATAAATGTTATTCAGTGTATTGAACAAAAAATGAGGCTGCACCTGCGATTTCAACAGGTTCAGTTCGGCCTGGCTTTTTTGCGCCAGTATCTTTTCTGATTGCTGTTTCAGATCGAAATAAGCTATCGCGATGCGGAAAATAAAGCTCAACGTGTAGGTGAGCGCGCCTGCAACCAGGAACTGGCTGATGCTGCTTGCACCCATCTTTTCCGGCTCTACCGCGAAATACTTGTTATAAATAAACATGATCAGGAACCCTCTTGCCAATCCCACCGCAGGTAACAGGATGGCGACGGCAATAATGTATTGTACAATGTGTCCCTTCAAGTATAAACGCGGAAACAAAAACCTGATATTCCCATAGATCACCGTTACATAAAAAAGAATATTGATGGCGCTGAATATGCCAGCCTGGTAAGGGCCGTCCTCGGGCAAAAAGGAGAAAAAGATTATAAAATATACGGCTATCCAAACCAGCCATTGCAGCTGGGCTAAAGTTGCGCGACCTTTAAAAAAATTCATTTTTAAATTTACAAAGCTTTTTGGTTTTGCATTCCTCTTTTCAATAATTGGCAGGATTTATTCAATCATTGCGGCTGAAAACTCAATAATAGCATCAAAAATTGACTAATGACCTATTAACCGTGTTTATTGAACTCATCCATTAAAAGGTTAAAAATACACCCCTTTAGGTTTAAATGATTCTTTAGGCTGATGGATAAAAGGCAGTTTTGATCTGTCAATCAACACCATACCGAAGATGAAACTCTATCCCGTACTCCATAAAATAGCCCCGGTTATCGCGGCTATTTTATTAATGCTTTCGCATCACCCGAAGGCGGCTGCTTCTGCACAGATCATTGATCTGCAGAACCTGCATCAGCCTGTAAATACAGATCATTCACTAATTAAAAAAAACAACTCACATGAAAAGAACATTCACAGCCGCTGTAATGCTGCTTATCGCTCAACTTGCCTTTACCAACCTGGCGCAAGCGCAGCTTACTTCACTTCCAGACGGGGCTAATAAACGGGCAACTGTAAGCGAACAAATAGGTATTACCGATGTAAACATCCATTATAACAGACCTGCTGTTAAGAAAAGAGAAGGCCATATCTGGGGCGAATTGGTTCCTCCGGGTTATGTCGACCAGGGTTTTGGTACATCAAAGGCGGCCCCGTGGCGTGCCGGTGCCAATGAAAGCACCACCATCGAATTTTCAACCGATGTGAAGATAGAAGGGCAGGCTTTACCAGCCGGGAAATATGGCTTCTTTATCGCTTATGATCCGAATGAATGCACATTGATCTTCTCAAAAAATTCCACTTCCTGGGGCAGTTTTTTTTATAAGCCCGAAGAGGATGTGCTGAAAGTAAAAGTAAAGCCGGTAGCTGCAGACAAAAGTGTGGAACGGTTGAAATATGAGTTTGCCGACCAAACTACCAGCAGCGCTATTGTTGAACTGGAATGGGAAAAACTGGTAATCCCCTTTAAAGTAGATGTTGATGTGGTGAACACCCAACTGGAATCTTTCCGGAAGGAATTACGCAGCGACAAAGGTTTTTTATGGCAAAGCTGGGACCAGGCGGCACAATTCTGCGCACAGCACAAGGTGAACCTGGAAGAAGCGTTGGTATGGACCGACTCCGCCGTTCACCCGAATTTTGGTGGAAGCCAAAGTTTCCAAACCTGGAGTACAAGAGCGATGGTGCTGGATAGCCTTGGCCGCAGTGCGGATGCAGAAGCAGCCCGGAAAAAAGCCTTGCCTTTTGCTGATATGAACGAGCTGTATTTTTATGGACGGACACTGATCACCAATAAAAAAGGTGCTGATGCATTGGAAGTATTAAAGCTTAATTATACCAAACATCCGAATGAATATGTGGCAACTATAGGTTTAGCCAGGGGATATTCAGCCGTTGGCGACTATAAAAAAGCCTTAACCTATGTCCAAAAAGCACAGCCATTAGCTACCAGCAAGCCGCGCCAGGATATGGTTGAAAAAGCCATCAAAACTTTACAGGACGGCAAGGATATAAACTAACCAATCAAACCAAATTGGCCGGCTTGCCTCCCTGGCAGCCGGTCAATTATATACTTTAATCTCAAGTCAACACCAACTAAACCATACCATGCAGCTACAGATCTTTATAGGCATGGTGATCCTCGGCGGATTGCTGAATTTCATCAAAGAACCCAATGAGCGATATGTTCGGGGCATTGCTTTAGGTTATTTGTGGCTGGCATTGCTGCTAAGCCTTACCGCCTGGGTATTTTATTTTGCCGGAATTAAAAATACGATCATCCTAGGTATGCTATCGCTCATCATGAGCTGGGGCGGAGCGTTAGGGCACTTAGCTTTGGGTTATTTAATTGTTAACGTGCTTGTAGCGTTAAAATCGAAAGACAATTCTTATGATAATTACCAGCTAAAAAATATGATCAGGCCCACGCTTTGGGGCATTTCTATCTTAGTTGGCAACTCATTCATTATAGCTACGACAGGCAAAGCGCAGCATATGGCCGAAATGCTCACTTTTTTTAATACCTCAGGGTATGCCAATTGGTTCCTGTATTTTATCATGACGGCGGAGGCCCTTGGAGGTTTAGGGGTATTGCTGCACTTCAAGCTAAAAACAGGGCCTTTGGCTGCCGCAGGGTTAATGCTGATCATGCTGGGCGCGGTTTATACGCACTGGCATAACCATGATCCATTCTCAGATTCATATGCTGCTGTGGGTCAGCTCATCAACCTTTCTTTATTGCACATTCTCTATTATTCACAACAGCAGGCAAATCTAAAAACGCCCGAAACAACTATCTACATCGTATAGATCATGAAACTATCCAAATACTTTGCAGCCTTAATGCTGATAATATGCTGCGCGATCAGCCTATCAACCCAGGCGCAAAACGATACTATCCGCTTCAAAGACAAACGCCTCATCATGTCGGCGCTGAAGCCCGGACTAAAACAATACCTGGTTTATTTTCAAAACCCTAAAAACAAGCAAAGCCTGCGGTTTTGGTTCTGGTTGCGTAACGTACAACCCGAGACCCGGAACGGGCAAAAAATGATCGCTATTACCCAGCATTGGTATGGCAGCGACAGCACCACGTATCGATATATGTATTCGCTGAATAAGGCAGATGACTTTGCCCCGGTGTATATCACCCAAACATCCAAAAATACAACCAAAGCCTATAGTTGGAGCGCCACCAAAGTATGGGGCGCCGACACAGCCGCCAATAATGCGCAAAAAAATTTCTCGCTTGATCTTAAAAACCCCTCTTTTAACTGGGAATTGGATATCGAAACCTTCGAAATGCTGCCTTTAGCCGCCGGGAAAACCTTTGTGATCAATTTTTATGATGCCGGCTTAACTCCGCCCGAATACATTAACTACAAGGTAACCGGTAGCGACGTGCTGGCTACCGTTGATAATCAAAAGGTAGATTGCTGGAGATTAATGACTAAAGGGAATAACAACGGAACCACTTACACCCAAACCTTTTGGATCAGCAAGAAAAATCATGAATTTTTAAAAGAAGAGGATACCTACAACGGCATGTATCGCTATAAAATAAAAATGCCCGGAATGTCGCAGGACCTGGTGGAGCGGTTTGTAAAATAGTGTACTCACCCCCACAGCCCCCTCTCTGCTACGCAAAGAGGAGGAGTGAAGAAAAAAATAAAACAAAACCCTCTTTGTCGCTTGCGAGAGAGAGGGTGGTCGAGCGAAGCAAAGACCGGGTGAGTCAAACAGGCAGCAAGTCAGAAATAAAATAACCGCAAATGAACCTCAAACTAAAACACCTGTTCTTTATCCTCCTGTGCATCGGATTGCTCTCCGAAATCCAGGCGCAGCCCAAAAGAATAAACCCCGATCTTGTAAAATTTTTCAACGGCAGTTGGTCAGGTGACGGACAGTTTGCAAACGGTAAAAAGATCTCGGCTGAAGCGTCTTTTACTTTGTCTGCAGACAGTTCCTGCCTTATTTATATCCATACTGATAGAGCGCCGAATGTTTATAAGGCCACCTCGGCATGGGGCATTGATAAAACAAGCGGGAAACTGGTATCCCATGTGATCAATAATTTCAATGGGCACACCGGGTTTACAAGTGATGGCTGGCATCAGGGCAAGCTGATTTTGACAGCCAGCGACACCCTTAACAACGGCAAGGGAGTTTTTTACCAGCATTTTATTTATGAGAAGCTTAACGAAGATCAATTTAAAATGACCTACGGGATGAGCCGGGATGGCATAAACTGGAGAGAAGGCGACCATTTGATCTTTGTGCGGAACGCTAAAAATTGATCTTACTTCATTATTGTACCCTGCATTTAAAAATGAAGTTTTATATTTGGATAACCTCCAACTATAAACTTCCTTACTTATGCAGATAACCAGGTGCAATACCCTTGCCGAATTAAATGAATTGGCCTCAGACCTCCTTATTCGCGATTTGAGAGATAACGCGCAATCACTGATCTGTGCGGCTACCGGTAATTCGCCTACGGGCGTATATAAAAAATGGGTAGAGCGGCAAATGTCAATGGTTATCAACGGGCTTACTTTTATTAAACTGGATGAATGGTACGGTTTGGGCCCGAACGATGAAGCTTCCTGCGAAAAATATCTTCACGAAAACCTGCTGGGCCCCCTTGGGATCGCCCCTGAAAAATATACGGGCTTTGATGGGCAGGCAGCAGATGCCGCGGCAGAATGTAAGCGTATCAAAGACCACTTGGATCAACATGGCCCAATTGATGTCTGCATATTAGGCTTAGGTAAAAATGGGCACATTGCCTTCAACGAGCCTGCGGAAACATTACAACCCAACGCGCATTTAGCCACATTAAGCGCAACCTCATTGGAACATACGATGGTAATGGATACCAAAGCGGAAATAAAGTATGGCTTTACTTTGGGTATGGCGGATATCCTGCAATCAAGAAAAATAATACTGGTGGTGAACGGCACGCACAAAAACGCGATAATGCACCGCTTGATGGAGCAAAAAATAAGCACCGACCTGCCTGCATCGTTGTTGTGGCTGCACCCGGATGTGCATTGTTTTTATTGTGATAGTGATAATTAACGTTGGGCAAAATGAAAAGATCGGCACTACTTATTTTATTGATATCGGCAGCTGCCTTTTCAAATGCAAATGCACAGGTGCAGGTTCGCAATGAGCCGCGGCATAAAAATGTATTTGAGAATAAATATATTAGGATATTGGATGTGAATATCCAGCCGCACGATACAACAATGTTTCATGTTCATTCCACACCTTCGGTTTTTTTGGTATTCACCAATACAATTACCGGTACTCAAATAAAAGGGCAGAACTGGACAGAGGGAAAAAATGTTCCGGGATATGTATGGTATCGCTCTTTTTTGAATGATACCCTGGTTCATAGGGTGAGCAACATTGATAAAGTTCCCTTCCATGTTACCGACATAGAAATTCTATCTGGATACAATAATAAAAATTATACCAAACCCTTGCCTTTTAGGATATTGTTTGAAAATGAAAAGGCAGTGGCCTATCGTTTAACAGATTCTTCGATTAATAAAAAGGTCATTAGCAACAGGGGGCCGATCATTGCCGGTTTAGTTACCGGGGATGATATTATCCTGCACGATACAAAAAGCAAGAGGTCAGTCATCATAAAAGCGAATACCAGGTGTACTTATATAGCGCCGGGTACTTCATTTTATTTATCCACCACTGGTAAAAAGCCTGTCGACCTGGTATTGTTTGAAATTAAATGAGGATGAGTAACCATGAGTAAAGGAACAGATCAACACACTTATGATGCCATTGTAATTGGCTCGGGCATCAGCGGTGGCTGGGCGGCTAAAGAGCTTTGCGACCTCGGCGTAAAAACATTGGTTTTGGAGCGGGGCAGGAATATCGAGCACATCAAAGATTATCCTACCGCCACCAAAAACCCATGGGATTTTCCGCATCGCATGCAGGAACCTTTGGAAGTTTTGAAGGAAAATCCGGTGATCAGCAAATGCTATGCTTATGGAGAGGACACGCATCACTTTTTTGTAAAGGATAAAGAACATCCTTATATACAGGAAAAGCCTTTCGACTGGATACGCGGCTACCAGGTGGGGGGCAAATCCATTATGTGGGGCCGTGCTTGTCAGCGTTGGAGCGATTTTGAATTTTCGGCACCGCAGCGTTATGGTTATGCGGTAGACTGGCCGATACGGTATGCGGATATTGCGCCCTGGTATTCGCATGTGGAAATATTTTCGGGTATTTGTGGTGATAAAGACGGGCTGGAAGCACTGCCTGATGGCGATTACCTGCCTCCGTTCGAAATGACCTGTGTAGAAGAAGAGATGCAAAAGAAGATACACGCTCACTATAAGGATCGTTTTATGGTGAAAACTCGCTGGGCGCACCTAACCAAGCCTAACCAGATCCATTTGGACCAGGGGCGTGGCCAATGCCAGGCGCGCGACCTGTGTACAAGGGGCTGCCCTTTCGGGGGATATTTTAGTTCGGTTTCGTCCACCTTGCCATGGGCGAAAAAGACAGGCAACTTAACCGTCAGGCCATTTTCAGTAGTCCACTCGGTTATTTACGACGAGAAAAAAGGCAAGGCTACAGGTGTTCGCATTATCGACACCAATACTAAAGAGGAAATTGAATATTACGCCAAAGTGATCTTCCTGAACGCTGCCTGCTTAAATACCAATTTGATCCTGCTAAATTCTACGTCTTCACGTTTCCCAAATGGCTTAGGGAACGATAGCGGCCTATTGGGTAAATACATGGCCTTTCAAAATTATAGGGCAAGCGTTCATGGTACTTATGAGGGGTTTGAGGACAAATATTATTTTGGCCGTAACCCAACAAATCCCATGATTGCCAACTACCGCAACCTGCATAAACAAGACACCGATTACCTGGGTGGATTTTTAACCTTTGTTTACTCAAACAGAGGCAGGCAAAGATGGAATGACGGCATAGGCGCTGATCTTAAAGATTCGCTAACCGAACCGGGCCCATGGAATGCTGGTATGTTTATGCAGGGCGAAACCATACCAAAGGAAGCCAATCATGTAAGGTTAAGTAAGGATGAGAAAGACCCCTGGGGTATCCCGCAGCTGATCACCTCGGTAGGGTATGATGACAACGATGATAAAATGGTAAAAGATTTTTTAGATCAAAGCGCCGAAATGCTGGAGATAGCCGGAGTGAAAAATGTATCCAAATATGATACACACCAGGCTCCCGGACTTGATATTCACGAAATGGGCGGCTGCCGCATGGGGAATGATCCAAAAACATCGCTGCTCAATAAATGGAACCAGCTGCACCTGTGCAATAATGTATATGTAACCGATGGCGCCTGCATGACGAGTACGGGTAACCAAAGCCCGTCCATTTTATACATGGCTTTTGCGGCGCGGGCGGCTAATCACGCGGCGGAGGAAATGAAGAAGGGGAATATTTGATTGGCTGTCACCCTGAGGCACTCGAAGGGTGAGCGCAGAGGCCTTTGCCCACATGCTTCAAGAGCCTCAGCATGACACCTCTTTTAAATTCTGTGGTGAAATTAACCACAAATGTCACGGAGTTTTTCACAGAGAAACACAGAGTTTGTCTTAGAAAAACTTACGAAGTTTTAAGATCGCTTCATAAGTCTAATCATGCCTAAAACTTATGATATGGCTTTGCAAAAAACTCGCTCACCACTTTATTGAAATCATCCTTGTGCTCTATTAAAGTGCCATGACCAGAATTAGGTACTACCCACAGGTAAGCTTGTGGAATAGCCTGGTATATTTTGGTGGTATGTTCGATGGGTATCAGATCATGATCGCCGCAAATGATAAGCGAGGGGCATTTGATCGCCTTTAGCGCCGCGAACGGGATATTGGGCTGTACATAATCGAGCATAAATATTTTCCAGTCGTTTTTCTCTTTGGCTGTTTTCCGCGGCTTGTTTTTATCGGCCTCATATTGTCTCACCATATCCTTCCATAATGAAGGCCGCAACGCCGAAGAATCAGGAGTTAAATTAGCACCGGTTGAAGCCAGTTTGATCACCTTTTTGGGATGACGCATCGCCATTACTAACGCATTGATACCTCCATCGCTCCAGCCTATCACATAAGCCGACTTAATATGCATTTTATCCAGCAGGCCGGCAAAATCATCCGCCATCATTTCAAAACTTAGGGAGTCTTTGCTATCCACAGTTTTTCCATGCGCCCGGCTATCCACTGCTATCACTTTATACTTTTTTGAAAAATAGGGTATGGTACTGGTAAAGTCTCTGATGCTGCCGCCATTGCCATGTATCAGTAATAATGGCTTGCCTGTGCCATACGTTTCTGTGTACATTTTTATACCACGTACATCATAATACTTGCCGGCGGCTTTATTGTTGCCGTAGGGAATGGCCTTTTTCTGTTGGGCAGAAACAGTAATAGTTGATAACATCAGCAGGAATAAGTTGAGGATAATTTTTTTCATGAGTACAATGAAAACGTCAATTGATTATAAGCTAAAGATAAGTAAGTTATTGTATCCGAATTTAATATCTTTAGTTCCACATAATATTTATCCCCATTGATTTAACCACTATGCTATTGAAAAGAATAGTTTTATTTTTTCAATTATTCCTGTCAGGTGGTTATTGTTTATATGCCCAAACTATTCTTCCGCATTTTGAAACTTTGAGTGTGAACGATGGGCTTTCGCAAAGTTCGGTTTATTCTATTTTGCAGGATAAGGAGGGTTTCATGTGGTTCGGCACCAGCGATGGACTGAACAGGTACGATGGCTCCGAAATAAGAGTATTTCGCTTTTCGGATAACATCAAAGAACCATCCAACGCCAATATTGTAGGACGGTTATGCGAGGATGATAAAGGCAATATCTGGTATAGTAATTTCACCGGGATCTTTTATTATGATCGTATTAAACAAGAGATTTACAAGGCGTGGTCTTTCACCAAAAATAAATTTCCCAACAATTACCTCAGCCTGGTTACCTATCAAAAGGGGATCATTTATTTCGAAAATATTATAACGGGTATAGTTAGCTATAATATCAAAACCGGGTTGATGATACGCTATCCATATCCTTATAAAATAAAACTATTTAACTGGAATGATCACCCGATAGATTACAGGGCAGTTTTTCATGATAGCAAAATATGGTCGCACGGCGCGAGCCTGAACGGGCTCTACACTTTTGATATCAGGTCGAAAAAATTCGGGCGGTTTGTGCCGGGTCAAGGCAGGCAAGGGATAGAGTCGGGACAAAAAAATAAATATATTGTAGATCATCAAAAGATAGTGATACTGGATGCCCAAAGCAGGTATATCGATACCCTGGCCATCCCCGCTGTAAATAGAAATCTAAAATACTTTAGCGCTACAGAGGATAAGTATCAGCACGTATGGATCGCTACGATCAATAATGGTTTGATCATGTATGATATCGCCAGTAAAAAATTCTTTACCTACCGGCACGAGAACTCAAAAGCTAAATCGCTGCCTATTGATTTGGTGACCACTACCTACATCGATGCGAATAATAATTTATGGATAGGCACTGATGGCGGCGGGGTATGCCGGCTGGATATCAAGCCAAAGAAGTTTAACCAGTTCCCGCTGAATGAGGGTGAATACCCTTTTATGAATGATTATTTCACCAAGTGTATTTATGATGATAATGCGGGGAATGTATATTTCGGGTCACTATCCAACGGCTTGTGTGTATTAAACAAAACAACCGGTCAGCTTAAGCAATTCAAAAATACCCCCGGCAAAAATACCAGCATTCAGTCGAACACGGTAAGCGCTATTTTTAGCGACAAAGATCATAACATTTGGGTAGGCAGTACCCTGGGGATCTCCATATTTAAGAATGGTTCATTCCGCCGCATCAATGTCAGGAACCTGTCGGGACTGGAATATTACAGCAACATGGTCAACCGTTTTTGCCAGTTGAGCAATGGCAATATTGTTGCCGCATCGCGAAGCGGGCTTATTCTTTTCGAAAAAAAGGGAGATAGTTTTGAAGGGCTCTATATTATTAAAAACGGCTTCGAAACCAGTGATATCGTGGAGGCGGTGGATCACCAGTTGTGGATAGGCTGCCCCGGTAATGGCCTGCAGCGAATCACTATAGGGACGGACAGCATCATCACGCACGAAAGATATTTTCCCGGCACCAATATCAGGAGTATTCATGTGGATGAACGAGACCCCAATATCCTTTGGATATGTACGGTAAAGGGCCTAATTCGTTTCTATTGCCACTCCAAAAACTTCAGGGTGTACAACCAACTGGATGGTATGGCCAACAGCTATGTTTATGGCGCGCTGGAGGACGATAAGCATGATCTTTGGCTGAGTACTAATTCGGGCATTACTTATTTTGACCGGGAGGAGCGAACCTTTAAAAACTACAATGTAAAAGATGGCTTGCAGAGCAACGAGTTTAACAGCGGCGCTTTTTTCAAATCTACATCGGGCACCTTATACTTTGGAGGGATCAAAGGATTTAACTGGTTTTATCCGTCACAACTGGCTGTCGACAGGTCGGGCCCACTAATAGGGATCACAGCGGCCGCGATCGATAATGAATCTATATTGAAGGACAGTGTTTTTGCAACCAATAAACAATTGACGTTGCCCTATAATAAAAAATCGGTGCTGTTCAGGTTCGCGGTGTTGGACTATACCTTGCCGCAGGCCAATACTATCGAATATAAACTGGAGGGCTGGGAAAGCAAATGGTTCCGGACAGAAAATAAGGACATTAGGTACTCCAACCTTACACGGGGAGATTTTACACTGCGGGTGCGGGCCATCAACAGTTCGGATATTAAAAGCCGGGAATTGAGTATAAAGATCAGGGTGCTGCCACCATTCTGGAAAACCTGGACATTCGTTGGCATTGTTTTTTTTGTGGGGGTGATAGCCATTGTATGGATCACTATCAACATAGCGCAAAGAAAACTGAAGCAGAAGCTGGCCGTTTATGAGCGGCAAAAGGAGCTGGAGCGGGAAAGGCAGCGGATTTCAAGAGAAATGCATGATGACATTGGTGCTGGCCTTACCCAAATAACCCTGATGAGCGAATCGATCAATAAAAATGGCGTCAAAAAAACCAGGGAACTGACAGACATTGCCGAAACCAGCCGTAAACTGGTGGCCAATATGAGCGAGATCATCTGGAGCATGAACCCCGCTAATAATACTTTAGATGAATTTTTTGCTTATATGCGTGAGGGTCTTCATAAGCTGCTTGAATATTCAGGAATGGAATATGACATTCATGTGTCGGATTGCAAAAACGATACCGAACTGAACGGCGAGCAAAAAAGGAATTTACTGCTGGCGGTGAAGGAGATCGTGAATAATGCCATCAAATACAGCCACGCAAAAAAAATAACGGTAGGCGCCGAATTTATCGGCAATGAGCTTCACTTTACCATTAGTGATGATGGTGTTGGATTTGAGCCGGGGTGTAAGGTCTCGGGGAGTGGACTGAATAATATCAAAAAGAGAATTGAAGATTTAGGCGGGTCGCTTACCATTACATCCGGAAAAAATGAGGGGAGTAGCTTCCACTTTTTTATACCACTAAAATCACATTTATAATGCCGATGCTTTGGTTCATCTTTACATACACCATTTTAAATAAAGATTATGCGCCTTTTATTCCAGTTGTTGATTGCCTCTGTTTTTTTGACCGGTTGCATCCACGATAGTAAGCCGAAAGACGACGCCGGGCTGCCGGACGAGCTAAACAAAAAATGGGAAAATGCCTGGAATAAAAAGGATTCGGCCATCGTGGTGGGCATGTTTGATAAAGATATTTCCATGAATACCGGTAAAACCTATAAAGGTATAGATAGTATGAAGAGCTGGGTGAGCCATTATATGCCCCGCATTGCCAACCTAAAGACCGAAAAGGTGAACGTGGTACAGGGAAATGATATGATCGTATATACTTGTACCTTCAGGCACGAGGAGATAAGAAAGGAGGCTGTTGCCGGGATATCTACCGGCTTGTGCAGCTTTGTTTATGTAAAGGATGGCCCGGATTGGAAGATCAGGTATATACAAATGCAGGAATTTCAATAACTTATAATTTCAATACTTTGCTGTGCAGATCAAATCGATAGCTATCATTGAGGATGACGATAAGGTAAGAAAATACCTTGCCGAGCAGATCCATGTGCAGATCAGCGTAGAGGAACTGCGTGTTTTTAAGGATGCCGAATCGGCATTAAAAAGTCTGTCGGCCAACCCGGCTGATATCGCCTTGTTTGATATCCAACTGCCTGGTATGAATGGTATCGAATGTATCCGAAGGTTAAAACTGGTGCATCCCAAAATGCAGATGATGGTGCTTACGGTTTATGATAACGTGGATAATATCTTCAACGCACTGAAGGCCGGGGCAACCAGTTATTTGCTGAAAACCACACCACCAGAAAAGGTGATCGAAGCTATTTATGAGGTGTACAATGGCGGCTCGCCCATCAGCAGCCAGATAGCGCGTAAGGTGATCGAAGCTTTTACCAAAGAAAAAACCAACGATTATTTCCAGGAACTCAGCCGCCGGGAGCAAGAAATACTGGAGCAACTCTCCAAAGGCTACCGCTACAAAGAGATAGCCGACCACCTGTTTGTCAGCATTGAAACCGTGCGCACGCATACCCGTAATATTTACGAAAAACTCCAGGTAAACTGCCGTATCGATGCTTTAAAGAAAACGGGATTATTTTAGGATTGGCAGATTGAGTGGCTGATAGGTTGAGAAAACTATATCATACCAATCGCAACATGTTGCTGCACTCCAACGTAATCAGCTGTTATCCACTAAATTACTACTATTATGTGATTGACTGGCCGCAGGTTATTTTTCAACTTGCTAAAAATATTAAACCCTAAATTATCATGAAGAAACTATTACTATTGGTCGTACTGACTAGCTTTGCTGTACTGGCTAAAGCACAAAACAATTACAAAGCGTTTAAAGTTGATCTTACTTTTGGATACGCTATTCCATCAGCCTCCAGCGGTAGTGACGGCGTTAAAGGCGGGGTCACTTTCACCATCGAGCCGCATTATCGTTTATCCGATGCCATCGCCGTTGGCTTCAGGGCCGAAGGCGCTGGCCTGGGATTTAAAGATGGGACAAATGAAGATACAGATGTTCACGTATCGATTTTGACTTCCTACTGTCCAACATTGGAATATTACTTGTCAAACGGTGGTTTCAGACCATTGATAGGCGGTGGTGCAGGTATTTTTGCACAATCCTCTCTTGACGTTAACTCCGATTCCGGAGAAGAGACTGCCCTTGTTCCCGGAGCTTCTAAGTTTGGATTTTTCCCGCGTATCGGCTTCGAAACCGGGCATTTCAGGATGACAGGAGAGTATAATATCCTGGGCAATGATTCCAATTACCTGGCCTTCAAGATCGGCTTCTTTTTTGGAGGAGGAAAAAATTAACTTCGAACAATAAAAGCTCTGTGTTACTCCGTGTAATTTCTCCGTGTTCTTTGAGGTAAAACTAACCACAGGAACACGGAGGAGAGCACAGAAGGCACAGATTTAGATTACATCCCGATCAATTTACCAATGATATCATCGGGGCTCGCGGGGCTTCCTTTGATATTTACCTGCTCAAAATAGTTATACCAACCTGCGTCCACCACTAAGCCTTCAAACGTTTTGGCCAATTCTTCATTTGGGAATTTCCATATCGCGAAGAAATCAAAGCCAAGCCGGTTGTGTGTATCATCATCATTTACTCCCCAACTGATAATTTCTGTTCCCTGCTCACTTAATTGCTGTATGGCAGGGCCAAGTTGTGCCATGTATGCTCCTCTTTGTTCGGGGCTCATATCAAGCCAGGTTTGCCTGGGTGTCCAGGCTTCGATGTAGTATTTCATGTAAAGGGATTTAGTTGATCATTGTCTGGTTATCACAGGCAATACTACTGAATAATAAATCGTTAACGGGTCAACCCACCCCAAATTACTACTATCATGTGATTGCGGGGCCTTTGTTTAGTTCCCATCTTGCAATGCGAAACTTAAACAGAGTTCAATCACATAAACTATGAAAAAGATCCTTTCTCTAACCTTACTAATTGCAGTGATGTTAACCACCTTTATTACTTCCTGTAAAAAATCATCTGACAAAAAACCGGATTACACCTGCGCCACTTGCAAAACAACTCCTGACGCGGTAGCTGCTAATGACAACAGCAGCAAAGGTATTTACAAAGGGATAGTTGTTGGCTCAACAGGTACCATTAAGTTTGATATCAATAATGCCGGCAATACCGTTACGGCAACTTTGGTGATCGATGGCGTCACAGTCAACTTAACATCTGCCATTACCTGGACAGCAGGGGTAGCTTACACCGCACCATTTACCGGTACCCTGAATGGTGCCGCGGTAACTATCAATTTTACAGTAAGCGATACTGGAGAGGGGCCTTCGGTTACTTCATCAAATATTCCGGGGCATGCGGGCGCTGTGTTCAGCCTGGCCAAAGAAAGTTCAACCGCGCTGGTGGAAGCCTATGAAGGCACTTACACTACGACCAAACCTGAGAGCGGAACTTTTAATATTTTACTGTCGAGGGCATTGGCCCGTTGGGGAGCGGTTGCCCGCAAGGATGGCTCATCAGAAGCATCCCACGGTAATGGTACCATCGTTAACGGTGTGCTGATCGACACCTCAAACAAAAGCATCGGCACCCTAAGCGGCGATGGGATAGACGGAAAATTTACCGACAGCAACGGCATTACCATTACCTTAACCGGCAAACGAACCTTATAATCAATTTTGTTCAACTCAGTTTGAAAGCCTTGTACAGTTTTGTATGAGGCTTTTTTGTGGGGAAATTATAATCAACAAAAAAGATGGTCCTGAAACCACGCAAACATTGCTAAACTTACTGAGCCATTTTTCCTAAATTTGATAAACCACCTTAAGCCTTTATGAAAAAATTAATAAGCATCCTGGTAATAATAACGTTTACAACTGAATTATTTTCCCAGGAAAAAATGATCGTGAATAATGATGTTATAGGCTCGTCTTCTTATAGAAATAGCGCTGAAAGCATCTATTCGATGAGCAAACTACCTCCATTTATAGTCAGTGATATTGATAGCCTCTTTAAAAAAACATTAGGAATCTTTAGTGTAAACGTTAAATTCTATTCCGGACAAATAGTCGATCTTAAGAACTACTTTTCTGAAAAAGGTAGTGCTCCTAAATATGATATGAAATGGATTGTGCCCAAATACGACCTTGACTTTATTTTGCGAGACACATCTATTGGGATAAAAAGTTATCCAATTAAGATAAGGCTCGATGACTATGGACAATTAATTAAAATAACCTGGCCGAGGCAAGGATATACAAATAAGTCGCGTTTTGTAAAAAGAGAGATCATTAGAGATGCCGCATTTAAAAAAGCCGATAGTCTAAAATTCAATTTAGAAAATGCTAAAGTGGGCTTCCGGTATGATGAAGATTCAGACAAATTACTCTGGCAATTTCTGTTTCCAAAAGAGAATGAAAACAGTAACGTTAAAGAGTATGATTTAATAGAGATTAATTGGGGAAATGTTAATGATTTTACGATAAGTAAATTAGTCAAGGTTACAGTTTATTAAATATTATTAACCAAAAAAGGCATAATCCTAAAATCATGCCTTTTTAATATTTTGACTCAAGACTCAGAACTGAGTACTCAAGACTTAGTAACGGTAATACTCCGGTTTAAATGGCCCTGCAACAGGTACACCGATGTATTCGGCCTGGTCGGTATCTAAAACTTCCAGTTCGACACCAATTTTGGCTAAGTGCAAGCGGGCAACTTTTTCGTCCAGGTGCTTTGGTAAGGTATAAACCTTGTTTTCATATTGGTCACCGTTTGTCCAAAGCTCTAACTGGGCTAAAGTTTGGTTAGTGAATGAGTTTGACATCACAAAGCTTGGGTGACCTGTGGCGCAACCTAAGTTCACCAAACGGCCCTCGGCTAATACGATCACGTCTTTGCCTTCAATTGTATACAGGTCAACCTGTGGTTTGATCTCGATCTTGGTATTGCCATAAGTGTCATTCAGCCAGGCCATATCAATTTCGTTATCAAAGTGGCCGATGTTACAAACAATGGCTTTATCTTTCAGCGCGCGGAAGTGCTTCTCGCGCACGATGTTTTTATTTCCTGTAGCGGTAACCACGATATCAGCCTCGGTAATAGCGGTAGAAAGTTTCTTCACTTCAAAACCTTCCATAGCTGCTTGCAAAGCGCATATAGGGTCGATTTCGGTTACGATAACACGCACACCTGAGTTACGCAATGAATCGGCAGAGCCTTTACCCACATCGCCATAACCACAAACAACAGCCACTTTACCGGCCATCATTACGTCAGTGGCGCGGCGGATGGCATCAACCAGTGATTCGCGGCAGCCGTATTTATTATCAAATTTTGATTTGGTAACCGAATCGTTTACGTTGATTGCAGGCATCGGCAAAGTACCAGCCTTCATACGCTCATATAAACGGTGTACACCGGTAGTAGTTTCTTCTGATAAACCTTTGATGCCCGCAATCAGTTCAGGAAATTTATCCAGTACCATGTTGGTCAAATCACCACCATCATCCAATATCATGTTTAGCGGCTGGCGATCTTCACCGAAGAACAGGGTCTGCTCGATGCACCAGTCAAACTCTTCGGCATTCATACCTTTCCAGGCATAAACCGAAGTTCCGGCGGCAGCGATAGCCGAAGCGGCATGATCCTGTGTTGAAAATATATTGCATGACGACCAGGTAACATCAGCTCCCAGGGCCTGTAATGTTTCAATTAAAACAGCGGTTTGGATGGTCATGTGCAGGCAGCCCGCGATGCGTGCGCCCTTTAATGGTTTCGAAGCGCCAAACTCGGCACGCAGGGCCATAAGACCAGGCATTTCTGCTTCGGCAAGACCAATTTCTTTGCGACCCCATTCGGCCAGCGATAAGTCTTTTACTTTGTATTTAGTGTAGGCGGTTTCTACTGACGACATAACATTTCGATTTTGAAATGCAAAGGTAAGCAATAGAAATATTTAAAAGAAATCAGGCTGTAGCCAGCTCGTGTTTTTCTTTTTCACGTTTGGTACTGCCTTCGGCCGACATGGAGAGTTTGCCATTGTGCGATCCGCCCGTTTCCACCTGCAATATTTGTGTTTTGATATCACCGGATATCCGGCCCGTACTCCTGATCTCCAGGGACTGGGTTTGGATATTGCCCTTTACCGTGCCATAAACGATCAGTTCTTTAGTAACAATATTGCCGGTCACCAGGCCTTTTTCGCCTAATATCAGTCCTTCATCAATAGTTACATCGCCTGTGATCTGTCCTTCTATCCGCACATAAGCCGGTGCCTTCAGGTTTCCGTCCAAAACACAGCCCGCGCTTATCATGGTTGAAATTGCCTGTTGGTCGAGCTCCACTTTATTCCTTTTTGAAAACATGGCCATACTGTTTTTTGTAGATGTATTATTAATTCTAATTTTTTTGTCTGAACCGCTGATTAAACTGATTAATGGATTTCGCTGATTAACTATCGCTTATCAAATTAACCTAATCTCTAATCACTGATCTCCAATCTCTAACACACTAATTATTCAGCGTGAGGAACCGGGCGGGGTTGATCGGTTTCCCGTTCTTTCTTACTTCATAATGCAGGTGGTTGCCTGTGGAGTGCCCTGTTGAGCCCACTTTGCCGATCACATCACCCGTGCTCACTTCCTGCCCTTCTTTTACATTGATGTGTGAAAGATGCCCGTATAAAGTTTCAAAATCATTTTTATGTTTAATAATGATACAGTTTCCGTAACCGCCTTTCCAGCCTGTGAAGATCACCTTTCCATCGGCAGTGGTTTTAACCGGATCACCTTTTTGTCCCCTGAAATCAATTCCGGGATGCAATTCGGCACTTTCAGAATCAAACGGGTCGCTGCGATAACCAAATACTGAAGTAATAGAACTCAGGCGCGGATAGCCCATCGGCGTAAATGCCACGCTGTTGACGAGGCGGCTTAAATATTCATCATAAAGAGAATATTTTTCGTTATCAGTCAGTTTCGATTCTTCATTATTGCCGTCGCCGCCTACTGACTGCACGGAAAATCCTTTTAATCCCCGTTTCCTTAAATAATCATTGATCTTTTGCAGCTTGCCTTGTATCGATTGTATATAGGTTGAAGCCGAAGCCGGTGGAGTAACTGCAGCGGTGGGTGCGGTAGCAGCAGGTTGTTTACCCTTCAGCATCGCTATTTGTGCTTTTAGTTGCTGCTTTTCCAGCTCGCTTTTCGCGTCTTTTGAATTGAGGTAGATCACCATCCCGGCAAGCGCTACAATGACACCTACTATGGACCAGGCATAATGTTTTACTCTTTGTAAGTGCTTTGTTTTTACCTGTATAGAACGTGTTTGCTCCTGGTTTTTGTTGACGATAATGATGGTGCTAAAGTTGGTCAGTTTTAGGTTCATATCTTAGTTATGGGTTGAAAAGGGGAATGCAATATAAAACAATAGACGCATAAAAATCCAAAATATTTCGACTTTATTATAAAAAAATCAAATCCCCTACCCACACAAATTATCGTTTCTCCCTTATACGAAATTCGTCAGCTAAATGTTATTATTACACTTAGAAAATTTTAACTGTTAATCATTTGTTACCTTTATCCAAAATTTAGAAAAAAGAAATGATGTACCCGGAATATTTAGTTGCCCCAATGCGGCAAGATCTGACCAAGGTAGGTTTTGAAGAGTTAAAGGATGCGGATGCTGTAAAACAAGCTATTGAAAGTAAAGGTACCGTGTTTGTAATGGTAAATTCTGTTTGCGGTTGTGCGGCTGCTAATGCCCGCCCGGCAGCACAAATAGCTTCAAAGCACGAAAAACACCCTGATAAACTGGTAACCGTTTTTGCCGGTATGGAAAAAGAAGCAGTTGATACTGCACGTAATTATATGCTGCCTTACCCACCGTCATCGCCAGCGATGGCCTTGTTTAAGGATGGGGTACTGGTACACATGATAGAGCGCCACCAGATTGAAGGCCGCCCTGCACAAATGATCGCCGATAACCTGATGGGCGCATTTGACCAGTACTGCTAATTAAGATAATGCTGCAGTTTGTGGGGACACAACTGCGGGGGTGAAGAATAAAAGCAAAAAGCTGAAAGATCAACTCTTTCAGCTTTTTGCTTTTTATGTCTTTCTCTATAATCCCGTTGGCTGTGTCCTCACAGACAACATAGTAGCAGTCTGTGGGAACACAGATTGCGGGTGGGGAACTGTCCACTAAATAATAGGGATATGCGGGTCTTCGGGCGGCTTTTTAGTGTTTTTACCCGGATACAGTTTCTTTTCTTCCTGCCCATTGATCATTTCCAATAATCCCGAGCCATTTGGATGTCCCAACGCCTCTCTAACCGGATCATTGCTGGCAGGCTTGATGGGTTTTCTTTTATGGTTGTTCATATTTAGTTAACAATCGCTTAAAATCTTTTGTTTCAATTGGCACTGTATTGCAGCGCCGCCGGTATACCGAGCGGTTTGGGATCTTTGGTATCCAGCATCCTCGGTGTTAGGTAAATGAGGCGCAAGCTGGCCCCGCCGTCTTTTTGAAAATACTCCAGCCTGAAGGGATAAAACCCTTTTTTTAGTGGCAATATGCATGATCTATCATTGAAGTCGTTATGCAGCCCGTCATTATCTATCGTTAACTGATCATTAATATACAGCCGGGAGCCATCATCTGATTGTATGTCAAAAATGTAATAACCTTCTTCTTTCACTTCCATTTGCCCGCTGATGACAAGCCCGTAATTCAATTTGCCGGGCAGCTTACTCAAGTTAAAGCTACTATCAGCCAGACCTTCTTTAACAGGTTTTAACTTGGTGAAATCGGGAAGCCTATCCCATTGCCCTTCATAATAGGCATAATGGAAACCGCCTGGTTTAAAGCCTTTTGCTTTGCCAACGGGTATCAATGGATTACCCTCCTTAAAAACACCTGTGGTTATCTTGTCATTTTTTTCGCGGCCGGTAAACTGCTTCGCGGTGAATGTTCCGGGGCCGGGCATGGTAACTTTACTCCCTATTATTGCCGATGCTTTTAGGGGTATGGTTCCATCTGTAGTATAATGCACCTTGGTCGAATCGCCAAAAAACCACAGTTTTACAGGCTTGTTCTTTAATAAAATTCCGGTCATGGGGTGAAACTCGGGGCCTTTGGTATTATAGCCCTCATAAACAAAGCGTAAACCATCATAAATACTTTTCAGCTTCACGGTGCCGTGTGTTTCGTTGGGGTAGGTCGATATTTTCCAGGCCAGGCCCGCAGGGGCATATTTTTGCAGGAGTGTATCCATTGGCAGGATAGCCATTTCTTTCATGTCCTGACCCTCGCGCCCGGTTATGAAAAATGCCTTGTCCAGGTTAGCCAGGGCAGGAAGTTTACTTGCGGCCTGCTTGATCATGTAACCATTGCCCCACCAAAAGCTTGGGTCAGCGGCTATGTAGGAACTAAACGTTTGCGGTTCGTTCAGTAAGGCATACGTTACAAACAGTCCACCGAAAGAATGGCCCCAAAGGATATTGGTGCCATTTGCAGGATATGTTTTGGTGATATACGGTATCAGTTCATTTTTCAGAAAGGCCAGGAAATTACCGGCTCCGCCTGATGTATCAAATCCATTTTCATGCGTAGGGGTAAGGTCCCTGTTGCGATCGGTATTCATTACGCCCACGATGATGACAGGCGGCATAAAATTCTCGCTCTGTATAAAATGCCTGATATCATCCATTAGGCGGGTGTTCTCATCGCCATCAAGCACATAGATCACATCGTATTTTTCGGCCGAACCGGGTTTGTAATTGTCGGGCAACACCACATTTATATGTCTTTTCTCCTTTAGTACTGCGGAGCTGATAGAATCCCTTTTGCCGGGATTGGGTGTGTTCTGCGCCGAAGCGTTGCAAAAGAAACAGGCAAGGATAATTAGTATACCGGTAAAGTGTAGGAGTGATCTGTTATGCATTGTGATGGTTTTTGTTGATAGACGATTCAATTCAAAGATACGTTGCAAACGCGAGGAAATTATCCTGCATTTGTATAGCTGCCTGTGAGGACACAGGCAGCGGGAAATATTTAGTCATTGGTCATTGTTTGATTAGTCATTAGTTGGAATAAAGCTGCAAGTTGCTACTACAAATTAACTAATCTCTAACCTATTCCGTTTTCAAACTTTTCACCGGGTTTGCTAAAGCCGCCTTTATACTTTGATAGCTTACCGTCAATAAAGTGATGATGATCGCCCCCGCGCCGGTTACCAGGCTACTTTTAAATAGTTTCGTATCATAGGGTTTAAATTTCTAAACGTCTGAACCGCTGATTCTTTGGATGAATGATGTCGTTGATTCCTGTTTTTTGTTGTTATCCTAATCTCTAATCACTCACTCCGCAAGCTCTTCACCGGGTTTGCAATAGCTGCTTTGATGGATTGAAAGCTGATCGTAATTATGGTGATCACCATCGCCGCAATGCCTGCCATAACGAACACAAAAGGACTTATGGTGATCCTATAATCATACTTCTGCAGCCAGCCCGTCAGAAAATATAAAGCAACAGGCGATGCAATAAAACAACTGATCAAAACAAGCAGGATAAAATCTTTTGAAAGTAACATCCATAGCTGTGGTACGGATGCACCCAATACTTTGCGTACCCCTATCTCTTTGGTACGTTGTTCGGCCATGTAAGCTGCCAGTCCAAATAAGCCAAGGCACGAAATGAAAATGGCAAGCGCGGCAAATATCCCGGCAAGCTTGCCGATGAGTACTTCGAGGTTAAATTTGGCTGCGTAGCTGTCATCGGCAAACGCATAAGTGAAAGGGTAGGCCGGGTTATATTTGTTAAAAATTGCTGTAAGTTGGGTGATCGCATCCTGTGTTTTTACGCCTGCGGACAAGCGGTACATCATCACATTCTGAGGTTTTGCTTCGTACATAAAAATGGTCGGGTCGGCAGGGGCAAAGGGAGATGCCATTAATGCATCTTTAGCAACGCCAATTATTTTCATGCGGGTATCGATATAGGTGATCACCTGGTTTATAGGATCTTTTAACCTCAATAGCTTTACCGCGGCTTCATTAAATACCACATTCAATGTATCTGAGTTTCCGGAGAAATTTCTTCCTTCCTTCATCCCCATGCCCAATGTTTTAAAGTAATCATCTGATACATGGATATAGCCCATATTTACTGACTCGCCCGGCTTTTTGCCCGACCAGGCATCCACATCCCGGTGGTTGCCGCCGGTAGTAACATTACTTGACGCGGTGGTTATCATATCGGCAATGCCTTTTTGCCTCATTTCATTCATGATAGCCGTATAATTCCGGGTCATATCTTCATTCATATCGGTCATCATCAGCCTGGTTTTATCATAACCCGATGGCCGGTCCTTAGCGTGCTGAACCTGTTGGTAAATGATGAAAGTGCTGATGATCAGGGCTATTGAACAACTGAATTGCAGCACCACTAATATTTTGCGCGGCAAGGTGGCTCCTTTGCCTACATTAATGTTGCTTTTTAAAACTTTTACCGGGTTGAAGGAAGAAAGGTAAAATGCCGGCCTGCTCCCGGCAGCCAGTGCAGTTAGCAGAACGCAGCCTAAGGTAATCGCCCAAAATGCGGCGTTGGTAAATGGGATTTGTATGATACTGCCCGTAAGGGTATTGAATGCAGGCAATGCCAGCAGCACAAAAAGAATGGAAAAGATGAATGCAATGAAGGTGAGCAGGACAGATTCACTCAAAAACTGGAATATGAGTTCTTTTCTGCCCGAGCCGATCGCTTTGCGTACACCAACCTCTTTTGCCCTTTTCTCTGACCTGGCCGTGGTGAGATTGATAAAGTTGATACAGGCGATGAGCAGCACCAGGATGCCAATCACGCTAAATATCCGCACATACTCAATAAAACCGGCAACCGGTTTGCCACCGTCAAAGTTATCATACAGATGCCAGTTTGTTAGCGGGTCGAGAACAATATTGGTTGTCATCGACATGCTGTTATCTTTCTCGGTCTTCTGGAGGTCTCGTATTTTGGGCGCTACCTGCGCGTAAGTAATCCCGGGTTTTAATTTCACGAAGGTCATAAAATTGGTCCAGCCAAAACCCTTGGAGCGCGCCAGTTTTACAAAGTCATTGGTTGATTCGAGGTAGCTGAAAGGCACTAAAAAACTAAATTGCAAGCTTGAATTGGCAGGAATATCTTTCAGCACTCCGGTAACTTTCAGGTTGCTTTTATTATCATAACGAACGGTTTTGTTGAGCGGGTCTTCATTGCCGAACAATGCTTTGGCAGTACTTTCTGTTAGTACGATACTATAGGGATCGCTCAGCACATTTTTAGCCTGGCCCCGCAGTAAGGTAAATTGAAACATGGTAAGAAAATCCCCCGCAACGTGATTTCCCTTCATATAAAGTTTCTTGTTGGCAACCATCAAGCCGTGCGAACCACCACCGTCAGTTTCGGCAACAGCCGCTATTTCCGGGATCTGGTTTCGTATGGCATCGGCCAGTTTCAATGAGGTACCGCCGTAATTGAGCGTATCGCCATTACCATAAAAATTCCGGCGCACCTGGTATAACTGTCCGTAATCGGGAAGAAATTTATCAAATGAAAATTGGTTATACACCCAAAGCCCAATGATCAATGCAACGGCCATACCAGTTGCCAATCCAAAAATATTGAGAGCACTATAACCCTTGCCCCGTATGATGTTGCGCCACGCTGTTTTAAAATAATTTTTGAGCATATTTTTAAAATTCTAAATGTCTGAACCGGAGATTTTTTGATTGAATGATGTCGTTGATTCCTTTTTTGGTTATGATCTCCAATCACTGATACCATATAAAACATGTGCCACTTGATTAATTTGTTGATTATCAAATAATTGAGTAATAATAGCTATTTGCTACTGTACGAATACGAACAATGGGTTGTGCGGTTTTGACGTTTTAGGGCTTGATAAAGAAAGGCGATTTTCGCACATTTTGAACATGCCCTTTTAAATAAAAAACTTTCTAATTTAGCTGACTATTAACTGATCACTCATGAACAAGCTGTACTTCATCCTGCTGGCATTTTTTGCCTCGTCCGCTTTTGCTCAAAAAACTTATATTCAGTGTGGTAAACTCATCGATGGCAACGCCAATACGGCGCAGTCGCAGGTTACTATTGTGATTGAGGGTAAAAACATAGTTGATATACAAAAAGGCTATACTACTGGTGGTGCCAGCGACAAGGTGGTTGACCTGAAAAACAAAACCGTAATGCCGGGGTTGATCGATTGCCACGTGCACCTGGAAAGCCAGGGCAATAAAAATTCAATAGTAGAAGGTTTCAGGTTTACCGATGCAGATATTGCTTATCATGCCGCTGTGTATGCCAAAAGGACATTAATGGCGGGCTTTACCACCGTGCGCGATCTGGGTGGCAGCGGAGTGAACATCAGCCTGCGCAGGGCGGTACAGCAGGGGCTGGTTGATGGCCCGCGCATCGTAACGGCAGGCCGGGCCATATCTGGAAGCGGCGGGCACATGGACCCATCGGTAGGTTTCAGGGATGATGTTTTTAGTCACCGCCCGGGACCGGATGAAGGCGTAGCCGATGGCAAAGATGAACTAATCAAAGCAGTGCGGTTGCAATTTAAACGCGGATCGGATCTGATCAAAATAGCCTCAACGGGCGGCGTGCTCGACTTGAGTGAAGATGCCTCGGGAGCGCAATTCAGCATTGAAGAAATAAAAGCGGTGGTTGAAACCGCCAAAGATTTTGGCATGAAGGTGGCCTGCCACGCACATGGCGCAGAAGGTATTCGTCGTGCCATATTAGGTGGCGTTACTTCGATAGAGCATGGCACTTTTATGAATGATGAGGATATGGAGCTGGCTAAAAAATACGGCACTTACCTGGTGCCAACCATTATAGCCGGAAAATCAGTTTCTGATTCGGCTAAGATAGCCGGGTATTTCCCGCCGGTGATTGCGAGGAAAGCGGTTGAGGTTGGTTCGCAGATCCAGGCGACTTTTGGCAGGGCTTACAAAGCAGGGGTAAAGATCGCCTTCGGAACCGATGCCGGGGTATATGCCCACGGCAAAAATTATATCGAATTTCAATACATGGTTGAAGCCGGTATGCCGCCTATGGAAGCTATTAAAGCAGCCACCACCAGCGCTGCCGATCTGCTGGGCATGAGCAGCAAAATAGGCAGCATCACTACAGGCAAATTTGCGGATATTATCGCTGTTGACGGGGACCCACTGCAGGATATCAAAACAATGAAGAATATTACCTTCATCATGAAGGAAGGAAAAATATACACGAATAACTAATCTATATGCTCAATTTTAAAACGCTTACTTCTATTGCATTGTCGGGGATATTAGCGGTAAGTTTAAACGCATCTTTCGCACAGGATACTACTGTAAGGGAAGACCCGCTGTTAGCTATCTACCGCGAAACCACACCCAAAACAAACGACTTGGTGCATACCAAACTGGATGTTCGGTTTGATTATAAAAAATCTTATATGTATGGTAAGGAGTGGGTTACTTTAAAGCCGCACTTTTATCCTACGGATACATTAAGGCTGGATGCCAAAGGGATGGACCTTAACAACATCTCCATCGTAAGGAATGGGAAAAATATCCCGCTTAAGTTTACTTATGATAGTTTGACGGTCGCCATAAAACTGGATAAAGTTTATCATAACAACGAAAGCTACACCATTTACATTGATTACACAGCGAAACCAAACCTGCTGAAAGCAAAAGGCAGCGCGGCTATAAATGACGCTAAGGGTTTGTATTTCATCAATCCTGATGGCTCAGAAAAAGACAAGCCGACCCAGATCTGGACACAGGGCGAAACGGAAAGCTCATCGGCCTGGTTCCCAACCATTGATAAGCCTAATCAAAAAACTACCGAAGAGATCAGCATGACTGTGCTGGCGAAATATGTTACGCTTTCGAACGGTCGCCTGGCTTCACAAAAAAGTAATGGTAATGGCACCCGTACAGATACCTGGAAAATGGACCTGCCGCATTCGCCTTATTTGTTTATGATGGCGGTGGGCGATTTCAAAATATACAAGCAAAGCTGGAAGGGCAAAGAAGTAAGCTATTACCTCGAGCCAAAATACGCGCCTTATGCTAAGGAGATCTTCGGGATGACACCGGAGATCATTGATTTCTACTCAAAAACTTTAGGGATCGATTATCCCTGGAACAAGTATTCGCAAATAGTAGTGCGCGATTATGTGAGCGGGGCCATGGAAAACACTACCGCCACCCTGCACGGCGAGTATGTGCAGGGCACCCACCGCGACTTTATAGACCGCTATTATGATAATGGCCGCAGCACCATAGCGCACGAACTGTTCCACCAATGGTTTGGCGATTATGTAACTGCCGAAAGCTGGAGCAATTTGACGGTAAACGAATCCTTTGCCGATTTCAGCGAAACCCTATGGGCCGAGCATAAATACGGTAAGGATGCCGGGGACGATCATAACCACGAAGCATTAATGAACTACCTGGAACAGCCGGAAGCCTCTACCAAAGATTTAGTCCGCTTTCATTATGCTGATAAGGAAGATATGTTTGATGTGGTTACCTACCAAAAAGGCGGACGCGTTTTGAATATGCTGCGCAATTATTTGGGTGATGCCGCATTTTTTAAAGGGTTAAATATTTACCTGAAAACCAATGCCTTTAAAAACGGCGAGGCGCAACAATTGCGCTTAGCGTTGGAAGAAGCCAGTGGTCGCGACCTTACCTGGTTCTTTAATCAATGGTATTATGGGAGCGGGCACCCGGTTTTGAATATTACTTACAAATGGGACGATGCCTCCAAAATCGAAAAGATTTACCTTAGGCAAACACAGGATGGACAAGTTTTTAAACTGCCTATGGCTGTTGATATTTATGCCAACGGTAAAAAGGAACGCCGTAAAATTTGGATGAACAATAAGGCGGATACCCTCAGCTTCCCGGTAACCTCTAAACCCGACCTGGTAAATGTGGATGCGGATAATATCCTGCTTGCTTTAAAAATTGACAGTAAAACGCTGGATGAATATGTGTTCCAGTATTTTAACGCGCCAATGTATATGGATCGTTACGAGGCTATTGAAGCTGCCCAGGCCAGGCAAACCGATAAAGGCGCTCAAAAGGTGTTGATTGCTGCTCTGAAAGATAAATACTATGGTTTGCGCCTAAAGGCTATCCAGGCGCTCAACATGAAGAATGATGACATTCACAATGCCGCCCTGCCTATCTTAACCTCACTGGCACAAACCGACGACAATACATTGGTACGGGCCGCTGCACTGAATATGCTTGCCAAATTAAAGGCTTCGGGTAATTTAACCTTGTTCAAACAAGCTTTAAATAGCCAGTCGTATGCGATACAGGCTGCCGCCCTGAATGGTATCAATCAATTAGACCCTGCCCAGGCATTATCCATAGCGAAGACATTTGAAAAGGAAGATAATGATCTGTTAACCCGTTCGGTTATATCGGTTTATGCCGACAATGGCAAATCGGAACAATGGCCTTTTGTTTATAAGCAATTTACGGATGCTAATGTGCGGGGGAAATTAACATTGATCAGAAGATTTGCCCAAATGACCGGCAATATCGACAGCCCCGCCAATGCGCAGCAGGGGATAGCGGCCATTAAAAATTTTGGGATCAAGTACAAAGAAACGATTAACGACCTGGCCCCCTTTATCGTTGGTTTATTAAACGATATCAAGGGACAGCGTATTGAATTAAAAGATGATGCCTCCGCTAAAGCAGCTGATGATGCTGTGAAAGCTGTTAATGAGGCTAAATAAATAGTGGATTGTCACCCTGAGCCTGTCGAAGGGTCGAGCGTAAAGGCCTTTGCCCGCAGTGCTTCGACAGGCTCAGCATGACAGCGCCCAATTGAATTAGTTAGCAATTGATTTTAACATTTCCGCCAAAAAAAATAACATCTTTTAACATTTTGATTTTCTAACTTAGTATAAACGGAGATCTTATGAAAAGGATTTTACTCTTATTGCTGATTATAGCAGCCTCGACTCAATTAAAGGCACAGCAATTAACCTTCAAACCGGCCGACTCGCTATTATTTAAAACGCCAAAAAATTGGGAGAATTTCAAGTTTAAGCAGGGTGATAGCATCTTGTTAAAAGGCTTTTCAAACCTGCAGAAATCAAATCCTTTGGCTATGCTGCAGGGTTTGAAAGGAAATAAAAGCGCCTTATATGGCAATATGCCGGTTGCTAAATTACAAGGTACAGATAGAATGCCCGTAGCCAAATTAGGCGACCCTAATACGCATTATACCATGCTGATCAAAAAAATTGGGGATGCTGATGGGCTTGCAAAGGTAATTCCTGTTAATCCTTAAAAGGGTATCAATATTTTTCTAAATATTCTTTAGGGTATTCATCAAGATATTGTTTAGGGATTTCTGTTTTCCAATAATCAATGCCGTTCTTTTTCAGAAAATCGACTAGTTGCATTTTCTTTTTATATAGATCAGATCCTAAGTCATAACGCCAATTTCTTAGTCCTTCTGCAATGTATGTAGCTTGCCCAAACTTGGTAGCCGGATATATTGGTTTTTTAAAATCAGCCCCTTTTTCTATCAAATAAATAACTACATCAGGATCATAGCCAGATATAACAGCTTCACCTAAAGGGTTCATCCCAAACTCGTCGTTGTAGTTTACATTCGCTCCCGCGTCAACCAATATCTTAACATAGTTCAAATTACCCTCTTGAGAGGCAATTGATAATGGTGACTGCTTACTTCTAGCTCCGTAGGCGGAACCTGCTTTACTATGTCCTACTATGTTTGGATTAGCTCCATATTTTAATAGCAACTTTAAAAATCGAGAATCAGCCCCTTCATGAGTAAAGCCTCCTAACCCAAGTTCACATGCTTCTGTTAGGGGAGATGATCCATCGTAGGTGCTTTGCATGTTAGGATCAGCACCCAATTCTAAAAGTGTCTTCACGGAATTGTAACTTGAGCGTTTCACAGCTAAACTTAATAATGGCTGACCGAATTTTGGCTCTACTAATGAAAGCAATTGCCTGTTTTTGTTTACATCCTGCTTTATTCTAATGGTGTCCTCATTTTGAACTGCTTTTGCCAAGTCCCAGGCCGGTGTTCCTTTGAATAAACGATAATCATACCCGAGCATATTGCTCCGGTCAACAGTGGTATCATCGTTGTCAAGCCCTAAAGCATCTTTAAAATCGCTGTAATAATCATCTATGGTTTTTTGCTTTATTGCAGGCCATTGGCTTTTATCAATGCTTAATTTATTATTCACCTGCTTATCACTCATACTTGCAGTCATGGCATCCATACCAGTCAGGTTTATCCATTGCTGATCATACAGCTCTTCATTTGTTCTTACAAAATCTACCACTTTTCGAACTATCTTTCTCAAAGTATCTAAATGATGGAAAGCATATTCGTTAATGATAGGCCCGAAATTCGTATTATAAGAACTGGCATTGGCTGTTTTGTCAGTACACCGGTTAATATCGTACCTTGCTCTAAGTTGAGCTACATAAAACCAATAGCAAGCGTCATTATATTTTTTTTGATAGAAAAGGGTGTTTGACAGGACATACAAAACCGGAGGGGTGTAATTATTTGCATCCCTCTCCACAGAATCGATTAACAAAGAATTTGAATGAGCATTTGTATCCAGCAGCAATTGAATAACCCTGATATCGTTGGAAAGATTTATTTCTTTATATATTCCCTTAGGTTCTACCTGGTGGTTAGTTACATTCTGTGAAAAGGCAATAGACCCAATAAGTAACAGAGATAAGAGTAAAAGAATTCGCATGGTTTAGGAAATAAAGCTTTTACTAAAATACCATAAAATCTTAAAAATCCTTATTCAGCAATTTCTCCAACTCCGCAAAGCTGATGTTCATTTTAACACGGCCCTGTTTGGCGTAGGATATCTCGCCGGTTTCTTCGGATACGATAATGGCGGTGGCTTCGTTGGATTCGGTAACGCCTATGCCGGCGCGGTGGCGCAGGCCAAATTGCAGGGGCAGATCGGTTTTATCGGTGAGGGGGAGGATGCAGCTGGCAGCTTTGATCTTGTTCTCAGATATCACCACCGCACCATCATGTAGCGGACTGCTTTTCTGGAAAATACTTTCGAGCAGGCGTTTGGATATTTTGGAGTCGATCACCTCGCAGCTGTTCTGGTAAAACTGCTCATCGTAATATTTGGCGAATACAATTAGTGCCCCGGTGCGGGTTTGTTTCAGGCTTTTGCAGGCATCCACAATGGGTTTAATGCGGGCATAGTTGTTTTTTTCATCTTCGGCTTTGCCAAAAAAATACCGCCACCAGGCCTTGTTTCGTTGCAGCGACGCATTCTTGCCTACCAATAGCAAAAACCGCCGTATTTCTTGCTGAAAGACGACAATAACCGCTATAATACCCACATTAACAAAGTTTTGCAGTATGGCCGTCAACATCTTCATATCCAGCGCTCGCACTATAAAGTATAGCACATAGATAAGCGCCAGCCCGATAAAAATATTGGCCGCTATAGTACCCCTGATGAGGCTGTATAACTGGTAAATAATAAAGGCGACCAGCAGGATATCCAGTATATCGGTGATCCGGATGTGGCTGAAACTAAACCATTGCATGTAGCGAAGTTAAGATTTTCCGCTAAACTAAATAATCAGAGAAACTAAAACACTTTAACCCTGGTACGGTCCTCCGGGCACACCCCATCCCCAGGCGGGCATAGGCATGGCGGAGTCTTCTGATACATTGTCAAGATTGGAGTTGAGCACTGCTATGCGCGTGCCCCATTCCAGGTAAGCCATAAAGGCCGAGCGGAATTCGGGGTCATCGGGCAATTGTAATTCATCCGCTGTTTCCAATAGTAATTCCATCCAGCGTTTACGGTGCTGTTGGGTTAAGTGTTTGGCCAAATGCTTTTGTATCATCTGGAAATGACTTCCCACCGATTCGCTGTATAATTTGGGCCCGCCTAAAACTTCGGCAACAAAGTGGGCCACATGCAGCCGGTGCTGTGGCGACATATGTTTAAATACCGGCTCCAGGATGTCATCAGCCAAAACCTTATCATAAAATTTGTCAAAAAGCTTTTCAAATGCGGGCATACCGCCTGCCCATTCAAAAAGTGATGGTACAGCGGGTTTATCGTTTTGTTCCATATCCTAAATAATAATAGGTTAAAGATAGATAGAAATCTGAAAAGCTATTTTGCTATTTCCTTCTTCGGAAATATAAGCGAAGCGACCACGCTGATCACCAGTATCAGCAGGATAATAATTAAGGAATTACCCGTGGTAAGCCCAATCTGGTCAACATAATTTGCCGCCAGCATTTTGAGGCCGATAAATGCCAGTAATACCGCCAGGCCAACTTTGAGATAATGAAATTTCTCGATGATATTCACCAGCAGGAAGAACATCGACCTTAAGCCCATAATGGCAAATATGTTGGAGAAAAATACGATATAAGGATCTTTGGTGATGGAAAATATAGCCGGGATAGAATCTACAGCGAAAACCAAATCGGTCACTTCAATGATCATTAGCACCAGGAAAAGCGGGGTGATCATTTTTTTTCGGTCGATCTTCACAAAAAACTTGCCGCCCTCAAACTTAGGGTGCACGGCGAAATATTTGGAAGCCAACTTTACTATGGTATGATTTTCAGGGTCGATCTCCTCTTCCTTGTTCCGGTTGAGAAACATCATCACGCCCGTGTACACCAAAAACGCGCCGAACAGGTACAATATCCAGTGGAAGTGTTCTATCAGCGTTGCCCCTACAAAAATGAACAGGAAGCGCATCACGATAGCACCGATGATCCCCCATAACAATACCTTGTGATAATATTTAGGGTTAACCGCGAAGGCAGTAAATATCAGTACCATCACAAATATGTTGTCAACGGATAGGGCATACTCCACCACGTAACCGGTAATAAACTCCAGCCCGAGGTTTTTGCGATAAAGTGCTAAGCTGCCGGCAAGGTCATTAGGATCTAAATTAAGATGATGAAGATGTTTGGTATTGATCTCCTTCAGCGCCGCAAAGCTATCCACATGATGCAGCAAATGGCCATATTGTAAAATAAGCGCGTAAAAACCCAAAGCCAGCGCTACCCAAACCGAACTCATAATGCCGGCCTGTTTCAGACTCACGGGTTTGTCGCTTTTGCCGAACAGCCCGAGGTCAATTGACATCATCAACAGAATGAAAACGATGAAACCGCCTATGAATATGAGTTCGCTGTTCATTATTTGTTTCTTTCCGTGGTAAATCGCACTAATTGTTCCAAACTTTCACGAGAGTCGCTCGGAGGGAAAGTATTTAATATTTTAAAGGCTTCGTCCTGGTATATTTTCATTTGGGTTTCCGCATATTGCAGGCCGCCAGCGTCATTTACAAAGCTGATGATCTGTGCAATTTTCTTCGGATCGTCATTATGATTTTTAACCAGGTTGATGATCCTTTTTCTTTCGGATGAGTTGGTATTGTTCAGCGCATAGATCAGCGGGAGGGTAACCTTTTTTTCTTTAATATCTATCCCAAGTGGCTTGCCCACATCATCTGTACCGAAATCAAACATATCATCTTTGATCTGGAAAGCGATACCTATCTTCTCGCCAAACAAGCGCATTTTTTCAACTGTTTCCTCATCAGCGCCTGATGATGCCGCACCGCAGGCACAGCAGGATGCAATTAGTGAAGCCGTCTTTTGCCGTATCACTTCGTAATACAGTGGCTCGCTGATGTCCATACGCCGCACCTTCTCTATTTGTAAAAGCTCGCCCTCGCTCATTTGTTTTACCGCTTCCGAAACTATTTTGAGCAAATTAAAATCACCGTTATTAATGGATAGTAGCAAGCCTTTCGAAAGCAGGTAATCGCCCACCAATACGGCTATCTTGTTTTTCCATAAGGCATTAATGGAGAAAAATCCACGGCGCTGGTACGAATTATCTACCACATCATCATGCACCAGGGTAGCTGTATGTAGCAACTCGACCAATGCCGCGCCGCGGTGGGTGGAATCATTGATGCCTCCGCAAATACTGGCCGAAAAGAATACGAACATGGGCCTGATCTGCTTTCCCTTACGTTTAACAATGTAATGGGTGATGCGGTCGAGCAGCGGTACCGAGCTTTGCATTGAGGTTTTAAACCTTTCTTCAAAAGCGGCAATATCGGCAGCGATAGGTTTTTTGATCTCGTTGATGCTCAGCATTGAAACTAAACAAGCTTTTATGTGTCCTTTTTGCCTTTCTGGCAATTTGAGGCAAACATAAGGTAAAATTATTTATCTGCGTTAAAGCCATCAATTTTTACAACATGATTAAACTAATGCCAATGAATACCCTCTATATATAAAACAGCATAATAGTATTAAGACTGAAAAGATCATGAAGATAAAAATATTGGGAGGTTTATTAGTAGCTGTATTAGCTATCACCTCCGTTGCCCAGGCACAAACACATACACCGGTAATCAACCAGCGCCACCATAACCAGGAGCGCCGCATTAACCAGGGCGTACGCCACCACCAACTGACCCGCGCCGAGGCCCGTCATTTACGGATGCGTGAGAATAAAATTGCCCGCGACAGGCGTATGGCCAGAGCCGATGGCAGAGTTACAGTTGCAGAACGCAGGCATTTGCGCCGCGAGGAAAACCGTACGAGCCGTGCTATTTACCGCAAAAAGCATAATGACCGCATAAGAGGATAATTGTTTTGATTTGTAGTTTTCGTATGAGCGTCCCGAGTGATTGACCGGGGCGCTTTTTTTGTTTTTTTTACGCCGAACACTGAATGTTGAATATCGAATAATGATGAATGGATGGTTGTTTGGTTTCGATATTCTGCATTCAATATTCCTTATTCGATATTCAATCAAAAATTCTACATTTGCAATCCCAATTCCGGAGAGGTGTCTGAGTGGTCGAAAGAGCACGCCTGGAAAGTGTGTATACTTCAAAAGGGTATCGAGGGTTCGAATCCCTCCCTCTCCGCAAAACAAAAAATGCCTGGCTTAGTGAGGCATTTTTTGTTTTATCACGTTGCCAAACGAAGTTTGAGCATGAGCAAAAAACAAGGTAGCGAAAGGATATAAATTGATCTAATCCTCACTGCAAACATCCATCTTCCCTTTAGAAGTTAAAAAGCCTTAAGTAAAAAATTTGAGTGCCATACTTAAAATAAAAAGTATTGCGGCAATACAAATGCTATATTTAGCACGAAGAATCTAAACTTTATCATGAGGAATCTAAACTTTATCATTTTTGCTGTAATTGTTTTATTTACAATGTCGTGCGGCAAGAAAAATAATCCCGCTCCCACTGTTATCACGATAAATTCGATATCTCCAACTTCAGGAAGTGTTGATACAATTGTTACTATAACAGGGACTAATTTTAGTGCAATTACCGGCAACAATATTGTAAAGTTTAACGGCGTTCAGGCCGTTGTTAGGAGCGCAACCACCACAACTATAAAAGCTACAGTACCCTCAGGGGCAGGAACCGGGCCGGTTAGCGTAACTACAACCACTTTGGCAACCGTCAATGGGCCTGTTTTTACCTACATAACACCAACCCCTGTCATAACTATTAGTTCTATTTCCCCTTCATCTGGTGGATACGATACGGAAGTAACCATAACGGGCAGTAACTTTAGTAATGTGGCAAGTAATAATATTGTGAAATTTAATGGCGTATTAGCGATAGTTCAAAGTGCTACAACTACTTCCTTAAAAGCCGTAGTGCCCGTTGGAGCTGGTACCGGGCCGGTAAGTGTGGCAACTACAGTGTTAGCTGTTCAGTCGGGGCCTGTTTTCACCTACAATCTTACACCTGCTACTTACATTACAGGCACGGATGTATACTGGAAAAATGGTGTGGAATTTATTTTGCCCAGAACCGGAACGTACGCGATAATTAAAGGTGTACTAACGTCTGGAGCAGATGTCTATTTTGCTGGAAGTGATGTAGGAGATTACCCTCGTCCGGTGTACTGGAAAAATGGTATAGAAAATAATTTACCCATTACGAGTAACCAGGGGCAAGTTGTTACTTCGTTTATAAGTGGGACTGATATATATTTTGCCGGCTATGACGGTGATAAAGCCGCCTATTGGAAGAACGGTGTAGAAAGTCTTTTGCCTTATAGTAGCGCGAATGCAATAGTTAGTACTATGGCAATACAGGGAGCGGATATTTACTTCGCAGGTTATGATGGTGACAAAGCTGTATATTGGAAAAACGGCACAAGGAATGTTTTACCAATAACCGGCGGTAATGCATCAGTTACCGCTATGGCTATCGCCGGAAACGATATATATTTTGGTGGATCTGAAACAGGCGTTGCTGTATACTGGAAAAATGGCATAGAAAATGTTCTTCCATTAAAAAATGCCTATGGGGCGGTTTCTGCCATAGCTATAACAGGGACGGATGTTTATTTTGGTGGCTTAGATGGAAACTTTGATTCAGGCATGCCAGTATATTGGAAAAATGGGACAGAATATGTACTCCCTACAACGAATAATATTGGAAATGTTTACAATATGACAATTTCTGGAACTGATATTTATTATGTAGGCAAGGAGTTATCAACTACTTATAAGCCTGTTTATTGGAAAAATGGAACAGAATATTTCCTTTCGACAACATTGATTGGCGGGGACGCTTTATCAATATATTTTGCCAATCAATAACCTTTTGCACAGCTATAAAAAGATCATCAACATTGATAAAGGGAGAAAAAAGCTCGGTTCATTGAACCGGGCTTTTTTTGAGACGCGGAGGTTCAAAAGGTTCTATTTTTGAGCGCGATTACTGCTAAATGAATCCCGGAACATTTTCCAGCCATTCTTAGTCTTTTTCCAAAGGACCAGGAACTTACCATCATCAAATAATTTTCCTTTAGCATCAAAGGATTGCCAAAGCCCTTCTTCGGTAACGTATTCCCGGCCATCTCCATAAATATTTTTGGTGATGAATTTACCTCCCCTAAGACCATATGTTTCGTACCCGTCCTTAAAGAATTTTGCCACTGCGGCGCGGCCGCACAGGACAGGTGAATTAGGTGGCAGCAGACAAGCATCTTCTGCATAATGATTGAGAATAGACCCGTCATTTTTTGCGAACGAGGTAAAATAAGTTGCATTGCTTGCGGCAATGGCTTTTTTGGCCTCAATTAATGAAGCATTTGCATGATTGGATTGAGCGCCGCCAATGAAAGGAGCAATTGCCAGCATAAACACGAATAGACTTTTTCCGTAATTTCTCATTTTGATAAGTTTTCTTGTTAAGTTTTAATTTTTAAGCTGAACAAAAGTAAAAGTCATTAGACAAATAAGATTGTAAAAAAGCGAACAAAGAGAATGCAGCCACATTTTTTTAAGGCTCTTATCCTTGAGAATATCATTATCATTATCTTTGAAATATGAGGGATCAGGTATTTTTTCCATCAGATATTTTAAAGCCTTTTATAAAGTGCTACTGGACTTGCAGCCACCCCGCGGATGTGCTGGAAGTTATGTATCCCAGTGGATCTGTAGAAATTTGTATCGACATCTCAACTAACGACACCATCAGGCATCGGGGAGACCGATCAATGAAGGTGCCCAACTTAGAGGTGTTAGGGCATTGGACGATCCCGACCAGGGCCGCCATCACTAAAGGTAATACTTGCCTGATTACACGGTTCCATCCATACGCCAGTTCGCTTTTTTTTCCTAATGCAGCCTCCGACTTTACCAACGAATCCATTGATCTGTGCGATATTTTCAGGAAGGAATCGACCGATCTTTATGATCGTTTAATGGAACAGTGCTTGCTTCCTCAGAAAATAGCAGTTCTTGAAGAATTTCTGGTTCAGCGATTGATCATGAATAAAAAAAGTGATCACAAATTGAAATTAGTGGAGTCTTTGTGCAACGATGTCTATCGTGAAGACAAACCCTTAAACCTGCAAAATATATCAGCCCGTTACGGATTTTCTGAGCGTTACATTCAGAAGCTTTTTATTGATTGGATTGGCATCACGCCCCAAAAGTTTTTTTCTATCAAGCGGTTTAACAAGAGCCTTGAACTAATACGGTCATCCGCTACGCCGCTTACCTCTATAGCTTTTGAATGTGGCTATTATGATCAGGCACACTTTATTAAGGAATTTAAATCCTATACGGGATTAACGCCCACCCAGGTGAAAGGGCTTTAGACGGCTTGATTAATACGGTTTTATTACTTGCCCGGTATTAGCGCCGAACAAACTTTTGCGAAAGCCATATTCTAATTGTTTCATGGTTACGGGAATATCTCCATTAAAAAAAGAAAAGTATTGGGGCGAGTCTTCTATAACAGTAGGGCTCACAGCATTAATGCGAACACCATTTTCCAATTCAATTGCCGCTGCGCGCACAAATGCCTCAACTGCACCGTTGGCGGCCGATGCGTTGGCGAAGTTCAAAATGGGTTCATGCGTCAAAGCGCCGGTGATTAAACTAAATGAACCTTTAGGATTGATATAGTGTTGCCCAATGAGCACTAAATTGATTTGTCCCATCAGTTTGCCATCAATGCCTTTCCTGAATTCCTTATCTGTCATGTTTTTCCAGGGACCTACATATGTGGGCCCGGCCGTGCATATAAGCGCATCAAATGGACCCGCTTGCCTGAATAAATTTTCTATTGATTCAGGCGAGGTAATATCAGCCTGGATATCTCCGCTTTTGGAGCCGACTCTTATGATCTCATGATCTTTTTCAAACGCACTTGCTAAGTGCTTTCCCATAGTTCCTGTTGCACCTACGATGATAATTTTCATTTTTTATGAATTTTTATTTGTTAGTTTAAAATTGTTCAAGAATAATTTCTTTGTTGATCATCATCCCTGTCGTAGTACCCCTAGCTATAGCGTTGGCAACTGTGCGTATACGCGTTACATTATCGCCACAGGCAAAAATCCCATCAATGGTGGTCTTGTGGAAAGTGTCTATTTTAATATAGCCTTCCTCAGTCAGTTCGCATCCAAGGGTTTCGGGGATCTGGCAGTGTTGTTCAAAGGGGCTGGGTGCATATATAGCCTTCACTGAAGATTTCGTGCCGTCTCTGAAAATGATATTTTGAACATACCCATTGGTGTGCTCCAATCTTTCAACTTCTTTTTCTACTATTTTTATGCGGTGTTTTTCAAGTTTATCAGTTTGTTCCGCCGTCAAAGTTGATATCCCGTTAGTAAACAGGGTTAAGTCCTTTGTCCAATTTGAAATGAGTCTTGATAATTCAAAACCATATTCTCCATTGCCTATAATGCCGGTCTTTTCATTCCTCACTTCATATCCATGGCAATAAGGACAGTGAAGAACCGAAATCCCCCAGCATGCAGCAAACCCGTCAATACCTGGCAGAATATCCCTGATACCTGTTGCGAAAATTAACTTGCCTGCACGAAATGTTTCACCTGACGCTACCTGGATTTCAAAACCGTTTTCAGTTTTGCTTCCTTTTATTGCCAGGCCGTTGAAAAATGCTACGGTGCTATACATTTCCACTTGTCGTTTGGCAAGCATTGCGATCTCTGTTGGAGTTTTTCCGTCCTGGGTGAGGAAGTTATGCGAATAAGGCGTTTGCCTATTACAAGGCTTTCCGTTATCAATAATTAAAACCTGTTTTAACGCCCTGCCCAAAGCCATACCTGCCGCAAGACCTGAATAGCTTCCTCCAATTATTATTACATCAAATTGTTTATGATCTATCATGCTCATGCTGTTATATTTTGAATTTAAGAGAAATGGTAACGTTAGTGTCGTTATTGCTTATGGTCATTTTTGGGTGAGATCAGTCGGATGATAAAATCCATTAAAGGCACGCCAATAAATACTATCCAGGGAACTAAGGGGATAGTCAATAACAGCGTTCTTTGATACAATGGCAGCACAGATAATGACTTGCCAAACAGGTAAAGAAACACTGTAATGGACGGATAGATCACTACCCAAATTTTTAAAGATGCTATTAACCTGGCTTTTGTTTTCATGTCTTAGAAACTACTTTTAGCAAATCACTTTGCTTTCTACAAAGGTAATTTCAGCGGTAGATCGGAGGGTAGGACAAAAATGTGGTTATGTAGGATTTATCTAAAGTTATGTCGAAATGCCTCAGGCGAATACCCTGTGTTTTTTTTAAAGAACCTGATAAAATAGGAAACATCTTCGTACCCCAAGTGATACGCTATTTGATTTACCTGGTTAGAAGTTGACAGAAGGTATCTTTTAGCTTCCAATATAATATGTTCATTAATAAGTTCCGAACAGGTTTTGCCCAGTGTTGATTTAGCGATTGCATTAAGCTGATAAGTAGAAAGATTCAGCATAGCAGCATATTGAGATACTTGCTTATGGTTAAAAACATTTGTCTCTAAAAGTTCTAAAAACTTTTCAAGCCGCTCCTGCATATAAAGGTTGACATTATCGGAAGGACTGCTGCTATGCTGCCGGACAAGCCCGATAAAGAAAACACCCATATTTGCTTTAATAACCTCCTCATATCTTTCTTGTTTGTCGGCATATTCCTGGAAGATATAAGTCAATATAGTAAACAGCTTTTGAAACCCATTGGCATTAAGCTGATAATGGTTGATATTGCTGGCTTTGCGTAATAGCTGGCTTGATACTTTGTCGTGAGGGAAATAAAATTCATCTTTAAACTGCATCAAATACCCTGCACTTCCTGCTTTTAGTACGAGTTGGTGTACCTGGCCCGGCCGCATGAAAAAAACAGAATTGTCACAAATCGGGTATGGTATAAAGTCTATATTATGATTGCCGGTTCCTTTTTTTAAAGCAAGAATATAAAAGAAATCATGCCTGTGAAGCTCCTGTACCATGTCTTTCCCGGCAAGTAAAACATGAATATCCCGGATGCTGAAGCTTTCTGAAAAGTCCGGCTCTTTTTGAAATGTATTAATATGCCTGATTGGAATTTTTTCCATCTTAGTTTAATAAAATGGATTTAAACCTGTTTGGTTGATCCCCGAAGTATTAAATCAGGCTTTATGATCAATTTGCTAAGGTCTTTTAAGCGGGCTTTGTTTTCGAGTTTGTCCAAAAGGGTTTTAAATAATTGCTTCGCCATTTCGTCTAACGGCTGCGCAATGGCGCTGATTGACGGATTATAAATATTAAAAACGTCGTGGTCATCAAAAGCTATTACAGATATATCGCCAGGGATATTAAGTCCTGCTTCATTTATTGCTTTTATACCACTTAACGCGAGATAGTTGGTTGCAAATATCACGGCGTCTGTTCCCGGGTTATCTTTAAGAAATTGGATACATTGTTTAACCGTTGTTTCCATATCATTCTCAAATGATACCTTTAAAATCAAAGGCTTGAGATGATATTTCTTTAAAGCAGCCAAATAGCCCGAATGCCTTTCGATCATCTGGGTCTGATCGGAAACTAATGTAACAAGTGCGATTTTTTTTGCCTGGGTTTTCACTAAATATTCAACACCATCATAGGTGCCCTTAAAATTATCAAGCCCCACATAGTCAGTGGATACATCCGGCAGATAACGGTCAAATAGCACTACCGGTAAATTGTCATTGATCAGGGCCTGGATCTCAGATTCGATACCAACCGGAGGGGTAATAATATAGCCGTCAACATAGCGTGCCCGTAATAAACTGATCAATTGCCTCGTTTTCTCAGGATCGTTTTCTGTACTGCAATAAATTATCTTATATCCATTTTTATAGGCCAGGGCTTCTAAATGAAAGGCGATGTGTGAAAAGAAATGATCAGATATCTTTTCAACCATTAAACATATCATTTTTGTTTTGCCTGTACTCAGGCTTTTAGCAAGCTGATTTGGCTGGAATCCCTTTTCTTTAACAAATTTCAAAACCCTTTCCGTTAGCTCATCACTTATTCTTTTCTCTTTCGCCTTCCCGTTCAAAATAAATGAAACAGTAGATTTTGCAACGTGCAACTCGTTTGCTATATCGTTAATAGATAATTTTTTACTCATTAAATGTTTTTAAATATTATACTATTAACTAAGTATAGTTTCTTTAAAAAAATAAAGTTAAACGTATTTTAATAAATACATAATTAGTTTATTGGCTGGCAAACCATTACATTGTCGTTTTGTACGGTTGAAGTCCGGAAAATGCAAAACCGATTATAAATCCTAAAAATATACTTTGATGAAGAGGGGACTCATTAAACTTACCGGGGCGTTAGCCTGTCTTTTATTTTTCAATTATTCAATCGCTCAAACCAAAGGACAAAATGTTCTTCCAAAATGGGCGTTTGGAGGATTTGTCAGGGCAGATAAAGTCAATCCTATCATTTCGCCAGACACGAGTGCAATTTTTTTTGACCCTATGTCTAATAAGCAGGTAGGGTGGGAAGCCTATTATACATTTAACCCAGCCGCGGCTGTTAAAGCAGGCAAAATAGTAGTGCTTTACCGATCTGAAGACAAAACAGGTGTCGAGATCGGAACCCGGACATCACGCATAGGATATGCTGAAAGCACGGATGGTCTTAAATTCAATAGAAAAAGCAAGCCAGTTATGTTCCCCGGAAACGATAGCGAAAAAGAATTTGAATGGCCGGGCGGATGTGAAGACCCGAGGGTTGCCGTAACCGAAAATGGGACTTATGTAATGTTCTATACCCAATGGAATCGTAAAGTGCCACGTTTGGGTGTAGCTACTTCAAAAGATTTGATTACCTGGGTAAAACATGGGCCGATATTCAGAAAGGCTTATAACGGCAAGTTTTTTGATATCCCGCATAAATCGGCATCTATATTAACAAAACTGGAAGGTGGTCGCCAGGTTATCACCAAAATAAACGGGAAATACTGGATGTATTGGGGCGAACTTCATGTATTTGCAGCCACATCAACCAACCTGGTAGACTGGAGCCCGGTAGTGGATAATAGGGGCGAGCTTAAATGGTTGATATCACCCCGCAAAGGCTACTTTGACAGCGATCTTACAGAATGTGGTCCTCCGGCAATAATGACAGATAAAGGAATCATTCTATTTTATAATGGGAAAAACCATCCCGGCGATGGGGGGGATAAACGTTTTAATGGTAATTCATACTGCGCCGGACAAGTTTTATTCGCACTTAATGATCCCACTAAAGCAATCGGCCGGTTAGATGTCCCTTTTCTTCGCCCGATGGCATCTTTTGAGAAAAGCGGGCAATATGTAAACGGAACTGTTTTTATTGAAGGATTGGTTTACTTTAAAGAGAAATGGTTCCTCTATTATGGTTGTGCAGACTCAAAGGTTGGAGTAGCTGTTTTTGATCCGCGTAAACCTGCACCACCTGACCCAATACCAACGCTATAAGCTTAGCCTGATTAACCAACGGTTTAAAAAATAAAAATCGGATCGCCCCAAAATAACCAGGACTTATTTCCTATTCCTGCTAAAAATAAAACCGAAATCTAACGGCAAATTCAGACGTGGCTGTGCTTTATAACGTAGTCACAGCAAACCGCCATTTAACTTCTTAAATAGCAGGCCTGTACATTATTTCTGAACCCCTTCGTGTAACGAAAGAAGCCGGAACATACCTCGCGTATCTTCCGGCCACAATTAACTTTTAACTGTCTTATTATTAATGAATAAGTAATAATTCAGTATTCCTTAAAACAAGATAATTCCTTAAATGTTTCACAACTGAAGGTAAATTATTCGTTACAGTTAAATAATGTTTTGTAAAGAACACGTTACTGAAATTTATTTGATTTTTACGAAATACGCTGTACGTTTATCGCCTCAAATATTTTATACAACTATTAACTAATCTATTTACTCAATGAAAAAAGTTTTACTATTGATTTTGTGCATCTTAGTGTTGGGGACGACACAGCTATTTGCGCAAAGTCACACCGTGACCGGGACGGTTACGGCCAAAGATGATGGTATGCCATTACCCGGCGTAACAGTAAAGGTGGAGGGGACAAGTACCGGGACACAAACTAATGCTCAAGGAAAATACTCCATAAATGTTCCGGATGGTGCAAAACTGTCATTTGCTTCAATAGGCTATACTGCACAATTATTACCGGCTACCGGTAATGTATTAGATGTGGTTTTAGTTCCTTCAACCCAACAGCTTGGCGAAGTTGTGGTTACCGGTGCGTTGGGCTTAACCCGTACGCGTAATCAGCAAAGCTATGCGGCACAGCAGGTAAGCGGCGATGAAGTGAGCAAACAACGATCATCAAATTTTATTGATGGTTTATCCGGTAAAGTATCAGGTTTGGAGATCCGCCAGAATAATACCCTGGGCGGTTCAACAAATGTGGTGCTGCGTGGTATTAAATCCATAACCGGCAATAACCAGGCGCTGTTTGTAATTGACGGCGTTCCTATTGGTAATGATAACACCAACACCGCCAATCAAATGAACGGTGGCGGTGGGTATGATTATGGTAGCCCTGCATCTGACATTAACCCGGATGATATTGAAAATGTAACTGTTTTGAAGGGAGCGGCGGCATCTGCCTTATATGGTTCGCGTGGTAGTAATGGTGTGATCCTGATCACTACCAAGAAAGCTAAAAAAGGTCTCGGTATCACTATCAACTCTTCCGTAAGTTTAAGCGAGATCGATAAATCAACTTTCCCGCAATACCAGAAACAGTACGGTGCAGGTTACGGGCAATATTTCAATACGGGGAATGTTTTTGGCAACCCGGATGCACAGATCGCGCCTACGGCTGATGATGCATCCAATGGTACACCATTTGATCCGAATTTGAAGATCTATCAATGGGATGCATTCGATCCAACTTCGCCAAATTATGGCAAAGCTACTCCATGGGTTGCTGCTAAAAACGACCCGAGTGCCTTTTTCAGAAAGCCAATTTCAACCAATCAAAGTATCATGATCACCAATGGTGGCGATAATGGTACGTTCAAGCTGGGATATACCAAAAGCATCGAAAATGGTGTTATCCCCAATAACAAGTTAGATAAGAACCTATTCGATTTTGGTGCGACGTATAATATCACCCCAAAATTGACTGTCGGTGGCAATATCAACTTCTACAACACCAATGGTACCGGCAGGGGTGGAACGGGTTATGATGGAACCGACTCCGATAACAGGAACGTGATGACGGGTTTCAGACAATGGTGGGAAACCAACGTGGATGTTCTGGAACAAAAAGCAGCCTACGAGCGAACCAACTCGAACGTAAGCTGGAATATGGCCTCACCTGAAAATGGCGTTACTTTTCCGGCATTCTGGAACAATCCATATTGGGTAGTTGACCATAACTACGAAACCGATTCGCGTAACAGGTATTTAGGAAATGTTAACCTGGCCTATAAAATTACGCCCTGGCTCACTGCTACCGGCAGAGCATCATTGGATACTTATTCTGAGTTGCAGGAAGAACGTTATGATGTGGGCAGTATAGGTGTGCCTTATTATTCAAGGTTCAATCATAATCATTCTGAAACCAACTACGACCTGCTGTTCAACGTAAATAAGGATATTGCAAAAGACCTTAATTTAAAAGCACTGTTAGGCGGCAATATCAGGAAGAACAATGATAACAGCATTTTTGCGAGTACCAATAATGGTTTGGTTATTCCTGGTTTGTACGCTTTATCTAATACGAAAAGTGCCCCGTTATCCCCAACGGATTACCAGGGACAAAAGGAAGTGGATGGTGTTTTTGCAGGAGCCACACTTACCTGGAAAAATATGATCACTGTTGACGGAACTATAAGGAGGGACGTGTCCTCCACCTTGCCGCCCGCCAACAATACTTATTACTATCCTTCGATAGCTGCAGGTTTCGTGTTCTCTGAATTGCTTAAGGATTGGAACTGGTTATCATACGGTAAATTACGTGCCAATTATGCACAGGTAGGAGCCGATGCACCGCTGTTTTATGTTAATGATAATTTTTTGATCAACGCTCCTATTAGTGGGAATGCACAAACTGTATCAAGTACTACCAAAAAGAATCCCGACCTGAAACCAGAACAAACAAAAAGTAAGGAAATTGGGTTGGAATTGTCCTTTTTGAATAACCGCATAGGCTTTGATGCGAGTTATTATGTAACCAATACATCTGATGAAATATTGCCGGTGAATGTTTCTGCGACTACTGGATATAACTTTAAAATTCTAAACGCGGGTTCCGTACAAAATAAGGGTGTAGAACTTTCTGTGAACGGCACACCGATAAAGACCAAAGACTTTAGCTGGAAAGTGAATGTAAACTTTACCGCCGCCTACAACAAAGTTACCTCGTTGTATATTGATGCAACCGGTAACCAGGCTACCAACCTCGAGCTGGCAAGCTATCAAAATGGCGAAACGCTTAACGCGCCGCTGGGTCAGTCATTCGGTACCATCAGAGGTACGGATTATATCTATACCAACGGTCAAAAAACGGTAGGGCCCGATGGTCAATACCTGATCACATCTACTTCTAATAACAATATCGGTAATACCAATCCTAACTGGACGGGCGGTATCAACAACAACTTTACCTATAAAAGTTTTTCATTGAGTTTCCTGATCGATATCCGCAAGGGTGGTTCAGTATTCTCCAGTGACCTGGCTTATGGTTTAGCCGATGGTATTTATCCGTTAACAGCTTATACTAATGATCTGGGTAAACCTGTCCGTAACCCGCTTGACCAGGGTGGTGGTATGATCCGCCCGGGTGTTTATGCAAATGGCCAGCCTAATACTACCAGGGTAACCGGAGATAGCTATGGTGATTTTGGTGATGGTTCTGGTTTATTACCCCTTAAAGCTTTTGTTTATGATGCAAGCTACGTTAAACTAAGGGAAGTGATATTGGGCTATTCCTTACCGCAAGGTGCGATAAGCAAGCTTGGCCTCAAGGATGTTACCTTCCAGCTGATCGGCCGCAACTTATGGATCATCCATAAAAACCTGCCTTATGCCGATCCCGAAGAAGGCTTAAGCTCTGGCAATCTGCAGGGCATACAGGAAGGTGCCTATCCAACTGTTCGTACCATTTCATTAAACTTAAAAGCACGTTTCTAATTAATACAGACATGAAAAAGACAGCATTAATTTTTGTACTGGTCTCGTTATTAGCGGCCTGCAAAAAAGATATAACACAACTCAACGTCGATCCTAAAAATCCGGCAAATGTACCTTCATATAGTTTATTCACTAATGCTCAAAGAGTGTTAGCCAACACGGTAAGCTCTTCAAGTGTGAACTTGAATATATTCCGCCTGATCGAACAGCAGTGGACAGAAACCACTTATTTGAATGAAACCAACTACCAGTTAAACTACCGCCGTCAGCCGGATGCGATATGGTCGGCCCTTTATACCGGTGTTTTAGGAAACTTTCAAAGGGCAAAAACATTGATCCCCAAAGACGTTCCTGATGCCGCAAAGCAAAAAAACGAAATAGCCATTACGGATATTTTACAGGTTTACACCTATTATTACCTGGTTACTACTTATGGCAATGTTCCTTATAGTGAGGCTTCGGACATCAACAAGCCATTTCCAAAATATGATGACGCTAAAACGATCTACTATGATCTGTTAACCCGTTTGGATGCGGATATAGCCGCGTTAGATCCATCTGGCAGTAGTTTTGATTCGGCCGACCTGATCTATGCCGGAGATCCAACCGCGTGGAAAAAATTTGCAAATACGCTGAAACTTAAAATGGGTATAACCATTGCAGATTCTGACAATGCGAAAGCGAAAACAACTGTAGAATCTGCAATAGTAGGGGGTGTATTTACATCAAATGCGGATAATGCACTCTTTAAATATGAAACCACGCCTCCAAATACCAACCCGGTTTGGGTTGACCTGGTACAAAGCCAAAGGCACGATTATGTAGGTACCAGCGAGTTTATTAGTTTGCTAAATCCGAATACTCCTTCGCAAGATCCGAGGTTACCATATTATTTTGCCCAAAATGTAAAGAGCTTGTATGCAGGGGCTCCGAACGGTTCAGGTAATGGTGGACTTGTATATAGCCAATATTCATTGCCTTCAGGGCCTTTACTTACTTCCGGCCCTCCAAAAACAGCACAGCCTAAATCAATAGGAAGCATAACAAATCCTGATTTTCCGGGTAATCTGTTGGATTATGCCGAAACGCAATTTAACCTGGCCGAAGCTGCATCAAGGCAGTATAACGTTTTAGCCGGCACCGTTCAGTCACACTACAACGACGCCATCACCGCTTCTATAACCTATTGGGGTGGCACAGCAGCGCAGGCAAGCGCTTATTTATTATTGCCTAATGTTGCATTTGCTACAGCCCCTGGGGGTAGTGATCTGCATAAAATTGCAGCCCAGGAATACCTGGCATTCTACAACAGGGGATGGGATGCCTGGACAACGAACAGGAGGCTGGATTACCCGGTATTGGTAAAGCCTGAACATGCATACACTGAATTCCCGGTTCGTTTTACTTATCCTATCAGCGAGCAAAATGTAAACGAGATTAATTACAATCAAGCCTCTGGTGCAATTGGTGGCGATGATGTAACCACCAAACTTTTCTTTGATAAGTTTTAAATCGTCTTCAATAAATCAGTTAATTAAAAGGGCTGCCTCAAAAGGGCAGCTTTTTTCGTTTGATCAATGCCCGAGATTACTACCATTTATAGGTAGCCACCGCGCCCCCGGCCAAAGTACTTGTCACTATTTTCGAATTGTATTTAATATTAAATGGTAGTGATGAGTTTGTCGTGTTCAGTACGATAAGCACTTTGGAGCCATCAGTGTTTTTAAAGGCTACGTTTGGCAAAGTAGTCAGGTTATCGGATGCTATCCTAACCGCGCCCGGCCGCACAAACTTTGAGGCATGCGCGATGATATAATAAGATACATTGCGTGATACAGAAGGGCTGATAGTTATGGCCCCCTGACAGGTACTGCAGCCACCTGTTGTATGCGGCCCGAAACTGGGATCGGATGCCAGGTTCCACTCTATTACATTGCGGCACCAATTGCGGGTAGCGCCAATAATGAGGTTATTAATATGCCATGACAGATCGCCGCTAAAGCTGCCTGTGGAGGCAGTATATTGTTCGGTAAAGTAAAGGTTTTTGGTTGGATAAGCGTTATGCACAGAAGCCAGCGCGCTGATCTGGCCCAGGTACAAATGGAAAGCGGAACCATCCACATACTGGCTGGCCTGCGGGTCTGCCAGTATCGTCAATGGGTAGTCGGTCCGGTCTGCATTATGGTCATAAACGATGATCTTGGTGGTCAATCCTGCCGTTTGAAACTGTGGGCCAAGGCTGTTCTTAACAAAATTTTCTTCTTCAATAGGCTGCATTACCATGCTTGGGTTGTTATTCGCATTTAATGGTTCATTTTGTGGTGTAATGGCATCAATGGTAATGCCCTGCGCTTTCATGGCCTGGATATATTTTACAAAGTATTTGGCATAAGCGTCATAGTATTCGGGTTTAAGGCTTCCCTGGCTAAAACTGTTATTCGTTTTCATCCAGGCAGGTGCGGTCCAGGGTGTAGCCACAATTTTAATAGTTGGATTGATAGCGATGATCTGCTTTAAAACAGGTACCAAGTCGGTTTTTTCGGCATCGATGCTAAAGCTACCCAGGTTAACATCTGTGCCGGATACATCATCATAGGTAAAATCAGCCGCGCTCATATCCGATGCGCCAATACTTATCCGCAGGTAACTGATACCAATATAAGTACTGTCGGCAGCAAATAATTCTCTCAGCAAGTCGGCCTTTTGGTCAGCCGGCAATTTGTTGATCAAACTGGCGCTTCCCCCCGTCAGTGCAAATCCAAACCCATCTATCGATTGGTATTGGGTATCGCCATCCACAGTAATAGTTGTATTCGAGTTGGTGGCATCGCTAAAAAGCAGGCTTACATTTTGTTTTTCAAATAACGTCCCCCTGTCGGCAGTAGTCAGCCACATGGCAACGTCGGTTTTAAGCGGGGTAACAGGTGTAACAGGCGGTGGGGTTACATGATCAACCGGCGACTTTTTACTGCAACTCGTTATCGTTACCAAAACAACAAAAAACAATAGCGCAAATACTGAAATTAAACTGATCCTTCTTTTCATAATAATAGCAGATGTTAAATAGCCCCGAAAATATTTTAGGTTTTTAGATAGATGTGCGGGAAATAATATAATCAATAGCACTGGTCCGGCTAAAGATATAAAAGAAATTAACAGGGAGATAGTTTTGTTTTTATGCCGGGCAATTTATCAACAGGCTGTTTTCGCACCCTTGCCGACCAGCTTAATATCAGCCTCTAAAAGAGATAATAAATTTGACACCTTCATTTACCTTACTTTCAATAGCTATCCGGCCACCTAAATTGATGACGTGATTATATACCAGGTAAAGGCCTATTCCCTTACTGTTATTGTCGGCGTGATTATGGAATTTTTGGTTAAGCCCAAATATCTTGTCTTTCACTTTATCCATATCAAATCCACGTCCCTCATCAGCAAAAATCAATTGATTGACCCCATTTTCTACTTGCGTATAAATTGAAATTACAGGAGAATGATCAGGTTTTGCGTATTTGATCGAATTGGTGATCAGGTTAAGTAATATGCTTTCGAGATAAGCTTTATTGAACTCTATTTTTTTAAAGGCGGAAAAATCAACCTGTATAATTGATTTTGAACTTTGTATCAATGAGCGTAAAGATTGCAGCACTGCATTCAGACATTTACCCAGATCCAGTTCTTCCGTATGAACCGTTAAGGCGTTTTTTTGATTTAAAGCGTCTACATAACTATTTAAGGTGTCTTTTAAATTTTCGGTAGACGATTTCAGCATATCTATAAACTCAAGGGTTTCTTCATCCTGAATTTTAGAAACATCCAAAAGATTAAAAACGGATAACAAATTACTAACCGGCAACCTCAGATCGTGCGAGGTGGAATAAGTCAGCTGCTTCAGATCATTATTGATTTTTGTAAGATCGGTAAGCAACGCGTTCCTGTCCTCTTCCAATTTCTTTTTATGGGTGATAATTTTGGCAATGGCAAATACCACCTGGTCACTTTTTATAGGCATGGATGTCCATGATAACCATACGATCTCTCCCCCTTTAGTTACGTACCGGTTTTCAAAGTTTAACAGGGGGATGTCTTTTATAATACTCTCCCGTTTTCTCGCGGTAATGTCCCTGTCCTCAATATGGACAAATGAGTCTATAGGCCTGGCAAATAATTCTTCATTGCTATAACCTAATGTTCGTGATACGGTTGAATTTATTTTTTTAAAATAACCATCATAACCGGCTATGCAAAGCAGATCGGGTGATAGTTCGAAAAAAAGCTCTAAGTTGAAAACGTCTGTTGAATTTTTATGGGAGATAGTAGCCGTAGTCGTCATCCTTTATATACTATTTTATCCTGCGCAAAAAACCAGCCGGGGATGGGCCGAGCCTCTTTACGGAATTTTTAAATAGAAGGTTACGTTAATGATACTAAATTAATTTGTGGTTAAAAATTACATCAAAACATGAAATGCTTCCCTGTTGTTCGGAAAGCATTTCTTAATTCGCTGATGATCACATAAATGTGTTTTAATAGATCACTTTCCCTGTTGCAGTTACCAGTGATGCTATCCTCACAGCGTCAAAAACACGCTCTTCGGTAGTCCCAAGTTTGATCAATGAATCTTCATGCGCGTTTACGCACATCTCGCAGCCATTCACTGCCGAAATAGCCAGGCTCATCAGTTCAAAAAATTCTTTTCCGGTTACAGGTTTCATCATCAACTGCATACGGATACGCGCCGGGATTTGCCCATATTTTTCCTTTTGTGTAAAATGACGGAAACGGTAAAATACATTGTTGGATGCCAGTAAAGATGCACATCCCGCCGCCTCGCCGGTTTCGGCTACAGTAGCGCCCTGTTCTTCAGCATAACGTGTAAAATATTGTGTTAAGGGCTGGTTGTTATTGTTGATAGCGGTTGAAAGACCGATCAGAGCGCATTCCTTTGTACTCAAATGTTCGGAGGTAAGGGTGCTGGTCAGGTTCAATTTCAGATCGCGCAGGTAGCGGGATTCTCCCTTTTCTAGCAGGGTCAGGCTATCGGTACGGTATGCGGTATCTATGTTGAGGCTTTGCAGCAGTTCGTTAATTATTTCTGTGGATTCGTTCATTAGTATCGATATTATTGAATAAAAAATCCCCGCACCATACATGATACGGGGACAATAACTTAAATAGATTATACAGTTAAAGTTTCTTCGCCTTTAACCCAGTTGCAAGGGCAAAGCTCATCAGTTTGCAAGCCATCCAGCACACGTAAAACCTCTTTTACATTACGGCCTACATTCAAATCGTTTACTGACACCCAGCGGATGATGCCGGTTGGGTCGATAATAAAAGTAGCGCGGTAAGCGATCTTCTCAGTTGGTTCCAGAATACCCAGTTCTTCAGCCAATGATTTTGAAGTATCGGCAAGCATCGGGAATTTCAGGTCGCGCAGATCATCATGGTTTCTTCTCCAGGCAGCATGTACAAATTCGGTATCAGTTGAAGCGCCGATCAGGCGGGTATCACGATCACGGAACTCACTATAGCTTTTATTGAATTCAGCAATTTCGGTAGGGCATACAAAAGTAAAATCCTTTGGCCACCAGAACATTACTGTCCACACGTTATCATCGTTTACCAGGAATTCGGAAGTGATGGTTTCGAACTCTTTTCCTTTTTCAATACTTACAACCGCTGTTTTAAAAAAATCAGGGAATTTTTGACCTATAGTTAGCATATTCTTATATGTGTTTAATTATTTACCGCAAATATACCGGTTTTGCCGAGGCGATTTTATATAAAGAATTGATGTGATATAGTCTATGTCTATAACTATACGATTTTTGAATTGATTTTATCAATATAATAAAAATAGGATGTAAGAAGATGAGAGTTTTAAAGAAATTTAAAAAGAACGGATAAGAATTGTGAAAATTAAAACATGATTTGTAAAAAAAACATTAAATAATCACAGTACTATGCTAGTTTGTCATTCTGAGCGTAGCGAAGAATCTAATGGCCGACAGATGCTTCACTACGCTCAGCATGACAATGTTATTCATAGCGGAGGTGTCATGCTGAGGCACTCGAAGCATGCGGGCAAAGGCCTCTGCGCTCACACTTCGAGTGCCTTAGTGTGACAGCCTTCTTTTATATCACTTCACCCCATAGACAATATAATCCGACGAATTCAACCAATAATCCGCATTGGGGTACAGCACCTTTATCTTTACCGTATGTTTTCCATTAGCCAATTGATACCTCCAGCATATTTCCTGCCGGCGGGACGTAAAATTTGTAGGAATCTTGGCGGTTTCTATTTTCTTCCCATCAACAAATACTTCGGTTTCAAAAGTATATTCAGCAGCATCGCTTTTCTTTTTGCCGGCTTCTCCGCGCAATACAAACCCGGTTCCGTTGAAGGTAAAGTATAATTCTTTGGTGTTGATATCTTCGTGAAGTTCCGTCTTTCGTAAAGGGTGCATCCGGGTAAAACCTTGCTCCAGTCTCACTGTTTTTGGAGCCTGGATAAGGATGGTTACTTTATCGCCTTCCACCTTACCTCCATTACGTTTGATCACTTGTAACGCATGTTTAAATCCAATATCATAAACCTTATTGAGCGACATCGTGGTATATTTAAAGTCGATCCCTTCAGCTTCCTTTAATCCCATCTTCCAATAAGCGGGGATCTTTTTATAACCCAGCATAGCACCTAAAATTCCGCCTACGGTTGATGGGTTGCAATCCGCATCCTGTCCGCAGCGGGTGGCTATCTCCAGCGTTTTGGTGTAGTCGCCATTGCCATATAATAGACCTAATACCACGTAGGCCGAATTGAGTTTGGAGTCGATATCAAAAGCGGTGAACACCCCATCCGGGCAACCCACTTCTGACGACCATTTCTTTTGCAACTCAAACCAGGTTTGATGCCAGTCGGCAGGATACTTCTTGTGCCATTTAATTACATCGCTGATGCATTGATAATAGGTGCTTTGTTTGGGTATGGTTTTCAGCGCTTCATTAACAACATAATTGATATCATTGGAGGTAAATGCCAACGTGTACATTGCCCCTACATATATACCACCATACCAGCCATCGCCATAATTCATGATGTGACCGATCTTATCACTTATTTTCGACGCGGTATTTGGCATCCCGGGGCTCATCAATCCTGCAAAGTCCGCCTCTATCTGGTAATCAATATCATCAGCATGTGGGTTGTTTAACCAGTGGCCGGAAGCCGGGGCTTTAATGCCGTTCAGCAAATTATAACGGGCAGCCTGGTTGGCATGCCACAGCATATAACCTGCATGCGCGAAGGCATTGGCAAAGGAATCAACAGGTGCATCCAGCCCATATTTTTCAAAAACATCCACAAAAGTCAGGTCCATATACAGGTCGTCATACAGGCCCGGGTTTTCGATCATTGTTTTTTTCAGGTAACCATTATACCATAATAAAGATTGGTAATCCTGTATAAAAGTGCCATCAAAACGAAACTCATATGGCCCGCCAAAAGTTACGGCGATGGTTTGCCCGGCCCAGCCGCCCATTATTTTATCCTTCAATTGTTCTTTGGTAAACGTGATGCGTTTGGGTGATATTTTGGCTTGTGCCGATACCGATAAATTGGTAAGAATCAGCAGAGCGATTAGAATAAAATTTTTCATCATTATGATATTACATTGATCGAATGTTGGGGCCGGGAATTCTATCCAGATAAAGATATAAAGAAAACAGGCAGAATGATATATTGTTAAAACCCTACGCTCTTTTTGGTGTTGTTAATATACTTAACATCAGTTAACATAATGATAACATTGAAGTTATGTTAAAATAACATAGGTTTGTGTGAACTATTGTTTATTCTATGAAAGAAACTAAAAATAAATCCGTAAAAAAAGCTGTCAGGGACGATATTGCATCAGGCTTGATCAAACAACTAAAAACCTTAACAGGGAAATTTGGTGAGGCTTCAGAAAAGTTGAGTGAAGAGATTGAAAAGGGAGCTAAAAAATTAGCCAAGAAAATAGCCAAAGAGGTGAAAATTATCACTACTCCGGCTACCCCAAAAGAGGATAAGCCTGTTAAAAAGACAGTTCCTGCAAAAGTAGCACCACATGCAACAAAAGCAGCGCCAGTAAAAGCAGCGGCTAAACCTGCCACTAAAAAGAAAGTATAAAAAAGCCGGGTATTTCTAACCGGCTTTTCTCATTCGTTTTATTGCCGGTTAAACTACCTTACCCATAAACGGATCGGTAAAACCAACTTTCCCAGTCTCCACACGCCCTGAAAATATTTTTTCAAAGGAACTATGGCCGGATACCTTTACACTGAAATCATACCAGTTATGGCTTTTTTCAAGGTTTAAGGCCAGAGTTGCTTTGGCGTTAGGGGCTAATGTCTTTTTATGGTTGTTACTCTTATAGCTGTGGTCAATAATTTCAATTACCTGCGGCTTGCCTGTAGAATTGATGAACTTCAATTCTACATTCCCCGTCAGTTTATTACTGCTGGTAAGGCCATGCTGATAATCAAAATCGATATGGATAGCCGGGTCTTCGGCGGTGCCTTTAAATTCCCGGTAAAAACCGTTTGGCCCGTATATCCTTAAATGATAATGCTTATCTTCAAACTCCTGTAGTGGCCAGTTGCCGGTCAGGCTATCTCCGGCAGTTAGGCCATAGGCCCAGGTGCGTACATTTTCAAATACCTGTTCATTGCCTTTTTGATGCAGATATTTGCCTGGTGCGTACACATTAAAAGGCGCGCCCACGGCTTTGTCACCAAAAACTTTATTACCTGCGGCAAATTTTATTTCGAAAGATTTTTTATCGGCACTCAGTTTACCATCAGCATATAATTCATAAGGTAAAGCACATGATGGGCTTATACCTTTTTCCTGCTGCGGCATATAAGGTGATGAGTGCGGATCGCGGTTAATTACTGCTATTTCTTCTTTGGTCAGCAACTTATAATCATTCGGCAGTTTTTTGAATTGGGCCTTATGGATGCTTTCCACAAATACATCCTTCTTCACAAATTCGGGATTGGCTATCTTCTCGCCATGATAAGGCCTGAATGCCGAAGTAAGGTCGCCACAAATGGTTCGCCGCCAATCGCTGATGTTTGGTTCTGAGACTTTTTTGCCGGTTTTTTTGGATAGAAAATGTTCTAAAAATTGAAGTGTGGAAGTGTGATCAAATACCTCTGAATTGACAAAACCACCTTTGCTCCACGGTGAGGCAATAACCAATGGCACACGGAATCCGAGACCGATGGAACTTTCGCGATCAAATTTGTCGGGGAAGCCTTTTCTTTCCTGTTCCTGCTCCAGGGTTACAAAATCAACACGGGTATCTATACCTTTTGAAACCGCCCCGGTTTCAGGTCTTTGCGAGTGCGGCGCAACAAAAGGCGGCACATGGTCAAAATAACCATCATTTTCATCGTAGGCAAGGATAAAAATGGTCTTTTTCCAAACCTCGGGGTTTTGGATAAGTATATCCAGTACTTCTGATACATACCAGGCGCCGTACCATGCCGAGCTGGGGTGATCACTAAAATGTTCAGGTGCGGTAACCCAGCTTACTGTCGGCAATTTCCCACCCTTTACATCTTCCCTGAACTGGTGCAGTACATCACCTTTGGGTACCTGCATTTCGCGTTTCGTGCCATTGTCATCATAGGTTAAAGTCTCCAATTGACGATGATGCGGATCATTTATATTGGTGTCAAAAGCTTTTAAGTGCAAGCTTTTTTCATGAGCCGACAGGTTTTCAAATTGCCCTGATCTATAGGTTTCCTTTTCCTTTTTTACATTCTCAAGGTAACCTTGCATATCCTTAAGCTGGTGTTTCAAATGGTCGATATGGGCATCACCAGCAGACAATGCATCAATTTTTTTTTGTAGCTCATCGATCATGCCTGGCAGTTGAGTAAACCGCTTTTCCAATCCTTCGATATGCTTTGGGTACAGGTGGATATTGTACTGACCGAAAAACTCCAATGGGTTATCCTGGAAATTGGATAACCATGGGTCTTCCTCGCCATCAAATCCGGTGTCGATGGCCACTTCATTCTGATAGCATTTCCATGTTATGCCCTCCTCTTCCAGGCGCTCGGGGAAAGTTTTCCATTTTAAAGTACCATAATCCATATCCTCGTTCCATACATGCGCCCTTGAATTCTCGTGCTGCTCTGCGCGTACCGTCCCAGTCCAGAAGTAAAGGCGGTTTGGATTGGTGCCCGTAAGTGATGAACAGAAATTTTGATCGCACACCGTAAAGGCATCTGCAAGCGCATAATAAAAAGGAATATCCTCACGGTTGTGAAAACCTAAGGTTAAAGGCATATGCCGGTATTCCTTATTACCGTTCTTTTTTACATTGAGCCATTGATCGTATTTGCCATCGTTGCGGGCATTCACCTGGTTGGCCCATGAGTGTGGTAGCGAACTCATCCAGGTAGCTTTGGTGTTTTTAATGTCGAGATGAAAGGGTGCGTAAGTTTCGCCTTCGGTATTAGATTGCAGCCACACTTTGTTTTTATTAGGCAGATCAATGGCCCGTGGATCATTATAACCACGCACGCCCTTCAGCGTACCGTAAGTATGATCGAATGAACGGTTTTCCTGCATCAGGATCACGATATGCTCGGCGTCTAAATATGTACTGCCCTCAGGTGCATTGATGGCCATTGCTTTCTGGATAGAGGCCGGTATCATATTGGCAAGCCCGGTGGCTCCGGCTAACATGGCTGCTTTTTTAAGGAAATCTCTGCGGGTATCTGTCATAGTAGTTGTAAGTTATGAGTTGTATTATTTATAGCGATGGTTTTCAAACCCATTGCTATGGTTTAATAAATTTAAGATACTTACCGGCTTGCAATAAATTGCTCGCACAGCCCAAACGAAAGGGTCATACCATTGCCGCCTATGCCATTGATTATAGTTACACCCGGCTCTGTTTCAATGATGAGTTCTGTTTGCCCGTTCATCATTTTTGGGTAGATACCGTTCCAAGACTGCATCAGTTTCCAGTCCTTAAAATCGGCAAAAGTGTGTAAGTAATCCGTTATCATATGATTAATAAATTCCTTATCGAAAGGGTCGTGTACCAAGCCATATTCGTGCGAATCGCCGATAGTCAATTCACCATTTACATTTTGTGAAACCATCACATGGATACCCCATTTCAGATATTCAGCATATTGCTCTTCATATCTTTTCCTGAGTAAAGGTAGAGAAGCCGCGGCCTGGAAACCGGGATAATGGATCATGGATAAACCACCGCAAAGTGATGGGCCAATGCGCCAGCCATCGGGCTGATTGACCAGCCGCATCATTTGCAGCTTGCACTTGGTGATATTGGTTGCTAAAAACAATTCGGGGTACAGCGTTTCAAAATCAGCTCCGCTGCAAACAAATATTTCATCGGCTTCCCAACTGCGTTTTCCTGAAAAAACTTTTGGGTGCTGTATATGGTTGATGGCCGTATTCCAGTGAAATTCGACATTATATTTTTCTGCTAAATATTTGGCTACCTGCTCAATGGCAACCCGCGATTCGATGATCATTTCTTCGCCACTCCATAAAGCGCCTTTTAACCCAGTGGTGTTTACAGCAGATGATATTGCTAAAACGCGTTCGGGCGTAAGCAAGGCGCAATCGCGATACTTATAGTTTGCTTCAACATACTCTGCCATCACCTGCAACTCGTCATCGTGGTACGCCAAATGCAACGAACCTACTTCCTCGTGCCAAATATTGGCTTCGGTGCAAATTTCTTTCCAGATGCTTCGCGACAGCATGGCCCTTTCGAACAGCGGACCGGTGGCCTGCCCAATTGGCCAGATCATCCCAAAATTGCGGATGGATGCGCCGACAGCACGTTCGTTGCGCTCGAAGACGGTCACTTTATAGCCTCTTAGCGCTAATGCACGGGTTGTAGCCAATCCTACAATCCCTGCTCCGATCACTATGGCTGATGGCTGGTTCATGCGGGTTGAATATTTAATTTTTGTTCTGACGGATCTTTTTCCTGTTTGCGCGCGCTGCGTAAAAAATAGAATAGCGATAGTGTGGCGCAGGTACCGCCAACTATGGCAACCGTGATTACACCTTGTTTAAAAAAGGTGCCCCAACTTATACCGGGGTGCCCAAATTCTTTAATGAGCAAAACGCTTACGCTCCCCACATAACCAATAGAATCAGCCACGTAGATCAGGAAGCCAACATTGCCTTTGCAGTGAAAGGAGGCCAGTAAGCGCTCGAAAAAAACAGCATTATAAGGAATGTAACCCAGGTAAAGCCCCAGTCCGGCCAGGGTCATCCAAACCATCGGGCCGATCAGCCCAAGGGCAAATAAAACGGAGCCAATGCCGATGAGCACACAACCGGATATGATCATCACATGGATCAGGCTGAAGGCCTTCAGGTTTTGCCTCACCAGGATCAGCAGGCTCATGGCTACCAATACAGCTACTGATATAATGGTATCAATGCGGGTATAAATACTGTTATCCTTAAAACCCAGGCTGGCCCATATTTCCACTTCGAAATTATCGCGGATGTCACGCATGATAGTGAGCAGGATATATATAATTAACGTGAGGATAATCCCCGGTAAAAAGCGCTGTAAAAATTGCTTACGCTCTAAGGCATCCATCGGCAGGCGTTTGGTGCGGAGCTTAATATCTTCCGGTGTAGGCGCGGGCATCAGTTCCAGCATAAATACAAATAATATCAGCGGGATCACAAACAATGCGCCTGTAATAAAAGGCATGTTGAACTCGCTGATATGGAATGAACTCATCAATGTACGCGCGATGGTTTTTATAAATCCCGAGGCGAATATCAAGCTGATGGATAATACGGCTGCCATAAATTCGGTAGACTTGCGGCCTTCCAAATAGCCGAAAACCAGGCCCCATATCAACCCCAAAGGGAAACCGTTGATGAACAGAAAAACAATATTATAAGGCGCCGGAACAAATGCGAAAAACAGCAAAGCCAGCCAGGCAATACCGATCAGCAATAAAATATATTTGGCCCGCTGACCAGGTTTTAGTTCGGATATGAATTTGATGCCATAGAACTTGCTCAGCATGTAGCCGACCACCTGCGCGATCACCAGCCACACCTTATAATCCACATGCAAAAAATGCATACCGGTAAAGGTGCCGGCAGCAAACGCCTTGCGAAAAGCATACATGGAAGTATAAGCGCCAAATGCTGAAACGGCTGCCATTACGGAGATCACTCCATATGGCCATTTAGCAACTTTTATCCTGAGCTGATCTACCAGTTTCATTTGCTTATCTATTGGCTGATGATGTCAATTACCTGTACTATATCGTCAATGATGTGGGTTGGATGATAGGGCTCCAGTTCCTCGCGGGTGAAGATGCCGGTAGTAACCCCGATAACATACTTGCAACCGGTGTTTTGCCCTTCACGTACATCTACCTCAGTATCCCCAACTTTAGCCACTTCAAGCGGGTCGCTGATACCGCCTTCATACATCATTTTTTGGATCATATAAGGATGCGGGCGACCCAACTCAACCTCGTCCGAACCAACCACGTAATCTATCAGCCCTTTTTCCTGCCATTGCAGGCGATTAACTATCGTATCAGCAATATCGCGCGAAAAGCCGGTATTGATGCCAACTTGTACCCCCATCCGGTGCAATGCAGCAAAGGTTTCTTCCACGTTTGGCAGTGGTTCAATACCCGGCTCAGTCTGGTAAAAATGGATCATTTGCTTTACAAACTCACGGTGTATATCATTCACCAGGTCAGCGGTAATTTTTGATTCATCGATCTCGTGCAAGTGCAGCATTTGGGTGATGGCCTGGTTTTTTTCGTAGCCCATTAACGGGTTAATTTTTTCCAGCGCAACTTCATAATTATGTTTCTTTAATGCCGCCTGGAAAGCCTTGCTCACATTATATTCGTCTTTAACCGTAGTGCCGGCTATATCAAAAACCACTAATTTTATAGACATGTAATTGGTATTAGAATGTTCAGCAATACTAAACTTAGTTTATTAATATCGAACTAAATTTGTGTTAAGGTTGTGTGAAATTGTTTTTGGTTGATTAAGTTGAATGCGTGAGTAGTTGATTAAGTTTTCAAATTACGGCATGTTTAACCTAATCAACCACTTAACTAACCCCCTTCTTCTCTTCAAAAAAATAAACCACCAGCATGCTGGCTGTTTGGTTGCCCAGGTTTACCGGGGTATGGGGTATGCGCCCGTCAAACAACATGGAATCGCCCTGGTTTAGCTGTATCCGTTCTTCGTTAAACTGGTATTCAATTGTTCCGGATAAAATATATTTGTATTCAAAAGCATCGGTCTCAACCAATGGTCTTATGGCATTTGGCTCCAATTCCAATATAACGATATCCACGGTGGAGTGATCGATGAACCGGGCTAGTATCCGCTGGTAGTGGAAACCGGTGGCATGTTCTTTCTCAAAATGCTCATACTCTTCCTTGCGTTTTATCAGGATCGGCGACAATTTGCTTTTGGTGCGGATATCTTTAAAGAACTCGTTCAGGTCGATCTCCAACGCCTTAATAATATCGATCAACACAATCAGGGATGGTATGGTTCGGCTGTTTTCTATCTGTGAGATCAAGCCTTTGCTTACATTAGCCTGGCTGGCCAGTTCCTGTACGGTAATATTTTTTTCGCGGCGGCGCTCTTTAATCCGGTTACTGATCTGTATCAGTATGTCATCTTCCATAAGGCAGGTAAACGTTATTTGTATGAATATTAACGCACAAATTATAACTTTAATTACTGCGTTGCAACAGGCGCAAATTAATTTAAGCAATAAAATATGTACATTAAATATATGTTATTTAATGTACACGATAAAATCGGCCGAATACATTACTATGATTTAATAATTTGATAATATCTTATTGTTTCTTTTGTAAAAAGTCAATTCATATACATGTCGACCTTTAAACCCGAAACGATAGTTAATGAAGTTTTTGCCCTGTATGAGAAACATGGCAATGAAGATTATATAGGGGAACCGGTATCTCAGTTGGAGCATATGTCGCAGGCGGCCGCCTTAGCTGAAGAAGAGGGTTTTGAAGACGAAGTGATATTGGCTGCATTTTTCCACGACATAGGTCACTTGTGCGCAAGCGGCGATGAAGCAGCAAGCATGGATGGTTTTGGCAATGTGGATCACGAAACATTGGGTGCCGACTATTTGCGCGAAAAAGGGTTTTCTGAAAGACTGGCCACTTTGGTGGAAAGCCATGTGGTAGCCAAAAGATATCTTACTTATAAATATCCTGAATATTATAACCAGTTGTCCGATGCCAGCAAAGCGACCCTTGAATTCCAGGGCGGGCGCATGGATGCGGATGAGGCAGCTGATTTCGAACAGAACCCCGATGCCGAGCTATTTGTGCGTTTACGTTACTGGGATGACAAGGCAAAAGAGGTTAACAAACCAGTAGAAAACATACGCCATCTTAAATCATTGGCTATAAGCCATTTGTATAAGCATAATTGACCGGCGCTTTGCCTTTATATTAAATTATTGTAAGTGCGGTGTAACTCCGTTGTTACAGAATTCCCCCTCCTTAACCTGTATTACATGCAATGTTAAGCTTTCCTTAATACAAACTTAGTTTACAAATAATAAACTAAGTTTAGTATTGCTGCATGAAAAATCCCTTCCCTTCACCATTAAAATCATGCAAATGAAACAGATTTACATGCAGCTAAGGACTGTAATAACGGTATTGTTATTCTGTCTTTCCCCGGCACTCTTATTCGGGCAAACCAAGATCGGCGGTACAGTAACCGATGAAAACAAACAACCCCTCCCGGGCGTAAGCGTAATGCTTAAAGGCACTTCGAAAGGGACCGTGACCGATGTTAACGGACGTTTTTTATTCACCGTTGAAAAGGGACAGGTACTTTCCTTCCGTTTCCTTGGATTTCAACCCCAGGAGATCACCATTGGCGAACAAACCAATTATAACATCTCGCTTGCACCCGACAACAAATCGCTTAACGAGGTGGTTGTAACGGCATTGGGTGTTAAGAAAGAAACCAGACGTATTGGTTATGCTACCCAAACGGTAAACGGAGCCGATCTGACCACAGCACGCGACCCTAACCCTATGAACGGTTTGATCGGTAAAGTGGCCGGCTTATCCGTAGGCGCTACATCCGAAATATTAGGCGTGCCGACAGTAACCATCCGTGGTGCGGTAGTAAACTTATATGTAGTAGACGGGCTACCCATCAACTCGGATACCTTCGACCTGAGCCCGGATGATATTGAAACCTATACCGTATTGAAAGGCCCCGCAGCGGCGGCCCTATATGGCAGCCGTGCACAAGCCGGTGCGATACTGATCACCACAAAAAAAGGGAATAACAATAAAAAAGGCCTTACTGTAGATATAAACAGCAGTACGGTTATTAATAAAGGCTTTACCGCTTTTCCCCGCATTCAACATTCTTTCGGGCCGGGTGAAAATACCTTCTATGAATTTGTGAATGGTAAAGGTGGCGCCCGTGGCGGCGTGGATAGCGATTATGATGTTTGGGGCCCATATTTTAACGGTCAGTCGATACCGCAATACGATAGCCCGATAGTTAACGGTGTGCGCCAGGGAACACCCTGGACAGCGCGTGGTGCCAATAACCTGGCTAATTTTTTGCAAACAGGCTATCAAACCAATAACCAGATTGCTTTAACTGCCAATGGCGATAATTATACAACCCGTTTGTCAGTTTCGCAACAGCATCAATCAAGCTATATCCCTTCGCAGTATTTGGATGTGGCAAACGTTAACTTCTACGCGGCCTTCAATCCTACCCCAAGATTGAAATTTGAAGCCAGCGTTGATTTCAACAGGCAAAGTACTGACAATTATCCTGATGTGCAGTACGGCCCTAACAGTATTATTTATAACATGGCCATCTGGACAGGTGCCGACTGGAATGTTAATGCCCCGGATATTAAAGGAATTTGGCAGCCCGGCAAAGTGGGTACACAATCTGTATTTGCTGAGTACACCCGGTATCATAACCCCTGGTTCCTGACTGAAATATGGACACGCGGACATTATAAAAATGATACCTATGGTTATATATCAGGTAACTTCAAAATAGATAATCACCTGAATGTTACGCTGAAGGATCAGATCAGTACTTACAACCTGCTGCACACAGAGGATCTTCCTTATTCAGCACACCCTTACGGGCGTGAAGGCAACGAGGGCGATTATCGTGAAGACCGCCGCGACCTGTTTGAAAACAATACGTTGCTAACCCTGAATTACGATTATACGGTTAAGAACTTTCTGAACCTGTCGGGTTTGGTGGGTAGCAACTTGCGTACCTTCTCCTATAACTCGAGCTGGGTATCAACAGACTACTTAAACGTGCCGGGAGTATACGCCTTCAGCAACTCGAAAAACCCGATCCAGGCTACAAGCTTTAATTCAGGCGAACGCCAGTTAAGCGTATTCGGATCTTTGGATCTTTCTTTCGGAAAATATGCTACTATATCAGGCACATATCGTTTGGAGCATTCATCAGCATTGCAAAGCGTAGCTACTTATTCTTATCCAAGCGTTTCAGCCGCTACGGTAATTTCAGATTATGTAACGCTGCCAACGTTTATCTCGTTCCTTAAAGGGAGGTTCTCATACGCCAATATCCGTTCGGACGCCACCAGCCCGACTATAGGCCCGGCTCCTTTCAGTACCATCACCGCTTATGGCGGCGGCACAGGGCCATCACTTTTTGATAACCCGCTTGGATATGGTTCCACTTATAATTCACCTTATAACGGGCCCGATTATTCGTTGTTATCTTCTTACTCAACAGGTAAGCCATATAACAATCAAACAGCCGGTTATGGACCTAACTCCTTGTATGAAACGAATATCAAAACCTTTACCCGTGTTAACTACGAAGAGGGCTTTGACATCAAGTTCCTGCAAAATCGTTTAGGCTTAAGCGGTACAGCTTTCCAGTATATTGATGGACCCAAAATCTTGGATAACCCGATATCAACAGCAACGGGCTATACAGATGAATTCATCAATGCGTTAAAAACTAAGAAAACAGGTTATGAGCTATCCTTAAGCGGTGTGCCAATTAAGGATATGGGTGGGTTTACCTGGAATGTGTTGGTTAACTGGTCGACCTATAAAGAAGTTTACCAGGAATTGCCGCCGGGACAAACGGTTTATGACAGATTTTACCAGGTAGGCGATCGTGTTGATAAATTGATGGGATCCAAGTTTGTAAGGACATCGGATGGCCAGATCATCAACAGCTCACCTAAAGATGGTGTAGGTGGTGGCGAGCCACTGGTAAATCCGGTACCACAATATTTGGGTCACCTCGATCCTGATTTTACCTGGTCCATCTATAACAACGTGCATTATAAAAATTGGAGTTTAGGCTTCCAGTTTGATGGCTCGGTAGGCGGTGTAACGCAGGATTATGTGTTTAACAAAACGATGCGCGGTGGTTCAAATGCTTTGACAGCCGAAGGAGCCCTGGGAGCAGCACGTTACCAGGACTGGGCTAGTTATCCTTTGAACAATGTGAAGCCTAATTCATCTTATACCGGAAGCTACATTGGCCAGGGTGTGCAGATATCAAATGGCGCAGCGCCGAATTTTGATTCAAATACCGGTGCGGTATTGAATTATGGCCAGTTGCAATATGCGGCAAATAAGACACCGGCCTTTGTGCAGGAATATGCCAGTGAGTATTATAACGTGAGCGAGGCATACCTGATGAGCAAAACCTATGCTAAGCTGCGCGAGGTGACCATCGCTTTTGACTTCCCTAAGCGATGGCTGCAAAAGTCATTTATATCAAAAATTTCAGCTTCGATTTATGGACGTAACTTATTGTACTTCTATAAGGACCCTAAGTTTAAAGATGTCGACCTGGATCAGTATGCTAATTCGCGTACCACGCTTACCGGTCTGCAATCACCATCAATAAGAAGTTACGGTATTAACCTAAAAGCCTCCTTCTAATTTAAAATCGGATAATGATCATGAAAAAAATATTCAAAATTTATTTACTACCGGTACTGATGGTACTGACAGTAAGCAGTTGTAAAAAGAGCTACCAGGAGCTAACGATAAATCCTAACGTGCCCCAAAGTGTACCTGCTTCATTACTTTTCAATGGTATCGCAAACAGTATGGTAGATTTCCCTGATAACGCCAACGAGATCTATGGCCAGTATTATCTTTATAACTATAACTATTACGGTAACAATACCTATAGTTTAGGGTCAGGTGATAATTATTATACAACGCTCAAAAACGTACTTTTAATGGAGCAGCAGGCAGTGGCTGCAGGTTCGCCGGCATTGAACCCATACAGTGCGATCGGTAAATTTTTCAGGGCTTATTTTTTCAGTAAAATGAGTTTGGAAGAAGGGGATATCCCAATGACCGAGGCGCTGCAGGGCCTGGCTAACCTGAACCCGAAATATGATTCGCAAAAAGTTGTAATGACACAATGCTTGAAGTGGCTGGAAGATGCCAATACAGATATGGGCACGCTGATCACGCAAGGTGGTAATTCAATCGGCGGGGACCTGTTTTTTAACGGGGACCTTGGCAAATGGCAAAAAGTGGTAAACACATTCAAGCTAAGATTGCTGATGCAATTGAGCAAGAAAGCCATAACCGATGCCGATATGAACATCCCAACCCAGTTTGCAGCTATCATAAACACCCCGGCTAAATATCCTTTGATGACCGGGGCGGCGGATAACCTGCAATACATATTCGTATCGCCTACCAATTATTACCCGATGAACCCTAACAATTTCGGGCAGAATGGTTCGAGGCAAAATACCTCGCAAACCTATATCAAGCTGCTGACCACGTTCCAGGACCCACGGGTATATGTTACCGCTGAACCTGCACGTCATTATGTAGACGATCTGCACCAAAACGCAACCGATTTCAACTCATTTGTTGGTGCAGATCCGGGGCTCGACCTGGGGATCATGTACAGCAATGCGGGCCTTGGCCTTTACTCCTTTATCAACAGGAAATACTACTATTCCACTTTTACAGGTGAGCCAAGCATACAGATAGGCTACCCTGAGCAGGAATTGGTTATTGCCGAAGGGATAAACAGGGGTTGGGTAGCAGGAAACGCGGAAACCCATTATGTGGCAGCTATACAAGCTTCTATGGCTTCATACGGTGTGCCGGCTACGGGTTCGTTTACCGCCTTCTTCTATCGGCCGGGCTCATCAGATGTTACCAATCTTAACAACTATGATACCTTTACCATCAATACCAATTGGGCAACTTACTATGCACAGCCAACTGTGAAATATGCCGGCGGTGCAACCGGTTTAACACAAATCTTACAGCAAAAATACCTTGCGCTGTTCCGTCACTCGGGGTTGGATTCCTATTTTACTTATCGTAGAACCGGGGTTCCAAACTTTACAACCGGCCCGGGTACTGCTAACGGACAGCGTATAGCAACCCGTTTTCAGTATCCGGAAAGTGAGCGAACCGCGAATACCAAAAATTACAACGATGCCCTGACAAGCCAATACGGTGGAAATGATGACATCAACGGGGTGATGTGGATACTAAAATAAACTTTGGATAAAACTTATTAACAATTGATAAATTACCAACAACTTTTAAGTTAAATTTCAATAAAGGTGGGCTTAATATCCCTCCTTTATTTTTGGGCCATAAGCAAGCAGATTATGAAAACCATAAGAGCTTCAGATAAATTGAATCAGCTCATGATAGCTTTCATTTCGCTAAAAAACAATTTATCTCCATGAAAAAAATCAGCTTACTACTCCTGGCATTCGCGATCGTCCCGCAACTTTTTGCACAAAACCATCGCACACAAAATGTAATTATCGTTACACTGGACGGTTTCCGCTGGCAGGAGCTTTACCGGGGAGCCGACTCGGCGCTCATCAACTCTAAATACACTGACACCAAAGCCGAGATACGGAAAAAATTTTGGGCCGAAACACCCGAAGAGCGGCGCAAATTGTTGATGCCATTTTTTTGGTCGACCCTGGAAACAGAAGGACAGCTTTATGGCGACAGGGACATGGGTAACAATGATGAAGTCGCCAACAAATATCATTTCTCCTATCCCGGCTATAACGAGATATTTACGGGCTTCCCGGATGTAAGGATGAATACTAATAGTCCCGTACTGAATCCAAATATCAATGTACTGGAGTATTTGAATAAACAGAAAGGTTTTGAAAATAAGGTGGCAGTATTTGCTTCATGGGAGGCGTTCCCGGCCATATTCAATGTGCAGCGATCTGGTTTAATGGTAAATGCAGGTTATACTAATTTCCAGGATACTAAGGCTGATGACCGCCTGAAATATCTGAATACGATACAGCACCAGGCTCCGCATTATTTGGGGGATACCCGCATTGATTTTATGACCTATGAGTTTGGCAAGGAATATCTGAAACAATACAAACCACGGGTAATGTACCTGGCTTTTGACGAAACAGATGATATGGCCCATGCAGGTAATTACAAAATGTACCTGACCCAGGCTCACCAGGAAGATATTTATCTGCAGGAGTTGTGGCAGTATATCCAGTCAGATCCAACCTATAAAAATAAAACCACCCTAATCATTACCTGCGATCATGGGCGCGGTGATGTGCCATTGGATAACTGGCGCAATCATGGTTCTGGCGTAAAAAACTCCGAACAAACCTGGTTCGCGGTGATTGGCCCGGATACTCCTGCCGGGGGCATAATTAAAACATCAACCACAACCTATCATAAGCAATTGGCTCAAAGTATCGCGAAATTGTTAGGATTTGATTTTAAGGCTAATGCAGGTCACGAGGTTGGGGATGCCATAGAAACAATGATCATTAAGGAAAAATCGGGCTTAAGTAAATAGAATGAAAACATTATTACTGCTCGCTCTCGCGTGTTTTACTGCGGAATTGACAATTGCCCAACCCAACCCTGTCCCAACTCCAAGACACAGGTTTATCGTGATCGCTCATCGCGGAGACCATGTGATCTATCCCGAAAATACATTGGAGGCCTATGTCGAAGCCATTAAAAATGAAGTTGATTATGTAGAGATCGATCTGCGCACGACGAAGGACAGCAGCTTAGTAAGTATGCACGATAACACCGTAAACCGCATGACCGATGGCAAAGGTGCGGTGAGTGATATGACGCTTGACGAGATCACCCAGCTCAAAGTAAAAAGCAGGGATAGCACCGATAAAGCCATTTACCACGTACCCACATTTGAACAAATATTGGCGCTTTGCAAAGACAAAATATACATCTATATAGATTTTAAACAGGCTGACCCGGCCGTAACTTATACTATGCTCAAAAAATATGGCATGGAAAAGCAAGTGCTGGTTTACATTAATAACGCGCAGCAATTTATTGATTGGCGCAAAGCCGCCCCCAATATGCCATTGATGGTAAGCAAGCCTAATATGGTGAAGGATATTGAGGGTATTAAATCATTCATCAACCATACTAAACCCGACCTGCTCGATGGGGGATGGAAGGAGTATAATAATGATATGGTTTCGACCGCAAAAGAGTTGCAAATACCTGTTTGGCCCGATATTCAAAGCAGGGATGAGGGCCTGCGGGATTGGGAACAGGCAATTGCCAAAAATTTCACCGGTTTGCAAACGGATCACCCGGCTTTACTGGTAAATTTTTTAAAAGAAAAAGGGTTAAGATAAATTACCGCATGTGTAACCTTATCTTAACCCTTTACCTGGAGTAATATATAGATCAGGAATTGACCTGCCCCGATAACTTCACACTGCGTTTTTCAGCAGCCAATAGTTTTTTCTGAGCTAAAGCAGGCGCATAATACAGTTCGTAAAATTGCTTTTTGTTGTCCTTATAGCTGCTTACCGCACCCAACCAGTTCATGGTTCGGATGTAAACCCAGGCCAAATCCAACTGCATTGGTTTGAAACCGCTACGGGCGCTTTTAGGGAACAAATGATGATTATTATGCCATTCGCCGGCTACAAAGCCAGGCCATATCTGGTTTACTGATTGGTCCTTTTTATTAAAGTCAATTCCTTCGCGCTGTATGCCAGAGCCCTTGCCATGTCCTTCATAATTGAAAGTACGCACGCCAACGGCCCAAAAGCCAGCCGCGCCAAATAAGGTACAAGCCAGTGCATGCCCCCCGCCGATAAGATAGAAAACGATATACCAGAATGTCCAGTTGAGTACCCACGACAATACCGCTTTTCCCGGGTTAACATATGACCCCCATTTTTGGTATTGTTTGTAAGTATTACCAGTTACACCGGTATGGCACATTAAGGCTTGCACACGTTTGTAATCCATTTCGCTCATATTCTTCGCGATAGGCTGGTGGTTCACATCCGCCAAAAAGCAATACAAGAAACCTGCATTGGCATTGTAAGGATCGCCGGGTTGATCGGATTTGGAGTGATGCACATGGTGAGAGATCACATAAATCTCTTCGGGTATCACATTTAAGGTAAGGTTCTGGGTGAAAAAACGCCAGAAGTTATTTTTGAATTTATAGGCGCCATGCGTACAATAGCGGTGGTGCCAGATGGTACCATGCGTACCCATGATGATCATGCTATATAAAAAAGCTGCCAGTAGCATATACAAGCTAAAAAACTGGAAGATAAACAGCATGAAAAAAGGGATCAGGCATAAAACCTTTAACCAGCTAAAAAAGGGAAGCCAGTTTTTTTTGTCTTTAAATACGTTCAGCCTTGAAAAGAACTCTTTGAATATTTGTCCGGGAGTGGGTTTAACCAAAGTTCCGCTCGAATCCTTCCACCCGTAGGAGGGAGTCTGCAACACATGATCTAAAAATGCCATTAGTTTCTAATTTAAAAAGATGAATCGGCTTATAATGTCTAATAAAGGATCTGGAGAAGGTGGGATACAGGATGCCAAATAGTATTTATATTTCATATTTCTAAAATGGTAAAAGCTTAAATATTACCATTTTACAAGCTGGCAATGCCTAAGTTTAGGATAAATCAGGGTTATAATTTCTCTAAATGTATGTAATTTAAATGTAAAAAACTACATTTTTAAAAACAATTCTTTATGTAACTAACGCTCGCTGATGTGGTTAAATTGCCATTTTTTAAAATAAATGTTAAATATTTTTATTAAAAAGAAAATACGCCGCCCCTAATGACTAACTTGCCTGCTTATTAAAAAGTGTATAATGCAAAAAGAAGGAACAGTTAAGTTTTTCAATGTTACAAAGGGTTTCGGTTTCATTTCACAAAGTGACGACCGCAGCGATATTTTTGTGCATTCAACAGGCCTTATCGATACTATCCGTGATAACGACCGGGTACAATTCGATGTAGAAGAAGGTAAAAAAGGCCTTAGCGCGGTAAATGTAAAAGTTATCTAACAAATCACTATAAGTTAATCGTAGGCACCCTGATTGATCGGGGTGCTTTTTGTTTTAAACAATTTAAATACAAGTATCATTCACATCAACACATACAGATATGGCAAAGTCCCAGGCAACGTTCATGAAAAAGCAGCTCGAAAAGAACAAGCAGAAAAGGAAGGAAGATAAACAGCAGCGCAAACAGGAACGCAAAGAAAGCTCCCCGGGCGGAGGCCTCGACAGCATGATGGCTTATGTTAACGAGTTTGGCGAGATCGTATCCGAACCACCTACTACAAAAACCGAAAAACCTGAATAAAATTTACTTTTTTCCAAAGGCCGCATTAACATAGGCTTTGCTTACATTCTCGATACTGGATGCTTTAAGGGTTTTCAACTGCGCATCAACTACTTTACGATTAAGATCATAAGCCTTCCCGTTCCAACGCCAAACTGGGAATACATTTCCTGGGCCGCCGATCAGCAGGTCGGGATAACCGGCATTGCCTGTACCCAAAGCATCCGGCGTAACACCCGGAAAACCCAGGTTGGCGTGCCAGTCGCCATAAGGATCCCTTATGAACAGCTGTACGCTTGACCCGGCCAATCCCGAAGTATAAGTGTTGCCATAAGTTATGAAAATTTCTTCCGTTCCGTCCTTGTTCAGGTCGGTGGGATATACCAGGATATCAAATGGATAGTCCGCGCTTCCCTTATCCAAGATAAATTGTTTTTTATCCCGCGAGAGCGGAAAACCCAGCAGTTTAGCAATAGCGTTTTTGTCTTTGACCGATAGTTTTGATTTAGTATTCTGGAATAAGACTTTGGTTTCCTCATTTAATGTAGTAGCCAGTTCCGTTTTTGATTTGGTGGTGATAACCGGCACCGGGAAAGCCCGGATAGCAACCGGCGCGGTTACCACCGCACCGGTTGCAGCGCTTTTTGGTACGCCCAGTTGGCCGTAATAGTTACCACCCCAGCTCCATACCCTGCCATCGCTACCAACTATCACCGCGTGATCCAGCCCTACGGCACAATTCACCCATTTCCCCGGATACCGCAAACGTTGCGGTATTGCCATTGATGAACTGCCTGAAAGCTGCTGTGCACCCCAATGCCATACCGATCCATCCGCTTTGATCCCTACAGTATACCCGCCGCCGTTGGATACACTCACCCAGCCATCTGATGTGCCAACCTGCATAGGCCTGTCGCTGCTTTTTATCAGCCTGTCCAGTCCTAATTGATAGGTACGGTTGCTTCCCCAGGCCCAAAGTGTACCATTCCTTTTAATGCCGAAACTGCCATAATTACGCCAGCCGGCAAATAACTTGTCCCAGTCTTTATCCGTGCCGATGGGTATAGGTGCCTGCTGTACCTGGTATACGGTTGGCGTGCCCAGGTCGCCCTGTACATTGAAGCCCCAGGCCCACAGGCTGCCATCTTTTTTAATGGCCAGAGTATAACCGTCCCCGGCAAGGGCTTTGGCCCAGTCATGGTCTTTGCCCAATTGCTGCGGGTAATCGCACCGTCCGTTTGGTGTTGGGCCGATGCCTAATCGGGCATCCGCATTGTTGCCCCAGGTCCACAGGGTGCCATTAGTTTTGATGGCGACCGTATGCCCGTCGGAACAGGAGACACTCATCCAATTGGTGTCGCGACCTACCCTTGTAGGGAATTCAACCCTGGTATTTTGCACGCCCATACCCAGCTCGCCACTGTTGCCCCAGCCCCAGGCCCAAAGTGTACCGTCGGTTTTAATAGCGATGGTATGGTACTCGGCGGCCGACATATACTTCCAGTCGTTATCGGTGGTGATCTGTATGGGCCGGTCATTCGGCTGCGTTTTTCCTACACCGGATTGACCGTAACTGTTATCACCCCAGCCATACAGCACGCCATCCCGCAGGATGATGGAGCAATACTCGCCGGTAGATAAGGTTCCTTCGGAGAAAGACAGATTTTTATCCTCAACTGTTTGCTGACTGCCAACTTGGGCGGAATCTCCTTTTGCTTTTGGATTTTTCTTTTTGAATAATGAACTAATGCCTTTGATGGCATCGGCTGTGGCCTTGGCATCCCTTTGAGCTTTAGTTGGTTTTTGCTGCGCGAAAATATTGGATGCCAGCAACAGCATCATCAGTAACGTGATCCTCATCTTCATATCTTTTTCCCTTTATAATTATAATGAACGGCTTACGTAAAATTCCCCTTCAGTAACAGGTACGTAGGTTAGGGGCGATTTGCCTACCTGTAATAAAGTAGCGGTGAAAGTGCCTTTAAAATGATCATCGGCCATCTCAGTGAATTTGAGCGACAAGGTGGTATTCGCCGTGGTTCCACTGGCAAAATAAGTGCTGCCATCATCATCTTTATAGGTAAAAGATCCCTGTATGGTGGTTATGCCATTCACGGTGATTACCTGCTCGGTATAAGTTTTACCGGTTACAAATGCCGACCCATCGGTAAGCCCGATGGTAACACTTGCGGTATTGGTTGCACTGCCCCAGGCGCTTAGCGAACAGGCGTAAACAGAAGGTTTGGCAAGCAGCGAAGTGGCATTATAGGTGTACCGTTTTTGTGCCCCCTTCAATTTGAATTTGATGTAAAATGATTTGTTATCCGTATTATTTGAGGTCTTGCTATCCTTTTTGCAAGACCCCATAATTGCAACCAGTAGAATAAAGAGCAGCAGCCTGCCCGAGGTTTTTTTAAATGTCATAAATGTTAGTTTGTAGGTAAAAGGAAGCCGCGGGTGTTTTTTAAAACAGGCCCGCGGTAATCTTATAGGAAATATAGCTTGCCAAAAAAATGCCAGCTGGCGACATGTACCAGTTCCACGCATCTTTTGTTCCGGCTGCCCTGAGCGATTGCTGCAGGATATTGATCATCATCAGCAAAACATAAAACATCAGCAGCATTACTATACCGGCCTTGGCCAGCAGGGCTGTAGGGTCGAACATAATGGATGACACGCTATCCTCGCCGGCAAATATCTTTACCACAAAAGCCAGGATCAGTAAGATGATGAGCGGAATGCCGCATAAGCCGCCGGTCAGCAGTTCATTTTTAAATTGTGGTTTGCCCGAAACGGCCTTTAATCCAAAAGATACCACTGTAATGGATAACATAAAGATCAGCACACCGATCCCGGTTTTAAATGCTCCCGAAAAACCAACCACTTCGCGCAGTTGCTCGCCCATTAATATATAGGGCAATATGATATACAAGATAACGGTTGAGGCCATCAGCACCAATGAATTAAAGTACGCTTGCTCGGACCGGTTGGAGAACAGGGCGTAGGTACCGTTGATGGGTTCTAAAAAGATAGTTTTAAGGATTTTAGGAAGACTGCTTTTGTAGAAGTTCTTTAGTTCTTCCTTATCAACTAATGATGTGCTTTTCGGGTAGAGGGTTTCTTCAGTTTCCATTGTTTTGTGATTTAAATTCTTTTAATTCTTAAATTATGATTCGCAGGGCTTATTCTGCTTCTTTTGAGCTTTTCAAATTGAGATCACTGAGGAACCATCCTTTCTCCTTCATTTCGTAAAAGGCTATGCCGGTTATCTCCTCTTTTGTGCCCTTTTTGTATTGTTTGTAATTGGCCGGGGAATAAGCATTGTAAAAGCTTCGTTCCTGTTGCGGATCTTTTACAACTGTGAAATAATTATTCCACAGGCCTCCCCAGCTATCGGTGTTTTTATAGCAATCGTCCTGGTATTCAACCGTCACTTTAAAATCCATCTCATATATTTTTGCCCCTAATAAGCTGCTTTCCTTCCCGTTAACCTTTACCAGGTTTTTTAACTTAATAAGGCCTTTTGATTCTTTTTGCACCTGCTCTTCAAGCTTCTCACGGGCCTGGCTTACACGGGTATCACTTGAACAGGATGGAAATGTGAGGGTGGTAATGACCATGATTAACACCGCCATTATCTTACAATTTAAAGTCTTCATGATTATTGCTGTTTTAGAGATTAATTTGCTTTATCGAGCCTGGTACAAAAAGCAAGCGGCTATTGTACTTTAAAACTAATCCTAATAATCATTAACATCAACCTGCATTTATTTTGTGCAGGGTTCCATTTATTATTTGCGGCAATACGCTCATAATCTGCAAAATAACTGTACCTTAATCTATGGATTTGGCTGCGCTTAGTTTTCCTGTTTTGTTTAAACCGTCGTACCTATTTTGCGCGGCTGCGATGATGGTTTTTGCGCTATCATCACCGTCATTATTCGCGCAGCAAAAAATCATTGATAGCTTGCTGGCTCGACTCAAATCCCATCCTGCAAAAGATAGCGTAAGCCTTAACCTGCTAAACAAAATTTCATTTGCGTATGCCCCGGTAGATCATCAAAAGGGGATGGCTTATGCGGATATGGCCTTGTCAATGGCAATGCAATCGGGTAATAAGCATGCTGGAGCAGAAGCCTTATTTAATAAGGGCCAAAATTATGATTACGCCGGCGACCTCAAAAAAGGGAGCGAGCTTGACCTGCAGAGTCTGAGGCAATTTGAACAATTGGGTGATAAAATAGGGATCATAAAATGCTGTCTGGATCTGTCTAAAAATTATTACGCCGTTGCCGATTATTTTACCGGGTTACAGTATGCCCAACAGGCTGTTGATCTGTCGACCGAACTAAGGGATAAAAAATGGCTGGCGCAGAGCCTGAACAAGCTTGGTATAAATTATGTATCCATGGCAGATTACCCAAAAGGTGTCACCTGCTTTTTACAGCAGTTGAAAATAGTGGAGCAGCTAAATGATAAAGTAAACATTGCCAAAGCATTGGGGAATATCGGGCTGATCTATTATTACCTTAAAAAATATCCCGAAGCATTGGCGTACGATGCCAGGTGTATAAAAGTATTACGCGAGATGAATGACCAGGTATGGGTAGCCGCGGCCTTGAACAATATCGGTGGGGTATACCTGGAGATGCATGATTATGAAAAGGCTATAAAGTATAATCAACAGGCACTTGATATTAACCTGGTGGTAAAAAGCAAAAAGGGAATGGGTAACGACCTGATGGATATGGGCGCGGCCTATTACCAGCTGCATAATTACCCCGAGGCCTTTAAGTGCATGCAGCAGTCCGTTGCAATTTATGATAGTTTGGATGCCAAAAATAATTTGTCCCTTGCCCTCGGGCATTTGGCAGGTATGTATATCAATACGCCGGTTGATGCGTTGCAAAAGGCAGGTGTTGATCCCGCTACACGTTTCAGCAAAGCGCTCCAGTTTCAGCAAAAGGCAGTAAGGCTGGCCAGCGAAGCCAGGAGCCTTGGAAATGAGGCTGAACAATGGAAAAAACTGAGTACAGTTTACGAAAAGCAAAATAACTACAGGGAAGCTTTAAACAGCTACCGTAACTATAGCGCGCTAAGCGATAGTGTATTTAATGATAAAAAACGCGAGGAGATCACCCGGTTGGGTATACAATATGAGTTTGATAAAAGGGAAGCCGACCTGAAAACCGAAAACGCTAAAAAGGAAGCCAAAGCGTCAGCTGAATTGAGCAGGCAAAGGGTGATCAAAAATGCATCTATTATTGTGGGGCTGGTATTGATTGTTTCAGGGTTTACAACCTTTGCTTTTTATAAGCGGAGAAAAGATTCGCACGAAAAACAAAAGGATGCTGAATTCAGGGTGCAGGTTGCCGAGACAGAGATGAAGGCACTGCGCTCGCAATTGAACCCGCATTTTATTTTTAATTCGCTAAATTCCATCGGCGATTATATTGCCCGGCACGATAAGGAAACAGCTGATATTTACCTGGTAAAATTTGCCAAACTGATGCGCATGATACTGGAGAATTCGGAACAAAAAACTATCAGTTTGGAGGATGACCTGACGACACTCGAATTGTATATCCAGTTGGAGGCCTTACGTTTGGGGCACAAATTATTGTACGAGATTGTGATAGATGAGGAGATCGACACAGAGATAGCCATGGTACCGCCCATGATATTGCAGCCCTTTGTGGAGAACAGTATATGGCATGGTATTTCGCCTAAAAACGGCAGCGGAAAGATCATTATCCGGGTAAAAAAGGATGGAGATATGATAGAATATATGGTGGAGGACAACGGTATCGGAAGAACGGGATCGGCAGCATTGAAAAGCGGAAAAAATGGTTCGGCCAGGAAATCATTTGGTATCAAGGTGATCCAGTCGCGTATCAATATTATTAACGAGGCAAAACAAACCAATGCCAAAGTGGAATTGACCGATCTGGATGAGGGAACGCGGGTAAGTATCAGGTTGCCTTATGAGTTAAAGTTTTAGCCTCACCCCCGGCCCCTCTCCAAAGGAGAGGGGTGTGATAAAAGGAGAGTAATAATTGATTGAATTAGCATTTGTATGATCAGATCCATAATAGTTGATGACGAGCAGCATTGCACCAATAGGCTAACGGACCTGCTCAACAGGTATTGCAAAAATACCGTACACGTTGTTGGTACATTTGACTCGGTTGAAACAACCCTCGCTGGTATCAATGAGCTTAAGCCCGACCTGTTATTTTTGGATGTACAATTGCATGAACTGACTGGCTTTGACCTGTTGGAGCAGATACCGCAGATCAATTTCGAGGTGATATTTACTACTGCTTATGATAACTACGCCATTAAGGCATTCAAATTCAGTGCTGTGGATTATTTGCTTAAGCCTGTGGACCCTGATGACCTGTTGCAAGCGATAGACAAACTGCAAAAGGTTTTGCAGCAGCATGATCTTTCGGATAAGTTTAATACCCTGTTTCATAACCTCAAAAGCGGAAACGGTGTTTCAAAAAAGATAACCGTGCCAACCAGCAAGGGGTTGATGTTTTTGCCGATCAACGATATTATACGCTGCGAGTCGGATGTGAATTATACCACCATCTACATGAAGGATAAACAGCAATTAATGGTGGCCAAAACTTTAAAGGAGTTCGATGATATGCTGACTGATCACCAATTTTTCAGGATACATAACAGCCACCTCATCAACCTGGATTATATCAAAAGCTATCATAAAGGCAAAGGCGGTTATGTTACACTTTCGGACAATACCAGCCTGGAAGTTTCCACCCGCCGCAAGGACCTGTTCCTGAAAAAAATTGAGGAAATGTGATCAATGCCCCTTAATCTCTACCGTGCCATTACTGATGGTTAACGGCAGCCAGATATATCCGGATTTTTCCAAATCGAGCTTGTTCCATTTATCGGCCATAAAAATGTAGCTATTGGGCTTGCCTTTCAGCGGCAATACAAAAGTGCTTTGCGCCTCGTAAGTAGTTTCGGCACCCGGGCCTTTACAGGGATTGCCAAATTCTTTCCACGGGCCCAATGGTTTATTGGCCACGGCATAAGTAGCCGCGTTGGGCGACCAGCCCGTGCAGGAAGAAGTGATCAGATAATATTTCCCCTTGTTTTTAAACAAAGCCGGGGCTTCGCGCCTGCGGTTAATGAGTATTCGGCTGTAAGTTTTTGTCGGGCTTAAATAATCGCTACTGAGCAGGCAAACCTGCATCGTATTATTTTCTTCGGATGAGTAAATGAGGTACGCTTTGCCATCGTCATCCTGGAACAAGGTCATATCCCGCGCCATTTGGCCGTTAGGTTTTACACTGTGTATATAACGGAAGAGACCTGTAGGTTTACTACTTACGGCAACGCCGGATTGCGAATAAGAGTAGTCCTTTTTATCTATATGCATCCACATTACAAACTGTTTGGTTTTGCTATTGTAGATCACCTTCGGGCGTTCGATCACCCTGCCGGTATCCAAGTCGTTGCCGGGCTCACCTTTTACGGAGGCCATGGCCACACCTTCGTATTTCCAATGTTTCAGATCTTTGGACGAGTAGCAGGAAACCCCACCGGCCGGTACACGATAATCTTCCCAGCTTTGCCCGGTTACCAGCCATGTTTTGCCTTTTTTGATCTCGCCATATAAATAATACACGCCGTTATGATAAAGCACACCTGCACCGTGCGCGTTGATCGTATTGCCCTCGGTATCCAGCCATTTTTCATTGGGGGCCTGTGCAGACGCACCGCACACCCATAGCAGGTTTAGAACTAAAATTATACTGGTTAAATATTTGTTCATGATTAATTGAATTTGATATTTCCGGCTCCATACCGATCGGTATAAATTGCTTTGTTTTTCAATGCTGATTTTGATGATAGCTGGTAATTTGTAAAGGTTTTTAATTGAGACGCAGATGTAATTGCGGCTTTACCAGCGTTTTTAAAATCTGGTTTGATATTCAGGCCGATTACTTTTCCATCCTTTTGCTCCTTACCGGTTTTAAGTGCCCATGTCCTGATATCTTTAATGCCGTCAATATTAAACCCGCTTTGCAGGCTCCACCAGTTGTTGCCCCAATATTTCGCGTCGCCTATTTTATCGACCCCCCTTATCAGTGTATCCCGCCCAACAAATATATTGTTGTAAAACCTGAGCCCCTTACTCTCGCTTTTTTCTGAAAAACAGATGGCTGCCACTTTGGAGTTGTAGATAATATTACCATACACCTCGCAATCATGAAACTGTTTTTCATCATTCGAACTGTTCCATACGTACAGCCCTGCCTGCGAATCGGAAATGATACCGTCGTTTTCGCTGATGTTATACCTGAAAATATTGTTGTGCCAGGGGCTTGCTCCCCAATACTGGAAGATGCAATAACCGCTTCCCCAATTTCCATAGGATAAATTATACTGCACGATAGAATTGGTAACCCCGCCATCCAGGTCAAAGCCGCCGCCATCAGCGCCGTCTTTGGAGGTTTTGTTGAGGTAGGAGAGACAATGCTGGATAGTTACGCTATCCGCCTCGTAGGCCCATATGCCCACCGGCCCATTGCCGATGCGTGGCATGTCCCATCCGTTGTTAGTGGCCGTGCAATGATCGATCACTACATTCCTGCAATCGCCCACTACTATGCCGTTGCCGCTGTGATTGGTAAGGTTGGTCGGGTCCCCTGGGTTATTTTCAGCACGGCAGTACGAAATCAGAATGTCCCGGCTTTCTCTTGTTTGGTAAGGAGCCTCAACGGTGATACCCGCCGAACCATTATCATGTACAAAAACATTTTTGGCAGTCACATTTTGAGAAGAGTAAATAAGCAATCCCGATTTTTGGAAACCTGAAATATTAAGGTCATCAACCCAAATCTTACTACTATTAATAATCGCCAGGCCATCCTTTACATTGCCAGTTTTTCGACCCGAACCAATGAGCGTAAGATGCTGCAGTTTGATATGATCGCCTTTATAAACTTTAATAGCGGTGCTGTCTTTAGCATTGATGATAGCATGACCACCGCCGTAGGAAGTAATTACTACAGGTTTGATAAGCGTACCCTTAATACCCTGAACGATCAATAAACTCCCGTTAAAAATTTGGCCCGACTTGAAATAAACGGTATCACCCGCTACAAGATGAAGATTGTTTACCTTATCAATGGATCGGAAAGGCTTGTTTTTTGTGCCGATATTGGCATCGTTTCCGGCGGTATTAACATAGTAGGATCTGTGCGGAGTATTGGCTGATGCTTGTTTAGCGGTCAATGTCGCGATAGCAAAAGCGGCACCAAAAAGGAGGAGAAATTTCTTAAAACTCATCTATTGTCTATCAGTGGTAGGCTCTCTCAGGTATTTGAATATTCGAAAATATAAAATTATGTCATTTCGAACGAGGTACGAGGAGAAATCTTATATAAGAGATCAGCAGACTATGTATATCGGCGACCTGCTTATTGTATAAGATTTTTCGCACCCACTACCCAAACTCAATTCCAACTCAAGAGATAGTTTCTCTCTGTCGTTCGAAATGACAATTTTATATTTATTATTTAGTTAATTGGTCAACTCCAGTATTTTTTGCAGCCGGATATCATTGGATGCGCTCCCGAGCATGATCTGGAAATCGCCGGGCTGCGTAATGCGTTCCAGCTTATCATTATAAAAGGCCAGCTTATCGCGACTAATGGTAAACAGCACACGTCTTTTTTCGCCGGGCTGCAGCATGATCTTTCGGAAATCCTTTAACTCCTTTACCGGGCGCACCGGCTGTGAAACCAAATCCCGGATATACAGTTGTACTACTTCCTCACCCGCAAACTTGCCTGTATTTTCCACCTCTACCGAAAGGCCGATGGTTTCATTATCCTTAATTTCGGGTATGATCTTATCGAACGCCATATTGGTATATTGAAAAGTGGTATAGCTTAAACCATAGCCAAACGCATAGCGTGGCGAGTTGGGCAGATCAATATAAGCCGAGCGGTAATTAAGATCGTTATCACTTTGTGCAGGGCGGCCGGTATTGTAATGATTATAATAAATAGGTATCTGCCCTTCGGTACGCGGGAAGGTGATCGGCAATTTGCCCGATGGAGTATAAGCACCGAACAGCACATCAGCCATAGCGTTGCCGCCCTGGCTGCCCAGCCACCAGGTGTATAGAATCGCGTTGGCGTTATCGGCTGTCCAGTTAAATATCATCGGCCTGCCTGCCATTAGCAGAACGACCACCGGTTTGCCGGTTGCTTTAATAGCTTTGATCAGATCCTCCTGTATACCCGGAAGATGGATATTGGCTTTACTTTTTGCCTCGCCGGTCATGTCGGGCGCTTCGCCCATAGCCATTACTACTACATCAGCCTGCTGAGCCGCTGCCAGCGCATCGGCAAAACCTGCTTTTGTGGCATCACTTATATTGCATCCCTGTGCATATAATAGCCTCGTCTGGCCGGCTTGCTTCAGCATGCCATCCCACAGCGACACAATATTTTCATTCTTGTCGATATCCAGTGACCAAAAGCCCTTCAGCTCCTTTTTTGCTTTAGCCAGCGGGCCTATCACCGCAATGGTCTTCAAATCATGCGAAAGGGGAAGTACCTGGCCCTCGTTTTTCAACAGCACGATACTTCGGCTGGCAACACTTCGTGCAGTTTCCACGTTTTCGGGCCTGTTCAGCATGGTTCTTTCCCGCCCGGCATTGATGAAACGGTAAGGGTCATCAAACAATCCCAGTTCATATTTTTTTGTTAAGATTCGTTTTACCGCGTCATTGATCAGGCTTTCGGGAATCTTTTTATCGGCCACCAGCTTAGCTAGATTGTTGATATAGCTGCGACTTTCCATATCCATATCACTGCCAGCTTTCAAGGCTAGTTCAGCAGCCTGGTAATTATCCTTCGCATAGCCATGCTGTATCATCTCGCCGATGGAACCCCAGTCGCTTACTACAAAACCTTTAAAGCCCCATTGGCCCTTAAGGATATCGCGCTGCAGATAGCTACTTCCCGTAGCCGGGATACCGTTGAGATCATTAAATGAATTCATGAACGTGGCAGCACCCGCATCAAGCGCGGCCTTAAAGGGAGGCAAGTAAACTTCCCATAAAGTACGCAGACTCATATCCACGCTATTATAATCGCGCCCGCCGATAGCAGCGCCATAAGCTGCAAAATGCTTGGCTGTGGCCATCACCGCATCGGTACTGCCCAAACCGTTGCCCTGGAAACCTTTTACTCTTGCTGCCGCGATCAGCGAGCCGAGGTAAGGGTCTTCACCGGCGCCTTCCATCACCCGGCCCCAGCGAGGGTCGCGGGCTATATCCACCATAGGAGCAAAGGTCCAGTTGATGCCTGAGGCGGATGCTTCGGTAGCGGCAATACGTGCTGATTTTTCAATAAGATTCATATCCCAACTTGCCGCCTCGGCCAAGGGGATAGGGAAGGTGATGCGGTAACCGTGTATCACATCCTGTCCAAAAAGTAAAGGTATTTTTAAGCGCGATTGCATGGCCGCATCCTGGAAAGTGCGAACATGGGCCGTGCCCATAATATTTAAAACTGCGCCAACACGCCCCTGCTTGATCTCATCAATTTTGTTGCCTACCTCTTTGGTAACGGGCCCGGTAGCTTCCCAGTCGCCGTTGTATTGATTCAGCTGACCTATCTTTTCGGCCAGCGTCATTTTTGCCATCAGGGCATCCACGCTTTTTCCAATGCTGTCTTGTGCCCACGCCTTATTACCAACTGCAATACAGATAGAAAGCATCACCACACCGATCACTTTCCTGTATATTTTAACCATTTTAAATAGTTCCATTTTTAACTGGGGTATTTCATTTAATTAACGGATGTAAAATATTGACAACTAATATACTATAAATTCCCATTTTTCATCTCGTTAACAGCATAATTTGCTGCCCGTGCTGTTAGGGCCATATAAAGGATGGAGGGGCTCTGGTTGCCGGTGCTTGTCATGCAGGCGCCATCGGTCACAAAAACATTTTGACATAAGTGCAGTTGGTTCCACTCATTCAGCAGGGAAGTTTTGGGGTCTTTACCCATGCGGCAGCCGCCCATTTCGTGAATATCCAAACCCGGGGCCTGTTTGTTTTCGTAGGTCCACACTTTTTTGCAGCCTGCTTTTTCCAGCATTTCCTTGCTTTCTTTTAGGAAATCTTTGACCATCCGCTCATCGTTGTCATCATATTCTACTGATGTGATCAGCAGGGGGATGCCCCATTGGTCTTTTTGATCCTTGCTTAGCCGGACATGGTTAGTTGCCTTCGGCACAGTTTCGCCCTGCATATACATATAAACTGACCAACCGCCGGGCTCGGTAAGCGAATCCTTATATTCAGCGCCAGCCTGGCCCTGTTCGGTTTCGGCAGGGTGCTGACTGCGGCTGGCCCCCATAAAAGTGGTGTAACCGCCAAAATAATCCGTTTCCTGTTTGTGCAGATTTTTGTAATTGGCCAGGATGAGTTCCGTTGGATTTCGCCCGAAATAGTATTTATCTAAAAAACCATCCATCTCGCCGCCAACGGATGCACGGTAGTTTTGGAATGCTACATATTTCCCAAGCAGGCCGTTATCGTTACCCAAACCATTAGGGAAACGGTTGGAAGTAGAGTTTAATAATACCAGGTTACTATTAAGTGCTGATGCATTTAAAAAGATAATGCGCGCCGAAAATTCAGTCACTTCTTTGGTATTGGTATCGATCACCCTAACGCCCGACGCTTTGCCCAGCTTTTCATCATAAATAATAGAATGCACTACAGAAAATGGCCTGATCGTGAGGTTGCCTGTTTTTTTTGCCCAGGGCAGGGTTGAGCTGTTGGAACTGAAGTAACCTCCAAACGGACAGCCACGCATACACATATTACGCGCCTGGCATTTTACACGGCCCTGGTCGATGTGAATTTGGTTGGGTTTGGTTAGATGCGCCCAGCGGGCATGTACCAAATGACGGTCGGGATAGTTTTCTTTTATTTTTTTACTGATTACCTCCTGTACGCAGTTCATTTCGAAGGGAGGCAAAAACTCACCATCGGGCATAGATTCGATGCCATCTTTATTGCCGCAAACGCCGATAAATTTTTCCACATGTGAGTACCAGGGTGCTACATCCTTATACCCGATAGGCCAGGCAATACCGTAGCCAAAACGCTCGGGATTGGTAAATTCAAACTGGCTCCAGCGCTGGCAGGCTCGCCCCCAGGTAAGCGATTTGCCCCCAACCTGGTAACCCCGTATCCAGTCGAACGGTTTTTCCTGTATATAAGGATGGTCTTTATCCTTAACGAAAAAGTGTTCGTTATCTTCTCCATAGCCCGCCGCTTTGCTGATCAGCGGATTCTCTTTCAGGAACGCTGCGTTCATCCGGCCGCGATGCTTAAACTCCCAGGGCGGCGTGGTGGCGGTGGGATAGTCTTTGATATGTTCCACGTTTCGCCCGCGCTCCAATACGAGCGTTTTTAAACCCAGTTCACATAATTCTTTAGCGGCCCAGCCGCCACTGATACCCGAGCCGATCACGATGGCATCGTAGGTGGTTACCGCACCGGTTTTTGTATTGTCAGCACTCATAATTTATATAGAAAAAATAGATTTTTTGATAATTGGTTAGCCTGAAAGGCGCTTTTAAAGGTAAAGTATTTTTCAGAAAATTTAAACGGATCAGCCTACACAATACGGCATGAATAGTCTAAAGCAGCTGATAAGATTCCCTGATCATCGCCAAAATTCTGGGCTTAAGCTCATTAAATGAAGCAAGCCGGATATTATTCTCATACCGTTTTGCATGAAAGGTGCTCTTGACCACGTAAGGCCCCTCCGGTTTCTTTTCTGAATAGAATTTCAGGTCCAGCCATTTTTTCATCGGCCGTATAACAAAAAAGGTTTGCCTATGTACAAATACAATGCAGTTTTTAGAACAACTTATGGTTACGCCATCCCAATCAGCAATTTCGGCCAATAACTTGTCAAACGCTAAAATGAGTTCTTCGGGTTGGCCCGTTAAAAGATCATCTACACTTACCTTAACACAGTTGTGCCATTGGTTCGGTTTTTTTAATTCACGTTCGCATTTGGGGCAGATCCAACTCATTGTGCTAATGTTTTTGTGTCGTTAATCTTATTCTGTGACCTCAAATTCCTCATCCACACTTTCTCGGAAGTCATACAATAGCCTCGCCGCGGTTTTCAAAACGACGCGATATTTCACAAATAAACGAATCATAAAATTGTTTAAGATGTTAAACAAGTAATAATGATATTTACCATTTGAAAGATTATATCTGCAATGACCCGTCTATCCGTCAATATCAATAAAATAGCTACCCTACGAAATTCGCGTGGAGGAGATAACCCTAACCTGGTGCAGGTTGCCAAAGACTGCGAACGTTTCGGCGCACAAGGAATTACCGTACACCCACGGCCTGATGAAAGACATATCCGCTACCAGGATGTTTTCGACCTGAAAAAAATAGTGACCACCGAGTTTAATATTGAGGGTAACTGCCAGGAGCAAAAATTTATCGAGCTGGTATTGGCCAACAAACCCGAACAGGTAACTTTAGTGCCCGATGCCTTAGGGCAGATCACTTCTAACCATGGTTGGGATACGATTACTCACCAACTTTACCTGAAGGAAATGATCGGGGTTTTTAAGGATGCCGGGATAAGGGTGTCTATATTTGTTGACCCGGTAATCGAAATGGTTGAAGCCGCCGCTACCACCTGCACCGACCGTATAGAATTATACACCGAGGCTTACGCTCACCAATATCATAACGGAAAAGAAGCCGCTATCGCTCCTTATATCAAAGCTGCAGAAGCAGCCCAAAAGGTTGGCTTGGGTATCAATGCCGGGCACGACCTCGACCTGCAAAACCTGAAATATTTTGCCGAAAACATCCCCGGTTTATCAGAAGTGAGCATAGGTCATGCGCTGATCAGCGATGCCTTATATTATGGGTTGGAGAATACTATCCAAATGTATCTGCGGCAACTGGCTTAGCTAACATCTGTTGTTGATAAAATCTATGTAAAACCATTGTCACTATCATGTTAGCTGATTGTTAGTCAATACCTAAAATTGTACCTTTGCTGCAAAATTTAGAGGGACATCGATTTCATGAAGTTGAACACAGATTATCAGGAGAAATTCCAATACAGGCATATTGCTCCAAACGCCGTTGATACGGCTCAAATGTTAAAAACGGTTGGTGCGGGTTCGCTTGATGAATTGATAGCGCAAACTATCCCGGCAAGGATCAGACTAAAAAAGCCGCTCGACCTGCCGCCTGCCAAAAGTGAGTTCGACTATCTGAACACATTGAAGCAAACCGCTTCCAAAAACAAAGTATTCAAATCGTACATAGGCCAGGGCTACTATGACGTGATCGTGCCGGGTGTTATCCAGCGCAACATACTCGAAAATCCCGGATGGTATACCCAATATACGCCTTACCAGGCGGAGATAGCCCAGGGCCGCTTGCAGGCTTTGCTGAATTTCCAAACCATGGTGATCGACCTTACCGGGATGGAAATTGCCAATGCGTCCTTGTTGGATGAAGGTACCGCCGCTGCCGAGGCGATGTTTATGCAATACAGCTTGCGCAAAAATCAAAATGCCAAAGTTTTTTTTGTATCCGATGAAGTGTTCCCCCAAACCATTGACATTTTAAAAACACGCTCGGAGCCTTACGGAATTGAGATCCAGATAGGTGATCACCGTACAGTTGAATTAAATGAAAATATTTTCGGCGCTATTGTGCAGTATCCTGCCGGTAATGGCGCTGTATATAATTATGCGGATTTTGCCGCAAAAGGGCATGAAAAAGGTATCAAACTAACGGTAGTTGCCGATATCATGAGCCTGGCACTTTTAACTCCGCCGGGAGAATGGGGTGCTGACGTGGTGGTGGGTTCAACCCAGCGCTTTGGTGTACCAATGGGCTTTGGTGGTCCGCATGCCGCGTTTTTCGCGACTAAAGAAGAATATAAACGCTCGATACCGGGCCGTATTATCGGGGTTACTATTGACAGCGCGGGTGATTATGCTTTGCGTATGGCACTGCAAACCCGCGAGCAGCATATCCGCAGGGATAAGGCGACCTCTAACATTTGTACCGCGCAGGCTTTGCTGGCTATTATGGCGGGTATGTATGCCGTATATCATGGTCCGAAAGGCGTTAAGCTGATCGCCGAAAGGATACATGGTTTAGCCATCTTGCTTTCGCAATCGTTAGGGCAATTGGGCTATAAGCAATTAAACGAGGCTTATTTTGATACCGTGAAATTTGACCTGGGCAACTTAGCCGGCCCGATACACGCCGAAGCTTTGAATAACGAAATGAACCTGAATTATCACAGTTCGGTTGTTACGATATCGATAGATGAAACTACCTCGCCGGAAGATATTAAAACCATGGTTCGCTTTTTTGCCAAAGTAAAAGGCAAAACGCTGAGCGATGTGAGTTTTGATGACCTAAAGGCCAATGTAAAAACGGTTATCCCGGCTGACCTGCAACGGAAGTCGGCCTATTTAACCCACGCTTTATTCAACACGCATCATTCGGAACATGAAATGCTGCGCTATATCAAATCGCTGGAGGCAAAAGATCTTTCGCTTTGTCATTCGATGATCGCCTTAGGATCATGCACGATGAAGTTGAACGCAACGACCGAAATGGTACCGGTTACCTGGGCGGAGTTTAGCAAGATGCACCCATTTGCACCTGTCGACCAGGTTGGTGGCTATATGCAATTGTTTGATGAACTGAACAATTGGCTGAGTGAAATAACCGGCTTTGCCGCGATGAGCCTGCAACCAAACGCCGGCGCGCAAGGCGAATACGCTGGCCTTATGGTAATCCGCGCTTATCATCATGACAGGGGCGAAGGACACCGTAATATCGCGCTGATCCCTTCATCGGCACATGGCACCAACCCTGCATCTGCGGCTATGGCCGGGATGAAAATTGTGGTAGTGCGTTGCGATGAGAACGGAAACATTGACTTAGTCGACCTGAAAGAAAAAGCAGAGCAACATAAAAATGACCTGTCCTGCCTGATGGTAACTTACCCGTCAACGCACGGCGTGTTTGAAGAAGGAATTATTGAAGTATGCCAGATCATTCATGACAATGGCGGCCAGGTGTATATGGATGGCGCCAATATGAATGCGCAGGTAGGTTTAACCAGTCCGGCTAATATAGGCGCTGATGTTTGCCACCTGAATTTGCATAAAACATTTTGTATTCCGCATGGCGGTGGTGGTCCTGGTATGGGCCCTATCGGCGTAGCCAAACATTTGGTGCCTTACCTGCCGGGTCATGCTGTAGTTGATATCGACAGGGGAAAATCCATCCACGCGGTTTCATCTGCTCCATGGGGATCAGCTTCCATATTGATCATTTCCCATGCTTATATCGCCATGATGGGCAGTGATGGCTTGACCGATGCAACCCGTTATGCTATACTGAACGCGAACTATATCAACACAAGACTGAAACATCATTACCCGGTTCTTTATACAGGAACCAACGGAAGATGTGCTCACGAAATGATACTGGATTGCCGCGCTTTCAAAAACTTCGGTATCGAGGTTACCGATATTGCCAAGCGATTGATGGATTATGGTTTCCATGCGCCAACTGTTTCGTTCCCGGTTGCGGGTACGGTGATGGTGGAGCCGACCGAATCGGAGCCAAAACATGAGTTGGATCGTTTTTGTGATGCGATGATCTCCATTCGTCACGAGATTGACGATGTGGAAAAAGGTTTATCTGATAAATTGAATAACCCATTGAAAAACGCGCCTCACACGGCGGCTGTAGTTATGGCTAATGAATGGGATCATCCTTATACCCGCCAGAAAGCGGCTTTCCCGCTGTCTTATGTTACGGCCTTTAAATTCTGGCCATCGGTTGGCAGGGTAAACGATACTTATGGCGACAGGACATTAATTTGTTCGTGCCCCCCGTTGACGGATTATGAATTTGAGGAAAGTGAGATAACCACTCCGGAATACGGAACATGATTAATTAAAAAATTGTAATTTGAGGCTTCCTTTTGGAATCCTTTTTTTGATGGAAGAAGTATATAAAAACCAGGAACTTTTAAAATTAGTCAGAGGAACTTATTATATCCACGATTCCGCGGTTAGCAGGTTTGACATTTATCAGCAAAATGATGAACTGCTTATAGATGTATATTTTAATTCCTGGGATCGAAAATTGAAAATTAATAGACTGTTGAAGATTCATTTTTCAGGAATAATCAAATATCAATTTTTATATAGCAGCGACTATAGTTTTTACGATGTTGAACGTTATAAGTTTTTTGAGGCAGAAACAGGTTTTTATATCAGCCTTGACCCCTATGATGAATTAGAGGTAATCTCAGAAAATGATGAGGACGTAATTTTGTGTAAAACTATTGAAGGACAATTTATATGATCGCCCCAACCCCGCCCGCCCCTTATTATGCTGTGATATTTACATCAACGCGCACTGGCGTTGATGAAGGTTACGGCGACATGGCCGTTGAAATGAATGCGCTGGCGGCACAACAACCAGGTTTTCTCGGTGTTGAATCAGCGAGAGAAGAATTGGGGATCACAGTTTCCTATTGGGAATCATTAGAAGCCATCAAAAACTGGAAGGTAAACGCCCGCCATTTGTTTGCCCAGCAGCAGGGCCGCGAGAAATGGTACGAGAACTATAAGACCCGTATCTGCAGGGTTGAGCGTGATTACGAGTTTTAATTTGTTCCGCTATTTTTAAAACTAAAACTTATAGGAATACGTATTTAATTTAGCTAACTTGTATTTATTAAAAAAATCCCTCTCATTTTTTTATTTTACCTATAAGATAGTTAAACCTTTTAGTTTTTCATACCGTATAAAGCATATATGACTAATAATAGCGGCTCTGTAAGTATTTTGCTTGTTGATGATGATGAGATCAATAATTTCATCTCAATCAAATTAATAAAGAAGGCTTTGTTAAATACAGACATTATGGCCTGCCTGCACGGTAAATATGCCATTGATCTCCTGTTGGATATACAAAGAAATGACCCTTCTAAGCTTCCTGATTACATTCTATTGGATATTAATATGCCGATTATGAATGGCTGGGAGTTCCTGGATGAGTATACCCGTCTGAACATTGACCCCCTGGGTAAATGCAAGGTGTATATTATATCTTCGTCTGTTTTCAGTAATGATATCAATAAAGCACGTTCATACCCGGTTGTAAAAGACTTTATATCAAAACCGTTAAACGTTGAAAAGATAAAAGAGCTTTTTGAGGTCGAGAAACACGCTTGACTGCAAGTCCTTTAAAATACAAAGCTTATACCTTATCGCAATTTATAACCTCTACTACTACCTATCCTAAACAGCCCTTACCGTAAAGTGCTCATCTGCATAATTTATCCTACCCACAGGGTTTGATTTTGCATGATAAAATAAACAGGTATAATCTTCTTCCGCCGCTTTTTTACCATATTCTTCACGCAACTGCATCGACTTACGTCCGTCGAAATCATACTTTGCTATAAATTTCCGTATCAATTGTTCCGGCTCGGGGAGCTCGTCACCGCCATAAAAACATTTATCGCCGTTATCATCGAGCCAGAAAACCTGGTGAAAAGGACAGTGCCCGCCTGAGAGTTCATACTTGATGCCCGGCTTCAGTTCGCCCGAATCTTCCACAAAAGTAATCGCTACAGCACCCTGCAAAGCTTCAAATATCTCTTTATGATAAGATGATGATTTACTGCTCAAGGCTGCCTGCCATTCATAGCGCTGGATCACATGCTGGGCTTGTGGAAAGCTTGGCTCAAGTTTGCCATTTCGTTCAACTACCAAGCCACCTGAGTGATCGTAGTGAAGGTGTGACATCAGTACCAGTGTCACTTCTTCCGGGCTGAAACCGGCATTACGGATATGCTGGTGCAGGAATAATTCATCGCGGGTATCTTTGTAACCAAGGCCGGTATCGAATACAATCAAGTCAGTGGAGGTCTTTACCAAAAAAGGATTAACATGGATAAATAAGGAGCCGGGACGTTCCCTGTAGTTATCAGTTTGAGGATCAAACGGTATGAATTTTTTAGTGGAATCAACCGAGTACGAACCTTCGCCTAATGCAAAAATCTCCATGTTTCTATCTATATTTACTGTTTTAAGATAGCAAAGATATGAATAAACGGTGGGCGGTAAGGGAAAAGCCGGATAATGAGGATGTCATAAAATTGGCTGATGCGTTGGGTATTGATACCGTTTTAAGTAGTATGCTGATCCACCGGGGTATTAAGGACTACGATGAGGCCCGGTATTTTTTCAGGCCAGATCTGCGGCACCTGCACGATCCCTTTCTGATGGCCGGTATGGAAAAGGCCATTGAACGCATTGAGGTCGCGATAGCAAAAGAAGAAAAAATATTGATCTATGGCGATTATGATGTGGATGGAACCACCGCCGTATCACTGGTTTACAGCTTTTTTAAAAAGCTGCACGATCAGATAGAATATTATATACCTGACCGTTACCTGGAAGGCTATGGTATATCAACCCAGGGGATTGACTATGCTGCTGAAAATAATTTCTCACTCATTATCGCGCTGGATTGTGGTATCAAATCAGTCGATAAAATTGCTTATGCCAACACACTTGGGGTAGATTTTATCATCTGCGATCATCACCTGCCGGGAAATGAACTACCAGCTGCAGTGGCGGTACTCGACCCAAAAAGAAATGATTGTGATTATCCTTACAAGGAGCTTTCGGGCTGTGGGATCGGCTTTAAGCTGATACAGGCTTTTGCCGAAAAAAATGATATCCCTTTTGAAGAGGTGGGTTGTTACCTCGACCTGGTAGCCATCAGTATTGCCTGTGATATTGTGCATATAACGGGAGAGAACAGGGTGCTGGCTTACTTTGGATTGCAAAAAATTAATAATGACCCCTGCATCGGTGTGAAAACATTGATGGAACTAACCGGCAGGACAGGCAATTATTCAATATCGGATGTGGTATTTACCCTCGGCCCGCGCATTAATGCTGCCGGGCGCATTGATGATGCTAAACACGCGGTTGAACTGCTGATCGCCTGCCATGAAGATGCGGCAAGAGAAAAAGGGATGCTCATCAACGTGAAAAATACCGAACGGAAGGGGCATGACTTGTCCATTACCGATGAGGCATTGAGCATGATCGATAATGATGCGATATTGATCGCCCGCAAATCAACCGTTGTATTTAATGAGAAATGGCACAAGGGGGTTATCGGCATTGTGGCTTCGCGATTGACGGAGAAATATTATCGGCCAACCATCGTGCTAACCCGTTCAAACGGGCATGTGGCTGGTTCGGCAAGATCTGTTTTGGGGTACGATCTGTATGAGGCCTTGTGTGAATGGAAGGATCTGCTGATACAGTTTGGCGGGCATAAGTATGCCGCGGGGCTCACCCTGCATCCGGAGAACGTGGAAGCTTTTATTGCCAGGTTCGAGGAAGTGGTAAGCGCGAATATTACGGATGAACAATTGATACAGCAGATAACAATTGATGCTGAATTGGAGTTAAAGCAGATAGAACCTAAATTTTTCAGGATACTGAACCAGTTTTCGCCCTTTGGCCCCGAAAATATGGCCCCGGTTTTTATCAGCCGGAATGTGTATGTTAGCGGTTATGCAGGGTTGGTGGGCGAAAATCACCTGAAAATGGCTGTGATGCAGGAAGGCTCACCAGGGTTTGAGTGCATCGCCTTTAACCAGGGAATTCACCTTGCTGATGTAAGCAATGGTAAACCTTTTGATATTTGCTACACAATTGAGGAAAATATATGGCGCGAAAGGCGTTCGATACAGTTGAATGTAAAAGGGATAAGGTGGCCCCACCCAACCCTCTCCGCTGGTTAGCGGAAGGGCATTTTAAAAGTCTCCCCTTCAGGGGGAGATTTAGAGGGGGCTGATTTGAATTAGACAATATGATTCTTAGAGCAGAAAATCTTGTAAAAAAATATAAGCAGCGTGCGGTGGTAAACCATGTGTCGTTCAATGTGGCGCAGGGAGAGATCGTGGGTTTGCTGGGGCCTAATGGCGCGGGCAAAACTACCTCCTTCTATATGATCGTGGGGTTGATCAAACCAAATGAGGGTACCATTTACCTGGAGGATGAGAATATAACCGGTGACCCTATGTATCGCCGGGCACAAAAGGGTATTGGCTACCTGGCGCAGGAAGCATCGGTTTTTCGTAAGTTATCGGTAGAGGATAATATCAAGGCTGTGCTTGAAATGGGCACGATGAGCAAGGACAAGCAACGCGATAAACTGGAAGAACTAATTGACGAATTTAGTTTGCATAAAGTGCGCACCAATCGCGGTGACCTGCTTTCGGGCGGTGAGCGCAGGCGTACTGAAATTGCCCGGGCATTGGCGGCAGAGCCAAACTTTATATTATTGGATGAGCCCTTTGCCGGGGTTGACCCGATAGCGGTGGAAGAGATACAGGCGATGGTAGCCAAGCTGCGCCACCGCAACATAGGCATATTGATAACCGACCACAATGTGCAGGAAACCTTGTCGATAACCGACCGGGCCTACCTGCTGTTTGAGGGGAAGATATTGGAATCAGGAGTGCCGGAGGTATTAGCGGAGAATGAAATGGTGCGCAAGGTATACCTCGGAACCAATTTTGTTTTGAAAAGAAAAACGTTTGTTTAGTCATTTGTCACTGGTCACTAGTCATTAGAAGTACAATGACAGCGAGCCAAATGACTAATGATGCGTAGCAAAATGACCAATGACTGATATATGACGATCATCAACTCTGTATTTACCTGGTTTATCAAAAAGCGTATCCACCAGATCGAGCTTTTTATGAAGTATCCCAATGAGGTGCAGGAGGAGTGGTTTGAGCAATTGATAGCGGGTGCCGAGGGTACCGAATGGGGCAGGAAATACCAGTATAAAAGCATCGAGAATCTTAACCAGTTTAAGGAGCGGGTACCAATACAGAACTATGATACCCTAAAGCCCTACATCGAAAGGATGCTGAAGGGTGAGCAAAATGTGCTGTGGCCCACCGAGATCAGGTGGTTTGCCAAATCATCAGGCACTACCAGCGACCGCAGCAAATTTATCCCGGTAAGTGAGGAATCGTTAGAAGAGTGCCACTTTAAGGGTGGCAAGGATATGCTGACACTCTACTTTAATAACCGGCCCAATGCCCGGATATTTACGGGTAAGGCTTTAACCTTAGGTGGCAGTCACCAGGTAAGCCAGTTGAATACCGATACTTTTTTTGGCGACCTGTCGGCTGTGATCATGAAGAACCTGCCTATCTGGGCGGAGTTTTACCGTACCCCTCATTTGGATATCGCATTGCTGGATAATTTCGAGGAGAAGATCGAAAAGATGGCCAATGCCACCAAGGATGTCAATGTAACCTGTATCAGCGGCGTGCCTACCTGGAATATACTGCTATTTAAACGCATCCTGGAGATCACCGGCAAGAAAAACCTGCTGGAAGTTTGGCCCAATTTGGAGCTTTATTTTCATGGCGCTGTTAACTTCACCCCTTACCGTGAGCAGTTTAAACAGCTGATACCGAAGGATGATATGCATTACCTTGAAACCTATAATGCGTCCGAAGGGTTTTTCGGCATACAGGACCAGGAAGAACATGGCGATATGCTGCTGATGCTGGATTACGGTATCTTCTACGAGTTTTTGCCGCTGGAGCATTTGCATGATGATAATCCCAAAACATTAACACTGGATGAGGTTGAACTGGACAAAAACTACGCCCTCATCATTAGTACCAATGCAGGGCTATGGCGCTATATGATAGGTGATACCATCCGTTTTTCGTCACTCTCCCCTTACCGGATACAAATAACAGGTCGCACCAAGCATTTTATCAATGCCTTTGGCGAAGAGTTGATCATTGATAATGCCGAACGTGCCTTAGATGAAGCCTGCCGCCAAACCGGCGCCATTATTAAAGAGTACACCGCCGCGCCGGTTTATTTTAAAGGTGACGAATGCGGCGCGCACGAGTGGATCATCGAGTTTGAGCAGAAACCACCCGAATTTGAACGTTTTGTTGACCTGCTGGACGAAACCCTGCGCCGCATAAACTCCGACTACGACGCCAAACGCTTTAAAGATATGGCCCTGCGCCGCCCTATCGTACACAAAGCCCCGCAAGGCACCTTTTTTAACTGGATGAAGGAAAAAGGGAAATTAGGTGGACAGCATAAAGTGCCGAGGTTGGCGAATGACCGGGAATATATTGATTCTATTTTGCTGATGTCGGAATTGGTGGGGTAAGTGCTTTTAGATTTGACAACTTTTTAAAAGTTGTCAAATCTGTAATTAAAAAGAAATTTAAAGTATTGATAATAATTTGCTGTATGCCCGGTAATGACCTTTTAGATTTCATGAATTCTGCTACTAAACAGATGGCAGAAGAATATAAGAGAATTCAAAAGAGATCTATTGAAGATCCAGGAACAGCCGGCGATCAGGGAGAAGAAAATTGGGCAACATTATTAAGGAATTGGCTTCCTACAACATTTCATATTGTTACAAAGGGAAGAATACTTAGCCATAATGGGATAGCCAGCCCGCAAGTTGATGTAATTATATTGCAGCCTGAATACCCGTCTCATTTATTAGACAAAAAATTATATTTAGCTGGTGGGGTGCTTGCAGCATTTGAATGTAAAGTAACTTTAAAATCACATCATCTTGATGAATTTATAAAAAACTCAATTGAAATTAAACAGCATTTTACCAAACAAAAAGGAACTCCATATAAAGAACTTCAAAGTCCAATAATTTATGGAATGCTTGCACATTCACATTCTTGGAAAGGGAAAAAATCAAATCCAATTCAAGCAATTGAAAAGAAATTGCATGAAGCTGATAATAAAAGTGTGACACACCCTATTCAGATGCCAGATCTAATATGCGTGGCCGATTTAGCATTTTGGTCGGCGTTTAAGATGACATTTTTTGGCCCGAGGTTTATTCCAGATTGGTCGAAAATGGTGGATTTATATGGAACTAATGGTTCTGCCACATCGGGGTTTACTAGACATTCGAAGAGTACGCAAGTCTTAACAAAGGATTTTACACCTATTGGAGCATTTATAAGTTCATTGTTAAACAAACTGGCTTGGCAAGTAACCACTTTAAGGGCATTATCACAATATTTCAATTCAGTTAATCTGACTGGGATGGGTGAAGGGGCGATGCGAATGTGGGATAGTGAGATATATTCGGATGAAATAAGGGCAAAGGTGGAATCGGGGCATTTTAGAAGCGGCGAGCCATGGGATGAGTGGGTAGTATACTTCTAATTTTTGTCTGCGACTGAAATCCCGGATCAACAACAGTTTGCAACTGTAATCGGAAATATGTTTACGATAGAAAGTTTAAACTTTCGTCATCAATAGGCTTCAGTTGCAAACTGAAGCCAGGTTTTAGACAGGTTTTATAATTTCTTCCTCATACAAATACTATTCTCCATCCCAATATATTGCCCGTAATTGGGTGTAACTTCATAACCCAATTTTTGATAAAGAGCTATGGATTCAGGTTGTTTATTGGCGGTTTCCAGTACGGTATAAGAATAGCCGTCTTCTTTGGCCCATACTTCCAATTCGTTTAATATAGTGGAAGCAATGCCTTGCTTGCGTTCCTCTTGTTTTACAAACATTCTTTTGATCTCAACCGAGTCGTTGTCGAATTTTTTAAAGCACCCGCAGCCCGAAGGGATATCGTTACAATAGGCAATAACAACTGTTTCTAAATTGATGATATGATTATATTGGTCGTAAACGGTTTGCAGGGCGCCATATCTCTCCCGCAGTTCCTGGTTCAGTAACGCAACCAAATAGGGGAAATCCGGATCGCTGCTTTCAGTTCTTTTGATGGTTATGGCTTTACTCAGGGGCATGTATCTTTCTCATTTTGAGTTAAAGTTAAGCATCAAAAGTCAAACCTTTGAGATCGGTCACTGAAATCTTTAAACTATTTTGGAATAAACGAGACATTATTTCTTCGTAACCACGCTCACCTCGCCGTTTGTTTCCATGTGCACTTCTTCCGCTTCCTCAATTGATCCGATGTTGGCTTTCAGCCGCAGGTCGCCTTTAATTTCATCCTCCGAAATAAGGCTTGTATTTAAATTGTTCTTTTCCAGTTTACCGTTTTTGTACAGGGGAATGCTTGCGCCCTCCAGCAGATGTTGAATGCCTTTGCTGCGAATACTTGCCCATGCCAAGCCGCGATGAATAAGCACCAATACCATGCAGCAGGCAACAGTGGGCACAAAATCAGATGCACCAACTACTGCTCGGCTCAGTATCGCACCTAAAATAATAGCTATGGTATTATCAAAAGCTGTTTTCTTTCCAAAGGTGCGCCTGCCGCTGATACGCAGAAGGACTAGGGCAATAAAATAGATCACCACTGCACGGCTGCACATTTGCAATACGGAAAGGTCTTTTCCTTCGCCAAAAACCTGCTTTAAGAGTTCCATAATTATTAAAAACAATTAAAAGCGAATTGTTTTTAATTTAACCTCCGATTGCCCTCAACCTTAATGAATGGCCTGTTTTTATGACAAAAATCTGGGAAGTAAAGGCGCGTGTTATAAATGCTTTAACACGGGTCCACCAACTGCGGTGCGGTACCTGTTGGGTAAAGTTGTTTTGTGGATTGTCGGTGGGCTCATTCATATCCGGGTCATTAATCATAAAACTTTCCCTGATCACGATGTCGCGTATATCCGGCACACGATTTACTATTTCATCCAGTTCGGTCAGTTCCTTAAAAGTAGCCTTGCCTGATTTTTGCCGTTTGATCAGGGCATAATAGCGGTCCTGTGAGTAGGTGCGCCGTTCAAGTGGTTTGCGATGTAAGGCCATGTTCTGTATGCTTCTGTAATTTCTACCACAAAGCCAGTGCCGATTATATAAATAATTAATTATCAATAGTTTAGTTTGTTGTTTATTTCAGAATCGTTTAATTTTGATACAGATTACCGTTCGTTTCCGTACGGTAACGAAAAAAATTATAACACCCTGTTACATTGGGTTGACAAATAGCGTAATAATTAAAAAAGCAATTATGAAAGCGTTTCTATTGGTCGTGATAGTGGGCGTATGCTTGCTGTCGTGTAAAAAAGGTGAACTGGTATCTCCGGGTCTTTTTGGTAAATGGGAATTGCGGAGAATGTATGGCGGCCTTTATTGGAGGGATTCATCCTATCAACAGGGTAATGGAACTATTTACCAGTTCAATACAGATAGTACCTACAAGTTTTTTGTGAAGGGGAAATTGAATGCCCAGGGAATATTTCATTATAGGAAAAATGGGTATGACCCGGGTGGCCCCACCAAATACGATGCAATATTATTTGACAATACGGTTTATGGTGAGATGATCGTGGTGAATGGAAATAAATTAACCATAGGCAACACCTGGACCGACAATATCGCCTACGACTACGTGAAAGTAAGTAACTAAAGGGATGAAGAAGCTACTAATAGTGGTTGCCGCGGTATGTTTTACCATGGCTGCCTGTAAAAAAGAAAAACAAACACTTCCAGGTCTTGTTGGCAAATGGGAGTTGAGAAGGATGTATGGCGGTTTCGGCTACAAGGATTCAACCTATGCACCGGGCAATAATAATATTTACCAGTTCAACAGGGACAGTACCTATAAGCGCCTTGAAAATGGGAACCTTACTGAAGCAGGTTTTTTTCATATCAAGAAAAATGGGTTCAGGATGGGCGACTCCGAGTATTCTGATGTGATACTTTTTAACAATGGTGATGGATCCCCTATCGCGTTAAAAGATAATAAGCTCACTTTGGGGACTACTGTAACGGATGGTATTGCTGCCGATTACGAAAAAATACCGTAACCAGTTTATTTACACGCCAGGAATATCTTAACCGCTTCTACGGCTTCCTTTACATCATGTACCCGCAATATGCTCGCGCCTTTGGTAAGGGCGATAGCATTCAGCGCGGTGGTGCCGTTCAGGGCATCTTCTGCAGTGCCGCCTGTAATTTTATAGATCATCTTTTTTCGGGATACACCCACCAGGATAGGCAATTGTAAAATATCCAGATCCTGCATCCGGTTCATTAAAGCGTAGCTGTGTTCAGGCATTTTGGCAAAACCAAAACCGGGGTCGATGATCACATCATGTACGCCCAATTCTTTTAGTTGGTGATATCGCCCGGCAAAATAATCAAGCACCTCATTGAAAATATCACCGTATTGGGCCAGTTGGTTCATATTCTGCGGAGTACCTTTCATGTGCATGAGGATATAAGGCACTTGCAAACGGGCCACGGTAGCAAACATATTTTCATCCAGTTGTCCGCCGGAGATATCATTAATAATATGAGCCCCGGCTTTTATGGCCGCTTCGGCAATTGGTGAGCGGAAGGTATCGATGGATAATATGGCATCCGGGTGATTGGCGGCGATCAATTCGATTACAGGCAGCAGGCGATCCATTTCTTCCTGTACAGAAATATCATCAGCGCCTGGCCGGGAAGAGTAGGCGCCTATATCGAGAAAATCAGCACCATCAGCCAGCATTTTATCAGCCTGTTTCAGGGCATCGTAGCTATCGGGCTTGCGACTGCCTGCATAAAAGGAATCGGGCGTGATGTTGATAATACCCATTACCTTTGGCTCGCTCAGATCTATCAGTTTGCCGCCTGCATTTATGGTTGCCTTTTTCCGAAAAAATGTATCTTTAGCCACTGGGATTTTGGTTGGAATGTTTGAACGTTGAAAGGTTGTAAAGTTACTTTAACTTTTATAAACTGTATAAACCGTTGCATTGGCAAGATCAACATTTCAACTTTACAACCTTTCAACATTACAACGAAATAAAATTGAGCAATACATCAGCAGAATACGACGCGGTAATAAAAATTTGTAAAGGGCTTTTCATGAAAAAGACCCGTGATTATGGCACCGCATGGCGCATACTACGCATAGGATCGATCACCGACCAGATATTTATAAAAGCTCAGCGCATACGTACATTGGAAGAGAAAAAAATATCCAAAGTAGACGAAGACATCACCAGTGAATACATTGGTATTGTTAATTATTGCCTAATCGCCTTGATGCAACTGGATTGCGGGCCTGATACCGCTACTGAGCTTTCGGTAGAGCATGTGAGCGGGCTATTTGACGAAAAAGCACACGAAACCAAAGAATTGATGTTTGCCAAAAATCATGATTATGGCGAGGCTTGGCGCGATATGCGTATCAGTTCCATTACAGACCTGATATTGATGAAACTACTGCGGGTAAAGCAGATAGAGGATAACCAGGGCCAAACTTTGGCATCAGAGGGCGTGGCTGCCAATTACCAGGATATGTTGAACTACGCGGTGTTCGCGTTGATAAAACTGGGTGTGAAATGAAAAACGTAGTTTGGATTTGCCGGGTATTAGTGGGCTTACTATTTATATTTTCAGGCCTGATCAAGATCAATGATCCGCTGGGTTTTTCGTATAAGCTGGAGGAGTATTTCGAGGTTTTCCATATTACTTTTCTAAATGGTTTTGCGCTTAGTTTTGCTATCATTTTATGCTCGCTGGAGATCATCCTGGGTTTTGCTTTGCTGATCGGTGTGCGTGCCGTTTCGGTAGCCTGGGGCCTGCTGCTGCTGATTATCTTCTTTGCCTTCCTCACCTTTTATTCAGCTTATTTTAAAGTGGTGCAAACCTGCGGCTGCTTTGGCGATGCCATACCACTTACGCCCTGGCAATCGTTCAGTAAGGACGTGGTTTTGTTGCTCCTGATACTGGTATTGTTTATCAACCGAAGAGTGATCAACCCGCTCTTCAGCAAAAAAACCGGCGACCAGTTACTAATTGCATCCGTAGTGGTGGCCCTTGGGCTTGGCTTCTACACCTACAACTTTATGCCGGTGATCGATTTTCTGCCTTATAAGGTTGGTGCCAACATACTGGATGAAATGAAAACCCCGCCGGGAGCTGTGCCTGACGAATACGAGATCACCTATCACCTCAAAAACAAAAAGACGGGCGACACCAAGGTGATGAATGATAAAGAGTATACGAAATCCGGCATCTGGAAGGATAATAACTGGACAGTGGAAGGCGATCCTAAAAGCGTATTGCTTAAGAAAGGTTTCGCACCAAAAATACAGGACCTGGCTATAAAAGACGCGCAGGGTACTGATTACACTAAAGAGGTACTATCGAGCCCGTTTAATAATCTCATTATTGTGGCCTACGATCTGAATCATACGGATGTGGCGGCCATTGGCAGGCTGAATGCCCTGGCAGTTACATTGATACAGAATTATAACACGCATACTGTATTACTTACCTCTAATTCGCCGCAGGATGCGGAGGCTTTTGTAAAGGCCAATCATTTGATTACAGAAGTTTTTTATGCGGACGGTGTGCCGTTGAAAACGATGGTAAGGGCCAACCCCGGCGTGTTTTTGATGAAGAATGGTACTATCCTGAATAAGTGGCATTACCACAGTATGCCCAAATATGAAGAACTGGTAAAAGCATATTTTCAAAAGTAAAAATGATCGGCTACTTTCTCCGTAAGCTGGGTTATGGGCTCGCAGTTATGCTGGGGATCGTTTTCGTTGTGTTTTTCCTGTTCAATATTTTACCGGTCGACCCCGCCCGCATGACACAAGGGCAACGTGCCGATGTGCAGTCGCTGCAGGCGGTGCGTAAGGAGTTTGGTTTGGATAAACCCATCCCCATACAATTTGCTTATTACCTGAATGATCTGTCGCCAATCGGCATTCATGCGCGTAATGCGGAAGAGCAATTGCGGTATAATTATGTGCAGCTTATCCCCGTATCCAAAGAAAGGGTGATCGCGCTTAAATGGCCCTACCTGCGGCGCTCGTACCAAACCCATAAGGATGTGGCCTCGCTACTGATGGGGGTGATACCTAATACGCTGGTGCTTGCTACTACGGCCATGATATTCGCCATTATTATCGGGGTACTGCTCGGTGTGCTCAGCGCGGTGCATCAAAATACATGGATAGATAAATTATCGGTGGCATTTTCCACACTGGGTATATCGGCACCATCTTTTTTCGCGGGTATTATTATCGCATGGATATTTGGGTTTGTGCTGAACAAATATACGGGCCTTAATATGTCTGGCAGCTTATACAGTTATGATCCGTTTAAGGGCGAAGTAATTACCTGGAAAAATTTGATATTGCCCATGGTCACTTTGGGCTTACGGCCGCTGGCCATTATTGTGCAGCTTACCCGCAGCGCTATGCTGGATGTTTTGGGACAGGATTATATCCGCACAGCACGGGCCAAAGGTTTGGGTGAACGCGCGGTAATCTATCGGCATGCCTTGAAAAATGCATTGAATCCAGTTGTCACGGCTATCGCCAATTGGTTTGCCTCGCTATTAGCGGGCTCCTTTTTTGTGGAATATGTGTTTGGCTATAATGGCCTGGGCAAGGCTACGGTTGATGCCCTGGAGATGTCGGATTTCCCCGTGGTAATGGGCTCTATTTTGTTTATCGCTTTTATTTTCGTGGTGATCAATATTATGGTGGATGTTATTTATGTTTGGATCGATCCGCGGGTTAAGTTGACTTAATTAGATATGAAGATTTTTTTGATCGGTTTTATGGGCAGCGGCAAAACCACTTTGGGCCGCAAACTGGCTTCGAAGATGGGCTATGAGTTTATCGACCTTGACCATAAGCTGGAGCAAAAGGTGGAGCTGAGTATAGCCGAATATTTTACCCTTTTTGGAGAAGATTCCTTTCGCAAGCTGGAATCGGAAGTTTTGAAAAAGACCGCTTATCCCGAAAATGCCGTTGTTTCAACCGGCGGTGGTCTGCCTTGTTATTTTGATAACATGGACTGGATGAAGGAGCATGGCAAAACGGTTTATATTAAATTGTCTCCCAAAACTTTAGCCGACCGCCTGGAAAACGGCAAGGAAGAACGCCCGCTATTGCAGGATAAGCATGGCGACCAACTGGTGGCTTTCATTGAGCAAAAACTGGTGGAGCGGGAAAGCTTTTATTCGCAGGCTAATATTGTGGCTGATGGATTAAGTTTGACGGTGGACAGGCTGGAACAGATATTGGCGGCGAGTTGATTAGATCGTCATGCTGAAAAGAGCGCTGTCATGCTGAGGCTCTCGAAGCATCGTGGGCAGGCCATACCGCACATTCTTCGACAGGCTCAGAGTGACACCTATAAAAATTCTACGTCAAATAAACCGAATCTTCCACACCGGTTACATTCAAATTAACTTCCACATGCTCTTTTAGTACGGTAGAGAGTGCAATCCCTGCATAATCTGTAGTAACAGGGAAGCTTTTATGGTTGCGATCGACCAATACTACGGTGCGCAACTTCTTTAACGGAACATCCAGGAATACACCAAAACCATAAGCAAGCGTTTTTCCACTGTTCATCACATCATCCACCAGTATCACGGCTTTATTATTGCACACTTCGATATCAGTATCTGTCTTGGCCTTCAGGCTTGTGCTTTGCTTGTCGAGTTCGATAGTGATCAGCCGGCTTTTGAAAGGAGCAATCTTATCCAGTATCTTCTTTAATCTTTCAGCGATATAATTGCCCTTAGGCAAAATACCGGCTATAATGATCTCTTCTTCATCAAAATTATCTTCCAGCAACTGGTAAGCAATACGATCGATCTTTTGCTCTATCTGGTGCTGGTTTAATATGAGAATCTTTTTTTCCATTTTATTTATTGGAATGTTGTAAGGTTGGAAAGTTGAAATGTTATTTACAATCCATCGAACCTCACCGTAAAGATATAAGCAACTTTATAACATTCAAACTTTTCAACTTTAAAACAGTATTAACCTTTCAACTTTTTTCATACGGGTAATACACAAAATTCGCACCCTCGGGAACGATCACAAACACGCACATAAAATCGTCAGGGTTTTTGTATGATTTGATAAAGCGTTGTTCCAGTTCTTTTTTGATGATGCCGCGCTCCACAAATTCTTCCATGGTTGAGGCGTGGATGCTCCATTCCGTGTTCAGGTCGTAGCGATCGAGGATCGGTTCGCCCAATTTTACTTCATGCTGGTGGGCGATGAAGATGGGGTACCTCGAAAGCCCTTCTACCATAATCTCCACAGCTACCTCGTGCAGCGAATCGCTGTAAAGTTTCAGATCGTTTTTGAGACTCAAAAGCGGGCTGTCCTTCTTTTCTTCTTTGTTGTTATTATCGTTAAGGAGTTCTTCGGGGTTCATATTTTTTGTCTGAACCATGATTCAACGGATTCATGGATTTCCTTGATTACAAATTTAATTATTTAGATAATCACTTATCTCTCAAAACCAGCAGCACCACATTTTCCACATGCTGGGTATGGGGGAACATATCCACCGGCTGTATTTTTACCGTGTCATATTTTTCCTTTAATACCAGCAGGTCGCGGGCCTGGGTGGCGGGGTTGCAGCTTACATATACGATCTTTCCGGCTTCAATTTCCATCAGCCGGGCCACTACATCCGGGTGCATGCCGGCACGCGGCGGGTCGGTGATGATCACATCGGGTTTGCCATGTTCGGCTACAAATTCCGCATTTAGCACATCTTTCATATCACCGGCGTAAAACTTGGTGTTGGTAATATTGTTGATCTGCGAATTGATCTTCGCGTCCTCAATGGCAGTCGGCACATACTCCACACCAACAACTTCTTTTACGCTTTTTGCTATAAAATTAGCGATGGTACCGGCGCCGGTGTATAAGTCATAAACCAGTTCATCACCTGTAAAACCGGCAAAATCGCGGGTTATCTCATACAATTTTAAAGCCTGTATGGAATTGGTTTGATAAAATGATTTCGGCCCGATGCGAAAACGAATACCTTCCATTTCTTCATAAATATATTCCGGCCCGCGCCAGGCTATTACTTCCTGGTCGAAAATGGTATCGTTCTTTTTCTCGTTAAGGATATACAACAGCGAAGTGATCTGCGGGAAACGACTGTCAACAAAATTCATCAAGCCGTTCACTTCTTCCTCAGTTGGATATGCAAAAATCACGATCACCATCAACTCACCTGTAGATGAGGTGCGGATGATAAGGTTACGCAAAGCTCCGGCATGATTCCGCAGATCATAAAAACTGATACCATGTTCTTTGGCAAACTCGCGGATACTGTTGCGGATATCATTTGACGGATCGGCCTGCAAATAACAGTGATGGATATCCAGTATCTTATCAAACCGTCCGGGAATATGGAAACCCAGCGCATCCATATCCATTGGCTCATCGGTGCGGTTTTCGCCATCGTTAAGCCAGCGTTTGTTGGAGAAGGTATATTCCAGCTTATTGCGGTAATATTTATCAGTGGGCGAACCTACAATCGGCAGCATATCGCTCACATCAATTTTAGCTAAATGGCCTAGTGCACCAGCAACTGTTTTCTGCTTGAATTGCAATTGCGAAGCGTAGGTCATGTGCTGCCATTTGCAGCCCCCGCAGGTGCCAAAATGTTCACAAAACGCCTGTGTTCGGTAAGCTGAAGCTTGCTTAAGCGCGATGATCTTCGCCTCGCCAAAGTTTTTCTTTTTGCGGTAAACCTGTACGTCCACAATATCGCCAGGCACGGCTTTTTCAACAAAAAGCACAAAGTCATCGGCTTTGCCTACGCCCTTACCTTCTTCGGCAATATCAATAATAGAAACGTTTTCGAAAACAAGATTAGTCGCAGCTTTTTTCATCAGGCTGCAAAGTTAAACCTATTTATTTAATCCTGAAGCGTGGACTTGCAAAGCGTCTATTCGACTCACCCCCAACCCCTCTCTACTTCGTAAAGAGGGGAGTTAAAAGTTGCAAGAAAAAAACAAAACCCTCTTTACGGCTTGCCGGAGAGAGGGTGGTCGAGCGAAGCAAAGACCGGGTGAGTCTAAGACACAGCAAAGGCGTTCACCCTTAAAAAGGATGGGCAAAAACACCAAATCAAATTAAATAAACAAGTTGACAATAGCTTCCCAAAACTCATCGGTTTCAATCTCAATATCAGCTATTTCAAATTGTTCATCTATTTTCTCGGAAAAGTCGGTCAGTTCCTCGCTCATGACAAATAATTTAATATGCAAGCATAGTAAATTTATACCAAAAACCAAAACGGTATTTTGAGTTTTTATGAAGTTTTTTAAAGTATGACATTGCATTAACTTGGTATCTGTTAATTTACACTTGTTAAATCCAATTTTATGTCCCTTTATCCATCACTTATAAGCCGGCTAAAAACACAGCACGAAAGTCTGCCGGTAATCATCGCCAAATTGAACCAAACTCAGCTTGAGCAAAACCCTGTGCCGGGTAAATGGAGTATTAAGGATAACATTGCACATTTGGCCTGCTACCAGCCGATGTTCATCGCACGGATGCACCGGATAGAGGAGCAGGATGGTGTTACATTCGATCGCTACAGCGCAGATATCGACCCTGAATTTCCGGGTTGGCAAAGCCGAAACGTGGATGATCTGCTCAATCAAATAGCCATAGACCGGGAAACGATCATCAATTTAATAACCAGTCTTCAACCCCAACAACTGAGCAGAACCGGCATCCACCCTAAATATGGCAAACTGACCATGACAGAATGGGCGGAGTTTTTCCTGCTGCATGAGGCGCATCATTTGTTTACTATTTTTCAGTTGGTGGAGCGGTAATAACAAGTTTATTCGAAAACATGGGCACGTTTTAAAGCCTTTAAACTATATGACTTTTTTTCCAGGGCTATTGCACGACTGAAATTTGGATGAATAAGCTTGTCACTTATTTTTTCGACAGTAATGCTATCACCTTTGCAGGTAACGTTAATGCGCTCACCACCTTTATCGTAGGTGCCAAGGTATATCCTAAAACTTGTTGAATCTGTTAAATATTCTGAATTTAGATCAGTACCCCACGCGCCTTCCGCATAAACGCAGTAGCTTTCAGTATTCAAGCTACAGGGGCAGTTATTGGTTTTGTAACTACACAAGGTGCCTGTGGACTTATAATATTGCTTGCTCCTGGCAAAGGAAGGCAAACAGTAAACACCTAACATCGCCAGCATGGTTATAAAAAGCGGGATATACGGTAAATTATATTCTTTCCGGTCTCTTATCCATAAAATTATACACCTGATGGTGGTGATAAAAAAGAAAGGTATAACGAAGCATCCTATAAGGAAAAGCGCCCAAGTCCAATACGCCCAAAATTGGCTGGTACATATAAAATAAATGATCAGCAAAGCCGAGCTTACAACTGCACGTTTAAATACTTTGTTCTGAGATAAGGCTTTCATGTAATGGTAACTAATATATATGTATTGCCTGTAAATTGCAAAAAAACATATTGAAATGAAAAGCTTTGACAACTTTGTAGAAAGTTGTCAGAGCTCAATAAATCCCTTAATGCCTGTCCCAATTAATCTTTCTCGAAAAATACATCAGCACACCTACAATAATGAACAGGGCTATGCTGCCAATCATCAGCGCCAGGTCTTCCAGTTGGATAATGACATAGATAAAGGTATAAAACAGTGCCAGGATCACCGAAAATAAGATAGCTGCCTTTTTGTTTTTCAGCAGCGAGGCCAGGAAGGTAGCGATCAGCCCTATTGTAGCCACGGAGGCGATGAGGTAGGCGATATTAAAGCCCAACTGCTCCGAAAAGGATAGTAGCAGCGTATAGTAAATGATCATGGCCGCGCCAATGAGGATATAGTTGAACGCGTGCACCTTTTGTTTGGTGATCAGTTCTGTTAGGAACAGGGAGATAAAAGTGAGCAGGATAATGAGCAGCGAATACTTGCTGCTGCGCATGGTTTTTTGATACTGGTCGACCGGAACCAGCAGCTTTACGCCGAAGGTGGCATTGGCGGTTTTCTTATCATTGCTCAGCAAACTATCATCATCGGCCCATTGCTGCGGGAAGGGGCGGTTGTAATATAACATCCGCCATTTGGCCGTGAAGTTGTTGGAGTTGGAATCGATCTTGCGATAATCAGGCAGGTAGCGGCCATCAAAACTGGGGCTTCCCCAGTTGCCCTTCACTTCCACATCAGTGGTTTTGCCCAGGTGCAAAAAGCTGAGCTCCTGGCTGCCTTTCAGGTCGAGGTTGAATTCGAAGGGCAGGGATTTGTCTGTCAATCCAGATAAATTTACCGCTACCTGCAAGCCATTGCTGAACAGCGTATCGCCATAGGCAGGTTCGGCGGTCACCGTTTGCCCGGCCACGCTGATCTGCGGGTTTGTTTTTAATCCTTTGAGGTCGCTTACGCTGAAAAGCAGCCGGGCCCTTTCAGGCAGCAGTTGGTCTGGCGAGATAGATAGCAGGTTCAGATCGGCCTTTGAAAAATTGCCTGATACCTTAATGGCGCTGCCATACACCACCACTTCAAATATCCCACGGTGCAAAATTTCGGGCACCACGTTGGCGCGGTAATTCAGTTCGTTGGGCAGCACATAGATGTTTTTGATGATGTCCCTCGTAACTGCTTTACCGGTCGCATCATTTTCAGTCACGTGCTTTTTGTAGGGGATCATCAGCACCGGGCCCTGTACCAACTGCTCGCCCGAGTATTGGTCTGATACCTCTTTGATCGTCTCCTCCTGCCGGGCGGATCGCTCGCGTATCAGGCCGTCTATCATAGACGAGGGTATCAGCAGCAGCAACGTGAGTATGCCGATGAATGCTAATTTAACCGTAACCGACTCCTTGAGCCAGTTCAAAAAACCTTGCGGCTGGGGTTGTTGTTCTATCATGATTGTTTATTGAAAAAGTACTTTGTTTTTCAAAGTAAATAAATAAAAAAAATTAAATTGATTTCTGTTGTTTTATAAATTGTTCTAAAGTGTCCAAATGATCTTTAAAGGCTTTTTTGCCTTTAGCGGTAGCTTCGTAATTGGTATTTGGCTTGCGGCCGATGTAACCCTTATGGAAGGTGATATACTCCTCCTTCTCCAGCGCCTTCAGGTGCGAAGCCAGGTTGCCATCGGTAATGTTCAGCAGGTCCTTCAGCGAGTTGAAATCATAGCGGTCGTTAACCGCCAGCACGCTCATGATCTGCAACCTTACCCGGTTCTCAAAGGCTTTATCAAGTCTGTCAAAGGATATCTTCACCTATCGTATTTTAAGTACATCATGCTGCCGTAAATAATGTGCAGCACACCAAAACCAAAGGCCCAAAATAGCAATCCATATCCGGGTAAACAAGCGGCGATTAAGCCTAAAGCTATTTCGCACAAACCGAGGTATTTTACATCAGTAAAAGTGAAATTGCTGGCGCTCACCAGCGACAAGCCGTAGAAGATCAATGAGGCCGGCGCTACAATACCGTAATAGCCCCGGATGATTAGGATCAATATCAATATACCACCTGCCATTAACGGCGTGGCCATATGGAACAGCAGCGACTGGCTGATCTTCCCCCACATAGGTTGGCCTTTTCTTTTGGCCTGCCGGTTGCTCAAAATCACCCCCGTTACTACCGACAACACCAAAACCGCCACGGCTATAACGATCAGCTCATACAGTGGCTGCGGATATTCGCCGGCCTCCAGCGAGGTATAGATCCTTGAAGTGCCTTGGTAAACAATGCGGTAGGCAAAATAAGCGCCCACCAGCGCGTAGATACCCGCCAATATCCCCGACAAGCCGCTGAGGGATATAAATTTTGAGGAACGCTCCATCAGTCCGCGGATGGCGGCCAGGTCGTCGTGTATTTCTTTTTCTTCCACTTGAGAGTACTTTGTGTTTCAAAGTAAGGTAATTGATTTTATATATGCAAATAATGGGGGATATATTTCGGGAGTTGTGGATTTGGATGGATGGTGATGTGATGGCATTTTAAGTGATTATATGTTTTGGGCGTTTCCCTGCAGGCCAGGTTATCCGCTTTAAGGCCTTAGGCGCGATGGCCGGTATCCGCTACTACCCTTAACGCGAATTTTGCAGATATGGATCATAGATATTAACGTTTTGGGTCGGGATGAATATTTCGACCAACATGGAATCAAAAAGAGCCGCTAACACTATGAGCAATAAATTTATCTTTGGCATATTTGTAAAATGTCATGCCATCAATGTTTATATGAGCAGCCGAGGTTGGATCAAAAAATGAAAAATCTTTGCCTTTATTTGTTTTCTTAAAGAATGCATAAAGTCGCCGGTCACCATGAACAAATATTGTTGAACCGCCGTAGTTGAAAAATCCCAGATTCTTTCTGTCCTTGGAAAAATAAAGAGTGTCTTCTTTATCAACTATAACTGAAAAATAAAAAAAGTAAGTGTTATTTCGACCTAATGCCTCCAATGAGTAATAAGGGTGACTTTTGGAACATTGATTCAATGCATTGTTTAGTAAGGAGTCTATTTCTGGAGACTGTTTCAATAACAGAATAGATTTGTTCTTTTTACCTTGTGAGAAAACTAATCCTGAACTTATTAATAAGACAAGAAAAGGTAAAATGATTTTTTTCATAATTAATGCATTACGCTTTTATTGGTATTGTCACCGACAAGGACGGCGGAGATCAACCAAATCCGAAATCGAACATCCGAAATCCGATATCTACACCGTCATCGCCGCCTTAACCAAATAAGGCAATATCTCTTTCTGAAAAGACACAAAATTCTTGCGTACATCCGAGTCGCTTACCGAGGTAAAGGCAAAGCTGAACACGATGCTTTTGCTGCATTTGATCAGGAAGCGCAGGCGCTGGGCATAAGTTTCGTGCTTGCGCAGGCCGCTAAGCTGCATAAAGGAGCCTACTAACAGGTCTTCCAGTTCGTTCGATAGATTCTTCAAAAACTCCTGTGAGTTGGCTGATTCGCGGATAAAATCCCAGCCGATAAATTCGTTGCACACGGTATAGGAGAGGCGGCAGGTTTTCATGATCAGGATGTTGAGGTGCGCCTCTTCATCCATTTCGGGCACTTCGCTGTGTACCAGGTCGTCTACACTGGCTTTGATATAGTCCATCAGCAGCACATGCAATACCGCTTCCTTGCTGTCGAAATACTTATAAATGGTGGCTTTGGCTATCTTGGCCTTCTTGGCAATTTCGTTAACGCTGGTTTTGTGGTAACCGAATTTCCGGAACAATTCCTGCGCGGCGCGCTTAATGCTTTCTTTTATTTTATCAGCTTCCATGTATCAATTAGATACAAATATCTCAAAATTACTCACATTTATACTATAAGCTTTAAGTGAGCGTGTGGCGGGGGCCTTTACCGGCCCGCCATCGTCTAAGGAGAATTTGGCGCCACTGCAGGGGTCAGTGCAGGTTAATGAATTATTATCGAGTGTAACGGCACATTTCTTTTCGGGCATATAGCTGCTGCAGCGGTCGTACGCGGCATAGCTCATATCACTCCGGCGGTAGATCACCAGTCCAGCTATCCCATACCCGTCGACCAGCACCGCTCCACCCGGGGCATGCAAAGGGCTCATGCGCGGGTCGTTAATATTCATCTGGAAATTTACCGGGACATTGGGTATCACATCCCCGCTTTTACCACACGAAAGGCAGGCAAATGTGACCAAAGCCAGCAGGCAAACTCTTTTTATCATATGATCTCTGTTTGGAATTGCTTCAGAAAACGAACATCGTTCTCAGAGAACAAACGCAGATCGCGTATCACATATTTTAAGTTGGTAATTCTTTCTATGCCCATCCCGAAAGCGAAGCCGGTGTATTTCTTGCTGTCGATATTGCAGTTTTCCAAAACGTTGGGGTCAACCATGCCGCAGCCCAGGATCTCCACCCAGCCGCTGTATTTGCACATGTTGCAGCCGCTGCCTCCGCAAATGGTGCAGCTCACATCCATTTCGGCCGATGGCTCGGTGAACGGGAAATAAGATGGACGGAAACGGACTTTAGTACCTTCGCCATACAATTCCTGCACGAAGTGATAAAGCGTTTGCTTCAGATCGGCAAAAGAAACATTCTCGTCAATATACAACCCTTCCACCTGGTGGAAAAAGCAATGCGCACGGGCAGAAATAGCCTCGTTACGGTAAACACGACCCGGCATAATAGCGCGGAACGGTGGTTTGCCATTCTCCATCATCCGCACCTGTACCGATGAGGTATGCGTGCGCAAAGCGATATCATCCTTGCCGCTGTTCTTCTTGATAAAGAAGGTATCCTGCATATCGCGGGCAGGGTGTTCTTCCGGGAAATTCAAGGCCGAAAAGTTATGCCAGTCGTCCTCGATCTCCGGCCCTTCGGCAACAACGAATCCTAACCTTTTGAAAATATCAATGATCTCAATTCGTGTCAGCGACAGGGGGTGGCGCGAGCCTAAATTGAATCCATCACCGGGCAAGGTAAGGTCAAGCCCTAAGTCTTGAGTCTTAAGTCCTGAGTCAGTGGCGTCTTTTAGGTCAGCGTATTTGGCTTCGGCTAACTGCTTGAACTGATTAAGCACTTTACCAAATATCCGTTTCTCTTCCGGGCCGACACTTTTGAATTGGTCGAACAGGTCTTTGATGATCCCCTTGGTACCTAAAAACTTAATTCGGAATGCTTCCAGTTCATCAGCATTAGCCGGCGAAAAGGCATTTATTTCTGCGGTATATTGATCTATTTGTTCTTGCATGTCTCTGATTATTTGATCACCCCCAACTCTTTACCCACTTTGGTGAACGCAGCAATGGCCTTATCCAAATGCGCGGTATCATGTGCTGCCGATATCTGCACCCGGATACGCGCCTTGCCTTGCGGTACAACCGGATAGTAAAACCCGATCACATAAATACCTTCCTCAAGCATCTTGGCGGCAAACTCCTGGGCCAGCTTGGCTTCGTAGAGCATTACCGGCACGATAGGGTGCACACCTGGCTTAATATCAAACCCGGCCGCTGTCATTTTTTGGCGGAAGTATTGGGTGTTCTTTTCCAGTTTATCGCGCAGGTCGGTGGTTTCACTCAACATATCCAATACGGCTATAGATGCGCCCGTGATAGATGGCGCCAGCGTATTCGAGAACAAATAAGGGCGCGACCGCTGCCTCAGCATATCAATGATCTCCTTGCGACCAGAGGTAAAACCTCCAGATGCACCGCCCAAAGCTTTGCCCAAAGTCCCGGTGATGATATCGATCTTGCCCATCACATTGTGGTGCTCATGCGTACCCCTGCCGGTTTTGCCCATAAAGCCGGAACAATGGCTCTCATCGATCATTACCAACGAATTATATTTTTCCGCCAACGCGCAGATCTTATCCAGTTGGGCGATAGTGCCGTCCATGCTGAATGCCCCATCGGTTACAATAATACGGTGACGGCAGCCCTGTGTTTCCTGTAGTTTGGCTTCCAGGTCGGCCATGTCATCATGCTTGTAGCGCTGGCGCTGAGCCTTGCAAAGGCGTACCCCATCGATAATAGAAGCATGATTCAGCTCATCCGAAATAATGGCATCCTGCTCGTTAAACAAAGGCTCGAATACGCCGCCATTGGCATCAAATGCCGCGGCGTATAGAATAGTGTCTTCAGTGCCTAAAAATTCGGCTATCCTTTTCTCCAGTTTCTTATGTATATCCTGCGTGCCGCAAATAAAGCGTACTGACGACAACCCGTAACCGTGACTATCCATCACATCTTTCGCAGCCTGGATGATCTTCGGATTGGCCGAAAGCCCAAGGTAATTGTTGGCGCAAAAGTTGATCACTTCCTGGCCGCCCTGCACGGTAATATCAGCCCCCTGCGGCGAAGTGATGATCCGCTCTCTCTTATATAATCCGGCGTTTTCAATGGCGGCAAGCTCCTGTTCTAAAACAGGTTTCAGGGTGTTATACATAGTTTGTTTGTTTTTGGAGCGACAAAATTAAGCATAAACCCCGATTTGAGTAACTAAAATTCGGTATTAACGAGCTTTTGCTGCCTGGCCGGTAGTGAAAAACAGTCTTCCACGGGCAAAACCAGCTTTGCCGGTAGTAAAAAACGACTGTTTCCGGGCTAAACCGCTTTTGCCGGTAGTAAAAATTAGGTGTTTCGGGGCATAATGGCCTAAGCCGGTAGTAAAAAATGAATCATTTTTAGCTTAATATACTGTCTATCAATCTATTTAATAAAACCTGTCTTAAAAAGAACAATTTTTCCCACCGGATAAAATAAAAAAAAGGGGCGACTTCCACTTTTTCCATATTCCCGCCGACTACCTGTAATATACAAAAAATATCCCGGATAAGCAATTTTTGGAGGGCCGACCGGGCGAAAAAATAGGAATTTTTAGCCTTGCCGTCCATCGGTCATGCCCACTCTGTCATCCCTTCCTAATAAAACTGTTAAATAGCTATACCGGTTAAACCTTTTACATTTTGGCGTGTCTCACTGTCATATAATATTTCGTATATTTATATAGCTAAATGCAACGATACGTGAGAACCGGAGAATCACTTGTTAAAAGATGCCTGGTGCTGTCACTTTTGGTGATGTACCTGGCTATTGCTTTAACCTGTGTTTTGTATTTGCCAAAATATAATCCCCTGCGGACGGTAAATCACCAGTCGGGTGGTAAAACTCATCTTGTTTTAAGCCAGGCACATCATACAGATCATAGCACAAGTAATATCCTTGTGCTGCTGCACCGTGTATATCGTTCAACGATTGATAATAAACAGATTTCCGTTGTTGGCTTATCGAAAGCCGGGTTGTTACTAACATTCCTGGTTATCAGTTCCATCATTATGGCCGAACTGTTAGCTAAAACAAATAGGCGCCCCCAAAACGTACATCATGCGCATCCATATGCCTACCTGGCCTATTGTTCATTACGTATTTGATGAGCATCTGCCCGATGGCAACCTCCCAAATCCTTTTAAATCTTATTGTCAATAATAAAACTGATCGTTTAGCGATTAATACTATAGAATTCTAAAAATCATGAAAAGAGCATATAAACATTTAGCACTTACCGGCTTAACAGCAGTATGGTGTTTATTGGTGATCCCCGCAACTGCACAACACAGAGGTGGCGGCGGTGGCGGAGGAGGGGGCGGCGGTTCCCGTTCCAGCGGTGGTGGTGGTGGTGGTGGCGGTGCCCGTTCCAGTGGCGGCGGTTTCTCCGGAAGCCGTCCGAGTGTTGGTTTTTCCGGCAGCCGGCCCAGCAGTATAGCGCCGCAGCGTTCCGGCAGCGTTTCGCGTTCGGGTGTTGCACCGCGTAGTGGCAACTATATTTCACGCGGTGGGTTCGCAGGGCGTTCCGTTACCCGTACTAATGGTGTAAATGGTATCGGCCTGGCACACCGTGGTTATGTACCGGGATCAACAGGTGGCGGTGTTTATGGTCATGGCGGCCATTACGGAGGCCATTATGGCTGGGGCCGTCATGGCGGTTATTATTACAACCGCGGCTTTTACGGCAGCTTATACTATCCATACCTCGGCCTGGGTTACGGGTTTTTACCTTTTGGCTATTTCTCATTTTACTGGGGCGGCTATCCATACTATTACAGCGATGGCCTTTATTATCAGTATAATAACGACCAGTATACCGTGGTTGAACCACCTGTTGGCGCGTCTATCAATACCCTGCCTAAGGATGCGGCTTCCATCGTGATCAACGGTCAGCAGTATTACGAAAAGAATGGCGTGTATTACATCGCGGTAACTAAGGACGATGGTACAGTAGTGTACGAGATAGCCGGTAAAGACGGGCAACTGAATACCACCGAATCAGGCGCTACCACTGTAGTTCCGAAAGAAGGTGATGTGGTAACCAGCCTGCCAGCCGACTGCCGCAAAGTTAAACTGAACGGCCTTACCTACTTTGTATCTGTAGACGGCATCTATTACCAGGAAGTAAAAGACGGAAATGGTAATACCGTGTATAAAGTTGTCGGGCTTGATGCAGATGGTGGGGTGGATCAATAATATTTGATTGCATTTTCCCGATAAGGGGTTGATGATAAAAGAAGGGCTATTCGATTTCGGATGGCCCTTTTAAGTATAGTACTCCGTTATTCAACGTCGCCGCAGGGTCTCTCATAGAGGACCCTGCGCTGCGCCACACCTGTTCAAAACCAATAATCCCTGTAGTCAATTATATCTACAAATGGATGCGGCTTCCCTAGCTCATAAAATTCAGCACTGCTGTGTACATAATCCGTAAACTCATCACAAAGATTCCACTTCCCCCTTAGCGTCCCCGCAGGGTCTCTCGCAGAGGACCCTGCGCTGCACTACACCTGCTCAAAACCAATAATCCCTGTAATCAACTATATCCACAAATGGATGCAGCTTCCCTAGCTCATAAAATGCAGCACTGCTGTGTACATAATCCGTAAACTCATCACATAGATTCCACTTCCCGTTTACGGGGTTGTGATGGATATAGTCTAATTTCTGGTATAGAAAATCAAGCGTATAAACAGGTTTTGCATCGAAAGATGGTTCAAATACCTTGTGCTTTTGCCCCTTGGCTCTTTCTTTTTCGCTACACCCGTTGGCAAGCGTATTCAACAATGCATAATTTCCGTTCAATTCCAGTTGTTTAATCAGCTCATATGCCATAAAACGTTTGGCATTTCCTATCATGGTGTTTAAGTTGGATTGATTATCATTCAAGTTTAAAAGCAAATGAACATGGTTAGGCATGATTACAAAGGCGAACGTCTTTACCTTGTATTTGCTGTCGGCCAGTTTTAGCCAATTATAAACCAATTCATAAGACTGGGTGATCTTAAACAGTGATATCCATTGATAACAGGTAAAAGTAATAAACCACGTGCTGTCTGTTATTTCATGCTTCGTACGGATAGGCATGAGGTAAATATAATATTTCGGTTTTATTTATGTCGCCGTAGAGTCATTCAGAGAGGACCTTGCGTTGCACTACCAGCTTTCAAAGCCGTCATCGGTGTGATAAGCTTATTTCCGTCCTCTCCGACAGATACTGCGGTTACTTGAGTATTCGCCTCACAATATCTGCGATCCCGACATTATCTAGTACGCAGGGTCCTCTGCGAGAGACCCTGCGAGGACTTAAGATGGGATAATAAGCAATGTAGTTTAATGCGTCGGCAGGCTTATTAAACCGGAATGAAACCTGGCGAGGTGGTTGTATAGCTAAGAAATAATGAACACCTATCTATCTGGTGTGTGAGTGGCCTATACAGGGGCCGGGGAATAAGCAGAGCTTACGTTATCCAGATGTAAGCAACAATTGCGGGTAAGGTAAGTGAAGGCTTATTGCCACCAAAAGATTATTTATCTTAATATTGTCAGATGGAAAAAGCGGCAATAAAGATTAAAGATTTTAAAAAGATTACTGACGAAATTTGCATAAATGAATTGGCTAATGTGAATTACCTAGTTGGAGTCAATGGCAGTGGAAAGTCAAGTATTTTAAGTGCGGTATCATTTCTGTTAAATGGGCAAGGATCAGCGATTTTTTTGAAAAAAGATGGCTTAGTCAAGTTCCAAAAAGGAGATGAAGAAAAAACGCTTGACTTTCATGAGAACGGAGAAGTTCCTACAATAACCGGGGAGTTAAAAATAAGTGTATTCTTACCAGACTTAAATATTCCAGATAAAGCAAAAGACGGGGCAAAGTACACTGACAATTATTCAGAAATCAATCACATGGAAATGCTTGATTGGCTTAATGAATCAATTAATTTGATGGGATTATCCCCGATAACTGCTGAAAGAGAAATAAATATCGATCCAATCAAAGTACCTAGACTAATATTTCTACAGGATGGCCTTGAGATTGATCTCTTATTAATTGCCGATGGAATTAAGGCGTTTAACGATATAAGGTCAAGAGTATTATCTCAGTTTAATATGATGTCAGAAATTGATGCGGAAGGTACAGATCAGATATTTATATTAATTGAGGAACCCGAAAGTTTTTTACATCCGACTATCCAAAAATTAGTTCCGGGATTATTCCATTCCTTTATCAGTTCATTACATACGTATCTAAAATCCCGCGTTTGCTTTTTGGTAGCCACACATAGCCCATTTATTATTAGCGCGTCTTCAATATTTGAAGAACAAAAAACATATCTTTTAAGTCAAGGACATTTGTGCGATTTAGATCTAAATATTGTTTCTGAAAGTTTAGGGTATTCAGGTAATAGATGTGCATGGGTAGTTGGTCAAATGCTCGGAGCTGTAGTAACCGACCTTGGATATCCTGAAAACTACTGTATTCTAGAGGAATACTCTTTACAATTAATACTGGATCATGCCAGAGAAAAAAATATTATAAAAAACATTCAATTTGTATCTGCTAGTGGTGAATCTAACGTGATCAAATTGAAGGAAAGAATGGATAATGTTGAGAAATTGAATACTTTGATAAAGTGCAATCCCTATTATGATGATAAGTACTTAATTATTATTGATAGCGTGGGGGATTTTGATGAACCAAAGAAAGAAAAATTCAACAAAATTAGAAACAAATTAGGAACTAGATTTATAGAACTCAAAGAAAAAGGATTAGAAGACTATTACAAAAATTTGGACAAAACTATTGCTGAGCAATGCACGGTAGCGTTATCTGAAGAGAAAGATTCGTTTAAAAAGGGCCTGATTAAAGCAGAATATGCAAAAAAAATTCTCCTGCTAATAAATGCAAAGGATGATTTTATAAAACTTTTCAATGGAGAGCTGAATAACTTAATTAAATAGCATACAAACCATGTTTAGTCTAGATACTAATAACTCCTTTACATCGATATTCAGAATACCCGCCATTTGGTTTAATATTTCGATGCTGGGTTGCCGTCGATTTTGCACATAAGAGTTTACCATATTGTAACTTTCCCCTAATTGCTCTGCTAACCAAATCTGTTTTATGCCCTTTTCAGCCAATATGTCCTTGATGCGGTTCATATACCGAATTTTTAGTGAATGTAGAAAATATAGTCAACAAACATCACTCCAACTGGTTTAAGTCTTCCGCAGGGCGACTTAACGGCGTAGCCCTCTTGAGCACTTAAAAAACAAACAATCGGCGAAAAAATCTACCGATGAAAACCGAGGACTCCGTCCGGCAATGTTTGCAGAGCCATTAACATAAGCAGTGTTTCAAATCCGGACAGAGTCCTGCAATTATATTAGGTTTAAGAGCGCTGCGCTGAGCTCTTAAACCAGTGTGCGGGAACTTGAGAAAAACGAAGCCTCTAAATGAGGCTTTTTTATTACATTCGCTTAAACCTTTTCGACATGAATTATGGATATTATTGACAGATTTACAATTCGGAATAAGTTTTTATTTATAACAGGTTTTTTAATATTTACTTCAACATCATGGTATTCATCAGCTAAGAATGATAACAGCATTCTTATTATATTCTTAATACTTTTTGGAGGTCTTATTATGTGCCTGGGCTTTAGGAAGCCGAAAGTTAAAACTGATATTTAACCTTGTCCCAACTTGAATATCGCTATCCTCAAAAAGGATGTGTTGGGACGTGAGATGGCAGGGAGGGGTTTATCCGCCTTGCCGGTGCAGAAACCACTCCCTACCCCTCCCAGTGGAGGGAATCGCACAATTCCGTGCCCCGCTTCAAAAACCATTAAGCACAGATAGCCGGACTTTCGCCCGGCTACCCATACATTATTAACAGTAAACTATTAAAATACTGTCGCGATAAAGATATCTTTCGCAACGGGTTAAATTTTAACATAATCACAACGTCAAGTTCTAAATATTTAGTTGATCTCAATTACTGTATTATTCCCTCCCAGTGGAGGGAATCGCACAATCCCGTGCCCACTACAGCACAAATAATCTAACTATATCATTCTCCCCTCGCCACATTATTATCTTTCATCCAAAATCCCTACTTTCAAAACATTTTCCGCCCGAAATGTTATATGTATAACTATCTATCTATGAGAAAACATTTACTACTACTTTTTATTTCCATCCTGTCCTTATCCGCCTCGGCGCAGCAATACCTGCTTACGGGCAGGGTTACCAACGAGCAGAATAAGCCCGTCGCGTTTACTTCCGTCTATATCAAAAACTCAAGCTATGGCACCGCTGCTAATGAACAGGGCGCCTACCAGTTAAAATTAGAGCCAGGCGACTATAATATTGTTTACCGTTTCCCGGGCTATAAAGAGGTCACCCAAAAAATAACCATTACCGGCGACGAAGAACATCATAATGTGCAACTGGTTGATGAGACTTACCAGCTCAGGCAATACGATAAGGTCAATAAAAAAGTAAGGGATTCGGCTATAGTCATCATGCGCCAGGTGCTGGATAAACGCGAATTTTATATGAACCAGGTAAAATCCTATTCCTGCGTGGTGTATATCAAGGGTGTTCAAAAACTGGTGAGCGCGCCCAAAGCGCTGATGGGGCAAAATGTCAGCGCGGCGCTCAGCGTGGATAGCAGCGGCAAGGGCATCTTATACCAATCCGAATTATTATCCAATTACAGCTTTACCCAGCCAAATAATACCAAAGAGGAGGTGATCGCCTCAAAAACGGCCGGGCAAAACACTTCCTTCAGCTATAATAAAGCAGCCGACCTGTCTGTAAGCTTTTATGAGGATATTTTTAATGTTCCCGGTTTAAGCAGTCACGGCTTTATTTCGCCGCTGGGATCTAAAGCTTTGCGGTATTACAATTACAACCTGTTAGGCTCCAAACTGGAGAATGGGCTGGTGGTTGATAAAATACAGGTGATACCCAAAAGGGCGCACGACCCCGTTTTTACAGGCAATATTTATATTGTTGAAGGCGACTGGCGCATATATGGTGTCGACCTGATGCTGACCAACAAGGCCAATGCCCTCAACCTGGTGGATACCATTCAGGTGAGCCAGCAGCATGTACCGATACGGGATAGCGTATGGGCGCCCCTCTCCATACAGTACAGCTATAAGGGTAATGTATTGGGCTTTAAGTTCGAGGGGTATTACCTCGGCATTTACAATAACTATAATTTAAACCCGGCCTTTCCCGACCGTTTTTTTAACGGCGAGATACAACGGAGAGACACCACTGCGAGCAGCAAGGACCAAAACTTTTGGCAATCAAGCCGCCCGGTCCCTTTAACCCGGCAGGAGTACCGGGATTATAATACCAAGCAGCAGTTGGCCGACCTGAAAAAATCATTGGATTATGTCCATGCGAACGAAGGCTCCAGGAACACCTTTTTACTGCTGCCCTACCTGCCGTTTGGCTATCATGCATCGTATAAAAATGACAAGGATTCGATCTATGTATTTCCCTTTATTCAGACGGTTTTCTATAATACGGTTGAGGGCGCCGGTATCAACCTTAAAGCTACTTACTCACATCATTTTGACGATCAGCGATCTTACAACTTTACACCCAACATACGCTATGGCATAGCCGATAAGCTATTGAATTTAAATATTCGCGGCGAGTATAATTACGACCCCTTTACCCGCGGCAAATTCTTCGGCGGCTTCGGCAGCGATCTGCTCGACCTGAACAATGTGGGTACGCGCTCCCTTTACTTTAACTCGTTGAGCACCTTGCTGAGCGAGCAGAACTATGTGAAATATTACCGGTCGGAATTTTTGAATTTTGGTTACCAGCACGACCTCACCAACGGCATATTATGGCAGGCACAGCTTACTTATGCCAACCGGACTCAATTATATAATAATTCCTTCTACAGCATTAACACCTATACGGGCAGAAGGCTGACCTCTAATAACCCATTAACGCCCGATGCCCCGGCAACAGATCGCACCGAACTGTTCCCCCAAAACCAGGCGCTTACTTTTTATACTTCATTCACCTTTACTTTCGATCAGCAATATATCACCCGGCCAACAGGCAGGGTCTATTTGCCCCCTGTTTACCCGCAAATAAGGGTAAACTACCGTAAGGGCATCAATAGCGTTTTCGGCTCGGATGTGAACTATGATTTTGGCTCTTTAGAGATATTTCATGAGCATTTACCTGTCGGGATAATAGGTTATTCGGCATTTAAAATTGCGGGCGGCAACTTCTTCAACAAAAGCAAGCTGTATTTTATGGATTACAACCACTTCTCGGGCAACCAGGGTACTACATTCGATCCTACGCCGGGCAGCTTCCACTTTTTGCCCTTTTATACTTACAGCGCCAATGGGGCCTTTTTCGAAGCCCATTACGAGCATAATTTCTCCGGCTATATCTTCAACCGTATCCCCCTGCTGCGCAAGCTAAAGCTGGATGAGATCATCGGCGTAAACTACCTTACCGAAAACAATAACCGCAACTACAAGGAGTTTTACATCGGCGTACAGCGCCTGATATTCCGTGTAGATTACGGTATCTCCTACGCCGGGCCCAACAAGTATCTGCAAGGTTTCAGGATATTTTACGGGATCAAATAATGTCGGATTTCGGAATTCCGATTTCGGATTTATTGGCCTGTGCTTAGGGTTCCCCTCTTGAGAGGGGCAGGGGTGTGTTTCTACGCCATAACCGGTTGAAAGGGATCGCTTAAACAAATCCCAAATCGAAAATTCGAAACGGCGAAGCCCTCTTGAGCTCCTTAAAAATCAAACAAAAGCGAAAAATCCGAAATCAAAAAAGTATCTTTGCCCCACATTAAACGCTGTTTGCAACAGTATCAATGCATTATGACAAAATACAACACACTACTCTATTATTGTTATTCAACAATAGCGGATGCGGAGCAATTTGCTGCCGATCATCTCAAATTTTGCAGATCGCTTAACCTGGTAGGCCGAATTATTGTGGCCGATGAAGGCCTTAACGGCACCGTTTCGGGCACCGAAGAATCCTGTAAAACCTACATGGATACGCTTCATGCCGACCCCCGTTTTGCTGGTATCGACTTTAAGGTTGACGTGGTGGACGAGCCGTCATTTGTAAAAATGCACGTTCGCTACAAGTCCGAAATTGTCCACTCCGGTCTGCGCGATCCCAAAATGATCAACCCGCAGGAAAAAACCGGCAAGCACCTCGAGCCCAAAGATTTCCTGGAAATGAAGGACAGGGACGATGTGGTGATCCTGGATGTACGTTCCAATTACGAGCACTCTTTAGGCAGATTCAAAAACGCTATAACACTGGATATCGAGAATTTCAGGGATTTCCCGGCGCAGATCAACGCGCTTGCGCAATACAAGGATAAAAAGATACTTACGTATTGCACCGGTGGCATTAAGTGCGAAAAGGCTTCGGCCCTGCTGCTGCACGAGGGTTTTACCGATGTGTACCAATTGCACGGCGGGATTATCAAATACGGCAAGGAAGCCGGCGGACAGGATTTTGAAGGCAAATGCTATGTGTTTGATAACCGGCTGTCGGTTGACGTGAACCAGGTTAATCCCGTGGTGATCTCCACCTGCTACAACTGCGGCAAGGTAACAGCCAAAATGATCAACTGCGCCAACCCCGAGTGCAACGAACATTTTACCCAATGTGATGAATGTGGCACAACAATGGACGGCTGCTGCAGTGATGCCTGCAAAGCACATCCCCGCAAGCGGGAGTATGATGGCACCGGCTACTATGTAAAAGTGCCGCAGCCGGTGAATACCAGTAAAAAAGGAAAAGTGCAGTTGGCGGAGTAGATCAAATTAAGGGAGAAAAAAAGCTACATAGATAAACAACGATACAATATTTATCCTTTAAGAGATGATATTAACTAATAGTTTGGATTTCCTACCAACACTTGTACTGTTATCGGGTTCTCGGAATTTTTTTCTACTTTAAAAATTTTAAACTCAGGGTCAGTAACTTGCGGTGATTGACGTAACGTTGCTACGTAACTACCAACTGGAAGATCGGCAATGCTATATTCATCATAATTATCGACTACATTTCTAACAACATCTGAAAAATCAAGCCCATCTGAAGAAATTAGTCTAATTTTTTCACGAAGCAAATTACCCTTGTATATAAACTTAAAAATTACCCTTTTGTAAATTAATGGTTTTGGCCGATCTTTTAATGATTTTGCTATTTCTTGTTGATTTGTTCTGTTTATAGTATCATATTTTAAAAAGGATGCCCTTAAGGATTCCCCTAGTCTTTTTTTGTCAGCTGAGCTACTATTTATATAGGCTTGAAAATTCGCTCTAATAGCATCAATCTGCTTTTTTAAAGCTAAATTGCTTTGTTGGGTAACATATGCTGCTTTGTTTAGACTATCATACTTTATGTTTTTAAGCCGTAACTGTTTATTTAAAGAATCACTCTTTATTTGAGTTTTTAAATTTTCATATCCTGTCCTTATATTTTCTACCTTTTGTTCATATAACGAGGTTTGATCTTTGGTTTTTCTTAACTCCAAAACAGGTATGATAACGTAAGGAATAAACAGGGCTAAAAAGGCGAATAATATGGTTAACGCAACTATTAAAAAGTTGCGAAATTTCTTATTCCATAAACCTGGCTTTTTATTCAAAAAGGTATGCCGGATAATATCAGTTTCAAGCTCTATTTTAGCTTTTTCTCCAAGTAGTTTATCTCTTGTAGCTTCCTTAATTTGTGTTTCTAAAGATTTAGGCGGCATTTAATAGTTGATAATTCATTTTAAATATACGAGTAATTAACTATTGGGACAATCCCATTTGTCCGCTAATCCCCATTCACACAAAAAAATGTATTTTTGCTTATCCTCAACCTTTGGATACAGTAATAGCCTATGCGTAAAGTCATTCTGATCTTTTTAGCTATCACCAAGTTAATGGCAATCACTGCTATGGCTGCTGATATAAAAAGCATAGGTGTCCCTTATGTGCAAAATTATACCAAGGCCATTTACCAGTCGGGTAATCAAAACTGGTCGGTAACGCGTGATGAGCACGGCATCATGTATTTCGGCAACTCCGAGGGCATGCTCACGTTCGATGGTAAATACTGGCAATCCTATCCCATGCCCAACGGCCTTATCGTGCGCTCGGTAGCAGCCGATGGCAAGGGCAAGGTTTACTCCGGCGGTTTTGGCGAATTCGGTTTTTGGGAAAACAACAAAAGCGGCACACTACAATATCATTCCCTCACCAGCCTGGTGCCCAAAAACTACCAGCCCGTTAACGAGGAGATCTGGAAAATATATGTCGATGCCGGGCAGGTGATCTTCCAGTCCTTTGGTTCCATTTATATTTACAAAAACGGCAAGATCAACGTGATCAAGGGCCCCAATCCTTTCCTGTTCCTCTTCAAAACAGGCAAGCGCTATTTTGTGGAGCAGGTAAACTCAGGCCTCTTCGAGCTTAAAAACAATAAGCTGGTATATGTTGCAGGCAGCAATATCCTGGGCAATAGTGGCGTGCTGTCCATACTACCTTTCCCCAACAATAGACTCCTTATCGGCACGGCCCGCAATGGTTTGTTCATTTATGATGATAAACAGATCAAACCCTGGGCAAACAAAGCCAATGATTTTTTACAAACCTACCAGCTTAATAACGGGGCCGTGGTTCCCGGTAAATATTTCGCTTACGGTACCATACTGAACGGGGTCATCATCATTGATACCGCGGGCAATGTGGTACAGCACATCAACAAATCAAGCGGCCTGCAAAATAACACCGTGTTGAGCCTGTTTATCGACAATGAGCAAAACCTTTGGGCAGGCCTTGATAACGGTATCGACCGCATCGAGGTTAACTCTCCGCTTTACTTTTATTTTGATAAAACAGGGGGATTCGGCACGGTTTATTCCAGCATCATCTTTAACAATAAAATATACCTCGGCACCAACCAGGGCTTGTTTTATAGTGATTGGATATCTGATGGCAACAAACGACTCTTCCAATCCTTTGATTTTAAGCTGATCCCAGGTTCGCAGGGGCAGGTTTGGGAACTCTCGTTACAGGATGGCCGCCTACTTTGCGGCCACAATGCCGGCACTTTCCAGGTGAACGGCAGCACCATATCCAAGATCACCATGACAAGCGGTGGCTGGACGTTGAAAAAACTAAAAGATAACCAGCTGATACAGGGCACCTATACCGGCCTGGTGATCTACAAAAAAGACAATGCCGGTAACTGGATATTTGACCATAAAATAGAGGGTTTCGGCGAACCATCCCGTTATGTAGAGCAGGACGATAAGGGGCAGGTGTGGGTGAGCCACGCCTATAAAGGTATTTATAAGGTAAGTCTAAGCAGTGATCTGAAAAAGGCGACTTCGGTCAAATATTATGATAATAAATACGGCCTGCCGGGCAGTTATAATATCAATGTTTTCAATTTGAATAACCGCATTATCTTCTCGTCCGACTCAGGATTTTATGTTTATGATGATATCAGCGACCGGTTTTACAAGTACCAGCAGCTCAACAAAAAACTGGGGACATTCGCATCATCCAGCAAAATAATACCGGCTATCGGCAAAAAATACTGGCTCATCAATCATGGCAGGGTGGCTTTGGCTGATCTTTCCGTGCCCGGCAAATTAACTATCGACTCCAACCGGTTTAATATCCTGGATGGCCGGATGCTGCACAATTACGAGAATATCAGCCGCATCAACAGCTCCATTTACCTCATCAGTGTGGATGATGGCTTCGTGATATTGAATGATGAGGATGCCCTGCAGCAAAATAAAATAAAACTGCCGCCGGTATTGATCAGGAGGATAGAAAATATAACCGATAAGATAACCCCGATAGCAGATAATGTGAGCCAGGGTGATATCGAGATACCCTTTGCTCAAAACAATATCCGCATTTCGTATTCGCTTCCGTTTTACCGGCAGGAGAAAATAAAATTCCAGTATTACCTGGACGGCTATTCGCGCCAATGGTCCGACTGGAGTACGCAGAGCCAGAAAGAGTTTACTAACCTTAACCAGGGTACTTATCATTTTAAGGTTAGGGCCAAAATAAATGAGGAGAATATATCACCCGAAACCATATTGATGTTTACGGTACTGCCGCCCTGGTATGCAGGCCGGGTAGCCGTGGTGTGCTACATCCTGCTGCTTATTTTGATTTATTATTTGGTAAGATATTATTACCGCTTAAAACTGAAACGGCATCAGCATCATATACACGAAAAGCTGCAAAAAGAAAAGGAAGAGTTTTTAAAACAGGAAGCTATTGCCAATGAACAGCGGATCGTAAAGATCAGGAATGAACAGCTGCAGGCCGACCTGGCAAGCAAAAGCCGCGAACTGGCAAACTCGGCCATGAATATTGTTTATAAGAACGAGCTGCTGCAAAAAATCAGTCACGAGATCATCCAGTTGAAGGATAGTTCGGGTAAAAAACTATCTGACGAACAGCTCAGGAAGATCCAGAAAGTAATTGACGATGGCATGACTGATGAGCGTGACTGGAACCTGTTCGAAAGCAGTTTTAACGAAGCGCACGAAAGCTTCTTCAAAAAATTAAAAGCACAGCACCCCGACCTGGTACCCAACGATCTGAAACTTTGCGCCTACCTGCGCATGAACATGAGCAGTAAAGAAATGGCTTCCCTGCTCAACATCTCCTTACGCGGTGTCGAAATAAGGCGCTATCGCCTGCGCAAAAAGCTTGATCTGGAGCATGATAAGAACCTGGTGGAGTTTCTCATGGAGCTATAATACTACATCATTACCTCTCATATCCCATTCCCAGCTTATTGTACCCTACTTCTTAAATGTAGTATGTAGGTGATACACTATGTATTTGTAACAGTCTAATAATCAAAAATTTATATGAAGTTTTGAAACAAGTTGAGAAACTACTTGTTAAATGATGTATTAATGTAGAGTAGCATAATTTGTTAAAAGCATATTATGTTTTCAACTTAGTACTCAATTAAAACCAATTATTTCAAAAATCCATTTATTCAATTAACCGCATGAAAAGAATTTTTACTATTTCAGGGTTGGTGCTATTGTGTTTCTTTTTTATCAATTCAGCGTTCGCGCAAAATGTAACAGTGAAAGGTAAAGTCATTGATGCAGCGACCAACGAAACTTTGATAGGCGTTAGTGTAGGCGTCAAAGGAACATCAACAGGTACTCAAACCGATGTCAACGGTGCTTACTCCCTAAGCGCCCCGTCAAATGCAACACTTGTATTTACTTATATAGGATACGCTCCGCTGGAAGTAACGGTAAACGGGCAGGCCACTATAGATGTTAAATTACAGGGGAAAGCCAACAGCTTAAATGAAGTTGTAGTAATAGGTTACGGTACACAACGTAAAATAGACAATACAGGGTCGGTTGCTTCTGTAAAAGGCGCCGATATATCTAAACAGGCCTCAACCAACGCTTTAAGCGCTTTGCAGGGTAAAGTAGCAGGTGTTAATATTACCAACAGTGGCTCACCGGGATCTTCGCCGCAGGTAAGCATCCGTGGCTTAGGTACGGTATACGGTAATGTAAGCCCGTTATTTGTGGTGGATGGAGTATGGTATAGCGATATCAGCTTTTTAAATAATAACGATATTGAAAATGTAACGGTATTAAAAGACGCGTCAAGTACGGCTATTTATGGTGTCCGTGCTGCAAATGGTGTGGTGTTGATCACTACCAAACATGGCGTAAAGGGCAAAACCGTTATCAATTATAACGGTTACGCAGGCTGGCAATCTGCCACCAATCAACCCAAAATGGCTAACGCTAATGAATATGCTACAGCTATTAACGAGCTGATAGTTTATAACAATAACGTTGGGCAGCCTGAAGATGCCAAGCCGCCTTTATTCGATCCATCAAGTTTTGGAAAAGGGACCGACTGGTATGGCCAGATATTAAGAAATGGCTTTGTAACCAGTCACCAGGTATCATTAAGCGGTGGTAGCGAAAAAACCACCTACAACCTTTCCTTTGGTTATCTTAACCAGGATGGTTTGGTGAAAAATAATAATTACGAGCGCTATACGCTGCACGTGTCAAATGACTTTAAACCATTTAAAGGATTTTCTATCGGATACAGTGCCAATGGCTTGTTCAGCAAATCAAAAGATGAGCCGGGTGGTATATTTCACCAGTTATATGCTGCTTCACCAACTTTACCCGTGTTTTATGCTGATGGTAAATACGGAGACCCCGCTGATTACGGAACGGGTAATGGCAATAACTTTAATCCCGAAGCCACTTTAGATTTTAACAATCACCGGTCTGTACACCACCGTTTAACGGGCGACGTACATGCTGAAATCGCTATTTTAAGTAATTTAAAATTCAGAACAAGTTTTGGCGGCGATATTGCGCAGGATGAAGCCAGAGGATACACCCCGATATATTCAGCTACTGTGGCGCAAACAACCACAACTTCAAATTTAAATGTTGATCATACGGAAACGCGTAACTGGATATGGGAAAACACGCTGACTTATGATTATCGTTACAAAGAGCATAAATTAACCGCATTGTTAGGTTATAGCGCTCAAAACGACAGAGCTTATCAATTAGCTGCAAACCAGGATAATGTACCTTATAAGGCTGATGGAAATTTGCATACCTCATTTCCTTCAAGCGGAGGGGTCACTTATACTCCAACTCCGGGCGACCAGGTTCATAATCGTACTTTATCGCAGTTTGCCCGTGTAAATTATTCTTTCGGGGATAGGTATTTATTAAATGCCTCCATACGTCATGACGGCGCTTCACAGTTCTATCCAACTCCTTATGGTTGGTTTCCTTCGATAGGCGCAGGTTGGGTTATCACCAATGAATCGTTCATGAAAGATCAGCATATCTTTGATAACCTGAAGCTTCGCGGAAGCTGGGGTAAAGTCGGAAACTCAGTAGTACCGATAAATCCTACAAAACAAACAGTAGCCGCAGACCCATACCTGACAGCCATTTTTGGTAACCCGCAAACGGGTTCACAGGGTGCAAGTATAAATAGCATCGTTCCAAAGGCTATTCTTTGGGAAACAGGAGTTGCGACCGATTTTGGTCTTGAAGCAGGATTCTTAAATAATAAGTTGACTTTCGAATTGGATTACTACAACAGGGAAACACAGAATGCCATATTCGCAATTCCGGTGCTTTCGTCAATTGGTACAAACAGCGGTTCGCTTATAGGTAACCAGGCCAGTATCCAAAACAGGGGCTTTGAGTTTCAGCTTGGATGGAAAGATAGGATAGGAAAAGATTTTAGTTATTCTATAAGCGGCAACTTCGGTATTAATAATAATAAGGTACTTACTGTACTTAGCGGTAAAAATCCGATATATGATGGGGGGAATGGTATTGCCAATGGCAACTTAGCTACCCGTACAGTGGTAGGCGAACCTATCGGCGAATTTTACGGTTACAAAGTTACCGGTGTTTTCCAGACCCAGGCAGAAGTTGATGCTTCGGCCCAAAAGAATACTGGTACCCAGGCAGGTGATTTTATTTACCAGGATACCAATAAAGATGGGTCAATTGATAGTAAGGATCGTATAGTGCTGGGTAATCCCAATCCAAAATTCAACTATGGATTTAACACCACATTTAACTATAAACAATTTGATCTGGGATTGGATTTCCAGGGCGTGGCCGGTGTTGATGTTTACAACGCTAATATTGGTTACCGTTTCGGCAGCGAAAACTTTACCCAGGATTTTTATGATCATCGCTGGCATGGCGCGGGTACTTCTACCACATACCCGTCAACCAATGTTGGTGCCAATAATAATTCCAAGCCAAATTCATTCTTTGTTGAAAGCGGCGCTTATTTCAGGGTGCGTAATGCGCAGTTAGGTTATACACTGCCTGGAAATACCTTAAGTAAATTGGGGGTTTCGAGAATAAGGCTATACGCCAACGCTCAAAACGCGATCAATATATTCGGGTATCATGGCTTTACGCCGGAGCTTGGCGGTGCAGTGGGTAACAGAGGGATAGACGCAAGTGTATATCCGCTGTATGCTACCTACAATTTTGGTGTTAACGTTACTTTTTAATTTGAATGATGATGAAGAATACGATAAAAATTGTGCAAAAAACTATAGCTATTAGTTTTATTGCATCTCTAATAACATTCCAGGGTTGTAAAAAGAGTTTCTTAAATGTCGACCCGGCCGGTAATGTTGCAGCTACACAGTTTTGGAAAACCCAGTCGGATGCTACCCAGGCCGTTAGCGCAATGTATGCCAATATGCACGAGTGGAGCAACATCGCATTTGCCTCTATTGCTGTGGAAAGCATGGGATCAGATGATGTAAATAAGGGCAGTTTCGCCGCGGATGCGTCTTTTATGAATGATTTTCACAATTTCAGCGCCAACTCGGGCGAGGGTCAAATATCTGATTTTTGGGGTGGTGAATATAAAACCATCAATTTTGCCAACCAGGTATTGGATAATGTACCCGGCATAACTATGGATGCCACATTAAAAACCAGGTACCTGGCCGAAGCTAAATTTATAAGGGCCTGGTGCTATTTCAGGTTGGTAAGGGCTTTTGGCGATGTGCCATTGCGTTTACACGTACCAAAGGATGCAAGCGAATACAACATTCCGCGTACTGCTAAAGCAACAGTTTGGGCAGCTATAGAAACCGACCTGACCGATGCTGCCGGTGTTTTGCCTCAAAGTTACCCTGCTGCAGATATTGGCCGCATCACCAAAGGTGCTGCATTGGCACTACATGCTAAAGTAGCCATGTATCAGCAAAAATGGGCCGATGTATTAACTTACACCAACGCGGTAATGGGTTTGGGCTACGCACTTTATCCTGATTATGAACAGATGTTCAGAACAACCCACAAAAACAACTCTGAATCCATTTTTGAGATACAAAATATGCTGATACCAAACAACCCGGGTGCATCTAATTCGCAATATTCGCAGGTGCAGGGTGTTGATGGTATAACAGGCGGCGGTTGGGGCTTTAATGTTCCAAGTACCGACCTGGCTGCTGCTTACGAGGCAGGAGACCCACGGAGGGATGGCACTATTATTTTCAGGGGCGAGACAACACCTGAAGGAGATGCTATACCTGGGTCGGGATACAGCACCATGTACAGCCAAAAATCATACGTGCCGTTTAGTTTGTATGTTTCCGGGTTTAATGAAGGTTGTCAGCAGAATAAGATTGCCTTACGCTATGCTGATGTATTGCTGATGAATGCCGAGGCGAACAACGAGTTGGGTAGCAGTGCCCCGGCGCTGGCATCATTAGAACTGGTGAGAGCCCGTGCAAGAGGTAGCAACAATGCCATCTTGCCTAAAGTAACTACCACAGATCAAACTGCTTTACGCACCGCGATATGGAAAGAAAGAAGGGTAGAGCTGGCTTTAGAGTTCGACCGTTATTTCGATGTGATCCGCCAGGGCAGGGCAGCTGCGCTGTTTGGTGCAAGAGGATGGAAAGCCAACAAGAACGAAGTTTGGCCTTTACCGCAAAATGAGATCGATCTAAGCGCGGGTACTTTAGTTCAAAACCCTGGTTATTAATAATATTAAAATATAAAGAGATGAAAACAATGAAAAATGTATTTGTGGCGGGTTTTACAGCCTTTGCCATAGTTTTCACGATATCTTCTTGTCAAAAAGCATATGATCCAAAATCATATGCTCCGGTAAAACCATTGCCTAAAATTGAGGGTTTTGCAAGTTCAAAAGATGTCGCGGCTGAAAATCTGGTGGCTTATTGGCCATTTAATAATACCCTTACTGATAGCTTATCGGCAACGACTGGTGTTGCAACCAAAACCAGCTTTGGTGCAGGGCTAATCGGGCAGGGCTTACAGGGCGCGGATAAAGGCTACGTGGTATCTGATGTACCTGCGGCAGTTAAAGCCCTGCATAGCTTTACTTTCAGTATCTGGGTTAAAATGCCGGCAAACACGTCTGCATTAGGGGTTTTTGATATCGACAATGATCAGCCGGACGGCCCCGGATTTTGGGGTAGTATGGCCGTGTTTTTTGATAATCCAAGCTCGGCTACCACAGGTGTGTTAAAAGCACATGTATTTAGCACAACAGGCAGTGCAACTGGAAGGGACGCCTGGGAAGGCGGTTATACCGTTGCCAATCCATGGGATAAATGGACCAACATTATGGTAACTTATAATGATGCTACTTCAACCGTTAAGGTTTATTACAATGGCGAAGCTGCCGGAACCAATGTGGCTACAGGCTTTGCCCCGCTTGATTGGTCGAAAGCAAAGAAAATGGTTTTCGGAACCTTGCAGTTCCAGACAACGCCATCGCTTACAGCTAATACCGGCGCGCAGGATTGGGCAGGTTTCCAAACCGGGGTTACAGACCAGGTAAGATTTTACAATAAGGTACTGTCGACCTCAGAGTTAAGAGGTTTATACGGTCTTGAAAAAGCAGGAAGATAATACAGTTGATTGATTTAGGTAGGTTGTTTGTCCGCCAACCGGCGGGCAGCAACCTTTTTTTAATGCAAATTTTTTACCTTGTTTACCTTGTTTGCGATATGATATTTGTGAGGATGAGAAATTTAAGATGTTGTGTAGGCATGGTTTTCCTTTTAATCACTTGCGCTTGCAGTAATAAAAAAACGCCTGATCCGGTTCCGCCGGTACAGCCGGGATCGCTAACCTATAGCGGGTTAAAGGTAAACGGTGCGTATAATGGCTTTACCTATTTCGATGTGAATCCCTCACCAGTTGTCAAAATATCCTTTTCATCACCGATCGATCACAATTCTGTAGCCGCCGCTGTGAGCGTTAAAAGCAGGGATGGGGTTGTGGTAACTTATACCACAGCGTATGAGAATGGCGACAGTACGATCGTAATCACCCCATCGGCCTTGCAGGCCATTACCAAATATACCTTGTCAGCTTCCACAGCTCTTAAATCAAAAGCTGGCACGGGTTTGCAAACCGCGGTTGATGTGCAATTGGTTACGGCAATTGATCCGGCTGATAAATTCCCGGTAATATCCGATGATGCCCTGCTTGACCTCGTCCAAAAACAAACCTTTAAATATTTCTGGGAGTTTGGCCACCCAACCAGCGGCCTGGCGCGCGAACGTAATACTTCAGGCGACGTGGTAACTTCAGGTGGATCAGGTTTCGGCATCATGGCCATAGTAGTAGCTGTCGACCGGAATTTTATTTCTAAAGCGGATGGCCTGGCACGCATGCAAAAGATCGTTGGCTTCCTCAAAAATACCGCCCAAAAATTTCATGGCGCCTTCCCGCATTGGATGAATGGCGCTACCGGGGTAGTTGTACCTTTCAGTCCGCAGGATAACGGGGCCGACCTGGTAGAAACCTCCTATTTAATGCAGGGCCTGCTTACGGCCCGCCAGTATTTTAGCGGAGCGGGAACTGATGAAACAAACTTGCGTAATGACATCAACATACTATGGAACGGGGTAGAGTGGGATTGGTTCCGCCAGGGCGATCAGAATGTACTATACTGGCACTGGAGCCCCGACCAGGGCTGGGCCATCAATATGCCGGTACATGGCTGGAACGAGGCGCTGATCACCTATGTAATGGCTGCTTCATCAACAACCCATGCCATCCCAAAAATTGTGTATGACAATGGATGGGCGCTCAATGGGGGCATCAAAAATGGTAACAGCTATTATGGTGTTAAGCTTCCATTAGGGCCGGCCGGTGGCGGTCCGTTGTTTTTTGCGCATTATTCATTCTTAGGCATTAATCCCAACGGATTAACAGATGCCTATGCCAGCTACGATGTGCAGAACAAGGCACACGCCATGATCAACTATAATTATTGTGTAATTAACCCTAATGGCAATAATGGTTACAGCGCCAACTGCTGGGGATTAACCGCAAGTGATATTGAAGATAGTTACACCGCCAGTTCGCCTGCCGTTGAAGTGGGGGTAATTGCACCAACGGCGGCGCTCGCGTCATTCCCATACACACCAACGCAATCCATGGCTGCCCTTAAGTTTTTTTACTACAAACTGGGCGACAAGATGTGGGGCGATTATGGATTTTATGATGCATTTAATTTAAACAGTACCTGGTTTGCTAAATCAACGCTGGCTATTGACCAGGGGCCGATCATCGATATGATAGAGAACTACCGTAGCGGCTTATTGTGGAACTTATTTATGAGTTGCCCGGAAGTAAAAACAGGCATGAAAAATCTGGGCTTCCAAAGCCCTCATTTATAATTACTATTAACAATACTCTGATGAGAAAAATATTTACGCTATTCCTTTTAAGCGTTTTGGCTACCGGCGCTTTTGCCCAAAAGCCAAACCAGCCAACCGAAACTGCTATTAAACCCGTTGGGATCATAAAAGGCTTGACAGACAGCGCCCTGCTTGATGTGGTACAGCGCCAAACGTTCCGCTATTTCTGGGACTTTGGTCACCCTGTAAGCGGTCTGGCCCGCGAACGTAGCAATGTCGCTTTTGATTATGGCAACGAAGTAGTAACTACCGGAGGCTCGGGTTTTGGCATTATGGCCCTGATAGTAGCCGACCATAGAAAATGGATAAGTCATGACCAAGCCGTAGACCGCATGCTGAAGATAGTCGAATTTTTGAACAAAGCTGATGCCTATCATGGTGTATTCCCGCATTGGCTTAATGGCGAAACCGGTAAAACTATCCGTTTCGGCCGCAAGGACGATGGGGGTGACCTGGTGGAAACATCGTACCTCTTCCAGGGGTTATTATGTGCGAGGCAATATTTCACTGCAAATAACCCAAAAGAAAGGCATATCCGCGATGTTATAGGCTGGATGTGGAGCGAGATAGAATGGAGCTGGTACACCCAGGGTGGCCGGGATAATTTATACTGGCACTGGTCGCCAAACAATGGTTGGGTAATGGACTTCCCGATACGGGGGTTTAACGAGTGCCTGATCACTTATGTGCTCGCCGCCTCTGGCGAAAGATACCCGGTAGGCGACAACGTATACCACCGTGGCTGGGCCCAAAGCGATTTCTTCAAAAACGGCAAAACCTTCTACGGTTACAAATTGCCTTTAGGATTTGACTACGGTGGCCCGCTTTTCTTTTCGCAATACTCTTTCCTGGGCCTCGATCCCAAAGGCTTAAAAGACCGTTATGCTGATTATTGGGAGCAAAATCTAAATCATACCCTGATCAATCATGCCTATTGCGTGGATAATCCAAAAAAATTCAAAGGCTATGGCGAAAACTGCTGGGGATTAACTGCAAGTGATAACTTCGAGGGTTACAATGCCCATTCGCCCACTAACGATTTGGGTGTGATCACACCAACCGCTGCCTTGTCAGCATTTCCATATACCCCCGAGTATTCAATGAAAGCTCTGCGTCATTTTTATTATGATATGGGTGATAAAATATGGGGCGAATACGGCTTTACCGATGCCTTCAGCGAATCACACAACTGGTACGGTAAATCATACCTGGCAATCGACCAGGGGCCGATCATCGTGATGATCGAAAATCAACGCAGTGGTTTATTGTGGAAGCTGTTTATGAGTTGCCCCGAGATACAAAAAGGTTTAAAGAAGCTGGACTTCCAAAGCCCGATGATCCCGAAGAATTAATTTAATAAAGAATAATGAATGGGGTGTCACCCTGAACCTGTCGAAGGGCGCACGTAAAGGCCTGCCCGCTATGCTTCGAGAGCCTCAGCATGACACCCTTTTTCTTGAAAAGGGAATTGTCATTCTGATCCGCTGGCTAGCGGAGAAGAATCTATCTGCTAATAGATGCTTCATTTCATTCAGCATGACAAATTGGGTTTTATTCTTCGCTTTTAGTTTCGTCTTTCTTTTCAGGTGCAGCAGGCTTAGTAACCCCCGCCTTAAATCTCGGCTTAAAACCTATTGAGGGGATTGGAACCGGGGGATCTGGTGGTGTTGGTTCTTCTTCTTTCTTCCCTGGTTCTGTTGCGACAGGTTTGGTAACCCCTGCCTTAAATCTCGGCTTAAAGCCAACTGCAGGCTTGGGTTGATCCGTACTTTCCTCTTTGGGTGCTTCTTCAGCTTTCGGCTCTTCTTTTGGTTCAGCAGGTTTAGTAACCCCTGCCTTAAATCTCGGTTTGAATCCAACAGCGGGTGCAGAGGTTGGCGTATCAGGTTTCGGTTCCTCTTCTTTTTTCTCCGCCCCTGATTCAGCAGGTTTAGTAACACCAGCCTTAAATCTTGGCTTAAATCCAACAGCAGGTGGGGTAGGCGTTTCAGTCGATTCAGTTGCGATAGGTTCCTCTTTCTTCTCCGGCTCCTGGGCGGCAGGTTTTGCACCAGCCCTAAACATGGGCTTAAAGCCAACTTTTGGCGCAGGTGTGGACGATTCTACCAAACTCTCCGTAATGGTCTGCTCGGCCAACCGGTTTTCTATTACTTCTTTTTCAACCTTCGGTTCAATCGGCGCCGGGAAACGTAGCCTTAACTTATTAAACCAGTATTTTTTGGTATGATCGAAACTCTTTTCGCCCATCTGCTCGTAATGAATTTTAAATTCAGAAAACAGCCCCGGCTCACCCTGTTCAAAGGTTTGCAGGTTGATCTTTTTCTTTTTAAAGAATTCTTCGAATAGCATAGCTAATAATACAGCTAAAAATTTATATCCAGGTCGATCTGGTTAAAGCGTATCCCGGTAGGGGTTTGCACCCAGTCCTCGCGTTCCTCATCGGTAGCATTCATCAGTTTCGGAAAAAACTCCAGCGGAAACGCCTGCTTCTTCCCATCAGCCTTTTCCACAAAAAGCAGTCCGTTGGCAAACGTCACCTTAACTTTTTTATCTTCCTTACGTGAACTGAATAATGGCATTTGGCCCCCTCTAAATCTCCCCCGGTAGGGGAGACTTTTTAATAGTTTAAAGCCCTCCCTACCGGGGAGGGTTGGGTGGGGCAGCTACTCCGCCATATTATGATACACCGCCTGCACATCTTCATCCTCTTCCAGCTTATCTATCAGTTTCATTATATCTGCCACCTGGTCTTCACTTACCTCATGGAATGATTGTGCCACCCGTTCCAATTTAGCTGATTTTACTTCGATGCCCATTTCTTCCAATGTCTTTTGCATCTTGCCAAAATCCTCAAACGCGGTATGGATCACCGCAATATCTTTTCCTTCCTCATCAGCCTCTACAAACAGGTCTTCCAATCCGGCATCTATCAATTCAAACTCCAGTTCCTCCAAATCACGGTCGCCCGGCTCAAAAGTGAAAACCGATTTGCGTGTAAATATAAAATCCAGTGAACCTGTTTTACCCAAAGCGCCACCCGTTTTGGTGAAATAGCTGCGCACATTGGCAACAGTACGGTTGGTATTATCCGTAGCGGTTTCCACCAATACAGCCACGCCATGCGGCGCGTATCCTTCATAAACCAGTTCCTCGTAGTCTTTTTCATCCCGGCTGATAGCGCGTTTAATAGCAGCCTCAACCCGGTCCTTAGGCATGTTAACCGCCTTGGAGTTTTGCACCGCGGTACGCAGGCGCGAGTTTGTATTTACATCACCACCGCCGGCCTTTACCGCCATTACAATTTCCTTACCTAAACGGGTAAACTGCACGGCCATTTTTGCCCAGCGTTTAAATTTTCTCTCTTTACGGAACTCAAATGCTCTTCCCATATTTCTTAAAGTCGATAGTCCATAGTCGATGGTCAATAGTCCATAAACCAGGGTCTAAATATAATACTTGTTTCTATTTATCTAATCTATAAAACCTTTTGCCTTTCAGCTTTAACCTTTTACCTCAAATAATAGTTTTCAGGTTAGTCAACATATCTTCCACCATTTTAGGCAGATCATATTCCAGGCTCCAGCCCCAGTCTTTTTGCGCGTAACTGTCATCAATGGATTTTGGCCAGCTATCGGCAATGGCCTGCCGCGGGTCGCTGTCAGCGTAACTGATTTCAAAAGCAGGTATGATCTTTTTGATCTCTTCAGCCAGTTGCGTTGGTGTAAAACTGACCCCAGCTAAATTATAAGCCGAGCGTATCGTTAAACTTTCTGCCGGGGCATCCATCAGCGTAATGGTAGCGCGTATGGCATCATCCATATACATCATCGGCAAGGCCGTATTGGCTGATAAAAAGCTTTGGTATTTTCCCTGTTTCAAGGCTTCATGAAAGATATGCACGGCATAATCCGTAGTGCCGCCTCCGGGGTTTGCCCGCCAGCCGATGAGGCCGGGGTAACGGATGCTTCGTACATCCAAACCGTATTTAGTATAATAATATTCGCACCAGCGCTCGCCGGCCAGTTTGCTGAAACCATAAACCGTGTTCGGGTCCATCACGCAATATTGCGGCGTATCCTGCTGCGGCGAGTGCGGCCCGAAAACCGCTATCGAGCTTGGCCAGAATACTTTTTGCACCTTGAACTCAACCGCGAAATCCAGCACATGCAGCAGGCCGGTCATGTTCAGGTCCCATGCCATTTTAGGTTTTTGTTCGCCTACGGCAGATAATATCGCGGCCAGCAAATAAACCTGTGTGGGCTGATGTTTGTTGAATAGGTGGTGCAGATTGTCCTTATCCAGCACATTCGCAAATTCGAATGGGCCGCTGTGGCGGATGGCGTAAGCCGGGCTGTTGATGTCGGATGCGATTACCTGGTCGGCACCATGAATATTTCGTAAAGCGTTGACCAGTTCTGTCCCTATCTGGCCATTGGCGCCGATCACTAAAATCTTTTCGCTCATGTATTATTGAGGTTGATAGGCAAAGGTAGAAAATTGGGTGATATTGTTGAAAGGTTGTAAGGTTTGAATGTTGTAAGGTTGGTTTTATGGATGATTTAACGTTCCAACTTTTAAACCTTACAACTTTCCAACAAAAAAACGCTCAAAAATTCCCATATTTGGAGCTAATTTATTTTATAGTATTTAACAAATTTTAAAATGAAACCTCCGAAGGAAGCTTCATTACGATTAAAAAACAAATTCACACAATGAAAGTCGCAGTAGTAGGCGCCACCGGACTGGTGGGCACTAAAATGTTGCAGATTCTTGAAGAACGCAACTTCCCCGTAACAGAATTGATCCCCGTTGCATCCGAAAAAAGTATTGGTAAAGAAGTTACTTTTAAGGGTAAGCAGTATAAGGTGGTTTCTGTAGAGGATGCGATAAAACAAAAGCCCGATCTGGCACTGTTTTCGGCCGGCGGGAGCACTTCATTATCACAGGCGCCATTATTCGCCGCGGTAGGTACTACGGTAGTAGATAATTCATCAGCCTGGCGCATGGACCCAACCAAAAAATTGGTTGTGCCCGAAGTAAATGCTGATGTGCTGACAGCCGACGACAAGATCATTGCTAACCCCAATTGCTCCACCATACAAATGGTAGTGGCCCTAAAGCCGCTGCATGATAAATATAAGATCAAAAGGATCGTGGTATCCACTTACCAGTCGGTAACAGGTACCGGTGTAAAGGCTGTAGATCAACTATTTAACGAGCGTAAAGGTATTGAAGGCCCGCGGGCTTACACTTACCCTATTGACCTAAATGTTATCCCTCATATCGATGTGTTCACCGAAAACGGTTACACCAAGGAGGAAATGAAGATGATCAAAGAAACCCAGAAGATCATGGGTGATGACAGCATTAAAGTTACCGCTACCACTGTGCGTATTCCGGTGATCGGCGGTCACTCCGAATCAGTGAATATCGAGTTTGCCAATGATTTCGACCTGGCCGAAGTAAGAGAAATATTAGAAAAAGCCCCCGGCGTAGAAGTGGTTGATGATGTAGCCAACCTGAAATACCCTATGCCATTGGACGCGCATAACAGAGACGAAGTATTTGTAGGCCGTATCCGCCGCGACGAAAGCCAGGCCAATACCCTCAATTGCTGGATCGTATCAGACAACCTGCGCAAAGGCGCTGCTACCAACGCGGTACAAATAGCGGAGTATTTGGTTGCGAAGCATTTGATTGGGCAGGGCGTAGAGGTTGCTTAAGTTGGAATAAGTTGATTAGGTTTTAAACTCATTCAACCCAATCAACTACTCACTTAATCAACCAAATAAAAATAGGGATGATCGGGAGATTATCCCTATTTTTATTTAATGTTTATCTTAAACCTGTGATGAAATTTCTTAGGCTCTTCCTGTTAATCTGCTATTGTCTTACTTCTTTAAAATCCCACGGTCAAAATCCGAAAGCAATTGAAGCAGACCTTTTAAAATCGTTTAAGAAGATCAATTATTGGGATGAAAGAATACGCGATACCACGATCAATGCGGGAGACTCTTTAGACAATGCTAATAATGCCTTCGGCGAAAAATTAAAATTGTATGCAGAGAAATATCCCTTGACCATCAATTATCCATTTAATTACTTAAAAAAACAATACCTGAATATTTGCAGTTCTGCAGATGGGTTATTCAGGATTTACTCCTGGGATACAGGAGGTGGGGGTACGATGCGTGAGTTTGAAAATGTGATGCAATATAAAACAGGTAATAAAGCAAAATCGGAACTGGTTGTCAACTCCGAAGACCTGGGCATCCCTTTTTACTCGAATTTGTACACTTTCAAAATGGGCAACAAAACCTACTATCTCGGTATTTTCGGCTTTATAGAATCATCAAGATATGCAGGGGCCGGTATAAAATTATTCGCTATTGAAAATAACAAATTAAATAGGGATGTGAAGCTTCTTAAAACCAGGTCTGGATTGAAAAATGAGATCTCATATGAATATGATTTTGGTTCGATAGCATATATACCCTTTGAGAAAAGGCCTGCTATTACCTTTGATGCCGCAACCCAAACCATCCGGATACCTGTAGTCACGGGAAAAGGTATCGTCACTAAAAAACTGATAACCTACAAATTCACTGGTCAGTATTTTGAAATAGTAAAAAACTAACCCAATCAACAATTCACTCAATCAACCTAATCAACTAACTTTACGGCCATGATCTCCTTCTCTCACCGCGTATTTATGGAAGTGGCTGTCAATTTGAGTTTCTCGAAGGCGGCTCAGGTGCTGTTTGTAACGCAGCCCGCCATCAGCAAGCACGTAAAAGCGCTGGAAGATCAGTATAAAGTACCACTGTTTGAGCGTAAAGGCAACAGTATTTTATTGACAGAAGCCGGCAAACGCCTCAACGAATATTTATTACAAGCTACCGAGATCGAACGTAAAATAGAATACGACCTGTCCGTGCTCAGTAATGTATCACAGGCGGCAGGGCATTTGCGATTAGGTGCAAGTACTACCATCGCCTTATATATTTTACCCTCGATCTTATCAGGCTTTCAACGCGAATATTCCAATGTGCATATCCAGTTGGTTAACCGAAATTCGGAATATATCCTGAATGCCCTGCTCACCCACGAGGTGGATATTGGCATCATCGAGGTAGATAATAAGCTAACCACCGTTTCCTATAATCCTTTTATGAGCGATGAGGTCATCCCGGTGTGCTCGTCTAAAAGTCCGCTCGCCGGGAAATCATTAACCTTAAAACAGTTGTTAAAAACCCCCGTTGCTTTGCGCGAACGAGGGTCGGGAACATTAAATGCCCTGTTAAAGGCACTGGCAGATCACCATATTAAACCTGCCGACCTGTCTGTAAAAATACGCCTGGGCGGGACAGAAGCATTAAAGAATTTTTTGCTGGCCGACCAATGCCTGGGCTTTATGCCACGCCCCTCCATCATCCGCCAGTTAGCCGAAGGCGATTTGGTAGAAGTGCCTATTGAGGGCCTCAAAATAACCCGTGATTTTTATTTCATCCGCCGCAAAGGCACGGAGGATTTTGGCCTGACGAGTAACTTTATGAAATATGCTTTGCAGTATGTGTGATGTGCTTGTTTTATGTCAGGTTCTCAATCGCAGGTAACGCCTTTATTTCCTGTGTTAGGTTAGGTTTATTTAAGCCTCTCACCTTTGCAAGCACGCCCTCCAACAGCGGCAATGTATTATTAAGATTTTTTGTTTTGATCAGGAAATTCCAGACCGGTTCAAATTTCTTCCATCCGCCGGCATACATAAAGTGCTTCAACTTATGCGTATGTGATTCGTGCTTAAGGCTGGCTTCAAAAATATTGCTCCATTTATAAAACTCCTTGTAGGCCCACCAATAGCCATCGGTAAGCTCTTTGGCAGTCAGTGATTTGGTTTGATAAACCACGTTCCGGGTATCATACATATCCCAGTTGCGGGTCAGTATCCGGCCTTGCTGCTCCATATCTTTAAATAAAGCGGTGCCCGGATACGGCGTTAAAACATGATAGGTTGATGTAGTGATGGCATTTTTAACACCCCAGTCCACGGTTCTTTTAAACACATCTTTATCATCTTCATCAAGCCCAAAAACAAAACTGCCGTTGATCATGATCCCCAGCGAATGCAGCCGGTTAACCGCTTTTACATAGTCTTTTTCGAGGTTTTGCTTTTTGTTGCTCTGTTTCAGATTTTGAGCCGAAAATGTTTCAAACCCGACAAAAAGGCTTCGCAACCCGGCTTCAGCAGCTTTTTCGATCAGGTTGCCTCTTAATATAGAATCAACCGTAGCGGCCCCCTGGAAAACCCGATTCATTCCTTTCATCCCCTCAAACAAAGCCTCGCCGAACCGCACATTGCCAAGCAGGTGGTCATCCAAAAAGTATAGGTGACGACCCGGCAAGCGGTCGATTTCGGCCAACGCATCATCCACTTCCTGCGTATAAAAGGTGCGGCCTCCTTCAAAAAAAGCATCCTTATAACAAAAGCTGCAATGATGCGGGCAACCTCTTGTCACCACAATAGAGTTGGGAACTAAATATAAATGCCTTTTGATCAGGTCCCTCCGGATAGGCGGTATTTTTTCGAGCGTCCTGATCGCTGATTGGTAAACTTTTTTAGGCTGGCGATTTTTAAAGTCCAGCAAGAATTGGGGAAATGTATCTTCGCCGGGCCCCAAAAATATGGTGTCGGCATGGGGGGCCGCCTCAAAAGGAAGCGAAGTAACATGCAATCCCCCCAAAATTACGTACGACCCTTTTTGGCGATAATGATCGGCTAATTGGTAGGCCCTGTAAGCATTGGTAATATATACTTGTATCACCACCAGATCAGGCTGGTCATCAAGATTGAGTTTTTCAACATGTTGATCCTGCAGGTCTATCTCGTCATCCGGGGAAAGATAGGCGGCTAAGGTGGCTAATCCCAAGGGCGGGAAGAGCGAATATTTAATAGGACGCCAAAACGGATTTTCGGCTTCTGTTAGCGCAGGCAAGATCATTTTTACTTTCATTTTAATATTTACAAAAAGTACTTTGAATTACAAAGTAAATGAATGTTAAATTGCAAACCAAGAAAAATCTGTTAAAAAAAGTTAAACTATTTTATTTAGTTTGACAGCGCCATCTTCTCCAGCGCCTCTATCCACAAAGGCGAATCATTCAGGCTCTCCACCAGTTGCACGTGTTCACCGCCGAGGGCCTTAAACTCGTCACCGTATTCCACGGTTACTTCGTATACAGTTTCAAGGCAATCGGCTACAAAGGCCGGGCAAAATACTAATAGGCGTTTTTTGCCTTCTTTAGCCAGTTTGGCTACAATTTCGCTGGTGTAAGGCTGTACCCAGGGGTCGCTGCCCAGGCGGGATTGAAAGCAAATGGTGTATTTATCTCTTGATACGCCTAATTTTTCGGCGATAAGTTTGGCGGTATGATGCGATTGCGCCGAATAACAAAACTTATTGGCATCAGTAATCGTATCGCAGCAGCCGCCGAATTGTAAACAATGCTTATGTGTATGGTCTGATTTGATCAGTTGCCTTTGGGGTAAACCATGAAAGCTAAACAGGATATGATCATAGGTTTCGGGGGCGTACTTGCAGGCGTTGTTGGCAAAGGTTTGGATCATCAGCTCGTTATCATGAAACGAATTAATAAAGGAGATAGGAGGGCTGGTAGGCCACTTGGCAACTAATCCCATCACTTTTTCATAAACCGACCCTGTGCTGGCCGATGCATATTGCGGGAACATCGGGATCACTTTGATGTCATCCACCAAAGCATCTTTCAACCTGGTTAATGCCGAATCAATGGAAGGGGTTTGATAGCGCATAGCCAGTTCAACCATGTACTCATCACCCAAACGCTGCTGCAATAGCTGCTGCTGCAATTTGCTGTAATGTAAGAGGGGTGAGCCGGTCTTATCGTCCCATATTTTTTGGTACAATTTGGCTGATTTTGGTCCGCGTGTAGGGGCGATGATGCCTTTAACCAACAAGGTGCGCGATATGGGGTTAATATCAATTACCCTCGGGTCCATTAAAAACTCTCTCAGGTATTTCCGCACATCCGCAGTTGACGGACTATCTGGCGTACCTAAATTGATTAACAAAACTCCCTTTTTACCCATAATGATCTCCGGTGGCAAAAGTAAAATAATTTTAAGCCTGTTAATTATTAAAAGGGAATTATTGCGAATTTATGAGGAAGAGTGGGTTGGTGTTTAAGAGATGTATTGCAAATAAAGATAATCGTTCCGCTCATAGCCGCGGAGGCTTAGTTACTTTTGTCGCCACAAAAGTAACCAAAAAGGCTGTCAGCAGAAATGCTTCTTTTGCCGCACCGGGCCTTTACCCTGCAAATCAGGCAAAACCTGGTACGCAAAAGTTTCGCGCAATCGCTTTGCTCGCACATGCCCCACGCTTCAGCAAAACTTGCTTTTCCCCTGCAGCCGCACAGGCCACCATTGTTTTGCCTGATTTCATCCGAAGCTGTTCTGCTGACGGAAAAAGAAAAGATATATTTAGATGTAAACGATATGAAATTAACCCAAATCAAAAGCGGGTAAAGGCCTGACAAAAAAGCGGGCCGGGCGTATGGCGGGAATGCCGGTTTAGCCTTTGCAATGCGCGAAGCGCGAAAAAGGCGTTAAGAACCGGCAGGGCGGGCCGAAGCTTTTTTTTGTCTTGATTTTTTGGTTACTTTTTTATCAAGAAAAAAGTAACAGCCTCCGCGGCTATTGAGCGGAACGATTATCTTATTTAAAAGGAATTAATTAATGAAACTTAATACCTCTCCAATTCCGCCTTCACCAACTCCATCAACCACAATGGCGTTGAAGTAGCCCCTGCAATCCCCACTTTATCGCCCGGCGCGAACATGGAAGCCTGTAATTCATCAGGTGATGAAATAAAATAAGTATCCGGGTTATGCTTGCGGCAAACCTCAAACAGTACCTTGCCATTAGATGATTTGCGTCCCGAAACAAATACGACCTTATCAAATTTAATAGCAAAAGCAGGCAGGTCCTTATCGCGATTGGACACCTGGCGGCAAATAGTGTCATTCGCCTTCACCTCGTAGCCGCGTGATATCAGTTCGTCTTTAATATGATAAAATTTTTCAGTGCTTTTGGTGGTCTGGCTGTACAGCGTGATCTTCTGCGGCAGTTCAATATCATCCAGCTCCGCGATATCCTGGAAAACCAGCCCCTCGTTGTTGGTCTGCCCCTGTAAACCTATCACTTCGGCGTGGCCATGCTTGCCGAATATCAATATCTTCTCATCGTGGTCATGCGAGGTTTTGATGCGATTTTGCAGTTTTAAAACTACCGGGCAGGAGGCATCGATCAGCATAATATTATTCTCTAAAGCTAACCGGTAGGTTTCGGGCGCTTCGCCATGTGCGCGGATCAGTACCTTTTCGTTGTGCAGGTTTTTAAGGTCGTCATGTTCGATGATACGGAGGCCTTTGGCTTTCAGCCGCTCCACTTCTTCATCATTGTGAACGATGTCGCCCAGGCAATACAGGTAGCCATCCTCGGCCAGGATATCTTCGGCCATATCAATGGCATACACCACCCCAAAGCAAAAGCCCGAATCCTGGTCAATAGTAACCTGTAAATTATAATCGCCCATAGCCCTGCAAATTTACGGCAAAAACATTGAAAATAAGCTAAGCATTTTCAAGCCGTTGTTTAAAGGGAAAACCCGCTTTTATACCCTCCGCCCTTTCCAAACAGTAGTTTTAGTCAGGTGCTTTTGGATACCCGAAAAAGCGATAAGCGCCAGGCTGCACATCTGTAACGGGTGTAAAATCACATTGATAAACGCATTCTGCCCCGACTCAAGCGAGATCATGATACGCGTCAGCATGATCAACCCAAACATCAGGGTGATGAGGTTTAAATTCAGCGTCATCACCACCATCATCGGTCCCCCGATAATTAGTAAAAGAAAAATAAGCGCGCTGAAAACATTATAATTAAAAGCAGCCATAAAGTTTTTGCCAAACCCGTTGATGGCGTCCGGGTAATTTTTATACATGCGGCAGCTGATCATACCATTGGCCAGCAAACTCTCACTGTTAAACCCGGCCAGTTTCACCATTTTCATGATCTCGGCATCCTGTACGAGTTTGTCCTGCGCCTTTTTATGCCAATCGTATTGCCTGTAAAGCTCCGCATTGAACAGCATAAATTGCCCGCTAGCCGCCACAATAGAAGGAGTTTTGGAAAGATAAACCAGGCGCAGGGGCAACAGGTTCAGCAGGATATAATGCATTAACGGCACAACCAGTTTTTCGCCGGTGGTTTGCATCTGCTGATTGGTAAAGAGGCTCAACAAACCCAGGTTACGGAAAAACATCCGGTGCACCGCGCTGTTGATCAGTCCGTCAAAAACATGGTCGTCCGCATCCAAAAATAACAGGTATTTGCCCTTTGCTTGTTGAGCTAGCTGGTGACAGGCATAATTTTTACCAACCCATTGCCCGGTTAACTCGTTTCCCTTGATCACCCGGAAGGCGGGATGCCGCGAAGCAAATTCGGCACAGATAGCATAAGTATTATCCGATGAATCATCATCCAGGATGATAACTTCATAATCCCGGTAATCCTGCCGGTGGATAGAGGTTAGAAGGGTTAAAATGGTATCTTCCTCATTACGTGCGGGTACCAGTATCGAAACCAGGTTGGTGTAGGTCTTATTTACCCGCCGCAGCTTGGGGTCCGAAATATAATTAAATACCGTTACGGCAAAGCGCAGGATAATAAAAATGAAGGTAACGTAGATAACTATGATCACTTTTATATAATGATATTTTCAAATCAATGTTCAACACTTACTTGTGCTTTTAAAGCCTGCTTATGGAAGGTATTGATATTACTTACCATTTCATCAAAAGGCACCTCACCAGCCACACCGCAATCAAATAGATGGATATAGGCCGATGGTTTCAGGCTCTCAAAATAATCGATCAGCACACAGGAATACACTACCTGGCAGGGCCCTTTGATATGATTTATCAGGCGTTCAATACCTCGTTCAATAATCACTTCGGTAGCATGATTAGATGCCAGTTCGCCCTGCGGAAAAACAACCACCAAATTTTCAGGGTCATTCAGCAGGTCGGCAGCATACCAGAGTGATTTGATGGTTTCGCGCGACCCTTTCTCAATTGAAAAACCGCCAAACAGGTTAAACAGCATCCGCTTGCGCAAATGATCTTCCTGCATCATAATGTATAATTTGCGTTTTAGGTGCCAGTAGGCCAAATAATTGCCGAAAAATCCATCCCACCAACTAAAATGATTGGACAACAATAAGATGGAATGTCCCGGTTTTGGCGTAAACGGCAACACCTCGATCCGGTTAAAGGCCTTATTCATGCGGTAACGCATGTATTTGGCAAACCAGTTGCTGAGTAGTGTATTACGGCGGGCAGGTATCATTTACGCAAATTTACTAAATACTCGTCCAATGCAGGCACAACTAGCCAGTGCCCTAAAGGCACTTCAAACACTTCGGCATTATCCAGCAAGTCAATAAAAGGCATGGCCGCCGATTTGGGGAATAACTGGTCGTCCCTGCCAAATATCAGAGTGCATTTAATTTGATGCTGGTTGATCAGTCCGGCGATCTTGTCAACATTGGGTTTAAGCAGCCGGAGCAGGTTGAGGGTATAATATACATCCAGCCTTTTCTTTTCGGTGTCTATCTCGTTATAGGCAATGTTATACAGGCTGTCATCAATAAAACGCACTTTTTTCAAATTCCTGAGCAGGGAAGGGGCCAGCCATTTACTTTTGGTAGCCCGGTTGAAAAAGTATTTTCCTATGGGTTGATGCACCAGGAAATGAAAGCCTTTATAAATTGATAAACCGCCGGGCGCCATTAAAATGATCTCATCTACCAGGTCAGGATATTCTTCGGCTAATATCAATGCCAGGTTTGCCCCGATGGAGTAGCCCATTACCGCAATCTTTTGCCTGCCGTGCAGCTTAAACCATTCCTCCAGGTAGGCACTCACCATGGCCTTAGGCATGCCGGCTAATATTTGCTGCTCGGTCCAGCCATCCAATGCGCTTTCGCCATGAAAAAAATGGTCGAAACCGTAAACATGATATTCAGTTAAAATGGAGTCTTTTAATACATGGAACTGCTCCCCGGTCATGCCATAGCCATGAAAAGCCAGCAGCGGTTTTTTGCCGGTACCATATTCATGAAAATGCACTTTACCCAGACCGGGAATTTGTAAAAAGCCCATAGCAGGCAATATTAAGGATTTATGAAGAAGATTGACTTAATGGAAATATGGTTTTTTCCAAATACGGGGTTTTCCACCATTTCGGGGATATAGTATTCTGATGTCATGCTTTAAATCCAGACTCGCCGCATCCACGTAATTCTTTTTATTATAGCTTTTGGTGAGGGGTATATCAAGTTTGCAGGTGTCATTAACCCGGTATACAAAATAAGGTGAATAACCACCAATGTCAGGTGTACCATTTGCCTTCATTGCTTTAGTTGAGAACCCATCTAATTCAAAAATGTCAGTGTATACAAAACATAGCCTTCCATTATTTTCAAGGTCTTTGAGTTCTACAGGCATTTCTATATCCAGGCTTCCATTATAGTCATTCAAAGCATCAAATGGCATAGTAATATGATTATTTTCAATATTGATTATGGAAAATTCTCCCCTATATCCCGCTGAATTTAACTCACCAAACAACAGGATAACACTGTGCTTAGCGGTCTTTTTTAAGAATAGCAGCTTGGTATGAATCGTATTTTTATTCGTAGCAAGAAATTCAGAATCAACAACTGTCCAGTAATCTTTAGCATTAAAAGTTTTTTTTGCAGATCCTGAAAGTGAAATAACAATCCGGTTAAAAGAATTCCGTTCTTTTAGTGAAGAGATGAGTGTTACCGTATCAGTTTTCTTGTCATTATTCAGATCAGCTAATAGTGTCCTTATCGTTCTGAATGGAACATCCTGTTTGGTTTGGCCGGATGCATTTAAAGCAAGCGCGAGTAAAATCAAACCCAATAATCTTTTCATCTTGTCGAGCTGATATATTCCATAATAGTTTCCGTAGCCCCCGTATGCTCCTTCACATAGTTCCTTGTTTTCTCCCGCAGTGCCTGGTAACGCGGCTCGTCCCCGGTCAGCAATACAAAAACTTTTTCCAGTTCCACATCATTGCTGATGCTGAAGCCGGCCTGCAGGGCAATTAGTTCCTTCGCCTCTTTAAACTTATCATAATTGGGCCCGAAAATTACCGGCAGCCCGAAAGCCGCGGCTTCCAGCGTATTGTGTATGCCAGCTCCAAAGCCACCCCCGATATAAGCGATCTCGGCGTACTGATAGATGGAAGACAGCATGCCGATATTATCGATGATGAGTATTTGTTTCGGCGAATGATCAGTGCTGAGTTGCGAATGTCTTACTGCGGAACCATCCGGCAGCAGGCTGATCAGGTGCTTGATCTTATCCTCTGTAATTTCGTGCGGGGCGATAATGAATTTCCAGTTGGTACGTTTTTCTGCCAGGTGTGCTATAAACAATTCATCTTCGGGCCAGGTACTGCCGGCTACAAACACCTTATTGCCATCCTTAAATTCACTGATCACCGATAGTTCCTTTGGCTGCTCCGCATTGGCCCAAACCCGGTCAAAACGCGTATCACCACTTACAGACACCCGGTTAATTCCTATATTTTGCAGTAATAATTTAGAATCCTCGTCCTGCACAAAAAACCGGGTTACAAAGGTCAGCATCCGCCGGTGCAGGCCCCCATACCATTTAAAAAACACCTGGTTTGGCCTGAATATGCCCGAAATAATATATAAAGGAACATTGCGACGGTGCAGCTCATCAAAAAAATGATACCAGTACTCGTATTTGGTAAAAACGGCTATGCCTGGCTGTATGGCCCCAATAAACTGGCGGGCATTATTGGCTGTATCCAGCGGGAGGTAATAAACCGCATCGGCATAAGGTGTATTTTTCCTGATCTCGTAACCCGATGGAGAAAAAAAAGTCACCACAATTTTCATATCAGGATGCTGCGATCTGAAAGCGGTTAATACCGGTAGCCCCTGCTCAAACTCGCCAAGCGAGGCAAAGTGGAACCATGCGCTTTTATCGAATTTTTGATATGATATATTTTTTCTTCCATTGATCCATAATTTTGCTTTTTTATTAAAAAACGAAGCAATTAATATCAAAATGAAATAAAACCGAACTCCAATATTATAAATCAGCAACATTATATTTATAATTATTACCTTAGTCGGGCGTAAAAGTAAGAACAATAAAAAGATAAATACGTATTAAGCCGTCATGAGCAATTACTCTCAAAATGAGCAGGATAAAACACTCATGGTAGTTCTGCTTTCCGGCAGGCAGGTTTTAGTTATCATTTAAAAACAAAATTATTCTATGAAAATAGCTGTAGTAGGTACAGGATATGTAGGGTTAGTTACGGGCACATGTTTAGCCGAAACCGGTAACCAGGTGATTTGTGTCGACATCAACGAGCAAAAGGTTGAAATGATGAAATTTGGGAAACTTCCCATTTATGAACCCGGCCTTGAGTTATTGTTTTTGCGTAACATCACCCAAAAACGACTTCATTTTACCACCAACCTTGCCGAGGCGATAGAAGAAGCGCAGATCATTTTCCTGGCATTGCCAACCCCTCCGGGTGGTGATGGTTCGGCCGATCTGAGCTATGTATTAGGTGCTGCGAAGGATATTGCCAAACTGGTAAAGGAATATAAAGTGATCGTTACCAAATCAACGGTGCCGGTTGGTACAGCCGATAAGGTAACTGCGGTAATAAAAGCAAACACGGACATTGAGTGCGCGGTAGTATCCAATCCCGAATTTTTGCGCGAAGGCGTTGCAGTGGATGATTTCATGAAACCAGACCGCGTGGTGGTAGGTACCATGGATGAAAGAGCCCGCAAGTTAATGGGCGAACTGTATGCGCCCTACGTGCGCCAGGGTAACCCGGTTATTTTTATGGACGAGCGTTCTTCGGAACTGACCAAATATGCGGCTAATTCCTTTTTAGCAACAAAAATTTCGTTCATGAACGAAATAGCTAACCTTTGCGAACTGGTGGGCGCTGATGTGGATATGGTAAGGCGCGGTATCGGGTCTGATGACCGTATCGGCCGCCGGTTCCTGTTTTCAGGCATTGGCTACGGCGGCAGCTGCTTCCCTAAGGATGTGCAGGCATTGGCCAAATCAGCCGAAGAAAATCAATATGACTTTAAGATCCTGAACTCAGTAATGAGCGTGAACGAGATCCAGAAGAAAGTATTGGTTGAAAAAGTTAAAAAATATTTTAACGGTGATATTAAAGGTAAAAAGTTTGCCATGTGGGGACTTGCCTTTAAGCCCGAAACAGATGATATCCGCGAAGCACCAGCGCTTTACATTATTGATGAGTTACTGGCAGCAGGAGCTTCATTAACAGTATTTGACCCGGAAGCTATGGATAATATCAAAAAGCTGGTTGGTGATAAGGTGAGCTACGCGCCCGATCAGTATGAGGCGTTGAAATATGCAGATGCTTTGCTGATCGTGACCGAATGGTCGCTGTTCAGGACACCTGATTTTGACATGGTTGCTAATCTGCTTAAAAATAAGGTTATTTTTGACGGCCGTAATTTATACGACTTGCAAAAGATGATCGATTGTGGATTTTACTATAACAGTATTGGCAGAAAAGTAATAGGATAATGGCAGAACGAAAACGAGTATTAATAACCGGGGCAGCCGGATTCTTGGGATCACATTTGTGCGACCGTTTTATTAAGGAAGACTTCCATGTTATCGCGATGGACAACCTGATCACAGGCGACCTGCGCAATATCGAAGGATTGTTTAAACTTGAGAATTTTGAGTTTTATAACCACGATGTTTCCACCTTTGTAAATGTGCCCGGCGAATTGGATTATATACTTCACTTTGCCTCGCCGGCAAGCCCGATAGATTATTTGAGGATACCCATCCAGACCTTAAAGGTAGGCTCATTAGGTACCCACAACCTGTTAGGTTTGGCCAAAGCAAAAAAAGCGCGTATGCTGATCGCCTCCACATCTGAAGTTTATGGCGATCCGAATGTAAACCCGCAGCCCGAAGAATATTGGGGCAATGTAAACCCTATCGGTCCGCGCGGTGTTTATGACGAGGCCAAGCGTTTCCAGGAGGCTATCACCATGGCTTACCATACTTTTCACGGATTGGAGACCCGTATCGTAAGGATATTTAATACTTACGGCCCGCGTATGCGCCTGAATGACGGACGCGTATTGCCTGCTTTCATCGGCCAGGCTCTACGAGGCGAATCATTGACCATGTTTGGTGATGGCTCACAAACCCGCTCATTCTGTTATGTGGATGATCTGATCGAAGGTATCTATCGCTTACTGTTCAGCGATTATGCTTTGCCGGTAAACATCGGTAACCCGGATGAGATCACTATCCGCCAGTTTGGAGAAGAGATCATCAAGCTTACAGGAACAGATCAAAAACTGATCAGCTTGCCATTGCCGGTGGATGATCCCAAACAACGCCGCCCGGATATTACCAAAGCAAAAAGTATATTAGGCTGGGAGCCTAAGGTTTCCCGGAGTGAGGGCCTGAAAATAACTTTCGAGTATTTTAAATCGTTACCCGAAAAAGAAATTCAGCATAAAGACTTTACGTACTACAACAAATAATAATGTCGAAAATATTAGTTACAGGGGGGCTAGGATATATAGGTTCGCATACCGTGGTTGAGTTGATCAATGCGGGTTACGAGCCGGTAATTGTTGATGATCTTTCCAATTCTAATCCTAAAATATTAGACCAGATCACCCAAATCACCGGGAAAAAGCCTGTTTTTCATCAGCTTGATTTGTGTGATGTACATGCAGTTCAGAACCTGGCAACTGCCGAGCCCGATATTGCAGGCATCATCCATTTCGCGGCTTCAAAAGCTGTTGGCGAATCGGTGAAACTGCCATTGAAGTATTACCGCAATAATATTTATTCGCTTATTAATACGCTGGATGCCTATTACGGCAAACCGGTGAATTTTGTATTTTCTTCCAGCTGTACCGTATATGGCCAGCCCGATTTTTTACCGGTTGACGAAACAGCGCCTACGAAGCCTGCAGAATCACCTTACGGCAACACCAAGCAAATAGCCGAAGAGATATTGAAGGATATGGTAGCTTCGGGCACAAATTATAAAGTAATATCCTTACGGTATTTTAACCCGGTTGGCGCGCATGATAGCGCCCTGATTGGCGAACTGCCTATCGGTGTGCCGCAAAACCTGGTTCCTTTTATCACGCAAACCGCCATTGGCAAACGCGAGAAGATCACCGTTTTTGGAGACGATTACGATACGACAGATGGCAGCTGCGTAAGGGATTATATCCACGTGGTTGACTTGGCCAAGGCGCATGTTGCCGCCCTTAAATTAATGGAAGGCGATTTTAAAGGTTATGATGTGTTCAACATCGGCACCGGCGTAGGCAACACCGTATTGGAGATAATTGCCGCGTTTGAAAAAAGCACCGGCGTTAAGCTGAACTACCAGATTGGCCCACGCCGTGAAGGTGATATCGAAAAGGTTTGGGGTGATGTGACCAAAGCCGCCGATCAGCTGCACTGGAAAACAGAATTAGGCATTGACACCATGATGGCTTCGGCCTGGGCATGGGAAAAATATTTATCAAATAACCCTCTATAATTAACCTATAGCAAGGCATGAAAAAAATTATTATTACAGGTGGAGCAGGTTTTATCGGGTCACATGTGGTGCGCAGGTTTGTAAAAACCTATCCGCAATACGATATTATTAACCTGGATAAGCTGACCTACGCGGGCAACCTCGCCAATCTGAGAGATATTGAGAACGAACCTAACTATCGCTTTGTTAAAGCCGATATTGTGGATACTGCTTTTATCACCCGCTTGTTTGAAGAAGAGCAGCCTGATGCAGTGATACATCTTGCTGCCGAATCGCATGTGGATCGCTCCATCACCAACCCGCTTGAGTTTGTAATGACCAACGTGGTAGGTACCGTGAGTTTGCTGAATGCCGCCCGCCATGCCTGGAAAGGCGACTTTTCGTCGAGACGTTTTTATCATGTATCTACAGACGAGGTTTACGGCACATTGGGAGATGAAGGTATGTTCACCGAAGAAACTGCTTATGATCCGCATTCGCCTTATTCTGCCTCAAAAGCAAGTTCCGACCATTTTGTGCGGGCTTATTTTGATACATATGGCATGGATACCGTGATCTCCAATTGCTCCAACAATTATGGCTCGTACCATTTCCCGGAGAAACTGATACCGCTGGCCATCAATAATATTAAACAAAACAAGCCGGTGCCTGTATATGGTAAGGGCGAAAATGTGCGCGATTGGCTATGGGTTGAAGATCATGCCCGCGCGATCGATGTGATATTTCATAAGGCAGCTTCCGGAACGACCTATAATATTGGCGGCCATAACGAGTGGAAAAACATCGACCTGATACAACTGTTATGCAGTATATTAGACAAAAAATTGGGTAGAGCCGAAGGAGAATCAGCAAAGCTGATCACCTACGTGACTGACAGGGCAGGGCACGACTTGCGTTATGCTATTGATGCCGACAAATTAAAGAATGAACTGGGATGGGTACCAAGTATTACCTTTGAAGAAGGACTTGAAAAAACCGTTGACTGGTACCTTGCTAATGAAGAATGGCTGAACGATGTCACATCAGGGCATTACCAGCAATATTATAACGAACAGTATACCGACAGATAAAAATGTTTAGTTTTTTTAAGAAGAAGGAGCAGAAAAGGGAGGCCAATTTTAACTACGATTCTATTGTGGTTGATATGCATTCGCATGTTCTGCCGGGAATAGATGACGGAGCCCAAAATCCGCAGGAATCGATATTCCTGATCAGGAAAATGATGGACCTGGGTATCAGGAAGATCATAGCCACCCCGCACATCATGGCGGATTATTATAAGAACAATGCCGAAACCATTGGCAATGCGCTTACTATACTAAAGGCTGAATTAGTAAAGGAAAATATTGATATTGAAGTTGAAGCGGCAGCCGAGCATTATTTTGATGAAACCTTTGAGGCCCGCATAGATGATGGCAAGTTGATGATCATGGGCGATAATTATGTACTGTTCGAGCTTTCGTTCATCAGCCAGCCGCCCAACATTCTGAACATTATCCAAAAAATGCTCGACCGGGGCCACCGCCCTATTTTGGCCCACCCGGAGCGATATGCTTACATGACCATTGATCAATTGGCGAATATCCGCGACTATGGCTGCCTGTTACAACTGAATACCATATCACTCACAGGTTATTACGGCAAGCAGGTAAAAATGATGGCTGAAGCTTTGGTAGATCATCAGCTGATAGATTTTATATCGAGCGATATGCACCATCCTAAACATGCCGAAGCGCTTAAAAACGCTTTAAGTACACCTTATGTAGAAAGGCTGTTGCATGGATACCCTTTGAGAAATATAATGCTGAAGTAGATTTTTTAGAACCAAGAGTCAAGATACAAGAGCCAAGACAAAAACTGCTTGTCTATTATTCTCACTTCTTAAAAATCTTGGTTCTTGACTCTCTCTCCCTTACTCGTATCTCAGCGCCTCAACAGGGTCAAGTTTTGAGGCTTTTTTGGCAGGATAGAAGCCAGAGATCAGCCCGATCAAAGTACAAAGCGCAATAGCACCCATTAGCCATATCCATGGAATTACAAATGTACCGCTGATCTGTACGGCTATTAAATTACCAATACCTATTCCCAGTACAATACCCCCGATACCGCCGATCAGGCAGATCACTATAGCCTCGATCAAAAATTGTTTGCGAATGATGCCCGGAGTAGCGCCAATAGCTTTACGGACACCAATTTCACGGGTACGTTCAGTAACCGAAACCAGCATAATGTTCATTAAGCCGATGGCCGCGCCAATTAGTGTAATGATACCTATAGCGGCACCGCCATAGGTCATTCCGTCTAATTGTCCGGATAATTCCTTTTGTATAGAATCACTCCTGGATATTTCAAAATTGTCATCGTTGGCAATATTAAGGCCGCGTATATTTCTAAACAGCGATGTTGCTTCGCCTATACTGGCATCCAGCGCGCCGGGGCTACTTGTTTTAATAGTTATGGTGAATGACGGATTTTTAGTTGTGTCTACTTGCTTGGCTTTTTGCACAGGGATAATGCAAAATTTATCGCTGCTAAAACCGGCGCTCGATCCCTTCGATGTAAACACACCAATGATCTTGAAGCGATTATTGCCAATGAATATAAATTTTTCAATGGGGTCTTCACCTTTAAACAGGCGTTTCCTTATTTCATCGCCAATGATCACCACGCTGGCGCCATGTTCAATTTCGGAGGTTGAAAAATTACGGCCAAAACCCAATTTACGGCCACCGGTAATTAAATAATTCTCGTCAGATCCGGTTATTGATATATTGGGGTTGGTTTTAAGGCTGTTATATTTGGCCACCGCGGTGCCGGTAACATCATGATTAATAGAAACAACAGCTGGTACTTTATACAGCTCTTTAAATCGTGCTGCTTGAGGGTAAGTGATGGATGGGTAGATCTTTCGTCGCCCTCCGTCGCCAAAATTAAGCCCTCCGCCCCGGTTTTGTACAGTAAAGGAGTTGGCGCCCAGGTCGGCAAAGGCATCATTTGTAAACTGTTTGATGCCTTCAATGGCTGTTAAAATACCCACCAGGGCCATAATACCAATAGCAATGATCAACGAGGTAAGCGACGCGCGCAACCTGTTGCCGGCAATGGATTGTAAAGCTATCGCAAGGTTTTCCTTCAGACTGGTTTTTACCGCCATGGAGTAAAGTTAAAAATTATTGTTGTATGACTAAGGTACATAGCGGTTTGTTACAGGGCTGCAACCTTTATTGTTGATTTAGATATTCTTTTCGCTGAAGATTGATCGATGCATTAAATTTGTCAGTACGACAAGAAATTAATATCTTCATATCATAACCTGAGCCATGAAAAAATTAATACTTCTGCCGGCGGCAATAATGATATTCAGCTTTTTTGCAAAAGCGCAAGCCCCGGCACCCACCATCACCCACAAGTGGATGATGACTTCCAAAACTATTGTTAAGGATTCCACCGGTACCGTAATTAAGTATGAAGTTTGGCAAAAAATGCTTGCATCCGGGAAATACTCCATGAGGCCGGTTGATTTTCAACGTGATGATACCGAATTTTTGATAGTGGACAGAAACAGCATGCATATGGTAAAGGAAGTATCAAAACCTGCCGAAGCAAACGCAAGCGTAAATAAGGCTGCCCCACCGGTTGACATGTCCATGCCGCCAAACAGCATATTTTTCAATACCGGCGAAAAGATATCATCCTTCAGTGCTAATGATATCAACGGGAAGAAAATTAAGCTGAAGGACCTGAAAGGAAAGATCGTCGTATTGAATTTTTGGTTTATCGGCTGCCCTCCATGTCGGGCGGAGATTCCCGAATTAAATGAGCTGGCGCTGAGCTACGCCAATAACCCGGACGTTGTATTTGTCGCGGTCGGGCTTGATGAGAAAAATGATATCGAAAAGTTTGTAAAAGATCACCCTTTTGCTTACCAGATCATTGAAGATGGAAGGATGTATGCCGACATGTATAAGATATATCTTTACCCAACTAATGTAGTGATTGACCGGGAGGGGAAAGTGAGGTTCCATTCTTCAGGATATCCGGCAACCACGCCTTACTGGATCAAAAAAACGATCGGGGAGATAAGCAAAGAAAAGGTATTGAACTGAAGACCTTTCCGCTTATTAAATTTGTCATCCTGAACGTAGTGAAGGATCTTCTTCACGCGCCATAAACAGAGGACAAGTATGGTAGAGACCTAACAGTCGGATTAGATTCTTCACTACGTTCAGAATGACAAATCGCCTTTTTCAAATCTTCCGAATAATTATAATCTAATCGTTTCCACTACATTTCCTGTTGCCCGATCACTTCCATAAAAAAAGAAATAGCCCCGGATGAATGCAAAGCGGCTGTTGATTGCAAAGTAAGCTCAGCAGTTTCTGCAGCCCGTATAAGCATCTGTTTTTCGTAGGCTGCAATGGCCGACAGGGTATCCGAAAAATCTTTATTTAAAAGGCATTGACTTAATTCCAAAGCATCAAGCATGGCCATGTTTACACCTTCCCCTGCATAAGGCGGCATCAGGTGCGCGGCATCACCCAGCATAGTGAGGTTGGGTTGGGCTTCCCAGGTTTGATCCAAAGGCATACAGTATTGCGGGCGGGGGGTGAAGGATGTGCTGGCATTTTCAAACAGTTCGTCCCAGATATTGTCCCAGCCGGCATATTCGGCTTTAAACCAGGCCAGTACCTGTGCTTTGTCAGAAAAATCAATCCCGCATTCGCGCGCCCAGTTTTCGTCCTTTTTAAATCCGGGATAGAACACAAGGCTGCCATCGCCTTTCGAGCCTACGATCAGGCTCTTTTCATCGCCCATGGCAAATATCTTCCCGCCGTTTAAAAGCTTATGGATTCTCGGACTGGCGGTTTCAGAATGATAAACCGCGCCTTCCACCGCTGTAACGCCGGCATAAAAAGGTTTAATAGGAGTGATATAAGGGCGGATTTTTGAGTTGGCCCCATCTGCCGCGATCACGATATCAGCGAACGCGAAAGTGCCGTTTTTAAACTCCAGCCGCCGAACCCCGTTGCGCTGCGACATGGATACGAAATGACTATCCCAAATCACCGTGCCCGGCTCCAGCGAATCCAATAATATTTTTTGTAAGGGACCGCGGTCTATCTCAGGTCGCATGGCTTCACCACGCTCATCAGCATCATCGTTAAATAAAACGTTCGCGTGTTTATCGGTAATGCATAGCTTATCTGCACCCGGCCGGTAATTGGCCCAAAAAGCTTCCATCAACCCGGCCGCATCCAAAGCTGCCAGGCCCGATTCCTCGTGCAGGTCAAGCGTGGCGCCTTTGGCGCGGGCTTCGCTGTTGGCATCCCGTTCGTATACCTTCACATCAGCGCCCTGCATTTGCAGCAGGCGTGCCAGTGTCAACCCCCCCGGTCCGCCGCCTACTATCGCTATTTCTTTATCCTGAATGCTGTTCATTTTATTGCATTTAATAAGGTAGACGAACAGGGCGAGATAACATTTTAAAAAAAATGAAAAATGTTGGTGTTTATCGCAGATTGCAAATCCGCTTATTTTCTAGTTCTGGATTTGCAAATCCGGACTAACGGGAAATTATTGGCTAAGCGGTACTTGTTGGTGACAAAAACCAACAAGGGCGAAAACTTTAATTACCCAGCCTCCCCAAAAAGGTAAAGCAGAGTCACCAGCCCTGCGATAACACCCGCCCACAACACTTTGCTTTTTAAGCCGAGGCTGCTGCCTTGATTTAGCATTTGAACGCCCAGGGGTACCAGGGCTATACAAAGCCCCAATGCCGCCGCCACCGATGTATACGAAGTGCCTTTTAATACACCCATCATCAGTATCGACATCAGCCCTAAAGCAATTGCCCGGTAAGCATTCAGCACGCCGGAAAGGTATGCGCCAATGGCCAGCACTATCCACCCGAACATAATGGTGCCCGATAGTAAATGAGCGACATGGAAGCCACCATAGGAATCGGCTACAATCTGTGTGGCCAGCTTTACATTTTGTGTGCCTGCTATTTGGAAGGCCATATGGTCAACCCCGGCATGGAAAGCCCGCGCGAATAACCCGAACAATACCAGCGACGCACCCCAAATGGCCCAATTGGGTTTCTTTTGGCCGATAAGATGCGCCAGGCTTACAATGGCAGGCCATAGCAAAATATTGCCGGCTAAAAACAAGCTATAAGAAGCAAATATTAGCCCGGGCTGGCTTTTATAGGCTGATAATTGATCGGGGAAGAAAAAGTGGAATTGAATACGGAGCAATATCCCGGCAAGGAAAACCACAGGGGCCAGTATCAAACTGATGCCCCCTACATATTTACCCGGGAACCAGAATTGATTGCTCGTTGTATCCATATCAATTAGATGCGGGTTGGAGATAAGAGGTTACAGATTAAGGAATATTATTATCCCAGCCAAGTTAAGTGTCGACACTTAACTTAAAATACATTGCAGCGTCCACGCTGCAATGGGCGGTAGGCTTGTGTTATTTTGGATCAAAAAATATTTTTATATCTTGTGGCACCTAATCACAAATCACCAGATGGATATTATTAACCGTAATCTAATCATTGCATCCCACCTGTATAGGGCCTCTGCTTTTCTGAGTGTGTTTGCTTATTTCATGTTTCAGCCCCGGCCGGGTTTGCTTGCCGAATTCTTTGGTCTCGCATTTATTATTTTAATAGCTCATTTAGTTCGAAAAGGTTTTAATTGGGTAAGATGGGTCTTACTTGTTATAACCATCATATTCATTCCTTTTTTAGTGATAATCTTATGGGATTTGTTTAAGGAGAATGTGTTTTTCGGTTTTACTTCTTTAGGTATTAATCTTTTGCAAATCCTGGCAGTAGTTTATCTGTTTTTGCCCTATAAGCAGCCAGACCTGGATGAAACCAATGACCAAATATCCTCAACCCAGCCAAGTTAAGTGTCGACACTTAACTTAAAATAATTGCAGCGTCCACGCTGCAGTGGACAAAAGTGTTAAAAGTTGTCAGTGCCAGCACAAATGAAATAAATATTGAACTGTTTTCAAAGGTAATGGAATACGCCAATCTTTACCGTCATCAGAATTGAAAGCAGGCAATTTGTACTCGCAAATTTTTACGTGATTTTTTATTATTCTCAAATCATAAAATGCTTCTCCTTCATGGAACTTATTATCAAGTTGACTATACAGGAATGCCGGTTGAAAAACCTGCTTTGTAAAAAGATAATCCAGCTTTCGATTTTTCTTTATTTGATAAGATTTAAGGCTATCAACGGCCCAATGCTTAACGTTCCAATCAAAAAAATCTTCACCTTTAAACACCATGTAGCTGTCTTCTTGTCTCACTATCAATAAAAATTTATAGGAAACACATAAGAGCAGATAATCCTGATCTTTCAATTTTCCCAGCGCTACTTGCGACTGTATTGCATCAAGTTTTGCTATTTCTATAGAGTCAGTTTTTGACAATTGGCTTTGTGCCAAAGCACCCATGCTTAAGAATAGTAAAACAAGAAGTATAAAGGTGTTTTTCACGGACGGTTTTTCTATATTACCCAGAAAGCGATTCGATAAATCTACCCAAAATTACCCCAAAACAAAAAAGCATCCGCTTTAACGAATGCTTTTAAATATCTATTGCCTTTGCTGGTGTTGTCACCAACAAAACATGATTATACCGAAAACGAAGTCCCGCAGCCGCAAGTGCTGGCCGCGTTGGGGTTGTTAAAGGTAAACCCGCGGGCGTTGAGGCCATCCTGGAAATCGATCAGCATGCCGGCCAGGTAAAGGCCATGTGCTTTGTGCATATAAACCTTGATGCCATTGATATAATGTTCCTGGTCGCCGTCCTTTTTCTGGTCGAAACCCAAAATATAGCTCATGCCCGAGCAGCCTCCGCCTTCCACGCCTACGCGCAGGCCAAAGTCGTCGCCCAGTTCCTGTTGGTCTTTTAATTTGTTCAGTTCCTTCACCGCGCCTTCGGTAAAACTTACCGGCGCCATTGCAGTTTCAACAGCAGTGCTCATCTTATTTTTAAATTAACTACACAAATATAAGGTAAATTGCAGATTTTTGCTCCCTATCAATTATTTATGACCTCCTTATAACACTAATTATATGCAAATATCCGCTTACCTGCTCGACATTGTTAAATTTACCCTTGCCGGCATAGGCATTATCTATGTGGCTTTTTACCTGCTAAAGCCCTATCTGGACCGTGCCGAAAAGGTGCAAATGGTAGAATTGAAAAAAACTATCGCCAGCCAAACTCTGCCCCTGCGTTTACAGGCCTATGAGCGTATCGTGCTGTTTATTGAACGGGTGAACCCGGCCAATATGCTAATCCGCCTGCATGGTGAAGCATCCTCAGCTGCCGAACTGCATGCTTTGGTGGTATCCGAACTGCGCAGCGAGTATCAGCACAATATATCTCAACAAATATACGTGACCGCCCGCACCTGGACTTTAGTAAAGCGGGTAAAGGACGATACGCTAAGCGTGATCAATAACGCGGTAAAGGCATTGCCTGAAAACGCCTCGGCGCTTGACCTGAGTAAAACCGTGCTGGCGCATTTGAGCCATTTGAGCGATAATCCCTATGATATTGCCACCAATATGATCAGGGAAGATATAGAACAGTTATTTTAATGTCGGATTTCGGATTTACAATTTCGAAATTAGAAATGTTAAATCTGAAATAAATCCGAAATTGAACATCCGAATTCCGAAATCAAAAGATATGTCCGGTAAAAAATTCACCACCACTTCTGGTATCGAAATAAAGGAAGTTTATTGCCAGCCTTCGGCGATGAATGAAACGCCGGGTGAATTTCCGTTTACCCGGGGTATACAAAAGGATATGTACCGCGGCAAACCCTGGACCATGCGCCAGTATGCCGGTTTCTCCACTGCCGAAGAATCCAACAAGCGCTATCATTACTTATTGAGCCAGGGTACGATGGGCTTATCGGTAGCCTTCGACCTGCCCACGCAGATCGGTTACGACTCGGACAGCGACTATGCCGATGGCGAAGTAGGTAAGGTGGGCGTAGCCATTGATTCACTAAAAGATATCGAGGTTTTGTTTGATGGCATCGAGCTGAAGAATATCACCACCTCCATGACGATCAATGCCACCGCGCCGATCCTGCTGTGCATGTATATCGCGTTAGCCAAAAAACAGGGGGCCGACCTGGCACAATTATCAGGCACTATACAGAATGATATATTAAAGGAGTACGCCGCGCGCGGCACCTATATCTATCCACCCACGCCTTCCATGCGATTGATCACAGATGTGTTTGAATATTGCAGCAAGGAGGTACCCAAGTGGAACACCATATCTATATCCGGGTATCACATCCGCGAGGCAGGCTCAACCGCGGTGCAGGAACTGGCATTTACCTTAGCCAATGGCAAAGCCTATTTGCAGGCAGCTTTAACCAAAGGATTGGACATTAATGTGTTTGCCAAAAGATTGTCCTTCTTTTTCAACTGCCACAATAATTTCTTTGAGGAGATAGCCAAATTCCGCGCGGCACGCCGGATGTGGGCACATATCACCAAAGGCCTTGGCGCTACGGATGCAGGTGCGCAAAAACTGCGTTTCCATACCCAAACCGGGGGCTCGACACTAACAGCTCAGCAGCCCATGAACAATATCGTGCGGGTAAGCACGCAGGCCCTGGCAGCTGTGCTGGGGGGCACGCAGTCGCTGCATACTAATGGGTACGATGAGGCTTTGTCATTGCCCACCGAGGCCGCAGCTAAGATCGCCCTGCGTACCCAGCAGATCATCGCCTTTGAAAGCGGTGTGACGGATACGGTTGACCCATTGGCAGGTTCCTATTTTATAGAGGCATTGACCGATGAACTGGAAAAAGCCGCACAGCTATATATAGATAAGATAGATGCCATGGGAGGCGCGGTGAAAGCTATTGAGCAGGACTATATCCAGCAGGAAATAGCCAAATCAGCTTACGAATACCAGCAGGCTATTGAAAGCGGTGAAAAAGTGATCGTAGGCGTAAACCGCTTTACCCAGCAGGAAGCTGCGGCCGAAAATGTTTTCCGGGTGGATGATTCCATCAGGAAGATGCAAATGGATAAACTAATTGTATTAAGAGCCGAAAGAAATAATCCGGCGGTTAAGGATGCGTTGAAACAACTATCAGATGCCGCCAAAGGAAAACAAAACCTGATGCCTTTTATATTGACCGCGGTGGAGAACTATGCTACCCTGGGAGAAATTGCAGATACCCTCCGTAACGTGTTTGGCGAGTACTGACAAATTATGCCAGTTTTCTGTAGCATTTGGCAGAAAAGACAAAGTTGTCATACTGGCAAAATCGATTGTTAAAAAATTATTACCCGTATAAACAGCATGTTAGCTCTTATTGTTTTTTCTTATCAACACAATGGCTCAACAATTGATGTATTTATGACGTAATAAGGAACAGATATTTTAATAATTAGCGATTAAAAAGCGCGGTGGAAATATAAAAAAGGATGTTTTTATAGCGTAGAGGTGATTTTTTGAGTTTGGTGCATAATATAATATTTTATTTAATAAATCAGCGATATAATCCTTTAATATATTATGAAATTATTCAATAAAAATTTCAAATTTAATTTTTTAAATAGCTTTTTTTTTGAATATTCGATGTTCCGTAGCCGACCCATTAGAAGTATCGCTGGGGGTTGTAAATCACGATTTTAATAAAAACTATATGGATAAAACTTGTACTAACGTTTGGAATAGCTGCCTTCAAATCATAAAAGATAATATACCGGCACAAAGCTTTAAGACTTGGTTCGAACCGATCAAGGCCTTAAGGATGGAAGGAAGCGTCCTGACGATACAAGTTCCAAGTTTATTCTTTTACGAATGGCTTGAAGAACATTATGTCGGCTTATTGCGTAAAACAATAAAGAAACAACTTGGAGACGAGGGGCGTTTGGAATATAATATAGTAGTGGAGCAGTCATCATCAAGCAAGCCTTACACTACCAATATGCCTTCTAACGGGAACGGTGCCGAATCAAAGAACCAGTCCATGCCCGTCCCCATCTCTATTAATAAGGATATCAAAAATCCTTTTGTAATACCGGGTTTGAAGAAACTAAATGTTGATCCTCAGCTTAACCAGAACTACACTTTCGAAAATTTTGTCGAAGGTGATTGCAATCGCTTGGCCCGTTCGGCCGGATACGCGGTAGCTGCTAAGCCAGGAGGTACATCATTCAATCCACTAATGATATATGGTGGTGTAGGTTTGGGTAAAACGCACCTGGCCCAGGCTATCGGCAACCAGATCAGGCAAACCCTGCCGGATAAACTAGTATTGTACGTATCCTGCGAAAAATTCACCCAGCAGTTTGTTGACGCGCTGAAACACAATAACATTAACGATTTTGTGAATTTTTACCAGGCCATTGATGTGCTGATCATGGATGATGTGCACAACTTCGCCGGTAAAGAAAAAACACAGGATTTCTTTTTCCATATCTTCAACCACCTGCATCAATCAGGCAAACAACTGATCATTACTTCAGATAAAGCGCCTAAGGACCTGGCCGGTTTGGAAGAACGCTTATTATCCCGTTTCAAATGGGGCCTTTCGGCAGACTTACAGATCCCTGATCTGGAAACCCGCATGGCTATCCTCAAAAATAAAATATACCAGGACGGCATCGAACTATCCAATGATGTGGTTGAATATGTGGCCCACAATATAGATAACAACGTGCGCGAACTGGAAGGCGCCATGGTATCTCTGCTGGCTCAATCAACCCTTAATCGTAAAGAGATAGACCTGAACCTGGCTAAACAAATGTTGAAAAACTTTGTGAAGAACTCTTCTAAAGAGATCTCCATGGAGTACATCCAGAGCCTGGTTTGCGAGTATTTTGAAGTGCCTATCGAAATGGTGAAATCACAAACCCGCAAGCGTGAAATTGTACAGGCAAGGCAGATATCCATGTACCTGGCCAAGGCACATACCAAAAGTTCCCTAAAATCAATCGGCAGTTTCTTCGGCGGCCGCGATCACTCAACAGTGATCTACGCCTGCCAAACGGTTGAAGATTTGATTGATACTGATAAGAAATTTAAAGGCTACGTAGCCGATATACAGAAGAAATTGAAGATGTCATAAAGCACAAACTTATCATATTTTAATTCGCGCCATTGCTAACCACAATGGCGTTTTTTTATGGAAGCTAAAGTATTAAAGCTTATTTAATTGTCATCCTGAGGAACGAAGGATCTAATCGCGAATAGATGCTTCACGATGTTCAGCATGACAAAACGTAATGATTGCGATTGCCACACTCTGCTCGCGACGACATTTGCTTATATTTCCCTATCTTGTATTATTCAACCCCTTTATTATGAAACGTTTAATTACGCTTATCACATTGATTGCCATTTCCCTCCCCACCTTCAGCCAGGGAAAAGAGTCGGATGCCATTAAAAAAGTGATCAACACACTATTTGATAGCATGCGCAGCGGCGATACGATCTCGCTTCGGTCAACTTTTGCTGATGGTATGGTGATGCAGATACTAAAACCCCAAAAAGACAAGCCGGATACCCTGGTTATGGCCAATGTAAATGATTTTGTAAAGAAGATAGGCACGCCGCATGCCGACGTTTATGATGAAAGAGTAACCTTCGACAGCTTTAATGTAAACAATAATATCGCCACTGTTTGGGCTCCGTATAAATTCTATCTCGGCAAAAAACTCAGCCATTGCGGTATCGATATTTTCCAGATGATGAAAACCCGCGAAGGCTGGAAGATCGTTTCGATCTATTATGATGTGCGGACAGGCAACTGCCCCTGATCAATTGCTCAGCTAGTTGGGTAAATCATATTGATGTTAATCTTCAATAGATTATAGTTTCCCCAATTTCATCAACGCGTAAAACAGCCCGGTGCAATGCAAAGCCTGGGCTATTTTATTTTCAGCCAAAAACTGTTTTACTTCATCAATAGTATGGGTGCTCACAATAAGCTCCTCCTGTTCATCCAGGTGTTGCTCCTGTACCTTTTTACCGCCCCGTGCCAGGTAACAATAGGTATGGTTATTAGCGGTGGAGGGGTTGGCATATACGGTGCACAGTAATTCAAAATCATCAAACTGGTAGCCGGTTTCCTCTAACAACTCGCGGCGTAAAGCTTGTTCGGGCAATTCACCATCATCGATCACTCCGCCGGGAATTTCCAACGAAACAATGTCAGCCGCATGGCGGTATTGATGCACCATTAAAATTTTATTGTCTTCGGTAATGGCAACTGCGTTTACCCAGTTATTATATTCCAGTACATAATAATCTTCAACAATATGGCCGCTTGGCATTTCGCAACGGTCAGTACGTAATGTGGCCCAGGGGCCTTTGTGAATGTAAGAGGATGAAAGGGTTTTCCAGATGAGATCCATTAATTATTGAGTTATTGAATTAAAGAATTATTGAATGAAATATAGATCGCTAAAGTAATTATTCTACTTTTTATAAATCAATAATTCACTCAATCAATAATTCAATAACTAAATACTACCAACTCCCGCTTGATCCGCCGCCGCCAAAATCACCGCCGCCGAAACCGCCAAAGCCACCCCCGCTATCACCGCCTCCGCTGTCACCACCGGAGAAACCACCCCAGCCGCCACCACCGGTTCCACGGCCAAGCACAGCACCGCCCAAAAACCACCAGAACGGACTTGCGCCGCCACGGCTACCAATAATATGCCCACCGCCACCACGATTGCGGAACACCAATATCAGGATAACGATAACAATGATGACGATAATGCCGGCACCCTGACCAACGTTTTTTCCTTTAGCTTTTTTATCGGCCTTGTATTCACCACCGATGTATTTGATAAGGTCATCGGTTCCTTTATCAAGCCCGGCGTAGTAATTGCCGGCTTTAAAATTAGGCTTAAAATCGTTGTCGATAATTTGATGCGTGATCACATCGGGCACCGCGCCTTCGGCGCCGTAGCCGGTTTGTATGGTCATTTTCCGGTCGCCCAGTGCAACCAGTACCAGGATGCCGTTATTTTTTCCTTTTTGCCCGATGCCCCAATTGCGGCCAAGCTTTTGTCCGTAATCGGCAATATCGTAGTCGCCTACCGATTTCATGATCACTACCGCGATCTGCGTGGAAGAAGTATCGCTGAAAGTTACCAGCTTGTGTTCCAGCTGTTGTTTTTCATCTGCCGAAAGTGTACTGGTAAAGTCGGTCACCAAAGTATTCGACTTCGGCGGTAGCTCCTGCGAAAATGCCAGGAAGGCAAGCAGCAGGGTACAAGAGAGCAATATAATTTTTTTGAACATGGGTTTAGTTTTAATCGCCATCCATAAAGGCTACATCATCGGATAACTCATTGCTGCCGTCCGAGTCGTGAGGGAAGTATTTTTGCAAATTCTCGCCAGCTATTTTAAGGCCGGTAACAATACCTTCTACCAAGTCGCCATATTTAAAATGGTTCAGCATTTGCTCTTTGGTGTCATCCCAAAAATTTTCGGGCACCAGTTTATTCAGCCCCCTGTCGCCAATGATGGCAAATTTACGGTCGACAGTAGCCAGGTAGATCAATACCCCATTGCGCAGCTTGGTTTTATGCATATCCAGCTGGTGGAAATATTTGGCAGCGCGGTCAAGCACATCCTCGCTACAGGTTTTTTCAATGCAAACCCGTATCTGGCCCGAAGTATGCTTTTCGGCATCCTCAATAGCCTTGCGAATACGCTGCTGCTCTTCTTCGTTAAATACTGCCATATTGATTTTTGATTACACCGATATTTTTAAATGATTACACTGATTTTTTTAAATGATTACACCGATTGTTTTTATTCTATCGGTGTAATCATTTAAAAAAATCAGTGTAATCATATTATTAAAATTGAACTTTAGGTGCATTTGCTGATGCAGCATCCGCCTGGAAATATCCTTTATCGGTAAAGCCGGTTATTTTGGCAATAATATTGGTCGGGAACGACTTTATTTTAGTGTTGTAACCCTGTACCGCTTCGTTAAAATCACGTCTTGATACCGCGATACGATTTTCAGTGCCTTCCAGTTGTGCCTGCAAACCGGTAAAGTTTTCGTTGGCCTTTAAGTTCGGATAATTTTCAGATGCAACTAATAAACGGCCCAAAGCAGTGCTTAACTGGCCTTGTGCTGCCTGGTATTTTTGTATGGTCTCTGGTGTAAGTTTAGTTGGATCTACCTGGATAGAAGTAGCTTTAGCACGTGCTTCTGTTACTTCAACTAAAGTGCTTTTTTCAAAATTGGCAACTCCCTTTACAGTCGCAACCAGGTTAGGGATCAAATCGGCACGGCGCTGATAGTCGGTTTGCACGGTACCCCATTTGGATTGAGCGTTTTGATCCAGTTTTATAATGCCATTATAACTGCACGAACCTATTAAGCATATCACAACGATAACGCCAACTACTATTAATAAATTTTTCATGTTCGATCTTTTTTGATTTAAATGGTTGAATTTACAATTTAGATTGCAAAACCTATACCGTTGTTACAATTTCATTTTCAGAGAGGTTTTAGATGCCGTTCTGTCATGCTTTGTAAAGAATTTATAACTAAATGAAGTTTTCTACAGGTTTTCTATTTTTTGCTGTTATCTTAACATCCTCAATAATTTATGGCATTAAATTTTTATTAACCCTTAAATTACCAGTTTATATTGAAATTACTTTACCTGCGCAAAAACGTAAAAATAGTCCTCACATTAATCATTTGCTGCTTTCTGGGTTATTCTGCCATGGCGCAAAAAAAGAACGCTGGGTTCCAGTACCACATCCGCCGGGCAGCTTCTACCATTACTATTGACGGTGATCCTAATGACCAGGCATGGATGCGGGCTGATTCCACTGGTCCTTTCCACATGGTATTGCCTATGGATACCAGTTTAACAAAAGTGCCAACGGTGGTTCGTATGGCTTATGACGATAAAAACCTGTATATATTGGCTGTTTGCTACACCAATATCCCGGGCCCTTTTATGGTAGAGTCGCTGAAGCGTGATTTTAGTTTTGTGAAGAATGACAATTTTATATTTTTTTTAGACCCCTTTGATGCCCGCACCGATGGCTTCACCTTTGGCGCCAATGCCGCCGGTGCCCAATGGGATGGCAGCATGTATTCCGGCGGCAGCGTCGACCTGAACTGGGATAACAAATGGACATCAGCTGTAAAAAACTATCCTAATAAATGGGTGTTTGAAGCCGCCATACCCTTCAAAAGTATCCGCTATAAAAAAGGCATTAAAGAGTGGGGGATCAACTTCAGTCGTAATGACCTGAAAACGACCGAAAAATCAGCCTGGGCTCCTGTTCCAAGACAGTTCCCTACTGCTTCGCTGGCTTATACCGGTACCCTGGTTTGGGACGAGCAGCCGCCTACATCAAGCAGTAATGTGTCTATTATTCCTTATGCATTGGCGGGAATATCTAAAGATTATCAGAACAAAAGGCCAACAAGTACCCGGGGCGAGTTCGGCGGCGATGCCAAAGTTTCGATAACGCCATCGCTTAACCTGGATATGACCGTGAACCCTGATTTTTCACAGGTAGATGTGGATCAGCAAGTGATCAACCTGAACAGGTATGAATTGTTCTTCCCCGAGAAACGGCAGTTTTTCCTGGAGAACGGTGACCTTTTCTCCAATTTCGGGTATTCGGATATCCGCCCTTTCTTTTCGAGACGGATCGGCTTGAACCAGCCTATAGATTTTGGCGCGAGGCTCACCGGAAAGCTTGATAAGGACTGGCGCATTGGCGTGATGGATGTGCAAACTGCCAGATCAGAAAGTAACGACCTGGGTGCTGATAATTATGGCATGATCACCCTGCAAAGGCGGGTGCTGGAACGGTCGAACATCGGCTTTATGTTTGTGAATAAAGATTTTACAGGCACTACGCCCGGCAGCAATAACCCCGGCAATTATAACCGCAATGTAGGGGTGGAATTTAACCTGGCATCGGCAAGCAATACTTGGACAGGTAAATTATTGGGCTTGAAATCATTCACTCCCGGGGTAAGCGGGCACGACCTGGTATTAGCGGATAACCTGCAATACCTCAGCAAATCCTGGACTTTTTATTTGCAGGAGGAATATGTGGGCAAGAATTACACGGCCGCCGTAGGTTATGTGCCGCGTACCGGGTTTATCAAAATAAGCCCGCTGGTGCTGCATAATTTTTTCCCGAAAAAAGGCAATGTGTTGACCTATGGTTTGCAATTTACCTCTAATTATTTCTTCAACGAGAGTTTCAATCGCACGGATAATGAAAGCGCGCTATCCTTTATCACGACCTTCAGAAACAGGAGCACCCTTACTATATCCGGCATTAATGATTATGTGAAACTACTGCGTCCTTTTGATCCTACCAACACGGGCAAGGATAGCCTGGCCACCGGGAGCGAGCATAAATTCAACACACTCGATATACAACTGGTATCTAAGCCACAAAGCGTATTTACCTATTTGATAGAAGGCACCTATGGCAGCTATTATGATAATGGGAAGAGGATCGGTTTGACCGGGCAGATCGGTTACCGCTTCCAGCCTTATGTAAATATCGCCATCAATGGCTCGTACCAGGATCTGCGCCTGCCGCAGCCTTACGGCACTACCCGATTCTCGCTTATCGGGCCGCGCGTGGATGTGACCTTTACCAATACCCTATATTTTACAACCTACGTGCAATACAACGATCAGGTGAAAAATGTGAATACCAATATGCGTTTCCAATGGCGGTATAAGCCCGCATCGGATCTGTTTATTGTTTATGGGGATAACTCACAAACTACGCCTTATGCGGTAAAAAACCGCCAACTCGTGATCAAGTGGACCTATTGGTGGAATATTTGATAAGCCCCTCCTAAATCCTCCCCGGTAGGGATGACTTTTTAAAGAGACATTGTAGATTTACGAAGTTTTTAAAACTTCGTAAATCTTTCTCCAACTGCAAATCCGCGCGTATGGTTTGCACAATGACAATTTCCAACCTGCATATTTCCTGCCACTATTATCATTCAAGTATTTCTACGCACCCCGCACCGTAATGCTACGCTAAATTATTGAGTATAAGAGGAATGTCTGAATAGGTACTGGCCACCTTGATGCCGCTTATGACTATGTGAACCTTTGTGATAACCAAAACAAAAGGTACATGGAGTAAGCCGAAAATCCATTCAAAGAGTAGGTTAATCAATTGTAAAACTTAAAATTATGGGCTTTATCATCAAAGGGAACTTAAAAGGCAGGCTATGTTCTGATTGCGAACTACCTGTTTCGGGCGTAGCGGTGCGGCTGTACAAAACATCAGACAGAAATTCGGAGACCGCACTGGCAACTGCCGACCCCAAACATACTTTTCACCAGCTAACGGCTGACGAGCAGAAACTGAAAGAGAAATTACTTATAGCCGAAGGCCGGTTGCAGGATAATGGCGACTTTGAAGTAGTGATCGATGAAAAAAGCGGCTATACTGGCGGTGCGCTTGATGTTGATTGGTATTGCGGTAACACCCCAATAAAAGTTGGGCCCGGTCCAAAAAAAGACTTATCGCTCCAGTTTCACATCACCACCCTGCAGCCTGCCTGGAAACAAAGCCAGGAGCAGATGAGTTATGCCTACTTCGCCTATATTATTGATAATAAATGGTTCTGCCGTATTTTGACCCTGCTCGATATCTGGGTGGTTAGCGGCTACGTTACCGATTGTGTTACTAAACAGCCTATCCCCGGAGTAAGGGTATTTGCTTATGATGTTGACCTGATACAGGACGATACCTTAGGTGATGCCTATACCGATCTGAATGGTAAGTTTACCATTGTTTATCCCGGTGCCAACTTCAGGCAAACCCTGCTTTCGCCTTTCCTTAATGTAGAATGGCCCGCAGGCCCCGACTATTATTTCAGGATAGAGTCATCATCGGGCGCAGTTTTATTAAAGGAGGACCGCGTAAGAGGCCGTCAAAACGACAGGCATAACGCCCATAACTGTTTCTGCGTAAATCTATGCGTTAAGGATGGGCCGGGCATTTCGGATGTGCCATGGTTCACTTCGGTAGGGTATTTTAATATCACCTCCCAGATAACAGCCTCGGGCAAAACGCTGGCGGCTGTCAGCAGTGCCGGTGGTGTTGATTTTGGCTTCTTTGGTTCGGTAAAACTGGGAGGTTATGCCACCAAGAAAGTGCCCACCGCATCAGCAAGCGCACTTTGGTACCGCTTTTTATACTCGCTGGATAATGTTAACTATAACCCGGTTACCGAGGCACAAATGGAAGGCACACAATTAAAAGTGGCCACCCGGCAGATCATTTGGAACGGCACCACCGCTTTCCAGAATGTGGTGATCGATAAAAATCAGCCGGCTTCTGTTGCCGATAGCGTACCTGCCGATAATTTCCCCAACCCGATACCTGATCATGTGCTTCGTCTTGATGCCAACGGCTGGGTAAGAGTTGATCAGCCATCGCTTGATAACGGCTTTATAGGTTCCTTGCTTTGGTTAAATACCAATACCATTATTGGCGGTGGTGACGCAAGTGTAGGTTTAACGCCGGGTACTCCGCTAACCGGGCCTCAACAAAAAAATGGGCAACTGCTGTACATTAAATTCCAAACAACAGACGATCCAACCAATCCGGCTTCGCCAAACCTGAATACACAGATACTCATCGGCAAGATATATGTAAACAACTGGAACGAGGTAAACCTGCTCAAGCTGGAAGAATTATTCTCAGGCGGTGGAAGCGGCTGTACACCAGTAACCGCGCATGCGCATGTGGATTATACAGCCGATCACGAACTGATCAGAAACTGGTACCTGGCGGCGTCATCAAATGCTATACCCGGTGGTATCACAGGCTTACCATCAGGCAGTGTGCCACGCGGCGATGCTGCGTCCATTGACCTGGCTACACTGGCAACGCTTAGCCCCGCCTTTAACACCTGGCCTTCATGCGCCTACAGTGTCACCTTAAATACAGTGCGCAAACTGACCACAGGTGAGTATAACGATACCTACAAAACCAACCAGGTAATATTCTGCAGGTAAAATAGTATTAATGCCCCCTCACGTCCGGGAATTGTTCTTTTGAGCAGTTTCCGGATTTTTTTGTTTGAGAGAGTTGGGCTAAAGCCCTGTTGGCGGCGATAGCTATTGATCCGCCCCATAAATGGGACGGCAATGAATTTCATAAGCCCTGCTAAATATTGGAATTTATTGATGATTGGGAGGCTAAGCTTTTACGATTCATTTATTGCCGCTATTGATCTGCCTGATAAATGAGATAGCAATGAATTATATAAGCCATCCAATTGAATCATGAATAAAGACAACTGCCCATTATCATTCATTGCCGTTGGCTTCAGCCAACGGATGAAGATAACAGGAGGCCGGTTTTAGCCGCATTATCCCACGATAAAAGACAATTTGATTTCCATCAGGTTGTTTTATCTGCTAAATATTATAAATTTACCTGCGGTAGTTGTGAGAAGGCTATTGTCCTTGTTTATTAACCTTTATTATCAGATTAAACCCGTATGAAAAAACGCTTCAGTTTACCGGTAATTCTATTAATGTTAATGATGTCTATGGCATTTACTATTCCACAAACCCCTGCTAAAAAAACGCCACCGGAAAAAAAAGAAGCCTGGGTAAGTCTTTTCGATGGCAAAAGCTTAAAAGGCTGGCATGGTTACAATAAAAAAGGAACAGTTAAAAACTGGCAGGTGGAAGACGGTGCGCTGGTATGTTTAGGCGCGGCAAAGGACGCTTCGGGCGGTGATATCATCACCAATAAAAAATATGCCAATTTTGAATTGAAATGGGAATGGAAAGTAGATAAGGGAAGTAACAGCGGAGTAATGTACCATGTGATAGAATCGAAAAAATATCATGCGCCTTACGAAACAGGCCCCGAATACCAGATCATTGATGATATCGGGTTCCCTGAGAAACTGGAGAACTGGCAAAAGGCCGGGGCTGATTACGCCATGCATCCGCCTAATGCGCAAAAAGATATAATTCCCTCCGGGCAATGGAACACCAGTAAGATCATTTTTAACCACGGCCGTGTTGAACATTGGCTGAACGGTAAAAAGATAGTTGAATTCAGAGCCTGGTCTGAAGACTGGACTCAAAAGCGCCTTACCGGGAAATGGAAAGATTATCCGGATTACGGTAAAGCCAAAACTGGCGGCATCGCTTTGCAGGATCATGGCGATAAGGCGTATTATAAGCATATTATGATAAGGGAGTTGTAAAACATTAATGAAGGAGGGCGTTACGAAATGAAGAAATATAAAATTGCTTTTATATGCTTTGCTATTCCATTGTTCGCGATAGAAGGGTATTTTGATTTCTATGCATCTTCAAAACCCCTTTATTGGAAAATTATATGGTTGACCGGGCTTACCTTAACTTTTGTCTTTTTACTTTATATGAAAAAGGATAAAACTCAAAAAGCCTGAAAATAGCTTGTCCGTTATAAACTGACCCTCCTGAGAGGGATATATTAAAGTCAATATTCATGGAAGAAAAAAATAACAATTCACGCCGGGAGTTCCTCAAAAAGTCGGCTATCGCGGCGGCCGCATTTACCATTGTGCCCCGCTTTGTTTTAGGCAAAGGCTACCTGGCGCCGAGTGATCATTTGACCAAAGGGATCATTGGCGTGGGCGGTATGGGTAAAAACCATATCCCTTACGGCGGTACCAAAGTGGTTGCCATTTGCGATGTGGATAAGAACCACCTGCAGGAAACGGTAAAAATGCTGAACAACGGCGCGAAAACGTTTAATGATTACCGTGAGCTGATCCAGCTGCCCGAAGTAGATATTGTACACATAGCCACCCCGCCGCACTGGCATGGTATTATGGCCGCTGATGCGGCACGGGCAGGCAAGGATATCTGGTGCGAAAAACCTATGACGCATACCATGGGCGAGGGCAAGCGCGTGATGGAAGCGGTGCAACAGCACGGCCGTATCTTTAGGCTGAATACCTGGTTCCGTTTTGAGGATAATTTTTATGGGATGGGTACCACCGTAAAGCCTATCAAAAAACTGGTGGAAAGTGGTTTACTGGGCTGGCCCTTAACGGTAACCGTAGGCAAGCATACGGGGTTCGACTGGAAATTTTATTGGGTAGGTAAGGATAATTTACCAGTGATGCCCGTTCCGCCCGAACTGGATTATGAAACCTGGCTCGGACCTGCGCCTTTCAAACCTTATAACCCGCATCGCGTACATCAAACTTTCCGTGGCTATTGGGATTATGATGGTGGCGGACTGAGTGATATGGGTCAGCACTATTTGGACCCGGTTCAGTACTTTCTGGGTAAGGATAACACCAGCCCGATAAGCGTGGAAATTGATGCACCGCAACAGGGCATGGATGCAGTAGGCACCTGGCGGCGTATTGAGTATACTTATGCTGATGGCTGCAAGATCATTCTGGATGGCGAAGGAAGAGAAGATGACGTACCATATATCCAGGGCCCGAATGGCAAACTATATCCCGGTTTTAAATCGGATATACCCGACCTGGAGAAAAAGCTGGCCGAATTCCCCGACCCGCAGCCGCAGGTAACCGATTTTATCGACGCGGTAAAGAACAGGAAGAAATTCGCGCTGAACGAGGAGAATGGATTCCGGTCGTGCAGCATTATTAATATCGGGTTGGCAGCATTGCGATTGGGCCGCTCGTTAAAGTTCGACCCGATTAAGATGGAATTTATTGATGATGAAGGCGCCAACCGCCTCATCTTTCCGCCACTGCGTGCACCATGGACCATTTAATTTTTTAAGGTAGAAATCATTGATATGAAGAAAATATTTATTGCCATTACCTTCCTGTTTGCCCTCGCCTTATCGGTGAATGCCCAGCAGGCCGACAACCGAATTACTGCCATCCTGGATAAGGAGCCTGCAAAAAATGCTACTGAACTAAACGCCAATGCCATCGCGACAGCCGCGCTTGGTGAGGATGGAATAGTAACGCTGCTTAGCCAACTGCAGCCCATAGGGCAGGGAGATAACACCAAAATATTTGATGCCATCAGCGGGTTTTCCTTTTATGTTACCCAAAAGGGTAAAGAGGAGTGGCGCGCTATGGCTGTAAAGGCTTACAGCAAAGCACTGGCAAAAGCGAGTGACAAAGAGAACCAGGCCTTTATCATCAGTCAGCTGCAAATGACGGGTAAGGATGATGCCATTGCAGCGCTGCATAATTATTTGAATGACGAGCGCCTTTGCGATCCTGCAGCCCGTGCTTTGGTGAAGATCAATTCGCCTGCGGCAAAAGCTGCTTTATTGAAAGCGTTACCGGCTTCAAAAGGAGCCTGTACACTTTCTTTAGTAGAAGCTTTGGGTGATAGCCGGAATACATTAGCAGTAAAAAGTATCAATGCTACCATCGGCAAAGACAAAAAACTAACCAAAGTAGCCTTGTATGCGCTGGCTAATATCGCCGACCCGGTATCGATAAACCTGCTGGCCAATGCCGCGCAAAGGGCAGGCTTTACTTATGATGAAACCAATGCGACATCAGCTTACCTATTATATATCAAAAATTTAGGCAGTCGCGGCAAAGCTCAAATAGCTCTGCGTTTGGCAAAAACGTTATCGACCAAAGCCAGTCTTGCCAATCAAATTCAAACCAAAACTGCAGCCTTAAAATTGCAGGTGGATATGCAGGGTGCCAAAAGTACTCCCCTGCTGATAGAAGCTGCCCGAAACAATAACCAGAAATACCGTGATGCCGCCCTGAAATTTGCCGGGCCGTATCTTACCCCTGCAAATATCACCCTGTGGACAAACGAACTGGCTAAAGCCGACACCACCGAAAAGGCCGCCATCATCACTATGCTGGGTAACAATAGAGTGCGCCCGGCCTTGCGCGCTGTGGTTGCTGAATTGAAAAATGAAAACGAAAAGGTGGTGATAGCCGCCATTACAGCAGCCGGGCAAATAGGTCAGGATAAAATATTAAATAATCTTTTCCGGGTATTGAAAACGGGAACGCCAAACGAGGACCTTGCCGTGCAAAATGCCCTGTTGGTAATGTCGGGGCATGACCTGCCCCAGCGATCAGAGAAGCAGGTTGCTTATATGCCGCCGGGAGGGCAAGTTGCGCTGGTTAATTTGTTTGCTGCGCGACATGCACACGAGCAGATGGATGTGGTAATACCATTGCTGAACAGCGGCGATATGAATGTGAGGGCTGCGGCTTATTCAGCACTAAAGTACCTGGCGGCCGAGAATAACCTGGAGGACCTGCTCGCGTTAATGTCATCTCCTATCCAGCCTAAGGAAACTATGGAAGTGCAGTCGTCTATTATTACGGTGATCGGGCAAATGAAGGACAGGTCGGTTGAAACTGAACCGGTATTGAAAGAAATGGACAAAGCCGAGGCGGATAAAAAGAGCTTGTATTATAACGTTTTGGCTGCAATTGGTGATAAAAAGTCATTGAATGCGGTGTCCAAAGCGTATGACCAGGGCAGTATTGATACAAAGCATGCGGCAATTACAGCCCTGTCGCAATGGGTTGATATCAGTGCCGCCCCGCAGCTGTTTAATATCGCCAAAACGAATAATGATGCAGGATTGAAGGACCAGGCGCTGCGCGGATATATCGCCACCATCAACAAATCAACTTACCCGGCAGATGAAAAGGTGATCTACCTGCGGGATGCTATGGAAGTGGCGCAAACGGTTCAGCAAAAGCAGTTAATATTGCAGGAAACGGCTAATAATAAAACTTTCCCGGCATTACTGTTTGTGGGAAGTTATCTGTACGATCCGCAATTGCAGGAGGACGCCGCGAATAGCGTGGTAAGCATAGCCTTATCCAGCAAAGATTTTTATGGCGACGCGGTAAAACGAATGCTGAACAGAACTATCCAGCTAAGAAAAGGTGGTGACAGCGATTACGAGCGCGAGGCTATCAAAAAATTCATTGCCGAAATGCCGGCAGATGCTGGTTTGGCGCCGTTGTTTAATAATAAGGACCTCGCAGGCTGGAAAGGCCTGATGGGTAATCCTATTGAGCGTGGTAAAATGGATGCGGCCACTTTAGAAAAAGCGCAGCAAAAAGCAGATGAGACCATGAAAAAAGGTTGGTATGTGAAGGATAGTGTACTAAACTTCACAGGTGAAGGCGAGAATATTTGCACCACCAAACAATACCGCAATTTTGAAATGTATGTGGATTGGAAGATATTGACCAAGGGCGACGCCGGTATATACCTGCGTGGCTCGCCGCAGGTACAGATATGGGATACCTCGCGGGTTGATGCTGGCGCGCAAGTAGGCTCTGGCGGATTGTACAACAACCAGGCACATCAAAGCAAACCTCTCAAACTGGCTGATAACGCCATCGGCGACTGGAATACTTTCCACATCATCATGAAGGGCGACAAAGTAACGGTTTACCTTAACGGTATTTTAGTGGTTGACCAGGTAATAATGGACAACTATTGGGACAGGAATCAGCCTATCTTCCCGAAAGAGCAAATTGAATTGCAGGCACACGGTAACCATGTGTATTACAGGGATATTTATTTGCGGGAGTTAGCGGAGTAGTGTGTTTTTATAGCGATGGGTTTCAAACCATCGCTATGTACATGCTAAGTTGGGTTAAGTGGTTTATGAGCAGCAGTGAATGTTACTTTCTTTTTCCGCAAAAGAAAGTAACCAAAGAAAACTCCCGGCTGCGTCTGATTCTGTGAAAGTCCGTATTTTGGCTTTGCTTGTGCCACCCGAACCAGCCAATGCCGGATTTTAGGTTAACGGAGGTTCTGTGAGTTTTCGTTTTTCTTTCCGTCAGCAGAACAACTTCGGATGAAATCAGGCAAAACAATGGTGGCCTTTGTGCGGCCGCAGGGGAAAAGCAAGTTTTGCCGAAGCGTGAGCCTGTGCGAGCAAAGCGAGTGCGCGAAACTTTTGCGTACCTGGTTTTGCCTGATTTGCAGGGCAAAGGCATGGTGCGGCAAAGAAGCATTTCTGCTGACTTGATTTTTTGGTTCTTTTGTATCAAGACAAAAGAACTAGGCCACTCGCGGCCATGAGCGAGACGATTATCTCATCCACCAATACACATCTCCCTAATTCCTATCCACAAACTTATTATTCGCCTCATTATACCTCGCGCCAGTATTGGGATATTTAGTCAACAATACCTCAATATTTTGCAAATCATCCGCAGATAAAGTAACATCTACACTACCCGCATTATCCTTTAGATTTTTACGTTTCTTGGTACCGGGGATAGGGATGATGTTATCGCCCTGCGCCAACACCCAACCTATAGCTAATTGGGCCGGACTGCAGCCTTTTTGCGTGGCTATCTCGGCGAAACCTGCTGCCAGGTTCTCATTATTTTCCTGGTTTTGCTGCTGGTAACGGGGCAAATTCTTGCGGAAATCGGTATCAGGCAGATCTTTAAGGTTTAGTGTATTGGTCATCAAGCCACGGGCAAGGGGACTGAATGGCACGAATGTAATGCCCAATTCTTTGCAAAGGGGCAATATCTCAGTTTCCACGTCCCTCGTCAGTAATGAATATTCACTTTGCAGGGCGCTGATAGGATGCACCGCATTGGCCCGGCGGATGGAGTTGGCAGATGCTTCTGATAAGCCGAGGTATCTCACTTTACCTTCTTTCACCAGTTCGGCCATGGCGCCAACCGTTTCTTCAACGGGTACATTTGGGTCGATGCGATGCGCATAGTAAAGGTCGATGGTGTCAATTTTCAATCGATTCAAACTCGCTTCAACAGCCTGTTTGATATAGACAGGACTCCCATCAAATGTGCTTAGTCTTCCATCGGCTGCGGCTCTAAAGCCAAATTTGGTGGCAATAAATACTTTACCCCGGTTGGTGCGCAACACGTTGGAGATCAATTCCTCGTTCCGACCGTTACCATACACATCGGCGGTATCCCAAAAGTTAATGCCGAGATCGAGCGCAAGGTGTAAAGTTTCGATAGATTCCGGGTCGTCAGGAACGCCGTAGGCATGGCTCATGCTCATGCAACCCAACCCAATGGCCGATAATTTTTCCTTATTTGCAAAAGTTCTGTATTTCATAATGGTAATGTATATTTTTATAGGGTGATTGCGGAATACAAATATCTTATAAAAGAACGGTAACGTTTAATTGGTTTGTAAAATTTGACATTAACCCTTAAGGTATTGTCATCTCGAACGATAGTGAGAGATCTTATACAATAGGCATAGTTCGCCAGGCGCACTTATAAGATTTCTCCTCGTTCCTCGTTCGAAATGACAGCCTGATAAATATACCTGATGAAAAAAATAATCAACACTGCCATTATCGGTTTCGGCTTTTCGGGCGAGACATTCTTCGCACCGTTTATTGACGCTAACCCGGGGTTCAACCTGAAAAAAATATATACCACCGACCCGGCAAGGATCGCGAAAGCAAAAGCTATTTACCCGGATACCGAAATTGTAAACGATGCCGATGCGATCATGAATGACGAGAGTATCGAACTGGTGCTGATCGGCTCGCCCAATACCTCGCATTTGAGTTTATCCAAGCAAGCTTTATTAGCCGGTAAGCACGTGGTGGTAGAGAAACCTTTCACCGTTACCACTGCCGAGGCCGATGAGCTGATCGCGTTAGCAAAACAGCAGAACCGGGTGTTAACCGTGCATCACAACCGCCGTTTCGATAGCGGGCATAATACTGTGAAAAACCTCATTGCCGGCGGCAAATTAGGCAAACTGGTAGAATACGAGGTGCATTACGATCGTTTCCGCCGGGAACTGCGGCCGGGAGCCTGGCGCGAGAAGCCGCTGCCCGGTTCGGGGATATTGTATGACCTGGGCGCGCATTTGATCGATGGCGCTTTGGAACTGTTCGGCAAACCGGAAGAAATTACCTGCATGATGCTTACCCAACGACCCGGACTGGAAGTAGAGGATAATTTTGAGCTGATAATGAATTATCCCGGTTTAAAAGTTACGCTGAAAGGCGGCATGCTGGTTAAAGTGCCCGGCCCTACGTATGTACTTTATGGCGATCATGGTACGTTTATCAAGTACGGCATGGATGTGCAGGAAGCGGCCTTAAAGAAAGGCCTGAAACCTAACACACCCGACTGGGGCCTGGAACCTGAAGAAATCTGGGGCAAGCTGACCTACGAATATAACGGCACCGACATGACCACATCCATCCAAAGCGAACCCGGCCGGTACCAGGATTTTTTCCAAAATGTGTATGATGCCATCGCCGAAGGCAAAGAATTGATCGTGAAGCCTAAACAGGCAAGGGAAACTATACGGGTTATTGAGCTGGCATTTTTGAGTAACAGGGAGAAGCGGACGGTGGCGTATGCAGATTAAACCCTTGGGTGTCATGCTGAGGCTCTCGAAGCATGTGGGCAAAGGCCTATCGCGCGTCCTTCGACAAGCTCAGGATGACACCTGTAGGATTCAAAACAAAGCCCTTTAAACATCCGTCTAAAGAGCTTTGCTGTATTTATTGTTTTCCTTTTTATTTCTTTGGTTGAAAATCGGGGTGACCGGTTTGCCACATTGCAAAAGCAAACTGGTCGGCAAAATTGGCGTAGGTTACGTTTTTGTCTTCAGTAAAGTGACCGTTATCATAATTGATCTTCAGCAATACCGGTTTGCCGGATGATGAGGCGTTTTGCACGGCTGCGGCAAATTTGCCGGGCTGCCAGGCTATCACCCGTGGGTCGTTCCAGCCGCCTATACAAATAACGGCAGGGTATTTAGTGCCCGCCACTACGTGCTGCATGCCGTCCATCTCATATAGCGCCTTGCACTCAATGCTATCCTTTACTGTGCCAAATTCGGGAGTGTTTACCGGCCCGTTGGCGCTAAACTCAAGGCGCATAGCATTGGCGCAGCCTACGTTGCAAATGGCGGCGGCATACAGATCGGGCCGCTCGGTGATGGCGCGGCTTATTAAAACTCCTCCTGCGCTGGTGCCTGTTCCGGCTAATTTTGATGATTGGGTATAGCCCTGCGCTATCAAATATTCGGCACAACTGTTAAAATCTTTCCAGGTGTTTGGCTTGGTGGCTTTATACCCGGCCTTGTACCAGGCTTCGCCCTTTTCGCTGCCGCCCCTTACATGCGGAAATGCAACCACCACACCTTTTACGGCAAGCGCGTTTTCGAGCGAGCTAAAATATGGCGTCATACTGATGCCGTAGGCGCCATAGCTGTCCATCAGGCAAACATTGTTGCCATCCAGCTTAGTCCCTTTTTTGTAAATGATGGAAAGCGGGATCATCACGCCATCATGGCCCTTTACTTCCACCTCTTTCACTTCCAGGTTTTTATAAGCAGCCGGGTACACAGGCTGCTTGTTGAATGCGCCGGGGGTAAATACCTCTGCTGTCGCATTGAAATCAAACTCGGTGTAGGGCTGGGTCCACGAGGTGATGCCCACCGTGCAATTATTGGTCTCGTTATTCATACAAAAAACGCCGACGGTACCCGTGAATGGCAATTTTAGGGTGGAAGTTTTGCCGGTGGCAAGGTTATATTTTGATACATGGTTGTTGATGCCATCGCTGTAAACCATCAGCAAATAATCCTTGCAATGGGTGATATATTCCAGCGTTTGGTCGCTTTTTTCTTCGGCTACGGTTTTGGCGTGTTTCCAGTCGAGGTCTTTCAGGTCGGCCGATAGCAGCTTATAATTTTTCGCGCCATCATAGGTAACGGCAAATACTTTATCGCCAACAAATTCCATCCCGCGCACCAGTTTGTCTTCGGGCTTGCAAAGTGTTTTCCATTGAATTTTGCCGCTGTAAAATTGCGATATAGGTGCGTAGTACATAGTAAACTCATTCTTAACACTGCCTTCGCCGGCAAAAATGTATTTTTTATTGTCATTGCTAACCTGCGCATAAGGGTAAACACTGGGATCGATCTTTAACCCCGGGTAACTGGCGTTGCTGAAAAAGTCGATATCGGTTTTGTTACTTCCACCAACTTTATGCAGCTTGGTCTTGGTATTTAGGCGGGCAAGCGGGTCCTTATTATCGGCGGTTTTCAGCCAGAGATATAAGATGGATTTATTATCAAACGTCCATCCTTCCAAACCTTCGGTAGGGTAAATTTTATCCTTTAAAAATTGTTTGGTACCCACATTCATTATCTTAATGGTAGCCACCTCGGCCCCGGCTTCTGAATAAGCAATGGCAACAAATTTGGCGTCGAAACTGGGCGAATAACCCTGGATGGACAATGTTTTGCCTTTGATATAGTTAAGCGGGTCAAACAATAACTGTTCTTTGCCATTCGCCCCTTCACGGTAATACAATTTACCAACCGATTGGCCCGGCATGGTTTTGCGGTAAAATATGCGGCCCTTCATGTAGGTTCTGTTGCCTATTTGGGCCGGCTGCAGTTTGTCCAGCTTTTTCCATTCGGCTATCAACTCATCGCGGCCGGCAAGGTTGTTCAGGGTAGCTTTGCTGTAATCGGCCTGCTGTTTGAACCAGGAGGCGACCGGGGCTTCGCTGATATGTTCCAGCCAGCGGTAAGGGTCCTTATAAGTGGTGCCAAAATAGGTGTCGGTGCTATCAACCGTTTTGGTGGCGGGCGCTTTTAATTGCGCGAACGAGGAGCAGCAACAGAGGCACAATGCCAGGGTGAGTAGTTTTTTCATGGGGTATTAGGAGTTAATGGTTCAATAGTTGACAGGTTAATTAACAATAAATATCGGATATAAATTGCTGATAATCAAATTGGTGGCAAACAAGAAAATTCGGAGGAGCAAATGCGTTTCAGTTGTTTCACCTATTGCAGGTCTGGAATCGTGAAACATAGAAACAAGGTATTGAGATAAGTATTTTTTTAATAAAGAAAAGAATTATCTTGCCGCTTTATAAACCTTATCAAATATGAAATTATTAATTATTTCGCTGATCTTAAGTGCTGTTATATTTTCGGGCTGCAAAAAGGATAATTCAGCTCCCAAAACACCTGCTACTAAAACCTACCTGCTTAGCACTGTAACCTACACAACTTCTCCGGCGGCTTTTACATTTGTAGATACCTATACTTATGACAGTAAAAACCGGGTAATTGAATTTAGTTCTACCGGTACCGGCAGGGATTTCAAATATACTTATGATGATAATAATAACCTGGTTACTGCATTAATCTATCAAACAGGATCGAACCCTAAACTGAATTTCACCGACAAATTTACCTATGCACCCGGAAAAGTAACTGACGATGAAGTGGATGATACCAATTTCCCCTGGGCACACACGGTATTTACTTTGAATGACAAAAATGAAGTTACTTATACCTCTGATGTTATTACCTATACTTATGATAGCAATGGAAACCTCACCGGCTATGTAGAAGATGGTACCTTAAAAGATTCGGGTACCTATACCTATGATAACAAGAAACATCCACTATCAATGATTGGAGCTAAAAATGTACATCTTATGTTTTTGACCGGCTTTGGTTTCAGCAATGTAAATAATATAGTTCACATGGGGAACTCACCGGATGACTATACTTATACCTATAATGACGCAGGATTTCCGGTTACCAGGACTAATTTAGCCTCGATGAATGACAACAGAACGCATATCGCTACCTACAGCTATATTGTTAAATGATCCGAGTTCAAAGCAGACGCAGCTAAAAACGTTTCAGTCGTTTCAATGTTTACAGGTCTGGAATGATAAAACAATGAAACAGAGGCATTTGTCTCAGTTTGTAGGTTACTTGCACCATGTGCAGCATTTGTGCTAAAAGGGCAATGGCATGGCCTGTATTTTTGTATATTAGCTAACCTATTCCAGATATGAAGCCTGTTAGCCTGCTTTTCCTGTTTATCATCTTTACTCACTCACTTAAAGCACAGGAGAACGAGGCGGCAAGGCAATTTATCCGTGAGGTAATAAAGGTAAAACACGTAGTTTATGTAGATAGCGCGGGCGATGCCGGTGACGAAATGCGAAAGATATTGGACCGGGATACCATCCATACCCTGATGCAGGATGACAGCACGTTTGTGATCACCAAAAAAGAGCGGGCGCATATTAATAAGGAGCTTAATACAATGCGATCATTCGCGTGGAAGGCTGGTTTGCTTGATAGCTCAATATTGATAAGTGAGGATACATTAAAAAAAGTGTTCAGCAAAAAAAACGGGTCACCGAGCGCAAACTGGAAATACTTTCATACACATTACGGAGACGGTTATTACTATTTCTCAAAACCGATCTTCCTGCGAAATAATACCATCTGCATCTTTCGGTTTGGTTATTGGTGCGATTGGACATTATGCGGCCATGGCCACTTAGCTATTTACGAGAAAAAAGGTGGTAAATGGGTAGCGTGGTATCCGCTAAAGGCCTGGCAGTTATGACAAGTGTTAGTTGTTTCAATTGTTTCACCTGTTGCAGTATGAAACGAATGAAACAGTGAAACGGAGCATCTATTGAAAACTAAATTATAAACTATATGAACATTGGGATCTGGCTAAAATTTATTGCATCAATTTCGTTTATCGTGATGGGGTTAATGGCAAGATATTCCTATAATGATGGATGGAGCGCCGTTAAAAAGTATTGGATCTACATGGTTGTATTTGGGGCGGTCTCGTTAGTTTTTAACATCTGCAAGTATTGGTTGTAGAGTGGTGGTTTGTCTATTCGTTTCAGCTGTTTCATCTGTTGCAGGTCTGAAATGAATGAAACACTGAAACAAGGTTTTCTAATAACAGTCGCTATAAAACTTGTTGCGGCTTAGCCAGGTACGAGATGCCGGTTAAACAGTTATATTCGGTTTATAATGAACACGGTTTTATTTTCAAAAGACGGCGACACGTTGGTTTTAAGGTACAACCTTAAAGCGGCCCGGGGTACCGTGATCCTGATATCCGTTATGTTTGTTGTTATTACAGCAGCGTTATATTTATCAAGCATTGGTGTAAAAGTGCCGCGCGACAAAGCCGACTTTATTTTTATTGGCCTCATGTTCTGCTTGTACCTGCTTACTATGGCTTATTACGGCTACACCATCTTCTCCAGGCAACAGGTGGAACTCATAAAAAACTACGAGGGTTATGTAGTGAAGAAGAATAATAAAATAAGAACCGGCATTATCAGGCTGATCATCAAAAGGCGCGTTATCAGGCAGCACGATGAGGGATATTCCATCATTGTGAGTGATATAGATAATAAATGGTATACCCTGTTCGCAACCTTACGCGAACCGGAAGCGCTGGAGCTGGCGCAAACCCTTTCCGCAGCAATGAACCTGCCGGTTGAATTGACAGAGGCTGATGGGTGGCTTTAGGTTTGATAGTATAGTAGTATTTTTTGTTTCAGTGTTTCATGTGCTGCGCCAGGGTACAATCGGGCTAAGCAATATCATGAAGGACTTATTTATTTCGCTTCAAAATCAAATTATCTATAGACCAAAGGCCCGCGCCGGTTAGCATCAATGATATCAAACCTGCGATGTAAAGCAAATTGATCTCGTACCCCGGGGGCCCGAAAACCGGTCCGGCGGCTGTAAGACCAATGGTTTTAACGCTGCTGAAACCATAATTTAGCTGGATGGTAAACATAGCCACCAACATGGTACAGATGAGCGGTATCGAAATAATGGCGACAAATGCCCCCAGCAAAATTGCCAGTCCGCCCAGTAATTCAATTAGCGGTACCGCCCACGAAGCCAGGTGATGAAATGGAACCCCTGCGTAAATCAGGAGTTTTTCGAACCCGGCCGGGCCCCGCGACAATTTTGCCCAGCCATGCTGCATAAACCCAAAGCCGATAATTATTCTTAAAAATAGAGGCCCCCATTGCCGTAAATCCTTTTTCATGATAGATGTTTTTTGCATTTAGTCGGGAAATAAATGAAAGCTTACAAGGGATTTCACGTTTTAATATCCAAATGGGATACCCGTGTTTCATTTGTTTCAGCATCACATACCTGTAAACGCTGAAACACTTGAAACAATATAATACCTGTAACAATCCCATCCATTCAAATCCATAAAATCCCACAATCGTGTTATATTTGCCGCAATGAAACGCATCTTCCTATCTCTCATAGCCGCCCTGCCTATCATGGCTTCGGCACAAACAAAAAAAGCGGATAATTTGGTTCAATATGTGCACCCCATCATCGGCACGCAGCGCATGGGGCACGTGTACCCGGGTGCTACGGTGCCTTTCGGTATGGTGCAGCTGAGCCCCGAAACGGATACCGTGGGCTACGAGCTGAACGGCAAATACAATCCCGATGTGTATAAATATTGCGCCGGTTACCAGTATGATGATAAAACCATTGTGGGCTTTAGTCATACCCATTTCAGCGGTACGGGGCACTCGGATCTGGGTGATTTTTTGATCATGCCTACTATTGGTCAGCTGAAACTGAACCCCGGCACGGCGGATAAACCCGGCAGCGGTTACCGCTCAGCTTTCTCGCACCAGAACGAGGTGAGCGAGGCCAATTACTACAAAGTAAAACTGGACGACAACAACATCCTGGCCGAAATGACCACCACCACCCGTGTGGGTTTTCATCAATATACGTTCCCGAAATCAGACCAGTCGCACATTATCCTCGACTTGATGGCGGGCATTTACAACTACCCCGATAAAAACGTGTGGACGTATATGCGCATCATTAATGATTCGACCGTGGTGGGCTACCGCTCGACAAATGGCTGGGCGCGCACCCGTACGCTGTATTTCGCCATGAAGTTTAATAAGACATTTATCAGTCATGGTTATAAAAAATATGACAAGCGCGAAGTATACGGCGGCTTTTGGGGGCAATTTAACCGCACGCCCAACTTCCCCGAAATAGCGGGCAGGCAGTTAAGGGCCTACTTTGATTTCAAGACCACCGAGGGCGAGAAGATCAAGATCAAATTCGCGCTGTCGCCGGTAAGCATGGATGGCGCATTGGCCAATATGCAGGCCGAAGCACCGGGCTGGGATTTTGATAAAGTAAAGGCAGATGGTCAGCAGCAATGGGAAGCCGAACTGCATAAAATTGTGATAGAAGGCGGTAAGGACGAAAAGGAAAATTTTTACACCTCGATGTACCATGCCATGATCAACCCGACCATTTATATGGATGCGGACGGGCAGTACAAGGGCTTGGATCAGAATGTGCATAAGGCGGATGGCTTTATCAATTATACCACGTTTTCGCTGTGGGATACGCATCGTGCGCTGCACCCGCTGTTCAATATCATCGACCCAAAACGCAACGCCGATATGGTGCGCAGCATGATGGCGCATTACGACCAGAGCCCCGAGCATATGCTGCCGGTGTGGAGCAACTCGGGTAACGAGAATTGGTGCATGAGTGGTTATCATAGCGTATCGGTTTTGGCTGATGCCGTGGTAAAAGGCAATGTGTCTTTCGATGCCAACAAAGCTTTGGATGCCTGCGTGGCTACCGCGCGTCACCGCGATTATGCCGGTATTGGTTATTATATGGATATGGGTTATATCCCGGATGAAAGGAACGGGGTTTCGGTATCATCGACTTTAGAGTATGCTTATGACGATTGGTGCATAGCGCAGATGGCTAAGAAGCTGGGACGGACAGATATTTATGATGAATTCTACAAGCGTTCGCAGAACTACAAAAATGTGTACGATCCGAAAACGGGCTTTATGCATCCCAAACTGGCTGACGGCACCTTCCGCAAAAACTTTGATCCGCTGACCACGATTAATCAGGGCTTTATCGAGGGCAACGCCTGGAACTATACCTTATATGTTCCGCATGACCCTGAAGGATTAATTAAGCTGATGGGTGGTGATAAACGTTTTATATCTTATGTCGATAGCCTGTTCAGCTTTAACCTGCCGGATAAATACTTTGCCGAAACAGAAGATATTACCCGCGATGGCATCATCGGCAACTATGTGCATGGCAACGAGCCATCGCACCACGTAGCCTACTTGTACGACTGGACCGACAAGCCCTGGAAGGCGCAGGAAAAGATCAGGATGATATTGCCCCGCATGTATAAACCTACCCCAGACGGTTTAGGCGGTAACGATGATACCGGCCAAATGAGCGCCTGGTATATTTTCAGCACGATGGGCTTTTACCCGGTTGCGCCGGGGAGCGATCAGTATGCGATCGGTAGTCCGGCGATAGATAAGGCGACCATTAATTTAGATAATGGCAAAACCTTTACCATCAACGTAAAGAACCAGGGGGCTAAGAATGTATATATCCAAAAAATAGTGCTGAATGGTAAGGTGTTGAATGGATGGTTTATTAGTCATGCGGATATTATGAATGGTGGGGTGATGGAGTTTGTGATGGCGGCTAAACATAAATAATGTTGTCATTTCGATTCGCCGATAAGCGGAGAGAAATCTTATACAAGTTTGTGCTTTTGAATGGTCGTTGAGTGGTTTATGAATGGCAGTGAATGTACTTTCTTTTTTTCCGCAAAAAAGAAAGTACCAAAGAAAAAACTCCCGGCTACGCTTATGTTCTGTGAAAGCCAGTGGTTGGGCTTTGCCTGTGCCACCCGAACAACGCTGATGCCGGATTTAGAGGTTATTTGCGGTTTGTGCTGATAGTTTTTCCTCCCCTGTCAGCAGAACAGCTTCGGATGAAATCAGGCAAAACAATGCTGGCCTGTGCGCTGGAAGGGCATAGCAAATTTTGCCGCAGCATTGGGAATGTGTGGCTTTGGGGCAATAGTTTGCAGCCCCGGTTTTGCCTGATTTGCCGGGCAAAGGCAAGTGCGGCAAAGAAGCCTTTCTGCTGAAAGCCTTTTTGGTTACTTTTGTGGCGACAAAAGTAACTAAGCCTCCGCGGCAATTGAGCGGACGGATGATCTTATTTTGCAGCACACATCTCTATGAAAAACAACCTCAAATATCTACTACTATTAATCACACTGCCTTTCGCAGCTAACGCCCAACAAACAAAAAAACCTCTCCCTCAACTTCAGCAGGAGTTTGTCGATCTTCGTTTCGGGATGTTTATTCATTTCAATATCCCCACCTACATGAACCAGGACTGGGCCGATCCGGAAGCAAAGCCGGAAATCTTCAATCCAACCAAACTGGATTGCGATCAATGGGCTAAGGCGGCAAAATCAGCTAATATGACTTACGGCTGTTTGACCACCAAGCACCATAGCGGTTTCTGTATCTGGGATACCAAAACCACGGATTACAATGTGATGCACAGTCCGTATAAAAAGGATGTAGTGCGGCAGTTTGTGGATGCTTTCAGGAAAAATGGGCTAAAGGTGATGCTGTATTATTCTATCCTGGATACGCACCATAAGTTGCGGCCAAATTCGATTACCTCTGCGGATATCAAAATGATCAAAGGGCAGATCACCGAACTGCTGAGTAATTATGGGCCTATCGAGGCTTTAATTATCGATGGATGGGATGCGCCCTGGTCGAGGATATCATATGATGATGTGCCGTTTGAGGAGATCTATCATTTGGTGAAATCGCTGCAACCCAATTGTGTGATGATGGACCTGAACGGCGCCAAATATCCGCCCGAAGGCATGTTTTATACCGACATCAAAACTTACGAAATGGGGGCGGGGCAAAGGGTTTCCAAAGAGCATAATACCATGCCAGCCTTAGCCTGCCTGCCGATACAGCAGAACTGGTTTTGGAAAACGACTTTCCCCGGCGAACCAACTAAAGATGCTGCGAAACTGGTGAATGAGGATATCGTTCCGCTGAACAATGCCAACGTAAATTTTATCCTCAACGTAGCGCCAAACCGGGATGGGCTGATCGATAATAATGCCTTAGCCTCGCTAAAAAAGATAGGTGAACTATGGAAGAACACTGGCCCCGAGGCCAAACTGCCTGTATTGGATGCGCCCATCATATCGCATAACCTGGCCAAACATCAGCAAAGTAATTCAAGTTGGAGCGATGACATGAATATTATGGACTTTGCCAATGATGATGATTTTACTACTTCGTGGATTTCAAACACCACGGTTACCCAACCCTGGTATGAGATTGATTTTGACAAGGAAACTTCGTTCAATGCTATCGCGATAACGGAAGATAAACCAAACATCAGCAAATATGTATTGGAATATTATCTAAACGGAAGCTGGAAACCTGTTTTTGATGGGGAGAACAACAAACGTGTTAAAATAAATCGCTTTGATAAGGTAATTGGTACTAAGATAAGGATGCGGATATTAAAGTCGGATCATGTGGCCTCGGTTGCGGAGTTTGGGGTGTATGAAGAGAAGTGAATTTTTTAAAGGCTTGTGTTTGGTTGATCGGTTAAGTGTTTTATGAATGGCAGTGAATGTTACTTTCTTTTTCCGCAAAAGAAAGTAACCAAAAGAAACTCCCGGCTACGCTTATGTTCTGTGAAAGTTAGTAGTTAGGCTCTGCCTGTACCACCCGAACAACGCTGATGCCGGCTTTTGAGGGTATTTATGGTTTGTGGGAATATTTTTTTCTTTTCCGTCAGCAGAACAGCTTCGGGCGAAATCAGACAAAACAATGGTGGACTGTGGGTTGGAAGGGCATAGCAAATTTTGCCAAGCCCCGGCCAAGCGCGGCAAGAAAAGGGCAATATTTTGCAGCCCGTGGTTTTGACTGATTTGCAGGGTAAAGGCCTGGTGCGGCAAAGAAGTCTTTCTGCTGACTTGATTTTTTGGTTCTTTTGTATCAAGACAAAATTGCGATAGCAATCATGAACACCACTAAAAAACAAACAACTGGTGAATAACTACTAGGCCCTCCCGCGGCCATGAGCGGGAACGAAGCCTCAATTGAAACAAAAATTACTTAAAAATTCAAGGCTTTACTTCTTTTTAAATAGGTTAAAGTAAGCGATAACGCTGAAGATCATGGTGGCTATAAAAAATATGCTGACCCACATAGCAGTAAAATTTATCTTGCAACCAGCTTGATCAGCACCGGCACCATCAGCACCACCCATACCCCTAACAATATAAATAAATCTTTATCCTGGCGGTAAAAATCCTGGCAGAATGCGATAAAACGGCGCAGGAAAAAAGGTAAGGTCATCGTATTGATTTTCTGAGTTATCCGGCCATATAATATTGTTCGTTCGAGGTCAGCTGAGCCAGCTTTTCTTTCAGGATGTTGCGGGCGCGGTAAAGCGTAGTGCGCGATAATAGTTCGCTGATACCTAAAGTAGTGCCGATCTCCTGGTGCGAGTAGCCCTCAACCGCATACAGGTTGAATACCGAACGGTAAACTTTGGGTAGTTGCTGTACCAGTTTCAACAGATCTTTCAACTCCAGGTTATTGGCATTGTTGGAGGTGGATGTATTCATGTGGCTTTCGGCCATATCCTCAACCAAAACCATTGGTTTCAATTTGCGGTAACGCGATATAGCGGTATGCACCATGATGCGGCGTATCCACCCTTCCAGGTTACCGTCGCCACGGTATTTGTGTACGTTGTTGAACATCTTGATAAAGCCTTCCTGTAAAATATCCTGTGCTTCATCCTTATCGCTGGCATAGCGCATACAAACGGCCATCATTTTAGGGGCCAAAGTTTTGTATAAAAGCTCTTGTTGCTTGCGGTCGTTTTGCAGGCATCCTTCCCACATCCGGCTCAAATTTGTATCAGTATTCATGGCGTTCATATTTGATAAGCCTATGCCAATGTTGATGCCATTTGGTAAGTTATTGATTTTCAGAAAGATAATTTTTTATTACGCTACGAAACTGTTCGTTTTCGTACGGTTGTGACGGTCATGCGGACGGTTTGTTATCCATATCTCATTTTGCCGGAGGAGATATTGTGCCATAGCAGCCACACAATTTTTCGAAGAAGTAATAGTTTTTTTGTTTTTATAAGTGGTTAATGATCCTTCCCTGGTTAGAGAAGGATTTTTTGTTTAGATGGCTTTATTTTTTTGATAAGTGAGTTCCTAATCACCAATCTCTAATTAACTAATCTCTAAATTCCTACCTTTGCCCCATCCCGGATAAAAACCGGGCAATAGCATGATCAAAGAAACAGAAATTGTTTGTTCACCCGAACAGCATGAAGACCATACCGCTTTACAACGACTTGCAGCCGCTGCCTTAAAAATATCGCCTCAACAGGTTTCCGGCTTAAAAATACTAAAACGCTCTATTGATGCCCGTGGCCGCAGGGTGGTTTACCGCATGCAGGTACAGGTTTTCATGGGTGAACCCTATCAGCCCGAAACTTATGCCATTAAATATCCCAATGTAAAAGATGCCAAACCGGTTATTATTATAGGTGCGGGTCCGGCAGGGCTGTTTGCCGCTTTGCAATGTATCGAATCAGGTTTGAAGCCTATTATACTGGAAAGAGGAAAAGATGTAAAACAACGCCGCCGCGATCTGGCCAATATCAATAAGCAAGGCCTGGTGAATCCCGAGTCCAACTATTGCTTCGGCGAGGGTGGTGCGGGGACTTACTCTGACGGCAAGCTCTACACCCGTTCTACCAAAAGAGGTGATGTGAACCAGGTGCTGAAAACCTTTGTGGCCCATGGCGCGGAAGAAGATATATTGATAGATGCCCGTCCGCATATTGGCACCAATAAATTGCCGGGCATTATTACTGCCATCCGCGAAACGATACAGAATGCCGGTGGCGAGATCTATTTCGATACTAAGGTAACCGGCCTAATAGTAGATTTTGGAAAGATAAAAGGAGTAAAGACACTGATCGGTGAAACTCATAAAGCTGATGTAGTGATATTAGCGACGGGTCATTCGGCTCGGGATATTTTCGAGATGCTGCATAGCCAGAATATCTTAATAGAAGCCAAGCCCTTTGCTTTGGGGGTACGCATTGAACATCCGCAGGAGATCATTGACCGCGCGCAATACCATTGTGATGACCGCGGCGAATTTCTGCCGCCGTCCTATTATAGTTTGGTGGAGCAGGTGGATGGGCGAGGCGTATTCTCCTTTTGTATGTGCCCGGGGGGCATTATCGCACCTTGTTCTACAGAGGATAAAGAGATCGTGGTAAACGGCTGGAGTCCATCAAAAAGAAATAACCCTTATGCCAATTCGGGTACAGTAGTGCAGGTGAACCTCGACGATGTGCCCGGCGATAATGCTGATCCGTTTAAACTGTTGCGGTTTCAACAGCAGGTGGAGCAGCTGGCCTTTACCGCAGGCGGCGGCAATTTGGTTGCCCCGGCACAAAGGATGGTTGATTTTGTGGAAGGACGCGTTTCTTCCGATCTGCCCAAAAACTCCTACCTTCCCGGTACAAAAAGTGTAGAGCTGAGAGATCTACTGCCCAATTGGATAGCGGAGAGCCTGCAAAAAGCATTGCCCATTTTTGGTAAGAAGATGAAAGGCTATTATACCAACGAAGCGATATTGGTGGGTGTGGAATCAAGAACGTCATCGCCCATTAAAGTTCCGCGGGATAAAGAAACCTTACAGCATCCGCAGGTAGCCGGTTTATTTCCCTGCGGGGAAGGGGCGGGCTATGCGGGTGGCATTATTTCTGCTGCGATTGACGGGATCAATTGTGCCTTGGCAGCGGGGAAGATAGTATAATGTCAATAGCGATGAGTTTGCAACCCTTCGCTATTGGTGAGAAATTGATAGTTTAATAATATTAGTTAATGACAACATCCGAAAAACTCCAGCAAGAATTAACCAATGTGCTTTCAGGTGCACCCTGGTATGGCAATTCAGTTTATTCCATTATCGAAAATGTAAATTTTGAAACCGCTTATGAAAAGCCCGAAGGATCGGTGCATAATATTGCGGAGATCGTGCTGCACATGCTGGCCTGGACGGAGGAAGTTATAGACCGCATGAATGGCCTGCCCTCGGGCCTTCCCACAAGCGGCGACTGGCCCCCGACAGGTAATCCTGATGAACAAAAATGGCAGAATTATGTCAATGATTTGAAGTTGGTCAACGTAAATTTGCTGGGTGTTATTCGGGATTTCCCGGATGAACAATGGAGTGAGCCGACAAACGATGAGAGAAACAGCGAGGCGGGTACCGGAGTAACTTACGAAGCGCTGGTTAACGGATTGATACAGCATCACATTTACCATTCCGCCCAGATCGCACTATTAAACAAGATAATAAATGGCGGATAAAAAGACATTAATATTAGGCGCTACGCCAAATGAAGGCAGATATGCCAACCTGGCGGCGAACCGTTTGGTACGCAGCGGGCACAGCATTGTGAATGTAGGATTGCGTACGGGCGAGGTAGCCGGTGTGCCCATCGAAAAACCTGATGTCATCCACAATGATATCGACACCATTACCTTATATGTAGGTCCCCAACACCAGGAAGGCTTGTATGATTATATCTTGGATACCCACCCTAAACGGATCATCTTTAATCCCGGCACCGAAAATTCAGAACTCCGCCGCATGGCTAAGGAGAAGGGTATCGAAACGGAATATGCCTGCACGCTGGTGTTGTTGTCGATAGGGCAATACTAAGACTAAACTCCCTTTCCTTTGGAGAGGGCCGGAGTGAGGCATTACTCCAATTTCTCTATTAGCGTGAGCGCCACGCATCTCACCGTTTCGTGAATAATATCTTCAGCCGAACCTTCGAACACCTTACGCACGGGTACGTTCCTGCCCTTAATAATAAGGTGGATAAACATCGTACCAACGGGTTTTTCGGCTGTTTCGCTTCCGCCTGGTGTAGTTAGGCCCGTTACCGCAACCTGTATATCCGAGTGAATGAAGTTTTTTAAGCGTTTTGCCAGTTCTTCGGTAACCTCTGCAGATTCCGGTGTGTATCTTTCAATAAAGTCTGCCGGTATTTTCAACAAATACTTTTTTATATCGGCATCGTAACATACAATGCCGCCCATTAATGTTTTACCCGATTCGGGCGCCAGGGCAAATTCAGAGCATAGCCAACCAGCAGTAGCACTTTCGGCAAAGGCTATGGTAAGTTTACGTTCAGCGATTATTTTGCTTGCTTTGAGTATTAATTCTTCAGCCATGATCCCGGTTATTATAACATAACCTTAAACCAGGTTGTTCGTTGACTTGCTGTGTGATATTGATTGGAGATTAGCCGGCATGCACTAAATATCCGAAGGAATATTATTTTTACTTCATGAAAACCTTATTCCTTGTATTTATCACATGCTTATCCCTTCATCTTCCGGAAAGAAAACATCATACCAAAATCGTTACGACAAATATTGATACAAGTGTACTCGCCCTGGAAAATAAAAAAGAAGCAATTGATGACTATTTAAAAAAGCATCAGAAAGAAATTATCACGTTGGCAAAAGTCGCCGGTAAAAAGAAACCGGTTCGTGTTTTAAATAACAAATGGCCTGATGGCGTTGAATACTCCTATAATATACTGAAGAATAAATCCGGTAAAATTATCTTTATTATGCAATCTCCATTTAGCGAAAGTGGCGATTGGGATATCGAATATCATCATTATTTTGACGAGGACGGGAAAACGTATGCCTTTAGCCGCGAGGAATCTGTTTTCGGGGATATTAAAGGTGGTATTATAAGAATGCTACTTTTTAAATACTATGGTGGCAATTTTAATATTATCGGCACCACAACTAAATTTATGGATGTGAATTTTAAGCCAATTAAAGTAAAGGAAGGACAATATGATTTCAGAGATGACAAATACAGTATTCATAAAAGTGTAGGTGATTGCCTGGTGGCTTATCATATACAGTAGAGACGCAATACTTTGCGTCTTTGGATGAACCACCTTAGAAATATATTAGAGACGCAAAGTATTTCGTCTCTACAAAATAGACTGCTGGCTAAATATCCTGATCTCCTTCGGATAATAATTATTGATCCGATTGGGCAGCAATTTCGCCCAGCCTAAAGCATGGCCCTCAAAGGTCATTAAGCTCCAGCCTTTTTCAGGGGTATTTAAACTGGAGATGTCTGCACGTTGTAGATATTGTATTGCTTGTTCCTTACTTAATTCAGTCTGCAAAAACCTATCCTGGTTAACAGCCAGGCTCAAAGCCAGCTCATGATCGGGAATCATATCCTTCCCTGCCAGTTTACCAATCCGTACACCTGATTTTTTGATATAGAAGTATTGCTGCAATATGCCCAGGCTATGGCGATGCTCGCGGTCAATGGCCAGCCAGTCATCGTTCACCTTAAAGTAATAATAGTTGTCGGGCTCCTTAATATAAGGCTTGGCCAGGTCTATCTCTTTAAAGTTTGCCTTTTGATGATCCTTGTATTTAGTATTGGATACCTCGCCGCTGCTGTCCTTCTTTTGTAGGCAGGCTGCAAATAAGCCTTCACCTTTTACCTTATCAGGATAAAAGCGATAGCCCCAGGCTTGTTTTTGGGTCGATTTGGTTTCTACTATGCCCCACTCTTGAGTAATAGGTATTTGTATGCTCTCCAGTTCAAATTCAGTGCACAGCCAATCCAGTATATCCTCGTTCTCTTCCATAGAATAGGAGCAGGTACTATATATAAGGTATCCGTCCTCTTTTAAGGAAGGGTACACATCAGCCAAAATACGTTCCTGCCGCTGATGGCACAGGTTCACATTCCCTTCGCTCCATTCGCCCATCGCTGCCGGGTCTTTCCGGAACATACCCGAACCTGAGCATGGCGCATCCACCAATATGATATCGAAGAAACCTTTCAACCGGGCAAAATCTTTGGGGTCATTATTAGTGACGATACTATTAGCCGTACCCCAGCGGGTCAGGTTATCGCCCAATACAGGTACGCGCGTTTTGATGATCTCGTTGGCAACCAGCAGATCGGTGCTTTTTAGGGTCGAATTGATCAGCGTGCTTTTCCCACCGGGAGCCGCACACAGGTCCAATACCTTAATGTTATCCTCATTGTCCTTATTAATATAGCGGAGTATCGTATCGATAAACATAGACGACGCTTCCTGCACATAATAGCAACCCGCATGAAAAAGCGGGTCGAAGGTAAACGATGGCCGTGTATCCAGGTAATAACCTTCGGGGCACCAGGGCACCTGGCTGTCCGTTTTTATGGGTGATATTTTAAAAGGATTAAGCCTGATAGAAGTAGGCGATGCGGCAGACCGGTGCGCTTCTACGAAGTTTTCAGCATTAAATCCGGGTGAACCGCCAAGGGTCGACAAGAAATTTTTGGGAAAAACAGGCTCGTTCATATTCTCTCCAAAGATACAAAAACAGGCGGATGGATATTTTAACAAAAAACGGGCTTTATTATTCCGGTTAGTTTACAGGGAGTTAAGGAATTGTTTTAACTATTTTAACATTTCTTTTGGCGGGTAGCCGTATTCTCCTTACATTTGTGTCCGCTTTGGAAAAAGGCGTTGTTTTTTGAAGATTTAGGGACTAAAAAAATATATTGAAAAAAGTGAAAATAACACTTGACACGTATACTAATTTATTCCCATCTTTGCAGCCGCTTCGGAAACGTAGCAAACAGTCAAAAAAGTAAGATCCTACGGGATTTTTAAATAGAAGTTCCCTGCGACAGGGAACAACAAAAGTTCTTTAAAAGGTGATTAAATAATTATGAAGCTAAGCGAGACCGGTAGGGGATCGGAGGCGGTCAGGCAGGCGCAGCAGCAATGCGGCAACGGCAACCACGAAGCAGTAATGCAGACGGGAGACAGGCGGACGGGAACAGAAAGTCGGAAGTTTAAGAAAAGACGAGATAGAGTGGGTAATACTGTATAAAGATACAAACGGTGATTGGAGGATGGAGATTAGAGATTAGGTAACTAAGGGAAGATCAACAAACGAAGATCACTACAAAT